>JGI12316J15309_10000097_pt1 | contig 952477 bp, 894 predicted proteins | sample MarCyaLeptolynsp_FD_15309 | JGI IMG/M metagenome (IMG submission 15309)
CGTATACGGTATTAGCCAACGTTTCCATTGGTTGTTCCGTACCAAAAGGTAGGTTCCCACGCGTTACTCACCCGTGCGCCACTCTCCACCACCCCGAAGGATGGCTTCCCGTTCGACTTGCATGTGTTAGGCCTGCCGCCAGCGTTCGTTCTGAGCCAGGATCAAACTCTTAGGTTTGATTTAGAACAACCAGCACCAATCCATCCCGCAGCGCTCTCACACCGCAAAAACAGACCAGCACCAATCGCCTTCAGGAGCCGTTCCATAACGTCTCACCAAATCACCAAACCTCAAAACTCCAACCAATCAACGCTTTCACGCCGACCAGCCAAAGCTCAAAGATCCAATAACTCTCAAAAGACACGCTATAAACGACCCAAGTCACCAAACCACAGCCCGAGACCCAAACCGCCTACCGCGTATCCCTTCTCTACTTCCAGATTCGATTGTCAAATAACCGGCCAGGCGAAGCCGCCTCGGCGCCCCGATCCGGCGGTTGCCGCCGCGTCGAGAGGCGGGGTTATAGGCCCGCCCGACGACACTTGTCAAACCCTTTCCTGCAATCTTTTTGTCATCTGGAACGGGCGGGCGGCACAGCCGATAACCCGCTGATAATCAGCCAATTTTTCGAACCAAAAAGAGATGTCGTTCAGTTTATCGCCTTCCGCGGGAGGGCGAATTCGCGATCCGCGACGCAAACGCCACTACGGCCATACCAGTTGACGCGCATGGACGCTTCCACCATTGTCCGCGCCACCCACGATCGGGTCCATCGAGTCGCCCTGGCCGTACGACAAAGGCGGCGGTCGATACGTTCGCCCAACGCAGTCGGGAGTGTGTCCGTGGCCTCATCCAAGGCTGTTTGTGTTTTCGCCGCCGTTGCCTTCTCTCTCACCCTCACCACCGGCGCCGTTCAAGGTCAAGACGAAGCACAGGGCTCGGCCGATCCGATACCACCGGAAGGCCTGACGCAGCTGGACGATATTCTGGCCTTCGGCGTTGCCGACAGTCTGCTGGAGCAGCCTTACAGGGTGGGTGAAGAGACCATCACCCTAATCCTGCAGGACGGCGAAAACCTTTCCCTGTTGCTGGAGCGCGCGGGGATCGCCAACAATGATCGCTACGCCATCGCCGCGGTTCTCGAAGAGCATATGGATTTGCGCCGGCTGCGGGCCGGTAAGGAATTCATCCTGACCATTCGCTATGACGGGCTGACGCGCGAGCTGCGCACGCTTGAGGTTCTGCCCACGGTCGACACGATCGTGCTGGTCGATCGCAATCCTGAGTCCGGGGTCTACACGGCCCGGGCCGTGCCCAACGCCCTCACCACACGTCTGACCGGGGGCGCGGGAGCGATCACGCACAGTCTCTTTGCCACGGCGGTCGATCAGGGCGTACCCGACGCCGTCGTGCTGAGGGCCATCCAGGCCTTCTCGTTCAATGTCGACTTTCAGCGCGATATCCAGCCGGAAGACGATTTCGCGATCCTTTACGAGCAGGACTTCTTTTCCGACGGCACCCTGGCCCGCAACGGCAACATTCTGCACGCGCGGCTGACCCTGTCCGGCCGGGATCTTGAATTGTTTCGCTATGAGGATGCCGAGGGGCTGGTCGACTACTACAACCGCGACGGCGAATCCATGCGCCGCTATTTGATGCGCACGCCGATTGACGGGGCGCGCCTGTCGTCGCGGTTCGGCATGCGGCGCCACCCGATCCTGGGCTATTCACGCATGCATCGGGGCGTCGATTTTGCCGCCCCCACCGGCACGCCGATCTATGCCGCCGGCGACGGGGTGATCGACTTTCTGGGCACCAACAGCGGCTACGGCAGATATATCCGCATCCGGCACAACAGCCGCCTGTCGACCGCCTATGCCCATATGAGCCGCTACCGCTCCGGCCTCGGAAGGGGCGACAGAGTCGAGCAAGGCGACGTCATCGGCTATGTCGGCAGTTCCGGCATGTCCACGGGGCCGCATCTGCACTACGAGGTGCTGGTCAACGGCGCGCAGGTCAATCCGCTCGACGTAGACCTGCCGACAGGGCGCAATCTCGAAGGCGCGGAGTTTGCGGATTTCGAGGTGCAGGTGGCGGAAATGGAGCGGGCCCTTCAGGACGCTCTCCTGCTCAACGAAGCGGCGCAGCAGGCTGCGATCCCGACAGTGGAGTAACCGCGACGGTCTCGCCTGCGATCCCGAAAGGGCGGGCTGACCGCGCGCAGTCATGCTGCCGATCAGGCTGAATGCGCCCAGAGGCGCCGAGGCGCCCGTCCTGGCCCTTTTGATGGCCATCCTGACGATGGTCTTCTTCACGCAGATGGCGCTCGACTTTTCGCGGGACACCGATCTGGTCGCCGCCGCCTCGCTGGCGCCCCGGCTGATGACCAGTGGCGACGGCGCCTTTATCGGCGAGAGCTATCGGCTGGTCACTGCCGCGTTCCTGCATGGCGGCATCATCCATTTTCTGAGCAATGTCTGGGTCCTGTGGCTGTTCGGGCGATCGGTCGAAACGGCCTTGGGCAGTCTGCGTTTCGGACTGCTGTTTCTGCTGACGGCGGCGCTGGGCAATTTGGCGCATCTGGCGGTGTATCCGGACAGCGCCGTGCCCGCGATCGGGGCGTCCGGCGCCGTTTCGGGCCTGTTTGGCGCCTTCGTCCGACTCTATCCCCGCGCGCGGGTGATGGTCGTGGTGCCGATTGTGATCTTGCCGGTTTGGTTCTGGCTGCGCGCGCTCTGGTTCGTGCTGTTTTGGTTCGCCCTGCAGCTTCTCCAGGGTTTCTTTGCGCTGGAAGACCCTTTGGTCGGCGGCGGCATCGCCTGGTGGATTCACATCGGCGGCTTCTTGGCAGGGCTCGCGCTCGGCAAGGTGCTTGCCAGGCAGATCCTGCCCATGCCGCCCGATCCGCCGCCGTCAAAGGGTGTCGGCAAGCTTCAACGGCCCTGGGGCAGCCGCACCAGACCTTGGGACAGAACCGGGCGCTAGCGGAAGGCGGTGCGTCAGGCGGCGACAAATCGGATGTCGATACCGCTTATCGACTGAGACAACCGGATCGTCTTGTCGGCAGAAGCTGCCGCGAGGCCCGCGCGATCGAGCCACCCTGTTATCGTCGCAAGGTCGCCGACAGCGATCGTCAGGTGTTCGACCGCCGGGGTGCCGGTCGCGAACCGAAGAACCGTACCACCTGCTGCGACCCGAATGCCGCCATCGACGTCAGCGATGGTCCCGGGACCGAACACGGCTTCATAGCTGGAGACGAGCCGACCGGGGTCCGGCACGCGCAGCGCGATCTCGCGAAGTCCGGTCGCACCGTTGGGGTGGGTCAGCCAGTCAGCGCGGCGAACCAGATCCGGCGTCAGATGCTTGCAAAAGAACGTGCTGAAGCCGAACGCGTCCGGGTCTCGCGGATAGACCAGATGGAAGCGCGGCGTGACCGTGCCCTCCGGCAGTTCCAGCAGGCGCGCCAGGTCCTTCGGTGGATCGCCGGCCTCGCCGATGCCTTCAAGTGCTCGGTACACGGCCTCTGGCTCTTGAGTGGCCAAGGCAAGGCCCAGCAGGCCCTCCCCCTTGTCCTCGAGAAACCGGTCAAGACCATAGACATACTGCTCCGGATCGAGAATGCCGAGCAGTTCGACATAGTCGTCTGGGAACATGACGCAATAGTTCGCCGTGCCCCAACCGATATGGCGGCCGCGTGGCGTGACCGTGAAGCCGAGGCGCCGCCAAAGGGCCGCCGAGGCCTCCAGATCGGCAACCCCGATGATGATGTGGTCAAGCCCGGAGGACGCCGGCATATCGGTCCCGCCCGCGCTCAAAAGCTTGAGTTGGGTTCTTTCAGAAAGGCCAACTCCTCGTCGGTGCTGGGCCGGCCCAAGACCGCGTTGCGGTGGGGAAAGCGGCCGAACCGGGCGATGATATCCCGGTGCATTTCGGCATAGCGGACGAACTCGTCATCGCCGATACGCTCGGCCATCAGCTTGATGCACAGCTCTTGATCGTCGAGATCCTCGCAATGCTCGAACGGCATATAGTAGAAGAGCCGTCGGTCCACGGGTTGCTGCATGTCGAGGCCCGAAGCGATGGCCCGCCGCGCCACGTCCGTGGCCTTTTCGTCCGTGGCAAACGCGCGCGGATCGCCGCGGAACAGGTTGCGCGGCATTTGATCGAGCAGGATGATCAGGGCGAGTGCGCCGTCGGCGTCTTGCTGCCAATCATCGTAATCCCCCCGCGACGCGGCCTCGACATCGGGCAAGAAACGGTCGCGGATCGCCGCGTCGAAGGCGTCGCTCTTCTTGAACCAGTCGTCGAAACCGTGCTCGACCAGCCAGAACTTCAGAATTTCGGCGACCTTGTCGCCGTCGGACCGAGACATCGGCGGCCGTGCCGACCCTAGTGCACCTTCGCCCAGATCTTGCGCTTCACGGCGTACAGCAGACCGGCGAAGATCAGCAGGTAGATGATGACGCCACGACCGGTGTTCAGACGATCTTCCAGGTTGGGTTCGGATGTCCAGGCGAGGAAGTTTGTGACGTCCCACGCCATCTGTTGCGGCGTGGCCTCGGTGCCGTCGGTGTACTGAACCGCCCCGTCCAGCAACATGTTGGGCATCGCGATCTGATGGCCGGGGAAGTACTCATTGTAGCTCATGCCCGCCGACAGTTCGACATCGTCGGGCGCCTCGACATAGCCGGTCAGCAGCCCATAGAGGTAGTCGGCGCCGCCCGCCCTGGCCTCAACCATCAAGCTCAGATCGGGCGGATAGGCGTTGTTGTTTGCGGCCCTGGCCGCTTGCTCGTTGGCAAACGGTGCCACGAAACGGTCCTGCGGCAAGCCGGGACGTTCGAACATGTCGCCGGAATCATCGGGGCCGTCCGTCACGGAATAGCGCTGCGCGATCGCTTCGACCTCGGCCTCGCTGAAGCCCAGAGCTGTCAGATTTCGATAGGCGACATAGTCCAGCGCGTGGCAGAGCGAACAGACCTCCAGATAGACCTGCAGCCCCCGCTGCGAGGCGGCCCGATCGAAGGTGCCGAAGACACCGTCGAAGCTCCAATCCTGCGCCGGCGGTGTCGGGGCCTCCTCGGCCGCGATGGCCGGCGTCAGCGCCCCGCCCAGAAGAACGGCGAATGCCGCGAAGAGGGATGTGATCGATCGCATGGGTCGTTCTAACGCCTTGTCCATCACTCGGCCGGAGCGGCGGCCACGCCCGCCGCACTGCCACCGCGCGGCAGAACCGCCTCGGCAATGCTGCGGGGCAGCGGTTTGGGTCGTTCGAACTTGCCGAGCAGCGGCAACACGACCAGGAAGTGCAGGAAGTAATAGAGGGTTGCCAACTGGGCGATCAGCACGTTGATGCCCTCGGCCGGCTGCGACCCCATGTAGCCCAGCACCAGAACGTCGATCACGAAAAGCCAGAAAAACCACTTGTAGACCGGCCGATACTTCGTGCTGCGGACCTTGGATGTGTCGAGCCAAGAGATGAAGAACAGAATGATGATCGAGCCGAACATCAAGATCACGCCACCCAGTTCGGCCGGGATGAACAGGAAGTTGAACGTGACCGCCCGCAGGATCGCGTAGAAGGGCAGGAAGTACCATTCCGGCACGATATGGGAGGGCGTCACCAGCGGATTGGCCGGAATGTAGTTGTCCGGATGGCCCATGAAGTTCGGCGCGAAGAACACCATGATCGAAAACAGGATCAGGCAGACCGCCAGGCCGAACGTGTCCTTCATCGTGTAATACGGATGGAAGGGCAGCGTGTCCTGCGGGCCCTTCGGCTCGATGCCGGTCGGGTTGTTCGATCCGGTGACGTGCAACGCGGCAATGTGCAGCACGACGACGCCCAAAATTACGAAGGGCAACAGGAAGTGCAGGGAGAAGAACCGGTTGAGCGTCGGGTTGTCGACCGAGAAACCGCCCCACAGCCAGGTCACGATCGCGTCGCCCGCCCAGGGAATGGTCGAAAACAGGTTGGTAATGACGGTCGCGCCCCAATAGCTCATCTGGCCCCAGGGCAGGACGTAGCCCATGAACGCCGTCGCCATCATCAGCAGGAATATGACGACGCCGAGCATCCACAGCAGTTCGCGCGGCGCCTTGTACGATCCGTAGTACAGCCCGCGGAACATGTGAATGTAGACCACGATGAAGAAGAAGCTGGCGCCGTTCATGTGCAGATAGCGCAACAGCCAGCCGCCATTCACGTCGCGCATGATGCGCTCGACGCTGGCGAACGCCTGATCCGTGCTTGGCGTATAGTGCATCGCCAGCATGACGCCGGTCGCGATCATCAAGATCAGGAAGAACATGGCGAGCGCGCCGAAATTCCAAAGGTAATTGAAATTCCTGGGCGTCGGGAACTCGCCATACTCCCGATGCATCATGCTGAATATCGGCAGGCGCCGATCGATCCAGCGCACTGCCGGATTTCTGTACTCTACAGCGGATGAGCCGTGGGCCATCGCATCCGTCTCCCTTAGCGGCGGCTAATCACGCCTCGCCGATAACGATTTGCTGTTCCTCGACGAACGTATACTCGGGAACCAGCAGGTTTTCCGGTGCCGGTCCCTGGCGGATACGGCCCGACGTATCGTAGTGCGACCCATGGCACGGGCAAAAGTAACCGCCATAGTCGCCACGCGGATCGGTGCTCTTCTGGCCCAGCGGCACGCAGCCCAGATGGGTGCAGATGCCGACCACGACCATGTAGTTCGGCTCCACCGGGAAGCGTTCGGCGTCGGTCTGCGGATCCGGCAGGATCGCCGGGTCGACGCTCTCCGCCTCGGCGATCTCCTCCGGTGTGCGATACCGGATGAAGACCGGCTTGCCCTGCCACATCACGGTGATCGCCTGGCCGACCTCCAACGCCGACAGATCGACATCGACCGTCGCCAAGGCCAGCGTGTCGGCAGCCGGGTTCATCGAGTTGATGAATGGCCACACCGCAACGCCCAGACCGACGACGCCAACCGCCGCGGTCGTCAGATAAAGAAAATCGCGTCTCGTGCCGCCCTCATGTTCGGGATCGGCACCGTGTTCGGTAGTATCCGCCATATCCGTCCTTGTCGTGGACCTCTTAGCAAAATTCTATAGCACTCCCGCCCAGCACGGAAAGAATATGCGGCAACGGGACGCGCAAGGGTTGGACTGGGCCGGAACAGGCCCGAATTGCGCTGGCGCGACCGTATACGCCGTAGCGGCATCTTTGCCAACCGCGAAACAGCGTCGGCACGCCCGGCGCCGACAGTCAGGAAGTCGCATGCGCCTGGTTCTGTATCAGCCGGACATCCCTCAGAATACCGGCGCCATCCTCAGGCTGGGCGCTTGCCTCGACGCCGGGGTCGACATTATCGAGCCTTGCGGCTTCGTATTGGACGATCGCCGGTTGCGGCGCGCGGCAATGGATTACCTCGATCTTCTGGAGTGGCGGCGCTGGCCCTCGTGGGAGACCTATCGGGCGGCCCGGCACGCGGGACGCCTCGTCCTGCTGACCACCCGGGCGACCACCGCCCATCATCAATACAGGTTCGAGCCGGACGACCGCCTGCTTCTCGGGCGCGAGAGCGCGGGCGTGCCCGACACCGTGCACCAAGCGGCGGACGCGCGAATCAAGGTGCCGCTGCGACCCGAGGCGCGGTCCCTGAACGTGGTGACGGCGGCGGCCATTGTGGCCGGCGAGGCCCTTCGCCAAACTGGCGCCTTCGATGAGGGGTGAACGGGCCGACTGTTCCAAAGACGGAGGTGTTATGGGTGTAGCAACGGACGAGCAAAGGACGCCGAACGTCCCCACCGAAGAGCAAAAGAACGCGGCAGCCGACTGGTTCGCCCGGTTGCGCGACCGGATTTGTGGCGCGTTTGAGTCGTTGGAGGACCGCCTTGCCGGATCGCTATCGGAGCAACCGCCCGGGCGATTCGAGCGAACCGCCTGGAAACGCCCCGACCATGCCGGCGGCGAAGGCGGCGGCGGGGTGATGTCGGTCATGCACGGACGGGTGTTCGAGAAGGTCGGCGTCAATATCTCCACCGTGCATGGAACCTTTTCGCCGGAGTTCCGGTCGCGCATTCCGGGCGCGGCGGAGGATGGCCGGTTCTGGGCCAGCGGCATCAGCCTGGTTGCGCACATGCAAAGCCCCGTGGTGCCGGCGGTCCATATGAACACCCGAATGATCGTGACCACGAAGGGCTGGTTCGGCGGCGGCGCGGACCTCACGCCGATGGTCGAGGACCCGGCCGATACGGCGGACTTTCACGCCCGGCTGCAGCAAGCATGCGATGCCCATGATCCGACCTATTACCCGCGCTTCAAGAAATGGTGCGACGAGTACTTTTTCTTGAAGCATCGAAACGAGGCAAGGGGGGTCGGCGGCATCTTTTACGACAATGTGGACAGCGGCGACTGGCACGCGGACTTCGCGTTTACGCGCGACGTCGGTGAAGCCTTTCTCGACATCTACCCACACCTGGTCGACAGGAAGATGGACCTGCCCTGGACCGACGCGCAGCGCGAGCATCAGTTGGCCCGCCGGGGCCGCTACGTCGAGTTCAACCTGCTCTACGACCGTGGCACGGTGTTCGGACTACAGACTGGCGGTAACGTCGACGCCATCCTAATGTCACTTCCGCCAGTCGCGAAATGGCCGTAATAGAGCTTTAGGGACATGATGGATCGAAGAGCCGGAGACACTGCGATGGAACGGGCCAAATCCCCAAGAAGCTGGTTTCTGGCCGTGCTGGTGGCGTTGGTCCTGCCCCTTGGCGCCGCGCTGGCGCAAACCGAAACACCGGAAAGCCCCGAGCCGACCGTCGCCATTTCCGACTTCATGGGCAACTGGCAGGGCATGGGCGTTCTTGAGACAGAGGACAGTCTCTTCTTCGCCATGAACCGGCGCGACCTCGACGTTACGATCGACGGAGACGACAGACGGTTCACCGTCGAATGGACGACCGTCCGGCGGTCCGGCGACGATCCCGACGCGCCGGAAATCAGGCGTGAGAGCGCCAGCCTGACATTTTCGCCCGCCGACCACCCGCACGTTTACGAGGCATCGTCGTCGGAAAGCCCACTCGATGGCGGCACGATGAGCTGGGCCAGGCTGCATGGCCAAACCCTGTCGGTGTATCAGATGGCAATTACCGAAGATGGCGGCTACGCGGTCTCGACCTACGATCGAACGTTGTTGGACGGGGGCGACATGGCGTTGCGGTTCGTTCGATTGCAGGACGGTCAGCCGGTCAGAGAAGTCAACGGTCAACTGTCGCGGGTGTCGCCATGACCCGGCGTCTCATCCTTGCTGTCTTCCTCGTTGGTTGGCTGCCCTTCACCGCGCTGGCCGATGAACCGATCGAGGCCTTCTACGGCGTCTATGTCGGCAGTGCCGAGGTGTTCGATGGCGATGGCAATGTCGTCGAGGAACGCGATCTTGAGATTGAGATCGGCGCCGGCGAGCGCGGCGCCATCAACATTCGCTGGTCGAACGTGACCCTGGTCGATGGCCGCCGCGACGTGCCTGGCGTCGAATGGCGTCTCCAGCACTTGTCCATGGTCCCCAGGCGCGGCGACGGCCTGTTCGTCGAGGACACGCGCGGCAGCCTGTTCTCGGGGCGCCGCGACATTGAGGTGATGGGCGGCGATGCCCTGCGATGGGGCCGGATACAGGACAACAGTCTCGACGTCTTTGCCATGGGCGTCCTCGACGATGGCGGCTATGTCCTGCAGAGCTATGCCAGGCGTCTGACCGATATCGGCCTGGAGATCGAGTTCCGGGCCTACCGAAACGGCAGTCTCATTCGCAGCATTCTAGGACAGACCGTCCGCGTCGGCGGGTGATATCCGATCTGGCTTGAGATGCGTACTTCTTGGCCGCGACGGTTCCCGATGGGGAACGATCGCTAGGGGTTAGATCGGTCCGGTGAGGTTGTCGGCGATTTCGTCACGCAAATTGTCACGAACCCGATCAATCATCTGTTCCGCCTGATCCGGTGGCGTACCTGAAGCCACCAACGCCTCCTCCCAGTTTGCAAGTTCGCGATTGCATCTGTTGATGAAGCGGTTTGCAACGGCCTGTTCGCCACCCGCCCCAGGAACGGGCGCGTCGAACGCGCCCTCAAGACAATCGTAGAACTCCGCCTGCGCTTGCCCGGGTGTTGTCGGCACTGTCGCGCCATTCTTGCCCGCCGACTGGCAAGCCGCCAAGGCGAATGAAGCCGAGAGCACCAAGAGGACAGAAACTCGAACGCCAGATCCCGCCGTATGTAGAACTGCCAAGACACACCCCAATAAGCGCATGAGACGCGGAATAATCGCCAATCCAGCAATCTCTATACGAAAGCATATATGGGGTCAACGGCGTCCGCGACCATTCCTGCCAATGACAGACGCATCGGTTAAATGCCTGCCTAGCCTCTCTTTTCCTGAACCCACTGACCAAGCCGCTCAAGGCAAGCCGCCCGGTCGGGTTTGAAGTCCTGTTGTATCCACCAGCGCTCGACGGCTTTAAGCGCGGCGCCGATTTCCGGCCCTCTGGACAGCCCAGCTCGCTTCGCGTCCGAGCCACCAACCGGAAATGTGGGAATGGCCCAGTTCGACAACGCAAGGACCTGGCGTTGAACCGCATCATCCGGCAAAGCACCCAAGAGCAACGCGTCCCGTGCAACCCCCAGCCCATTCTTGTAGGCCAGTCGCCTTGCATCGACATCGGAGTGCACCGAAGGCTCGGCGCCCGCTGCGGATTCGACGGTCGCCAAATATCGCTGTTCCGTCTTCGAAAGGCGGAACTTCTCGCCGCTTGCTTTGGCACCGGCCCCCGGCGGCAGCACGAACGCCGCCAACCTGCGCATGGGATCGGGGGCGACACCGAGGTCGCTTTCGCGCCTGACGAGACGCGTCAACCGTGCGTCGGGGATGTCGCCGAACAGCCAGGCCGCGACGCCGGTTTGCCGGGCAAGCCGCCAGGACGGGCGTGGATCGGGCGCGGCAAGCCATTTGACCACCTCCGACCGCACCCGCTCAGCCGCCAGCCGGCCCAGCCCGGGCACGGCCGCAGCAAGCGCCTTGAGGGTGGTTTCGTCCGGCGGCTGGCGACCATACCAGGCCTGAAACCGGAAGAAGCGCAAGACCCGCAGATAGTCCTCGCCAATCCGCGCGGCCGGGTCGCCGACAAAGCGGACACGACCAGCTTGCCCGTCGGCCAGGCCACCAAAATAGTCGTAGACCTTACCATCGGGCGAGGCGCTCATGGCGTTGATCGTGAAATCGCGCCGCGCGGCGTCTTCGCGCCAGTCATCGGTGAAGGCGACGACGGCGTGCCGTCCATCGGTCTCGACATCCCGACGAAGGGTGGTGATCTCATACCCTCTGCCGTCGATCACGGCCGTGACCGTGCCATGGTCCAAGCCGGTCGGGACGGCCTTGATACCGCTCTGCTCCAGCGCGGTTTTGACGGCCTCGGGCTGTACTGGCGTCGCCAGGTCGATATCCGTGACGGGCTGGCCCAACACGGCGTCACGGACACAACCGCCGACCACTCTGGGCGGGCCGCCGGCGGCGGCCAGAACATCGATCAACCGCACGAGCGCCGGGTGGCGCAGCCAGTCGGCCGTCAGCCGCCCCGTACCGCGATCACTGATCGTCGGTGATGAAGTGTCCGGGGACGACTTCGCCATCTTCCATCCGGGGTGGCACATACTCGCTGCCGGCCGGGGCGCCGCCCAGGACGGCAAAAAGCACCAGGGCGATGGCGAAGAGGCCAAACCCCGACAGCACCAACCAAAACCAGGGCGTGTTTTCCCACAAGGGGGGCGGCTGGTCGGTCCCCGCCGCAATCGCGCGACGACGCTGCCACCACGCGAAGGCGACGTAGAGCGCGGTCGGCGCGATCAACAATAACGCAAGCAGGACTTGTCGAGTCATAGTGTGCCCAGCAGTTGCTGCAGGTTCCTCAGCATTCCGGCAGTCGCCCCCCAGATATAACGGTCTTGATACTCGAAAACATAAAACAGCCGCTGGCGGCCTTGGAAAGGTCGGCTGTCTCGCTGCGGCATGTCGCGGGACAGAATGAACGAGAGCGGCACCTCGAAGGTTTCCGCCACCTCAAACGGGTCCGGAACGATTGCCAGCGGCGGCCTGATGACACCGACATAGGGTTGCACCCGAAAGCCCGTGCGCGTGATGTAGGTGTTCAGCCTGCCGACAACATCGATCTGGTCGGGCCCGACGCCAATCTCCTCCTCCGTCTCGCGCAGTGCCGCCGCCAGCGGATCGGCATCGTCGGCCTCGATACGGCCGCCGGGAAACGAGATTTGCCCGGCATGGGCCTTGAGATGCGCGGTTCTGACCGTCAACAAGACCGTCGGATCGGTGTCATGGTCGACCAACGGCACCAGGACGGCGGCATCGCGCAATGACCGAGGCGGCCGCAGGTCCGGGTTCAGATCATGGTCACCCAAGACCCCGCTGGCCGACGGTTCCCCGTTATGGTCGACGGCCAGCAATCGCGGCGGCAGATCGGTCAACCTGATGGCCATGCGGTGCTCACGATTGCTCCAGCGGAAAGAAACATCCCGCGCTCCAAACACCGAGTTTGCCATGATTCTCGACGGCACGGTCGGCCAAGGCGTAAAACACCGACCGGGCGATCAGCGCCTCCATCCCGTCACGAACCGCGACGTACGGGCGCGGCGCGGCCGTTTCATCATCGAACACAACTCTGATCGGGTGGTCCGGCCCGGCCGTCACCTGGTCGTCCAGGTTCGTGCGAAAGGTCAGGATCGAGCCGGTACCCGAGCCGCTCACCGACAGTTCGACGGCCACAAATGGCGCGTCGTCGACGATGATCCTGCCCCGTTCCGCCGGCGTGATCAGCCAATAGTCGCCGGCCTCGTCCCGCCGCAGCACGCTGGCGAACAGCTTGACAAGCGCGGGCCGGCCGATCGGGCTGCCATGATAGGTCCAGGTCCCGTCCGCGAGAATGCGGATGTCATAGGCCTCATCAATCGTGTCGGCCGCCCCGAGATGCGCCGTCGGAGGCTTATCCGACGAGGCGGCCTTCCCAACGCTGTCCATCGGGTCCATTTCTGCCATAGTCGTAATGACGTTAAGCTAACCGGCCCGATTGAGATAGGCATGATTGTCAAGGGACTCCAGCGATGAGCGACCTTTCGACCCGGCAGGACGACGCTGCCATTCTTGGCGAAGTCGAGAGCCTTGGCGGTCACCTGGGGGCCATCCGCAACCAGTTGGGCCGGGTGATCTTCGGCCAGCAAGCGGTGATCGATCAATCCTTGGTGACCTTGCTGGCCAGCGGTCACGGCCTGCTGGTCGGTGTGCCGGGCCTGGCAAAGACCAAGCTGGTCGAAAGCTTGGGCAAGGTGCTGGGGCTCAGCGAACGTCGCATCCAGTGTACGCCGGACTTGATGCCCGCCGACATCCTGGGTTCGGAGGTCTTGGAGGAAGGCGAGGACGGCAAGCGCCGCTTTCGGTTCATCGAAGGCCCGGTGTTTTGCCAGTTGTTGATGGCCGACGAGGTCAACCGGGCCAGTCCGCGCACCCAGTCCGCCCTGCTTCAGGCGATGCAGGAACGGCGGGTGTCGGTCGCGGGGCACTATCACCCCCTGCCCACCCCCTTCCACGTTCTTGCTACTCAAAACCCGCTGGAGCAGGAGGGCACCTACCCGTTGCCCGAGGCCCAGCTTGACCGCTTCTTGATGCAGATCGACGTCACCTACCCCGACCAGGACGCCGAGCGTCAGATGCTGCTGGCGACGACAGGCACGGAGGAGGAGGAGCTGGAGCAAATGATCGATGCGGAGCAGTTGATGGCTGCCCAGCACCTGGTCAGGCGCATTCCGGTCGGTGCCCAGACCGTCGATGCCATCCTTGACATCGTGCGCCAAGGCCGGCCGGAAACCAGCGAACTGGCCGAGATCGTGCAAAACGTCGCTTGGGGTCCGGGCCCGCGTGCCAGCCAGGCCCTGATGCTCGCCTGTCGCGCCAAGGCGCTGCTGGAGGGCCGCAAGGCACCGTCGATCGACGACGTGGTCGAACTGACCATGCCGGTTCTGAAGCACCGCATGGCGCTGAACTTCGCCGCCCGCGCCGATGGCACGACCATCGAGGATGTTATTGCGCGGCTGATCCAGCGGCACGCATGACGGCAGCCACCCTACACGGCCGCGCCGAGGCGCTGGCCTCGACGCTGCCGCCACTGCTGGTGGAGGCCGAGCGCGTGGCCGCCGTGGTGGCACAAGGCGTTCACGGACGGCGCAGGGTCGGCGTTGGCGAGAGTTTCTGGCAATTCCGCCGCTACGAGCCTGGCGATCCGGTCCAGCGGATCGACTGGCGCCAAACGGCAAAGCGGGATCAGCCGTTCTTGCGCCAGTTGGAATGGGAGGCGGCGCAGACCGTCTATCTCTGGCGCGCGACCGACGGTGGCTTTCGCTGGCGCTCGACGAAATCCGCACCGACGAAGGCCGATCGGGCCGGTTTGCTGCTGCTGGCGCTGGCCTCCTTGCTGAACAGCGCCGGCGAGCGGGTGGCGCTGCTGGACGGCGATTCGCCGCCCGGCCTCGGGCGCGCCGATCTCAGCCGTTTGGCGATGGATCTGCAGCAAACCGAGGCCGGTGATGATTCGCCGGCGGCCGCGTTGCCGCCGAACAGGGCCGTCCAGGCGCACGCCGCGATGGTTCTGTTCTCCGACTGGCTGGCGCCCCTGCCGGCCATCGAAGCGGCGCTGGCCTCGTTCCAGTCCAAGGTCGAGCACGGCCATCTGGTTCAAATCCTGGATCCGGCCGAGGTCGATCTGCCGTATGCCGGGCGGATTCGTTTCAGCGGCTTTCACAACGAGACCGCCCTGACGCTGGCGCGTGTCGACACGATCCGTCAGGCCTATCAGGAGCGCATCGCGGCCCAGCAGGAAGGCTTGCGCGCGCTTGCCCGCGCGGCCGGCTGGCAGCTTCACATCCACCGTACCGACCAGGCGCCGGAGCGGGCCCTGCTGTCGGTGTTCCAGGCACTCGCCGGTGCCGGCGCGGTCTAGGCAACGATGCTGACCCTGGGACCTATCAGTTTCCTGCAACCCTGGCTGCTGTTGGGATTGGCGGCCTTGCCGGTGCTCTATTGGCTTATCCGCGCAACACCGCCCGCGCCCAGAAACGTTCGCTTCCCGGCCCTGCGCCTGCTTCGCGACCTGCAGCCACAGGAGGAAACGCCGGCGCGTACGCCTTGGTGGCTGCTGGTGCTGCGCCTGGTGCTGGTCGGCCTCATCATCATCGCCTGCGCCGGCCCGGTGGTTAATCCGGCGGCCGGCCTGCCCGGCTCCGGACCGGTCCTGTTGCTGGTCGACAATGGGTGGTCGGCCGGCCGTGACTGGCCGGCGCGGCAGGCGCATCTGTCGCGCGCGATCGACGCGGCGGAGCGGGCCGGCCGGCCCTTGCTGGCGGCGGCGACGGCCGCCGACGGACCCGGCCCGCCGCCGACGATCAGCGGCCTGATGCGGCCTGCCGACGCCAGGGGCTGGGCGGACCAGCTGGCGCCTCGGCCCTGGCCGGGCGATCGTGCGGCAGTTCTGGCCTCGATCACAGAGATGGCCGAGCACAGCGGCCTCGAAGTCCTTTGGTTCAGTGACGGGCTGGACGATCCGGCCGCGGCGGATCTGGCACAGACGCTGCAGCGGCTTGGACGCCTGACGGTTTACCTGCCCGAAGCCGGCGACTTGCCGCTGGTGCTCGATACCCCTCAGACGGAGGGCGGGGATCTGGTCTTCTCGGTGCGCCGCCCCACCGCCGCGATCGAAGGCGCGGGCGTCGTGCGCCTCGCCGGTGACGATGGCCGCATTTTGGCCCGGCAGCCCTTTACCATTGCCGCGGAAAGCGACGGCACCGACGTCCGCCTGTCCTTGCCAGCCGAGGCGCGCAACCGTGCCGCCCTCGCCACGATCGAGGATCTTGAAGGGGCCGGATCGGTGGTCCTGGTGGACGAACGCTGGCGGCGACGGCCCGTCGCGATCGTCGGCGCCGCCCCGACGGACAGCAGCCAGCCGCTGTTGTCTGAAACCTATTATCTCGATCGCGCCTTGGCGCCGTTTGCCGAGGTCTGGTACGGCGACCTGGACGACCTGCTGGAGCGCGGACCGGCGGTCATCATCCTGCCCGACAGCGGCCAGGTGACGCCTGACGAAAGCGACCGGCTGGACGCCTTCCTGGCCGAGGGCGGCGTGGTGCTGCGGTTCGCAGGCCCGCTCTTCGCCGCCAACCCCGATACGCTTGTCCCCGTGCCCCTGCGCGCGGGCGACCGGACCCTGACCGGGGCGCTAAGCTGGACAACACCCCAGCCCCTGGCGCCCTTTCCCCCCGAGAGCCCGCTTGCCGGCCTCGCCTTGCCGGATGATGTGCTGATCGAGCGCCAAGTGCTCGCCCAGCCGGGCCCCTTGGTTAACGCCAGAACCTGGGCACGATTGGCGGATGGTACCCCGCTGGTAACAGCCGAAAGGCGCCAGACGGCCGATGGCACGGACGCGGGTTGGCTGGTTCTGGTACACACAACCGCCGGGGCCGACTGGTCGAACCTGCCTCTGTCCGGTCTGTTCGTCGACATGCTGCGCCGGATCGTGGCGTTGAGCGCCGGCGTTGCCGACACGACCGATGCCGTGGCCCTGCGGCCACTGAGTACGCTCGACGGGTTCGGCCGGTTGGGAGAGGCGGGTGCCGCCGCCATGCCCATCGCCGCCGGCACGTTTGCCGAGACGCTTGCGTCGCCAACACACCCGCCGGGCTTCTACGAGGCCGGAGAGACACGGCGCGCGCTGAATCTCTCGCCGGCGATCGGGCCGCTGGAACCGCTGGCACTGCCGCCACGTGTCGCAACCCAGGGCTACGCGATCGAGGCGGAACTGGACCTTCTGCCGCTGCTGCTGGCGGCCGCCATGGCGCTGGCAATCATCGACCTGTTGGCAAGCATGGCGCTGCGCGGTCTTTTGGCCATCGGCCCCAAACGCGGGGCCACGGCCCTCGTGATGGCCCTCTTGCTGATTCCGGTCTTGGGCGACTCCAGCCCTGCCCAGGCCCAAGGCCAATCCCTGTCGCCCGAGAACCTGGCCTTGCTGGCCGCCAATGGGACCTACCTGGCCTATGTCGTGACCGGCGACCCGGAGGTCGACGCGATCAGCCAGGCGGGATTGGACGGCCTGTCGCGCGTCCTGACGCAGCGCACGGCGGTGGAGCCCGAAGGCGCCTTGGGCGTCGATCCGGAGTATGACGAGCTGGCTTTCTTTTCCCTGCTCTACTGGCCGATCACCCAGGACCAGCCGACGCCGTCCGCGGACGCGTTCGCCCGCCTGAACGACTATCTGCTGCAGGGCGGCACGATCCTGTTCGATACCCGCGACGCCGGGATCGGCCGTATCAACGAGGCGGATCTGCGCCGCCTGACCGCCGGCCTCGACATCCCCCCATTGTCGCCTGTAGCACCGGATCACGTTCTGACCCGGGCCTTCTACCTGCTGCAGACCTTTCCGGGCCGCTACGCCGACGAGGCCCTTTGGGTCATGGACGCCGACGAGACGATCAATGACGGGGTCTCGCCGGTGATTATCGGGGCCAATGATTGGGCGGCCGCCTGGGCCATGGACGCGGTCGGCAACCCGCAATTCACGGCCGTCCCAGGCGGCGAATGGCAACGGGAGATGGCCTTTCGCTTCGGCATCAACCTGGTGATGTACGTGCTGACCGGCAACTACAAGGCAGACCAGGTGCACGTGCCCGCGATCTTGGAGCGCCTGGGCCAGTGATCGACGTCACCCGGATCGCCATCGCGCCCATGCTGCCCTACTGGCTGTTGGCAGTGTTGTATGGCTGTGCGCTGTTGGTCTTTGTCTTTGCCGTCTGGCGCCGCGCGCGCGGGCTGGTATGGCGTGGTCTCAGCTTCTTGGCACTCGGGGCGCTGCTGCTGAACCCGTCTTTAGTCGACGAGCAACGCGAGCCAATCGACGACATCGCCGTCGTCGTGGTCGACCGCTCGCCCAGCCAGCGCATCCACACGCGTACTGAGACCACCGACGAGGCGCTGGCGCATGTGCGGCAACGGCTTGAAGCGATCGACGATCTGGATGTGCGGTTTGTCGATACTGGTGGTGGCTCCAGCGGCCTTCAGGAGGAAACGCGGCTTTATTCGGCGTTGGAAAGCGCGATCGCGGATTTGCCGCGCCAACGCCTGGCCGGCGCGATCCTGATCACGGACGGCCAGGTTCATGATCTGCCGGACAACCCCGGCCAAATCGGCGATATCGGCCCCGTCCACGGCCTCTTGACCGGGGCCCCCAACGAGCGTGACCGGCGCCTGTCGATCGTCGAGGCACCCGCCTTCGGCTTGGTCGGCGAGACCGTCGACGTCACGATGCGGGTCGACGACCTGCCCGAGGGCGTCGCGGGCGCGCAGGCCAACGTGTCAGTCGTGGTGGACGGCGAGGCCTATGGCGCCTATCGGCTTGACCCTGGCCTGCCCTTCACGCTGCCCCTGCTGATCGAGCATTCCGGGCCGACGGTGATGGAGTTCGAGGTCGACGGCCTGGATGGCGAGCTAAGCACCGCCAACAACCGCGCAGCCCTGGTCGTCAACGGCGTGCGCGATCGCCTGCGGGTCCTGTTGGTGTCCGGCGAACCGCACCCGGGCGAGCGCACCTGGCGCAACACACTGAAGTCCGATCCGGGCGTCGACCTGGTGCACTTCACCATCCTGCGGCCGCCGGAAAAACAGGACGGCACGCCGTTGGAGGAGCTGTCGCTGATCTCGTTTCCGACGCGAGAGCTGTTTGAGGTGCGGCTGGACGAGTTCGACCTGATCATCTTCGACCGGTACGAACGGCGCGGCGTGCTGCCGTCGCTCTATCTGCAGAACATCGCCGACTATATCTCGCGCGGCGGCGCGCTGCTGGAGGCGAGCGGCCCGCCGTTTGCCGGCGTCCTCAGCCTCTACCGCACACCGCTGGGCGAGGTGTTTCCCGCCTCGCCCACGGGAGAGGTGATCGAAGCGTTCTACCGGCCGACGGTCACCGAGATCGGTCTGCGCCACCCGGTCACGGCAGACTTGCAACCCGATGACGGCGCCCCTGACTGGGGCCGCTGGCTGCGGCAAATCGATGTGGATGTCATGGGCGGCACCACCATCATGGCCGGCGTCGACGACCGGCCGCTGTTGATTCTCGACCGGATCGGGGACGGCCGCGTGGCCCAGCTCGCCAGCGATCATCTTTGGCTGTGGAGCCGCGGCTTCGAGGGCGGCGGGCCGCAGAGCGAACTGGTGCGCCGGCTGGCCCACTGGCTGATGCGCGAGCCTTCGCTGGAAGAGGAGGATCTGCGCGCCGTGGCGGCCGGTGGCCGGATTGACATCGAGCGGCGCAGCCTGGAGGCCCTGCCCGAATCGGTGACCGTGACCGATCCGCTGGGCGACAGCCAGACCCTGGCCTTGCAAGAGACGTCGCCCGGTCTCGCCACGGCCAGCATCGCTGTCGATCAGTCCGGCGTCTACCGGGTCACCGACGGCGACCGGTCGACGCTGGTCGTCGTTGGCACGCTGGACCCACCCGAAGCCCGGGACATGCGGGCCACGGCCGAGCTTCTCGAACCGCTTGTCGATGCCAGCGAGGGCTCGATCCGCTTCGTCGCCGACGGTCTGCCGGAGGTCCGCCGCACCTCCGCCGGTCGGAATGCAGCCGGCAGCGATTGGATCGGACTGCGGTCCAACGGCGACTACCGCGTGGTCGGCGTCAGCGAGACCTCCCTGCTGCCGCCCATTGCCGCCCTGCTATTGCTGGCCGGTATCTTGGTGTTGACCTGGCGGCGCGAGGGCGACTAGTCCCGAGCGGGTGAAGGCGCCAATGCCTGGGCTTGGCGCCTCCTGGCCCCTCGCTAAAGCTCGGACATGCCGCCATCGACGATGTATTCCGAGCCAGTGACGAAGCTGGCATCGTCGGACAACAGGAAGCTGGCGACCGCCGCGACCTCATCGGGCGTGCCAAAACGGCCAAGCGGGACCTGGGCCATGATGTTCGCGCCGAACTCCTCGATCGCCTCTTGCGGTAGGCCGGTTCGGTCGAAAAAGCCGCTGCCAATCGGCCCTGGACTGACGGCATTCACACGAACCTGACGTGGCGCCAGTTCGCGGGCCAGCGCCCGCGTCAGCGAACGTACGGCGCCTTTTGTCGAGGCATAGATCAGCGAGTGGGGCATCCCGAGATCCCTGACCACCGAAGTGTTCAAAACGATCGAACCCCCGTCACGCAGCAGGGGTTCCAACGATTTGGCCTGCAGTAGCGGTCCGCGAACATTGACGGCGAACTGGGCGTCGAACTCGTCGGCCGTCACACCGTCGAGGGCTTGGAACCGGCCGAAACCGGCATTCAGGAATACACCATCCAGGCTGCCCACCAAGGCGCGCACCTCGGCCGCCAATGCATCACCCGACGTAGGATCGGCGGCGTCATTCTTGATGATTTCAGCGCCGTTCAGCGCCTCCCTAGCCCGTTGAAGGCTCTCGTCCCGACTGCCGGTGACGATTGCCTTGCCGCCTTCAGCCAGGATTCGATGTGCCGTTGCCAGGCCAATACCGCTGGTACCGCCCGTGATGAGTACCGTCTTGCCGCTGAACCGTGTCATGATCGCTCCTCTACGTGGGTTCCTGTTGAACAGGTTCCGACATATATGTATTGATCGTTACAAAAATAGAGGCTGATTCATGCCGGCGGTTAAACACACTGTTTGCTCACAAGAGGCAAAGCGCGGCCGGCCGCGGAGTTTCGACCCCGACCGGACACTTGACATCATCGTCGACGTCTTTTGGGAGAACGGGTATGCGGGAACCTCGTACAAGGCGCTCGTTCGCGCGACCGGCATCAACCAGCCGTCGCTCTATGCCGCGTTCGGGGACAAGGACGCGCTGTTTGAGAAAGCGCTGAACCGGTATTTCGACCGTTATGGCCGACCGGGCCTGGCGCCATTGCTTGACCGTGACGCCGATGCGCCAAGCGTCATCACTGATTGGTTTCGCGCCGGCGCCGACAACCTCACCGACCCGTCGCATCCCGCCGGCTGTCTGATCGTCGGGACGGTCGGTGAAAGCGGTGGTGACGGGAAGATTGGCCGACATGCCTGCCGTTGCCTGGCGGCGACCGAAACGGCGTTGCGGCAATGCCTGGAAAACGGCGTTCACAATGGCAGCATTGCTCAAGGCACCGACGTCGGGGCGCTGGCCCGCGCCCTGACCGTTGCCTGGACGGGAATGGGCATGTTCGCGCGCTCAGGCGCGAGCCGTGATCAGTTGATCGGTGTCGCCGAGACGATCGTTGGATTGGTGCCGGATGCAAGATCGCCGACCGGAAAGAAACAAGGCCCCGCCGATGCTTGATCGGTCGGGGCCTTGCAGGCGGCGCGTATGCGTCCGAGGCCGGGGACTTGCCTGAACGCTACATCGCGGCCGCTTGACCGGGCCACTCGAAGACCGGCTCGTCGCGGTCTTCCTGCCAATAGTGCACGCCGTCGCGATACTCAAAACTGGCTGGGGGCGCGGCAGCTTCGACGGCCTGCGCTTGAGGCAACTCCGCCACCACCTCGCCCTGGACTTTGTCTGCAATCGAGAATCCAGCCAAAATAACGCCCCACACGGCCATGCCGGCAATCCAGGACGACCCAAATCCGCTGGCGGTCATCTTTCTCTCCTCAATCGCTGAGACATCCCTCAGCACGATACGTATCGTTTCGATATATTTCCAACAGAGTACAAGATGGGCATGGTTGGCCGGAATACAAGCGTCGTCGCATAATCGTGATCAGAGCTGGATCTGGCGCCCGCCGGACTTCTGGCCCGCGGCAGCCTGGTTGCCTGGCGACGGTTATCCGAACGACGTCAATATCGAGGACCGTCCGCCATCGGGATGTTCCAAGCGGAAAGTCAGGGCAAACGCCGGATTGCTTGGGCTGGCTGGGGCGGCAGGGATCGAACCTGCGAATGGCGGTACCAAAAACCGCTGCCTTACCACTTGGCTACGCCCCAACAGGCGCGGCACACTAGCGATATCGGTTCCGATCGGCAACACGCTGTTGGCCATTCCGGCAAACGCGTTGTGACGAGCCCGGCGCTGGTCTAGTTTGCCTTCTCCAGATAGCGCTTATGGAAGAGTCCTCATGCGGCAAGCGCGCGCAACCGGTCAAGGCTTTGGCGATGGCTGACGACACAACCGAGTCCGGCGAATCCGGCGGGGGATCGGGCAACGTATCGGCGGCCGACTTTCTGGCCGCGCTGCAGCGGATCCAGAATCGGCTGGATCGCATCGAATCCCACCTGGACACCCAGCAGGACCAGCTGCGCCAGGTATTGGACCGCCCCACACCATCACTGGTTTATGATGAAAACGTCGAAACCCGCGAGCCCGACCTGCTGTCCGACACAGGCCAACGCACGCCGACGGAACCCCCGGAAAACCAGACGGTAAGCCCGCCGCCGGAGCCCTCGCAGGAACCTCGGCCGGAACCCTCTCAGGACGAAGATCCCGCACTCGACCTGTTGCTCGCGGACGGTTCGGACGATGCAGAGGAAACCGTCGCGCCGAGCCGAAGCCGTCCGCGCCGGCGTTTCAGTACCGCCGCGATCGCCTGGATCATCATCGGTCTGCTCGTGGTGGTGGGCGGCATCTACATCGCGACCGACGAAGACCGCAATCAGCGCCTGTTCGGTTGGCTGCGCGGCGAACCCGACACGCTGTCGATGAGCGAGGTCGACGAAGGCGCCGGCACGATGGCGCCGGGATCGAGCCAGCCGCAGGCGGGCACGGATGCGGCGGGGGGACAGACAGACCAGGGTGCCGATACCGAAGCCCCGGGCTCGCGCGCGCCATCGTCTACGGAACGGGAGACGCCTGGCGAGACCGGCGCCGAACGGCCCGAGACATCGGCGGCCGTGGAACGGGAGACGGCAGAGCCCGATCAGTCGCAACAGGACCGGCCGGTCGCCTCGGCGGATGAACAGCCTCGACCGCCGGACCAGTCCCTGCAGGACCAGCCTGCAGAACAAGCCAGCGGACAGGCCGGCGAGGAAGAAATCGTCGTCGAAGAAGTGGCCGTGGTCGAAGAGGTGGACGACGGAGTGGTCGTCGACGAAGTGGTCGTCGTCGAGGAAGAGCCGCTGGTCGACGAGGATTTGGCACCGCTGCCACGCGGCGCGGCGTTGGAGGTTCGTCTGCTGGCCGATGCCGCGTTGCGGGGCGATGCCCCGGCGCAGCAAGAGCTGGGGTCGCGCTATGCCGAGGGCGTCGGTGTCGAGCAGAGCTATGAGCTTGCCTATTACTGGTTCGCCCAGGCCGCCGAGCAGGGCGTGGTCGATGCGATCTACAATCTCGGCGTGATGAACGATCGCGGCCTGGGGACGGAGCGCAATCAGGAACAGGCATTCGGGCTGTTCTTGAGGGCCGCCGAGGCCGGGCACCCGCGCGCCCAGCTTGCAACCGGCCTCAGCTATGCGCAGGGCAGCGGGGTGGAGCCGGATCTGACGCTCGCTACCCAGTGGCTTCAGGCGGCCAGTGCCAGCGGCAACCCGCGCGGGGCCTTCTATATGGGCCGGTTGTTCGAACGCGGCATCGACGGCGCGCCGGACCTGGCAGCGGCCGCCGGCTGGTACCGGATCGCCGCCGACGCCGGCGACAACGATGCCACCCGCGCGCTGGAACGGCTGGTCGGCGAAGATGGCGAGGGGCCGCTAGCGGCCGTCACCTCGCCGGGCGACCGCGTGCCGCTGCCGGAGACGCTGCCGACGCCGGTTGCAGCTGGCGCGGCCGAGCCTGTCGATCGCGAAGGCATACGCGAGATCCAGACCCTGTTGAGCGAACTTGGTTTCTCGCCCGGACCGGCCGACGGCATCATGGGCAACCGCACGCGCAGCGCGATCCAGGCGTATCAGCGATTGGTCGGAACGCCGGTTACAGGCGAGGCGGATACCCAGTTGCTAGCCCGACTGCGCGAGGCGGCGAGCGAGGAATAGCGGCCGGACGACTTATACCAACTTGCGATGATAATGACGCATGTGATGGCGTTGTCTTGTTTACTGGTCCGGCGCGTGGCCGGGGCGCGATCGGCGGATCGCCGCGCTGAGCAAGATCACCGGTAAGACGCCGACTGCGACGATGGTCAGCGCAGCGGTCGAGGCTTCGGCCAGCCTTTCGTCGGACGCCAGACGATAAACCCTTATCGCCAGCGTGTCGAAGTTGAACGGGCGCACGATCAGGGTGGCCGGCAATTCCTTCATGACGTCGACGAAAACCAGCAGCGCGGCGGTCAGAATGCCCCCGCGCATGATCGGCGCGTGAACCCGCAATAGTGTGCCCCGAGGCCCCTGGCCCAACGAGCGCGAGGCGTGGTCCATTGCTGGGCTGATCTTACCCAGGCTGGCGTCGATCGTGTTGTAGGAGACAGCCAGGAAGCGGACCAGATAGGCGAAAACCAGGGCCGCGATGGTGCCTGTCAGAATGAGACCCGTGGACACGCCGAATGTCCGCTGCATGAAGGCGTCAAACGCGTTGTCGAAGCCGGCAAACGGGATCAGCACGCCGACGGCGATGACCGATCCGGGTACCGCATAACCCATCGACGCGGTGCGGATGGCGGCCCGGTTCAGCCGCGTCGGGTTCAGCCGCACGCTGTACGCCAGCAAGATGGCGATCACCACAGCCAGAACGGCGGTGACACTGGCCAGAATCAAACTGTGCCAGGCAAACTCGATAAAGCCTCGCCCCCATGTCGCGTCGCCCTCGATCAGCGCGTAGTCGAGCAGCACGCCAGCGGGCAGCAGGAAGCCCAGAATCAGCGGCAGGCTGCAGCTAACGCTAGCCGCGACGGCCTTCCACCCATGCAGACGGCGCTGGTTAATACGCCGATAGCGTCCCGTCGTATGATGATACTTCGCACGACCGCGGGCGCGTCGTTCGATGACAATCAGCGCCGCGACGAAAATCAGCATGAAGGCCGCAAGCTGTGCCGCCGCCACGGGCTCGCCCATACCGAACCAGGTCCGGTAAATCCCGGTGGCGAAGGTCGGCACCCCGAAATACTCAACGGTGCCGTAGTCGGCGATGACCTCCATCAGCACCAGCGCCAGCCCAGCGGCGATCGCGGGCCGGGCCAACGGCAAGGCAACGGAGAAGAAGCTGCGTACCGGGCCGCGGCCGAGCGTCCGGCTGACCTCCAGCACGCAAATCGATTGTTCCAGGAACGCGGCGCGCGTCAGCAGATAGACGTACGGATAGAGCGCCAGCGACATCATCACGATGGCGCCTTCCAGCGACCGAATGCGCGGGAACCAATAGTCGCGGGCGCCCCAGCCGAACAGATCTCGCAACGCGCTCTGCACCGGACCGGCGAATTCCAGCAGGTCCGTGAACACATAGGCCATGACGTAGGCCGGCACGGCGAGCGGCAGCAGGAGTGCCCATTCCAGAATGCGGCTGCCGGGAAACCGGTGCATGGTGACCAGCCAAGCCGTGGTCACCCCCATTGACCCGGCCAGCACCGCGACGCCGATAATCAACAGCACCGTGTTCAGGATGTAGGTCGGCAGAACGGTCGACGCCAAGTGATCCCAGGCGCCGCCGGTATCCTGGAAAACGCGGCTGACGACGATCAGGACGGGCAGCGCGACCAAGAACGCGACCGACAGGGTTACCACCGTCCAGCCGTTCCATCGCGGCCGCACGCGTTTCAGAGGGCTGGCTTGTAACTCTATCGTCAAGGTTCGGACCATCGTGGGGAGAGCGGCCTGCCTCCAGACCGAAGGCCAGCCGCACCCCACCAAATGCGCAAAATCAACTACCGAACCGCGAACCTAGTGCGAATGACTTGCAAATGCAATTGAGCCGTGCGCGAGCCCTGTTAGCTGCCGATCGTTTCCTGCAAGAAAGCCAGCGTCCGCTGCCAGGCGAGTTGAGCGTCCTCACTGTCATGGGCCGCGCTGGTTGGATTGGCGAAGGCGTGATCGGCATCGTAAGTGTGCAGATCGTGGTCGGCGCCGGCCGCTTCGAGAGCGCCTTGGAAGCCCGCGACCATCTCCGTATTGATGAACTGGTCCTGGCTGCCGAAATGCCCCAGCACCGGGCTTTGCAGCGTGGCCAGCGCGTCCGGGTCGCCCGGAACCCGGCCGTAATAGATGATCGTGCCGTCGACCGGCGTCGCGAGGGAGGCTTGCAGCGACCAGCCGCCGCCAAAGCACCAGCCAACCGTGGCGACCTTGCCATTGGTCAGGTCGCTTTGCCGCAGCCAGTCGATCCAGCCGACCAGCGTCTCGATGGCTTCGCCTTCCTCAACCGCAGCAACCTGAGCCTGCGCTTCCTGAGGCGTTTCGGCGACGTCCCCGTCCATCAGATCGACGGCGAGCGCCACATAGCCCTGGTTCGCAAGTTCTGCCGCAACCGCGCGGATCTGGTCGTTCAGACCCCACCACTCATGGATCAACAGCACGGCACCGGCTGGCGTCTGAGCCGGCACCGCCAGCGACCCGCTGACCGTGCGACCGCTCGGCAGGTCAAGGGAAACGGTATCGAGGCCCTGGGCCACGGCCTGGCGCAGGATCGGGTCAGCAAGCACGGCGGCCAAGGGCAAGCCGGCGACGGCGCCAGTGGCGGATTTCAGGACGGTGCGGCGTTGAAGCATCGGATGTCTCCCAAAAGTGCGTCAGGGGAGGCGAACGCCAACACAGCAAAACGGCTATTTGGTGCCGAACATCCGGTCGCCGGCGTCGCCCAGTCCGGGAAGAATATAGGCGTGATCGTTCAGTTGGCGATCTAACGAGGCCGTGAACACGCGAACGTCCGGGTGGGCGGCGTGCACGGTCCGAACCCCCTCCGGCGCCGATACCAGGGCCATGAAGCGGATGCGCTGGTCCGGCACGCCATGCTTGTTCAACACGTCGATGGCGTGGACGGCCGAATTGCCGGTCGCCAGCATCGGGTCCACGAGGATGAAGATACGGTCCTCGGCCTTGGGCAGCTTGACCAGATACTCAACCGGCATCTTTGTTTCGGGATCGCGGTAGAGCCCGATATGGCCCTCGCGCGCCGACGGGATCAGCTCGTGCAAGCCCTCGACCATGCCGATGCCGGCCCGCAGGATCGAGACAATGGCAACCTTCTTGCCGGCCAGCACCGGCGCGTCCATTTCCTCCAGCGGCGTGCGGATGCGCTTGGTGGTCAGCGGCAGATCGTCGGTGATCTCGTAGCCCATCAGCAGAGCGATCTCGCGCAGTAGGGAGCGGAAGCCCATGGTCGACCGCCCCTCGTCACGCATGTGCGTCAGCTTATGTTGGATCAGGGGATGGTCGATGATGAACAGGTTTGGGTGGGCGTCGAGTTGCTTCATCGGTGTCGTTGACCTTCGATTGGGTTATCGTTTTTGCGCGCATTGAAGAAAGGACAGGCATGCCGGCCGACCATACTGTTCCCGCGCATAAGCGGCTAGCGTCGAGACCGGGCAAGCGTGCGGTCACTGAAGCCTATATCCTGATCACGACCATTCTGGCCTCGGCCATGGTGTTCATCGACGGCAACGTGGTCACCATCGCCTTGCCCGAAATCCAGCGCGACTTCGATGCCAGCCTGGCCGGCCAGCAATGGGTGGTCGAGTCCTACCTGCTGACCTTGACCGCGCTGATGCTGACCGGCGGCGCGCTGGGCGATCTGAAGGGGCGGCGGCGGATCTTCGTGATCGGCGTCGTCATCTTCGCGGTGGCGTCGGCGGCCTGCGGGATGGCCCAGACGATCGGGCAGTTGATCGCCGCCCGCGCTTTGCAGGGTATCGGCGGGGCCCTTCTGGTGCCCGGCAGCCTGGCGATCATTACCTCGTGCTTTGAGGAGTCCCGGCGCGGCAAGGCGATCGGTACCTGGTCGGCGTTCAGCGCGATCACGGTCGCCGCCGCTCCCTTGTTGGGCGGCTGGCTGATCGAGACGGTCGGCTGGCCGTGGATCTTTTGGATCAACCTGCCGCTGGCGGCGGTCGTGATCTATCTCAGCCTGACCCATGTGCCGGAAAGCCGGGACGAGGATGCCTGCGGCATCGACTATGCCGGCCTTTGCCTTGGCGCCGTCGGGTTGGGCGGTTTGATCTTCGCGTTGATCGAGGCGCCACGGCTGGGCTTTCAGTCGCCGTTTGTCTGGGGCTTTGGCCTGGTCGGGATCGTGGCGCTGATCGCCTTTGTTCGGACCGAGACCAGGGTGCGCGACCCGATGATGCCGCTCGACGTCTTTCGCAACCGGGCATTCAGCGGCGCCAATGGGCTCACACTTTTGCTGTATGGCGGCATGGGCGGCGTCCTGTTCTTCCTGCCGATCCATATGATCAGCACGCTCGGCTATTCGGAGCTTGAGGCCGGGATGGCCATCCTGCCCTTCATCATTCTGATCTCGGTGTTCTCGCGCATGACCGGCGGGCTGGTCGACCGCTTCGGCGCGCGCTTGCCGCTGACCGTCGGGCCAACCATTGCGGGGCTCGGCATCCTGGCTTTGGCCTGGCCGGGGATCGACGGATCTTACTGGACCACTTTCTTTCCCGGCATCACTGTCTTGGGCGCCGGCATGGCCCTCACGGTAGCGCCCCTGACCACCGCCGTGATGAACGCCGCGCCGCGCGAGCATGCCGGCGTCGCCTCAGGCATCAACAACGCGGCGAGCCGGCTGGCCTTTCTGCTGGCGGTCGCGGTGCTGGGCATTGTAGCGGCCGGTCGGTTCGAACCTGCCTTTGGCGACATCGCGGCTGGCTTAGCCGTGCCCGATGAAGTCATCGCGGCGATGGGCGACAGCCTACGCCAACTTGCCGGCACTCAGCCGCCGGAAGGCCTGTCGGAGGAAATGGCCCAAACGGTCCAGTCAGCAATCGATCAGGCGGCGCTGGCCAGCTTCAGGGCAATCATCATTGTGTGCGCGATCCTGTGCTGGATCGGGGCCGGGATCATTGCACTGACGTTCGGGCCGCGAGGCACCAACCGGGCCGAGTAATCAGTCGACGATCCATTCGGCGCGGGCCTCCGCCAACCGATCGGCGGCGATGGCCGCGCGCACCTCGCGCATCAGGCGGTTCATGGTGAAGACGTTGTGCAGCGTTACCAGCATAACGCCCAACAGTTCGCCGACGCGCACCAGATGGTGCAGATAGCCGGCGGAATAGTGCTGGCAGGCCTCACAGCCGCAGGTTTCGTCGATCGGGCCACTATCCTCGCCGAATCTTGCATTGCGCAGGTTGACCCGCTCGCCCGGCGCGCCCTTCTTCAGCGCCCAGCCATGGCGCGCGACCCGCGTGGGATGGACACAATCGAACGTGTCCATGCCCAGCGCCACGCCCTCGAACACGTCCTGGAAGTTGCCGATACCCAGCAAATGAACGGGCCTGTCGGGGTGCAGATAAGGGCTGCACATGCCGACCACCTCGTACATCTGCGCCTTGTTGCCGCCCAGCGTGCCGCCGACGGCGGTGGCGAAGAAGTCGCGGTCGGCCGTGTATTCAGCGCTTTCGCGCCTCAGCGCCGGATCGGTGCCACCCTGCACGACGCCGTAAAGCGCCTGTGACCCGTCCGCACCGCGGTCGAACTCCTCGAGACAGCGGTCGCCCCAGCGCATGCTCATGGCCATGCTTTCCGCGATATAGTCTGCGCCGACATGGTAGGGCGTGCACTCGTCCAACTGCACGATCAGGTCTGCGCCCAACAGCCGTTGCAGGCGGATCGATTCCTCGGGCGACAGAAACAGCTTCTCGCCATTGAGGTAGGACCGGAACTCCGCCCCTTCCTCGGTGATCTTGACGAGCGATTTCGGCCGTTCCGCCCGGTTGCGACCCTTGATCTCGTCGGCCACGCCGCCATGGCCCATGGAGAAGATCTGAAATCCGCCGGAGTCCGTCAGCATCGGCCCGGACCAGTTCATCATCCGGTGCAGGCCGCCCAGCTTTGCGACGCGCTCCGCGCCAGGCTGGATCATCAGATGAAAGGTGTTGGCCAGGATGATGTCGGTGCCGGCGGCGCGCATCTGTTCGGTCGTGGCGCCTTTGATGGCAGCCTTCGTGCCACAGAAGATGAAGTTCGGCGTTTCGATCGTGCCGTGCGGCGTGGTCAGCCGGCCAAGGCGGGCCCGGCTGTCGGGTGCCCGGTGGCGAACCTCAAAGCCGAAATTCGGGTAGCGGGACACTCAGTTCAGGCGGCGGCCGGTGCCGGTTGGCGAACCGCGTAGCGCGCCAGATAGACGAACGGCGTGTCGACGAACGCGACCACGATGCGCAGCAGGTACGTGCCGAGGATGAAGGTGAAGACCAACGTGGTGAAGTCCAGCGGCTCAGGCGCGAACACGACCCAGGCGAGGACACTGAAGATCGTGTTGTCGATCAGGGCCGAAATCCAGGTCGAGGCGTTGTTGCGCAGCCACAGGTGGCGCCCGCCGGTCAGCCGGCGCAGCAGGCTGTAGAGCCAGATGTCGTGGTACTGGCTGGTCAGGTACGCCAGCATGCCGGCGACGAAGAAGGCGGTGACGGGGGTGAACAGCTCCGTCATCGCGCCGTTCATCGGCAGCGCCCAGGCCAGCCCCTCGCCCGCCTGTTCCGGCGTCAGCGGCGCGAAGCCGAGGGTCAGGACCATCAGCACGGTCCACAGCGCGAAGCAGGCGAAGCCGATCAAGACCGCGCGCCGGGCGGCGGCCCGACCGTAATGCTCCGTCAGGATATCAGTGGCCAGATAGGTCGAGGCGAACAGGATGGTGCCCAGCGCCACCGGGTCGTCATAGACAGAGAACTGAACCTGCTTCAGCACCTGGATGTTGGCGCCCAGCAGGGCAACGACGACATAGGCGACAAGTCCCGCCTCGCCGAACAGCCGCGACAGGATCAACACGGCGGAAAAACACACGATAAGCAGCAACAGCCAGACGAACTCCGGCGGGCCGGATTGCAGGCTGGCGATGATCGCGTCGGGCGACAGGCTGAACATGGTGACTACTGGTAGACCCGCTGGGGCAAAAAATCAAAAGCCCGCGACGTTGGCCGCGGGCTTGACCATCGGTTGGCCATTGAGTCGACGGATCAGGCGCTGGCCTTGGCCTGCTCGATCCGGCGGCGCAGCTTGCGCAGATCGCCGGTCAGGCTGGTCGACGGCACGCTGAGCAGATAGCCGTCGATGCCGCCCCGCTTCTCGACCGTCCGGATGGTGCTGGTCGACAGGCGCAGCTTCACCTTCTCGCCCAGCGTATCGGACAGCAAACTGACCTTCTGCAGGTTGGGCAAGAAGCGCCGACGGGTGCGATTGACGGCATGGCTGACATTATTGCCGGCCTGCACGCCCTTTCCAGTCAACACGCAACGACGAGCCATCGATCTATCCTCGAACCTTGTGCCGGCTCCAACAGCGGATGCGGCACCGTCAAACAAAACCGGCCGGTCAGGTGGTCCCGACCGGCTTGGACGCGGGGATATAGGGTACGGATCGCCCCTTCGTCAAGGGCATTGGGCGATGATCCACCATGATCGTTACCGTTCGATGCGAAAGGAGCCGCTCTGAGGCACGAACTTGCGCTTTTCGATGGTGTCGCCGGACTGTCCGCCCATGACCGCCCTGATGTCGGCACGCACGGCTTCGCTCGTGCGGTAATACTGATGATCGGTGATATCGTCGTCATCCCGGGCCGCCAGCGAGCAGTCCACCACCTCGATCCGATTGGGCAATAGGGTGCCGGCCTTTGGGCCGTCGGAGCCCAGCCGGTCGGGCGTGCCCTTGGTGTAGTCGCTGATCTGCAGCGCCCGATCCGTCCGGCAGTGATAGACCGTGATGCGCCGGCCCAGTTGGATCAACGGCCGCAGCTTGTAGTCGTGCTCGAACGTATCGTCGTCCTCATCGGGTGCCGCCAGGATGATCTCGTGGAACAGCCGGTCGAGCGTCGATCCAGCCTCGGAACGCATGCCTTGAACCGCCTGGCGCAGCGCATAGCCGCCCATGGAATGGACCATGAGATGGATCGGCACGTCGCAGCGTTCCTCCGCGTTGAGTCCCCGGATCATGTCGCGAAGCTTCAGAACGCCTCTGGCCAGCGCGGTGCCGGATTCGCGCGCCTTGTCGCGATCGCGAAAGTAAGACCGCCACAGCGTCTTTTCGCCCTCCGACGGCCATGAAAACAGCAGCGGCACGTAATTGAGGCCATAGACATGGTGGAGATAGGCGACGCGGCCGACCGCCTCCCTAAAGCTGTAGTCGAAGCCGTGAATGTAGAGCAGCACGCCGTCCAGGTTTTCGCTCTTTTCGGCCAGACGGTGCCGGATTTCGCGGAACACCGTCTCGCTGCCCAGCACGCGGCCACCGGGCCGGTTGGGATTGAGGAACTCGCGCGCGACCTCGATCGTCATCTTCGACGCAGTATCGTCGCGCCCGTCATTCTCGACCAACGCCTTGCCGAACCTCAGTTCACGCGGGCTTTCCGGGTTCAGCCGGCCCAGGAAGTCCGTCGGTTTCCGCACGCGATTCGGCGCCCGGTTGGTACCGTAATAGACCGTCAGCATCGCCTGTCCCCCTGATCCGCAGCGGTCGGATCTTATCAGAATCGTGTTGTCGTGGGGTGGCGGGGCTTCAGGAAGGTTCCTGCCGCGGCTGCACGTAGTCCGGTCCCCGCTTGCGACAGCCTAACCACACCTCGTCAAGATGACGCCTTAATATTCGGCGATTAGCATCGTGACTTATTTGGGTTTTCATTGATCAGGAATAGTTTCATGCGCCCCTTGAGAGTGTGGGAGTCAGGACTGAAAATCGCGGTCGGCTGTTCGCTGGCATTGGCGGTTGCGACCACCGTGGCAAGCGCCCAACCGGCCAGCGGCGAAGTCAGCCTTTCGTACGACATGTATGGCGGCGGCCTTTACCTGGCCTCGTTCGAGGCGCTGGCGCGGACCGACGATGACAGCTACAGCATCGCCGTGGATGGCCGCACGCGCGGCTTGCTCACACTAATGGGCGACTGGCGCGCCCGGGCGTCGGCGGCGGGCAGCATCGATGACGGGCTGGATGCCGACTGGTTCCAGATGAACATCTACGAGACTGACGAGATCAGTACCTTGCGTCTCGACTATTTGAGCGACGGCCGGGTTGAAACGTTCAGGCGGCCGGATCGCGACCTGATCGCCGACGTGCCACAGGCCGATCGAAACGGCACGTTGGACCCGATCAGCGCCCTGATCGGCGCCAGCCTGACGCTTGGCGACGCCCTTGCCTGCCCGGCCGATCAGCAGATCTTCGACGGCACAAGGCGCTACGACGTGCTGTTCGAGGCGGTCGGCATCGAGGCAATCGACGGCAGCTCGGTCGATGGATTTGTCGGCGACGCCATGCATTGCCGCATGCGGGTCGAGCCGGTGTCAGGTCACTGGCGCGACACCGAAAGCCGCAGCTTCTGGCGCTATAACCGGCCGGATGACGACCCCTATCGCATGGGGCTGGAGGTCTGGTTCGCGCCACCGGTCGACGGCGCGCCGACCACAATGGTGCGCGCCGAGCGTGACGTCGACTTTCTGGGCCGGTTCCTGATCCATCTGGTCGATGCCAGCGCGACGCCCTCGGCCCAGATCGCGGAACAGTAATCCCTCTGCCTGCGTCGACAACTTTGTGGAGGGGTTGGCTCGGCTGTGATTGAATGGCGCCCCCTCGCCATCAACACCGATCGCCGATAATGACCGACCCTTCTCCAACCCGCATCGCCATGTGGTCAGGCCCGCGCAACATCTCCACGGCCCTGATGCGGGCTTGGGAAAACAGGCCGGATACCGCCGTTGTCGACGAGCCGTTCTATGGCGCCTATCTGGCGCGTACGGGCATCAATCATCCGGGCCGCGACTGCTTTTTGCCGATGCTGAACACGGACCCCGCAGCCGTCGTTCAGGGTCTTATGGGCGAGGTGCCACGCGGCAGCGCGATCTACTACCAAAAGCACATGGCGCACCATCTGCCGCCGGATATGGATCACGGCTGGATGGCCGGTGTGACAAACGCCTTTCTCATCCGCGATCCCGCCGCCGTCCTAACCAGCTATGCCAAGGCCAGGCCGGACGTCACCCTGGATGATCTCGGCTACACCCAGCAGGTCGAGATCTTCAACCGAGAGGCGGACCGGCTGGGGGAAGCGCCACCGGTGATCGAGGGCGATCAGATCTTGAAGGCGCCGGAAGCGGCATTGACCGCGCTGTGTGATCGCCTTGGCGTACCGTTCGACCATGCGATGCTGTCCTGGCCGGCCGGCCCGCGCGACAGCGATGGCCCCTGGGCACCCTGGTGGTACAGGGCGGTCGAGGCGTCGACCAAGTTCATGCGGCGGCCGCCGGAGCCAACCGCCTTGCCCGATGCGCTTCGACCGTTGGCCGACGCGGCCCAACCGCTGTACGAGGCGCTGAGGCATCATCGCCTTACAGTTTAGGTCTCGCCGAAAAACCGTGCGAGCAGGTCTTGCGAGGCCTTGGTCGGCGCCATTTCGCCGGCCGCGACCCTGGCCTCGGTCTTGGCGAGGTCGTCGCGCACGCGGACATTGCGGCGAAAGCGATCCATGAGACTGTCGCCGATCTCATCCCACAGCCAGGACTTGGCCTGATCTGCCCGTCGCCGGTCGAAGTCGCCGGCCTTGCGCGAGAGGTCGGCAAAGCGGTTGATCGACTGCCAGACCTCGCCGATCCCGGCCGCGTTCAGGGCCGACGTCTGCAGTACCGGCACCTGCCAGCCCGACATGGGCGGTTGCAACAGGGTAAGCGCTTGAGAGAAATCCGCCGCCGACCGCGTTGCGGCAGCCTCCATATCGCCATCCGCCTTGTTGATGACGACCAGATCCGCCAGTTCCATGATGCCGCGCTTGATGCCCTGCAACTCGTCACCGCCGCCGGGCAGAAGCATCAGCAGGAACAGGTCGGTCATGCGCGCGACCGCCGTTTCCGACTGGCCAACGCCGACGGTCTCGACGATGACGATGTCGAAACCGGCGGCCTCGACCAGCATCATGACCTCGCGCGTGCGCCGTGCCACGCCACCGAGCGTGCCGGCGGTCGGCGACGGACGGATGAAGGCCGACGGGTGGCGCGACAGGTTCTCCATGCGCGTCTTGTCGCCCATGATCGAACCGCCGCTCAGCGCCGAGGACGGATCGACGGCTAGGACGGCAACGCTGTGATCGCGGTCGACCAGATATTGGCCGAACGCCTCTATGAAGGTGGATTTGCCGACGCCGGGCACGCCGCTGATGCCGATGCGCAGGGCATCTCCGGTATCCGCCACAAGGCGATCCAGCAATGCCGCGGCCTGCTCTCGATGGTCCTGGCGGCGCGATTCGACAAGCGTGATCGCGCGGGCCAGCGCGCGACGGTCACCGCTGCAGACGGCATCGGCAAGCCCCGTCATCTCGCTTGCTGCGTCGGCCAAGCCCCGCTTACTCCGCAGCCGCGTCGGCGGCCGCCTCCCGCGCCTCTTGTTGTTGGCGCCACAGCGCGGCGTAGGCGCCATCCATGGCCAGGAGGTCAGCGTGACGACCCCGTTCGACGATGCGACCGGCATCCAGGACGATGATTTCGTCCGCATCGATAACGGTCGACAGTCGGTGAGCGATGACCAGGGTCGTCCGGCCGCTGCTGACCTCGCTGAGATTGGCCTGAATCTCCCGCTCCGTGTTCGTGTCGAGGGCAGACGTTGCCTCGTCGAACAGCAGGATGCAGGGCTGTTTCAGGATCGTCCGGGCAATGGCCACGCGCTGCTTTTCGCCGCCCGACAGTTTCAGGCCGCGTTCACCCACCGTCGTCTCATAGCCATCCGGCAGGCCCTCCACAAAATCATGGATCCGCGCCATGCGGGCCGCTTCCTCGATTTCGGCCCGGGTCGCATTAGGGCGTCCGTAAGCGATGTTGTAATAGATCGTGTCGTTGAACAGCACCGTGTCCTGCGGAACGATGCCGATCGCGGCGCGCAAACTCTGTTGCTGGACCGTCTGGATGTCCTGACCGTCGATCAGGATGCGGCCGGCGTTGGGATCGTAGAACCGAAAGAGCAGCCGGCTGATGGTCGACTTGCCGGCACCGGTCGGCCCGACGATGGCGACCTTGCGGCCCGGCAGCACCTCAAAGCTGATGCCTTTCAGGATCGGGCGCCGCGCATCGTAGCCAAACGCCACGTCCTGGAACTGAACATGCCCGTCCGTCGCCCGCAGCGGCGGGGCATCGGGCGCGTCCTCGATCTCCCGCCCCTGATCCAGAAGCGTGAACATGGCGTGGATGTCGACCAGGCTCTGCTTGATCGTGCGATAGACGAAGCCGAAGAAGTTCAGCGGCTGGTAAAGCTGCATCAGGTAGGTGTTCACGACGACGAAATCGCCCACCGACATGGTGCCGGCAACGATGCCGCGCCCAGCCATGTACATCACCAGGGTCAGCCCGATCGCGATGATCACCGCCTGGCCGACATTCAACATCGACAGGGATTCCTGCGATCGCACGGCCGCCCGCTGATAGCGGACCAGCGACTTGTCGAAGCGGTCGGCCTCGTGATCCTCGTTGCCGAAATACTTGACGGTCTCGTAGTTCAGGAGACTGTCGATCGCCTTGGTATTGGCGTCCTGGTCGCTCTCGTTCATGGCGCGCCGGAACTTCAGGCGCCACTCGGTAACAATCATGGTGAAGGCGATGTAGCCGACCACCGTCACCATGGTGACGAAGGCAAACCAGAAGTCGAACAGGCTCCAAAGGATCACGGCGACCAGCACGATCTCCAGCACGGTCGGCAGAATGTTGAACAGCATGAAGCTGAGCAGGCTTTCGATCGCCTTGGTGCCGCGCTCGATGATGCGGTTCAGCCCGCCGGTCTGGCGTTCCAAGTGAAAGCGCAGGGCCAAACGGTGCAGATGCCGAAATACGTTCAAGGCCGCGCTGCGTATGGCGTGCTGCGCGACCTTGGCGAAGATGGCGTCGCGCAACTGGGCAAAGGCCAAGCTGAGGACACGGGCAATGCCGTAGGCCAGGATCAGGCCGACGGGCAGATAGATTGCGAGGTTAGCCGGCTCGCCCAGCAGCGCTTCGGCCTGGCCGGACTCGCCCGTCAGCGCATCGACCGCGCCGCCATAGAAGACGGGAATGTAGACGGTGGCCACCTTGGCCAGGACCAAGGTGATAAGGGCCAAGACGACACGGACACGCATGCCCGTCTGGCCCTTTGGCCACAGATACGGTGCCAGGGATCGCACCGCGTTCCAGTCACGCGAGACCGAGCCCGCTGCCGAGTTATCGCTCATCGGCCATAAGCTAGGCGCGATTGGGTGATCGGAAAAGCCCCGAACCCGTACCCGCCCCGCGCATGGAAGGGGCGCACACGATCGTCGGCAGTTCCACCCGGTGCCATGCTATGGCTTGGCCATGACCGACATTCGAGCGCCAAGCCTGGCCGACATCGGCAAGCTGATCCTGCTCGGCGCGATCTGGGGATCGTCCTTTTTGTGGATCGGCATCGCGGTGGAGGATCTTCCACCGTTTACTTTGGCCGCGGGCAGGCTGCTCATCGGCGGATTGTTCCTGCTATTGGTCGCGATTGCGACGGGACAACGGCTGCCGCGCGGCTGGCGTGTTTGGCGCCTGCTCTTAATCCTGAGCGCGCTTAACGCGGCGCTGCCCTTTGTGCTGATCAATTTCGGCCAGACACGCGTCTCCGCCGGCAATGCCGCAATACTCATCGGCGCGGGCCCGTTCGTGGCGCTGATGATCTCACATTACTTCACCGGTGACGATCGGATCACCCTGGCCAAGGCGACCGGAATGGCGCTGGGCTTCGCCGGCGTCGTCTGTCTGGTTGGCATCGACGCGCTGGGCGGTCGGGGCAATGCCGTTATCGGCCAATTGGCCATCGTCTGCGCTGCGGTGTCGTTCGCCGCATCCGGGCTGATAACGCGCTGGCTGGCACCCCTGCCGGTTCTCGTGAGTGCGGCTTGGGTCTTGATCCTCGGCGCCGGCTACATGGTACCGATCGCGCTGGTGGTCGATCAGCCCTGGTCACGACAGCCGAGCTTGAAAAGCCTTGGGGCCCTTTTGATGCTGGCCCTTCTGGCGACCGCGCTGGCCTACCTGCTGCGCTATCAGATCATCCGCGAGGTCGGGGCCGTCTTCATGTCCCAAGTCGCCTATCTGGTGCCGATCTTTGGGGTTCTGTGGGCCTGGCTGTTCCTTGGCGAACGGCCTGCCGCCGCAGCCTATCTGGCCCTTTTCCTGATCCTGGTCGGCATCTATGTCAGTCGCCTGAGACCAAAGCGTGGCAAATCGGCGGTTTCAACTTCCGGCTAAAACGTCTTAGGCTAGGATAGCGTGGTTGCGGCCGTTTCGGAGTCACGGCGCTGGTGACCAGTTGAATCGACAGGAGATTGATATGGCGTCTTCGACAGAATCGGCAGAGCCAACAACCGAGAAGTCCGACAAGAAGGACGATATGGAAGCCCTGCGGGAGGATCTCGACGCCCTTCGCGCGGACCTTTCGAAGCTGAGCAAGCATCTCGGCGGTACCGTGCGCGCGAAGGCGAAGGCGGCCTCGGACCAGGCATGGTCGGCGAAATCCTCCGCAGAGGAAGCGGCGAAGGAGCAAATCGACCGCATCGAGAAGGAGGTCGAGGCCCATCCCTGGCGGGCGCTGGGCATTGCCGTCGCGGTCGGTTTTGTCCTGGGCCGTATCGTCAAGTAACACGACCAGGCCAAATCGCCCCCATGCCCATCAGGCTGCCTAAGCTGCGGCGCCAGGCCGAGCTGGAGACCCTTGCCCTGCGCCTGCGCGCGGAGCAGATGGCCAAGCGCGCGATCTTCTTCGCTGTCGCGTTGCTGCTGGCCGTGCTGGCGTTGATGGCCGCGATTACAGGGCTGATCGTCTGGCTGAGCCATGGCGTCGGCGTGGTCGCCGCCTGCTTCATCGGTGCCGGGGTGCTGGTCGTGATCGGCGGGCTGATCGTCGTGATCTCCGGCCCGGCAAGCGGCCAGCGGACGGCCGAGGTGGCCGAGCAGATGGCGCGCAGCGGCCGGCAAAGCCGCATCCGCGAGATGCGGCATTTGAGCCAACTGGCCACCACCATGGTCGCCGGGCGCGGCAGGGGGAAATGGGGCATCTTGATCGCACTTGGCCTCGGCTTTTTCATCGGCCTTGTGCAACGAGAAAGTGAAGATGAAGACCAAGACGAAGATATTGACGATCAATAAACGCCAAGGCACTAACCAACGCCGATCTGCGGCTGCAGATTGTAACCCTTCCGTGTTAGCGTCCCCCCACTACAAGCCAAAATAACCAAACTGAACGAGGAAGCAGATGACCAAAGTGACCCACGTCCTGGGGTTAGCGATACTCAGCGGCGGCCTTCTGGCCGGCACCGCTGTACTTCCGGCATCCGCCCAGGATTGTCCCACCACGAATGACGGCGTCTGCAACGAGCCCGATGTCGGCGACGCCACCTGCAAGGCAGGCACCGACACGGCCGACTGCAGTGCCGCCGCGGCACCCCCGGCCAGCGGTGGCGGTGATGACGCGATGGTCGAACAGCTTGCAGGCGCCGGATCGCTTTACGAGGCGTTCGAGCTGGCCTTGCCGTCCGCGCCGCCCGGCGCGATCTCGTACAGTTCAGCCGCGCCGATCGGCGAGAACGGCATTGAGTTCGTTGACCTGTTTTTCGCGGACGGTCCTGACGAGATCGCCATCGACCGCCTGACGGTCAACAATGTCGACTGGCGTGCCATGCTGGCGGAAAGCACGCCGACCTTCATGGACGTCGTGGTCGAGGGGCTTAGCATTCCGGTCGATGCCATGGACCTCGACCCGATGGCGGAGTCGATGCTGGGTGATGTCATTTCGACCAACCTCAGCCTGTCCTACACGATCGATGGCACCGACCTGAATGTCGACCAGCTGTCTCTCGATATGCAGGATCTGGGTGCGGTCGGGCTGACGCTGGCCGCCCAAGGCGTCAATCCGGACGCCGGCGATCCGGGCGGCATGATGTTGGGATCGACGATTTCCAATGGCGAGCTGACCTTCCAGGACAACGGCCTGGTGGCCTTGATCCTGGACCAGGCCAGCCAGATGACCGGCATGGGCCCCGAGGAAACGGCGATGATGGCGGTGGCCCAGCTTCAGATGATGGGCGGACAAGCGACCAGCCAGGGCGCGCAATCGGCCATGGAGGCGCTGACTGCCTTCTTGCAAGCGGCGCCCAACCCGGACGGCACGTTGACCATCTCGATGAACCCGTCGACACCGTTCAGCCCGCTGATGCTGATGAGCGTCACCGACCCGGACGCGGCGGTGCAGTTGCTGGGCTTGTCGGCCACCTATCAGTAGATCGCCAGCACAACCTTAGTCGGCAAAGAGCGCCGAGGTTCCAGAAGCCTCGGCGCTTTTTTTTGCGCCTACTCGGCGGCCTGAGCCCGGTGACCGCTGATCAGGCTTAGGATCTCGGCGGCGGCTGCCGGGATATTGGTGCCGGGGCCATAGATCGCGCTAACGCCCGCCTTCCTCAGGAAATCGTAGTCCTGCGGGGGAATGACGCCGCCGCACACGACCAGGATGTCATCCGCCCCCTGCTCTTTCAGGGCGGCGATCAGGGCCGGCACCAGGGTCTTGTGGCCGGCGGCCTGGGACGAAACGCCGACAATATGGACATCGTTCTCGATCGCCTGGCGGGCCGCCTCTTCCGGCGTCTGGAACAGCGGGCCGACATCGACATCGAAGCCGATATCGGCAAAGGCGGTCGCAATCACCTTCGCGCCCCGGTCGTGGCCATCCTGGCCCATCTTGACGACAAGCAGGCGCGGCCGCCGCCCCTCTTCCTCGGCGAAGGCCTCGACCTCGGCGCGGATGCGGCGGAAGCCCTCGTCACCCTCATAGGCCTTGGCGTAGACGCCGGAGACGGATTTGATCTCGGCCCGGTGCCGGCCATAGACGTTTTCCATTGCGTCGGAAATCTCCCCAACGGTGGCGCGCTGCCGCGCCGCCTCGATCGACAGCGCCAGCAGGTTGCCTTCTCCTGACCGCGCCGCGTCGGTCAGAGCCGCGAGCGCCTTCTCGACCGCCTGCGGATCGCGGTTCGCCTTGATCTTTTCCAAGCGCTGGATCTGGTTGCGCCGGACCTCGGAATTGTCGATATCCAGCACCTCGACGGTGTCCGGTGTTTCCGGTCGGTACTTGTTCACGCCGACGATGGTCTCCTCGCCCCTGTCGATGCGCGCCTGCTTGCGGGTCGCCGCCGCCTCGATACGCAGCTTCGGCATGCCCGAAGTAACGGCCTTGGTCATGCCGCCCAGCGCCTCGACCTCGTCGATCAACGCCCGGGCCGCGTCGGCCAGCTCTTGCGTCAAGGCCTCGAGATAGTAGCTGCCGCCAAGCGGGTCGACGACGTTGGTGATGCCCGTCTCCTCGGCCAGGATAAGCTGCGTGTTGCGGGCGATCCGGGCGGAAAACGGCGTCGGCAGGCCCAGCGCCTCGTCAAACGCGTTCGTGTGCAGGCTTTGCGTGCCGCCCATCACCGCGGCCAGCGCCTCGATCGTGGTGCGCACGACGTTGTTGTAGGGGTCGTGCTCCGTCAGGCTGACGCCGGAAGTCTGGCAATGCGTGCGCAGCATCAGCGAGCGGCTGTCGGATGGGTTGAAGTGCCGGGCCATGAGTTCCGACCACAGCAGCCTGGCGGCGCGCAGCTTGGCGACCTCCATGAAGAAGTTCATGCCGATGCCGAAAAAGAAGCTGAGGCGCGGCGCAAACCTATCGACCTCGACGCCTTGAGAGGCCGCCGCCCGCACATACTCCAATCCATCGGCCAGCGTGAAGGCCAATTCCTGCGCCGCCGTCGCGCCGGCCTCATGCATGTGATAGCCGCTGATCGAGATCGAGTTGAACCGCGGCATGTGCTCGGCGGTATAGGTGATGATATCCGCGACGATGCGCATCGACGGTTCGGGCGGGTAGATGTAGGTGTTGCGTACCATGAACTCCTTCAGAATGTCGTTCTGAATGGTCCCGGACAGCTGATCCTGCCGCACGCCCTGCTCTTCGCCGGCGACGATGTAGCCCGCAAGCACCGGCAAGACGGCGCCGTTCATGGTCATCGACACACTCATCTTGTCGAGCGGAATGCCGTCGAACAGGATCTTCATGTCCTCGACGGAATCGATCGCGACCCCGGCCTTGCCCACATCGCCGACGACGCGCGGATGGTCGCTGTCGTAGCCACGATGGGTGGCCAGATCGAAGGCCACGGACAGACCCATCTGACCGGCCGCCAGATTCGCCCGATAAAACTCGTTTGAGGCCTCCGCAGTGGAGAAGCCGGCATATTGGCGGACCGTCCAGGGTCGATTGGCGTACATCGTCGCGCGCACGCCGCGCGTGAATGGCTCAAAACCGGGCAATCCGGCCGCCGCATCGTCGCAGTCGGCGTCGGTGTAAAGCGGCTTGACGGCAATGCCCTCGGGCGTCTGCCAGGTCAGATCATCGAGCGCGCGGCCCTTTAACTCGCCGGACGCCAAACGCCGCCAATCGTCAAGCGTCGGCCGCTTCGAACCCGCCATGGTGCGCCCACCCCTCGATCATGATCCATCGCCCCAACAGATGGGGACGCCTTGGATGCAGCGCACTATAGTCGTTTGAGGGCGACACCGTCCATTCCGGGCGCTACCAGACCAGCGAGCCGATCGCGTAGGTCGGGCGCGCCCCTTCCCTGCCGCCGGCCTCGGCGATGGCCCGGCCATCCGGCTTGCCGTCCATCAACAGCTCGTCGGCGTGAATGCCGTGGGTCACGAACAGGCTGTCGAAGCCCATGGTGGCGGCCCCCCGAATATCGGTCCGGAAACTGTCGCCGATCGCCAGAATTCGGGTCGGGTCCATTTCACCCAAGAGTTCGAGGCAGCGGTCATAGACGCCACGGGTCGGCTTGCCGTGATAGATGACGTCGCCGCCAACCTCCTCGTACCGCGCGGCAATCGTACCGGCACAGAGCCCGAGGCACCCGCCGCGCATGACGACGAGATCGGGATTGGCACACACCATGGGCAGCGATCGGTCCGCTGCCTCGACCAACAGTTCCTCCAAATGCTCAACGGTTTCGTCCGGCGATCGGATGCCGCTGTTCAAGATAAAATCGGCGGCGGCCATGGTTGCCACCTTCTCGTAGGCCAGACCGTCGACCACGTCGCCATCGTCAGGTCCGCCGATATGGACGAAACGATCGCCGAGCGCTTTGTGGTCCTCGATCGAGCGGTCGGCCAACGCCGAGTAGGTCATCTCGCCGGACGACATTAGGTGGTCGTAGGCATCGTCATGCAGCCCCATGCCCCGAAGCCGGGATCGAACCGCCGGCAAGCGGCGCGGCACGTTGGAGAGCAGGCAGGTCTGACGGCCACCGGCCCGCAGTCCGGCCAGAGCCTCAACAACGCCCGGATAGAGCCGATCGCCGTCATGGATAACGCCCCAAAGATCGACGATGAAGGCGTCGTAATCGTCGGCGACCTCGTGGACGCCGGCGAGAATGGGAACCGGATCGGTCATGGTGGTGCTGTTCGGTAAAGAAGCGGGGGAGCCCATAGGTGGCGCGTTCAGGGTGGCGCGGCAAGAGCGTTTCTTACAGACCACTCCCGACAGCATCGGCCAGGCAGGCGAATCCGTCGCGCTGGATACACGCCACCAAATCGCGCTTGATCTCGGTCACGAGCCTGGGCCCGCGATAGGCCAAGGCCGTATAGAGCTGAACCAAAGACGCGCCTGCCCTGACCTTGGCGAAGGCGTCAGCGCCAGACGCAACCCCGCCGACACCGACCAAGGGCAGACGCTTTGCCGTGTGCCGCGCCACATCCGCCAGCAGGCGCGTTGACGCGTCCATCAGGGGGGGTCCGCTCAGCCCGCCCGCCTCACGGGTTAGATGGCCCGGCAGGTCGTCCGGTCTGGCCACGGTTGTATTAGCAACGATCAGACCGTCCGCCGCCGAAGCGAGGGCGACGCCGACGATGTCCGCCACGTCCTCGTCGGTCAGATCCGGCGCGATCTTCAGCAGAATCGGCGTCTCGGCGGACGCCTCGGTCCGCGCGGCCTGGGCGGCGGAGAGGATAGCGGCCAACGGCGCCGCGCCCTGCAGGTCGCGCAGGCCTGGCGTGTTGGGCGACGAGACGTTGATGACGAGATAGTCGGCAAGCGGCGCGAGGCGCCGCACCCCGTCCGCGTAGTCCCGCTCGGCGGACTGGCTGTCCTTGTTCTTGCCGATGTTGGCGCCGACGATGCCGTTGGCGCGCCTGCTGGCCAGCCGGCGCTCAACAGCGTCCAGGCCATGGCCGCTGAAGCCGATGCGGTTGATCAGGGCCTCGCGATGATGCCAGCGCATGAGCCTTGGCTTGGGGTTGCCAGCCTGTGGCTGCGGTGTAACCGACCCGACCTCCACGAACCCGAAACCCAGCCGCAGCATGGGGCCGAACACTTCGGCGTTCTTGTCAAAGCCGGCCGCCAGGCCAATCGGATTGGCAAAGCGGCGGCCCCAAAGATCGATCGCCAGGATGGGATCGTCAGCCGCGCCGACGCGCGGCCCCAGCCCCATCTTGAGAGCCCTCAAAGTCACATCATGCGCGGTTTCCGGATCGAGCCTGTGAAGCAGCGGGCGGACGATGGGAAACAGATCGACCATTGGGCCTCTACAGCGGGAAGCGGTGCCTGCCGTCCGCGCCCAGCGGCAGCGGACGCACCCACAGCACAGTGCTGAGCGGCAGCGGCCCGTAAAGATGGGGAAACAGGTCCCCACCGCGCGACGGCTCCCAAGCGAGTGCTGGCCCCAGGTGCTCAGGGTCAACGGCCACCAGCACGAGGTCCGCCTGACCGGCGAAGTAGCGCGCGGCGGTTTCCGGCGCCTGTTCGGGCGTCGAAAAGTGGATGAAGCCATCCTCGGCGTCGACGGCCGAGCCGTCATAACGCCCCTGCGATTCGGCCTCGGCCCATTCACCGGCTGTGCAGATCTTGAGAATCACCTTCGCCATTGCGTAGCCCATAACCGTCGCAACGCCCCTACGCAAGCGCGCCATGCAACTCTCTGTAGGCGCCGATGGGCACGCTATATCGATATCCGCGCGTATTTCACGGCAGACTTCCTGTGACGGGTCAAAACATCGATTTTTTATGGAGACAATGGGCCGGACCTGCGAGACAATGTTCCCATGCTACGGCATACGGACATTTGGCAGGCGATCGACAGGCTGGCCGCGCGCAACGGGTTGTCGGCGTCTGGTCTGGCCAAGCGTGCCGGTCTGGACCCCACAACGTTCAACCCGTCCAAACGCACGTCCGCCCAAGGCAAGCTGCGCTGGCCGTCGACCGAAAGCGTATCGAAAATCTTGGATGCGACGGAGACGGAGCTGGCGGATTTCGTCATGCTGATCGGGGCGGGATCGGAGACGCTGCGGCGTCGGATTCCGGTCCTAGGCTATGCCCAGGCCGGTGCCGAGGGCTATTTCGACGACGCCGGCTACCCGGCCGGCACGGGATGGGACGAGGTGGTCTTTCCCGATGTCGGCGACCCGCATGCCTATGCGCTTGAGATCACCGGTGACAGCATGGTTCCGGTCTATCGGGACGGCGACATCATCATCGTCGCGCCCGGCACCAACATCCGGCGCGGCGACCGGGTCGTGGTCCGCACCGCCGGTGGCGAGGTTATGGCCAAGGAACTGGCACGCCAGACCGCGACCAAGCTGACCTTGCGCTCGTTCAATCAGGACCACCCCGACCGCGTGCTGGACCAGTCGGACATCGACTGGATCGCCAGGATACTCTGGGCCAGTCAGTAGGCGGAGCGGCCGCACACCGTCAAAGCCGCGTTGATGGGATACAATGCCGTGCTTGGCCAGCCTTCGAGGGCGGTCTAAGGTGCGCGGCTTTGTTGGTAGAAGCGGAACCTAGAGAAGTCAGGGGCAAGAGATGGCTGGGCAAGCCTGGACGTTTGTTGACGGCGAATGGCACGAGGGCAATCCGAAGATAGCAGGCCCGATGACCATGGGGTTTTGGGCCGCTGCGACGGTGTTCGACGGCGCCCGGGCGGTTGACGGCATGGCGCCGGACCTGGACCGCCATTGCGCCAGGTCTGTCGCCTCGGCCAAGGCGCTTGGCCTGCGGCCGGAGATCGACGGCGAGACGATCGAGGGGCTGGCGCGCGAAGGCATCAAGAAGTTTACCAACGGCCATGCGCTGTATGTCCGGCCCATGTTCTGGGCGGATTCGGGCATCATCATCGCCGCAGACCCCGATAGCACCCGCTTCTTGATCAGCGTCTACGAGGTGCCGATGCCGGAAGGCCCTAGCGACGCCATGGTCTCGTCCAAGCGCCGGCCCAATGCGGAGACAGCCCCGACGGCGGCCAAGGCGAGCTGTCTCTATCCCCATGGCGGCATGGCGCTGACCGAGGCCATGCAGCAGGGCTATGAGAACGCGATCATGTGCGACCAGTTGGGGCATGTGTCGGAGTTCGCGACCGCCAACCTGTTCATCGCCAAGGACGGCGTGGTCTCCACCCCGGCGCCCAACGGTACGCTTTTGAACGGCATTACCCGCCAGCGGGTGATCGGCCTCTTGCGGCAGGACGGCATCGAGGTGCAGGAGCGGTCGGTCACGCTGGACGATGTGCGCAGCGCCGATGAGGTCTTCTCAACAGGCAACTACGCCAAGGTGCAGCCCTTCACCCGCATCGAGGACCGCAGCCTGCAGCCCGGCCCGATGTATGAGCGCGCCCATAGCCTCTACTGGGACTATGCCGCCAGCCAACCGATCTGAACCCGATGCCCTGTCGGTGCGATCGGCGCGGGATGACGATGCGGACGACCTGATCGCGCTGATCGGCGGCTGCTTTGCGGAGTATCCGGGCTGCATCCTGGACGTCGACGGCGAGATTCCCGAGCTGCGTGGCATCGCAAGCTACGCGGAGCGGCGCGGTGGCGCCTTTTGGTCCGTAGACCGTAATGGCGTGGTGGTGGCCTGCGTTGGCGCGATGCCAGCAGCAGAGGGTGGCATTGAACTGGTCAAGCTCTATGTACGCGCCGACGCGCGTCGAGGCGGCCTGGGCCGACGGTTGATCGGTCAGGTCGAGGCGTTCGCGCACAGCCGCGATGCGGGCCACATCGAACTGTGGACCGACACACGCTTCACCACTGCCCACCGCGCCTATGAGGCCTGCGGCTATGTCAAGCAAACGGCGACGCGGGCGCTGAACGACAAATCAAACTCGGTCGAGTATTCCTATCGCAAGACGCTGGCTGACGGCGAATGAGCGGCCGCACCACGAGGTCGCAGAACACAGAGCGCTTGGCGCGCGTCATCGATCGTCACGCCATCTCGCTGGTGTTCGACGTCGGCGCCAATGAAGGCCAGTATGGCGACCGGGTTCGAGACGCGGGCTATAAGGGCCGGATCGTTTCCTTCGAACCGCTCAGCGAGACCCACCGCCTGCTCGCCGATCATGCCGCCGGTGACGACAATTGGATCGTCGCGCCGCCCATGGCCTTGGCGGAACGGGACGGCGAGACCGAGATCAACGTTTCCGCCCAAACGGGGATGAGCTCGCTGCGCGGCTTCACCGACGAGATGGCCGATCTGCTCGACAGCGCGCGGTTCGTTTCTACAGAACGGGTGCGGCTGGCCAGGCTGGACAGCGTGATCGACGACTTCGCATCGCCGGACGATCGCAGCCTGCTGAAGATCGACACCCAGGGCACGGAGGATCTCGTGCTGGCGGGCGCCGCGCAAAGCCTGAAGCGTATCGCGCTGATCCAGATCGAGCTGTCCATCGTGCCTGTCTACGAGGGCGCGCGCGGCTTCACGGAGATGATCGGCCATCTGGCCGGGCTTGGCTTCGAGCCGGTCTTGTTCCTGCCCGGCTATTTCAATCGCCGCACGGCCCGTCTGATCGAGATGGACGGCGTCTTTGCGCGTCGGGGCGCAACAAGGTGAGGACGGCGTCCGCAACGGGCGAAACGGCGCCGGAGAAGGCGGGCTCGGCACGCCGTGTCGCCGCGATCGACGCCCTGCGCGGCGTCGCCATCGTCGGCATGGTGATCTATCATTTCTGCTGGGATCTGACGTTTTTCGACCTGGCCGATTTCGACATCGGAAATGGCGTTGGCTGGATCGTCTTCCGTACCCTGGTCGCCGGCGGCTTTCTGTTCCTGGTCGGCGCCAGCCTGGTGCTGGCCCATCGCGACGGCATTCGCTGGCGGCCCTTCTGGCGCCGTTTTGCGATCCTGGCAATTGCCGCGCTGGCGATCACGGCGGTCACCTATCAGGCCATCCCCGACGCTTTCATCTTTTTCGGCATTCTGCACGCCATCGCCGTTTTCAGCTTGATCGGGCTCGCCTTTCTGCGGCTGCCCTGGTGGCTGTGCGGCCTGGCCGGCTTGGGCACGATCGCCATGCAGTGGGCGGCATCACCCACCTTCAACTGGCCGCCGATCGTCTGGCTGGGTCTCGCCGATCCGCCGCCCGTTTCCAACGATTTCGAGCCTCTCTTCCCCTGGTTCGGCGCCGTGCTGCTGGGCATGGCGCTGGCCAAGACCGGCTTTGTCGATTGGCTGGGCTGGTGGCGCGGCACCGACCCGATCGGCCGGGCGCTCCGCTGGGCCGGGCGCTACAGCCTGATCATCTATCTGACCCATCAGATCGTGCTGATCGGGGCGCTGTATCTGTTTACGCTGATCATCGGCAGCGCCGATGCCACCAGCGCCTATCGCGAAGGCTTCGGCCCCTCCTGCCGGTCTCACTGCCAAGCCGAGGACTTCTCGCAAGCCTTTTGCGACGCCTACTGCGGATGCCTTGCGGATCGGATCGAGGCGGAGGATCTGTGGGAGGCAATCGCGCCAGAGGGGCTGGCCTCGTCGGAACAGGCCATCTTCAACGCCATGATTCAGTCATGCGCGGCCGAGGCGGGAACGAGAGACTAGAGCGACGGACACCGGCATCCGCGCCTAACCATTTGAAAGCGCGGCCTCCAGGCCGACCGGGTCGTCGGTGGTGATCTGGTCGACCTTCAAGGCCAGCAGGCGGCGGGCCATGGCCAGCGTCGCGTCGGTCACCTCCTTAATGGTCCAGACGTCGACGCGCTTTCCAGCCGCCTGAATTGCGCCGATCATATCGAAACCCGCTGCGTCGGCGGCGAGCACGACCGGGTGATAGAGGTAGATCATTTCCGCGTCGGGGGCGGCGACCAGGGCGGCCCGCACGAAGGCCGCGTAGTCGCCGGTCCTTCGAAGCTCGGCGATGGTCTCCTCGCGGCACGGATCATAGCCGGTGCGCAAGCCAGGCGTCGCACGACGAAGGCTGTCGACGGCATCGGCGTCGTCCCCTGAAACCAGCACGTTCGCCAGGAAGGGCGCCACCGCGGCTGGAAACGCCGCAATATCGTCCGACGACAGGCTGGCGCGGTCATTCTTGAGGTCAAGCTGCAGAACGGCGTTGGCGTCGACGGGGGCGGTGGCCAACAGCTCCGCCAGATCGTCGAGCAGCAATACGGGTTCCGCGGTGACCTTGCCATCATTGTCGCGCATGCGAAGCTGGCGCAGTGCGTGGACCTTCTGCGCACCGACGGGTCCCGAGCCACTGGTTTCCCGATCCAACGTCTCGTCGTGAAGAATGACGAACCCGTCCGATCCGTGACGCTGGATATCGACCTCGATCGACGCACCGAGCCGCACGCCTTCGAGGATTCGCGATCTTGTGAAGACGGCATCGGTGACAAGGCGGCGCCCGCGATGCCATTTGAGCATCGTTGTGTGATCGCCCGAGCGGAGTGAGATGCCCTTATGCACGATGTACCTCGCCAAGTGCCGGCCCTTTGGCCGATGGTTGGGTTGGTCTAGTAGCGGCGCCCTCGTCGCACAAGGTGAAGACCTGCGAGGCAGCAGCAAGTGGTCGTGGCGAGCCGTCGGCACAGCGCTATCCGCGGCCGCTGAACCGCCGCCCTCTGTCCGCGATTAACGCAAAATCGACATGCTTTCCATGATGCTGGCCATGATGCTGACTAACGACGGCGGGCTGGTCCGTCCGGGCGGACACGACCGTTTTGTGACACCTAGCGCTGAATGCCGGGTCTATGCGACATGAGTAACGACCGTACACAGGCGGAGCACTCCGCCTTAACAGAAATGGCGGGCCTGGCGATCAGGCTACATCGCCTGGGCTATGTATGTGTTCCCCTTCGCGCGGGCGGCAAACATCTTGATCTTGCGGCGATGGGCGTCCAGCCGGTGCATCTGCAAAGCCGAAGCAAACGGCTGAAGGAGCTCGCCTTCACCAGCGTCTTGTTTCAACTGGCGCTCAATCCACCGGGCGAGAGCACGATCGCGGCGTGGTTCTCCGGGCGGCAGGTGAATATCGGCTTGGCTTGCGGCGTCAATGGCTTGGTCACAATCGACTTTGACAAGCCCGATCTGTACGCGGCCTGGCGGCGACACCACGAGGCGATGGTGGGCGCGACGCCCGTCTGCAAGAGCCCCTCCGGCTACCACGTCCTGGTGCGGCACGGCCTGCCTCTGGTATCGTCCAGCCTGCATCTCGGCTTCCGCCGCGCCGGCCACATCAAGGCATTGGGCGGCTATGTCGCCTGTGCACCCACGTCTTTGGCCCACGGCGGCGCCTATCGCTGGCTGCCGGGCCAGTCGCCAATCGACGTCGAGCCCCAGCGGGTCGAGAGCCTCGGGGACATGGGCCTTTTCCCCGTCTCCCCCCTCAAACGTGCCTATGACGGCATGCTGGGCCGCGGGTCGTTTGAGGATCACTAGGGGTGGCACGGCGCGAGCCCGCGGTCTCGGTCATCATCCCGGCCCGCGATGCGGAGGCTTCGATCGGCGGCACGCTGCGAAGCCTGGCCACTGATACCGCCGTCATCGGCGAGGTCATTCTGGTCGATGACGCATCCCAGGACGATACCGTCGACCTGGCACGGGATGCCGCGCGTACGCACGGCCTGCCGCTTTCGGTTCTAAAGGTCGCCGTGTCAGGCGCCGGCGCCGCACGAAACGCCGGTCTCGCCGCCGCGCGCTTTCCGTTCATCCATTTCCTCGATGCCGACGACCGAATGGAACCGGGTGGCATCAGCGCCCTGCATCAGGCGCTAGTTGACGACCCGAGCGCCGGCATCGCCATCGGCGCCCACCTACGCCGCACCGAAGGCCGGCCGGACAAGCTGAAGTCGCCTGACGGCTATGGCAGCGACCATCGCCGCAACGTCCATGACTATCTGCTTGGCCGGATGTGGCCCATCGCCATGGGCAGCGCCCTGGTCCGCCGAGAGCAGGTGGACAACATCGTGTTTCCCGAAGACGCGGCGCTGGACGAGGATACCTGCTTTTGGGCCCAGCTCATGGCGCGGACCGGCGTCGTAACCGTCGAGCAAACGGTGCTGGTCTACGCGCTGAACGAGGCCCGGATGGCCAGGCGATACTCTGCGGCACCAAGACGGACTTTTCTGGGCGTCACCCGGGCGCTGAGCCGGCTTGGCGAGGCGGTCGACGATCGCACGGCGTGCCAGTGGCGCAAGGCTTGGGTTGCCCTGCGCATCGCCCGGCAGTTGATCTACGAACGCCGGTTCGACGAGGCGCGCTTCATGCTCCGGGCCGTCGCCGCCCATCCCGCCTTCGCCCGCAGCCGCCGCCTGGCGCGCTATCGGGCCGAGATCGCGCTGGGATCGTTTCGCAACCCGGCCCGGCCGCCACGGTCCGTTCCGATTTCGCCAGCAGGCACGTTTCGCACCCTCGTGCTCACGATCGATGCCGCCTGGCCACCGGTTTCCGGCGCCGATCTGCGGAACGCGCAAAACGCGCTGGCTGCCCTGGCGCACGGCCCGGTCCTTCTGGCCTCCGTCAGGCCGCTCATCAGCACGGCACCGACACCACCGGGTTTGGAGGTTACTTCCGTAGCCGAGCGAGACGTCGACGTCCGGGCGTCGATCGCCGAAGCGGCAGACGGTATCGGGCAGCGGGTTCGTGACTTCAGGCCCGATGCGATTATCGTCGAAGGGGTCCATCTTTCCGCCCTGATGCCACAACTGTACGCTCTGGCGCCGGTCGTGATTCTCGATATGCACAATGTCGAATCGCATTTGAGCGCACAGGTCGCCAGGGTCGCGCCTCGCAGAAGCCTGAAAGGACTGCTTGGGTTGCACGAACGCGCTATCAGGCGACGAGAACGGCAGGCGGTGCGCCACGCCGACCGTGTCTGGGTATGTTCCGAGGCGGACGTGAGCCGGCTCTACCGATCCCACCATCCCTCGCTGCCCATCGATGTCGTGCCGAACGGTGTGCCGCGGTTCGATTCCGTCCCGAGGCACCTGCCGGCGATCGACGGCCAAGCCAGCGGCCCGACCATCCTGTTTCTCGGGCATCTGGGCTATCGCCCAAACATTCCTGCCGCGCGGCGATTGGCGCTTGGCATTCTGCCGATCGTGCGCGCCTCCCTGCCGTCCGCCCAGCTTCTCCTGGCGGGGCGGTCACCGCACAGGAGGATCACCGAACTCGCTGATACGGCTGGCATCCGCCTGATTGCCGATCCACCCGACGCGGCCGCGCTGCTCCGCGAGGCCGACATCGTCGCGGTGCCGCTTGAAGCCGGCGGCGGCACCCGGCTGAAAATCCTGGAGGCCATGGCCTGGGGGCTGCCCGTTGTCGCAAGCCCGATCGCGATGGACGGCCTGGCACTGGACGCGGATATCGACTTCGTTTCGGCCCTGTCCGACGCCGATTTCGCCCGCGAGATCATCGCGCTCTGGTCGGACCGCGATCGGTTTGAGACACTGCGACGCCAGGCCCACGAGACGGTCATGCGCCGCTTTGGCACGCGGGCCATCACAAGGGCGGTTCGCCAGGGCCTGGGGCTGCCTCCCCAACCGCCGGTCCCTCAAACCGGGGCCAAAGCCGCGATCGGGTTGGGCACCGGATGATTCCCGCCCTGTTGCACCAGACCTGGAAAACGGACCGCATTCCCGAGCGGTTTCGCGCCTACGGGCAAAGCTGGGCCAAGCACAACCCGCGACTTGAACGCAGGCTCTGGACCGACCGCATGCTGCTGGAGTTCGTTGCCGAGCACTACCCGTCTTTGTTGCCGACCTATTGCGGTTACAAAAACGGCGTCATGCGTGCGGACGCAGCGCGCTACATGCTGCTGCACCATTTCGGCGGCATCTACGCCGATATCGACTGCGAATGCGTGGCACCGATCGATCCGCTCTTGGCCGAGGATCGCGTTGTTCTCTGCCGCGAACCGGACCTGCATGCCAAGGATCACGATGCGGCCCGGCACCTGCCCTATCTGTTATTCAACGGCGCCATGGCGAGCCCGCCGGGGCATCCCTTTTGGCGCGCCGTGCTCGACCTATTGCCGCGCCTAGCCGACAACAAGTCGGTGTTGGACGCCACCGGCCCCTGCCTGCTGACATCCGCCCAGCTTGCCTACCCCAGGCAATCGGACCTTGCCGTCCACTCGCCATCGCTGTTCTGTCCGCTCGATCGCGACGGCAAGACCGAGGCGGGGGATCGCGATCAGCCGGCGAACCCGACCTACATCGTCCATCACTGGGCCGGCACCTGGTACAAGGTCGGCGACAGGCTGTCGCTCTGGCGCAGGCTTCGCCGCCGCTTCTACAAGCTGCGCCACATGGCGACCCGGGGGCCGGTCTTGCGGTACGAACAGGCGCTGGCCGCCATCGACCCCACCAGCCTGACACGGCCGCCACCTAAGGGCGACAAAGTGGCGATCCTGGTGCCCCTGCGGGACGCCGCCGACCTGATCCAGCCGTTTCTGGATGCGCTGGACGGGCTCGATTATCCGAAGGACCGGATAAGGCTCGTCTTCTGCGAAGGGGACAGCCGCGACGACAGTTGGCAGCGGCTGCGGCAGGCCGTCGTGCCCTTGGAGGGCCGATACCGCGACATCACGCTGCTGCAAAAGCCGCTCGAAAACAGAATCGGCCGAGATCGGCGCACGGCCCGCAATGTGCAGCGCGCCCGGCGCGGCGGTCTGGCCAAGGTGCGCAACCATCTGATCCGGCACGGCCTGGACCAGACGGATGACTGGGCCCTTTGGCTGGACATCGATGTCTGGCGCTTTCCGCCCGACGTCCTGAACGCGCTGATCGCCAGCGGCCGGCGCATCGTGACGCCCAACTGCGTGACCCGGCCCGGCGGGCCAAGCTTCGATATGAACAGCTTCGTGTCACTGCCTTTCATGGAGGACGACCGCTACTGGAAGGCGCACAAGCATGGCCTGTTCCAGCCCAACCGGTACTACGCAGAACGGCTGTACCTGAGCGATCTTCGGCACCGGCCGTTGGTCGACCTGCACGGCGTGGGCGGCACCATGCTGCTGGTCGATGCCAGCCTGCATCGCGGCGGCCTTCAGTTCCCGGAACGGCCTTACCGAAACCTGATAGAGACCGAGGCGTTCGGGGTTCTGGCCCGCGATCTCGGCGTCATTCCGGCCGGACTGCCGCAGGTCGAAATCCTGCACGTGCCCTGGTAGCGGCCGCCGCGCCGCCGGCCACTAATGCGACGAGGCGTAGTATTCGAACACTTGCGCCGCCGTCATGTCCTTGGTTTTGTTGGAAAATGCGTAGTAGTCCGGCTTCTCGTCGATGAAGACCTGACTGGCAAACGAGAAGCCATCAATGTCGTCGAACAGACCTGCCAGCATGATGTAGCTCTGGCCCTGCTTGATCCGATAAAACAGGTTCGAGCCACATTTGGTGCAAAAGCCGCGCTCGGCCCAGGGCGACGAATCGAAGACGGCAATACTGTCCTCTCCCTCAAACGCGACATCCGTGCCACAGTCGATGGCCATCAGCGGCCCGCCTGACCAGCGACGGCACATGCTGCAATGGCAGGCGCCGACATGGGTCTGGTCGCCGCCGATCGACACCTTAACCGCGCCGCACAGGCAATGGCCTTGCCGTCGCGCGCCCTCCGTCTTTGCCTCCTGCTTGTCCTCTTCAGCCATCTGTTTGTCCCCCAAACCGGTGAATGTGAGCGTTGCGGCAGCGTAGGCGGCGACACTGCCGACGGTTTTGACGGCCGTCAACGCCGGCCTTGCGCCGGGCCTGGCGCAACCCTTTGTCGCAACTGTTGCCGACCACGTGGCGATCCCGCACACTTCGGCCTTCCCGAAGCCTCGCCCGGAGACCGCGCAACATGCTCACCCGTTTGTCCATCACCGCCCTTGCCGCCGCCCTTCTAGCGGTTCCGGGCCTGGCCTCGGCACAGGGCAGTCCGGCGCTTGACGCCGCTCGACAAGAACTCGCGTCGGCGCCGGCCGGTTCCTATGACGAGAGCGTCGTGATCTTCGAGGTCGAGGGCGACAATGTGGTCGGTACGCTGGCCCTGCCGGAGACGGGCACACCGCCGCCGGTGGCCCTGCTGCTGCACGGTTTTTCCGGCAACCGCGACGAGCTGCCGGTGACCGACACGGAAGAAGGCGTGTTCCAGCGCACCGCCCGCCTGTTGGCCGAGCGCGGCATCGCCAGCCTGCGCATCGATTTCCGTGGCTCCGGCGACAGCGACGGCGCGTGGGAGGACACCACGTTCACCCGCCAGATCACCGACGCGATGGCCGCCATCGACCTTCTGGCCGGCCACGAGGCCGTCGATGGCGACCGCATCGGCCTGGTGGGCTGGAGCCAGGGCGGGCTGGTCGCCGCCGCGGCGGCCCAGCACCCGTCGGTCGCCTCCACCGTGCTGTGGGCGCCGGCCGCGACACCGGCCGCCAACTTCACCTTCCTGCTCGGCCCCGAGACGATCACCGAGGGCCTGGCCGCCGGCGACGAGATCGTGACGGCCGAACTACCCTGGGGCGCCACCACCAACCTGCGCGGCGGCTTCTTCGAAGAGCTGTTCGTGGTCAACCCGGTCGCCGAGATCGCGGCCTATGACGGCCCGCTTCTGGTCATCGTCGGCTCCCGCGACACGGTCGTCTTCCCCCAGCCCCAATCGGGCGCCCAGTTCCTGCGCTACCATGACGGCCCGGAAGAACTCCTCCTGCTGGACACCGACCATGTCTGGGACGCCTTCACCGGCCCCGACATGGTCGACCAGATGGCATTCTGGACCGGGGCCTGGTTGGGCATGACGATGGACTGATGACTCGACTCCAGCCTGAATCAAACGCTGCAGGCGCGATCGATCATGTCCAGGGCCTCCGAGAACCCACTTAGCCCATAGGTGTCGATCACGTCGATCCCGGCCGACGAGCGACCCTGAACGACCATCCGCGAACTCGTCGCAAAAGCATCGACGATTTCCTGATCGGTGCGCAGGCTTTGCGTCCAGGCAGTATCGCCGTCAGGGTAAAGCGGATACTCTTTGTCTCGATCGATCCTAAGTTGGACCGGTCCGTAGCTCGCGAAATTGTAGCCCATTGTAATCGAAATCTGGTTCCTGACGCCATTGCCTGGCCCCTGTGAAACGAGCGCAAAGACTTCTCCTCGTCCTGGGTCCGCGTCTTGCACGTCGATTGGTCGGCTGGCTACAAAGCACACGGTTTCGCCGGCTTCGATGAAGCTGAAAGCGTGCCAGTCACCGCTACTTCCGAGATAATCCGGGCGCTGCCCATCGGCACCTGAAAGCAGTCGTACACTCGAAGGCGGGTCCTGAGTGGTCGACGAAACGCAGGAGGCAAGCGTCGCAGACAAAACCAAAAGCGCACCCACCCAACATGCTGAGGATCGACCGCCTGTTGTATTCGACACTCTAATTGCTCACTTTTTTCAACTTAACACAGAAGCAAACTTCAGTGATGTATTCTCGCAGTTCAAGACAAAACGGTGTCCTAGGCACGGGCCAGGTTCGGGATGACGATTGCTACGTACGACCCTGCTCCCGCATCTGCTTCGCCGCCAGGGCATAGCCGCCGGCGGCGCCGTCGACGAAATGCATGTGGTTTGAGGTTGTCGCCGAGGGCACGACGCAGGTCATCAGGGCACTGTCCTGCATGTGCAGGCCATAGCGCAGGACACCCTCGTGCTTGGCGGCATCCAGGATGTCCCGCAGCCTTGCGATCGTCTCGGCGGAACAGTCCACCGTCATCATCAGCGCGTCATCGAACTTGCGATAGTCGGTATTGGCGGCGATTTCTCGGCGGTATCGGTTCGGATCGAAGCCGCCGATGCGCAGGCCAAGCTTGAAGACGAGCCAGCTGATGCCGTTGATCAGGCGCAAGTGAAGTCGGCGGCGGAACAGGGACTGGCCGTTTCGGGCGACCCGAGACTGCAATGCCGCCGCCCCCGACGGCCAGCCCACATCCGGGCCTTGCACGGGCACCGGGTTCAGCGAGCCGGTGCCTTCCAGCAGGACAACCACGTCCGCGACGATCGCGGCGAAGCGTTCGCGGCTGGCATCGGGCAAAGGCCTCACGATCAAAGACGCGATCTTGCCGCGCCGTGCGTTGATCGGGCCCCATTGACAGGAGAGGCCGGTCAAGTCCGGCTCCTGCTCCGTCCCCGCCGGCGGGTTTTGGATGGCGCCGTCCTTCAACCGCCGCTCCACCCACCCCAAGCCACCGCCGGTGAACATGGCGTAACGTACATCGTCGGAGGCGGACCAGAAGGCCACGGACACGTCGAGGCCGGCGGCACGCACCTCATCGACCGCGACCATGCCGACCCGCAGGCACAGACCGAGGTCGCGTTCGGCCCAGAAAGCGACACGACGCAAGGCCTCGGCAGCGATGTCGGCCTGATCCGGCGGCACCGCGAAATGGGCCCCGTCCCCACCGAATGCGAACACGGGCAACGCGCCGCCAAGAGCATTCGACACCGCGCTGATCGTCGCGGCGCCGGCCAGGTTCACGGCCTTGTAGCGGCCGTCCTCAATCGCGCCGGTCGAGTTCACGACATCGGAAACGCCGACGCTCCAGTCGCCGGGCAATGGGGCGTAGTTTGACGGATCGGCCACCTGGGCGAAGTCCTGCAAAACCGGCACGGTCTCCAGCCAACCGTCGCCCACAGCTTCTTGCCTTCGGTCCAGCAAATCGATCAGCCGGGGCAGATCACGTGGAAGGTCAGATCGTGCATTCCGTCATTGCAGGATTTCGGAAGAAGACGGCACCATGCAACGGTTGGTTCCTCGCAGCCACCTGGCACTCGACAAGATAGATCGCAAGCTACCACAGCGAACTGCGATCGTTCGGCACTTTTCCAACCCATGGGTTGAGATTACGTCTGCAATGCACGGCGCATCGCCATGCCAAAACCGGATTACGCGCAGGTAGCGGGCGGTCTAGCTCTCTCGCTCGTCCCGTGGCGTATCGATAGCGATGGGCATGGGCGCCGCCTCCAGACCGGCCCGATCGCGCACCAGGTCGATGAACGCGCGGGTTTCGGCAAAGGGCGGGACGCCGCCATACCGGGCGACCCGGCCCGGGCCCGCGTTGTAGGCGGCCAGCGCGAGATCGACGTCGCCGAAATAGGCGAGTTGCATCGTCAGATACCGTGCCGCGCCGTGCAGGTTTGCGACCGGCTCGAACGGATCGGCAACGCCCAGATCCGCAGCCGTCTCCGGCATGAGCTGCCCGAGCCCGATCGCGCCGGCCGATGACACTGCGTGCGGGTTGAAGCCGCTTTCCACACCGATCAGCGCGGAGAACAGGCGCACGAATTCCGGCCGGTCCAACCCCGCCACGCGGACGCCTCGGGCGCCTGCATGATCCTGCGCCACCGCCTCGGCGAGACGGCGGTATTCGGACCGCGGCCCAACCGGTCCGCGTGCGGCAACTGGATTGGCTTGGCGCTGTTCCGTCCAGTCGCGGAACGATCGAACGCCGCTCTCGACGGTGCCGAGAACCGGCAAATTGCCGACCAGGGCGCCCGCCGCCACGCAGCAGCCGACTGCGATCGCCGTGAACCCCTCGCCCAGGGCCTTGCTGACGAGAATCCAGAATTTGACCATCGAAGACGCCGCAGAATACCTACAATCGAGCTAATTCAAACGTATAGCATTGGATCTGAATAACATGGCCGGCAGCCGAGTGCAGCGATTCATCACACAGGATCGCCGCTGGTCTTGACGACAAGGTCCAAAGACGAGCCGCTTCAGCGCCGACCTCCGTTCAAACCCCCACCGTCTTTGAAGCGTCACGCGACTGTCGTGCGGGCGTAATGGTGCCCGGCTACACGTGCCCGCTTTCGGCGAGGGCGCAGGGCGTTTCTCGCCATACTCCCTGCAACCTTTTCCGAGGCACCCGCATGAGGCTCTCCCTTTCCCGCACGGTTTCGACGAGCGCGCTCGCGCTGACGCTGGGCACCCTGCCCGCGATGGCCCAAGAGCAGTTTCCCGCCACGCTGGCCGGCCATGCCATGCTGCCGGCCGCCACCTTCGCGCCGGCACCGGCGGATGCGCCGGTCTACTTTCAGACCTCCGGCCGCTTCACCGGCCCGGGCAACCAGCGCGACGACAGCCTTTACACCCGCGAGGGCCAGACCTGGCTGTCGGCCGAAGGCGCGCCGCGCACCACGGGCATGTATCTGCCGTTCGTCGGCCAGCCGGTGCAGGGTTTCTCCGGCATCTCGACACTGGATGACGGCACCTATCTGGTCCTGACCGACAACGGTTTCGGCAGCCAGCGCAACAGCGCCGACACGCTGTTGATGTTCCATCAGGTGGCGCCGGATTGGGACAGCGGCCACGCGGCCCTGTTGGAGACGATCTTCCTCAGCGACCCGAACCATGTGCTGCCCTTCCCGATCGTCACCGAGGTGACGGACACGCGCTATCTGACCGGTGCGGATTTCGACCTGGAAAGCATCCAGCCGGTCGGCGACTGGATCTGGTTCGGCGAGGAGTTCGGGCCGTACATCTTCGCCACCAACCAGGATGGCGAGGTCGTCGCCTTCTTCCAGACGGAAGTCGGCGGCGAGATCGTGCACAGCCCGGACAGCCACCATCTGTCGGCCCCGTCAGCACCGGCCCATCTGTCGTTCGATGTCCGGCGCAGCCGTGGCTTCGAGGGCATGGCCTCCTCCGTCGACGGCACCATGCTCTACCCGATGTTCGAGGCGCCGCTATTGGACCCGGAGACGGGAGAGGCGGAGGCCCAGGACGGCGTTCCGTTCGTGCGCGTGCTGGAATTCGACATCGCCGATCAGGCCTTCACCGGCGAGGAGCATCGCGTGCGTTTCGACGCGCCGAACCATTTCGTCGGTGACTTCAACATGATCAGCGACACCCACGGCCTCTACATCGAGCGCGATGGCGGTGAAGGCGACCCGCGCCTGGCCTGCACCGGCGCGCCGACGGTCGACTGCTTCAACGCGCCGGCGGAATACAAGCGCGTCTGGCTGCTCGATTTCGGTGCCACCGACGCGGACGGTTTCGTCCAGCGCGTGGGCTATGTCGACCTCCTAGACATCGCCGATGAAGACGGCGTTGCCCTGCACGGCACGATCGACGGCGTGTTCACCTTCCCGATGGTGACGATCGAGGATGTCGACATGGTCGACGCCGAGCACATCATCGTCGCCAACGATAACAACCTGCCCTACTCCACCGGGCGGGTCCACGGGCAAGCGGACCATAACGAGTTCATCCTGCTCTATGTGCCGGAGTTCCTGGCGCAGATTCAGTAGGTCATGACGGCGAAGGGCCGGGGCCCACCGCCCCGGCCCGCTTTTCGACCCGGCGATCGGATCGCAGCGGCTTTCCCAAGTCGGCGCACCGCCTGAACTAGCCTCACAATTCTCAACGAACGCGTGAACGGCCCTGGTACGCCTAAGGGGCCGTGGGCATCTCAAGATCTGCGTGAATGATCGTGAGGTGCGTCCCATGGGTTGGTCTTCGTCTGTTCGCCAACGCGGACCCGTGTCGCTGAGAAACCTTGGCTTCGCGGCCCTTGTCGGAGCCGCCGTCGGCCTGACACAAACGGCCGCTGCCCAGCTCAGCGACGAAGAGGCCGCGCGTCACAGTCTGAATCTGGTCGTCGCCGAACCCCGGACGAGTATCAATTCCCTGGCCGCGCTGGTCGACGAGGGCGACCCGGCGCTTGCCCACTCCATCATTACCGCCATGCGCTTTTCGTGGCTGCCGCCCGGGACCCTGCAGGCGGCGCTGGAAATCCTCGCTGAGGGAACCTATCCGGCCGACGATCCGCCGCAGGGCTGGTTCGACTGGGTCTTGTGGCGGGAGCAGACAACCGACGTGCCCGCCCATGCCAGTTTTCCAGACTTCCAGCGGCGCCTGCTCGCCACCATCGACCCGCGCTTTTTGGATTTCCTGCCGGTGGGCGTGGACCATGAAATCCGCCTGGAGGAGATTGCCTGGGGCGGCGTCAGTGTCGACGGCATCCCGGCGCTGACCAATCCGGACCTGATCGACGCGGCGGCGGCCGACTATCTGGCGGAGGACGACCTGGTTTTCGGGGTCGAGATCAACGGCGACGCGCGCGCCTACCCGCTGCGCATCCTGAACTGGCACGAGATGTTCAACGACGTCATCGGCGGCGTACCAGTTTCCCTGGCCTATTGTACGCTGTGCGGCGCCGGCATCCTGTTCGACACCACGGTCGAGGGCTATGACGCGCCGTTCGTCTTCGGCTCTTCCGGCTTTCTCTACCGCTCCAACAAGCTGATGTACGACACGGCCACGCGCAGCCTGTGGAACCAGTTCACCGGCCGGCCCGTCGTCGGCCCGCTGACCGGGTCGGGCATCGAGCTGCCGATCCGGCCCGTGGCCATCACCTCCTGGGCCAACTGGCGCGAACGGCACCCGGACACGCGCGTCCTGTCGCTCGACACCGGCTACCCGCGCGACTACAGCCCCGGCGCGGCCTATGGCGAGTATTTCGCCAGCCCGGAACTGATGTTTCCGGCCCTGCTGCGCGACGAGGCGCTGGCGCAAAAGGACTACGTCTTCGGCATCCGCGCGCCCGGCGGCGCCAAGGCCTGGCCGATGGAAGCGTTCGAGGGCGGTGCCGTGATCAACGACCGGGTCGGTTTCGTCGACGTGGTGCTGATCGGCGATGCCGAGACCCGCACGGTGCGCGCCTATCGCCGAGATGATACGGAATTCGCCGCCGCGAGCAGCAGCCTTGATCGGCTAACCGGTGATGGCACGGGCTGGACAGTTACGGAGGATGCGCTGGTGGCCGATGACGGAAGGACCCTGCCGCGCGAACCCGGCCACGTCGCCTTTTGGTTCGCCTGGGCCGGCTATCTGCGCGATGCAGAGCTTTACGAGGTCCCGGAGTAGGCCCTTTAGAACCGGGCCGCCCAACCGGCGACCAGATGTTCCTCCAAGGCCCTTGCCCGGCCCAGCCATTCACGGGAATCGCCGCTGGAATAGCGCTGTCTGGGGTCGAAGGTCGCGTCGTGCACGGACCGGCGGTAGAAGTCCGTGGTGAAGACGGCAAAGGCGAGGCGCCGGCCGCTGGCGGCATCGATATAGCCGGCAAGGCCCCTGGCATAGGCCACGGTGCCCGTCTTGGCCCGGACCTCGATCGCAGGGTTTCTCAGACTGTCGAGCGCTTCCCACGACATGTCGCGCAGGATCTCTTCCAGCAGCGTGCCGCCGACAGGCCGTTGGGCAAAGCGCAGCATGGCGATCATCTGATCGGGCGAGATGCGGGATGCGGCAGACAGGCCCGAATGATTGTCCAGGTGAAAGCCGGTCCAATCCGCGCCCGGGACGTTCTGCTGCAGCCAGACGCCCAGCACTTCGGCCGACTGGTCGAGCGGCAGGGCGACGCTGGTCAACCCCCGGCTGGCGGCAAGGCCCAGCAATTCCGCCGACATGTTGTTCGAAAAGCGCAGCACCTCGCGCGCAATCGCGCGGAGCGTGAAGCTGTCATGAACCGCCATCTCACGCGCTTCCAGCGGTGTCGGCGCCGGCAAGGGCGACGGCAGGGCAACGCCTTCATCGGCGGCCAGTTCACGCAGGATCCGGGCCGCCAATAGCGGTGGATTGCCGACCGGCAGCCAATCCTCGCCCTCCGACGGCAGACCGGGCGACAACAGCCAGCGATCCTCGGTGAGCGCTCCCGCGCGCTGATAGGGGGCGCCGACCGGCGTGCCGGCGGGGGCGGTCGAGAACCCGATTTCGCCCAGCGGAACAACCAGGTTGTCGGTCACCGCGCTGGCCGAGGCCGAGACGCTGCCACCGCCATTGCGCCAACGCACCCGGATGCGGTTGAAGTTGACCGACAGCGCGCTGACGCCGGTGTTGTAGCCGGCGGCCTGGGGCTGGCCGGGATTGATTTGCGGATGGTCGATGTATTGGCTGGCGTCGTAGTAGAAGTTGCCGTCGATACGGGTGACACCGCGTGCCGCGAGCCTTTGGGCCAGGTCCTGCAGATTGTCGGCCGACAGAAACGGGTCGCCGCCGCCGCGCAGATAGAGATCACCGCTTAGAACACCGCCTTCCTCGATGCCGGTCGTGTAAAGCCCGGTGGCGAACCGGTGCTGGCCGCCCAGGATACCCAGTGCCCCGATGACGGTCGGCACCTTGGCCACCGACGCGGGGATGAACGTCTGATCGGCGTTGTGGCTGGCGAGAACAGATCCATCGGCGAGGTCGACCACCAGATAGCCCACATCGCTCGGCGGCATCTCGTAGAACGAGATCAGTTCCTGATCGGTGAGGCCTGGCGGGGGCTGGCCCTGGGCCCAAGCCGGCCCGCTCGCCAGCAGCACCAGGGACAACAGGATGGCAAGCAGACGGCGCATGTTCGAAAGCCCTATTCCAGCCAGTCGGGCGTCGGCAGCCCCTTTTCGCGCAAGAAGGCGGGGTTGAAGATCTTCGATGCGTAACGGCTGCCAAGATCGCACAGGACAGTGACGATCACATGGCCCGGGCCCAACTCCCGGGCGATCTTGACGGCGCCACAGACATTGATGCCGGTCGAGCCGCCCATGACCAGCCCCTCCTCGCGGATCAGGCGATAGATCATCGGCAGCGCTTCGTCGTCGGTCACGCGCTGGGCGGCGTCGATCGGCGCGCCTTCCAGGTTCTTGGTAATCCGCCCCTGGCCGATGCCCTCGGTGATCGAGTTGCCCTCGGCCTTCAACGCGCCATTGGCATAGTGGTTGTAAAGCGCCGAACCCATCGGATCGCTGAGCCGGATATGGACCGACGGCTTCTTTTCCTTCAACGCAATGCCAACGCCGGCCAACGTGCCGCCCGTGCCCACGGCGCAAGTGAAGGCATCGACCGCGCCGCCGGTTTCGGCCCAGATCTCCTGGCCCGTGGTCTGATAATGCCCCTCGCGATTGGCGACATTGTCGAACTGGTTGGCCCAGATGGCCCCGTTCGGCTCCTGCTCATCGATTTCGGCGGCCAGCCTTTCGGAGAACCGCACATAGTTGCCGGGGTCCTTGTACGGCACGGCCTTGACCAGCCGCAGGTCGGCGCCGCATTGGCGCAGCGTGTCCTTCTTTTCCTGGCTTTGGGTTTCCGGCATGACGATGACGCTGCGATAGCCGAGCGAATTGCCAACCAGTGCCAGACCGATGCCGGTATTGCCGGCCGTGCCCTCGACGATCACACCGCCCGGCTTTAGCCGGCCGTTCCTTTCCGCATCGCGGATGATTGCCAAGGCCGCGCGATCCTTCACCGAGCCGCCGGGGTTCAGGAACTCCGCCTTGCCGAGAATCTCGCAGCCGGTTTCGTCCGATAGGTGGTTCAGCCGAATGAGCGGGGTATTGCCCACGGTGCCGACAAAGCCCTGGCGAATTTCTGACAAGAGACGGTTCCCTTCGTTCCGGACGGTTAGCCCGAGACTAGTCCGCCGCCCTGGGCAAACCAAGACGGCACGAGCGAGAGATCAGCAAATGTTGAGAATGGTGCCCCCGGGGAGACTCGAACTCCCACTCCGTTGCCGGAAACAGATTTTGAGTCTGCCGCGTCTACCAATTCCGCCACAGGGGCCCCAAGGCTTGTTCAAAGCCGGCGGCATCATACCGGCGGATCGGGCGCGGTCAATGCGCGCTGTTTACCAAGGCGATGCCGGCTGCTAAAGCCGTTCATCACCCATCCCGGCAGACAGCACACCGCCTTGATACGCCGCCTATACGATTGGACGCTTTCGTTGGCCGCCAAGCCGCACGCGCTGACGGCCTTGGCCCTGATTTCGTTCACCGAGAGCAGCTTTTTCCCGATCCCACCGGACGTGCTGTTGATCCCGATGGTGCTGGCAGCACGGGATCGCGCCTGGCGCATCGCGGCGGTGTGCACGGCGGCCTCGGTCATCGGCGGCCTGTTCGGCTACGGCATCGGCTATTTCCTGTTCGAATCGATCGGCCAGCCCGTGTTGAGCTTCTACGGCTATGAAGACCGGTTCGCCGCATTCCGCACGACCTATGACGAATGGGGTGCCTTGATCGTGTTCGGCGCCGGCCTGACACCGTTCCCATTCAAGGTGATCACCATTGCCAGCGGCGTGTTCCAGATGAACATCGTCGTGTTTGTGCTGGCCTCGGTGATCGCCCGTGGATCCAGGTTTTTCCTGGTCGCCGCCCTGCTCTACTGGTTCGGCCCTGTCATCCGCGACTTTATCGAAAAGCGGCTTGGCCTGCTGACCATCGTGTTTTTTGTCTTGCTGGTGGGCGGGTTTGTGCTGCTTCGATATGTCGTCTAGACGCATGTCTTCCGATCACCACACTTCGCGGCCGTCATGAGTTTCGTTCGCAAAACCAACCCCGCCTGGCTGGCCGTCGCCGGCATCGTGATGCTGGGCGGTGCGCTTCTGTTCCAGCATGTCGGCGGCCTGCAGCCCTGCGTGCTGTGCCTGTACCAGCGCTGGCCCTGGGGCGTCGCGATCGGCCTGGGTGTCATTGCCCTGATATTCCTCCGGCAGCCCAAGGCCCGTGGCGTCATCGCGGGGCTCGGCGGTCTGACCCTGCTGGTCGGTGCCGGCATCGCCGCTTTCCATGTCGGGGTCGAGCAAGGCTGGTGGGAGGGCACACCCGGCTGCGGCGGCGCGCCGCTCAGCGGCGGATCGATCGAGGACATCACGGCGCAGTTGCTGGCGACGCCCGTCATCCGCTGCGACGAAGTGGCCTGGTCTTTGGCCGGCATCTCAATGGCCGGCTATAATTTCCTGATATCGTTGGTGCTGGCGATCGTGGCGCTGATCGCCGCGCCCCGGATATGGCGCCAGACGACAGCCGTTTGAGGGAGACTAGCCCGTGCCTGCAAAGCGTGCCGCTAAGGCTAAAGTTCCGTTGCCCGGAGAGCCCACGGGCAAGGCGCTGATCGATCGGATGATTCGCGTCGACCAGGCGGGCGAGTACGGCGCCAAACGCATCTATGAAGGCCAGCTGGCGGTGCTGCGTAACAGCCCCAATCGCGGCCTGATCGAGCATATGGCGGAGCAAGAGCGCGAGCATCTGGAAGCCTTCGATCGGCTGATTGTCGAACGCGGCGTGCGCCCCACCGCGCTCAACCCGCTTTGGCACTTCGCCGGCTTTGCGCTGGGCGCCGGCACGGCGTTGCTAGGCGAAAAAGCGGCGATGGCCTGCACCGTGGCTGTCGAAGAGGTGATCGGCGAGCACTACGCCGACCAGGCCGCCAAACTGGGCGACGACGAGGCGGACTTGAAGGCCAAGATCGAAAAGTTCCGCGACGACGAGCTGGAGCACCGCGATATCGGCCTGGAGAAGGACGCCGAGCAGGCCCCTGCCTATCGCCTGCTGACCTCTGTGATCAAGCGAGGCTCCCGCGCGGCAATCTGGATGGCAGAGCGCGTCTGACCGACCCTGCCGGGGCGGCGGTTCGGTAGGACAATCTGGATCTGAAACGGTCGAGGAAGGGTGAGAACCGGCGGCGGCGTTGAAACTTGCTGAGGGGCAAATCGTTGCGTCGGGCCAACAGGCTTCTCCCTTGTCGTTGCTACCAGGGGTCCAGTTCGGTGTCCCAATAGAGAAAGTCGCGCCAGCTCTCGTGAAGAAAGTTGGGCGGGAACGAACGGCCGTTTTCCTGCAGTTCGAACGCCGTCGGCTGGTGCGGCTCGGACAGCGGCTCCATGCCGCAGGCCCGGGGCATCCGGTTGCCCTTGACCAGATTGCAGGACGAGCAGGCCGCGACGACGTTGTCCCAAGTCGTCCGCCCCCCTTTTGAGCGGGGCACGACATGGTCGAAGGTCAGCTCGTGTGTCGGAAGCCGGTCGCCGCAATACTGGCAGGCGAACCCGTCGCGCAGGAAAACGTTGAACCGGGTGAAGGCGGGCCGGCGGGCGGGCGAAACATAGTCACGCAACGAAATCACGCTGGGCAGCTTCATCTCGAACGACGGGCTGCGGACCACCCGGTCGTAGTGGGCGATGGTGGTCACGCGATCCATGCAGACTGCCTTGACGGCGTCTTGCCAGGACCAAAGAGACAGCGGGAAATAGCTGAGCGGACGGAAATCCGCGTTCAGAACCAGGGCGGGACAGGCTTCGACCGAGGCGGTCACGCCCGCGTCCCTCCCATTTGGGCGCTCGACGTTCGATCGGCCTCGGCAGCGGTTTCAGCGGCAATCCGCCGAACGCTCGCTCTTTGAGCCGTGGGCGCCTCTGGCTGGATCACATCACCCTCTTTGATCAGCGTCGACCAGAACTGACTGATACAATTGCATAACCGGAAAGCGATAGCACCGCAATATTTAGTGTGCCTGGCTCCGAATTTGTCATGGTCTTGTAATCAGGCGGCATCTGGCGGTCTCAAACCGAAGCGGTCGAGAAGGAACGACGCGCCCATCGACAGGCCTTCGGAATCGATGCCGTGGCCAAGCCCCGGCCGCTTGGCGCCGTAGACCGTGAAGCCGGCCGCCTGCAGCGCCGCGCCCGCATGGTCGAAGGCGGCGACCGGCACGACCTCGTCGGCATCGCCATGGATCAGGAGGATCGGCGGCCTCGATAGGGTTTCCGCGGCCAGAAGCTCCCCCCCAACCATGGCGCCCGAATAGGCGATGACGCCCGCGATCGACACCGGCCGGCGCGGCGCAACATAAAGCGCGGTCATGGTTCCTTGGCTGAATCCGATCAGCACCAGCTTGTCGGGCCCCAGCCCGTGCTTCTCGAGTTCGGCGTCCAGGAACGCATTCACGCTTGGCGCCACCGATTGCACGCCAGCCAGCAGGGCCGCGTCCGAGCGGTCTTGCAGGCTGAACCACTGCCGGCCGAACGGTGCCATGTCGCACGGGAACGGCGCGTCCGGCGACACGAACGCGGCGTCCGGCAATATGGTGGCAAGATGCGGCGCCAGGCCGATCAGGTCGTTGCCGTCCGCACCGACGCCGTGCAGCATGACGACCAATTGCTTGGCCGGTCCGCCCGAAGCCGGCGCGCGGCTGGGGCCCGTGATGGAATGGATCTGGGTCATGGCCGCGCATTGATCGACCAGCCGAGCCTCTTGTCAAGCGTTGCCATCGGCGTCAGGGATAGGCCGATGGTGGACAATCCCCGACTGACGACGCGCTTCGCCCCCAGCCCCAGCGGCTGGCTGCATCTGGGTCACGCCTACTCCGCGCGCTTCGGTTGGGATGTTGCGCGAAAGGGGAATGGCCGGTTCTTGCTGCGTATCGACGATCTGGATCTCGTTCGCAGCCGGCCGGAGTATGAAGCCGGTATCTTTGAGGATCTCGCCTGGCTGGGCTTGGATTGGGACCCGGACATTCGGCGCGAGAGCAATCATCTGGCTGACTACCAGGCGGTGGTCGACCGCCTTGTCGGCGAGGAACTGGCCTATCCCTGCTTTTGCAGCCGCCGCGAGATCCGGGCAGAAATCGCACGCATGGGCGCGGCACCGCATGGCCCTGAAGGCCCGCATTATCCCGGTACTTGTCGGGGCCTGACCAAGGCCGAACAGCAGGACCGGATTAGCGCCGGCGCCGTGCCCGCCATCCGCCTCGATACCAAAAAGGCGATGGCACAGGCCGGCCCGCTGACCTGGACCGACAGGGAGGTCGGACAAATCGTCGCTGAACCGGACGCCTTCGGCGACCCGGTCATTGGCCGCAAGGATGGGGGCGCCGCCTATCACATCGCCGTTGTGATCGATGACGCCGCCCAAGCCGTGACCCTGGTGACCCGTGGCCAGGATCTCTTTCAATCCACGCACTTGCACAGGCTGTTGCAGGCGCTGCTTGATCTGCCTGTCCCAGAGTATTGGCATCACAAGCTGATCCTCGACGAGGCGGGCAACAGGCTGGCGAAGCGAAGCGATGCGTCGGCCATTCGAACCCTTCGGGCCGACGGCTTGAGCCCCGAACAGGTCTGGGCCTGGTTAGGGCTGGGTCCGCCCGAGTAAGCCGCGCAGCAGCGCCAGATAGTCCGGGTCGTCGGGACCAATGAAGCCGTGGCGGATGCCGAACTCGATCAGCGTCAGCGGCACGTTGAACTTGAAGTCGTCGGTCTCTTGCGCGCGCAGCAGCGCTTGCCTGGCCGGCCACAGCGCGAACCCGGCGACCTCATCGTCGGCCGGTTCTGGGCGCACATCGGGCGGCAAGAAGAGTTCGTAGACGAACAGCACGTCTCGCTTCACGCCCGACGGCTCGTCGCCGGTGATCGGCGGCTGGTCTTGGCAATAGGCGACAGCGCCGACCGGTCGGGCGGTGCGGGCCAGCGAGGCCGGCAGGCTTGCCTCCTCCTCCGCCTCTTTCACCAGGTTTTCCATGAGCGACAGGCCATGCGGCTGTCCGCCGGCGATCATGTTGTCCAGTGCGCCCGGCGCCAAACCACGATCAAGGCCACGCCGCCCAATCCACATGCTGGTTTCCTCGCCATCACGGACCAGGCCGTGAACGTGGAGCCCGAACGACGGGAACCCGAAGACCGCGCACGCCGCCCGGTCGACGAGCGCAAGGACCGGGCCACCCCAGCGTTCGACCACGGGGAACAGTTCGCCCCGGCTCCGCGGACACAGGCCGGCTTGCTGAAGCGTCTTCACGGCGTCGGCCAGCACCGCCGATCGCTCGGCCATCGACAGGGCATCGAACCGCAGACCAGATCCATCCATCGAAAACCCGTGCTCCGCCGCGGCCAATCGCAGGGCGACCGAACGGGTCACCAAGCCAGCCCTGTGGCCCGACACCAACAGCGGCAAGAACCGTGACGGGTCGTGGCGGTTGCAAGTTAGGACATGGCGCAGGAGTTTCGTCATGCCGGCTCGACTCGCGGTTTCATCATTGAGAGTCCGTGTTTCGGAGTTCAGACCCAGAGCCAGCGTGCTCACCTGTCGGCGTCAGACCGATCGGCCTTCGTAAACTCGCCGAACAAGGCGTTCGATGCAAATTGGTTTGCATGCGACCGGGCTGCGCGGTGGCCCGCACTTGAACAGGGGCCAGCCTTTCGGCCTTAATGGTGCCTCACCGGTCGCCTAGTTATACAGAGGATTCAGAGGAGGAAACGGTCGATGCGTCCAGTCCGCCGCAAGGTGGGGCTCCACAGATTGACGTCAGGCGCACTGACGCTGCTGATAGGCGCCTGGGTGTCGACCGGGACACTTGCCCAGGACTTCGACCCGAACAGTCTGGCGCCGGACGATCTCGCCCTGATCCAGGAGATGCTGGAGAGCGAACGGTCGCACGTTCGGCGCAGCCTGCCGGTCAGCGAACAGGTCGTCACGATCGTACGAACCGAAACCCAGCCCCGCATTTGCCGCCATTTCGTATTGCAGTCGCTGGCCGGCGACCAGCAACGCGGGGTCGGCTGTCGGGTCGGCGCCGGCCAATGGCAACTGGCGGCCGCCATCGGCACCGTCGCGCAGGCGCCGGTGATCACACCGCCCGCAGCGACAGCCGAAAGCACGGTCGCGCCCAGGGTCACGACCGTGCTGAGACCGGTCGACGCCGCGCCGGACGAACCGGCGGCAGCCCCGATCGTCAGTTCGCCCGTTGCCACGACGGGCGTGCCCTTGCCAGGCCGTCGGCCAGTCGCCGAGACCGAGCAGGCGCTGGTCGCGACCGAGGAAAATGCGGAACCAAGCCCCGCAGTGGTGCCGGCGGCGCTGGCCACGGTTCCGTTGCCGGCACCACGGCCAACCGGGCATTCGACCGGACCGATTGCGCCTGAAGGAACAGAGGCCGAGAGCGCAGTTCTTGACGAGCGGGAGGCGGACATTGCCGAAGCGCCGGAGGCTGCCATCATCGCGCGCGAGGACCGGGCACTCAACGAGACCGGCACGGCACCGGAGGTGGCGCAGGGCGACACAGACCTCTCGGAAGATCGCCCGGAACCTGAGCCCAACAGCGCTCCAGCGCCGATCGAACCGCCAGTCCCTGCGCTGCGCCCATAGCTGGCGAGACTAGCCCGGGCCGCCGCCCTTGCGGTTGGAAAAGAACTCGCCGGCAAAGTGCCGAAAGATGAAGACGTAGTTGCCGATGAGGGCGAGCCCCGAAAGGCCGGCAAGGATGATCACCAGCGGATTGCCGAGTGCCGCCGGCAGGAACAACGAGACCCATCCGGCCAAGGCCGGGGCGAGGGCCAGGCCGGCAAAGAAGCTGAGCCACTGGCCGCGACCGATCATGAACGGCGCAATAATGTACCCGATGTTCAGAATGATCGTCATGACCATGGCGAACAGGATCTGATCCTGCGAGGCGCCTGCCAGTCCGCGTGTATCCATCATGACAATCGCTGGCAGCCCGATGCCCACCGCAATCGACAGCGCCGCAAGCCAGCGCGGCACGGTGTATCGACGGCGGGGCGGTAGCTGATCCGTATCGGTCATCGACGGTTACTCGCACAGTGGCGGGCGGCGATCATACCCCCTCACAGCAACCTGCCGCCAATTCAGCGGAAAATCCATCCCGGCCTGTGCTTTTGGCCCGAGGAGCGCTATATGGCTGCGTCATGAGCGGTATCTTTCTCGCCTTGGCCATCGCCGCCGCATTGGCAACCGTGGCAGTTCTAACCACCGGCCTCATCGGCATGGCGCGGGGCGGCGACTTCAACCAACGCTACGGCAACCGGTTGATGCGCTGGCGCGTCGGCCTGCAGGCCGCCGCCATTGTCTTCCTGGCCCTGGCCATCTTCACCCGCTGAGCACCCCAGATGGTTCAATTGACCCGGATTTACACGCGCGGCGGCGACAAGGGCAAAACGTCGCTGGGCGACGGAACGCGCCTTGCCAAGCACGCCAAGCGGGTCGCCGCCTACGGCACCGTCGATGAGGCGAACGCGGCGCTGGGCATCGCGCGTCTGCATGTCGACCCGGGTACTGAAGCCGACACCATGCTCATGCGGATCCAGAACGACATGTTCGATTTGGGCGCGGATCTCTGCACGCCGGAACAGAAGGACCCGCCCTACCCGCCTTTGCGCATGGTTGCCGCCCAGGTCACCCGTCTGGAGGCGGAGATCGACCAGATGAACGCGGACCTTTCTCCGCTCAAGAGCTTCGTGTTGCCGGGGGGCAGTGCTGCGTCCGCGCATCTGCATCTGGCCCGGACCATCATCCGCCGGGCCGAACGCCTCATGACGGAACTGGCAGACGAGGAGGCGGTCAATCCTGTCGCCATCCAGTACGTCAACCGGCTTTCCGACCACGCTTTCGTCATGGCCCGCTGGCTGAACGACAAGGGTGCCGGCGACGTGCTCTGGGTGCCGGGCGAAAACCGCTGAGCCATACCGCCTGCCGCCAGGCTCCAGCCGACGTTGATTGACAGCCTGCGGGACAGCCAATAGTCTGCCGCCCCCTTTGTTGCAGTGCAAAAATCGTTGGGCAGGAGCGAAACGGGTTATGACCCAGGCGGCGGACATCAAGAAGATCGGCATCATCGGATCGGGCCAGATGGGCGGAGGCATTGCCCAGGTCTGCGCTGTCGGGGGTTTTGACGTCTATCTCGCCGATATCAGCGAGGACGCCTTGGACAGGGCCAAGGCGCTGATCGCCAAACGGCTCGGTCGGCAGGTCGACAAGGGCTCGCTGTCGGCCGGGGATCGCGACGCCGCGCTGGCGCGGATTGCGACCGGACAGGCCTATGAGGCGCTGGGCGAATGCCAATTGGTGATCGAAGCCGCCACCGAGGATGAAGACGTCAAGCGCGCGATCTTCAAGGAGCTGGTGCCCCATCTGAACAAGGATGCGCTGATCGCGACCAACACGTCGTCGATTTCGATCACGCGCATGGCGGCGATCACCGATCGCCCGGAACGCTTCATCGGCATGCACTTCATGAACCCGGTCCCGGTCATGAAGCTGGTCGAGATCATTCGCGGCATCGCCACCAGTGAGGACACCTTCAACACGGTGCGCGACCTGGCCATCGCGCTCGGCAAGACCACGGCGATGGCGGAGGATTTTCCGGCCTTCATCGTCAACCGCATCCTGCTGCCGATGATCAACGAGGCGGTCTACACGCTTTATGAAGGCGTCGGTTCCGTCGAATCCATCGACACCGCGATCAAGCTGGGCGCAAACCACCCGATGGGACCGCTGGAGCTGGCCGACTTCATCGGGCTGGACACCTGCCTGTCGATCATGAACGTGCTCTATGACGGGCTGGCCGACAGCAAGTATCGCCCCTGCCCCTTGCTGGTGAAGTATGTCGAAGCCGGCTGGCTCGGCCGAAAGGTCGGCCGCGGCTTTTACGATTACTCCGGCGAAACCCCGGTACCGACCAGGTAAGAGCCCGTGACCGCCTATTTGATCGCCGACTTGACCACCCACGACGCCGACCTGGCGGCAGAGTATCGCCGCCAGGTGACGCCGCTGGTCGCTAAACATGGCGGCACCTACATGGTGCGGGGCGGCGACGTCCGGACCCTGGAGGGTGATTGGGTACCGGGCAGATTGGTCATCATAGAGTTCCCCTCCATGGCGGCCGCCCAGGCCTTCTACGACGACCCGGCATACGAGCCGGTGATGGAGCTGCGCCAGCGATCGGCCAGCGGCAGCGTCGTGCTGGTCGAGGGCATACAAGGCTAGGCAATCGAGGCCGCATGACGCGCGGGCATTTCCCTGGCCGCTCGCAGGGGCTAGATATCATGTATGGATCGGCAGAAGGGTTATGGCGGGCGCGGCGGCCGGCGGGGCTATCATCACGGCAATCTACGTGAAGCCCTGATCAACGCCGCGCTCGGCCTGATTTCGGAAAAAGGCACGGCGGGCTTCACCTTCGCCGACGCCGCCCGTGCGGCGGGCGTCAGCGCGGCGGCGCCCTATCGACATTTCCGCGACCGCGACGCGCTGATGGCCGATGTCGCGCAGCGGGGCTTCGAACAGCTTGAAGGCGATCTGGCGCTGGCGGCGGCAAAGGGCGATCAATCACCGGTCGCTGTGATCGACCGCATCGCGCGCGCCTATCTAGATTTCACCCGGCGCGAGCCGGCGCAGTTTTCCGCCATGTTCGAGTCCGGCCAGGTGTTCACCGAAAGCAGCGATGTGCGCCTGGCCGCCGATCGGGTCTTCAACGTCATGCTCGACGCCTGCAAGACCTTGGTCGAGACGCAACCGGCCGATCAGCGCGCACCGGCCATGATGATCGCGTTGCACATCAATGCCCTGACCCACGGCGTGGCATCCTTGTTTGCCCGTGGCGACGAAAGCCGGCGGCCGATCCCCATGCCGCCCGAGCAACTGCTGGAGGCCGGCATCCTGGTCTATCTGGAGGGTCTGGGCATCAACGCGGACTGACGCCACCGCCACTGAAAATAGCCGCGCCTATCCCCACATTGTGTAGGGACTTATGCCATAGGGGCCGAGAAATCGTCGGTTTTTCAAATGGTTAGAGAAAACCGTCAGACGGGTAAAAATCGTGATGGCCTTCCCTTGAAAAGAGCGCATGGCTGCCAATCTATGTGAATGTCAACAACATTAACATTGGCCGACTCGGGCCGAACTGGAGAGTGAGGAAAGAAATGTCGAGCGTGACAGCAAAGCTGGATGATTTCGGCCTGCCTGGTTGGATCGCTGTGACAGTGCTGGCTTTCATTGTCTTTTGGCCGCTTGGGCTGGCACTGCTGGTTTACCTTTTCTGGAGTGGACGAATGAGCTTTGGTTCCCATCGCGGCATGTGCGGCTGGAAGGGCCGCATGTCGGACAACATGCACCGCTGGCGCGATTCGCACCGCAGCCGCTACTCGAGCGGTAACGATGCCTTCGACGAATATCGCGAGCAGACCCTGGATCGGCTCGAAGAAGAGCAGAAGGAGTTCCAGGACTTCCTGAAGCAGCTCCGCTCGGCAAAGGATCGGGCCGAATTCGACCAGTTCATGGCCAATCGCCGCTCACGGCCGAACGGCAATGGCAATGGCGGCAGCCCGTCGACCAACGGTCCCGAAGCGCCCGAACAGCCGTCGCAGGCGTAAACGCGACAAACCCGTTTTCTTCGAGGCGGAAAGGTTGCAACAGCCTTTCCGCCTTTTTTGCGCGGTTAGCTGCGGAAGACAGCCCGCAACATCCGGGCAATGACGCGATCGGGGATGGATCAGGGGATGAAACGAAGGCTGACGACCGTGCTCTACGCGGCAGCCGACCGGCCGGACGCCAACGGTGACAGCGATGACGGCGTCTCCCTTGCCCGGCTGAACGGTTATCGCGCGTTGCTGGCCCAACAGTTCGAGCAGCGCGACGGAAGACAGGTCAATCGCTGGGGGCATGCGGTCGTCGCGGAGTTTCCCAGCGTCGTCGAGGCAGTCCGCTGTGCCATCGATGTCCAACGGGCGGTCGCAAGCAAGAACGCGGCCCTGGACCGCGGCGAGCGGCTGTGGTTTCGCATCGGCATCAATCTCGGCGACGTCGTCCTCGATACCGGCGACGTCTATGGCGACGGCGTCAATGTCGCGGCACGCCTGGAGGCGTTGGCGGAACCCGGCGGCATCGTCGTGTCGGGAACCGTGCATGAGTTGACCCGAAAGCAGGTTGACGCCACCTTCGACTTCATCGGCGACAAAAAGATCAAGAACATCGACGAGCCCGTCGCCAGCTATGCGGTCCGCGCCGAACGCCACGACGAACGCGACGCGATGGCACAAGCTGCGTCGGACGCCGAAACGGCATCAAAGCTGCAACATCTTGCTGCGCGCGCCGAGGCCGCATGGGCCTGGCTGAAGGCCCAGCCGAAGTCCGTGCGCTATGCGGCCGGCCTGATCGGTCTGTTCATTGTCTTGAACGCCCTGTTCGGCGGCATTGCGAACCCATGGTTCGTCGCGCCCTCGATCCCGCTGGCGCTTTACATCTATCTTCGCGCGCGCCGGCCAACGGGCGCGGAGACCCCGCGCAGTTGGCCCGACGAGGCGGCCCTGCCGGATTTCAAAAGCGCTCATTGTCGCTGGCAGAAGCGTCGGTCAGTCGGTGATCGGACCGGTGCCGACGCGGGGCAGGACGCGGCCGCCATCGGCCATGGCAACGATGATGATGATCTCGTCGGGCCGGGGACCGTCCGGCATCGACACGGTCATCGTGTCGAATGACCCAAACACCCAGACATCGTCCTTGTCGCCTAGGGGCACGTCGATGGCGCTGCCCATCGTGCCGAGCTTGCAGTTCGACGGAATGATTGCCTTGCCGCCGCCGACGGCGGTGCGCATCGGCTTGCCCAGCTTCGGGTGAATGGTGGCCGCCCCGTGCTCCACCTGGCCGTCGACGCCGACCAGCGCGGCCTTGCCGTAGGAGCAGGCGGGCCCGTCCAACATGGCCGCCAAATCGGCCCCGACACGCGCGCCTGCCTCCTTGCCAAAGTCGAACAGCGGGCTGAGATCGTCGACATAGCCCTTGCCAGCAAAGGGGTTACGGCAACAGACAAGCGCCGCGGCGCGGCAGATCGGCCGGTCCAGCCGTTGGTCGGCCTCGGCGAAGACCAGTTCCTTGGCGAAACTGATCTTGCGGATGTCCATGTGCGTTCCCGCTGGCTCGGCACTCATTCCGCAGCGTGAGCCTGCGCACCCCGGCCCGGCAACTCACCCCGGATAACGTAAGCGAGGGCTTGCACCACCTGCTCCGGCTGGCGCGCCACGGCGCAGGCCGCGCCATCGACCTCCTTAAGCGCATGGTCGTGGTCTTCCGGATGCAGGGTGATGATGGGCTTGCCAAGCGCGGCCGCGTAGCCCGCGTCGAAGGCCGCATTCCACTGCTTGTACCGCTCGCCGAAACGGACCACGACGATGTCCGCGGCCTCCAGCAGGCTTGAGGTGCGGATCGCGTTCAACTGGGCGCCCTTTCGGTCGTGCCAGAACTTGCTGGCCTCAGGCCCGAAGATGGCGACCCCGCAATCGTCGGAACTGGCGTGATCGGTTACCGGCGACGACAAGTCGACAGGCAGGTCGGCCGCCGCGATGCCCGCCGTGATCCGGTCCCGCCAGTCGCTGTGGATTTCTCCCGACAGGTAGACCTGCCAACGCTTGCTGCTCATCACTCTGACCTTTCCCTGGCGCCCCGGACACCCGCCCGGGACATCATCTGACTTGATCGATCTATATTACGTCGAAGAACCGGAATGGGCACCGTTTTTGCGGAAGACACCGCACTGTGTCAGCCGGCCTGGGCAAGATAGTAGCGCATCAGCGCGATCGCCTCGTCGGCATGCCAGTCGGCCGCGCCTTGCAACGTACCCACCCAATCGCCGTCGGCATCGATGACGACCGTCGTGGGCAATCCGTAGGCGTCGAAGGCGCCCGGCGCGCGGCCACTGGTATCGAAATAGCGTGCCAGATGGGTCAAATCGTGCTGAGCAAAGAACGGGTCGACGATCTCGGCCCCTTCCCGGTCGATGGACAGCGCCAGCACCTCGAAATCGTCCCCGCCCAGGGTCGCCTGCAGGGCGTCCAACTCCGGCATCTCGCGGATGCAGGGGCCGCACCAGGTCGCCCAGAAGTTCAGGAGAACGACCTTGCCCTCGAAATCGGCCAGCGTTAAGTGGTTGCCCGCCTCGTCGGAAAAGCTAATGTCAGGCGCCGGTTGCGGGGCGTGCGGCTCGTAGGCGACGACCGCCCCTTCGATCGGCGGCTCGTCGGTGGGTGTCGCGACAATCCAAACGGCGACGCCGACCGCCACCGCCGCGACAGCAACCGCGCCCCAGAGCAGCCCTTTCGACACGTTCATCGAGACCCATCCATGGCCAAAGATCACCCTTCCAGCCCCATAGATACGGACGGACCGGCGGCCAACAAGCTGTGGGGCGGCCGTTTCGCCGGCGGGCCGGCCGACATCATGCAGGAGATCAACGCCTCGATCGGCTTCGATGCCAGGCTGGCGAGCCAAGATGTCGCGGGGTCGAAGGCGCATGCGGCCATGCTGGCCAAGCAAAACATCATCTCAGGCGCCGACGCCAAGGCCATCATCAAGGGCCTGGACGCGATCGAAGCCGACATCGCCAACGGCACGTTCACATTTTCGACAGCGCTGGAAGACATCCACATGAATGTCGAGGCGGCGCTGGCCGACCGTATCGGCCCGGCCGCCGGCAGACTACACACGGCGCGCAGCCGCAACGACCAGGTCGCCACGGACTTTCGGCTCTACGTCCGGGACGCGCTGGACCGGCTGGATGGTGCGCTGCGTGAGGTCCAAGCGGCCCTGATCGATCAGGCGGATGCCCACGCCGCCACCGTGATGCCCGGCTTTACCCACCTGCAGTCGGCCCAGCCGGTCACGTTTGGCCATCACCTGCTGGCCTATGTCGAAATGCTGGGCCGCGACCGCAGCCGGGCGGCGGATGCCCGCGCCCGGATGAACGAATGCCCCCTGGGTTCCGCGGCACTGGCCGGTACGCCGTTTCCGATCGATCGTCACGCGACCGCCGCGGCGCTCGGCTTCGACCGGCCGACAGCCAACTCGCTGGACAGCGTCTCGGACCGCGACTTCGCACTGGACTACCTGGCGACTGCAGCGATCGGCGCCATGCATCTGTCACGGCTGGCGGAAGAGATCGTCATCTGGACGTCGGACGCGTTCGGCTTCGTCCGGTTGTCCGATGCGTTTTCCACCGGCTCGTCGATCATGCCGCAAAAGCGCAACCCGGACGCGGCGGAGCTGGTAAGGGCCAAAACCGGCCGTGTGGTGGGCGCCCTGGTCGGCCTGTTGACGGTCATGAAAGGCTTGCCGCTCGCCTACCAAAAGGACATGCAGGAGGATAAAGAGCCGGTCTTCGACGCCGACCAGACGATCATGCTGGCCACCGCCGCCATGGCCGGCATGATCGCGGACCTGACGGTCAACAAGGACGCCATGAACCAAGCGGCGCGAACCGGCTTTCCGACCGCGACCGACCTGGCCGACTGGCTCGTCCGCAGCCTCGACATGCCGTTCCGTCAGGCGCACCACGTCACCGGCCGCATCGTGGCCTTGGCCGAGGACAAGGGCTGTGATTTGTCCGACCTTGACCTCGGCGAGATGCAGAAGGTCGAACCGGGCATTTCGCAAGACGTCTTCGACGTGCTAAGCGTCGAGGCCTCCGTCGCCAGCCGGGCCAGTTTCGGCGGCACCGCGCCCGATGCCGTTCGGGCCGCGGTCAAGGCGGCACGCCAACGTTTTCTGGACGAGACCACCGACTAGGAGCCCGTTGCCAACCGTGTCCACTTTGCTACGCCGCTGGCGTTTTCCAATGCTCATTCTCCTGGCCGTGTCGCTGACGGTCACGGCCTGCGGCCGCCGGCCGGCCAATGTCAGTGCGCCGCAGGGTGAGCAGGAAGACACCTTCCCGGGTCGCTATCCGGCCTACTGACCGCGCCAGCGCTTCCCCCAATGACCGGTTTCGCCTATCGCGGCGGCATTCTGCACGCCGAGGACGTCCCGCTGCCGGCCATCGCCGAGGCGGTGGACACGCCTTGCTATGTCTATTCTTCGGCCATCCTGCGGGATCGGTATCGCGCGTATGACAAGGCGCTTGGACCGCTCGGCGTGCGCATCTGTTATGCTCTGAAGGCCAGCTCCAATCAGGCGATCCTACGTCTGTTTGCCGAGGAAGGCGCCGGCATGGACGTGGTCAGCGACGGCGAGATGCGCCGGGCCCTGGCCGCTGGCGTCGCGCCTGATCGGATCGTCTTCTCCGGTGTCGGCAAGACCCGCGAGGAACTGGTCGCCGCGCTGACGGAAAATCTGGCCCAGATCAACGTGGAGTCGCGTGAGGAACTGGCGCTGCTGAACGATGTTGCCGGCGCGCTGGGTCGGCGGGCGCCTGTTGCGCTGCGCATCAACCCGGACGTCGACGCCCGCACCCATGTCAAGATCACGACGGGCCTGCGCGAGAACAAGTTCGGCATCGATATCGACCACGCCGCCGAGGTCTATCGCCAGGCCGCCGAACTGCCGAACATAGCGCCACAAGGGCTTGCGGTGCATCTGGGCAGCCAGTTGCTGGACCTGGCGCCCTACCGTGACGCTTACCGCAAGCTGGCGGATCTGGTTCGCGCGCTGCGCGCCGATGGGCTGACCGTCGACAACCTCGACCTTGGCGGCGGCATCGGCATCAGCTACCGCGCGGGCGAAACCCCGCCGGATCTGCAGGCATATGCCGACATCGTGCGCGAGATCCTGACACCGCTTGGCTGTCACATGATGGTCGAGCCCGGGCGGTCGCTGGTGGGCGATGCGGGCATCCTCTTGAGCCGCGTGATCTATCGCAAGCACGGCCTCAGCCGCGATTTCCTGATCGTCGACGCGGCGATGAACGATCTCGTCCGTCCCGCCATGTACGACGCCTGGCACGAAATCCTACCCATTGCCGAACCGGCGCCGGATGCCGAACCCTCGGCGGTTGACATTGTCGGTCCGGTCTGCGAAAGCGGCGATACCTTCGCCAAGGAGCGTGCCGTGCCGCCGCTCACTGACGGTGATCTGCTGGCGTTTTCGCAGGCGGGTGCCTACAGCGCCGTCATGGCCTCGACCTACAACTCCAGACCCCTCGTTCCGGAGGTTTTGGTTCAGGACTCAGCCTTCGCGATCGTCAGAAAGCGGCCCACTTTCGAAGAGATGATCGCCCTGGAGACATCGCCACCCTGGCAAAAGGACTGAAAAGGCACCAAACTTAGTCGATGAGCGACGCCCCGCATCGCCAACCGTTTCGACACCGCCTTGCCATCGCCCTGGCATGGCTGGCGCTGGCGTGGGAGGCCGCCTGGCCGCGCCTCTGGCCGCCGGTCGCGGTGGCGCTGATCTTCGTCATCCTCGCACTGTTCGATCTGCCAGCGCTGCTGCCTTGGTGGGCGCACTGGCTGGTTCTCGCAGGGTTTGCCGGCGCGACGCTGTACCTGCTGAGTCGTGGCTGGCGCCGGCTTCAGTGGCCCGGCAGGGCCAAGCCGGCACGGCGGGTCGAGTTGGCCTCGAACTGGCGGCATCGTCCTTTGACCGGCGCCGAGGACCGGCAAATCGCCGGAACCACCGATTCCGGCAGCCGCGCGCTGTGGCAGACATACAGGGACGATCTTGGACGACGGCGCAACGGCTTGCGCGTCGGTTGGCCCCATCCCGGCACCGCCATGCCCGATCGCTTTGGCCTGCGGCCGATGCTGGTGCTGACGCTGTTCATCGCCTTGGTGGTCAGCGGCGGCGAACGCATGGACCGGCTGGCCTTCGCCCTTTCGCCGGGCACCGGTACGGCCGCCGCTCCAGTTCCGGTCGCGCTCGACCTGTTCCTGATGCCGCCGGACTACACAAGGCTGCCGCCGCTTTATCGGACCGGTGCCGTGGATGAGCCCGACTTGACGGGGCCGGTCGGCAGCGTGCTGATGGGCCGCGTATCCGGAGCCCGATCATCGCCGGAGATGCGCCTTGGCGCACAGTCTTTTGCCTTTTCGGCCTTGGGTGCCGACGGCTACGAGGTCGAGGCGTTGCCGCGAGACAGCGGCCAGATCTCGATCGAGGCCGGCGGTACGGAGTTGGGCAGTTGGTTCTTGACCCTGACACCGGACAATCCGCCGGAGATAGCGTTTGCCGAACCGCCAGAGGCCACCAGCCGCTGGGCCACGCGCATCGCCTGGCAAGGGGAGGATGAGTTCGGCATCACATCGATCCGCCTGCACATCGAACTGGCCGAAACCGCACTTGAGATCCTCAACCGGGAGCCGGAAATCTTCATCCTAAGCGAGCCGCTCCGACCGCCGACCGAAACGGACGGTATCGCCTTTGAAGACCTGACCCCGCACCGATGGGCCGGCTTGCCGGTCGTGATGCGGCTGGAGGCCGATGACGGCGCCGGCCAGACCGGGCGCAGCGCAGAGGTCGAGATGACCTTGCCCGAACGGGTTTTCACCCATCCGGTGGCGCAGGCGATCATCGACCAGCGCCGCAGGCTGATGCGCGATGTTACCCAGGCCGGATTCGTGGCCGAGATCCTGCAGGATCTGTCACTCAGGCCCAACCGGTTCGGTCATGACATCGTCGTTTTCATGGCCCTGCGCACGGCCGCGCGGCGCCTGGAATGGTCCGACGACGTCACGACCTCGGCTGAGCCGATCGTCGCGCTGTTATGGGAAACCGCGTTGCGGCTGGAGGATGGCGACTTGTCGCTGGCCTTGGACCGCCTGCGCGATGCGCAACAGGCGCTGCAGGAAGCGCTTGAGGGCGACGCCAGCGACGAGGAAATCACCCAGCTGATGGAAGAGCTGCGCGCGGCCATGGACGCCTATATGGAGGCGATGGGCCAGGACCTGATGGAGCGGCTGGAGAGCGGTGAACTGGGCGAGCTTCAATTCGGCGATCCGCAACAGATGATCGATCGCAGCCAGCTCGACGAGATGCTGAACCAGATCGAGGAGCTGGGCCAGTCCGGCGCCCGGGAAGAGGCCAGCGAGTTGCTGTCCCAACTTCAGCAAATGATGGAAAACCTGCAGTTGGGCATGCAAATGGCCCAACCGGGCCAGCAGTCCCAAGGGCTGGAGATGCTGGAAGACCTGCAGGCGCTGACCCAGGCCCAGCAGCAGTTGCTCGACCAGACGTTTCAGCAGGCGACGCGGACGCCGCGCGGCGACCCCGGCGATCAGCAATTCAGCCGGGAAGCCGGCCAGGTCCAAGAGGCGCTGCGCCGCCAGCTTGGCGATACCATGCGCCGGCTGGGTGAAATGATGGGCGACATACCGGGTGAACTCGGCCGCGCCGAACTGTCGATGCGCGACGCCGAACGCGCGCTGGGTCAGGGGGCACCGCGTCGGGCGACAGACCCCCAGATGGAGGCGCTGGATCAACTGCAACAGGGCATGCAGGGTTTTGCCGAACAGCTGATGGAACAGATGGCCCAGCAAGGCCAGGGCGTACAGCCGGGACAGGTGCTGCCGCAGCGCGGACAGGGCGAAGACCCGCTGGGCCGCCGGGTCGACGGCGATGGCGGCATCTCGACCGACGGCATGGACCTGCCGCCCGCCTCCGCGGTCGACCGGGCGCGCGGCATCCTGGACGAGCTCCGCCGCCGTGCCGGCGAGCGGCAGCGTCCGCAGGACGAACTGGACTACATCGACCGCCTGTTGCGGCGGTTTTAGGCGGCTTTAGCCGGGGTCTTGGGCCGCGAAAGCGACGGACGCGTCAACCGCGCCATCTGGCCAATCCTCGATCACGAGTTCAAAGTCCACGGTTTCCCCGGCCTCAAGGCTGCGCGAGGCAAGCGTAACGGCATGGCTCGCCAGTGCGGCCCCCTCACCGTCGCGCAGCGTGACCTGCAGCGGCGCAAGACGCCTTGCGTGATCCGCCCCGTTCACGATGGCGCCGGAAACCAGCAGGTCTTCGCTGTCGCCGAGCGCGACCGCCAGGTCCTCGATTCGCAGTGCCGGCTGAAGCTCCGGGTGGTCTGCCAAAACGCCGGTATCGACGGGCAGGCCGATGGCCTCATAGACAACGATCGCGGGCGGATAGAAGCGAACCACATCGTCCCTGGCGACCGCGCCCAAAACAATCACCGCGCCAACCAGCAGGATCAGCAACGTCCAAAACGCCGCCGGAACGCGCGAGCGGCGCAGGACGACCGTCGACGGCAGCTGACCGCTGACCGGCGGATACGGGTCGGGCGACGGCACCCGACCGGACTCGTCAACCGGCGATTCGTACCGCGACGCCGTAAGGTCCGGCCCGGTCGCAGGCTCCGGCGCCGGCTCGGTGACAGGCTGCGTTTCGGTGACCGTCGGTGAAACGACACTCTCTGGAGGCCGGCGCGCGTACCAGACATGGTGGCATCGCACACATTTGACGCGCCGGCCGGCATCACCAAGCTGAACCGGGTTTACCAAGTACCGGGCCTGGCAGCTTGGGCAACTTAGGATCATCGACGTCCTGCTCGAACTCGGGACCACTCGGGCGGAGGATAAGAGCCGCGCGACGGCCACGCAAGCGGACACGCGGGCCCGCCAAGCCCGGAGGACAGGTCGCTAGACGTGCGGAATCGGTCGTGCCATCTTGCGGCCAAGGGTTTCAAAGAATCGCATACGTCAGTCACTTAAGCCAGTGAACCGGGTAGAACCGCTTATCCGATTCGACCATGTCGGCCTGCGCTACGGCTCGGGGCCGGAGGTCTTGCGCGACCTGACGTTCACCGTGCCGGCGGGCGCCTTCGCCTTCGTCACAGGCCCGAGCGGGGCGGGAAAGAGCTCCCTGATCCGCCTGATGCATTTGAGCCACCGGCCGTCGCGCGGCCTGATTCGGATGTTCGGGCGCGACATGGCCACCCTGGCCAAGCGTGACCTGCCAGCCATTCGTCGTCGGATCGGCGTTGTGTTTCAAGACTTTCAACTGCTGAACCACCTGTCGATCGTGGACAATGTCGCCCTGCCCCTACGGCTGGCGGGCGCCAACGGCGACGGTGTACGCAGCCATGTGCTGGACCTCTTGCGCTGGGTCGGTTTGGGCGATCGGCTGGAGGCCTCGCCGGCAACCCTGTCGGGCGGTGAGCAACAACGGGTCGCGATCGCGCGGGCGGTGATCAATCGGCCGGACCTGCTGCTCGCCGACGAGCCGACCGGCAATGTCGACGACGAAATCGGCATGCGGCTGATGCAGCTTTTTGAAGAGCTGCACAAGCTGGGCACGACGGTGATTGTGGCGACCCACGATCAGAATCTGATTGAGCGGCTGGGCCACTCGGTGATGAGCCTGCAGGACGGTTATCTCTACCCCGGCCTGGCCAAGGCCGAGGCCGCGTCATGACCGCCCGCCCCGCCAGCCGGTCGCGCGCGAACGACCGCAAGATCGGTCGCGGGCTGGACATACCGCTGGGCACCGGCGGCCCCGACCGGTTCCTGGCATGGCTGTTGGCGCCGATGACCTATCTCGCCATCCTGGCCGTCGCGGTGGCCTTGCTGGTCGGCGACCTGCTGGCCCATTGGGACAATGCGGCGGCCGGCGTCATCAGCGTGCAGGTACCGCCCATCGGCGACCGGATCGCGACGACGGCCCGCGTCGGCCAGATCATGGACATCATCGAGGAGGTCGACGGCGTCGCCAGCGTGCGCGCCTTGCCGCCGGATGAAACCGTCGAGTTGCTGGAACCCTGGCTGGGCGACGCCGCAATCCTGGCGGAACTGTCGCTGCCGGTGATGCTGGACGTTCGCGCCGACGGCCCGGAAGCCGTCGACATCCCCGCCTTGACCGCGACGATGCATGAGATCGATGCCGAGATCACGGTCGACGACCATGGCATACGGCTCGACCAGATCCTCGGTGCCGCCGAGACAGTCGGCGCGATCGCGCTGGCGTCCCTCGGGCTTGTGGCACTGGCGATCCTGGCGTCGATCGTGCTGGCGGCGCGCGCGGGCTTCGCAATCCATCGTCAGACCATCGAAATCCTGCACCTGATGGGGGCCACCGACCGTTATATCGCCCGCCAGTTCCAACGGCGGATGCTGTCGCTGACGCTGCGCGGCGCATTGGCCGGTCTGGTGATTGCCGCGATCACGCTGGTCGCGGTCCATTTCCTGATCGGCCCGGTGCGCGTCCCGCTTACCCACGCCCCGGCCCTGGGTCCGCTGGACTGGGTGATGCTGTGTCTCGTCGTGCCCATCACGGTCGGCGTCGGCTGGGCCGTCTCGCGTCTGACGATACTCGCCGCGCTGTCGCGCCTGGCATGAGCCAGCCCGCGTCGCGCCGTGGCTGGCGGCGCCTCCTGGGTCGCGGCCTGATCGCGCTCGCCGTCATAGTCCTGATCTGGCTTGGCGGCTTCGTCTGGTTCGCCGAGCGGGCCGTCATCTATCCCGACCCAGGTGACCAGGTCGCCGGCGCGATCGTTGTGCTGACAGGCGGCAGAGAAAGGCTGAACCATGGGCTCAGCCTGCTGGAACAGGGCCGTGCGGCCGCGCTGTTCGTTTCCGGCGTGCATGACGGCGTGGGCATCGCCGACCTTCCCGCCGTTCGGGACCGGGGGCAGGAAGACCTGCCGTGCTGCATCACTTTGGGCTACGATGCGGACGACACCGCCGGCAACGCGGTGGAGACCGCCGCCTGGGTCGCAAACCGCGACATCGACACCATCCGCCTGGTGACCTCCAACTATCACATGCCGCGCAGCTTGCTGGAGTTTCGACAACGCATGCCGGACCTCACGATCATCCCCGACCCGGTCGACGCGGAGCCCGTGCGGCTGGACGAATGGTACCGCTGGCCAGGCACGGCCGGTCTCCTGTTCCGGGAGTACAACAAGTCCCTCTTGGCGCTTGGCCGCGCCTATCTCGGCGGGCTGATTTGAGGCCGGCCCGATGCTGATCCTGCGCTCGCTGGCCTTCAACATCTTCTATTTCGGCTTCACCATCTTGTGCCTGATCTGCCTGATCTGGCTGCTGGTGACGCCGCGCTGGTATGTCATGGCCTGGGTGCGCTGGTACTTGCGCGTCATCTATCGCATGGAAAAGCTGCTGCTCGGGCTCGACTATCGCGTGGTCGGCCAGGAGAACATGCCGCCCTACCCGTTCCTGATCGCGGCCAAGCATCAGTCCCTGTGGGAGACGATGAAGCTGCACCTGATCTTCGACGACCCGGCGGTGATCCTAAAACGCGAGCTGACGAGGGTGCCGATCTGGGGCTGGTTCGCCGCCAAATCCAAGATGATCGCGGTCGATCGGGGCCGGGGCGGCAAGGCGATCGCCAGCATGATCGAGGGCGGCCGCGAGACCGTCGCCGATGGACGGCCGATCGTGATCTTCCCTCAAGGCACGCGGGTCGGGCCGGATAGCTACAAGCCTTACAAGGTCGGCATCTTTGCGCTTTATGAGGCGCTCGAGCTGCCCGTCTTGCCGATGGCGTTGAACTCCGGCGTCTTCTGGCAGCGCCGCGCCTTTCGCAAGTATCCGGGCACCATCACCGTGGAACTGCTGCCGCCGATCCAGCCGGGGCTGGACCGCGAGACCTTCCTTCACCAATTGGAAGAGACGCTCGAGACGGCCAGCAAGCGGCTGGTTGAACAAGCCAGGCGAGAAATCGCCGAATCGGGACGATGAACAAAAAGGGAACACACAAACGGGCCTTCCTGGTGTACACTGGGGTCGACCGTTAGCGGATGAAGGGTGACATGGCTGATCTCGCCGACATCTCCCGACAGATCTGGGACATGAAGTACCGCTTCAAGCGGCAGGACGGCACGCCGATCGACGACACGGTGGAGCAGAGCTGGGTGCGTGTCGCGACCGCCTTGGCGGAGCCGGAGCAGGACGCGGCGCTGTGGTCGGAGCGTTTCTATCACGCGCTTGAGGGCTTCAAGTTCCTGCCGGCGGGCCGCATTCTGGCCGGGGCCGGGACCGACCGTCGGGTGACGCTGTTCAACTGCTTCGTCATGGGCCGGATCGACGACAGCATGGCCGGCATTTTCGAGGCGGTGAAGGAAGCGGCCCTGACCATGCAGCAGGGCGGCGGCATCGGTTATGATTTCTCCACGCTCAGGCCGAAGGGCGCGCCCGTGGATAGCGTCGGCGCCGACGCCTCCGGGCCACTGTCCTTCATGGATGTCTGGGACGCCATGTGCCGCACGATCATGAGCGCCGGGTCGCGGCGCGGCGCGATGATGGCGGTGATGCGCTGCGACCATCCCGACATCGAAGACTTCATCGATGCCAAGCGCGACCCCGATCGGCTGCGCATGTTCAACTTGTCGGTGCTGGCGACGGACCCCTTCATGGCGGCGGTCGAGGCCGATGAGGACTGGCCACTGATCTTCGGTGGCGAGACCTACCGCACGGTGCGCGCGCGCGATCTGTGGGACCGGATCATGCGTGCGACCTACGACTATGCCGAGCCCGGCGTGATCTTCATCGACCGCATCAACGCGCTGAACAATCTGGCCTATTGCGAGACCATCAGCGCGACCAACCCGTGTGGCGAGCAGCCTCTGCCGCCCTATGGCGCCTGCCTCTTGGGCTCGGTCAACCTGGCCAGCCTGGTGACCGACCCGTTCACCGACGAGGCCGATCTCGACTTGGCGGCGCTGGCCGACCTGGTGCCCGTCTGCGTGCGCATGATGGACAATGTGGTCGACATTTCCGGCTTTCCACTGGCCGCCCAGCGTGTCGAGGCGGAGGCCAAGCGCCGCATCGGGCTGGGCGTTACCGGGCTTGCCGACGCGCTGATCATGCTGGGCGTCCGGTACGGCACGCCGGAAGCGGTTCGCCTGACGGAGACGTGGCTGCGCACGATCATGAACGCGGCCTATCGCGCCTCGGCGGAGTTGGCAGCGGAGAAGGGGCCGTTCCCGCTCTACGATGCACAGGAATATCTGAAGCGGCCGATTATCCAGGGCCTGGACGATGACGTGCGCGCGCTGGTCGCGAAACACGGCGTTCGCAACGCCTTGCTGACCTCCATCGCGCCGACCGGCACGATCTCGCTGGTGGCCGACAATGTTTCCTCGGGCATCGAGCCGGTGTTCGCCTTCTCCTACACGCGCAATGTCCTGATGCCGGACGGCAGCCGCGAGGCGCAAGAGGTGTCGGACCACGCCTTGCGCAGATATCATGAGATCGCGGGGCCGGACGCGCCGCTGACCGACGCGTTCGTCGATGCCCAAACCCTGGCGCCGCTGGACCACGTCACCATGCAGGCGGCCGCCCAGAAATACGTCGACAGCTCGATCAGCAAGACCATCAACTGCCCGGCCGATCTCGACTTCGAGGCCTTCAAGCACGTCTATGTCGAGGCCTACCGTACCGGCTGTAAGGGCTGCACGACCTATCGCCCGAACGAGGTGACCGGCGCCGTGTTGGAGGTGACCGCGCCTGCCGAGGAGAGCAGGGTCGCGGCGGTGTCGGAGGATGCCTCCGTCGTCTACATGGCCGAACCCCTGGCCCGGCCGGTCGCCCTGCCCGGCAAGACCTACAAGCTGCGCTGGCCGGAGAGCGATCACGCCATCTACGTCACCATCAATGATCTGGTCGAAGGCGACCGGCGGCGACCGTTCGAGGTCTTCATCAATTCCAAGAACATGGAGCATTTTGCCTGGACCGTCGCGCTGACCCGCATGATCAGCGCGGTGTTCCGGCGCGGCGGCGATGTCAGCTTCGTGGTCGAGGAGTTGAAGGCGGTATTCGATCCGCGCGGCGGGCAATGGCTCGACGGCCGCTATGTGCCCAGCCTGCTGGCGGCAATCGGCGGCGTGATCGAACAGCACATGCTGGCCATCGGTTTCTTGACACCGGATCAGGCACCGTCTGTGATCCAGCAGAGGCGCGCGGTCGGCGATGGCGCGCCGGGAGCCCCCTGCCCCAAATGCGGCCAGCCGACCCTGGTTCACCAGGAAGGCTGCGACACCTGTTTGTCTTGTGGATACTCACGATGCGGTTGAACGAAGAGGTCAAAACGGCCCTGGCCGACTTGTCGGCGGCGGACAGCGAAGCGCAATCCAATCCGTCGGTCGGCAAGCCGACGGTTTTGAAGGCGATGGACGCGGCATCGCGACTGGCAAGCAGCGCGCGGAACTTGGCCGGCCTGTCCGGCCCCAAGCGTGACCGGCTGTGGCGCTTTCTGGAGAACCCTTATATGCGCCTGGCCATCGACAATGGTCCGTTCTCCGTCGACCCGCCGGACAGCAATCGCGGCGAGGCGCGGACCCAGCTGATCACGCCCAATGGTGGGCGGTTCGACGCAGCAGGGTACATCCGCCGCCTCAATCATGAATGGCGCGAAATCCTCGATGCCGGCTAAAGTAATGCAGGCAGCCGTCCCATCGGGATGCTGACGATCTGGGGCCGCCGCAGCGCCTTCAATGTCCAGAAGGCTCTGTGGCTGATCGGCGAGTTGGGGCTGGAGCATCGGCACATCGACGCCGGTGGCAGTGCCGGCGGCCTCGACACACCGGAGTTTCTGGCGATGAATCCCCACGGCCGCATTCCGGTTATCGACGATGGTGGGACGGTCGTTTGGGAATCGCACGCCATCCTGCGCTATCTCGCCGCCCGGTACGCGCCCGGCCGGCTTTGGCGCGACGACCCCGGTGATCGGTCGCTGGTCGACCGCTGGATGGACTGGTCGCAGACGGCGCTGCAGCCGCGCTTTCTGCATGGCGTCTTCTGGGGCTACTACCGCACCCCGCCGGATCAGCGGAACTGGCCGGCAATCCGCCAGGCGCTAGACGATTGCGCCGCACATTTTCGGATCCTGGACGAGGTGCTGGCCCGGCAGCAGTTTCTCGCGGGCGATGATTTCAGCCTGGCCGATATCCCGGCCGGAACCTGCCTATACCGCTATTTCGAACTCGACATCGAACGCCCGGATGTTGCCAACGTCGAGGCGTGGTACGCGCGGCTGCAGGAACGGCCAGCCTATCGCGCCCACGTCATGCTGCCCTTCGACGATCTGCGCGGCAGAACCCATCACTGACGGGCTTTGGCTGTACGGCTAAGCCCGTCCCGGCCCCGGCGCTTCTTAGACGAACATGAAATCGTCTTCCGAAAGGCCAAAACCGAACACCGTGATGCTGCCCGCTTCTCCGAAGTCGATCACGGTCTTGCCGAAGCCGCCTTCCGCGATCGCGTCGGCGACCTTGGTCTGATCCTCCGCCGATGCGTTCTTCAGCACGATCATGTCCTCGCCAAGGCCGAAATCGAGGATCTTGTCATGGCCGAAGCCGCCGTCCGGCGCGAAATTGAAGATGAACATGTCGTCGTCGAGACCGCCGGACAGGGTGTCGTCATCGGCACCGCCATCGATCTTGTCGTTGCCGCGATTGCCGAAGATCCTGTCCTTCGCTCCGCCGCCCAGCACTTCGTCGTCGCCACGGCCGGCCAGGATCAGATCTTTGTCGTCGCCCCCCGCAATCTTGTCGTCTCCTCCCCGTGCCAGCACGGTGTTTTTGCCGTCGAAAGCCAAAATCATGTCGTCATCGTTCGTGCCGAACAGGAAGTCGCGGCCGTCGGACCCCGCGATCTCGTTCATGTCCTCGACGAAGACCGAGGCGACGAGCGGATCGTGGTCTGAGGCGGCGTCCGAGAACTCCGTGTTCACATGGACGACGTCGAAGGCCGCGTGGAACTGCAGGGCATCCGATATCAGCAGATGGTCCAACTGCTGGCTGTTGCCCTGGAAGATAAAGGAATAGCGCTCGCCCGCCCGGACCTCCGTCTCCACCAGGTTGGTCAGGTTGCTCTCCAGCGTTTCGAGCGGCGAGACGAACTCGAACTCGTTGAAGTCGCCGGTGACCACGACATTGGCAAACGGATCGTCGGCCAGAATATCGCCGACGAAGTCGTTCACCGCGTCGGCCTGGGCCTGCCGTTCGTCAAGGCTGCCATTGACGGTCGGGTCTTCCTGCCGGTCCTCGAACGGCTGTTCGGTGCCCAGGATCGGCGCGCTGCCGCCCTTGGAGGAGAAGTGGTTGTTGACGACCGTCACCTCCTCGCCGTTGAACGCGAACGTCGCGACCAGGGGCAGACGCGAGCCGAAGAACGGATTGCCGGGATTGTTCTGCTGATCGCCATCCTGGATCGACTGGACCGAGCCGTCGACCAACTCGACGCGGTCGGGGTTGTAGAGAAAAGCCGTCCGGATGTTGCCACCGGGCTGGCCGCCGCTGGTGTCGTCGCCGATGAAGGTGTTATCGATGAATTCGTATTGCAGGCTGCCATTGACCAAGTTGTCATCGACCCGATCGATGGCGTCGATCAGCGCCTGCAGGGTTTGGTCCGCGGCCGTGATTAGGCTGTTCACCGACCCGTCATTGTCCTGCACCTCCTGCAAGGCAATGATGTCCGGGCTGCCCATATTGTTGACGATGTCCCGGGCGATCGCGTCGAACCGGCCGTTCGCGACATCCGCGTCGCTGCCATCCTCCTCGTCTTCGTCGTTCGGGTCCAGGTTCAAGACATTGTAGCTGGCGATCGTCAGCTGGTTGTCGCTGCCGGCCACCGCCGTCGTTTCCGGTGTCAGCGTCGACGCCTCGACCGGAACGAACGCCTCCGTCGGGATGATCTCGAAGTTGCCGAAGCTGTACGAGACCACGCCCGTAACATCGCCCAGCGACGCGCCGGCATCGACCTGCGGTACGGAAAAGCCGGAAATCGTGCTGTCGGTATCGATCTGGATCTTTTCCGGATTGAAGTCGTCCGGCGCGATGTTCAGCGTGCCCCGCTCCGACAGGCCCGTGGCGTCATCGCCGCCATCCGACACGGCAAAGATCTCGCCAAAGCGGGTGGTCGGGGCAATCGCGACCAGATCCGTGGCCGTGACCAACATGCCTTCGAGCGATTCGAAGAAGTCGATGCCGTCATCGTTGGGATCGAAACTGCCAAAAGCGTCATCGTCGATCTCGTCGTTCGGCACTTGCCGGCCGGCGGCGCCGATGATGACCGCTTCGGGCAAGTCGTTTCCTTCGGACAGTACCTCGATGATGGGTGAGACAATCTCCGTGGTTGGCAGGTTCCGCGAGTCCGTGTCGCCTGGGAAAAACTCGGCGACGGTTCCCGACACCTTGACCGCCTGTCCGACCACCACGTCAGGCGGCTCGACCGTGCGGACAAAGATCGCATCGGATGTGGCGATATCGCCGTCACCGGTCGGGTCTTGAAGATAGAAGCCGTTGGCGCCGACGGCGGTCACGATGCCGGATGTGGTGAGATCGGCGCCGAAGACAAAATCGGTGTCGGCCGGCAGGTTGGCGAGATCCAGCGTCACGAACGGTGAGACATGGCTGGCGCCCTGGATGTCGAAGATCGCGGTAATAGCCGCGGCAGTGACGGGGTTTGCGGCACCGGGCGTGTCGTTGCCCTGATCACCAAAGACACCGGCAACGAACGCGCCATCATCGGGCCGCCGGAACACATGCGACGGCACAAAGCGGCCATCCGGGCCGATCACCGTCGCGGCGTAGTTGGTGTCAACGGTGTCATCACCATCGACGATGGAGACGGCATCCAACTCCGCCAGCCAAGGCGGCTGGTCCAGCACGCCATCATCGTCCGCGTCGAGATCATCGCCGGTCGAACCGGTGAAGCCTTCGACCAGCACGTAGGTCGACGGGGCACCGGAGGGGTTGAACGTGCCGGTTGCGTCGAGCCCTGGCACACCGACATCGCCGAAGGCGAACAGCCCGTCGGCCTGGATGGCATAGCCGTCGAGACTGATCGCGCGGTCGACCCTCCCCGGGTCGGACTCCCCTGACAAGATGATCAGGGTCAAACCATCAAGCAACGTGCCGGGTGTGCCGGAGAGTTCGAGGAACTCGTCGTTGCTGCCACCGCCATTGCGAAACTCGTTGATCAGAACTTCGCCCGGTGTGAAGGCGGGATCATCATTGATGATCGTCCCGATGGCCTCGCCGTCCAGGATTGTTGCGCCGTTCGTGGCGTTCGAAAGGGATATCCGGAACGTTTCGTTCGACTCGACATCGACATCACCCTCGACAACAACCTGGATAACCGCTGACGCCTCGCCGGCGGCAAAGGCAAGCACGCCGCCCCCGGCCAGGGGGACCGCGAAATCATCGATGTTGGTGGTCAGGTCCGACAGCGACCACGCGACCTGTGTGGCGCCCGCGAGGTCCCCCGATCGTGTAACCTCGAACGTGAAAGTGGTCTGATCGCCGGCATTGCCTTCGGCCAAGGTGACATCGGCAACGGAGAGAAACGAGCGGCCGGCGAGGAAATCCTGACCCGCGTTGACATTCCCGAAACTCTCAGTGGCCGACACCTGCCAGGTGAAATCCTCGGCCATCGTGCCGGTGCCGGCCAGCCGTAGCGAAGAGCCTGCCGGTGTCGAGCTTGACTCGCTAACCCCTATGTCCGTGCTCGTCAGGCCAATCGCAGGGCCGTCAATCGCCTGGAACGTCCCTTCATAGCTGAGGAACTGGACCACCGCGCCGTTGTTGTCGACCAAGGCGAGGCCGTCGGGGGCGCCGTTCTGAATACCGTTGGTTGGAAACGATATGGCGAACGTGCCGAAGCCATCGTCTTGGTTCGAGATGGTCTCAAACGACAGGTCGATGGTGTTGTAGGCCCTTCCGTTGGCGCCGTTGTAGAGCACCAGGCTCCAGCCCGTCAGGTCTGCTCCGGCAGGTCCAGCGATCTCGATCGCCTCGCCTTCGTCGGTGCCACTATTATCGTAATGAATCTCGTTGATGAAAACGAATGTCGCCATGATCACCTCCACCGGTTTGGACGATCATGCCATCAAGAGGCGAAAACTCACGATTAAAAATTTGTGTAAGTTGCATCAAAGGCGAATGACAACCTCACTGGTTCTATTTATCGATTGCATTTGTGCTTTTAGCTGTGGCGCGAGCAGGTTCTAGGCACGCCAATCTGCTGAGGAATCGCGTTGTCGCTTTGAAAACTGGGACGCGCGGCACCGATGAGGTGCGCGCGATCGGCTAAACCCGACCGGTCGCCTCGCCGTCTGCGAACAGGTTATCGCCCTGCTCGTCGATGATCTGCTTGCCTTTGCGAATGCCGGCCGCCTCCGCCTCGTCGCGCGACGTGAAAGTGTCGGCGCGCTGAAACTCGCGCGTCTGTTCGCCGGCCTCGTCCTGCTTCAGGATAAAGCCGGCGAGGCGCCATTGGTTACCCGACGAAATGGGCTGAGAACGGATGACGAAACCGCCATGCGCCTCTTCCTTGCCCTTGGCCTTGGCGCCGCCGGCGGGCTTGTCGCTGGAACCGCCAAACAGGCGTGAGAGGATCGATGCCATGACGGTAAGCTTAGCACGGATGGCGACGGCGGCAATCGCCCGAATGCGCGCGCCTTGGGACCTGGAAACCTTGGAAGCGGTCGCGCTATGGTCCAGCCATGACCCAGCAGCAATTCCGTCGGTAGCCGCCGATGTGTGAACTCTTCGCCATGTCCAGCGACGGCCCGTCGACGGTGAATTACTCGCTTGAGGAGTTTTCCAGGCATGGCGGCCTGACGCGCGACAACAAGGATGGCTGGGGGATCACCTATTATGAAGGCGCCGACATGCGCCTGATCAAGGAGCCGACGCCGGCCTCGACCAGCCCGTGGGTTACGTTCATTGCCGGCCAGAACCTCGCCAGCGACACGGTCATCGCCCATGTCCGCATGGCCTCGCGCGGGCATCCGACGCTGGAGAACACGCACCCGTTCGACCGCGAGCTGGGCGGGCGGCGCCACGTGTTCGCGCACAACGGCACGATGTCGAACGTCGAAACGGCGCTGCCCTTGACCGGCGAACACCACCGTCCGATCGGCGATACCGATTCCGAACACGCCTTCTGCGTGCTGTTAGGCCGATTGCATCGCCTCTGGTGGCATAGCGAGGGCGTGCCGCTCTGGCGCGATCGCTTCGACATCGTGACCCGGTTCGCGGCGGATTTGCGGCCGCTTGGTCAGGCGAACTTTCTCTATTCCGACGGCGACGTGCTGTTCGTGCATGCGCAGAAACGCCACTATGAGCGGCCGGACGGCAGCCTGACCGAGGCCATGCCGCCCGGCCTAAACGTGCTGACCTATGGCGACGACGAGAAGACCCAAGTCACCACCGCCGGGCTGAACGTTTCGGTTGGCGGCAAACAGGCCATGCTGTTTGCCAGCGTGCCGCTGACCAACGATCGCTGGGTGCCGTTGCCCGAGGGTGCGGTCTTGGCGGTGAAAGACGGGCGTGAACTGGCCCGCAGCCTGCCCGGCACCTGACCCCATTTCCCCTTTGCCTTGAGGTTTGAGGCAGGTCATTTCGCCACCCACCCCCGAGGCCCATGGTGGATGCCTGACTGGCGGAGATCATCCGATGTCAAAGGCGGTTTGGATCATCCGGGATGAACATCAGCGCTACGGCGCCGTGCTGAATCTGGTGCGAAACCTGATCACCAGAGCCGACGCCGGGCCCGCGACCATCGACGTCGATCTCCTGGATCTCGCCTTTGACTACATCGTCGATTTCATCGACACCTATCACCACCCCAAGGAAGATGACTATTTGTTTCGGCTGGTGCGCCGACGGTCGTCCGAGGCGGACGCCATCATTGCCGAGTTGGAAGGCGAACACGGCGATGGCGAACGCAAGATTTCGGCGCTGCGCCTGCTGCTCGACCGGCTGAGGCAGGACAGGACGGACAAGCATTTCATAGCCTTCAAAGCAGCGGCCCTCGACTACATCGATTTCGAGGCGCAGCATGCGATGAAGGAGAATGACCGGTTGCTGCCGATCGCCGAGAGGGTTCTGACCCCGGCGGACTGGTCGGAGATCGAAGCCGCGTTCGCCGACAATGACGACCCCGCCTTCGGCGACAGGCCGAGAGCCAAGTTCGCCGCCATGATGGCCCAGATCGTGCGGCGGGCGCCGGCACCTTACGGCTATCGCACGTGAGCGCGCCAACCGGCTTTCCTTCACTGAGATTTCGTTCCACCCTTGCCGCTTGAGGTTGCGCTGACATCGCGCCCAGCGGTGAAACCTCGCGACCGGCCAAGGCAAACGGGGGCGATATGTGGAACGCTGTTCTCAACGAACTCGACTGGCCGTACCTGATCCGGTTCTTCGGCGGACTGTTCGCGATCGCCAGCCCGATCGCGGCCGTGCCGTTCTTTTTGGGCTACACGGCCGGACAGTCGCCGAGCGAGCGCGCGCGATCCGCGTTCGTCGCGACCGGCACCATGGCCATTGCATTCGCCGTGGTGATCGTCAGCGGCATCACCTTTCTGAACCTGTTCGGCATATCGGTGGCCGGCTTTCGGCTGGGCGGGGGTTTCGTCATCCTGCTCAGCGGTCTGGCCATGCTCAGCGCCAAGGTCGGGTCGATGGCCGTGACCGACCCGGAGGAGCGGGCGGCCGAACAATCGAAGCTTGCCGTCATCTTCCCGTTCGCGATCCCGCTGGTCGTCGGCCCCGGTGCCGCCAGCACCATCATCATCGGCCTGCATGGGCTGCCCGGCCTTCAAGGTTATGTCGTGATCAGCGTCGCCTGCATAGGCCTGCTGATCTTGATGTTCATCGCCCTGCGGCTGGCGGATCCGCTGTTTCGCGTGATGGGCACGCTGGGCATGAACATCCTGGTGCGGTTGATGGGCCTGATCATCGTTGTATTGGCGTTCGAGACCATGGCGGCCGGGCTTACCGGCCTGTTTCCAGGACTTGCGCCTGCTTCGTGAGCCGGCCCCGCATTGACAGGCGAGCCGCGCAAGCGGACCATCGGTCCACACATAGGGGAGCAGGCCTCATGACACTCAAGAGCCTGATTGCCGCGACCGCATCGCTTCTGCTTGTCGGCTGCGTCAGTACCGGCGAGGAAAGCGTCGGCACAACGAACACGGATGTTGCCGGAAACTGGACCATTACGATCGCCACCGATCCTGAGACCGGTGACCGTCTGCTGTTCGCCAACGTGTTCTCTGAACCGGGATTTGACGACGAGATTGTCTGGCTGGGCCTGCTCTGCGACGCGGCGGAGCTTGAAGTCGGTTTTGGGCTGGAGCCGCCCTTTGACCCCGCCGGATCGCTGATCATCACGACCCAGATCGAGGATGGCCCGGTGATCGACCGGCAAGGGGACGTGTTCGACGATGGCGAACCCGTCGTTGGATTTGCATCGAACGACGTGACCGTGCCCTTCCTGGACGATCTGGCCGGCGGTTTTGCCCTGACAGCGACCGTCGACAATGCCGGCGATGTCAGAGGGCCGGCGCTGTTCGACATCACCGGCGTGGACATGGTCGCCCAGCGGATCAGGCGCGACTGTCTTTAGCCTTTGATGCCGGTGGACGCGATCGAAGAAATGAAGGCGCGCTGCAGCACGAGGTAGAAGGCCAGGACGGGCACCGTGATCAGCGACAGATAGGCCATCACCTCGCCCCAGGCGGTGTTGAGCTGGAAGAAATACTGCAGGCCGACCATGACCGGGCGATAGTCTTCCGACTGGGTGACCATCAGCGGCCAGAGGTACTGGTTGTACATGACCAGGAACTTCAGGATCGCGGCCGTGGCCAACACGGGACCGCAGAGCGGCATCACCACACGGCGGTAGATCTGGAACCAGGAGGCCCCGTCGACGCGGGCGGCCTCGATCAGGTCCTTCGGCAGGTCCTTGAAGAACTGGACGAACAGGAAGATCGTCAGCGCGTCGGCGATCCAGGGAATGATCTGGACCTGGTAGCTGTTGATCCAGCCGATGCGAAAGCCGTCAATGCCGATCCAGGGCAGGTTGTTGACCACCAGCAGCAGCGGGATGGCGATGGTTTCGAACGGCACGATGAAGGTGGCCAAGATGATGGCCAGAACCACGCCGCGTCCGCGCCATTGCAGGAAGACGAAGGAAAAGGCGGCCATCGAGCACAGGATCAGCGACAGCACGACCGTCGTGGCGGTCACAAACAGGGAGTTGAAGACAAACCGGGCGATCGGCGCACGTTCCGCCGCCAGCCCGTAATTGTCGATCGAAATGTCGCCGACCGGCAGGAAGGCCCGGATCGACGCGCTGTCGCGCAGCAACTGCAGGTCCGGCTTCAGGGACGAGACGACCATGAAGACCAGCGGGAACAGGAAGATCAGCCCGATCCAGACCAGCAGCAGGTAGCGCAGGATCAGCGAGGCGACGGTATGGCGATCGGTCATCAGTCCTTGTCCCGCGTCAACCAGCGTTGGACGAGCGAGATGGCCAGAACGAAGACGAACAAGAGCACGGAGATGGCCGACCCGCCGGCAATATCCTGCCGTTCGTAACCGCGTTGAACGGCCTGGAAGACCAGAACCTGCGTACTGTCGAGCGGGCCGCCACGGGTCATCACGTCGACCTGCGCGAACAGGGCAAAACACTGCATGGTGATGATCACCAGCACCAGCACCGCCGTGTTGCGCAGGCCCGGCCAGGTGATGTAGCGGAATTTCTGCCAGCGATTGGCGCCCTCGATGTCCGCCGCCTCGTACAGCGAGACAGGGATCGTCTGCAGGCCTGCCAGCCAGATGATCATGTGAAAGCCGACGCCCTGCCAGATCGACATGGCCATGATCGACGGCAGCGCGGTGTTCGGGTTGCCCAGCCAGTCGACGGGCTGGAAAGCCCCGAACGATAAGAAGCCGAGCATCGAGTTGAGCAGCCCGTTCTGGCCGTCATAGATAAAACGCCACAGGAAGGCGACGACGACGATCGAGACCACCACGGGCATGAAGTAGATCACCCGGAACACCGTGATGCCGCGCAGCTTTTGATTGATCAGCAAGGCCAGCAACAGCGCGATGCCCGCCTGCATCGGCGCGACCACGATGACGAACAGGATCGTATTGGTCAGCGACTTCATGAAGACGACGTCGCTGGCCAGCAACACCAGGCGGCTGTCGCCGGTCCAGCCGATCGACATCCATTCCCGCATGCCGTCGAGATGCGGATAGTCCGGGTTGTTGCGGGTGAAGGTGCGCAGGCGCGGGTATTCGGGCGCGCCGTCGTCGTCGCGGATCACCTCGCCCGCCTCGTCGCGCTCCGGCTCCAACACGAAGAAGCTCAAGCCCAGCAGGTTCTCGAAGTTCCGCGCCCCGACATATTCGGCCGGATTGGGCGAGATCAGCCGCTGGTTGGTTAGCGACAGCCCAAACGCCAGAAAGAACGGCGTGATCAGGAACAGCAGCATCAGCAGGAAGGCGGGCGATGCCATCGCCCAGCCCGTCAGCGACTGCTTGCCTTGCGGTCCAGCCGCCATCCTGTCGACCTCCGCCCTGCCCAGCGGTCAGCGCGCGTGCCGTTACTGATAACCGTTGTTGCGGTCGAGATCGTCGTTGATGGCGTCGGTGGCCGCGTCCAGCGTGTCGGCAACATCGGCGCCGCTGGCGATGTCGCTCATCGCCTTTTCGAACTCCAGGGCGGCGACCAGATAGCCAGGCGTGACCGCGCGCAACCGGGCCTGTGCCTCGCTAAGCCCATAGAACACCTCCAGCGGGCCACCTTCGGAATAGTATTCCGAGATCGCCGCCGCCGACGCGGTCGCCGGGATCAGGCCCAGCGCGTCGGAAAAGGCCGCCAGATACTCGTCCTGCAACATGAATTCGATGAACTGATTGGCGCCATCGGCATGCTCGGTGGTCGACGAGACGCCGAACTGCCACGACGCCGCGCCGATGGTCGGTCCGTTGCCGAAATCGGGCGCCGGCAGGATCAAGAGGTCGTCGCCGAAGGCCTCGAGCGCGCTCAGCACCGCCCAGTTGCCGTTCCACTGCATGGCGTAGTTACCGTCGACGAAGCCGGTCTCGCGATCGGCAGCGTCCTGCGAGACGCCAGGCACCATGTCACGGTCGAACAGGCTCTGCCACCAGTCGCCAAAATCAAGGCCGGCGTCGCCGTTCAGTACGCCTTCGGCCGTCGGCACCGAGGCATCGAGAATGTCGCCGCCGAAGCTCTGCAAGAACGGCCCGAACGCGTACGGGTACCATTCGCCCGTCCACGCCATGCCGACATCGAACGGATAGTCGAAGTCACCGGATGCCTGAAGCGTCGTCAGGGCCGCATCGAACTCCTCAAGATCCCACGGCTCCTGCAGAGTCGGAATACGGATGCCGTGCTCATCGAGCACCGACCGACGCGCAAGCACCGCAACCGCCGCGTCCCAAAGGCCGACCGTGTAAAGCTCGTCATTCCAATAGCCGAGCGTACCGGGCAAGAAGCCGTCCGTGGCGCCCGCAGGCAGGTCGAGAGGCTGCAGATAGCCGGCCCAGGCCCAGTTCGGCATGATCGGCCCGTCGACATCGATGATATCTGGCAGACTGCCGGCCAAGCCGGCCGCCACGACCGACTCATTGTATGAGGCTTGCGGAAACTCGGCGAGTTCGATCACCCAATCACTCTGCGACGTGTTGAAGTCCTCAATCAGGCCGATCAGGACGTCGCGCTCAACCGGATTGCCCGCCCCGTGATACCAGAGGCTGAGCGGCGTCTGGGCCTGAGCGGCGATACCTACCGCCGACAGGGCCAGAACCGATAGGGTCGTTTTCAGTGCACCGTTCAGGGTCATCGTCGTTTCCTCCTCCATACAGCGGCTTGGTCATTCAATCGAGCATGCAACGCTCGACAAAATGACAATGTTGTCATTTCTCTTACTATAGGCGCCCTCAATGGGATTATGTCAACAGTGATGTCTGTAGCCGCTGAATCTTTCCCATTGGGGATGTCTATTGAATGTATCTTAGAACTCTCACGTTCTCGGATTGACGTGCACGAGGGGTGAATCTACCATGATGACAATGTTGTCAGGCACCCGACCTTAGCCCAATGGCCACCGTTTTCGATGTCGCGAAGCTTGCCGGCGTGTCGATCAAGACGGTCTCGCGCGTGGTCAATGACGAGCCGACCGTAAAACCGGCAACGCGCCATCGCGTTCAACAGGCCATCGAGAAGCTGGACTATCGACCGCATAGCGGCGCCCGGCTGATGCGGTCGTCGAAGTCGGGCATCGTCGGCATGATTTCCGACGCGGTTTCCAGCGCGGTCGAAGACCCGCTGAACGCTGGCTTGTCGGGCATCCACATCGTGCGTGGCGTTCAAGAGGCGTGTCGAGAAGCCGGCAAGATCCTGATGATCGCCGACGAGGGCGCCGTTGACGACCGGGCCGGCGTGGCCAAATTGCTGCGCACGTTCGAAAGCCACCGGGTGGAGGGCGTGATCTACGCTGCGCCCCTTCACATGCAGGTGGCACTGCCGCTGCCCAAAGGGCTGCCGCTGGTGTTGGCGAACTGCTTCGATGGCTTGGGCACCCCGTGCGTTTTGCCGGACGATGCAGGCGGCCAGGCGCTGGCAGTTGAGCATCTGGTCGCCGCAGGACACCGAAAGATTGCCTATGTAGGACTGGGTGAGGAACTCGTTGCCGGCCGGCTGCGTCGCGACGCTTTTCGTCGCGCGTGCCGAGAGGCCGGATTATCGGAGACCGCGACGCCCATCCTGATCGGATTCGACGCGACCTCGGAAACGAGTCTTGACGATTTGCGCAAGTCCTTGACGCGACTGTTCAAACGAACATCGCCGCCGACCGCGGTCTGCTTCGGCAACGATCTGATGGCCATGCGCGGCATCGAGATGTTGGAGCGGATAGGGCTCAGCGTTCCAGGCGACGTCTCGGTCGTCGGCTACGACAATGACGAGAACCTTCTACGCTATTTGAAGCGGCCCCTGACCACGGTCACCCTGCCCTATCACGAGATGGGGCGCGCCGCTGTCGGCACCCTTCTACAACGTCGCAACCCTGCCGACGGTCGCGCCAGCGCCGCGTCTCAACTGGTCCGAGGCGAGCTGGTTGAACGGTCTTCGGTCCATGCGCTGACGCCAAAATGCGCGACTGGGCGGGCAACCTGAGACGTCGGCCCAATACTCCCCCAAATCCCTCAGGACTCTGGAACGCACATGCTGGCCCTTGACGGCAAATGGATCTGGGACTTCTGGCTCGCCCGCGACGCGGACACCTGGCATGCCTACTTTCTGCAAGCCGACCGCAGCTTGGGCGATCCGGAGCTGCGCCACTGGAATGTCAGCTACGGGCACGCCACGTCGACAGACCTGAAGAGCTGGGTTCATCTCGGCACGTGTTTTCGACCATCGGACGGACCGGCCTGGGACGACAAGGCGACCTGGACCGGATCGGTCGTGCGTGACGATGACGGCCTGTGGCACCTGTTCTACACGGGCTCCAGCAAGGCCGAGAACGGCCTGAAACAGCGGATCGGGCACGCGACCAGCATCGACATGCATGATTGGCGCCGCGTCGGCGACGGGCTGATCCTGGACATCGATACGCGCTGGTATGAGGACTACACGCCCGACCGTTGGCACGACCGGGCTATGCGCGACCCCTGGGTAATGCGCGACCCCGATAGTGACGGCTGGCTTATGTATTTCACCGCCCGCGCGCCCAACATCGATGAGCCGAACGCGGGCGGTGCGATCGGCTTCGCGCGATCATCTGACCTCAATACCTGGACGCTAGAGCCACCGGTCTTTGTCGGTGGCTTCGGCCAGTTGGAGGTGCCACAGGTCTTCGCCCATCAAGGCAAATGGTACTGCGTGTTCTCAACAGCGGCCGAACACTGGTCGAAAGCGACCGTCGCCGGCGCACCGGGCGCCCCCGAGACCGGAACACACTACCTGATCGCCGACCGCGCGGAAGGTCCATGGCAGGTGGCGCCGCTGCCGTTTCTCGACGGCAGCAACCCACCGCGCCGCTATGCCGGAAAGATCGTCTTGCTGGACACAGGGCCGGCCCTGATGGCGTTTGACCATACCGGCCCCGATGGCGCGTTCGTCGGCGTGATTGGCAACCCGCTGCCGCTTGGCGCGACGCCAGACGGACGGTTCTTTCTAGCCAGCAAGTAGCCGCTAGGGCAGACCGGCCTCAGCCAGGGATCGTCGGTCGGCTGCCAGACGCTCGGGGTCGGCGCAATTCTGCGTCAGGGCCCAGCGCTCGACCGAGAAGTCCGGCCGCGCCGCGATCAGTGCCTTGGCGTAGCTTGTCGCTGTTTCAGAATCCCCCTTGTCGGCGTATGTCAGGACGAGATCGACCAACCCGTAGCCTGGGCTGCGCCGGTTGTAATCCGACAGGACGGTCACCGCCTCGTCCAGCCGGCCGGCATAGCGGTAGGCGTGGCCCAAGACGCCGCAATACCAGCCGGGGTCGAGTGGATTCAACCGCATCGCCGTTTGCGCATGCCGCACGGCCTCGTCGGCACGCTCTCCAAAGGTCAGGGCGAGCGCATAAAGCGCGTGCAGGTCGGCGTGATCCGGGGCCAACTCGACGGCCTTGGCGTAAGCCGAGATCGACTCGTCGAGGCGGCGATGGCACATGTGCCAATAGCCGAGCGCCCCCCACGCGTCCGCGTTGTCAGCATCCAGGGCCAGCGCCCGTTCGGCATGGATCTTGGCCTTGTCCAGGGTGCCGTCACGGTCGGCGGTCCAATAGAACCGCCCCTCGATGGCGTGGACGAAGGCCAGCATCGCATGGATCTGGTCAGCATCCGGATCATGGCTCAGGGCCTTCTCAAAGCACGCCCGCGCTTGACGATACGTGTCGGCACTGACCGTGCGGAACAGGCTTAGCCCGCGGATGAACTCAATCCAGGCCGCCACATTGTCAGTCGTGGTATAACGCAGCATGGCCTGTTCGCCCTCGGTCAGTTCGACCTGCAAGGCGGTGGCGATGGTCAGCGTGATCTCGTCCTGGACCGCGAAAACGTCCGCCAGTTCCCGATCGTAGCGGCCGGCCCATAGCTGCGTCTCGTCGCCGGCATCCGTCAGTTGTGTCGTTATGCGCAGGCGGTTGCCGGACTTGCGCACGCTGCCGGTCAGCACGAAACGGGCTTTCAGGTCACGACCGGCCTCCTGCGCGGTCACAACGCGCCCTTTGAACGTGAAGGCTGAGTTCCGGCCAACGACCGACAGGTGCCCGATCTGCGACAAGGTGGTGATCAGATCCTCGGTGATGCCGTCGGCCAGATGGTCCTGGTCGGGATCGCCGCCCATATTCTCGAACGGAAGAACGGCGAGGACCGGCGCGTCGCCGCGCGCCTGTTCACCCGGGCGGGGGCCATCAGTTTTGCCAACCTTCCCCTGTTCCGTGGCCACGCTGTAGACGATGATTGGACCGGTGATGTTCTTCAAATGCTGCGGGCCAAGCGGTTCGAAGCTTATGGGCACCTTGTTGTGCAACTGATCCCGCGCCGCCTCCGCGACCACAATGCCGCCGGGGGGCGCCAGGGGCTCAACCCGAGCGGCGATATTGACACCGTCGCCATAAACGTCGCCGTCCTCGACGATAACGTCGCCGATATTCATCCCCAGGCGGAACAGCGTCTGCTGATCGGCGTCAAGTTCTGCGTTGCGGCCGGCGAGCGCGTTTTGGATCGCGACCGCGCAATTCAGTGCCTCGATCGCACTGGAGAATTCAGCCAGAAAGCCGTCGCCGGTCGTCTTGAAGATCCGGCCATTATGGGCAGTGACCAATGGCTCGAAGATCTCCGCGCTGACCGCTCTCAGCCGCGCCAGCGTGCCGACCTCGTCGACCTGCATCTGGCGGCTGAAACCAACCATATCGGCCGCGACGATGGCTGCGAGCCTTCGTTCCATAGGCGAGACAGTAGCGCGATCTGTGCAGCCATAAAGGGGAAACAGGCCAACCGCGCCAGCCAGCCCCCACGGCTAAGACCCGGTGCGCCTCCAAGGTCACGTCCAGACGCGGAGGCGTCTAGCCGTTGGCATTCCGCTCCTGCCGCTGCCTGGCGACGGCGGCATGATAGCGCTTCCGGATGTCATCGATGTCGACCGTCGGCTTCGGCAATTGCAGGTTCAGGTCCTTCAAGGTCGCCTTGACGATGTGCGACACGGCCAGGTTTCGGAACCATTTCCGGTTCGCCGGGATCACGTACCAGGGCGCCTGCGCGGTCGAACAGTTCTGCAGCATCGCCTCGTAGGCCGCGATGTATTCGTCCCACCGCCTCCGCTCGGTATAGTCGGACTCACTGATCTTCCAATGGCGGCTTTTGTCTTCCAGGCGACGGGCGAACCGCTCGAGCTGTTCGTCCTTTGAGATGTAAAGAAAGAACTTGATGATCGTGGTGTTGTTTTCCGTCAGCAACGTCTCGAAATCGTTAATCAGGCCATAGCGGCGTTGCCAGACACTGTCGTCGACCAGCCCGTGGACCCGCGCCACCAGCACGTCTTCGTAGTGGGAGCGGTTGAAGACGGCGACCTGGCCCATCCCGGGCGCGCGCAGATGGACGCGCCATAGAAAATCGTGGCTGCGCTCAAGCGTGCTGGGCTGTTTGAAGCCGACAACGCTGCAGCCTTGCGGGTTCATCGCCTTGATCACGTGGCGGCAGACGCCGTCCTTGCCGGCCGCGTCGATGCCCTGCAACACGATCAGGAGGGCGTGATTGCCTTCGGCGTACAGCAGGAACTGAAGCGCGGCAATCTCGTCCAGCAGGCTGTCGATCTCGCCTTTGGCCGACTGTTTCGACAGACCTTCGCCATGATAGTCCGGGTCGATATCCGCGAGCCGGACTTTCGATCCCGGCGCCACGATCAGTTTTTCTCGATAGTCCATGGCCACCTCCGACACGGATCTGCCAACCAACGACGATGGCCGTACCTTAGCGCCAATTGGCGATCCGTGTCGCGGGGTGGGCAGGTGCCGTACCAAGAGGCCCGGGGCGACCAGCCCGATAGCCGCCCTCGCCGCCCCGCTACTGAACCTCGTCGCGCAGCCAGTCAGACAGATTCCGGCCGATCGCCTCGGGCTCGTCTTCCTGCAGATAGTGCACGCCGTTGCCGATGAAGCGCGTCTGCAGATTATTGAAATTCTCCGCCATCCAGGCCGCGGCCTCCGGCGGCGTCAAGGCACCCGGCGAGGCGTAGAGCAGCAGTTTGGGCTGATCGGAGATGGCGAGCCATTGACCGATGGCCTCGACCACGGCCACGTTGCGGGCCGGCTCGCCGGCAATCGGGATCTCGTTCGGCCAGACATAGATTGGCTCGCGGTCCGCCGCGTTTACAAACGGCGCCCGGTAGGCGTCCATCTCCGCTTCGCTCAGCGGACGCAGGACGGCCTGGGGCAGCAGCTGTTCGATGAAGAAGTTCTGATCGATGATCAGCGCACGCCCTTCGTCGGGCGTTCGAAAGGCGCGGAACAGATCCGCGTACGGCCCCATGGCCTCCAGGGACGGCATGGGGAAGGCGGGCGGCGTCAGCGCCTCCATGAAGGCGACGGCGGCCACGTTGTCGGAGTTGTTGGCGGCGTAATAGAGGCCGAGGGCCGACCCCCAGTCATGGACCACCAGGGTTACGTCCTCCAGTTCCAATGCCTCGATGAAGCCTTCGACGTAGGCGTAATGGTCCTGAAACGTGTAGGCGCCTTCGACCTTGTCGGACTGGCCAAAGCCGACCAGGTCGACCGCGATCGCCCTGCCCTGGTCACTGACATGGGGGATGATGTTGCGCCACAGATAGGCGGAGGTCGGGTTACCGTGGAGAAACAGGATCGGGGCGCCCTCACCCTCCTCGACATAATGCATGGTCGCGCCGTCCACCTCCACGAACCGCGACTCGTAAGGAAACTCGTCGGAAGGTGACGCCTGCGGACCGTCGGCATCGGCCTGCGCTTGCGCCTCTGTAATGCCGGCGACCATCAATGTCGATGCGACGACAAGACTAATAAGTGTTTTCATGACTCTAGATCCCTTCGTTCCGAATTCACATGAATAGACCCGGCCATTTGGCTGGTCGAAAAGCCGGTTTTTGACACCGGTCGTTGTCATTCCGGGCAAAGCTCAATGGAGGCCCGCCAGGGCGGTTTCGACGACGTCCAGAATGACATTGGCGTCCGCGCCGGATCGCCCGAGCACACAGATGCTTTGAAGAATCCCCAGCAAGTAGTTGGCATGCCTCGATACATCCGTGTCAGCCGGCAACTCCCCACGCTTGACTGCACCGTTCAGCGCGTTGGCGAAGGCCCGGCGTATCTGATCGAAATAGAGCTGAACCTGACGCGCTGCCTCTGGGTCGTCCGTCGATCGTTCCAGCGCCGTGTTGCAAATCAGGCAGCCCATCTTGGCCTCTTCCGTGCCGCCATAGGCGGCCAGCCCGCGCAGGAACCGGGTGATCGTATCAAGACCCGCATCCGGTTCCATCATCGGCGCCAGATTGCGCGCGCTCAGCAAGCGGCGATAGGTTTCCAAGGCCTTCAGGAACAGGTCGTGCTTGTCGTGAAAGGTCCGATACAGGCTCTTGCGCCCGACCCCGGTTTCCACCTCAAGGTCGGTAACAGAGGTTGCCTCGAAGCCCTTGCGCCAAAAGACCATCATGGCCTTTTCGACAGCTTCACTCGGCTCGAACTCCAACGACCGCGCCATCCAGCCTCCTTTCGACAACGATCAGTGTCATAAGCGGCCCGAAGAGTCAACGAGCAAGTCGTACGATCAGGCGGAACGGTGTGGTCGCGGCAAGCCGCGAGCTGCGGACAGCAGGTCCCGGCGGCCTAGTGGACCACGGCTGATCCCTTAGCGGAGAATGCCGGTTTCTCCGGTCGGCGGACGGACGGCCGGTTGGTACTAAGGCCCGCGCCGCCATCAACCTCAAGAACCGTTCCGGTGATGAAGCTGTTGGCGGCGATGGCCAAAATGGCCTTCGCCAGGTCGGCCGGATCGCCGACACGGCCCACCGGCAATCGGCTCGCGGCATTGGCAAACAGATTGTCGCGTTCGACCTGCGGGATCGCGGCATAGGCGCCCGTGTTGGTCAAGCCCGGCGAAACCGCGTTCACACGCGTCGGCCCGACCTCCGCCGCCAGGACCGGTACCATCGCCTCGATCGCGGCGTTGGCCATGCCGACGGCGCCCAGGCCCGACAAGGGCTTGCGGCCGGCAACGCCGGTCACGACAGTCACCGAGCCGCCCGGTTCAACGGCCTGAGCGGCGAGCAGAGTTGCCTGTGCCTGGCCCAAGGCCTTTCCGGTGAGTGACTCAGCGATACCGTCGGCGCCAATCTCAACGAGCGGACCAGGCACGGCAGCGACGCCAGCACTGACCACCACATGGTCGAAACCCTCGGCAAGTGCCGATGCGAGCGATGCGGGATCGCCTACGTCGGCGACAACCAAACGGGTCTCGGCGCCGATCTCCGCGCCCGCCATCTCCAAACGATCCATCGAGCGTGCCGCAATCGTGACGAGCGCGCCGGCGGCCTTGAATGCCTTTGCCGCAGCAAAGCCAATTCCAGATGACCCCCCTAACACAAGCACCCTATCGTTTGTAAATTCCACAACAACCCTCAACGCCTATGTTCAAAACGTTAAGGATAGGCTTTAGTTGTAATTCTTGAAATTGATATAATTCACGTCCTAGATTGACGCCATGAATTTGCAGTCTGTCGACTTGAACCTCCTCAAGGTGTTCGAAGCGGTTGCCGAGGAGCGGAGCACGACACTGGCCGGTGCCCGCGTCGGCCTTACGCAGTCGTCGGTCAGCAATGCTCTGAGCCGATTGCGCACCGTGTTCGGTGACGAGTTGTTCGTCCGCACCCCCCAGGGGATGATGCCGACGCCGAGAGCGGAACAGTTGGTGGCTCCCGTGCAATCCGCGCTGAATCGACTGCGGGCGGCCATGGCCGACTCTGAGGGGTTTGACCCGATCTCGGCAGCCGGCACCGTTCGGATCGCGACGTCGGACCTGCAGGTGATGGTGGTCGGCGCGAAGCTCGCGCGCGCGATAAGCCGATCCGCGCCAGCGGTGGAACTGCAGTTCAGTCAGCTCGATAAGAGGAGCGTGTTTGCCGACCTGGACGAAGATCGCGTCGATCTTGCGATTTCATCCTTTTTCGACAAGCCCAGGCGCTTCACCTCGTCCCCCTTTGGCAGCGCCAAGTTTGTCTGCATTGGCCGGGTCGGGCATCCCGCCTTCGAGAGGGGGCTAAGCCTCGCGGACTATGTCGCCTTCCCGCATGTGATGGTTTCCTTCAGGGCGGATGCCACCAGCATGCTGGATACCGAGCTGGCGAAACGGGGGCTTATCCGACGCGTCGGTGTGACGGTTGGCGATTTTCTAGGCCTTCCGCCGGTGCTGGCGGGTTCAGACTATTTGGCCTCAATCCCGACCTACGGGAGCCGGCTGCTGACGGCTCCTGGCACGTGTATGACAATGCCGATGCCTTTCGACATGCCGGCATGGCCGATGGAAATGATCTGGTCACGAAGGGCCGACGCCGACCCGCTTCAAGGTTGGGCGCGTTCGGTCTTGCAGTCGATTGGACCTGCCTGAGGTGAGCGACCCGCCGCCGCCCGTTACCGACCCGGCCTCGAGAGATTGTCACAGTCGGCAAACGCTCGGCCAAGGGGAGTTTTGGTGTAGCGGGTGGCCACGCCGTGAGTTCCGTACACCGTCGAGCCGAAGAGGGATTGGCGCGTGAACCTCCAAGCACTCGACTTGAACCTCCTGAAGGTGTTCGAGGCACTGGCAGAGGAGCGCAGCGCAACCAAGGCCGGCGACCGCATCGGCCTGACGCAATCGTCGGTCAGCAACGCCCTCAATCGACTGCGCCAGGTGTTCGAAGACGACCTGTTCGTACGCACGCCGCAAGGAATGATGCCAACGCCACTTGCCGAGCAACTGGAAAAACCCATCCGCACGGCGCTGAGCCAACTGCGCGATGCGCTGGCAAATCCTGCCGATTTCATTCCGGCGGCGGCAACCGGCGCAATCCGTATCGCGGCCTACGATTTCCTCGTCGCACCTCTCGCCAGGAAGCTGGTGCGTGCGATCACGCAGTCAGCGCCGAAGGTGGATCTCCGCTTCATTCCCCTCGACAAGGACACTCTGTACAGCGATCTCGATGCTGACAGAATCGATCTCGCGATCGGTGCTTTTTTCGATGAGGTACCGAGGCGCCATTTCTCACGCGACTATCTGCGCGACCGATTCTTATGCATCGCCCGTATCGGACACCCGGCGTTCGCTCAGGGCCTGACGATCGAGGACTATGTGGCCTATCCGCACATCCTAGTCTCGGCCAAGCTGGACAATCGACAGGCCATCGATCGGGCGTTGGCGGACCGAGGTCTGGAGCGCCGCGTGAGCTTGCGTGTGGGACATATTCAGTCGGTGCCGACGATGCTGGCTGAGACAGATTACCTTGCAACGATTTCGATGTCGGCGGCCCCCGCTCTGACCGCGCTTGGAAACTGCGAGACGACGCCACTTCCGTTTGATGTGCCGGACTGGCCGCTCACGATGGTCTGGTCTCGACGCAGCGAAACAGACCCTCTTCAGGCCTGGGCACGTGCCCAACTAATGTCGGAAGCTTGGGACTAGCAAACGCAATTTAAGGTGCTGCTTCGCCGCCATTTGCGAGACCTGGTCTCGGGAAACACCGCGATCACGCACGCAACGAGACGGGGTGGATCAACTGACCGGTCGCATTCAAACGCACGGCCCCGACGTTCGGCGCGACAGCGGAACTGTCGCTGGCGACCGCAGCCAGATTGCGGTAGTGCCGCAGAATGGCGATACGAAGCGCGCTGGTGAAACCCGTGTAATCGGCCATCGCACGCTTAACCTCGGTGCAAAAGTCATGCACGGTGAGGTTGCGATGGTCACAGATTTCATTGAGACAGCGCCACGTGAAACTGTCCAATTTGACGCTCGTTCGGCGACCATCGACAACGACGTTTCGGCACTCAAGACCACTCATTTCGGCACCGTCGGTAACAGCACGGACCCGGCCCCGGATTGCATCGGAGTCATTTTCTCAGCCAAGCCGCCAATTCGACACAGCCTAGATCCGCCCCCCTCCGAGCAACACACCCGGTTTCAGCCTCCGCAAGAAGCTCAACCCGACTCATATTGACCAAACGACGTGATTGTTGAAATTGATATTGCGCACAAAGTAAATTGATCCCGTGAATATCCAGACACTGGACTTGAATCTTCTTAAGGTCTTCGAGGCGCTGGCGGAGGAGCGCAGCGTGACCCGTGCTGGCGACCGTCTTGGCCTGACGCAGTCTTCGGTCTCCAACGCCTTGGGGCGGCTGCGATCGGTTTTCGCCGACGATCTGTTCGTTCGCACCCCGGCGGGCATGGTACCGACACCCCGCGCCCTGCGCCTGGAAGGGCCCATTCGCTTGTCCCTGTCAGAGTTGCGGAGCGCCATGGCAGATCCCGCGGCATTCGATCTCGCATCGGCTGCCGGTAGGATCCGCATCTCGACCTCTGATCTGCTGGAAGTGCAGGTCCTGCCCGTCCTAATGCGCGTCTTGCAGAATTCCGCGCCCAACGTGGGGCTGCAGGTCTTCAGCCTAGACAAACGTCTTGTCTACCGAGACCTGGAGGCCGACCGCGTTGACCTGGCACTAACCGTGGCGTTCGAACGATCGGACGAGTTCTTGACGACCCCGCTTATGCGTGATCGCTTCATCTGCATCGGCCGTCAGGGCCATCCGGCTTTTGAACACGGCTTAACGGTTGAGCGGTTTCTTGCCTATCCACATGTGCTGGTGTCGCTGAAGGCAGACAGTGTCGGCGCCGTGGACGAGGCCATTTCAAGGCTTGGCCTGTCGCGGCGGGTCGCCGCGACGGTTGGTCATTTCCTGTCAGTGCCCGACATCCTGGCGGCAACGGACTACCTCGCCGCGGTTCCGGCAACAAGCCGAGCGGCTCTGACCGCATCCGGAGCCTGCCAGTGGACCGAACTGCCATTCAACGTCCCTGACTGGACGGTCGAAATGATCTGGTCCAAGCGCGCCGACGAGGATCCGCTGCAAGCCTGGGTACGCAAACAGCTGTTTGACCTGATGGCCAACGTCTAACAGCCGCAATTGTCTCGCTGGCTGGCGGCTGACCTTCGGCCGCAGCCAGCCCGTCCCGGATACCTACCGATGCACCATGCGTGCGCGCACCAACTCAGCTAGATCATGCAACGTGTGGTCGCGCAGGCCCAGCGTGTCCAGGTGCGCCACGGTGCTGAAGAGATAATCCGGATTGGCACCGGACTGTCCGACGCCCTGCAAGATCAGGTCGGCCATGAACCCGGGATCGCGCCCGGCGCAGTATTGCCGGTGAGCCGGGTTCGCGACGAATGTGCCGGCGGCAACCGATCTGCCGTCGATTCGAACCCGCGCCATGATCGGCTGGTACACACCGCTGATCATCTCGCGATGCCAGAGATACTCCGTCACCTCGGCGACCTTGTCCGCCGCCACGCGGAAAGCCATGCCGTGGCACGAGCCGCCGCGATCGAGGCCGAGCACCAGCCCGGGCCGTTCCGGCGTGCCGCGATGGCGAAACGAGTAGATGCACAAACGACGGTGATAGCCGAAAAGCCGCGCCTCGGCCTTTTCGACAAAATCGAAACCCGGCTTCCACATCAGGGAACCGTACCCGAACACCCACAGCTCGCGCCCGGGCGGCACGAAGTACTTGACCGGCGGCGTGGGATCCACGGCAGGCGCCGCGTCGGGTAACGCTTGGATGGTCACGGTTGCTCGTCGGTTTCGGCTGGCGGTGCCGGCATGTCGTCTTGCTTCGCCTCGATGACGCCGCGCCGGATCGCCCTGGTTTCCGCGAAGCGGTGCTCCAAGACGTCGCCCTGGCCGCGTCGAATGGCGCGCTGCAGTGCCGTGAGGTCTTCATTGAAACGCTGGATGATCTCCAACGTCGCGTCCTTGTTGTTCAAGAACACATCACGCCACATCACCGGATCGGACGCCGCAATGCGGGTGAAGTCGCGAAAGCCGGACGCCGCGAAGCGAATGACATCGCCCTTGATGTCCTCCGCCAGATCGACCGCGGTGCCGACGATGGTAAACGCGATCAGATGGGGCAGGTGCGACGTGATCGCCAAGACCTTGTCGTGGCGGTCGGCCGCCATGATCTCGACCATCGCCCCCATGGCCCGCCAGAACCCGCCCAGCCGGTCGACCGCGTCGAGATCCGCGCCCTCGGGCGGCGTCAGGATGACGTAGCGGCCGCTGAACAGTTCCGCAAAGCCGGCTTCCGGCCCCGAATGCTCGGTGCCGGCAAGCGGGTGGCCCGGAACGAGATGAACGCCTTCCGGGATCAAGGGTTGCAAGTCGCGTAACACGCAGCCCTTGACCGAGCCGACGTCGCTCAACACGGCACCGGCCTCCAGCGCCGGCGCGATCTCCGCGCCCAAAGCCTTGTAGGTGCCGACGGGCGAACAGAGAATGACGCAATCCGCACCCGCGACGGCCTCGGCCGCCGTTTCCGTCGTGCGATCGACAAAGGCCAGCCTTTCGGCGGCCGCCCTGGTTTCCGCACTGCGCGCATAGCCAACGACCTCGCCGACCAGCGACGCCGATTTGCACGCGCGGGCAATCGACGAGCCGATCAAGCCGAGGCCAATCAGCGCCAGGCGCTGAAAATGCGGCGGTTCAGTCATTTCGGGCTTATGTCAGATAGTCGGCCAGCGAGTCGACAAGAACCCGCATCTCGTCCTCTGTACCCACCGAAATGCGCAGGCAGGTCGGCAACCCGTACGCGCCCATCTGACGAACCAAGATGCCGTCCGCCTTCAGATGCTGGCGCGCACTCTCCGCATCCTTGCCCTCGACACCGGCAAAATCGACCAGCAGGAAGTTCGTCACGGTCGGATACACCATGAGCCCAAGGGCGATCAGCCGCTCCGCCGCCCAGTCGCGCCAGATCGTATTGTGGGTTCGGCTGGCATCCTGAAACGCGATATCGTCCAGCGCCGCAACCGCCGCCGCCTGGGCGGCGGAGTTGACATTGAACGGACCGCGAATCCGGTTCAGCACATCCGCAACGGCCGGAGGACAGTAGGCCCATCCCAGCCGCAGACCGCTCAATGCGAACATCTTTGAGAAGGTCCGGATCATGACGACATTGTCGCAGCGGTCGACGAGTTCCATGCCGCTGGAATAGTCGTTGCGGAGGACATATTCGGCATACGCCGCGTCGATCACAAGAACGACACCCTCGGGCAGCCCGGCCTGCAGGCGCTCGACCTCCTGGACCGTCAGGTAGCTGCCGGTCGGGTTATTCGGGTTGGCGATGAACACCAGCCTCGTCCGATCGGTGACGGCGGCCAGAAGAGCATCGACGTCGGCGCGAAGGTCCTGTTCCGGCGCCTTGACCGGCCGCGCGCCGACCGCCTGCGCCGCCAGTGCGTACATCAAAAAGCCATGCTGGCTGTACAGCACCTCGTCACCCTGCCCGGCGTAGGCACCGACCAGCAGGCTGATCAACTCATCGGATCCGGCGCCGCAAACGATCCGCTCAGGGTCGATGCCGTGATGGCGGCCGAGCGCCTGGCGCAGCGCCGTCGAGCCACCGTCCGGATAGCGGAAGATTTCGCCGGCGTGATTGTGGAAGGCAGCAACGGCGGCTGCGCTTGGGCCCAGCGCCCCCTCATTCGATGCCAGCCGGATCACGTGGCCCAGCTTGGCGTTAGGCACCGCCTCGGACTCGCCGCCGATATAAGGCGAGATGCCCATGATCCCCGGCTGAGGTTTGGGCATGCTCATGGCTCAGCGCTCCCGGCGCATCTGAACGGCAAATCCGCCGATGCTCTGGGCGCGAATGAGGTCCGGGCCCAGCGACAGGGACAGCTGATGCAAGCGCTCATCATCGTTGGCGACATAGTCGTCGATCTCGAACAGTTGCAGGGTGTGGGAGAGGTTTCCTTCCGCGTCCCAACTCCAGAAATTCACAGGCTGCAGGCCGACACCCTCCAACAGCTCGCGCAGGCGGCCCCGGCTGACATCGGCCGCCAGCTCGATGGCCAGCAGTGTTCGATCATCGCCGGTCTTCGAATGCCGATGCCGTGCGACCATCAAGGCGCCGGCCTCCGTCGGGTCTGAAGACGCCAGGGCGGGCAACGCGGCAACGACGCGCAGAGGATCGTCGTCCCGGGTCAGCAGCGGCAGCCACCAGGGCTCCGACGGCGCCGATTCCGGCCACGGCACTACGCCGATGCCGGCACTGCCGTCGGCCAGGGCCCTGACGGTCTGGTTGGGCAGGCCGGTCGCCCGATAGGTCACGGCGCCGCCGAAATGGTCGCGCGCCAGGTCCCAAAGCGGGTCGTTGGCGTCCTCGATCGACACGGCAACCGTTATCGGCTGCCGTTGAACGGCACAACCGACGACCATCTCGCGCCAAATGCGAAAAACGGTGATCAGTGGCAGGTCGCCGCGATGGCGATCGATCAAGCGCCGCAACAGAGCCGCCTCGCGCGCCGGACGGATCGGCAGCGCAAGGTTCCGCTCCGACGCGGCGATTTCCGCCGCGATCCGGCTGCGGTCCATCAAAAGATCATGGATCTGGGTGTCGATCTGATCGATCTCTTGTTGGAGCACGGTCAAATCGGTTCGAACGTCGGAGGTCATCTGTGTCAGGGGTTTCGGCGAGGGCGCCTAGCAATACCGGTCAGCAACCCCAAAATCAAAGAAAACCTGGGCGCTGGCGCCTGCGGGTCTGCAATGCGCGGTCGGGCCGCAACCCAGCTTTGCCGGTGCTTTGGCGTTGACACTAGGCATCGGCTTGCGCAACGTGCGCAGCCCCGCGCCAGAGAGGTCTTGACCAAGGTATGGGCCTGGAAAACAGCGTGCTCAAGACAGCCCCGATCGACCCGACGACATTGCCGGGCCGACGCGTGCGCGTGGCCGTCGACCAACCCATGATTTTGGACAGCGGTGCGACGCTGGGGCCGATCACGATCGCCTATCAGACGTATGGCCAGCTCAACGCCGAGAAGACCAATGCAGTTCTGGTTTGTCACGCCCTGACCGGCGACCAGTTCGTCGCCGACCGGCACCCGATCACTGGCAAGGCGGGCTGGTGGTCGATGGTCGTTGGGGCCGGAAAGCCCCTCGACACCAGTCGCTATTTCATCATCTGCGCGAATGTGCTGGGCGGATGCATGGGCAGCACCGGCCCGATGGAGGTGCGATCCGACACTGGCCGGCCCTTCGGTCTTGATTTTCCGGTCATCACCGTCGGCGACATGGTGCGGGCGCAAAAGCTGCTGATCGATCAACTCGGCATCGAGCAACTGTTTGCCGTCATCGGCGGCTCGATGGGTGGCATGCAGGCCCTGCAATGGGCGTCGGCCTATCCAGAACGCGTGTACGCGGCCCTGCCGATCGCGGCGTCGGCACGACACTCGGCCCAGAACATCGCGTTTCACGAGGTCGGGCGCCAGGCGATCATGGCCGATCCCGACTGGCAGGGCGGCGCCTATTTCGACGGTGACAGGAAGCCAACGCGGGGCCTGGCCGTCGCGCGCATGGCGGCGCACATCACCTACCTGTCGGAACCGGCGCTGCACCGCAAGTTCGGCCGCCAGTTACAGGACCGCACGGCGCTCAGCTTCGGCTTCGATGCCGATTTTCAGGTTGAGAGCTATCTGCGCCACCAGGGCATCACGTTCGTCGACCGGTTCGATGCCAATTCCTATCTCTACATCACCAGGGCGATGGACTATTTCGACCTCGCCAAGGACCATGGCGGTGTGCTGGCGGAGGCCTTCCGCGCCACGAAGGTGCGGTTTTGCGTCATGTCGTTCACGTCCGACTGGCTGTTCCCGACCTCCGAAAGCCGCGATCTTGTCCACGCGCTGAACGCGGTGGCCGCCAATGTCAGCTTCGTCGAGATCGAAAGCGACAAGGGGCACGACGCGTTCCTGCTGGACGAGCCGGAGTTCCATCGGGTGTTGCGCGGCTTTCTCGACGGGGCGGCCTCTCATCGCGGCCTGCCGACGTCCGGGACGGATTGATGCCGTTGGATCCGGTCAACATCTCCCCTGTCCTGCGCGCCGACCTACAGCGCATCGCCGACATGGTGGAGCCGGACAGCCGCGTTCTGGACATCGGCTGCGAGACCGGCGATCTGCTGGCCTATCTGTGGCATCAGAAGAATGTCGACGCGCGCGGGCTGGAAATCAGCCAGGACGGCGTGCATGCCTGCGTCAGCCGGGGCCTGTCGGTGGTGCAGGGCGACGCCGACGTGGATCTGGACGGTTATCCCGACAAGGCCTTCGACTATGCCATCCTCAGCCTCACCTTGCAGGCGACGCGCGACCCGAAAGGCGTGCTGGCCAACCTCGTGCGAATCAGCCGGCACGCGGTCGTCAGCTTTCCGAATTTCGGCCATTGGCGAACCCGCCTGTGGCTATTGGTCCGGGGCCGGATGCCGGTCAGCGCAAGCCTGCCCTATAGCTGGTATGAAACCCCGAACATCCATTTCTGTACCATCACCGACTTTGTCGAGCTGTGCCGAGAGCTGAAAATCGAGATCACCCGCAGCCTGATCGTCAATCGCGGTGGCAAGGTTCAGGATCGGCCGGCCAATGGCTGGGCCAATTGGACCGGCGAGCAGGGGATTTTCCTGCTACATAAGGACTAGAACCGCCAGGACAGTGATCGCTGGCTAGACTTAACTCAAGAAACGGGGGCAAGAGCCTGTGAGCAAGACCGAAATCGCCCGCCTGCAAGCCTATTTGCGCGCCACCTTCGGCAACACGAACCTGCATGTCCACGCACGAGCGTCGAAGGATGATTCGGTCGAGGTCACGCTCGGCGAAGAGTTCATCGGCGTCATCTTCAAGGACGAGGAGGATGGCGAGACGTCGTACGCGTTTCAGATGGCCATCCTGGACATCGATCTGCCGCAGATCGCGGGCTAGGCGGGATCACGCTTGACCGAACGTGCGACGGCGCCTCCGGGGACCGGCACCAAAAGCGGCCGATGGCGCCGTACGCGGCCGGGTAGCGCACGCTGGTAAAGCTGCTTGCTGGCTTCGATCATGACGACGCCGGCAAAGCGCGGAAACCAGCGCCGGCCCAACCGTTCCCATGCGGCCGCCCCGCGGATCAGCATGCGTGAGCGGAAAGGCGGCACATAGAGCGCACGGGCCACCTGTTCCGGCACGAAGTTATGGTCCCGCAGCAGGCGTTGCAGTTGCGCCGCGCTGTACGGATGGCCGTGGCCAAACGGCGTGCGGTCGACGCGCGACCACAGGCCGCGACGGCCCGGCACGATGACCAGCAGCCGTCCGCCGCCGGCCAAGACCCGCCAGCATTCCCGCAACAGGTCGCCCCAGGACTCTGTCACCTCCAGCGCGTGCACCAGCATGACACGGTCGAACGTCATGTCGGCAAAGGGCAGATCCACATCCTCGGCCAAGGCGACCAGGTTGCGCTGGCCTTCAGGCCATCGGACCACGCCCTGGCGCGCGGGCATGATGGCCACGGCGCGTTCCGCCTCGTCGAGCAGTCCGCGCAAATACGGAATCGGGTAGCCGACGCCGAGCACCGACTGACCATGAACGTCCGGCCAGACGTCGCGCAGCCGCCGGCGCACCATGCGCTGGGCGATGTGGCCTAGCGGGGCATCATAAAACTGGCGTAGATCGACAACGTCGCTGTACATAGCACCCTTAGTCTATCAGATTTGGCCATCCCGGTCCCGAGCAAGCGGAGAGCGATCCATGAGCCGGCTTGACGTAGAGCTGATCCCGGCCTTCAGCGACAACTACATCTATCTGCTGCAGGACGGCGCGACCGGCACGGTCGCCGTGGTCGATCCAGGTGACGCAAAACCGGTGATCGCGCGGCTGGAGCGAGACGGGCTGCCGCTCGACATCATTTTGAACACCCACCACCACGCCGACCATATCGGCGGCAATGCGGAGCTGATGAAGCGCTACGGCGCCCGGCTCATCGGCCCCGCCGCCGACGCCCACCGTATTCCCAACATCGATCAAGCAGTGTCGGAGGGCGATGCGGTCAGTGTCGGGGAGGCAAAAGCGACGGTCATTGAAACGCCCGGCCATACCAGTGGCCATATCACCTTCTGGTTTGGCGATGACGACGCCCTGTTTTGCGGCGACACGCTGTTCTCGATGGGCTGCGGACGGCTGTTCGAGGGAACGCCGGCGCAGATGTGGCACAGCCTGTCCAAGCTGCGGGCCCTGCCCGACGCCGCCAAGGTCTATTGCGGCCATGAATACACGCTGTCGAACGCCCGTTTTGCGGCCGGTGTCGAGCCGGACAATGCGGAAGTCACCGACCGGCTGCGCCAAATCGAGGCGACCCGCGCGGCCGGCAAACCGACCATTCCCGCCGACTTGGTGGCCGAGAAACAGACCAACCCGTTCCTGCGCGCCGACGATCCGCGACTTGCGGCCGCGCTGAACATGCCCGATGCCGACCCCGTCGACGTGTTCGCCGAGGTCAGGGCACGCAAGGATAAGGCATGAGCCATCACCGCTAGTTAATTGAGCGCCGATCCCGAGGAAACCCGCCATGAGCATGAAGCTGCGCGCCAGCCACACATCACCCTATGCCCGCAAGGTGCGAGCCGTCCTGATCGAGACCGGCTTGGACAAGTCGGTCGAGATCGTCGACACCGACCCGTGGGCGCCGGACACCGACCTGCCCGGCGACAACCCGTTGGGACGAGTGCCGACCCTGGTTATGGACGATGGCAGCAGCTTGTATGACAGCAGGGTCATCTGCGAGGTGCTGGACGGCATGCATGAGGGCGACCGGCTCTACCCCGCAGAGGGGCCGGACCGGACCAAGGCTTTGAGTTTGCTGGCGCTCGGCGACGGCATGTGCGACTCGCTGATCAACAAGGTCATGGACACAAGACGGCCGCAGGAATTGCAGTCGGCCGACTGGCAGGCGCGCCAGATGGCAACGCTGAAGCGCTGTCTGGACCATCTGGAGCGCAATGTCGGCCAGTTGGAGGGACCGCTGACGATTGGCACGCTGGCGATCTCGGTGGCGCTCGGATACATCGATCTGAGGGGGGCCGATCTGTCCTGGCGCGATGGGCACCCGAAGCTGGCCGCCTGGCAGGCGACGATGGAGCAGCGCCCGTCGATTGCGGAGACCCGCCCGCCGGGAAGCACCTAACGCATGGCGCCAGGCGCGGCCAGCAGCCGCAGCATCGGCTGGGGCATTGCCGCCGCCGTCGCGGCCTTTGGCGGTTTCGCCAGCGCCGACGCCACGATCAAGTGGCTGAGCGACGAGTTCGCCGCGCTGCACTCGCTGTTCATCGGCACGCTGGCCGCGTTCGTGCCGATCTGCATCTTTCTGAAGATCTCCGAGGGCAGGGTTTTTACCTGGCCGAAGCGGCCGGCCTTGACCCTGCTGCGCGCGCTGACGCTCACCACCTCCGCCGCCTGCATCGTATCGGCCGTTACCTTGATGCCGTTGGCGGAGGCCTATGCGCTGCTTTTCACCGGCCCGCTGATCGTTACGGCCCTGGCCGGGCCTGTTCTGGGCGAGCATGTCGGCTGGTATCGTTGGGGTGCGGTGCTGGTGGGGTTTGTCGGCGTTCTACTGATCCTGCGGCCCGGCCTGACGCCGATCGGTTTGGGCCATGTTCTGGCCCTGGGCGCGGCGTTCACCTTTGCCGCCGCCAGCCTGATTCTGCGCCATATCGGCAGCACCGAGTCGATTTCCGCGCTGTTGATCACCTTGTTGGTGGTCACCGAGATCTTCACCCTGCCCTTTGCCATCATCGGCTGGGAGCCGTTGCACCTGCGCGCCATCCTGTTGATGTGCATCTCCGGCACCTTCGCGGGCTGCGCCAACATCTTCACAGTGCTGGCGTTTCGCCTGGCGCCGGCCGGGGTCGTGGCGCCGTTCATCTATACCCAGATGATCTGGGGGCTGATCTTCGGCCTGATCCTGTTTGGCGACTGGCCGGAGGAGTTGACACTGGTTGGCGCCGCGATCGTGATCGCCAGCGGCCTGTTCGTATTCTACCGCGAAACCATCGCCGGCCGCCGGCGCCAGACCTCGCGCCCCGCCAGCACCGCGCCGCCGACGATCAGCACGCAAGCCAACCCGACGGCGACATCCAGCCGCCCGAAGCCGAAGCCGATCAACAGCAATGTCGATAACAAGGGCGCGCCGTAGGCCATGGCCCCTAGCGCCCTCATGTCCCCGCGCTTCACGCCGTAGTCCCAGAAGAAGAAGGCCGATCCGACCGGCCCGAGGCCCAGGCAAAGCACACCAATCCAGCCCACGCCGACGGGCCAGACGGTGGCTTCCAAAGCGAGATGGCAGATCAAGGCCAGGAGCGCGGTCCCGCCGCAAAACCAGGCGACCGTGTCTGTCGGCACATGGCCGACGCGGCGGCTGAGCACCGAATAGCTGGACCAGATCAGCGCCGAGAGGAACGCGACGCCATAGCCCAGCATGTGGGCGCTGGAATGGGACAGCCCTTCGCGGCCGATCAGCAGTACTGCCCCGACGAGGCCCATGAGAACACCGGCCAGGTGGAACCAGCGCAACCGCTCGCCTGGGAGCAACGCGGAGAAGACCACGATCAGCAGCGGCCAGGTGTAGTTGATCAGATTGGCCTCGACCGGCGGTGCCAGGCGCAGCGCGACGAAGTAACAGAAGTGGAAGCCGAACAGGCCACCAATCCCCAGCGCCCAGACGCGAGCGGGTTGACGCAGGTAGCGCAGCGGCGATCGGCCGGACCCAATCGTCCAGGCCAGCCCCACCAGGAAGGCGATGGCGAAGGCCATCGCGACCAGTTGAAACGGCGGCACGGGACCGGCGAGTTTGGTGAACAGGGCCAGCGTCGCCCAGTTCAAGACCGCAATGCCGCCGACAAGCGTCGCGCGTCGTACGGCGGGACTATGGCCTTCGGGTCCCGACATCGGCGTCAGAGCGTCTCCGCCTCGCCCGACCGGGGCAGCGCCAGCATGGCCTGTGGGTCTTGGAGCGATCGTTCGATGACGTCCCGGGTCGACGCCCAGGCGACGAGCGTCGATACCTCGTCCGGGGTCGCCCAGCGCACGTCACGCGCATCGTCACCCGGCACCAGCGTGCCGCCCAGATAGTCTGCCAGGACGTCCACGATCGTGTAGTGAAACGCGATGGCGCCGTCATGATCGCGAACGATGTTGTCGACGGCGGTCAAAACGGCCGTGGAACGCACCCGCAGCCCGGTTTCCTCCAGCACCTCGCGCTCAGCCGCCTCGAACAGGGTTTCGCCGAGTTCCTGGCTGCCACCCGGCAGGCTCCATTGGCCCTCTCCCGGCGCCTTGTTGCGTTGGACGAGCAGCACGCGATCGCGGTGCCAGACCACCACGCCGACGCCGACGCGCGGGCGATCAAAGGCAGCGTTTGCGGTCTGATTCTGCGACATTTCGGCAGACTGGCGCCGTTGTGGGGCACACGCAAGAGGATGGCTTTACTGGGCCCGGCATAGCCGGTATCCCCGGGCCATGGAACCCATCGCCGAAACCGACAGCCCGCAGCGACGCCTGCTGACCCGCAATCGCCTGCTGGCAACGGGCCTGCTGATCGCCGCCGCGCTGGCCTACGTCGCGCTCAGCGTCTGGTACGATCCGGACAGCTTTTGGATCGCCTGGGGCCGTGCGGCAACCGAGGCGGCGATGATCGGGGCGCTGGCGGACTGGTTCGCGGTGACCGCCCTGTTCCGCCGGCCCATGGGGCTGCCGATACCGCACACCGCCATCGTGCCCCGGCACAAAGACCGCATCGCCGAGGGCCTGGGCGGGTTCATCGAGAAGAACTTTCTGGACCCAGCCCTGATCGCCGCCAGGCTGAAGGCCGCCGACCCGGCGAGCCGACTGGCCCGCTTTCTCAGCGACGACGCCAACGCCAGCCTGGTGGCCGACCGAATTGCAGACGGGATCACCCCGATGGTCGCCGGCCTGGACAGCGATGAGATGCGTGGGCTGTTCGCCCGAACTCTGGGCGAGCAACTGCGCCGCGCCCGGTTCAGCCTGCTGCTGGGCCGCACGCTGGATCTTGTGCTCTCGGGCGACCACCACGCGGTTCTGATCGAACGCTTAACCGAGGCCGGGCATCGTTATCTCGACCGGCATGAGCAGGACATCGAGCAGGCGGTGGAAAAGCGCACCGCCTGGTGGATGCCACGGCAAATCGACCGGCGCATGGCGCGCGGCATCACCCAGGCGCTGCGCGACTGGCTGAACGAGCTGGCACAGCCGGGCAGCGTCACGCGTGGCCGGCTTGAGGAGGCGCTGCGCCGCTACGCCTACGACCTGCGCCAATCCGCGCCGGCGAATCCGTCGGCGCAAGAAGACGTCGAGGCGGCCAAGGACCGGCTGCTCGACCAGCCGGAAATCAAGGCGGTGCTGGGCGATCTTTGGGACGGATTGCGCCGGGCCGTCGTGTCGGACCTGGCCGATCGCGACTCCGCCACCAAGGCCGCGGTCCGCACGGCCCTGAAAGGCCTGGCCACCGCGCTGCAGCGCGACGAAGACGCCAGACGCGAAGTCAACGACATCGCCGTCGCCCTGGTTGAGGCCATGGTGGTGCCATCCCGCGCGGCGATCGGCCGCTTCGTCGCCGATGTCGTGAAGGGCTGGGACACCGCAACGGTGGTCGGCCGCCTGGAGCTGGCTGTCGGGCCCGACCTGCAATATGTGCGCATCTCCGGCACGTTGGTCGCCGCCGCCATCGGCTCGGTGATCTTCTTCATCGACCGGGCGTTCCTTTAAAGAAAAGGCGCGGCCCCAAGGACCGCGCCCACTGCCAACAATCGTGCCGGCGGATCAATACATGTGCTGACCGCCATTGATGGAGATGGTCGAGCCGGTGATGAAGCCAGCCTCGTCATCGACCAGGAACAGCACGCCGCGCGCCACCTCATGGGCATGGCCCAGGCGGCCGACGGGGATCTTGGCGACGATCTTTTCCAGGATGTTCGGCGGCACGGCGCGAACCATTTCGGTGTCCATATAACCAGGCGCGATCGCGTTCACGGTGATGCCCTGGCCCGCACCTTCCTGTGCCAGGGCCTTGGTGAATCCATGCATGCCGGACTTGGCGGCGGCGTAGTTGACCTGGCCGTACTGGCCCGCCTGGCCGTTGATCGAGCCGATATTGACGATGCGGCCAAACTTGCGCTCGCGCATATCGTCGATGACGCACCGGCACATGTTGAAGCAGGAGCCGAGATTGGTGTCGATCACCGCCTGCCACTTGTCGTGGCTCATCTTGTGCAGCGTGCCGTCGCGGGTGATGCCGGCATTGTTGACCAGAACCTCGATCGGACCGAGATCCTCCTCGATCTTCTCGACCGTTGCCTTGCAAGCGTCGAAATCGCTGACATCGCATTTGTAAACCGGGATGCCCGTGGCCTCCTTGAACTTGGCAGCCGCCTCGTCATTGCCGCCATAGATCGCGGCGACATCGTATCCGGCGTCTTTCAAGTCCGTGGAGATCGCCTCGCCAAGGCCACGCGTCCCCCCAGTTACGATCGCAACTCTCCCCATCTCAAACTCCCCACCCTGTTGATTACGTTATGACCCCGGGGGCGTTTTACCCTGCCCCCGGGATTACCTATTCGTTCAGTCGCGCTCGACGCACATGGCGATGCCCATGCCGCCGCCGATGCACAGCGTTGCCAGACCCTTCTTGGCGTCGCGCTTTTGCATTTCGTGCAGCAAGGTGACGAACACCCGGGCACCGGAGGCGCCGATCGGATGGCCGAGCGCGATGGCGCCGCCATTCACATTGACGTTCGATGTGTCCCAGCCGAGATCCTTGTTGACCGCGCAGGCCTGGGCGGCGAAGGCCTCGTTGGCCTCGATCAGATCGAGGTCGCCGGGCGACCAGCCGGCCTTCTCCAAGGCCATGCGGCTGGCGGGGATCGGGCCCGTGCCCATGTAGGCGGGATCGACGCCGGCGGTGGCCCAGCTGACAATCCGGGCCATCGGCGTGATACCGCGCTTGGCGGCGTTTTCGGCGCTCATCAGCACCACGGCGGCCGCGCCGTCATTGATGCCCGAGGCGTTGCCGGCCGTCACCGTGCCATCCTTGGCAAAGGCGGGGCGCAACCGCGCCAGCTTCTCCACCGTAGAATCCGGCTTCGGGTGTTCGTCGGTATCGACGATGATGTCGCCCTTGCGGTTCGGCACCGTCACCGAGACGATCTCGTCCTTGAACCGGCCGGCGTCCATGGCCGCGCCGGCTTTCGCCTGGCTGCCGGCGGCAAAAGCGTCCTGTTCATCGCGGGTCAGCTGCCATTTCTGGGCCACGTTTTCCGCCGTGTTGCCCATGTGATAGCCGTTGAAGGCATCCCACAGGCCGTCGCGGATCATGGTGTCGACCAGTTGGGCATCGCCCATCTTCTTGCCGGTGCGCATATGCATCGCGTGCGGCGCCTGGCTCATGCTTTCCTGTCCGCCCGCAACCACGACGTCGCTGTCGCCCAACTGGATCGCCTGGCTGGCAAGCGCGATAGTGCGCAGGCCCGAGCCGCAGAGCTGGTTCACGCCATAAGCCGTGCGTTCCACCGGAATGCCGGCGCCGATCGCCGCCTGGCGTGCCGGGTTCTGGCCAGCGGCGGCGGTGAGGATCTGGCCCAGGACAACCTCGTCCACCTCCTCGGCCGCCACGCCGGCGCGCTGCAGCACCTCCTTGATCACGACCACGCCCAGCTCGTGCGCCGGCAGGGTGCTGAGCGCACCGTTGAACGTGCCGATCGGGGTTCGGGCGGCGCTGGCGATGACAACGTCGGTCATTAATCACTTCTCCTCTGGTGACGGTCGATGATCCGGACCGCGCCGGACCATCGCATCAGTGCGGCCAACCGGGCGCGCGTTTCGATTTCTAGCTCGGCAACGATAACACCGGTTGTACCGAGCACAAGGCGTGGAGCTATCGAGCGGGCAGGTTGTTCAGCCACTCGGCGACGACCGCCCAGACGTGGGGCTTCGCCGCGCCCGATACAACCATGCCGATATGGCCGAGCGGCGGTTCAATAATGTCGGATCCCGGCATTGACATTGCCAGGGCCTTGGCGCTGGCGGGCGGCACGATGCGATCGCGGGCCGGTATCAGATGCAGGCTGGGTAGATCAAGGGAGGTTGGGTCAACCGGTAATCCTGCAACCCGCCAGGTGCCCATGGCTGGGCTGTTCAGGCCATACCAATCGCTCAAGCAGGTTTCCGCGACGCGGGCGGCCAACGGGACGCCGTCGTTCAGCCAATCCTCCAGCGCCACGAAGGCCTCGGCGTCGGGGCCATCCGGGTCCATGTCGGCGAAGTGTGAGAACTTCCTGATCGCCAGCAAGGGGTCCAGGGCCATGAACAGGGTCTGAATGGCGTCGACGGGCAGTACGCCCAACCCTTGCACCCAGACGCGCCAGACCGCGTAAAGAGCAGCCACCCGCTTTGCACTCTCCGGTTCGTCGGCGTGAAAATCCCACGGCGTAGCCATCAGCACCAGCCCCGACAAGTCCGGCGCCCTCCGAGAAGCCAAGGCGGTCACCAAGTTACCGCCCATGCAGTAGCCGAGCACGGGTACCGGGCCGTCCACCGCCTCAAGCACGGCGTTCAGCGCGCGTTCCAGCCGTCCCGCGATGTAGTCGGTCAGATCGAAGCCGCGCTCGCTGGCATCGGGCGAGCCCCAATCGACCAGCAGCGGCCGGACCCCTTGTCCAGCGAGCCACCTTAGGAAGCTGCGGCGCGCAGAGAGATCGAGGACGTAGCCGCGATTGATCAGCGACGGCACAACGAGCACTGGCCGCCCGCCCTTGGGACCATAATCAAGGATTCGGCTTTGGCCCTCGTGCCACAGGACCGGCGGTTCAGCCAGTTCCCGGCGATAGGCGTGATGCCGGTAACGTTCCAGACCAGTCAGGAACCAGTCGGCCCGCTGCCTTACCGCCCACTCGACCGCCGAAAACCAGTCCTCAGCGGGCAGTCCGGCGACGTCTCGTTCGAGCGCTTGCCACGCTTCCGGCTGGCTTGTCGCCAGCCAGGTCGGCCATTTGCCGTTCAAGAGCGGCAACGCGTTCAGTGAGCCGAGCCACATCGCCTGGGCCGTCGCCAGATGAAGACCCAGCGGACGGGGCCCGCGTCTTGGCTCCTGTGCTATTGCGGTCATCCTGTCTATCCGCATTCACGTTCATGACGCCGAAGGCCGCTACCCAGGCCGACGGATCAGCCCATTGCTGGCCAAACGATGCAAACCATCGGCCGAGCGCGTCCGACGCGGCGGGGTCCGAAGCGATCGCCGCGAACTCCTCCTGCCAAAGATCGAGGTAGCGACGCGCAAGTTCCGACATTTCCGGCGGCTGTTCCGGCTGGTCTTCGGCAGGCCTTTCGGCCTGTTTTGTGCCTCGGCGCGACGACATGGCGACAGTATAGCGGGTCCAAGTCAAACGACACCAGGCATCGCAATGGGCGGACCCGCCGACCATGTTGCGGCGCACAGCCGGTCTTGCCATGGCTGATAACGTCTTGTACCACTTGGGCGTTTAGGCGTTGCGGTATTCTGCCGCAACCTAAGGGGTTTAGGGTAACGGCCATGGCCAGCAGAGCAAGCAGCGGCGGCAAACAGGTCACCGAAACGGGTGCGGCGGCGGATGCCGCCAGCCCGATCAAGATCAAGAAGTACGCTAACCGGCGGCTCTACAACACCGCGACCAGCAGCTATGTGACCCTCGACACGCTGTGCCAAATGGTCAAGGAGGGCAAAGAGTTCGAGGTTGCCGACGCCAAGACCGGTGAGGACATCACCCGGTCCGTTCTCACCCAGATCATCGTCGAAGAGGAAGCCAAGGGCGAAAACCTGTTGCCGATCGGCTTTCTGCGGCAGTTGATCGGCCTCTATGGCTCGAACATGGAACTGATCGTTCCGAACTATCTGGAATATACGATGCGGTCGTTCGCTGAGAACCAGGACCGTGTCCGGAACTACTTCCAGGAAACGATGGGCGGCGTCTTCCCATTTGCCAGCCTGGAGGAAATGGGCAAGCAGAACCTGGCGCTGTTCGAGCGCACGATGCGCATGTTCTCGCCCTTCACGGGCGCCGCGACGGACGGCGCGGACACTAAGAAGGACGTGCCCGACACCAGCGCGGCGGAAGACATCGAGGCCTTGCAAAGCAAGCTGGACGATCTGCAGGCACAGCTGAAGAAGCTGAACCAGCCTTGATTGTCAGGCGCGTGCGCGGCGAAGCCTGCCGCGCCCCCAGGTAAAGACAATCGCCGCCGCCAGGCCGACCGCCACGAGGGCGATCAGGAGCGCGGCCCAATCGGCAATAAACGCTGGCGGCCCTCGTCGATAGACATTATCGGCCAGCGCCAACAGGGCGGCGATGATCCCGACCAGGACCGCTGCATGAAGGCGCGCGAACCGCAAGGCTTGGTCAGCCCTCCTCGTCGCCGCCGAACATCTGTTCCTGCAGGTAGTTCTGCAGGCCGACTGTGCCGATCAGATCCTGTTGGGTTTCCAACCAGTCAATATGCTCCTCGGTATCATCGAGGATGCCGGTCAGGATCTGGCGGCTGACAAAGTCGTGCAGTTCCTCGCAGACGGTGATCGCCTTCTTCAAGGCGGTCTGGTTGGCGGTTTCCGAGCCCATGTCCGCCTCGAACATCTCCGGCACGGTTTCGCCGATCTTAAGCCGGCCCAGATCCTGCAAGTTCGGCAGGCCGTCCAGCATCAGAATGCGTTCGATCAGCAGGTCGGCATGCTTCATCTCGCCGACCGATTCCTCATAAACCTTATCGGCCAGCTTCAGCAGGCCCCAGTTCTTGAGCATGCGGGCATGCAGAAAGTACTGATTGATGGCCGTCAGTTCGTTCTTGAGAATGCCGTTAAGCTGCTTGATGACGGCGACTTCGCCCCGCATGGTGGGTCCCCCTCTTTGCTGGTTTCAGTGAATATAGCGTCCGAATCGGGTTTTTAAACCGATTCTTCATTTATTATCAAAGCGTTATTGAGAACCATTATCGTTTGAGTCTCTCCCCCGCTCCGCGTCGACGGCGTGGAGCTGATGCGTCACCTCGGGCATCGAAAACAGGGCCGCCAGGTCGACCGGAAGCCGCCGGCGCCAGTTGGGATGCTCGTCCACCGTGCCAGGCAAGTTCATCATCTCCGGCAAGCGCAGCAAATCCTCCAACTGAACCATCATCAGCCGGGATGGCGTCTTTGCCAGATAGAGCTGGACGGCCCTTGCCAGTTCAGGCGACAGCGTTCCGGTCTTGTCTAGAATTGGGGCGTCGTGGGACCACAGCCCCGCATCGATCAGCGCATCAATAAGGCGCCCCCGGTCTGCAGCGCGACCGGCCACATCGGCGTCCCTCGCTTCATCCGACGGATACTGCCGAAGCTCTTGGCGAAGGTCCAGATCCTCGCCCGACCAGAACCCGGCGAGGGTCGGCAGATCGTGCGTCGCGAACATCACCAGCGCGTTCTCCGGATAGGTTTCGGGCCGGGCGAACAAGCCCTCACCGACGCGTTCGAACACCATCAGCCGATAGGACAGCACACCGCCTTCGGCCATCTCTTCGCGGAAGCCGGGCGGCACTGTGCCAAGGTCCTCGCCCACCACGATGCAACGGTGACGCCGGGATTCCAGGGCCAGGATCCGCGTGAGGGGTTCCAGCGGAAAGGAAACGTAGGCGCCGTGCGTCGCATCCAGCCCGTCTGGAATCCAAAAGCCATGCAGCAGTGCCATCGCGTGATCGACCCGCAGGGCGCCCGCGTGACGCATGTTGGCGCGCAACGATTCGATCCACGGCGCATAGGCTGTGTCAGCCAGGGTCAGCGGGTTAAACGGCACCAAACCCCAATTCTGTCCCAACCGGTTCAACAGGTCCGGCGGCGCGCCAATGGAAACACCCGCCGCGAACCGGTCACCGGCCGCCCAGGCCGCCGCGCTGTCTGGCCCCACGCCAACCGCCAGATCCCGGTAAAGGCCGACCGCCATGCCGGCGGCACTGGCAGCAGCCTTCGCCAACTGTTCGTCGGCCAGCCATTGCAGCCAGACGTGAAAGGTAACCGCATCGGCGTGTTGGGCCGCGAAGTGGTCGACAGAGGCGCCATCTGCTCGCTGCAGATCTTCGGGCCAATTGCGCCAGTTGATCATTGCGGGGTTGTCGGCCGCCAACCGCTCCTGGATCGCCATGAAGCGGGCGAAGGCCTCCAACGCGGTGCCGCCCTCGGCGCGAAACGCCGCGAACGCAGCATGGCGTTCGGCTGACGCCAGTGCCCAGTTCTGGAAGGCGGCGCGCATGACGTCGAGCAACAGGCGGGTGACGGCCGGATAGTCGATCAGATCCAGCTGCGCGAGCGCCGCGTGCCGTTGACCCGACAGCAACGCCTGGGCCGTTGTGCTGGCAGCGACCTCGGGCACCGAGCCCGGATCGATGTAGAGAACGTTCAGAAAGTCGCGGCTGGCCGGCGAATAGGGGCTGCGGCGTTCAGGGTCCGCCGGGCTCAGCGCATGCAGCGGATTGAGGCCGACAAGATCCGCACCGCAGTCGGCCGCATACCCAACCAACGCCGCAAGATCACCGAGATTGCCGATCCCGTTCGAACGGCCCCCGCGCAGGGAATAGAGCTGGCAGGCCACGCCCCACAAACGGCGGCCAGGTGCCGCATCTTCCGGACGCCAACACAGCTTCGGCGCGACGATGAGGACGCATTCAAACGTGCTGTCGCCGAGCGTGATGGTCAGGCGGTGATAGCCTTCCGGCAAGGCGACATCGAGCCGACACACGCGCCGGACCATGCGCCGCCCATCGACTTCGCGTTCGTCGTCGACAGGGCAGTCGAGCAGGTCCAGGCAGCCCTCATGCCTTTGGCCACCCTCCTCCACGAGCTGCCAACGCGCGATTACGCAGTCGGCGGAGACATGCAGCGGGATCTGCGCCGGCTGTTGTTCCGCCGGCACGACGAGTGACCCCGGTAATCCACGGCGCCATGGACGCTCACGCAGTCTCGCCAAGCTCGATTGTTGCTGGCTGTCGGTTTCAGCCGGGAGGCCAAGGGCGCCCAGGACGCGGATGGCGGTTTCCGCCTGCAACGCGTGATGGTTCCCGAAGGCGTCGTGGAATCCGGCTTCGATGCCCGCTTCGGCCGCAAGCTGGAACAGCGACGCGTTTGGATCGTCCACTTTGCGCCCAAGGCCTCAGGTCAGGGTGAAGACGGCCAGCGATCGGGCCTGAAGATCGAAGCTGTCGCCCATCTCGATGGCAACATCGCCCTCGCGGGCATTCGGGCTCGACGTATCGAGGACCCGGGACCAGCGCTGTCCTCCGCGCACAACCGGCAACGAGAACGGCACGACGTCATCATGCGCGTTAAACAGGATCAGCAGCACCGCGTCATCGGCGGGCTTGCCGTCATCGGTGACGTCTCGGCCCGTCGCACCGCCCAGCAGCAGGCCGACCGAGCGCGCGATGGGGTCCTGCCATTGGTCCGATTGCTTCTCCAAACCGTAGGGCGTCAGCCACATGACATCGGGAACGCCCGTGTCGGACACAAGGTCGCCATGCAGGAACCGGCGCCGTCGCAGCACCGGGTGCGCCTTGCGCAGCGCAATCAGCCGCCGGACGAAGGCCAGAAGGTCTTGATCCCGGCCGGACCAGTCGATCCAACCGATCTCGTTGTCCTGGCAGTAAGCGTTGTTGTTGCCGAACTGGCTGTTGGCGATCTCGTCACCGGCGAGCAGCATGGGCACGCCTTGGCTGAGCATGAGCGTCGCCAGGAGATTGCGGCGTGTCCGCGCGCGGGCGTCGTTGATGCCCACATCATCCGTCGGGCCCTCGACACCATGATTGGATGACAGATTGTGGTCATGGCCATCATGGTTGGTCTCGCCGTTGGCCTCATTGTGCTTCTGGTCGTAAGCGGTCAGATCGGCCAGCGTGAAGCCGTCATGGGCCGTGACCAGGTTGATTGACGCCGTCGGACGCCGGCCGCGATGGTCAAACAGTCCCGCAGAGCCAGCCACGACGGCCCCCAACCCCGGAAGCTGGCCTTCGTCGCCGCGCCAATAGGCGCGCGCAGTATCCCGAAACTGATCGTTCCACTCAGACCAGCCCGGCGGGTACTGGCCCACCCGATACCCGTCCGGCCCAACGTCCCATGGTTCGGCGATCATCTTGATGTGCGCGAAGGCCGGTTCCTGTCGGACGGCGGCGAAAAACGCGGCGTCGGGACTGAAGCCGCCGTTCCAGGGCGGCCCCTCGGCCCGACGGCCCAATGTCGTCGCCAGGTCGAACCGAAAGCCGTCGACGCGCATGTCTTCGACCCAATAGCGCAGGCTGTCCATAATCATCTGCAGCACCCTGGGATGGGCCGTGTTCAGCGCGTTTCCGGTGCCCGTGTGATTGACGTAGTGCCGCCTGTTGTCTGGCGTCAGCCGGTAGTAGGACGCGTTGTCGATGCCACGAAAGGACAGGGTCGGGCCGCGCTCGTTACCCTCGCAGGTGTGGTTGTAGACGACGTCCAAAATGACCTCGATGCCGACCTCATGCAGCCGCGAGATGACGGTCTTGACCTCGTCGATGCCGGCGCCCGACAGAAAGCGCGGTTCCGGCGCGAAAAACGACAGGGTGTTGTAGCCCCAATACTGCCGAAGGCCCTTTTCCACCAGGAAGCGGTCGTCGAGAAAGGCGTGGACCGGCAACAGCTCGATCGCCGTGACGCCAAGGTCCAGCAAGTGATCGATGACCGGCTGTTGTGCCAGGCCGGCAAACGTTCCCCGCATGCCCTCGGGCACGTCCTGGTGGCGGGCGGTCAGGCCCTTTACATGAGCCTCATAGATAATGCTGTCGGCCAGCGACCGTCTCGGCCGCCGGTCCCGGCCCCAGCTAAAGGCCGGGTCCACGACCCTGCCCTTGACCATGGAGCGAGCATTGTCACGCCGGTCAAACGACAGGTCGCCCCTGCTGGAGCCAACGCGATAGCCGTGATGCGCGTCGATCCAGCGGAAGGTGCCCGCGAGACTGCGCGCGTACGGGTCCAGCAGCAGCTTGAACGGATTGAACCGATGGCCCGCTTCGGGCTCGTACGGCCCGTGGACGCGATAGCCATAGACCAGGCCGGGACGGGCGCCAGCCAGATAGCCGTGCCAGACCTCATCGGTGTATTCCGGCAACTCGATCCGTTCCAGCTCGCGCTGGCCCTGGTCGTCGAACAGACACAGCTCGACCTTGGTCGCGTTGGCGGAAAACAGCGCGAAGTTGACGCCGCGCCCATCGAACGTCGAGCCCAGAATGTCGGGCTGGCCGGGACGCAGGCGCCCCGTCGTCACATGTGGGGTGTAGGGCATCGCAAGAAGGGCGTTGGGGGCACTTGGATCTGGGTCCGCTTATTGCGGCCGATCGCGATACAGGTCAAGCGCCGCCAACCGGCGGGGCCTTCGTCAAGCCAGCTCAAAAACGACGGTGGCAAGGGGCGGCAACGTCAGGGAGATCGAATAGGGCTGGAAGTGCCATCCCTCAGGCTCGGCATCGACGCCGCCCAGATTGCCGAGCCCGCTGCCGCCATACGCCGTCGCGTCGGTGTTCAGACGTTCGACCCAGCGCCCGCCGGCCGGGACCCCGACGCGATACCCGTGCCGTGGGATCGGCGTCAGATTCGACGCGACGAGGACAGGCTTCGAGCCTTCGCGTCCTTTGCGCAAATAGATGAACACGGACTGGTCGACATCGCCGCCCTCGATCCATTCGAACCCATCAGGGTCGCAGTCGAGCTGATGCAGGGAAGGTGTGTCGCGGTACAGGCGATTGAGGTCCCGTATCAGGGCCTGCAGCCCCGCGTGCGGCCGCCAGCCATGGCCGTAATCCTGGGCGACCAGATGCCAGTCGAGGCTGACATTGTGGTTCCATTCGCCCCACTGCCCGAACTCCCCGCCCATGAACAAGAGCTTCTTGCCCGGATGGGTCCACATGAAGCCGTAATAGGCGCGCAGGTTGGCGAACTTCTGCCAGTCGTCCCCGGGCATCTTGGCCAACAGCGAGCGTTTGCCATGGACGACCTCGTCATGGCTCAGCGGCAGGACGAAGTTTTCGGAGAAGGCATAAAGCAGCCCGAAGGTCATCTCATTGTGGTGATAGCGCCGGTGAACCGGATCGTGGCTCATGTATTGCAGGGTGTCGTGCATCCAGCCCATGTTCCACTTGAAGCCGAAGCCAAGCCCGCCCGTGTAGACCGGCCGTGAGACACCGGGCCAGGCGGTCGACTCCTCCGCAACGGTGGTGGCGCCCTCGAACCGGCCGAACACCTCCGTGTTCATGGCGCGCAGAAAATCGATGGCCTCCAGGTTCTCGCGGCCGCCGAACGCGTTGGGAATCCACTCGCCGCTCTTCCTGCTGTAATCGAGGTAGAGCATCGAGGCCACGGCATCCACACGCAGGCCGTCGATATGATACTTGTCGAACCAGAACAGCGCGTTGCCCAACAGAAAGTTAGACACTTCCCGGCGCCCGTAATTGTAGATCAGCGTGTTCCAGTCCGGGTGGAAACCCTTGCGCGCGTCGGCATGTTCGAAGAGATGCGTGCCGTCGAAGCCGCCAAGACCGTGGGCATCGGTCGGAAAGTGGCCGGGGACCCAATCGACCAGAACGCCGAGATCGGCCTGGTGCGCGGCCTCCACGAAGGCCTGAAAACCCTGAGGCGAGCCGAAGCGACTGGTCGGCGCGTACAAGCCGACGGGCTGGTAACCCCACGATCCGTCGAATGGGTATTCGTTGATCGGCATCAACTGGATGTGGCTGAAGCCCAAATCCTTGGCATAGCCGACCAGATCTTGGGCCAGTTCGTCGTAGGTCAGGTAGCGGTTGTCGGGGCCGCGCCGCCAGGATCCGAGATGCACTTCATAAATCGAGATCGGCGCATCCAGCGCGGTTGTCGTTCCGCGCGTTTGCATCCAGGTTTCGTCCGTCCAGTCACGATCAAGCGGCGGCGCGACGACGCTGGCCGTGGCTGGCGGATGTTCCGCGGCAAAACCGAACGGATCGGCACGCAGCGGCGTCAGATGCCCTTCGGGCCCCACAATCTCGTACTTGTAGCGCGTTCCGGGGCCAACGCCTGGTACGAAGCTTTCCCAAACGCCGATGCCGTGGCGCAGCCGCATCGGGTGCAAGCGGCCATCCCAACCGTTGAAGTCACCGACGACGGAAACCCGCTGGGCATTGGGCGCCCAAACCGCGAAGCTGGTGCCGTCGACACCCTCGACCGTCGTCGGATGGGCGCCAAAGCGCTCATAGGCCTCGAGATAGCGGCCCTCGCCCCAAAGATGCGCGTCCAGATCGCCAAGCACCGGCGGGAACCTGAACGGGTCTTCCCGCGTGCTTTCACCCTCCGGCCCGCGAACGTGAAGGCGATAGGGGAAGCGCTGGTCGTGGCCGGGAACCGCACCGACGAAGAGCCCTTGCTCATGCACCCTGTCGAGGGTCGTCAGGCTCTTTCCGGTCTCGCTATCGATGACCGCGACCGCCTCGGCGCCGGGCTGAAAGCTGCGCACGACCAGTCGGCCATCCGTCTCATGGGCACCGAGAAAGCCGAAGGGATCGCCGTGGCGACCGGCGACGATGGCCTCAACCTGCTGCGGATCGGCATCCAATCGAGCCGATGGTTCGGGCCGTTTCGGTCGGCGTCCAGTCGTCTTGCTCACGCCCGCCTCCTTTCGCGGCCGTTCAAGCAGCCTTCAACAGCCTACCATAGACGATGAACGCTCACAGACCAGTGACTCCGTCGGATGGATCGGAACCTCTCAGTTCGCGCTTTCGCCATCCGTCTCGGCGGGGGCCGTGGATTCCTCCGCGCTATCGCCATCGGCGCCATCGGTGTCATCGGCCGGCGCACCGCCATCGTCGGCCGCCGGGGTTTCGCCGTCAGCCTCGCTTTCCCCGCCAGCAGCGTCGGGCTCGTCCTCGCTTGGCTGCGTCTCGGCGTCGCCGGGCGGGCCGGCCAAACTGTCCACGGCGAGCTGTCTGACCAGCGCCGCTATCGCGTCCGTGGCCGCGATGACGTCATCGCCGAGCGTCTCGTCTCCCTCATGGAAAAACACCGAGTAGAAATTGTCGTCGAGCACGAAGATCGCCGTGACAACACTGGTGCCGAGGTCGCCCGTGCAGAGCATGTCAACTGGCGCGAATGCATAGCGCTCGTCCAAAACCTCGACTTCGCCGGGCGTAGCTTCAAACTCTCCGTCGCATCGATTCCCAAGTATGCCGAGATAGTCGTCGACAAAACCCTGGATCTCGATGTCGGCCGTGGCACGGTCGCGTTGGTGCAGACCGCCGACCACATCACCAACCAACCAAATCTGGGTCAGTTCCATTTCGTCGACCGGCAACTGTTCCTGCGGCACCAGCAAGGCGCCCTCGACACCGGCCGCCTGAAGCAACGCGGCCATCGCGTTGGTGCCGATCCGTTGCGGGCCGTCGCCTTCGACCTGGGTCGGCTCCGGCTCGGGCGGCAAGATCTGATTGGCGAGCGCAATACAGTCGATCAGCGCACCGAACGCGGCGAATGTCCCGCTCAGCGGAAACTCGAACGTGCCATACTCGGTTTCCAGTAGCATCACATTGCCACGCCGCAGCGCGTCCAGCAGCTCCGGCGTTTCGCCTGCGGCCAGCACCAGAATATCCGCGCCCCCAGGGGCCGCCGGGATGCGCGCGTTCAGCCGGCGGTCGACCTGCATCACGACCGTACTGGTGCCCGTCGACGGGGTGAACTCAAAGGACGGATCGACGAGGCCGATATTGATCTCGTTGCGCCGGTTCAACGAAACGATCAGCACCTGATCGCCGTTAAACGCCCTGCGGACATCGCAATGGCTGAAATCTCCGGCCTCCGACCGGGCGCGCGCGCCTCCCTCCCAGCCCGATTGGTTGATAATGAACTGCGGTGGAACATCCTGGGCAGCGGCCTGTCCGATCGGCGCGGCCGTCGCCAGAAGGGCCACGCCGGCGGCCAGCGTGCCGAGCATTTTGAGAGATGGTTTGGGTTGCATGACCGGGCCGGGCATCGCCATCCTTATCCGTTGCGGTAGTTGATATCCAAAGTCGTCCGACATCGCAGAGCTACAGCGGGTAGGCCGCAGCCGGTCGCCGCATAGTGTTCGCTGTCGTCGCACACTGGCCGGTCCATGTGAAGACCGAAACAGTGTGACGAGATGGCTCTGTTGCGACGAATGATAATGTCCATCGCGAACCCGGCCGTTCAAAGGCACGTGAGATTGGTTAGCCTGAAGCTGGAATGCCTCGCTATCGGAGCCCTAAAGAGCCGCCTACCAATCCTGGGGAAGCCAACAGATCAAGGCAAAGGGGCCGCCAGACGCCTCGTCAATGACCAAGATCCGAAACGCGATCACGGCCCAGCACAATAGGCTGGCTCACCACGCTCGTCGGATCCAAGGGCTGGTTCCGACAGCCTAGAGGCCGCACCGTCGCCAGGCGGGATGGGCACGGAGGTGGGTTCGCGGTGGGTGGGCCTTACACTTCGATGTCGATGCCGGCGCGCTGTCCGACGGCGCGGATGAGGCCGACCAGGCGCTTGCGGATCAGAGGATCTTCGATGCTGTAATAGGCGCGGGCCAGTTCCAGCGTCTCGCGCCGCTTCATGCCCGTGCTCTCACCCGCACTCTCCGCGGCCGCCAGCTCGGGCGACATCGGCGACTGCGGCAAGTCCTGCACGTCCTCGAAGAAGTACGTGATCGGCACATCCAGCGACCGGCTAAAATCGACGAGGCGGCTCGCACTAATACGATTGGTGCCGCGTTCGTACTTCTGAATCTGCTGAAAGGTCAGATTGACCCGCCGGCCGAGGTCGGTTTGCGTCAATCCCAAAAGAGTGCGCCTCAGGCGTAGCCGATGGCCAATGTTGATGTCGATCGGATGGGGCGAATCGACAGAGCGCGGGCGACCGACTCGTCGACGGGGTGCCGGCTCAGCAGCTTCTTTCTTGCCGCCTGTGGACACCGAACGCAAACGCCGGGGGGAATTAGCCATTTCAACCGTGCCTTATGCCATCAGAATGAGAGAAAGGGATCAGACAATAGGAAATTTCCTATTTGTCAAACCATATCTGGACAATATGGCTAAGCGAAGGCAAATTGACAACTTACAACTGCTACTGGCTGAAAATGTTTCGCGGCAATCGCCCCATTTAGTCGGTCTGGCTCGCCGCAGCATCACCTTTGCCGTCTTTAGGCATAATCTTGCCGTCTGTCTCGCCCACGCCCCGAATCAGCCAGTCGAGCGTCTTGCCAGACGTTTGCGACAAACGGTCCAATTCGTCCAGGCTCGGTTCAACTTCACCTTCTTCGAGCGCGCTGTAGCGTGTCTGGTCGATTTCCGCGGCCTTGGCGAACGCCGAAGGGCGCGGATAATTGGATTGCGCCCGCGCCATGGCGAGACGTGCCGGAAAGCTGTCCGGCGCGTTCGCAAGTACCTTGGCATTCGCCGCCCGGCTGACCGACGCTTTCTCTGGCGCAATCAAGGTGGCCTCGGGCATGCCGAGAAGTCCGGCAAGCTCGCGACGGACGCGTTCCGGCAGATGTTTCGGCGTCCCGCGATGAACAAACTGGTGCAAGTAGGCGTGATTGCGGCCGAGCGCGCGCGAAAGTGAGGCCAGCGTCACCCGATTCTGCTTAACCATTGCCAACAAGTAGGCACGGGCGGGATCCACGAGAAAGCCCCCGACTCAATTCGTCTAGAAAACCGAACACATAACATCGACTGATGGTGGAGAACGTGCCACTTAAGACAAGATTAGTATAGACCAATTCCATCGGTGCCTATTGTCAGAGGATTTCCTATCTAGCCATTATGCGTCTACGTTTACAGCCGTGGCGGGAAATCAGGTACGCTGCGGAGCTCAGGCTTTGACGAGAGCACCCGTTGCATTGATCCGCCAATCGAGTTTCCGCCAGCATGACCGAATTCGAGCAATTCTCCCAAGCGATGGCTCGTTAAACGCTAACCCCTCGAAAGGACGTTAAGCCCCGAGAGAATCTCGCATTGGATGACATCAAAACACCGACTGTCGGATAGGTTTGGACCGTCGGTCACGCGGGGGCGATCTCGCCCCAGGGATGTCGCGCCAAAGCCGGCGATGGTTTGCCTCGGCCTAAGCCTGGATTCAGCGGTGACGCAAGATGGCAACAGCGCCTCAAGCGACCGAGGGCACCGCTATCAGCACCGTCGCCAGAAAATGGCAGAAGCTGCCAGCCAAGACAAACACGTGCCAGATGGCATGGTTGAAGCGCAGACGCTCCCAGGCATAGAAGGCCACCCCGGCGCTGTAAATCACGCCGCCCAGAAGCAGCCAGAAGAGGCCGGCGACGCTGATGGCCGAAGCGATCTCGCCAACCGCAACAATTCCCATCCAACCCATCACCAGATAGATCGGCACGACAATCCACCGGTCGTGGCGACGACGCACCAGCCGGAACACGATGCCGAACACGGCCAGCCCCCAAACCACACCGAACAGCGACCAACCCCAGCCACCGCCCAACCCCACCAAAGCGAACGGTGTGTAGGTGCCGGCGATCAGCAGAAAGATCGCCGTATGATCAAACGCCTCGAATGCCGACCGCAGGCGCGCTCCGGCGGCGGAAAAGGACGCGATGGAATGATAGGTCGCGGAGTGATAGAGCGTCGATGCCAGGAAAACCAGGATCAGCGTTGCGCCGTAGATGCTGAGACTGACGAAATGAAGTGCGTCTCCGTTGTTCTGGGCAGTCCAGACCAACAGCATCACGAGGCCCGCAATGCTGAACAAGAGCCCGGCCGCGTGCGTCGCGACATTGACGACTTCCTCGATCGGCAGTTGGGCCCGCTCACGGTGGTGCGCGACATAGTGCGGCAAGTGCAATCGCGGGGCCTTCATACCCCGAGATATAGGCCCGCGTTCACAGGCGGTCACATCACGAAGCATTACCTTTGCGAGACAGGCGTGTGACGGCAAATGCGGTCACCAGGACCAGAGCGGATGAAAAGCCACTATGGTCGAGTTACAATCGGCGCTATGGTCTCGTAATTGACGGCCCCATGCCGAGTCCTGGCGTGATGGGCTTTCCAACCGATATCGACGCATGAACAGGGAGTTTTTTCGGACATGAAGACCCTTTTTACGGCCACGGCGGTCGCCGCGCTCATGGTTGCAGTACCGGCCAGCGCCCAAGATTTCAGCCATGCCGTTGTGTTCGACATGGGCGGCAAATTCGACCGGTCCTTCAACGAAGGCATTTACAACGGGGTTGAACGCTTCAGCGACGAAACGGGCGTCGAATACGCCGAATTCGAAGTCACGAACGAGGCGCAGCGCGAACAGGCGCTGAGGCGGATGGCGCAGGACGGCGCGGAGATCGTCATCGCCGTCGGCTTTGCGCAAGCCCCGGCGCTGGAGGTCGTGGCGGCCGAATTCCCCGACACCAACTTCACCATCATCGACGCCGTCGTCGACCTGCCGAACGTGCAATCGGTCGTGTTCCGCGAGCATGAGGGTTCGTTCCTGGTCGGCATGCTGGCCGCGATGGCGTCGGAGACCGGGGCTGTCGGCTTCGTCGGCGGCATGGACATCCCGCTAATCCGCGCTTTCGGCTGCGGTTTTGCCCAAGGCGCGCTTTATGCGGACCCGGAGATCGAGGTCTATGAGAACATGACCGGCACGACGCCGGCCGCATGGAACGACCCTGGACGCGGGGGCGAGTTGGCGCGCAGCCAGTTCGACCGCGGCGCCGATGTCGTCTATGCCGCCGCCGGCGGCACTGGCCTGGGCGTCTATCAGGCGGCCGAGGATACCGGCAACCTGGCCATCGGCGTTGATTCCAATCAGAACTACCTGCATCCGGGCACGATGCTGACGTCGATGCTGAAACGCGTCGACGTCGCGGCGTACAACGCGTTTCTAGCCAGCCATGAAGGAACCTGGGAGCCGGGCATTCTGGTCTTGGGACTGGCCGAAGAGGGTGTTGGTTTTGCGCTCGATGAGCACAATTGGGACCTGTTGACCCATGACATGGTCAACGCCACCAACTCCGCGATCATCGGCATCATGAATGGCGATATCGAGGTCGTGGATTACCGTGTGGACAATAGCTGCCCGGTGGAGTGACGGCCGGCGCACCCTCACTGACCTCTAGTCGTGATGGCTAGCGACCCGAAAGCGCGTTCGATGGCCGGTGCGGTACCGCCGGCCATCGAGTTGCGCGCGATCAACAAGCATTTCGGGCCGGTTCACGCCAACAAGGACATTTCCATGACGGTGCCGAAGGGCACCATCCACGGCATCATCGGGGAAAACGGGGCCGGCAAGTCGACCCTGATGAGCATCCTGTACGGATTTTACGCGGCCGATTCCGGCGAGATTTTCGTAAACGGCCAACAGACCAAGATCGACAATTCAGACGACGCGATCGCGGCCGGCATCGGCATGGTGCATCAGCACTTCATGCTGGTCGACGTCTTCACGGTGCTGGAGAACATCATCCTTGGTGTCGAGGGCGGCGCGACACTGAAGCACGGCAGTGAGTCCGCCAGGAAGGCGCTGTTGGCGCTGGAAGAGGAATACCAACTCGAGGTGCCGCTTGATGCGATCACCGGCGAACTGCCGGTCGGCATTCAACAGCGCGTTGAGATCCTAAAGGCGCTCTATCGCGGCGCCGACATCCTGATCCTGGACGAGCCGACGGGCGTTCTGACGCCGCAAGAGGCGGACCAGCTGTTCCGCATCCTCGGCACGCTGCGCGAGCAGGGCAAGACCGTCATCCTGATCACGCACAAGCTGCGCGAGATCATGGCCATAACTGACAATGTCACGGTCATGCGACAGGGAGAGGTGGTCGCCAATGTCGCGACCAAGGACACCGACCGCGAGCATCTGGCGGAAATGATGGTCGGCCGCAAGGTGCTGCTGCGGGTGGACAAGGAGCCGGCCAGCCCCGGCAAGGCCATGCTTCAGGTCGATGGCCTGAACGTCTACGACCGGCTGGGCGTTCGGCGCGTAAAGGACGTGTCGCTCAATGTCAGGGCGGGCGAGATCGTCGGTATCGCTGGGGTGTCGGGCAACGGCCAGTCGGAACTGCTGGCGGCCGTGGCCGGCACCATGCGGCCCCGCAGCGGAACGGTTGTCATCGAAGGCAGCGACGTCACCAAGATGGCTGGCTTCGATGCGGCGACCACGCGGGCGCTGGGCCTCGGACATGTGCCGGAGGATCGGCACCACGAAGGGCTGGTCACCAGCTTTACCGCCAACGAGAACGCCATCCTCGGCTATCATCGTTCCAGCGACTACAATGGCAGCGTCTTCATGCATGGCGGCGCGGTCGTGTCGGCCTGCGAGCGGTTCATGGCCGACTTCGACGTGCGGCCGCCCAACCCATTCCTCAAGGCCGCGAACTTCTCCGGCGGCAATCAGCAAAAGCTGATCGTCGCGCGCGAAATGGAGCGGGATCCCAAGGTGCTATTGGTCGGCCAGCCGACACGTGGCGTCGACATCGGTGCCATCGAATTCATCCATCGACGGCTGATCGCGATGCGCGATGCCGGCAAGGCCGTCTTGCTGGTCTCGGTCGAACTGGATGAGGTGATGAGCCTGTCCGACCGCATTCTGGTGATGTTCGACGGCCTTATCGTCGGCGAAATCCCGGCCGCCGAGGCCACCGAGCAAAAACTCGGCCTGATGATGGCCGGCATCAATCCGGACGCGGAGAGCAACGCGCCAACGGCCGAGGCGGCATCGGCGTGAGCAGCTTCGGCAAACCAGCCGACGTGCCGAGATGGGTCAGCCTTGGCCTCGTGCCCCTCGTCAACCTGATCGCGGCCTTCATTCTTGCGGGCCTCGTCGTGCTGGTGATCGGCGAGGACCCGATACGCGCGGTGCAACTGCTGATCAGCGGCGCCTTCGGCAGCTTCGTTAACATCTCCTTCACGCTTTACTACGCCACCAACTTCATCTTTACCGGCCTTGCCTTTGCGGTCGCCTTCCATTGCGGCCTGTTCAATATCGGATCCGAGGGACAGGCCTATATCGGCGGGCTGGGCGTCGGACTTGTCTGCCTCTGGCTGGGCGCCTTCCTGCCCTGGCCGATCCTGCTGCCGATCGCGATCGTGGCGGGCTGCGTGTTTGGCGCGGCCTGGGCATTCATTCCCGCCTATTTGCAGGCCAAGCGCGGCAGCCACATCGTCATCACGACCATCATGTTCAACTACATCGCCTCGGCGGTGATGGTCTATCTGATGGTCAACGTGCTGATCGCGCCGGGCCAGCAATCGCCGGAAAGCGTGCCGTTCGAGGATTGGGCAACCTTGCCCACGGTGACGGAGATGCTGGCTGCGATCGGCGTGCCGTTCCGCCGCGTGCCGCTGAACCTGTCGTTCATCTGGGCGCTGTTGTGCTGCGTCGCCGTGTTCTTCTTCATCTGGCGCACGCGCTGGGGCTATGAGATCAGGACCGTCGGGGCCAACCCTCAAGCGGCCGTCTATGGCGGCATTTCGGTGTCGCGCAACATGATCCTGGCCATGGCGATCTCCGGCGCGCTGTCGGGCTTCGTGGGTCTGAACGAGATCATGGCCGTTCAGGAGCGGCTGCTGTTGAACTACGTTGCCGGGTACGGGTTTGTCGGCATCGCCGTGTCCCTGATGGGCCGCAACCATCCGGTGGGCATTGTTCTCGCCGCGATCCTGTTCGGAGCGCTCTATCAGGGCGGTGCCGAACTGGCCTTCGAGATGCCGCTGATCACCCGCGAGGTGGTGGTCGTCATCCAAGGCCTGGTGATCCTGTTCGCCGCCGCCCTGGAGAACATGTTCCGCGATCCGATCGAGAACTTCTTCAAGCGGCGCGGCGCCCGCGCCGAAGCCGTGGCGGCGGAATAGGCGGGCCGGCGCGATGGACCTCTTCAACGACCTAATCCTGCTGTTGGATGCCACCGTCCGTGTCGCAACACCGCTGATCTTCGCCGCTCTGGCCGGCCTTTACTCCGAGCGGTCGGGCGTGTTCGACATCGGCCTTGAAGGCAAGATGCTGATCTCGGCCTTTGCCGCCGCCGCCATCGCGGCTGTCAGCGGTTCCGTGCTGGTCGGTCTGGCGGCGGGCATGCTGGCCGGGATCATGTTCGCCCTCTTGCATGGTTTTGCCTGCATCACCTATCGCGGCAACCAGATCGTGTCCGGCGTGGCGATCAACATGCTGGCGGTTGGCCTGACCACCAGCCTGGGCCATGCCTGGTTTCAGCGCGGCGGCCAGACGCCCAGCCTGGAGAACCCGGAGGAGTTCCAGGGCGTCGACCTGCCCTTCGTGCCGCCAAGCGACACGGAAATCGCCGAGGGGCTGGAAGAGGCCGGACTGGCCCTGAACCCGCGCGATGACGCGTTCTTCATCGACGCTGTTGAGGACTTGCCGCCCGAAGAGATTACCGACGCGGGCAGCGTCGAAGCGCTGATGGACACAATCATCGCCAGCGACCCGGAACTCGGGAACCGCCAAATCGGCCGGCTGGAACGTGCCGCCGAGGAGGCGGATCAGACAGGGACCGGCATCGACGGCGTGCGCGAGGTCTTGACCGAAGCCACGGCCGAGCCGACACCGTTCCTGAGTTGGGCCATGGGCGGCATTCAGGATTTCGCGAACGGCTTCGTCGATATCCTGCAGGCGGAACGGTTCTTCAGCATTCAACTGCCGCTGGCGGAGACCTTGGCCGACGTGCCGATCATCGGCGGCATCTACAGCGAGCTGCTGAGCGGCCACAGCATCCTGGTCTATGTCGCCATCCTGGCCGTGCCGTTTACCGCCTGGGTGGTCTATCGCACACGCTTTGGCTTGCGCTTACGCGCGGTCGGCGAGAATCCGGCCGCCGTCGACACGGCGGGTATCTCGGTCACCTGGCTGCGGTATCGCGCCGTGATCATCACGGGCATTTTGTGCGGCCTGGCCGGCGCCTACCTCTCGACATCGCAAGGGGCGGCGTTCGGCCGCGAGATGACGGCGGGACAGGGCTTCATCGCGCTGGCGGCGCTGATCTTCGCCAAGTGGCGGCCATGGCCGGTGCTGTTCACCTGCCTGCTGTTCGGCTTCTTCGGAGCGATTGAGGCGCGTCTGCAGGGCGCCGAGATCCCGGGCATCGGCGAGATCCCCGTGCAGTTCATTCAGGCCCTGCCCTACATTCTGACCGTGGTCGTTCTGGCCGGCTTTATCGGAAAGGCCGTGGCACCGAAGGCAGGCGGCATCCCGTACGTCAAGGAACGCTGACGATGGCCTTTGCGTCTCGTTTCGGCGACCTGTTCGAGGCGGCGGAAAAAGCGCGCGAGAATGCCCACGTGCCCTATTCCAACTTCAAGGTCGGCGCCGCTCTACTGACCGAAGGTGGCGACGTTATCGCTGCGTGCAATGTTGAAAACGCGGCCTATCCGCAGGCGCAATGCGCCGAGGCCAGCGCGATCGGCTCCATGGTCGCCAGGCATGGCGCCACCAGGATCGTGGAGGCGCTGGTGATCGGCGGCGAGGCAGATGACGGGATGCTGTGCAGCCCCTGTGGTGGCTGTCGCCAGCGCTTGCGCGAATTCGCGTCGCTGGAGACGCCGGTGCATATCTGCGGCCCGGAAGGGCTGCGCAAGACGATGACGGTCGACGAGCTGCTGCCCTTGTCGTTTGGACCCGATAATCTGGACACATGAACCCATGAGCACGGCGACCGATGCGACCGAGGCGGCGCTGACCGTTCAGCACCGCCTGCCCGGCTTTGTCCCCAGGATGGGCATCATCCTCGGTTCCGGCCTGGGCCCGCTGGCGGACAGAATAGAGGATCCGCACGCAATCCCTTACGATGACTTGCCAGGCTTCCCGGCCATTGGGGTGAGCGGCCATGCCGGAAAGCTGATCCTGGGCCGGCTCGGCGGGGTGCCGGTTGCGTGCCTGGCCGGCCGGGCGCACGCCTACGAGGGCCGGATCGACGCCATGAAGGTGCCGGTGCGCACCGTGAAGCTGATCGGCGCCGAGGCCATCTACCTGACCTGCGCGGCCGGCAGCATGCGCGAAACCGTCGGACCCGGCAGCCTGATGACCATCACCGATCATCTCAACCTGATGGGCGGCAATCCCCTGGCGGGGCCGAACGACCCGGACTTCGGCCCCCGTTTCCCACCGATGGAGGGGGCGTACGACCCGGAGCTGGTCGCCGCGCAAAGGCAGGCGGCCGCATCTCTGGGCATATCCCTGGCCGACGGCGTCTATGCCGCATGGCTGGGCCCGGCGTTCGAGACCCCGGCCGAGGTGCGCATGATCAAGGCGCTGGGCGCCGATGCGGTCGGCATGTCGACGGTGCCCGAATGCATCGTCGCCCGCCATTGCGGCCTGCGGGTCACCGCGACGGCCGTGATCACCAACCTGGGCGTTGGGCTGTCTGATGGGCCGGTCAATCACGACCAAACGCTCACAGCGGCCGCGGAGGCCAGCGAGCGGCTGCAAGGCCTGGTGACGGAGGTGGTGCGCGCTTTTGGATAGCTGGCGTCGCGGCAGGCCGCGGCGTATGATCGGACCAACTTCAGGAACAGGACGAGAGGCCTCTTACATGTCCGCCCAGGAATCGGCGCCGGACCAACCGCAAGGCAGCGCACAAATCCACCATCTGCCGGGCCAGCCATCGGCACCGCCGACACAGCCATGGCCGGCCGAACCGAACAACCCCGGCACCGCTTTGGATCGCGACCTGGTCGACACGGTGCGGGTCAATCTCAGCGCGGTGGAACGCCGGGCCGGAACGCTGACCACGCGCCGCACGGTGAAGAAGGACTGGCAGGCCGCGTGGCTTCTGAAGGCGATCAGTTGCATCGACTTGACGACGCTGAACGGCGACGACACGGCCGGCCGGGTCAGGCGCCTGTGCGCTAAGGCGCGCGCACCGCTGCGGCCGGACCTGGTCGAGGCACTCGGCATCGGCGACCTTGGGCTGACGACCGGTGCGGTGTGCGTCTATCATACCTTCGTCGAGACGGCGGTCGAGGCCTTGCGCGGCACCGACATTCCGGTGGCCGCCGTGTCGACCGGGTTTCCCGCCGGTTTGAACCCGATGGACGTCAAGCTGCGCGAGATCGAGGCCTCGGTCGCGGCGGGCGCGCGTGAAATCGACATTGTCGTTACCCGCGAACATGTGCTGACGGGCAACTGGCAGGCCCTTTACGACGAGGTGAAGGCTTTCAAGACGGCCTGTGGCAGCGCCCATATGAAGACCATTCTGGCGACCGGCGATCTGGCGACGCTGCGCAACGTTGGGCGCGCCTCCATGGTCGCGATGATGGCCGGGTCGGACTTCATCAAGACCTCCACGGGCAAGGAGGGCGTGAACGCGACCCTGCCGGTGGCCCTGGTCATGGTGCGGGCGATCCGTGCCTACCACGCCTGGTCGGGCAACGTCGTCGGCTTCAAGCCGGCCGGCGGCATCTCGACGGCCAAGGATGCGCTGGGCTTTCAGTTCCTGATGAAGGAGGAGCTGGGCCGTTCCTGGCTGGAACCCGGACTGTTCAGATTCGGCGCCTCAAGTTTGCTGGCCGACATCGAACGGCAGTTGGAATTCCACATTACCGGACGCTATGCGTCATTCGACCATCACGCCGTGGGCTGAGCCATGACCGTCGCGCAAATCTTCGAGACCATGGAATACGGGCCGGCCCCGGAAAGCGATGCCGAAGGGCGCGCCTGGATCGAACGGCACAAGGGCGTCACCAAGCTTTTCATCGGCGGCCGTTGGGCGAAGGCCAAGTCCGGCGCCGATTTCGAGACGTCGAACCCGGCAACCGGCAAATCGCTGATCCGCATTGCCGAGGCCGGCGACAAGGACGTCGACGCGGCCGTGAAGGCGGCGCGCGCCGCCCAGCCCAACTGGGCCGCCCTGCCCGGCCATCAGCGCGCGCGGTATCTCTATGCGCTGGCCCGGCTGATCCAGAAGCACAGCCGCCTGTTGGCGGTGCTGGAGACCCTCGACAACGGCAAGCCGATCCGCGAGACACGCGACCTCGACATCCCCCTGGTCGCCCGGCACTTCTATCACCATGCCGGCTGGGCCCAGCTTATGGACACGCGGCTGGCGGACAGGGTGCCCGTCGGCGTCTGCGGTCAGATCATCCCGTGGAACTTCCCGCTCTTGATGCTGGCCTGGAAGATCGCGCCGGCGATCGCGCTGGGCAACACGGTGGTGCTGAAGCCGGCCGAGTTCACCAGCCTGACGGCGCTGGCGTTTGCCGAACTGTGCGAAAAGGCCGACCTGCCGGCCGGGGTGGTCAACATCGTCACCGGCGGCGGCGCCACGGGCGAGCTGATCGTCAACCATCCGGATATCGACAAGATCGCGTTCACGGGCTCGACCGAGGTGGGCCGGGCGATCCGGACCGCGACGGCCGGGTCGGCAAAGTCCCTGACCTTGGAGCTGGGCGGCAAGTCGCCCTTCATCGTCTTCGACGACGCCGATCTGGACAGCGCGGTGGAGGGCGTGGTCGACGCCATCTGGTTCAACCAAGGCCAGGTCTGCTGCGCAGGGTCGCGCCTGTTGATTCAGGAGGGCATCTACGACGCCATGGTGGCGAAGCTGCGCACACGCATGGAAAGCCTGCGTGTCGGCGACCCGCTGGACAAGGCGATCGATATCGGCGCCATCGTGGCCCCGGTACAGCTTGAGCGCATCCGGACATTGGTTGACCAAGGCGTTTCGGAAGGCGCCGATCTCTGGCAGCCAAGCTGGGCCGTGCCGACCGAGGGCTGCTTTTTCCCGCCCAGCCTGTTCACCAACGTCTCGCCGGCTTCGACCGTGGCCCGGGTCGAAATCTTCGGGCCCGTCATCGCGGCGATGAGCTTCCGCACGCCGGCGGAGGCCGTGCAACTGGCCAACAACAGTGAGTACGGGCTGGCCGCCAGCGTGTGGAGCGAGTCGATCAATCTGGCGTTGGACATCGCGCCGAAGCTGAAAACTGGCGTGGTGTGGGTCAACACCACCAACCAGTTCGACGCCGCCGTCGGCTTCGGCGGTTACAAGGAGTCGGGCTTCGGGCGCGAGGGCGGCTTGGAAGGCACCTACGCCTATACCAAGCCACGCCGCGATAAGGCGCGCGAGGCTTGGAAGGAGCCGGATCCGTTGCCCAAGGCAAAGCCGGCGGAGGGCAGCCCGCTAGGCATCGATCGCACGCCGAAACTGTATGTCGGCGGCAAGCAGGCGCGGCCGGATGGGGCCTACAGCCGGCCGGTTCTGGCACCGGACGGCACGATCCTGGGCGAGGTCGGCGAAGGCAACCGCAAGGACATCCGCAACGCCGTGGAGGCCGCGCGCAAGGCGGCCGGTTGGGCCAGCGCCAGCACCCACAACCGGGCGCAGATCCTCTACTACATCGCCGAGAACCTCGAGGCGCGGGCCGACGAGTTCGCCGCACGCCTGTCCGCCATGACCGGCGCCAAGCCCAGGGCCGCCCAGGCCGAGGTCGCGTCAAGCGTGGCACGCCTGTTCAGCTATGGCGCCTGGGCCGACAAGTTCGACGGCGCGGTCCATTCACCGCCCTTGCGCGGTGTCGCTCTGGCGATGAACGAGCCGATCGGCGTGCTGGCAGTGGCCTGCCCCGACATTCCACCGCTGCTTGGTTTTGTCAGCCTGGTCGCACCGGCGATCGCCATGGGCAACAGGGTAATCGCCCTGCCGTCGGAACGTCATCCGCTGTCGGCCACAGACCTCTATCAGGTCTTCGACACCTCCGATGTGCCGGGCGGCGTGGTCAACATCGTCACGGGCGACAAGGACGCGCTGGCGTCGGTGCTGGCAAAACACGACGCCGTCGACGCCATATGGTATTGCGGCAGCCCGCAGGGCTCGGCGGACGTCGAACGCGCCTCGGCCGGCAACCTGAAGCAGGTCTGGGTTGACAATGGAAGCGCGCGCGACTGGCTGGACCCGGCCGACGGCGAAGGCGAGGTGTTCCTGCGCGCGGCTACGCAGGTGAAGAACGTCTGGATCCCCTACGGCGAGTAGCGGCTGGCCACCCGGTGGCAGTGGGCTGACATCGCAATCGTTATGGCTGCATTGACGGGCCGGCACTTGCCGCGCCCGCCCGCGGCTGACAGTCTCGCTCGTCGTTCCTCAAGCCAGACAGCGAAGCGCCGCCATGACCACGCTAGGCTTCTTGCCCCAGGAGATCATCCGCAAAAAGCGTGACGGGTTGCCGCTTTCGGCTAACGAGCTTGACCAGTTCATTGGCGGTGTCGTCGACGGCAACGTGACCGAAGGCCAGATCGCCGCCTTCTGTATGGCCGTCCTGTTGAAGGGCATGACAATGGCCGAGCGGGTCGCCTTGACCCGCGCCATGACCCACTCCGGCGAAGTGCTCGATTGGTCCCATCTCGACGGGCCGGTCCTGGACAAGCACTCCACCGGCGGTGTCGGCGACAAGGTCAGCCTGATCCTCGGACCCGCGATCGCGGCGTGCGGCGGTTACAATCCCATGATCTCGGGCCGGGGTCTTGGCCACACGGGCGGCACCCTCGACAAGTTCGACGCCATCCCCGGCTATCAAAGCCAGCCGGACCTGGACACGCTGCGTCGCGTTGTGCGTGATGCAGGCACGGCAATCATTGGTGCCACCGACGACATCGCCCCGGCTGACCGACGCATATATGGCATCCGCGATGTGACCGGGTCGGTCGAATCCATTGACTTGATCACCGCGTCCATCCTGTCGAAGAAGCTGGCTGCGGGCCTCGATGGATTGGTCATGGATGTGAAGGTCGGGTCCGGCGCCTTCGCCTCGAAACTGGACGATGCCGTCGCGCTGGCCGAGAGTATCACGGAGGTCGGTACGGGGGCCGGAACACCGACGGTCGCACTGGTAACCGACATGAACGAGGTGCTGGGCACCAGTGCCGGCAACGCGGTCGAGGTCGCCGAGGCCGTGGATCTCTTGACCGGCGGCGCCCGCGATAGGCGGCTCTATGCCAAGACCCGGGCGCTGGTTGCCGAGGCCCTCGTGCTCGGGAATCTGGCGGAGGACAGCGACGCCGGCGGCCAGGCCTTTGATCACTCCATCGATAGCGGAGCGGCGGCGGAACGGTTCGGCCAGATGGTTGCCGGCCTGGGCGGCCCGTCGGATTTCGTTGACCGTTACGCGTTTCACCTGCCCACGGCCGCCATCGTGCGCGATGTCGAAGCAAACCAGGCGGGTATTGTAACGTCCATCGATACGCGCGCGATCGGCATCGCGATCGTCACCATGGGCGGCGGGCGAACCCGGCCTCAGGACGCGATCGATCACGCTGTTGGCCTCACCGATATCGCCGGTATCGGACACCGTGTCGGCCCCGGGGACCGGCTGTTGGCACGGGTGCATGCCTCCAGCGAGGCGTCGGCGGAGAGAACCGTGGAGGCATTGCATCAGGCCTTCACGATCGGCGACGAGGCGCCGGCCGAGCGGCTGCTGATCGCCAAACGCGTCACCGCGCCCACGCCATGACCGCGGAGGCGGCCGCACCCGCCGACCGCGTCGCACGGGGGATCGGGCTTTACGTGCTGGCGATCCTGCTGCTCGCGAGCATGGACGCTGTGATCAAGTGGCTGTCGTCCGACTACCCCACCCAGCAGATCGTCTTTTTCCGGGCTGTGTTCGGCCTGTTGCCGCTAATGGCCATCTTGGCCATTCGCCGCCGGTTTCGGGATCTTCGGACGCGGCGTCTGGGCGGCCAATTGGGACGCGGCGTACTGTCCGCCTGTGCGGCGCTGTGCTTCTTCTACGCATTCGGCCAGATGCCGCTGGCGGACGCCTACGCCATCGCCTTCGCCTCACCACTCTTCGTTACAGCCTTGAGCGTGCCGCTGCTGGGCGAGCCCGTCGGTCGGCACCGCTGGATCGCCGTCGGCATCGGCTTTGTCGGCATTCTGGTCGTCTTGCGGCCGGGCCAGGCCGGCCTTGACCAGTTTCTGACGCTTGGCGCGGCCGCTGCCCTGGCGGGCACCTTCTTCTTTTCCCTGTCGGTGGTGCTGATCCGGCGCATGACCCGCACGGAATCAAACGCTTCCCTGGTCTTCTATGCCGCACTCGTCACGATCGTGGTGTCAGGCGTGGGGCTGCCGTTCGGGTTCGTCTGGCCCGATCCGTGGGACCTCGCCCTCATGGCCCTTGTCGGCCTGCTGGGCGGCTTCGGCGTCATCTTCGTCACCGAAGCGTTCCGTTCCGCGCCCGTGTCCATCCTGGCGCCGTTCGAATACACCGCCATGATCTGGGCGCTGATCTACGGCTATTCGATCTGGGGCGACCTGCCTGACGGCTGGGTCCTGGGCGGCGGTGCGATCGTCATCTGCAGTGGGCTTTACATCCTGCACCGTGAAACACGGCGACATACGAACCGTGCGGCGACCGAGCGGCTGGCGATGGCGCCCGTCAACCAAACGGGCGCCAAGGACGAGAACTGATCGGGTTTGGGTCGGCGGTTGTCGGCATGCCATAGTGGTGGGCTGACAACCAAAGAGCCGCCCCGTTCCCATGCCGACCAGTGACGATCGACTGCAACACCTGCCGAAGGCAGAACTGCACCTGCACCTCGAAGGCGCGGCCACGCCCGATCTCGTGCGACGACTGGCGGCGCGCAACAAGATGACCTTGCCGGACGATCTGTTCGATGCCGACGGCGATTTTCTCTGGGCCGACTTCCTGCACTTTCTGCAGGTCTTCGATGTTGCCAGCAGCGTGATCCGCACGCCGGAGGATTATCGCGACCTGACCTACGAGCATTTGATGGCGTCGGCGGCCGAAGGCGGCATCTATGCCGAGCTGATGTCGTCGCCGGACCATGCGGCGTTGGCGGGCCTGTCCTATGCCGGCCATCTGGAGGGCATCGCGCAGGGGATTGAGGACGCCAGACGCGACAGTGGTATCGAGGCCCGGATCATCGTGACCTGTGTTCGGCACTTTGGCGTGGAACGCTGTCTGGCGGTCGCCCGCGACGCCGTGCGCCATCCGCACCCGTTGGTGACAGGCTTTGGCATGGGGGGAGACGAGGCCGGTTTTCCGCCGGCCCAATTCGCCGATGTTTTCAGGATCGCGGCCGAGGAAGCCGGCTTGAGCTGCAACGTGCATGCCGGCGAGTTCGGCGGCCCGGAAAGCATTCGCGGCGCGCTCGATGCCCTGCCGGTCAGCCGGCTCGGTCACGGCGTGAGGGCGATCGAGGACCCGTCCCTCGTGGCTGAGCTCGCCGAACGCGGCACCGTTTTGGAAGTCTGCCCGATGAGCAACATCGCCACCGGCGTGTTCCCGTCTCACGACCACCATCCGCTGCCAATTCTGCACGAGGCTGGCGTGCGGTGCACGCTGTCGAGCGACGATCCGCACTATTTCGGCAGTTCGATCGGGCGGGAATATGCGAACGCCAGCGTGATGTTCGGCTATGACGAGGAAGCGCTGATCGGCTTCACGCGGACCTCTCTTAAGGCGGCCTTCGTCGACGAGGCAACACGAGACCGGCTGCTGAACCGGCTGGACGCGTATCAGTAATCCCACTCGACGGAGAAGCCGACCCGGCTGCCCCGCGTGCCGACACCGCTTTCGACCGTGATGTTCGGCGTCAGTTCGATTTCGACCGAAACCTCGCTGTCTCCCGACTCCACCCCCTGATCGACCTCGACATAGACGTTGTCGGTGATGTTCTGGCCGATGCCGATCGCGGTTTCGCCGCCCGGCGTCGTCGTGAAATCCACCCGATCGAAGCCCAGGGTCTGACGCACCTCTTGCAGCAGTCCAGGACCGCCACCGCCAATGCCGGCAAGCTGGCCGGCGGAAGCCGCCAACTGAACCGCCTCGAACGCTGTAAGGCTGTCCGACGCCCGACCAAATAGGATGATCGCCAGGATCTCGCTTTGCGGCAAGGGCGGCTGAGACGTGACCTCGATACCAGGGTCCGACGCCCGGCCGGTCACGGCCAAGGTCGCCGTGATGCTGTCAACCGTGGTCGTGGCCTCGAAGTTGAGCAGCGGGTCGATGGGGCGCCCGTCGAACCGGATGCTGCCTTGCGTAAACTCCAGATGCCGGCTCAATACGTCGTAGGAGCCACGGCGCAAATCGAGACTGCCACGGATCGATGGCGCGTTTAGAGTTCCGGCAACCGTCAAATCACCGGCGAACTCCGCCTCCAGGCCACTGCCGCGCACAAACACCTGGTTGGGGGCGGATACTTCGACGTCCAAAGCGATGTCGAACGCGGTAGCCGTCTGATCACCGGCCGCGGCGGCGCGCGCGCGTTCGATCCTTTCCGCCTCCTCCGGCGTGGAGGGGTTGATCTCGATCACGTCGATGGTCGGAACGGAGGCCGTACCGAGATTGTCCAGTCGCGCCTCGACCTGTTCCAGCCGCACCGTGCCGCTTAGCTCGCCGCCCTGGGCCAAGCTGCCCGTGAAGGTCAGGTTCGCATCGGCGATCGCAGCCACCGCCGGCATGTCCAACAGCGCCGCATCGTCCGCCTGCACCTGAACCTCGACCGGCAGGCCGCGGCTCGGGTCCAGGGTAATCGAGCCAGAGCCGCCTATGGTGCCGCCATTGGGCGTCTGGGCGGTCAGCCGGCTCACCACCAGCTCGTCGGTGCTGGCATTCATGTCGATCTCGATGGCCGTCAGCTCCACGCCATAGAGCGCGTTGCGGAACGAGCCATCGCGCAGATTGACCGTACCGCTGGCGGTCAGGTCGGACATGCTGCCACTGGCGGTCAGGTTGATGGCCAAGGTGCCGCCAACCGTATCCGCCCCGGCCGCCAGCAACGGGTTCAGAACCGAGAGGTCGAAGCTGCCCTCGCCCGTGACCTGGACACTGCCGGCGCCGCCCGTCGGCACCGTACCGGTGACCGAAAGCCGGCTGCCGGTGCCGGTCAGTTCGCCATCGAACTGGGTGCTGCCGGCCGACAGCGTGCCCGTAACGGAGACGTCGTAGCTGCCGAGGCCGACCGCTTCAGTCTCCGGCGTGCCGACACCGGTGGCGCGCAAATCGTACTGGCCTTGCGGCGCGTCGGCGGTGCCGGAGATGGTAGCCGAGCCGTTGATGACGCCGGTGACTTCGGCCCCCGGCGCGGCCAGCGCAACCAGCCGCAGGGGGACATCCGAGGCATTCACGTTCAGGTTCAACGCCTCCGCAACGGTGCCGGAAACCTGGAGGCTGCCGCCGGCCGCCGTCAGCGACATGCTGCCCAGATCGATCGTGCCGTCTTCGCCGATCGTGATCGTATTCGGAGAAGCCAGGGCGAAGCTCTCGCCCGACGCGGATAGCGCCAGCGTTTCCAGGGCGATCGAAATCGTGTCCGCAATGCTGACCTGTCCGGCGCCCGAGACGGCGGCGCCCGATTGCTGGCCGTCGACGGTCCAAGACATCGATGCCGGCGAACCGGTCGCCGTCGCGCGCAGCGTCGAAAAGTCCAACCCGCCGGCCAGTGCGCTGGTGCCGTCGACCGAGGCATCGAAGGTGAGATCGCCTGCCGGATCATCCAGGGTGGCGACGATCGCCGCCGTGCCGAACCGCTGGCCGGCGACATCGAGCGTCGTCGCGTCGATATCGGCGTCGATCGACGGCACCGTGCCCAGATCACGGCCGGTAACGTCGAACTCCAGCCCGCCGGCGCTGACCAGATCGGCGTAGCTGGCGCCGGTCGCGGAGCCGCGCAGGCGGATGCCGTCGCTGCCGAGAATGTCGTCACCATTGGCGGTCAGGGTCAGCGTCTCGACCGAAACGTCAGCGGCGTCAACCGCCTGCGCCACTGCGGTTAGGTCCAGGCCGGGCGTGCCCAGAAGATCCGTCGCGTCGGCGGTAACCTCAAGCGAACTGGCGGTTGCCACGTCGCCGAAAGCCAGCCCCGTACCGGTGACCCGCAACTGCGCCGTCTGGCCGTCCTCATCGGTCTGATCCAAGGTGACGGCTAGGGTCGCCGCGCCGGTCAAGGGCTGGTCGATCAACTCGTCCAGGCTCGAAAGATCGTCGACCTGGCCTTCCAGACTGCCGACGGCCGCCAACGTGGTCGGGTCGAAGCGGATCGTACCGTCGAGCTGCAGGGAGCCGAATTGCAAGCTCACCGTCTCAAGGTCGATCGGGCTATCGCCAGAGGGGTCCAACGGCCGTGAATCGATGGTGAGCGCGACCGGCCGGCCGCCGACCGAGCCCGTCAGGTCGATCGAACCGGTGATCGCCGACGGGATGTCGGTGAGATCGGCGTTCAGCGTCAGATCCTCGACCGTTTCACCGCTGGCATTTACCGCGCTCGAGGTCAGGGCGACCTGCGCCGACAGGGCATCAAGCGGCCCGCTGATGCTGGCATTGGCTTGGGCGGACCCGTCTATATCGGGCGCGATGGCGGCAAGGTCGCTGACCGTGACATCCGCCTCGGCCGCCACGTTCGCGCCGTCCCAACTGCCGGTGGCGTCGATTTCGGCGGATTGGCCGGCCAGCGTCACCGATGCCTGGCTGATCGTTCCGGCCAGCGAGCCGTCGGCATCGACCGTCAGCTGCCAACTGTCGCCCAGCAAGCCATCGGCCACCGCTTGTCCCAAGCCGAGCCCATCGGCCGTGGCGTCGATGCTGGCGCTGAAGGCGTCGTTTTCGAGGGACAGAGCAATCGTGCTTTCGAGCGCGCCGGACAAGGATTGACCGGCGAGATCGGCCAGCAAGCTGGCATCCGTGACATTGACGGTACCGTCGAATTGGATTGCGCCGCCGTCGAGCGCCGCCGAACCAGCGCCGTCGACCGTTCCCACCGGCGCTGTGACCGATAGCTGGCTCAGCGCGACGGTCGACAGGCCGTCGATCTGGCCCGAAGCCGAGAGGTTCAACGTGGTCGCCAGAGGTGCCAGCGCCGCATCGGCCAATGTCAAGTCGGAGGCGTCAAGCGTGGTCGCAAACGCGATGGTCGGCTGCGGGTCTTGCAGACCGTCCGGGAACGAGGCATCGACCGTCAAATCCAGCGCGCCGACCTGCTGACCGGAGGCCACGACATCGGTCCCGGTGACCGAAACATCCACCGTCGGCAACTCGACCGTACCCCCGACATCGATGGCGACTGTCAGCGACGACCAGTCCGCGTCCGACACATAGGGGTGGACCAATGCCGGCGTGTCGGCATCGATCGTCAGGCTGACGCTCAATGCGCCGTCCGCGGCAACGCCGCCCGTGGCGGTTATCGTGCCGACGCCGCCGTCCAGATCCGCCTGTTCCAAACTGAGGCTGCCATCGTCGCCGATCAGCAGCGACAGGTCCAAGGTGACCGGTTGCCGGCCAAGGGCGGCAAGGTCGGTGCCTTCGACATTGCGGATCTCGGACTGGGTCGACAGGTCGAACCGCTGGCCGCCTTCCACCGTCGTCAGGTTGGCGGTGACGTCCACATCCGCGTCCGCGCTCTCGATCCGCGCCTCGGCGGACATGTCGCCGCCGGGGTTGCGAATTGTTGCCGTTACCGTCGCGGCATCGAGAGATTCGGTGTCGATGACGATCTCGCCCAGATCCATGGTCACGTCGATCACCGGTTCGCCCGACAGGTCGGTGGCCCCGATGTCGAAGTCGAGGGACCCGACCGAGCCGACGCCTGTGTACGAAACGCCAGCCGCCGATCCGGTGACGTGAAGTCCGTCGGCGCCCAGGATGTCGACGCCATCCGCACTGAGATTGAGCGTCTCGACCGCAGCGGTCGCGGCCTCGACAGCGCTGGCATTCACCGTTACGTCGATGCCGGGCGCCGCCAACAGGTCCGATCCGGATGCCGAGAGTTGCAGCGCGCCGATCGAAACACCACCGGGCACGGAAAGCTGATCGGCCGACACTTGCAGGTCGGCCGACTGACCCGCGTCCTCAGCCCAATCCAGGGTCAGTTCGACGCTTGCCTGACCGCTGATCTCCTGGCCGTGCAGGTCGTTCAGCGACGCAAGATCGTCGATCCCGCCGCTCAACCCTCCCGTCGCCGCCAGCGTCGTCGGATCGAAACGCACCGAACCGGCCAGCTGAAACGCGCCGAACGACAGGCTCAAGGTCTCGAGATCGATCGGGCTGGTTCCGGACGTGTCGATCTGCTGGCTGGTCAACGACACCGCGACGGGTTGGCCTTGGGCCGTCGCCGCTATGTCGATCGTTCCGGATGGCGCGGAAGGAAGGTCGGTCAGGTCGGCGTTGATCGAGATGTCCGTGAACTGCTCGCCACCCGCCGTCAGCGATGCCGATGTCAAGGTGAGTTGGGTCGCCAAGAACTCCGGCACGCCCTGCACGGCGGCCTCGACATCGACCGAACCCTCCATATCGGGAACCAGTTGCTGGAGTGCCGAGACGGTGGCGGACACCTGGCCGTCGACCGCCGTGCCGTCCCAACTGCCCTGCACTGTGGCCCCCACCGACTGTCCAACGACCGACACCGTTGCATCGGACACGGTGCCCGCGGTGGTTCCGTCCGCCGTGACAGACAGCGTCCAGCTATCACCCAACAGGGCTTCGGCCTGTTGCTGGCCAAAACTGACTTCATCCGCCGAGGCATCGAGGGTGGCCGACACGGCATCACCCGCCATCTGGGCGTTCACATCGACTGCCAAACTACCGCTCAGCGGCAGACCGGACAGGCTTGCGAACTGGCTGGCGTCGGGAACATCGATGTTGCCATCGAAAGCGATATCCGAGCCATCAATAAGGGCACTGCCGCTGCCGCTAACGGTTCCCGCCGGCACGGTGGCCGATAGGCTGTTGAGGGTAACGGTCGAGGTATCGTCCAGGGTGCCGGAGGCCGCGAGATCGACGGTCGTGAGCAAGGGATCGAGGTCCGCGTCGCCGAGTGCGAACCCGTTGGCGTTGAGAGACAGGTCAAACCCGATCGATGACGTCGCGTCGGCCAGACCGTTCGGCAGGCTGGCGTCGATTGTTGTGGAAAGATCGTCCGCAGAGATGCCGGCGATGGCAAACTCCTCTGCGTCGATCGTGACGGTCGCGATTGGGGCCTGGCGTGTGCCGGCCAGCGTCACGTTCAGTTGCAAATCGGACCAATCGGCGTCGGGCAGGATCGATGCAAACAGCGTCGAGGCCCCGGCCGTGAAGCTGAGATCTCCGCTTAACTCGCCCGTCGCCGCCAGGGACCCGCTGGCCGACACGCGACCGGCGGCGGCATCGAGACCCAGTGTCTCCAGGGAAAGGCTGCCATCGTCGCCCAGGGTGCCGTCGACATCGACGATCACCTCGCCCGCCAGCATGGGCTGGATATCGGCCGGCATCAGGGCCGCGATGTCGGACCGGACCGAAAGCCTGAAGACACGGCCGTCGTTCGCACGCTCTATGCTCGCGCTGCCAGATGCAGATGCCAGGTCGCCGACCGTCGCGGCCAGATCCGCGGCGAAGGCATCGAGCGTACCATCGCCCTGCAAGCTGATCGATACGGGGGTGTCGAGCGGCCAGCCGGCCAAGCCGGCAATCAGGCCCTCGCGCGGTTCGTCCACCGACAGGTCGAAGGTCAGGCGGCCGCCGGAGACAAAGGACGCGTTCAGACCAATATGGCCGGGCGGACCGTCCAGCCGGTCGATGGTCAGATCGGTGCGCAGACCCTCGGACGGTTCGCCGAGTTGGGCGTCGCCGGAGACCGAAAACGCCATCGGTTCGCCGACCAGATCCGTCGGCAGTTCCACGCGATCGACGCTCAGCCGGTCGAGTTCGATGTCAAAGGGAAGCGATGGCGGCTCAAGCGGCGTTGGTTCCTCGGGCGCGGCGGAGGTCGACGGTGCGGGCTGGCGGAGCATGGCCACGGTGCCCGCGTCCAGGCTGACGACATGAAGGCGGCCGCCGATCAGGGCGAAAGGTGCCCAGTCCAAGGCCGCGCGGTCGATGGTCAACCATTGGCCGTCCCGATCGGACAGGGCGACATCGCCGACGGTCAGGTCAAATGGCACGAAGCCGTCGATCCGACCGATCTCGACGCCGCTGTCCTCGCTGGATGCCAGACTGGAGATCAGCGACGCGAGTTGCCGTTGACCGATGCCGGTGTTGAACCAGGCCACAGCGACGACAAGCAGCACCAAAAGGAAGGCCACCAGCCCTAGCAGGCCGATCAATATGCGACGGACAATACGCATCAGCTAGACAGCTCTATCAAAAGGACTGACCCAGACTGACATAGAACGCGAAATCCTCGCCATCCCCATCGCGCGGGTTCAGTGGGAAAGCGACATCAAAGCGAATCGGACCGAAGGACGTGTAATAGCGCAAGCCGACACCGGCGCCGAACTGAAGTTCCTCCTCAAAGTCCGGATAGCTGGACGAATAGACCTGGCCAAAATCGACGAACGGCACGACACCGAAATCCCCGGCGAAACGCCAGCGCAGTTCCAGGCTGCCCTCGATCAGGCTGCGTCCGCCCTCGGGGTCGCCATCGGCTTGGCGCGGTCCGATGCCCTGAAACTGGTAGCCACGGACCGAGCCGCCGCCGCCGGCGTAGAACCGGTAGTTGGCTGGAATATCGGCATTCGAGTCGCCGAAAATGGTGCCGATCGCACCCCTAGCGGCGACGACGAACTCACCATCCGTTCCAAAGTCCTCATAGATCGAGCCATCGAGGCGGGTGATGTAAAAATCGCTGCTTGACCCCAAGAAAGACGGAAAGGGCCGGAAGTCGAGACCTAGGCGGAAACCTTCGTGCGGGTCGAGAAGATCGTCGGTCGTGTCCCAGTTCACGGTGGCCGGCAGACTGACCAGGAAAAACTCGTTCGTCTCGTCACCCTGGGTGATGCGCGATTGCTCAATCGACAGGCCGAGCGACGCGGTGATTTCGTCGGTGATCGGCCGTTCAAGCGAGACGGTGCCCTGAACGGCGCGCCGCAGGAACGCATTGTCCACCTCGCGCGTGGCGTCCAGCGACAGGTTCAGGTTCTGCTCAACCCGCAGGAAGTCCGGCTTGGTGAAGCTGAGGCCCAGCAGATAGCTGTAGTCGGTGACCGAGTTTTCCAGAATGTTGCCGACCTCACCGCTGATGCGCAGTTGCTCGGCATTGCCGAACAGGTTGCGGTGCCCCCAATAGGCATTAGCGGAGATGCCCTCGGACGTCGCGTAGCTGCCACCGAAGCCAAAGAAGCGCGGCGGGCGTTCCTGCACCGTCACGGTCACCGGCAACTGGCCGTCCTCGTTCAGCTCTTCGGCTGGATCGACATCGACGACGCTGAAGATGCCGAGATCGGAGAACCGGTTACGCAGCTCGGTGATCTCCTCGGGCCGATAGGGATCGCCGGGCTGAAACGGCACACGGTTCTGAAGAAACTCCGGGTTCGTGCGCTCCTCGCCCTGAATCGTCACGGGACCCATCGTTGCCAGCGGCCCAGAGACGCCCTCGAACGTCAGCGCCATCGTGTGTTCGGTCAGGTCGACCACCGCACGACGCTCTGGCACCGCCGCAAAAGGATAGCCCAGCATCTCGACCCGGCTGACGATGAAGCTTTCCGTGTTCAACACGGAGACCGCACGAGCGGGATCGCCGGGCTGCAAGGGCAGGATCGACCTGTTGACCAGGGGGGTCATCGGCGCGCCGGTTTCCAGGTTCGAGACCAGGTCGATCGACGACACGATGTATTGCGGACCCGGATCGACGGCGACGTCGATGGCGACCGAGCTGTCGTTGGGCAGCGCTCTCAGCCGGTCGAGCAGGCCATCACTGTCGAGCGCGAAGCCGTCAACAGTGACCGAGACCGAACCGGAATAGTACCCCTCGGACCGAAGTGCCGCCGCGAAGCGGTCTTCGTCGGCGTCGACTTGGCGCAAAAGAACGTCCGGCTCGACACCTCCCTGCTCCTCGGCGTCGTCCTGCAGGGTTAGCAGGTTCGAGCTGACGCGCAGCGCCTCGGCCAACTGTTCATCGTCGACCTCTTGGATTGTAACTTCGTAGGTGAGGGCCCACGTTGACAGCGGAACCGCGATTGCGATCGCCGTGAACGACGCGATTCGCCCGAAACGACGAGACACCCGCCGGGACAGATCAGAACTCGTTTGGCGGGCGCGTTCGGGCATCGCGAATCACGGGCTGCTGCACAGCGAATCAACATACGTTAAAAGCAACATCTGAACAAAATTATCGTCCGGTTGGTTCTGGCAACCTCTACGCCTATAGTCCGCCGCCGTTTTTCATACAGTCGAGCACGTTTTCCATGCGCCTGCGCAATATCGCCATCATCGCCCATGTCGACCATGGCAAAACCACCCTGATCGACGTTCTGTTGCGACAATCGGGTGCGTTTCGGGACAACCAGCAGGTTGCCGAACGCGCGCTCGATTCCAACGATCTGGAACGCGAGCGGGGCATTACCATCCTGGCGAAATGCACGTCGCTGGTTTGGAACGACGTCCGCATCAACATCGTCGACACGCCGGGCCACGCCGATTTCGGCGGCGAGGTGGAGCGCATCTTGAACATGGTCGACGGAGTGGTCGTGCTGGTCGACGCGGCCGAGGGGCCGTTGCCGCAGACGAAGTTCGTGGTCGGCAAGGCCTTGGCCCTTGGCCTGCGCCCGATCGTCCTTATCAACAAGGTCGATCGCAGCGACGCGCGCCCGCACCAGGTTCTGGACGAGGTGTTCGACCTGTTCGCCGCCCTGGACGCGGACGAGCATCAACTGGACTTCCCGACGCTCTATGCCTCGGCGAAGGAAGGCTGGGCCGCCACCGACCCGGACGGTCCGCGCGAAAACATGGCGCCGCTGTTCGACCTGATCCTGGACCACGTTCCCGAGCCGTCGGTGACGCCGGACCAGCCGTTTCGCATGCTGGCGACGACGTTGGAGGCAAATCCCTATCTCGGGCGACTACTCACGGGCCGGATCTTGAGCGGTGCGGTGAAGCCGAACATGCCGATCAAGGCGCTGTCGCGGGACGGACGCGTGGTGGAGCAGGGCCGGATCAGCAAGGTGCTGGCGTTTCGCGGGCTAGAGCGGCAGGGCATTGAGCTGGGCGAAGCCGGCGACATTGTCGCGATCGCGGGCCTGAGCGAGGCGACCGTGGCCGATACGCTGTGCGACCCTTATGTGGCCGAACCCATCGAGGCCGATCCGATCGACCCGCCGACTCTGTCCATGACGTTCTCGGTCAATGACAGCCCACTGGCAGGCACGGAAGGTGACAAGGTTACCAGCCGGGTCATCCGGGCACGGCTGTTGCGCGAGGCGGAAGGCAATGTCGCGCTGAGGGTGACCGAATCCGCCGAGCGGGACGCGTTCGAAGTTGCCGGCCGCGGCGAGCTGCAGCTGGCGATTCTGATCGAAACCATGCGCCGCGAGGGCTTCGAACTGTCGATCAGCCGACCGCGCGTGGTCTACCGAACCGATCCTGACACCGGCGCCCGGTTGGAGCCGTTGGAAGAGGTCCAGATCGACGTCGATGAGGAGCATTCCGGCACGGTCGTGCAGAAGCTGTCCGAGCGCAAAGGCGAGCTGATCGACATGCGCCCGTCGGGCGGCGGCAAGCAAAGGCTGGTCCTGCACGTGCCGACCCGCGGTCTGATCGGCTATCATGGCGAGTTCCTGACCGACACGCGCGGCACCGGCGTGATGTACCGGCTGTTCCACAGCTACGTGCCGTACAGGGGGCCGATCGCAGGCCGGCATACGGGCGTGCTGATCGCCAACAGCGTGGGCGAGGCCGTCGCCTATGCGCTTTGGAACCTGGAGGACCGCGGGCCGATGATGATCGAACCGCAAACCCGGGTCTACGCCGGGATGATCATCGGCGAGCATACGCGCGGCAACGACCTGGAGGTCAACGTGCTGAAGGGCAAGCAACTGACCAACATAAGGGCCGCGGGCAAGGACGAAGCCGTCCGGCTGAGCCCGCCAATCGCCATGACCCTGGAACGGGCGCTAGCCTACATCAATGACGACGAGCGTGTGGAAGTGACGCCGAAATCGATCCGGCTGCGCAAGGCCCTGCTGGACCCCCACGAGCGCAAGCGGGCGCAACGGCAGGCGGAAGCGGCAACCGCCTAAAAGCACATCGGCAGGCTGTACTTTATTCGAAATCCTGCTCACGTTATCGTGAAAAGCAACGCGTTGACTCGGCTTTCGTCGGTTGGCGCGATAAATCGATACGCCCTGAACAGGGAATGACCGCTCACGTTAATGGAGTACCCCCATGCGCCGTGCCGCCCTTAGCCTGTCTGCCTCATTGATTGCCCTGACCGCCTGGTCGGCACATGCCGCCGATTTCCACTGGGCGGCCCAGACCGATCCCTCCACCATGGACCCGCACGCGCGCAACATCGCGCCGGTGTTGAGCTTTCTGAACAACATCTATGAAGGGCTGGTCCGGCGCGGCCCGGACATGGCGATCGAGCCGTCGCTGGCCACCAGTTGGGAACCTCTCGGCGATGATGGCTGGCGCTTCACCCTGCGCGAAGGCGTCACGTTCCACAACGGCAACGACTTCACCGCCGACGATGTCCTGTTCTCGTACGAGCGCGCCTCGTCGGAGGCATCGGACGTGCGGTCCTGGTTCGCGTCAATCGAGGACGTCCAGGTGGTCGACGATTACACGATCGACTTTCTTACCTCGCGCCCCGATCCGCTGTTTCCCACGGGTATCGCCAACTTCATGATCATGGATCGCGAGTGGGCAACGGAAAACGGCGCGGAGTCGCCGGTTACGGAGGGTGACAACTACGCGACCCTGAACGCCAACGGCACCGGTCCGTTCCAACTGGTCTCCCGCGCGCCCGACATCGAGACCGTGGTCGAGGCCTATCCCGGCTGGTGGGACGTGGTCGAGCACGATATCGACCAGGCCACCTTCACGCCGATTACCAGCCAGGCGACGGCGGTCGCGGCCCTGATTTCGGGCGAGATCGATTTCTTCGAGCCGATCCCGCTGCAGGATGTGCCGCGCATCGAATCCAATCCGGACCTGTCACTCACCGAAGGGATCGAAGCGCGGGTGATCTTCTTCGGGTTCGACCAAGCATCAGACGCGCTGTCCTACTCGTCCGTCGAGGGCGCCAACCCGTTCCAGGACCCGCGCGTGCGCGAGGCGGTCTATCGGGCGATCAATGTCGACGCAATCGTCCAGACCATCATGCGCGGCAACGCCCAGGCGACCGGCCTCTTGATCAGCCCGTCGGTGAACGGCTGGACGGCTGAATCGGACCAACGTCTCGAATACGATCCGGAACGGGCCCGCGAACTGCTGGCAGAGGCCGGCTATCCGGATGGTTTCGACTTCATGCTGCGTTGTCCGAACGATCGCTACATCAATGACGAGGCGGTCTGCACGGCGGTGACGGGCATGCTGGAACAGATCGGCCTTGACGTCGATCTGCTGGCGGAGCCGGTCAGCCAGTACTTCACCAACCTGCGGGCCGGTGAGTTCGACATGTATCTGCTCGGCTGGTCGCCCGGCACGTTCGACGCCGAACATCCCGTGCGCTTCCTGATGGCGACGCCGAACGAAGAGGCGCGGCTGGGCAGTTGGAACTTCGGCGGCTATTCCAACCCGGATGTGGACACGTTACTGACCGCGATCCAAACCACCATCGACCCGGATCAGCGCCAGCAAGACATCGACGCGATTAACGCCATCCTGCGCGACGATGTTGTCTATGTGCCGCTGTACGTGCAGCCGCTGGTCTGGGCCAGCCGGGACAACGTCTCCGTGGTTCAGCGGGCGGACAATTTCTTCCTGCTGCGCTGGGTGAACATTGAGGAATAGCGGGCGATCGAGGCCGGGCCGATGGGCGAACTGCCGGGCAACGACCCGCAGCTTATGGTCATCCTGATCTTTGCCATCGGCTTCGGACTCGCGATCGCGATCAACCTCTACGGTCTCTGGCGCCTGATCTTCAAAGAGATGCGGTATCGGCCCGGTGATTTGTCCTCCGGCCCATCCGACCGCGACGACCGGATCGATTATCCGGCCGGTCCCGGCCTAACCGGGCGGCGTGCCAGACAGGGCATCGTCACCGACCGGCACCGCGACCACGAATAGCTGAAGCCGATCGGCGGTGGCCTCTACGGCCTGCCGATCGGCGATCAGCGTGCCGTTTGCCTCCACGGCGATGCCCGCAAGGCCGGCGGCGGCGGCCTTCTCTAACGTCGAAACCCCCACCACGGGCGGGTCCAAACGCTGATCCTGTTGCGGTTTCTTGACCTTGACCAGGACGCCACCGGTGGCCGTTGCCTCGCCGGTCTCGCGCCGCACGCGTTCCAACATGGCATCGGTGCCGTCCACGCCCTCGCGCGCGACCACCCTGCCGCCGCGAACGACCACCGCCTGCCCGATATCGGCGGCACCGATCTGCCGCGCCGCCGTCAAGCCAATGTCGATATCCGCGGTCGCAGCGGCGTCGGGGTGTCGGTCGGTTAGCGGCCCCGGAGGGATCAGCAGATCCTGCATGATCTCATGGGCGCCGATCAGTTTGACGCCCTCTTCCTCCAACCGCTGGCGGATCGCCTCTAACAGCGCGTTGTCGCCCAAGCTTCGAAAGCCGAAGCGAAGGATGAACTTGATCAGTTCCCAATCCGGCAACAGAGCCAGCAGGCTGGGCCGGCGCACGTTGCCGGCCATGCACAGACGGGCGATGCGGTTTTCGTGCAGCGCGCGCTTGATCTTGCCGGCCGCCCCAAGCCTGACCCAGATATGATCGACATCTTGGACCGTCGCCGGCTCGCAATGGCCCTTCAGGGCAAACACGAACACGGGCTGGCCGGCCGTCCGGCAACTGGCGATCAGTTTGCGAGGCAGGTCGCCGCTGCCGGCCGCGAGGCCGAGCGGCGACCCGTCAGTCATCATCCGATCGGCCGTCCTTAAGGTAAGACCTTTCGGAGTCTTGACTGATGAACTCAAGAATCTCCTGTGCGACCGGTTCGTCCTTGTAGAGCTCAAGCGCACGGCTGAAACGGTCTTGCATGTTGCCTGGTTCGCGGAACATCGTCTTGTAGACTTTGCGCAACGTGTTGATCTCTTCGCGCGACATGCCGCGTCGCTTCAACCCAACGATGTTGAGGCCGGACAGCCGCCCATCGTCAGCACCCATCACGATGGAACAAGGGATCACGTCAAATCGGATTGCCGCCATGCCACCGACATAGGCGTACGAACCAATCCGGGCAAACTGGTGCACTGCCGTCAGGCCGCCAATGAACACCTGCTCGCCGACCGTGACGTGACCGCCGAGCGTCACATTGTTGGCAAACAGGGCGCGCCGGCCGATTTGACAGTCATGGGCGACGTGCACGCCGATCATGATCAGGCTGTCATCGCCGATCCGGGTTTCGCCAGGGCCGTGCACGGTGCCGCGATGGGCGGTGACATGTTCGCGAATCTGGCAGTTCGCGCCAATCACCAGAGTCGTGGGCTCGCCCTGGTATTTGAGGTCCTGTGGCGCCACGCCCAGCGAGGCGAAGGGGAACACCTTGGTGCCGGCACCGATTGTCGAGTGGCCGTCGACGACCACATGGGACAAAAGTTCCACCCCGTCGCCCAGAACCACGTCCGGACCGACATGGCAGAACGGGCCGATCTTCACGCCGGTGCCGAGTTGCGCGTTTGGCGCGACGGCGGCAAGCGGATCGATGACTACGTGCGCGGAACGGTTTTCACTGTCTTTTGGCATAGCGCGGCGACCTTAGACCAGGCGGGTGCGCTAAGCGAGCGTTCTAAATTCAACCGTCGGGCGACGATGGCTGCGTCAGGCGTCGGCTTCATCTACGCTTCTCGGATGGATGATTCGCCTTCAACGAAAGACGCTTACCTGGCGCTTTGGGACTGGCGGCGCGCCGTCTTAGACGCCTATCGCCGGGTGCGCGACCAAACCGACAGCTCGATTGGCGCTTGGCACGGCTGGCAAGAGGCCCGTTTGGCCCTGTTCAACAACCACCCGCAATCGCCTATCGGAACGACGCGCCGCGAGGCGCCTGTCGCGCTGCCGTTTTTCGACTATGACGCCGACCTTCGCTTCGCCGTCGCGCTCACGGCGCCGGCGGATGACACCCCGCTTCTCGTACCCGCCGGCGACGACGGAACCGTCTCGTTAAGGCCGTTCGCGACGACCGATGGTCTCAGCAGCCGCCTTGGACGGGAACTGACGCTTTACTGGATCGAGCTTTATGGTGGGGGTGTGTTTCTGCCGTTCGGAGACCCGACCAATCGGCAGGAAACCTATGGCGGCGGGCGCTATCTGCTCGACACGATCAAGGGCGCGGATCTGGGCACCGATGCCGCCGGCCACGTCATTCTCGACTTCAACTTCGCCTACAATCCGTCCTGTGCCTATTCGGACGCCTACATCTGCCCCCTGGCACCGGAGGCCAACCGGCTGCCAGTAGCGGTCCGGGCGGGCGAGAAAGCGCCGCTCTCGATCGCATCTACCGGCCCTTGAACACCGGTCGGCGCTTGGCGAAGAAAGCGTCCCGACCCTCGGCGAAATCGGCCGAGCCAAAGAGCGCCGCTTGAGCATCGACCTCGGCGTCGAGGGCCTCGTCCAGCGATCGATAAGGTTCCGCGAACGCCCGCTTTGCGTAGGCCACCGACAGCGGCGCGGTTACCGCGATTTCCCTGCCGATCGAAATCGCGTCGCCGACGGCGTCGCCTGCGGCAAGGTGGTCGGCCAATCCCCAGTCTACGGCCTGGCGGCCATCGATGGGCCGTCCGGTGAATGCCAGCAGGCGTGCGCGGCCGACGCCGATACGCTGCGGCAAGATCCAGGTCGCGCCCATGTCCGGCATCAGCCCGACCTTGCCGAAGGCGCAAGACCATTGGGCATCCGCATCCGTGACCACGACGTCGCACAGGGCCGCGATCGACAGGCCGGCACCGTAGGCATAGCCCTCGATCGCGGCGATGATCGGCGTCGACATCTCGGCAATCTTCCTGACCAGCTGATGTGCCTCGCCAAGACGCACGCGTCCCTGGTCGGGCGTGATGCCCTCCATGCTCTTCAGATCACCGCCGGCACAGAAGTTGCCGCCGGCGCCGGTCAAGACGATTGCGCGGATCGCGGGCTCGGCGTCGAGATCGGCCAGGGCATCATGGAGTTCGCGGCGCATCGTCAGCGACAGTGCGTTGCGGCGAGCCGGTGCGTTCAGCGTGACGATGCCGATCTCCTGATCCCGCCTGACCGCAAGCTCCTCATAGCGACCATCAGCCATTGTGGTTCCTTCAGCCAATCCGGGTCCTGGCCAGTATGTCGGTATCGAGATCGAACCCGAAACCCGGACGGTCCGACAGGGTGATCCAGCCGTCCCCATCGACCGTCAGCGGCTCGGCCATGAAAAAGTCGCGCCGGTCGAGGCCCCATTCCGGTGGATCGAACGGGAATTCGAGCCACGGCGCGTCCGCCAGGCCCGCGGTCAGATGCGCGTTGGCCAACACGCCCCAGCCATTGGTCCAGGTATGCGGGGTGAAGGTCAGATTGTGCTCGGCGGCGGCATAGGCGACACGGCGCAGGCCGGTGATGCCGCCGACGAGTGCTGCGTCCGGTTGCAGGACATCAAGCGCGCCCTGCCCGATCAGTTCCCTGAACTCATAGAGCTCGCGGGTCATCTCGCCACCGGCGATGCGCACGTCCAGACGCTCACGCAAATGCCGCATGCCGTCATAGTCGGCGCGGTGCAGCGGCTCCTCCATCCAATAGACGTCAAGATCCTCCAGCGCCCGGCCCACCGCCAGCGCGTCCTTCACGGTCCAGGACGGATAGGTGTCGGCGGGCTGGCGCCAGCCCTGATTGCAGTCGACCATCAGGGTCAGCCGATCGCCGACCCGGGTACGGATTGCCTCCAGTGCCTTGATATCGTCACGCCAGTCACCGCGGTGAAACCGGACCTTCATGGCGCCGAACCCTTCGGCCAGACGGGCCTCGGCAACGTCGGCCATGGCATCCGGCCCCCGTAGCGTGCCGGACGAGGCGTAGGCACGGACGCGGTTCGACAAGCCGCCCAGCAGTTTCCAAACCGGCTGACCGGTCAGCTTTCCCGCAAGGTCCCACAACGCCAAGTCCAAGGGCCAACAGCGGCCATAATGAAAGTTGAGATTGCTCAGCACGCGCCAATGACGTTCGATCGCCAAAGGGTCCTGACCGACGAACAGGTGCTCGTGCCCCTCGAACCCCAGCATGACGTCGCCGGAGCCGATGCCGGTCAGGCCCGCGCTGGTCTCAACCTGAACGATCGTGGAATCGAACTGGGTGCGCGGGGTGCTGTCCCAACTGGCGCGGAAGGGCGGGTCGAGGTCCAGCCGGTGATGGCTGATCTCAATGGCGGTGATGCGGATGTCGGATGGGAGAACCGGGGTCATGCCGGCGACCATACAGCGTCAGGAACCCGATAGCACTCGCGATGCAAATCGCAGGAGATCGTCGTTGCCAGGGGTGCGCCAATTCGCCTGCAGCATGGTGGCGTTCTCCGGCTGGCGGATCTGGACCGCCAGCGCTGCAGGATCCAGTGCGGCGGCGGCCGACAACTCGAATGAATGATCGATGGAACCGGCAAAGCCGGCGAACAGGTCCGGCAGCGCACCAGCATCACGACCGCCGCCCATGGCGTCGGCCACACGCGCGAACCGACCGTCATCATTCTCCACGTTCCACCGCAACGTGGCGGCCATGGCGGCAGCGACGGCTTGTCCGTGATGGATTTTGACCATCGAGGCGAGCGCATGGCCGATCGCATGGGCGATCGCCGTGCCGGCATTGTCGATGGCCGTACCGGCAAAGGCGGCGGCAAGCTGCATGGCGCCGCGGGCCTCCAGGTCGGCCGGGTTTTGGATCGCGGACGGCAACGCGTCCACGATCATGCGAATGGCGGTCAGTGCGATGGCCGTGTTACCGGCGCTGGCGTTGCGATTGGTCGCCGCCTCCATGGCATGGACCAGCGCGTCCAACCCCGTCGCGGCCGTGAGGGGTGGCGGCAGGCCAACCGTCAGTTCCGGATCCAGCAGCACCTGGCGCGGCTTCAAGGCCCGCCCCCACAGCCATTGCTTGGCGCCCGTTTGATCGCTGAGGATCGCGGTGCGCGTCATCTCCGACCCGGTACCCGACGTGGTCGGGATCGCCAAAATGGGCAGGGTGCCGTCCGGCAGTGGTTCGCGGCCGAGCGCGAAGCGGGCGAGCGGGCCACCGCACGCCGCGCCCACCGCCACTGCCTTCGCCAGATCAAGTGCAGAGCCGCCGCCGAAACCGACGATCGCCGCGGCGGCACAGTCCTTGGCCTTCTCCGAGGCCCGCGCGGCATCGTGGAAGCCAGGCTCACCCTGGATCTCATCAAACACCGCGATCTTGAGACCCTCGCTGGCCAGGCCGCTCGTCAGCCGCGTCGTGTGGCCAAGCGCGGCAAGGCCCGGATCGGCGATGACCAAGATTGACCCACCATCGCCGGCGACCGCGCGCAGCAATGCGCCCGCGTGATCGATCGACCCCGGTCCACCGAAAATCGGCGGCATGCCATCAAGGTCATAGAGGCTTGCGGAAACCATGGCGGGCGCGGCTTGTTGTCCCAATGCTTCGGGAATCAATGGTGGGAACGGCGGTATTCATGCACATCGTACATGAATGGATCTGAACTCCCTGGCTTTGTTCGTGGAAGTTGCCGAAGCCGGCAGCTTCGCCGAGGTTGCCCGGCGGCGCAACATTGACCCGTCGTCTGTTTCGCGCGCGATCGCGGGCCTGGAGGACGCGCTGGACTTCCGGCTGTTCCAGAGAACGACCCGCCGCCTATCGCTGACCGAAGCAGGCGACACCTATCTGCAGCGTATCGCGCCGCTTGTGGACGAACTGGCGGCTGCCGCCGCATCGGCACTGGACATGTCGCAAGCACCGTCTGGCGTCCTTCGGGTAACGACATCGGTATCGTTCGGCCTCAAGGTGCTGGTGCCGCTGATCCCAGGCTTCAGGAAGCAATACCCGGACGTCGATATCGATCTGGAGTTGACCGACGCCAACCTGGACCTGGTGGCCGAGAGAATTGATCTCGCGATTCGGCTTGGCCTGCGGCCGACGGTCGATGCGGTCAGTGCGAAACTGATGGAGACACGCTATCGCGTCTGCGCCAGCCCCGGCTACCTGGAAGGGCGCGATCCGATCAGCGACCCTCGTCAGCTTTCCGAGATCGCGTGCTTGCGCTTTCCCTTCATCGGCTTTCGAAATCAGTGGACCTTCAGGTCACGGGCCGGCGATGTTGCGCAGGTACCGATCAACGGGTCTGTCACGGCGACCAATGCGCTTGCCCTTTTTCGACTGGCGATCGATGGCCAAGGGCCGGTGCTTCTCGCGGACTGGACCGTCGATGACGCGATCGCCGAGGGCAAGCTGGTCGACATGTTTCCCGGCTACAGCGTGACCGCAACCGACTTCGACACGGGTGTTTGGCTGGTCTATCCAAGCCGCGCCCACCTGCCGTCCAAAGTGCGTGTCTTCCTCGATTACTTGAAGCGGTCGGTGCGGCAAGGTTTGAACGAGCCGCCAAGCTTTGCCTGACCCCGACACCAACAAAAAGCTTACCGTCCTGATCGTCGGCGGCTATGGCAACTTCGGCGCGCGCCTGGTCGGCATGCTGTCGGACGAGCCGGGGTTGCGATTGATCATTGCCGGGCGCTCGCCGGCACGGGCGCAAGCGATGTGCGCCGGATCGGGCGCGGCGGAGCGTCGGCCGGCAGTGTTCGACCTGCATGGCGATATCGATGCCCAATTGGCCGCGTCGAAGCCAGACATCGTGGTCGACACAGCCGGGCCGTTTCAGGCCTATGGCGCTGACCCGTACCGGCTGGCCCGGGCAGCGGTCGCGTGCGGCATCGCCTACCTCGACATCGCCGACGGCCGCGCCTTCGTCTGCGGCATCGGCGCACTGAACGATCTGGCGATCGCCAACGACACGTTCGCGCTTTCGGGCTGCAGCTCCGTGCCCGCCTTGAGCGACGCGGTGCTGCGGCGGCTCGCCGACGGCATGACACAAACGGACCAGGTTGAGGGCGGGATCACACCCAGCGGACGACTGGCGATGGGGCTGAGCGTCATCCAGGCCATCGCCAGCTATGCCGGCAAGCGGGTCTCGGTCCGGATCGACGGGCAGACCGTTCATCGTCGCTGCCTAACCGACGGTCGACGCCATGTCCTGACCGTGCCCGGCGTCGTGTCGCTGGTGCCGCGCCGGTTCGGCCTGATCGACGTGCCCGATCTGGATCTGATGCCTAGGCGGTGCCCGGATCTGCAGACGGTCACGTTTGGCGCAGGCCTGCGACCGGGCATCGCGCATTATGCGGTGCGTCTGGCTGCCTGGGCGGTGCGACTGCGCCTGCTGCCGAGCCTGTTGCCGTTCGCGCGCCTCATGCAGAGGACCGCGCGCTGGATGGTCGGTGGCGAGCCGCGCGGCGGCATGTTCGTCCGCCTCTCGGGGCGCGACGAGGGCGGCCCGGCGACGCGCGAATGGGTGCTGATCGCGGAAGGCGATGACGGGCCGAACATCCCGCTGATGGCCTGCGTCGCGCTGATCCGGCGCATAGCCGCGGGCAGGCCGCCAACAGCCGGGGCGCGTCCCTGTCTCGACGAGTTGAGTTTGGACGATTTCGGGCCGCTGTTCAGCCGGTTCCAAATCTCGACGGGCGTTTGGCAAGAGCGTGCAGCCCAGCAACCGCTTTATCGTGAGTTGTTGGGACCCGCGTATAACAAGCTGCCCGCGCCAGTTGCCGGAATGCACGACATTGCCGGCGAGAAGACCGTGTCGGGCCGTGCTACCGTCGAGCGTGGCACCGGCTGGCTCGCCAAACTGCTGGCGCACTTCGGCCGATTGCCGTCGGCCAACGACGATATCGAGCTGACGGTTACCTTTCGCCGTCAGGGTGATCGCGAGGTCTGGGAGCGGCGGTACGGGGCCGAACTGATGCGCAGTTCGCTGGAAGCCGGACGCGGTGCCCGGCGCCACCTGGTGGTCGAACGGTTCGGCCCGCTCGCCTTCGGCTTCGCCCTCACGGCGGATGAACGCGGCTTGGAAATGCATCTGAGGCGCTGGTCGATCGCCGGCATTCGCCTGCCGCTATGGCTGGCGCCGCGTCTGACAGCGGTCGAAACCCAAGAGGACGGTGTTTTTCGGTTTGACGTTTCGGCGTCAAGCCGGCTGGCCGGCCCGATCGTGCGCTATCGGGGCTGGCTGGCCTAAGCGGCAGCCTTTCGCGCGGCGCGTGGTTGCCACGGGTTCAGCTTGGTCAGCGCCTTGCCGTCGCCGTCGAAGAGGTGGCAGCGTTCCGCCGGCAGGGAAATCGACAGTGTGTCGTCGACATCGACGTCGGGCTCGCCGATGGCTTGCAGCACCATCATGCCGTCGCCGACGCCGCCGATATGGATATCAGTCATGCCGCCCAGCCGCTCGACGACCAGGGCCGTGCCTGACAACACCGCATCGCCGCCCCGCTCGCCCAGGACCGCATGTTCCGGCCTGATCCCGAGTGTGAGCGGCGTGCCGACCGAAACGCCATCGGGCACGACAGGCACTGTGATCGTAGCGTTGCCCGGCAGGCCGACCGTCACGCCCTGGTCACCGACGGCCTGCGCCGTGCAGGAGACAAAGTTCATCTTCGGGCTGCCGATGAAGCCGGCGACGAAGAGGTTTCGCGGATTGTGGTAGAGCTCCAGCGGTGAGCCGACCTGTTCCAAGACACCGAGATTCATGACCACGATCCGGTCGGCCAGGGTCATGGCCTCGACCTGGTCGTGGGTCACATAGATCATGGTGGCGTTCAGATCGTGGTGCAGGCGCGCGATCTCGACCCGCATCTGGACCCGCAAGGCCGCATCCAGGTTCGACAGGGGCTCGTCGAACAGAAAGACCTTGGGGTTGCGCACGATGGCCCGGCCGATGGCGACGCGCTGGCGCTGGCCGCCGGACAGTTCACGCGGCTTGCGGCGCAACAGCGGCTCCAATTGCAGGATGCGCGCCGCCTCGGCGACCTTCGATTTGATCTCGGCCAGCGGCGCCCGCGCCTGGCGCAGGCCGAAGCCCATATTGCGCTCGACATTCATGTGCGGATAGAGCGCGTAAGACTGGAAGACCATGGCGATGCCGCGCTTGGCCGGCGGCAGCAGGGAGACGTTGGCTCCGTCGATCTCGACCTCGCCGGAGGTCTGGTCCTCCAGCCCGGCGATTATGCGCAGCAAGGTCGACTTGCCGCAGCCGGACGGGCCGACGAAGACGATGAATTCCCGGTCCTCAATCTCAAGATCGACGCCCTTCAGCACCTCAGTGGCTCCGAAGGATTTGTTGATCGCGTGCAGGGCGAGATTTGCCATGGCGAGACCCCCTTACAAGTCCACAGGCCGGCGTTCGCGAATGCTCTGGTCCGCGGCCAGAACAATCGCCAGCGAGCTGACCGCGTCTTCCATATGCGCGCTGAGGTCGACGTCGTTGCGGATCGCGTTCAGGAAGTAGGCCTGCTCGCGGTCGCACAGACCCTGATGGTCCGGCTCGTCGGTCATGTCGATCACCTCGTCTTGTCTGACGAGGTTGTTGTCCGCGTCGATGGCGCCGTGATGGACCAGCAGCGCGTTGGTTTTGGTGTGCGTGTCCATGTCGGCGGAGCCCTGGTCGCTGTCGCCCTCTTGCTTCATGACGATGCTGACCGAGCCCTTCGGGCCGATCACATCCTTCACGAAGAAGGCGACCTCGCTCATCATCGGGCCCCAACCGGCCTCGTACCAGCCGATCGAGCCATCCTCGAAGAACACTTGCAAATGGCCGTAATTGTACATCTCCGGCGCCACCTCATCGGTCAGCCGCGCACCCATGCCATGCACCCGCACCGGTTTCGACCCGGTGATCTGGCACATGACGTCCACATAATGGACGCCGCAATCGACGATCGGCGACAGGGACCGCATCAGGTTCTTGTGCCAGGTCCAGGCGTCACCGGTGCTTTGCTGGTTCAGGTTCATGCGCATGACCGTGGGCGAGCCGAGCTCGCGCGCCAGTTCCACCAGCCTTATCCAGGACGGGTGGTGGCGCAGGATGTAGCCGACCACCAGCTTCCGGTTCGTTCGTCTCGCCGTCTCGACCACGCGGCGCGCATCCTCAACGGTCTCGGCGAGAGGCTTTTCGACGAAGACATGGGCGCCCGCCTCCATCGCTGCGACGGCGTAATCCGCATGTGTGTCCGCCCAGGTGTTGATCGAGACCGCGTCAGGCCTGGTTGCTGCAAGCGCGGCATAGAAATCGTCGAACCGCCGATGGCCCTGCAATTCCACCGGGATATCGCGACCGCCCTTGATGGTGCGGTTGACGAGCCCGCAGATCTCAAACCCGTCCAGCGACTGGTACGACAGCGCGTGCGACATGCCCATATGGCCGAGGCCCGCGACGAGAACCCTGATCGGTGCGTCGGACATGGTTACCCCTTCACCGCGCCGGAGGTGATGCCGCGCACGAGCTGGCGCGAGAAGATGGCGTAGAGCACCAGCACCGGCACGATCGCCAAGGTCAGGGCGGCCAGAATGGCGTTCCAGTTGGTCTCGAACTGGCCGATGAATTGCTGGGCGCCCAGCGTGATGGTCTTGGTCTCCTCGCCCGGCGCCAGGATCAAGGGGAACCAGAGATCGTTCCAGATCGGGATCATGGTGAACACGGCCACCGTCGCCACTGCTGGCCGTACCAGGGGCAGGGCCAATTGGAAGAAGATCCGGTACTCGCTCAAGCCGTCGACCCGGGCGGCGTCCTTCAACTCCTTCGACACGGTGCGCATGAACTCGCTCAAGATAAAGATCGTCAGCGGCAGGCCTTGCGCCGTGTAGACCAGGATCAGCGCCCAGAGCGTGTTAATCAGCCCCAGATTGACCACCAGTTCCAGGATGCCGATCGTGCCCAGGCGGATCGGGATCATGATGCCCAGCGCCAGATAGAGGGCCATCAGCGTGTTCATGCGGAAGCGGTACTCGGCCAGCGCAAAGGCGGCCATGGACCCTGCGACCAGGACGAAGAACAAGGCGCCCAAGGTGACGATCAGGCTGTTGGCGAAATAGCCTAGGAAATCGGCGTTTTGCAGAACGGTCTGGTAGCCGACCAGATCGAACACGCCCTCGCCGATCGGCAGCCCCAGCGGATCGCCGAAGATCGCCCGCCGTGATTTCAACGAGTTGATGACGATCAGGATGACCGGGAATACCGACAGCAAGGTATAGGCCAGCAAAATGCCGTGGGCGGCAAACAGCGTGGGCAGGTTGCGGCGTGCCTTGTTCATCGCGCCGGCCTCACAGCTCGTAGCGCTGCATGCGGCGCTGGATCACGAACAGGTAGAGACAGACGCCAGTCAGGATGATCAGGAACATCATCGTCGCCACCGTGGCGCCCATGTAGCGGTCGCCAAGCTGTAATTGCTGGCCGAAGAAGGTTCGATACAGGAACGTGCCCAGAATGTCGGTCGAGAAGTTGGGGCCGGCCAAGGCGCCCTTGACAGCGTAGATCAGGTCAAAGGCATTGAAGTTGCCGACGAAAGTCAGGATCGAGATCACCCCAATGGTCGGCAGGATCAGCGGCAGCTTGATCTTCCAGAAGATGTTCCAGCCGCTGGTGCCGTCGACATGGGCCGCGTCGATCAACTCGTCGGGGATGGCCAGCAACGCCGCATAAATCAGCAGCATCGGGATGCCGACATACTGCCAAACCGAAATCAGCGACAGCGTGACCAGCGCGCTGCTTTCGAGGCCCAGCCAGGGCGCAAACCAACTGCCCAGGCCGATGGCATCGAGGATCGAGGACGACACGCCCCAGATCGGGCTCAAGATCAACTGCCAGATGAAGCCGACAATCACGACCGACAGCAAGGTCGGCATGAACAGCATCGTTCTGTAGGTATTGTGCAGCCTGAGCGCGGGCATCGACAGCAGGGCCGCCAGCATGATGCCGATCGGGTTCTGCACCGCCATGTGGATGGCGAAGAAGATGAAATTGTTGACGAAGGCGTTCCAAAACTGGCTGGACCAGCGCTCGTCGCCGAACAGGGTCTCGTAGTTTTCGGTGCCGACGAAGCTGCGCACGCCGGCGCTGTCGGCATCGAAAAAGCTGAGCCGCAGCGTGTCCGCCAGCGGCCAGATCATGAACAAAGTGTAGACGATCGTCGCCGGCGCCAAAAAGACGATGATGTGGAACCGGAACGGCCGTCGGTGGGGGGTACTCATCGGGTTGATCCGCGCGGAGGCGCCGGGGCCGGACCAGCCGGCCCCGGCAGATTCCCCTAGCCGCGCTTACTGCTGCGGCTCGTACCAGCTCGCCAGGCCGTCCTGAAGCTGGGTCGCCGCCTCTTCCGGCGTCATCGTGCCGTTGATGACGTTGGCGCTGACGCCCCACATCTCGTTCCAGAGGTTGGGCGTGCCGCGCGACAGGATCTGGTGACCGCTGCGGATCGTCTCCTCGCACTGCTCGCGCCAGCTGATGAACTCCTGCGCCAGCGGATCTTCCAGACTGATCGCATGGTTCGACAGGCTGAAGAAGCCGGGCAGCGAGTTGGAGTAAAGCTCGGCGAATTCAGGCGAACCGACCCATTCCAGGAACACCCGCGCCTCGTCCGGATGCTCGGTCGCCGCGTTCATGCCGAGCGCGATATCCGTGTGGTCGTTGATGTAGCAGGTGTCGCCGGCGTTTTGGACCGGCGGCCGGAAGGCGCCCATCTCGAAATCGGCCTGGGAGTTGAACAGCGAGATCTCCCACGAGCCGGACGGGTAGATCGCGCCCCGCCCGAGGGTGAACAGGTTCTGGCTGTCCGGATAGGACTGGGCCTCATAGCCCGGCGCCAGGTAGTCGCTCCAGCGCGCCAGAGTGGCGAACGGCTCGACGAACTGGCTGTCGGTCATGGCTTGATCGCCGGCGATGAGGCCGAGGCGGCCGTCTTCACCGGCCCAGTAGTTCGGGCCGATGTTCTGATAGCCCATGGTGGCCGATTCCCACTGGTCGGCCGTGCCCATAACCAGCGGAATGTAGCCACCATCCTCGGCGATAACATCCAGGATGGCGAAGAATTCCTCTTCGGTTTCCGGCGCCTCGATGCCCAACTCTGCAAAGGCATCGGCATTGTAGATGAAGCCGTGGATGACGGAGGCCATCGGCATGCAGAACGTGGCTGAGCCGTCATCGGTTTGCCAGGCGGACTTGGCCACGTCGGAGAAGCTGTTCAGACCTTCGAGATCGTTCAACTGTGCCAGATGACCGAGATCGTAGAGCGCCAGCGCGGCATCGAACGGCCGGCAGGTGATCAGATCGCCGGCGGTACCGCCTTCGAGGCGCGCATTCAGGGCGGCGTTGTATTCGGTCGGCGCGGTCGGCGCGAACTCGATGTTGATGTTGGGGTGCTGGGCCTCGAACGCCGGGATGATGGTATCACGCCAGATCCCGAGATCGTCGTTGCGCCAGCTCTCGATCGTCAACGTCACGTCCTGCGCGCTGGCTGTGCCGGCACTGAGACCAAGGGCGATTGCCGAGGCGCCGGCCACCAGCAGACCACGCTGAATGGATTGTTTGAACATCTGTCTCCTCCTCACCTGTTGATGGGAAACGGCGATGGCCGGTTCCCGTTGATTGCCCCGCCCGTTCAGGAGGTGGCGTTGGTTGCCGTTCCCGCCGGAGCCTGGTCCAGCCGTTCCAGCGCTTGTCGCAGCCGACCGCCGGCTTCCGCCAGCAACGCGTCGGCCGATTGTACATCCAGGCCGCGCGCCACCAGCACGGCGGCCTTCACCCGGTTGCCGGTGCGCTCGAGCGCATTGGCTGCCGTGTCAAAGTCGCAATCGGCGATCTGGGCGACCATGCGCCGGCCGCGATCGCGCAGCTTGGCGTTGGACATCTGCACATCCACCATCATGCCGTCATGAACCCCGCCCAGTCGAATCATCGCCAAGGTCGTCAGCAGGTTGAGCGCAACCTTCTGCGCCGTGCCCGCCTTCATCCGGGTAGAGCCTGCAACCGGCTCCGCCCCGGTGTCCAGCAAGATGGCAACTTGGGCCGCCTTCAAGAGGGGAGCGTCCCTGTTATTCGCCATGCCGATGGTGACGGCACCCCGGGCCCGCGCGGCCTCGGCCGCCGCGACCGTGAAGCGCGTGGAGCCGCTGGCGGCAACGCCGACGACGACATCGGCCGCTCCGACGGCGTGCTCGGCGATCAGGGCGGCGCCTGTCTCGGCGTCGTCCTCAGCCCCCTCGACCGAACCGGTCAGGGCGGCGTCGCCGCCGGCCAGCAGATACAAGATGCGATTTGAGGGAAAACTGTAGGTCGGCGTCAGCTCGACCCCGTCCTGGACGGAAAGCCTGCCGCTGGCACCGGCCCCGACAAAGATCAACCGTCCGTCGCCGGCTTCCAGGGTTTCGGATACCGTCCGCGCCGCCTCGGCGATCGCCGGCAAGGCGGGACCGACGGCGACGATGGCCGTCAACTGCGCCTCGTACAGGCCGGCAAGGATCTCGTGATCCGGCCAGGTATCGACACCGCGATACCGGTCGCTGACATCTTCGGTACCCATCGGGTGCCCGCAGCCTCCCTCTTTTGCCTGATTGACCTTAGCGCCAACTAGATACCAATACAATACCAAAACGGTGTGTCAGCAAAGCCCTGAATTTGCTAAGAAAGCAAGAAAACCCGGCACTAAAGTCGCACAGTCATCGGCTGAATCCGGAAAAAGTCCGCCGAACCACTAGCGCATTTGCGCCATTTGGTTCTATAGTGGTCTGGTCTGCGCGGGAGTGGGCGGCGATGAATGGACAGGTGTTTATCGGGATCGACGGCGGCGCCACCGGCACGCGATTGCGGCTGGAAAACGCCGACGGATCGGTGTGCGCCGATGCCACCGCCGGCCCCTCCAGCCTGACCTTGGGCGTCGAGTCCGCCTGGCGCAACATCAAAGCCGCGTTGGAAGATGCCCTGGCTCAAGCCGACCTCGGACCGAACTCGCTGACCCAAGCGGTCGTTGCCGCGGGCTTGGCCGGCAGCCGCAACCCCGAGCGGCGGAACGCGTTTCTGGCTGGGGCGCCGGAACTTGGCGAGCTGCATGTCTATTCGGATGGTTATGTGGCGCTGATCGGCGCCCATGGGGGACGCCCGGGCGTTGTCGTCGCGATCGGCACCGGCACGGTCGCCCATGTCTTAAACGTCGACGGAACCAGTCGCCAGGTCGGCGGCTGGGGCTTTCCGGTCGGCGATGAGGGCGGCGGCGCCTGGCTGGGCTGGCGCGCGGTTGCCGAAACCCTGCATGTGGCCGACGGCCGCCGGACGGACCCGCCGGGGGGCAGCCCGCTGCATCGCGACTTGGCCGCCGCGCTGGGTCCCGACCACGAAGGCCTGGTTTCCTGGACCGTTGAGGCCAACACGACGCGCTATGCCAGCCTTGCCCCCACCGTGATCGATCACGCCAATCTGGGCGACGAAGGGGCGCAGGCGCTGCTGGAGGAAGGCAGCCGGCAGGTCGAGGCGCTGATCCGTGCTGCCGATCCGTCGGACACGCTGCCGCTGGCCCTTACCGGCAGCTTGGCGCCGATCTATGAGCAATCGCTGGCGCCGGGTTTGGCGGCGCGTCTGGTGGCGCCCGAAGGGACGGCGGTCGACGGCGCGATGCTATTGGCGCGGGGGCAAGCGCCGGACGAGGTGCTGGTGGCATGACGGTCGAGCTGGCACCGCTGGCCGACCTGCGGCCCGATCCGGACGATTCCGCACCCCTTTACCTGCAACTGGCCAAGCGTCTGACCGAGGCCATCCGCAACGGGCGCTGGAAGGCCGGTGACGCGCTGCCGTCGGAACGGCAGATGTGCGAGATCCTGGGCGTGTCGCGGGTCACCTTGCGCAAGGCGCTGGATACGCTAGCCGCCGACGGTCTGGTCGAGGCCAGGCACGGCTCGGGCACCTTCGTTTCCGACCGTGTGCACCAGCCCATGTCGGTCCTGACCAGTTTTTCCTACGACATGGAATCGCGCGGCCAGACGCCATCGTCGCGCTGGCTGAAGCATGGCTATTTCCCGGCCACGCCGGAAGAAGCGATGGCCCTGGGGTCTACGCCCGGCGACACCATCTTTCGGCTGCACCGGTTGCGACTGGCCGATGGCGAACCGATGGCGATCGAAATCGCGGTCCTTAGCCGGCACGATGTCCCCGACCCGGCAGCGATCGGCACGTCGCTTTACGCCTATCTCGCGACGCGGGGCCGCGAGCCGGTGCGGGCGCTGGAACATCTGCGCGCGACCATCCTGCACGGCGAGGACGCGTCGGTCCTCTCCATGCCGGACAACAGCCCGGCGCTCTATATCACCCGGATCGGCTATCTGACCGATGGCAAGGTTGTGGAGTTCACGCGGTCCTATTATCGCGGCGACCGCTATGATTTCGTTGCCGAACTGCATCGGCAGCCCGACGCCTCCACGCCCGCCGAATGAGCGAGACACTGAGCGGCCGGATCGTCACCGAGACGGGGGTCGTCAAGGGGACGCTGCGCTTTGGCGCACTGATCGATGCGATCGAACCCGGACCGGCGGATGGGGCGATCATCGTGCCCGGTTTCATCGACCTGCATGTCCATGGCGGTGGCGGCGCGGATGTCATGGACGGTGCCGATGCGGTCCGAACCATGGCGCGCCTGCATGTCCGGCATGGCACGACCTCTCTGTTGGCGACCACGATGACCGCGCCACCGGATGAGGTCATTGCGGCCTTAACCGGCATAGCTGAGGCTATGTCGGATGCTGAATCGAACGCCGCCGACATTCTCGGTGCCCATTTGGAAGGACCGTTCATCAGCCCGAACAAGCTGGGCGCCCAGCCGCCCGCCACCCTGGGGCCGGACCTGGCGTTGCTGCGACGGCTGCTGGATATCTGCCCGATCAAGGTGGCGACGGTGGCGCCGGACATGGGGGCCGATGCGCCGATCGAACCGGCACTGATGTCGGCCTTCTTCCGGACGTTGACCGACCGCGGGTCGCGGGTGCAGCTCGGCCACTCCCCGTGCAGCTACGAGACGGCCGTCGACGCCTTCGCCAAGGGCGCGACCGGGGTCACCCATCTGTTCAACGCCATGTCGGCATTGCATCACCGCTCCCCCGGTTTGGTCGGTGCCGCCCTCGCCCACGCCGATCACGGCGAACTGATCCCCGACTTGATGCACGTGCATCCAGGCGCCATGCGGGTCGGGCTGCGCGCCATTCCGGGCCTTTACGCCATCTCCGACGCCACGGCGGCAACCGGTATGCCGGATGGCGACTATCGACTGGGCCGGCATACCGTGCGCAAGTGTGACAACGGGGTGCGCCTGGCCGACGGCACCTTGGCGGGCAGCGCGCTGACCATGGATCGCGCGTTCGCCAATCTGGTCGAGATCGGCCTCGACATCGCCGACGCGGCGCGGCGCACCTCGACCATCGCCGCCGATTATCTGGGGCTTGCCGATCGCGGGCGGATCGCGCCCGGGCGGCGCGCCGATTTGGCCGTTTTCGACGGCGATTTGACCCTGCAACGCGTTTACAAAGAAGGACGGCTGGTTCATGTCCGTGATGCTTGAAGAGGCGCGGCAGTGTGCCGCTGTGGCCAACCGTTTGCTGGCGACGGACGCCGATCTTTATGACCGGCTGGCGACAGACCTTGAGCGGGAGCCGCCGCCCTTCGTCGCCATGCTTGGGCGCGGCTCGTCCGGTCACGCGGCCAGTTACGGCGCGTTCATCATCGAAACGCTGCTCGGCGTCATGTGCGGCTCGCTGGCGCCGTCGACGGTGACGCTGCACGACGCGCGGCTGAAAACGGACCGCGCCTTAGCACTGGCGGTGTCGCAAAGCGGGCGCAGCCCAGACCTGGTCCAGACGTTCCAGCGGGTCAAAGAGGGTTGCGCGCGCACCGTGGCCTTGGTCAACAAGCCGGAGTCGCCGCTGGCCGACCTGGCCGATACCGTACTGCCGCATCATGCCGGCGATGAAAACGCCGTCGCGGCGACCAAGACGTTCGTCGCCAGTCTCGTCGGGATGGCGCGGCTGGTGACGGCCTGGTCAGGCAGCCAGGACCTGGCCGACGCCCTCACCGCCCTGCCCGATCGGCTGGAAGAGGCCCTGTCCCAGGACTGGTCGCGCGCCCTGGACGTGCTTCGCCCCGTCGATCACATGCTGGTCATCGCCCGTGGCGCCAGCCTGTCCGTCGCCGGGGAGGCCGCCCTGAAGCTGAAGGAAACCTGCGCGCTGCAGGCCGAAGCCTTCAGCGCGGCGGAGGTGATGCACGGCCCGCGCGTCCTGGTCGAGAAAGGCTATCCGATCTTAGGCTTGGCGCCATCCGGGCCGGATGCCGACAGCACTGTGAGCACTCTTGCAGAACTGGCGCGTGACGGCGCCAACGTCCTGTGTGCCGGCGCACCGGTTGAGGGGGGCATCGCGCTGCCGCTGCCCGCGCCGTTGCACCCAATGCTGGACCCGATCGTCGCGATCGCGGCATTTTACCCCTTCGTGGCCGCGCTGTCGGTAGAACGGGGTCTGTCGCCGGACCGGCCGCGCCATTTGTCCAAGGTGACGGAGACGATCTGAGCGATCAGAATTCCGGTCGCGATTGGCGCATTGCATGGAGCGTGAAGTCCCGCTTAAGGAGGGAGTCGCAGCGATTGCTGCCCGATCACGCAAATCTTTCAATTCGATAAGGGTCGACATCGATATTCGGGCGCCCACCCAGGATCAGGTCGGCCAGCAAGCGCCCGGACTTTGGGCCGGACGTCAGACCGATGTGGTGGTGGCCAAAACCGAAGAAAACTCTCTGGTGCGTTTTCGATCCGCCTAGCACCGGCAGGCTGTCCGCAGTCGAAGGGCGATGGCCCATCCAGGTGCGCTTGCCCGATGACGTGAAGCCCGGGTAGAGGCGCTGGATGCCCCTTTCCAACAGCGCGATCGGCGCCTTGCCGGGAGGCTGCTTCAGGCCGCCGAACTCAACGATGCCGGCGATCCGCAGGCCGTCTTCCATCGGTGTGGCCACGAACTTGCCGTCGGCGACCATGTAGGGGGCTGGCGGCTGGTTGCTTGGGTTCTCGAAGACCATGTGATAGCCGCGTTCGCTTTCCAGCTTGACCTTGTGGCCCAGCGGCTCGACCAGCGTCTTCGACCAGGCGCCGCCGCAGATGGCGACCCGGTCGGCCCTGACTTCGCCGTCTTGATAGAGCACGCGAACACCGGTCTCGTCTGGTTCGACCGCCTTGACATCGGCGACGATCCGTTTGCCGCCCTGGCCCTCGAACCAGGCGGTCAGGTCAGCTACATAGGCGCCAGGATTGGTGATCCGGCCGTGATCCGTCATGCGATAGGCGAAACCTGCCCCCGGCCCGATCGCGGGATCGAAGGCGCGCAGCGCCTCGGCGTCCATTTCGTCTCCGGTGATGCCGTGCTCGTGCCGAAGCGCCCAGCCGAACGCGTCCCGATCAAAGGCCGCCCGGTCGGGATAGACGTAGAGATAGTCGCCGGGAACAATCCAGCGTTCGGCCGGCGTGCCTTTCGCCAGTGCCTGATGCTGTTCCACGGTATCGGACAGCAGCGGCATGAGGCCGGCCGCGATCTCGCGCACCCTGCTCGCCTTGCCCGCCGCATGGAAGGAAGCGAGCCAGGGCAGCATTCGCGGCAGATAAGACCAGCGCAAGAACAGCGGCTTGTTCGGATTCAGCAGCATGGCGGGCGCCTGGGCGAACAGGCCCGGAACCGACACCGGGACGATGGCGCAGCGAGCCAGAACACCGCCATTGCCGAAAGAGGCCGCCTGGTCGGCAACGCCGCGGTCGATCAGCGTGACCTCGGCGCCCTGACGGCGCAGCCATTCGGCCGTCGAAACACCGACGATCCCTCCTCCGACGATGGCGACGTGCACGCGCGCTCTCCTTCTTCTCGTTGCCTTGGACACTTCTTCGGGTGGCGGTAAAAGTCCCATCGGCGACGGGACCGGGCGGACCTTAGCATTCAGCCGTTGGGATCGGGACCGGCGCCGCGCCCGGCATGCCGAAGGGTTTCGTGATGGCGGCGATCGAACTTGCGTGCCAGGACGATCCAGGATTTGGTTCGCTCGACCCCTGGGATCTCCGCAATCTCGTCCAAAAGCGCATCGAGGTCTTCGAGGCGCGGCGCCTCGACGCTCAAGAACAGGTCATGCTCGCCACTTACCGCCAGCGCCAGCTTGATTTCGGGAAACGCATCCAACCGGTCGACCACCTGGCGCGACTTCTGCTGATTGACAGACAGCATCACCAGGGCTTGCGAGTTTTGGTCCGCAGGGTTGCGCGCCAGGATCGCGGCATAGCCGGTGATGGCCCCTGTTCGTTCCAGCCTTGTCATGCGTTCATGCACGGTCGAGCGCGCGATGCCGAGCTGGCGGGCGAGCGACGCGGTCGACGCCCGCGCGTTTGCCTGCAGCAAGGACGCCAGCCGGCGGTCGGTATCATCCCTGAAATAGTCCATGGTGCCCACGACCCCGCTTGCCAGATCGAGGCCGCATGATCCGGCAATCCGTCGATTAAGGCACGGAATTTCGCATACGCCCAAGCAGCCAACGGAGGGACCTGGTCAGGCGACCTTGACCTGCTCGCTAAGCTCCGGATCGGCGTAGTAGGCGCCGAACCGGTTGGCCAGAAAGGCGCCAAGCCGGATGTCTTCCTGCCGGATCAGGCCGCGCGACGGCAGTTCGCCGTTCGCCAGCAGGTCCAGGGCGCCACAGATGCCGGCGGCGGTGGTCAGTTGGATGGCCGAGAAGTCGACGCCGTTCAGGTTTCGGCCGTGCACCTTGCGGGCGAAGGTCTCCTGCAGGAAGACGCCGTTGCGGTCGCCGGTGGCGGTGACAAAGATGACCACCACGTCCTGATGGGTCGCGGGTATGGCGTTGACCAGGATGTCGCGCAAGAGATCACGCCGGTTGCGCAGGCCCAGATCGTTCAACAACGCCTTCATGATGAAGCAGTGCCCAGGATAGCGGATCGTCTTGTAGTTCAGCATGCGCACGTTGCCGTCGAGCGTGTCGCACAGGGAGCCCAATCCGCCGGACGTGTTGAACGCTTCAAACCGAACCCCGTCTAGGGAGAATTCTTCCAAGTCGCCGAGGGCCGAGACCTCGCGTCGCCTGCCGTCGATGATCGCCTCGCAGGGTTCGATGTATTCGTTGATGACGCCGTCGGTGCTCCAGGTCAGGTTATAGTTCAGGGCATTCGACGGGTATTGCGGCAGAGCGCCCACCCGCATGCGCAAACTGTCGAGGCTGTCGAAATGGGTCGCCAGGTCGAAGGCGACGATCGAGACGAAGCCAGGTGCTAGCCCGCATTGCGGAATGAAGGCGCTGTCGGCCGTTTCCGCGAGCACCCGCACCGCTTTGGTGCTGGCGACGTCCTCCGTCAAATCGAGATAGTGAACACCGGCCCCGGCGGCTGCCTCGGCAAGCCCCGTCGTCAGATAGAAGGGCAACGCGCTGAGCACTGCAAACTGTCCGTCCAAGGCCTGTTTCAGGGCGGCGGTGTCCGCCAGGTCCAGGCGAAGGGTCTTAGCTGCGTGGGCTGGCGTCGTCCGTTCCAGGGCCGTATCGTCTAGGTCGGCGATTGTGACATCGTAGGCGCCCGATGCCGTCAGCATGGCACCGATGCTTTGGCCAATCGTGCCGGCGCCGGCGACCAGTACGCGTGTTTTTTCCGCCATGGATTACCCCTCCAGATCGTCCGGCCTAGCTGACCGCAAAACAGCGACAGGTGCCACGCTCATCCGGTCGGCAACCCACATCAAAACCGGCAGTCCGTCGATCATTCCGACGATTCGTCGAAATACTGCTCCGCAGAGTTACCGAGCAATTTCAATGCGTTGGCGGAATCAGGACGATCATCCGTCTGACCGAAGGCAACCCACTAATACGGAGACCTTCGATGAGCACCCTCAAGATTCACGGCTTTCCCCAAAGCACCTATGTCCGCACCGCCCGCATGGCCGCCCACGAGAAGGGCGTCGACTGCGAGGTCGTGCCGCTGGCGTTCCGCGAGGCCTCACATGCCGCCCTGCACCCGTTCTTGAAAATGCCGGCGCTTGAGAACGGTTCGGTGAAACTGTTTGAGACGCTGGCGATCGGCGGCTATATCGACGAAGCCTTCGACGGGCCGGCATTGCAGCCCCGCGACCCAGTCGCCCGCGCCAAGATGCGCCAATGGGTCAGCGCCGGCATCGACTACCTCTACGATGATCTGGTCGGGGCCGGCCTTAGCGGCGACGATGTTAGCGACGAGGCGTTGGACAAGGCGGACAGGGTCTTGGCCATTCTGGATGCGGCGCTGGCCGAAACGCCGTATCTCGCCGGTGACACCCCGTCCCTCGCCGATTTGTTGATTGCGCCGATGATCGCTTATGGTTGCACGCAAGGAAAGGCGGCGGAGATGGTCAATGCCAAGCCCCGTCTGGCCGCCTGGCGTGACCGGATGTTTCAGCGCGACAGCTTCAAGGCGACCCAGGCATGACCGACGCCACCGCACCGGCACTGAACGGCGACCTCAGCGAAACCGCGCTGGTCGCCCGGGCCTGTGCCAAGGACAGAGCCGCCTTTCAGACCCTGGTCCGCGAAGCCCGCAAGCCGTTGCGGACCGTCGTGCGCCGCCTCGTCGGCCATCCGGAGGATACAGAGGACATCGTCCAGGAGACCCTGCTGCGGGCATGGGACGGCATTGCCGAGTTCCAGGGCAAGTCCCGCTTCTCCACCTGGCTGTGCGCCATCGGCACACGGCTGGCCATCGACCATCTGCGCCGCCAGCAACGCTGGCGGCCAGAGGCCCAGGTCGCCTATGCCAATCTATGCGCCTCGAACGAGGAGTACGGCATGGAGGCCATGGGCGCGATCATGGCGCCGGAGTTCAGCTACGAAGTGCGTGAGCATATCGCCTATTGCTTCGTCTGCGTCGGCCGATCCCTGCCGCCGGACGATCAAGCCGCCCTGGTGCTGCGCGACGTCATGGGCATGGATACACGCGAGGCGGCCAAGGCCCTGGCGGTCACCGAATCCGTGTTGCGCCATCGCCTGTCGGCGGCGCGCACGGAGATGACACGGACCTATGAAGGGCTGTGCAGCTTGGTCTCAAAACAGGGCATTTGCTATCAGTGCAAAGGCCTGCGCGAGGCCGCACCGCAGGCCAGGCGCGGCGAACCCGTGCCGACGATCGAGACGATGGTCGAGCGCCTGGCGATCGTGCGTGATGCTGAAATCGACGCGGGCAAAAGCCAGATCATGCACGACGTTTTCTGGCAGCGGACCAAGGAGATTGAAGACACGGGCGCCGGGTCGATCGAGCCGCAAAGCGATTGCGGGCAGGACGAAACATGATGCCTCGAACGTTTCGCTCGATCCGAGATTGAAACGTCCGGAGTGTTTCGAGAGGCCGGTTCGGTCAGCTCATCCAGTTGCCGCCGTCGACGTTCAGGGTTTGGGCGACCACATAGTCGGCGTCGGCCGAAGCCAGGAATACGGCGGCACCGACATGATCTTCAGGACGGCCCATGCGGCCATGGGGAACGGCCTCGCCGACCGGGCGCTTCTTCTCTCCCAGCGGACCGCCCTCGTACTGGGCAAACCGGCCGTCGACTTTGTCCCACATGGGCGTGTCGACGGTACCGGCGGAGATGCCGTTGACGTTGATGCCGTGTCGGATCAGGTCCAGACCGGCCGACTGGGTGAGGCTGATCACGGCGGTCTTGCCATCCAACTTCGCGTCGCTCACCAGCAGGTGTAACCGCCGTCGGCCAAGACGATGCTGCCGGTCATCAGGCTCGAGGCGTCCGTGGCCAGGAACAGGACAATGGCGGCGACCTCGTGAACCTCTCCCATGCGCCCCATCGGCGTATGGCCGACCCAGGCGTCGTACATCTCTTTGTTGTCTTTCACGAACGCGTTGAGCTCAGTCAAGATGTAGGTCGGGGCCACGGCGTTCACCCTGACACCGCGATCCGCCCACTCCGCCGCCAGCGACTTCGTGAGCTGGTGCACGCCCGCTTTGGACGCGTTGTAGTAGCTCTGCTCCTGCGGCCGATTGACGATGAAGCCGGACATCGAGCCGATATTGACGATGGTGCCGTGCCGTCGGCCGAGCATGGTCCGGCCAAAGGCGCGGCAGCACCAGAAGAGACCGTTCAGATTGACGTCGACGACGTGTCGCCAGTGTTCGTCGGCAACCTCTTCAGCCGGCGTTTCGCTGCGCGCGATCCCGGCATTGTTGACAAGAATGTCGGTGCCGCCGTGGCGCTCGGCCAGCTCGGCCGCCAACTGGTCGACCTGCGCGCTGTCGGTAACGTCGAGTGCGACGCCGCTGACGCGATCCGGCCCCAGCTTCGCGGCGGCCTCGGCCGCGCCCGGACCGTCGATATCGGCGACGACGACGGTTGCGCCTGCCTGATATAGCGCTTCGCAGCAGGCGAAGCCGATGCCGCGTGCCCCGCCGGTCACGACGGCGACCCGGCCGGTCAGATCGTAGGGGGCGAGATAGTCATGGGAAGGCGCCATCGGTTCAGTCTCCGACCGATGCTCAACCCGCGGCGCCGGGCGCGACCGGCTCCGCGTCGAGATCGGCCATGGGATTGCGTGCCAGACGCGGCAAAGCCTTGCCATCGTCGCGGAACAAATGGCAGGTGGCGCCGTCTATCCGCAGCCGAATGGCGTCGTTGACGCGATAGGTCATGGCGCCGGGGCCCTTGAGATTGAGCGTCTGGCCGTCAAGCACCTCTGTATAGAGGAACGTCTCGCCGCCAAGCCTTTCCGCGACGATAACCCGGCCAGCCAGATCTCCTGGGTTTGCTGGATCGTCCGTGACCGCCTGCAACTCCTCAGGCCGCACACCCATGGTCACGACATCACCCGCGGACATGCCGCCGCCGGACACAGGCACGGTCACTTCCGTCCCGTCGGACAAGGCGACCGTGGTGCCATCGCTGCTGACGGAAGAGACCTTGGCGTCAATGAAGTTCATCTTCGGGCTGCCGATGAAGCCCGCGACGAACAGGCTTTCCGGGTGATGATAGAGGTCGAGCGGCGAGCCGACTTGTTCGATATGGCCGGCATTCATCACCACGATCTTGTCGGCCATGGTCATGGCCTCGACCTGATCATGGGTGACGTAAACCATGGTGGCATCCAGCGAATTGTGCAGGCGCGCGATTTCGATGCGCATCTGCACGCGCAGTGCCGCGTCCAGGTTCGACAGTGGCTCGTCGAACAGGAACACGCGCGGTTCGCGCACGATCGCGCGACCGATGGCAACGCGCTGGCGTTGGCCGCCGGACAGGGCGCGCGGCTTGCGGTCCAGCAGCGGCTCCAGATGCAGGATCTTCGCCGCCTCGCCGACCTTGGCCATGCGCTCTTCCCGCGAGACGCCGGCCAGGCGCAAGGCGAAGGCCATGTTGTCGGCCACGGTCATGTGCGGATAAAGCGCGTAGGACTGGAACACCATGGCCAGGCCCCGGCGATCGGGCGGCAGTTCGTTGACCCGTTCGTTATCGATCGACAGGTCGCCGCCGGAGATCTCCTCCAGCCCGGCGATCATGCGCAGCAAGGTGGATTTGCCGCAGCCCGACGGGCCGACCAGGACGACGAACTCCCGGTCCTCGATGTCGAGCGAGAGATCCTGGATCACCTCAACGTCGCCATAGACTTTCTTGATGTTGCGCAAGGTCAGCGTTGCCATCTTGCGTCCCTCCTATTTCACGGCGCCGAAGGTCAGCCCGCGCACCAGCTGTTTCTGGCTTAGCCAACCGAAGATGAGGATCGGCGCGATCGCCATGGTCGAGGCGGCCGAGAGCTTGGCCCAGAACAAGCCTTCCGGGCTTGAGAACGAAGCGATAAAGGCGGTCAACGGCGCGGCCGCCACCGTGGTCAGGTTCAAGCTCCAGAACGCCTCGTTCCAGGCCAGGATCACCGACAGCAGACCTGTCGAGGCGATGCCCGGCACCGACAGGGGAATAAGGATGAAACGCAGTTCCTGCCTGGGCGACGCCCCGTCCATGCGGCCCGCCTCGAGAATGTCCTTCGGCACCTCCTTGAAGAAGGTGAACAGCATCCAGACGATGATCGGCAGGTTCATCAAGGCGAAGACGATGACCAGGCCGAGATGGCTGTCGAGCAGTTGCAGATCGCGGAAGATCAGGTAAACCGGCACCAGCACACCAACCGGCGGCAGCATCTTGGTCGACAGCATCCACAACAGGGTGCCGCGCGTCCGCTTGCTGGGGAAAAACGCCATCGCGTAGGCCGCCGGAATGGCGAACACCAGCGCCAGGATTGTCGAGCCGAACGAGATGATGATGCTGTTCATGGCGAACCGGAAATAGTCCGCCCGCTCCTGTACCGCGGCGTAGTTCTCCAGCGTCGGCTCGAAGAAGATGTTCGGCGTGCCGCTGACCGCGTCCAGCTCGGTCTTGAAGCTGGTCAGGAACATCCAAAGGATCGGAAAGAACACCAGGAACGCGACGACCCAGCCGAGAAGGCTCATCATCAGTTTGTGGCGCTGGCTTGTAGGCATCGTGCGATCCTCCCCCTCAGGCGTCCAGATTCCGGGCCACCGAGCGGACCAGGAAGATGGCGACGATGTTGGCCAGGATGATCGCGATCACACCGCCCGCCGAGGCGCCGCCGACGTCGAACTCAAGCAGCGCGCGGATATAGATGAAGAACGCCAGGTTGGTGGTGGCCAGGCCGGGGCCGCCGGACGTGGTGACGAAGATCTCGGCGAAGATGGTCAAGAGGAAGATCGTCTCGATCATGATCACGACGGTGATCGACCGGCCGAGATGGGGCAGGATGATGAAGTAGAACATCGACAACGGTCCGGCCCCGTCCATGCGCGCCGCCTCTTTCTGCTCCTCGTCCAGCGATTGCAGGGCGGTGAGCAGGATGAGGGTCGCGAACGGGATCCACTGCCAGGCCACGATGATGATGACCGACAGCATCGGCACGTCGGCGAACCAGTCGACCGGCGGCAGACCCAGCGATCGGGTGATCCAGGCGAACAGGCCGTTGACCGGATGCATCAGCATGTTCTTCCAGATCAGCGCGCTGACCGTCGGCATGACGAAGAACGGCGCGATGATGAACAGCCGGGCGGCGCCAACGCCCCAAAAATCCTGGTTCAACAGGACGGCAAACAAGGTGCCGAACACCACCGTGATCGCCAGCACCGAGCCGACCAGGACCAGCGTGTTGATCATCGCGGTCCACAATGCCGGGTCGTCAAGCAGATAGGCGTAGTTGTCCAGACCGGCGAAACCGCGAATGGTCGGGACAATCAGATTGTAGTTCTGAAGCGAGAACCAGATGGTCATCACCAGGGGGATGATCATCCAGATCAGCAGCACACCGACCGAAGGGGCAACCAGAGGCAGTGTATTGACGCGACGCTGCGTTTCTCGTCGGAACAGAGCCATCTTCTGATCCCCCCAATCAGCCGTGCGTTGGTATCAAGAGAGTAAGGCGCACCGGTCCTGTCGGCCGGCGGGATGCGCCCCGCCGGCCGTTCTCCGGCCCGTCGATGGTCAGTCGATGTAGCCGGCCTGGCGCATCACGCGCTCGGTCGAGGACTGGGCACTGGCCAGCGCCTGCTCGACGGACATCTGCCCCGTCAGGGCGGCCGCCATCATCTGACCGACCGTCGCACCGATGGCCTGAAACTCCGGAATCCCGGCGTATTGCACGCCTGAATAGGGCTTCGGGTTGGCCGTCGTGTTGATCGGGTCGGCCGATTCGATGGCCGCAAGAACCGAACCGGCAAAGGGCGCCGCCTCTTGATAGTTCGGGTTCTCGTAAGTGCTGACCCGCGTTCCCGGCGGTGCGGCGACCCAGCCCTCGTTCTCGGCCACAAGCTCGATGTAATCCTGCGACGTGGCCCAGGTGACGAAGCGGGTTGCTTCGTCCGCCGCATCGCTCGATGCCGGAATGGCGAGTGCCCAGGACCAGAGCCAGTTGGAACCGACCGGATGCACGTCAATCGGCGCCCGGGCGAAGCCAAGCTGGTCGGAGACCTGGCTTTGATCGGGATTGAACAGCATGCCGGCGGCCACGGTCGCATCGATCCACATGCCGCAGCGACCGGTCGAGAACAGCGCCAGGTTTTCGTTGAAGCCGTTGGAGCTGGCGCCCGGCGGGCCGTAATTGTTTAGGAGATCGACATAGAAGTTCACGGCCGCCGCCCATTCCGGGCTGTCGAGCTGCGGGTTCCAGTCCATGTCGAACCACTGGCCGCCGAACGTGTTCACGAGGGTGGACAGGAAGGCCATGTTCTCGCCCCAGCCCGGCTTGCCGCGCAGGCAAATGGCGTAGAACTCGTTGTCCGGATCGTGGATCGCGGCGGCCCATTCGGCGACCTGGTCATAGGTCGGCTGGTCCGGCACCTCGATGCCGGCATCGGCAAAGACGTCCGACCGGTAAAACAGCATCGAGCTCTCGGCGTAAAACGGCAGGGCGTAAAGCGTGTCTTCATAGGACAGACCCGCGCGCACCGGTTCCAGCACGTCATTGAGCCGGTAGTCGTCGGGCAGGTTGTCCATTGCGGTCAGCCAGCCTTCGGCCGCCCAGATCGGCACCTCGTACGTGCCGATGGTCATGACGTCGAACTGACCACCGCCCGTGGCGATGTCCGTGGTCGCGCGTTGGCGCAGCACGTTCTCCTCAAGCACGACCCATTCCAGCTCGATGTCCGGGTTGGCGGCCTCGAACGCGCTCGACAGGCCTTGCATCACGACCATGTCGCCATTGTTCACCGTGGCGATTGTGACCGTCGTTTGGCCCATGGCCGGCGCCGCGGCTCCAAGCGCCACACCAAGTGCAATAACCGAACTCAAGGCCGAGGCCGGCTTCATCTTCATTACCATCACAATCCTCCCTAGTGACGTTTTCAAGACTGAGCATTTGCCCTTTATGTGATCATATGCCCTAATTCTGGAGATGCAAGAAATATCTCAACCCCATGGACGAATGGTGTGGCAGTTGCCGATCGACGACGTTCTGTGGTGGATTGCCTCTGATAAAGGCGTTGCCCATACGTGGGAACAATCGCCCGGTGGCTGAGCAAGCCGAGGCCGGGCGCCGGACTTACAGGCAGAATTGCGGGAATGCCGGTGGAAAAACAGGATCGACGGTTGGACCTCGCGGCCAAGGCCGGCTGGTACTACTACATCAATGGCGATACCCAGGACGCGATTGCGCGAAAGCTGCAGGTCTCGCGTCAAGCCGCCCAACGGCTGGTGGCATTGGCCGTCAGTGAAAAGCTGATCAAGTTCCGACTGGACCACCCGATCACCGAATGCGTTGCCCTGACCGAGGCGCTTCGCGACCGCTTTCGACTGGACTATGCCGATGTGACGCCGGATGACGGACCCGAGGTTCGCCATGGGTTGGGCGTCGCCGCGGCGGCCTATCTGGAGCAGTTGCTGGCATCGCAAGCGCCGATCGTGTTGGGTTTCGGCACCGGCCGCACCTTGCGGGCGGCGGTCGAGGAGCTGACGCCGATCAACCGTCCTCAACACCGTATTCTGTCGCTGGTCGGCAACATGACCGGCGACGGGCGGGCCAGCCCGTTCGACGTCGCGGTGCGGCTTGCCGACCGGACGGGCGCGCAATGCTATCCCATGCCGACGCCGGTGATTGCGGGCAGTATCGCGGAGAAGGAACTGCTGCTCACGCAGCGGTCGGTCGAAACCGTGCGTAATCTGGCGACGCAGGCCAAGGCCTTCGTTGTCGGCATCGGCCAGGTTTGCTGGAACGCGCCCATCCAGGCCGACGGCTTCTTGGATGAGGCGGAGGTTGGAGAATTGCTTGACGCGGGTGCCGTCGGCGAGCTGATCAGTTGGCCGTTCGATGCGGACGGCGCGTGGATCGAAAGCGGCATCGTCGACCGGCTGATGGGGACGCGGCCGCAAGCCCCGCCTACAAGCCCGACAATCGCGGTGGCGGGCGGGCCGGACAAGACCCAGGCGATACGCGCCGCTTTGCGCGGCGGCCTTCTGACCGGGTTGATCACGGACAAGGCCACGGCCGAAACCCTTCTGAAAGGGGCCTGATGCAGGTGCCTTGACACCGGACGCGGCTTGCTCTCATTCTCTTAAGTATCCAGTGAGTTACTTAAGTCCGCGGAACCCATCCGACGGACCTTGAACGGGGAGGACGACCGTGTCGATCAAACGCACCTTGCTGATTTCCGCTGCCATCTTGGCCGTCAGCGGACCTGCCATTGCCCAGGACAATGCCTGGCAGCCCGCCGAGCCCGTTACCATCATCGTGCCCTGGTCGGCCGGCGGGTCGACCGACAGCGTGACCCGCGTGCTGGCCGGTGAGTTGGAACAGGCGCTGGGCCAGACCGTGGTCATCGTCAACCAACCGGGTGCGTCCGGGTCGGTCGGCACGACGAACGCCTGGCAGGCGCCGCATGACGGGCTGACCTGGGCCGCGGGTGCTGCCGTCGATCTCGGCAGCTATCCGGTCTTGGACATGCTCGACGTGCCGATCGAGGACTGGACCCTCTACCTGCACATCGCGAACGTGGCGGTGGTCGGGGCCAATCCCGATGCCGGCTATGAAGACTTTGGCGACCTGGTGGCGGCCATGCAGGCCAGCCCCGGAGAGGTCACCGTGGCCACGGCGGGTGTCACCTCCGGCGGGCACAATGCTATGCAGGCCATCGCCCAGGCGGGCGACGTCGAGTACCGCCATGTGACCTATGACGGCGGCAACCCGGCCGTGCTGGCCACGGTCGCGGGCGAGACCAACATCACCACCCAGCTTGCGTCGGAGCAGGCGGAAATGATCCGCGCCGGGCGCATCGTGCCGCTGGCCGTCGTGGCCAGTGCGCCGCTTGAGCTGGAGGGCTACGGCTCCATCCCGGCGATCACCGACTGGCTGCCGGACATTCAGACCGCCAACAACTATTTCGGCATCTGGGCACCGGCGGATGTGCCGGCTGAGGTCACCGAGACCATGGACGCGGTCTGGGCCGACACGATCATGAACTCAGACGCGCTCGCGGAGTATGCCGCCAATCGCGGCGCTTTCTTCGACCCGTCGATGGGCGACGATGCGCAGGCAGCCGTCAGGCCGATCTTGGAGCAGAATGTCTGGCTGTTGTTCGACAGCGGCCAAGCGCCGAACAATCCGGAGGACTACGGCATCGCCCGGCCGTAGCCGCCTAATGACAACCGATACCCCTGGCGCTGAAGGCCGGCGTCAGGGGCTTCCGGCATCGATAACCGTGCCGGCTGCCGCGCTGAGCGAGAACCGAAAGATCGTCCATTGGCCGGCCTAGAATCGTTCCTGTCCGCGATCGCCGGCTTCGTCACCAGCTTCGCCATCATCGACGTTTTCTGGGCGACGTTGCTGGGCATCGTCGTCGGCATGCTGCCGGGACTGACCGCGACCCTGGGCGTCGCCCTGATGACGACGCTGACGTTTCAGATGGAGGCGGATCGGGCGATCCTGATCCTGATCTGCATGTATGTCGGCGCCATTTATGGCGGCAGCCGCAGCGCCATTCTGCTGAACATTCCAGGGACGCCCGCCAACGCCGCGACCTCGCTGGACGGTTATCCGCTGGCCCGATCGGGCCAGGCCGGCCGTGCCATGGCCATCGCCACGACAGGCTCGTTCGTCGGCGGCTTGATCGGCATGCTGGCACTCGCCGTCGTCGCGCCCGCGCTGGCCGAATTCGCGCTCTCGTTTGGCGCCTTCGAGTTCTTCTGGCTGGCGGTGTTCGGCGTCTTGATCGCCGGCCAGTTGACGGCCCTGGACGACCCGCTGAAGGGCTGGATCGCCGGCTTCTTGGGCCTGTTCGTCGCCATGATCGGCCAAGAGGGCATCCATGCGGTGCCGCGCTTTGCCTATGGCTCCACCGATCTGGCCGGCGGCATCGGCCTCTTGCCCGCCATGGTCGGCGCCTTTGGCTTTGCCGAGATCCTGACGGTGATGCGCCAGCAATCCTACGAGGTCGTGCGCGGCAAGGTCGGCAGCATCTGGACCGGCATCCGCCAAGCGGTGCGCTACCGCATCACGGCGATCCGATCCGGCCTGATCGGCACCTTCATGGGTCTGGTGCCCGGCGTCGGCGAGGACATGGGCGCCTGGGCGTCCTACGCGGCGGCGCGCCAAACCTCCCGCGAGAAGGGTCAGTTCGGCAAGGGCTCGGTCGAGGGGCTGATGGCGGCCGAAACCGGCAACAATGCCGCCGTGCCGGGCGCGCTGATCCCGGTTCTAACACTGGCCGTGCCCGGCTCCGCCCCTGCCGCCGTCCTGCTGGCGGCCATGATCATTCACGGCATCCGGCCGGGCCCGCTGATCATGATCGAGTTTCCGGACTTCGTCTTTTCCGTCGTCGCCATGGTGTTCCTGGCAACCTGCGCGATGTTCGTGCTCGGCCTCTTGCTGACCCGGCCGTTGCTGCTGGTGTTGAGGGTCACGCGGGAGCGGCTGATGCCAGTCATCTTCGTGCTTTGCACCGTCGGCGCTTTCGCCATCGCCAGCCGCACCTTCGATGTCTGGATCATGCTGGTGTTCGGCGTGCTGGGCTTCATTCTGCGCGAGCTGAAGTACCCCATGGCGCCCCTGATCCTGGGCATCGTGCTGGGTGACATTCTGGACAAGAGCCTGCGTCGCGGCCTGGTCTTGACCGACGGCGATCTGACGCCGTTCTTCACCCGGCCGATCAGCATCGTTCTGTTCGGGTCCGCCTTGCTGTTCATCATTCTCAGCATGCCCGGCACGCGGCGCCTTATGGCCAGGATGTTCGGCCGGCGGCGGGACGGAGGTGCGCCATGAAGGCGAGTCGCATGGATCGGCTGGACTTCGTCTCGGCCATCGTGCTGACCGCGTTCGGCATCGCCGTGCTGGTGGAGAGCCTGCGCCTGCCCCGGCTCGATCACCTGAACGTCAATCCCTACACCGTGCCCGGGATCGTGCCGGGTATGTTGGGCGCGATCCTGACCTTGTGCGGGCTCGCCATGCTGATCCGATCGATCCTGCGCGGCGGCTGGCGGCTGGATCTCACGGCCGATACGGTCGGCGGCTTTGTCCGCTCCGCCTCGGTCCGGCGGGTTGCGTTGGTACTGGTCCTGACGCTCGGCTATGCGCTTGGTCTGTTCGGCTGGCTGCCGTTCTGGCTGGCGACCATGGTCTTCGTCTTTGCCTTCGTGGTAGCCACCGAGGCGATGGCGCTAGGCAAGCTGCCGCCACTGCCCAACATCGCGATTGCCGCTGCCATCGCGGCGGTGACGGGTGCGGGTGTCGAGTTCGTCTTTGAGCGACTGTTCTACGTCAGACTGCCGGGATAGAAGATGCTGGATCTGAGCCTTTGCAACGAGGTGGTGCGCGACCTGGACTTCGCTGGCCAGTGCAAGCTGGCCGCCCAACTCGGCTATGTCGGCCTAGAGGTCGCGCCCTTCATCCTGTCGGACGAACCGCACCGATTGTCGGACAGCGAATTGCAGAGCTATCGCGCGATCGCCGAGGATCATGGCTTACGCATCACTGGGCTGCACTGGCTCTTGGTCGCACCGGCCGGCCTCTCGATCACCACCGACGATGCCGGCCTGAGAGAACGCACCACGGACGTCCTGCGTTCGCTGGTCGACATGTGCGCGGCGCTCGGCGGGACGGTGCTGGTGCACGGCTCGCCGGCTCAGCGCCGATTGGAGGATGCCGCCTCGCCCGAGGCCGCGCGCGCCAATGCGCTTCAGTGTTTCGGCGTCGCGGCGGAGGCGGCCGAACGGGCCGGCGTGACCTATTGCCTGGAACCGCTCGCCCCGCGCGAGACGGCGTTCGTCAACACGGTTGCCGAGGCGATCGCGATGGTGGAAGAGATCGGCAGTCCGGCGTTCAAAACCATGATCGACACGTCGGCCGCCGCGCTTGCCGAGGATCGGCCGGTGGCTGATCTGATCCGCCAATGGTGGCCGACGGGACAGCTCGCGCACATCCAGGTCAACGACCGCAACCGCCGTGCGCCCGGTCAGGGCGACGATCAGTTCGGTTCCGTCTTCGCGGCCCTCGCCGATGTCGGCTTTGCCGGGCCGGTTTCCGTCGAACCCTTTGATTACATCCCCGACGGCCCGACCACGGCGGCGGTCGCAGCCGGCTATCTGCGTGGTGTTCAGGAGCAAACGCGATGACGTCGAGCGCCCCTCGCCTGCGGGTTCGGGACAGCCGGCTGGTGATCCGCAACGCCTTTGCACGCATGCCGTTTCGTTTCGGCGTCGTGACCATGACGGCGGCCCCCGTGAGCCTGCTGGAAGTCACCGTCGAAACCGAGGATGGCCAGACCGGCAGTGGCTACGCGTCAGACATCCTGGCCTACAAATGGTTCGACAAGACACCGGACAAGACGCCGGCAGACAACGTTGCCGACCTGCTGACGGCGTTGAGGCACTCACGGGCGGTCTACGCCGATGCGGAACCCGATACGCCGTTCGGCCTATGGCGCGACACGCGGCAGGAGATCGAGCGGCGGGCGCTGGCGGACGGGTTCAACAGGCTGGGGGCCTCCTTCGGCGCCTCGATGCTGGAACGGGCGGTCATCGACGCGGCGGGCCGGCTGGCGGGGCTTCCGTTCGACGTGCTGGTGCGCGAGGGGCGGCTGGGCATCAATTGCCGAAACATCTTTCCGGTGCTGGAGCCCGATGAGCATTTGGAGGCCCTTCCCGACCGGCCGCTCGACACGGTGGCGCTGCGCCACACGGTCGGCCTGGTTGACCCGATCACCGCCGCTGACGCGGCGTCGGACGATCTGCCCGACGACGGCTTTCCGACGACGTTGGAGGAGTATCTTCGGATCGACGGGCTGCGATACCTGAAGGTGAAGGTCGCGGGCGATCGGGACGCCGACATCGATCGGCTGACGCAGATCGCTTCGATCGCAGCAAACGCCGGTCGGCCCATCGCGATCACCCTGGATGGCAACGAACAGTACAAGCAGATCGACGACTTCGTCGCGCTGATCGAACAGGTTCGATCAACGCCTGCCTTGGACGATTTCTACGACGCCATTCTGTTCATCGAGCAACCGCTCGAACGGGCCGTGGCCATGGCGGAGCCACTGTCGGCGCGGGCCCTCGCGGCCATCGGCAAACCCCTGCTGATCGACGAGGCGGACGGCTGGACCGAGGCCTATGCCGACGCCGTCGCGCTCGGCTATCACGGCGTCAGCCACAAGAACTGCAAGAGCGTCTATCGCTCGTTCCTGAACCTGGCTTTGGCAGACCATCACAACCGGCGCTCGGCGCGCGCCAGCTATTTCCAGTCCGCCGAAGACCTGACCAACCTCGCCATCGTTCCCTTGCAAGCCGACCTCGCCGTGGTGGCCACGCTGGGCATTCCCCATGTGGAGCGCAACGGCCACCATTACTTCCGGGGCCTGGACCATTTGCCGGGCGCCGAACGCTTCCAGGCCCTGGCCCAGCATCCCGATCTCTACGAACGCCACGGCGATACCGTCGCGCTCAAGATCCGCGACGGGATGCTGTCGATCGGCTCGCTGCAAGTGCCGGGGCTGGGCGTCGGCGCGCCGCCGGATATGGACAGCGGCATCGCCGAGGCCGACTGGCACTTTTCCATGCTTGAAGGAGAACCCGCCTGATGATCGACCTGCCCGAAGGGTTCGCCGACGAGGCCGCGCTCGACGACTTCATGACAAGGCCCAGCCCGGATCTGATCGCCGACCTGAAGTCGGTCAGCGGCGACATCACGGTGCTGGGCGTGGGCGGCAAGATGGGGCCGTCGCTGGCCATCCTGGCGAAGCGCGCGGCGCCGGAAAAGCGCGTCATCGGTGTCGCCCGCTTCACCGATGCCGCCGTCAAAGCGCGGTTGGAGGCGGCCGGCGTTGAGACCGTCGCCTGCGATCTCTTAGACCGCGCCGCCGTCGCCCGGCTGGAGGTGACGGAGAATGTGATCTTCATGGCCGGCCGCAAGTTCGGCTCGTCTGGCAATCAGCCGCTGACCTGGGCCATGAACAGTCTGGTGCCGGCGATCGTGGCGGAGCACTTCGCAAGGGCGCGCATCGTCGCGTTCTCCACGGCATGCGTCTACCCGTTCGTCGATATCCGGCATCAAGGCGCCACCGAAGCCACGCCGCCAACGCCGCCGCCGGGTGAATATGCCGCATCCTGTGTCGGGCGTGAGCGCATGTTCGAGTACTACAGCAGCCGCTTCGACACGCCGGGACGGCTGCTGCGCCTCAGCTACGCCATCGACATGCGCTATGGCGTGCTACATGATGTCGCTACCCTGGTCCGCGACGGCCAGCCGATTTCCGTTGCCATGGGCCACGTCAACGTCATCTGGCAAGGGGATGCCAATGCCTGCGCCTTGCGGGCGCTGAAGCATTGCACGACACCGACGAGCCCTTTGAATGTCTCCGGACCCGAGGTCGCCAGCGTGCGGGCGATGGCGGCGGCGATGGGCGAAAGGCTGGACAGAAAACCCATCATCGAAGGCGACGAGGCGGCAACTGCCTGGCTGGTGAACACCGCCGAGCAGACTCGCCTTTTCGGATATCCAACGGTGCCGTTGGCCAAATTATTGGACTGGACGGCCACTTGGGTGAAGGCCGGGGGTGGATCTCTCGGCAAACCTACCCATTTCGAAGTACGTGACGGCAACTACTGACATAAAGCCCACCGCTTCTGCCCCGGCAAAGGCCGCAGAGCGGGCGACCCGCGACCCCGAACGGACGCGGGCCAGCATCCTCAGTGCCGCGACGCAGGAGTTCGCGGCCAAGGGGTTGGAAGGCGCGCGCACCGACGATATCGCCCGTCGGTCAGGTGCCAATAAGCGCATGATCTATCACTATTTCGGCTCAAAGGACGGGCTGTTCCAGGCGGTGCTGGAGGATACCTACGCCCGGATCAGGGGCAGCGAGGCCGACCTGCAACTGACCAGCCGGGACCCTGTCTTGGCCATGGGCCAATTGGTGGCGTTCAGCTTCGACTGGTTCTTGCGGCACCCGGAATTCGTGAAGCTGCTGAACGAGGAAAACCTGCATGGCGCGGCTCATGTCCGGTCGTCCAATGTGGCCCGCAGCCTGAACATGCCGCTGGTTGAGTTGATCTCGGAGTTGCTGGAGCGGGGCGCGGCCAGCGGTCAGTTCCGCAGCGGTGTCGACCCCGTGCAGCTCTACATCTCAATCGCCGGCATCAGCTATTTCTACTTCTCCAACCGGCACACGCTGTCGGCGATTTTCAACCGCCCCCTGGAGGCGCCGGGCGCGCTCAGGCAACGTCGTCAGCATGTTGTCGACCTGATCCTGGGGTACCTCCGGCCCTGAACATCCCGCCCTGAACCAGAAATCAATCACGGTCGATAGATGCGATTGACGGCTTCCAACACACCCTGTAAGTAACTGATCAGTTACTTTCTGATCCCGAGATATCATGCAGATTGGGGACATTCCGAGCGACGCCTTGGCCGCCTTCAGGCGCGGCGGTGTGATACCGGCCCATCCGCTGGCGCTGACGGCCAACCGCGCGCTAGACGAACGGCGTCAGCGCGCGCTGAGCCGGTACTATCTCGACGCGGGCGTCGTCGGCTTGGCGGTCGGCGTGCACACCACCCAATTCGCGATAAGGCAAGCCGACCTGTTCGAACCGGTTCTCGGGCTGGCCGCCGAAGAGGCAGCGTCTTGGGTATCGCGTCCGACATTCCTGGTCGCCGGCGCCATCGGCCCGACCCGTCAGGCCGTGACCGAGGCGACGATCGCGCGCGACCTTGGGTATCACGCCGTGCTGCTCAGTCTGGCCGGCTTCGACAGCGCCAGCGACGGCGAGATGATCGACCATGTTCGGGCGGTCGCCGCTGTCATGCCGGTCATGGGCTTTTATCTGCAGCCGGCGGTCGGCGGCCGAGTGTTGTCGCGCGCCTTCTGGCGGGATTTCGCCGCGCTCGACAACATCGTCGGCATCAAGATCGCGCCGTTCAACCGCTATCGGACACTGGACGTGATCCAGGGCGTCGTCGCGGCCGGGGCCGAGGACCGGATTGCGCTATATACCGGCAATGACGATCACATCGTGCTCGACCTTTTGACCCCCTTTTCCGTGCTGCGTGACGGTGAACCGGTCGACATTAGGATCGTCGGCGGCCTTCTGGGCCATTGGTCGGTTTGGACGCACAGCGCGGTCAAAATGGTCGACGAAATCAAGGCGTTGCCAGACGGGGCCTTGGACCGCGGCTGGCTGACACGGGACGCCGACACGACAGACGCCAATAGCGCCTTTTTCGATGCCGCGAACGACTATCGCGGCGTCATCGCGGGCCTGCATGAGGTCCTGCGCCGCCAAGGCCTGTTGGAGGACATTTGGTGCCTTGACCCAAACGAGGGGCTTGGCCCCGGACAGGCGGCGGAGATCGACCGCGTCTACGCTTCCTACCCGGATTTAAACGACGACGCTTTCATCGCGAAACACCGCGACCGCTGGCTTAACACTTAAGACGAGGGGAGATCTTCATGGCGGGCGACGACCGCATTGGCATCATCATGCACGGCGTAACCGGCCGCATGGGTATGAATCAGCACCTGATCCGCTCGGTCCTGGCGATCCGCGACCAGGGCGGCCTGACACTGAGCGACGGGCGGCGGGTCCAGGTCGACCCGATCATTGTCGGGCGCAATCCGGACAAGATCGAGCGGCTGGCCAAGCAGCACGGCGTGGCCCGCTGGACGACCGACATGGCAGCGGCGCTGGCCAACCCCGACGACACGATCTTCTTCGATGCGGCCTCGACCCAACTGCGCACCGACCTGTTGAAGCAAGCCATCGCCGCCGGCAAGCACGTCTATTGCGAAAAGCCGGTTTCCGATTCACTGGAAGACGCGCTGTCCGTCTATCGGGCCGCGCGTGATGCGGGCATCAAGCACGGCGTGGTGCAGGACAAGCTGTTCCTGCCGGGCCTGCGCAAGATGGCGATGCTGCGCGATAGCGGGTTTTTTGGCCGGTTGCTGTCGGTGCGCGGGGAGTTCGGCTATTGGGTGTTCGAGGGCGACTGGCAACCGGCCCAGCGCCCGTCCTGGAACTATCGCAAGGACGAAGGCGGTGGCATCATCCTGGATATGCTGTGCCATTGGCGCTATGTGCTCGACAATCTGTTCGGCGAGGTCAAGGCGGTGAGCTGCCTAGGCGCCACCCATATCCCGGAACGGGTCGACGAGGCCGGCAAGGGCTATGCTGCCGATGCGGACGACGCGGCCTACGCCACGTTCGAGCTTGAGGGCGGCGTGATCGCGCAGATCAACAGCTCCTGGACCACACGGGTAAGGCGGGACGATCTGGTCACCTTCCACGCCGACGGCACAAATGGCAGCGCGGTCGCCGGGCTGTTCGATTGCTGGGTCCAGCCGCGCCAGGCGACGCCGCGCCCGGTATGGAATCCCGACCAGCGCCAGACCCTGAACTTCTTCGATCAATGGCAGCAGGTCCCCGACAATCAAGAGACCGACAACGGCTTCAAGACCCAGTGGGAGATGTTCCTGCGCCACGTGCTGGAAGATGCCCCTTACCGCTACACCCTCTTAGAGGGTGCGAAGGGTGTGCAACTGGCGGAGCTGGGGCTAAAAAGCTGGGCCGAGCGGCGCTGGTTGGACGTGCCGACCCTGGAGGACTGAGAGCATGACGAGCCTGACCCTGCCCCTGCCCAGCGGCGGGACGGAGAGCTACACATTGTCCGGGGCGCCGGTTGAGCGGCCGAAACCGCCCCATCGGTTCAACCGCATTGCCTTTGGCGCCGCCCATGTGGTGGCCGACCCGATGGCGGCGCACGACCCCTGGATCGACAGCGCGGTGGATTGGGACCGGACGCTGGCCTTCCGCCACCACCTTTGGGATCTGGGTCTGGCCGTTGCCGAAGCCATGGACACCTCCCAGCGTGGCATGGGGCTGGACTGGTTGACGGCGCGTGAGCTGATCCGGCGCTCGATTGCCGAGGCGCGGACGCGCAGCGACGCGATCGTCTTCAGCGGTGTCGGCACCGACCATCTCGTCTTGACCGACCATGTCACGATCGACGACGTGGTTCTGGCCTATCTGGAACAGATCGAGGCGGTCGCGGCCGAGGGCGGCCGAATGATCGTCATGGCCAGCCGGGCGCTGGCGGCCAAGGCCCGAAGCTCGGACGATTACGCCTCGGTTTACGGTCGCATTCTGGCTCAGGTGAACGAGCCCGTCATCCTGCACTGGCTGGGCGACATGTTCGACCCGGCCCTGGCCGGATACTGGGGCAATGACGACATCGACGCGGCAATGGAGAATTGCCTGACCATCATCGAGGAAAACGCCGCCAAGATCGACGGCATCAAGATCTCGCTGTTGGACAAGGAGAAGGAAATCATCATGCGCCGGCGCCTGCCCGAGGGCGTCCGCATGTATACCGGCGACGATTTCAACTATCCCGAACTGATCGAGGGCGATGGCGAGCATGCCTCTGACGCGCTGCTAGGCATCTTCGACAGCATCGCGCCGGTCGCCTCCGCGGCGCTGGCCGCGTTGGCCGAAGGGGACACGGACCGATACCGCGCCCTGTTGACCCCGACCGTGCCTTTGGCACGGCATATCTTCGCGGCGCAGACCCGTTTCTATAAGACGGGCGTGGTGTTCCTGGCCTGGCTGAACGGCCATCAGCCGGCCTTCACCATGGTCGGTGGCCAGGAAAGCGCCCGGTCGGCGCTGCACTTCGCCGAACTGTTCCGCTTGGCCGATGCCGCCGGGCTGCTTGACGACCCGGCCGGCGCGGCAGACCGCTTCGCCACCTGGCTTTCCGTCCATGCCGGCATTGATCGGTGAGCGTCACGCTTGACGGCCCCCTCGCCGGCCTGTCGCTGAACACCGCCACGGTGCGCGAGCAATGGACGCTGGCGGAGATCATCCCCGCATGTCGTCGCTTCGGCATCACGGGCGTTGCACCGTGGCGAGACCAGATCGCCCATATCGGGCTTGACGAGACCGAGCGACTGATCAAGGGCGAGGATTTGACCGTCACCGGCGTCTGCCGAGGCGGCATGTTCACCTGGTCGACCGATGCCGAACGCCAGGCCATGCTCGACAGCAACCGGACGGCGATTGACGAAGCCGCGACCTTGGACGCCCAATGCCTGGTGCTGGTGGTCGGCGGTCTGGCGCCCGGCTCGAAGGACATGCCGGCCGCGCGTGAGCAGGTGGCCGAGGCGCTGGCGACATTGCTGCCGGAGGCGCGCGCCGCCGGCGTCACGCTGGCCATCGAGCCGCTGCACCCGATGTACGCGGCCGATCGGGCCTGCGTGAACACGCTTGGCCAGGCCAATGATCTCTGCGACCTGCTGGGCGACGGGATCGGCGTCGCGGTCGATATCTACCATGTCTGGTGGGACCCGGCCTTGGCGACCGAAATCGCCCGCGCCGGCGACCGTATCCTCGGGTTTCACGTCTGCGACTGGCTGGTGCCGACGACGCATCTGCTGCTCGACCGCGGTATGATGGGCGACGGTGTCATCGACATCCCCGCCATCCGCGCGATGGTCGAAAAGGCGGGCTATGACGGCCATGCGGAGGTCGAAATCTTCAGCGCGGAAACCTGGTGGAAGAAGCCGCCGGAAGAGGTCTTACGGATTTGCGGCGAGCGCTATTGCAGCGTAGTTTGACACCGTCATCAGGCGCTTGATCTGATCGCTTTCGAACGGTGGTCGAGGGAGCCGAGAGATGGAACAGACGGTCGTCGAAACCACGTCGCTCGCCCTGCTGATGTGCCGCCTTCTGCTGGGTACGGCGGCCTGTGCCGATGGCGCATCAATCACGGCGGCCACGATGGAGGCTTGCGCCGAGCCAGCACCGCGTTATGAGTTGATGGTTGGCGGAGCGGGGCCGCTTGCACCGGAGGCCGTTGAGGCCTTGGAAGAACGGCTAGAGGGCAGCGAGGCCTGCGGCTTTTCTCTCGCGGCCGCATCGCCCGACGTTCTTGTTCTGGAAATCGAAACCGACAATGAACCGACAGCCCTGGTGGGTCCGCTACTTCAGCCGGGTGACCTGAGTTTCGTCAGGGTCGACGTCTCGCACGGGTCCGATGAGAAGTTGCCGGAGAGCTTGACGCGCCTGCCGGATGCCGACGGCCTGACGACCCACATCGTCGATCCGACACCGCTTTTGAGCAATGCGGAGTTGGAATCCGCCGATGCTGAGTTCTCGGCCTATGGCGACTGGACCATCACGTTTTCACTCACCAATCGGGGTGCAGAACGGTTCGGGGAGATCACCGAGAACATGATCGGCCTGCCGCTCGCCATCGTCGTGGATGGTCAGGTTCTCTCAGCACCGATGATACAAGAACCCATCCGTGGCGGCCGCGCGATGATCTCGGGCGCGTTCACGGAGCAGCAGGCGAACCAGATGGCCGATATCCTTGCCCACGGCCCGCTGCCGCAGGGGCTGTCGATCCTGTCGATCGATGTGCTGACGGCAGGCAGCAATTAGGCCAGTTGTCGTCGCCTTGGGGTTGTGGGCACGTGGCCTTGGCGAGCAACGACCAGCTTTCCCGGGTCACGGGTCTCGCGGCAAGCGATAGATCTTCCACAAGTTCAGTTCGCTGTTGCCGCAACGGCGGCAGCGGAACTTCGGCTGAAGGTCGATCAGTCTTGTGTCGGACGCGAACTGGCGCTTCAGGGTCTTCGGATAGACATCGCCGACCCGCTCGCAGCTGAAGCAGCGGATTCTGACCACGTGCCACTCGCGCAAGGCCGACAAACGCACCTCGTAGCGCGAGCCCAGATCCTCCAACTGATAGACGTGACGACGACCCATATCGCAGCCCGCTCACGGCCTGTCATTGGCCATCAACGGCATCCAAATTGCGGGCAAATCCACCGCAATCCCTCAGGCACGAAGCCCGGCAAACTCGGCGAAAACACCCATCCTCTGACCCAGAACAATTCAAGAACATTGATTAGGGGAGAGTCAATAGATCGGACAACCTAAATGGCAACCCGTCTCGCACCATCGATCGGACCGAGAGCCCGCCGTTCCGCGACAAAAGGCCCTCGTGACGCGATGTCGCGTGGCCCGACCAATTGTGATTTGCCCTGCCCCTCCCTATCTCCGGCACGGTCCGAATAAGAGGAAGACATGAACCCACAAGGCATTCTCGAACAGTTTCTAGGCCCCAACGCGGGCGGCCGCGCCACCGAGGCGGTGCAGGGCGCCCGGAACCGTCTGGCCGATAGCGGGATGACCGGCGTCGCGGGGGGGCTCGCGGCCGGCGGCGTGCTTGGCCTGCTGATCGGCAACAAGAAAGTGCGCAAGAAGGTCGGCAAGGTCGCCGGCGGCGTTGCGGGCTATGGCGGTGCCGCCGTTTTGGGCGCGCTGGCCCATCGCGCCTATCAGAACTGGCAGTCCGGCAAGCAGGCGCCCCAGTCGGGGACGCCCGGCCCGGCGGCCCAGGCCACGCCCGCGCAACTGGCCAGCGATCCGCCGGAACCGCCGCCTGAGGGATCAAAGTTCCTGCCGGAAACGGCGCCGGCGCGCGACGGCAGGCCGTTCGAACTGGCGCTGGTCATGTCGATGATCGCGGCCGCCAACGCCGACGGCCATATCGGCCCGGACGAGCAGCGCGTGATCTTCGATCAGGTCGGCCAGTTGCCCCTCGATGCCGAGGACAAGGCCTTCGTTTTCGATGCCTTGGCCAAGCCACCAAGCTTGCAGGACATCGCCGACCTGGCGGATGGCCCGGAACAGGCGGCCGAGCTTTACCTCGCCTCCCGGCTGGCCATCGACCCGGACCATCCGATGGAGCAGGCCTATCTCGAAGGCCTTGCCAGCCGTCTCTCCCTGCCGCCCGAACTGGTCAGCCAGTTGGAAGACCAAGCGGCGGCAGCCACCGCCTAAAACGACGACCGGGGTGCCTCGAACCATCGAGACACCCCGGCCTTCAAACCGCTATCTGCTGTCGATCAGCCGTCGGTTGAACTCGCTGTCGGCAGGTCGTAGGCGTGGCCCCATTCGGCCCAGGACCGGTCGTAGCTGCGAACCTGCTGGAAGCCCAGCAGGCGCAAGGTCAGGTAGGAATGGGCGGACGCCTTGCCGTTCTGACAGTGAACGGCAATGTTGTCTTCCGGCGTCACGCCATGGGCGGCGAAGTGCGCCAACAGGTCCTCGGCGGACCGCATGGTGCCGTCTTCGTTCAGGTTCTGGGCCCAGGGGATGTTGCGCGCCCACGGGATGTGACCTTCCTCGAACAGCGGCGTCGGGCGCACGTCGATGACCACCACGGACGGATCGTCGCGCCGTTCCATCAGCCAGTCGGCCGAGGCCGCCCGACGCGGCGTCAGGTTGATCGGGAACTCAGTGGGCTCGACAGTCGGCGCCTCTTGGCTGACCGTCCAGCCTTCCCGCTCCCAAGCCGGAAAGCCGCCGTTGAGCACGCTCACTTGACGGTGACCGAGATACTCCAGCAGCCAAAAGAGGCGTGAGGCGTGAAAGCCGCCGCGATCGTCATAGAACACGACACGGGTTTCCGGGCCGATGCCGCGCTCGCCCAGCATGGCGGCCAGTTCAGACAACGGCAGAAGATCACCGTCGACATGGCTGACGGGATCGATGATGTCGTCAGCGCTGAGGTGGATGGCGCCGGGGATGTGGCCGGCGTCGTACGCCTCGCGCGGCCGCACATCGACAACCCGCACATTCGGGTCCTCCAGCATCAGGCCCAGGGTTTCGGTGGACGTGAGCAAGCCGGGATTGGCGTAATCGGTGGCGGAGGCGGATGTGGCGCCGAACGCCACAATCGCCAGCAAGAGGATCGCTGCGCGCCGCAGCGAAGACAGAGCATGGATCATACTCAAAATCCTTTCATGGCCATCAGCGCAACGGTCGCCGAAAGGTCCGCGAGCGTTGCGCTGATCGGAAGATTTCAGTTCGGCTGGGAGACGTAGCGGATGTAGGGCTTCGGCGCCTTCCAACCGGCCGGGAACAGTTCCTTCGCCTGGTCGTCGGCCACGGCGGGGACGATGATGACATCCTCGCCCTGCTGCCAGTTCACCGGCGTGGCGACCTTGTGGTCGGCGGTCAGCTGCAGCGAATCGATGACGCGCAGGACCTCGTCGAAGTTGCGGCCCGTGCTCATCGGATAGGTGATCATCAGCTTGATCTTCTTGTCCGGGCCGATGACGTAGACGTTGCGCACCGTCGCGTTGTCGACGGCCGTCCGGCCATCCGCGCTGTTGCCGGCATCCTCCGGCAGCATGTCGTAAAGCTTGGCGACCTTCAGATCGGCGTCGGCGATCATGGGATAGTTCGGCGCCGTGCCCGTGACCTCCTCGATATCCTTGGACCACCGTTTGTGGTCATCGACCGGGTCGACGCTGAGGCCCAGAATCTTGACGTTGCGCCGATCGAACTCCGGCTTCAGCTTGGCCATGTGGCCGAGCTCGGTGGTGCAGACCGGGGTGAAATCCTTTGGATGGGAAAACAGCACCAGCCACGAATTGCCGATGAATTCGTAAAGGTTCAGCTGGCCATGGGTAGAGTCTTGCGTGAAATTCGGGGCCGTGCTGCCGATCTTTAAAGTCATGTGGTCATCCTCTCCTGGGCGTTTGAGTTTGAACGCCGTCATTTCGAAATCCGCGCCGTCTTCCGATCGGTTCCAAGCCGCACCACGCGTACGACCGTCGACGACGTGTTCTCGGTGACACGCCGTTTCGGTCGCGTGGTCGGGTGGGCCGTTCGAAAGCCGGCGTGTCCTTGCCCAAAGGCGCCAACATCGACGCGCCGCGGGCCGCTCCAGCCGCATTGGCGAGAAGCGCGGCGGACTAAACAGTCTCCGGCTTCGAAAAACCTGAAGAAAGCAGACTGTTTTTGTGAAACCCGAATGATGCTGGCATGGTGCGGCCCATGGAAAGGGCGGCGACCTATCACGGCCGGCAACGGCTGGCGGCATCACTGCGCGGACGCCGTACCAGCGCCTTGAGCTTGGCCTTCCACTCGAAAACCGATGGGGCGGCATGACACGGCCGAACTCATCAACAGCGAAAGACACGGTCGAAGAGGCGGTCCGCGAAGCCCTGGGCAAGGGCCGGGTCTTCAAAGCCTATGACGTTGCGATCAAGGGGCTGGAGACCGGATCGAATGCCGACGGGCTTCACCTGCTGGCGGCAACCGCCCTGGTCCGCAGTGGCGCGATCGACGCCGCCAGAGAGCAGATCCGTCAGGCAACGATCGCGGGCATCGAGCCAGAAGCCATGGACCCCACAGGCGAAGATGGCACGCTGTTAGCAGACGTCTTCGAGGAGATTTGGCAAAGCGACGGCCAGGCGGACGATCTGGGCCGAGCCTTGGCCATTCGCCTGCACCGTGCCCAGACGAACGGCGACTTCCAGGACCTCGCTCAGGCGGCGCTGCTGGCCCAGGCAGGTGGAGACCGCGACAAGGCCGGTGATTTCGCCCAAGTGGCGCTGCGCAAGGCGGCGGACGACCCGACAGACGACCCCGCGCGCCCGCTTGTGCTCGCGGAACTGTTCCTCTTGATCGGTCAGGACGAGGAGGCCGCCGGCCAACTTGAAAACCTGGCCGGTCAATGGGCCAACCGTCCCCTGCTGCGTGCCGAAGCGCGGCAGCGGCTCGAGGCACTGTCAACGCGCGGTGTCGATGTCGATCAGCAGTTGATCGATCTGTTCACGCCCCCCTGCCTGCTGGTCTATGCCGGGATCCGGCTGCGTGGGGGCGCAGACGGTGGCCTTCCGCCCGCACTCGAACCGGCGCTGCGGCAGGCGATCGATAAGACCTTGTCGTCCCTGAACCCGGCCATCGCGTACGGCTCGGCCGCCGCCGGCTGCGACCTTCTGTTCTGCGAAAACCTGCTGGCGCGCGGCGCGGAACTGAACGTCGTCCTGCCATTTCAGCGTGACAGTTTTCGAGACAAGCTGGTCGCGCCCTACGGCCCGGCATGGCTCGCGCGCTTCGACCGCGTTGTCGGGCAAGCCGCGTCGGTTACCGAGGTCTGCCAGGAACCCTATGTCGGCGGCGACGCGATATTGCGGTTCGGCAATCAGGTCATCGACGGGACCGCGCGCCTGCGCGGCGCCGTCCTGTCCAGCCCGCCCTATCTCGCGGCGATCTGGGATTTCCTGGCGGACCCGTTTCCGGGCAGCCCGAACGATTTCGTCGACAATTGGGGCGACCCGGCCCGCCTGCGCCTGATGGGCCTGGACGAAATCGCCGACGAGGCCAACGTGACCCTGGGTTCGGCCGACACCGAAAACACCTCGATTGCGCGTTCCGACGGCGATGGGGATCTGCAAAAGGTTGCCGGATTGCTGTTTGCCGACGTCGTCGGGTTCAGCCGGCTGAAGGATGATCAGCTTATCCTGTTCTGGCGCTTCATGCGGGCCATCGCCCTGCACATGGGCACGGATGTTCCCACGCCACGCATCATTGACAGTTGGGGCGACGCCATCCTGACCGTGCACGACACGGCGCTGGACTCCGCCAGCTACGCCACGGCGCTCTATACCGCCTTCCGGGCGATCGACAGTCGCGATTTCGGCCTGCCCGAACGGCTGCAACTGCGCATCGGATTGCATGCGGGCCCAATCTTCGAGGGCGACCATCCGCTGACCGGCCAGACCGTGATCTATGGCGGCAACGTCAACCGCGCCGCGCGGATCGAGCCGATAACGGTCCCGGGCCTGGCCTATGCGTCCGAACAGTTCGTGGCCGCCCTGACGGCGGAGGAAAGCGCGCTTGAGGCCGAGAATCAGCTGGCTGGTGGAACTTACCGGCCGCGCTTTCGCTGCTTTTACCGAGGCACGGTCGAACTGCCGAAAGGCTACGGCACGCAGTCGGTCTACGAGGTCAAGCCCTGGCGCGAAGCCTCACACGTGCCCGCCATGATCGAACCGGGCAAGCACCTGCACGCGACCCTTGCCAATGAGCTTTACCAGCACCGTCGGCTGGCCGCCCTGTTCAAACAGCTCGTCGCGCCGCTGGACTTTCCTGAAAGCCTGGTGGGCTTGTTTGAAATGGCGTTCGACGAGATCGTGACCAACATCTGCAGCTATGCCTGGCATGATCGCGGGCAGCACGCGATCGAGGTCGATATCGACGTGTCCGGCGACACCGTCGAAGCGACCTTCTCGGACGATGGTGTCGCGTTCAATCCCTTGGAGATGGCGGCCGCCCCGATCGATGGCGACATCGACGAACGCACGGCCGGCGGGCTGGGGATCCACTTGCTGGGTGAGATGATGGACGAAGTTCGCTATCGTCGCGACGGCGACGCCAATCACTTGACAGTGGTCAAGAGATGGCGGGATTAGGGGCACCCAACCGTTCAGTTCCAGGGGCTGTATTGATGAGCGATGACAGGGCGAACGATGTTGTCGGCGATGGGCATATCGTCGTCCATGTGTCGGGTAGGTTGGACGTGGTCGCAGCCAAAGGGTTCGAAGCGCGGCTCACCGCGCATATCGAATCGCCCCAGCCCCTGATCGTGGTCGATTTTTCCGAGTGCAGCTATATCAGCAGCGCCGGCCTTCGCAGCGTGCTGATCGCGGCCAAGAAGGCCAGCTCAACCGACAAGACGCTCGTGCTCGCCGGTATGAACAAGATGGTACGCGAAGTGTTCCGGGTCAGCGGTTTCGACAAGATGCTGACGATCGAACCGGACGCCGCGACAGCGATCAGCCTTCACTGAGGTCACGCCGGCGCAACTCTTCCAGCAGGTCATCGCGGCCGTTCAGGCAGTGGTTGCGCACGGCGGCGATGGCACGCTTACAGTCTCGTTCCACCAACGCCGCAACAATTTCGGCGTGATCGCGGATATTGGCGGTCATGCGTTCAAGGCTGAACCCGATCGTCAGGCGCATCGCCTGGATCAACTCCCAGCCGCGTGGCGCCATTTTTTCCGCCTCCTCGTTGCGGGCAAGCGCGGTGATGGCGCGATGGAAGGCCGCATTGGTCGCCAGCAGCACCTCCGCGTTCTGGGACTTCGTGGCCGCGACATAGGCCGCTTCGGCCGACCGGATGCGGTCCTGATCGTCGGCCGTGATCCGCTCACAGGCCCGCTCAACCAGCATCGTTTCGAGAGCCATGCGAATGTCATACATGTTCCGGACATAGTCCGTGCCCACCTTGCGGATGACGGCGCCGCGATGGGGCTGCAACTCCAAGAGACCTTGGCCAGCCAACAGCCGCAATGCCTCGCGAACCGGAATCGGGCTGACGTCATACCGTTCGCTTACCGCCATGATCTTCAGCCGCTGACCCGGCTTGAACGATCCCGCTAAAATGTCCGCCCGCAGCCGCTCCGTCAGGCGTTGGGTCATGGTTCCAGATTGCAGATCTGTCGCGGACTTCATTCGGTCTCCGGGCCGACGCTGACGGCTGGCGGCACAACCGTCTTCATCTGATCATCCACCGCAATGCCGCATCATCACATCAAGGCGGCAAAACACTCTCGACGGTCGAGCACGGTGGCGTCAGCTACCAAACATATTTGCCGTGAATAACGCGTTTATTGCGAACACACTCTCGATCATCAGAATCGCAATCTCAAATAATCGATATTCTGCGGCTGGCGTCAACTGGCGACGGATGGAAGTCCTCGGCCGTCGGCTGCAAGATCGGGCCGTTCCGGGCGATCATGACGTCCAAGCCAGCGACGCAGCCGCCATATGGGACCAAGACGTCCAAACCAATGGGGCATGACCGGAGGCGCCCCTATCGCACTATAAAGATGGCGGACCGCCACGATCGGCGGACGATCGGCGTTTCCGGTGCTTTCAACGACCGTCAATCCCCGGTCGAGAAACGACAGATCGAGTTCGATGGCCTCGGCGGCCTTCAGCGGGTCGTAGACCAGCAAGCGACAGCGCTCGCCGCCCAAGGGATCATAGCGGTAAACGAGGCCGACCTCGGCCTCGTCATGCCCCAGCGGCGCGCGGTGCAGGGAGATCAGAGAGGGGCGACGGGCGGCCAGATCCGCGACGATGGCCGTCAGGCTGTCGCGGCTTTTCCGCAAGGCCCAGGCCCGACCGCCGACGGCGGGACCACGCAGCTGTGCAGCGAGGAGCTCAACAGAAGCGATCCCCTCGCCCTCATCAGCTTGGCGCGATAAACGCGCGGCGATCGGCTGATGCGGCACCCAAGCGTCGGGCACGGTGGCCAGCACCGTCGCCCACAGCAGGTCTTGTGCGAGCGTGTCGCCCTCCGCCCTATTTGCGCATGCGGACAGGTACGCGTCGACGGTGTCGCGCTGCTTGTCGTTCGTTCGCCGACCCGGCGGCGGCCAACTGCGCGCGATGAACGCGTCCCGCGCGGCGATGGCAAGGGCCGATCGCAGCAACCCTCCGGCGAGAACCGGCGCGGACAGGCGATAGGCCAGAAACAGCGCCGCGCGCATCCGTACCGAGAGGGCGGGAAAGGCATCAAAGACCGCCTTTTCGATATCGTCGGCAGCCTGTCGACGCGCCGCGTCAAGCGCGGTCTGTCTGTCGCGTTCGTAAGGCCATGCCTTCGGGACAGCCACCCAGTCCCGTCTTGGATCGAATTCAGTCGCGACTGAGCGGTCGGGAACGCTTGGCATGTCCGCCTTTCAGCGCGCGAACGGCGTTGCCGTCCTGGCCCGGCCTTTTGACGGCATAGCGCGGCCCTGGGCGGTGGTGTCCAAGCTGCGTGAGCCCCTCCCCCGCTGTTCCGTTCGAAGCCGAATGAGACGCGCCAAAGGTGGCCGCAATGCCTGGATTGTTGCGAACGCCATCGCAGAACTGGCGCAGGGCTTTACCCCCTTCGCCGGCATTGGCGAGATCGATGCCGACATCCGATCCGCAGCCGAGGCAGGTCAACCGCTCACCGGCCGCCAGGCGAAACAGATCATCGACCACAAGGGTGAAAACCCGGCCACACGGGCACGTCAGGCCGGCGGGGCTGGCACTACGGGCCGTGCGGACCGGCTCAGACATCGTCCGGGTCGGCCGTCGCGCCGTCGCTCTCGGCACTCTCCGCATCATCGGGGACTACCGGCACCTCGTGGCTCTTTTCCACTTCTGCCGGCGGCAGCCGCGTTAACCCGCCGGTGGCATCCATCAGATTCAGCAGCCGCGCCAGACCGGACGGCAGGTCCGCCTGTTCGACGTTCACCTTCATGCGGATCTGCATGTCAAGCGCGTGTCGCTGTCTGGAAACCTCGTCGCTGCGGCCGTAGACGGCCGTCAACTCCACCTCGCGCCCGGTCTGCTCGTCAAGCTCGCTGTCTTCCGCCTCGCCCTGGCGCGCCCCGGTCCCCGTACCGACGCTTTGGCGCACCCGTTCGCCCATCTGTTCACGCGGCGCTTCGCGCAAGCGGGTTTCCAGGATCTTGACCGCGTATTCCAACTCGGCGTTCCTTATCTGCATCGCCGGTATCGGCAGCATCGACAGCAGCGGCAACTCGACCTGGCTTTCGGCGGCCTCCCCTTCGGCATCGGGCTGCCGCACCTTGAACTTGACCGTGCGCAGATCGCCCAACGGCGTTTCAAACGGTTCCGCCGCGACGCCCTCGGCTTCGGGCGCGGGATCGAATCCGACCTTTTCAATATAGCGCGCGGTGGCCATCGCGGCCTGGGCCTCGGCGTCGATCAGGGCTTTCAACGGCGCACCGATCAACTGATAAAGCGTCAGGGCGCCGTAATCGCTGCCCTGTTGCGGCCTGTCTTTTGGCATGCCGGATCAGCGCCCCTATTCCGAGGTCAGCGAACGGAAGGTGCGGCCGCCCTCAACCTTCACCTCGGTCCATTGATAGTTGCGGACCGCCGCCCGGATCTTGATCGACGACAGCATATCCTGCGGCAGCTCTCGCAAGGCATCGGCGCCGATGGCGACATCCAGCCTGGAATCCCGGTCGACCTGCCACACCTCGCCGATACGACGGCCCAGATCCTCCAGCGGCGGGGCGATGTTGATATCGCCCGTCAAGCCGGCGACCTCGTCCTCGGTAATCTCCTCACCGACCTCGACGTTGAACCGAAGGACGCGGCGGAACGCCGCCGTCAGGCCCTGCTCGGCGGACTTGGCGTCGAACACCCCTTCTTCGGAGATCAGATCGGTGAAGTTCACGATCATATGGCGCAAACCCGCCTGCCGCAGGTCGATGCGAAACACGTTCCGATCGACCGGGTTCTTCAGACGGTCCGCCAGGTCACCGGCATTGGCGACGCGCGGAACCAGAAAGGACAGGAACAGGGTAACAACGCGCTCGATCGCCCTTTCGAACATCGGCGCCAAGGTCGCCTCGCGGCCTTCGGAGTTGGCCAGCGATGCGGACACCGATTCGATGGCGAATTTCAGCTCGATCTCCGCTTCCTCGATCTCCGCACGCGGTATCGGAAAGCGCCGCAGCAGAAAATCTTGCTCGTAATAGCGACTGATCGACCGGGAATAGATGTCGGAGGCGAAGCGAGACTTCGCCAGGTCCCGCAAGATTGCCCCGATCACTTGCTCCAAATCCGCCAAAAGCCGCCTCCCCAGCGGTGTTCCGTTCTCAAGACCGGCCGCTATCCGACCAGTGCCTACTTCTCGGGAATGTTTTCAAGCAGCAGGTTCAGGACCTTGGCCATGCCGGCCGGCATGTCGTCCTGCACCGCCTGAACGTTCACGTTCATGTTGTACTCGACCGAATAGCGGGAGTTCTTCGTCGAGGTCGATTCCTTCTTCGACGAGTAGGACGCGCTCAGTTTCGCGCTGGCGAACAGGTACTGGGCGCCGGCCTCAACGCCGACGCTGGCATTACGCTCGTCTTTCGAGGTGTCTTCCGCCGAGGAGCTGTCGGACAGGTTGGCGGTGAAGTCGATCGTCATGGTGTCGATGCGCAGATACGGGATCGGCAGCAAGGTCAGCAGCGGCACTTCGATGTCGATCGTGGTCGTCTCCACCTCGCCTTCATCGTTGGTGGTGCGCCGATTGAACTTAAGCGGCACGCTGATCAAGGTGCCGTCATCCTTGAACCCGACACTGCGGATAAAGTCGTAGGAGGTGCCGGCGGCCTTCGCTTGTGCCTCGACCGCGGCGATCATCGGGCCACCAATCAAATTGCCAAACGGGATCGCACCAAGCTGCTGGGTCACATCAGGCATTGCAGGCCCTCTTCGGTTGCCGCCGCGTTATCGGTCAAGAACAGACCAGGGATTGCTCGACAACCCGTCGCGCCATGGGTCGACGCAACGGCGGCCAAGCACCGTGAAGACCGACAGCCTACACCAGCATTGGTTGCAGTCATTCAAAAAACGGCGGACCGGTTGCGAGCCGCCCGAGAGACCGCTCGTTAGGCGGACCCAGCGAAGTGGCGCACGTCGATCATGTGCCTTTGGCGTTTCGCGGATTGCCCATCGGGTTTACCATTGTCGTCTCCTTTTCCAAGTTTCCCCACCACCGCCCATCACCGCGAAAGCCGAACGGCTGGAGGACCCGTGACCGCCGCCCTGACACTGCATGAAGACAGGCTGTTTCCGCCCGATCCCGAGACCCGGTCGATCGCACGACGGCTCTATCGCAACATCCGCGACCTGCCGATCATCAGCCCGCACGGCCATACCGATGCGCGATGGTTCGCCGACGACGCGCCGTTTCCCGACCCGGCCCGGCTCTTGATCGTGCCGGACCATTATGTGTTCCGCATGCTGTACAGCCAGGGCGTGCCGCTGGAACGTATCGGCATTACACGTCGGGACGGCGGACCGGTCGAAACCGATCCTCGGGCCATCTGGCGCGTTTTCGCCGCGCATTGGCATCTGTTCCGAGGCACGCCGACCCGGCTCTGGATGAACCATGTGCTGCATGAGTTGTTCGACGTGCGCGTCCGCCTGACGCCGGAAACCGCCGACGACATCTATGACGCAATCGCGGATCGGCTTACGACCGACGGCTTTCGTCCGAGAGCGCTGTACGAGAGGTTTGGGCTTGAGGTGCTGTGCACGACGGAATCGCCCCTGGACACCTTGGCTCATCACAAACGGCTTCAGGAAAGTGGCTGGCCGGGACGGGTGATCACGGCATTTCGACCTGACCCGGTGGTCGATCCCGACTTTTCCGGCTTCGTCGACAACGTCGCCAAGCTTGGCGACCTGACCGGCGAAGACACCGGCAGTTGGAACGGCTACCTTCACGCCCTGAAGGCTCGTCGCCAGTTCTTCATCGCACACGGCGCCACCTCGACAGACCACGGTCACCCCAGTGCGCGTACGGAAGACTTGGATCGCGCATCGTGCGAGCGCCTCTTTGCCAAGGCCCTCTCGGGCGAGCACACGGCCGAGGAGGCTGATGCGTTTCGCGGCCAGATGCTGACCGAAATGGCGCGCATGAGCGTGGATGACGGGCTGGTCATGCAGATCCATCCCGGCTCCAACCGCAACCACAATGCCGAGCTGTTCGCCCGCTTCGGCCGGGATGTCGGGGCCGACATCCCCGGCCCTACCGGCTATGTCGGCGCCTTGAAACCGCTGCTTGACCGGTTCGGCAACGAGCAGAGCCTCTCCATCATCCTGTTCACCCTTGACGAGACCGCCTACAGCCGCGAGCTGGCGCCGCTGGCGGGCGTCTATCCCGTGCTCAAGCTGGGGCCAGCCTGGTGGTTTTTCGACAGCCCGGAGGGCATCCTGCGCTACCGTCGGCTGACCACGGAGACCGCCGGCTTCTACAACACCGTCGGTTTCAACGACGATACGCGGGCCTTCCTGTCGATCCCGGCACGGCATGATATGGCGCGCCGGCTGGACTGTGCCTATCTCGCGGACCTGGTCGCCGATCACCGGCTGGACGAGGACGAGGCGCACGAGGTGGCCGGCGATCTCGCCTACAACCTGGCCAAGCGCGCCTACAAACTGGAGGCATGAGGCGATGACGCGCCTCGACAATGGGACCCTAGCCAGCCTGCCGAACTCGGTGCGTCGCCCGGCCTATGACCGGGCACATCTGCAGACCGGCATCGTGCATCTGGGCATCGGCAACTTCCATCGGGCGCACCAGGCGGAATTCACCGATGACGCGCTCGGGCTGCCGGGCGCGTCGCTTGAGTGGGGCATCACCGGGGTCAGTCTGCGTAGCCCGTCGGTCCGCGATGCGCTGCTGCCGCAAGATGGTCTCTACACGGTCGTGCAGCGCGACGGTTCGGGCGCACGGGCGCGGGTCATCGGCAGCGTCCGACAGGTACTCATGAACCAGGAGGGGCCAGCGGCGGTTCTGGACGCGATGACCGATCCAGGGGTCCGTATCGTCAGCCTGACCGTGACCGAAAAGGGCTACTGCCACGATCCGGCCACGGGCGATCTCGACGAGAACCACCCGGCAATCGTTGCCGATCTTGCGCACCCCGATCGTCCGGGCAGCGCGATCGGTCTGCTGGTTGAGGGCCTCGACCGTCGACGGCGCGACGGCAACCCGCCGTTCACGGTGCTGACCTGCGACAACTTGCCAAGTAATGGGGATACCGTGGGCAAGCTGGTGCTGCGCTTCGCAGAGCTACGAGACCCCAATCTGCGGAGCTGGATCGAGGACACCGTCACCTTCCCGAACACCATGGTGGACCGCATCGTCCCCGCCACGACCGATGCCGACCGCGCGGAAGTCGCAGGCCTCCTGGGCGCGGAGGACGCCTGGCCGGTCGCCGCCGAGCCGTTTCGACAATGGGTCATCGAGGACAGGTTCACCGCCGGCCGGCCGGAATGGGACCAAGTGGGTGCCCAACTGGTCGACGATGTCGCGCCGTTCGAACTGATGAAGCTGCGCCTCTTAAACGGCAGCCACTCGACACTCGCCTATCTGGGTGTCTTGGCCGGCCATGAGACGGTGGACGCGGTCATGGCCGTCCCGTCCTTCGACCGGCTGATCCGATCCCTGATGGCGGATGAGTTGGCGCCGACGGTGCCGCCGCCGCCGGACACGGACATGGCTGCCTATCAACAGGCCTTGTGCGAGCGGTTCGCCAACCCGGCCCTCAAGCACCGAACGCGTCAGATCGCCATGGACGGCTCTCAAAAGCTGCCTCAAAGGCTGCTGGAACCCGCGCGCAACCGTCTGGATGGCGGCCAGCCCCTGCCGCTGATCGCGCTTGGCGTGGCTGCCTGGTGCCGTTACGTGGGTGGGGTCGACGAGGCTGGCCAGCCGATCACCGTCGATGACCCGCTGGCCGATCGCCTGCGGGCCGCCTCTGACTCCGCGGACGATCCGGCCGGCAAGGTCACGGCGCTGTTGGCGGTGCAGGAGGTCTTCGGCACCGACTTGGGTCGGTCGGACGAGTTCGTCCGACCGGTGACCAAAGCCTACGAGAACCTGGTCACAAACGGGGCCTCGGCAACCGTCGAGGCATGGGCCGCTCAAAGTCAGCCATAGGTCCGCAGACGTTCACCCCTTCATGTACTCGGCGAACGCTGCGGCATAGTCCGGATGCCAACGGGACAATGGCGGCCGGTTTTGGGCAATGTCCTGCGCCGCCCACAGAATGCGCTTGTTGTCCACATCGCGCGTGACCTCGTTGTCCTCGCAGATGATGTAGAAGTCGCCACGCCCGAGACCGGCGACCATTTCGTCGATCACCTGCTCCGGCTCCCACGCGCCGTCCGGCCGTTCCTGCACATGCACGCGGGTGAAGCCCGTGAAGGTGAAGCCGGGAACCAGTAGTGCCGCGCCGACCTGACAGCCGTCGACGGAGCGCAGCTCGTGTGCCAACTGTTCGGTGAAGACCTTCACGCCGGCCTTCGAAACGTTGTAGGCGGCGTTGCCCGGCGGGCAGGTGATGCCCTGTTTGGAGCCGGTGTTGATGATCACCGCCGGCTTGCCGGCCTCGATCATGCCCGGTGCAAACACCTGGGACCCATGGATGACGCCCCACAGATTGACGTCGAGGATACGCTGCCACATGTCGGCATCGCCCAAAGCCTTGCCGACCGGCTCCATACCGGCATTGTTCATCACCACGGTGACGTCGCCGAAGCGGTCGGCAACCGCGTCACGCAACCCCTCGAGCGCGGCGCGATCGGAAACGTCGATCGGGGCCGTCATGACGTCCGCCGCACCGTTTGCGGCCTTTGCCGCAACCCGACTGCCCGCGTCAGCCAAAGCGTCGGCGTTGATGTCCGCCACGCAAACGCGCAGGCCCATGGAGGCAAAGCGCTCGGCGGCGGCAAGGCCGATGCCGCTGGCGCCGCCGGTAACGACAGCCGCCCCGCCGGCGACAAATGCTGGATGATCGCTCATGGCTTTCCTGTTCCTTTTGGTGCGCGTGACGGTGCCGGCAGTCTAGCGCAGCGCCGCCTCGACATTGCCGCCGTCAACCGTCATCACATGGGCCGTTGTCCGCTCGGCAAGGGCCAGATCGACGAAGGCATTCGCCACATGGCGGGCTTCGACTTCTCGGCCCAGCAGATTGCCTTCCATGTAGCGCTGGGTGTCAACTCCGCGCGCTTCAGCCCGTTCGGCGATCATCGCATCGGTGAGCAGGCCGGACCGGATTCGGTCGGCGTTCACCCCATTCACCCGGATGCCGTCGCCGCCCAACTCCAGCGCATACTGACGCACGAGGAAGAAGGTCGCCGCCTTCGGCAATCCGTAGGCGCCGAAATTCTTGCCGGGATTGATCGCCTGCTTGGACACGTTGAACAGCAGGACACCGCCCCTGCCCTGGGAGCGCATAACCCTGGCGGCCGCCTGAGCCATATGCTGGTGGGCGAAGAAGTTCAGCTCGAAGCTTGTGCGCAGCGTGTCGTCATCGAGATCGACCATGGCCCCGCCCCACGCCGCCCCGGCATTGCTGACCAGGATGTCGACGCCGCCGAAGCGTCGCGTGCATGCGGCGACAGCTTCGTCGCCCGCATCGCGATCAGTCAGATCGAGGACCGCCCCGCCTGCATCCCGGCCCAGCGCGGCCAGGGCCGCATCAAGCGAAGCCTGATCGGCATCAACCAGGAAGACATCCGCGCCCTTCGCCTTGACGGCCTCGGCGGTTGCCCGGCCGATGGCGCCCGCACCACCGCTGATCAACGCCACCCGGCCGTTCAGTGGCGGCGGCTTGCCCTTGCCCAGCTTGGCCTGTTCCAGCGACCAGTATTCGGTCTCGAACAGGTCGAACTCCTTGATCGGCCGGAATTCGCCGATGCTTTCGGCCTGGTCGATTACGCGGATCTGCTGGTCGCCGAGATCGGCCGCAACACGCGCGGCCTTGGCGTTGGCGCCGATGCCGAAAATGCCCAGGCCCGGCACCCAGGCCAGGCCGGGCGTCGGGTCGAGCATGGTCTTGGGCTCGGCCATCTTGGGCGCATTGCGCTCGAAATAGGCCCGATAGGCATCGGCCCAGTCACCGACCGCGCGCTCAAGTGCATCGCGATCGCCGCCGGCCGCCGGGCCCTGAAGCACCAGCGGCGGCGCCTTGGTCCGGATGACATGATCGGGTGTCGCCACACCGCGCGTCGACAGGTCGCCCATGTCGTCCCGCGCCAAAAACGCCGTCAGATGCTCGGCGGAGCGCAGGTCGAAAACCGGCATAGCCGCGTCTCGGTCCCGATGTTTGGCCAGCGCGCCGCGCAGCGCCGGGAACAGACGCTCGGGTTTCGGCGGCTCGATCGCCCGCGCCGCCACGCGTGGGGTGGACCGCTCCGCCAGGAACGCCTCGACCACATTCACCTGATCGATCATGCGGTCGTAGGAGACGCGCGCGGTGTCGCCGAAGGTGAAGTGGCCGTGATTGACCAGCAGCATGCCGGTGACGTCAGGCTTCGCTTCGAACACCTCCGCCGCCGCCTTCGACAGGCCGAAGCCCGGCATGATGTAGGGCACGATCGCGACCGTATCGCCGAACAGGTCGCGGACGATGGCCTCGACCTCCGGCACGTTGGCGAGCGCCAGCATCGCGGTCGCATGGCTGTGGTCGATGAAGGCGTGCGGCAGGAAGGCGTGCAGCAGCGTTTCCACCGACGGGTTGGGCGAAGACGAGTCCAGCAGGTTGCAGCGGAGCTGGTTGACCATGTCTTCGTCGGAAAGTCGGTCGAGCGGCCGCAGACGAAGCAGCGGGTCGAGCCGAACGCCGGGCAGGCCGGGCGCCTCGATCGAACCCAGATCCCAGCCGCTGCCCTTCACATGCAGCACGCGGATGTCATCGCCGAGGAGATCGCGGCGCATCACCTTGCACGAGGTGTTGCCGCCACCATGCATCACGAGGTCCGGGTCGCCGCCGATCAGGCGCGACGTGTAGACCCGCAACGCCAATGCCTGGTCGGCGGGATCAGCGCCTGCCGCATCCACGAGGCGCTGGGCTTCGTCGTCGCGCCACCTGTTTTCAACCATACCGTTTTTCCTCTTTGCCCCGTCAGGGGGCCTTTAATCCATCAACCATGCGGCGCAACGCCACCATACCCGGATCGTCCAAACCGACGCTCTTTTCCGCGAAGATGCGCGCGCGGCCGACTTGCGCCTGCTGGTCCCGAAACGCATCCATCGTCTCGTCGACGGCCCGATCGATGGCCGCCAACACGGCCGGACCGTCCGACTGGTCAGCGGCAACCTTGGCCGCTGCGTCCAGGGGGTCGAGCACGGTCTTCTGGCCAAGCTCGGCCTTGCCCCGTGCGCTCATCGCCTGAACGGCGCCGTCAAGCAACCCTGACATCTCAGACCACGGCACCTCGGTCCGGCCACGACAGGCCTTGGCAGCGCTCATCAGGCCGGTGGCCAGCAACGTCCCGAAACTGGACCCCGAAATGCGGGTGAAAGCCTGGGCGCAGCCGAACAGCGCCATGCCGACATCGTCCGGCAAATCATCGGCGACCTTCATGATCTCGCGCATGCCGCGTGTCATCGTGACGCCGAGATCACCGTCGCCCAACGCGCCGTCAACCGTGTTCAACTCATCGGCCGACGCCTCCATCTTCGCTGCAATCAGCGCCAGCCCATGGCGCAGTGTCGGCGTGTCGAGGGCCATTCAGACGGTCCAGAAGGCGCAATGCGCCGGGGCCTTCAAATAGCCCTCCAACTCATCGTCGAGCTTGCAGAGCGTGATCGAGATGCCGGTCATCTCCATGGAGGTGGCGTAGCGGCCGACCAGCGGCATCACGATCTCCGCACCCGCCTCCTCGATGCGCTGCTTGACAATCCGGTAAAGGATGTAGAGCTCCTCCGGCGGCGTGGCGCCGAGCGAGTTGACCAGCGGCGAGACGCGATCGCCCGCGCCAAGCGGCTGGTCGGCCAGCAGCGTGTCCATGATCTCCCCGGCGATTTCATCGGCGGTCCGCAGCTTGCCACGCCAGACGCCGGGCTCGCCATGGATGCCCATGCCCATTTCCATCTCGCCTTCGCCAAGCTCGAAGGTCGGCTTGCCCGCCTGCGGCACGGTGCAGGGTGTCAAGGCGGCACCCATGGAGACACAGTTGTCAGCAGACTTTTGGGCGATCCGGGTGACCTCCGCCAGGTCCTTGCCCCCATCCGCCGCCGCGCCGGCAATCTTGAAGGCATGGACCATGCCGGCCACACCGCGACGCTTGTCCCGCTCCTCTCGGCTGGCCGAAGCGACATCGTCGGCCAGCAGCACGGTCGTAGTGGAGACGTCGTCCATATCCAACATGTCGCCGGCCATGTCGAAATTCATGATGTCGCCGCCATAGTTGCCATAGAGGCGCAGCACCCCGGCACCGCCATTGGCGGCCCGGATGGCATCGGCCATCTGTTCGACCGACGGCGAGGCGAAGACATCGCCGATGGCGCAGGCGTCGAGCAGACCTTTGCCGACATAGCCGGTGAAGATCGGCAAGTGCCCCGAACCGCCACCGGACACGATGCCGACCTTGCCGTCGATCGGCCCGTCGGCGCGAGCGATAACCCGGCCGGCGTCACCCACCTGACGGTAATTGTCGGGATGGGCGGCGCACAGCCCCTCCAGCATCTCGTCGACATAGACGGTCGGGTCATTGAGGATCTTTTTCACCGGCGGTTCTCCTGATCCATCCTTGTCATAGCTGCGGACAATAACGCGCCGCCGGCCGGTCGCAAGACCCGCCGGCGGCGTTCAGTTAGGATAACTGAGTTAGATGCGATAGCCCAAGGCGCGCGCACCCAATAGGAAGTTGTTGTACTGGGTCCGCTGGTTGTCGATGCCCAGGCGTTGGACGATCTGGGTCCATTCCTCGGCCGCCTCGTCGAGCGCCTGTTGCGAGGTCAACTCGCCGACCACCGCGCGGGAGATGTTGCGGCCCAGCGCGTCCGCCAGTTCCGGCGTGCCCTCCCAGTAGAACTGCGGATAGCCGACCTCGACATTCGCCAGACCGCCGTTCAGATGGTCGCGCGCCCGTTCGAACGTCTCGAAGATGCCGGCGTTCGTTGGCCAGAGATCGTTGTCCGTGCCGCGCTGCGGGTTCGGTTCGGTGTAGAGCGTGGCTGCCGCATCCGTGTAGTGCGTGGCACCGAACGGATCGGAGCCGCAATACTCGTCCGCCACGATCTGATCGGAGATCGTCGGGTGCGACATCCGATAGAGGAAGTGGAACGCTGCATCCTTCACGTCCTGGGGCGCGGCCGCCGGGATCGCGCCGGTACGGCACCACAGCGAGATGGCCTTATGGTTGATGGTGCCGTCTTCCTGCTCCCAACCCGGCACGATGGCAGCACCCTGCTGTTCGGCCAGTTCCCGGCCCTGCTGTTGCACGGTGAACTCAGCCAGGTCGATCCACCAGACCGACATGACATCCGCACCCGACTGCCAGCGCTGGATCGTCTGCGCCAGATCCATCGACTCCGCGCCCGGCGGGCCAAAGCGGATGATTTCGCGATACATGTCCAGCGCCTCAACCGCACCCGGCGTGTTGATCTGCGGGGTCATGTTCTCGTCGAAGTAATTCACGCCGTTGGACGCCGCGATATCCATCCAGAAGCCCCAGCCGAAATTCGGCGGGTTGACGACCATCGAGGTGCCGTAAATGCCCTGGTCGGACAGTTCCTCGGTGAAGAACTGGGTGACTTGCAGGAAGTCCGGCCAGGTGCGCGGCACCTCCAACTCGCGCTGGAACCGTTGCGAGAACCGGCTTTGCAGCTGCGGGTCGTCGAAATAGTTCCGGCGGTAGTGCAGGATGTGGATGTCGCCATCCAGCATGACGCCGTACCGCTGGCCGTTCCACTTGGTGTAGAATTCGCCATAGGCCGGCATGACCCAGTCGAGATAGTCATTGGCGTCGTCATAGCGCGCGAAGTACTCGTCCAGCGGCTCGAGCTGTCCGGTCTCGGCGAAGGCGCCGAAGAACAGCGACGGGAACTGGACCCAGTCGAAACGCGGCTGGCGCGACAGAAGCTGGGGCAGGACGCGAGCGACCGTATCGCCGCCATCATACATCTCGCGCCCGGCGATCGAGACACCGGCATGTTCCTGGAAGTGCGGCGACAGCCACAGCGGAGCGTGCAGCCAGTTGGAGTCCTGGAAGTAGGTCAGTTCGATGTTGTTGAACCGACCGCCCGGCGGTGTCAGGAAGCTCATATCCTGCGCCTGGGCGCCACGTCCGGCAAAAAGGCCCTTGCTGCCCGCCATCGCGCCGGCCCCGATCGCGGCCGAACGCAGGAACTTGCGCCGTGTAAACCCGTTCAAGATACCCATCACATCCTCCCTTTGGTGCTGGACTTACTGTCGTTGGCCGCCGAGGCGACACGTGATTGTTGAACGAAATCGATTTTGCGTCGAGGGTTTAGCTAATGAAGACCTCCGTTTCGGGATGAAACACCATCACGTCGCGAGACCGGTATGACAAGTCGATCGTCTCGCCCTCCCCTGTCTTGACCGACGGCGGGACCATGGCCCGAAACTCAGCGGCGCCATCGCGCAGGCTCAGGATCGAGTGCTCGCCCTGATACTCGTTGATCTCCACGGTGGCGGTGATTTGCTCATCGCCCTCATCGTGGCGGACATGCAGGTTCTGTGGCCGGATGCCGACTATGACGCTCTGCAATCCCTGATCGCGGATCGCCGCCGCCCGCGGCCCATCGGGGACAAAGGCGGCCGAAGCGTCGCGGACCGTCAGACGCATGGTCGTGCCGTCGTCCTGAACCTCAGCCTCTAGGAAGTTGGTCGGCGGCTCGCCGATGAAGCCGGCCACGAATGTGTTGGCCGGCTGGTCATAGAGCGTGTCTCGATCGCCGAACTGCTGCAGCTTTGCGTCCGACATCACGGCGACGCGGTCGGCCAGCGCCAGCGCCTCCATCTGGTCGTGCGTGACGTAGACAATCGTCCGTTCCAACGTCTGGTGAATGCGCTTCAACTCGAACAGCATCTGAAACTTCAGATGCGCGTCCAGATGGCTCATCACCTCGTCCAGGATGAACACGGCCGGGTCGCGGATCAGGGCGCGGCCCAAAGACACCCGCTGCTGCTGACCGCCCGACAGCTGCCGGGGAAACGAGCCGAGGATCGGTTCGATGCGCAAGAGGCGCGCGACCTCCGCGACCTTCTCTTCCCGCGTCGGCTTGTCGACGCCCTTGACCTCTAAAGGAAAGGCCAGGTTCTGGGCGACGGTGAAGGTCGGGTAAAGCGCATAGGTCTCGAACGCCATGGCGACGTTGCGCTGCTCCGGCGTCTGGTCATTCACGGGCTGGCCGTCGAAGGCGATGACGCCGCCGGAGATCGCCTCCAGCCCGACGATCATGCGCAAGGTCGAGGTCTTGCCGCAGCCGGACGGCCCCAGCAGCGCGACGAACTCGCCGTCTTCGATGGCCAGGTCGAGATCCTGGACGGCGTGTACGTCGCCGTGCCGGGACGGATAGATCTTGTTGACCTTATCGAGGGTGACACGGGCCATGGCTTAGTGCGGCCCCACCATGAGATTGCGGCCATCGCCGCGATCGAAATAGAGAAAGTGGTCGCGGTCCAGCGCAATGCGGACCGGCTCGCCGGTCTGATAGTGGGCTTCGGGCGGCGTGATGACCGTCATTTGCTGGTCTCCGACCTTCGCGATCAGGACGCCTGTCGCACCCAGCGCCTCGTAAACGTCGACGGACCCCGTCACCGTGGGACGGTTCGCCTCGGCGCCTTCAGGGAGGACGGAAAGATGCTGGGGACGCATGCCGACGGCAATGCCCATGTCTTGGCGTCGGCCAAGCACCGATGCGTGCGGTCCGGCCGGCGGGAACCGGATGGCGCCATCGGCGACTGACACGTGAATGCCATTGGCGTCGCGCTCGATCATGGCCTGAAACTCGTTGATCGATGGCTGGCCGAGCACCCGCGCGGCGAACAGATCAGCGGGGTTCTCGAACACGTCGCGCGGGCTGCCGACCTGTATCAGGCCGCCCTTGCCCATAACGCCGATCCGGTCGCCAAGCGACAGCGCCTCGGAGTAGTCGTGGGTAACGTAGAGCGTCGCCACCCGGCGCAACTCCTCAAGCGTGTGGAATTGGCGCCGCAGCTCGTGGCGGATCTTGGCGTCAAGGTGGCTGATCGGCTCATCGAGCAGAAAGATGTCCGGCTTTGCAACCAGCGTGCGGCCAAGCGCGGTCCGCTGTTTCTGCCCGCCGGACACCTCGTGCGGGCGCCGATCAAGCAGATGGTCGATCTTCAACAGCGCGGCGACGCTGGCAACGGTCCGGTCGATCGTCGGTTTGGGCAGCCGGCGCGCCCGCAAGGGGCTGGCGATGTTCTCGTACACGCTGAGATGAGGGTAGAGCGCGTAGCTTTCGAACGTCATCGCCACGCCACGACGATAGGGTTTGATCGACGTCGCATCCCGGTCGCCGATGAACACCCTGCCAGCGTCAAGCCTTTCCAGACCGGCGACGCAGCGCAGCAGGGTCGTCTTGCCGATGCCCGACGGGCCGACGATGACGAAGAACTCGCCCTCCTCGACCGTCAGGGACAGCCGGTCCAGGACCGGGAAGTCCCAGCCCTTGCAAATCTCGTCGAGAACCAGGCGCGCCATGACCCGTCAGCCCTTCACGACGCCAAGCGACAGGCCGCGCACCATGTAGCGGCGCAGGATGATGAACAGGATCACCGGTGGCAGCATGGCCACCAGCGAAAAGGCCATCACGAAGTTCCACAAGGTCTGGCTGCCGGCCACGAAGGTGGGGATGTGCACGGGGAAGGTCTTGACCGTGGTGCCGGTCAGCAGGTTGGCAAACAGATACTCGTTCCAGGCGAAGATCCAGCACAGCATGGCGACGGAGATCATGCCTGGCACGACCAGCGGCAACGTGACCTTGAAGAACGCGCGCAGCGGGGTGTAGCCGTCCAGATAGGCGGCCTCCTCAAGTTCCTTCGGCGCGTCTCGGAAGAACACCATCATCAGCCAGGTCGCCAGCGGCATGTTGAAGACCAGATAGAGCAGGATCAGCGTGATGTAGCTGTCCGTCCCCCAGGGGGTGGCATCGAACAGGAAGAAGATCGGAATCAGGATGGCGACCGGCGGGAACATTCTTTGCGAGAGAATGAAGAACGCCAGGTTCTCACCCAACGCGCCGCGCAGATAGCGCGCCAGCGCATAGCCGGCCAGCGTGCCCAGGACTAACGACAAGGCCGTGTTGGCGGACGCGATAATGATCGAATCGATCAGCGATTTCAGGCTGCCCGGATCGGCGAAGATACCGGAGAAATTGTCGATCCGGAACGTCTCCGGCCAGAAAGTCGGCACCATCCGGTTGATCTCCTCAACCGGCTTCAGGGCCGTGATGACCGCGAAATAGAGCGGGAACAGGGTGAAGACGAGCCAGATGACCAGGAAGGCCAAGAGCACGTACCGGATAAGCCGATAGTTGGGCTGGCCGGCTGAAGCCGTGATTCGGGAAGGTGCCATCATCCGCCCCGCTAATCGACCACGCCGGCATTGCGCATCACCCGTTTCAGATATTGCAGAAACAGGGTGATGATCAGCGCGGCACCGACAAAGATGATGATGGCGTAGCCGGCGGCCAGGCCGACCTGAAACTCGCGGATACCAGTCTGAAAGGCGATATAGACCGGCAGTTCGCTCGACTGGGCGGGCCCGCCGGAGGTCATGACATAGACCTTGTCGACGAACTTGTAGGCGTCCATGAAGCGCAGGATGAAGGCGATCGCGATGATCTCGCGCAGCATCGGCAAGGTCAGCCGCCGCATGACCTGATAGCCCGATGCCCCGTCGACCTTCGCCGCCTCATAGACCGCCGGCGGCAACGACACCCGCCCGGAAAACACGATCAGCAGCGGCAGCGCCGTCCATTGCCAGGTATCGGCGATAACCAGCGACCAAAGCGACAGGTCGACGGAAAACCAGTCGATCCGTTCGGTGCCTTCGAGGATGCCGACATTCAAAAGGATGTGGTTCACCGCCCCGTTGGACGCCTGCAGCAAGAACCGCCACAGGATGCCGGTGATCGAAGGCGGCAGCATCATGGGCAGTACCATGATGATCAGCAGCACCACACGCATCCAGCCGGTCTTGACCGATTCGTAGAGAATCAGCGCCAGGATCGTGCCCAGGATCACCTGCAGGCAAGCGCCGAAGGTCAGGTAAATCGCCAGGTGCCAGAGCGAGTTCTGAAACCGCTCCGACGTCAGCACCGCCTCGAAGTTCTGAAAGCCGACCGGCTGCCAGTCCTGCCGAAACAGGCTCATCATGTTGGTGTCGTGGAACGCGTGGTAGAACATCCAGATCGTCGGGTAGATAACGATCAGAACGATCACCAGGATCGGGATGCCGACCATGACCGCCGGTACCCATCTGGGCACGAGGTGAAAGCCGCGCCGGCGCCGGTTCTGGAACCAATCGGGCGGCACCCCGCCCCCGGGCGGCTGGGGTAAGCTAGCGGCCACGAACGGCGAACCGGTGACTGGTCACGTGAGGGCGCACGTCCGCGTTGGTCACCCCGAAACACCTCCCGCATTCTTCGTCTGAGCCGACCGGTTTTTGCGATGCCGGCAAAAGGACGTTGAATTGTTTCTTGTTGTGGGGAAGGTTCGTCACAGGCCCCAGGATTGTCAAGCCCGTGTCCGGTTTACTGGCAATAACTTCAACCCCCTATCGGGTTAGGGGCAGATGAGCAGTTAGCAACAACCAATAAAGGCGTCATGCAGCTACAGACACCGGAAGGCTATCGTTCCCTGGACGAGGAAGGCGTGAAGGCGTTCGTCGCCGCTTTGGCATCCGTGCGCCAACGGCTTGGGGGAGAACCGGCGGGCTGGTCGGTTGGCGAGGTTGGCGACGGCAATTTGAACCTTGTGTTCCTGGTCGACGGGCCGGCCGGATCCTGCTGTGTGAAGCAGTCCCTGCCCTACGTTCGGCTGGTCGGGCCGGACTGGCCGATGCCGCTGGAACGGGCGTTCTTCGAGCATGAATGCATGGTCGATCACGGAAGGCATGTCGGCCGGCTGATCCCGGAGGTCTACCATTACGACCCAGGGATGTTCGCAATCGTGATGGAGAAGCTGAGCCCGCACATCATCATGCGACAGGGCATGATCAACGGTGTCGTCTATCCCAAATTCGCGAGCGACATCGCCGAATACTGCGCCCAGACCCTGTTCAAGACCTCGACGCTATATTTGCCGGCAGAGGAGGTGAAGCAGCGGGTCGCCGTGTTTGCCGGCAATACGGAGCTCTGCCGCATCACCGAAGATCTGATCTTCACCGACCCCTATCGCGAGAACGAGCGTAATCGCTGGACCAGCCCGCAACTGGACCCGCTCAAGGCGGCATTCGAGGCCGATACCGAGTTGAAGCTTGCGATCTCGCGCCTGAAGCTGAAATTCATGGCCTCCACCGAGGCGCTCTTGCACGGCGACCTGCACACCGGATCGGTCATGCTGACGCCGGACGATACCAGAATCATCGACCCCGAATTTGCGTTCTACGGCCCACGAGGCTTCGATCTCGGCGCGGTCATCGGTAATTTGCTGATCAACTATTTCGCCCAAGACGGCCACGCCGCGGAGGGCCGCCCCTCCGAAACGCCGAGGGCCGAGTACCAGGCTTGGGTGCTGGAAACGGTTGAGGCGTTCTGGACCGGATTTCGCGGCCGCTTCATCCAGCTTTGGCAAGCCGAAGGAACTGGCGACGGCTATCCCCACGACCTGTTCGCAGACGAGGCCGGCCGAAGCGCATTGGCCCAGGAGCGCGAACGGTTCATGGACGTCCTGCTGCACGACGCGCTGGGCTTTGCCGGCGCCAAGATGATCCGGCGCATCCTGGGCCTGGCCCACAACATCGATCTGGAATGGATCGAGGACCCTGACATTCGCGCCAGATGCGAACGCAAATGCCTGTCGCTGGCCCGTGAATTGGTGCTGGAAACCGGCAGCTTCAACGACATCACGGCCGTTACGAGGCGGGCGAGAGAGGTCGCGGCGGCCGCCGGCTAAAGATCAGGCGCTTTGCCTGATCCGTTCGGGAAACAAGGCGGCGATGCTCTCACGCGACGCCTCGGCCACGCCGCGTTCGGTGATCAGCCCGGTGACCAGCCGGGCGGGGGTCACGTCGAATGCGTAGTTCGCCGCGGGGCTGGCATCCGGCGTGATCTGGACCGTCGCGATCTCGCCGTTTTCGAGGCGGCCCGGAATGTGGGTGACCTCGTCGGCCGAGCGTTGCTCGATGGGGATTTCCGCGACGCCGTCGCTGATGGAAAAGTCGATGGTCGGTGAGGGCAAGCCGACATAGAACGGCACGCCGTTGTCATGGGCGGCCAAGGCCTTCAAGTACGTGCCGATCTTGTTGCAGACGTCGCCGGTCGCCGTCGTTCGATCCGTGCCGGTGATGCACATGTCGACCAGGCCATGCTGCATGAGATGCCCGCCGGCGTTGTCGACGATCACGGTGTGCGGCACGCCGTGATTGGCCAATTCCCACGCCGTCAAATAGGCCCCCTGGTTGCGCGGCCTGGTTTCATCGACCCAGACATGGACCGGGATGCCGGCATCATGGGCCATGTAGATGGGCGCCGTCGCCGTGCCCCAATCAACGGTCGCCAGCCAGCCGGCGTTGCAATGGGTCAGGATATTGATCGGCTCGCCGCCCTTGGCCTCGGCGATCGCCGTGATGATCGGCAGGCCATGGCGGCCGATATCGGCGTTGATGGCAACGTCTTCGTCCGCCAGATCCACGGCCAGCCGGTACGCCGCCTCCGCCCGCTCGTCCGGTCGCAGCGGGACCAGCGCGGCGCGCACGCGATCGAGCGCCCAGCGCAGGTTTGACGCGGTCGGGCGGGTTTCAAGCAGACCGTCATAGGCTTCCGAAATGCTGGCGTCGGACGTGTCCCGGTGCATCGCAAGCGCCATGCCGTAGGCGGCGGTCGCACCGATCAGCGGTGCGCCGCGAACCAGCATGTGCTTGATGGCGCGGGCAGCTTCTTCCGGCGTCTTTAGGGTGATGATCTCAAACGCATGGGGCAGCCGCGTTTGGTCAATGATATCAACGGCCCAGCCATTGTCGTTGAGCCAGATTGTCCGCATCGCACGGCCGTTTACACGCATGGTCTCGCCCTCCTTTCGGTGCGCAACGCACCGCCGAGATCAGGCGGTGCTGCCGTCGGGGAGAACAATACCCTTTTTGAAGATAAAGCAGCCATAGGAACGTTCCTCCGACGTGCCGACCACGGCGAAGGCCCGTTTGGCCTGTTCGTAAAACGCCATGCGCTCCAGGGACGCCAGCGGCCTGGAACGGCCTTCGGCCGCGTCCAGAACCTCCTGAACCTCGCGCTGAACCTCGGGCCAGGTCGCCGGATCGCCGACCATCTCCATGCGCCACGCCGCTTGATCGACGAAGGTGTCGACCGGCAGCACCGACAGGATGGCCGCGCACGCCTCGACGACATTGGCGCCGGCAAGCAGGACCGGACGCCGCCTCACGGTCGTTGCCGCGACCGACGTGAGGGGGAAGTTCGAGTCGACGACCACAAGCTCGTCCCCGTGCCCCATGGCACGCAGGACATGAAGCAGGTCGGCCGTCAGCAGCGGATGGATCGATTTCAGCACGGTTGTTCTTTTCTCAGATGATCAGTCACGAAAGCCGCCGGTGGCACGGCTTCCGATACGGCGAGAGTCAGGCGTCGCCCGGTTCAAGCTTTTCGGTCGATGCCTTTCTGTCCGCAACCTTACCCCAGACCCATTGCACGAGCGACAGAACCAGGAAAACCACCACGCCGAGGATCAGATACCGGAACTCCCAATACATGGTGCCCCGCAGCACGGTCACCTGGTCATAGGCGAGCCAGACCAGCACGCACAAAATGGCGAACAAGACCAGGCCGACGATGTGGACGGGCTTCATGGCTAGAACACGGAAATCGTTTCGGGGTCGACCTGGAACACGAGCAGGTCGCCCAGCCGTTCGACCTGGCCTTCGATTTCCAGCAGGATCGCGGCCTGCGCCATCAGTTCGTCTGGTATGGGGCCGCCGTCCGGGCCGGCCAGCAACAGAAACTCCTCACCCTCCACGGGCACCGTGCTGACGAAGATCGGCGGCACGCCGCCAATGATGCAGAAATTGGCACAGGCCCGATGGGCCAGGCCCTGGCCCGGACGCATCGCGCCCGTGTAGCATTTGCCGTCGCAGATCTCGCCGGCGATGCGCCACCGGCCCAGATCCTCGCTCTCAATCGGCGTGGCGGAATCGCCTTCGGCCGCACTCAAGCCCGCTTCGCCGTTGCGGACCTGCAGCATGTCGATGTCGCCGCGATTGATGATCACGCCGGAGGCCTGGACCAACTGGCCGTCCAGCGGTTCCGCCCGCTCCTGCACCCCACGCTTGCCGTTGCCGGACAGCAGTAGGGCGTGGCCCGCCGGAAACCGCTCGCTTTCGGTCACGTGGATGACGGGATAGGGATCGAGGGACAGGACGCCGACAACGTTCTGGCGACCCCAGTCGAAGCGAAACGATCCGCCGCCCGGATCGGCCTGGGTCGCGGCGATGACATAGGCCGAACCGGCGAACAGCACGATCAGGAAGCCGGCGACCGCGACCATGAACCAACGCAAGGGGCTGGGCGGCGCGGCCCAGCCGATGAAAAAGCTGTCGTCGCGTTTGTTGCTCATGTCTCACGCTCCGGGACAGTCAAGGGATCGACCTTCGTTCCAGGCGGATGGGCCTTGGCAGCGATCAAAAGCGTGTCGCCTTCGAGCCTCAGATCATACGTCGGAATTTTTTCGGTGAACGGCGCCGGGGCGCAGCCATCCTCCGGCCGGTACTGGAACCCGTGCCAGGGACAGGTGATGCAGCCATCGATGATGCGCCCTTCGCCAAGTGGGCCGTTTTGGTGGGCACACGCGTTGGACACGGCCGACAGGGCATCGCCGTTGCGGAAGATGGCGGCCCGTTCATTGCCCTTGATCTGAACGATGATCGCCCGGCCGTCCGGAATGACCGCAGGATCGCCAACCTCTATCCAATCGCCTTTTCGATCCTGCGCACCGTCGGCCGACGCATTGAGCCCTGCGGCGAGATGCAGAACCGACACCATCACGGCGCCGCCACCGGCGACGATCATGAAGAACGGGTTGGTCGCGTCCTGCAGATAGCCCAGCGCGAAATGGGCGACGGCGGCGGCATAGGCAACATAGATCAGCAGGTGCAGCCGTTTCCAAACCGGCGCGGACAGAAAGGCGAGCCAGAAGTCGTGGCTGGTGAAGGCCAGGATCGCCAGGATAACCAGCGCCAGCATGCCAAACCATTCGAAGGGGAAGCCCAAAAGCTGGCCCGAGGTCTCGCTGGTGGTCAGCAAGCCCACGATCGGCGAGATATCGCTGAAGGCATAGTACCAGTTCAGCACATAGACGACGTGGGTCAGCGCGACCAGGAAGGTCAGAACGCCGAAGTGCCGACGGTTGTAGAGCAGCGGCAGGAAGCGCCGATCCAGCCGCGCCAACGGCCCGATGCACAAGATCACCGTCAGCATCAGAAAGGCACAGGTGCCGAACGCACGCATACGGATGATGGCGCCGTCGATCGGTCGGGTCACGCCGGCCTCGGGCGTGCCGATCCGAATGAAGACCAGAATGTAAACCGCGACGCAGATCAGCAGAACAAGGTCGTAGAAGTACTTATTGAAGTTCCACTGAACGGGGATGTACTTCACGCTCACTGGCTGGCCTCCTCTGTCGAGGCTTGCTCAATCTCCTGCGCCGGCCATTCGAATGGCCCCTGTTGCCGGATCAGCAGGGCCACCACGAGAATGATCGGGATGGCGAGCGCGAGCAGGGCGGCGAAGACGTCCTGCGACCGGCGGGGTGGTTTGTGGCGGCGCTGGGCGACGTCGCGTTCGCGCTCCAATACTTGCCAGCGCCAAAGCACGAGCGGCCACAGCAGCACCACACCGGGGATCAGCAGCGGCCGAAAAACGTACGCGCCGCGCGCGTCGGGTGCGATCCGATCGACGCCCCAAAACAGGAAGGCAATGGCAACCAAGCCGCCCAAGGCGCCATAGACCTGGATAATCGTGATCAGAGCGTTGCCCATTAGCCTCAGTCTGACACAGCCGGCAGCAAGATCAACTCAACACATCAACCGCAAACGGTGGTCGGGACGACCGACGCGATCATGCCGCAATCCGCGCTCACGCGCCTTCAACATGTTTTGATGGCGTTGTTTGTCGCGCCCGCCGCCGAAGCGTCGGATAGTTTGTCGGCCCATCGGCCGGCATCGGCCGTTGGTATCATTGCCTTCAAAAGCCTGGAACGGCGATCTCCGCCCTTTAGGATAACGCCTATCCAAACGTGTTAACCGTGCCTGCCCCCAACAGAGGCCCGACATGAAAAAAGTCCAAATCGCCACGTTTGACGAACTGGCCGACCGCCAACCGGCCTATGCCCTGGTTGGCGAGGTCGATCTTGTCGTCGTCCGCTATGACGACGAGATCTCAGTGTTTTACGGCCGCTGCCTGCACCGCGGCGCCCTGATGGCCGACGGGCATGTGCGCGGCCACAACTTGATCTGCGGCGTCCACAATTGGGACTACCGGCTCGACACCGGCGTTTCGGAATATGCCAACGAAGAGGCGCTGCAGAAATTCACCACCTGGATCGAAGATGGTGCCGTCCTCGTCGATGAGGATGAAATCAATGCCTGGGCCGTGGACCATCCGCAGCCCTTCGACCGCTCGTCCTACCTCGGCCTGTATGCCGACACCAGCCATGGCACGGAGGAAGAGCCCCACAACGGGCTGATCCAGCAATACGCCCGCGACGGCCTTAGCAAGACGGGCCATCACGGCGCCGTCGAAGCCATGGGCGTGCCGCACACCGACTTGCCGAGCTGGAACGATATTCAGATCCTGACCGCCCAACTCCATCGCGTGCCGCTCTTGGACGATGATCCGGTCGGCACCGAAGTGGTGATCGGGCCCAATGCCCAAAAGCCGCTGACCCTCGACATTCCCCTCATGGTGTCGGACATGAGCTTCGGCGCCTTGTCAGAGCCGGCCAAGGTGGCCCTGGCACGCGGGGCGGATCTCGCCGGCACCGGCATTTGTTCGGGCGAGGGCGGCATGCTGCCCGAAGAGCAAGAGGCCTGCGACCGATATTTTTACGAGCTGGCGTCGGCGCGGTTCGGCTTCGCCTGGGAGAAGCTGGACCGGGTGCAAGCCTTCCATTTCAAAGGTGGCCAAGGGGCGAAGACCGGCACGGGCGGCCATCTGCCAGGCCCGAAGGTAACGGGCAAGATCGCCGCGGTGCGTGGCCTTGGCGACGGCGAGGACGCCATTTCGCCCCCGCGCTTTCCCGACTGGACGGAGGTCAGTCACGTCCGCGATTTCGCCGATGCCGTGCGCGACCGGACCGGCGGCATCCCGATCGGCTACAAGCTGTCGGCCCAGCACATCGAGAAGGACATCGATGCCGCGCTGGAGGTCGGCGTCGACTACATCATTCTCGATGGGCGCGGTGGGGGCACGGGCGCCGCACCAATCCTGTTTCGCGACAACATCTCGGTGCCGACGATCCCGGCCCTGGCGCGGGCGCGGCGCCATCTCGACCAGGCTGGTCGGGGCGACATTACGCTGGTCATCACCGGCGGCCTGCGCAAACCAGCCGACTTCGTGAAGGCGCTGGCCATGGGCGCAGACGCCGTTGCGCTCTCCAACGCGGCGATGCAGGCCATCGGCTGCATCGCCATGCGCGCCTGCCACACCAACAACTGCCCGGTCGGCATCGCGACCCAGAAGCCGCATCTGGTCAGCCGGCTGGTCGTGGAGAAATCCGCCAAGCAGTTGCAGAATTTCTTCGAAGCCGCGGTCGGTCTGATGTCCGTCATGGCACGCGCCTGCGGGCATGACCATCTGTCCAAATTCACCATGGACGACCTGACCACCTGGAAACGCGACATGGCCGACCTGACCGGCATCGCGTTTGGCGGGGTGGGTCGCTCGTAACTTGGCCCGCTGTCAGCGCGGCATGCCGTTCGCCGCGACGTCGTCGACCAGCTTGATTTGTGCCGGCAGGCACCGCGTCTTCAGGTCGTAGCGCTCAACGACAAGCCGCCTGGCCGCCGCGCCTAGGTGCGCGCGCAGGTCGGCATCGTCCAACGCCCGGTCGACCGTGGCCGCGAGTGCTGAAGGATCGAAGAAGTCGACCAACAGCCCCGTCTCGCCATCAATGATCATCTCCTCAACCGGCGGCGTGCGGGAGGCAACGATGGCGCAGCCCGCACTCATCGCTTCCAGCATCGACCACGACAGCACCCACGGATAGGTCAGATAGAGGTGCACGGACGACACCTGCAGCACCTCCAGGAACCGTCCATAGGGCACCTTGCCGACGAAGCGCACGCGGTCGAGATCGATGCGATCGCCAAGCTCCTTCAGGTATAGGTCGCGATACGATTTCGCCCCGCCCGGCGGAGCGCGGCCATAGCTGACGTCGTCGCCGCCGACCACGACCACATGGGCTTTCGGCCGGCGCCGCAGGATCTCCGGCAAGGCGCGCATGAAGACGTGAAAGCCGCGATAGGGCTCCAGATTGCGGGCGACATAGGTGATGACCTCGTCTTCTCGACGGAGCTCCAGGCCGCTGCCGAAGCGGAGCTTCGCATCCGGGTTCGGGCGCACGATGTCAGTATCGATGCCATCGAAGATGACCGAGGTGCGCGGGCGGATGTCGACCGGCAGAGCCTGATGCTGCCACTGTGTCGGCGTGATGCCCCAATCGGCCACCTGCATCGCCAGCAGCAGGTTGGCGTTCTTGATCCTTGTGCGGCAGACATCGTCGAAGCTGGACGGGAATTCCGGGTCGAAATTCACGTCATGGCCCGCCCCGTGATAGTAGTATTCGTGGAAGTAAAGCAGCTTGGCTTCGGGCCAGACATCGCGCAGGAACAGACCGTCGCCCCAGGCCGGGTGACAGCAGACGATGTCCGGCACGAAGCCCTCGCGGCTCAAGCCTTGCGCCACGCGTGCGGTCGCCTGGCCCCGCCGCACCGCGCCCTCGAGATTGCGCACGTAGGGATGGGTGCCGGGCGAAGCACCGCGCGGCGTCGGATAGCCGACCTCGCGCACTTTCGGGTGGCGCAAACGGCCGAGATTCTTCTGCTCGCCGATCGCCACCACCTGGTTGCCCTTCCGCGCCGCGAGGGCCGGGGCCAGGTGCTTGTATTGGCCGGGGAAGTTCTGGTGAACGAAGCAGATATTCATACCTGTCGTGGTATCAGGCTCAAGCGGAGCGGGCAACGCGCCGTAGTTGTTGTTCGAGCGCGGTTAAGGCCGTCATCTGGTGTGAACCGGGCTCACTTCGTAACGTCCGTTTCGGCGAGGTTTTGCGATTGACTGCCGCCACGCTTGGCGGTGAGTTTGCAGGCGACGCTGCTTCGGCCGTTCTCAAGTGGGGAGACAAGTCAATGAAACGCGTGTGCATCACCTTAGCCCTGTTGTTCACCCTAAGTGGTTTCGGCGTCGCACATGCCGACGACAGCGAGATCCCCGATCTGCGGGGTGTGTGGGTTTCGCTGAACACCGAATGCCACCACCCGTTCGCGGAAACCGATGACCTGGTTGTCGAGCTCCACATCACCGAGCAGGACGGCCGCTTCCTGCGCGGCACCAGATCCTGGGCGCATGAGGGCGAGGCGGTGATGGATGCCGGCGGCGAACTGGTAACCGAGGCAACGGAAATCGTCGTCGGCGTCATTCGGGGCGACAATGTCACCGTTCATTTCGTCGAACATGACGATCTGGGCCAGCACTTCATGCGCCTGCTCGACGAGAACAGGCTGGAGGATGTCTACGCGGAGTCCGGCCTAGCCGCCGCCATCTGCATTCAGCATCTGGTGCGCGACGTACCCTGATCAGCCGCAGCGTGTGGCGGCGGCGACGGGGGCCAGCCTAGCGCCTTAGGGACCGATCACGGTGCCACTCATGGGGTCCAGGAACAGCTGGCCTGGCACCGGCTCGGAGAAGTCGAACAGATCCTCGATCGAGCCGGCGATGTTGTCGAAGCTGGTGTCGCTGATCCGGGCACCGTCGAGCCAATTGTCCAGAATGAAACGCAGGATCGAGGTCTGGTCGGTCAGGCTGCTGCCGACGTAGTTCTCCCGGGCCCAGGGTGAGACCACCAGGAACGGCATGCGCGGGCCGTAGGCGCAGCGCGCACCGGGGCCGTCGGATTGCGAGCCGCACCAAAAATCCAACTCCGTCGCCGAGTGGTTCACGATCGGCGGCATCACGTGATCGTACCAGCCGTCGGAATCGTCCCAGGCGATCAGCACCGCCGTGCTCGACCAATCCGGCAGGCGCTGCAGCCGGTTCAGGGTCTCGACGACGAACACCTGCTCGTCCAGCGGGTTGGAGATGCCGGGATGGCCATTCTGGTATTGCGGCGGCTTCAGGAAGGACACGGAAGGCATGTTTCCAGCCTCGGCCGCGCGCCAGAACCAGCTGAGATCGTAGATGTGGTTGGCCTGGTCCGTGCGGCCGACCATGGCGACCGAGGTCGGCGGCAGATGGGCCGGGTTGGCGGTCGATTGGAAGTATTGAAACGGGTTGTGGTGCGGCACATAGTCGATGAGCTGCTGCTGGTCGCTGTTCGGGTCCGCGCCGATCGCCAGATTGTAGGCGATGCGCGGATGGCTGCTGGCGCATGTGCCGTCGCCCGACAGGGTGAAGCCGCCCTGGAACCAGCCCCAGGTGACCCCGGCCTCGGTCAACAGATCGCCGATATTGCGGCCGCTCATCGCGACCGTGTCGTTCTGCTCCGAACAGACGTCCCAATAGGGGTCGGCATCGTCGACAAGGGTACCCAGCGTCCCGTTCGTAGGCGCGTCGGTCGCGGTCGAGTTCGCCGGGCCATTGCAGGCAGGCACTGTGCCATTGTCGTCGACATAGACGATGTTGCCGTGGGGGTTCACCGGCTGGCAGAGCGCGCCGAAGACATCGCCGGCGATCAGGTTCAGCGCGCCCCGGGTCGACTCACCGGACATGGTGGCGAAGAAATTGTCGCTCATGGCGAAATGCTGGGCGTAGTTCCACAGCGCCGTCACCGTATTGCCGTCGAAATAGCCGAGGTCGGTGTCGTAGTTGCCCTGCTGGTTCTGATGACAGAACTGGCCGGGCCCGCCGGGTCCCCGCGCGCCGTACTGGACGTAGCGGTCCATCAGGCCACCATTCCTGGCGCGCTGTTCGGCCGTGTATTCATGGTTTTGGTCGCAGGTGTAGCTGTCCAACCGCCCGATCCGGAACGGGTTCGACTCGTTGGGATTGCGGTTGAGCAGCGCGTCGGTCAGCCCGTTGACCGACGGCGTGTCGGGCCGCGCCTCGAAGACCGGCGCGTCAGGCGGGTTCAGCGCCATGGGATAGACGCCGAAATAGCTGTCGAACGACGTGTTCTCCAGATAGAGGATGACAAGGTGTTCGATCGGCGTGATTGGCTCGGGCGCAGCCGACGGCGTTTGCGCTAGCGCCGCGCCGTACACCGTGGCCAACAGTAGCGCGAGGCCCAGGCGAAAAGGCAGTGCCACCCTCGCACGTGGCGGCGGCGCCGATCCGAGGCCATGCACTACTTCGAGCCGATCGATACCCCGGTCCGTCACGTCGTTCTCCTTTCCGCCGCTCTGACCCATAGCCGGGGCCCGTCACGGATCATGCGATCCGCGATCGACGGAAACAAGCATCCGCGCGGCCAATTCAGCCTGGCCGGGGTCTACATCCACAACCTCGCGCACGCAGCTTACTGCATTCGGTGGGCAGCGCCCGGGCAAGAACATCGTTTGCCGCGCGCCGCAGCGGCGGTAGGGTCACGATCCCCTGACTGATGGGTAAGGCGCTGCGTGCCAATCCAGCCGACAATCTCGGGCGCCGTCATCGGCAGGCGCCGTTAGCATCATGAACTGGCCGAAGGCGGCAGGCGAAACCACGGCCACGCGAGCCCTCTTCGTGCTTGTGCTGGCGTTCATTGCCGGCGTGCTGATCTATCTGGTCGCGACCCTGATCGCCGGCACGTCGACGGATCGGGGCGAGCAGGCCTGTGCCTTTGCCAGGGAGCAGATCCTTGCCCGTGTCGAGCGGATGGGGCTCTATCGCGGCAGCCACCCCTGCACCGCGACCAAACTCGACGACGAGGGGTTCGTCTGGAGCCTGGACGGCGTCTACCGCTCAGGCCTCGTCACCGACATCCAACCCAGCATCCCCTACACTGCCGTCGTCATCTGGAACGACCAGGCCGAAGCCTTCGAGACGTGCGCCATCGAGTTTCGGCGGGCCGGCGAGGAGAGCACCGATGTCGAGACAATCGAACCTGCAACGCAGCCGGAACTTTGCCCGTAGAAATCGGTGTCAAACCAAGCGCTTGGCGCCACCAGACCGCTTGGTGAACAGTGGCTGTGTGACGGGCCTCCGCCCGTCACACAGCCCATGAACAGCAAAGCAAGATCGCGCGGCGGGAATCAAGTACCCGACGCTGTCCGCCCGCCCTACTCCGCGGCCTGAGCCCGAGCCTCAACCCCAAGCTCCCGTTCGATCTCACGCACCGCGATCATGGTGCGGAGCAAGCTGTCTGGCGTCAGGCTGACGGAATCGATGCCCATGCGAACCAAGTACTGCGCCACCTCCGGATAATCCGACGGAGCCTGGCCGCAGATGCCGGAATGGCGGCCGTTGCGTTTCGCACCTTCCACGGCGAGGCGCAGCATCTCGAACATGCCGGGGTCGCGCTCATCGAAGTCGAAGGCGACCATTTCGGAATCCCGGTCCACGCCCAGGCAGAGCTGGGTCAGGTCGTTGGAGCCGATCGAGAAGCCGTCGAACAGCTTGGCGAACTCGTCAATCAGGATGACGTTGTTCGGGATCTCGCACATGACGTAGATCTCAAGCCCGTTGTCGCCGCGCTTCAGGCCACACTTCTCCATCACCTCAATCACCCGTTCCGCCTCGTCGATGCGGCGGCAGAAGGGGATCATCAGCTTCAGGTTGGTCAGCCCCATCTCGTCGCGCACCCGCTTCATGGCGGCGCATTCGAGTGCGAAGCCCTCCTCGTAGGCCGGGTGGCAATAGCGCGAGGCGCCGCGGAAGCCGATCATCGGGTTGGCCTCCGTAGCCTCGAAGGCAGCACCGCCGATCAGCGCGGCGTACTCATTGGTCTTGAAGTCCGACATGCGCACGACGACCGGCTTGGGATAGAACGCGGCCGCGATGGTGCCGACACCTTCCGACAGCTTCTGCACGAAGAAATCGGCCGGCGATGAATAGTACTTCACCATCGCCTTGATCTCTTCGCGCTGGCGCTCGTCCTCCACCCGTTCCGGATACAGCAAGGCCATGGGGTGGGCCTTGATGTATTCGTTGATGATGAATTCCATGCGCGCCAGGCCGACGCCGTCATTCGGCAGGAAGCTGACCTTGAACGCCAGTTCAGGGTTACCGAGGTTCAGCATCATGTGGGTCGACGGCCGCTCAAACGTGCTGAGATCGGTTCTCTCGATCTCGAACGGCAGGATGCCCTGATAGATCCGGCCGACATCGCCCTCCGCGCAGGACACGGTCACGGGCGTGCCGGTTTTCAGGATCTCGCTGGCATGTTCCGCGCCGACCACGGCGGGAATGCCGAGCTCACGCGCCACGATCGCGGCGTGGCAGGTGCGCCCGCCCCGGTTGGTGACGATGGCCGAAGCCATCTTCATCACCGGTTCCCAGTCCGGCGTGGTCGTGTCGGCCACCAGGACCTCGCCTTCCTTGAAGTCTGGCAGGTGCTGGGTATCGACCACGACGCGGACAAGACCGCTGCCGATCTTGGTGCCGACGGCGCGGCCGGCCGCCAGGATCTCGGCCGTCCCCTTCAGGACATAGGATTCCAGATCGGTCGCGGCCTGCTGCGACGCCACGGTCTCGGGCCGGGCCTGGACGATGTAAAGCTCGCCATCGACACCATCCTTGGCCCATTCCATGTCCATCGGGCGGGGTTCGCCGGCACGTTTGGAATAGTGATCCTCGATCTTGATGGCGTAGTCGGCCAGGACCAGGACTTCCTCGTCGTTGATGCAGAACCGCTGACGTTCCGGCTTCGGCGTCGGCTTGTTCATGACCGGTTCGCGCGTGCGGCCGGGGGCGTAGACCATCTTGACCTGCTTGTCGCCCAGGATGCGGCGCAGAACCGCGCGGTGGCCCTGACGGAAGGTCGGCTTGTGCACGTAGAACTCATCCGGGTCGACCGCGCCCTGCACGACATTCTCACCCAGCCCATAGGCGCCGGTGATGAACACCGCGTCGCGATAGCCGGTTTCCGTATCGATGGAAAACATCACGCCGCTGGATTCAAGGTCGGAGCGGACCATCTTCATCACACAAGCCGACAGGGCGACCTTGAAATGGTCGAAGCCCTGGTCCATGCGGTAGGAAATCGCGCGGTCGGTGAACAGCGAGGCGTTACAGCGCTTGACCGCGTCGATCAGCATCTCCTCGCCGCTGACGTTCAAATAGGTGTCGTGCTGGCCGGCGAAGCTGGCCGTGGGCAGGTCTTCAGCGGTCGCCGAGCTGCGGACCGCGACGCTGATGTCGTGGCCGTACTCGCCCTCCAGCTTGCGGTAGGCGGCAATGATCTGGTCGCGCATCTCGTCGGTCAGCCCGGCGGCATAGACGATCTCGCGGGCGCGTTTGCCGGCCGCGGCCAGGGCGCGAACGTCGCTCTTGTCCAGATTATCCAGGAGGCTGTGTAGCTCGTCCCAGGCGCCGGCCTGGGTCAGCGTGTCGCGAAAGGCCTGGGCGGTGACCGCGAAACCGTTCGGCGTCTTGACGCCCAAGGGCGTCAGCTCGCGGTAGAGTTCGCCAAGCGACGCGTTCTTGCCGCCGACCAACGGCACGTCATCAAGGGTGAGATCGGCAAACCACCGCACATAATCCGCATTCGCCATTCGGGTGCTCCTTGCTGCAGGAAAAGGGGGCCTTGTGGATGGCCGGCCAGCCTCTTGCGGGCCACACCGCGCCTATGATGCGCGCACCATGCCATCGCCCGGCACGCGGGGCGTTGACACGGATCAAATCGGGAACCTGTTTTTGCGGGGATTGCCGCTCGGCCAACACCTGGATGGCCTTCACCGACATGCGACCAGGCGGCGGGATGTTTCGCGACCCATGTCACCGAAATCGGCTCGCCGACTTCACGCCATTGGCGTTCAATGAACCGGCGCTGTAACCTCATGACTGTGGTCGGGCCCTTCTTCGAAGTGGCCAAAGACGACTTCAGGGGCGGAGCGATTGTTTAGGCGGATTCTTCCCACTCTCGCTGGTGTGTTGATGGCCGTGTCGGCGGAGGCCGCTCCGCCTGGTCCCGGATCGGGCCCCATCGGCTCGGTCGTGGCCGCCTGGGCGCAGATCGTGCCGGGGCCGACCTCGGGCTCCGATTTGGCGCCCCCGGGGGTCGAACTGCGCATCGTCATCCAATCCGAAGCCCAGCCCAGCCGGCCCGACGCGAGCTATTGTGCGGACTACGCGGTGTCCTATACCGACGCCAGCGGAGAAGACGGCCGGTCAACCGACTGGATCGTGCGCGCCAATCCTGGACACACCAGCTTTCCGATTGCCGTCTGCGCGCTGACGATGAGTGATGAGTGGGTCTCCGCCTCCGTAGTCTCCGCAAGCGGGGCGGGCCGCGGTCTTCCGGTGGCGATCGAGAACGAGGGCGGTTCCGCCGGTCTCGGCATCACGGTCCCCGGCCCCTACCTCATCGGCCGGCAGAACATCGATGAAGACGGCCAGGCCGAGTTGCGCATGGTTACCGTGGCCGATACCGGCTGCCGCGGCGAGGTGACCGAACCGGGCCGACGCAGCTATCAGGATTGCGGCTTTTGGCAGTTCGGAACCATCATGCACTCCGCGCTGCAAGCCGATGCCGATCTGGTGATCCATGCCGGCGACTATCGATACTTCTGGGAGCCGGGCGAGGAAGCCTCCGAACCGTCCCCCGACACCTGGTCATATTGGCTGCTGGACTTTTTCCGCCCCGCCCAGCCCATGCTGTTGGACGCACCCTGGGTCTTCGGGCGCGGAAATCATGAGACCTGCCCGTGGTATGGGCCGGGCTGGTTTTACCTCTTTGGGGCCGGCGACGACCCGGCATGTCTCGTCAACGGTGCCGCGACATGGCATTTCGACGTTGCGCCGGGTGGGGTCGACGCCACCGAAGGCGCCGCCAATCCTCACCGATTTGTCGTGATCGACACGTCCAACGACCGCTCCACCCTATTGGAGCAGCATTTCAGCGAAGCCTTGAGCCAAACAGGCCTGCCCAGCACCTGGTGGGTTACGCATATCCCGGCCTACAACCTGCTGGATTACGCAACCGGGCACGGCCAGCCGCCAACTGACCATACCGGCAACGACGGTGTCCGATCAGCGCTCCTGTCCGCGGTCGGTCAAGCCTCGGAACCGTTCTGCGACGCTTCGCGCGCGCCAGGCCCTATCTGCCGACCCAGTACATTTCTGATGGGCCACCAGCACCTGTTTCAGCGGCTTGAATTTTATGGCGAAGGCGAAAGGTCGGGGGTCCATGTCTGGCCTCAGCAGGTCATCGTCGGCCATGGCGGCGTCAACACCGATGATGCGAGCCTGGGCGGCTCGCCCTGTCTGCATGATGCGTTCGATATCGGCGGCATCGGCAATATGGCGGCCGTCTGGTCGTCGAGCCATCACGGCTATGTCGTCTGGACCCGCTCGGCCGCGACCGTGGACAGCCCTTCGGGCTGGTCGTCGACGCTTCACCGTGCGGACGGATCGGAGTTGTCGTTGGGGCCGGTGACTGCGACCACGCCGACATGCAACTGATTGAAAAGCCATCGGCATAACCGTCAGCGTCGGGTTGCAGGGGCGGCGGAAGCTAGGTTCATGGCCACCAAGGCCAAGCGAACCCAGACCACGCCCGTCTCGCGTTCGACGTTCGGCTGGACGGCCGCGCGAAATGTCGCCTTGTCTTGCAAGGGCCAGGCAGGTGGTGCGAAGGGCTGGTACTTGAAGACCAGCTTTCCGGCGCCGGTCAGGCTGCCCGAATTGGGGCCCCTGCCGCAAGTTGGCGGTTGACCAGACGGTGTTCTGGCGCTGAGACAGGGGCCGCGCCATCGGTCGCCGATGTCTCAGTCATTATCGTTCCATCTGCCCCAAAAAAGGCGTATTGTTCGCCACTTGGCGATCGAGGCCACCAAGGGTACGGGCTCTAGGCCTTGGTCGATTGTGCCATGCAACGGTGTGGGCTCGTCATAGGGGGTCGGTCGATGAAACGCGTGTTCTTGGCATCAGTTGCCACGCTTGCACTGTCGGCGTCGGCCGCATGGGCCCAACCGCCGGCGACGAGCGTCAGCAGCAGCGGCGGAAACCCGACGTCCGACAGCTCCAGCCAAACCACCTCAAGCTCGGAGTTGATCAACACCGCCGGCTCGATCGGCACGCTCAACATTGGCAGTCCAATCTTGCCGGACTTTTCCCAGATCCTTCCCGATGTCGACGGTTCAGCACATGACCCAGTAAACATCTCGGACCTTCCTCAGGCATTTGGTAACGCATTTGGCGAGGACACACAGTTTGGCTGTGCGTTCGCAACAGGTCAGGTGCCGGGCAACTGTTCCGCGGACCAGTAGCGGTCGGGCCGATGTCGGCTATCGGTTTTCCGCTTCTTGCCGACCGGAAGACGTAAATCAGGAAACGGCTGGACGACCTGTCGCGACACGCCGATCGACGCCGCGGCCATGTTGAAACCGCCCGACAGGTCGGCTTTGTGATCATTGTCAGATGGATCGACGGCGCCAACTCTCTCGCCCGCCGAGTGGGGGCGGCGGGACGGGAACGTGGCCGAATATGTGCTGTTTCAGAAGCTGGCCGAGGCCGGCGTCACGGCTGGTCAACGTGCTGCTGGAAACCTATCTAGGGTGCATCTCCGGCCATCGGGTCCTGACCGGCCAAAGCGCCCGTGGCGGCATACAGCAGATTGACTGTGCGCTGATGTATTCCGACCTGGCGAGATCGCTGAAACTGTCCCAGAACCTCGGCGGCGAGGACTATATCGCGCTCTTGAACACCTATTTCGACTGTACGGCCGGCGCCGCATTGGACCATGGTGGCGAGGTCTTGAAATTCGTCGGCGACGGCATTCTGGCCATCTTCCCCTTCGACGACGCCCATGCGCACCCCCGGCGCCATGTGCGCCGCCGCCCTGTCGGCCTCCCGCGATGCGTTCGCCCGGGCCGAACTTCATGGCTTGTGCCACCGTGTCATTCACAGGCGAGGGGCTCGATACTACGCCGGTGCAGAAGTACTGGCGGATCCCGCCGGGCACAAAGATTGCCGCAGGAGCCCGAAGTGACTACTCTAACGCCCGGAATCGGCGCTTATCCCGCAAATACCGGTTCGTTGGGCGATAGCGCGATACCCTAGATCCCCAACGCCGGCCTTCGAAGTCTATCCAACCCAATCGGGGAGGAAGAGATTGCGCAAAATCGGCCGCGCACAGCCGCCCCCGCAGTTCTTCTATGGCGTCGCGATCGCCCTGTTCGCTTACAGCTGGCTGTCGGTGAATATCTATCTGCCGATCCTGCCGGAACTGGAGGGTCTGTTTCGAACGACCCCTCAAACGGCGCGGCTGACGGTGACCATATTCCTGATCGGCATTTGTATTACGCAACTGGTCTGGGGCCCGCTGTCCGACCGATTTGGACGCCGGCCTGTTCTCCTCACCGGCATTGCCCTCAGCGTCGTCGGCGCGCTGTTGACCGGGTTCACGAACGACATCTACCTGTTCATCGGCGCGCGGTTTCTTGAATCACTCGGGCTCGGTGTCGCGTCCGTGCTCGCCCGTTCGCTGTTGACGGATTCGCTTGATCGAGCCCACGTGGCGGTCGCCATGTCTTACGGCACCATTGCGGTGGCCATTGCGCCCGCCGTTGCGCCTATTTTGGGAGGCTACCTTGATATCCTGGCATCCTGGCGCAGCATCTTCTTCTTTCTGTCGCTGTATGGCGCCACTCTTCTTGTCTGGTGCGTTCTCCGGCTCCCCGAGACCAACAAGAACAAAAATCCGTCGCTGCGCGCGGCCAAGGTGGCGACCACCTACATGGAGATGCTCCGCCATCGCCGATATCTGGGCTACCTCCTGGCCTACGCGATATCGTACGGCACCATGCTCGGATACTACGCCGCCGCGCCCTACATCTTCATCGATGTATTGGGCTACCGCTCTCACCAGTACGGCTTTCTGCTGATTTTCAATGTCGGCTTTTACGTGGTTGGCGCGTTGGTCGCCAGGATGATCGTCCCGCGGTTCGGCAGCAACCGTGTCCTCGTGCTTGCGATCTTGGTGTTCGCCACCGCCGCCATCGTTGCCATCGTCCTGGACCAGTACATGATGATGACGACGGTCGGGGTCTTGATCCCAATGAGCATCTTCATCTTCGGGGCCGCCTTGGTCAGCCCGGCCGCCAACACAGGCGCGATGACGATGTTCAAGGATCGGGCGGGTGCGTCGACGGCCATCGTCGGGTTTTCGCCGGTGATCGGCGGCGCCATCTTCAACGCCGGCCTGTCCACCATCCACATCACCAGGCTGTGGGAGCTGGGCGCGTATGTGGGCTTCAGTGCACTGCTCAGCGTCGCCAGCTATCTGATATTTCTTCATAGAAGGACCAGATCTGCGGCCAGTTGACGGTGAGCTTTGGCCCAACCGAACCTCAGCTTTCCACAGCCGTGCAATAAAGGGATCTCGTGCATTGGCACCGTGGTCCAAGCCGCGGAGTCGATCGGGCGGCACGCCGTCGCGGGGCTTGATCCTGCTCCAGCGGTGTTTACGTATCCGGTCGACGCGGGTCAGCGCTGGACTATTCAGCAAGCGTGTCCGGATAGATTTCCTCGACGTATCGAAGTGCCACGCCCTCCGTGATCACTGGCAGCGACGTGGCCGGCTCGTCGAAGACATAGTGCGCGAAGGCATGTTCCAGGTCGTTGTAGCCCAGGCTCGCGCGCATCGCCGTCGTGCCAGAGAAGCGCGCGTTGACCTCCAGACAAACCGCCGCGCCCTCATGGAGACGCAGTTGGACATTGGTGCTGCCACGCGCGCCGATCGCGACGGCAATGGCCTCGGCCAGCGCCAAGACGCTCTCGTTGCGGTCGACCACGCAATGCACCGACATGCCCATCCACAGGCGCCGGCGAAAGCTGAACAGCCCTCTGACCTTGCCGTCCCGGTCAACGAAGCAGTTCACCGTGTATTCGGTGTCGTCCGCACCGACATGCTGCTGGATAAGCGTGTCCGGCCGTTGCGTCGCGCGCGACAGGTCGTCGTCGTTGCGCAGGGTCGCCATGCCGCTTGAACCCCTGCCGACATAGGGCTTGGCGATGAGCGGGTAGCCATGGTCGTGAACCAGCGCGGCGACCGCTTCGGCATCGTCGCCTGGCGCGAAAGCCGGGTGGGCAAAGCCGTTGTCGTCCAGCCACCGGCCGGTCCGCAGCTTGTTCTCCGCGATCGCGATGACGGCTTCGGGCTGGACCAGGATCCGGGCGCCGCTGGCCCGTTCGAGATCCGCTCTGCGCGCAGCGATACCGATGAAGTCGGAGGCATCGCACAGCACCACATCAATCCGGTGCTCACGACAATGGTCGACAAGCCATTGAAAGAAGCCATCGCCGCCGGCATCGGGGCAAACGGCCACCCGGTCGCCCAGATAAAGGGGGCCGTAGCCGGGATCAGGGGCGGCCGCGTGGATCGTGCAGTCGACCGCGCTCATCTTCAGCGCCTTGATCGTGCCGGGCCCCGAGCAGGTCGTCACCCGCCCGTCCAGCACGACAAGAACGTTGATCGGACGCCGCGTCATGAGAACCTCAACACCGAGAAGCGGTAGAGCAGCAGAAGGCCCGCCACAAGGATCAATCCGTTCGCGATCATCCGGAAACGATGCTCCGGCAACCGTGCCAGGATGTGCTTGCCGACAAGATTGCCGAGCATGGCGCCAACTGCGGCGACACCGCCCAGCAGCAGGACATGGCCGCCGATCAAGGCGAAATGGAGATAGCCGATAAGCTTGATCGTTTGCACCGTCGTCGCCTCGACCGCCTTTGTGGCGACCAGCCTTTCCTTGGTCACGTCATCGTTGAGCAACAACGCATTGATGCCCTGCCCGGCCGCGCCAACAACCGCGGACACACCGCCGAAGACAATGCCGGCGATCGCATAGTACCAGGGCCGCACCCTAAAGCTGCGGTGGCGGCGGCGAAACAGCGCGACGCAGGCATGGTAAATCAGAAAGGCGCCGAGCAGGGCCAGCAACCAATCCTCATGGATGGCGGCGAATATCTGGACGCCGACCGTGGCGCCGACAACACTGCCGGGCAGCAACCAGGCCAGGACCCGCCACTGGATGTGCTGTCGAAACAGGAAGATTCGGTGGATGCTGACCACGCCCGCCGTGACACAGGTGATCGGATTGACCTCCCTTATGGGCGCAACGAAGCTCACCGCCGGCAGGAACAGGAGCGGCCCGCCGCCGCCCGTGGCGGTGCTGAAGCTCCAAACGAAGAAGCCAAGAAAGAACATGAACGGCAGCGCGTCATGACCGACCAGAAACGTCATGAACCGGACACTGGCGACATCGGCAACTCTGCCCCCCATTCATCCAGGCTGATCGCCAACCAGGTGGAACGGCGGTCGGCCACGCCACTATGGCGCACGACGCGATTCGCGGATAGGGGCGTGATGGTCGGCGGGTTGGACCGGCCCGCCGAGGGGTGATGGGACAGGTCCAGGGGCTAGCCGGCGAAGTGCCGTCGCCGGGCCGGGTGCTCACAAACCGTCGCGCAGCCGAGCCCGGCGCTGTCCATCGGCATCGTTCTTGAGCTGCGTTTGATCGTCTTTGCAGCCGTTGGAACAGGTGCGGTCCTTCGTCAGCAAATGAACCGAAATATCGCGGCTTCCAAGAAGGCCCGCATATTCGCAGCAATCGCCGCGGGCCACAGAAGGGCAAGTGCCAGCACGATGGACAGTCCGAGCCCCGACAGTGCCCACACCCGACGACTAACCACTGGGATACAGTCCCGGGCGAAGTCGGTTTCGAACGGCGATCGGCCGTTCGTCTATTGGCCAGTGAAGCAGGCCGGCGATGATCCCAAGCGCGATCACGGACCACCAAATCACGTCGTAAGAGCCCGTCTGCTCGAACGCCAGCCCACCGAGCCAGGCACCCAAAAAGCCCCCGACCTGGTGCATGAAAAACACCACACCGACGAGCGTTGCGAGATATCGCAGGCCGAAGATCTGGGCGACAATGCCGCTGGTCAGCGGAACGGTGCCTAGCCAGGTCAAGCCGATCACGGCCGCAAAGATGAGCGTGGAAGGCGCGGACGGCGGGAGCGCGAGATACACGGCCACGGATGCCGCGCGTATGAAATAGAGCGCCGCCAGGATCTTCTTCTTGCTGAAACGGTCGCCCAGCGCACCGCACGTGATCGTGCCGACGATGTTCGCCGCGCCGATGACCGCGAGCGCGGCGCCGCCGAGCCACAAGTCCAGATGCCGGTCCAGCAAATAGGCTGGCAGGTGTGTCCCGATAAAGCCTAGCTGGAACCCGCACACGAAGAAGCCGAGCACCAGCAAGACATAGCCGCGATGCCCAAGCGCCTCGGACAGGGCGGCGCCCATCGATTGCTCCGGCCCGTCCGCCTCGGGACGCCCGGCCAAAAACGGCGCCAGAAGGCACACCGTCAAGGCAATGAGCGCCAGGCTGACGAACGCCATGGGCCAGCTCATCATATCGATCAGGCTCACGGTAACGGGCACCGACAGAAACACGCCGATCGATCCGCCGAGCGAGGCGATGCCGAGGGCCGTCGTGCGCCGTTCCGGCGGAGATCCGCGCCCGACGGCGCCCAGGACCACGGCGTAGGTCGTTGCGCTCAAACCGAGCCCGACTAAGACGCCCAGCCCAAGCGTGAAGCCGAGATAGGTCGTGCTGGCGGCCGCGTAGACCAGCCCTGCGGCGTAGAGAACACCGCCGACGAAGATCACCCGCCCGCTGCCGAACCGGTCGGCGATCATGCCGGCGACCGGTTGCGCGATGCCCCAGATGAGGTTTTGGAGGGCAATGGCAAATCCGAAGACCTCTCGGTTGATTCCGGATACGTCTTGGGTGATCGGGTTCAGGAACAGGCCAAAGGCATGCCGCATTCCCACGGCGACAAGCACGATAAGCGAACCAGCGATCAGGACGAGACGCGGATTTCGCGCGGCGTGGAGAGCTGCAACCGTCGCCTTTTGCATCTGCATTTTCGATCTCTGATCAGTACCGGACGACCGACGGGCACCTCGCGTAGAGAGGCCGTCGCGGTCTTGATCAGAGCTTTAACAGGCTGCTAAACTTTAAAAAATCGAATATATCGAATATGTCAATTCACGATTCTTGATATGAAAACCAACTTCGACATCGATGCCCTGCGCGCGGTCGTGTCCGGCATCGAGCAAGGAAGTTTCGCCCGTGCGGCGATCGAACTGGGCCGTTCCCAATCCGCGGTCAGCATGCAGCTCAAAAAGCTCGAACAGCAGGCCGGCGTACAGCTTTTCGTCAGGAAAGGTAGAGGTCTTGTGCCGACCGAAGCCGGTGAAGCCTTCGCGAGTTATGCCCGCCGGATCATCGCGCTGAACGATGAGGCGGCGCGGGCCGTGGGGGCGCCCGTGGCGCCTGAAACCGTCCGGCTTGGCCTGCCCCAGGATTTCTGTGACGACGTCATGCCGGCCACGGTGCAGGCCTTCGCCAACGCGCATCCCGACGTCCATGTCGCCGTGCGGGCCGGTAACAATCACACGCTGAACGACGAGATCGAGGCAGGCCGGCTCGACGGCGCGATCGCCTTTTTCCCGAACCAATCAGGCGCAAAGGGTGAGCTGCTGTGCAAGCTGCCGATCCGCTGGCTCGCCCATGGAGGGTTTGATCAACCGGCCGAGGGCTCGACCGTGCCATTGGTGCTTTTCGACCATCCTTGCCTCTTCAGGCAGGCGGCGCTGGCATCGCTGGACAAAGCGGGACGTCGTTGGCGCGCCGTCATGACCACGCCGAGCCTTCCCGCCATCTGGGCCGGGCTTCGATCGGGGTTCGGCATCGGTGTGCGGATCGAGCACAGCGTGCCCGACGACATCGCGACTGTCGGCCATTGGCCGGCATTGCCGGACCTGCCGCCCGTCGAATTGCGGCTGCTCGGCACGCAAACGGTGTCACCCGCCGCTAGGGACATGCTGTCCATACTGCGCGGCGCGACGATGGACTTTGTCGAAGGAGCAGAACCAACCGTGCCAAGCGCGCGCAAGGGATCGTTCACGTGACCCTGGAGATCTGGTTCGAGTTCGCCAGCACCTACTCCTACCTCACCGTGTCCCGCGCCGAGCCCCTGCTGCGAAGCAAGAACATCGACTTTCAGTGGAAGCCCTTCCTCCTGGGCCCGATTTTTCACGAGAGGGGCATGGCGACGTCCCCCTTCGTCCTTGACCCAATAAGAGGCGCCTATATGTGGCGCGACATGGAACGGCGGTCCAAGCGGTACGGACTGCCGTTCGTGAGGCCACCGATCTTTCCCATGAACGGGCTAAAGGCCGCGCGGGTGATGACCGCCGCGCTGAACGAGCCTTGGTGCGGCGCGTTCGCCCGTGCCGTTTTCGCCGCTCAGTTTTCCCGCGGCGAAGACATCTCGTCTGACGATGTTGTTTGCCAAGCGATCGACGCCTGCGGGGCCGATCCGGCGCATTGGCTCGCACGGGCGCGCGCGGACGACATCAAGGCCGACCTACGTGCAAGGACCGAACAGGCCCGAAACCACCGCATCTTCGGCGCCCCCAGCTTCAGGGTCGGCAACGAACTCTTCTGGGGCGACGACCGACTGGATGACGCCATCGCGTGGGCGGAGAGATAATACCAACGGCAGACAATAATGACCGGTTTGACCGCGTTGTCATGTTCGCTGGTCAGGCGCGTGTCGCGCCGTGGTGTGGACATACCACAAGCGGCGCGCCCCAGGCATGGCAGATCAGGAACGTACCGAGCAGCGCCAACAACCAGTTCTATAGATGGCCGCGAATATCTGGACGCCCACCGCGGCGCCAAGAAGACTGCCCGGCAGCAGCCGGGCCAGGACCCGCCACTGGATGTGCTGTCGAAACAGACACACGCGGTCGATGCTGACCACGCCCGCCGGGGCACAGGTGCTCGGATTGACCTCCGTGACTGGTGCCACGCAGCTTGCCGCCGGCAGGAAGAGGAACAGGAACGGCCCGCCGCCCGTGGCGGTGCCGAAGCTCCAAACGAAAAAGCCGAGAAAGAACGAGGACGGCAGCGCGTCATGACCGACCAGAAACGTCATGAACCGGACGCTGCCGACATCGCCAATCCTGCCGCTTGATCATCCATTTGATCGCCAACCGCGGAACGGGAGAATGCGACCCCAAACGACCGCTACGCCCCGGTCCTCAGCTTCGACATGCATGTCGACCAGATGCTTCAAGGCAGTGAGGGCGCCAGCAATCGCCTGGACTTCACCACCGCCGACCCAACCCGGGGGCCTCGCTAGCTGCTGCGACGCGCCCGCAAGAACGCAGGGGCATCGGCTGATTGCAACTTCTGAGTTTACACAGGCGGGCGCGCTGGCCGAGGAGGCGGTCGAGCGGTATGTGGTCGTGGATATCGACGTGTAAGCGGCACCATGGACCTGTCTGATCGCCGCGGGCGAGTAAGCCGTTTTCCCGACGGAGTCCGGCACCGGGATTCAACACCTCCCTGCCGGTTACAGAGGTGGCATCAATGTTGGCGTTCTCGTCAAAACCCCGACACCCGCAATCGAACATCGAGTCGATGCCGTGCTCGAACCGATACGAACGAGCACTGTGGAAGGAAAATGCGTTCTTTTCCCTGCGAATGGGGCAACCATAGACACGCGTGCAGCATCAATCTCCTATCACATTAAAAATTGTTTTTCTTGACATAATTAAATTCTCAAGGTAGGGTGCGTCAATCTCTGACGTTCCGGTGTTGAAATGTCAAAGAAGTGCAGGTTCTGTAGAACTGACATCGACGACGATGCGGTGGTCTGCCCTATATGCCAAAAACACCAAAGCAAAACTAGAAATGAACTCATATTCTTTGGCGCGATATTTGGCCTAGTATCAGGAATCGGGAGTGCCTTTTTATTCGGCATTGATCAAATTGACCAGCTCTACAACAGGTACATAGTCGGAGACAACTTAGAGGTCGTTCAGCTTCGAGTGCATGATGATGCTGTAATTTATAATTCTGGATATCGGCCGGTAAATATTACGAGCGTTGAATTCGAATGGAGACCAAACCTGCTCAGAGGTGAGCTGGCAAGAAGCGCGCGATACGACGCTTATACGACAATAAATTCCGGAGAGCTGGGAAGATTCTTCGTAGGTAGATACAGGCGGCATCAGATGCTGGGCGTCGACCCAGAGACTAGTGAAGCGACAATCAATGACATAACTTGCGCGATGATTGACGGGAGCACCGATGAAGTACAGCCTCTCTTTTCCTATTCAGAAGACAGCGACACTGCTCACGTATTGACAGCATTTTCCGCTGATGAAGAAAGAATGCTAGTTACGGATTCTTGTAGCGGTCAGCTTTTTTACATCCCAGCGGGAGAAACAAACGAGCAATCATTAGCGTTCGAGTGCACTGTGTACGCTATTGGGGTGCCTGATGAGGAGGCTGCAATGCGAGAAATTGACGGCTCTCACTGCGCAACTTTTGACCATGTTATGCAACGATAAGGAGGATGCTTCGATGAGAACTCTTGTATCAATTTGGTTGCTCTTCATCTCATGTGGTGCGGGCGTGGCTTACTCACAGGACTGGCCGTACCTGCCCGACTATGGATATGACTATCGTTCGGAACCATTCTACGTCTCAGTCGATACCGTTTTGGATCTGCTCTACGATGGTCGCCCTTTAGATTATCTTGAGCAGTATTCATACGATCAGTTTCCAGACTACGTGGATGGTATCATCCTGGACAGCGCGACATTTAGCGGAGTTCAAGACGCAGTATGCTACCTTGTTTGCAACTCCACGTCGTGCTGGGTGGTGTGCTCCAATGAGGAACGCATCTACTATTGACTGCCGGCTGCGGTCCCCTCGTGTTGTCCACCCGAAGTTTGGACCGCCTGAGGCCAGAGTTTTCCGGTTTGTCGTGGACTTACCCCCAACGTTGGACCGGTGGCGCGATGCTTCTCGCTCTTTTGCGCCATCGGTCAGCAGGTTGCCCCGATGGCGTTCATGAACGCCATCGGCGTCTTTTGGCCGATGGAGGAATGTGGTCGTTCGTTATTGTACTCGTGACGGTACGCCTCGCATTTCAGCCGGGCACGACGTAGCGCGGCTGAGGAGACTGCGATAACCCAGTGGTATCAGAGACTTGGTGGCGGAGGGACCGGGATTCGAACCCGGGCACCGGGTTTCCCCGATGGACGGTTTAGCAAACCGCTGGTTTCAGCCACTCACCCACCCCTCCGCGGGAATGGCGCGCATGGGCGCGCTTTGGCCGTTCGGGGTTCTAATGGGGTGGCCGGGCGCTTGTCAATCGCCCGCTGCGGCGGTGCGCGATCGGACTTGGCTATAGGGCTCGGCATCGCCCGGCACCTTCATGCCGCGCTGGACCGCCGGCCGGTTGCCCACATCGGCAAGCCAGCGTTCGACATTCGGATAGCCCGCCCAATCGAGATCGCCGGCCCTCAGCTTGCGCACGCCGTTCACCCAGCCATAGGCGGCAATGTCCGCGATGGAATAGGCGCCGCCAAGATAGGCCACATCGGCCAGCCGTGTGTCCATGACCGCGAGCAGGCGCCGCATCTCGGTGTCGTACCGGTCGATTGCGTATGGCACATGCTCGTCGGCGGCGCGCGCAAAGTGAAAATACTGGCCGAACATCGGCCCGACGCTGGCCTTCTGCCACATGAGCCATTGCAGGACGTCGGTCCGCGCGGCGCCCGTGGCCGGCAGCAGCTTGCCGGTCTTTTCCGCCAGATAGATCAGAATGGCGCCGGATTCGAAGACCGATCGCGGGCCGTCCTCGGCGTCGTGATCGACGATGGCGGGGATCTTGTTGTTCGGGCTGATCTTCAAGAACGCCGGGTCGAACTGTTCCTTGGCCCCGATATTCACCGGATGCACCCTGTAGGGCAGGCCCACCTCCTCCAGCATGATCGAGACCTTGCGGCCGTTCGGGGTGGTCCAGGTATACAGGTCAATCATGAGGAGCCTCGCCAGCGGTGGACAGCGTTGGGTTCAAGCAACCACCCAACGCAACGCCGCCCCATGTGGGCACGATGCGGCCTCTATTCAGACCCGTTCAGGCACAAGACCGTAAACCAGACGGCAACGATCCGGCGGCGGACGCTGGAAACCCGCTATTCGGCGACCTGCTTCACGGCCTTGGGCAGGTTCAACTTGATGTGAAGCTCGCGCAGCCGATCCTCCTCCACCGAGGCCGGCGCCTGCATCATCAGATCCTCCGCCCGCTGGTTCATCGGGAAGGTGATGACCTCGCGCAGGTTGGGCTCGTCGGCCAGCAGCATGACAATCCGGTCGATGCCGGGGGCCGATCCGCCATGGGGTGGCGCGCCATAGCGCATGGCCGACAACATGCCGCCGAACTTCTCCTCAAGCACGGATGGGTCATAGCCGGCGATGCCGAAGGCCTTGATCATGATCTCCGGCTTATGGTTCCGGATGGCGCCGGAGGACAGCTCAACGCCGTTGCAGACGATGTCGTACTGATAGGCCAGGACCGAGAGCGGGTCCTGGGTCTCCAGCGCCTCCAGCCCGCCTTGGGGCATGGAGAACGGGTTGTGCGAGAAGTCGATCTGGCCGGTCTCTTCATCCATGTCGTACATCGGATAGTCGACGATCCAGCAGAATTCGAACCGATCCTCGTCGATGACACCCATATCCTCGGCGATGCGGGTGCGGGCGAGGCCAGCCATCTTCTCCGCCGCCGGCCGCTGATCGCAGACAAAGAAGACCGCGTCGCCGTCGTCTAGCCCGGCGACCTCGCGCAAGGCGGCTTGGGCGGCCTCCGGCACGAACTTGGCGATCGGCCCCTTGCCGGCACCGCCCTGGAACAGGATATAGCCCAGGCCCGGCGCGCCCTCACCCTGCGCCCAGGCGTTCAGCTTGTCGAAAAAGCTGCGCGGCCGGTCGCCGACGGCAGGCGCCTTGATCGCCCGGACAACACCACCGCGGTCGATCACGCCCTTGAAGGCGCGGAAGGCGACATCCTCACGGGCGAACACTTCGGTGACGTCGACGATGGTGAGCGGGTTACGCAGGTCCGGCTTGTCGCTGCCGTATTTCAGCATGGACTCCGCATACGGAATGCGCGGGAAGGGCGGCTTGGTCACTGGCCTGTCCGTGCCCGAGAAATCGGCGAATTCGTCGAACACCCCGTGCAACACCGGCTCGATGGCCGCGAACACATCCTCCTGGGTGACGAAGCTCATCTCGAAGTCGAGCTGATAGAACTCGCCCGGGCTGCGGTCGGCCCGGCTGTCCTCGTCACGAAAGCAGGGCGCGATCTGGAAATACCGGTCGAAGCCGGACATCATCAGCAGTTGCTTGAACTGCTGCGGCGCCTGCGGTAGGGCGTAGAACTTGCCCGGATGCAGCCGCGACGGCACCAGGAAGTCGCGCGCACCTTCCGGGCTGGTCGCGGTCAGGATCGGCGTCTGATACTCGCGAAAGCCCTGCTCGATCATGCGCCGGCGGATCGACGAAATGACGTCGGAGCGCAGCGCGATGTTGCGCTGCATCTTGGGCCGGCGCAGATCGAGATAGCGGTGGCGCAGGCGCACCTCTTCCCCGGCATCCTCGTCGGAGTTGACTTGCAGCGGCAGCAGCGCCGCGGCCGACTGCACCTCGATCTCCTCGATCTTCAGCTCCACTTGGCCGGTCGGCAGCTTGTCGTTTATTGTCTCGTCGCTGCGCCTGACGACGCTGCCGGTAAGCGTCAGAACGGACTCGACACGGGCCGCCTCGGCCGTCTCAAAGCAGGGGCTGTCGACATCGACGACACATTGGGTCAGGCCGTAATGATCCCGCAGATCGATGAACAGCAGGTTGCCATGGTCGCGCTTGCGATGGATCCAGCCCGAAAGGCGCGCCGTGCCGCCAGCATGGGTCTCGCGCAGTTCGCCGCAGGTATGGGTGCGAAAGGGGTGCATGGACGGGGTTTCTGTCTGGTTTGTCTGGTGATTTCGTCTGGTGGTCCAGACACGGCGCGACAAGGCATCCTGGCCCGTGTTTTGTCAAGCGCCCTGATCTGTGAAGCAGATGTGGCGTGCAAAACCCGATCTCAATTCGACTCCCCACGGTCGCCCCGTTTCGGCTACAACCCCCGGACCATGAACCTGATCCAAGAATCGGCCGCCGCCGCCGACTTGTGCGGAAGGCTGCGCCAGTCCGACGCCGTTACCATCGATACCGAGTTCCTGCGCGAGAACACCTACTGGCCGAAGCTGTGCCTGATTCAGCTTGGCGGGCCGGGGGAGGCTGCGGCCATCGACCCGCTGGCCGACGGCATGGACCTCGGGCCGGTGTTCGACCTGTTGGACGACAGGTCCGTGGTCAAGATCTTCCATTCCGGCCGCCAGGATATCGAGATTTTTCACCACCTGTCCGGCCGCATCCCGGCGCCGATCTTCGATACTCAGATTGCCGCGATGGTCTGCGGCTTTGGCGACGCGGTGTCTTACGAAAAGCTGATCGCCAGGCTGACCGGCGCGTCGATCGACAAGACCAGCCGCTTCACCGACTGGTCGCACCGCCCCCTGACCAATCGCCAGCTTGCCTACGCGCTGGACGATGTGATCCATCTGCGCGACGCCTACGCCGCCTTGGTCAAGCATCTTGAGGAAAGCGGCCGCACTAGCTGGCTGGACGACGAGATGGCGGTGCTGACCGATCCGGCCACCTACCACACCGAACCGCGCGAGGCCTGGCGGCGGCTGAAGACCCGGTCGGCGTCGCCGAAATTCCTGGCGGTGCTGCGCGAGGTCGCGGCCTGGCGTGAGCAGGAGGCCCAGAACCGCGACATTCCGCGCAACCGCATCCTGCGCGACGAGGCCTTGCAGGAAATCGCCGCCCATACACCGAAGACGGTGGATGAGCTGACACGAACCAGGGGCCTGACCCGTAACATGGCCGAAGGCTGGCAGGGCGAGGCGCTGTTGGCCGCGGTGAAGCGCGGCCTGAACGTCGCCAACGACCAGCGGCCGCGTGTCGCCAAATCCAGACCCCTGCCCGACGGCATCGGCCCGACCGTCGAGTTGCTGAAGGTGCTGCTGAAGCTGAAATGCGAGCAGCATGGCGTGGCGCAAAAACTGCTCGGCACGACGGCGGATCTGGAGCGGATCGCCGCCGACGATGATGCCGAGGTGCCGGCGCTAAAGGGCTGGCGGCGCGAGCTTTTCGGGAATGACGCCCTGGCGCTCAAACATGGCGAGATCGCGCTCAGGATCGACCGCGGGTCGGTTCAACTCGTCGACCTGAAGCAGAGCGTCGCCTAACCGGCCTTCGGCATCGCCTCCGGCAAGGTGACGATACGGCCTTCCAGGTCGAAGGCCCTGGCGACGGCATCCAGGCGCCGGCGCACAACATCGCCGATCAAGCTCTCCTTGTCCGATGGCAAAACGAGATCAAGGAACTGTTTGCCGGGCACCAAGCGCGTCTGATCCAACATACGGGTAGCGCCGCCGGTCAGCGTGTGGGCCAGACGCAAGGCCGTGCCGAGCCGTCTTGCCTGGTTCTGCCGCTCGTCGTTCAGCACCCCGATGGCATCCGCAATATCGTCCGCGCTCGACGCACCGCCATAGCGGATCAGGATCGCAAGCGCGAGGAAGGCGCGATCGCGGTGTTCAATGCCGCCGACGGGCAGCCGCAGGACGCGATGGAAACTGTGGATGGCGCGATAGTCCGGATGGTCCGACCAGCCGATGTCGCTGACCAGACCGGCGGCGATGCGCAGGCGTCGGTCGGCATCGGTTTCGTCGGCGAACAGCGGCGCCGTCCAGTCGGCGATCTCGTGGGACGAACCGAAGCCATAGCGATCGACCCGTTCCGCCACGTCCGCGCAGGCGGCGATCAGCGGATCCTGCGCCTTGGTCTTTTGGTCGAGCTGGTCGAACAGGTGCCCTTCGCGCAAGCCATTAGCCGAGAACACGACCTTCTTCGGCGCCAACACCTTCAACACGCGGGCGAACAGCAACGAGGCCAGCGGCATCGTCTCAAGGCGCCGCTTGGACACGCCCTGCAGGCTGGACAGCGAGCCCTTGCTTTGGCGGGCGATCAGCGAAACCGTGTCGAACAGGTCCGCCGCCGGCACCGTGTATTCCTGGATCACATGGATCGGGTGGCCGGTCAGCGCGAGATGCAGCTTGGCGATCGACCGCCACGCGCCGCCCACGGGGTAGAAAATGCGCTTGCGATAGGTTGCCAGCCAGTCTTGCCCGGCGAGTTCCGCGTCGATCAGGTCGCCAGGCGCCGTGCCGGCCGTCTCCGCCGACATAAGGCGGAACGGGCCGAGTGGCAAGGTGGCCTGATCAGCCACCCGCCCTTTGTTGAGGCCGACCAGCTCCAGCGATCCGCCACCGAGGTCGCCCATCACGCCATCGGCCTGGGGCATCGCGGACAAAACACCCATGGCGGACAGCCGCGCTTCTTCCACGCCGCTGATGATGTTCATGGTCAGGCCGCAGGTCCGCTCGACCTCCGCGGCGAACTTCATGCCGTCATCGGCATCACGCACCGCCGCCGTCGCCAGGACGTCGACACGGCCGACGCCCATGCCGTCGATCAGGCTGCGAAAGCGGCGCAGGTTCGTCAGCGCCATGGTCACGCCCTCGGGGCTCAACCGGCCGGTCAGCGCCAGGTCGCGGCCCAGGCCGCACAGAACCTTCTCGTTGAAGATGGGCAGCGGCGACCGGCCCAGCTTGTCGTAGACCACCAGACGGATGGAGTTGGAGCCGATATCGACGACGGCGATCGGGGCATCAATAGAGGCGACCGCCGGATCGGCGACCCTAGGATCTGCCGCCGCAGGTGCCATCAGCGCGCGCTCTTGGCTTTGGAACCCGTGGGCTTTCGCGTCCGCCGGCCGGGCTTGGGAATGTTCGCATGGTCGCGCAAGGCGCTGCCCCGCCCGGACAGGCTGGGATTGTCGATGAAATACGAATGAGCGCTGAACGCGCCCTCACCCGCCTCCAGCCGTTCGAAGGTGCCGTCGGCGTTCAACGACCAGCTATTCGTCCGGTCCTTCATGTTCGCGACCATGATCTGGTCCATGACCTGCGCCTTGACGGTCGGGTTTTCCAGCGGCACCAGCGACTCGATCCGGCTGTAGAGATTGCGCGGCATCCAGTCGGCCGACGAGATGTAGACCTTCGCCTGCTTCGACGGCAGTTCGTGCCCGTTGGCGAAGCAGACAATGCGGCTGTGCTCAAGGAACCGACCAACGATCGACTTCACGCGGATGTTTTCCGACAGGCCCGGTACGCCCGGGCGCAGGCAGCAGATGCCACGGATGACGAGGTCGATCTCGACCCCGGCGGCGGACGCCTCGTAGAGCTTGTCGATGATCACAGGATCAACCAACGAGTTCATCTTGGCCCAGATTTCTGCCGGCTTGCCAGCCCGCGCGTTGACGATCTCCTGGTCGATCGCCTCAAGCAGCGTCTGGTGCAGATAAAGCGGCGCGATCGACAGCTTTTCCAGCCGGTTCGGCGTGGCATATCCGGTCATGTAGTTGAAGACGGAGGCCGCGTCCCGGCACAGGGCCGGATCACAGGTGAAGAAGCTGAGATCGGTATAGATCTTCGCCGTGATCGGGTGATAGTTGCCGGTGCCGTAATGGACGTACGGTCGCAACCCCCCCTGCTCGCGCCTCACGACCAGCGAGATCTTGGCGTGGATCTTCAGGTTCATGAAGCCGAAGACGACCTGGGCGCCGGCGCGTTCCAGGTCGCGCGCCCAGCGGATGTTGGCCTCCTCGTCGAAGCGGGCCTTCAGCTCGACCATCGCTGTGACCGACTTGCCGGCCTCCGCCGCCTCGATCAAGGCCGCGACGATCGGTGAGTCCTTCGAGGTCCGGTACAGCGTCTGCTTGATCGCCACCACGTCCGGGTCGCGCGCGGCCTGACGGATGAACTGCACGACGACGTCGAAGCTTTCGTACGGATGGTGGACAACGATGTCCTTGGCCCGGATCGCAGCGAGACAGTCACCGCCGAAATCCCGAATCCGCTCCGGGAACCGAGCATTGAACGGCTTGAACAGCAGGTCCGGCCGGTCACCGACGATCATTTCGCTGGTATTGCCGAGACCGATCAGCCCATCGAGCGAGAACACGTCCTGCTCGGCAACGCCCAACTGGCCACGCACGAACTCGCGCAACTCGTCCGGCATGTCGGAATTGACCGTGATGCGGATGACATTACCCCGGCGGCGGCGCTTCAAGGCGCTTTCGAAAGTCTTGACCAGGTCCTCGGCTTCCTCGTCGATTTCCAGCTCGCTGTCCCGGATCACCCGAAAGACGCCCGCGTCGCGCGCCTGAAAGCCGGGGAACAGCAAGGGCAGGAACATCGACACCAGATCTTCCAGCAAGACGAAGCGGATCGGGTCGCCGGGCAAACGCTGGAAACGATCAAGCAGCGACGGCAGCGGCACCAGCGCGTTCAACTCCATCCCATCCTCGGGGTTGAACATGCGCAGCGCCTTCGCCAGCCCCAGATTGGGGATGAACGGAAACGGGTGTGCGGGATCGATCGCCAGCGGGGTCAGGATCGGGAAGATGTCGGCGGTAAACTTCTGCTCCAGCCAGGCGCGTTGATCGTCGTCAAGCTCCGACGGGGTCAGCAGCACGATGTCTTCGGCCCGCAGCCGGTCGCGCAGGTCGTGCCAGCAGGTCTGCTGATCCTCCAGCAACTGTTTGGCGCGGACAGTGATGGCGGCCACCTGCTGGCTGGGGGTCATGCCGTCCTGGCTGGCGGTCATGACGCCCAAAGCGATCTGCGCCTTCAGGCCAGCGACGCGGACCATGTAGAACTCGTCCAGATTGTTGGCCGAGATCGACAGGAAGCGCAGCCGTTCCAACAGCGGGTGGTTCGGATTGCGCGCCTCGTCAAGAACCCGCTGATTGAAATCGATCCAGGACAGCTCTCGGTTGATGAACCGCTCCGGCGCGCGCGGATCGACCTGCGGCGGATCAGCCACCGGCGACGTGGCGGTTGCGGGATGGGCGATCGAAAGCGCAGTATCGCTGTCGGCAGAGGTCATGACATCCAGTCGGCCAGCTTCGGAAACACCCGGTTTATACTGGGTTTCCGCGACGCTCGCCATGGCTGCAGTGTTAAGATCGCGCCGACTCGCGAGGAATCACGCTTTTTCAAGACCATTGGCTGGGGTTGCCGCTCTTGAAGCACCTGATCATCTTGAGACACGCCAAGTCGGCCTGGGACGACACGTCGGTCAGCGATCACAACCGCCCGCTGGCACCAAGGGGCGAGCGGGCGGCCCTGGTGATCGGCCGGTATCTGCGCCAGCTCAACCTGCCGATCGACCTGGCGTTGAGCTCGACCGCGCGGCGCGCGCGCGACACCTGGGCCTTGGTCTCCACCCAGCTCGATGCCCTGATCACCACCGAAACGGACGCCGTTCTGTATCTCAAGGGACCGGCCGCCATCCGGCAGAGGCTGGCGCAGGTAGGGGATGCGGCCAAGACCGTCGTCATCGTCGGTCACAATCCGGACTTCGAGCGGCTGGCCAAACAGTTGTCGAGCGACGGCCCGGCCGACGATTTGAAGGCGATGGCCCAGAAGTTCCCCACCGGCGGCCTGGCCCGCATCGACGTCGCCATCGACCGCTGGGCGGACATGCCGGACGCCGCCGGAACCCTGGTGGAGTTCACCGCACCGAGATTTCTGGTCTGAGTTCCGACGCGCGGCCCGGCCGCTAGAACGTGCCGGGATACAAGCCGCCGTCCAAGAGCAGGTTTTGGCCGTTGATGTAGCCGGCTTGCCGGCTGCACAGAAAGGCGCAGGTGGCGCCGAACTCGGCCGGGTCGCCGAACCGGCGCGTCGGGTTGGCCTGCTGCCTTGATTGGCGAACCTCTTCCGCCGACGTGCCGGCAGCCTTTGCCGTAGCCTCGAAATTCGCGACCAGTCGATCGGTTTCGAACTGGCCCGGCAGCAGATTGTTGATCGTGACGCCATGTTGCGCCACTTCGCGGGCCACGCCGGCGACAAAGCCGGTAAGGCCGCTGCGCGCGCCGTTGGACAGACCCAGGATCGCGATCGGCGCCTTCACCGCACCCGAGGTGATGTTGACGATGCGGCCGAAGCCCCGATCGATCATGCCGTCGACGACCGCACGGATCAGCAGGATGGGCGTGATCATGTTCGCGTCCAAGGCGCCCACCCAATCGTCGCGGTCCCAATCGCGGAAATTGCCGGGCGGCGGACCGCCGGCATTGTTGACGAGGATGTCGGGCGACGGGCAGGCGTTCAGCGCCGCCTCGCGCCCCTCCGCCGTGGTGATGTCGCCGGCCACGGCCGTGACCGTCGCGCCGGTGGCCTGGCGGATGGCCTCCGCCGTCACCTCCAGGGCCTCTTGCCCGCGCGCGGTGATGGTGACGTCGACGCCTTCCTCCGCCAGGGCGAGGGCGCAGGCGCGGCCCAACCCCTTGCTGGCCGCGCAAACCAGGGCACGCTTGCCCGCTAACCCGAAATCCATGTTCTAGCGCCTCTTTCAGCTGAGAGGTGCCTGGGTATCATCCCGCCGCCGGTTCCGCCAGTGCCTGGCGCGCCAGCGCGATCGTCACGGGGCGGCCGGCGGCGAGGCTGGCCCGGTCGAGCCTGTCGACCATCGCGCGCGCGGCGGCGAAGCTGCGCTCCATGCGCGGCAGCAGATAGTCGATGACGGCGGTTGCCGGCGTTAGCTGGCGGTCCGCGAACTGCTTGACAAGCACGGCGGCGAGCACCGCGTCGTCCGGCGGCTCGATGCCCGCCCCGGCCAGGCTGCGCACGCGCGAGGCCAGGTCGGGAAGTTGTACCTGCCATTGCAGCGCGGGCGCACGCGCCGTCAACAACAGGTGGCCGCCATCACCCGCGACGCCGTTGTAGAGATGTAGCAGCGCCTGTTCGAGCAGCGGATCGCCGGCGACGCGGTCCGCATCGTCGATGACGACGGCGCGGGGGCTTAGCCCGTCCATCTGATCGTCGCATAACCGGCTTGCCGCCACCGTGTGGGCACCTGCGCGCGCCGCCCAGACCTGCGCCAGATGGCTCTTGCCGCTGCCGGCCGGTCCGTGAACGATCAAGCCGGGCCCTGGCCATTCGGGCCAGCGATCGGTCCAGGCGACCGCGGTTTCGTTGCACGGCGCGACCAGGAAGTCAGCCGCACCCAGCGCGGGCCGAAACCCCAGCTCAAGGGGCAGCTGAGCGGATGGCTTCATTCCGGCTTGCTGACGCCGTCGGCCGGCTCGTCATCGAGATAGAGACTGCTGTTGCGGTAACGCTCAAACGAAAAACGGATCAGAACACCGATCACAGCCGCCACGGGCACCGCGAGCAGAACGCCGGTGAAGCCAAACAGCGCGCCCCCCGCCATCAAGGCGAAAATGACCCAGACGGCGTGCAGACCGACGGACGAGCCCACCAGCTTCGGCGTCAGGAAGTTCCCTTCGATGGCCTGCCCCGCGAAGAAGATGGCCGCGACCACAACCCACATCACCCAATCGTCGAACTGCAACAGCGCAATGCCGACCGACAGGATGAAGCCCACCAGCGAACCGACATAAGGGATGAACGTCAGCGCACCGGCGATCAGGCCGATGACCAGGCCGAAATTCAACCCGACGATCGTCAGGGCAACCGCATAGGCGACGCCTAGAATCAAGCAGACCGTCGCCTGGCCGATCAGGAACCGCTGCAGTGTGGTGTTCACCTCGCTTGCCAGACGGCGGATGGTGTCCCGGTATCGATGGGGCAACTGGTCATCGACGGTCGCGACCAGCCGGTCCCAGTCGCGCAGCAAATAGAAGGCGACGACCGGCGTTATGACCAGCAGAGACAGCAGGCTCAACAGCGCGACCCCACTGCGCAGCACCCCCGTCACCACGCTTGCGGCCACCGCCAGGGCATCGCCGACAAAACTGGTCGCCGATTCGCGCAGCTGCGCGACCTGTTCTTCGCCAAGCCGTTCTTGCAGCCAAAGCATCGCGGGCCGAAAGAACTCGTCCAACAGCTGGGTATAGTTCGGCAGGGCGGAGATCAGCCCGGCGATCTGCGACACCAAAAGTGGCACGAACAGCAGAATGGCCAGAAGGCAGACCACCAAAAACAGCACCAGAATCAGGATGGTCGCCGCCCAACGGGGCATCACGCGTTCCAACCGGTCGGTGGCGGGGTCGAGGAAAAAGGCCAGAATGCCGCCGGCGACAAAGGGCAGCAGGACCGACCGCAACAGCCAGACCAGAAACACGAAGATGGCGAACATGGCCAGCCAGAAGACCAGCCGTTGCTGCCTGCTCATACCAGACGACTCACTCATCGCCAGCCTCCCGTGCCATGACGCCGATCGACCGTGATCTCGGAATGGCGGCTGGCCGCCAGGGCTGAAGGGGCCGGATATTGCAAACGAAGTCGCTTTCTCTATGGTCGGGCCGATAAGCGGGATGGTCCCGCACGCGATCATACGTCAGCAGGCGGAGGCTTGCCATCACCTCTCCAGACCCGGTTGCCGAGCGCGGGGACCGGCCCGCTGCAGCATCAGACGACGCGTATCGCGCCGCCGGGGTCGATATCGCTGCCGGTGACGCGCTGATAGACGCCATCAAGCCGGCTGCTGACGCCACTCGCCGTTCCGGCGTCGTTGGCGGGCTTGGCGGTTTCGGCGGACTGTTCGACCTGAAGGCGGCAGGGTTTCAAGACCCGGTCCTGGTGGCCGCCACGGACGGCGTCGGCACCAAGCTGAAAATCGCCATCGATACCGGGCGTCACGACACCGTCGGCATCGATCTGGTCGCGATGTGCGTGAACGATCTGGTCGTGCAGGGCGCCGAACCCCTGTTCTTCCTCGACTATTACGCGACGGGTCAACTCGCGGTGCCGGTTGCAAGTGCCGTCGTAACAGGCATCGCCGAAGGCTGCCGACAAGCCGGATGCGCCTTGATCGGCGGCGAAACGGCCGAGATGCCGGGCCTCTACGCCCAGGGGGATTACGACCTCGCCGGCTTCGCGGTTGGCGCCGCGGAACGCGGGAGCCTGATCACCGGCGAGACTGTCAATGAGGGCGACGCGGTCATCGGCATCGCATCCGACGGCATCCATTCCAACGGCTTCTCCCTCGTCCGCAAGATCGTCGCCGATCAGAACCTGGGCTATGACCGTCCTGCCCCGTTCGATCCGACCGACAGCCTCGGCGCGGCTCTTCTGCAACCAACCCGCATCTATGTGCAGCCATGTTTGAGCCTGGTGCGTGCGGGCGTGGCCAAGGCCTTCGCCCACATCACGGGCGGCGGGCTGGTGGAGAACATCCCCCGCGCCCTGCCCGCCGGCCTGGGCTGTCGATTGGATGCGCGGTCGTGGAAGCTGCAGCCCGTCTTGGGCTGGCTGCGCCAAGCAGGCGGCCTGTCCGAACGAGACATGGCCCGCACCTTCAATTGCGGCCTTGGCATGATCACGGTCGTCGCCCCGAACAACGTCGACCGGGTGCTGGGCCTGCTCAGCGACGCCGGCGAGACCGCCTGTGTCGTCGGCGATGTTCGCGCAGCGCCAGCCGACCATCCAAGAGTCGTCATCGACAATATGGCCGACGCGTGGGCGCCTTGAACCTTGCGGTGCTGATCACCGGCCGGGGCAGCAACCTCAAGGCCCTGCTGACCGCCTGCGCCGAGCCCGGCTTTCCGGCACGGGTTGCCTTGGTGGTCAGCGACAATGGAGACGCGGCAGGCTTGGGCCATGCCGACACGTTCGGCGTTCCAAGCACGGTCATCGAACGCGGCGATTACGCTGACAGGCCGGCGTTCGAATCCGCGCTCGACGCCGCCATTCGGGCCAGCAACGTCGATCTGATTTGCCTGGCCGGCTTCATGCGCCTGCTCAGCGCCGACTTCGTCCAGCGCTGGTGGAACCGCATTATCAACATTCACCCGTCGCTTCTGCCTGCCTTTCCGGGCCTGGATACGCACGAGCGGGCGCTGGCCGCCGGCGTACGCCTCTCCGGCTGTACGGTACATGTTGTACGGCCGGCGATGGATGACGGTCCGATCCTGGTCCAGGCGGCCGTGCCGGTGATGCCCGACGACACGGCCCAGACCCTGGCCGACCGTGTCTTGATCGCCGAACATCAAGCCTATCCGCTGGCGGTCAGGCTGTTGGCGGAAAGGCGCGTGGAGATCGTCGACGAGCGCGTGCTGTTCGTGGATCCGACGCTCCCGGCCCGATTCGGGCCGGAATCGGTTCTGCGCGTACCCTAGGTTGTATTGGCCGTTCCCGACCGCCGGATTTTGCCCCAATTTCCCTTGTCAAACCGCGGCCCGGTCCGTAAACACGGGTGCCAGCTATTGGGGGAGCGTTGCAAGGAATGCTGATGGCCAGCGATCAAGAGCCGACCGATGACCCGGAGATCCTCGCCGAGCACCAGGCGATGTGGTCCCGTTTCGTCAAATTCAGTACCTACAGTATCGTCGGCGTCGCCATCGTCCTGATCTTGATGGCGATCTTTCTGCTCTAAGAGTCAATCTCAGTTCAATACGCAAAAAGGGCGGCCGTTGCGGCCGCCCGTTGCTTGACTGAATAGGCGGCTAGGTCAGCCGACCAGTTCGATCCGACTGAAAAAGTAGGCAATCTCGATCGCCGCGTTTTCCGGGCTGTCGGAACCGTGGACCGAGTTGGCCTCGATCGATTCCGCAAAATCCTTGCGGATCGTCCCCTCTTCGGCGTTCGCCGGATTGGTCGCGCCCATGATCTCGCGATTGCGCGACACGGCGTTATCGCCCTCAAGCACTTGGACCACGACCGGGCCCGAGATCATGAAGTTGCATAGATCGTCGAAGAAGGCCCGTTCGCTGTGCACCTCGTAAAAGCCCTCGGCCTCCGCCCGCGTCAATAGCAGGCGCTTTTGCGCGATGATGCGCAGCCCGGCCTCTTCGAAGCGCGCATTGATCTTGCCTGTCAGGTTGCGGCGGGTGGCATCCGGTTTGATGATCGAGAGGGTCCGTTCGACGGCCATGGTGGGTTCCTGCGAGAAGAAGTTGGATTTGAGGCCGGCCTTATACCCATGGCTTGGGGGCCAGGGCAACCATCAGGCCAGCGCGCCCGGCATGCGGCGCAGCCCCCTCGCGAACAGGCCCGGCCCGTGATAAACACCCCGCCATCATGCTGACCTTGTCCGATCTCGTGGTCCGCGTCGCAGGGCGGACATTGCTGGACGCCGCCTCCGCGACGGTGGCCGCCGGTCAGCGCGTTGGCCTGGTCGGGCCAAATGGCACCGGCAAGACAACGCTCTTCCGGCTGATTTTGGGCGATGGCGCTCCAGACAGCGGCCAGATCGAGATGCCGAACCGCTGGCGTGCCGCTACCGTGCCGCAGGAAGCACCGGCCGGACCTGAAACGCCGCTGGAGATCGTGCTCGCCAGCGACCCTGAGCGCAGCCAATTGCTGGCCGAGGCGGAGACCGCGACGGACGCCACCCGCATCGCCGACATTCACGTCCGCTTGGCGGATATCGGGGCACATGAGGCGCCGGCTCGCGCCGCCTCGATCCTTGCCGGCCTGGGCCTGGACGAGACCGACCAGCACCGGCCCTGTTCCGACTTCTCAGGCGGCTGGCGCATGCGGGTCGCCCTGGCGGCGACCCTGTTCGCCCAGCCGGACCTGCTGCTGCTGGATGAGCCGACCAACCATCTGGATCTGGAATCGACCCTTTGGCTGGAGGGCTTCCTGAAGCGGTATCAGGGTACGGTCCTGATCATCAGCCACGATCGCGATCTCTTGAACCGCGCGGTGGAACGAATCCTTCATCTCGATCGGCAGAAGCTGGTCTCCTACGCCGGCAATTACGACCGGTTTGAGCGCACGCGGGCCGAACGCCAGGCCCTGATGGCCGCCGAAGCCAAGAAGCAGGAAACGCGGCGCAAGCATATGCAGGCGTTCGTCGACCGCTTCCGCTACAAGGCCAGCAAGGCGCGCCAGGCCCAAAGCCGCCTGAAGGCGATTGAAAAGCTGGGGCCGGTCGTGGCGATCGACGAGGCCCACGCCCGCCGCTTCGACTTTCCGGCACCGGATAAGCTGGCACCGCCGATCATCGCCTTCGACGATGTGGTCGTCGGGTACGGGACCAAACCGGTGCTGCGCGGCCTGACCGAGCGCCTGTCGATGGACGACCGCATCGCCCTGTTGGGCGCCAACGGCAACGGCAAGTCGACACTCGCCAAGCTGCTGGCCGGCCGCCTAGAGCCGATGGCGGGCGAGATCAGGCGGTCGACCAAGCTGAAGGTCGGCTATTTCGCGCAGCATCAGACCGATGAGCTGTCGCCCGCCGCCACGGTGCTGGCCCAGGCCCAAGCGGCCATGCCGGACCACAAGCCGGAACAGGTGCGTGACTATCTCGGCAAGTTCGGCTTCACCCAGAACGCTGTTTCGACGGTCATCGGCGATCTTTCGGGCGGCGAGAAGGCCAGGCTGCTGCTGGCCATGATGTGCAGGGACGCGCCGCACATCTTACTGTTGGACGAGCCGACCAATCATCTCGACATCGACAGCCGTCAAGCGCTGACCGACGCGCTGAACGACTATGAGGGCGCGGTGGTCCTGATCTCGCACGACGCGCATCTGATCGAACTGACCGCCGATCGCCTGTGGCTGGTGGCCAACGGCACGGTGCAACCGTTCGACGGCGACATGGACGACTACCGCCGCGTGCGGAAAGAGGCCAACAGCGGCAAGCCAAAGGAGCCGGGCAGCACCGGCGGCGAGCGCGGCAAGGCCAAGCGCAAGCAGGCCGCCGATGCCCGAGCCGCGACCGCGCCGCTGCGCCGGGCGATCGGCCAGGCCGAAAAGACAGTGGAACGTCTCACCACAGAGCAAGGCGTGTTGAGCAAACGGCTAAACGATCCCGCGCTTTACGAGCCGGACGCCGATCCCGCACATATCGTCAAGCTGCAGGGTGACCTGCACCGGCTCCAGGCCAAGCTGGAAAAAGCCGAAGCCGAATGGCTGGAACTGCAGGCCGAGCTGGAAATGCGGGAGGCCAGCTAGCGCCTAGGTCCGTTGAGCCTCGGTCCACCGACCCGCACTGTCCTGCTGCCAATAGGCCAGCACGTGGCCGGCTTCGCGATAGGACTTCCAGCGCTGTCTCGCCTTGGCCACCGCTTCCTCGTCATTGCCGTCGAACAAGAGGCAGACCAATTCGAATGCCTCCACATTCGCGGTCTCCGCGCCATCTGTTAGAAAAAGGACGTCAGCCCCGTTCGGGGCCTCGTCCGTCTCGGTCAACCAGATCGGCTGGCGCTCGGCATGGCCGTCGGCCGCACTGCCGTGGGGCAGGAAACCGCGATCGTCGTAAGTCCACAGCAGGTTGTTCAGGGCCTCTGTGCGTTCAGTCGATCCGGTCACGACCACGGCGCGCCACCCCCGCTTCAACGTGCGTTCCAGCAGGGACGGCAGGGCCCGCTCAAGCCCCGTGCGCACCAGATGGTAGAAACGGATCTCGGTCATCCGACCAACCCGTCAGCTTTCGTGGACCTCGGCAACATATTGGTTCAGCAGTCGCACGCCAAAGCCCGTACCGCCCTTCGGCGCCAGCGGCCCGCCCTTCGACGACCAGGTGACACCGGCAATGTCGAGATGGGCCCAGGGCACGTCGTTGACGAAGCGCTGAAGAAACTGAGCCGCCACGATCGACCCGGCCGACCGGCTGCCGGCGATGTTCTTGATGTCGGCGGCATCGGCATCGATCATCCGGTCGTACGCGTCGCTCATCGGCAGCCGCCAGACGTGCTCGTCGACCGCCTTGCCGGCGGCCGCGAGCTGCTCGGCCAACGCATCGTCATTGCTGAACAGGCCGGCATTGTGCTCGCCCAGCGAGATGATGATGGCGCCGGTCAGCGTCGCCAGATCGATCATCGCCTTGGGCTTGAAGCGGTCCTGGGTGTACCAGAGCGCGTCCGCCAGCACGAGGCGGCCCTCAGCATCGGTGTTCAACACCTCGATCGTGGTGCCGGACATCGCCTTGACGATATCGCCCGGCCGCTGCGCATTGCCGGACGGCATGTTTTCAACCAAACCGATGACGCCGACGGCATTGACCTTGGCCTTGCGCCCGGCCAGGGCGCGCATGACGCCCGCCACCACGCCGGCGCCGCCCATGTCCCACTTCATGTCCCACATGCCGCCGGCCGGCTTCAGCGAGATGCCGCCCGTGTCGAAGGTGACGCCCTTGCCGACGAAGGCAACCGGTGCCGCCGACTTCTTGCCGCCGCGGTAATTCATGACCACCAGCCGGCTGTCGCGTGCCGAGCCCTGGCCGACGCCCAGCAAGGCACCCATGCCCAGCTTGGCCATCTTCTTTTCGTCCAGGACTTCGACCTCGACACCGAGATCGGCCAGTTCCAGGCAGCGCTCGGCAAAGGTCTGCGGATAGAGCTCGTTCGCCGGCTCCCACACCAGGTCGCGGGTGGCGAAGACGCCGCTTGCAACCTGATCCAAGGCCGCGAACGCCTTCTTGGCCGCCGCGCTTTCCTTGGTCAGAATCTTCAGGCCTTTAAGGCGCGGCCGTTTTTCCGGCTTTTCGCTGGTCTTGTACTTGTCGAACCGATAGCTGCGCAGGCGCGCGCCATAGGCCAGGTTCGCCGCCAGCTCCGCCGCGTCGAGATCGACACCGTCGATCTGCACGGCTGCCTGCGCGTCCCGCGCCGCCAGCAGTTCGGCCGCCAAGGCGCCGCCAAGGCGCTGGGCCTTGTGCGCCGTCAGCACGTCTGGCGCCCCTAGGCCCAGCAAGACGACACGGTCCACCGACAGTTCGGCCGGCGCCGGCACCGACAGGATCTGTTCCGCCTTGCCGGAAAAGCGGCCGCTGCCCTTCACCGCCCGGGCGAGCATGCCCTGGCTGGCGTCGTCGGCGGCCTCGGCGGCGGGTGTCAGTGTCCCCCCTTCCAAGACGCCAAGGCAAAGCGTGCCCGATTTGGGCAAGGAAGGTGCGGCAAAACTGATCTTCATTCCGGTCCTCGTCATTTGCGGAATAGCGCGAAGCGCGGTAGACGTTAGCTGCCGCGGCTCGAACCCATGGACGTACGCCCGGCCACGGGCCAATGGGGCCGCGACCATCAGCGAACCTAGCAGCGCCTACCTAGGTCGTCACGGTTTGCTTGACCGGCAAGGGATCAACCAACGGGACCATCATGCCCATCACCAGCATCTTGTCGCGCTACATCGCCCGGCAGTTCTTGGTCGGGTTCGGTGGCCTGCTGGTCGTGCTGACCGGCCTGATCTGGCTGATCGAGTTCATCGAGTTGGTGCGGCGGGTGAACAACCAGCCGGACGGCACCGTCAGCCAGGCGCTGCAGCTGAGCCTGCTGAAAGTGCCGGAAACACTGAACCTGCTGTTCCATTTCGCGGTTCTGTTCGCGGCCATGTTCACCTTCTGGCGGCTGACCCGCAGCCAGGAGTTGATTGTCGCGCGGGCCGCCGGCATCTCGGTCTGGCAGTTCCTGAAGCCCGTGATCCTGGTCGCGGTGGCCTTGGGTGTCTTGAAGGTAACGATCTTCAACCCGATCGGCGCGACGCTTCAGTCGCACTTCATCGATTTGGAGAACCAGTATATTCGCGGCTATTCCAGTGTCTTGGAGGTCTCGCCGTTCGGCATCTGGCTGCGCCAGGAAGACGAGGCTGGTGTCCAGGTTCTGTATGCCGAGCGGACCGCGCCAGACCGCATCCTGCTGCAAAACGTAATCATCTTCCGGTATGGCGCCGACGGCATGTTCGAGGATCGCATCGATGCCGGGACGGCCGAGTTGACCGGCGGCGAATGGCTCGTTGAAGGCGCCTGGCGGACGGTCGGGGTTGCCCAGCCGGAATTCGTCGGCGGCTTTACGATGCCGACGGAACTGACCCGGGAATCGATCGAAAACAGTTTCGCGCCGCCTGACACGCTGTCGTTCTGGGACCTGCCGGAGTTCATCGACACGCTGGAAGAGACCGGTTTTTCGACGGTCCGGCACCGGCTTTACTTCAACTCGCTATTGTCCCAACCGCTTTTGATGGCGGTGATGATTCTCTTCGCGGCCGCATTCTCGTTGCGTGTGAACACGCGCCGAGGCGGGGGATTGCTGATGGTCTTGGCCGGATTGACAACCGCCTTCGCGCTCTTCGTCTTCAGCGACGTGGTTTTTGCATTGGGGCTGGCTGAAACCATTCCCACGCTCTTGGCCGCCTGGACGCCCGCGGGTGCCAGTTTTTTGATCGCGATCGCCATGCTGCTGCACCTTGAGGATGGCTGACCGTCAACGGGTTTGACGCGACCGGCCCTACGCGAGATACAATGACGCAACGATTTCACCGGCTATCGACATCGGGGGCGGCTTCGGCCGCGGAACCAGCTATGCATCGACTTTCCTTAGCGCAGATCACCATCGCAATCCGACGATTGGTGATCATTTTCGGCATTCTCGCCCTGTCCGCGACAATGGCCCAGGCCCAGGTCGAGCGGATCGCGGCGGTGGTCAATGACGACGTGATCACCACGTCGGACTTGCGCAATCGCCTCGCCCTTTCCTTGGTGGCCTCTGGCCTGCAGCCGACGCCGGAAAACCAGCAGCGGCTCGCACCGCAGATCCTGCGTTCGCTGATCGACGAGCGGCTGCAAATGCAGGAGGCACAGCGGCTGGGCGTGACCGTGCAGCAACAGCAGATCGAACAGGCAATCGTGACGATCGCGCGCCGCAATGGTCTGGCCCCGGCCGAATTCCTAGGCCGACTGCAGAGGTCGGGGGTCCCGACAACGACCTTGGAAGAACAGCTCGAGACCCAGCTCGCGTGGCGTAGTGTCGTGCGCAACACGCTGCTGCCCACCGTCCAGGTCGGCGACGGGGAGGTCGACGACATGGCCAGGCGCATGGAGGCGACGACGGGCCTGCGCGAATATCTGGTGTCGGAGATCTTTCTCGGCATCGACAGCCCCGATCGGGAGCCGGAGATCCGGCAGTTCGCCGACCAGCTGGTCTCGCAGCTGCGCCGCGGCGGCAATTTCCCGGCCGTGGCGGCACAGTTCAGCCAAGGCGTCGGGGCGGCGCAAGGCGGCGATATCGGCTGGGTTCTCGAGGGCCAGTTGGCGCCCGAGATCGACGCCACGCTGGTGCAGATGAGCCCGGGTCAGGTGTCGGACCCCATCCGCACCTTGTCGGGCTATCACATCATCGCGCTGCGCGAGGCCCGCACTGCCAGCGGCCCTAGCCCGGAGGATCGCGAGATTACCTTGGCTCGCCTGGTCCTGCCCTTCTCCGGCCCCCCCAGCCAGGCGGAAGCGGAGCTGCTGGTGGCGGAGGCCCGCGAGGCAGCTCAGGGGGTGATCAGTTGCGAAGGGTTGGCGTCGGTCGCCGAAACCTACGAGACAGGGAACTTGGCAACACCTCAGACCGTGGCCCTTCGGCAACTGCCCGAGGGTCTGCGCCCCCTGGTCGAGGACCAGCCCATCGGCGTGCCGACGGAACCGGTGGCAAGCCCGGATGGCGTGATCGTGTTCATGGTTTGCGAGCGCGAAGGCATGGAAGGCTTTGCCCGCAATAACATGCGCGAACAGCTGATCAACGAGCGCATTGACATGCTGCAGCGCCGCTATCTGCGGGACCTGCGGGCGGCCGCCTTCGTCGACGTGCGGCTCTGATCGCCGAGACAGGCCCAGCGTCCAGCGCGACAGGCTTGGGCGGCGCCATCGCCGCCCTGCCCCCGCTGCGCGAGGTCATCGCGCGCCACGGCCTGGCGGCGCGCAAGGCGCTGGGCCAGAATTTCCTGTTGGACCTGAACCTGACCGCGCGCATTGCTGGCGCGGCGGGCGACCTGACAAGTACCCATGTCATTGAGGTTGGCCCCGGGCCGGGAGGCCTGACCCGGGCGCTGCTGTCGGCCGGCGCCAAGCAGGTCACCGCCATCGAACGCGATCCTCGATGTCTCGAGGCGCTGCAACCCCTCGTCGATGCCAGCGCCGGCCGACTGACCCTGGTCGAAGCCGATGCCCTGACCGTCGACCCGGCGGCGATCACGGGCGGGCCGCGCGCCATTGTCGCCAACCTGCCCTACAACATCGCCACACCCCTGCTGATCCGCTGGCTGCAGGACATGCAGCGCTTGTCGGTCCTGGTTCTGATGTTTCAAAAAGAGGTAGCCGACCGGCTGCTGGCCGCGCCCGGATCGAAGAGCTATGGCCGCCTGTCGGTGATGACGCAATGGCGCGCCGACATCGGCCACGTGATGACCCTGCCCGCCCGCGCCTTCACACCGCCGCCGAAGGTCGCGTCCAGCGTGGTTCGGCTGACCCCGCGCGCCAATCCCGAAACCGCGACTTGGGCCGCGATGGAGACGGTCACCAAGGCCGCGTTCGGCCAGCGCCGAAAGATGCTGCGATCAAGCCTTCGCGCGCTCGGTCCCGCCGAGGCGCTGTTGGCATCGGCCGGCCTCGACCCGACCGACCGTGCCGAAGCCATCAAGGTGGCGGGCTTTGCCGCCTTGGCGCGGGCGTTCGCGGCCTACAAGGCGGACTGAAGCGAGCGGACGAAGTCGGAAAGGCCGAGCTGTCGGTCCCGGCGCAGGCGTTCGCATTCCAATATGGCATGCACCCGATCCGCACTGTCCGCGATGTCCCGGTTGATGATGACGTAGTCGTATTCCTGCCAGTGGCTCATCTCCGCACTGGCCTTGGCCATCCGGTCGGCGATCACGGCTTCGCTGTCTTGCGCCCGGCTGCGCAGCCGCTTTTCCAGCTCGGCCGCCGATGGCGGCAGGATGAACACGCTGACCAGGTCGCTGCGGGCCGCCTCGCGCAACTGTTGGGTGCCCTGCCAGTCGATGTCGAAGAGGACGTCACGGCCGGCCACCAGCGCCTTTTCGACGGCGGAACGCGGCGTGCCGTAGTAGTTGCCGAAAACGTGCGCGTGTTCCAACAGGTCACGCTCGGCCACCATCGCATCGTACGTCGGCTCGTCGATGAAGTGGTAGTCGCGGCCGTCCTGTTCGCCGGGCCTGGGCGGCCGCGTCGTCACCGATACGGACATGTCGATCATCGGGTCACGCGCCAGCAGGGCCTTTGAGATCGTGGTCTTGCCGGCCCCCGAAGGTGACGACAAAACCAGCATCAGTCCACGCCGCTGCAGGCCCTGGCGGCTGTCGATGGCGTCCGTCATTCGACGTTTTGAACCTGTTCGCGCAGCTGATCGACCGACGCCTTCAGGGCGAGTCCGATGCGCGTCAGGCCGACGTCGGTGGATTTCGAACAGAGTGTATTGGCCTCGCGGTTGAACTCCTGGCACAGAAAGTCGAGCCTACGCCCGACGGGCTCGCCGGCGGCCAGCAGGTCACGGGCCTGCTCGATATGGGCATCCAGTCGGTCCAGCTCCTCCCGCACATCCGCCTTCACGGCCAGCAGGGCGACCTCCTGAACCAGCCGGTCCTCCGGCATCGGAGGGCTGGCCGCCAGGACCTCGGCCACCTGTTTCTCTAGTCTCTCGCGCAGCGCCGTCGGCTGGGTTGCCGCCGATGCCCGCGCCTCGGCCACCTTTGCGGCGATGTCGGACACCTGGCCGGACAAGAGGGCCGCCACCCGCGCGCCCTCCTCCGCCCGCGCAGTCGCAAGCGCCTCCACGGCCCCGTCGAATCCGGCCATCAAGGCATCCTCGATCGTATCGTCGATGTCGCCCAACTGGTCGTCGACAGTCTCCACGACCCCGCGCACCGCCAGCAACGCGTCCAGCCGCGGCCGTTCGGCGCCAGCCTGTTCCAGCGTCTTGGCAAGCTGGAGAACCTGGTCCAACAGCCCCTGATTGATCTCCAGGCGCTGGTCGGACGCGGCGCGGTCGACCTGCAAATTGATCGTGGCATTGCCCCTGGCAAAGCGTGCCTTCATGCGCGCGCGGACAGGCCCGTCCAGCCGGTCGAACCCGGTCGGCAGGCGTAGCCGGACATCCAGCCCCTTGCCGTTCACGCTGCGGATCTCCCAGACCCAGCGCAGGCCTTCGATGTCGCCCTCCGCGCGGCCGAAACCGGTCATGCTGTTCAGGCGCGGCGAAAGGTTTGGGCTGGACACGGAAGATACCTTGGCGCTGGATGGAGGCTTCTTGTAGCCGGCCGAAGCGTCCTCAACAACCACTGTCCGATCGTCCATGCGTCATCCCAAATCGATCCTGATCACCGGCGCCTCCAGCGGGATCGGTCGGGCGCTGGCACTCAGCTATGCGGCCCACGATGTGCACCTGACGCTGATCGGTCGGGATCTCGCCCGGCTGGACGCCGTCGCCAAGGCCTGCGAGCTGAAAGGGGCGGCCGTCCGCAGCGCGACGATCGACGTCACCGACCGGGCCTTCCTGGCCGATTGGCTGGTATCGGTCGACCGCATGACGCCGATCGACTTGGTCATCGCCAATGCCGGCATATCGGGCGGCACCGCCGGCCTGGACGCGGCGGAGAGCGAGGCCCAGGTCCAGCGCATCTTCGCCGTCAATCTCGATGGCGCGATGAACACGATCGGCCCGCTGCTGCCGCGCATGACCAAACGCGGACGCGGTCAACTGGCGCTGATGAGCTCGCTCGCCGCTTTCAAGGCGTTCCCGGGCGCACCGGCATACTGCGCGGCCAAGGCCGCCGTGCGGTTCTATGGCGAAGGCCTGCGCGGCGTCATGAAACCATCCGGTATCGAGGTCTCGGTAATCTGCCCCGGCCATGTCCGGTCGCCGATGACCGATATCAATGAGTTCCGCATGCCGTTCCTGATGGACACCGACAAGGCCGCGCGACTGATCAAGCGGCGCCTGGCCAAGGGCCACGGGCGCATCGCGTTTCCGCTGCCGACCTACCTCGCGGCCCGCCTGCTGGGCTGTTTGCCCAACTGGCTCACCGATCCGCTTCTGGCCCGGGCGCCGCGCAAGGCGCCGCTTGGCCGACGCGGCGGCTGATCCGGCTAATTGTCGCCCTGGGACTGCTGAATGCGCCGCCATTCGGCGACGTTGGCATTGTGCTCGTCCAGCGTACGAGCGAAGGCGTGGCCACCGGTGCCGTCGGCGACGAAATAGAGATATTCGGTTTCGGTCGGGTTCAGGGCTGCCTCGATCGATGCCCGCCCGGGATTGGCGATCGGTCCAGGCGGCAGGCCGGTCACCTGATACGTGTTGTAGGGCGAATCGACCTCAAGATCGGCGCGGGTCAGCGCGCGGCCCAACGGCACGCGGCCAAGCGTGATCGCATAGATCACCGTCGGGTCGGTCTGCAGCCTCATGCCACGCTCCAGCCGATTGACGAAGACGCCGGCAACCTCGCCCCGCTCTTCCGGTACCCCGGTTTCCTTCTCGATGATCGAGGCCAGAACGATGGCTTCCTCCGGCGTGTCGAACGGCAGATCCTCGGCCCGCGCCGGCCAGAGCTCCTCGATCGTGGCGTCCATCGCCGCGCTCATCTGGTCGACCAGCGATTGGCGTGACGCATTCCGCACGAAGCTGTACGTCTCCGGCAGCAACGTGCCTTCAGCGGGCACCGCGTCGAGTTCGCCCGTCAGCCGCTCGTCCGCGACCAGAAGGGCGAAGATCTGCTGGCTGGTCAGCCCCTCCGCCACCGTGAACGGATAGGTCACCGATCGGCCGGATTGCACGATCTCCATGGCCTCGAAGCCGGTGACGGAGGCGGGAAACGCGTATTCGCCGAACCGCAAGCTGCCTTGGGCCCCATTCAGCATGACACCGGCCATGAACAGGTAGGGCTGATCGATGACGCCGGCCTCCGCCAGCCGATCGGCAACGGCGGACAGGCCCGCGCCCCGTGGGATCTCCACGATCGTTTCGGACTGCAACGGTCCGGGCCGATCAAAGTGCCAAAAGACAAAGGCAACGGCGGCGCCGACCAGCAAGATCAACGCGAAAAGGACCCTGAACAGCCGTCCTAGCCAGCGCAGCATTTTCGGGGCGTCTAGTCCGGTTCCTTGAAGATCAGGCTGGCATTGGTGCCGCCGAAGCCGAAGCTGTTCGACAGTGCGGCACGAACGGGCCGCTCCTTGGCCGTCAGGGGCACCAGATCAACGCCGGAGCAGCCCTCCGACGGATCGTTCAGGTTCAAGGTCGGCGGCACGATGTTGTTCCGAACCGACAGGATCGAATAGATCGATTCCACGGCCCCCGCCGCCCCGAGCAGGTGTCCGATGGCCGATTTGGTCGACGACATCGATACGTCGTCGATCGCATCGCCGAACAGCCGCTTGACAGCGCCGAGCTCGATCTCATCACCCAGCGGTGTCGAGGTGCCGTGGGCGTTGATGTAGTCGATATCGGCCGGCGTCATGCCCGCCCGGCGGATCGCCGCCTCCATGGCCCGATAGGCGCCATTGCCGTCCGCCGCCGGTGCCGTGATGTGATAGGCATCGCCCGACATTCCGTAACCGATGATCTCGGCGTAGATCGTCGCGCCGCGCCGCTTGGCGTGCTCGTACTCTTCCAAGACGACCATGCCGGCGCCCTCGCCCATGACAAAGCCGTCCCTGCCCTTGTCGTAGGGCCGTGAGGCTTCGGTCGGGCGATCGTTGTAGCCGGTCGATAGGGCGCGTGAGGCTGCGAAGCCGGCCAGCCCCAGCCGGCAGACGGGCGCCTCGGCACCGCCGGCGATCATCACATCCGCGTCGTCCAGCATGATCAGCCGCGCCGCGTCGCCGATGGCGTGGGCACCGGTCGAACACGCGGTGACAACCGCATGGTTAGGCCCCTTGAAGCCATAGCGGATCGAGACCTGGCCCGAGGCCAGATTGATCAGCGCCGCCGGGATAAAGAACGGCGAGATGCGCCTTGGCCCCCGGTCCGTCAGGGTAATCGAACCGTCGGCGATCCATTGCAGGCCGCCGATGCCGGATCCGATCAGGACGCCGGTTCGATACTGGTCTTCATCCGTCTCGGGCTTCCAACGGCTGTTCTCGACGGCCTCATCGGCGGCCGCGACCGCGAAGATGATGAACTCGTCGTTCTTGCGCTGGTCCTTAGGCGGCATCACGGCATCGATGTCGAAGGTGCCGTTACTGCCGTCGCCACGCGGCATCTGGCCGGCGATGCGCGCCGGCAGATCGTCGACCTTCACACTTTCGATGGCCCGGATGCCGGACTCCGCGGCGATCAGCCGCTGCCAATTCAGGTCCACACCGCAGCCAAGCGGCGTGACCATGCCCATTCCGGTAACGACGACGCGTCTCATTGCCCTATTCGCACATCAAGATCGATTGCGAGCCGGCCGATCGGTCACAGAGCCGCCCCACGGCCGGTTCCTTGCGCGCCGCTGGGCGGGTCAGCCCGCGTTGTTCTGATCGATAAAGGTCACGGCATCGCCGACCGTGACGATCTTTTCCGCCGCGTCATCGGGGATTTCAATGCCGAATTCTTCTTCGAACGCCATCACCAGTTCGACGGTGTCCAGGCTGTCGGCGCCCAGATCGTCGATAAAGCTGGCCGATTCACTCACCTTGTCTTCTTCAACACCAAGATGCTCAACCACGATCTTCTTTACGCGCTCGGCGACATCACTCATTTCTCAGGCCTTTCCGCAAGCTCATCCTTTTGTGGGGCGAACCCCTTACGACTGACGGTTCAGTCACAGATACCCCGCAGGGTTTCACCCGCCAAAGGGTGCGACGGAGCCGTCACATAACACACCAACCCACCACTGACCAGCGCCCAACGGCAGGAAGTGCGGGCGTTTAGCACGGCTGTTTCCCGCCTACAACTGCCATGGTTACAGCGTTGTCCCTGACCGGCACCAGCGCCGGTCAAAGCATCGCCATGCCACCATTCACATGCAGGGTCTGGCCGGTGACGTAGCCGGCCTCTTCGCTGGCCAGATAGGCAACCCCGTTGGCAATGTCGATAGGCATGCCCATGCGCGCCATCGGAATGACATCGGTGATGCGGGATTTCTGGTCGTCCGTCAGGGCGTCGGTCATGGCACTGGCGACGAAGCCAGGGGCGATGCAGTTCACCGTCACGCCCCGGTTTGCCACCTCATTCGCGATCGATTTGGTCATGCCCACCATGCCGGCCTTGCTGGCGGCGTAGTTGGCCTGGCCGGGATTACCGGTGAAACCAACGACCGAGGTTACGCCGACCACGCGGCCCCAGCGCCGGCGCATCATGCCCTTCATGGCGGCGCGGGTCAGGCGAAAGGCACTGACCAGGTTCACCTCCAGTACGTCCAGGAAGTCTTCGTCCTTCATCCGCATAGACAGATTGTCGCGGGTCATGCCGGCATTGTTGACCAGGATGTCGACCTGCCCCAACGCCGACTCGGCCGCTTTGAACAAGGCCTCGGTGGCCTCGGCATCGGACAGGTTTCCGGGGCAGACATGCGCCCGCTCGCCCAACGCTTGCGCCACCTCGTCCAGCTTTGCCTCCCGGGTTCCCGACAACGCCACGGTCGCGCCCTGACCGTGCAAGACTTCGGCGATCGCCCGGCCAATATCGCCCGAGGCGCCGGTGACAAGGGCGCATTTTCCAGTGAGATCCAGCATGACTTTTTGACCTTTCCAACCGTGGTCCGACGTCGGTTTCCTGCAGACGGCCTAGCCCTGTTCGTCGACGAAGGCGTCGACATCCGCCGGCCCGTTGATCGCCGAGGCCTTAAGGTCGCGATCGATCCGGCGGACCAGCCCGGCGAGCACCTTGCCGGCGCCGACCTCGACGAAACTGTCGACGCCATTGTCTTTCATGAACAGCACGCTTTCGCGCCAGCGCACGGCGCCCGTGATTTGCTCCACCAGCAGCCGGCGGATGTCTTCCGGCTCGTCGACGGCGGTTGCCGTGACGTTGCTGATGACCGGGACGGCAGGCCGACTGATGCTGACCGCACCCAGCGCTTCGGCCATTTCGATAGCGGCCGGTTGCATCAGGGCGCAATGGAACGGGGCGCTGACGGGCAAGAGCACGCTACGCCTGCCGCCTCGTTCCGCGGCCAAGGCAACGGCGCGTTCGACCGCGGCGCGATTGCCGCTGATCACGACCTGGCCCGGCGCATTATCGTTGGCGGCAGCACAAACCTGCGCCTCGGCCGCCTCGGCCGCGACCGCCTGTACCGCCTCCAGATCCAGGCCAAGAATGGCCGCCATCGCGCCCTCGCCCACCGGCACGGCGCGCTGCATGGACTGGCCGCGCAGCTTGAGCAGCCGGGCCGTGTCAGAAAGCTCCAGCGCGCCGGCGGCCGCCAGCGCGGAGTACTCGCCCAAGCTGTGCCCCGCGACGAAGGCGGCCATGTCGCCAAGCGGCGCGCCGATCTTGTCTTCCAAGACCTTGATCGCCGCGAGCGAGACAGCCATCAACGCCGGCTGGGCGTTTTCGGTCAAGGTCAGCTCCGCCATGTCGCCCTCGAACATCAAGGCGGACAAGGGCTGGCCCAGCGCCTCGTCGACCGTGTCGAAGACCTGGCGGGCGGCGGGCTCGGTATCGGCCAACTCCTTGCCCATGCCGATGGCCTGGCTGCCCTGGCCCGGAAAAATGAACGCGCGTGACATGCCTGCCGCTACCCTGTTGTGATGCTGAAATCGTGATGGAAACAGCGGGCCACAGTGATAATCGCTGGAGGGACCAAGTCAAGAAAACCGGCCCGGCGCAGGCCGCTTGCGCTGCGCTGCAAAATCTGTATAGTCCCGCGCCTTCAAAACAGTACCTCCTTGCCGATCGCCTATGGGCGTGCCCGGACGGTCGGCTAGGCGCGGGCGGCTGATCCCTTGAGGACACAGCGCCGTGCCGTGAAAAGCCATAGGGAGCAAGACATGGCATTGTATGAGTGCGTGTTTATCGCACGCCAGGATGTCGCGTCCGCGCAGGTCGAAGCGCTGACCGCGGCCTTTACCGAGATCATTACCGAAGCCGGTGGCACGGTCGCCAAGACCGAATACTGGGGTCTGAAGACCCTGTCCTACCGCATCAAAAAGAACCGCAAGGGCCACTACACGCTGATGAACATCGACGCGCCGTTCGAAGCGGTGTCGGAGATGGAGCGTCAGATGCGCCTGCACGACGACGTGCTGCGCCAGCTGATCCTGCGGGTCGAGGCGCACGAGGAAGGGCCGTCGGCCATGATGCAGAGCCGCTCGACCGGCCGCGACGGCAGACGGGGCGATCGGGATGGTGGCCGGGACCGGGACGGTGGCCGCGATCGGCCGCCGCGTGAAAACCGTTCGGCGGAGAGCCGCCCCGCCAGCGATGCGCCCCCGCCCACCACCGCAACCGAAGGAGCCCCGGCATGAGCGCCGCCGCAACCCGCCGGCCGTTTTTCCGCCGGCGCAAGACCTGCCCGTTTTCCGGCGCCAACGCGCCCGCGATCGACTACAAGGACGTGAAGCTGCTTGGCCGCTTCGTGTCTGAGCGCGGCAAGATCGTGCCCAGCCGGATCACCGCCGTGTCGATGAAGAAGCAGCGCGAACTGGCCCGTGCGATCAAGCGCGCGCGGTTCTTGGCGCTGCTGCCCTATTCCCAAAGCTGACCGAGGCGGGACCCAACCATGGAAGTCATTCTGCTTGAGCGGATCGAGCGGCTGGGCCAAATGGGCGATGTCGTCCAGGTCAAGCCGGGCTTTGCCCGCAACTATCTGCTGCCCAAACGCAAGGCGTTGCGGGCGACAAAGGACAATCTGGCCCAGTTCGAGACCCAGCGGACTCAGCTCGAGGCCCGCAATCTGGAACTTCGCAAGGAGGCCGAACAGGTCGCGGAAAAGGTCGACGGCGTCAAGATCGTGGTCATCCGGCAGGCCGGCGAAAGCGGCCAGCTCTACGGCTCCGTCAGCGCGCGCGACGTGGCCGACAGCCTGACCGAAGAGGGTTTCAGCGTCGACAAGGGTCAGGTCGCAATCGACCGGCCGATCAAGACGCTGGGGCTGTTTGGCCTGCGCATCAGCCTGCACCCCGAGGTCCAGGCCGAGGTCACGGTCAACGTGGCCAGGTCCGCCGAAGAGGCGGAGATGCAGGATCAGCGCGGCGGCATGATCACCGCCGATATCCTGGACGCCGAAGAGCGCGAGGCCGAGCGGGCCGCCGTCGAAGCGGCCGCAAACGCGGAGCTTCTGGAGCAGCCCGAGGACGTCGAATCGGGAGACGAGGAAGCCAAGGAAGACGAAGAAACCGAGGCGCCTCAAAGCTGAGGAAATCGAGGCCGCGCTCGGCGCGGGCTATTCATAAATAGAGGGCCGAGCCGTTCGCGACTCGGCCCTTTCTTTTTGCCCAGTGCCTTAGCGTCGCCGGATGCCTGATCGAGATCTCACCGTTCCGGGCCCGACCAACCCACAACCAATCCTGAAAAAGTCCACAAGAAAACCGTGATAGCCTATTGATAACAAAACAGATATTATTCCATGCACAGAATTACCCACAGACCATCCCAGGGTTAAACAATGGCCCGTGCGGCATTCAATTCGCTTCGCCACCGGATTGGGTTATAGCTGACCGTCATGGACCCGACGCAGCCGACGCCTGATTTGCCTGACAACATCACCGTACTGCCGACCGGTGACCAACCGTCGGCCGCGTACCGGACCCAGCCCCAAAACGAGGAAGCCGAGCAGGCCCTGCTGGGCGCTATCCTCGTCAACAACGCGGTGATCGACCGCGTCGGCGAGTTTCTTCAGGCCGATCATTTCTTCTATCCGGCACATGGCCGCATCTACGCGGCATGCTTGAAGTTCCACGAGCTGCACCGGGTGGCCGATCCGGTCTCGCTGAAGGGGTTCTTCGAACGGGACGGCGATCTGCAGGACATTGGCGGCGCGGACTATCTGGCCGATCTGGCCAGCAGCATCGTGTCGGTCGTCAACGCCGACGACTATGCCCGCACGATCTACGAGCTGCATCTGCGCCGGCGGTTGATCGCGCTGGGCGAGCGCATGGTCAACGACGCCTATCAGCAGGATGTCGAGAGCAACGCCACCCAGCAGATCCATGAGGCGGAAGAGCGGCTTTATCAGCTCGCCGAGGCGGGCGACTTCGAAAGCGGGTTTCGCGGGTTCAGCGACGTTCTGAAGATCGCGTTGGAAAACGCCAGCGCCGCGCTCAATCGCAGCAGCCACTTGACCGGCATCGGCTCCGGCCTGATGGACATCGACAAGATGCTGGGCGGCCTGCAGCCGTCGGACCTGCTTATTCTTGCCGCACGCCCCTCGATGGGTAAAACGGCGCTGGCGACCAACATGGCGTTCAACGCGGCCAAGTCCTACCTCAACAGCGGCGGCAAGGAAGGCGCGGTCGTCGGTTTCTTCTCGCTGGAAATGTCGGCCGAACAGCTAGCGACCAGGATTCTGTCTGAGGAGGCGGAGATCCCATCGGAGAAAATCCGCAAGGGCGAGATGAGCAAAAAGACCGATTTTCCGCGCCTGGCGGAGGCGGCGGCCCTGATCGACCGCGTGCCGCTGTTCGTCGACGACACCGCCGGCCTCACCATCACCCAGCTCCGCACGCGCGCATTGCGGCTAAAAAGGCAACACAATCTCGGCATGATCGTCGTCGATTATCTGCAGCTGATGCGGCCGAGCGGCACGTCGCGGATCGACAACCGGGTGCAGGAGATCTCGGAGATCACGCGCGGCCTGAAGATGATCGCGAAGGATCTGAACATGCCGGTGCTGGCCCTGTCGCAGCTCAGTCGCGCGGTGGAGCAACGCGAGGACAAGCGGCCGCAACTGGCGGATCTGCGCGAATCGGGATCGATCGAACAGGATGCCGATGTCGTGATGTTCATTTTCCGCGAGGCCTACTACGTTTCCAAGCGGGAACCGACGATGGGCACCGGGGAACATGCCGAGTGGCAAGTCGATATGGAGAAGGTCCACAACCTTGCCGACGTCATCATCGCCAAGCAGCGACACGGGCCGACCGGCACGGTCAGACTGCATTTCGAGGGCGCCTACACGCGCTTTTCGAACCTCGACAACCGACTTAACGACGATCTCTAGCGACACGCAAGGCGCCCGAACGGGCGCGATCCTGACCATCGATCTGGACGGCCTGGCCGCCAACTATCGGATGCTCGCACGCAAGGTGGCGCCGGCGCGCTGCGCGGCCGTGGTCAAGGCCAACGCTTACGGCATTGGCGTGGAGATGGCGGCGCCCGCGCTTTGGCGTGCCGGCGCGCGAACCTTTTTCGTGGCGCTCTTGGACGAAGGAATCACGCTGCGTCAGGTGCTTCCGGAGGCCGAAATCGGCGTCCTTAACGGGCTGATGCACGGTACCGAGGCGGATTATGTCGGCCACGACCTGGTACCAGTCCTGAACGATCTGGGCCAAGTCCAGCGCTGGTCCGACGAGGCCGGCCGCCGCGCCGAACGCCTGCCCGCTTTTATTCACCTGGACACCGGCATGAACCGCCTCGGCCTTGGCCTGGACGAGCAGGAACGGCTCGCGGACGCGCCGTCGGTCCTCGACGGCTTGGACATGCGGGCCTGGATCAGCCACCTGGCCTGCGCCGAAGACCGGGACCATCCGATGACGAAAGGCCAGCGCGAGGGCCTGGTGGACATCGCGCGGCGGCTGCCGGAGGCGCCGCTCAGCCTCGCCAACTCCGCCGGCATCTTTCATCACGATGGTCTGCATTTCGACCTGGCGCGGCCCGGCTGCGCGCTTTACGGCGTCAACCCGACACCAGGGGAACCGAACCCGACACGCCAGGTCGTCCGGCTTGATGCCCGGATCCTGCAGGTTCGTCGCGTTGACACAGCCATGACGGTTGGTTACGGTGCCGACCACACCCTGACCAAACCCGGAAAAATAGCAACAATTGCAGTGGGTTACGCGGACGGCCTGCTTCGCGCTACCGGCGGCAAGGGGGATGTTCGCATCGCCGGACGACCGGCCCCCGTTGTAGGACGTCTGTCGATGGATCTGATGACGCTGGACGTGACCGACATTCCCGACGAGCACCTGGCCCCCGGCCAGATGGCCAACGTCATCGGACCGCACCGGACGGTCGACGATATCGCCCAGGACGCCAACACCATCGGCTATGAAGTGCTGACCTCGCTCGGCGCGCGGTTCGACCGCCGCTATATCGGCACCGGCGCCTAGGGGATCGACCAGATGCGGTTTTTGCGGGCGATCGGCAGGGCAGCCTTGCGCTTTCTGGCGGCCGCGGGCCGGCTGGCGATCTTCACCTTCGTCAGCCTATCCTATTGCTTCCGACCACCAGTCTACGTCAGCCAAATCCTGCGGCAGTTTGTCGAGATCGGTTACTATTCCCTGCCCGTCGTCGGCCTGACGACCCTGTTCACAGGCATGGTCTTGACGGTGCAAACCGCCGACGGCTTCGGCGATTTCAGCGACGAAAACGCGGTCGCCACCATCGTCGTGCTTTCGGTGACCCGAGAGTTGGCGCCGGTCCTTGCCGGCCTGATGGTCGCCGGGCGAATCGGTGCCTCAATGGCGGCCGAAATCGGCACGATGCGCGTGACGGAACAGATCGACGCGCTGACCACGCTGGCCACCAACCCCTACCGCTATCTGATCGTGCCGCGCCTGATCGCCGGCACGGCGATGCTGCCGCTGCTGGTGGTGATCGGCAACATCATCGGCATTTTCGGCGGGTTCCTGATCGCGGTCTACGAGCTTGGCTATAGCGGCCATCAGTTCATCGCCCGCTCTTGGGATGCCTTGGAGACGATTGGCGTGGTTTCGGGCTTGGTCAAGGCGGCGGTCTTCGGGTTTCTGATCGCGCTGATGGGATGCTATCACGGCTATCATTCCAAGGGCGGTGCTCAAGGCGTCGGCATGGCGACCACGAACTCGGTGGTGTCCGCCTCGATCCTGATTTTGAGCTTCAACTACATCATCACCGGGCTGTTCTTTGCCACGTGACGGCCGCACAATCGGACACCATGACTGAAACGCCGAAAATCAGCCTTCAGAACCTGCACAAGCGGTTCGGCCCGGTCGAGGTTCTCAAAGGCCTCAGCCTGGACATCGCCAAGGGCGAATCCGTCGTGGTCATCGGCGGCTCCGGAACCGGCAAGTCCGTCATGCTGAAATGCCTGCTTGGACTGATGGAGCCCGACGAGGGCAAGATCCTCGTCGACGGCGAGGAGACGACGCATTTGCGGGGTGCCGCCAGAACCGACCTGCTGGCCCATTTCGGCATGCTGTTCCAGGGCGGCGCATTGTTCGACAGCCTGTCGGTCTGGCAAAATGTCGCCTTTCAGGGTCTTCAGCGGCATACGTTGACCCGTGCCCAGGCGCGTGACCTGGCGGTCCGCAAGCTGGCCGATGTCGGGCTGAAGCCGGAGGTGGCCGACATGATGCCGGTCGAGCTTTCCGGCGGCATGGAAAAGCGCGTGGCCCTGGCCAGGGCGATCGCGACCGATCCCGACATCATCCTGTTCGACGAGCCGACGACGGGGCTGGACCCGATCATGGGTGACGTCATCGACAAGCTTATCGTCAAATGCACCAAGGAGCTGGGTGCGACCACGCTGTCGATCACCCACGACATGGCATCGGCCCGTACCATCGCCGATCGGATCGCCATGCTCTATGACGGCAGGCTGATCTGGCAGGGCGAGGCCTCGTCGATCGACGATTGCGGCAATCCCTTCGTCGATCAGTTCGTAAACGGCCGCGCCGAAGGGCCAATCCAGATGCCGGTACAGGCCGGCTAGCCAAGTCGACCATGGCGCGGCGGGCTGCCAACTTCGTCTGCCAGTCCTGCGGGGCGGTTCACGCCAAATGGGCCGGCAGGTGCGACGCCTGCGGGGCCTGGAACAGCATTGTCGAGGAACAGGCCGCCGACACAGTTCCACGCGGGCTGGACGGCCGGTCCGGTCGCAAGATCGCGTTTGCCGATCTGGGCAACGCGGGACCGGACACGCCACGATTCGCCACCGGCATCGCAGAATTCGACCGGGTTTGCGGCGGCGGTCTTGTGCCGGGCTCGGCGATCCTGATCGGCGGCGATCCGGGCATCGGTAAGTCAACCCTGCTGTTGCAAGTGGTCTGCCGCCTGGCCGCCGAGCGGCCCGCGATCTATGTCTCCGGCGAGGAGGCGGTTGAGCAGATAAGGCTGCGCGCCGCCCGGCTTGGCGTCCATCAGGCGCCGGTTTCACTGGGCGCGGCGACCAACGTTCGCGATATCGTGGCCAGCCTGGAGGGCTTGGACAACGGCGCCCTGGTCGTCATCGATTCAATCCAGACCATGTATGTGGACACGCTGGAAAGCGCGCCGGGGACGGTCGGCCAGGTCCGCGCCAGTGCCGCCGAGCTGATCCGGGTCGCCAAGCGAGAGGGCCTGTGCCTCTTGCTGGTCGGGCATGTCACCAAGGATGGCGCCATTGCCGGGCCCAGGGTCCTGGAGCATATGGTCGATGCGGTGCTCTATTTCGAAGGCGAGCGCGGCCACCAGTTCCGCATCCTGCGCGGGGTGAAGAACCGATTCGGCGCCACCGACGAAATCGGCGTGTTCGAGATGACGGATGGCGGCCTGGTCGAGGTCGAAAACCCGTCGGAGCTGTTTCTTGCCGAACGGTCGGGCGAGATTTCCGGCGCCGCCGTCTTTGCCGGCATCGAGGGCACGCGGCCCGTTCTGGTCGAGGTCCAGGCGCTGGTCGCACCATCGCCGCTGGGCACGCCGCGCCGCGCCGTCGTCGGCTGGGACAGCGCTCGGTTGTCCATGGTCCTCGCTGTCCTCGAGGCGCGCTGCGGCGTGACCATCGGCCCAAACGATGTCTATCTCAACGTCGCCGGGGGCCTGCGAATCAGCGAGCCTGCCGCCGACCTGGCCGTCGCGGCCGCCCTGGTCTCGTCATTGAGCGGCACGCCCGTTCCGGCCGACACCGTCGTCTTCGGCGAGATCGGCCTGTCGGGCGAGGTGCGCGGCGTCAGCCAGACCGAGGCACGGCTCAAGGAGGCGGCCAAGCTGGGCTTCGGCCGCGCGATCGTGCCGGCCCGATCGGGCGCTCGCCAGCGCAACAAGGGCTTGTCTCGCGGCCCCGAGATGCGCCAGATTGGCCATCTGGCCGAGCTATTGCCGATCCTGGGCGCGACGGAAGACAACGGTTAGTCAAAAGGCGGTACGCGACGTGGAAGACTGGCCGATCGGCCCTGGCGACCTGGCGGTTCTGATCATCCTGCTTTTGTCGGCGATCGTCGCCTTCGTGCGCGGCTTCGTGCGCGAGTTCCTCGGCGTCTTGGCCTGGATCGGCGCGGCTGTGGTCACGCTCTACACCTTCTCAGCCGCCCAGCCATTCCTGCGCCAATACATCTCGATCGAATGGCTCTCGGACCTGATCACCGGCCTGGCGATCTTCATCGTCAGCCTGGTGGTGTTCTCCACCCTCGCCCATTTCGCCGCCCGCGGCGTGCGCACCTCGGCGCTGAACGCCGTCGACCGGTCGCTGGGCTTCCTGTTCGGGCTGGTGCGCGGCGCGGTCCTTGTCTGCCTGGCCTACCTGATCCTGGTCTATGCCAGCGAGGACGGCCAGTTGCCAACCTGGGTCGAGGACGCACGCACGCGGCCATTCGTCGAGCAGGGGGCCGCCTGGCTGATCGACCTGGTGCCCGAAGGATCGTTCGATGGCGGCGCTGACTTCGGCACGTTGCGGCGCGAGTTGAACGATGATTTCGGGCCGTCCCTACGCGACCTGAGCCAACCGCAACCGGCCCTGCCGAATGGGGATGCAAGTGACGGACCAAGCGGCTATAACGAGCGCCAGCGCGGCGATTTGGACCGCGTGATCGAAACCGCCCAATAGCGATGGCGGTTCTGCGTGCGTAGAAGGACAGATCGCACAAGGTGACGCCGACAGAACATCCGGCCCCAATGGGCTCGACGGCCGACCTGGACACATCCGCCTTGGACGACAAGCTGCATGAGGAATGCGGCGTCTTCGGCATTTTCGGCCACAGCGACGCGGCCGCGCTGACCGCACTTGGGCTGCATGCCCTGCAGCATCGCGGGCAGGAGGCCTGCGGCATCGTCAGTTGCGACGGCGATCAGTTCAACGCCCATCGCGCGTTGGGCCATGTCGGCGACAATTTCGAACAGCCGGAGGTGGTCGAGGCGCTGAAGGGCAGCCAGGCGATTGGACACAACCGCTACGCCACGACGGGCGCGACCTTGCTGCGCAACGTCCAGCCCCTGTTCGCCGATTTCGATTTCGGCGGCTTCGCCATCGGCCATAACGGCAACCTGACCAATGCCTATCAGCTTCGGCGCCAACTCGTGCGCAGGGGCAGCATCTTCCAGTCGACCACCGATACCGAGGTGATCGTTCACCTGATGGCCACCAGCCGAGGCGGCAACGTGATCGACCGCCTGGTCGAGGCTCTGCGCCAGATCGAAGGCGCCTATTCGGTGATCGCCATGGCCAAGGACCAAGTGATAGGCGTGCGCGACCCGCTGGGCGTGCGGCCGATGGTGCTGGGCCGGCTGGACGGTGCAGACGGCTCAGTCAGCCACATCCTGGCATCGGAAACCTGCGCGCTGGACATCATCGATGCCAGCTTTGTCCGCGAGGTCGAGCCGGGCGAGTTGGTCGTTCTGGACAAGGACGGCGTCACCAGCCTGAAGCCGTTTATGCCGACCAAGCAGCGCTTCTGCATCTTCGAATACATCTATTTCGCCCGGCCCGACAGCGTGGTCGAAGGCGAGTCGGTTTACGACGCGCGTCAGCGGATCGGCGCCGAGTTGGCGCGGGAGCAGGGTGTCGACGCCGATGCCATCGTGCCCGTGCCGGACAGCGGCGTGCCTGCGGCGCTGGGCTACGCCAAGGCCAGCGGCATACCCTTCGAACTCGGCATCATTCGCAACCACTATGTCGGCCGCACCTTCATCGAGCCGACGGACCAGATCCGTCATCTGGGCGTGCGCCTGAAGCACAACGCCAACCGGTCCATCCTGGCCGGTAAGCGGGTCGTGCTGGTCGACGATTCGATCGTGCGTGGCACGACCAGTCGCAAGATCGTGCAGATGGTGCGGTCCGCCGGCGCCACGGAAGTTCATATGCGCATCTCCAGCCCGCCGACGATGCACCCCTGCTATTACGGCATAGACACGCCGGCGCAGGAAAAACTGTTCGCCTATCAGCACAGTATCGACGAGATGGCGGCCCTGATTGGCGTCGACAGCCTCGCCTATATCTCAATCGACGGCCTGTACCGGGCAATGGGCGAGGCCGCGCGCGACCCGGACGCGCCTCAATTCTGCGACGCCTGCTTTTCCGGTGACTACCCGACCGCGCTGCCGGACCGGGAAGAGGCCAGTCGCCAGCCGGAACTCTCCTTCCTGTCAGAACGTCGCGCCGGTTGAACCATGGGGAACAATCGTTTGCAGGGCCGGATCGCCCTTATCACGGGCGCCTCGCGCGGCATCGGCGCGGCGGTAGCCAAGCGCTTTGCCGAGGAAGGCGCGCAACTGATCCTGGTCGCCCGCACGGTCGGCGGCCTGGAAGAGGTGGACGACCAGGTGCAGGCGGCCGGCGCCAAGGCGACTCTGGTGCCGATGGATCTGGCCGAACATGATCTGATCGACCAGCTCGGCGCCTCGATCTTCGAGCGTTTCGGCAAGCTGGACGTGGTGGTTGCCAACGCCGCTCATCTGGGCACCTTGAGCCCGATCGCCCACGGCAATCCGAAAATGTGGCAGCAGGTGCTGAACGTCAATCTGGTGGCGAACCAGCGCCTCATCCGGTCGATGGACCCGCTGCTGAGGGCTTCCAGCAACGCGCGGGCCATCTTCGTCACGGCGGCCCAGGCCAGGGTGCCGAAGCCGTTCTGGTCGGCCTATGCGGTCTCAAAGGCCGGGTTGGAGATGATGGTCCGCATGTATGCGGCCGAGGTCGCCAAATCGGCGATCAAGGTGAACCTGATCGACCCCGGCACGGTCAGCACGGCGATGCGCGCCCACGCCTTTCCGGGTGAGAGCCCGGATGCCTATCCGATCGGCAAGCCGTTGCTGGACCGCTTTGTCGAACTGGCGTCGGTCGGCTGCCCCTACCACGCCGCGCGGATCGCGTTCGAGGACAGGCCGGAGCTGCGCGCCGAGCACGAGGCCGAGGCGCTGGGCCAGACGGTCTATGGTGCCTCAAGACCCGTCGAACTGGCAGAGCAGAGCGAGAAGGCGTGAGCGACGCGCTGTTGGCGATCGCACGGGGCTACCCCTACGAGGCGCCGTCCAGATCGTTTCTATACCGCGACGGTGCCGAGCATCCCCTGCCCGTGTCCGACAGCGGCCATCTGCCGGTCGACCAGTGGCGGCGCGAGGGCCGCGTGCCAGTTCTGGCCTACGGTGCCAACCGATCGGCGACCGCGCTGGCGCGCAAGTTTGCCAGCTGGCCCAGCCACAGCACAATACCGGTGACTCACGCCCGGCTGGACGATCACGACATCGTCTATTCGGCGCACCTGTCCCGCTACGGCTCCGCGCCGGCCAAGATCGAACATGTCGCGGGCGTGACCGTCGAGGTGGGGGTGATCTGGCTCGATCCGGCCCAACTGGCGCGCATGCACGAGACCGAGGGCGCACTGAACTATCGGTTCGACCGGCTGCATCGGCTGTCCCTGACGTTTCCCGGCCTGGAAACCGTCTTGGAGCAGGCCCATGCCTATGTCGGCCTGCGGCCGACCTTGAGCCGGGACGGCGCGCCGATCCCGCTGGCCGCCATCCGGGCCGAGAGCAGACGGCACAGGGCGCTGAATCAGGCCGAGGTCCTGGAACACATCCGCGACCGGCTAGCGCCGGGGGCCACCATGGATGACTTCATCCTGCAGACCATTGGCTGCCCGATCACCCGGCTGCACCGCACCGAACGGCTGGGCCAGGTCAGCGGACACCGGGGCGCCTACGATTTGTTGGTGTAAGGGTTGCGCCCCTGGCGCAGTTGCAGGCGGATCGGCACGCCGTCCAGGTCGAACGTCTCGCGCAGCCCGTTGACCAGATACCGAACATAGGCCTCGGGCACTTCCGACGCCCTGGTCGTCCACAGGGCGAAGGTCGGCGGACGCGCCTTGACCTGCGTGATGTAGCGCAGCTTCAGGCGCCTGCCCGCAACGGCAGGCGGCGGATGGCTTTCGATCATGCCTTCAAGCCAGCGGTTCAACGAACCCGTCGGCACGCGCCGGTTCCAGACCCCATAGAGGGCGAGGACGGCATCCATTAGCTTGTCCAGGCTGCGCCCCTTCAAGGCCGAAATCGTCACGGTCGGAATGCCGCGCGCCTGGGGCAGTGAGGTTTCCAGCCGATCGCGCAGGCGCGCCAGGGTTTGGGTGCGATCCTTCACCGCGTCCCACTTGTTGATGGCGATCAGGAGCGCGCGCCCCTCATCCAAGGTCCGTCGCGCGATGGTCAGATCCTGCTTGTCCAAAACGGCATCGGCATCCAGGACCAGCACGACGATCTGCGCCATCTTCACCGCGTTCAAGCCGTCCGAGACGCTCAAACGCTCGACCTTCTCCGTGACTTTCGACCGGCGCCGCATGCCGGCGGTGTCGACCAGCCGGATCGGCTGGTCGCGCCAGTGCCAGTCGACGGCGATGGCATCGCGCGTGATGCCCGCCTCCGGCCCGGTCAAGACCCTGTCCTCGCCGATCAGGGCGTTGATCAGCGTCGACTTGCCGACATTGGGCCGACCGACGATGGCGAGCTGAATGACCCGCTCGCCGTCATCCATCTGCTCTGGCGCATCGTCGGATTTGGACGCGTTGCCGGCGTCGTAGATCGGTCCGATGAGCGCGGCCAAGTCAGCCATACCGAGACCGTGTTCGGCGGAGATGGCGATCGGCTCGCCCAGGCCAAGCTCGAAGGCCTCAAGCAGGCCGGCCTCGCTCGCCCGTCCCTCGCACTTGTTGGCTACCAGGAAGACCGGGATCGGGGCCTTGCGCAGCCATTGGGCAAAATGGCGGTCCAGCGGCGTCAGGCCGGCGCGCGCATCGACCAGCAGCAGGGCGACATCGGCCTCGGCCAAGGCCTGTTCGGTCTGGCGCCGCATGCGCGCCGGCAGGCTGTCGTCGAAGGCTTCCTCCAGGCCTGCGGTATCGACCACCGTGAAGCGCATGGGGCCGAGACTGGCCTCGCCTGCGCGCCGGTCGCGGGTGACGCCGGGCGTGTCGTCGACCAGCGCGGACCGCCTGCCGACCAGCCGGTTGAACAGCGTCGACTTGCCGACATTGGGTCGACCGATAATCGCGACCGTGAACCCCATGGGGCCGGCACCGCCCAGCGCCGGGCGGTCAGCGGAACGCTGTCAACGTGCCGTTTGTGGACAGCACGTAGAGCGTGCCGTTGGCCACGATCGGCGGGATGGTCGTATCGCCGCCCGGATTGAACTCGCCGACGATCTCACCGGTTTGGGCGGCAACGATCAGGCCATCGCCCTCGCTGGACACCAGGATCAGATTGTTGTTGGCCAGAACGGGGCCGGCCCAGACGATCGGGCCGATGCGATCCTCGGGATTGCGCCAGCGGGCGAGTTCCCTGACCCAGCGAATGGCGCCGGTGTTGCGTTGCAGGGCCAGCAACTCCGCATCGCCCGTAACCATGAAGATCGTCTCGCCCGCGACGACCGGCGTCTGCACGCCGCCAAAGCGCTGTTCCCAAACCCGCGCGCCGGAGCGCAGGTCGATCCCCGCCATGCGGCCGCTATGACTGACCGCCACGACCAGGTCGTTGTCGATCACAGGTCCCGCCACGATGTCGGCAAGTGACGCCAGCGCCGCCGTCTGGCGCAGCGAAATCAGGCTATCGGTCCAGACGATACGGCCGTTTTCGGGCCTGAGCGCGTAGACCTCGCCCGACGAATAGGGCACCACCACAACGCCGGTGGCGACCGACGGTGCCGCGCCGCCCAAGAGACCAGCGGTTTCCAGCAGACCCGAATGGGTCCACGCCGGATCGCCCGTCGCCGCGTTGAAGGCCTCGGCCCGATTCTCGACCGACACGGCGTAAACCCGGTCCCCGATGACCATCGGCGCGGAGCGGATCGGCGCGCCCATCTCCTCAAGCCAGATGAGCCCGCCATTGTCCGGGTCCAGGGCGGCCACTTCGCCGAAACCGGTTGTAACGAACACCAATCCCGCCCCATAGGCGACGCCACCGCCCAGCGGCGTGCTGTTTTCGTCCGGCGTTGCGGCGCGCACCTGCCACAGCCGTCCGCCGCTCTCGGCATCAAGCGCCGTTACACGGCCAACGGCATCGGCCACGTAGACACGCCCGTTCGCCACGACCGGCGGATTCAGGAGCCGGCGGGTCGCCGTCGACCCGGCGCCGATGTTGCTGCTCCAAACCCGCTGAAACGGGACGTTCAACTGCACGTGCCCGGACGATTGGTTGGGCGTTCGGTTCGAAACCGGCCAGTCGGGGTTGAACTGCGGCGGCGGCAGGCTGATCGGAACGGCCGCCAGATCCGGCGATGCCTCGAGCGTGCCGGCCTCGGGCAGAACGGGAATCCGCTCGCCCGGCAAGATGACCTCGTCGCCCTGGCCGAACCACAGATCGTTGATCGTCTCGCAGGCCGACACGACCAATGTCAGAGGAACCATCAGCATTAAGACGCGAAACAGGCGAGGCAGGCGATATCCCATGACTTCTTCCCTATTCGGCCAGCAAGGCCGCCATCGCGGTGGCGCGGTTCCTCAGACCTTCGGGGGCCGTGTCGTCGTCACGCAGCGCTTCGTAGATTCGCAAGGCCTCCGCGTCGTCACCTTGGCGCATCGCCAACAGCGCCGTCAACTCGCGGGCCGAGTGACGCCAGGCATTACTGTCCTGGGTCAATGCCTCAAGCTCCGCCAGAATTTCCTCTGGCGGCGCTGTGTCAACGGAATGCTGGGCCGCCAACAGCAGAGCCAGGTCGCGCCAGACCGGTGACACGTCGCCCTCGCCTGCAATTGTGCGGAACAGAAGGATGGCCCCCTCCACATCGCCGGTGTTGGCCATCAGCGAAGCGGAGTTGATGCGCGCCAGCGCCGACACGTCGCCGGAGCTTTCCTGCGCAAGGATGGCCAGCGCGTCGATGCCGGCCTGCTCGTCCTGCTGGGCAAGGGTAAGCGCGACGACCAGATCGGCGCCCTGTTGCGCGAGCTGGCCACGGCTGTAGTTTTGCCACCAGACAAACCCGCCGGCCGCGAGCACGATCACGATCGCCAAGGTGACCAGCCAGGTGCCGTATTTCTTCCACAGCGCTTTCGCCCGATCTTCCTTTAGGGCGTCTTCGACCTCGCGGAAAATGTCACTCATTCACGTTCCCTCTAGGGGCTTCCTGCTGCGACTTCCTGGGGCGCTCTTGATCTGGCACGGCGCTAAAGCCGGAGGCCCGGACGACGCTGTCAAATGCAACCGACCGGGCGGCTTAGCAAGGCCCCATCAACGGGTCAAGCTTGGCCCCATGGCCGGACTGGACGCACGGGTTCATTTCGGCGACAGTAGTGACAGAACGATGACAATCGGCATCGACAGTTGAACGTTCGAGCGTAACCATGACGTCCATTGTTCGATTGGCGGACTATCGCCACCGCAAGGGCCGGGTCTTCTTCAACCGGTCAGAGCTGTCGCAGCTCTTGTCCCTGTATTCCACGCGGGTCGCGCGGGGTGAATGGCGCGACTACGCCATCGACCATACCGCCGGCGTCGCGGTTTTTTCGATCTTTCGCCACGCCAACGAGCGTCCGATCTACGCCATCGCCAAGTCGCTTTCCGGCGGTGAGACCGACTATGCCGTCTTCGATCAGCATCGGCGGGTTGGACGATCCCGCTCCTTGGGCGATGTCCTGGATGCGTTTGATCGCCGGCCGAGGCTGGTGACGGACTAGAAACGCCGCGGCCAAGGGGTACGGCGATCGCCGAATAAGGCGCTCGGGTCTGAACACCCCAAATTTGCGATGAACCGCCGGTTTCGTTTTTGCGTCCGGCTCCGTATCATCGGCGGGCATACCTTCAGTTCAAGGGGGATCCCACAATAACTCGCCACATCAAAATCGCATCGCTCGGCGCCAGCCTGCTGCTGTTGTTCACCTTCGGGAGCGCCACCGCCCAAGACACGCCGGAGGAGGTCGCCGCCGCGTGCTCGGCCAACTCAAACGCACCGGAGGATCTTTGCGATTGCGTCGGCGCGTCGTCGGTTGACCTGACGGCGGACCAGCGGGCCTTCTACATCGCGGCCTTGAACGGCAACGACGCCGAAACGGCCCGGCTGCGCGGCGTTATGGGCTTCGACGAGATCACCGGCATCGCCGCATTCATGCGCGACGCCCCGGCGGATTGCGCTGGGTAGCGCGCTCTACGACCTACTTCGCCGACGCATCATCCGAGACGCCCGGCGGGCCGATTGAAACGTCGTCGGCCGCGGCCGATGCGCTTGCATCCGCTTCGAGCGCCGTCGCGGCGGTTGCCGCAGCCGCTTCCTCGACCTCTGTCACCGTCGCGGTTGTCTCCTCGTCGACGCCACTGGTCGGCTCATCCAGCAAGATGATTTCGGGCTGCGTTACCAGCGGGTGGGCGATCGCCACGCGCTGCATCATGCCGTACGACAAGACGGTGGTGTCGATCAGCTGCTGCCGCAGGATTGCCGGCGCACGGGCCAGGTCCGGGTTGGCCTCGATGCTCCAGCGTGGCTCGGCCGTTTCGGCCAGCTCCGCTATCCTGGCCATCCATGCGGGGTCGAGCTCGGGGAACACCTGCATGCCCGTATTGCCCCCTTCGGCCGGCGGCAGTTCCGACCAGGCCAGCAGGATCGCAAGATAGAGCAGACTGACTTCGTAGGACTGGGCGCAGAGATCGGCGATTGCCGGGTCGTCCGCCCGATCGGGCATGTCGGCGCCGCACATGGCCATGATCGCCGCCCAGGCGGCGCGCGAGTGTTCGTCGAAACCCGTCGGTATCCAGTCCGCGTCGAACGCGCCGGCAGGCTGCGCCATGAACAGCGACCCCGCGATGATGGCCGCGCCCGCTTTCGCTCGCCATGAAGATTTCGTCTTGGTATCTGACCCCACCATGTCGAGAGCTTCCTCCCTCTTGGGTCGCCGTGCGCATCGGCGAACGCGGTGCGCGGAATACCGACGACCTGGGTTTCGCTTTTGTCATCCTAGCACGCGATGGCGGCCGACAGAAAACCGGCCTCGTATTGGGCAACGCGGGCCCGGTCCCGCGCCAAGGCCTGCATAGCCGCCATTCCGAACCGATTGGGTTTCGGCATGGTCAAGGTGATAGGGTCCGGCGTCATGTCCGATGCCGACCGTTCTCAACCGACCGCCAAGGCTGACGGCCGTGTTATCGCCGTGGTTGGGCTGGCCCATTTCGCCAGCCATTTCTACCAGCTTGCCCTGCCGCCCCTGTTCCTGTTCATCCGGGCGGAGTTCGGGGTCAGCTACGCCGAGCTTGGCCTGGTGATGGCAGCCTTCTACGTGGCTTCGGGCGTATCCCAGGCGATGGCCGGGGTGCTGGTCGACCGGATCGGCGGCGACCGGGTCCTGATTGCCGGCACCGCCCTGCTGACGGCGGCGGTCGCAGCCGCCGGGTTGGCCCCCGGATATCTCGCGCTGCTGGTCTTCGCGATCATCGCCGGCCTGGGCAACAGCATCTATCATCCCGCCGATCTGTCGATCTTGAGCCTGCGGGTCGGCGAACGTCGCCTGGGCCGGGCCTACGCCGTCCACTCGTTCACCGGCATGCTGGGCTACGCTGCCGCACCGATTACGATGACGGTTCTGGCGGAGCTGATCGGCTGGCGCGGTGCCCTGGGCGCATCAAGCGTGGTTGGCATCGCCGCCGTCATCGTGCTGTGGTGGAACCGCGACTGCCTGGACACCACTCATCACCGCGCCCCATCGACGGCACGGCCTGTTCAGTCACGCCGGGCGGCGATCGGCGGCTATGTCCGGCTGGTCGCCGCACCGGCAATCCTCCTGGGCTTCGTCTTCTTCACGCTCAACTCCGCGATCCAGATCGGCCTGCAGACCTTCTCCGCGCCCGCGCTGGAGCAGCTGCTGGCCATCGGCGCCGACGTCGCGGCCGGCGGCCTGACCACCCTGCTGTTGGGCATTTCCGGCGGTATCCTCCTGGGCGGCGTGCTGGCCGACTGGACGGATCGGCACGACATCGTTTCCGTATCGGGCATGGTCGTGGCCGCCGCATCGGTCTTCCTGCTGGCGCTCGGCGATATCGGACCCATCGCGATGTTCCCCGTGATGGCAGTCATCGGTGCCGCCTTCGGCATCACCTTGCCGTCCCGCGACCAGATCGTGCGCAAGGCGGCAACGCCCGAAACGGCGGGTAAGGTGTTCGGTTTCGTCTATTCCGGCCTCGACCTGGGCGCAACGATCGCGCCGCTGGGCCTGGCCTGGATGCTCGACGCTCAAGCGCCGGTAACCTATTTCCTGACGATCGCCGTCTTGATGCTGCTGGTCATTCCAACGGTCCTGCAAACCCGCCAAAGCGTCAGCCGTCGGCAACAGGCGCTGTCTTAACAGGTCGACGAAAGTCGACGGCGTCAAACCACTCGACCTCACGTCTGCAAGGTCAAGTCATCGGCAGGCTGCCGCTGCGACCCTTCCAACTCAAACCTCCGACCGCAGCGGGCGGTCCAGCAGGGCGCGGATTGCGGTCTTGATGTCCGTGCCTTGGTGCAAAACGGCGTTCACCGCCTCGCAGATCGGCAGTTCGACATCAAGCGCGCGGGCGGCCGCCGTCACGGTCTGGGCGTTTTCGATGCCCTCAACCACCGACCGTCGGCCCGACAGCAGGTCGGCCATCGATTGGCCCTCGCCGAGCCCGATGCCAAAGGCCATGTTGCGGCTCTGCGGGCTGGAGCAGGTCAGGGCCAGATCGCCGAGGCCGGAAAGCCCCATCAAGGTCTCGGCCCGGGCGCCGCGTGCGACCGCCAGCCGGGCAATCTCTGCCAAGCCCCGAGTGATCAGGGCCGCCTGGGCGTTGGAGCCGAGCTTCAACCCTGCCGCAATGCCGCTGGCGATCGCGATCACGTTCTTGACCGCCCCGCCGATCTGCACGCCGATCAGATCGTCGGACAGGTAAGGGCGGAAAGCGGGGGTTCTGATGGCCTCCGCAATCGCCGACGCGTCTGTCCCCGGGATCGAAAGCGTGATCGCGGTTGGCAGGCCGCGCGCGACCTCTGCCGCAAAGGTCGGGCCACTCAACGCGCCGACCGGGTGGTCGCGCAACTCGTCTTGCGCAATCTCGGACATCAATGCGCCGCTTTGGGCCTCGACACCCTTGGCGCAAAGGATGATAGGTGCGTCCTCCGCCACATGGGGCGCCAATCGTCGGCACAGGTCGCGGACATAAGTCGATGGCACGACCAGCAAGATTGCGCCCCTTCCGGCGCAGGCCTCGGCCAGGTCCGACGTGGCGCGCAGCGTGCTGGGCAGGTCGACCTGCGGCAGGAAGTCACGGCTTTGATGGTCGCGGTTGATCTCCGCCGCCAGTTCCGGACGCCGCGCCCAAAGCACGACATCCCGCCCTTCCCGCGCCGCGATGACGGCCAGCGCCGTGCCCCAGGCACCCGCGCCGATGATGGCGATATGGTCAAGGGCCATGGCTTTCTCCGATCCAAGAGCTCGTGGTCCAACCTACGCGATCGCAGTGGCGCCGCGAGCAGCGCCTGAAATGACGTGTTTGTCACTCAGGCCGCTTGGCGTAAAGTCGAACCACACTGTGGGGGCTTCACATCCGTGGCCGCCAGCAACCGATTTCCGGTCTCGACAACAATTCAACGGGGTAATTCAGATGGCAACACGTCTGCTCATCGGCCGACTAACCCTCGGCCTCAGCGCGGCGGCATTGACGGTCGGGCTCGCATCCGCCGAGCCGCTGCATCTGCGGATCGTGCATTTCAACGACATCGACCGCATGTCCGACGATGACGGCGCCGGCGGCCTGCCAAAGCTGGCCACGGTCATCGCCAATGCGCGCGAGGGTGCGGACAATGTGCTCGTCACCCATGGCGGCGACACGATTTCGCCGTCGATCCTGGCCAGCATCGACGAGGGCGCGCACTTCATTGATCTCCTGAACCAGCTTGGCACCGATGTCATGGTGCTGGGCAACCATGAATATGATTTCGGCCCCGACGTCATGATGCAGCGGGTCGCCGAGGCCCAGTTTCCGGTCGTATCGGCCAACTCCGTCAATCCGGACGGTTCCATCCCCGATGGTGTCCTGGCCAACACGACCTTTGACTATGGCGATTGGACGATCGGTGTGTTCGGCCTGACCACACCGTCGACCGTCGACCGCGCCAGCCCGGCCCCGGTCTCGTTCCTCGACGTGACCGAGACGGCGGCAGCGCAGGCGGCGGAACTGGAGGAGGCCGGCGCGGACTTCGTGATTGCGCTGGCGCACACGACCGTGTCGGAAGACCGGGCCTTGCTGGAGCAGGCCGCCGTGCCCCTGATCCTGGGCGGCGACGACCATGATTTGCGCATCAACTGGTTCGGCGACACCGCGTTCGTGGAATCGAACAGCCAGGCCGATTTTGTCACCATCATCGACCTCATGCTCGATCGCGATGACGAGGACCAGGTCGTCTGGCACGCCAGCTACGACATCGTGAACACGCTGACCGTCGAGCCGGACGAGGGCATGACCGCCGCAGTCGCGGTCTATGAGGGCCAGCTCGACGAAGAGCTTGGCGTCGAGATCGGCTCGACGGCCACTACGATGAACACGGACCGGCAGATGGTTCGTTCCGGCGAGAACGCGTTCGGCAACCTGGTCGCCGATTCCATGCGCGAGGCCGTTGGTGCCGATATCGGCTTTACCAATGGCGGCGGCATCCGGGCCGGGCGCGAGTATACGCCGGGCACCGTCATCCAACGCCGCGACATCCTGGAGGAGCTGCCGTTCGGCAACCGCACGGTCTTGCTTGAGCTTTCCGGCGCCGATGTCCTGGCCGCGCTCGAAAACGGCTTCAGCCGGATCGAGGATGTCGCCGGTCGTTTCCCCCATGTCTCCGGCATGACGGTGGAATACGCCCCAAGCCGTCCAGCGGGTGAGCGAGTCGTGTCGGTGATGGTCGGCGACCAGCCGCTGGACCCGTCGGCTAACTATCTGCTCGCCACAAACGACTACATGGCGGGTGGCGGCGACGGCTACGGCGCGTTTACCAACGCGCGGGTCATCATCGACGGCACCTCGGGCGAGCTGATGGCCGGCCAGGTGATGGACGCCATCGAGGCCGCCGGCGAAATCTCGCCGGCCGTGGAAGGGCGCCTCGTCATCGTCGAATAGTCGGCGGATCCTGATCCAATGACCTAGGGGGAGCCAAACGGCTCCCCCTTTTTGCTCGCAGACCGTCGGAGTTGAGGCGCTACGCCTCCTTGCGCTGTTCGACGACCTTGTCGGCTTCCCGCCCGGCCAGTTCGGCCAGATGGTCGAAGCTGGCGTTGTACGAACCGACACCCTGGGTCAGTGACCGTATCTCGACGATCAAGTCGGCCAACTCCGACCGAGGCAGAAAGGCGTCGACCTGGTCCCAGCCGTCCCAACTGGGGTGGCTGTCGAAACCCTGGATCTGACCGCGCCGTGTGCTCAGCAGTCGCTGCATGCGGGGCGTGTGTTCGCTGGGCACGCCGATGGAGACCTTCCAGATCTCCTCCAACAGGATCGGCTGGCAGTCCGGCAAGGCCTCGGCCATGGCCTGGCGGCCGGCGGTACGGAAGGCCTGTTCGGAGGAATCGACCGAATGGTGCTGGCCGTCGACCAAGGTCACGGCAAGGTCGACCACCGGAAAGCCTAACGGCCCCCGCGAGAGATAGTCCTGCACGCCGCGCTCGACAGCCGGGATGAACCCGCGCGGCACGGCGCCGCCGACCACCTTGTCGGTGAAGGTGAAGCCCTGCCCGCGCGCTAGTGGCGCGATCTCGACCGTCACGTCGGCGAACTGGCCGTGGCCACCGGTCTGACGCTTGAAACGCGCATGCTGGCGTTTGGGTCTGCGGATCGTTTCCTTATAGGGAACCTCCGGCCGGCTGCCCGAGACCGCGACGTTGAACTTGCGGCGCAGGTGATCGACCGCGATCTGCAACTGGATCTCACCCTGCCCCTCCAGAACCAGTTGCCCTGTGTCTTCCACATGGGCGTAGCGCAGGGACCGGTCTTCCTCGCAGAGGCGCTGTAGCGCACCGGTCAGCTTCACCTCGTCGCCACGGTTCTCGGCGACAACGGCCAGGCCGAAGACCGGTTCGGGCGCCTCTGGCCACAGTTCCGGCGTCTTCACCGCATCCTCGGTCAAAAGATCGCCGGTCTGCGGTCCCTCCAGACGGTTGAACGCGACGATCTCGCCGGCGCCGGCCTTGTCCAGACGGTCGGTCTGGCCGCCATTGACCGTATACATGCCACCAATCTTCAGGCCGCCCAGCGTCTGACCCAGCGAGACGTTGCCGCGCCAAACCCGCGCGTAGGACATACGGCCGGCATGGGGCACCAGGCTGGTGGCGAAGATCTGCGCCAGCGGCGTGCTATCCGGCAGCCCCAGGCGGTCGATGGCCGCGTCCAAGGTCGGCACATCGTGGCGCAAGGCCTTCAACAGACGCGTAACGCCAAAGCCCGGCTCGGCCGCGCCCAGCAGAACCGGCACGATCAGATCGCCGGCAAGGTCCTTCTTCAACTGGTCGTAAATCTCGTCGCGCGCCGGCTGGACCTCCTCCAGCAACTGTTCCAACAGCGCGTCGTCGAAGTCGGCCAGCGTTTCCAAGAGCTCCTGGCGGGCTTCCTGCTCGCGGTCCTGGATCTCGCCCGGCATCTGGATCAATTCGGACGACTGGCCCGGCCGATATTTGTAGGCCCGTTCGGAGATCAGATCGACATAGCCGGTGATGTCTTCGCCATCCCGGATCGGCACTTGCCGCAAGACCAGCTTCCGGGCCGAGACCTCCTGCAAGGCGGCCATCAGGTCGCGCACGCGGATGTCGGCGTTATCCATCTTGTTGATGAACACCATGTGCGGGATGGCCAGATCGTTCAGCGTACGCAGGACGGGTTGCAGGCTGGCAATCCGATCGATCACCGGCTCGCAGACAACGACCGCCGCGTCTGCGACCATGAGACTGGTCTCCGAGAGGTACGACAACTCGACCGCACCCGGGCAGTCCAGCAGGCTCCAATCCTCGCCCAGATATGAATAGCGCGCCATGTTGACCTCGGTCGACATCTGGCGCGCTCTTGCCTCGTCGGAGCTGTCGCCGACGGTGTTGCCGTCTTTTATCGTCCCTTTACGGGGAATGGCTCCCGCAGCGCTCAGCAATGCTTCGGCCAGGGATGTTTTGCCGGCGGATTGCGGACCGATCAGGGCGACGCACCTGGGTCCGGCCGGTCTGCGGTCGGCAGTCACGGCTTTCCTTCCTCCTCATGTTTGGTTTCATCTGCCGGTTCTTCGCCGGCTGCTCGAACCATCAATTGAAGGCCCGATAACGCCGCAGCGCAACCACTTGTTTGCGGTTTCGTGACAGGTGCGGGACCGCGCCTACGCCTGGTCGTTCAGATGGCAGGCCGAAAGCCTGCCGGGCGCGATCTCTTTCAACGCCGGCCGCTCGCTGCGGCAGCGCTCCATCGCGTGCGGGCAGCGCGGATGGAAATGGCAGCCTGATGGCGGATCCAGGGGTGACGGGATCTCGCCCTTGATCGGCGTGAACTTGCGGCCCGCCGTGTCGAGCCGGGGCACCTCCGCCAGCAGGGCCTGGGTGTAGGGATGGTTCGGCGCGTCAAACAGCTCGTCGGTCGGCGCCTCCTCCACCACGCGGCCCAGATACATGATCACGACCCGATCTGACAGATGTTCGACCACGCCCAGATCGTGGCTGATGAACAGATAGGTCAGGCCGAAATCGCCGCGCAGGCGCATGAACAGGTTCAAGACCTGCGCCTGGATCGAGACGTCGAGCGCCGCCACCGCCTCGTCGCAGACCAGGAAGTCCGGCTTCACGGCAAGGGCCCTGGCGATGCCGATGCGCTGGCGCTGGCCGCCGGAGAACTGGTGCGGATAGCGGCGCTTGTAGGCGGCGTCGAGGCCGACGCGGGTCAGGAGGTCGTCGAGATAGGCGTTGAACTCGGACCGCGGCACCAGCTTGTGCACCTTCACCGCCTCGCCGATGATCTCGGCCACCCGCAGGCGCGGGTTCAGCGACGACATCGGGTCCTGAAAGATCATCTGGATCTTCAGGGCCGTCTCGCGCGCCTGGGCCGCCGTCTGCTCAGCGACGTTGCGGCCACGGTAGAAGAGCTCGCCATCACTGGCATCATGGATGCCGGCGACCACCCGGCCCAGCGTCGACTTGCCGCAGCCGCTTTCGCCCACCAGCCCGACGACCTCGCCCTCGCGAATGGCGAGCGATACACCATCGACCGCATGCACCGTCTCCTCGCGCATGCCGGCACCGACCACGTTGGCCAGCTTGGCCGCGACATCGAGCGTGCGCGTGAACCGTTTGGAAACGTCGCGCAGTTCGACGATGGGCGCCGCCTCGCTCATGCGCTGACCGCCTCCCCGATCACCTCTTGGGCCTCGACCGGATGAAAGCAGCGAATGAAGCGGTTCGGCAGCGGGGCCGTGATTTCTGGCTGGATCGCGCACGCCTCGTCCGCCTTCGGGCAGCGGGTGCGGAAGGCACAGCCTTGCGGCAGGTTGAGCGGCGACGGGGTCATACCCGGGATTTGTGCCAAGGGCTCGCCACGCCGGTTGCGCGAGGGCACCGAGCCGATCAAGCCGTTGGTGTAAGGGTGCAGCGGCCGGTCGATGACTTCCGCCACCGTGCCGGTCTCGACCACCTTGCCTGCATACATGACGGCGACCCGCTGGGCCAGGCCGGCAATGACGCTGAGGTCATGGGTGATCCACAGCATGGCGGTATTGTGCTCCGACACCAGGCGCTGGATTTCGTACAGGATCTGGGCCTGGATCGTGACGTCGAGCGCCGTCGTCGGCTCGTCCGCGATGATCAGTTCCGGGTTGTGCAGCAGGGCAATCGCGATCGCCACACGCTGGCGCATGCCGCCGGAAAACTGGTGCGGATAGGATTTCAGCCGTTCGTCCGGCGAGGGTATGCCGACCATGCCCAACGCATCGCGGCAGCGCTGGCGGGCCTCCTCGGTGGAGATTGTGATATGGGCGCTCAAAGCCTCGATCATCTGGGTGTCGATGCGCAGGACCGGGTTCAGTGTCATCATCGGGTCCTGGAAGATCATGGCGATGCGCTTGCCGCGCAGGCGGCGCATTTGGCCGTCGTCCAGACCCACCAGGTCCCTTCCGTCGAAGACGATGCTGCCGCCGTCGACACGGCCCGGCGGATCGACCAACCCCATGATGGAAAAGCCGGTCACCGACTTGCCGGACCCGCTTTCACCGACGACGCCCAAGATCTCGCCGGGCGCGACCTCGAACGAGACATCGTCGACCGACTTCACCACACCGGCCTTGGTGTGGAAGTAGGTGCGCAGATTGCTGACCTTCAGGATTGGATCAGCCATCGCGACGCAGCCTGGGGTTCAGAATGTCGCGAAGCTGGTCGCCAACCAGATTGATGGCGATGATCGTGATCAGCAGGGCCACGCCTGGGAAGACGCTGATCCAATACCGACCGGACAGCATGAAATCGAAGCCATTGGCGATCAGCAGGCCCAGCGAGGGCTCGGTCAACGGCATGCCGATGCCCAGGAAACTGAGCGTTGCCTCCAAGGCGATCGCATTGGCCACTTGCAGGGTGCCGATGACGATCAAGGGCGGCATGCAATTGGGCAGAATATGGCGGAACAGAACCCGAGGCGTCGACAGCGCCAGGCAGCGGGCCGCCTCGACATATTCCTTATTCCGTTCGACCAAAGCGGCGGACCGCGTGGTGCGGGCGTAGTACGCCCACTGCACAATGATTAGGGCCAGGATGACGTTGCCGACGCCACGGCCGATGATGGCCAGTAGGATGAGGGCGACCAGGATGGCCGGGAAGCTGAGCTGGATGTCCACGATGCGCATGATCACGCTGTCGATGCGCCCACCATAGTAGGCCGCGATCAGGCCCATCGACATGCCGATGGCCAGCGCGAAGATGCCGCTGAGCACGCCGACGCGCAGGCTGATCTCCAGCCCGTAGAAGATCGCGCTCAACATGTCACGGCCCTGGCCGTCCGTGCCCAGCCAGTAGGTCATCAACACCTCGCCCTCGGTGCCCACCGCCTCAATCTCGAGCGTGAACGGCGCGTCGATGCCGTCCGGATCGGTGATGTCGAACTGGCTCAACCCCTCGGTCGGAACCTCCCAAAAGCTGCGGAACGAGTGTTTCTCGCCGATGCTGAGTTCCGCACCCCTTGGCAGGCCATCGACCCGAACACGTTCCACGCGCTCGATCGTCGCTGGCGGGTCGAAGGTCAGCGAAACGGCGATACTGGTGGCATCTTGGTTCGGCGTCGCCTCGCCGGTAACGGAAGCGAATGGCGCCTCGCCATTGAAGGTAATCGACAGGGGGCCGGCGACCGTGGGGTCGATCGCGACGTCGATGTCCTGGGTCGGCGGCGTGGTCATGCTGGCCGCCCCCGGCGGCAGGCGGCTTTCCTCCACCCTGATCTGGTTCAGATCATAGGGGTTCTGCAGCGAGATGATCGGCGCCATCACGGCCACGAAAATGATGATCAGCAAGAGGATGAGGCCTAAGACCGCAACCCAGCTTTCGACGAAATCGGACGCCACGCGTCGCCACGGGGACTGTCCGCGAACCGGTTTTTCGGGCGCGGCGGCCGTGCCGAGCGGGTCGACCGGCGGCCCTGAGGTATCGGCGATGTCGGTCATCGCTTCATATCCGACAGTCGGACGCGCGGATCGAAGACCGAATAGAGAATATCGACGATCAGATTGATCGCGATGAACATCAAAACGATGATCATCATGTAGGCCACGATCACCGGACGATCGAGCACGAAGATCGAGTCAATGATCAGCTTGCCCATGCCCGGCCAGGCGAAGACCGTCTCAGTCACGACGGCAAAGGCGATCAGCGACGCCAGTTCCAGCCCGATGACCGTCACCAGCGGGATCATGATGTTCTTCATGACATGCACGCCGACGACGCGGCGGCGCGACAGGCCCTTGGCGCGGGCGAACTTCACGTAGTCCAGGCCGATCACCTCGCGCACGCTGGCACGCGTCAGCCGGATGATCAGCGAGGTGTTGAATAAGGCAAGATTGATCGCTGGCAGGATGATGTGCGCCCAGCCATCCAAGGTCCAAAGGCTGGAGCGGATGCCAAGGAATTCCCCAACATCGCCGCGCCCGAATGCGGGCAACCATCCCAGAATGACGGCGAACAGCAGGATCAGCATGATGCCCTGCCAGAAATTGGGCAGGCTGAAGCCGAAGATCGACCCGACCATAATCGACTTGCCCGCAACACCACCAGGCCTGAGGCCAGCCCACATGCCAAGCGGAATGCCGACGAAAATGGAGAGCAGAACGGCCACCACCGCCAGCTCCAGCGTCGCTGGCATACGCTGCAGGATCAGGCGAATGGCGGGCTCGTTGTAGACGAACGAGTCGCCGAGATTGCCCTGCAGCGCGTTGCCGAGAAAGACGAGATACTGTTCCCAAATGGGCTTATCGAGCCCCAGATTGCGGATCGCCGCGTCAATGTCGGCCTGCGTGGCGTCTGGGGAAATCAGGATGGCAACCGGGTCGCCGATGGCGAATACGCCGAGAAAGACGATCGCCGACATCACCAGCAGGACGATGACCGCCTGCAGCGTTCTACGGATGATAAAGACGGTCACGTCCTGGCCCTGCCGGTCCGCACGTCGATGCACATATCAAGCGGGCGGGAAGAGATCATCTCTCTTCCCGCCCGTTCAATTCCGCTGGCGGTTTAGTCAGCCGGCACCACGCCGATCGCCAAGGTATACTCGTCGGTGCGTGGAATGTACTGCAGGTCCGGCCGCGTGCCCCAGGTGTTGACCTGGAAGTGGGTCGGGATGATCGCGATGTCCTGCATGGCAATCTCCGTCGCCTGGGCCAACAGCGCTTCGCGCTCGGCATCGTTCACCGTTTGCAGCGCCTCGGTCAGGATCGCATCAAACTCCGGATTGGAATAGCGGCCGCGGTTGGACGCGCCCCAGCCCAGATCCGGGTTGTTGGTCGCGATCAGGGCGCGCAGCGGGGACGACGCCTCGCCGGTGCCGGAGCCCCAGCCGACCAGCATCACGGAGAACTCCAAATCCGAGGCGCGGCCGAAATAGACCGAGCGCGGCATGGCGTCGACCTGGGTCTCCAGACCGATCCGGCTGAACATCTGGGCGATCGCCTGCAAGACGGCGGCGTCGTTGATGTAGCGGTCGTTCGGCCCGTGCAAGGTCACGGCGAAGCCGTCGCCATAGCCCGCCTCGGCCAGCAGTGCCTGCGCCCGCTCCGGATCGTATTCCGGCACGTCGATGTTGTCGGACACGCCGAAGAACCCTTCCGGCAGCAACTGGCCGGCCGGAATGGCAATGCCTTCCATAACCTCTTCGACGATCGCCTCGCGGTCGATCGCCAGGCTCAGCGCTTCGCGCACCCGCTGATCCAATAGCGGGTTCTGGATCTCGCCACCGCCGATCGCGGTGATCATCGGCGTCTGCTCGCGATCACTGTCGAGGTGCAGATAGATCACCCGGTTGGAGACGCCCTGCGACAGGGACACGTCCGGGTTGTCCTCAAGCTGTGCGATGTCGGCCGTCGGCACATTGGCGATCACGTCAACGTCGCCGGCCAAGAGCGCGGCCACCCGCGATGCCGAGCTTGAGATTGGTCGGACCGTCACGGTGTCCCAGGCCGGCGCCTCGCCCCAATAATCGGGGTTGGCCTCCATCACGATCCGATCGCCCGGCACGTATTCGGTCTGGCGATAGGGGCCGGTGCCAATGGCAACGTCGCCGGCATTGTACTGTTCGGTTGTCGCCCCTTCACCATGGGCGCGGCTGACGATCGAGATGGTCGACAGGTTGTTGGCCATCAGCGGTACGGGCGCGTCGGTGTGAATCCGGACGGTGTGATCGTCGATGACCTCGACGCTGGCGATGTCGGCGGTATAGGTGCCGAAGCCGGACGGGCTGTTCGGCACGTCGCCGGCGCGGCCGAGCGTGAAGGCCACGTCGTCGGCGGTAAACGGCGTGCCGTCATGGAACGTCACGCCCTGGCGCAGATTGAATTCCCAAACATTCGGGTCGTCCGTCGGCCCCCATGATTCGGCCAGACCGGGCAGCAGCTCCTGGTTCGGCCCCTGGTTGATCAGGCGGTCATAGATGTGCCGCATGATCTGGTTGTTGTTGCCCGTATTGTGGAAATGCGGATCCATAGAGGTGGCCTCGGAGGCCACGGCGATGACCAGATCCTCGGCCCAGGCGGCCGGTGCGGTCAGAACAAGTGCGGTGGTGGCGGCAAGAGCGAACTTGCGCAAGGACATGGGATATCCCCCTTCTAGCGTGATTGACACTTCCCCGAGGTCCGCCCTCCCGCGCTCGTTCGCCGGCGCATATCTGCAGATCGGACCAGATCGGCGGATGTTTACCCGCCAAAAGCCGGTGTGCAATAAAAATCATGCGCCGAACCGATGGTCGTCCGGCGTCGACGTTTCTAGACGCACACTTATAGCGAGAACGCGAATGCCGCTTGAGCGCATCGAAGGTGTCTTAGAGGTGCAAGATCCCGATGTCGGACAAGTGCCCCTTGTGTTCGACAGTCCGCACAGCGGCACGGACTACCCGCCGAACAGCAAGGTCGTCGCGCCACAGGCCGCCTTGGATTCAGGCGTCGACCTCTATGTGCACGAACTGTTCGGCACCGCACCCAGCCATGGTGCCGCCCTGCTGCACGCGCTGTTTCCGCGCATGTACATCGATCCCAACCGGGCCGCGGACGACATCGATCTCGCGCTGATCGAAGGTGTCTGGCCGTTGCCGGTGAACCCGACCGAGAAGTCCGAGCGCGGATTCGGATTGCTCCGGCGATTGGTCTTGCCGGATGTGCCCCTTTACGGCGGTCCGCTGCCGGTGGCGGAAGTCCAGATGCGGCTGGATCGCTATTACCGGACTTATCACGATACCCTGGTCCGCTTGCTTGACCAGCGTCTCGACTGGTTTGGCGCGGTCTGGCACGTGAACTGCCATTCCATGAAACCGGTCGGCAACGCCATGAACGACGATGCCGGTGTCAAACGGCCCGACATGGTCTTGGGCGACCGCATGGGCACCTCATGCGACCGCGCGTTCGCCGCCTTCGTCGCCGAGCGGCTGGAGGCGGAGGGCCTGACAGTGAAGTTCAACGATCCTTATCAGGGCGCCGAACTCACGCACGCCTATTCCGACCCGGTGGCTGGCCGTCACAGTCTGCAGATCGAGATCAATCGAGGGCTCTACATGAACGACGAAACGTTCGAACGGACGGCTGGCTTCGGCGCCCTGGCGGCGGCTCTCGATCGGTTGATCGGGTCGTTGGCGGCTTACTCCATGGATGAAGCCGGCCGGCTGTAGAGCTGGCCCTGCCAGCCCTCAGTCGGCTTCGGCCGGCTTGATCGGGCTTTCGTAATTCGGCGGCTTCACGGTCAGGACGGAGCAGTCGACGCTATTGAGGATGTCCTCCGCCGTGTTGCCGATGATAAAACCGGGCACACCGGTGCGCGCGATCGTGCCCATGACCAGCACGTCGGGCTTCAGCTTGGCGGCCTGCGCGGCGATCACCTTTCGCGGCGACCCCCGCTTTAGCATCGGCAGCAGCCTGACCTTGCTCAGCCGGTCCGGATCGACCAATTCGGCGGCCTGCCCCACAAGGCTGTCCAGCGCGCGCCAATGCCGCGCCTGAACATCGCCGACATAGTCCTGGGCCATCCGGTTCGGATCGGGCGTGTCCGACCAGATACGCACCAGATCCTCGCCCGGGGCATCCCAGACGTGAAGGATGTGGGCGTCGATCGCCTGTTCGCCGGCGAGTTGGGCGACCGTCTCGATGATCCGTTCGTTCAGCCCCCTCAGCGTTCGCGGCTCGCTGGCCAGGCTGTCGTCGACATCGACGGCGGCCAGCACGGTCCTGACGGTTTCGGAACTGCCTGGCGGCCGCAGCCACACCGGACAGGGGCACTTCCTTAACAGGTGCTGATCGGTGCTTGTGAACAGGTAGCGGCTGAGCCCGTCCGCCTCCTCCGCCGCCTTCACGATCAAATCGACTTCGTGGGCGATGACATAGCGGATGATTTCGATGAACGCCTTGCCGACGCGGACATCGATGGCTGGCTGGCTGTCGGGGACGGCGCTGGAGGCGAGTTCGGAGAGGCGTTCATGCCGTTCGGCGACCAACCGCTCCTCGATCGCGGGTGGCGACAGGCCGGTCGCGGCGGCAATCCGATCGATCTCCGCCGGCGGTTCGACGATGTCGAGCAGCGTGATCGTGCCGCCTTGGGCCTGCGCCACAGTGTCGGCCGCCTTGAGCGTGTCCTCATCCGACGCGCCGGCGGAGCAAACAACCACCACACGCCGAAGGGGGCCGGCGGGCGGCGGGGCGGGTGGGCCGGCCATCACGCGGTCAGCTCCCTCTGGCCCTCCGGATCGACCAGTTCGACCGGCGGCGGCTTGGCGTTGCTGAGCACCAGTGCCGCAGCCTGCGACGCGGCGTCGCGGAAAGGCAGCAGGACCAGGTCGGCTCCGGCCGACCGCATCTGTTCGGCGGTCTGCTCGCTATGGGCCGACACGGCGATATGGCCTTCGAAGCGGAGGTCGCGCAGCGAGCGGACGAGCGATCGCCTCGGATCATCGTGGGTCACGCCCGTGTCGTGCTCCGGCACCGCCGAGACGGCCCAGGCCGCACCCTTCAGGGGCAGATGGGCCAGGAACTCCGGGTCGGTCGCGTCGCCATAGACGACATCGAAACCGTGTTCGCGCGCGAAGCGCACGGCCTCCGGATTGAAGTCCACGCCCAGGACGCGCTGACCGGCGTCCCGCAGCTCTTGCGCGATCGCCAGGCCGTAGCGCCCGAGACCAAAGACGACGACCGAATAGGCGGCCCCTTCCGGCCGGCCGGCGTCCTCGACGCGACCGGCCGATCGGCGTTCGAACACGCCCAGTACCGGCTCCAGCCGGTCGTAGAGCTGGTGGGAATAGGTGATCATGTAGGTCGACGCGGCGATCGTAATCAGGCCGACCAGGGTGACCAAGCCAAGCGCCTGTGGCGCGACGTGACCGATCGTCACCCCCATGGCCATGAAGATCAGCGAAAACTCGCTGATCTGGGCGACCGTCAGCCCGGCCAGGAAGCCCGTCCGTTTTCGATAGCCGAGCGCGCCCATGATCGCGAGCACGATCAGCGGGTTGCCGATTAGGACGAACAGGGAGAACACGACCGCGGCAAAGACGCTGGCGCCCAGCACCGAGAGGTCCAGCGAGGCGCCCAGCGCGATGAAGAAGAACAGCAGCAGGAAGTCGCGCAGGGATGAAAGCCGGGCGGCGATGGCCTCGCGAAACGGCGTCGAGGCCAGGGACACGCCGGCCAGCAATCCGCCGAGTTCCTTACCGAAGCCGAGATAGTGGCCGACCGCCGCCAGCAGGGCCGCCCAGGCGATCGCGAAGGAAACCAGCAACTCCGGCGCACGCGACAGGCGCTCGACAAGCGGGTTTGCGAGAAAGCGGATGAACAGGCCGACCGCGATCAGCATCGCGGCGCCATAGGCGAAGACCAACAGCACCTCGCCCAAGGCCCCATCCCCCGCCGCGCCGACGCCGACCGCGGACAAGACTATCATCGCCAGGACGACCACCAGGTCTTGTACGATCAGGAAGCCGAGCGCAATCCGGCCGTGCAGCGCGTTGATCTCGCGCTTGTCGGACAACAGCTTCACGATGATGATGGTCGACGAAAAGGTCAGCGCCACTGCGACATACAGGCTGGTCAGCGGGTCCAGGCCCAGGGCCAACCCGATCAGGAACCCGAAGACGGTGGTAAAGGCGACCTGACCCAGGCCGGTCATCAGCGCCACGGGGCCCAAGGTCCTGACCAGCTTGAGATCGAGCTTCAGCCCGACCAGGAACAGCAGGACCGCGATGCCGAGTTCGGCCAAGAGATCGATATGCTCGTCGGACTGCGCGATATCCAGCACCGAAGGCCCGGCGATAATGCCCACCGCGATGAAGCTGACGATCAGCGGCTGGCGCAGCATCAAGCCGACAAAACCAGCGGCCGCCGCCAGCACCAGCAAGGCGGCGATCTCGTAAAAGATGTAGTCGGTGATGGCCTCAACCATGGCGCACGCGCCTAACCATCACCCGTCGGCGCGCACCCGACCACGGCTCCGCCCCTATCACGTCCGACAGCACACTTTGTGGGCACGCTGCGGAGATTGCGCAGTCTTCATTACTGTCCGTTTCCTTTCGGACCTTTGAGCAGGCACACGCCATATGGGTGCGGGCGGCCAGCGTGTCACTTGACCTGCATCAAGATATCTCAGCGAGCCTCATTCGGCATGACGGCGGTCAATCTCCCGATGCCAGATACGCCGGAGCCCAGTCCGGCGGTGTCCAAACCGCATCCTTGTCGAGCGGGAATGACGGCCGTGGCATGTTCTTGAAGTCGAAGCGCGAGAGCACCGGCGACGTCAGGCCCGGCGTGTCGACCTCGAAGGTCCGTTCGGAGGGAAAGAACGGCGCGAAGCCGGCCCGGAAATGGCCGCGGGATTTGACCACGACGGTGCGCGCCGCGCGCAAATCGAGGCCCAGCATGGTGAAAAAGGCCGGGTCCGCGCATTGCTTGCGCTCGGTCGCCACGACGGCGATCACGCCGCCCAGATCCAGGGCCACCGTCGGCCCCAGGGCCAACTGCCGCCCTTCCCACAAGCCGGGGCTGCCGACCAGATTGCCGTCATGGACCGCCCGCACTTCGGCCGGGCACGAGACCGGCGGCGCGAAGCGGTCGTCCGCCAGGTGATGCCGATTGAAACGCGCCTCGAACTCGGCCCCGGGGCCGAGTTTGGTCGCCTGGGCCGCCAGTTCGGGGTCGATGAACACGCCGTAAAGCGTGTCTTGAACGTCGGCATCCAAAAGGACCTTTAAGAACACCGAGGTGTTGCCGCGCCCGCCGCCACCGGGATTGTCTCCCGCGTCGGAATAGATCGCCGGCAGTTCGTCTCCGGTAACGGCGCGGTCAACCGCCTCCTTCATGGGCATAAGCTGGCGGTCAAAGCGCTGGCGCATGTTCCAGGCGCGTTGGGCAATGTCGGCCGCCAGCGCTTGCGCCGGTTCGACAGCGCCCCGCGCGGTGACGATCACCGCAATGCCGTTCTTCGCCGTGTCGGAAAAGGCAAAGCCGCCGACCACGGAGACGTTCATGATCTCCGGCGTCTGGCGGCTTTGGCCATAATCGATCAGGTCGGCATATGGCCCCTCGGCCGTCAGCAGCGTGACCGAAGGCGGCGTCAAGGGCAGTCGGATGAAGGCGGCCTTGGCCTTTTCGCCGTTGAGCAGGGCCAGGAGATGATCGGCCGCTTCCTCCGCACGCTCCTTCTGATCGACATGCGGGTTGGTCAGGTACGAGATCAGAACGTCGACCGAGCCGACCATGCGGTCGGAGATGTTGGCGTGCAGGTCGACCGTGGCGGCGATCGGCACATCCGGGCCGACCTGCCGCCGCGCCGCCGCCCAGAGACGGCCGTCCGGATCGTCCTCGCCGGTCGCCGTCATGCCGCCATGGGCACAAAAATAGACGGCATCGACATCACCGGCCTGGCTCAGGCGCTCGGTGATTTCGGCCTCGAACCGTTCCAGCAGCGCCTGGTCGATCGGCCCGCCCGGCTCGGCCGCCGCGATCAGGATCGGGACGGGCTGCCAGGCACCGTTTCGGTCCATGCGATCGACGAAGGCCGAAATCTCCGCCGGCAGTGGCGACGGGTCCTGGCGGGCGAGCGTCGGAATGGCCTCACCCTCGACGTAACACAGCCGCCGAAAGTCGTCTTCGATGGTCGGCGGCGCGAAAGCGTTGCTTTCCAGGATACATCCAATCAACGCAATTCGCGGTCCCATAAAGGCGGTCTCCTGTAGCTTCGGCCCGATTGATCGCCCATATTAGGCGGACGATCCTAGATCCCAAGCACACTTCAGTCTTAAGAGCCCGCCTTGCCGACTTCCCACACCCCGGACTCACGGCCGATCAGTCAGGACATGATCGAAACCCTGATCGGGTTTCCGACCGTCAGCCGCGATAGCAATCTCGATCTGATCCACTTCATCCGCGACACGCTGGCCAAGCACGGCGTCGAGTCGCTGATTGTTCCCGACGAAAGCGGACGCAAGGCCAATCTCTACGCCACGCTGGGCCCCACCGACCGGCCGGGCATTTGCCTCTCCGGCCATACCGACGTGGTACCGGTCGACGGCCAGGACTGGGACACCGATCCCTTCCAGGCGGTCGAACGGGACGGACGCCTGTATGGCCGTGGCACGGCGGACATGAAGGGCTTCGTCGCCATCGCGCTCGCCATGGTGCCGACGTTTCTGGCACGCGACCTCGCGACCCCGATCCACCTCGCCTTTTCCTACGACGAGGAAGTCGGCTGCCTCGGCGTCCGCCGTCTGCTAAAGAGGCTGGAGGCGATGCCGATCAAGCCGTCCGCCTGCATCGTCGGGGAGCCGACCTCGATGAAGCCGGTGACCGGACATAAGGGCAAACGCAGCGTGCGCGCCCATGTGCGCGGGCTGGAATGCCATTCGTCCCTGGCGCATCAGGGCGTCAACGCTGTGCACTACGCCGCCGAGGCGATTGCCTTCCTGCACCGAATGGCGCGTGACAAGCGCGACAACGGGCCGTTCGACGAGGCGTTCGATCCGCCCTACACGACCATCCATACCGGCACTGTGCGCGGCGGTACCGCCTTGAACATCGTGTCGCGCGACTGCGTGTTCGAGTTCGAAGTCCGGCATCTGCCTGGGGAAGACCCGTTGCACCTGATCGAGCAGTTTGAGTCCTTCGTGCGGGAGACCCTGGAGCCCGAGATGCGCGAAACCGACCCCGATGCCGGCTTCCGGTTCGAGGAGATGGCCGCGTTCGCCGGCCTGGATACGGAAGAGGAAGAGCCGGTCGTGACCCTGGCCAAGGCGCTGGCGGGCGCCAACGACACCGGCAAGGTCGCCTACGGCACCGAGGGCGGGCTGTTTCAGAAGGCGGGGGTGCCGACGGTGATTTGCGGTCCCGGCTCGATCGAGCAGGCCCACAAGCCCAACGAGTTCATCGCCATCGAGCAGATCCGCCGCTGCGAGGACTTTATGCATCGCCTAGCCGAGAGGGCTGCCGCATGAAAAGCGTGCCGAACGACTATCCCGTCGAACTGACAGCACCGGACATCAGCGCCCACAAGGCCGGCAATACCGGCGTCGACTACTACACCAGTTTTGAGTCCGGAAAGGCCGGCCCTCACGTGCTGGTTAACGCCGTCGTCCACGGCAACGAGCTGTGCGGGCCGATTGCGCTCGACCATCTGTTCGCGACCGGGTTCCGCCCGTCGGTCGGCAAGCTGACCTTGGGCTATGCGAATGTCGAGGCCTACCAAGCCTTCGATCCGGAAGATCCCACGACCACACGGTACCTGGACGAAGACTTTAACCGGGTCTGGGACCTGGCGACACTGGACGGCAACCGCGACAGCCGCGAGCTGCGCCGGGCGCGCGAGATCCGCCCGCTGATCGACACGGTCGACTATCTGTTCGACATCCATTCGATGCAGCACAAGACCCCGCCCCTGATGATCTCCGGACCCCTGGAAAAGGGCCGGGCGCTGGCCCGCGCCATGTCCTCACCGTCCTACGTGGTCAGCGATGGCGGTCATAAGGCCGGCCGGCGTCTGCGCGACTATGGCGGCTTTGGCGATCCGGCCTCGGACAAGAACGCGCTTCTGATCGAATGCGGCCAGCATTGGGAGCGGGATGCCGGTCCGGTCGCGATCGACAGCGTCTATCGCTTTCTGATGCATTTCGGCATGGCGGACCGGGACACGGCCGGGCCGCACCTGCTGCCGACGCCGCCGACGCAGACGGTGATTATGGTCGACCGGCCGGTGACGATCAAAACCGAGGACTTCCGGTTCGCCCAGAAATTCACCGGTATGGAGAGCCTGGCCAAGGACGAGCTCATCGGCTGGGACGGCGATGAGGAGGTCCGAGCCCCGTTCGACGGTTGCGTTCTGATCATGCCGACCCGCCGCACCTGGGTCGGCCAGACGGCGGTTCGGCTCGGGCGGGTGGTGGACGCCGCCTGAACACTGCGGTCGGTGGCTGCCGGCGTGGTCGAGGTGCGGTCTTTCGCGTAGGACGCCTGGTCAGACGGGGAGGCTGATGCACAGACGGCCTGACAATCACCATGTCGAGGGCGACGACGCCGATGCGCGGCCACCCACCACACGTCTGATCATCGGCGGCGCCATCCTGGCGATCTGGCCGTTCAGCAAAATCGTCGGACCGATCGTCATTTTGGCCTCGGACTATTCGACCGGAACGAAAGCCCTGCTGATTGGGCTGTTGTTCACGGTCGTGCCAAAGATCTGCGTGCTCAGCACCGTGCTTGTACTGGGTCGGTCGGGCTTCTTCTGGCTCAGATCAAGGATCATGACATTCCTCGATCCCGTTCTGCCGCCGCAAGAGGTCAGCCGATCACGCTACCGGGTCGGGCTGGTGTTGTTCACCCTGCCCTTCTTCATCGAGTGGTCGTTTCCCTACACCAGCTACGTGCCGGCGGGCATTCCACAGATGGTCTACATTCTGTCCTGGGTCGCGGATTCGATGCTGGTGATCAGCCTGTTCGTGCTTGGCGGCGCGTTCTGGCGAAAGCTGCAGGCATTGTTCATCAGAACGGACCTGGCCGACTTTTCCGCTGTCGGAAAGTCCACATCCATGCCGACCGGCCGGGAAGAGCGGTGGCGGCTGCTCACAGGCGGCGCCCTGATCCTGATCGGTGCCTTGGGCCTGGCCAGCACGCCCTTGATCGGCGTCTCGACCATGTCCTCGGCCTGGCAGTCGCAGCTCTATGGCTGGGCGGCCGTGGGGCCGATCGTGATGTTCATCGCGGCGGCGCTGATCGTTCGGCGCAGCCGCGCGACACGGTTGATCGCGATGATGACGCAAGGCCTGCCGGAGACGGTCGGCCGGACGCGCCACATCGTCGGCATGGTCATGTTCGTCACGCCGATCATTTTCGGTTTCTCGATCCCGCATTTGGCCGACGCCATTCCGGGCTATGCCACCAATGGCGTCATCTTCGGTCTGGTCGGCAACGCGGTGCTCCTGGCCAGCCTCGTCGTGCTCGGCGGCGGCTTTTGGGGCAAGTTCGAAGCGCTCTATGTCCAGCGCGCCACCATCCGATCGGCATAACGGCCGATCAGGCTAGCGGGCGGCCCTGAGGCCCGCGAGTTGCCGGCCTGAACCGTCGCACAAGCCCCTATACGCTGCCCGTCAGGCGTGCAGACGGGCGCCTTTGGTGATCTTGTCGACGATCTTCTTCTGATCGCGCATCGCCAACCCGACGATGCGCATGTCGTCGGGCATTCGTCTTTTCACGGTGGCGCGGTTGGCCGCATCATGCCCGGTTTCAAACATGTCCTCGATATAGATCGCCAGGCCCACATTGCGGTCCAGGCCCCGCCGGTGGATCTTGGCCATCGTCTCATGATCGGCGCTCAACACGATCACCGGCTGCGCCGACAGCCTGCTGTAGGTGTTGCCCGCAGCGTCCTCGTAGGCCTCCCCCGCGATTCCCGGGTTTTCGGCCAGAATGCCGCTGGTCAGAAACGCCGTGACATTCAGCTTTTGCCACACCGCCAGATCATCGCGGACGATGATCGCGATTTTGGTGTCGAACATGGTGCCAGCCCCTTGGCGCCCAAATCGGGAACAGAGGATCGCTTAGCGGACGCCGCCTGAGAGACTGCCATCCGACCCGCGCGGGCTTCAATGGTGCCGCGACGAAACATGCCCCCAACGATCCGCCGGGGGCATGCTCGCCATCAGGGCGGCCAGGTTGGCGACCGCCGCCCGTCCGAACCGTGGCTATGGGAGGATCAGGCCAGATAGCTCTGCATCGGCTCCCAATACCGGACCTTCCAGCCGGCGGCGACCATCTCCGCCTTGTCGTCGTCGACGCCTGCATGGTCGAGGATCAGGCGGGTCTCGTCGCCCTCCGGCATCAGCTCAAAGCGGACGACCGAATAGCGTCCGTCCTCCCAGTTCGCCACCCGCCAGGCTTGAACGATGCGTTGATTGGGCACCAGTTCGATGTTCCGGCCCTCGATTTGGCCGTCATGGCAGGTGAAGGTGCCTCCCGGTTCGCGACTGATCTCCGCCTTGGCGTTGGTGAAGGAACCGTGCTGGTCGGCGTCCATCAGCGCCTCGTAGACACGGTCGGGGCTTGTCTTGAAGATCACTTCCTGATGGATGGCATCTGACATAGTGGCTTCTCCCATGCTGAAGGGTTTGACCGGACCATCGGGCTCGGCTACATTAAACTATATGGTTAACTAATGTGAAATCGACATGCTGGCAAGCGCTTTGATCAACGAGGATGTCGATGAAGATCGGCTGGATTTGGTCCTGCGCGCGATTGCCGACCGGACGCGGCGGGCGTTGCTGGCCCGGCTTGTGCAAGGCCCGGCCCGGGTGACCGACCTGGCGGCACCGTTCGACATGTCGCTGGTCGCGGTCTCGAAGCACTTGAAGGTTCTGGAGCGGGCGCGGCTGATCGAGCGGGACATCGAGGGGCGGGTCCATCGCTGCTCGTTCCAGGCCGAACCCTTGCGCGAGGTCGAGCGCTGGCTGGATCATTACCGGGTCTTCTGGACCGACACGCTGGACGCCTTGGCGCGGCATGTGGAGGACGATGGTGACCAGACCGGCAATTCGGACGACATCAAGGAACAGGCGTCGTGACACAGAGCGAGGCCGCGACCACGCGTCATGATCAGAAGTCGATCACCCTCGTCGTGCGCCGCACGGTCCGGGCCAGCGCCGAGCGTCTTTTTGCGGCCTGGACTCAGCCCGACGAGCTCGTCCGCTGGTGGGGGCCTTCGGGCATTACCTGTCCGAAGGCGGACGTCGACCTCAGGGTCGGCGGCACGTACCGCATCGCCAACGAACAGCCGGGCCAGCCCCTGCTCTGGATCGTCGGCGAGTTTGAACGGATCGAGCCACCGCGCATTCTGGTCTATAGCTGGCGGCTGGAGCCAGGACCGGGCAACAGCGAACGCGTCTCGGTCCGCTTCGTGCCGAAAGACGCAGGAACAGAGGTCATCATCACGCACGAACGCATCGCCAGCGAAGCCGACCGCGACGAGCATCAGCAGGGCTGGTTCGGCTGTCTGGACGGGCTGGCGGCGCTGGTGGAGGCCTAGCCCCTATTTGTCATCAAGAACGTACGGCGTCGCGGTCCTACCGGGTGGGAAGATGGCGGACGGCATCGCCGGTCCGCCGATTGGCAACAACGAGATCATATTGCGTTTGAAGGTTCAGCCAGAACTGCGGCTCGGCGCCAAACCAATGGCCCAGCCGCAGCGCCGTGTCACCGGTGATGGCGCGCTTGCCCGCAATGACCTGGCTGACCCGGTTGGCCGGAACGTCGATCTGGCGGGCAAACTCCGTCGGCGTCACGCCAAGTTGGTCCAGCTCATCCTTCAGGATTCCGCCGGGATGCACCGCTCTCATTAACATTGGCGCTCCTCGCCGCTAGGTGTCGTCTTTAATCCAATCGTCATCAAACACCGTTCGTCCCATCCCTGAAAAGCGCCGGATGCGGTCGAGTTCGGACTCCAGTCTCTGGCGGCGGCCGGCGGACAGCTTTACCTTCGGTTCCAGCCATAGACCGGTGACGGACAGGGTGTCGGCGTCGCGCTGGCACTTCATGTCCAGGCGGCCGATCAACCTGTCCCCTTCCAACAGCGGGAAGACGTAGTAGCCGTAGCGCCGCTTGGCGGCCGGCACGAAAACCTCGATCCGATAGTGATAGTTGAACAGGCGGTAGGTGCGGTTGCGATCGCGGATCAGCGGGTCGAACGGGCTGAGGATGCGCAGGCGGCCTGGCGGTTCGGGCACCGACGCGATGGTGTGCTCGATATCCGGGCGCGCGAATGAGCGGCGGGGTTTCGAGCCGTCCGCGGTTTCGATCTCGACGGGCACAAGCGCCGTCCCCAGGCGCGCCTCGCACCAGGCCTTGGCCTCGGCCGGCGTGATCAGATCCCAAAAGGCGGCGATTTCACCGGACGTGGCGGTGCCCAGCCGGTCGAGTGCACTGGCACAGGCCCAGTCGACAAACGCCTCCTCAGAAACATCCTGGCCGGCGAGATCCGGCGGGATGACCCGTTCGGTCAGGTCATAGACCTTCTGAAACGCCTCGCGGCGGGTGACCGCGAGCGCGCCGGTGCGCCACAGGACCTCAAGCGCGGTTTTCGAAGGATGCCAGTTCCACCAGCCCGCGCCATTCTCTTCTCCGCCGCCGTTTCCACCATTGTTGCCCGGCGCCATGTGGCGCGACATGGCGGGGCCGTCTCGCACGATGCGCTCCAGGACCTCGGCGAAATCCCGCTCCGAGACGCCGGGCCGCCATTTTTGCAGCCGCTCGTGCAGGCGCCGATGCTCTCGCTCAAAGCGCTGGCGCCAATAGGGGTGGAACCGGGTGGGAATGATCGAAGCGTCATGGGTCCAGTTCTCGAACAGGGTCCGGTCCCGCTCCAACAGGCGCTTCAGATGCGCGCGCCGATAGGTCTGGTTGCGCGCGAACAGGATCATGTGATGGGCCCGCTCGACGGTCGAGATGCTGTCGACTTGGACGAAGCCGATCCGCTCGATCAGCGCCAGCAGGCCGTCGCGGGTGAGCTTGCGGGATGGCGGCTGAGACAGCCCCTGCCGATCCAGCAGCAGCCGGCGCGCCCGGCGATTGTCGATTCTGACCACCATGGTCTGGTTGTAGCCGACGCATTGCCGTGCCGCGAGCGCGCGCGTGCTTCAGACCGCACGCTGCTGACGGTCTGCAGTCAGAAGACGCTTCGAAAGCAATGGACAGATGATGCCGCAGGGGCCCTGCACGATCCGGCACAGGATCCCCGCAGTTGTCGAGGACGTGGTCGTCGCCATCCGGGAACACAGCGGGTGGACCGAGTTGCCGACCTGCTCGAAATAGATCTCGTGGAGATCGGAAACCCCAAGCCACCCGATGTCGAACGGTTTGATCACCAGATACTGATGTCCCACCCCGCTCGCAACCATGGCCCGCCCCGTGCCGTCAAGTGATCGTCTTCAGGGGGCGACGATCGCTTGAGGAATGGGCGGGCCATGGTCAAGGCCGCGTCATGCGATCCCCGACGGCGCGGAGGGGCAACGCCGCCGACGGATCGCTGATCGCGTCCCCTGTGCTTAAGCGCGGCGCATCAGAGGCCGGAACGCTGAGGCAGTCCGACGAACAGGTGCACGTGGCTGTTGTAGCCAAAGTCACCCGGCAGCGCGCCGTAGGTTTCGCCGTCGCTGTGCCAGGCGATGGCCAGGCCGGCCATCAGATGCTCGCCGGAGAGCTGCAGGCACGGCGCCATGCTGCGCACGAAGTGGGCATTGCCGGACGCATCCGCCTGAAACACGCTTTCCGAACCGTCGCGGTTGCCGAACGGCAGGTCGTAGGTGCCGATGAACGGGTCGGTCGGCGGCGAGGCCATGTAGAAATTCCACATGGTATAGACACCGTCGGGCACCAGGCCGGTGAAGGTGATGTCGATCTCGCCTTCGCCGTCGACGCAGGCGTAGCTGCCGTGCCCCTCGGCACCCAGCCAGTCGCCGAGCGTCATGCCCAGATCCTGGCCAATCGGATAAGGTCCGACGGCCATCGGATCGAACGGATCATGCGGCACCATTTCGGCCGATGTGTAGACCGGTGCGCCCAGGTCGCGATCGCCAGGCGTGGCGCGCCACACCCCGGGCTGCCCGTCGCGCCGGACGAAAACGTCCTGCTCGGTCATCTCAGCCCCGATATGGTCGACGAAGGTCAGTTCGATTTCGACCGGGCCGTCATAGGCGGTCTCGCTGGCATGCGCCGCACCGCCGGCAATGGCGAGCGCCACATAGGCGGTCATCAGCTTGTGCATAAAGGTCATTCCCCTAACTCCAAATCCCTTGGTTGGTGGATCAATCGGCGACTGGAAGGCCGCTCGGCACGGCCGTGGGGACCAGATGATCCAACTCACGGCTCGTCGGGTCCGTCAGCGCGTGCAGGAAGGCGAGAAGATCGTCGATCTCCTCATCACTCAGCGTGCGGGACGGCAACTCGTTTGCATCGGCAATGCTGCCGCGCAGGGCGTCGGTCTGCTGAACCCAGCCATCGCGCAACGCATGGTCAGCCCGGCGCGCGGGATTGACCGGGTCGAAGCGCAGTTCGGAACCCTGCCCTGTGGGCTCGATCACGGTAGCGGCCGGCGACAGCAGCGCCTGGTCGATGTCGTACGCCTCCAGCGCGGCCACGGGATCGAGGTGGTGGCGCACGACGCCTTCCAGCGTGGCGTAGGCACCGGCATGCCCCCAGGGGCCGGTCAGGGCGACATTGCGCAAGCTGGGCGTGCGGAACCGATAAAGGTCGGCCGGGTCGAAGGTGACCGCGTAGCGGCCGAAATCTTCCAACCGGGCGTGGAAGCCGGTCGCCCGCCAATAGCTGTCGTCGCGACCATGCCCACGGCCGGGGCCGATCTGCGGCATCGCGATGGCGTGGAAACCATGGTCGGTCTGCAGGGCACCCGAATGGCATGCGGCACAGCCCGCTTCGCCGTAGAACAAGTCCATCCCACGTTGCGCTGTCGCCGGCAGCACGGTCGGGTCACGCTCACGCAAATAGACATCGAACGGACTGTCATCGGCGCGAAACGCCGTCGCCTCGAAGGCCGCTATGGCATTGGCCGCGTGAACGAAGGTGATCTCATCGGCCTGGTCGATCTCCGGAAAGGCCTCTTGGAACAGGGCGACATAGTCCGGGGTCGCGCGCAGGCGTGAGGCCAGTAGATCCCAGGCCCCGCCGGGACCGCCAAGCCGATTGGTGGCAACCGCGTCGGCGATTTCGTTTTCGCCTTCATGGCCGGCCATCTCTTCTTCCGACAGCACGGGAAACATCGCCTGCGCCGCCAGCAAGTTGTCGAGGCCCGGCGGCAGTTGCTCGCGCGCCGGCGTCCAAAACCCGGTGCCAAGCGACCCCACGGTGTCGGGCTCGACCCGACCGTCGTGGAACATCGTGACGTATTCACGCGCACCGATGTTGAACAGCGCGGGCGAATTGCGCGGGATACGGCCCAGCACCGGCTGGTCCGGGCCGGCCGCGCGATCGGTCCCCAGCCCCGTGGCACCTTCGCCGATCGACAGCGACACGGCGTCGGCGCTGGCAAGGCTTGGATGATGGCAAGTGGCGCAGGAGATGTTGCGGTTGCCCGACAGGATCTTGTCGAAGAACAGCGCGCGGCCGAGTTCGACCACCTCTGGCGGCGGCGTGCCGTCATCGAGAAAGTCGCCGTCGGTCAGCGGTTCTATCTCCGCTACCGGATCAGGCGCCTGCGGCCTGGCAACCGCGACCACGGCGACCGCTGCGACAACGGCCAGCGCGGTTCCCGTCATCCAGCGCAATCGGGTTGGCTTCCTGTCGTCCATGGTTGGCTCCTTCCTATTTCAATAGGCACGGGGCACGGTCGAGTGCCGGGGACTGGCGCTCCGCCAGTCGAGACGTATCCGTGATGGGGTTTTTGGTAAGCGCGCTTACTGGCTGCCAGACCTATGAAGCCAAGCGCTGCTCCGGCGGCACGGCCACGCCGTCCAGAAAAGCCGACAAATGGTTCGACAGCGCATTTGCATCGTCGCCAGCACCGTCGATAAGCGCCGACTTCCGACGTCGCAGGAACTGCAGGCCCAGGACGTAGAGGCCCGGCGCGTCAACCACACCGCCATCGTGACGCAGCCCGCCCTTGCGGTCGAATACCGGCACGTGCAGCCAGGAATAATCGGGCCGATAGCCGGTCGCCCAGAGGACCGTCTGGATGCCGCTTGACGCAAGATCCAGGGCCAGCGTCGGGTTTTCGTCGACCGTCGTCGGCGGCAGCCGGTGCGGTTCGCCCACCTCGCCGTCGAGCCCGTTCATGGTCGCCCATGCATCGATGGTATCGAGCAGACGACCCAGCTTGAGATCGGACAGGGCGCAGTGATTGCGTAACGAGCCTGAGAACTGCAGCTTGGTATCGTTGATGCCGACCAGGCGGCCGACGACTTTGACACCGGTCTCTTGCAGCGCGTTCAGGTCGATGGTCTCGCGTTCGGGCGAGCCGACAAGTTGCAGCGACGGTACGCGCCGCGCGCGTTCGATATCGTCGACATGGCTGTAATGCTGGTCGAGGACGCCGGCGGCGTCCATCCACCATTGGATGTCGCGCCCGCGGTACATGCGGGGTGCCCGGATATGCTCGCCCGTGGACAGCGTCACTTGCCGGCCGGAGCGCTGGATCTCGTTGGCGAGTTGGACGCCGGATGCCGCCGCGCCGACGACCAGCACACCGCCGTCGCGAAGCTGATCGGGATTGCGATAGCCGAGGGGTGTGACCGTGTCGATGGTGCCCGGCAGCGCGTTGACCAGCCTTGGCACGCTCGGCAGGTTGCAGGCGCCGGTCGCGATGACCAGGGTCTTGCAATGCCAGTCCACCCGGTCGGTGACGACCAGATAGCCCGTCTCCGTACGGCGGACGGAGATAACGTTGGTGCCGGTCTCGACAGGGGCCGTGATGTGTTGGGCATACCGGTCGATGAAGGCAACCGTCTCCGCCATGGTGGCGTAGCCGTCCGGATCGCCGACTCCGCCTTCTTCGCCCAAACCGGGCAGGCGGCGTTGCCAGTTGGGCGTCAACAGGCGAAGCGAGTCCCAACGCTCGGTGCGCCAGGTGTTGGCGACCTCGCCACGCTCAATGACCACATGGTCGATCGAACGCTCCGCAAGGCACCGGCTCATCGCCAGGCCGGCATGGCCGGCACCGATGATCACAGTCGTGATGTTTCGCATGGGACTCGCGCCTCTTGCTGTCGCTGAGGTCAGGCGACCTCGACGATAACGTTCGTGGGGTTGGTGATGACGTCGAAGACCGCCGAACGCTTCTGCGCCTGGGCGACCAGGGCCTTGATATCGTCGGGCGAGGCGTCGGCATCGATCTTGTAGTTGACCCGGATCGCCTGGAAGCCGTTCCGCACGTCGCTGTCGATGCCCAGGATGCCCTGGATGTCCATCGTGCCGCTGATCTCGGCGACGACCGAGCGAAGCTGGATCTTGCGATGCTGCGCGATCGCGGCCATGCCGGCGGTCAGGCAGGAAGCCAACGCCACCAACGCGATTTCGGCCGGCGTGACGCCATTGTCCTCGGAGGCAAAAAGCTCCGGATGGTCGGCGTCATAGACGAATTTCTTCTTGTGCTTCTGCTCCTCACCCAACCCGAAGAAGCTCTCGACGGACGACTGGGTGTACGTGCCGCGCACCCATGCACACGACGCGCGCCATTCGAACTGGGCACCTTCCGGGGTCGCCGTCAGCGCCTCGCGGGCGCCGATCAGTGCTTCCACATTCACGCCGTTATCGACGCTTTCCATGTTTACGGTCATCTATGTTCTCCTCGTCATGCCTGTTCTGAAAACGGAGCCCGGCCGGCGGCAATGACGAATTCGCCCGGGATCCGGTAACCATCGCCAACCCGGTAGGCCGCGATGGAATCGAGGTATTCGGCGTGGACGGCCTGCCGGGTCGCCGTATCGAAGCGGCTGTAGGCAAGCGCGACCGGTCCGCCGCGGAAGACGGCGGCCAGCGCCTCGTCGGCGTCGGCGTACTGCAGCACGGTGGAAATGCGCCGATGACGGACGTCGACGAAGCCGGCGCTCAGAAACGCGCGGGCAAGCATGTCCTTGGTGCCGAGATGAAAGAACAGCGGGCAGACTTCCGATGCGACCCTGGCGTCGGTGATCGGAAAGATCTCCGCCCAACCGCAGCCTTGGCGCGCACCCCACACGGCCGCGGCGGCACGACCGCCGGGCTTCAGCGAACGCAGCATTTCGCGCAACGCCTCCACCGGGTCCGGCACATACATCAGGCCCAGACCACACAGGGCCGCGTCGAAGGTCGCATCGGCGAACGGCAGGGCCTCGGCATCGCAATGCTCAAAGCTGGCGTGCGGGATGCCCCGCTCGGCCGCGATGTGCCGGGCGACCTCGATCATGCCCTCGGAGATGTCGGTGCCGACCACCTTGCCGCTGCGGCCGACAAGCGCCGCCGCGCGAAAACTGACCAGGCCGGTGCCGCAGGCGACGTCCAAGACGCGATCGCCCACCCGCGGCGCCGCCATGTCGAGCATCAGGGACTGTGCCGGCTCAAGCTGGTCGCGCCAGCCCTGCTCATAGTCATCCACCGCGCGGTCCCAGCCATAACGCTGGACGCGGCGCTGCAATCTTGCATCCATGGGGTCAGTCCTCGGCGGCGTTCACGCGATGGCTGCGCCGCAGCGGGATGGGCTGACCAAAGACGTCGAGGTAGGGGCTGTAGCGCTCCGCCAGGTCCAGCAGTTCCTCGATCTTCTCTTCAGGCGCAGGGCTGCGGATGGAGACGGTGTATCTGACCTCGCCATAGCCGGGGCGGATCTCGTCGCTCATGCCCAGTTCGCCCCTGGCGTCGAAGTCGGCCTGCACGTCGACCTCCAAGGCCTCGATCGGCACATCGAGGCGGGCGGCCCAGCGCGTGATGCCGAGCACCAGGCAACTCGCCAGAGCGGCCCGGCCCAGCACACCCGGCACGGGCGCGGTTTCGGTGCCGCCGACCTTGGCGATCATGTCCGCCGCCAAGCGCCACTTGCCTTCCTCGATCTCGCAGCGCGTGCCCTCGACCAGGCGCGCCTTGGTGGTCGCCGTCAAAAAACCGCGCGAGGGCCTCTTGGTCAGGGTTTGAACGTTGCGTTCAAAGATCTGACCAATGGTTTCTTGGTCCATCGTCAAAAACCTCTTCGGTCAGCACAGTGCGCCCGCCGTTGCGATTACGGCGGCGGTGCCGGTCATCGTTGGGTGGAGTAAATGCCCGCGACGGACCCGAAAAACCTGAAGAAGGCCGACTGAATTTCTGAAGCCTGCGCGTCGCGATCCCCTGGGTACGCACGCCCAAGGATCGGAAATTCTTTATGAATTACAGGGGATTATAGGCGTGCGAGGCGCAAGCTGGCGGAGGCCGGCGCCCGCTAGCGACCGTCAATCAGCCGTGAATGGCGCCATTCAAAACAGCGATTTGAAGTCTTCAGTCGCGCCGACCAGTTCGGCGATCATGCCATCATCCATCGGCGAATGGGCGCCGTTGGGAACGATCCTGAGGTCCGACTTCGGCAACGCCTTGTGCAAGTCCCAGGCCGATACCATCGGGCAGATCACATCGTAACGGCCCTGCACGATCCGGCACGGCATCTCGGCGATCGCCGCGCTGTTCTCCAGAACGAAATTCTCGCTCGGCAAGAAGAAGTCGTTGTGGGTGAACAGGCACTCGATGCGCGCGATCGACAGGGCCGAGGCGTCGTTGGTCATCTCATTGATCGCCTGCTCGTCGGGGATCAGCGTCATCGTCGACGCCTCCCAACGCGCCCAGGATTGGGCCGCTATCTTTCGCACGGCCTCATCGTCGCTGGTGAGAAGTTTCAGATAGGCGGCGACGGTCGTTTCCGCCTCGACCCCTTCGATGCCCGCCTGGTACCGCTCCCACGCATCCGGATAGATCTCCGACGCACCGCCGGGTTCGTGCAACCAGGCGATCTCCGACGGCCGGCCGAGAAAGACGCCGCGAATGATCAGGCCGCTGACGCTCGCCGGATGGGCGATGGCGTAACAGAGCGCCAGCAGACTGCCCCAACTGCCGCCCATGACGAGCCACTTGTCGATGCCGAGATGGCGCCGCAGCTTCTCCAGATCCTCGACGATGTCGGCGGTCGTGTTCTCGCGGATTTCCGCATGTGGCGTGCTGCGCCCGGCGCCACGCTGGTCGGGCAGGACGACGCGGTAGAAGGACGGATCGAAGAACCGCCGATAGCCGGGCAGGATGCCAACACCGGGGCCGCCATGCAGAAACAGCGCCGGCGTACCCTCGGGATTGCCAACCTGTTCATACGTCAGGGTATGGAGATCCGAGACCTTCAGCCGGCCGGTGTCGTAGGGCTCGATCTCGGGAAACAGTGCCATGCCCGTCATCAGGGATCGCGCCCTCTCGTTCTTTCTGTTGCGGAGCAGATCTGGCCGGTCAGACGCCGATCCCGGCCAGCAGCGCGCCATCCACGACAAAATCGGCGCCGGCGCAGAAGCTGGAGCGTGGACCGGCCAGAAAGGCGATGACCTCGGCCACCTCCTCCGCCTGCGCGACCCGGCCGATCGGGTGCGACAGGCCGAAGCGGCGGATCATTTCCTCCATGCCAACCCCTTCCTCATCCAGCTCTCGCGCCGAGAGTTCGAGGATTGGCGTGCGGACCGAACCGGGGCTGACCGAGTTGACCCGGATGCCGTGCTGGGCGCAGTCGACGGCCATGGCCCGGGTGAGGACGTGCTGGGCGCCCTTGGCCGTGGCATAGGCCAGAACCTTGTTCTGGTTGGCGTAACCCTGAACGGACGCGACATGGATGATCGCGCCGCCGCCCCGCTCGCGCATCGAGGGCGCGCACAGATGGCTGGTCATGTAACAGGCACGCAGATTGACCGCCATTACGCGGTCCCAGTGTTCCGGCGTCGTGGTCTCGATGTCGCCGTAGGTCTGGATGCCGGCGCAGTTGACCAGAATGTCGATGCCGCCCTTGTCCGCGATGACGCCTTCGATCCAGGCCGTCAGCGCCGGGTCGTCGGTCAGGTCCAGCTCGGTGATGGCGACGTCCAGCCCTTCGGTCGCGGCCACCGCTGCCTGGTTAGCCGCCGGATCGATGCCGCAGGCCGCGACGTAAGCGCCACCCTCCGCCAGCCGTTTGATCGTCGCCAGCGCGATGCCGCTGGTGCCCGTAACGATCGCGATCTTGCCTGCGAGTTCGTCCTTCATGGTCTCACTCTCTTAGCCGTTCCAGCCGAATCGGTTTTCCGGCAGACCGGCAGCACCTGGTTCTAGCGCGAACAGGCCGCCGGCCAGCCTTTCCCCTGGTCCACGATTGACGCTGGCGGTCGTCACGTAAAGGGTCGTGAGCCCGGGGCCACCGAAAGTGCAGGTGGTGACGTTCGAAACCGGCAGGTCGATCACCCGGTCGACCCGACCCTCGGGGTCGACCCGCACGACGCAGCCGCCATCCCAGCGGCAGTTCCACAAATGCCCTTCGGCATCCATGGTCGAACCGTCAGGCAGGCCCCGATCGAAGCCGGCGAAGAAGGGCCGGTCGTTCGAGATATCTCCGCTGTCGGGATCGACGTCAAAGACGCGGATCTCATTTTCCAGCGTGTCGCCGAAATAGAACCGGGTACCGTCCGGGCTCCAGCACAGGGTATTGGAAACGCCGATACCCTCGCGCCAAACGCTGGACCTGCCGTGAGGTGAGATCCGGTACAGGACGCCGTGGCCTGCCGCGACATCGCCTTGCTCGCCGTCCGACAGCACGTTGTTCTTCATCGATCCGACCCAGAAGTCGCCCATAGGGTCGGGCCGCCCATCGTTCAGCCGCACGTTGGGCCAGCCCGGCAGTTCCCAGCCGAAAGGCGTTCGGCTGTCGTCCTCCGGCCGCCACAACAGAAGGCCGGAGCCTGTCGCCACCAACAGCGTGTCGTCGCGCCGGGTCAGGGACAGCGCCACCACCGGCTCGTCGAAGTGCCAGCTTCTTGTCGCTGCCGAGCCGGGGTGATGGCGATGGACCAGGAACCGGTTGATGTCGACCCAGTAGACCGCATCGTCAGACGCCGCCCAGGTCGCCGCCTCGCCGCACCAATCGCCGACCGGCGCGATACAGATAGGCCCGGTCATCACGCCACCTCCCTCGCTCCCGGCCGCTCCCAGCTTGCCGGGTTTTCCATCACCTGGCCGATCAGCGCCTTCATATAGCCGATGGCGTAGGCCATGCCGGCATGCCAGGGCGCGCCGCAGACCAGTTCCGGCGTGTGATCGGGGATCAGCACACCGTCATAGCCGTGGCCGGCCAGGATACGGATGATGCGCGCCATGTCGATGTCGCCCTCGTCCAGAAAGACCTCGTGATACTTGGGCACCGCACCCTTCACATTGCGGAAATGGATGTAGCCGATGCGGTTTTGCGCCGCGCACTGGGCGACCACGTCATAAACGGCGCCGCCGCCCATTTCCTGGACCGATCCCAGACAAAGCTCGGCCTTGTTGGCGGGGCTGGGGTTCAGCGCGAAGGCCCGGTGGTAGGTGTCGGGCCGGTTGATCAGGCGGGCGGTGCCGCGCAGCCGGTCCATCGGCGGATCGTCAGGATGGGCGGCCAGCACGACACCCGCCTCCTCGGCGACCGGCAACAGTTGGTCAAGGAACCAGGAGTAGCGCTGCCACAGCGTGTCGCTGTCCACAGCAGGAACCGTCTCGCCGGGCGTTCCGTCCCGATATCGCATGTTCCAGACCATGCCGTCCGGGATCGGCTCCTGCGGGTCGATCGCATCGATGTCGAAGCCAACCGACATGGCGCCGCCCCGGGCGAACGGCCCGCGCGACCAGCCCCAGACACCGGCGAGCGAGAAGTTGTAGCCGATGCACGGCACGCCGGACCGGCCGGCATCGCGCACCATCTGCTTCAGACCATCCATCTGTCGGTCCTTGTCCGGCCCATCGAGCAGGATGTCTGACCAACCCGCCACCGGCAGGTTCTCGATCGCGGCCAGCTTCAGGTCGTGCTGGCCCAGCCTGTCGATCAGATCGCGGAACGTGTCGAACGACCAGGTCGCGGCGCCCGCGCGGCCCCAGCCGCCGCCATCGCCGCTGGACAGCTCCGGTTCGGCCGAAAAATAGTCCTCCAGATGGGCGACCACGTGGCTGACGCCCATTTGGCGGGCGAAGGCGAAATGCTCGTCGTTCAGCATCTGGCGATAGAGCCCGAGGCCGATTTTCATGGGCGGTGTCCTCGTTCGGGTCGGCGTGGTTGGTCAGGCGGCGTAGTCGGGCGCGATCAGGGCCGGGTCCGCCAGGCCAAACCGGTCGACCGCATGGGCCACGCCACGCAGTTCAGCCAACCCCTTCAAACGTCCGACCCAGGAATAGCCCGGCAAGGCGGCATGGGCCTGATCGGCGTCGAACAGCGCGCCGTGATCCGGGCGCATGGGGATCGGCGGCCGCGTCTCGCCCTTCGCGGCCCGTCGCGCCTCCTCGGCCATGAAGACGCGCACAATGTCGACCAGGGGCGAGCCAGCGCGCAGATGCTCGTCTTCAAAGAACGAGCCGTCATCCTCCAGCGTCACCAGCCTCAGATGCGTGAAGTTCACCCTCGGCGCCAGCACCCGCGCCATGGAGACGAGATCGTTGTCGGGCCGGGAGCCGAACGATCCGGCGCAGAAGGTGATGCCGTTGGCCGGCTCCGGCACGGCGTCCAAGAAGGCACGGCAGTCCTCCAGCGTACTGACCACGCGCGGCAGGCCGAACAGGGAATAGGGCGGATCGTCGGGGTGAATGCCCAGCCGCACGCCCTCCTCCACCGCCACCGGCACAACGACCTTCAGGAAGGCGATCAGGTTGTCCCGAAGCGTCGCGTCGTCGATGCCCGCATAGCCCTCGATGCGCGCGCGGATACCCTCGCGGTCGTGGCTACCCTCGCCGCCCGGCAGGCCCTGGATGACGGTTTTTTCCAAACGCGCGATGGCCGCATCGTCAAACGCGGCGGCCAGTCGCTCGGCCCGTTCGATAACATCGTCAGTATAAGCGTCGCGTGCGCCGGGACGCTCAAGCACGAAGACGTCATAAGCGGCGAACTCGGCCGTATCGAAGCGTAGTGCCGACGACCCGTTGGCCAGCCGGTAGGTGAGATCGGTCCGCGTCCAGTCGACGACCGGCATGAAATTGTAGCAGATGGTCGGCACGCCGGCGCGGGCGACGCTGCGCAAGGTCGTGCAATAGGCGTCGACATCCCGTTCCCAATCGGAGGTACGGCGCTTGATGGCGTCGGTCACGGGAATGCTCTCCACCACCGACCAGGCGAGGCCGGCGGCCTCGATCTCCGCCTTGCGTGCGGCCACCTCGGCTTCGGTCCAGGCATCGCCGCGATAGTTCTCATGAATGGCGGACACGATGCCGGTCGCGCCGGACTGACGAATCTGGTCCAACGAAATCGGGTCCGACGGACCGAACCAACGCCAAGTCTGTTCCATATGCTCGCTCTCGTGAGAAGGGCCGAACGGCCATCGCCTGTCTTGTCTATCAAGGGTAGGCCAGCCTGATCGCAATAGACAACCTTATTGTTGGACCAGATGAGCTGGCATCTCTGCCCGTCAATCAACCACAACTCGCCTATGCGCCTATAACACGCTGTTTTAGATCATGAAAATGTCCCGCCACTCATTTTCGACTTGGCGTTTGCGGATTGACCATTGCGTCAAGATTGATCGCAATCTATCATCTGGCCCAACAAATAGAGCCATCCAATCTTGGACTTGTCCGGTGTTCGACCGAAGGATTCGATGATTTCCGCAGTGGAAAATGAGCCGAGCGAGCGCGGCACGTCGGCCGTTGACATCGTGGTCCAACAAATCAAGGCCTACATCCAGGAACACGGTTTGGGCCCGGGCAGCCAGTTGCCGTCGGAGCGTGAGGTCGGCCTGATGTTCGACGCCTCGCGCAACACGGTTCGCGAGGCGTTTCGCACCTTAAAGGCGTTCGGCGTCGTCGATGTCCGCCCCAAGGTCGGTGCGGTGCTGGTCGACGCCAAGATGGACGCGGCGCTGGACCTGTTCTCGTTCCACCTGACCTTCTCTCGTGAAGCCTTCCGCGATGTCCAAGGGTTTCGCAAGCTGATCGAGGTCGGGTCCTACGATGCCATCGCGGCCCGCATCGGGCCCGCCGATATCGCGCATCTGCGCAGCCTGAACGACGCCATGGGCCGGGCCGAAACCGCGCAAGCGATGGCGGAGATGGACTTCGCCTTTCACCACGATCTGCTGGCGATCGCCGGCAACGAGACCGTGGTGAAGATCTATCAGATCATGAAGCCGATGATTTCGCGGCTGATGGAAACCGGTAAGGCCATCGGCAGCAACGCGCCCACCATGCGCACGCATGCGGAGATCGCCGATGCGCTGGAGGCCGGCGACCGGTTGGCCTTCCAGTATCTGATGAGCAGCCATCTGGATCACGGGCTGGCCTACATCCCGGCCACCGGCGCCCGTGCCTCGACTTCGTCCCCCCAACAAGCCGATAACTGACAGGAGAGAACGACCATGTGCAGATCCCTCATCAAGACCGTTGCCGCGACCGCGATTGCCGCCGCCCTCTCGGTTCCCGCCATGGCGCAGGACATCAGCGTCGCCGCCGTCGTGTTCCAGCAGGACCAGTTCTTCCGTACCATCGAGTTGGGCATGGAGGCGGCGGCCGAGGCCGCCGGCGTGGAACTGCTGCAAGGCAATTCCGACTCGCGCCTCGATCGTGAGATCAGCCTGATCGACACCTACATCGCGCGCGGCGTCGATGCGATCGTGATCTCGCCGATTTCGGCCACCGCGTCGATCCCGGCGCTGCAGCGTGCGCACAATGAAGGCATCGTGATCATCACCTACAACTCCGCCATCGATGCGGACTTTCCGGCCAGCTATCTGAACTCGTCCCAGCGGGATCTGGGCGAGTCGACCGGCGCCATGGCCAATGCCTTCATCGCCGAACAGTTCGACGGCGAGGCCAACATCGCGACCTTGGGCTTCGCCGCGCTGCTGCCCGAAATCTCCGGCGATCGCGTGAACGGCTTCCTGGACGTGGCCGGAGACGGCAACACGCTGAACATCGTCGCCCAGCAGGATGCCTGGCTGGCGGAAGATGCCGTCCAGGTCGCCGGCGACATCATCACCGCCAACCCGGACCTCGACATCATCTATGCCGCGAACGAGGGCGGCACGGTCGGCGCGGTCCAGGCGGTCAGAAACGCCGGTCGGCAGGGTGAGGTCTTCGTCTTCGGCATCGACGGGTCGGACCAGCTGGCCGGCTTCCTCTTGGACGAGGACGATGTCCTGCACGGCGTCACGGCCCAGCAGCCCTTCGAAATGGGTCGCGAGGCGGTAAACTCCGCCCTGGCCGTGATCGCGGGCGAGCCGGTCGAAGAGACGGTCATCGTGCCTGTTCTCGGCCTTATGCGCATTCGCCCGGACGAGGTCATCGCCTTCCGCGAGGCGCTGGGCGAACTGCAATAGGATCGCAAGACAAGCGGCGGCCGAGGTGAACGCTTCGGCCGCCCTTCTTGTGCCCTGCGCATCCCGATGACAACCGCGATCCAGATAGACAACCTGCGCAAGGTCTACGGGCCGACCGTCGCGCTAGACGGGGCCAGCCACCGGTTCGAGGCCGGCCAGGTCCACGCGCTGGTCGGCAAGAACGGCTCCGGCAAGTCGACCATGGTCAAGATCTTGAACGGTGCGGTGCAGCCGACCAATGGCAGCGTCGACCTGTTCGGCGAACCGGTGTCGTTCGCCAGCCCCGCCGACGCGATGGTGGCGGGCGTGGTCACGGTCTATCAGGAACTCAGCCTGGTGCCGTACATGTCGGTGCTGGAAAACGTTCTCTTGGGCCGGATGCCCAGCCGAAAGATGTTCGGCATCGAGCGGATCGATTGGGCGGAGGCTCGGCGCCGGGTGACCGCGCTGTTGGACGAAATCGGCCTCGATCTGAATATCGACCGACCGGTGTCGCGTTACAGCGTCGGCCAGCAGCAGATGATCGAGATCGCCAAGGCCTACAGCCTGCACCCGCGCCTCTTGCTGCTGGACGAGCCGACCTCGGCACTCGCGGCCAAGGAGGTGGAGATGCTTTTCGCGCTGATCCGCCGCCTGAAGGAACGGGGCGTGACGATCATCTACATCTCCCACCGCCTGGCGGAACTGTTCGAGATCGCCGACACGGCCGTGGTCTTGCGCGACGGCCAGTTAGTCGGGTCGCTGGACATGAAGACGGCGACCAACCAGGCCCTGATCGACCTGATGTTCGGCGACGAGGCCCATGCGGCGATCGACCGCGAGGCCACGAACGGCCGGGGTGCTCCCGTGCTTGAGGTCAAGGGCCTAACCCGCGAGGGCGCTTTCGAGGACATCGATTTCACGCTGCACAGCGGCGAGGTGCTGGGCATCGCCGGCATGTTGGGCGCCGGGCGCACGGAACTGATGCGCGCGATCTTCGGTGCCGACCCGCTGGACAGCGGCGAAATCATCCTGGACGGCCAGCCGATCGATAAACCCAACCCGCACCTGATGACCAAGCTGGGCCTCGGCTACACCCCCGAAAACCGCAAGGAAGAAGGGCTGATCCAGTTCCACCCGATCCGGGCGAACCTGTGCATGGCCGCCCTGGACCGCATCGCCCGTGGCCATTGGATCCACCGCCGGCGCGAGGCGCCCCATGTCGACCGCCAGGTCGACGATCTGTCGATCAAGATTGGCCATGCCGAACATGCCGTGTCGTCCCTGTCCGGCGGCAACCAGCAGAAGGTCGTCATCGGCAACTGGCTGAACATCGAACCGAAGGTGATGTTTTATGACGAGCCCAGCCGGGGCGTGGACGTGAACGCCAAGCGCCAGATCTTCCAGATCATTCGCGACAAGGCGCGGCACGGCGTGGCGGCCCTGTTCGTCTCGACGGAGCTGGAAGAGTTGCTGGATGTCTGCGACCGCATCCTGGTGATGCGCGACGGCCGCCTGATTGGCGAGCTCGATCCGCTAACCGCCACCATCAAAGACCTGTACGGCGCCAGCATGGGGACCGCCTAGATGTTCATCGGCACGCTGTTCCGCCGCTATCCGCTTGAGATCATCCTGGTCATTCTGTTCGTCGGCCTGTGCTTTGCCGCACCCGGGTTCTTCACGGTCAACAACCAGCTCAACGTGCTGCGCAACATCACCATGCAGGGCATCATCGCGTTTGGCATGACCATGGTGATCGTGTCCGGCGAGATCGACCTTTCGGTCGGCTCCGGCGTTGCCTTCGCCGGCTGTCTGACGGCCTGGATCACGGAGTTTCTGGGCAATCTGATCGGCCTGCCGGCGGCGATCGCCATCGCCTGCATAATCGCCATCGTGGTGCTGTTTTGCCTCGGCTATACGACCGGCAAGATCCGCCAGGTCTTCAACGTGCCGACCTTCATCACCACGCTGGCCATGCTGACCGTGCTGTTCGGCGCGGCGAACCTGATCACCGGCGGCTTTCCGATCACCAGCTTTCCGTACTGGTACAACTTCCTCGGCTCCGGCACCGTTGCCGGCATCCCATTCCCGGTCTTCATCTTCGCCGCCGTGTTCGGGCTGGTCTACTTCCTGATGAACTACACCAAGTTCGGCCGCTCGCTCTACGCCGTCGGCGGCAATCTGGAGGCCGCGCGCCTGTCCGGTATCAATGTCTGGCGGGTGAAGTGCCTGGCCCTGGGCTTGACCGGTGTCTTCACCGCGATCAGCGGCATCCTGATCTCGTCCCTGATCCTGTCCGGCAGCGCCTCGGCCGCCCGGGGTTGGGAGTTGGACATCATCTCAGCGGTGATCATCGGCGGCACCAGCCTTTTCGGCGGCAAGGGCCGCATCTGGGGCACGCTGATCGGGGTCCTGTTCCTCGGCATCATCGTCAACGGCATGACGCTGCTGAACGTCAGCGAGTACTGGCAGTATGTGGTGCGCGGCGGCCTGATCCTGGGTGCGGTCTTGCTGAACCAGCTCATCGAGCGGCTGCACGAGGATTAGGGCGCGGGCTCTCGCCCACCCGAACGTCGGGCTGACCGGTAGGCCTCGACAAACGCGGCGGCGGCCTTGCCGACGGCTTCGGGATCGTCACCTGGCCGGTAGAGGGCCGAGCCCAAGCCAAAGCCGGCGGCGCCCGCTTCGAGATAGACAGCGAGCTTGTCTGGCGTCACACCGCCAACCGCCAGCATCGCGGCCGAGGGCGGCAGGACGGCCGCCATGGCCTTGACGCCCACCGGTGGGATCAGCTCGGCCGGGAACAGCTTCAGGGCGTCCGCGCCGAGATCGAGCGCGCGAAACGCCTCCGTCGGGGTCATGACGCCGGGGCAATAGGTCAGTCGGTGATGGGAGGCGGCCTTGGCCACCCCCTCGTTCAAATTGGGCGCCACGATCAGGCGGCCGCCTGCCGCGTGGACATGCCCGACGTCTTCGGCAGTCAAGACGGTGCCGGCGCCAATCACGGCCTTTGCGGCATAGTTGCGGGCCGCAAGCGCGATGCTGTCGAGCGCGTTCGGCGAATTCAGCGGGATCTCGATAATGCGAAAGCCGGTGTCGACCAAGGCGCCGACAACGCCATCGACTTCGCCGGTCTCAATGCCGCGCAGAATCGCGACCAGCGGCATGTCGGCAAGCGCCTCTTCCCATTCAGTCACGCTATCAGCCCCGCTTGCCTTGCGATCTCGTAATGTCCTCGCGCCACCGCGGCATCCGGCGCCGGCCGCGCGCCGACACCTGCCACCTTCAGCGCGGCCAGGTAGCGGTCGACCAGTGCGCCGGCGCCGACGACCGTAAGGTCCGCCCCCTCCGTAAGACCGGCAAGCCCGGCGCGCAACTCCTCGCCGATCAGAATGCCCGACAGGTAGGCGGCCGTATCGTCCGCCGCCATGCGCCGGTCCAGCACGCGGGACCGGACCGTGAACAGCCGATGCAAGACGGAGTCCTTGTCGGTCAGGCTCGCGGCAACGCCATCGGCGAACGCCGCCTCCGACCAGGCATCAGCGTCGATGAAAACCCCGAGCAGCGAGTGTTCACGCATCACTGCGAAGACCTCGCCGGTCATGTAGGTTCGAAAACCCAGAAGCCGACCTTCCTCCGTCATCGCCCATTTGCTGTGCGTGCCCGGCATGACGAAGAGCCCGTCCGGCACGCCGAGAGCGAGGCACCCGATGAGCTGGGTTTCCTCGCCGCGCATGACGTCCGGATTGCCTGAGGGATCGTCGCAAATCAGCCCCGAAACGAAGTGCAGCCGGCGGCCGGCCTGGCTGACATGCGCCGTCAGTGCGGCGCCGAACGCGGCGGCGTCGGCCGGGGCCTTGAGGTAGGGCGTCTCGCGCCAGCCATTGCGGCTGGAAATCATGCCGGAGGCCACGACCGGCAGGGGCGCACCATCGTCAAGCCAGGGTCCGACGTGACGATCGAACGTCTGCTCAAAGCCGCCAGTCGGCGGGTTTGCGATGCCTTCGGCCGCTTCGACGGTATCGATGACCGTCCCGTCGGCGGCGATCTGGTAGGCGCGAAACGATGTCGTACCCCAATCGATGCCGATCAGTGCTGGGCGCGAAGACATATCGCCCACGATCTAACCACGCCCCATCCAATCGCCTACCCCTTGATCGCCCACACCGATGGTTCGCAGCCCCTTTTCGGCATCCTTGATGGCGCTTTCGATCAGGGCGTGCATGGCTTGCTCGGCCTCGTCGCCGCGACCGTCCAGGAAGGCATCGACGACACGGCCGTGCAGCTTCAAGGTCTTGGCCAGCTCGGGCTTCTCGACAAGCGTTTTCGCCGCCCTCATCTGCAAATCCATCAGCAGGCGCTGGGCGGCCTCGATCACTGCGAACAGCTGTTCGAGGATCTCGTTGCCGGCCGCCGACAGCAAGGTCGCGTGAAAATCGATGTCGGCATCGATGAAGGTTTCAAGGTCGCGCGCGGTGCGCATTCGGTCCCAGACGGCGCGCACCCGGTCGCGGGCGGCATCGTCGGCCCGCTGCGTCGCGGATCTGATCGCGGCCGGCTCGACGATCAGCCGCACCTCCATCAAATCGCGCAACAGCGCCTCGCGACCGTCGGAGTCGATGCGCCATTGCAGTACGTCGGGGTCCAAAAGCCGCCAGTCGTGGCGGGGCCGCACATGGGCGCCCGCCATGGGCCGGCTTTCGACCAGCCCCTTGGCGCGCAGCACGCGCAGGGCCTCGCGCACCACCGTACGGCTGACCTGCAAATCGGTCATCAACTCCGCCTCGGTGGGCAGAGATTCGCCGGGCTGCCAGTTGCCGCCGACGATCTGCACACCCAGCGTATCGACGATGTCGGCATGCACGCCCCGGCCGATATTGCCGCGCGCAAGGCGCCGGCGGCGGTCGACGCCGTAGGCCGGTACCCGTCGCCTGGCGCCGCTCACGCAGCCGCCTCCAGTGCGAAGGCCAGCCACCAGGTGTGCCGCTCGCCCGGCGACAGAACGGCGTGCCGGCCCAAGGCCTGCGCGGAGAGAAGATCGTCGGCGGGGGCCGTCGTCGGCTCGAACGCGACCTGGTGGACCGGCCCATCATCGGGCCAGCCGCCATAGTCCAACCAGATGCCAAGCGCACCTATCACATCGCCCTGCCAGGTCAGCATCAGGCGACCGTCGGCGCCTTCAACCGTGACGTCGCTTGGCAGAGCGGCATCGCAATAAAGCTTGGCGGCAAATCCGCTTTCCATGGCGTGGACACGCGAGAGATCGATCGATTGGCCGTTGATGTTAGCAGCTGGCCAGTCCATTGCAGACGGCGAGGCAACTTTGCCGCACGCCTTTACGTAGGTCGCCGACGCTATGTCAACTCCCGGCAGCCCGATCCTCTCGCCCGGGCGGAGCGCCAACAACGGGTGAGCCGACCAAAGGTAGGTGAGATCACGGTCACCGGGGTTTTCCAAGGTGTAGGTGGCCTTCAGCCGATCTTCGTCCAACACGAGCCGACGCGAGAAGATGAAGTCAGCATGATCGAACGTCGTCGTGACCACATCATCCTCGGATTCAGCGCACCACGGCCGCCCCCAGAGCGCGCCGTGATCGCGGGTCGCCGGCGGCCAGTCCGCGCCCGGACACGGCGCCACCGTTGGGAAGCACTCGTCCCAGCCATAGGCCTGGGGTCCGCCGAAGACCGCGTCGTCGCCGGCGGCCTCCGTCGGAGTGCCGGTGACAAGCCAGTTGCGGCCGCTGCGCTTGTCCGTCAGCTCGATGATCTTGGCACCATAGTCCGGCACGACCGCGACGCGCACGACCTCGTTTTCGATGCGAACGACATCGAACGGGCCGTGCGTGTCGGTGGCCTGGGTCACGCCTTGTCGCCGGTCGAGGCGATGGCGCGGGCCTGCATGCGTTCCGCGCGCACCATGCGCCACTGGCCGATGGCGACGGCGATGATCAAGAGCAGGCCCTTGGCCACGAGCTGATAGAAGGTCGCGATGCCCATCAGGTTCATGCCGTTGCTCAACGTGCCGATCAGCAACACGGCCAGCATGGTGCCCGCGATCGTGCCCTTGCCGCCGGCCAGAATGGCACCGCCCAGGAAGACGGCGGTGATGGCCTCCAACTCCAAGCCTTGCGTGCCGGACGCCGGCTGGCCGGAGCTGGTGCGGGCCGTCACGATCACGCCCGCGAGGCCGGCCAGGGCGCCGGAGGCGGAGTACATCATGAACTTCATGCGCGTCAGGTTGATGCCCGCCAGTCGCGCGGCCGTGGGGTTGCCACCCATCGCGTAGACCGAGCGGCCGAACACCGAATAGCGCAGGACGAAATGGGCGATGATGGCGACCCCGACCAGGATCACCAGCGGCACGGGAACGCCGGGAAACTCCTCGCCGGTGAACAGGCGCCCGACACCCAGCCAGGTAAACTCCTGATCCAGCACGCCGATCGACCGGCCGCCCGGCGCGATCAGGAAAGCGAGCCCGCGGAAGGCTGAAAAGGTAGCCAGAGTCGCGATCACCGGATTGACCCGAAGGAAGGTGATGACGGCGGCGTTGACCAGGCCCAGCGCGGCGCCGGCGGCGATGCCGCCCGCGACACTGCCGATCTCGGTATCGAACTGGGTGATGATCAGGGCCGACACGACCGAAGCAACGCCTGCGATGGAGCCGACCGAGATATCGAGGCCGGCGGAGACGATGACGATCGTCACGCCGATCGCGACCAGGCCGACGACCGAGATGTTCTGGCCGATGTTCAAGAGGTTGCGGGTCTGGAAGAAGGCGTCGGTCTGCGAGGCGATCAGGGCGACCAGAATGGCGAGCGCGATGATCAGCGACAGATTTTCGGCCCCGACGGCGTTGGTGATGCGCTTCAGCGCGCCCGGCGTGCGCTCGGCCTGCCGGTTCCCGGGTTCGGCGGAACTGCTATGCATTCGTTTCCACTCTGCTTGGCATTACATGGCCAACGCCGGTTCGGCGTCGTGGGCCATGGCGAGGCGCAGGATCGACTCCTCCGACGCCTCCTGACGGCTCAGTTCTCCGGCGATCGTGCCGCCGCGCATCACCAGGATGCGGTCGGCGAGGCCCAGCAGCTCCGGCATCTCCGACGAGATCAGCAGGATCGCGATGCCGCCCGACGCCAGCTCGTCTATCAGCCGGTAGATCTCCGCCTTGGCCCCGACATCGATGCCGCGGGTGGGCTCATCGAGGATCAGCACCGCCGGACGCGCGGCCAACCAGCGGGCCAGCACGACCTTCTGCTGGTTGCCACCCGACAGCTTGCCGACCTCCTGGTCCAGCGACGGGGTCTTGACCTCAAGCTTGCCGATCAGTGGCGCGCCGGTGGCGGTCATCACGGAAGGGCTGACGATACCGAAACGCGACAACCGCGACAGGATGGCCAGGACGGTGTTTTCCAGCACGCTGCGGACCAGCACCAGACCCTCGCCGCGCCGATCCTCGGGCGCGAGCCCGATGCCGGCCGCGATGGCATCGCTGGGATGATGGGTGGCCAGTGCCTTATCGTTGATCGAGACAGTGCCGCCGTCGCGCGCATATTCGCCAAACAGCACCTTCGCCAGCTCCGTCCGGCCGGCGCCGATCAGACCGGCCAGGCCCAGGACCTCGCCCGCCCGGATCTCGAACGAGATGTCGTGGTGCCATCGGCTGGACAGGTTGGCGACCTGCAGCACGACCTGGTCGCGGATCGCATGGTCGCGGGTGAACAGGTCGGTCAGGTTGCGCCCGACCATCATGGCGACGATTTCGCTCTCGGTCGTTTCGGCCGCCTGCCGGACGCCGACCAGCTTGCCGTCGCGCAGCACGGCGATCCGGTCGGCGATCTGCATGATCTCATGCAGCCGGTGCGAAACGTAAATAATACCAATACCTTGGTCGCGTAATTGAGCAACCAGCTTGAACAAAAGCGCAGCTTCGTCGTCGGTCAGCGACGACGTCGGCTCGTCCAGCGCCAGAACCTTCAGACCGGGCTTTAACGCGCGCAGGATTTCGACGATATGGCGCTGAGCCGGCGACAAGCTGGAACCCAACGCATCCGCATCGACAAACCCTTCAAAACCATAGTCTTGAAGGGCCTTACTCGTACGCCGCCGCAACTCTCGGAAGTCGACGAAGCCTCGCCGCTTCGGCAACTCGCCAACGAAGACATTCTCCGCCACGGTGATGTGGGGGATGATTTCGGGTTCCTGATAGATGACCCGGATGCCGGCGGTGCGGGCGTCCTTGGGACCGTGGAACCGGAACGGTTCGCCGTCCAGCGTGACGGTGCCGGCATCGGCGTGGTAGTCGCCGCTGAGGATCTTCAACAGCGTCGACTTGCCGGCGCCGTTCTCGCCCATGAAGGCGACGACCTCGCCGCCATAGACCTCCAGCGAGACGTCCGACAGCGCCCGGACATTGGGAAACGCCTTGTCGATGTTGGCGACCCGCAGGATCGGCGCATCCGGCATTTAGGTGGCGGCCTGTCAGTCGGAGAGAGGATTGGCAGGGGCGCCAGACGGCGCCCCCGTCGGTTGGCCTAGTTGCACTGGAAATACTCTTGATAGGTCTCCGGCGTGACGATGGTGGTGTTGGCCACGGTCATCGGCGGCAGCGGGGTGCCGTCATTGATGTTGGCGGCCAGCACGTCGGCAGCCGCGGCCCCGACGTCCACGCCGCTGATGTAGAGCGCGGCCCGAAAGCCGGTATCCAGCCCGGCCTGCCATGGACGGCAGGCCTCATAGGCGCCTAGGCCGACACCGATGATGTCATCCGGCGTCACGCCGGCGGCATAGAGCGCGTTCAGGGTGCCCAGAACGCCCTCGTCATTGCAGGCGAAGACGACCCAGCGGTCGACCTCCGGATGGGCGGTGATCACCGGTCCGGCGACCTGCAAGGCGGAGTCGGCCGTACCCTCGTAGGGCACGGCGAAGATCTGATCCTCCGTCACGCCGACGCCCATGACTTGCGCGCGCGAGGCGTTGGTGCGGTCGTTGCAGACAGACAGGGTCTGGACCTCGGTGCTGAGCACGCCGAGCGTGACGCCGGAGTCGTTCAGCCAGCCCGACTCCTCCAACAGCGCGGCAGCCGCCTCGCCGACCTTGTTGCCCATGTCGGTGCCGTCGAAACCGACGAACGGCACGGCATTGCCCTCGGCATCCTGGATGCTGTCGTCCGTGGCAACCAGCGGGATGCCCGCCTCGGCCGCTGCGCGTGCCACCGCCGGCCCGATAGCCTGGTCCGGCACGGTAATCGCGATGCCGGCCGCGCCTTGCGCGATGGCGTCGTTGACGGTGTTGATGGCCAGATTGGCGTCGAGCTCGACATTGAACGTCCTGGCCTCGAAACCGAGCGCCTCGGCCTCGGCGATGAAGCCGTCCGACTGGTCGATGAAGTATTGCTGTGTGCCGCTCTTATAGATCGCGATCAGCAGGTTTTCCTGAGCATTGGCAGCCGCGCCGAGCGCAACCGAACCGCCAATCGCCGTTACCAGCAACGCGGCCTTGGTTCTGTTCAACTTAAAGCGTTCCGTGAACTGCATTCTCGTCCTCCCGGATGGTCGGCTTACCGGACGCTGGGACCCATCCCGCAAGCGTCGGCGCCGTTGGTTAGAGCAGCAAAAAAGGACTTCCCTTCAGGAAGATCATCAGTTTATATGATAATCTGTCAAAGTCAACGAACCGAGTGCTTTCCAAGCCCCGCCCAATCCAGCCTGCGTTGGGGGACCGCGTCCATGAACAAGCCCGTCGGGGAACGGCCGATAGGGAAACGACTGACCGGAAAGACCGCGATCGTCACCGGCGCCGGCCAGGGCATCGGCGAGGCGATCGCCCGTCGCTTCGCCGATGAGGGCGCCGCCGTGGTCGTCGCCGACGTGAATGGAGAGACCGGGCAAGCCGTCGCCGGTTCGCTGGAACGCGCACTGTTCGTCGAAACGGATGTCAGCGACCAGGCGTCGGTCGCGGCGATGGTCGATGAGACCGTGCGCGCCTTCGGGCCGCCGGACATCCTGGTGAACAATGCCGGCATTGCCGTCTTCGGCGACCCGCTGGAGATCACCGAGGATGACTGGCATCGCTGCTTTTCGGTCGACCTCGACGGTGTCTGGCATTGCTGCCGCCAGGTGCTGCCGCATCTGCTGGAGCGAGGCGGGGGAGCGATCGTCAACATCGCCTCGAACCATGCCTTTCAGATCATCCCGCACACCTTCCCCTACCCGGTGGCCAAGCATGGCGTGCTGGGGCTGACCCGCTCGCTGGCGATCGAGTACGCCGATCGCGGCATTCGCATCAACTCCATCTCGCCCGGCTATATCGAAACGCCGATCGCCCACTGGTATTTCGGCCAGCAGCCGGACCCGGCGGCGGCACGGCGGCAAACGGAAGAGATGCAGCCCGTGAAGCGCCTTGGCCTGCCCGACGAGATCGCCGCTGTCGCCACGCTGCTGGCCTCGGACGAAGCCAAGTTCATGATCGGCGCCAACATCGTCATCGATGGCGGCCTGTCGATCCGCCTGCATGACGCGTGAGCGCGCGCACAATCAAGAACGGGAGGGGAGGATGACCACGGCCGAATGCGTCGTCGACTGCCGGAACCATCTTGGCGAAGGCGCCTATTGGGATGCCGAGCGCGGGCTGCTGTGGTGGCTGGACGTGCCGATGCCGTCGAAGCTGTTCGCGCTCGACCCGATCAGCGGCACCGTGGCCAGCCACGACATGCCGGAGATGATCACCAGCTTTTGCCGGAGGACCGGCGAGGACGGTCTGCTGATCGCATCTCACGGCGGCCTGAACCACTGGGACGAAGCGTCTGGCCTGAGGCACGTGCTGCGGCCGGAGCCGGACAAGCCGTTCAACCGTTGCAACGACGGGGCGGCGGATGCACAAGGCCGGTTCTGGTTCGGCACGATGCAGAACAACCTGGCGCCCAACGGCGCGCCGATCGACCTGGTCGAGGCCAGCGGGACGCTATACCGCCTGGACCCGGACCTGTCGCTGCACGCCATGGAGACGGACATCCTCATCTCCAACACGGTCTGCTGGAGTCCGGACCGGGCCACGATGTATTTCTGCGACACGGCAACCGGCTGGATCTCGGCTTACGATTTCGACGAAGCCGCCGGCACGATCGCCAACAAGCGCCAGTTCGCCTCGTTCGATCGCGGCGTGCCGGACGGCTCGACGGTCGATGCCGAGGGCGGGCTGTGGAACGCGCGCTGGGATGGTGGTTGCGTCGTGCGGTTTGCGCCCGACGGCACGGTCGATCGCGTGATCGAGGTGCCCTGCCCCCTGGTGACAAGCTGCGCCTTCGGCGGCGCCGACCTGGACACGCTCTACATCACGACCGCCCGCTATCTGCAGGATGAAGAGGCGCTGGCAAAGGCGCCTCAAGCCGGCGGTCTGTTTGCCGTCAAACCCGGCGTCAGGGGAATGGCCGACGGCCAGTTCGCCGGTTAAGTCACCGACCCCTCACGGAGCCACCATCATGAAGATCACCGAGGTCAAGACCTGGCTCGTCGAGGGCGTGAAGTACAATTGGACGTTCGTGAAGGTTTACACCGACGAAGGCCATACCGGCGTCGGCGAGGCCACGAACTGGCCCGGAAGCCCGATCATCGAGGCGGCGGCCCGGCACACCGGCCAGCGCATCATCGGCCTCGACCCGATGCGCACGGACTATATCTGGACCAAGCTCTATCGCGATCTGAACTGGATCGGCCCCTACGGCGCCAGCCTGTGCGCCATCAGCGGCATCGACATGGCGCTGCTGGATCTGAAGGCCAAGGTGCTGGGCGTGCCGATGGTCGAACTGCTGGGGGGCCGCTATCGCGACAGCATCCTGCTTTACGCCAACTATTGGTTCCTGGAAGGCGAGGGCACGCCGGAAGACTATTCAAGACAGGCCAAGATCATCCGCGACCAGGGCTTCACAGGCTGCAAGTTCGACCCGTTCGCCCACACCTCCTACCTCTATGGCGATCACCTGTCGACGAACCTGTCGCTGAGCCGGGAGCAGGAAGACCATGCCCTGGCCATCGCCCGGGCGGTGCGCGAGGCGATGGGCCCGGACGCCGACATCATGATCGAAACCCACGCCATGCTGAACCTGCAAACCGCGGTGAAGATGGCGCGCCGCATGGCCGATCTCGACATCACCTGGTTCGAGGAACCGGTCGGCCCGGAGAACGTGAACACCCTGGCGGAGGTGCGACGGCGCCTCGATTCTGCGATCACCGTCTGCGTCGGCGAGCGGCACTATACACGTGCCGGTATCCTGCCGGTGCTGGAGCGGCAGATCTGCGACATCGTCATGCCGGACGTCACGCGCTGCGGCGGCCCGTCGGAGCTGAAGCGCATGGCGACGCTGGCCGAGGCCTACGGCGCCCTGGTCGCGCCACACAATCCCAACGGCCCGCTGTCGACCCTGGCATCGGCCCATGTCTGCGCCAGCATCCCCAACCTGTTCCGGCAGGAATTCATGGTCCAGGACGTGCCCTGGCGCGACACGGTGATCAGCCATCCGCTCGACGTTCGCGATGGCCATCTGCATCTCGGCGACCGGCCCGGCCTGGGCGTCGACCTGATCGAATCCGAGATGGAGGCCCATCCCGGCGTCCGTGATCTCGACCGCGACAGCTTTTACGTCTGATCGCGCCTCAGCCTTTACCAGAAGACCAGCAGAATCAGCGAACCGATAATCGCGACGGCCGAAAGGCCCAGGGTACCGAGCGACAATCGGGTCAGCCATTCCGGCACCAGCTGACCGTCAACCCGGTCCTGCGGTCTCGGCTGGCCGAGTTCGATCGCCGCGACATCCTGTTTCAAATCGTCGCGCAGCCGCCGCCGCAAGCCGGCCGCCTCGTCCGACTCGGCCACCACCCAAACGGACCTCTTGTCCGCCAACCGCGCGGCAAGACCCTCAGGAACGTCTGCATCGACATCGTCGACGATCACCACGTCGGCCGTCTGCGGCGGCACGGGTTCGGTATCCGCGCGGTCCGAGGGCGGTGGGGTTCCCAACTCATCGACAAGTGTCGACAGCGGGATGTAGCGGACCTTGCGGTCGCGCACTGTGAGGCCGGAGCCGATCGCACTGGCCAAGGTGGTCTTGCGACAGCGCGGCGGCCCGAACAGCATGAGATGGTTCGGCGCGCCGCCGCGCTCGTAGGTGAAGTCTTCAACCACCTTGACGGCGACACCGCGGTCTTCCTCGCGCTGCTCGTCTGTCTCGCCGACCTGAATGGCGGCCAGCGGGTTGCCCGCGAAGTTGGGCAGCCTGAAGAAGTATGGCAGGGCGGAGACGTCGAACAGCCGCTTTTGGCTGACGAACTTCGGTGCAATCAGCAGGATGCCGATGAGAGCCCAAGCCACTGCAATGACCAGCAGGATGATCGTCCCCCAGCCGCCGTCGCGCACCGCAACCGCCAGAAATACGGCGAACAGCGTGCCGGCATTCCAGAACCAGTTATCGGTCAAGCCGTCCTGACGCAGCTCGGCCACGTGATCGTCCGTGGTGCGAAAGATGTGGCCGGCGCGTGTCAGATCGACACCGTAATCCGTGATATCCTTCAATGCCGGTATGATCGCGAACAAGAGGCCCCACCAGGGGCCGGCGCCAAGCTCCGCGAAACCACCGATCAACAGGGATGTGCCGGCAAAGCCCATCATGGCGTGGGCCATCTGGTTGGAGTTCCAGGTATAGACGGCCGTGTAGTTGACGTAGACGTCCGACCCGAACAGATCCGTCGGTTTCATCGCACCCCTCGCCTCCTCTCGTTGTCGCAACACATGACCAGGATGGCCAATCTGTCTTGCAATCCTACCATAGGTTGCTGATTGCCGCGCGTCGGCACCAATCGCAGGACGCTTGTAACGATCTCATGCTAGGCTTGGCCGCCTTTGCCCCAGCCGGATCGCGCGCTCATGCTCGTCCTGATCAACCCGTTCACCGTTTTTGACGGCGAAGAAGACGCCTTTCTGGCGTTATGGGATCAGACCAACGCGATCCTGAGCACCGCACCGGGCTACATCTCCGCCCGCCTGGTGCGGGCCGCCGATCATCAGGCGCCGGGGCACCAGGCCCCTTTCACCCACGTCAATGTCGCCGAATGGCGGAGCCTGGAGACCTATAAGGCTGCGCTGGCCGACCCGGCCGTAAGGAAGCTGGCCGGCGAGTATCTGAAGGTGTGCACCTTCGACCCGGCGGTCTACGACGTTGTTCGCGACGATCGCGGCACCTGAACCCCGCCCCGACGCGGCCGATTGATGGCTCAGTCGTGCTTGCCGCCATGCTGCCGTGACCACTCAGCGGGCCCGTGGAGAAAGGCCTCGACCTGATCGATGTCGCTGGCATCGAAGTAGCCATGCTGCTTGGCCACGCGCAGCACGTCCCACCAGGTCGCCAGGCTGTGCAGTTCGACACCGATTTCCCGCATGGTTTCGACGCTTTGCGGAAAGATGCCATAGTGGAAGATGACGAAGGCGTGCTCCACCGTGGCGCCCGCCTCGCGCAGGGCCTTGCAGAAATTCACCTTGGAGCCCGCGTCGGTGGCCAGATCCTCGACCAGCAGCACGCGGTGACGTTCGGTCAAATGGCCCTCGATCTGGGCGTTGCGACCAAACCCCTTGGGCTTTTTACGGATGTACTGCATCGGCAAACCCAACCGGTCGGCAATCCAGGCTGCATAGGGAATGCCGGCCGTCTCGCCGCCGGCGACCGCGTCGATGCCTTCGAAGCCCGCCGCCTCCACGATCACGGAGGCCGCGAAATCGACCAGCGTCGACCTTATGCGCGGGAAAGAGATCAGCTTGCGGCAGTCGATATAGACCGGGCTTGCACGGCCGGAAGTCAGGATGAAGGGCTCGCGCGCGTTGAACAGCACCGCCCCAACCTCGATCAGCATCTTGGCCGTCGCATCGGCGATCCGTGTCTTGTCGTAAAGGGCGATGCCAGGTGTCACGAGCGGTCTCCGTCGAGGGGCTGAAGGGCCGGGCAAGCAGCGCGCCGCCCAGCCTCAAAAGGAGCGGCCATCTATGTGGGACCGAACGGCAGCGCGCAAGGTCGAATCCGCGGGTTGGGTCTCAGTGCCGTGATGACTTCATCGCAACCGGCGGTATCAGCAAATGCGCGGCAACTGGTCCCCGGAGAGCATGTCCAGCGCGCGTTCGCCGCCGATCACGGTCTTGGCGATGACGCCGACGCCTGATCGGCTCACGACTTGGCCGACCTCTCGCGCCTCGCTGCCCAGAACGTCGATCGCCGTCTGGGCCTGCGCGCGCGGCATGATGGCGACGAAGCGGCCCTCGTTGGCGACATAAAGCGGGTCAAGACCCAGGATCTCGCAGGCGCCACGCACCGGGCCGTCAACCTCGATGGCGGCTTCGTCGATCTGGATGGTCGTGCCGGCGGCCTCGGCAATCTCGATCAGGGACGTGGCCAGGCCGCCGCGCGTGAGGTCGCGCAGGCAATGGATGTCGATGCCGGCCCGGATCATCGCGTCGACCGGGCGCCATAGCGGCGCCGCATCGCTTTCGATAGGGGTTTCGAAACCGAGCCCTTCGCGGGCCGCCATCACCGCGATGCCGTGGCGACCGATGTCGCCGGACAGGATCACCGCGTCGCCTGGCACCGCGCGGTTCGGCCTGATGTCCTGGCCGTCCGCGACCTGGCCGATGCCGGTGGTGGTGATGTAAACGCCGTCGCCCGAGCCGGCCTCGACCACCTTGGTATCGCCCGTGACGATGGTGACGTTCTCGGCCTCCGCCGTGGCGCGCATGGAGGCGGCGATGCGGGCCAGGTCGTCGATCGGAAAGCCCTCTTCGATGATGAAGCCGGCAGCGATGTGCAGGGGGCGGGCCGCACACATGGCCAGATCGTTGATCGTGCCGCAGACCGCCAGGTGGCCGATATCGCCGCCCGGGAAGAAGATCGGGCGCACGACATAGCCGTCCGTGGTCATGGCCAGCCGCGCGCCGCCGGCCTCGAACACCGCGCCGTCATGTTGGGCGCCGAGCAGCGGGTTGTCGAAGGCGGGCACGATGACGTCCTGCAGCAGGCGATGCATGCGCCGGCCGCCGCCGCCATGGGCCATCGTGATCTTGCCGGCCGGCTCGGCGCTCGGCGGGCAGACGCCGAGGTTTTCGATCTTGGTGGTCACTCGGCGGCAGTCTCCATCGGGCCGCGTCTGTGCGCATAGTACGCCGCGCAGGCGCCCTCCGACGAGACCATCGGCGCGCCCAGCGGCGTGTCTGGCGTGCAGGCCGTGCCGAAGGCCGGGCACCCATCGGGCTTGATGCGTCCCTGCAAGACCTGGCCGGCCATGCAAGGCGTCTCGGCCTCCAGATCGCTCGCGGCGCCAAAGCGGGCCTCGGCGTCGAAGGCGCGATAGGCGTCGCGCAAGCCAAAGCCGCTGGCCGGAATGGGGCCAACGCCGCGCCACTGGCGGGGCACGACCTCGAACACTTGGGCGATCAGGTCGCGAGCAGCCTCATTGCCCTGTTCCCGGACCGATCGCGCGTATTGGTTCTCCACCTCCGCGCGGCCCTCTTCGAGTTGGCGGAGGCACATCCAGACCCCTTGCAGGATGTCCAGCGGCTCAAACCCGGTAACGACGAGCGGAACGCGGTAGCGGGCCGCAATCGGGTGATAGGCCTCGTAGCCCATGATGGTGCAGACATGGCCTGCCGCGAGGAAGCCTTGCACGCGGGCCTCCGGCGCCGACAGGATCGCCTCGATCGCCGGCGGCACCAGCACGTGGGCGACCAGGAGTGAGAAGTTTCCGAGGCCCGCCCGGCGGGCGGTTTCGACGGCGGCGGCGGTTGTCGGCGCCGTGGTTTCGAAGCCGACGCCGAAGAAGACGATCTCGCGATCCGGGTTGTCGCGGGCGAGCGTGACCGCGTCCAGCGGAGAATAGACGATACGCACGTCGGCGCCCTGCGCACGGGCGCCGAGTAAGCTGTCGTTGGTGCCGGGCACGCGCAGCATGTCGCCGAAGGTGGCCATGATCACCTCGGGCCGCAGCGCGATCTCGATCGCCTTGTCGATCATGCCCGCCGAGGTGACGCAGACCGGACAGCCGGGGCCATGCAGCAGCTCGACCTGGTCGGGCAACATGCGGTCGATGCCGTATTTGACGATCGCATGGGTCTGGCCGCCGCAGACCTCCATGATCGTCCAGGGGCGGGTGACCAGACCGCCGATCGCCGCCGCGATCCGTTTGGCGGCCTCGGCGTCGCGGTACTCGTCGATATGCTTCATCACACCTCCTCGTCCACCACGACGCTGTCAAGATCGGCCAGCGTGCGTTCGGCCGCCTCCTCGTCCACGATCGAAATCGCGAAACCGGCATGGACGATGACATAGCTGCCGATTTCCGCCTGCGGCAGCAGCGCGAACGAGACCTGATTAACCAGTCCGTCGAACGAGACCTTGCCGGTGCGCATCAGCGGGTCGGCTGCGTCGATGGACAGCACCTTACCGGGGATCGCGAGGCACATCAGACACCCTCCGCCATGAGCTGTTGCGCCGCCCAGACCGCCTGGCCGGCCGCCAGGCCGCCATCGTTGGGCGGCAGGGCGCGGTGGAGCAGCGGCGTGAAGCCGACGGCGCGCAGCCCGTCCACCGTCAACTCCGTCAAGGCGCGGTTTTGAAAACACCCACCGCTGAGCGCCACCTTGGGTTCGCCAACCTGTTTTGCGACGGCGACAACGGCATCGGCAAGAGCGCGGTGGAAACGGGCAGCAATGAGGGCGGTCGGCACGGAGCCAGCGAGATCGGCCAGTACATTTGCGATCAAGGGACGCCAGTCCAGGATCATCGAACCGTCATCGGACTGGCATATGAGCGCGTAAGATCCGTCGGACACTGGAAGGTCATCGCCAAGCACTGCTTCCAAGGCCATTGCCGCCTCGCCCTCGAAGCTGCAGCGCTGTTTCAGGTCGAGCAGCGACGCCACGCCGTCGAACAGGCGGCCCATGCTGGAGGTGAGCGGACTGTTGATGTCGCGCGCCATCATTCGCTCGAGCAGCTCGCGCTCGGCGCGCTGCAGCGAGGCGACCGGCGCGAGGTCGGCGCGCTCGATCCAGGAGCCGCCGAGGATGGTCCGCAGCAATCCGATGGCGCAGCGGCGCGGTTCGCGGACCGCGGCCTCGCCGCCCGGCAATGGGAAGGGCAGCAGATGGGCGACACGGTTCATCGTGCCGTCGACGACATGGAAGAACTCGCCCCCCCAAACGGTGCCGTCCTCGCCCCAACCTGTGCCATCCCAAGCCACGCCTAGGGCCGGCCCCTCCTCGCCGTTCTCCGCGAGACAGGCGGCGACATGCGCAACGTGGTGCTGAACCGGCGTGACCGCCTCTCCACAGCCGGCCGCCAAAGCGCTGGTGTGGTAGTCCGGATGCGGGTCGCAGGCAATGAGTTGAGGGCCGAGGGCATAGGCCGATCGGAATGCCGACAGACCACCCCCGTAGGCGCTGCGCGACGCCGGATGGTCCAGATCGCCGATATGGGGCCATACGATCAGCCGGTCGCCACGAACGGCGGCCGGCGCCGCCTTCATCTGGCCGCCAAGCGCCAAGACGTCCGGCAGTTCCCGCGCCAGTTTCAGCGGCAGCGGCGCATAGCCCCGCGCGCGGCGGATCTGGGTGATGCCGCCGGCGATCTCGCGCACGACGGAATCGTCGATCGGGCGCGCGATCGGGCGGTCGTGATCGAGATAGCAGTCGGCGATACCGGCAAGCCGGTCGATCGCCTGCTCGCGGTCGATCGCCATGGGCTCGCCCGATCGGTTGCCGCTGGTCGCCACGATCGGGAAGTCCAGCGCGTCCATCAGCAGGTGATGCAGCGGGGTCGCCGGCAGCATGATGCCCAGACCCGGCTGATCGGGCGCCACAGCCACGCTGGGCTGCCCGCTCTCCGCATCCCGACGCCGGCGCAGCAGCACAATGGGCCGGGCGGCGGATGTCAGTGCGGCTCGCTCATCGGCCGAGACAACGCACAGGTCCTCGGCGGCCTCGACGGATGGCAGCATCAGCGCCAAGGGTTTGGCCGGGCGGTTCTTGCGCGCGCGCAGCCGGGCAACCGCGTCGGCGTCGCGGGCGTCGACCATCAGGTGAAAGCCGCCGAGGCCCTTCATGGCCACGATGCTGCCAGCGCGCAGGGCCCAGATCGCCCTTGTCAGCGCCTCGTCGCCGGTCGCAATGGAGCGGCCATCGGAATCCAGAAAGGCCAGCGTCGGACCACAGACCGGGCAGGCGTTCGGCTGGGCATGATAGCGGCGGTCGGCGGGGTCGGCGTATTCGGCCGCGCAGTCCGGACACATGGCGAAGCCGGCCATGGTCGTGTTCGCCCGGTCGTAGGGCAGCACGCGGATGATGCTGAAACGCGGGCCGCAATCGGTGCAATTGGTGAACGGGTAGCGATAGCGGCGGTTGGTCGGGTCCCGCACTTCGGCGAGACAGCGGTCGCAGGTCCCAACATCGGGCGGCACGATCATCGGCGCCGACACGGTCGAACGGCTTTCGGCGATCACGAAGGTCGCGTCACCCTTTGCCGCCAGGTCGCTTTGCCGAACGGTGTCGATGCGGGCCAGCGGCGGCGCCGATCGCAGCAGGTTGTCGGCGAAATCACTGATCGCCACGTCGTCACCCTCGACCTCGATGCTCAACCCATCACCGGCATTTGCCGTCCAGCCGGTCAGCCCGTGCCGGCGCGCCAGATTGTAGACGAAGGGGCGAAAGCCGACGCCCTGAACGACGCCCTCGATGTCAAGGCGTCGCCGCGCGACGGGTCGCGTTCCCGGCCGGTCAGTCAAGGCCGGGCCGTCTGTCACGTCTCGACCTCGATGCTCTCGATCACGATCTCCTGGGCGTTGGGATTCCTCAGATCATCGGAGCTGTCGATGATCAGCGACGCGCCCTCGGCGATGGACCCAGGCGAGGACTGGTCGAAATGCTCACGGAAATGGTCGGGCGACATATGGCTGAGCGCGCCTAGCCAGACATGGACGTTGGTCACGCGTTTCGCGCCCTCCGCCTCCGCCAGGGTGGCGATCTGGCTCATCAGGCCGCGCATCAGGGATGCCTCATGCATGTCTAGCGTGCTCCTTCGATCTCGGCACGGATCTGTTCAGCCACGGTCGGCACCGCAGCAGCGACCGCCGGCGTAAGCGGCGCCTCGGGTTCAAACGACGCGGCCTCGACGGCGTAGACCACCAGCCTTGACGGCGTTCGGCCCAGCGCCTCGCTTAAGGCCAGCGCCTCGGCCAGCCCCATGCCGTGGCTCGACATGCGGCCAGTGTCCTTGGGCACGACACCGTCGGCATGCTCGATCCGGTGGATCGTGCCCGGTTCAGCGCCCGATTGGGCCGCGTCAACGACGATGGTGGTCGACGCCCCTTCCCAACAGGCGACCATGCCCATGGCGTCGCGCGGCTCGCGCACCGCAAAGGCAGTGCCTTCGTCGGCGGCCAGCAGGTCCAGAACCGCCGGGCCGACGCCGTCATCGCCCATGGACCGGTTGCCGAGCGGAATGACGACGACAGAACTGGCGTCAGCGCCGGCCATGTCACGTTCGTTCGATGTTGAGCTTGAGGAAGTGGGTGGCGCAGGAAATGCACGGGTCGTAATTGCGAATGGTCTGCTCGCACAGGTGGGTCAGCGCATCCTCGTTCATGTTCAGCGACTTCTGCGCCACCTCTTGCAGATCCTGCTCGATCGAGGGCTGGTTCTGCGAGGTAGGCGGGATGATCCGCGCCATCTCGATCGTGCCGTCCGCCGCCAGGCGATAGCTGTGATAGAGCAGACCGCGCGGCGCCTCAGTGGCGCCGAAGCCGGTTGCGGCCTTGGGCTCGACCTCGACCGCGGGCGCGTCGGGCAGGCTGTAGTTCTCGATCAGGCGGATGGCCTCGTCACAGGCCTCGACCACCTCGATCGACCGCACGACGATGCTGGCGAACGGGTTGCGGCAGGGCCGGTCATAGCCCGCCGATCGCGCCGCCTCGGCCGCCAGCGGCGACAGCCTGTCCCGGTTCAGATTGAAGCGTGCCAACGGGCCGACCAGGTAGGACCCGCGCCCCTTGATGGTCGAATGCAATGCCGTGGAGTGCGGGACGTGGATTTCCTCGAAATGCTTCTCATAGTCCGGCACGGCGATGTCCATGCCGGCGCTGGACACGATGCGGCCCTCGTTCATCGGGTATTCGCTGTCGTGGCGCAGGGAGACGAACTCGTACTCGCGCTCGTAGTCCGGCATGTCGAGCGAGGCGGCCCAGGCGACCGTCTCGACCGCGATGTCCCGCGCCCGTTTCATGTCGTCCAGCAGGGCGCGCAGCTTCTGTTTGCTGGGCGACTTGTGAAAGCCGCCGACCTTGATGTTGATCGGATGGATCGCCCGGCCGCCGATCACCTCGATCAGGTCGTTGCCGGCCTTCTTCAGCGCCAGACCCTTTTCGACGACGCCCGGATGGTCCTTGGCCAGCTCGATCGCGCTGGGATAGCCCAGAAAGTCCGGCGCGTGCAGCATGTAGACATGCAGCACGTTGCTTTCGATCCATTCGCCGCAATAGAGCATGCGGCGCAGGTCGCGGATCGGACCGTCGATCTTCACGCCGCAGGTGTTCTCCAGCGCGTGAACCCCACTCATCTGGTAGGCGACGGGGCAGATGCCGCAAATGCGGGCGACGATGTCCGGCGTCTCCATGAAGTCGCGGCCGCGCAGGAAGGCCTCGAAGAAGCGCGGCGGTTCGAAGATCTCCAGACGCGCGTCCTGCACCGTGTCGTTGTTGATGCGCAGGTAAAGGCCGCCCTCGCCCTCGACGCGGGCGAGCGCCTGGACCTTAATCGTTTTGCGCGGCATCGAGCTCTCCTTGCCGTCGGAAGGGCGTGGCCCAGGCGTTGAAGGTGTGGAACACCCGCTGCAGGTCCCGCGACGAGGCGCCGAGATCGCGCCATTGGGCCGCCAGCGCGGCGGTGTTCGGGCTCTCCATCGGGCCGAAGCAGCCATAGCAGCCGCGATCGAAACCCGGGCAAATGGCGCCGCAGCCGGCATGGGTCACCGGCCCCAGGCACGGCGTGCCGTGGCTGACCATGACGCAGGCATGGCCGGCCAGCTTGCATTCCACACAGACGCTGTGGGCCGGCGTGTCGGGCTTGCGGCCGACCAGCATGGCGCCGATCACTTCCAGAAGCTGGGCCTTGTTGATCGGGCAGCCATAGAGCTCGAAGTCAACCGGGACGTGGTGGGCGATCGGCGTCGAGGTCGCCAGCGTGCTGACATAGTCCGGCCGCGCGTAGACGACGGAGGTGAACTCCTTAACGTCGGAGAAATTACGCAGCGCCTGGATGCCGCCGGCCGTCGCACAGGCGCCGATCGTGACCAGGAAGCGGGACGAGCGGCGCACCTGATGGATGCGCTCGGCATCCTCCGGCGTGGTGATCGAACCCTCAACCAGCGAGACGTCGAACGGGCCCTTGGCCTGCTTGCGCGTGGCCTCCAGGAAATAGGCGATGTCGACCGCGTCGGCGACCGCCAGCAGCTCGTCCTCGCAGTCCAGCAGGCTGAGCTGGCAGCCATCGCAGGACGAGAACTTCCAGACCGCGAGCTTGGGGCGTTTTTTGGCTGTCTGTTTCTGGGCCATGTCAGAGTTCCCTGATCGCCATCATGGGGCCGATCTTATCGAAGCTGTAAACCGGGCCATCGCGGCAAACGAACGCAGGCCCCCACTGGCAGTGGCCGCAAAAGCCCAGCGCGCATTTCATGCTGCGTTCCATGGAGACATAGACTTGGTCGGCGCCGATGCCTCGGTCCGCCAGGGCGCCGGCGGTGAACTGCATCATGATCTCCGGCCCGCACAGCATCGCGATCGTCTCGTCTGGGTCGACATCGGCCTCGCCCAAGAGACTCGTGACAAAGCCGACATTGCCGCGCCATTCGCGGGTTGCATGATCCACCGTGACCTCGACCTGGAAGCCCGGGATGGCCTTCCAGGCATCAAGCTCCTTCGGAAACAGCAGGTCTTCCGGGCTGCGGGCGCCATAGATCAGCGCGACACGGCCAAACGCCTCGCGCTGATTGATAAGCGCGTATATCACGGGCCGCAGTGGCGCCAATCCGATGCCGCCAGCGACGATCAGCACGTCCTTGCCCTTCGCCTGCTCAACCGGCCAGCCGGTGCCGAACGGGCCGCGCACGCCGACCACGCCATTGCGCTTGATCTCGGTCAGCGCGCGGCTGACGGCGCCGACATCGCGGATGGTGTGCACGAATACGTCCTGGCGCGCCGGGTCGCCGCTCATGCTGATCGGCACCTCGCCGACGCCGGCGGCGTAGAGCATGTTGAATTGGCCCGGCTGAAAGGCCACGCCGTTCGACGGCACCTCGAAGGTGACGACATCGGGGATCTCGCGCACACGCTTTGTTACGGTCGCGAAGTGGGGGGTCATGACGCCGTTGGCCATCGCCGGCCCGGCGCCCGCGTTAAGAGGCTTGAGCACCGTAGAGATCCAGGCTTTGCATCCGGGCGTTCTGCAACCGCTCAATCAAGGGCGGCAGGAAGCGTTTCATCATCTCGTAGCCCACATGATGGTCGGCCTCGCATTTCTCGCGCAGGCACTCCGCGTCGAAGGCGATGGCGCGCGTCACCTCGATCGCCCGCGCGTCATAGGTCCAGCGATAGGGCGGCAGCAGCCAGGTTGAGCCCAGGATCTCACCGTCGCGAACAGTCAGAAAGGTGATCGGCCCCTTGCCGGGCGCGTACATCTCCAAGGCCACGGCGCCGCGCCGGATCAGATAGAACCAGTCCGCACTGTCGCCCTGCTTCAGGATCATCTCATTAGCCTGAAAGACGATATTGCGGGCGCAGCCGGCGACGAAATCGACGACCCCGTCGTCAAGCCCTTGGACGAAAGGGTGTTGGCGCAGGATATCGGCCATTTCCTTCATGACGAACCTCCTTCGGCGGCTGCATCGGCACGGATGGCCGCCACCTCTTCGGTAATATCGATCCCGACCGGGCACCAGGTGATGCAACGGCCACAGCCGACGCAGCCGCTTTCGCCGAACTGGTCGATCCAGTTGGCCAATTTGTGGGTCAGCCATTGGCGGTAACGCCCGCGCGTCGTCGGCCGGACGCTGCCGCCATGGATGTAGGAATACTCGATCGAGAAGCAGGAATCCCAGCGGCGCCAGCGTTCGGCATGCTGGCCATCAAGATCGGTCCGGTCCTCGACGGTCGAGCAGAAGCAAGTCGGGCAGACCATGGTGCAGTTGGCGCAGCTCAAGCAACGCTCAGCGACCTGATCCCAACGCGGATGCTCCAGATTGGACTGCAGCAGGGTCTTGATCTCGCTGGTGTCGAACTCGCGGGTCACGCTGTCACGCGCCTGGCGCAGCACTGCGGCCGCAGTCGTCCGATCAGCGTTCGTGGGTGCCTCGTGTTCGATCGCGTCCAGGATCGCCGCGCCCTTGGCGGTACCGCTCTTGGCCAGGAACCGGTGCCCTTGGTCGTCGATCAACTCCGTCAGCACGAGGTCATAGCCCGAGGTGACTTCGGGGCCGGTGTTCATGGAGGTGCAGAAGCAACTGCCGGCCGCCTCCGCGCAGTTGACCGCGATGGTCAGGCTGCGCTCGCGGCGCCGTCGATACAAATCGTCTTCGTAGCCGGAAGACAGGAAAACCCGGTCCTGCACCGCGATCGCGTGGGCCTCGCAGGCACGGACGCCGAGAAAGGCGTAGGCCGGGCCGCCATCGTCCTCCTCGAGGACCTCGCCGGCACCATCGGCGATGCGCGCCCGCCACAGGCGCAGATGGGGCGGATGCAGATAGCGCTTCCAGCTATGCGGCCCGACCACGTAGCCGAACAGCGCGTCATCGTCGCGCCGTTGCAAACGGTACGAGCCGGGCTCCTGCCGATCGGTCCAGCCGGCCGGCAGATCGTCGGTGTCCACCACCTCGTCGTAGAGGATGGCGCCGTCACGCTTCGTTGGCGCAATGACCGTGTAGCCGTCATCGCGCAGATGCTCGATCAACACGTTCAATGTATCGCGCTGAAAAACGACTTCGGGCATCGCATTCCCTTCCCGGCGGATGTCTTGCCACGCGGCTGTGATCGGCCGTGTGGTCGAGATCCTGCAGTTCAGGTCATGCTAGGCGGCGCCAGCCATCCTGCATTGACATGGCGCAAATCCCGCGGACTTGGTGCCAAAAGGTGCCTTCGGTGGGTAAGCCGCCAGAAGCGCAGCGCGAATCCAAGCCGCTAGAGCTGGATTTCGGTGATGTGCCAGCGGCCAAGATTGGCGGTGAACATGCGGTTGCCGCTGAGCGCAATGTTGGTCGGATGGGCCAGCGTCGTGGCGTGCGGGTCGTCGATCAGCAGTTCCAAGCGCTGGTCGGCGCCGAAGCGGTAGATGCGGCTGGGCTCATAGCAGGAGATGTAGAGCGTGCCGTCAGCGGCGAAGGCCAGACCGTCCGGCACGCGCTCGACGCCGTCGACCACGATGCGCGCCTCGCCAGGGGATCCATCCGGCTGGATTGGGACATACGATACGCGCTGGGCGAAGCTCTCGACGACGTACAGGCCAGCGCCGTCCGGCGCCATTGCCATGCCGTTGGCGAAGACCATCGGCTTGTCGTACCAGAGGCCGCCTTCGCCCGTAGCCAGGGAGTAGCGGAAAATGCCCGGCCCCGCCTGCTCAAGCCCGTGACTGTCGGAGACGTAGAGCCAGCCATTGGCCCCGTCGACGACCGGGTAGTTCGGCACGATGATGCCACCGGCGGCGAACTTCTCGGTGCGACCCGTCGCGGCGTCGCGACGAAAGATCGCCGCGTGCTTCAGGTCGCAGACAAAGCAGTTATCGGCGCTGTCGAAGGCGAGGCCGAGGCAGAAACCGTCCGTCGTGCCCATCAACTCGGGCTCTGGCGCGTCAGGATCGACGCGGATCAGGTCGCCGGTTTCGGTGCCGCACCAAATGTTGCCCTGGCTGTCGATCGCCACACCCTCCGGGTGCGCGATTCGCGGCTCGGAAAAGATCCCGTCGACCAGGACCTTGGCCCGATCCATGGTTAGCAAGGCGTTCATCGGCTCCCCCTATTCCTCGAACAACGCTTCTGTGATGGCTCGGTCGGCCTGAATGACCTCGTCGAGCAGCGCATCCCGCTCGCGGGCCGGTGCGAATTCGAGCCGGCGCAGGCCAATCGGATCGATCTCCTCGCGCAGGATGCGCAAGATTTCGGCGTCGGGCTCTTCGATGGTCGCAACCGTGTCGGCAAAGCGCACCGGGAAGCCGGCGTTTTGTTGTACGTGGTCCCTTGTGACGTGGGGAAGCAGCTCGGTCACTTGCAACTCGCCGGTGTCGGGCGACAGCTCCATGACGCAGAGATTGGTGAACAGCTTGACCGGGCCTTGGCGATAGCCGAGCCGTTCGCGCTCCGCCGGGTCGATCACGCCGCGCGCGGCGCTGATGAAATCGACCCGATCGACCAGGGCGCGCGCCGTCTGGCGCGGCAGATAAATGATGAAGGTCTGGTGCATGTTGGCGACATCGGCCATGCCGCCCTGCCCCGGCAGCCGGATGAAACCGCCGTCCGGCCGGTCGATCCGCAAGGTGTTGACCCGGCCGTGCCGGTCGACCTGGGCGGCACCGACGATTTCATGGCTGACCATGCCGGCCTGATAGAACTCGAAATAGGTGTCCTCGCCGCCGCGATGGGCCACTGCCGTCTGACAGTCGATGGGTTCGGACAGCGACAGGGTCAGCGGCGTCGGAGCGATATCGATGTGGCCACAGGTCAAGGTCGCGATGATCATGTCGGGCGCATGGGTACGCTTCGCCAAGCGGTAGGCGATGTTCGCGACCGGGGAGACGGCGCCGGCGGACGCAAAGCTGTGATTGTCGAACTCCTGCGCGATGCGGATGACCAGGCGTTCGTCCGGCGCCGGGGCGGCTGCCTCGTTGGCCGGCGCCCTAATCTTGGTTGCCTTCGAAACGGGCACCGAGGCGGCACGGCGGACGTACGCCGTGGAGGACCCGTTCGCGTCAGGCCGCTGCAGCCGATCGCCTTGCAGCATGGCGCGCAACGCGGCGTAATCGGTGACATAGAAGGGCAGACACGAGGCCGGATAGGCGCCGCCCTGGACCTCGGCAATGGCGTCGATCTGGTTCCGGTGCAGAATGGTCTGACGGCCGTCACCGGACAGGGCGCCATCCGGGACGATCTCCTCGACCGTTACCAGCACGCGATCGGCGGTGCTGGCCAAGGTTGCATCCAGGGCGCGGGCGCCGATGATCTGGACGTTGCCGCTGCGGTCTGCGCGCGGCGCGTGGATCAGCGCCACGTCCAGCGGCAGGGCCGGCGCAAGGCCGAGGGTGCGGCCAGCTTGCTGAACGGTCTCGATCTCGGGCACCAGGCCCAGCATGTCGGAGCCGTCCGGCGGCTGAAACGGTAGTGAGGGCAGGTTGCGGGCAGCCGCCTGATAGCCTTGAATCATGGCCAGCGCGGTCCAGTCGCGCACCGGTATCGCGCCGGCCTCGGCGGCCGCCCGAAAGCGCGGCGCCAGGCCGAAGATGTCGAGGCTGGTAAAGCAGTGGTCGATCGCGCCGACCAGGCCGGCCTCCAACAGCATCTCCAGCGGCAGGCCGCCGCCCCAGGAGATGACATGCAGATCTTTCGGACGCTCGGCGATCACGGCCTCGATCAGTGCCAGCGGCAACCGCGCGAAATGGTGACCGCCGATGGCGATGCGGTCGCCAGGCCGGACCCGGCGTGCCAGGTCGGCGAGACTGAGAACGTCCGGTCGGTTTCCGGGCACGGCTCTTAGGAAGCGGCCCGCGCCTTTTCGGCGCGCTCGCGGGCACGGCGCGCGCTGGCCTCAGCGAACTCGCGAACCCGGCGCTGAGCCTCCTCCGTCTGATAGAGCGCCGTCACCGTCGCCCGTTCGTGGTTCAGCCCGTCAAGCGCACCCGACGCGCCGAAGCCGGCGCGGGCGAGCTTTTTCAGCGCCTGGATCGCGGCTGGCGGATGCTCTGCAACCCGCCTTGCCAGCGCCATCGCTTCATCGTGCAAGGCATCTGCGGATGTAACCGCGTTGACCAGCCCCCAGCGTTCCATGGTTTCGGCCGTCTGGGCATCGCCGGTCAGCAGCAGCCAGTTGGCCCGGCTGAGCCCCAGGCGGCGCGGTGCCCGCTGGGTCCCGCCGCCGCCCGGCACCAGGCCGAGATGAACCTCCGGCAGGCCCATCTTGGCCGTGTCCGCCGCCAGGATCAGGTCGCAGCACAGGACCAGCTCAAAGCCGCCGCCCAGCGCATGGCCGTTCACGGCGGCGATCACCGGCTTGTCGTTCTCGTCGATCACGGCGTACATGCGCCGGCCGCGATCCTGGAAGCGGGCGAATTCCTCATCGGTCTGCTTGGCGTATTCGATGATGTCGGCCCCGGCCATGAAGCCGCGCCCCTCGCCGGTGACAACGATGGCGTTGATGTCGGGCGCCTCGTGCAGTTCCGAGAACGCCTCGATGATCTCACCCTGCATCACCGGGTTGATGGCGTTCAACTGCTTGGGCCGGCGAAAGGTTATCAGGCCGACCGCGCCGTCGCGTTCGACCGTGAGCGTGGAGTAGGTCACGCGGCTTGCTCTTGAATCGTGACCGCGCCCGCCTCGATCAGGGACTCAATCTCAGCCTCGTCGACGCCGTATTCGCGCAGGATCTCGCGCCCGTGCTGGCCGATCGTCGGCGCCGGGCGGTCGATCGCCGGTGGCGTCTCGCTGAGATTCACTGCCGGTGCGACGGTTTTGACCTCGCCGACCTTCGGATGCTGGTAGGACGCGATCAGGCCGAGATGGGTCACTTGCGGGTCGTTGGCGGCCTCGCGGATATCCTTGACCTCCGCACACCAGATGTCGACGGCCAGCATCGCTTCCATAAGGTCGGCGCGCGCCCAATTCTTGGTCTGCGCGTTGACCGCCTGCCAGACCTCGTCCCGCTTGTCATAGAGCGTGTCCAGATCGTCATAGGCCTTCAGGTCCGGCGCCTTCAGCACCTCGACCAGGGTGGCAAACGGGCTCATCGCGATGCTGACATAACCGTCACGGGTCTCGTAGATGCCGAACGGCGCGATCGCGCCCGGATGGCCGATGCCCGACGCCGGACGTTCGAAGTCGCGGCCGAGATTGAGGACGGTGACATATTCCTGCAGCAGGTGGGCCATCATGCCGGCCATCAGGCTGACCTCGACCTTCTGGCCGCGCCCGGTCTTTTCCCGGTGATAGAGCGCCGACAGGATGCCGTAGACCAGGTTCATGGCGCCGATCTGATCCGCGAAGCCAGCACCGGCGGGGATCGGCGGCTCGTTGCGCGGGCCGGTCAGCGAGGCAAGGCCCGTGATGCCCTGGATCAGCATGTCCTGGCCGGGGCGCTTCAGGTACGGCCCGCTTTCGCCGTAGCCGGAGCCCGAGGCGTAGATGATGCGCTGGTTGATCTTGGCGAAGTCCTCATAGCCATAACCCAGCCGGTCCATCACGCCGGGCCGGAAGTTCTGGACGACGACGTCGGCGGTCTCGGCGATGTGGTAGAGGATCTCGCGCACGCGCGGCGATTTCAGGTCCAGCGCGATTGACCGCTTGTTGCGGTTCCAGGCCAGAAAGCACGGGCTTTCCGTGCCGCCGACCCAGTCGTTGAAGAAGGTCATGGAGCGGAACAGGTCGCCCGGCCCCGCGCGTTCGACCTTGATGATGTCGGCGCCCATGTCGCCGAGAAGCTGGGTGGCGAACGGCCCCTGCAAGAGATGGCTGAAATCCAAAACCTTGACCCCGGCGAGGGCGCGGTTGGGTGGGCTGTCGGTCATGACCGGTTCTCCTGGCGTCGCGCCAAGGCTAGACAAGATCGGGGACGTAGCGCGGCGCGGCGGTCAAGCCGCCATCGACGCGCAGATCCGTCCCGGTGGTGAAGGCAGCGGCATCGCTGGCCAGATAGATGGCGGCCTCGGCGATTTCCTCAGGCAGGCCGATGCGGCCGATCGGGTGCATCTTCACCCAGGCCTTGGCGACCTGCTCGCCCAGATCGGCGACGACCTTTTCGTTCATCGGCGTCGCGATGGTGCCCGGCGAGATCGAGTTGACGCGGATGTTGTGCGGCCCGAATTCCACGGCCATCTGGCGGGTCATGGCCATGATCGCGCCCTTGGCCCCGGCATAGGCGGTCCAGCCGTCGAGTCCAATATGGCCCTGGGCGGAGGCCATGTTGATGATGGCGCCGGACTTCTGCGCGATCATGTGCGGCAGGGCGAACTTGCAGCCGCGAAAGACGCTGGTCAGGTTGACTTGCAAAAGCCGGTGCCACTGTTCGTCGGTCATCTCGTGCACAGGCATGCCGCCGATGGCGATCGCGGCGTTGTTGACGAGGACGTCCAGGCGCCCGCCATCCTTGGCGGCGGCCGCGACCAGAGCCTCGATGTCGCCGGCCTCGCCGACATCGCAATGCTGGTAATGCACCGCCAGCCCTTCGCCGGCGAGCGTGTCCGCCAGGGCCTGGCCTTGCGCGTCATCGATGTCGCCTGAAAAGACGATGGCCCCTTCATTCGCCATGCCGCGAACGATCGCGGCGCCAATGCCGTCGGCGCCGCCGGTGACCACGGCGACCTTGCCGTCAAGACGTGCCATGAACGTGTTCCCCCCTTTCGCCCGCGGACCGGGTCCGCCGCTTCCATTCGTCAAAGGCGACGGCGGCGATGATGACCAGCCCGGTGATGACCAGTTGCCATTCCGTATTCACGTTCAGCATGCCCAGGCCGTTGGCCACGAAGGCCAGCACGAGCACACCCAGGGCCATGCCGACCAGCGAGCCGATGCCGCCCGCCAGGCTGACGCCGCCGAGCACGACCGCCGCCACGACCTGGAACTCGAAGCCCACGCCGGCGACGTATTGGGCCGAGCCGACGCGCGACGCGAGCAGGATGCCCGCGACGCTGGCCAGCACGCCGGAGATGACGAAGCAGGTGAACTTCACGCGCTTCACATCGAAGCCGGCCAGACGCGCAACCTCCGCATTGCCGCCGACCGCGTAGACCTTGCGGCCGAAGCGGCGGCGGGTGAGCACGTAGAGGAAGATCACCAGGATGACGAGCGCGATGACCGCCGGGTACGGCACGAGGCCGAAGATGCGGCCGTTGCCGATCTCAAAGAAGCTGTCGAGATAGACCCGGTCCGGGATCGCGGTCTTGCCGGTGTAGAGATAAACGCCGCCGCGCAGGACGAATAGCGTCCCCAAGGTCACGATCAGCGAGTTGATGCCGGCATAGGCGCTGAGGAAGCCGTTGACCGCGCCGATGGCGAGGCCGAGGGCCAGGGCGGCGAGGATGCCGAGTTCCATGGACCCGGTAAGGTTCATGATCTCGATCATCGGGATGGCGGCGGCCGCCAGGATCGAGCCGATCGAGATATCCACCTCGCCGGAGATGAAGACCATCGCAACGCCCACGCCGGCGATCATGGCCAGCGAGGCCTGCCCCAGCACATTGGTGATGTTGATCGGGCTGAGAAAATACTCCGAACTGACACTGAAAAACGCGATGATTACGACCAGGGCGATGGCCAGGCCGGCCTCGTTGCGGGCCGCCAGCCGCCGCCAGAGAGGTGTTTTCAGCGTCGAGGCGTCAGCCGATGGCGGCATTGAGGATTGCCTCCTGGTTGGCATCTTCCCGGGACATCTCGGCCGTGATGCCGCCATTGGCCATGACCATGATACGGTCGCTCAGGCCCAAAAGCTCTGGCATCTCCGAGGTCATCATCAAGACCGCCAGGCCCTGGGCCGCCAGTTCGTCGATCAGCATGAAGATCTCGGTCTTCGCACCGATATCGATGCCGCGCGTGGGCTCGTCGAGGATGATCACCTTCAGCCCGCGCATCAGCCAGCGGGACAGCACGACCTTCTGCTGGTTGCCGCCGGACAGGTTGCGCACCTGCCGGTCCAGGCTGGGCGTGCGCACGCGGAAGCGATCGACGAACGACGTGCTCTGCTTGCGCTCCTCCCGGTCGTCGATGAAGCCGGCGTGGGAGAGCTGGCTGAGTGACGCCAACGACATGTTGTGCATCACCGACATGCCCAGCACGAGGCCCTCTTCCTTGCGGTCCTCGGTCAACAGGCCGATGCCGAGATCGACGGCACGGGCCGGGTTGTGGGGCCGCAAATCCTGGCCGTCGACCCGTACCGCACCGGCACCGACACGATCGTAGCCGACGATGGCCTTGGCCAGTTCCGTGCGGCCGGCGCCCATCAGGCCGAAAAAGCCGATCACCTCGCCTGCGCGCGCGTTCAGGCTGACGTCGCGCAGCTTGGCGCTGGTCAAACCGTCGACCTCCAGCACGGTATCGCCGATGGTGTGTTCGCGGGTGCGCGGGTACAAATCCTCGATCGTGCGGCCGACCATGTGCTCGATCAGCGAGGCGTGGTCGTGCTCTTCGATCGGCAGGCTCGAGATCAGGTTACCGTCGCGCAGGACAGTAACCGTGTCGGCGATCTCGAACACCTCTTCCAGCTTGTGGCTGACATAGATGACGGCCATGCCCATGCCGGTCAGGCGTCTGATGACGTCGAACAGCAGCTTGATTTCGTTGGGTGTCAGCGACGAGGTCGGCTCGTCCATGACGACGATGCGGGCCTGTTGCGAGACGGCGCGGGCGATCTCGACCATCTGCTGTTGGCTGATCGGCAGGTCGCCGGTGCGGGCGCCGGGATCGATGGCGAAGCCGACCCGGTCGAACAGTTCGGCGGCCTCTCGGCGGATGCGGCGCCAGTCGAGTGAGCCCAGCCGGCCGACCGGCAAATCCTCCAGCGCGATGTTCTCCGCGACGCTGAATTCCGGGATGAGCGAGATTTCCTGGAACACGACCTTGATGCCGAGGTCCAGCGCGTCGCGCGGCGAGCGGATATCTGCCACCTCGCCACCGATGGTGATCGTACCGGCATCCTTGGTGTAGGCGCCGGCCAGGATCTTGATCAGGGTCGACTTGCCAGCGCCGTTTTCGCCCATCAACGCGTGCACGGAGCCTGCGCGCACTGTCATGCTGACATCGTCCAAGGCCAGCACGCCCGGGAACGCCTTGCTGACGCCGGAGACCTCCAGCACCGGCGCGGCGTCCGCCGCCGGGCGGTCCAGTATGGCGGCGTCAGGTTGCATGGCGCTTCTTTCGGACCTGGTCCAGATAGACGGCGATGATGATGATGACGCCGGGCACGACGATCTGAAGGTCCTGGTTCAGGCCCAGAATGATGATGCCGTTGTCGATCACCTCCAGGATCAGCACGCCCAGCAAGGTGCCGAACAGCGTGCCCTCGCCGCCATAAAGGCTGGTGCCGCCGAGGATAACGGCGGCGACGACGATCAGCTCGAACCCGCGCCCGGCGGTTGGCTGACCCGCATTCATCAGCGACGATAGGATCAGGCCGGTGACACCGACCAGAATGCCGGTGATGACGAAGGCGGCGATCTTCAATTGGGTCGATCTGAGGCCGGACAGGCGTGCGGCCTTGGGGTTGCCGCCGACGGCGAACAGCTTGCGCCCGAAGGTGGTCTTGGCCAGCGCGATCCAGGCGACAACGAAGGCGACGAAGGCGATCACGACCGGCACCGGAAGGCCCAGGATGTAGCCGGCGCCAACCTCGGGAAACAGGCCGATCTGGTGGTGGTTCTGCACCGCCTCGCGCGAGAAGATGAAGACGCTGCCTTGCAGGATCATCAAGGACGCGATGGTCGCGATCAGCGAGTTCACCCGCAGGATGGTGACGACGAAGCCGTTGAACAGGCCGACGGCGGCGGCGAACAGGATGCCGGCCACGGCACCGAGCGCGAGGCTGCCGGTCTGGTTCATGACATCCATCGCCACCAGGCCGGTAAAGGCCATGGAGGCGCCGACCGACAGGTCGACCTCGCCGGAAATCAACAGCAGCGTCATGCCGACGGCCACGATCAGCACCATGGATGCCTGGCGCAGGATCGCGACGATGTTGTCGCCGGAATAAAAGTCACTGGACCCGATCGACATGGCGACGCACAGCAGCACCAGGATGCCGACCAGCACGATCTGCCGGTTGGCCAGCAGTGCGGCCACAAGGCCGCGCTTTTGCTGCTCACCCGCTTGCGATGCGGCCCCTGGCACGGAAATCCGTGCGTCGCTCATCCGATCGTCTCCTTAAGCGGACACCTGCCGGCCGCCCAAATACGGCTGCCGGCCGGGTCCGGCCTTACTCAGTTCTCGAGATCAGCGGCATACATCATGCACTCCGCCGGCGGCTCGAGCGCGTTGACCGCATCCCAATTGATCGAACGGGACGAGCCGTCATAGTCATAGTAGTTCTGCCAGCTATCGGTCGTCAGCGTCGTCGTTGGGCTGACGATGTGCTCCGGCAGTTCCTCGCCATTATACATCGAGACAGCAGCGTTCATGGCCGTAAAGCCGACCTTCTCCGGGAACATGGCCGCTTCCAGCTCGTAGGAATTGTCCTGCTGCATCTCGTTGATGAAGGCGAGGCCCTCGCCACCGGTGCCGACGGTCAAGAGATTGTCCTCCGGCAGATCGTTGGCGCGCCAGGCCTGCAGGCCGCCGATCGCGGAACTGTCGTTGATGCCGTAGATGACGTTGATGTTGTTGTCGGCCGACAGCGCCGCCATGGAAACCTCAAGCGAGCGGTCCGGGTTGCCGCCGCCATCGAGATCATGGACCAGTTCGGCGTCCGGCACCTGGGTACGGATGCCGTCCATGAAGCCCTGGCTGCGCAGCACTGTGGCCGACAACAGCGGCAGGCCGACATTCATCACCCGCGCCTCGCCGCCGAGGTGCTCGTTGACATACTCGCCGGCGGCCACGCCCGCGTGATAACCGGTGTCGTAGTCGCAGATAGCGACCAGCGTATCCATGCCGACGACCGGATTGCCTTCCAGCACGACCGGCGTGCCGTTGGCGCGCGCGCGGCGCAGGATCGGCACGACGCCTTCCTCATTCACCGGCGTGATGATCATGACGTCGACGCCCCGGGCCATGAAGTCCTCGGCGGCCGAGACCTGGCGCGCGATATCGAGATTGGCGTCCAGCACCTCAAGCTCGATGCCCAGCTCGTCGGCGCGGTCCTGCATGCCGCCGATGACGTTCTGATACCATTCATGGGTGGCGTAGTTGACGATGTAGCCGACCCTCTGCGGCACCTCTTGCGCGGTTGCCGTTGTGACCGCCGCGACGGTGAGCGCGGAACCGATCAACAGGGATTTTGCTAAAGATTTCATGGCGTTTGCTCCGTTTTACGTGTGCCTTTCCTGTCCGACTTGTGCTTCTGTCGGATCTCATCAGAGGGGGACTTTCCTCTGGCCAGGATCGCGCCCGGCAATTTCGTTGCAGTGTCAGTCGGGGCCGGACAACCCAAGCCGTCCGAAATCGCGCGGGCGGTTTCGGCCACGACGAGGCTGGCGTGATCGATGTCCGGGCCCTCGCCATATTGCGGCAGGTACGGCAGCGTCAGCGCCGCCGCGACCTGGCCCAAATGATCGCGCACCGGGTAGGAGATGTTGTGAATGCCGGCGACCGTCAGCGAGGGCCGCAAATCCATGCCCTTGCGGGACACGGTATCGACCATTTGAGCGAGCCGGTCGGCGGTCGCCGGATCGTCGTTTTCGGCGGTCAGCCGCGCCAGCATCGCCGCGCGTTGCTCGTCGGCCAAGAAGGTCAGCAAGACGGCGCCCGAACTGGTTTCCGCGATCGGAAACCGGCTGCCGATGGCGACGCCGTAGCGCATGCGCCGGGGCGAGTCGACCTGCAGCACGATTAGGATGTCGTCGCCGTCCAGAATGGCGAGATGACAGCTTTGCCCGGTGCGATCGGCCATCTTGCGCATGGCCGGCAGCGCCACATCCGTCAGCCGGCGCAGCGGCTGTTGCTGATGCGCCAGTTCGAACATCTTCGGCGACAGCCGCAGCCGATCGGACGCGGCGGCGGTTTGTAGCCAACCGCGCCCCAACAGCAACTGAATGACCCGGTAGATCTCGTGGATCGAGCGTCCGACGCCGGCCGCGATCTCGCTCTGAGTCAGGCCGGGGCCGCCCTGCCCGGCCATGAACTCAAGGATGTCCAGCGCCTTTTCGGCGGCCGGTGCGCGGTACGCCCGGCGCTCGGTATCCAGGGCCGGCGCGACCGTCCGGGCTGCCGCGACGCCGGTCATGCCGCGTGCTCCGCGTCCGCCAGGCAGCTTTCGAAGCACAGATTCAGCCGATCCGCCATGCGCGCGTCGCCAGAGGCGTCGCCGTTGGCCAGATGGTCCGACACCCATTCGGCCGATTGCCGGAAAAAGTCGATGAAGCCCGGCGCCGTCGGCCGGAGATAGGCGTTTTGCAGCGTCTGTCTGGTGGCGGAGAAGAAGCCGCCAACGGTCGCGTCGGCATCCGGATCTGACCAGGCCGCGAGGCTGCCCGGCTGGCCGCCATGGCGCACATAGTCGCCGGATTGATAGTCCCGGCCGCACAGGAACATGGCGTAGTCGAACGCCGCCCGCGGGTTGGCCGACCGGGCGCTGATACCGATCCCCGCACCACCCAGCAAGGCGCCCGAGGCGGCGCCATCGACGCCTGGAATGTCCGTGAAGGCCAGACGCCGATCACGGTCCGGCGCGGCATAGTTCACATAGCCGAATCCGTAGGGCACGTAGACCACATCGTCGGCGGCCGACATGTGGTCATAGCAGGCGATCGGGTTCCAGCGCTGACTGTCGGGATGTGCGACCGAACGCAACCGCCGAAGCGGTTCCATTGCTTCCGCAAACTGCCGAGGCGACAGAAACGCCCCGCTGTGCGACGCCAGATGCCCCAGCCCGGCGGCAATCGTGAGCAAGGTGCACATGACATCGGTCGGCACCGAGGGCCAGCCGACGAACATGCCGGCCGCGCGAACGCTTTCGGCCAGGTCGAAGACTTGATTGAGGGTTCGCGGCGGCACGTCGGCAAACCGCGACAGCAGGTCTGGCCGATAGGCAGCGACCTGGGCCGCGCCGTCGACCGGCAGCGCCCACACGCCGCCGCCAAACCCGTAGGATCGCCAGGATGGCCCGAGCGAGTCGTCGGCAAAAGACGCGATCTGATCGGCAGACAGGAACCGTGTCAGGTCCAGCATCAGGCCGTCGCGCGCGACCTCGCCCACAAAGGGATGATCGTAGATGACGAGGTCGTAATCGGCCGCCGGACCGTCCAAGCGTCCCTCGCCGAACTCCCACAGGCTGCGCCGGTTCCACGTGACCTGAATATCGGGCTGTAACGCGCGATAGGCCGGCACGCTGGCCTCCAGCGGCTCCCAGCACCGTCTGTGATCCCACGCCAATCCGCGCAGTTGGATCGCGCTCGACATCGGCCCTCCCCTGCCTCAATCGACGGGGAGCAAACCACAGTTTTTCATTTGTGCAAAGTGTTTTCTTATATGCAAAGCCTCTGAGCTCGCCTCCGCGGTCAGGCCGCCTGTGGACGCGATGTGGCGGCACCGTGTTCGAGCGCGGAAATGATGTGTTCGCCCAGGCGCAGCGCGGGCGGCGACAAGGTGCCGGGCGCCCGGATCAAGGCAATTTCGGTATCGGCCAGGTCCGGCAGCTCGGCACCGGACTCCATTGTGACGATGTCCGGCGGAATCATTTCGCGGGGCAGCACAGTCAGGCCGAGGCCGGCGCGAACGGCGGCCTGGGCGCCGGCCAGGCTGGTGCTGGTATAGGCGATGCGCCAGCGGCGGCCCGCCTGGTCGAGGGCCGAAAGGGCGCGCTTGCGATAGACGCAAGGATGCGGCGATACGACCAGGGGCAGAGGGTCGCGTTCCGCCATGAAATGATCAATCGCGGCCCAGACCAGAGGCTCGCGCCAGACCCGGGTTCCCGCCAGGGGACCAAGCCGTTCGCGCTTCACCAGAACCAGCTCGAACTCGCCGCCGTGAAACCGCTCCAGCAGGTTGAGGGTGAGGTCGGTGGTCACCTCCAAGGCAACGCGCGGATAGGCGCTGGCGAAGGCGGCCAGCACGTCGGGCAGATGGACCGTGGCAAAATCCTCCGGCGTGCCGAGGCGCACGGTGCCCTCAAGCTCCGGCTCCAGCACGCGGGCGACGATCTCGTCGTTCAGGCGCAGCAACTGGCGGCAGTAGGCCAGCAGGGTCTCGCCCTCGGCCGTGACCCGGACGCGATGGGCGTTTCGGTCGAGGATCTTGGTCCCCAGCGCCTCCTCCAGCCGTTTCATCTGCAGGCTGATGGTCGATTGGGTGCGCCCCAACCGTTCCGCGGCGCGCGTGAAGTTGCCCGCGTCGGCGATGGTGGCGAAGGTTCGCAGCAGATCGATGTCCAGGTTTTTCAGCGGCACTGGGGTCTTATCCTTTCAAAGCGGGCCGATCGCAGGCGTCGGGATCTAGCATTGGCAATACCAATCCTCAATATTGCAACTATCAAATTCTCAAAAGAAAGGCACGGCCCTACTTAGACGTCCAGCGATGATCCCACAGGAGGACTGAGTATGACCCGCGCCGTTCCCATCACCGTTGCCAATGGCGACGGCATCGGCCCCGAAATCATGGGCGCCAGCCTTGCCATTTTGCAGGCGGCCGGCGCCGAGCTTGAGATCGAGACGATCGAGATCGGCGAGAGCGTCTATCTCTCCGGCAACTCCGCCGGCATCGAGCCGAGCGCCTGGGACAGCCTGCGGCGCACCAAGGTCTTCTACAAGGCGCCGATAACGACGCCGCAGGGCGGCGGCTTCAAGAGCCTGAACGTGACCGTGCGCAAGTCCCTGGGCATGTTCGCCAACGTGCGCCCCTGCGCCTCGCTGCACCCGTTCGTGGACACCAAGCACCCGAAGATGGACGTGGTGGTCGTGCGCGAGAACGAAGAAGATCTCTATGCGGGCATCGAGCACCGGCAGACCACGGATGTCTATCAGTGCCTGAAGCTGATCACCCGGCCAGGCTGCGAGAAGATCGTCCGCTACGCCTTTGAGTACGCCCGCGCGCACGGGCGCAAGAAGGTCACCTGCTTCACCAAAGACAACATCATGAAGCTGACCGACGGGCTGTTTCACAAGATCTTCGAAGAGGTCGGCGCGGAATATCCGGATCTGGAGCAGGAGCATTGGATCGTCGATATCGGCGCGGCGAAGCTGGCCGATACGCCGGAAGCGTTCGACGTCATCGTCATGCCCAACCTGTATGGCGACATCCTGTCCGACGTTGCCGCCCAGATCACCGGTTCGGTCGGCCTGGCGGGTTCGGCCAATATCGGCGAGCATGTCGCCATGTTCGAGGCCATCCATGGCAGCGCGCCGCGCCGCGCCGGCCAGAACATCGCCAACCCGTCGGGCCTTCTCTTGGGCGGGGTCATGATGATGGTCCATATCGGCCAGCCGAAGGTCGCCGAAGCCGTTCACAACGCCTGGCTGAAGACCATCGAGGACGGCATCCACACCTACGACATCTTCCGCGACGGCGTCAGCAAGCAGAAGGTCTCGACGACCGGCTTCGCCGACGCCGTCATCGAACGGCTGGGCCAGCGTCCGGACACCCTGGCCGCGGTCAGCTACGCCTCGGACCGGCCAATCACGGTGCCGAGCGCGTCGCCCCGGCCGTCGACCGACAAGAAGCTGGTCGGCATGGACCTGTTCGTCGAATGGACCGACGGCAACGCGGACGCCCTGGCGGAACGTTTGAAGCCGATCATCGGCAACGAACTGCAGCTCAACATGATCACCAACCGGGGCGTGAAGGTCTGGCCCGAAGGTCTGGCCGAGACGTTCACAACCGACCATTGGCGGTGTCGCTTCATGGGCAACGGCGCCACCAACGGCGAGGTCCGGCATGAGGATCTGGCCGGACTGATCCAGCGGGCGGCGGCGGCCGGGATTGACTTCATCAAGACGGAGAACCTGTGCACCTTCGACGGTGAGCCCGGCTACTCGCTCGGCCAGGGCCAGTAGCGCCGGCGATGAAGCGCTTCAAGAACATCCTGCTGGTTTGTGACGAGGGCGGCATTCACGACGCGCTGTTCGCCCGCGCCATTCGCCTGGCCAAGCTGAACGACGCCAGCGTCACGCTGGTCGACGTCATCGAAGCCGCCCCCGGAGAGCTGTCGCGCCTGTTTGGCAGCCTGCCGGGGGCAACGAAGAAGGATGTGGAGGCGGAGGTCGTCACGTTCCACAGCGCGCGGCTGGCCAAGATCGCGGCGCGCTTCCGGGCGCACCGCGTCGAAACGACACAGCAGGTGTTGCAGGGCATCGCCTTCGTCGAGGTGATCCGAAAGGTTCTGCGCGATCGTCCGGATCTGGTGATGAAGGGCGCGGTCGTGGATGACAAGCCGCGCGCGCCCTTCTTTGCCAGCACCGACATGCATCTGTTGCGCAAATGCCCGTGCCCGGTCTGGATCATGAATCCGGGCGAGCACGATCATTACCCCAAGGTGCTGGCGGCGGTGGATCCAAACCATGTCGACGAGACGACCGAGCCGATGAACCGGCTGATCATGGACCTGGCCACCTCGATATCGAAGGCCGACGACAGCGCGTTGAACATCGTCAGCGCCTGGTCGCTGGACGAGGAGGACACGCTGCGCGACAGCGGCTTTGAAGGGATCAGCAAGGACGACGTAGACAGGCTCGTGGAGCAGAAGCGGGCCGACGCGGAACGCTCGGTCAAGGATCTGGTGGCGCACTATCCGGATGTCGATCCAAGCCGCCAAATCCATCTCGTCAAGGGATCGGCCGAAACCGCGATTCCTGACGTGGCCGAGCGGGAGGCGGTTGAACTGATCGTCATGGGCACGGTCGGCCGTACGGGCATCCCGGGCGTGATCATCGGCAACACGGCGGAGGCGATATTGAGCCGGGTGAAATGCTCGGTTCTGGCCGTCAAACCGCCGGATTTCGAAACGCCGGTGACGTTGGAAAGCGATGCAAAAGACACGTCCCGGGCGGCGATTGTCGAAAACCTTCCGATTGACGGTCGCGCAGACGCGCAATCGACCTAATATAGAAGGCCGGTCGGGCGCCCAGCCCGTGCCGGCACGGGCAACCAAACGAGAGACAGTCGCGCACCGGCACGCGCGGGACACCACCCCGCGCGCTTCTCGCCGAAACTCAATCCATACGATCAGCAGGACTTTCAAGGGCGATGGGGGCACCCGGTTCGAGCATGACTGGCACGGAAACGCATGGCGGCGGCAAGCCGTCCTCGGAACCGACGGTGCTTGGTCTGCTTTGGATTCTGCCCTCGGCCGTCCTGGCGATCCTGTTCGCCACCCTGCTGCCGACGATCGCGGCCGGCGAGGCCATCCGCGTCGGCTTTGCCTGGGTGCCCAGCCTGGGCATCAACTTCTCGCTTCTGATTGACGGCCTGAGCCTGACCTTCGCCCTGCTGATCAGCGGCATCGGCGTTCTGATCGTCCTTTATTCGAACACCTATCTCGCCGGCCACCCCCAGCTCGGGCGGTTTCAGCTCTTCTTACTGCTGTTCATGCTCTCCATGCTCGGCCTGGTGCTGGCCGACAATCTGATCACGCTGTTCGTGTTTTGGGAGCTGACGACGCTCACGTCCTACCTGTTGATCGGCTTCGATCACGCCTCGGCCAAGGCGCGCCGGTCGGCGCTGCAAGCCCTGCTGTTGACCGGCGCCGGGGGCCTGGCCCTGCTGGCCGGCCTGATCATGCTGGGGCTGGCCGCCGGTACCTTCGAGCTGTCCGAGATCCTGGCGAATGGCGATGCCGTTCGCGCCCATGCCAACTACCTGCCGATCCTGATCCTGGTGCTGGCGGGCGCGTTCACCAAGTCGGCCCAGTTCCCGTTTCACTTCTGGTTGCCCAATGCGATGGCCGCGCCGACGCCGGTCAGCGCCTACCTGCATTCCGCGACCATGGTGAAGGCCGGCATCTACCTGCTCGCCCGCATGCACCCGGCGCTGGGCGGCACGGAGGTCTGGGTCTGGACCCTGACCATCTTCGGCGCCGTGACGGCGGTGCTGGCCTCGATCATGGCGCTGCGCCAGACCGATCTGAAGCTGGCGCTTGCCTACACGACGGTCATGGCGCTCGGCACGCTGACCATGTTCCTGGGCGGCACGGCGACCGTGGCCATCGCCGCCGCCATGACGTTCCTGATCGTCCACTCGTTCTACAAGGCGGCCCTGTTCCTGGTCGTCGGCATCATCGATCACGGTACGGGCACGCGCGAGGCCGACCAGCTGCGCGGCCTCGCCCGCGCGATGCCCATTACGGCGATTGCCGCCGCGGTTGCCGCCTTGTCCATGGCCGGCTTCCCGCCGTTTCTGGGCTTTATCGCCAAGGAGCTGAAATACGAGGGCGCGCTGGCCGTGGCGTCGGAGCCGGCGCTGGTGGCGACCGCGGCGGTCCTGGCCAACGCCATGATGGTGGCGGCGGCTGGTATCGTCGCCTTGCGCCCCTTCTTCGGCAAACCGTTGCCGACGCCGAAAACGCCGCACGAGGCCAGCTTCGCCATGTGGATCGGGCCGGTACTGTTGGCCGCGCTTGGCCTGCTGTTCGGCCTGGTGCCGTCCCTGATTGCCGGCGCCCTGGTCCAACCGGCCGTTTCCGCCGTGACGGGCCAGCAGGAAGATGTCTATCTGGCCCTATGGCACGGCATCAATCTGCCGCTGATGCTGAGCCTGCTGACCTTTGCGCTTGGCATCGGCCTCTACATCGTCCATCGCCAGGTCCGGGCCCGGCTGGCGCGCGTGGAAGCGGCCCTGCCGATCAGTGCGGATGAGGCCTGGGACCGGCTGATCGACGGGCTGAAATGGCTGGCGGCGATCCAGACGCGGGTGCTGCAAAGCGGTATCCTGAGGAACTACCTGTTCATCGTCTTTTCAACATTGGCGGTCCTGGTCGGCGCCACCTTGGTGATCGCCGGGGGTGTTCGCATCCCGCAGGCCTTTCCCAGTTTGCTGGTCAAAGACTGGGCGGTGGTCGCCCTGATCGCCGCGGGTGGGATCATGACGGTCTTCGCCAGATCGCGGCTGGCCGCGGTCTGCGCCCTGGGCGTGGTTGGCATCGGCGTGGCGCTGGTGTTCGTCATGTTCGGCGCACCGGACGTGGCCATTACCCAGTTGCTGGTCGAAACCCTGGTCGTGGTCCTGGTCGCCGTCGTCATGCTGCGCCTGCCCTTCCTCGAACCCGACCGCAAGACGGTGCGCCGGCGCTTCGACGCGGTCTTGGCGGTGATCGTCGGCGTGGTCACGACCCTGACATTGATCGCCGTCGTCCAGGGGCCGATCGACCGCACGATCCCGGACTTCTTCGAGGCCGCGAGCGTGCCGGAGGCCCACGGCCGCAACATCGTCAACGTCGTGCTGGTCGACTTCCGGGCGCTTGACACATTCGGCGAAATCGCCGTCGTCGCGATTGCCGCCCTTGGCGCCTACGCCCTGATCCGCGGCGTTCGAAAGAGGAGAGAGTCGTGAAGTCTCTGATCCTGAGAACGGCGACGCGGCCGCTCGCCGCGCTGATGCTGCTGTTTTCAATCTATATGCTGTGGCGCGGCCATAACGAGCCGGGCGGCGGGTTCATCGGCGGCCTGATCGCGGCCATCGGCTACGCGCTCTACGCCATTTCGCACGGCGCGGCGGCGGCACGGCGTGTCTTGCGTGTCGATCCGCGCGTGATCGCGATGGTCGGCCTTGCGCTGGCGATCATCGCCGGCTTGGTGCCGGCATTCAGCGGCGAGCCGCTGTTCACCGGCAAGTGGCTCTTTCTCGGCGACTATGAGGGCGGCTCCGGACTGCCGCTGAGCACGGTCCTCTTGTTCGATATCGGCGTCTATCTGGTCGTCTTGGGCTCCGTGCTGGCGCTCGTGCTCGCGCTGGAAGAGGAGACCTGACCGGTGGAAACGGTTCTGGCCGTCCTGATCGGGGTGCTGGTCGCGACAAGCGTCTATCTGATGCTCGCGCGCAGCATTCTGAGGTTCGTTTTCGGCCTGGTCCTGCTCAGCAACGCGGCAAATCTGGTCATTTTTGCCGCCGGCCGGCTGACGCGGTCGGAGCCGGCGCTGATCCCCCCGGGACTGTCGGCGCCGGCCCAGTCGGTCGCGAACTCGCTGCCGCAGGCCCTGGTTCTGACCGCCATCGTGATCGGCTTCGGGCTCTTGGCCTTTGGGCTGGCGCTGATTTTCCGCGGCTATCAGGTGCTGGGTACCTTGAACACCGATCAGATGCGGATTGCAGAGCCCATTGAGGAGAGCAAGAACGGCGCGCAGCCGTCGCCGGAGGCCGACGCACGATGAGTTGGCTGCTGGCCCTGCCCATCATTCTGCCCTTCATCACGGCGATTGTGGTGTTTCTGCTGCGCGGGAACGGGCCGCTGTCCCGTTGGATCAGTGTCGCCGGCTGCGCCGCGCTGCTCGTTGTGGCGATCGCGCTGCTGGTCGAGGTATTGATCCACGGCGTCATCACCGGCCAGATGGGCGACTGGCCGGCACCCTTCGGCATTACCCTGGTCGCCGACCTGTTGAGCGCGGTCATGGTCGTGATCACGGCGATCACGGGTCTCGCGGTCTCCGTCTATGCCACCGCCGACATCGACGAAAGGCGTGAGGGGCTGGGCTATCACGCCCTGTTCCAAGTGCTGCTGGCCGGCGTCTGCGGCGCCTTCGTAACCGGCGACCTGTTCAATCTCTATGTCTGGTTCGAGGTGATGCTGATCGCCTCGTTCGGCTTGCTGGTGCTTGGCGGCACCAAGGCCCAGCTTGACGGCGGCATCAAATACGTCGCCCTGAACCTGGTCTCGACGGTGCTGTTCCTGTCCGGCATCGGCATGCTGTACGGCATGACCGGCACGCTGAACCTGGCGGATTTGCACCTGGCGGTCGCCCAGGTCGAAAACCAGGGCCTGCTGACGGTCGTGGCCGTGCTGTTCATCGTCGCCTTCGGCATCAAGGCGGCGGTCTTCCCGCTGTTCTTCTGGCTGCCCGCCTCGTACCACACGCCGTCCGTCGCCGTGTCCGCGGTGTTCGCCGGGTTGCTGACCAAGGTCGGCGTCTATGCGCTGATCCGCATGTTCACGCTGGTTTTCACCCACGACACCGCCTACACGCACGACCTCTTGCTGGTGATCGCGGCGCTGACCATGATCACCGGCGTTCTCGGCGCCGCGGCGCAGAACGAGTTCCGCAAGATCCTGTCGTTCCACATTGTCAGCCAGATCGGCTACATGGTGCTGGGGCTGGCCCTGTTTACGCCGCTGGCGATCGCCGGCGCTGTCTTCTATCTGGTCCACCACATCATCGTGAAGGCGAACCTGTTTCTGGTCAGCGGCGTGGCCAAGCGTGTGACCGGATCGTTTGAACTCTCGGCGATGGGCGGGCTTTACAAATCCAGCCCCCTGCTGGCGATCATCTTTCTGATCCCGGCCTTCTCGCTGGCGGGCTTTCCGCCGCTGTCCGGCTTTTGGGCCAAGTATCTTCTGGTCAAGGCCAGCCTCGATATCGGGGCCTATGTCATCGCGGCGACCGCGCTGGTCGTCGGTCTGTTGACCGTGTTTTCGATGACCAAGATCTGGGCCGAGGCGTTTTGGAAGCCCAGCCCGACGATCGAGGCGCCGACACTTGGGCTGATCTCGAACACGGATCGGTTCGTCCTGGTGCTGCCGATCAGCGCGCTCGCCATTCTGACCATCATCATCGGCCTGTTTCCCGAGCCGTTCGTGGCCTTCGCGGAGCGGGCCGCCGGCCAGTTGCTGAACCCGGCAACCTATGTCGAGGCGGTTTTGGGAGTATCGCCATGAACCTGCTGGTCCTTAACGCGGCCTTGGCGCTTGGATGGGCCGCCCTCATGGGCAGCTTCACCTTGTTGAGCCTGATCATCGGGTTCATCATCGGCTATCTGGCGCTTTGGGTGGTGCGGCCGATGTTCGGCGCCACCACCTATTTCGAGCGGGTCTGGCGCGTGCTGCGCCTGGCGGTCCTGTTCATCTACGAGCTGTTCGTCTCCAGCCTGCGGGTGGTCTGGGACATCGTGACGCCGACCCATCTCAGCCGCCCCGGCATCATCGCCATGCCGTTGGACGCCACGGGCGACGGCGAAATCCTGCTGGTCGCCAACCTGATCTCGCTGACGCCCGGCACGCTGAGCCTGGACATCTCGCCTGACCGGAAGACCTTGTACGTCCACGCCATGTTCGTGGAGGATCCCGAAGACATCCGCCGCGAACTGAAAGGCGGGATGGAACGCTGGGTGCGCGAGGCGATGAATTAATGTTGAGCGACGGATCCCTTCTCACCTGGGCGGTCGACATCGCCTTCGTGATCCTGATGGCGGCCATGGTTCTGGCCTTCGTTCGACTGGCGCTGGGCCCCAGCCTGCCGGACCGGGTGGTCGCGCTTGACCTGATCACCATCCTGGCCGTCGCCTTCAGCGCCCTTTTTGCTATCAGTTCGGGCAAGCAAGCATTCCTCGATGTCGCAATCGCGCTGGCGCTGATCGCCTTCCTCGCCACCGTGGCATTCGCGCGTTATGCCGAACGTAGCCAGGCGCAGGCACGAGACGCAAAACCGACCGACGAGGCAAACGATGATTGACCTGATAACGGCAATCCTGGTGATCGTCGGGGCGCTCTTCGCCTTTGCCGCCGGCCTTGGCGTGCTGCGTCTGCCGGACGTGCTGATCCGCATGCATGCCTCGACCAAGGCCGGCACGCTGGGCTGCGGCCTGATCCTGGTCGCGGTCGCCGTCTATTTCGGCGAAACCGGCGTCGTCGCGCGCTCGATCGCAGCGATCATCTTCCTGCTGGCCACCGCGCCGATTGCCGCCCACATGATCGGCCGCGCGGCCTATCGAACCGGCGTGCCCATGTGGCGCGGAATGTCCATCGACGAGTTGGCGGAAGCAGGCAAGAAGAACGACAAGCAGGAAGGGTGAGCCGGTCGAAGGCGGCCGTCAGCGGTCGACCCTCGCCGCCCCTTCACCGGTCGCGAGCGGTTCGGAGTCTTGCTGGCGCAATGCCGAGACCTCCTGGCGCAGCTTGACGAGCTCGTCCTTGATTTCGTCGAGCGTCGCGCGCTCGGGCGCGGCATCCTCTTCCGCCGCCTGGTGCATCGCGTTCACGATGATCGCGATGAATAGGTTCAGCACCGTGAAGCTGGTAACCAGGATGAAGGGCACAAAATAGGCCCAGGCATGCGGGAACTCGGCCATCACCGGCCGCACGATGCCCATCGACCAGGATTCCAAGGTCATGATCTGGAACAGGGAATAGAGCGAGGCGCCCACCGTACCGAACCAGTCCGGAAAGGCCGCGCCGTAAAGCTTGGTCGCGATGACGGCAAAGACGTAGAAGACCAGCGCCAGCAGCGCGACGACCGAACCCATCGCCGGGATGGCGCTAAGCAGCCCTTGGACCACCATGCGCATGCGCGGCACCATCGACATCAGGCGCAGGGCCCGCAGCACCCGAAGGGCGCGCAAGACCGACAGCCCCTCGCCCGCAGGCACCAAGGCGATGCCGACGATGATGAAGTCGAACACGTTCCATGGGTTTCGGAAAAACGCGAACCGGTAGACGATCAGCTTCGCCCCGATCTCGATGACGAAGATAACGATGGCGATCGTGTCCAAGAGGCGCAGCAGCCCGCCGACCCGCGCCATCAACCAGCCGGATGTCTCAAGCCCGATGACGATGCCGTTGATGATGATGACGCCGATGATGAACTGCTGAACCCGCTCGTTCTCGACTGCCGCGCGCAGCCTGTCGCGCCAGCCTCGCGGCTCTGCCGCGATGTCCCCGTTCTGCAAGTTCTCACCCTGGCTCATGCCGCTGCCCTATACCGTGCCGTCCGCTACAGGCTCAAGCCCTTTGCGGCCGCATCGTCCCGATGGCTCATGAGCCGATTCCTTCTGGACGACGGGGCCGCAATATCACAGAAAGACCATCACGTTAGCGAAGGCGGTATGTGTGATCCCAATCCTAGATTTCCAGCGCTTTCGATCGGGCGACAAGGCGGCGTTCGTGGCCGAGATCGGGCGGGCCTGCCGCGAGATCGGCTTTGTGATCCTGCGCGGCCATGGCATTGAGCGAGGCCGGATCGACGGGGTCTTCGAGGCAGCCCACGATTTCTTCGCGCTCGACGCGGCGGAGAAGAAACGCGTTTCGATCTATAACTCCAAACACAATCGCGGCTATGTGGCTTTCGGGTCTGAGCAGCTTGATGAAAAGAGCGGCCTGATCGACCGCAAGGAAGCCTTCAACATCGGGCTGGATCTTTCGCCGGATGATCCGCGCGTGCTGGCCGGCGAGCCGTTTCGAGGCGTCAACCAATGGCCCGACGTGCCTGGCTTTCGCGACGCGCTGACGGCCTATTTCGACGACCTCTGGGCCTTGGGCATTGAGATCCATCGCGCCCTGGCGCTCGATCTCGGCCTGGACGAGGACTGGTTTGGGCCGCATTTCGACGGGCCGATGGTGACCCTGCGCCTGCTGCATTACCCGCCGGCGACGGGGGCCGAGCATGAGATCGGCGCCGGCGCCCACAGCGATTACGGCTCGATCACCCTCTTGAAGACGGACGGCGAACCCGGTCTTCAGGTCAGGCCGCGCGGAGAAGACTGGCTGGATGTGCCGTTCATCGAGGATGCGTTCATCATGAATATCGGCGACTGCCTGATGCGCTGGACAAACGACCGCTATGTCTCGACGCCGCATCGGGTGATCGCGCCGAGGCACGAGCGCTACTCCGTCGCCTTCTTCTGCGACCCCAACCCGGACTCGCTGATCGCCGCGCTGCCGGGCACCGACGAGGCCGCCAAATATCCGCCGATCACCGCGTCGGACTATCTGACCCAGCGGCTCACCGCGACCTATGCCCAAGAAGGGTCCTGATCGCCAAGCTGCGGCTACATCAGCAGGTTGGGCAGCCAGAGGCTCACCACGGGCACGAAGGTGACGATTGCCAGAACCGCAAACAGGGCCAGGACCAGCGGCAGCGACTCGCGGATGAAGCGGCCGATATCGACGCCGACGATCGAACAGGTGGTGTAGATCAAGGTGCCGACCGGCGGGGTCACGCCGGCGATGGTCAGGTTGACCACCATCACGATGCCGAAATGCACCGGGTCGATGCCGACCGATGCGGCCAGGGGCGCCAGCAGCGGCGTCAGCAAGATCAACGCCGCGCTGCCCTCGACCAACATGCCGATAAAGACCAGAAAGAGGTTGATGACCAGCAGCAGGACCAGCGGATTTTCCGTCAGACTGAGCAGGAACTGGCCCGCCTCCTGCGGGATGCGTTCCCACGACATGTAAAAGCCGAAGGCCTGCGCCGCGCAGATGATCAGCATGACGACGGCATTGGCCAGGACGGCCTCGCTCAGGATGGCGGGCAGCTTGCTCCAGTCCAACTCGCGATAGACGAAGGCGCCGACGATGAAGGCGTAGACGACGGCCATTGCCCCCGCCTCCGTAGGCGTGAACACGCCATAGCGGATGCCACCGATGATGCCGAGCGGCAGGCCCAGCGCCCATAGGCTGCTGGCCAGCGCGCGGCCGCGATCGCCCCAATTCGCACGCTCCGGCCGAGACGGCAGATAGCCGCGCCGACGGGACACGATGCCGACCACGACCATCAAGGCGACGCACATCAGAATGCCGGGAACCAGGCCGGCCAGGAACAGCCGCCCGATCGAGACGTCGGCGAGGAAGCCGTACAGCACCATGCCGACACCCGGCGGGATGATCGGCGCGATGACAGAGGACGTGGCCGTGACGGCGGCGGAGAAGGCGGGGTCGTAGCCCCGCTTGCTCATCTCCGGCACCAGGATCTTGCTTTGCACCGCCGCGTCCGCGTTGGCGGAGCCCGACATGCCGCCCATGAAGGTGCTCAACAGCACGTTGACATGGGCGAGGCCGCCGGTGCGGTGACCGACCAGCGTGTCGGCCAGGATCATCAGCCGGCGCGTGATGCCGGAATGGTTCATCACCACGCCGGCCAGGATGAAAAAGGGCACGGCCAGCAGCGGGAAGGAATGGGTCACGCTGACCATGCGCTGGATGTAGATTTCCAGCGGCACGCCCTGGGCGGTGAGGAAAAAGACCAGTGCGGCGATGGCGATGGCAAAGGCCACGCGCATGTTGGCGGCCAGCAGACCCAGCATAATCAGGGCGGGAAGTGCGGTACTCATCCGGCCTGCTCCCGCGCGCCCGCAACCCGCCTGGCCATGTGGATGACGTGGTGGACGAAGATCGAGGCGAAGCTGAGCACCACCGCGCCGTAGACGTAGAGGAACGAGATCCTGAGCACCGGCGACGGCCGGTCGATCGAATCGATGGCGATCGAGATCGCGAGATAGAGCGCGTAGGGCAGGAACACGAGCAGCAACAGATCCATCGCCCAGGAGACCGCCGCCGACCAACGCTTGGGCAACAGGCGGACGACGAGATCGACACTGACATGCATGTTGCGCCGGAACGCCGCCGCCGCGCCCAGGAAGACCACCCAGGTGAATGACAGGCTGGCCAGTTCAACCGCCCAGGTCGCCGACGTCTGCGTGATGTACCGGCTGACCACGCCGAACGACACGCTGGCGATCACCACCAGAAGGGCGATCGCCGCCAGCGTCAGTTCCCAGTTGCGCAGAGCCTGGCCGACGAGACGGAACAGTCGGGTCATCGGCGTATCAATGCGGAGCGACGGCGGGCCGCCAACCTGGGCAACCCGCCGCCAGCGCCGTCAGTTATCCAGGATGCCGCGCACGGTCTCCAGCAGGCCCGGCGTCCATTCCGGGAATTCCTCATAGACCGATAAGGTCGCCTCGCGCATACCGTCGCGATCGACCTCATGGACGAAGGTGATACCCGCCTCCTCGAACGTCTCGATGAAGTCGCTTTGGCGCGCCTGGACCAGTTCGGTCAGATAGTCGCCGGCATCGAGCGCGGAGCTCAGCAACACCTGCTGCAGATCCTCCGGCATTTCGGCGAAGATCTCATCGTTCATCATCAGGCCGATCCAGGCGTAGAAATGCCCGGTCATGGAGATGGTGTCGCCGTTCTCATGCAGGCTGGCGCCATAGATGGAGCCCAGCGGCGCCTCGGCAGCGTCGACAACGCCGGACGCCAGCGCGCCATAAACCTCCGGCCAGGCGATCTGCTCGCCCCGCGCGCCCAGCGCCTCGAAGGTCGCGATCCACATGATGTTCGGCGGCACGCGGATCGACAGGCCTTGGAAATCGTCCACGGTCTCGACCGGCTGGTTGGAGATCACGTTGCGGTCGCCGAAGAACCAGTTGAGGGCCAGCAACTCGAACTCCGACTCGTCGCGCAGCCGGTCGACCATGCCGGCGAACCATTCGTCTTCGAGAATCCGCTGAAAATCGCCCGGCTGGTCGAGCAGGTACGGCCCGTTCAGAATGCCGAAATCGGGCACGAAGTCGGCGAGATAGCCGGGATCGGCCAGGATGATCAGCGGCGCGCCCAGGCGCACCTGTTCGTACATCTCCAGATTGGTGCCGAGCTGGCCGCCCGGATAGACCTCGACCGCGATGCGGCCGTCGCTGCGCTCCTCCACCAGTTCGGCAAAACGCAAGGCCGCGTCGTTCACCGGCTCGGTCGCCGAGGTGACGTGCGGCAGGCGGAAATTGTACTCCTGCGCGCTGGCCACCACGGGCGAGGCCGCAAGGGCGACGGCAATCGCCGCGCTGGCGAGAAGCGCGTTTTTCTGATCACGGAATGCGTTGAAGGTCATGTGGTGAATCCCCCCTCTGTCGACTTCGGCGGCTGGCTTGAATGCGGCCGCGTGCTTGGAAAGCCAAATCGTGAGCGATCGGGTAGGTCCGACCCGCGGCCCCCCGACCGCGATCGCAACGCTATGGAACATTCATATACAAGTCAAGTTTTCACTGGTGAAAACCAAGGGCATTGGACGCAGGTAGCCCTTCAGGCCCAAGACGGGCCATCCCAATGCCGCGCCAGCCTCGCGCAGCGCTCAGTTCAATCTGTTGGAGGTTTCCCGATCGAACAGGTGAAGACGGCCTGGGTCGAAGGCGAGGGTCAGGTCATCGCCCAAGGAAGGCTTGAAGTCGGCCGACAGCCGTGCGGTCGCCTCCTGCCCGGCGATGGTGAACGAGACGATGGTATCCGCGCCCGTGATCTCGACCAGGTCGACCTTGGTGTCGAAGCCAGGGCCGCCCGCGCCGCCTTCTTGCCGGTACAAGGCCTCCGGGCGGATGCCGGCCACGACCGGTCGGCCATCGGACGCCTCGATGCCGGCAAGCGCCTCCGGCGGCAGAGGGATTGCGGCATGGTTCGTCCCGCCGTCACGGCCGAGTTCAAGACTGGCCCCGTTGCCGGCGGCCACGATGCGCCCTTGAAGAAAGTTCATCTGCGGCGAGCCGACGAAGCCGGCGACGAACAGGTTCGCGGGCCGGTCATAGATTTCCGACGGCGAGGCGTTTTGCTGGATTTCGCCGTCGCGCATCACGGCGATCGAGGTGGCCAACGTCATGGCCTCGACCTGGTCATGGGTGACATAGACGATGGTGGTCTTCAGCCGGTTGTGCAGCTTTTTGATCTCGCTGCGCATCTGCACGCGCAGCTTGGCGTCCAGGTTCGACAGTGGTTCGTCGAACAGGAACAGTTCCGGATCGCGGACCAGGGCGCGGCCCATGGCGACGCGCTGGCGCTGCCCGCCTGAAAGCTGGGCCGGCCTGCGCTCCAGCAGGTGCGCAATGCCCAGCAGATCAGCGACCCGTTCGACCGCCTCGGCCTGCGTCGCCTGATCGACCCGGCGCATATGCAGGCCGAAGGCCAAGTTGCGGCGCACCGACATGGACGGGTAGAGCGCGTAGGACTGGAACACCATGGCGATGTTGCGGTCCTTCGGATGCAGATCGTTGGCCACCCGATCGCCAATCTTCACCTCGCCGTCGGTCAGCTCCTCCAGCCCGGCGATGATGCTGAGCAAGGTGGACTTGCCGCAGCCCGACGGGCCCAGCAGTACCAGAAAGCCGCCATCGTCCAGGCTGAGATCGATGCCCTTGAGGACTTCGAGCTGGCCGAAACGCTTGCGGATATTGGTTAGAGACAGGGCTTTCATACCGACCGTTCTCCGCTTCGCGCGTGCCTGATCATGGTTGTCAGCCCTTCACCGCACCGGCGGTCAGGCCGCGCACCATGGTCTGCTGCACCAACGCGAACAAGATGATGACGGGAATGATGCTGATGATGCCGCCGGCCGCCAGCAGCCCCCAGGGCAGTTGGAACTCGCCGATCATCAGTTGCAGGCCGACGGGCCAGGTGCGCGAGCCGGAACTGGTCGTCAGCATCAGGGCGAACATGTATTCGTTCCAGGCGGCGATGGCGACAAAGATGGCGGTCGCCGCCAGGCCGTTGCGCACCAGCGGCATGATCACGCGCACCAGCGCACCGACGCGCGTGCAACCATCGATGCGCGCGGCCTTTTCCAGCTCCACCGGCACGGTGTCGAAAAAGCCCTTCATCATCCAGATGAACAGCGGCATCAGAAAGCTGGTGTAGGCCAGCGCCAGGCCCAGATGGCTGTCCAGCAAGCCGAAGGCGCGCAGGATCAGGAACAGCGGGATGATCATCAGCACCGCCGGGAACATGCGCACGACCAGATAGAAGATCAGCAGCGCGTGTTTGCCGGGGAACCGGTACTGGGAAAAGCTGTAGGCCGCCAAGGTGCCGATGACGACGCAGATCACCACGGTCATGGTCGTGGTGATGAAACTGTTCATCATCAGGGTCGGGAACGAGGACTGGTTCCAGATGTCCACATAGTTGGTCAGGATCGGATCGTGCGGATAGTAGGTCAGCGTGCGGTTGACGATCTCATGCTCGGGCTTCAATGAGGTGATGATCAGCCAGACGATGGGCGCCAGGCCGAAGAACAGGAAGAAGAAGGCGACTGCGTAAGCGCCGACTGTCTTCATCCGGTTCGATCGTTTCAGGCTTGCCATGACCGGACTGGCTCCGTCAGTCGCGAATGCGCAAGAAGCGCAGATAGAGGATGCAAAACGCCATCAAGATGATGAACATCACCACCGACAGGGCGCCGGCATATCCGAAGTCGAACCTGAGATAGGCGGTCTGAAAGGCGTAGAGCGACAGCACCTGGGTCGTGTTGCCGGGCCCGCCGCCGGTCAGTATCAACAGCAGCTCAGGCGAGTTCACCAGGCCGATCACGCGCAGGATGACCGCCGCGGCGATGACCATCTTCATGGCGGGCAGCGTGATGTGCCAGAAGGACTGAATGGCGCCGGCCCCGTCCACGGCGGCGGCCTTGTAATGGTCTTTGGGAATGCCCTTCAGCGCGGCCAGGAACAACAGCGCGAAGAACGGATAGCCGTGCCAGGCCTCGATCACGACCGCCGTCCAGAGCGCCGTGTCCGGATCGGCGAGCCAAGCCATGCCCTCCGACAGCAGACCGAGACGGACGAAAATGTCGTTCAGGACGCCCAGGCGCGGGTCCAGCATCAGCGCCCAGATGTTACCGGCCACCACGTTGGGCAGGAACCAGGGCAGCAGGATCAGGACCGCGATCACCTTCATGCCGGGCAGGTCGCGGTTCAAGGTCAGGGCGGCGGCAAAGCCCAGGATGAATTCCAGCAGCACCGCCGCCGTCGCCCATTTCACCGTGTTGTAGAGCGCGACCCAGAAGATCGGGTCGGACAGCATGTCGGTGTATTGTCTCAGTCCGACAAAATCGGTGCCGAGATCGGGCCGGGTCAGCCGCATCTCGCGGAAGCTCAACACGATGCCGTTGGCGGTCGGGTAGAGGATAATGACGAAAATGAACAGGATGCTGGGGACGATCAGGAAGTAGGCCCAGTGCCGGTGTTCCGAGATGTGCCCCAGCCATGTTTCCGGCCGCGGCAGGAAACGGCGCGTCGTCGGCAAGCCGGCCCGCGTCGCGTTGTCCGTCATGCCCAACCGCCCCCGATCAGACGATCTTCACCGCGTTGGCCTCAAGCCAGTCGGCGTCCGGCTCATACCCCAGGCCCGGCCGGTCGGGGATGGTGACGTAGCCGTCGATGATGGGCAGGTGTTCCTGGCTTTTCAGGCCGCGAATGTGGTCGCCGTCAAAGACCAGCTGTTCGTAATAGGTATTGTTGGGAATGGCGGCGCACAGATGGCCGTTGGCATAGCCGCTGCCATGAACCTCGGCCCGCATGCCGAAGGATTCTGCCAAATGGGCCACCTTCACCCCGCCGGTCAGGCCGCCCTTGTAGTGCGTCGAGGTGCGCATCATGTCGAGCGCGCCCATCTTGATCCAGGTCGCGGCGTTCCAGTGGCAGCCATCCGGCGTCTCCGCCGCCAGCACCGGAATGTCGAGCTTGTCGCAGAGCTTGGTGTAGCTGACGAGGTCGAACTCCCGCATGGGTTCTTCGTACCACAGGAAGCCCTGGTCTTGCAGCACGCGGCCGAATTCAAGCGAGGTGATCAGGTCCCAGCCGGCCGATCCGTCGAACATCAAATCGGCGTCCGGCCCGGTCCAGCGGCGCAGATTGGCGCAAAGCTCCGCATCCCGTTTCGCATCGCCCCAGGCGTGCAGCTTGAAGGCAAAGAAGCCTTCATCGATGCAGTCTTTGATGTAGCGCTCGTATTCCTCCATCGTGTCCCAGGTCACGGTCGAGGCGTAGGCCGGGATCCTGGGCTCGATGCCGCCCAGCATCTGGTAGACCGGCATGTTGGCGGCCCGGGACTTGATGTCCCAGGCCAAGAGGTCGATCAGGCCCAGGAAACCCATATGGATTTCCTCGACCCGGTCGATTTCCCAGACCCGGCGCCACAGATCCTCCGTCAAGAGCGGGTTGCAGCCAACCAGCGGTTTCATCCGACGCCGGACCAGGTCCGCCACCATGTCGCCCCGGCGGTCTTCGCGCCACCAGCCCGTAATGCCCGCGTCCGTATCCATACGCAGGATCGCGGCACGCATGGGCTGATCAGGCGGCGTGCCGTCGCCGGAACCAGGCAGGCCCTCGCGCCAGCGAAAGCTGGGCGACGGGTGCGCCTCTTCCATGACATAGCAACGGATATCGGTGATCTTCACAAAACGTCCTTTCCGACGGGCGGAACACAGGTGAGGGCGCTAGTGCGCAGTATCCGGCGATACCGATCCCGTCGCCATGCGGCGCCCGCCTTTGACAGGGGCCGCATGGTCAGGGACCAAGCAAACACTCAAAACGGCCGATTAGTTGACCTCGCGGTCGAGCGCCTGGGCCATGGCGTCCACGGCCTCTTCCGGTGTCGCCGTGCCGACCAGCACGCGCTGGAATTCCGGCAGCATGGAAGTGCGCATCCAGCCGGCCAGGCCAACAATCTTCGGCAGCGGCACACCGATGGCCAGCGACTGGACCGCAGCCTCGTACAGTGGGTTCGAGGTGATCCGGGGATCGTCCGCGACTTCCGACGTTGCGGGGAAGTAGCCGGTGGCCTCCAACAGCGTGATCGCGGCGTCGACGTCGCCCCAATGGGCGATCCACTGCCAACCATCATCCGCGTGACGCGGGTTCATTATGCCGTTGTAGAGATAGCTGACACGGGCGATCCGGCCGGCGGGCCCTGAGGGACGCAGGGCGGTGCCGAACTGGTCGGGCGACAGGGCGTCGGATATCTCGGCGAGGGACCCGGTGTGGTGCCAGACCATGCCGGTCTGGCCGGTGCGAAAGCCTTCCATGATCTGGCGGTAGGAATCGCCGGCGGCGCTGGGCTGCGCAACTTGATGTTCCGTCAACAGGCCGGTGTAAAAGCGTAAGGCCTCCACCGCGTTCGGCACGTTGATGGCGATCGAGCCGCCGTCATAGTCGAAGGCGCCGTAGGAATCGAACACGTCCTGCAGCATGCTTTGGCCACCATCGCCGCCGCGCAGGCCGAAGCCGTAGCGGCCTTGGGACGGATCGGTGATCGCAATGGCCGCTTCCAGGAAGTCCTCGAACGTGTCGGGCGGCTCGAGGCCCGCCTCCTCCAGCCAGTCCTTTCGATAATACATCCAGTTCACAAAGCTGAAGGCGGGGATGCCGTAGATCTGGCCGTCGAACGTGATGCCGTCCCAGGCCGCCTCCGAATAGAACTGGTGCTTGTCCCAGCCATTGATCCGATCGGTCAGCTCGACCAGGCCGCCGAGCGCGACCATGTCGGGAAGTCGATCCGACGTGACCATGCAGGTATCCGGCCGGCTGTCGGCGATCACCGCGGAGGTGAACATCGCCATGTATTCGGCGTTCGGGATGTTCTCCTGGAGAATGCTGATCTCGGGGTTGGCGGCGTGGAAATCCTCCATGATGCCGGCCAGGCCCGCGAACTCGCTCTGGCTGGTGAAATGGTGCCAATAGGTGACATCCGTCGCCGCCCATGCCGGCAAGCTGCCACCCAACAATCCCGCCGCGCCAACGGCGCCGCCGGCTGCCAACATCTGCCGCCGTGACAGTTCTGCCTTGATGGTCATCGAATCCCCCCTTCTGGTGATAGCGTTTCAAATTCGCTTCTTGAAATTTCAATAGGCGTATTTAATAGCTCAGTCAATTGGATTATGGTGCCGATGGCACCGCGGCTGCTAAGCGTCATCGGTTTGGACGCGCGGCTGTCCCCCGGGTCGGGCCGATGCGGTCCGTTGGGCCACGAATGGAGAAGCATGTGGATCGGTCGAAGGGGCTGAGCGGAGAGGCCTACGACAAGTTCAAGAAGGGGTTGTTGAGCCGGCGGATCGCGCCGGGCTCAACCATGACCCAGTCAGAGCTGGCGGACGTCCTGTCCGTCTCGGTCAGTCCGCTTCGCAATGCCTTGAAGGTGCTGGAATCCGAAGGGTTCGTGACCATCCTGCCCCGCAGCGGCATCCAGATCGGCAAGCCGGATCTCGATCTGGTCAGAAACTCCTACCAACTGCGGCAGATCATCGAGGAGCCGGCATTGATCAGGTTCGCCGAACATTGCGCGCCCGCCGACCTGGAACGCATCAAGCAGGTCCATCTTGAGGTTCTCGACCGGGCGAAGGGCGCCGTCGGCGATAATTGTGCGCTGTTCGACGAAGCCAGCGAGATCGATATGGGCTTTCACAAGCAGGTGGTCGGCGCCTTGGAGAACCCGATCATCGACACGATCTACAACACCAATCACGAGCGCATCCTGCTGATCCGCCTGGACCGGCACAAGGCCTCCACGGCCTATGTCAGAACCACGTTCGAAGAACATCTGACGATCATCGATCCGTTGATCGATGGCGATGTTCAGCGCGCCGTTGCAGCACTCCGCGTCCATCTCGACAAGGCGCTGAAACGGGCGATGGGCCTCTGATCGTGTTTACAACACAGGGGCCCGGTCTTTTGGCGCGAAAAACTCGTTCGCGATTGACGGATTGCGCGCTGTCCCAATAAGCTTCGCGCCCGTGCTCATCACAGCGTAATCAAACCGCTCTAGCCTATCGAATCTTGCCGGTGGCGCCACTGATGGCCATCGATTGCACGCCCAGAGCTTCAGCGAGAAAGGGAACGGCCCATGAGTGGTTCAGCGACGCAGACAAACGATGTGCGCGATGACCTGATCGTCGTGCATCGAGGCACGGATGGGTCAGGACCGGAAGGGATCGACGGCGCGTGCATCAATGCCATCCGGTTTCTGGCGGTCGACGCGGTGCAGAAGGCGAAATCCGGCCATCCGGGCACGCCGATGGGCCTGGCCCCGCTCGCCTACCGCCTGTTCACCCGCCACCTGCGCCACGACCCGGCGCGACCGGACTGGCCGGATCGGGACCGGTTCGTGCTGTCCGGCGGCCATGCCTCCATGCTGCTCTACGCCTGCCTGCATCTCAGCGGCTATGATCTTTCGATCGACGATCTGAAGCAGTTTCGCCAATGGGGCTCACGCACGCCCGGACATCCGGAGAAGGGCGAGACGCCCGGCGTGGAAATCACCACCGGCCCGCTGGGCCAAGGCTTCGCCAACGGCGTCGGCATGGCGATCGCCGAGCGCATGCTGGCGGCACGCTTCAACGAGCCGGATCTCGACATCGTCAACCACCGCACCTGGGTCTTCTGCGGCGAGGGCGACATGATGGAGGGTATCTCGGCCGAGGCGGCGTCGCTGGCCGGCCGCCTGCATCTGGGCCTGGGCAAGCTGACCGTCTTCTTCGACGCCAACCATGTCACGCTGGAAGGCGCGGCCGATGTTGAGTTCTGCGAGAATGTCGGCGAGCGGTTCAGGGCGGACGACTGGCATGTGACGACGGTCGAGGACGTCAACGATCTGGACCAGGTCGACCGGGCGATCGGCGAGGCCCAGGCGGCGGTCGACCGGCCCAGCCTGGTGATCGTGCACAGCCATATCGGCTATGGCTCGCCCCAACAGGACACGGCCAAGGCACACGGCTCGCCCTTGGGCGACGAGGCGGTGGCCAAGACGCGCGAAACCTTGGGCTGGAACCATCCGCCGTTCGAGATCCCCGATGCGGTCTACACCCATTGGCGCAACCAGGTCGCCGAACGGGCGGCCGCGCGCGAGGCGTGGCAGCAGGGCTTCGACCACTACAAGGCCAACCAGCCGACCCGCGCGGACGAGTTCGACCGCGTGATGGCGGGCACGCTGCCGGAGGGCTGGCGCGATGCCATGCCGCGCTTCGAACCTGGCGACAAGGTCGCCACCCGCGTGAGCGGGGGCAAGGTTCTGAACGCCTTTGGCGTCAAGCTGCCGGAACTGGTCGGCGGCACGGCGGACGTGTTGAGTTCGACCCATACGGCGATCGATGGATCGGGCGACCTGAACGCCGGCGACTGGGCCGGGCGGAACATCCATTTCGGCATCCGCGAACACGCCATGGGCGCGATCTGCAACGGCATGGCGGCCCATGGCGGCTTTCGGCCGTTCTGTTCGACCTTCTTTTCCTTCAAGGACTACATGACCGAGCCGGTGAGGCTGGCGGCGCTGATGGGCCTGCCGGTGGTGTTTGTCTTTACGCACGACTCCATTGGGCTGGGCGAGGACGGGCCGACCCACCAGCCGATCGAGCATCTCGCCAGCCTGCGCGCCATGCCGCACCTGCGCGTCTTCCGGCCCGCCGATGCCAACGAGACAGCCCAGGCCTGGGCCGAGGCGATCGCGGCCGACGGCCCGAGCGTTCTGGTCCTGTCGCGCCAAGGGCTGCCGACACTCGATCCGTCCGTTGTCGACGCGGCCACAGGCGCCAGCGTGGTCGCGCCGGGCGATGACGTCGCGCTGGTGTCGACCGGGTCGGAGGTGTCGCTGGTCTTGGAGGCGCGCGATGTGCTGGCCAACCAAGGTGTTGCGGCGCGTGTGGTCTCCATGCCGTCAATGGAGAACTTCCGGGCGCAGCCGGCGTCCGTGCGCGACAACATTCTGCCACCGGACATGCCGACCTTGGCGGTGGAGGCGGCCGCGCCGCTCGGCTGGCACGAGTTTGCCGACGATGTCATGGGGCTGACCCGGTTCGGCGCCTCCGCGCCCGGGCCGACGATCTACAAGGAACTTGGCTTCACACCCGAAGCGGTTGCCGACCGCGCCACCAAACTGATCGCCAAGGGCTAGGCGCGATGCGGGTCGCCATCGCCGCCGACCACGCCGGTGCCGTCATCAGGGACGAGGTCGCCGAGGTCGTGAAGGCAGCCGGGCACGAGCCGGTCGTGCTGGGTGCGGAACTCAACAACCCCAACGACGATTATCCGGTCTTCGCCAAGCTGGTCGGCGACGCGCTGGCGGCCGGCCAGGCCGCGCGCGGCATCCTGATCTGCGGCAGCGGCGCCGGCGTCACGGTCGCCGCCAACAAGCTGCCGGGCGTGCGCGCCACTTTGGGCCACGACATTTATACGGCCCACCAAATGGTGGAACATGATTACTGTAACGTGTTGACCCTCGGCGCCCGGGCGATCGGCGCGGAGGTGGCCAGGGAGTTGGTCCGCGCCTTCATCGAGGCGCGCTTCAGCGGCGGTGACCGCCATCGACGACGACTAAGTCAGGTATTGGACATGGAACGCGATCAGCACAGCACCCCCTTGAAGCAGCTTCACGACGCCGGGCAGAGCATCTGGCTCGACAACATCCGACGGGCGCTATTGGACAGCGGCACGCTTGCCCGCTACATCTCGACCTTGTCGGTCACCGGGCTGACCTCGAACCCGACGATTTTCGAGCACGCGATCGCCGGCAGTAAGGATTATGACGACGCGATCCTGACCCGGCTGGATCAGGGCCTGTCGACCGAACAGCTGTTCTTCGAACTGGCGCTTGAAGACATCGTCGCGGCGGCTGATCTGTTTCGGCCGATCCACGAGGCCACCGCCGGCGTCGACGGTTTCGTCTCGCTGGAGGTCTCGCCCACCCTGGCGGACGACGCCGACGGCACGATCGCGCAGGCCAAGCATCTGCACGCCCAGGCCGCCCGGCCGAACGTCCTGATCAAGGTGCCCGGCACGATGGCGGGCAGGACTGCGATCGAGGAGCTGATCTTCGCCGGCGTGTCGATCAACGTCACGCTGTTGTTCTCGCGCGACCATTATCTCGGCGCGGCCGAGGCCTATCTGCGCGGTATGGAGCGCCGGCACGAGGCCGGGCTGTCGCTGGACATCGCGTCGGTCGCCTCCGTGTTCATCTCGCGCTGGGACGTGGCGGCCAATCCACACGTGCCGGCCGACCTGCGCAACAAGCTTGGCGTGGCGGTCGGCCAGCAGACATTCGCCGCCTATCAGGAACTACTGGCGTCGGACCGGTGGCAGAAGCTGGCGGCGGCCGGCGCCCGGCCCCAGCGCCTGTTGTGGGCCAGCACCAGCGCCAAGGACCCGGCGCTGCCGGACACCTACTATGTAACCGCGCTGGCGGCGGACAACACGGTCAATACGATCCCCGAGGCGACGCTGCTGGCCTTCGGCAAGCATGGCACTGTCGGCGGCCTGCTGACCGCTGACACGACCGGCGCGGACGCGGACATCGCCGGGATCGAGAAGGCGGGCGTCAACGTCGCCGATCTGGGCGAGCAGCTGCAGATCGCCGGCCGCGACGGTTTCGACACCTCGTTCGACAAGCTGCTGCAGGCGATCGACACCAAGGTGAAGAGCCTGCGCGAGGTGCATGACCCGGAGATCGAAAAGCTGGGCGGGCTTGCCACATCCGCGGACGCTGAGATGGCGGACCTGAACGCGCGCGAGGCCACACACCGCATCTGGTCACGTGACTACACGCTGTGGGGCAAGGATCCGTCTGAAATCTCCAACCGGCTGGGCTGGCTGGTCTCGCCCCATGAGATGGCCGAGCAGGTCGACGACCTGACCGGCTTCGTGAAGCAGGCCAAGGAAGACGGCTTCACCCATGTGCTGTGGAGCGGCATGGGCGGATCAAGCCTGTTCCCCCAGGTACTGCGGCAAACCTTCGGTGTTGGCGACAACGGGCTGGACCTGCGGGTGCTGGACACCAGCGATCCCGGCACGATCAACGCCTTTGCCGAGGAGTTGCCGCTGGACAAGACCCTGCTGGTCTTCGCGTCGAAGTCCGGCGGCACGTTGGAGACGCGCAGCCATCTGGCCTATTTCTGGGACAGGCTTGGCAACCCGGCCCAGTTCGCCGTCGTCACGGACAAAGGTACGGAGCTCGATAGGCTGGCGACGGATCAAGGCTTCCGCCGGGTCTTCCACAATAATCCGGACATTGGCGGACGCTACTCTGCCCTGTCCCATTTCGGCATCGTGCCCGGCGCCCTGTTGGGCGTCGACATCGCCGAGCTGTTGTCGCGGGCCGGCTATATGCTGGCGGCGGCCAACGCTTGTGTGGCGCCCGACCACAATCCGGCCCTGCGCTTCGGGGCCGTGCTCGGCGCGGCGGGCAAGAACGGCCACGACAAATGCACCATCGTGCTGCCCGACGATATCGGGTCGTTCGGTATGTGGCTGGAACAGTTGATCGCGGAATCCACCGGCAAGCACGGCGTCGGCATCCTGCCGGTGGCGGGCGAGGATCTTGGCGGGCCGGAGGTCTATGGCAACGACCGGATTTTCGTCTGCATTGGAGAGTCAGCGCAGGCCGACGCCTTGGCGGACGCCGGACATCCTCTCGTCAGGCTCGACTACACCGACCGGTTCAGCATCGGTGCCGAGGCCGTGCGCTGGGAATACGCCATCGCCATGGCCGGCGCTGTCCTCGGCATCAACCCGTTCGACCAGCCGAACGTGGAGGCGGCCAAGGCGGCGGCCGCCAAAGTCCTGGCCGAGGGCATGCCGGAGATCCCCGTCGAACCGGTCGACGATATCCTGTCGAAGGTGAAGGAAGGCGACTACATCGCCATCCAGGCCTATATCGACACCCAGTCAGCCGACATTCCGGTGCTGCAATCGGCCCGGATGAAGCTGCGCGACCAGTACCGTGTGGCGACGACGCTGGGCATCGGGCCGCGCTACCTGCACTCCACCGGACAGCTACACAAGGGCGGTGCCGCGACCGGCGTCTTCCTGCAGGCGGTCGGCGACGACCCGGTCGACCTGGCCATACCGGGCAAGCCGTTCAGCTTTTCCCAATTGAAGCAGGCGCAGGCCGCCGGCGACTATCTGGCCCTGAAGGATCGCGGCCTGCGGGTCGCCCGGGTTAAGTTGGACGAGCTTTTGAGTTTGGGGCGCTAGACTGGCCCCTGCCCCCAATCGCAAGGAAGGGAAGTAGACAATGCAAGTTGGAATGATCGGCCTGGGACGCATGGGCGCCAACATGGTCCGCCGCATGATGCGTGACGGCCATGAGTGCGTCGTCTTCGACGTCAGCGCCGACGCGGTCAAGGAGCTGGCCGGCGAAGGGGCCATCGGCGCCACCTCGATGCAGGATTTCGTCTCCAAGCTGACCAAGCCACGCACGGCCTGGATGATGGTGCCGGCCGCCGTGGTCGAAAGCACGCTTGACGAGCTGTCGGGACTGATGGAGGCCGGCGACATCATCGTCGATGGCGGCAATTCCTACTATCGCGATGACATCGAGCGGGCCAAGCGGCTGCAGCCGAAGGGCATTCACTATGTCGATGTCGGCACCAGCGGCGGCGTCTGGGGGCTGGAGCGCGGCTTCTGCCAGATGATCGGCGGGCCGGACGAGGCCGTGAAACATCTCGACAGCGCCTTTGCGTCGCTGGCCCCCGCAGTCGACTCCGCGCCGCCGACACCGGGCCGCACAAGGACGGACAGCACCGCCCAGCACGGCTATCTGCATTGCGGACCCTCGGGTGCCGGCCACTTCGTCAAGATGGTGCATAACGGCATCGAATACGGCGTCATGGCCGCCTATGCCGAAGGGCTGAACATCCTGCGCAACGCCAATGTCGGCAACAAGACCCACGAGATCGACGCCGAAACCACGCCCCTGCGCGATCCCGACTATTACAAGTTCGACATCGACATCCCCGAAGTGGCCGAGGTCTGGCGTCGCGGCAGCGTCATCGGTTCATGGCTGCTGGACCTGACGGCCCAGGCGCTGGCGGCGGACCCGCAGCTGTCCGGCTTCGAGGGCCGGGTGAGCGATTCCGGCGAGGGCCGTTGGACCATCATGGCGGCGATCGACGAGGGCGTCCCGGCACACGTGCTGTCATCGGCCCTTTACGAACGCTTCAGTTCGCGCGGGCAGGCGGATTTCGCCGACAAGATCATGTCGGCGATGCGCTATGAATTTGGCGGGCATCTGGAAAAGAAGTCATCCTAGGGCGCGCCTCGACGCCTTGCGCCAAGAGCCGAAACCGATAACAGGAACCGTCCATGACCGAACCCAAATCCGACGCTTTCGTGCTGTTCGGCGCGACCGGCGACCTGGCGCACAAGAAGATCTTCTCGTCGCTGTACGCCATGGTCCAGCGCGGCAATCTGGACGTGCCTGTCATCGGCGTCGCCTACGAGGATTGGCCCCTGGAAAAGCTGCTTGAGCGTGCACGCGACGGCATCCAGACAGATCGCGGCAAGGTCGACGACAAGGTTTTTGGCAAGCTTGCCAAGCTGTTGAAATATGTCAGCGGCGATTATCGCGACCCGGCGACCTTCGAGAGACTAAAAACCCAGCTCGACGGCTCGGCGCAGCCCCTGCACTACATGGCGATACCGCCCAGCATGTTCGAACAGGTCGTCCAGGGCCTCGAACAGTCGGGCTGTGCGACCAATGCGCGGCTGATGGTCGAAAAGCCCTTTGGCCGCGACCTGGCGTCGGCGCGCTGGCTGAACCGCATTCTGCGTTTGGTATTCGAGGAAAAGTCGATCTTTCGGATCGACCATTATCTGGGCAAGGAGGCGGTGCAGAACCTGCTCTATTTCCGCTTCGCCAACTCGTATCTGGAGCCGATCTGGAACCGCAATTTCGTCGAAAGCGTCCAGGTCACCATGGCCGAGGATTTCGGCGTGCAGGGCCGGGGCAAGTTCTACGAAGAGGTCGGCGCGATCCGCGACGTGATCCAGAACCACTTGCTGCACCTGGTCGTGATCCTGGCGATGGAGGCACCGTCCGGCAATGTCGACCAGTCCCTGATCGACGAAAAGGTGAAGATCACCAAGGCGATCCGGCCGCTGACCGATGCCGACGTGGTGCGGGGCCAATTCAAGGGCTATCGCGACGAGCCGGGGGTGGCGCCCGACTCCCAGGTCGAGACCTTCGCCGCGGTACGCATGTTCGTCGATTCCTGGCGTTGGGAGGGCGTGCCCTTCTACATCCGCGCCGGCAAATGTTTGCCGGCCCATGTCAACGAAGCGATCATTCGGCTGCGCCCGCCGCCGTTCAACGTCTTTGGCGAACAGCTCGGCAACGCCTCGAACTATGTCCGGTTCCGGTTCAGCCCCGACATCGCGATCGCGCTCGGCTCGCGCAAGAAGACGCCCGGTGCCAACATGACCGGCGAGCAGATCGAGCTTTACGCCTGCGACGACATCAAGGACGAGATGGAACCCTACGAGCGGCTGATCGGCGACGCCATGAAGGGCGACCCGTCCTTGTTCACGCGCGCGGACGCCAGCGAGCTGGCCTGGAAGATCATCGACCCGATCATGGGCGGCGACCATAAGGTGGCGGAGTACGAGCCGGGCACCTGGGGGCCGACAAAGGCGGGCGCCAGGATCACGCCGCCCCATGGCTGGATCGACCCGGTGATGTGATCGCCCACAATGACGGTCAAGCATTATCAAATCTGGCTGTTTCGGCACGGCTCGACCGCGTGGAGCCGGTCGCGCCAGCACACCGGGCGCACCGATCTGGCGCTGGACGAGATCGGGCGACAGCGGGCGGCGAGGATCGGCGAGCGTTTGAACAAGCGGCCGTTCAAGCTGGTGCTGTCCAGCCCCTTGTCGCGGGCGCTGGAGACCTGTCGGCTGGCGGGTTACGGGGATGACGTGGAACTGACCAACGATTTGTTGGAGTGGGACTACGGCGACTATGAAGGGCTGCGCACGGACGACATCCGAAAGGAACGGCCGGGCTGGCTGTTGTGGAACGACGACGTGCCGAACGGCGAGACGGCGGACCAGGTCGCCGAGCGGGTCGACCGGGTCATTGCCCGGGCCGCCGCGGCCGGCGGCGACGTTGCGCTGTTCGGGCATGGCCATTGCCTGCGCGTGTTGACCGCCCGCTGGCTGTCCCTGCCGCCTAGGGACGGGCAAATGTTCCTGCTGGACACCGCCACCGTCAGCGTGCTGGGCTTTGAGCATGACTATCACGTCATCCGAAAGTGGAATCAGGCCGCCGACCTTGTGGAGGTGAAGGAAACATGAAGCTGCGGGTCCTTGCCGATGCCGAAGCGGTGGCGAATGCCGGCGCCGCCTTCATCGCCGACGCGGCGCGGGCGGCCATTGCGGCAAGGGGGCGGTTCCTGTTCGCTGTCAGCGGCGGCCGCACACCTTGGGTCATGCTGCGCGCCATGGCTCAAGAGAGCCTTTCCTGGGACGCGATCCATGTGTTCCAGGTCGACGAGCGGGTGGCGCCCGCCGGCGATCCCGACCGGAACCTGACGCACCTTCGCGAATCCCTTCTGGCCAATGCCCCTCTGCCGCCGGAGAACATCCATGCCATGCCGGTGGAGCAGGATGATTTGACGGCGGCCAGCGTCGCTTATGGCCAGACTCTGCAAGCTTCGGCCGGTAATCCACCGGTTCTCGACCTCATTCATCTCGGGCTGGGCCCCGACGGCCATACCGCGTCCCTGGTTCCAGGCGATCCGGTCCTTAAGGTCGGCGACCGGTTCGTCGGCACCACCGCCCCCTATCAGGGGCATCCGCGCATGACCCTGACCTATCCAGTACTGAACCAGGCACGCCAGATCGTGTTCGTGGTCACCGGGGACGAGAAGGTGGATGCCCTGGCGCGGCTCATCAGGCACGATCCGTCCATTCCGGCCGGACGGGTCCGGCCGGACAGCGCCACGATCTTGGCCGATCGGGCGGCAGCGGGAGGAGTTGACGATGGCTGAAACCACCCGGAGGCGCCCTTCAACGGCGCGGTCTAGGGCGACGACCCGGCGCTCGACCCGGCCGGCCAAACCGCCGGCCAAGAAGGTCTTGGCGATCGATATCGGCGGCCATCACGTGAAGATCCTGGCCACCGGCCGGCGCGCGAAACGCCAGGCCGACTCCGGCCCGTCGATGACCGCGCAGCAGATGGTCGACGATGTCAAGGAACTGGCCCAGGGCTGGGACTACGACGTGGTCGCCATGGGCTATCCCGGGCCAGTCACCCACAACCGGCCCTTGCTGGAGCCGGTGAATTTGGGCGGCGGCTGGTGCGGCTTCGACTTCGAGGGCGCGTTCGGCAAGCCGGTCAAAATCGTCAACGACGCCCTGATGCAAGCGATCGGCAGCTATGAAGGCGGCCGCATGCTATTTCTTGGCCTGGGCACCGGGTTGGGTTCGGCCATGATCGTCGACAGTGTCGGCCAGCCCATGGAGTTGGCGCACCTGCCCTTCAAGAAGGGCAAGACGTTCGAGGACTATCTCGGCGATGCCGCGCGCAGACGCTTGGGCAAGAAGCGCTGGCGAAAGCAGGTCTTCGCGGTCGTCGAAAAGCTGCAGGCCGCGCTGGAGCCCGACTACATCGTGATCGGCGGCGGCGGGGTCGAAAAGCTGGACGAGTTGCCGCCCGGCTGCCGGCGCGGCGACAATGCCAATGCCTTCAAGGGCGGCTTCCGCCTGTGGCAGGAAGGCGGCGTGGTGGTCTGAGGCCGCTTCCCTATCCGGCGGCGCTCTGCCGCAGCTCGGCAATGGCCTGATGGCGGTTGGCGCTGCGATAGATGAAGGTGCCAGAGACGAGCAGGTTGGCGCCTGCCGCGGCGGCCTTGGCGGCCGTTTCCGGCTTGATCCCGCCATCGACCTCGACGTCGATGTCGCGGCCGGTCTCGGTGATCCATTCCCGGACCTGGCTGACCGCCTGCAGCCGCTCGTCCAGGAAGGGCTGGCCACCGAAGCCGGGCGCCACGGTCATAACCAACACCATGTCGACCTCGTCCAGATAGTCGCGAATGGCCGCCGGATCGGTGCCGGGGCTGATACTGATGCCCGGCCGCCCGCCGGCCTCGCGAATGGCGCGGAAGGTCTGGCGTGGCTTTTGGCTGGCCTCGACATGGATGATGACGAGGTCGGCCCCCGCCTCGGCGAAACGCGCGGCGTGTTCGTCCGGATTGGAGATCATCAGATCGGCTTCGAGCGGCCTTTTGGTCAAGCCGCGCATGGTCTTCAGAATGGGAAACCCGAAGCTTAGGTTCGGCACGAAATGCCCGTCCATGACGTCGACCTGGTAGCGATCGGCCCGTTCGTCGACCGAGGCCACCTCGTCCGCCAGATGGGCGAAGTCGCAATCGAGGATGGAGACGACGATCTGGTTGGTCATGCGTCCACTGATCCTTGTCTGTTCGACCGATCGCGCGCCCGGGAAAGGCCCGCTTGACCACAACCGCCCGCCTGTCCGGTGGGCAAGGCTTGGATAACCGGCGTAGCGGCCGCACAATCGCGAATCGCCAAAACTGCCAAAAACAGTACCATTACCGTTGCCAAGACAATGAATAAGGGAAGCGCCGCCATGCCGTTCGAACCCATCGACAACTACGCAATGATCGGCGACATGCATACAGTTGCGCTGGTCAGCGTCAAGGGCTCGATCGACTGGATGTGCATGCCGCGCTTCGACGGGCCAAGTGTTTTTGCGGCGATGCTCGACGACCAAAAGGGGGGCTTCTTTCGGATCGCGCCGGAAAAGGACGATGTCACTTGCAAGCAGTTCTATTGGCCCGGAACAAATGTCCTGATCACCCGCTTTCTGTCGGAGAACGGCGCCGCCGAACTGGCCGACTTCATGCCGGTCGGGCATGGCGGCAAGTCCAGCCGGCGACCGCGGGAACTGGTAAGGCGCATAACCATGTCGCGCGGCGAGATCACCTTCGAGATGGAATGCCGACCGGCGTTCAATTTCGCCCGCGACAGCCACACCGTGAAGCTGGAAAGAGGCGGCGCTATCTTTCGGTCGAGCGACCTCGATCTCGGTTTGGCCACCGAGACGCCACTGGAGGTGGTCGAGGGCGGCGTCAGGGCGCGCTTCACCCTGCGGGAGGGCGAGACAGCCGTTTTCGTTTTGCGGCAAAGGTCACGCAATCAGGATTGCGGCTCGAGCCTGTCGGAGGCGGCCTGCGAAATTTCCTTTCGAGAGACCGTCGCGTACTGGCGAGAATGGGTTTCCCAGTCGACCTACCGGGGGCGTTGGCGTGACATCGTCGAACGCTCCGCGCTTGCGCTGAAGCTTATGACCTATGAGCCGACCGGCGCCATCGTCGCGGCGCCGACCTGCAGCCTGCCGGAACTTGTCGGCGGCGAGCGCAATTGGGACTACCGCTATACATGGATCCGCGACTCCGCTTTCACGGTCTACTCGTTCCTGCGGATAGGATTTACCGATGAGGCGGCGAACTTCCTGAAGTTCGTCATGGGCCTGTGCGACAAACCGAACCCGGACGGATCGCTGCAGATCATGTACGGCATCGACGGCCGGAAACACATGAATGAAGAGACGCTCGACCATCTGTCAGGCTACAGGGGTTCGCGCCCCGTCCGCGTCGGCAACGATGCGCACAAGCAGTTCCAGCTCGACATCTATGGCGAGCTGTTGGACGCGATCTATCTCTACGACAAGTATGGCGAGCCTATCTCGTACGATCTTTGGAGAACCGTGACGGAGCTGGTCGACTGGGTCTGCGCCAACTGGCATCGAGACGATGACGGCATTTGGGAGGTGCGCGGCGGGTCGCAACAGTTCACCTACTCAAAGCTCATGTGCTGGGTCGCCATCGACCGCGCCCTCAAGATCTCGATGAACCGCGCCTTCCCCTGCGACCGGCAACGTTGGACCGCCGTGCGCGACCGGATCTATCAGGCGATCATGGAGCAGGGCTGGAACGAGGATCTCCAGGCGTTCGTTCAGTCGTTCGGCGGCGAGACGCTGGATGCGGCCAATCTGATGATGGTGCTGACGCTGTTCGTCTCGCCCGTCGACCCGCGCATGCTCAGCACGCTGGAGGCCATCATGAAGCCGCCGGAGGATGGCGGGCTTGTCGCCGACCATCTGGTCTATCGCTATAACGTCGGCCAGACCGACGACGGGCTCGCCGGGTCGGAGTCGACCTTCAACATCTGCACCTTCTGGCTGGTCGAGGCGCTGACCCGTGCCGGCCGTTTCGAACAGCATCGGCTGGAAGAAGGCCGCCTGATGTTCGAACGCATGCTGGGCTTCGCCAACCATGTCGGCCTTTATGCGGAGGAGACCGCCATGAACGGCGAGGGCCTGGGCAATTTCCCGCAAGCCTTCACCCACCTGGCCCTGATCAGCGCGGCGGTGAACCTGAACGCGGCGCTGGGGGACCGTCCGTAACGGAACCGCGTCGGCCGACATCGGGCCGTTGCAACCCTAGCGATCCCCCACTGGCTGCACGCCGCCGGTCTGCTCGGTCACGTCCAGCGCGGCCTGCCGCACCTTGGCGCCCAGTTCCGGCAGGACCTCGTCCTGCATCCGCGCGGTCGGTCCCGACACGGAAATGCCGGCAACCGCCTTGCCCAGCGAGCTGAAGATCGGCGCCGCCACGCAGCGCATGCCGACATAGCATTCCTCGTCGTCGAGCGCCCAGCCGCGGCGGCGGATCGCGTCCAGGTCGGCGAACAGGGCCTCCGGCGACGTTATCGTACGGCGCGTCAGTTCCGGCAGGCCCTTGGCATGCAACACGCGCTGAACGCTCTCGCGGTCCAGCTCGGCAAGCATCGCCTTGCCGATGCCCGACGCGTGCATGGTGGCGCGGGTGCCCGTGGGCAGCAGGGCCCGAACCGGGTTCAGCGTCTCGACCTGGCTGACGAACACGACCTCGTCCTTGTTCTTGACCGCCAGGTTCGATGTCTCGCCCGTCTGGTCGACCAGATCCTTCATGATCTCGACACCGACCTCGACGATCTTATCGCCCCTGATGAAGCTGCTGCCGATCCGGAAGGTTTCGACGCCGATCGTCCATTCCTGCGTCGCCTCGCGAAACTCGACCAGGTCGTTCCGTTCCAGCGTGGTCAGAATCCGGTGCGCGGACGATGGCGGCATGCCGACGCGCATGGCCAGATGGGACAGGGTCGCCTTGCCCTCCTTGGACAGTGCGCGGAGCAGTTGGATGCCGCGATCGAGCGCCTGAATGGTCGCCGCCTGTTTGTCATCGCGATCAATGCGCGGCCGACCGCGTGGCCGGGACTGCATCACTTGCGCCATCGATTCCCACCGAGATTCTGTTGGTTGACGTCGCCAATATGACGCGTTCGAGAGGCCAAGCCACCCATTTTCTTTTTTCAGGAAGTTTCGGACACAGAACTGGAAAAATAAAAACTCCAATAAAATCAATGAGTAGTGATTTTTCATCTAATTTTGGAAAAATATTCCGAAAAAATTGACAAGGCGCACCTGCATCTTAGGTTGGGATGATCGCTGATGAGGGCTCGTTCAATGACGGCGAACATTCCAGTATTTGACGGCCAGAACCCGGTGTTCATTCCGGGGCCGACGAACATCCCGGACCGTCTGCGCTCGGCGATGAGCATTCAGACGACCGACCATCGCGCGCCCGACTTCGTCGAGTTGCTGGCGCCGTTGCTGGCCGACCTGAAGCAGGTCTTCAAGACCCGCACGGGTCAGGTCATCACCTTTCCGGCCAGTGGTACGGGAGGCTGGGAGGCGGCGGTCACCAACACCTTGTCGCCAGGAGACAAGGTGTTGGTGGCGCGCTTTGGCATGTTCTCGCATCGCTGGATCGATCTCTGCCAGCGCCACAAGCTGGATGTCGAGATCATCGACTGCGCCTGGGGCGACGGCGCGCCGGCCGAGCGGTATGGCGAGCGGCTGGCCGCCGACAAGAACCGCGAGATCAAGGCGGTCCTCGTCACCCACAACGAAACCGCGACCGGCGTGCGCAGCGATATCGCCGCCGTGCGCCGGGCCATGGACGCGGCCGGCCACCCGGCCATGCTCTATGTCGACTGCGTCAGTTCGCTCGCCTCGATGGACTTTCGCATGGACGAATGGGGCGTCGATCTGGCGGTCTCCGGCTCGCAAAAGGGCTTCATGCTGGCGACCGGTATGGCAATCGTCGGCGTCAGTCAAAAGGCGCTCGACGCGTGTGCGACCGCCCAATGCCCGCGCTGCTTCTTCGACTTTCGCGATATGGCGCAGGCGAACGGCAAGGGCGGCTTCCCCTACACCCCACCCCTGCAGATCATGTACGGGTTGCGCGAGAGCCTGGACATGTTGCTGGACGAGGGGCTGGACAACGTCTTCGCCAGGCACTTCCGGATCGCCGAGGGCATCCGCCAGGCGATCGCGGCCTGGGGGCTGGACCTGTGCGCGAGACGTCGCGAGCTTTATTCGGACACCGTCAGCGCGATCTACGTTCCAGATGGCTTCGACAGTGACGCGCTGACCAACCACGCGTTCGACAGCTACGGCGTCTCCTTTGGGGTCGGACTCGGCAAAATGGCCGGCAAGGCGTTCCGCATCGGCCATCTCGGGTCGATGACGGACGTGATGGCCCTGTCGGGCCTCGCAACCTTGGAGATGGCGATGCGGGATCTCGACTATCCGGTCGCGCTGGGCTCCGGCGTTGCGGCCGCCCAGGAATACTACCGCGCCACGTCAACAGTCGCGCACAGCGCGGCGGCATGAAACCGGAGGGCGCACGATGAGCGAGATGACTGTGCTGGACGTCCCAACGTTCGAAGACGTCGTCGCGGCGCATGAGCGGATCAAGCCGCACATTCACCTGACGCCGGTCCTGACATCGAGCTATCTCAACGCCCTGACGGGCGCGGAGCTCTATTTCAAATGCGAGAACTTTCAAAAGGCCGGCGCGTTCAAGGTTCGCGGCGCATCCAATGCCGTCTTTGGGCTGAGCGAAGAAATGGCCAAGAAGGGCGTCGCCACACACTCCTCCGGCAACCACGCGCTGTCCCTGTCCTACGCTGCCGGCCGACGGGGCATTCCGGCCACCGTCGTGATGCCCAGAACGGCACCGGAGGCCAAGAAGCAAGCGGTGCGTGGCTATGGCGGCAAGATCGTCGAATGCGAGCCGTCGACCTCGTCCCGCGAGGCCACCTTCAAGGAGGTTGTTGCCGAGACGGGGGCGGAGTTCGTCCACCCGTACAACGATCCACGCGTCATCGCCGGGCAGGCGACTTGTTCGTTGGAGCTGACCGGCCAGGTCGACGGGCTGGACGCCGTGATCGCGCCCATCGGCGGGGGCGGCATGGTGTCCGGCACCTGCCTGACCCTGTCGACCATTGCGCCCGACATCGAGATCTACGCGGCGGAACCGAAAAACGCCGACGATGCCTACCGCTCGTTCAAGGCCGGCCACATCATCGCGGACGACGCGCCCCAGACGGTCGCCGACGGGCTGAAGGTCCCGCTGAAGGAACTGACCTGGCATTTCGTGAGCAGACACGTCACCGACATCCTAACCGCCACCGAAGACGAGATCATCGACGCGATGAAGCTGACCTGGCAGCGCATGAAGATCGTCATGGAGCCAAGCTGCGCCGTGCCGCTGGCCACGATCTTGAAGAACAGGGAGGTCTTCGCCGGCAAGCGGGTCGGCGTGATCATCACCGGCGGCAATGTCGATCTGGACACGCTGCCCTGGATGAGGGCCTGACCATCCATGTGGAGAACGATCCAATGAACCATCATCAATCCTTCCAGCACCGCGATGTCGGCTATGACGTGCCGGCCGCGGTCGGCATGGACGAGGCGGACATCCAGACGCCCTGCCTGATCGTCGATCTGGACGCGTTCGAGCGCAACGTCGCGAAGATGCGGAACCTGGCGGCGGAGATGGGTGTCCGTCATCGGGTGCATGGCAAGATGCACAAATCCGCCGATGTCGCCCACTATCAGATCGCCCATGGCGATGCCTGCGGGATCTGCTGCCAAAAGGTGTCGGAGGCGGAGGCCTTCGCCCGTGCCGGCGTGACCGACATTCTGGTTTCCAACCAGGTGCGCGACCCGGCCAAGATCGACCGTCTGGCGCGCTTGCCGAAGCTCGGTGCACGGGCGCTCTGCTGTGTCGACGATATCGAGAATGTCGCTGACCTCTCGGCTGCCACACAGAAGCATGGCACCGAGATCGAGTGTCTGGTGGAAATCGATTGCGGTGCGGGCCGCTGCGGCGTGACGACAACGGCGGAGGTGGTTGCGATCGCCAAGGCGATCGACGCCGCGCCGGGCCTCACATTCTCCGGCCTTCAGGCCTATCAGGGCGCCATGCAGCACCTGGACAGCTACGAGGACCGCAAGGCCAAGATCGACATCGCGGTCGCGATGGTGCAGGACGCGGTCGACGCGCTGAAGGCCGAAGGTCTGGCGTGCGACATCGTCGGCGGCGGGGGCACCGGCTCCTACTACTTTGAAGGCAGTTCAGGCATCTACAACGAGCTGCAGTGCGGATCATACGCCTTCATGGATGCCGACTATGGCCGGATCCTGGACAAGGACGGCAACCGCATCGACCAGGGCGAGTGGGAAAACGCGCTGTTTATCCTGACCTCGGTCATGAGCCATGCAAAGGCCGACAAGGCGATCTGCGACGCTGGGCTGAAGGCACAGTCGGTCGACAGCGGCCTGCCGGTGATCTTCGGCCGCGACGACGTCGAATATGTCAAATGCTCCGACGAGCACGGCGTCATTGCCGACCCCGACGGCCTGTTGAAGGTGAACGACAAGCTGAGGCTGGTGCCCGGGCACTGTGACCCGACCTGCAATGTCCATGACTGGTATGTCGGCGTGCGCAACGGCAAGGTCGAAACGGTCTGGCCGATCACCGCGCGCGGCAAGGCCTATTAATCCAACGAAGGGGCTGAGCGGTGCTGATCGTATCGGAGGAAACATGCGGCGAGGTGGTCGGTCGAGCCGAGGCTTTTGCGGCGATTGAGAACATCTTCGCCGCCATGGCCAGGGACGACGCCTACAACTTCCCTGTTGTGCGGGAGGCGATTGGCCATGCCGACGCGCTTTACGGCTTCAAGTCCGGCTTTGACCGGGCTGGCCTGGTGCTGGGCGTCAAATCCGGCGGCTATTGGCCTGGCAACGCCGCCAAAGGCCTGGCCAATCACCAATCGACCGTTCTGCTGTTCGACCCGGATACCGGACAGCTCGACGCCGTGGTGGCCGGCAACCATCTCACGGCCTTGCGCACAGCCGCCTCCAGCGCCGTTTCGATTGCCCATCTTGCCCGCCCGGACGCGCGGGTTCTCGGCATGGTCGGCGCCGGCCACCAGGCCGCCTATCAGCTTCGCGCCGCCGTCGAACAACGGCCGTTCGAAAAGGTCGTGGCCTGGAACTATCATCCGGAGATGCTGCCGCGTCTGGCCGCAGTAGCGGAAGAGGTTGGCTTGCAGTTTGAGGCGATGGATCGCGAGCAGCTTGGCCAGACCGCGGATGTGATCATCACGATCTCGTCCTCGTTCGAGCCCTTGTTGATGAAGGAGTGGATCAAGCCCGGCACCCACATCGCCTGCATGGGCACGGACACCAAGGGCAAGCAGGAGGTCGACCCCGCGCTGGTCGCCGCCGCGACCCTGTTCACCGACGAGATCGCCCAGTCGGTCTCGATCGGCGAGACGCAGCACGCGATCGCGGCCGGGCTGATCGCGGACACCGACATCACGCCCATCGGGATGGTGATCAATCGCGTCCATCCGGGTCGCACATCCGACGATCAGATCACCCTGTTCGACGGCACCGGTGTCGGCCTGCAAGACCTGGCCGTCGCCTCCGTGGCGGCGAAGCTGGCCCAGGAGCACGGCAAGGCCACCGAAGTCGCACTTTGAGATAGATGCCGTTCAAGAAGTCGCCGTGAACTCGCCGTTAAGGGGGCGTGCCTACGCGCGCAAATCGCTTCTCGACCTGACCGCGATCGCCTAGTCTGCCTCAGTGTCCGCGCCACCATAGGTCCTGCGCGACGACATCACCCAGGCAGTCAAGTCGGAGGCGAACGTGAGTAGTGGGCTGATCGCACTGCTTGACGATGTCGCCGTGATCGCGCGGGCGGCGGCGGCATCGCTGGACGACGTCGCCACGATGACCGTCAAGGCCGGGGTCAAGTCGGCGGGCGTCTTGATCGACGATGCGGCCGTCACGCCGCGCTACGTGATCGGCGTCTCACCCGCGCGCGAACTGCCGATCGTGTGGCGCATCGCGCGCGGATCGCTGCGCAACAAGCTGCTGATCCTGCTGCCCATCGCACTGGCCCTAAGCCTCCTGGCCCCGTGGGCGATCACGCCTTTGCTGATGTTCGGCGGACTGTTCCTGTGCTTCGAGGGTGCGGAGAAGATCCACGAGGCGCTTCACCCGCACAAGGCCCATGGGCACGCCGAAGAAGGGGTCGAAGCCGAAAGCGACCCGCAGGTCTTCGAGGACAAGACCGTCGCCGGCGCCATCAAGACGGACTTCATCCTGTCGGCGGAGATCATGGCGATCACGCTGTCCGCGATACCGGAAGCCGGTTTTTGGATGCAGGCGGTCGTTCTGGCGGTCGTCGGCGCCGGCGTCACCGTCGCCGTCTATGGCGCCGTTGCGCTGATCGTGAAAGCCGACGATGTCGGGCTGGCACTGGCCGCGGGCAAACCGCGAACCCCGATTGGGCCCGTGATCCAGGCGCTCGGGCGCGGCCTGGTGACCGGCATGCCGACCTTCCTGAAGGTCCTGTCAATCGTCGGTACCGTCGCCATGGTCTGGGTCGGCGGCGGCATCTTGACCCATGGGCTGGAAGAGCTGGGCTATGGCGGCCTGCAGCACGCCATTCACGATCTCGCCCATGGCGCCGAGCTGGCCCTGCCCGCCATCGGCGGCTTTGCCGCCTGGCTGACCTCGGCCCTGGGGTCGGCGATCTTCGGGCTTGTCATCGGCGCGGTCTTGGTCCCGATCGTCACCCTGGGCATCCAGCCGGTTTGGCGCCGGATTCGCGCGGGGCGCAGCTAGAACGGCCGGGTCTTCGGCCGCGTCTTGGCCTAACGGCGCTTGACCTTCCGCTGGTCGGAGATGACCCGCTCGAAATCGATCTCGTGGGTCTGCCGCAGGATGTGATCTTCCAACTCGTCCTGGATCTCCTCGATCCGGCCGCGCACGAAAACGTCGATCAGCGTCGTGTGTTCTTCCATGATCCGGTTCATGGTCTTGTCGAGCGTCGACAGGCCGAAAATGATCGTGAGTTGCAGCGCCAGGGATTCCCAAAGCTGGCTTAAAACCGGATTGCCGCTGAGGCGGACCAGATGCCTGTGGAAATCCGTATCGGCCATGGCAAAGCCATAGGCGTCCTGGCGCGTGGCCATCAGTTCCATGACGTCGACGAGCCGATGAAGCTGGTCGACCTGCTTCTTCTTATTGTTGCCTTTTGAGATCGCCTGGGTGGCGGCGCGGGTTTCGAGGGCGATGCGCGCGTCCTGAAGCTGTTCCACCCGCTCCGACGTGACCGGCATCAGCCGGATGCCCTTGTACGGCTCGATCGTCAGCACGCCCTGGCTGGCCAGCGTGCGGAACGCCTCGCGCATCGGCACCCGGCTCATGCCCAGGCGGGCTGACAGTTCGCTCTCTACGATGCGCTCGCCGGGCAGGATCAAGCCGCGGGCGGCACCCTCGATGATCGCATCGATGGCATGATCGACCATCGTGCGCGGCTTGACGTTGGTCCAGGTATCGTCGAGCGCGTCGTCCTGCGCAGCATCGACGTCTTCGAGATCGCGCGCACCTCTTGATCGCTTTGTCGCGCCGGTCAAGGGCTGATCCATGTCGTCTGTCGAAGGTTCATGGTCGGTCTTTGCGAAGCCTCGCGGATCGCGACGCTGATCTGAACTGCGGTTGGTCAGCCTCTACCACAACACCCCGCTCCAAAACAGTGCGCGGTTTTCCAGGCATCGAGGCAATGGCGTGCCACCGACGCTGTCCCGCCAATTGTGACCCATACGAAGATTCACTCTTGCCATTTGAATAATAGTATACAATCATATAATCCAATCAGGCAATCGATTGAAACGATCGCTGGCGTTTAGGGGGGCTTGAAGCGCGGTGACGGCGTCGACCAGACAGCAGAGTCGCATTCCCAATCCGTTGGATTTCTCGGCCGAGGGGCGCCAGGCCGCCTACCTGCGCGCGCCGCAGTCGCGCAACACTTCCGGCTGGGGTGTTGTGGAAATCCCGATCGTCACCGTTGCGCGCGGTGATGGCCCCACCGTGCTGTTCACCGGCGGCGTCCATGGCGACGAGTATGAGGGGCAGATTGCCGTCTCCGCCCTGGCGCGCAGCCTGCGGCCGGAGGAGATCACGGGCCGCGTCATCATGATGCCGGCGGTCAACGTGCCGGCCGTGATCGCCGACACGCGCCTGACGCCGATCGACGGCAAGGACCTGAACCGCTGCTTTCCCGGCGACCCGCGCGGCACCTTCGCGGAGATGCTGGCCCACTTCATCGACAGCGAGATCCTGCCCCATGTCGATGTCTCGGTGGATCTGCACACCGCCGGCCATTCGATGGACGCGGCCCTGTCGACCAACATGCACCACCTGGCCGACGCCGCCGTTCGGAACCAGACGCTGGCACTCGCCGAGGCCTTTGGCGCGCCCTACAATGTCGTGTTCAGCGGGGTCGACGAAGGTGCGACCCTGACATCCGCCGTCGAACGGCGCGGCCTCGTGTCGCTCGGCACAGAACTTGGCGGATGGGGCCGGGTGAATGTCGAGGGTGTCGCGGTCGCCCATCGCGGGCTACGCGGCGTACTGGCGCATCTCGGGATGCTGCGGGACGACACGCCACCGTCATCGCCGACGCGGCACATGATGGTGCCCGATCTCAACCACTATAGCTTCGCGCCGGCGGCAGGCGTTTTCGAACCAAGCCACCGCGCCGGCGACACCGTTGAGGCAGGCGCGACCGCCGGGACGCTGCATTTCGTCGAGGACATCGACCACGCACCCGTGGCCGTCGCCTATGGACGATCCGGGGTGCTGTGGATGGCCGCCGGCCCGGGCCGGGTCAGCCGTGGGGACGTGGTTGCCGTGACAATGGTCGACTACGAACCCCAGGCATTTGAAGCACCGGACGGCCGCGCTTGAGCGCTCGTCGACGGACCGCCGACCAGTGAAGGAAGCGAGATGAAGATCACCGATGTCGAGGCGCTGTATCTCCGCCTTCCGGTCATTCAGGAGCGGACGGACAGTTCGCAAGACGCGCTCCTCGTCCGGGTGACCACGGATGCCGGCATCGTCGGCTGGGGCGAGGTGGATGGCTGCCCGTCCGTCACACGCGCGGTCATCGAGGCGCCGTACTCGCACAAGCTCGTCACGGGATTGAAGAGCCTCCTGATCGGCGAAGACCCGCACGACACCGCGCGCTTGTGGGAAAAGATGTACCAGTCGACGCTCTATTACGGCCGCAACGGCGCCGTGATCCAGGCCATGGCGGGCATCGACATCGCGCTTTGGGACATCAAGGGCCAGGCCCTTGGCAAACCCATCGCCGACCTGCTGGGCGGCGCCATGCGCGACCGTATGCGCGTCTATTCATCGAACATGTTCCAGTTCTCGATCGAGGACACGGTGGCGCGCGCCAAGGCGGCGGTGGACACGGGCCATACCGGCGTCAAGTTCGGCTGGGAGCCGTTTGGCGCCGATGAGGTCACGGACGTCGCCTACGTCGAAGCCATTCGAAGTGCGATCGGCGACAAGGTCGACTTCATGCTGGATGTCGGCCTGGTCTGGGACGCCAAGACGACCATCCGGCGCGCCCAGCTGTTCGAGCCCTATCGCCTGTGCTGGATCGAAGAGCCGCTGCATCCCGACGACTATGCCGGCTACGGCAAGGTATCGCGCGCCTGCACCCAAGCCATCGCCGCCGGCGAAGAGGAATGCACGCGCGTCGGGTTTGAACGATTGATCGACGAAGGCCAGATCGACATCGTCCAGATCGATCTGACGCGTTGCGGCTTCACCCAAGCCATGCAGATCGCCGCCTACGCGGCCAGCCGGGGGCGCAAGGTCTGCAATCACAACTTCACGACGGACATCAACACGGCGGCGTCGCTGCACTTTCTGTGCGCGATCCCCAACGCGTTCGTCATGGAGTACTGCGTCGAGCCCAGCGAAATTTCCCGCCATCTCGCGCGCCAGCCCGTCCGCATCGAAGACGGCTACGCGCACCTGCCAACGGAACCTGGCCTGGGAGTTGTTCCGAATGACGCCGTCATCGAGGAATTCCTCGTCAAACCCTGAGGCCAAGGGCGACGGCGACCCGCCGGCCCGTTTTGCAGGGCCGGCCGAACTGAGGAGGAGTGTTGGAAATGAATGCACGCATACTGCAACTCGCTCTCGTCGGCGGACTAGCGGCAAGCGGCCTGGCGGTGACAGCCAACGCCCAGGAAGGCGGCGACGTCGTCATCGCCCAGACACAGGCGCCACCGTCATTGGACGCCCATGTGACGTCCGCCCAGGCGGCGCGCAACGTGAACCTGCACATCTACGAAACGCTGTTCGCCCGCGACGAAAACGCCGTGCCCGTGCCGGACCTGGCGGAAAGCCTGGAGATCTCAGAGGATGGCCTGACGTATGTCTTTCAGCTTCGCGAGGGCGTCAACTTCCATGACGGCACCGTCATGGACGCGGAAGACGTCGTCGCCTCGCTGGAGCGCTATCGCGAGATCGGCGCGTCCTCGACCCTTCTGAGCGCGATCGACTCGATCGAGGCGACGGGGGACCATGAGGTCACGGTGACCTTGTCGGGGGTCCAGTCGACATTCCTGGACAATCTGTCCTCCCCGCGCGCGCCGATCGCGATCTATACGGCGGAACAGGCGGCGCTGGGCGCCAACGAGGTCGACTATATCGGCACCGGGCCGTTTCGTTTTGTCGAGTACCAGCCCGACAGCTTCGTCCGCCTCGAACGGTTCGACGATTACTCGGTGAACCCCAACTACTCCGAACGCGACGGCCTGGCCGGCGCCAAGGAGGTGTCCATCGACAGCGTGACCTTCCTGTTCATGCCGGAGGCGGGCAGCCGCGTGGCCGCGCTGGAGTCAGGCGAGGCCCATGTGGTCGAGACGGTCGACGGGCCAAGCGTGGGCCGGTTGGCGGAGAACGACGCCTACACCGTCCACAACGTCCTGCCCTTCGCCTTCCAGGTGATCAAGTTCAACCACGCCCAGGCGCCGACCGACGATCCGGAGTTTCGCCGCGCGGTCATGGCGGCGCTTGACATGGAAGAGATCATGGCGATCTCCCGCCCCGACATCTACCAGATCGATGGCGGCTGGCTGTTCCCGAACTCGCCCTTCTACAACGATGCCGCGTTGGATCAGTACAATGTGGCCGACCTGGACGCGGCCCGCGAGCATCTGGCGAATTCCAGCTATGATGGCGAGACCCTGACCTTCATCGTGGACAACGGCCGGCCCAACGTCGACACTGCCACGGTGGTCCAGCAGCGCCTGGCGCAGATCGGCGTCGATGTCGAGCTGAGCGTTGCCGACTGGCCGACGGTTTCGCAGATCGGCTTCACGCCCGACGGCTGGCATTTCTGGGCCCACGGCTTCGGCATCGAGCCGTTCGAGGGTCCGGCCTCGGTGATCGCCCCATGGGTCGATGGCGTGTCGATGCAGGCCGACGATCCGGAGATCAACCGGCTCTACCAAGAGCTGACCACGGCAATGGATCCCGATGACAGAGCGGCGATCTTCGCTGAGTTCCAACAGCACATGTATGACGACGCCGTGGCCATCAAGGCCGGCAATTACGGCCTGTTCCAGGTCAGCGCGGACGAGCTGGAGAACTTCGTACCCTATCGCATTCCTCGGATGTGGGGCGTCCAGCTCAACCAGTAGGTTTGTGACGTTGGCGGCGGACGGGGCGATTGCCATGCTGTCCGCCGCTCTTCTTTCGGCTTTAGGGCAGGTGTCATGCTGAGTTTTGTTCTGCGCCGCCTGCTGTCGTCGATACCGGTCTTGATCCTGGTATCGCTCATGACCTTCGCGCTGATCTGGCTGGTGCCCGGCGACCCGGCATCGGTCTTTCTCGACGCCAGCGCGACCCCGGAACAGATCGAAAATCTGCGCCGTCAGTTGGGTCTGGATCAGCCGATCTGGAGCCAGATGCTGAGTTGGTACGAACGCGTGCTCAGCGGCGATTTGGGCCAGTCGATCCTGCTGCGGCGCAGCGTCGCCGACGCGATTCTGGAACGCTTGCCCATCACCCTGTCACTGGCCGCTTTGGCGCTGTTCTTCGCCGTGCTGTTCGGCATCCTTCTGGGCTCACTTGCGGCGGTCAACCATCAGCGCTGGGGCGATCAGTCGATCATGGCGCTCGCCCTCTTGGGCCTGTCGATCCCGGACTTCTGGCTGGGCCTGGTGCTGATCGTGGTGTTCGCCGTGCAGCTTGGCTGGCTGCCCTCCGGCGGCTATGTGCCGATCACCGAGGACTTTGTCGGCTGGGCCCGTTCGATGGCCCTGCCGGCCTTCACCTTGACCGTCACCCAGATCGGCTTCATCGCCCGCATGACACGCTCGGCCATGCTCGACGTCTTGCGCCAGGACTATGTGCGCACCGCCGACGCCAAGGGGCTGAGCCATTCCTTCGTGGTTCTGCGCCACGCCCTGCCCAACGCCCTGGTGCCGATCCTGACCGTGACGGGCGTGATCGCCGGCGGCCTCTTAGGCGGTGCGGTCGTCGTCGAACAGGTCTTTTTCCTGCCCGGGCTGGGCCGCCTGATCATTGGCGCGATCTTGAGCCGGGACTTCCCCGTCATCCAGGGTGGGTTGCTGATGCTCGCGGTCATCTACCTGGTGATCAACCTGATCGTCGATTTGCTCTATGCCCTGATCGACCCGCGGGTGCGGTATGGCTGACGGTCGCTTGAACGCCGTGGAAGGGTTGGCCCCGCACGCCAGCCGGCTGCGAACCCTGCTCGTCCGGCTTGTCGCGAACCGGTCAATCGCGCTCGGCGGCGGGCTGGTGGCGATCATCACCTTGCTGGCCGTGTTCGCCCCGCTGGTCGCACCCTACGACCCGCTGGAAAGCAACTTTCGCGCCCGCCTGTTGCCGCCCAGCGCCGAGCACTGGTTCGGCACCGACCATTTCGGCCGTGACGTTCTCAGCCGGGTCATCTATGGCGGCCGTCTGTCGCTGGAGATCGGCTTTCTCGTGGTTCTGGCGACCGGCATTTTCGGCACGCTGATCGGCGGCTGTGCCGGCTATTTCCGGGCGCTGGACAATCCCGTCATGCGCCTGATGGACGCCTGGATGGCCTTTCCCGCCATCCTGCTGGCCATTGCCGTCAGCGCGACCCTCGGCGCCTCTGTCACGAACGTGGTGATCGCGCTCTCGCTGGCCACGACGCCGCACACCGCGCGCATCGTGCGCGCCTCGGTGCTGGTCGTGCGCGAGATGGAGTATGTCGAGGCCGCCCGAGCGCTCGGTGCCCGCGATATGCGCATCCTGTTCGTGCACGTCTTGTTGAACTCCATCGCGCCCCTGATCGTGCGCCTGACCTACGTCTTCGCGATCGCGATCCTGGCCGAGGCGGTCCTGTCCTATATCGGCGTCGGGCCGCCGCCTCCGGCGCCAAGCTTCGGCAACATCATCGCCAACGGGCGCGACTTCATGGTCGAGGCGCCCTGGGTCACGATCTTCCCCGGCGTCGCGATATTCGTCGTGGTCCTGGGCCTCAACCTGCTGGGCGACGGGCTGCGCGACGTGCTGGACCCCCGCATGCGGGTGGAGCGATGACCGCCGCGCCGTCCGCCCAAACGCCGCCCTTGCTGACGGTCGAGGCGCTGTCGACGGCGACAGGCCCGGCGCGGCGCCGGCTGACCATCCTGGAGGATGTCAGCTTCACGGTGTCACCGGGCGAGGTCATCGGCATCGTCGGCGAGTCGGGATCGGGCAAGAGCATGCTGGCGCTGACCCTGATGAACCTGCTGCCCCGGTCGATCGTGCGGACCGCCGGCACGGTCCGGCTGGGCGACACCGTCCTGACCGACCTGTCCGGCAAGGCCTGGCGCGACCGGCGCGGGCGCGACATGGCGATGATCTTCCAGGAACCGATGACCTCGCTGAACCCGGTCATGCGCATCGGCCAGCAGATCGAGGAAGTTCTGGTCCGCCGTCGCCGCATGAGCGGGCGCGCGGCAAACCGGGAGGCGGTACGGTTGCTGGAGCGGGTGGAAATCTCGTCCCCGGCCGAACGCCTGCGGGCCTATCCGCACGAGCTGTCCGGCGGCATGCGCCAGCGGGTCATGATCGCCATCGCGCTGGCCGCGAACGCCCGCATCCTGATCGCCGACGAGCCAACGACGGCGCTGGACGTGACTATCCAGGCACAGATTCTCGACCTGCTGCGTCAGCTTCAAGCCGAAATGGGCATGGCGCTGATCTTGATTACCCACGATCTGGGCGTCGTCGCGGAAATGGCCCACCGGGTCATGGTGCTCTATGCCGGACGGGTCGCCGAACTGGCGCCGGTGGACAGCATCTTCGACGACGCCAGGCATCCCTATACCAAGGCCCTGCTCGCCTCGATCCCAACCATCGAGAGCCGGCGCGAGCGTCTGACCACAATCGACGGCAGCGTGCCAACCGTCGGCGCCATGCCGCCGGGCTGTCGGTTCGCGTCGCGCTGCGCGGTCGCCCGCGACGTGTGCAAGACCCTGGCGCCGCCGGTCATGCCGATCGCGGAGGGTCATGGCGTCGCATGCCTTGAGCCGTTTGGCTACGCGCTGCCGTCATCCGCCGGCCTGTCGGGGGTGGCCTGATGGCGACCTCACCACCGATCATCGAGGCCAAAGGCCTGGCGAAGCATTTCCCGCTGCGCGGCGGCGGCCCGCTGGGCCTGGGCACCAAGGGCACGGTTCGCGCCGTGGACGGGATCGACTTCACCATCCGGCGAGGCGAGACTTTGGGGCTGGTCGGTGAGTCCGGCTGTGGAAAATCGACCACCGGCCGGCTGTTGCTAAGGCTGATCGAGCCGACCGGAGGGGCGATCTTTCACGAGGGGACCGAGCTGACCGGCCTCGACGTCAAAGCGATGCGGGCACGCCGCCGGCAGCTTCAGATCATCTTCCAGGACCCGTTCGGCTCGCTGAACCCGCGCCTTTCGGTCGGATCGATCATCGGTGAGGCCTACCGCATCCACGATATCGGCGACCGGCGTGACCGGGCGCGGCGTGTGGCCGAAATGCTGGACCTGGTCAGCCTGCCGCGCGACGCGGTCAACCGGTTTCCCCATGAGTTTTCCGGCGGCCAGCGCCAGCGCATCGGCATCGCCCGGTCGCTCGCCCTGCATCCAAACTTCCTGGTCTGCGACGAGGTTGTGTCGGCGCTCGACGTCTCGGTACAGGCGCAGATCGTCAATCTGTTGCAGGACCTGCAGCGCGATCTCAGCCTGACCTATCTGTTCATCAGCCACAATCTGGCGGTCGTCCGCCATATCTCGGACCGGATCGCGGTGATGTATCTGGGCCGTCTGGTCGAAATCGCAGAGTCCGACGCCCTGTTCGCCAATCCCGTCCATCCCTATACACGGGCGCTGTTGTCCGCCGTGCCGGCGCCGCACCCCAGGGCGCCCAGGCGACGCCATCAGTTGAAGGGCGACGTACCCGACCCGCTGGGCATCCCCAAGGGCTGCCGGTTCGCGCCGCGTTGCGCCTACGCGGAGGACCGGTGCCGCACCATCGATCCGCCCTTGGCGCCCCTGCAAGACGGCCGCCTTGTGGCCTGCCATCTTGCCGCCGACGGATCTCTCCCCCGCGAGTCCTTGCCCGACAACCAGCCAAACGAGGCCATGTCACCATGACCAGAATCCTGATCGTCGAATGCAAGCAGGAGATCTCGTCCTTCAATCCCAAACCGTCCCAGTACGAGAACTTCGCGATCCAGCATGGCGACGCGCTGCTGAGCCAGCGCGGCTTGAACACGGAGATCGGCGGCGCGCTGACCATCTTCGATGTGCGGGACGATATCGAGGTGGTGCCGGCGTTCGGTGCCCGGGCCGGCAGCGCCGGTCTGCTGTCCGCCGAGGGCTGGCAGCAACTGTCGGCCGAGTGTCTGGCCCATATCGACGCCAACCTCGATGGCATCGACGCGGTCTATTTCTGCCTGCACGGGGCCATGGGCGCGTCGGGCGAGCTGGACCCGGAAGGCTATCTGCTGAGCGAGGTGCGGCGGCGGGTCGGCCCCGACATGCCGATCGTCATCTCCCTTGACCTGCACGGCATCTTGACCGACCGCATGATCCGCCAGGTGAACGGGTTTGCCATCTACCACACCTATCCGCATGTCGATTTCGCGGACACCGGCCAGCGCGCCGCGCGGCTGCTGCTGCGTATCATCGACGAGGGGCTGAGGCCGGGCATCGTCCGAGTGCCGATCCCGGTGCTGGTGCGCGGCGACGAATGCATCACCAAGACCGGCTGCTACGGCGATTTGATCCGCGAGGCCCAGCTTCTCGAACGCAGCGGCAAGGCGCTGGCGGCAGGCATCATGATTGGCAATCCGTTTACCGACGTGCCGGAACTGTGCAGCCAGGTGCTGCTGGCGTTCGATGGTTCGCCGGAGGTCGTGTCGGAGGAAGCCGAGGCCCTGGCGCAGCGCTTGTGGGATCAGCGTCATCGGCTGCAAGGCAAGTTCATCTCGCTGGACATAGCGATCGAACAGGCGCGCCACATGGCCGGCCCAGTGGCCTTCACCGACGCGGCCGATGCCACCTCGTCCGGGGCGTCCGGCGACAGCAACCTGATCATCCGCGCGCTGATCGAGGCAGCGTTTCCCAAACGCTGCCTGGCCCAAATCGTCGATCCGGGCGCCGCCGCCACAGCGCACACGGCAGGCGTGGGGGCGACAATCCAGGTCACGCTCGGCGGCGAGACGGACCCGGACCGGTTCCGGCCCCTTCCCGTCGAGGCCACCGTCACCGCGCTCACCGATGGCCGGGCGCGGTTGGAGACGATGGGCATGCCGCTGGATGCCGGGCCGACGGCTGTCCTCGTTATCGCGATCCCCGATGGCGGTAGTCTGACAGTCGTGGTCATGAGCCGAGCGGTCAGCCTGTTCGATCGCGCGATGTATTTCGCCAGCGGGCTCAACCCGCAGGATTTCGACGTCACCGTGGTGAAGTCGCCGCATACGGAGTACCCCATGTACGACGCCTGGGTGGACCAGAACTTCAACATCGATATCCCCGGCGCCACCTCGGCGAACCTGCCGACCCTGGGCCACACGATCTGCGCCCGGCCGATGTTCCCGATGGATGATGGCGTGAGCTTCACTCCCAAGGCGACGGTTTACCCCGCCGCCTAGCCCTGGCAAGACAGCGTGGCCTCGAGGGCTGGACAAGAACGGACGAACCCAATGAACCAGATCGACCTTTCCGGACGCGTCGCGATCGTCACCGGTGGCGCGCAGGGCATCGGGCTGGCCATCGCAACCCGCTTCGCGCGCTCCGGCGCAACCGTGGTGCTGTGGGATGTCGACGGTGATCTGCTGGAGCAATCGGCAGACGGCCTACGCGCCGGTGGCGCGAACGTCGCGACCGCGATGATCGACGTCACGGACGCCGAGGCGGTCGCCGGAGAGGCGGAGGCCACAAACGCGGCCCATGGCGCGATCGACATCCTGGTGACCAGTGCCGGCATCGCCGGGCCGACCGTGCCCGTCGCGGACTATGGCCTGGACGACTGGCGGCGGGTTATCGATATCGATCTGAACGGTGTCTTCTACTGCTGCCGGGCGGTCAGCCCGTTCATGGCCGCGCGCGATTACGGCCGCATCGTCAACATCGCCTCGATCGCCGGCAAGGAGGGCAACCCGAACGCCGCCGCCTACTCCGCGGCCAAGGCCGGGGTCATCGCCTTGACCAAGAGCCTGGGCAAGGAACTGGCCGGCGCCAACATCGCGGTCAATTGCGTGACGCCCGCCGCCGCCCGTACCCGTATTTTCGACCAGATGAGCCAGGAGCATATCGACTACATGCTGTCCCGCATTCCGCGCGGGCGGTTCCTGGAGGTGGACGAGGCCGCCGCCATGGTGGCCTGGCTGGCCTCAGCCGAGAACTCCTTCACGACCGGCGCGGTCTTCGACTTGTCCGGCGGCCGGGCCACCTACTAGCCCTTGCGGATGATCCCCATCAAAGCCCGATCGCGAGGGCAGGTTTAAGCGCGTTGACGCCGCCTTGCAGCCGGCCGGTCTCAGGGTCGACCACCACGGTATTGGGGCGGCCGAAATAGGTGGTCGAGAAGGTCTCCTCGCGCACGTCGAGGCGATGGCCCATGTCGCGCAGCGCCGCCAGCGTCTCCGGCGCCAGGCGCGCATCGACCACCGTCGTCTCATCCTCGCTGTGCACACGCACGGTCGACACCGCGTCCTGCGCCCCCATGCGGTGATCCAGCACGTTGATGATCGTGTGCAGGATCGACGAGATCACGCGGCGGCCGCCAGGCGACCCCACCGTCATCACCGGCTTGCCATCGCGCAACACGATGATCGGCGCGCCCGCCGTCAAGCCGCGCCGGCCCGGCGCGATGGAATTGACCGATCCGGGCACCGGGTTGAACCACATCGTGCCGTTGTTCAGCACGATGCCGGTGTCCCGCGCGACCACGGCGGAACCGAAATGAAGGCCCAGCGTCGACAGCAGCGAGACCATGTTCCGGTCCTTGTCGATCACGGTCAGATGGGTCGTCTGGCTGTCGCCGCCGCCGGCCGGCGCCAAGGGCGCGCCCGGCGCTTTGGGGTCGAAGGCCCAGGGGTCACCCGGCGGTTCGCCGATCGTCGCATGGGCGCGATCGATGTCGCGGCGCCGGACGTCGGCATAGGATTTTGACAGCATGCCGTCGAGCGGCACCGGAACGGCATCGGCATCACCCAAGTAGGCGAACCGATCGGTGAACGCGGCGCGCTGGGCCTCGGCGATCACATGCAGTTCCTCGACCGAACCCTGGCCCAGGCCAGCAAGGTCGAAGCCCTCAAGCAGGTTCAGCGCCTGCATCACGGTCGGAAAGCCTGTGTTTTCAAGGCCACCGACGATCTCATAGCCGCGATACTGGCCGCCGATGCCGCCTTTTGAGTAGCGAACCTCGTAGCCCGCGAGGTCCTCGTAGCGCAGCAAGCCACCATTCGCCGCCATGTCTTCCGCGATGCGTTCGGCGATCTCGCCGCGATAGAACACCTCCGCCCCCTGCTCGGCCATCAGGCGCAGGCTGCGCGCCAGGTCGGGCTGGCGCAAAACGTCGCCCTCGACGCCCAACATCGCGCAGCGGTAACAGGAGCCATCAGGCCGAAAATATGTCCGCTTACTTTCCGGGAACTGCTGCAGACGGGTCTGGTTGACCGCCATGCCGAGCGCGACATACCAGTCGATCGGATAGCCGTCCTTGGCGTACCCGATCGCGGGTTCCAAGACGTCCCGGCGCGGCAGCCGGCCGAAGCGTTCGTGCGCGTCGAGCAAGCAGCCCGGCATGCCGGGCACGGCGGGGGTCAGGTAGCCCGTGTTGTTGACATCTCCCTCGACCATTGGCCAGCCATAGATGCCGCTGCGGCTCTCATGATCGGCGATCGTGAACTGGTCGGGCGTTATCGCGCGCGGCAGAACGCCGGTGCCGTCGAAGACATGCGTCTCGCCGGTGCCGCGATCGTAATAGACCAGGACGGCGATACCGCCGAGGCCGCTGTTGAACGGCTCGACCACGCCAACGGCGAAGCCGGCCGCAACCGCCGCATCGACTGCATTGCCACCGCGCTTCAAGACCTCGGCGCCGGCCTCGGTCGCTTGCGGGTACATGGTGGCAATGACGGCGCTATCGGATTCTGCCTGGGTCTTGCTGACCAACCACTCACTACGCATCGACGGCCCTCATTTCGTTTCGCAGGCACCCCATACGATGAAGCCGGCCCGCTACCGCGGCCTGTCGCCCTTGATTGTCACGCGATTGCCCTTGCGCTCGGCCGGCCAATAGTCCCAAAGCGCCCGGTGCATGACGCAACGATTGTCCCAGAACGCCAAGTCGTTCTCGGCCCAGCGATAGCGGATCTGGAACTCCACCTTCTCGGTGTGATCGAACAGATGGTCAAGCAGGGCGCGGCTCTCATCCGCCGGCAGCCCGATGATCCGCGTGGTGAACAATCGGTTGACGTAAAGTGCCGTGTGGCCGGTGTCGGGGTGTGTGCGCGCGATCGGATGAACGGCCGACGGATAGGTCTTGTCCTTGTCGTCGCCGACGAAATCCCTGTACCGTCCGCGATAGATGTGCTCGCCATCATGTTCGGCGGTCAGCCCTCGCAGCATTGTCCGCAGCGGATCGGACAGCGTCTCCCAAGCGGCATAGCTGTCGGCGAACATGGTATCGCCGCCGCAGTCCGGCAGGAGATGGAGCTGCAGCATGGTGCCCAGCGGCGGCTCTTCATCGCACGAAACATCGGAATGCCAGTTCTCACCGTTGGCAAACGTCGAATTCGCGTCGGCATGGATCACGAAGATCTCCGGATAACCCTCCATGTGGGGTGCCGCCGGATGTTCGTGCAGTTCGCCAAACATCCGACCGATCGCAATATGCGCCTCCGGCGGGATGGGCGACTGGTCCTTGAAGAAAAGGACTTGGTGATCGAGGAAGGCGCGGCGCACCTCGTCAAACTGATCGGGTGTCAGCCCCGCCGCAAGGTCGAGCCCGCGCACCTCGGCGCCTAGATTGGGTGCATAGGGCCGCACCTCGATCAAACGATAGTCACTCAGCCGCAGGCGGCCCCTTCGCCTTCGACCGGCCGCGTCTGAGCGCTGCCCCTGATTACCGTTGGCGGGCGGAGGTGCGGCCATGACAATCCCTCGAGATCATTGAAGGTCCACGCTGAAGTACGTCTCGCGACTGACGCGATCGCTGAGATCATATTGTAGTATCGTATACAATCAGTCGATCTGAGGCAACCGGCTTCTTCTTTGGGGTCGCGGGGCTCAAGCGACCCGGCTCACAACGGTCGGCAAAAGGCCGCCTGGTGCCGCAACCTGGCCGCCACAGATCGATATGGCGGCGACTTGTCAACGAAGATCCGATCCACAGACAGCGCGACACCAACGTCGCAAGATTCCTCTTGCGTCAACTGACATGTCAGTTCTATAAATTGACCTGTCATGCTTGATCGCCAATCCCCGTTTGATACGACGGTTCGGTTTGAGGCCGGAAAGCTCGCCGATTTTGCCCATGCCAGGCTGCGCGACGCGTTCGTACGCTGCGACATCGCCCCCGGTGCCGTGATCACGGAATCCGCTATGGCCCGGCGGCTCGGCCTGGGCAAGGCGCCGGTTCGAACGGCCCTGGCCCGGCTGGAGGCGGAGGGCTGGGTTGAGCCGGCGGCGCGGCGCGGATACCTGGTGGCGCCGATCACGCTGGGCAGCATCCGCGATATCTTCGAAATGCGGCGCGCGCTGGAGCCGTTACTGGCGCAGGCGACACCAACCACATCCGACGCCACTGAAATCGCCCGTCAACGGGACATGGCCGCCGCATTGCGGCCGGCGCAGTCAACCGCCGCCAAATCCAGCGCCATGAAGGCCGCCCGCGAGGTTCGTGCCCTGATGCTGCAGGCGACCGGCAACCGATTGCTGCAAGCCACCCTGCCACGGCTTTGGGACCTGTCCGACCGGCTGGACCACTTTTTGGAGCGGGCCGGCCGGACGGCGCCGAGTTCCGCCTATTGGGCGAAATTCGGCGCGTTCGCGGTCGCCGACGATGCCGCTGCCATGGCGCCCGCCATCCAAGACGCGCTGGCGGCGTCGCAAGAGGCCGTGGAGCGGGAATTCCTGGCCTTCAGCCGCGACCTGCCGATCGTCGCGCCTGCCCAAAACACGGCCGTGCCCAAACCGTCGGCCAACCCGGTAAGGCCACCCCCGTCCGACGGTCGCCAGCCGTTCGAACAACTCACCACCAACCCGCAACACCCACGAAAAACCTGAACAGGAGGTTGAGAATGACCAGTTTTGCCAAACACGCCCGCACCCTTGCGCTGGCCGCCGGCGTCAGCCTGTTTGCGCTCTCGGCCATGCCCACCGACGGGATGGCCCAGCCCGAAACCCTGGTGATCGATCTGGTGAACGAGCCCTCGTCGCTGGACCCGCACCGGCAATGGAACCCGGACAGCTATTACGTCTATCGCAACATCTTCGACCAGTTGCTGACCCGCACCGATGATGGCGAGATCGTCCCCAACCTGGCGACCGATTGGACCTATGCGGACGACAGCTCCGTCATCTTCACGATCCGTGACGACGTCGCCTTTCATGACGGTGAGATGCTAACGGCCGATGACGTGGTCTACAGCATTGAACGCATCACCGACCCCGATTTCGCCTCACCCCAACTTGGCCAGTACAACCAGATCACCGGCGCCGAGGCATTGAGCCCGACCGAGGTGCGCGTCACCACCAACGGCCCCTACCCGGCCCTGCTGGCCCAGCTTGTCAAGCTGTCAATCGTGCCGCAGCACTATGTCGAGGAGGTCGGCGATGACGCCTTCAACCAGACGCCGGTCGGCTCCGGCCCCTACCAGTTCGGCGAGTGGGACCGGGGCGTGCAGGTCAGTGTCGAGCGGTTCGACGATTACTGGGGCGAGCCCGGCTTCTTCCCGCGCGCTGAGTTTCGTGCGGTGCCCGACGCCGCGACACGGGTTGCCAACCTGCTGGCCGGCGAGGCCAACCTGATCGTCACCATCGACCCGGACCTGGCCCTGCAGTTGGACGCCAATGACGGGGTCGAGCCGCGCTTTGCCCTGACCGAGCGCGTCGGCTATCTGAAGCTGAACACCCAGGTCGGCCCGACGGCGGACCCGCGGGTGCGCGAGGCGATTGCCGCGGCGATCGATGCGCAGTTGATCATCGACGGGCTCTTGGGCGGCTTCGACGCGCCGACCTCGCAAATGCTGTCGCCGGCCCATTTCGGCTGGGTCGACGGCATCGAGCGCGACGGCTACGACATCGACCGCGCCCGGGCGCTGATCGCCGAGGTTGGCGACGCGGCGCTGGAGCCGATGAGCTTTGCCACGGCACCGGTTTTCGACCAGCGCATCGTTCAGGCCCTGCAACAGATGCTGACCGAGGCGGGCTTTGACGTCGAGATCGAGATGACCGACATGGCGGCCTATCTCGCCCGCGCCCAAAGCGCGCCGGACCAGCAGGCGGATATGAGCTTCGGCCGCTGGTCCTGCGCCTGCCAGGATGCCGATGGCGTGCTGTTCCCGCTGCTGCACAACTCGTCCAACTGGTCGACCTGGTCGGATGAGGAGATGAACACGCTGTTGGAAACCGCGCGCGGCACGCTGGACGAGGACGAGCGCATGGAAGCCTATGAGCAGGTCCACAATCTGGTCGTGGAACAGGTACCGCTGGTGCCGCTCTACCAGGCCGCCATCCTCTACGGTGTCGACAGCGATCTCGTCTGGCAGCCGACGCCGAACGAGAGCATGTTCCTGAACCGCATGTCCTGGGCGGACTAGCGGCTTCGTCAACGGCATGCGCCGCCGGTTTCCAGAACAAGGGGCCGGCGGCGCAGACCTATTGGAACTTCGGTGCAAGCGTTTCTGATCAAACGGCTGATCCAGGCTGTCATCGCGCTCTTGGGCGTGGCGACGCTGATCTTTTTCATTCAGCACCTATCCGGCGACCCGACCCTGCTGCTGGTGCCCGAGGGCGCGACGCAGGAGGACATCGATGCGCTGCGCGAGGCGCTGGGCTTCAACCGGCCGCTGATCGTGCAGTATCTCAGCTATATGGGCGACCTGCTGACCTTCGATTTCGGCCGCTCGATCGTCCAGAACGTGCCGGTGATGACCATCATCAGCGCCCGCGTGCCCTACACGCTGGCGCTGGCTGGCGGCGCGTTGATCGTGGCGCTGGGCATTGGGCTGCCGCTCGGCGCGATCATGGGGCTGAAGCGCGAGCGCTGGTACGCCCGCGCCGCCATGGGCGTGGCCCTGGCCGGCCAAAGCCTGCCCACCTTCTGGTCGGGCATCCTGCTGATCCTGGTGTTCGGGGTCACGCTGGGCTGGCTGCCGCCGTCGGGCGCGCGCAGCGCCTTGAGCCTGATCATGCCGTCCATTGCGCTCGGCCTCTTGACCATGGCCACCTTCGCGCGCGTCGCCCGCACCGCCGTGCTCGATGAGATCGGCAAGGACTATGTGCGCACGGCGCGTGCCAAGGGCGTGAACACCAGGCGGCTGTTCTTCCGCCATCTGATCCGCAACGGCTCGATCCCCGTGATCACGGTGGCGGCGTTGGAGATCAGCAATCTGCTGGCGGGCGCGGTGATCGTGGAAACCGTGTTCGCCTGGCCCGGCCTGGGCCAGGCCGCCATCCAGGCGATCGCCGCCAGGGACTTCCTTGTCGTCCAGGCGATCGTGCTCTTAGGCGCGTTTGTCGCGATCGGCCTGAACCTGCTGGCTGACCTGCTGTACAGCGTCGTCGACCCGCGCATCCGGCTGGAGCGGGCGCGATGACCAGTCGAACGGTGAATCTGCTGGCGGCGATGCTGGGACGGACGCCGGACGATGGCCCCGACCGGCCGGCGCGGCGGCGCCGGTCCTGGCGGCCCGTTTTGCCCTTCATCGTCATCTTCTTTGCTTTCTGCCTGATGGCAGTGTTCGCACCGCTGCTCGCGCCCGCCGATCCGGACGCCCAGAACCTGCTCGGCCGGCTGCGAGCCCCAGGCTCCGACGTACGTGGCGAGGTCTTCTGGCTCGGTTCGGACGAGCTGGGTCGCGATCTGCTGTCGCGCATCATCTACGGCGCCAGGGTCTCGCTGTTTGTCGCCCTGCTGTCGGTGTTGATCTCCAGCGTCTTCGGCACGGTGCTGGGCATCGTGGCGGCACTGAACCGGGGCATCGTCGAGACCATCATCATGCGCCTGGTCGACATCGTGCTGTCGATCCCGGCCATCCTGCTGGCCATCATCACCGTCGCGGTGCTCGGCCCCGGCCTGCAGAACGTCATCATCGTGCTGGCGTTCACCCGCTGGCCGCGCTATGCCCGCGTCGCCTATGGCCAGACCCTGGGGCTGGTCGGCCAGCCCTATGTCGCCTTTGCCCGGCATCTGGATGTCGGCACGCCGCGCCTGCTGGTGCGACACATTTTGCCGAACATCATCGGGCCGCTGGTGGTTGTGGCGACCCTGGAATTCGGCCTGATGGTGCTGTTCGAATCCGGGCTGTCCTTCCTCGGCCTCGGCGTGCAGCCGCCGACCGCGAGCTGGGGCTCGATCCTGTCGACCGGCCGCAACTATGTCTCCACCGCCTGGTGGATCGCCACTTTCCCCGGCGTGTGCCTGTTCTTGCTGATCCTGTCGGTGAACCTGATCGGCGACCATCTGCGCGACCGCCTCGACCCCAGAAGCTGGAGATGACGTGACCAAACCCCTTGTCGACCCTGACCAGTTCGCCGGCAAAGGCGTGGTGATCACCGGCGCCGCCGGCATCTTCGGAAGCTGGTTCGCGGATGCCTTTGCACGAGCCGGCGCGCGCCTGTGTCTTAGCGACAATCGTGCCGATGCCCTGGCCGCGCTCGCGGACGGATTGGACACCGCAGAGAGGCCGCTGACCCACGCAACCGAATTGCGCGAGGCCGACAGCATCGCTGGCTTGGCGAAGCTGGTCGAGCGGGAATGGGGCGCCGCCGATATCGTGATCAACAATGCCGGCATCTATCCCAGCGGCTTCCTCTTGGACCTGGCGCCCGACGATTGGGACCGGATCATGGACATCAATCTGCGCGCGCCGTTTCTGCTGTCGACCGCGCTGGCCAAATCCATGATCGAGGCCGGGCGCAAGGGCGCGATCGTCAATGTCTCGTCCGGCGCCTCGCGCAAGATGCGACGCTCCGTCGTGCCCTATTGCGTGTCCAAAACCGCGCTGGACCGCCTGACGAAGGGCCTGGCGATCGAGCTGGCCGAGTACGGCATCCGGGTGAACGCGGTCGAGCCGGGCTTCGCCGCCGGCAGCGAGGTCAGCCATCTGACCGACGCCCACCTCGATGCCGTGACCGGCTCAATCCCGTTGGGCCGCGCGTCCGGACCGGAGGACGCGGCCAACGCGGCCCTGTTCCTCGCCAGCGACGCGGCTGCCTACATCACCGGTGCCACGCTGGCGGTGGATGGCGGTAACTCCATCGGCTCGCTGGCAGTCTACCAGGACAAGCAGGCGGCCCTATGAGCGACGACGCCAAACGGCCGGCCTATGACTGGCCTGAAGGATACACATGCGCCGCCGCGTTCACCGTCGACGTCGATGCCGATGTGCCCTATCGCTGGCAGCATCGGGACGCTATGCCGCCGACCCTGGGCCAACTTGAACAACGCCGGTTCGGGCCGCGCCAGGGCCTGTGGCGCCTGGTCGACCTGATCGAGCAGCACGGCATCAAGGGCAGTTTCTACGTGCCGGGCCTGGTCGCCGAAAGCTACCCGGACCTGCTGCCGGAACTGGTCGACCGGGGGCACGAGATCGGCCTGCACGGCTATTTCCACGAGATCGTGGCCGAGAGCGACGAGGCGGAATTCGCCCGTGCGCTCGACACGTCGCTGGCGCTGTTCGAACGGCAGACGGGTAAGCCGACGGTCGGCTTTCGCTCACCCGCCTGGGAAATGACGCGGCCGATGCTGGCGCGGTTGAAACAGGTCGGGCTCGGCTATGACAGCTCGCTGATGGGCTTCGACCACCCGTACGAGATCGATGGCGTCGTCGAAATCCCGGTGCAATGGCTGCTGGACGATGCGATCTATTTCAAGTTCGTCGGCGGCGGCAATGACAGCGGGCCGCCAGTGTCGCCAACCGCCGTCCTGGAAAGCTGGCAGTTGGAGTTCGACGGGCTGCACCGCTTCGGCGGCTTGTTCATGCTGACCGTCCACGACTGGATCTCCGGACGCGGCCAAAGGATCTTGATGCTGGAACGCCTGCTCGGCCACGTCGCGGTGGCGGGGTCGACATGGTGGGCGACGGCTTCAGAGATCGCCGACTGGCACCGACAGTCGCCCAATCTGGGTCGGTTTCAGGTCGACGGCGACATCCCCCCCGCCATCGGCCCGCGCCGCGCGGAGCCGGCCTGATGACCGCGTTCACCGGCGCGCAGGCGCCCACCTGGCAGATCCACAAGCCAGCCGTGACCAGCGAGCACGGGCTGGTCGCGGCGCAGAACTGGCTGGCGGCCGAGGCGGGCGCGGCGGTGCTGGCGCGCGGCGGCAACGCCATCGACGCGGCGGTCACGACTGTCCTGACTTTGAGCGTGGTCGAACCGTGGCTGAGCGGTATCGGCGGCGGCGGTTTTCTGCTGCGCGCCGACGGCGCCACCGGCGCGGTCGACGCGCTCGACTTCTCGCTGGTGGCACCGGCCGACCTCGACACCAGCCGCTACCGCCTGATCGGCGGGCGCGACGGCGAATGGTTCGACTGGCCGGCGGTCGAGGATGATCGCAACATCATCGGCCCTGAATCGATCTGCGTGCCGGGCACGATCGCCGGCATGGCGGAGGCGCTGAACCGGTTCGGCACGATCAGTTTCGCCGAGGCGCTGGCCCCGTCGATTGCCCATGCCGAGCGCGGGCTGGGCATCGACTGGTTCGCCGCCCTGGCCCTGTCAATCGACCAGCCAGGCCTTGCGCGCTATCCCGAATCGGCCGCCCTGTTCCTGCCGTCAGGGCAAGTGCCGAAGGTGGTCAGCGGCGCCAATGGCGGCCCGTCCCACCTGCCGATGCGCCAAAAGCAGCGCTTCCTTGAGGCGCTGTCCGATCAGGGGCCGCGCGCGTTCTACGAGGGCAACTTGGCCGAGGGCCTGGTCCGCGACCTTCAGGCTGCCGGGTGCGCCATGAGCCTGGCCGACCTGGCGAACTACAAGGCGCGCTGGACCAACACGGACAGTCTCGACTATGGCGGCGTCGACATCCGGACGGCCAGCGGTCTCAACGGCGGCGCCTCTCTGCTGCGCGCACTGACCCATCTCAGCGAGTTGATGTCTGGGATCGATCGCGAGACGCCGCCCGGCCCGGAGGCGGCGCACGCCTATACCAGGGCCATTCGGGGGTCGTACGAGCATCGGCTGACCCGGCTTGGGCATGCGGCCGACTCCGGCGCAGCCGGGCCTGACTGCACCACCCATGTCAGTGTAGTCGATCGCGACGGCACCATGGTCTCGGTGACCAATACGCTACTGTCGCGCTTCGGGTCGAAGTTCGTCGCGCCGTCCGGCGGGTTTCTGTTCAACAACGGCATGATGTGGTTCGACCCGAGACCCGGCCAGCCGAACTCGATCGCGCCCGGCAAGCGGCCGCTGACCAACATGGCGCCGGTGGTGGGTTTGCGGGACGGTAAGCCGACCGTGGCCATCGGCGCGGCCGGCGGCCGCCAGATCTTTCCGGCGCTGGTGCAGTTGCTGTCCTATCAGCTCGATTTCGGCATGGATCTGGAAACGGCCTTTCACCACCCAAGGCTGGACGCCAGCCAGCCGACCATCATCGTCGACGCGGCGGCCGATCCGCGCATCGCCGGCCGCCTGGCCCGCGACTTCCCGGTCAGCGTGGTGGAGAACACGCTCTATCCGGTCGCCTTCGCCGTGCCCTCCGCAGTTAGACGCGACACGCGCACCGGCATGAATTGCGGCATGGCCCACCCCTTGTCTCCGTGGGCGAGCGTCGAGATCGGCGAGCCGACGGGTGCGGACGGCGGTGATGGCTGATACCTCACCCGTCCTGGAGGTCGAGGGGCTGGGCATTGCCATCAACGGCCTGCCGACCGTCGACGGGCTGAGCCTGTCGGTCGGGCGCGGCGAGACCGTCGCGCTGGTGGGCGAGAGTGGCTGCGGCAAGTCGATTTCCGCCCTTGCCGTGATGGGCCTGCTGCCCGGCGTCGCCAGCCGCACGGACGGTCGCATCCGGCTGGAAGATCGGGACCTCACCGCGCTGGACGAGGCGGCGATGGCCAAACTGCGCGGCGACGCCATGGCGATGATCTTCCAGGAACCGACCTCGTCGCTGAACCCGCTGATGCGGGTCGGCCACCAGATCACCGAAAGCCTGGAAATCCATCGCGGCCTCTCCGGCCGGCGCGCGCGTCAGGCCGCCCTGGACATGCTGAACCAGGTTGGCATCCCGAACCCGGAGACGCGGTACGACCAGTTTCCGTTCGAACTGTCCGGCGGCATGTGCCAGCGCATCATGATCGCCACGGCCCTGATCTGCGAGCCGCGCCTGCTGATCGCCGACGAGCCGACGACGGCCCTCGACGTGACCATCCAGGCCCAGATCCTGGAGCTGATGAAACGGCTGCGCGAGGAAACCGGCACCGCGCTGTTGCTGATCACCCACGATATGGGCGTGGTCGCCGACATGGCCGACCGAGTGGTCGTGATGTATGCCGGCCGCGCGGTCGAAACCGCCGATGTCGACGATCTGTTCGACCGGCAGGGGCACCCCTATACGCGCCTCCTCATGGGCTCGATCCCAACGCTGGACGGCGCCCGCAAGACCCGGCTGGCGGCGATACCAGGCACCGTGCCCGACATTGCCAACTGGCCGGAGGGCTGCCGCTTCGCGCCCCGCTGCCCGCTAGCCAGCGATATCTGCCGGACGACCCAGCCGCCGCTGAAGCCGTTCGCGGGGCCGGGCCACCGTTCCGCCTGTCACCACGCCGATGCCGTGGAGAGCCTGACGTGACGGACGCGCCTCTGCTGACCACCGACGATCTGGCGGTGCATTTCCCCATTCGCGGCGGGCTGATGGGCCGGCCGAAGGGATGGGTGCGCGCGGTCGATGGCGTAACGCTAAGCGTGCGGTCCGGCGAGACCCTCGCCCTGGTCGGCGAAAGCGGTTGCGGCAAGACCACCACGGGCATGGCCGTCATGGGCATGACACGATCGACCGGCGGGCAGGTGGTCTTCGACGGCATGCCGGTGTTCGACGCCAAGGGCGAATTACCGCGCCGGGTGCGTCGCGAGATGCAGCTTGTGTTCCAGGACCCGTTCTCCGCATTGAACCCGCGCATGCCGATCGGCGAGAGCATTGGCGAGCCGCTGCGCCTGGTGCCCGGCCTGACGGCGCGCGACCGGCGCGACCGGGTCGCCGAGGTGCTGGAGCGCGTCGGCCTCAGCGCCGCCCAGGCGGACCGCATGCCCAACGAGTTCTCCGGCGGCCAGCGCCAGCGCATCGTGATCGCCCGGGCCATCGCGCCGGAGCCGCGCCTGATCGTCTGCGACGAGCCGGTCTCGGCCCTCGACGTCTCGGTCCGATCCCAGATCCTGAACCTGCTGATGGATCTGCAGGCCGAACTCGGCCTCACCTACCTCTTCATCAGCCACGATTTGTCGGTCGTGCGCCACATCTCCGACCGGGTCGCGGTGATGTATCTGGGCCGCATCGTCGAACAGGCCACGACGGATGCCCTGTTCGACGGGCCGCGCCACCCCTATACCGAAGCGCTGATGACGGCGATCCCCCTGCCCGACCCGAAGGCGCAACGCGCCCGCCAGCGCATCATTCTGGAGGGCGACCTGCCGAGCCCAAGCAATCCCCCGGCTGGCTGTCGGTTTTCGACCCGGTGCCCGCTGGCCGAGGATCGCTGCTCCCTGGAAGACCAGCACCTGGCGACGACCGGCGAGGCCCACGAGGTGGCGTGCTGGAAGCGGGCTTGAGAGGCCCCAAAACCGATCTTGAGGCCATTTCGCCTTAAAGGTGTGTTCCCAGTTGCGCGCGGAATGCCGTCGCGCCAAACTCCCCAACTACACAAGACCGCCTCAGCATTTCTTGTCGACGTTCATGGGGGAGCACACGACCGGCAATGAGTTACAGGCAGATCCTACATATCATCGTCGCGGCAGGAACGCTTGCCGCCGCCACCACGGCCGCCATGGGCCAGACATCCGGCGACCCGCAGGCCGGGCAAGCCGTCGCGGCCGAGCAATGCGCTCAATGCCATGCGGTCTTGCCGGGCGAGGGCGTGTTGGAAAACCCAGACCCGTTACCCTTTGACGGCGCCGGGGCGCTCGCGTTTGAGGACATTGCGAACACGCCCGGCGTAACGGCGATGGCGTTGTCGGCCTGGATGACGTCCATCCATCCGACCATGCCTCAGATTCTGCTGAGCGAGGACGACCTCAACGACGTCATCGCCTACATCCTGAGCCTCGACGCCGAACAGGACATCTAGTCCGGTCCTCTTAGCCACAGGGTCCGAGGGTCCGTTGGTCGCAGAACCTGCGCCCCGCGGGCCTATTTCACCAGGATGCAGGTGCAGGGCGCCAGATGCGAGACCTTGTGCGAAACGCTGCCCAGCAGCAGCCCGGCCGCATCGCTGATCCCCCGGCTGCCCATGACGATCATCGAGGCGTCGAGCGAGTCCGCCGCGTCTAGGATGGCGCGTGACGGCCGGCCCTCCGCGCTGCGACTCGACACCACCTCGTAACCGGCATCCCGGACGCGTTTTTCGCCCGTGCGGGTCAGCGCATCACCGATCTGGCGCGCGGCATGAAACAGGGCGTCTTCTTCCTGCACACTGATGCCCTCGACCTTGGCAAACGCTTTCAGCCCGTCGGGCAGAGGCTCGTACGGCATGGCGTGAAAGACGACGATCTCGGCGTCGCGGTTGCGTGCGAGTTCCACCGCCAGATCCAGCGCTTTCCAGCCGTGATCGGAACCATCGATCGGGACCAGGATTCTGTTCGCCATGTTGCGATTCCTTCCTTCTTTTCAGGGTCTTGGCTGCGCTCGTCGCGTCATGCGCAAGGGGGCACACGCGGGGCAGCAGCCCGAGGCTAGGCCCCGGGTCGCGGCCCGGCCTTGACGACGGTCAATCGCCCGCGCCCCGGCGATGCAAGCCGGGCCGACTGCAAAGGACGATGCGGGATCGCATTGATCGGGCTCAATGCAGGGTCCATGTCTGCATGGTCACGTGGACCATACGAACCGTATAGACCCCCAACCCTGCCTGTGGAGAACGACCTTGGCGCCGATGCAATCGCCCCTGGAAATCAACTTTCGCAATATGGACCGATCCGACGCGGTCGAGGCCCGCGTGCGCGAAAACACCGAGAAGCTGGAGCAGATATTCGATCGCATCACGAGCTGCCGCGTCGTCGTCGAGGCGACCCATCGGCATCACCACAAGGGCTTCCTCTATCACGTCAGCATCGATATCGGCGTGCCCGGCACGATGGTCGTCGTCAATCGCGATCCGGGCAAAAACCATGCGCACGAGGATGTCTATGTCGCCGTGCGCGACGCCTTCAAGGCCGCGCGCCGCCGGCTGGAGGATCACTCCGAACGCCGGGCCGGCAAGGTGAAGACCCATGAGGCGCCGCCGACGGAAGACGTCGTGTGAAGCTGGTCTCCGGCAACGGCTGAGACGGCCAAACGAGATGAGGGCAGTCGCCACAGGAACAGTGGCACCGCCATCCGCTTAGTCGGTCATGGCCAACGCGACGCGGATGTTGCTTAGGCTCTGATCGATCGATCCGGAAACGTCGGCCTTTGTCCAAGTGAGGTCGGCGAGATCACGCTGCGCCTGGCGTTCCAGCACGTCGACGGTGGCGTCGGACGCATCTTGGCCGCGGCCGATCAATCGGCGCCGCAAGGTGGCGAGTGGCGCGTCGAGCCAAAGGCCAACGAAGTCAGCGCCGGCCGTACGATCGGCCAGTGCCTTCGCGGCCGCGCGGTCGCCGTCGTCCAGGAACGTCGCGTCGAGGATGACCGTCAGGCCGGCCGCCAGCGCCTGTTCGGCACAATCCAGCATCGCCACATAGACCTGTTCGCGCGCCGCCGGCCGGTAGGCGTCGGTGCCGAGATGCGCGTCCAAGGCGACGCCGTAATCGCGCTTTCGGATCACGTCACTGCGCAGCACGACCGCGCCCCAGCCATCGCCGATCTCCGGCGCTAGAGCCGCCGCCAGGGTCGACTTGCCGGAACCTGAAAGCCCGCCGAGCGCGATCAGGCGCGGGACTGGCTGCCGGTCCAGGAATGAGACCGCCAATCGTTCAAGGCGTTCGACCCGGCGGATCCGTCCGTCGTTCGAGGGCCCGAGAGCGGCTGCCATCGCGCGGATCGCCGCCCTGAAGGACAAGAACAGCGGCAACAGGCGCAGGCCGTCATAGTCCCCGGTGAGGGCCAGATAGCGGTTGATCAGCCGGTTCGCCAGATCGCGCCTGCCATGATGCAGCAGATCCATGAGCGGAAAGGCGAGGTCGTACAGCACATCGCCGGACGCAATGTCGTCGCTGAATTCGATCGCGTCGAACGGCGTCGGCCGGCCGTCGACCAAGCAGATGTTGGCCAGGTGCATGTCGCCATGGATGTGCCTGACAAAACCCTGGCGCCGGCGCGCCTCCAGGTCCTCCGCATGCCGCCTGATGGCCTGTTTGACGCGCACGACCCAGCGCCGCGCGTCGCTGATATCTCGACCGTCGTCGCGCAAGCGCAGCAGAATCCTGCCGATATAGGTGCGAAAGAACCGAAACTGCCGGACCGGAGACCGGTCGGGTCGCCGTTCGCAGCGCCCATGCGCATGGGCGACACGATCCGCCAGATCTTCCACCGGGGCAACGGACAGTTCGCCTCGGCGCGCCAGCCGGTCGAACTGGGTGCGGCGATCGAACCGCGCCATTTCGACCAGCCATTCGACCGGCTGACCCGGTCCGCCCAGACGGAAGCCGCCATCGACCCGCACGACGGGGACCAGCCCTAGATAGAGGTCCGGCGCCATGACGCGGTTGGCCTCGACCTCCCGTTGGCAGAAGTGATGCCTGAGGGCCAGGGTGGAGTAGTCGAGAAAGTCCAGCTTGACCGCGCGCTTCATTTTGTAGGCGCGATCGCCGGCCAGAAACACGTGCGAGATATGGGTGTTGATACGCTCGACCGGTCGACCACCGAAGGCCTCGTCCGACTGAAGAAACGCGACAACGGCGCTTTGATCAGCGTCGCTGATCACGGCCGATGATATGGGAGGTACGGCTGAGACATGAGCGTTCGATCCTAGTCACCGTGACCCGGCGAACACGATGCGGTCCAAGGTCACGTTCCAGCGGGGCACCAAACCTCAAGTGCCCGCGATCTTGGCCAGGCACGCCCTCAGCACGGCGTTGTCTTGGGCGGAGAATTGCCGTGTAACCGTCTCGTCGTAGGTTCTCGCGGCCGAAAACAGGTCCCTGAACGCCGCCCGTCCGCTCGCAGTGAGCGACAGCGTTTCGTTGCGCTTGTCCGCCTCCACGACGGTGCGCTTGATGAAGCGCTTCTTTTCCAACGCCTTCACCGCCCGGCTGACCTTCGTCTTGTGGGTCATGGAACGGTCGCAGATCTCGGTTGCCGTCATGTCGCCATACCGACCGAGATGGAACACCACCCGCCACTCCGTGCGCAACATGCCATAGCGACGCCGATAGTAGGTCTGGAACTCGCGACTCGTCACCTCAGCCGCCTGGTTCAGCAGATAGGGCAGGAAGTCCTTCAGGTCGAACGCGTCCTTTTCGGTCATCAAGTGACATTGTGCCTTGTTAGTTACAAAAGCAACTAATATGTCCTAGGGACAAGCCAGGAGGATATGCAGATGGATACGCAATTGCCGTCGAGCCCGCTGGTGAGGGCGCCTTCCTTGCCGGGGCCGAACGAAGGGTACATGCCCGGGTTTGGCAACAACCATGAGACCGAGGCGTTGCCGGACGCCTTGCCGCGCGGCATGAACAGCCCGCAAAGGGTGAATTACGGCCTCTATGCCGAACAGCTCACCGGCACGGCCTTCACCGCGCCAAGCCATCAGAACGAGCGGACCTGGTGTTATCGCATCCGTCCGTCGGTAAAGCATTCCGGCCGGTACGTGAAAATCGACCTGCCTTATTGGCGTTCAGCACCCAGTGTCGACCCGGATGTCATTTCACTAGGCCAGTATCGCTGGGACCCTGTGCCGATGGTCTCGGAGCCCCTGACCTGGCTGACGGGCATGCGCACCATGACCACGGCCGGCGACGTGAACACGCAGGTCGGCATGGCCGCGCACATCTATCTCGTCACCGAGTCCATGCGCGACGACTATTTCTACTCCGCCGATTCAGAACTGCTGATCGTGCCGCAGGAGGGTCAACTGCGGTTCGCCACTGAGTTGGGGATCGTCGACCTGAAGCCGCAGGAGATCGCCATCATCCCGCGCGGTCTGGTCTATCGCGTTGAGGTGCTCGAGGGGCCAGCGCGCGGCTTCGTCTGCGAGAATTACGGCCAGAAATTCGAACTGCCGGGCAGAGGGCCGATCGGTGCCAACGCCATGGCCAACCCGCGCGACTTCAAGGCACCGGTCGCCGCCTTCGAGGATCGCGAAGTACCGTCCACTGTGACCGTTAAATGGTGCGGCCAGTTCCACCGGACCGAAATCGGCCAAAGCCCGCTCGACATTGTGGCCTGGCACGGCAACTACGCGCCGGTTAAATACGACCTGACCACCTACTGCCCGGTCGGCGCGATCCTGTTCGACCATCCCGACCCATCGATCTTTACCGTGCTGACCGCGCCCTCGGGCCAGCCGGGCACGGCGAACATCGACTTCGTGCTGTTTCGCGAGCGCTGGATGGTGGCCGAAAACACCTTCCGTCCGCCCTGGTATCACAAGAACATCATGTCGGAGCTGATGGGCAACATCTATGGCCAGTACGATGCCAAGCCCCATGGCTTCGTGCCGGGCGGCATGAGCCTGCACAACATGATGCTGCCCCACGGGCCGGACCGGGAGGCGTTTGAGAAGGCCTCGACGTCCGACCTACGGCCGGAGAAGCTGGACAACAATATGGCCTTCATGTTCGAGACCCGCTTCCCGCAGCATCTGACGCGCTTTGCGGCACAGGAGGCGCCCTTGCAAGACGACTACATCGACTGCTGGTCCGATCTCGAGAAGAAGTTCGACGGCACGCCGGGGCAGAAGTAAGCCCCGGCAACTGCAGACGACAGCCCGAGGCTTTGATGCCATGATGCGCCGACCAGTAATCGGCGGTACTTTTGAACCGAACCCAGACAGGTAAAGACCCGCGATGACCCAGCTCATCCGCTCATGGGTGGCGCGTGCGAACGACGCCGACACGCCCTTTCCCGTTAACAATCTGCCCTATGGCGTGTTTTCCACGGCGATGTTGGAACCGCGTTGTGGCGTCGCGATCGGCGATAAGATCCTGGACATGGCGGCCGCCGAAGCGGCGGGCCTGGTTCGCGTGGGCGACAAAGCCGTCTTTGACGCCCCCGCTTGGAACGGGTTCATGGCGCTGGGGCCCGACGCATGGGCAGCCTTGCGGGCCCGCCTGATCGTCCTGCTGTCCGAAGGGGCGGCCGAACGAGCGGAAGTGGAGCCGCTGCTGGTCGACCAGGCGGATGCCGACCTGCACCTGCCGTTCCGGGTCGCGGAATACACCGACTTCTACGCCGGCAAGAACCACGCCATCAATGTCGGTACCATGTTCCGCGGCCCCGAAAACGCGCTGCCGCCCAACTGGCTGCACCTGCCGATCGGCTATAACGGCCGGGCCTCGTCCGTCGTCGTCTCCGGCACCGATGTTCGGCGCCCGTGGGGCCAGGTGAAGCCGCGCGACGCCGAGGAGCCGCGCTTTCAGCCCAGCGCCCGCTTCGATCTGGAGCTTGAGATGGGGGCCATCGTCGGCACGGCGTCGGACGGGCCGATCTCGGTTCAGGAAGCCGACGATGCGATCTTCGGCTATGTGCTGCTGAACGACTGGTCCGCCCGCGACATCCAGGCCTGGGAGTATCAGCCGCTTGGCCCCTTTCAGGCCAAGGCGACCGCTACGACCATCTCGCCCTGGATCGTCACCAAGGCCGCGCTGGAGCCGTTTCGTGCCGACGCGCCGACGCGCGAGAAGGCGCTGCTGCCCCACCTCGCCGATGTCGGGCCGATGCTGTACGACATCGACCTTGCCGTGACCCTGGCGCCGGAGGGCAAGCCGGCGACCACCATCGCCCGGACGAACTACCGACAGATCTACTATTCCGCCGCCCAGCAATTGGTCCACCACACGAGCTCCGGCTGCCCGATGAGGGTCGGGGATCTGCTGGGCTCGGGCACGATCTCGGGCCCGACCAGGCCGGAGCGCGGTTCCCTGCTGGAGCTGAGCTGGGGCGGGAAGGAGCCGATCACGCTGGACACAGGCGAGCAGCGAAGGTTCCTCGAAGACGGCGATACGCTGGGTCTGACCGGCGCCGCCCATGGCAACGGCTACACCATCGGGTTCGGCCCTTGTGTCGGCACCATCGTGCCGGCGCTGGATGATCCCTATGCGCGCTGAGCAACATCGAAGCCCGACGAAATTCTGAACACACGATCCACCACGAGGTGCCGGGACCACGCCCGGAACAGGGGAGAAAACCATGTCCAAGGCATTCGCATCCGCCGCCGATATGACCGAAAAGGCGATTACGTTCGCGGAGGTCGGCGACGGGCTGTGGGCCTTCACGGCCGAGGGCGATCCGAACTCCGGCGTGATCATCGGCGACGACAGCGTCATGATCATCGAGGCGCAGGCCACCCCCCGGCTGGCCGCCAAGGTGATCGAGAAGGTCCGCGAGGTCACGGACAAGCCGATCAGCCATATCGTGATGACCCACTATCACGCCGTGCGCGTGCTCGGCGCGTCCGCCTATGGGGCCGACCAGATCGTCATGTCCGACAAAGCCCGCGCGATGGTGGCCGAACGTGGCCAGGAGGATTGGGACAGCGAATTTCAGCGCTTCCCCCGCCTGTTCGAAGGGCATGAGAGCATCCCCGGGCTGACCTGGCCGACCACCACCTTCAGCGACAGCATGACCGTCTATCTCGGCAAGCGGAGGGTCGACCTGAAACATCTCGGCCGCGCCCATACCGCCGGCGACATCGTGATCTCGGTGCCCGACCAGAACGTCATGTTCACCGGCGATATCGTCGAATACCGCTCCGCCTGCTATTGCGGCGATGCCCATTTTTCGGATTGGGGCGCGACCCTGGACGCGGTCAAGGCCTTTGACGTCGACGCCATCGCGCCGGGCCGGGGCGACGCGTTGGTCGGCCGCGACATGGTCAACGCCGCGATCGAAAGCACCCGCGACTTCCTAAGCAGCACTTACCTGCCGGCCAAGCGTGTCGCCGCCCGCGGCGGCAGCCTGAAAGAGGCCTGGGACGCGGTCCGCGCCGAATGCGACGACAAGTTTAAAGACTTCGCGATCTACGAACACTGCCTGCCCTTCAACGTCTCGCGGGCCTACGACGAGGCGCAGGGCATGGACACGCCACGGATCTGGACGGCGGAACGTGACCGGATCCTGTGGGAGCAGTTGCAGGGCTGAACCGGCGCATCTCACGGCCGCGCTGGCCAGGTCAATAGACCCGCAGACCCCGGGCCGAAAACTGGTGCCAGACGCGGTTGATCAGGTCGTCGCTCGGCGCTTCCGTGTTGCTGAGCTTGTAGTCCAGGCCCAACTCGCGCCATTTGAAGGCGCCCATCTGGTGAAAGCGCAGCACCTCCACCCGCTCAACGGTTTTCAGCGAGGCAACAAAGTCCGCCAGCCGCTCGATATCATCGGCATCGTCCGTCAGGCCCGGCACCAGGACGAACCGGATCCAAGTCCGCTCGCCCTCATCCGACAGGCGCCGGGCGAAATCGAGCACGGGAGCGTTTGACTGGCCCGTTACGCGCCTGTGCAGATCGTCGTCGAAGGCCTTGATGTCGAGCAGCCAGAGGTCGACGTCGCGCATCATCTGCGCGCCCACCTGATGGCCGAGATAGCCGTTGGTGTCGATCGCCACATGGATGCCGCGCTGCTTGATCCGCCGCACCAGCGTGGCGGCGAACTTCGCCTGCACCATCACCTCACCGCCCGACAGGGTAACCCCGCCGCGATAGTCAATCAGGAAGTCAGCATAGCGCTCGATCTCTTCCATCATGTCGTCGACGGTGACGTGAACCCCGTGCTTCAGTTTCCACGTGTCGGGGTTGTGGCAGTACTGGCAGCGGAAATGGCAGCCTGACAGGAACGCGACAAAGCGGATGCCCGGGCCGTCGAGCGTACCGGCCGTTTCGATCGAGTGGATGTAGCCGGCATGCGCGTCGTGCAGGCTTGGATCGAGATTGGCGACGGACGGGGTCTCAAGCGTGTTGTGCTGCAGCGCATAGCGGTGGCTGGCCAGTTGGGTCAGATGCGGCGTCTTGGTGGCCACGGCCGCTCCATCAACTCTAAAAGCAACGGTTTCGGGAAGGATGGGTATCCAGGCCTTCGCCCGGATACCCTTAAAGCGTCAGGCGCTGCCCAACCCTTCATGAAAGGTGCGGCTCAACACCTCTTCCTGCTGCTCGCGGGTCAGCTTGACGAAGTTCACCGCATAGCCGGAGACACGCACCGTCAATTGCGGGTACTTCTCCGGATGGTCCATCGCATCGCGCAAGGTGTCGCGGTTGAACACGTTCACGTTGATGTGGTGGCCCTGGTCGTCGGCGAACTTCGCGATGATCGTGCGCAGATTGGCGACCTGGTCGTCCTCGTTGCGGCCAAGCGCGCCGGGCACGATGGAGAAGGTGTAGGAGATGCCGTCCTGCGCATGTTCGTACGGCAGCTTCGCGACGGATGACGCCGAGGCGATGGCACCGAGGCGATCGCGCCCATGCATCGGATTGGCGCCCGGGGCGAAAGGCTCGCCGGCCTTACGGCCGTCCGGCGTCGCGCCGGTCTTCTTGCCGTAGACCACGTTCGAGGTGATCGTCAGTACCGACTGGGTATGGGCCGCGCCGCGATAGGTCGGGTTGTGGCGCACCTTGTGCATAAAGGTCTTGACGATCTCGACGGCCAAATCGTCGGCGCGAGGGTCGTTGTTGCCGAAAGCAGGCACGTCGGCGCCCTGGACATCATAGTCGACCGCCAACCCGTTGACGTCGCGGATCACGCGCACCGTGCCGTAGCGGATCGCGGCGAGGCTGTCGGCGACAACCGACAGGCCGGCGATGCCGCAGGCCATGGTCCGATACACATCCCGATCATGCAGCGCCATCTCCAGGCGCTCGTAATTGTACTTGTCGTGCATGAAATGGATGATGTTCAGGGCCTGGACATAGACCTTGGCCAGCCAGTCGAGGAAGTGGTCATACCGTTCCATGACCTCGTCATAGTCGAGGACATCGGACCGGATCGGCTCCATCGCCGGGCCGACCCGATCGCCGGAGACCTCGTCGCGGCCGCCGTTGATGGCGTAGAGCAGGGCCTTGGCCAGATTGACGCGGGCACCGAAGAACTGCATTTGCTTGCCGATCCGCATCGCCGACACGCAACAGGCGATGCCATAATCGTCGCCCCACATGGGCCGCATCAGATCGTCGTTTTCGTACTGGATCGACGACGTATCGATCGACGTCTTGGCGCAGAAATCCTTGAAGCCGTCCGGCAGCTCATTGGACCACAGCACCGTCAGGTTCGGCTCCGGCGCCGGGCCCAGATTGTAAAGCGTTTGCAGGAAGCGGAAGCTGGAGCGGGTGACCAGACGGCGGCCATCCTCGCCGATGCCGCCCAGGCATTCGGTTGCCCAAACCGGGTCGCCGGTGAACAGGGCCTCATAGTCCGGCGTGCGCAGGAAGCGCACCAGCCGCAGCTTGATCACCAAATCGTCGATCAGTTCCTGCGCGTCGCTTTCGGTGATGAAGCCCGCCGCCAGGTCGCGCTGGATGAAGATGTCCAGGAACGTGGCGACCCGGCCGACCGACATGGCCGCACCATTCTGGTCCTTGATCGCGCCCAGATAGGCGAAATAGGTCCACTGGATCGCTTCCTGGGCGTTTCGCGCCGGCTGTGAGATATCGAAGCCGTAGCTCTCGGCCATCGCGACAAGCTCGCCCAGCGCCTTGATCTGGTCGGTGATCTCCTCGCGAAGCTGGATGGTCTCCTCGGTCATGGTGTCCAGTTCGAGCGAGACCAACTGGTCCTGCTTGTCGCCGATCAACCTCTCGACGCCGTACAGCGCAACGCGCCGGTAGTCGCCGATGATGCGGCCGCGGCCATAGGCGTCCGGCAGGCCGGTGACAATGCCGGACCGCCTTGCGTTGCGGATCTCCGACGTGTAGGCGTCGAACACGCCCTGATTATGGGTCTTGCGATAGTCGGTGTAGATCTTGGTGATCTCGGGGTCCGGCGTGTAACCGTAAGCCTCGAGCCCGGCATTCACGGTCCGGATGCCGCCGTTGGGGAAGATCGCCCGTTTCAGCGGCGCATCGGTTTGCAGCCCGACGATCCTCTCATTGGCCTGATCGATATAGCCCGGCCCGAACGCGGTAATGCCGGCCGGCGTGGAGGGATCGACGTCCAGCACGCCCTTCTCGCGCTCTTCAGCATAAAGGTCCACCACCTTGGCCCAAAGCGCGCTTGTGCGCGCGGTCGGTCCGACCAGAAACGCCGCGTCGCCCTCATAAGGCTCGTAATTGGCCTGGATGAAGTCCCGAACGTTGATCGTCTTCGTCCAGTCCCCCGAAACAAGGCCCGTCCAGGGCCCGTCGGTGATGGATCCAGGGGATGGGGATTGGTCAAGCATGGCGCCCCTCTCATGCACTGTGTCGATGGCTGGGCGGGCACACGCCCCCTACCCTGCCGCGAACCCTAAAACCGTACGCGCGGTCCGCATTGACGTTGATCAAACGAGACCACGGATTCCGCGTCTCAATTCATGTCCAGCACAATGCGGCCGGTGATCTCGCCGTTCTTCAAGCGCTCCATAACGCTGTTGATGTTTTCCAGCTTCTCCCAGGCGAAATGGGGTGCGACCAGACCGGAGCCGGCGAAGTCCAAGGCCTCGATCAGGTCCTGGCGGTTGCCGACGATCGAGCCGCGAACGGTCAGCCGCTTCAGAACCAGTTCGAAGATCGGTGTCGGGAAGGTGCCCGGCGGCAGGCCGACCAACGACATGGTGCCGTGGCTGCGCAGCATGCCCACCGCTTGATGAAACGACGCCGTGTTGACGGCGGTCGCCAGCACGCCGTGGACGCCGCCCAGTTCCGTCGTGATGCGGGCGATCGGGTCTTCCTCGGCCGCGTTGACGACCTCGTCGGCGCCGAGATCACGGGCGAGCGCGAGCTTGTCTTCGGCGACGTCGACCGCGACGCAGCGCATACCCATCAGCTTGGCGTATTGCACGGCCATGTGGCCCAGCCCGCCGATGCCGGTCACCGCCACCCATTGGCCGGGCTTCACCTCGGTCTCTTTCAGGCCCTTGTAGACCGTCAGGCCGGCGCACAAGACCGGGGCCGCGGCCCCAAAGTCCAGACCGTCGGGCAAATGGCCGACATAGTTGGGATCGGCCAGCACATAGTCGGCAAAGCCACCATTGACCGAATAGCCGGTGTTTTTCTGGCTGGCGCACAGGGTCTCCCAGCCGCCAACGCAATGCTCGCAATGGCCGCAGGCCGAATAGAGCCACGGCACGCCGACCCTGTCGCCCTCCTTGACCAGGGTGACGCCCGGCCCCGTCGCGGCGACGGTCCCCACACCCTCATGCCCAGGTATGAAGGGCGGCGTCGGCTTAACCGGCCAGTCGCCCTCAGCGGCATGCAGATCCGTGTGGCAGACGCCAGAAGCTTCAACCTTGACCAGGATCTCGCCAGGGCCGGGATCGGGTCGCTCGACCTCGCAAATTTCCAGAGGCGCACCCAATTCAGTGACAACGGCCGCTCGCATTGTGCTTTGCACGTTCAGCTTCCCTTCCCATAGACGTACAGAAGGGGCGCGGTCGCCTGGCAGCAGTATTTTGGCCGGTCCGACTACCGTTAGTGTCAACCAGCCAAAAAACTCAACGGAGCTTGGTCCGTCCCCCGCCGATAAAATGGATTTTACGGTGGCGTGTTCCAGTCGGCGGCGCGCGCATAAGGCGCTCGACACGGCCGAAACTGGCCGAAACCCGGGCATCGCGCGACGTCAGGACAATTTGTCCCACCGCCCCAAAAGACTAGGCGGCGCTCTTCATCGTGCTGTCTCGCGCATGCATGTCACTTTGCTCCATTTCACCGGTCTTGAGCTGTTCGGCGATTGCGCCACGTTGGTCGCGAAGTTCCTGGGGCGTTCGGTGCGTCGACGCCCTGATGGTCGCGTAGAACTGGCTGAGCGAGCCGAAGCCCGCCTCCATCGCGACATCCAGCACGGACATGTCGGTGCCGCACAGCAAGGTGTAGGCCCGGGCCATTCTTATCTGACGGATGAACTGGCCCAGCGTCTGCCCCGTCAATTCCCGGAACCGTGTCGTCAGGTATCGCGGATTCAAGTTCATGTCCTCGGCGATCCGTCTCACCGTCAGGTTCATGCCCGACCCGTCGGCGAGCAGCGCGATGACCCGGGGCAGAAGGCTTGAGATCAGCTTCACATCCCGGCGCGAGCCTTTGGCGGGCTCCAACGCGCCGGCGTCGAACTGAAACGACAGCCGTCGAACGAAGCTTGAGATTTCGTTGACGGCGATATCGGTTAGCTGGCGGTTGCCGCCATTGAGATCACCGTGCCAGGCGGCGAAGCTTGCCTCGCCATAATGGCGCGGGGTCTCGGCCACGTAGATCTCGCCGCCCAGGATGCGCGACACGAACGTGTTGGCGCAGCCCCAATTCAAAAAGACCTCGATCGGCAGATTGAGCACATAGACCAGGCTGTCGTCGTCGCTGTGAACCACTCTGTGCGGGATGATCGCCGAGAAGACGGCGACCTGACCCTCCGACAGGACGAGTTCGCGATGGGCAAACTCGTACGTCGCCCGTTCGGCCGCGCAGTAAACCACCTCGATATGAATATGCCAGTGCGGATGGTCCATCGCGGCGGCGTGGCGAAACAGCGAACGGAACTCGCCCGTCTTGTCGAAACTGGAGAGCACGGCTGCCTTCCCAAGGGTTGGAACGCTTGGGCGAACCTACACGCGCGCGGAAACGGCGTCACAAAAACTTCGGCGAAAATCTGACTTTTCCGGAATCGGCGATCGCGGACCGGAAAGACTCATCCCGGCCAATCCGTTTCGATATGGGGCGTGATGCATCGCCTGCGGGCGGCGTCCCACCCTTTTGGTTTCCAATCGAACTGGAGCACAGCCATGAGACTGAAGCTATCGCTTGTGAGTATGGCCACATTGATCGCCACGTCGCCGGCTCTCGCGCAAACCTGCCCGACCGTGGCCGACCCGATGGGTCTGGACCATGGCGGCATCGAGCAGATGGAGTTGGCGCAGTTCGAGGCGCAAATGGGCACCGAAATGGTGTTCACCCAAAACCCCGACCTGGCCGCGCTGGTCGGCCGCGACGACCTGCCCCCGGTCGCCGAGCGCCTGCCCGCCGAACCGCTGGTGATCGTGCCTTACGAGAACTGCGGCGCTTACGGTGGCGAGATGCGCTATCTCGCCCGGGCCCTGGAATCCAACACGTCCGAGGGGCTGTCCTGGCGCCAGGTTCAGCTTGTGCGCATCGACGACGATCAGGAAACCATCATCCCGGACGTGGCGACCGGCTGGGAATGGAACGACGACTACACCGAGTTGACCTTCAGCTTGCGCGAGGGGCATCGCTGGTCGGACGGTCACCCGTTCACCGCCCATGACGTCGCCTTCTGGCTGAACGATCTGATCAACAATGAAGAGCTGTACCCGACCACCCGGTCGCCCTGGAATGTCGGGGCGCGGGCCGAAATCATCGACGACACGACGGTTCGGTTCGTCTTCGACGCGCCGCAGCCGGGACTGCTGAACCATTTGGTCGGACAGGGCGTGTTCTTTGCGGCCTTCGCGCCGCGACACGCGCTTGAACCGTTCCATGGCGACTATGCCGACGATGCCGACGAACTGGCCCAGGAAGCCGGGTTCGACACCTGGGCGGACTGGTTCCGCGTGCGCTGGGGCCATTGGATGGACCGCACCACCCATTCCGCGCTGGGCCTGGAGGTGCCGACGCTGGAAAGCCACATCATGGTCGAGGCGCCGGACGAAACCTACCGGACCTTCGTGCCCAATCCGTACTATCACCGCGTCGACACGTCGGGCCGGCAGCTGCCGTACGTGAACCGGCACAGCGAGCGCTTCATCGACCCCAGCCTGTACGTGATCGAAATCATCAACGGCAATGTCGACCAGAAGTCGCCGGACGGTCTGGAGAACTATCCGGTGCTGCGCGAGAACGAGGAGGCCGGGAACTACCGGGTCATCCTGCCGGGCGGCAACAAAGGGCCGTTCATCGTCTTCAACCAGACCCATGAAGATGAGGCAATTCGCGAGATCTACGCCGACCCGCGCTTTCGCCAGGCCATGAGCGTCGCCATCGATCGTGACGAGGTGAACGAGACCCTGTTCCTGGGCCTGGCCACCTTGGGCACGTCGCTGCCCTACAACACGCCGTTCGCCGAGGACCGCGATACCGACCACTTCGCCCAGTTCGATCCCGACCTGGCCAACCAGTTGCTGGACGCAATGGGGATGGAGCGCGGGTCCGACGGCATGCGCCGCCGCCCCGACAGCGAAACCTTCTCGATCGTGTGGGAGTACTCCTCGCAATTCGCGGGGTCGCCCGAATTCCCCATCCTGGTGGCCGAGATGTGGCGTGACGTCGGCATCGATACGCAATTGCGCGAGATCGATTCCGTGACGCTCGGCGAACGCGGGCGCGCCAATGCGCTGGACATCCACATGATCTACGACCAGCCGATCTATCCGGTCTTGGCCGCCGGCCTGGAAGCGATGGTGCCGCCCTTCCACATCAACGACCCGCTGACCGGCCTGCCCTGGCTGGAATACATCGAGACCGACGGGGCGTCGGGGCAAGAGCCGCCGCAATGGGCGCTGGACCTTCTGGCGCTGGGCGAAGAGGCCGTGACCTACCCGCCCGGGTCGGAGGACTGGAACCAGCGCCTGGTGCAGATGACCGAGATCCACCGCGAGCATTTGCCGATCATCGGCGTCTTCGCGGAACTGCCGCGGGTCTCGATCATCAATGCGGACCTGGCCAACGTGCCGGACATCAACTGGATCGGCAATTCGGCGGCCTACGGCTATATGCAGCCCTGGGATGTCGACCAGTGGTACTATCCGGCCGGACAGTAGCCGACTGAGCGCAACCCGGCCCACGCCGCCAGTATCGGTGCCGTGGGCCGGGTTGACCGAGGGCTTGTGATGCTTGCATTCCTGGGACGGCGACTGATCGCGGCCATGATCGTCATGGTCGCCTTCTCATTTGTCGTCTTCTTTCTGGTCCAGCTACCGCCCGGGGATTTCGCCGATGTCTGGGCCGCATCGCGGGCGGCGCAGGGCGACACGGTCACGCCCGACGAGGTGGAGAACATCCGCGAGGCCTTCGGGCTGAACCGGCCCTTCGTCGTCCAGTATGCCGACTGGATGTTCAGCCTGTTGCAAGGCGATCTCGGCTTTTCCTTCGAGTTTCAAAAGCCGGTGGCACATGTCCTGGCCGAACGGCTGCCGCTGACCCTGGCCATCTCGTTCGCCGCCTTGGTGATCATCTACCTGGTCGGCGTGCCGCTGGGCATCTATTCGGCCGTGCGCCAGCACAAGATGGTCGACTACAGCGCCACCTTTATCGGCTATTTCGGCCTGGCAACGCCGAACTTCCTGCTGGCGTTGATCCTGGTCTATCTGGCCCAGCGCTGGTTCGGCCTTTCCGCCGGCGGCATATTCTCGCCGGAATATCTCGGCCAGCCCTGGTCCTGGGGCAAGTTCTGGGACATGCTGAGCCATCTCGTGATCCCGGTTCTGGTCCTGGGTAGCGCGGGCACCGCCGCGCAGGTGCGGACGATGCGGGCCACGATGCTGGACGAGCTGTCCAAACCCTATGTCCGTGCCGCGCTGGCCACCGGCAAGTCCCCCTGGCAGGTGATTTTGAAGTACCCCACCCGCGTGGCGATCATCCCGATCGTCTCGACGCTGGGCTGGGAACTGACGCTGGTGATTTCCGGCGCGCCGATCGTCGGCATCGTGCTGTCCCTGCCCGACATGGGGCCCGTCTTCCTGCAGTCCCTCATCGGCCAGGACATGGCGCTCGCCGGGGTGATCCTGCTGATCTACTACCTGCTGGTCGTCATCGGGACGCTGATTTCCGACCTGCTGCTGTTCTGGCTGGACCCGCGCATTCGCATGGGCGTCGAGTCCAAATGACGGCCGCCGCCGACCTTTCCCGCAGGCAACTCGCCTGGCGCGCGTTCCGGTCGAACCGGCTTGCCTTCCTCAGCCTCTGCCTCCTGGTGCTGCTGGTCTTCGTCTCGCTGTTCGCCGAGTTCTTCGCGCCCTACACGCCGCAGGAACGCAACCGCGGCTATACCGATGGCGCGCCCATGGGCGTCACCTTTACGAACGCCGATGGCGGCCTGTCGCTGGCGCCGATGGTGATCGCGCGGGTGACCGAGCGGGACCCGGACACTTTGCGCCGCGTTACGGTCACCGATCCGGACGCGCGCTGGCCGATCGCGTTCTTCGCCCGCGGCGAGACTTACTCGTGGTTCGGGCTGTTCGAAAGCGACATCCACTTTTTCGGCGTCGGCGACGGCGGCTATCTGCATCTGTTCGGGACCGACCGGCTGGGGCGCGATATCTTCTCGCGCACCCTCTATGCCTTTCGCACCAGCCTGTCGATCGGCCTGGCCAGCGTGGTCGCCGCCTTCGTGCTGGGCATCACCGTGGGCGGTATCGCGGGCTATCTGGGCGGGATTGTCGACGCGGCCATCATGCGGGTGATCGAGTTCCTGCAGTCTATCCCGACCCTGCCGCTTTGGCTGACGGTCGCGGCCGCCGTGCCCAGGGAGTGGACGGCCCTGCAAGTCTACCTGGTCATGACCCTGATCCTGGCCATGATCGGCTGGACGACCTTGGCCAGGCGCGTGAGGTCGCGCATCATCGCCATGCACAGCGATGAGCATGTGCTGGCCGCACGGCTTGGCGGCAACCGGCCGGTGCGCGTGTTCCGCAAACACATGCTGCCGGCCTTCACCGGCTATCTGATCGTCGACCTGACGCTGGCCTTCTCCACCATCGTGCTGGCCGAAACCGCGCTCAGCTTTCTGGGTCTTGGGCTGCGCGAACCGGTGGTCAGCCTCGGCGTCTTGATGCTGCCCGCCCAGTCGATCGCGGCGATCATCCTGACGCCCTGGTACCTTATCCCCGGCTTCTTCGTCGTCATCGTCGTGCTGCTGTTGAACTTCATCGGCGACGGTGTGCGCGACGCCGCCGATCCGTCGAGCTATTAGGCGCGCCGATGGACCCCATCGTCGATATCAGCGGTCTGACGCTCTCGCTGGACAAGAGCCGGACGTCGACGCCGCTGGTGGACGGGCTGTCCCTTGCGATCGGGCCCGGCGAGACCCTTGGCCTGGTCGGTGAAAGCGGGTCGGGCAAGAGCCTTACATCACTGGCGATCATGGGCCTGTTGCCCAAGGCTATCGGCGCGACCGCCGGCAGCATCCTGTTTCGGTCCGAACGGGCGGGCGCCGTCGATCTGGTTCGGCTGAACGACCGGCGCATGCGCAAGCTGCGCGGGCGCGAGATCGGCATGATCTTCCAAGAGCCGATGAGCGCCTTTTCCCTCGTCCACAAGGTCGGCGAGCAGGTCGCCGAACCGTTGGTCCTGCACCATGGCCTGTCGCATAAGGCGGCCGTGGCGGAGGCGGCAAACCTGCTCGACCGGGTGGGCGTGCGCGAGGCAGGCCGCGCCGTGGAGCGCTATCCGTTTGAATTCTCCGGCGGCATGCTGCAACGCGCGATGATCGCCCGCGCCGTCGCCTGCACACCGCGCCTGATCATCGCCGACGAACCGACCACGGCGCTGGACGTGACCGTGCAGGCCCAGGTCCTCGACCTGCTGGCCGACGTGCAGCGCGAAGTCGGCGCGGCCATGCTGTTCATCACACACGATCTGGCCGTGGCCTCGAAAGTGGCGGACCGGCTGGCGGTGCTCAAGAACGGGCAGCTTGTCGAGGAAGGCCAGACGCGACAGACGCTGAACGCACCGCGCCACGCCTACACCAAGGCCCTGATCGCCGCCCTGCCGCGCCGTGCCAGCCAGACGGCGGCGCCGGCGAGCGAGGCGGACATTCTGACCCTGTCGGACCTGTCAGTCAGCTATCGCGAAAGCAGCGGCTTCTCCAGGCGACGGGCCTTGAAAAAGGTCCTGTCCGACGTCTCGCTGACCGTCAAGCGGGGCACCGTGACCGCCCTGGTCGGCGAAAGCGGGTCGGGCAAGACGACGCTGGCGCGGGCCGCGCTCGGCCTTATCCGCAGTTCCGGACGGGTCACGATGGTCGGCGCCGACGGCCATCGGTTCGATGTCGGCACGCTGAAAGGCAAGGGGCTGCGCGCCTATTGGCGCCGGGCCCAGATGGTGTTCCAGAACCCCTACGCGTCGCTCAACCCCTGGCAGACGATCGAGGAAACGCTGGTCGAACCGCAGCTGCAGCATGGCCTGGCAAACGTCGCCAAGGCGCGCGATACCGCCGTCGAAATGCTGGAACGGTGCGGGCTCGAGGCCGGCATGATGAAGCGCTTCCCCCACGCCTTCAGCGGCGGGCAGCGGCAGCGGATCGCCATCGCCAGGGCACTGGTGGTCGGGCCGGAACTGCTGTTTTGCGACGAACCGCTGTCGTCTCTCGACGTCTCGTCCCAAGCCCGGATCATCGCGCTTCTGAAGAGCCTGCGCCGCGATTTGAACCTGTCGGTCTTGCTGATCACCCATGACCTGGCGGTGACCTCGGCGCTGTGCAGCGAGGTCGCGGTGATGCGCGAGGGGCGGATCATCGAACACGGGCCAAGCGACGAGATCTTCGACAGCCCGAGCGACCCCTACACGCGGCGGCTGATCGCCGCGGCCCCCAAGCTGGAACTGACATGATGCCAAGCGACCCGGCGCGCGCGACGCGCAAGCGCAACATCCTCATGATCTATGCCGATCAATGGCGACAGGATCAGTTCGGCGCCCCGCGCTCATACACGCCGAATTTGGACGCCCTGGCAGCCGACGGCGTGTCGTTCGCGCGCCATTACACGCAGTGCATCCCCTGTTCGCCGGCCCGGGCGAGCCTGTTCACGGGGCTCTACGCCCAGACTCATGGCGTGACGGCCAACCGTGTCCCGCTGGATTCGCGGCACAAGACTGTCGGGCATTATCTGCGCCGGCACGGCTACGATCCGACGCTGTTCGGCTATACAGACACCTCACTGGACCCGCGCGAGCTGGAGCCAGGCGACCCACTCGCCGAGCCGGGATACCGCGTCCTGCCCGGCCTCTCGGTCGGCTGTCACTTGCCTGACGATGGGCCGCATGACTGGCTGGCGCATCTGCGTGCCAAGGGTCTCGACATTCACGGCCGCGACGACGCCTATCGCCCCGATCTCTCGCGCCCCAACGCAACCGGCGGCGCCGGCGGGCATCCGGCCCGATACGCGGCGAAGGACAGCGATACCGCCTATCTGACCGACCGGCTGATGGCGTGGCAGCGCGAGCAGGAGCCGGGCTGGTGCGCGCTGCTGTGCTATCTGCGGCCGCACAATCCCACCATCGCAGCCGAGCCCTACAACAGCCTGGTCGACCCGAAGAGCCTGGCGGCACCGGTCAGGGCGCCGACCCCGGACGCCGAGGCCGCGATCCACCCGCTGCTGGCCACCATGATTGCCGAGGGCGACGCGGGCGAGAAGTGCATCCCCGGCATGGCGGGCCGCATCGCCGATGTCGACGAGGCCGACTGGCGGTCCATCCGCGCCATTCATCTCGGTCTGATGGCGGAGATCGATGCCAATCTCGGGCGACTCTTCCGGCAGTTGAAGGATTTGGGCCAATGGGAGGATACGCTGATCCTGTTCTCCTCCGACCATGGCGAGGCCATGTTCGACCACTATCTCTGCAATCAGGCTGCCTGGATCGAGCAATGCGCCCACGTGCCGCTGATCCTGCGCGACCCGACAAGCCAGGCGGATGCGGCGCGCGGCTCGATCGTCGACAGGTTCAGCGGCGCGGTCGACACCATTCCGACCCTGTTGGACTGGCTGGGTGGGGAGATCCCGCACCAGCTTGACGGCGCCTCGCTGCTGCCGTTTCTCCACGGCACGCAGCCGGACGATTGGCGCGACTACATCACCTGGGATTATCATTTCGGCCGCGATGTCGAGACCGGCGGCAAGCGCATTGCGGCGCGCGACACCATGATGACGGTCTATCGCGACGCCCTGTACAAGCACGTCTTCATGCCCGGGCTGCCGCCGCTTCTGTTCGATTTGGTCAACGACGCGGCGGAGGTGAGAAACCTGGCCGACGACCCGGCGCATGCGGGCATCGAGCGTGACTATCTTCACCGCCAACTGGCCCATCGCATTCACTATGCCGACGGCCAGTTCTCCCCCTACCGACAGCAACCTCATTAGCCAAACCAACATGACAAAAATCGCCATGATCGGCGCGGGCAGCACGGTGTTCGTCCGCAAGATCCTGACCGACCTGTTCCTGACCCCGGAAATCGGCGCGTTGGATATCGCCCTGATGGACATCGACGCGGACCGGCTGCGCACCTCCGAAACCATGGCCCGCAGGCTGGCGAGCCAGAGCAGCGCGGCCGCCACGATCAGCGCCGGCACGGACCGGCTGGCGGCACTGGAGGGCGCGGACTACGTCATCGTGATGATCCAGGTCGGCGGCTATCGGCCCGCGACCGTCATCGATTTCGAGGTGCCCGAACGCTTCGGCCTGCGCCAGACGATCGGCGACACGCTGGGCGCCGGCGGCATCATGCGCGCGCTGCGCACCGTGCCCGTGCTGGTCGAGATCGCCGACGACATGCGCCGCGTCTGCCCCAAGGCCCTGATGCTGCAATACGCCAACCCGATGGCGATGAACTGCTGGGCGCTGGGCCTTCTGGCCCCGGACATTCGCGTGGTCGGGCTCTGCCATTCGGTGCAGAAGACCTCGGCGATGCTGGCCGATCATCTGGGCGAAGATCTGCGCGACATCTCGTTCGAATGCGCGGGCATCAACCACATGGCCTTCTTCACGCGCCTGGAGAAGCATGGCGCCGACGGGGTGGAGGATCTCTATCCGCGCCTGCGCGCCGTCTCCCCGCCGGACGACGAGCTGGTGCGGTACGAGATCCTGCGCCGCTTCGGCTATTTCGTGACCGAGTCGTCAGAGCATTTCGCCGAATACGTCCCCTGGTTCATCAAGGGCGCGCAGCCGGACCTGATCGACGCCTTCAACATCCCGCTGAACGAATACCCCAGCCGGTGCGAACAGCAGATCGCCGCCTGGGGCGACCTGGAACGGGACCTGCTGTCAAGCGACGGCTCGGACCTGGCGCGTTCAGAAGAATACGCGGTCGACATCGTGCGGGCGCATGTGACGGGCGAGCCGGCCATCATTCACGGCAACGTCCCCAACCGCGACCTGATCGACAACCTGCCGCAGGGTTGTTGCGTGGAGGTGCCCTGCGTCGTCGACCGCAACGGTCTCACGCCCTTGAAGGTGGGCGCACTGCCCGTTCAACTCGCATCCCTGATGTTGACGAACATCGCGCCGCAAGCCACGGCGGTGGAGGCAATCGTGACCGGCAACCACGACCAGATCGCCCACGCCATGGCCCTGGACCCCCATACGGGCGCGGAGCTGTCGCTTGAGCAGATCTGGACGTTGGCCGATGCTCTGATGGAGGCACACGGGATGGCGGGCGGATCGAGATCGGGGTGATCTCCGTCCGACCAACGGGTCCAAGCTCTCGCTAGACCCTGTTTCTCACCAAGAACGTCGTGGCGTCGCGATCCCGCCGGTCAGGCCGCAATGAGGCGGCCCGAAGGTGAAGCCGGCGACCTGTCCGGTCATGCCGCGCGCCCGGACGGAACCGCCACCGGGTCGGGCCAGGCGCGCAGGTTCCAGGCGCTGTCCCAGAACATCCACTCCAGCAGCGTGCTCCTGGCGAAGGCGGCGTGCATCCGTAGCCGTTCCGCCGCGCCGGCGCTCTCGGCAAGCCTGTCGGCCAGGGCGCAGGCGGTCTCGACCGCGGCGTCGAAATCCTCGCCCGCATAGGTGTCGATCCAGGCACGATAGGGATTGTCGGCACCCGCCTCGGCGTGGATCGCACGGCCGACATCGCGATAGACCCAGAAACAGGGCAGCAGGGCCGCCATCGCCTCGGCCACCCCGCGCGTCGCCGCAATGGCGACGAGGAAGCTGACATAGTGCTCGCAGACCGGCGTCGACGGCGTTGCGGCGAAGCTTTCGGCACTGACGCCGTAAAGGCCGAGATACTGCTCATGAAGCTGGCGCTCCACGGCGATCGCCCCGGCGGCCGATTGCGCGAGCTGGCGCACGCCGTCCGCGTCCGGTGCGCGGGTCGCCGCCAGGGCCAGCGCCCGGGCGAAGCCTTCGAGATAATGCGCGTCCTGGATGATGTAATGGCGAAAGGCCTCGCGAGGCAGCGAGCCGTCGCTGAGCGCGCGATTGAAGGGCATGGCCCGGATCGCAGCGCACAGGTCGGCATTTTCTGAGAGCACGTCTTGTGTGAAGGTCATGGCGTCGTTCCGTCGAAGGGGTGGCAATGATGGGTGGGACCGTGGCCGTGGCCGACATCGAGCCGGCCGGAGGCCGCGATCGCGGCGGCGGTATAGGCCTTGGCGCGGGCGGCGGCCTCGGCCAACCTCCGACCATGGCCGAGATGGCAGGCAAGCGCGGAAGACAGCGTGCAGCCGGTGCCGTGGGTATTGCGTGTGGGGTGCCGCGCGCCATCGAGACGCTCGGCGCCCTCCGCGTGGACCAGAACATCCGGGCTGTCGCCATCTTCAAGATGACCACCCTTGATCAACACGGCCGCCGGGCCAAGCGCTTGCAGGCGCGCGGCGTCATCCTCCATCCCGGCCGCGTCGCGCGCGGGCGCGCGGCCGAGCAGGTCGGCAGCTTCGAGCAGGTTCGGCGTGATCACCGCAGCCATGGGCAAAAGCTGGTCGCGCAGCGCTGCCACCGCCTCTGGCGCGAGCAGACGGTCGCCGCCCTTGGCGACCATGACCGGATCGAGGACAATGGGGGCGTCGAGGCCGCGCAGCGCCTCGGCCACCGCCGCGACGATCTCCTCCGTGCCGAGCATGCCGATCTTGACCGCATCGATGCGGATGTCGTCGCGCAGCGCCGCGATCTGATCGCGGACCATGCCCGGCGACACGGTTTGGAACCCGCGCACGCCTTGCGTGTTCTGCACGGTCAGCGCGGCGATCGCCGCCATGGCATAGCCGCCATTGGCCGAGATCGCCTTGATATCGGCCTGAATGCCGGCGCCGCCCGAAGGGTCCGATCCGGCGATGGAGAGAATGTTGGGGATCATGCGCAAACCCTCAGCCAGTCGCGCATCCGCGCGTCGGGATCGGAATGAAGCGTGATGTCTGTCACCACGGCGACCAGATCGGCACCGGCGGCAAAGGCTGTCGGCGCGCGCTCGACGCTCATGCCGCCAATGGCGCAAAGCGGCGTGTCGCCCGCGCGGCGCTTCCACTCCGCCAGCCGGTCCAGGCCTTGTGGCGCCCAGGGCATCTTCTTCAGGATCGTGGGATAGATCGGTCCCAGCGCGATGTAATCGGGGGCAAGCGCCAGCGCGCGATCGCGTTCGGCATCGTCGTGCGTCGAAAGCCCAAGGCGCAGACCGGCCCGGCGGATGGCGGCGATATCGGCGGTGTCCAGATCCTCCTGCCCAAGGTGCAGCCATTCGGCGCCAAGCGCGATGGCCAGGCGCCAATAGTCGTTCACCACGAGGGTGGCGCCGTGCCGGCGGCAGATGTCCAGCGCCTCGGATATCTCCCGGTGGAGCTCCCGCTCCGGCCGGTCCTTTATGCGCAGTTGCACCAGCCGGACCCCCAACCGGACGGACCGGGCGACCCAGGCGGCGCTGTCGAAGACGGGATAGAAGCGCGGCAGGGTCATAGCCAGGCCCTGCCGGCGACGGGGGTCGATGGCCGGGCCATGTCGCGCACGGGCATCGGCCCGGCGGATGATGCGATCGCGCCCGCCTGGGCGGCCAGCGCGAAGGCCCGCGCCATGGCTACCGGATCCCGCGCCTCGGCCACGGCGGTGTTCAGCAGAACGGCGTCATAGCCCATCTCCATGGCCTGCGCGGCGTGGCTGGGCAGCCCCAGGCCTGCGTCCACCACCAGCGGAATGTCGGGAAACGCCGCCCGCAGGGTCCGCAGGCCGTGCGGATTGTTCAGCCCCTGGCCGGACCCGATCGGCGACCCCCAGGGCATCAGCACCCGGCAGCCGGCGTCCACGAGCCGTTGGGCCAGGACCTGATCCTCGGTCGTGTAGGGGAAGACCTTGAAACCATCGGCGCACAGGGCCTCGGCCGCCTCCAGCAGCCCGAAAGGATCGGGGTGCAGGGTATCGGCATGACCGATGACCTCCAGCTTGATCCAATCGGTCTCGAAATACTCGCGCGCCATGCAGGCCGTGGTGATGGCCTCGCGGGCGGTATGGCAGCCGGCGGTGTTGGGCAGGACGTGGATGCCGAGCGCCCGGACGATGTCCCAAAAGGCCCGCCCGCCCTCGCGCTCCCGCCGAAGCGAGACCGTGGCGACCGAGGCACCGCTGTCACGAAAGGCCGCTTCCATCACGGCCGGCGACGGATAGCGCGCCGTGCCAAGCATCATGGGTGTGGCCAGACGCACGCCGTAGAAATCGCGCACGGCTCAGCCTCCCTGCATCGCGGTCAGCACTTCCAGCCTGTCGCCGGGCGACAGGGCCGTGCCGTCGCGCGCGGCAGCGGGAACGAAGGTGCCGTTGAGTGCCGTGGCCACCCGCCGGTCGCCCCAACCAAGAGCGTGCAGTGCGTCCTGCACCGTGGCGGCCTCGACATCATGGGGTACGCCGTTCACGTCAATCTTCATGGAAGAGATCCCCTTTGTGTCCGTCGGCGAGATAGGCCGCGGCCTGTCGCGCCAATGCAGGCGCCATGAGGTAGCCGTGGCGGAACAGGCCGTTCACATGCAGCACGCGGCCGCGCCGGACGATGCGCGGCACATTGTCGGCAAAGGCCGGACGCAGATCGGCGCCCATCTCGACGATCTCCGCCTCCGCGAAGCGCGGATCGAGCGCATAGGCCGACGACAACAGCTCCAGCACCGCGCGGGCGGTCACGCCGGACCGAACGGTGCTTTCGATCTGGGTGGCTCCGAGCATGAACGTGCCGCCCGGGCGCGGAACGACATAGAGCGGATGGCGCGGATGCAGCAGGCGTATCGGGCGCTGCAGGACGATCTCGGTGGAGCGCAGAACGATCATCTCGCCGCGCACGCCGCGTAAGTTGTCGAGCGCATCCCGGGCCGCGAGGCCACGGCAATCGATTACGGGGCCTATCATGTCTTCCGGCCGCGCCTGTGCCCGTTCGATCCCGACGCCCTTGTCGGCAAGGTGCGCCGCCAGGTCCGCCAGCGCCCGGCGTGGTGCGATATGTGCTTCGTTCCGAAAGAAAAGCCCGCGCCGGTACCGGCCTTCCAGCCCGGGTTCCAGCCGGCTGATCTCGGCATCATCGACCGGGTCGTGGCCCGAGGTGCGCTCAGCGAACGCATCCAGTTCGACCCGATCGCGTTCCGGGGCGAGGACCAGCGTACCGCGTTCGGTGACGTCGGTGACCTGGGCCCAAGCCGAAGCCGCGCTGCGGCCATGGGCCACCACAAGCGGTTCGGCCAACGCGCCTTCGCAGTCCGGCGCCAGCATGCCGCCCGCCCACCACGAGCAGCCGTGCGGCCCCGGCACCCCTTCCCTGTCGATCAGGCGCGGCGTCAGGCCCTGCGCAAGCAAGGCCCACGCGGCCCACAACCCGGCCACGCCCGCGCCGATGATCGTGACGTCAGCCATCGGCCGACGGCGCGGAGGATTGGCGTGCCGGCGGGGCCTTGACAGCGGCGTCAGGAAGGCGGTGAAGACTGTGTCCCGGGTTCTCCATGTCTCCCCTTTCAGGCCGGGGAGACGCGATGACATCAGGACTTGGGCGCCCGGGAGACAAACATCGCGGACTCCCTACGCCAGCATGATCTGGTTCAGGTTCTAAGGGTGCTTCTCAGACCGCAGCAAAGGCGGACGCCCCCGTCCATGGAACTTAACCTGGGTATCTGCCGTGGAAACATCAATGCGTTCGCATCGAAACATCGGCGCATATTGTCGCGCTGGTCTGTCTTGGAGGTTCCGCCTTCAGGCGGCTCTACGGCATGCCGCCATCGCCAGATAGGTTTGCCGGAACCGCTTGTAGCCGTCACGGTAGAGACCCTTGTGGGTTGGGTTGGGCAGGATGCGTTCTCCCTTTGTGATGAACGCGGTGGCGCCATCCCAATCGCTGGTCAAATCCGCGCCGATGGCCGCCATCCAGGCCGCCCCCAGCGACGAGCCCGGATGGCCGGTCAGCAGTTGAACCGGCTCTTGAAGGATGTCGGCGACGATTTGCATCCACAGCCGGGACCGAGAACCGCCGTCGGAGGCCAGAAACTGGCTTGTCGGGTACCCCAGTTCGGCGAAGACCTCCACATGATGCCCGATGGCGTAGCCGAAGCCTTCCAGCAGCGCGCGCCACATATGGGCGACCGAGTGGTTCAGGCTCAGCCCGGTGATCGTTCCTCGCGCACCCGGATCGTGGATCGGCGTCTTCTCACCGAGAAAATAGGGCACTATCTGAACGCCATCGGCGCCGGGCGGGGTTTCGGCGGCGAGACGGTCAAGATAAGCATGGGCACTCATGCCCGCTGCTGCCGCGTCCTGTTTCTCAAACTTCGCAACGTGATCGACGAACCAGTTCAGGGCCGATCCGCCGCTGGCCATGCAGCCATTGGGCATGAAAAGGCCGGGCGCGAGGTGATAGTCGAGATAGAGGCGCGGATCGGGCCGCGCCTCGGCGGTGGCGATCATGATGTCGATCGCGCCGCCAAACTTCAGCAAGACGTCGCCCGGCGCGGTGATCCCCGCCGCATAGGCCGATGCGATATGATCGGCCGCGCCGCCGACCACCGGCGTCCCCTCGGCCAGCCCGGTTGCCGCTGCGGCCTCCTTGGTGAGGGTGCCGACGGTTTCGTGCGCGGCGACGCTTTGCGGAACGGCCGATCGCGGAATGTGGGCGAGGTCGATCAGCGCATCGTCGAGCCGGCCCTGGCCAACGTCGATGAAGCCCGCCTCAAGCGCCCAGTTTCGCTCGACCGTCCGGCGGCCGGTCAGACGCCAGTTGATGTAGTCGTACGAGCCGAAGACGGTGGCGATGCGCGAAAAAACATGCCCCTCGTGCCCTTCGATCCATCGCAGTTTGGCCGCCACCAGTTGCTGGTTGATGCCGTTGCCGGCCTTGTCGATGAATGTGGCCTCATCGATTTCGTCCAAGAGTTCTGCCACCTGAGCGCCGCACCGGCCATCCGATTGCTGAATGGAGGGTCGCAAGACCGCGCCGGTCTCATCAAGCAGGACCACCGCCGGCAACATGCCGGTCACGCCGACGGCCTTTACCTCGGACGCCGGTACGCCCGCCTTGGCCAGCAACTCCGGAACGATGGCGCATGCATTGTGCCACCATTGCGCGGGATCCTGCTCCGCCCAGCCCTGGTGAGGCGACATCAGCGTCGATGGCCGCGTTGCGGTGGCAAGCATTGCGTCCGGCAGCCTGATCAGAATACCGATCGTCGATGTGGTGCCGATGTCGAGACCGATGACGCAACTCATGCCGATGCCCGGGGTCCGGCTACTTGTACCAAGGCTGGCCCATCGCGCAGGGGCTCAGTCGACCAGCCGCAGGTCAACGCCCGCGCTGGCCAGCGCCTCGGCCATCGCCCCCTCCGGCCGCGCATCGGTCACCAGCATGTCGATACCGTTGAGATCATCGATGCAGACAATGGACCGACGACCGAACTTCGAGCCGTCGACCAGCGCGACCGTCCTTGAGGACTGCGCCATCAAGGTGCGTTTGATGTCCGTGTCCTCAAGCGAATAGTCGAAAAGCCCGTCAGCGCTCAATCCGGAGGCGCCGAGAAAAAACCAGTCGAAGCGAAGGCTCTCCAGCAGGCTCCGCGCCATCGCGCCAACCACCGAGGGTTCCGAGCCGCGCACTTCGCCACCGGGCACGTAGACGCTCGGCCTGGAATGGGCGAGCGACGCGCCAATCTTGAGGCTGCTTGTGAATATTCTCACATCCCTCGACTTCAAGGCATGGGCAAGACAAAGTGCCGTGGACCCAATGTCGACGGCAATTGTCTGCCCATCTTCGACGATCCGGGCGGCGGCCTCACCGATCTTGGCCTTCGCATGGCTGTTGCGCCGGATGCGTTCGTCGATTCCCGGTTCGACGATATCGATGCCCGCGCCGAACCGACCGCGGACAGCCACGGCGCCGCCAGGTGCGCGTTCAAGGGCGCCTGCAGCGACAAGCACGTCGAGATCCCGCCGCACGGTCATTTCCGAAACACCCAGATGTGCGGCCAGATCGGAGATGGCCACATAACCGCTCTGCGCGATCAGCAGCGCGATACGATGCTGCCGGTCTGCCGCCGCCATGCGGCGTCCGGGCCGCCCAGACATGTCCAGGCTTCGTTCAGCGACCTGCCCCGGTTGAACCATTTGCGCAAGTGATCACTCGGCATGTTATCTGTCAATCGCAACTTGGCATTTTATTCACAAGTCACTTGAGTATAAGCGCCAACCGTTCGACAAACAGGCAGCAAGGCAGAGAAGGGCGCCATGGAAAACCAGATCGTACTTGTGACGGGCGCGGCCAACGGGATCGGCCGTGCCACGGCGCGGGCATTCGCCGCGCGAGGCGCCGCTCACGTGGCCATTACCGACATCGATGAGCCCGCGGCGCGAACGCTTGCCGACGAGATCGGCGCGCGCGCCAGTGCCCATCATCTCGATGTTACCGATCGCGAACAGACGGATGCCGTCTTCGATGCGGTGGCCGAACGCGCCGGTCCGGTCACCATCGTTCATGCCAATGCCGGGGTCTCGACCATGAAACCCGCAGTGGACCTGACCGAGCAGGACTGGGACTTCAACATGGGCGTGAATGCGAAAGGCATCTTCCTGACCAATCAGGCCGCGATCCGCCATTTCGACGCGCATTCGACGACCGGCGTGATCGTCAACACCGCCTCGCTGGCGGCAAAGGTCGGCGCGCCGTTTCTGGCCCATTATTCGGCGAGCAAGTTCGCCGTCGTGGGCTGGACACAGGCCCTTGCCCGGGAAGTCGCGCCAAGAGGCATACGCGTCAACGCGGTCTGCCCCGGCTTCGTCAACACGCCGATGCAGGACCGGGAAGTGCAATGGGAGGCGGACCTGCTGGGAACGACGCCGGACGCGGTCCGCCAGTCCTACATCGACCAGACCCCGCTGGGGCGGCTTGAAACGCCTGAGGACGTCGCCGGCGTGGTGGTCTTTCTAGCCTCAGATGGCGCGCGCTTCATGACGGGCCAGGCCATCAACGTGACCGGGGGGGTCTACATGACGTGAACCGGCCACCACGCTGCGAGGCGCCGCAGGATGGGTGATCAGCGAACCGGCGCAGATCGGCTACGGGCCGGCCTCGGTCTCCAGGGCGGAATCGTCGGCCCCGCAGATCAGTGTGCATACGGTCTCACCAGGATCGAGCGGCACGCGGCCGAGCCGTAGGGCGGCGAACGACGCTGCCGCCGACAGATCGGCGCGGATCGCCAACTCGTCGCGGATCCAGCGCGCGGCGTCGGTCATCTCATCGTCGCGGACCAGGACGACCCGTTCGACCCGGTCCGATACCAGATCGAAGATCATCTCGCTGGTCCGGCCGCAGGCCATGGTCGCCACCCGTGTCGTCACCCGGTCCAGACCGACCACCCTGCCCGCCTCCAGACTGCGCGCCAGTGTCGGGCTGCCTTCTGGTTCAACGCCGATGATCCGCGCCTTCGGATTGCGTTCGGCTAGCACGGCTGAAAAGCCGGCGATGAGCCCGCCGCCGCCGACCGCGATCACATAGACATCGGCCTGCGGCACCGCTTCGACCATCTCCAGCGCGACGGTGCCCTGCCCAGCAACGACATCGGCGTCCTTGAAGGGATGGAAATAGACCGCCCCGCGCGCTTTTGCATGGGCGACCGCGGCTTCATCGGCATCGTCCCAGGTGTCACCGGTAACCTCGACCGTGGCGCCCCAGCCGGCGATCGCCTGTATCTTCGCCGGCGAGGCGGTCGGCGGCAGATAGACCGTCACCGGTAGGCCGGCCATCTGCCCTGCGCGCGCCACGGCGGTGCCATGATTGCCCCCGGACGCGGTGACGATGCCGTTTTTCAGCGTTTGCGGATCGGCGGTCAAAAGCCGATTCGTCGCGCCCCGCGCCTTGAAGGCCCCCGTGACCTGCAGGCTCTCCAGCTTGATGAAGACCGGATTGGGGACCGGTCGGTCGCGGACATGGGCCATCTCGATGATCGGCGTCTGGCGAATATGCGGGCCAATGCGCTCGGCCGCCGCTTCGATCATGGACAAGGTCACCGGGGCTGCCACATCACGCTCCAACATGCACCGTTATGGTTTTGAGATCGGACATCGCCATCAGCGTGTGCCGGCCGCCCGTACGCCCATGCCCCGACGCGGTGCCCGCTGCACCGCCGGCCGGAAAATGCATCTCCCAGTAATTGCTGGCTTCGTTGATGTTGACGATGCCGCAACGCAGGCGTTCGGCATACCGGAACGCGGCGCCGACATCCCCGACGAACAGCGCCGCTGAAAGGCCCATCGGGCTCATGGCGGCAAGCGCGAACAGTTCCTCGTCGGTATCAAATGCCAGGATCGGCACGACCGGGCCGAAGGTTTCGTCGACATGCAGATCTGATTGCGGCGGCACGTCCGTCAAGACGGTCGGCTCATAGTAGAGCCGCGTCGGAAGCCCGTCCGCGCGACCGCCACCAAGCACGATACGGGCACCGCCGGCCACCGCTTCCGCGATATGCGCGTCGACCTTGGCGGCATTGTCCTCATTGTTGAGCGCGCCGAGGGCGGCATCGGGATCGGTCGCCTTCTGCGGCCGGGTCTTTGACATCGCGGCAGCCACCCGTTCGGCCAGTTCATCACGCAAGGAGGCATGGACCAGGACGCGCTCGGTTGCGGTGCAGACCTGGCCGGCGTTGGCAAGCGCCCCGGCGGCGATGCATTGGGCCGCGCGGTCAAGGTCGGCGCTGGCCAGCACCACCGTCGGGCCGTTTCCGCCCAGTTCCAGAAGCAGGCTCTTGCCGTGCGCCCGCCGGGCAATCGTCGCGCCCACCGACGACGAGCCGGTGAAGGCGATGCCGTCCACGTCCGGCGAGGTGACCAGTGCATCGCCCACCACCGGCCCCTCGCCGGTGACCATCTGCACGGCGCCCTCGGGCACCCCGGCCTCGATCATGCACTCCATCAGCAACGCGGCGCACAGCGACGTTGTCGGCGCCGGTGTCCAGACCATCGCGTTCCCGGTGGCGATGCCCGGCCCGAGATAGTAGATCGCCGGCAGCGCGATCGGGAAGTTCCAGGGCGTGATCACGCCGAACACGCCCTTGGGTTGAAGCATGGAAAAAGCCCGCTTAGCCCCGTCCTCTACCGGAAAATAGGCGGTTTCGAGCCATTTGATTTGCTCGCTCGCATTGCGGAAGGCCTGTGCCGCGCCGGCGACCTCGCCGTGCGCTTCGGTCAGCGTCTTGCCCTGCTCAAGACACAGCAATCGCGCCATGTCGCCCGCCCTCGCGTCGATCCGGTCGGCCACTGCCATGCACAGCGCCGAGCGCTGCCAGACCGAAAGAGCCGCCAGGCGATGGGCGTTCGAACGCGCCGACGCGATCGCCCGTGCCGCATCGGCCCGTGTGCCCATTGGCAGCCAGCCCAGCTCCTCACCGGTCGACGGGCTGACGATCCGCAGCCACTGGCGGCCGGTGCCTTCTTCCCATCGACCGTCAATACGCATCCGCCCGCGTGTGGCGCCGGACGGCGGCGCCTCGCTGACCTGAAGGCCCTTGAACATAGGCATGGGCTGAGTCACATTCTGTTTCCCTGTGTGCATAATTGTTTGCTTTCGATGCGAAACCGTCGCGGATACGGCTCGATCTGCATCGCAAAAGCGATTCTCGGTGGACAGGGTGGAATGACCGCCGCAGGCACGTTAGCCTGTGTTCGACTGCAAACAGGCGAACGTCCGGTCGCACTTCGCCGTCGGGGGGCACTACAGGATCGATCAACGCGAGAGGTTCGATGACCGAGACACCGCGACAAGGGCCCCCAGCCGGCGGTGGCCGGCTCATCGGTCGGGTGCGCAAGGAGCGCATCGCGCAGCTCATTCGCGAGCGCGGCTTTATGTCGTCGGCGGCGCTGGCGACACTGTTCGGCGTTTCCGAAATGACCGTGCGGCGCGACCTTGCGGAACTGGATCTGCGCGGCGTCATTCAGCGGACGCATGGTGGCGCGGTGATCGACCCGTCCCCGGAGGGGGAGGCTGACGCTGCCGCCGAACCGTTCTTCGACGAGCGCAACGTGCAAAACCGAGATGCCAAGACGGCGATCGCCCAGGCGGCAGCCGCGCTGGCCGGGCCGGCGCAGGCCGTCGTCCTCGATGTCGGCACGACGACCTATGCGCTCGCCAAGATCCTGACCCAGGATGAGCGGCTGCGCATTTTCACCAACAACCTCCGGATTTCCGCGCTGGGGACCGCGGCGGGTGCGGAAGTGCATACGCTTGGCGGCCGTGTGCGTCCCAGCGAGATGTCGCTGTACGGGCCCATGGCCATCGAGCAGGCGCGCAGACTGTGGTTCGATGTCGCCTTCATCGGCGTCTCCGCGATCTCGGAGATGGGCATCTACGACTACGCGCTGGAGGAAGCGGAAATGAAGCGCGTGTTCGCCGAGCGGGCGACCAAGCGCGTCGTTGTGGCGGATTCGTCGAAATTCGGAGCGCGATCGCTGGTCGAGGTCGCCCCGCTCGACCGGTTCGAGATTCTCGTCACCGAGCGCACGCCGCCGAGCGGGATCGCCGAGGCGCTTGAACAGGCAGGTGTGCAGGTGATTGTCGCCGGCGCCTAAACGCATGGGTTCTTATACCGGTGGGAGAAACGCGTCCGGCGCCACGGGGCGCCCGGTGCGCACCGATTCCTCGCACGCAAACAGGACCCGATGCATCTGATAGACCGCATCGAAGCCCGAATAGGGCATCGGCACATCGTGGCGCAGATTGTCCACGATCCGCTGAAACATCGGCACAAACATGTCAGGCGTGATATCGCCGGCATCGTTGATCGAGCGGGTGGCAAGATCGCTCCAGCCGCGCGGTTCAAGCCCGCCCAACATGGTCCGGCTGAGAATCCGCCGGTCAATGAGCGACCCCTCGGAGCCGACTAGCGTATTGCGCCAATAGTATGGATGCAGCGAATCAAGGCACGATGTGACCTTGCCGATCCGTCCGTCTGCAAATCGGATCAGATTGACCTGGGTGGCCGGGTATTCGAGGCCAGCAAACTCCGGCGCCGTCGATGAGGTGTCCCAAGCCTGGACTTCGGCAACGTGGGCACCCTGCATCACCAGCATCAACATCATCAGCGGATGGCAGCCGCAGAACAGCATGGACGACCCGCCATTCTGTCGCGTGCGCGCCCACCAGTATTGCGGTGTCCAGGTGGAGATGCCGTTGAAATACTCGATCTCGGCCAAGTGCACGCGGCCAAGATAGCCCTTCTCGACCGCGTCGATCGTCGCCTGGAGCTGTCCGTAGTGGAATTCCTGAAACCCGATGAAGGCGCGCACGCCGGCGGCGGTCACTGCCCTGCGCACCGCCTGCAAATCGTCGGGCGTCATGCAGATCGGCTTTTCGAGGAGCACGTGGAGGCCCCGCCCGACCGCCTCGATGATTTGGGCGGCATGGGCGTCGTGCATCGTGCAGATCGAGACGAAGTCGGCGTCGACCGCGTCGAGCATTGCGGTGAAGTCGGAAAAGACCGGGACGTCCGGACCGCAAATCCGTGCAATATCGCCTCCTTCGACGTCCGGTCGCGTCGAATGGACGCCGACGACATCGACACCGGACATCCCCGTCCAGGTATCGGCGTGGCAGCGCCCGGCAACCCCGAAGCCCGCGACAGCCACGCGGATGGTCCGGTCATCGGCGATCACGCCCATCACGCGACCTCGCGCTTGCCGGCACGGATCGGTCGCTCGGTTGCGGGATCGAACATCAGCACCTGCGACGTATCCAGGCCCGCATGCAGCGTCGATCCGACCGAGGCTGCAAATTCGGAGCCGACGACGATCCGAATGCGGTCATGATCGTCGCTGTCGCAGACGACGATCGTCTCATTGCCCAGATGCTCGATCGCATAGACCTTTAGTGGCAGGGCCTGTTCACCAGGCTCGGTCAACCTCATCCGGTGCGGGCGAACCGCCAGAACAACCTGATCGGCGGGCGGCGTTTCCGCGCTCTCTCCGGCCAGCGGCAATCGCAACGTGCCACGCACGAAAAGCCGCTTGCCGCCCTCATCGATCACCGCACCCTTTAGGAAATTCATCGGTGGCGTGCCGACGAAGCCGGCGACGAACAGGGTTTCCGGACGATTGTAGATCTCGGTCGGCGTGCCGATCTGCTCCAGCCCGCCATCCCGCATGACGCCAATACGGTCGCCCATCGTCATCGCCTCGACCTGGTCATGGGTGACGAAGACCATCGTCGTCTCGATCCGCTTTTGCAGATTGACCAGTTCGGCGCGCAAGGTCAGTCGCAACGCCGCGTCGAGCGCGGATAGCGGTTCATCCAGCAGGAAGCAGTCCGGCTCGCGGACGATGGCCTTAGCCGTCGCTACCCTTTGCCGCTCACCGCCCGACAACTGGTTGGGCATCTTGTCCAGAAGGTGGGCGACGTTGACCGTTTCGGCCGCCTTTGCGATGCGCGCTTCGATGTCGGACTTGGTCAGGCCCGAGCGCTTGAGGCTCATATAGATGTTCCGCCGCGCCGACAGATGCGGGTAGAGCAGCGAGGACTGGAACACCATGGCGATGTTGCGCGCGTGCGGCGGCAGGGTCGTGACGTCATGGCCGTCGAACAGGATGTGACCGGACGTGACATCGGTCAGCCCGGCGATCATGTTCATCGTCGTCGACTTGCCGCAGCCCGACGGGCCGAGCAGCACCAGCAGTTCGCCATCCTCGATCGTCATGTCGAGGTTCTTGACGGCGTGTTGGGTGCCGAAGGTCTTGACGACGTTGTTCAGTTCGATCTTGGCCAATCGATCCTCGCAGGCTTAGGTCACAGACGCATGAACGCAGTGGATTTGGCGGCTAGCACGGCAAGACGATGTGCCCAGCTAGCGCGCTCTATCGAACCAATTCGTCTCATGCGAAATCCACCGGGTTCATGACTGCATGACCTAGACGAAGTTCATTTCCGCGATGTGCTTCTGCAGGAAGAACGCAATCACGAACGGCGGCAGTACGCTCAGGAAGATGCTCGCGGCCAGGTGCCCCGGTTCGGGCGCCTGAAACAGAAAGCCCGACATCGCCGCCGGCAGCGTGACCGCGGTCGATCCCGTCACCAGCACCTGGGCGTAGACATATTCGTTCCAGGCAAACAGAAACGCGATCACCGCCGCGACCATGATCCCGCTCCGTGCCATCGGCACCATGATGCGGGTGAAGATGTAAAGCCGGGAGAAGCCGTCGATCCGCCCCAGCTGCTCGATGGGCGGCATGTTGCGGAAGAAGCCGATCATGACCCAGGCAACGATCGGTATGGTGATCGTCAGCGTAATGATGATCAGGCCGAACAGCGTACCGACGAGATCGAGCTGGACATAAAGGACGTAGAACGGAATCAGCGTCGAGACCGGCGGCAGCGACACCGACAAGAGCACGGCTGCCAGCAGCTTGCCTTTGGCGGGGAACTCCATGCGCGCAAAGACATAAGCCAGCGGCGTGACGACGAAGATCGTCACCGCCGTCACGACCACCGACACAATCAGGCTGTTGCGCAATCCGAGGATGATCTGCCGGGCCTGACCGGACGCCGGGACGACGGTGCCATCGGCCAGCGTGTAGTCACTGCCGAAGATGTTGAAAAACGACGCCAGATTGGGATCGGGCGGGAACAGAAGCGGCGGAAACCGCGAGATTTCCGGTTTGGTCATGAAGGCGAATTTGACCGTCCAGTACATCGGCAGGAAGGTCCAGATCAGCGCGACGGCGATCGCCAGCACGAGCCAGATGGTGATCCGCGACCGGGTCATCGGCGCGCCTCCCGCCGACCCCAGGTAAAGAAGATGATCCCGGTCGAAATCAGGATCAGGGCCAGCAGGTAAAACGACATCGCCGCGCCGTAGCCAAGATCGAGGTTCTGGAAGCTCGTCCTGTAAAGCACATAGGTCAGCACGGAGGACGCGCTGCCCGGCCCGCCCTGGGTGGCGGTGAAGATGTAGTCGAACGTCTTGATGGACAGGACGGTTATGATGCAGGTGAAGACGAACAGCGTGAAGCGCAGCGGCGGCAGCGTGACGTAGAGGAACGTCTCAAACCGCGACATCCGATCGAGTTTGGCCAGGTCGTACAGCCTTGGCGGCGTGGTCAGCATATTCGCCAGAAGGAAAAAAGCGACGAGCGGCGCCATGTTCCACGCCGCGCCCAGCGCCAGAAACTCGACCACCAGGTCTTGGGTAATGAAGTTGATCGAGGTGTCAAATCCGAGCGCGTTGGCAAGCGCCGTGCCGACACCGGTCTGGCCGCGGCCCAGATAGGCGAAGAAGATGCCGGCGCCGTAGGGCGAGACGGCCCAGGGTAGAATGATCAGCGCGCGCAGCCAGCGCCAGCGCGGCGGCAGGTCGCGCACCACCAGCGCCAGCGCCATGCCGATGCCGAGCGTCAGCAGCACGGTTTCGACCGTGAAGCGGACGGTCAGCAGGAAGCCGTTCCAGAACCGCTCGTCCGACAGCACGTCGGCATAGTTCTCAAGCCCGACCCAGGTCGCCGAATAGCCGCCGAAGAAGCGAATGTCGTGGAACGACAGATTGAGCGCGTAGCCCAGCGGATAGGCGATAACAAGAACAAGGAACACCAGCACCGGCACCGTGACGACCAGAGCGAACTGCAGGTTGCTCAACTCGCCGCGTCGCCTGGTCGCCGGGGTTTTAGCCGCCGTTTCCGCGTCGGGACTGGCGAGACGATCCATGGCGATATGGGTTCCTTGCTTGGCTGAAGGCAGGCTGCGGTGAACGCCCATGATGGGGCGTCAGAACAGGCCGGGCAATCCCGGCCGAAGCCATTGCACCAAGGGCCGCGGGCGTCAGGCCCGCGGCCCTTGCGCCTATCAGATGCCGTACCGTTCGTTCAGGCGCGTGATCTCGGCATTGGCCTCCTCGATCACCTCGGCCACCGGCAGGTCGTCCTGCAGGAAGGAGAAAAGCTTCTCGCGCAGCCAGACATTGAACTCCTCCGACCAGACCACGTTCCAGACGCCTTTCGGATAGGGTGTCGCGGCATAGACCTCGAGGACGGTGTCGTAGTCCTCGGGCCGCGCCACGGAGCTCTGGATCGCTTCGCGCGCCGCGTCGCTCTCCATCACCGGACGATAGGCCGAGAACAGCATGTTCTCCTCAAGCCAGCGATTGGCCACGGCGAAATCGCCGTTCTCGTCCTTGTAACCGTACCAGGAGGTGAACCGCATGACGTCGTCGGTCAGCGCATCGGACCGGTCGCGGCTGGTCATCAGATACATCGCCGAGTCGATCAGGCCCCAGCTCTGCTCGGCGCCCGGCAGCAGGCTGATATGGCCCGCGACATCAGCCGACTGGGCGGGATCGTTGAATGTCTTGATATCGTAGATCTGCTGCGGGCTGAACACGTAGCGGCCCGAGCGGAAGGCGTCGATGTAGGCCGCTTCGTTGTAGGACAACACTTCCTCGGGCACGAGACCGGAGTTCCACAGCCGCTTCCAGGCCTCAAGCGTTGCGCCGGCGGGGCCGTCCACCGTCATCATCGGCTGATGGGTTTCGGCGTCCGCAACCTGGCCGCCGCGGTTCATCACCTCGAACAGGAAGCCCCAGCTGATGCCGAACCATTCGGCGAACCAGTGCGGCAGAAAGGGTGTCTCCACGCCCGCTTCGTGCAGCGCATAGATTGTCTCGTAAAGCTGGTCCCAGGTCGTCGGCAACGGGTCGTCGCCAAAGCCCGCCTCATCCAGCCGCTGAAGGTTGGCAAGCAGCGTGCCGCGCACGGACACGAAATAGCTCAGCCCGAGAAGCTGGCCGTTCACCGACCACGCCTCGCGGATATTGTCGTACATCGAATCGGCGATTTCCTGGCCGTTGGGCAACTCGGCCGCCGGCATCACCCAGCCACCACCCATATAGCGCACCGCGCTCGACGGATTGGCATACAGCACGTCGAGATCGCCATTGGCGATCAGCGTCGTTTCCATGAGCGAGGGATAGTCGCCGGTGACCGTCGCGTAGTCGACGTTGCCGTTCATCCGCTCGTTGTAGGCATCGACATTGCTCTGCACCACGTCGGTGCGGAACTGCCAGCCGCGGAAATAGACGGGTTCGCCCGACGTCGCCACCAGATCAAAGTCCTGCGCGTAAGCGGGGCCGCCGCTGAACAGCCCCGATCCGAGCGCCGTCGAACCGAGCAAGGCCGCCGAGCCGGTCGCCATGAAGCTCCGGCGGGTAAAACCTTGCGAAAATCCCCCACGTGTTTTGGTCATCATACTCCCCCTGCTGTGGTCATGTGTTCGTTGCGATGGTCGTTCGTCGCGACAGTCGTTGCCTCGGGCGTACGCCTGCCGGCCTTGGCGCGCTGCGTGTTCGTTTTGCGTTTTATTTTGTTTGATTAACCGTCAGGCGCCATGCCGAGTCAAGCGCAAACTTGACCCGCGGGGGGCGTGACCGGGTGCGCTCTGTCATCGAACGAGGGCCTGCCCGATCATGCCTCCCCGCGAGGTTTACCATTTAAGTCCAAATATTTGACGTGCTAGTTCTACCTCGAAGCATACCGATGGCGCCGTGAACGCCATAGGTCGGCAGGCGACGCTGGCTCGGCCCACAACGGCGCCGTCACTTGCGTTTGTTTTTGTTCGTTGTAGAGTGAGATCTGGAGCATTTCGGACAGCAGGGGACCATCATGCAGCGGATCAGGCTTGCCATCGTAGGCGCTGGATTCATGGGCCAGTTCCATGCCCAATCAGCCCACGGGCTGGAAACCGCCGACCTGACGGCGATTGTCGACATGGACGCCGAACTGGGCGCCGGCACGGCTTCGGATTTCGGTGCGGTTCACTACCGCGATGTCGATGCGGCACTGCAGGCCGACGCCGCCGACGCCTATATCGTCGTGCTGCCGGACCGGTTGCATCGCGACGTGACAGTGCGCCTGCTGGAGGCGGGCAAACACGTGCTCGTCGAAAAACCGATGGCGCACAGCTTTGCCGATGCGCGTGCCATGGCCGATGCCGAAACGGGTGGCGGGCGGCTGATGGTGGGGCAGATCCTGCGGTTCGATCCGCGTTATTGCGAGGCCGCCCGGACCGTCGCCGAAGGCGGTATCGGCACGGTGCTGCACGGCTCGTCGGGTCGGCTGACCAACGCCGACCTTGGTGTTCGCATGAACGGTGGCTCTTCGGTCTGCTTTTACCTCGGCATCCACGATGTCGACGCGCTGCAATGGATCAGCGGCGAGCGGATCACGCGGGTGTATTCACGCGGCGTGTCCAAGCTGATGCCGTCCAAGGGCGTCCAGTCCGAAGACGCCTACTTCACCACCTGCGAGATGACGGGCGGCATGGTCGGCCAACTGCATTTCGGCTGGACGCTGCCTGAGGGCATCCCGACCGGCATCTGGGCACGCACCGAAATCATCGGCAGCGACGGGATCATCGACCTCGATGTCCGCGATCAGGGGCTGCGCGTCTTGACCGGCGGTGGCTGGTCGCTGCCCGACGCGTTGCACTGGCCGACCGTCAACGGTCGCATCATGGGCGATCTTTATGAGGAGCAGCGCCATTTCGTGGAGGCGGTCCGCGACGATCTGGACTTCGTCGTGCCGACGCGTGATGCGCTGCGCAACGTCGCGGTCAACGACGCGATCCTGAAATCGATCGACACCGGCCAGCCGGTCGATGTCGTGGCGATCGACTGAGGCTACCTAAAGACCCTGCGCCCTAAAGACCCCGGGCCAAATCGACCAGCATCCGCGCTGCCTTGGTCACCTGGCTGAGTTCGACATGTTCGTCGATCGCATGCGCCTGCTCGATCGAACCCGGGCCGAAGACGATGGACGGGATACCGCCATTGTTGAACAGCTTGGTCGCGTCCGATCCGAACGGCACGCCGATCGGCACCGGATCGATGCCGTGGCTGGCACAGACCGTGCCCATCTGGGTGACGATCGGCTCGGTCTCGGGCACATCCATCGCCGAACTGTCGACAAAGGGCGCGCCGACATCGACCGTCAGGCCCGGCATGGTTTTGGCCAAGGAACGTGCGATCGCCGCAAAGTCGGCATGGACGGCCGCGCCGGTCTCATGCGGCAGATAGCGGTAATCGAACCGGACCTTGCAGACCGACGGCACGGTGTTGGGCCCCTGGCCCGCCTCGATTCCCGTGCAGACCAGTGTCGCCGGACCGAGCAGGGGATGAGACCGGGTGCGCCGCGCCATCTCATCGTCATAGGCGGCCAGTAGTGCGCGGGCGGCGTCGATCGCGTTCAGCCCTTCATCGGGCTTGGAGGTATGCGCCGCGCGGCCGCCCAGCGTGACGACCCAGCGCACGCAGCCCTTGCAGGCCCGCACGACGCGTAAATCGGTCGGTTCTCCGGCGATGGCCAGATCATAGGCCTCTTTCCGATCCAGATGATGCAACACGCCCTTGTAGGCGAATTCCTCGTCCATGGCGGCGACCACATCCACCGAGCAGGCCGGCGGGTCTTCGGCAAGCGCCCGCAAGGCAAGCAGGAAAGCGGCGATGCAGCCGCCATCGTCCACGGCCCCGCGCCCATACAGCCGGCCGTCACGCACCACCGGGTCGAAGGGCGCGGCCATGCCCGTCACCTGCACCGTGTCGATATGGCATTCCCAGATCATGCGTTTTTCGCCGGTGCCCTCGACACCGGTGATCAGATTGGGACGGCCCGGCGAGACCTCGTCCAGCGTCGCGGGCAACCCCGCCGCCTCAAGCCACTCGGCCAGCGCCCGCGCCAACTTGTCTTCGCCGAACTGCTCGGCCGGATCATCGGGCCCTTGAAACGCGGGGTTGACCGAGGGCGTGGCGACGATGATCGACAGCAGCGCGCGCGCCGCTTCGTCCGTGATGCCCGAATGGCTCATGACGTCACTTCGACGACCGGAAACGGCTCTGGGTCCAGAAACCGTCTCAGCACGTTCTCGGTGATCTGCGAGACGTTGTTGTCATAGCCGTTGTGCGACAGCGATCCGCACCAGGCGATGGACGAGGTCGCGAATACCGCGCCGCCGGCCGGCGTCTCCCAGAAGACCATGTCCGCGCGGACCCGGTCGTTCTGATCGCCGCCAAGATTGGGCGGAACGGGGCCGAACTCCTCATTGACCAGCATCATCATCGCCGAATGGCCCTCCGAAGACGCAAGACGCAGGATATGAGGTGGCGAGCCCAGTTCCGGCGTAATGCAATCAAGTTCGATGCCCGCCGCGCCGCCGCCAACCAGGCCGAAATCGCCGATGATCTCGTCATCGACGCCATCGAAGATGAAGGCCGCGCGCGGATTGTCGGCATCGGGTGCGCGACGGAAGTAGGAGGAGAAATCGAAGCCCTGGGCGATGAACCCGACACCGGCCATCACGTTCGGTGCCCGGCCGATCCGCCGCCACAACCCGCCATATTCGCCGCCGAAGGCATGGAAGTACTCGCCCGGCTCGGCAATCCACGGCCGGATGCCGTCCTCCGCGCGGCGCAGTTCCATCGCGCCCGGCCAGTGCTCGGAGAAGGCAACCCTCCAGTACCAGCCATTGCCGCCCATATACATCAGTCGACCACCGCGATCGATCCAGGCCTTCATGGCGTCCCACATCGCGGTGGAATGATATTCCGGATGGGTGCCGGTCAGGATGACGTCGTAGTCTTCGATCGCGCCCAGGCCGTCGGCATGCAAGTCCTCGTCGGTAATGACGTCGTAGGCAAAGCCCTTCTCGGCCAGCCAGTCGAAAAGCTGCGTATCGGCATTGTATTGATAGAGCGCCGAGCCATGCCCGCCGAGCCAGGAATGATAGCGGGCCGAAAAGTTCAGCACCGGCCGCAGCCGGGAGGAAAAGGCAACGCCGGACCCGTCTGCATGGGTGTCGTAGAGCGAACCGCCCAGTTCGGGATGATCGTACATGTAAAGGTCGGCATGGCCGAAATGCACCATCCGGTTCATCAGCATCTCGACGCCGCGCGCGGTGATATGTTCGGCGTGGTTGGCGTAGGCGATGTAGGAACAGGTCGGCGCCAGAAAGGCGAGCCTGGGCCGGCTGCCTTTGGGCGCGTTCCTCGGCGGAACGACGAAGAAGGAGATGTAGTGCTCGCGGGTGGCATCGACATCGCTGTCGCCGCAAGACACATGCAGCGCGTAAGCGCCCGACGGCAGGTCGTCCGGCAATGCAAGCGTCACGGACGTTCGCCAATTGGCGTCGTAAACATCGTCGGAATGGAAGTGGATCGCGCCATAGTGCTCCGGCTTTTGCCGCCAGTCATGGCAGGTACCGTCCCAGTTCCAGCCCTTCATCGCGCGGGTCGGAAGGTTTTCCAGCCGCCCGTGGCGGCCATAGGGACCGATATCGACCGCCTGGCGGGTTTCGACCTTCTCGCTGAAATCCCAATGCGCGATCGTTTGCGCGGCCAGCGTCGGATCGACGGGCGGGTTCAGCAGCCGGTCTTGCGTTGTCGGCGCGTGCAGCCCCGCCAGCACGATCGGCCGGTCGATCTTGCCATCGAAATGCCGGTCGACAGAACCGTCCGCCATCGCACAGCCGGCGATCGACACGCCGGAGACGGGCTCAGCGGGCGCGGTCGGCACCAAGTCGAAATCGACGTCGAAGCCATCGTCGGTCAGGGCGTAGGGCGTGATCGGCCGCTGGGCGATCCTGACCGTTCCGGCCACCGGGTCGATCGCGACACAAAGTGCATACCAGTGCCGCTCCAGCATCGGTTTGGGCGCGCGCGCCGTCGCCAGGCCCTGGCCACCGCCCAAGGTCACCGAAACGAAACCGCCGGCCGCCAGACCGATATGCATGCCCGCCTGCGCGACAGGGTCCCATTGGGCGATGATCGTCTGATCGTCGCGCCGCACCAGCGTCGGCCAGACCATCGCAAAGACTGTGAACGGCGCCGCCAGCGCCGGCACGCCGGGGGCGACCAGAAAGCTGCCGGCATCGATGCGCTGCGGCGCGCCGGGATGGCGTCCGTCGGCGTTGCTGGGCACGTGGTCGAACTTCAGCCCCGGCCCGTCGGGATTACAGTCGCCATGAACGACCCGCACAAGGCGTGCCTGGAACGTATCGCCTTCCTCAAGCGAGACCTTGAAGTCGATCTGCTCGCCGGCTCGGGCGCTGTAACGGTCCGGATAGCCGGTGATCTTAAGCATCTCACGAAACCTCGTCGCGGAACGGCTGGTTGATATCCTCGCCGGTGTGCTGCCGCCAGCGGCGGCGGAACAGCTCCCATTCCGCTTCCTCGCGGGTCGAAAACGACAGATCGGTCTCGATGACGATCGGTTGGGCGCGATCGGGCGGCATGCGCCCGATGACGTAATCGGCGAACTCCTCGCGCGCGATCAAGATGAACTGATCGCCGCCGCGCCACAGCCGCATGATGTTGAGCACGCGCTGCAATCCGGGCGAGTGCGGCGCGATGGGGGCGGCACGGAATTCCTCGATGTAGGTCCGATCCATCTCAGCATCGATTCGATAGACCATGCCGGCGTTCCCTGTCGTCCTTGTTGTCGGACCTCATCATGGCGTCCCGCCGCTGTTCGGCAAGAGGGTCCGCAGGCAGAGCCGTTCCTTTCTTGCTCGCCTTGGCATGCACCGGAAACGGCAATCGGCGTTTCCCCGCATCAGCCGAACGATGTCGGCAGAATCTCGCGCACGGCATGATCCGGCCCAAGCCCCCAGATCAGACTGTGCCGATCGAGATTGGTGCAGGGATGGGAGATACCGAACTCGACGACATCGCCGATTTCGGGGGTGGCGCCGGCGGGGTCGACGCGCACAAAGCCATGCTGATCGTTGAACTTGACCAGCGTCAACCGTTCGGCACCGTCGATGGCGCTGCCTCCGCGCCAAAGCTGGCGTGCCACCGGCAGGCCTCTGTCGGATGCAGCGTCGCGCATGCCGAGCCCGACGATCGCCAGGTCCGGTTCGGGCCGCGACAGCACCTCGGCCCAAAGCCGAAGTGCCGGGCGGAACTCGCCCAGGGGATGGCCTCCACGGGCCGTCATGGCATCCATCGCGTCGCCATAAACGCCGTCATCGTGAAAAAAGATCGCGCCGCTGCGCAAAAGCAGGCGCGTGCGCCCCTGGCGGGCGAGCGGGCCCAGATGATCGAGCACCCGGTCGAACCAGACCGATCCGCCCGCCGAGACGATCAACGGCCGCGCCGGTCCGACGCTGGCGCGAACGCGCTGGTGCAGGTCGGCCACGTCGTTCAGCAGCGCATCGACCCCGCGCAGCGTCTGCTCGTAGTCAGGTGCCGTGACCGCGCCCTCATAGGTCGCAACGCCGGCAAGGGTCACGCCGGCATCATCGGGCAGGTCGGCGATCACGTCGATCAACGCCTGTGCCTCGTTGAGCGAACGAAGCCCCGCGCGGTCCGTGCCCAATTCGATCAAAAGGCCCAGCGATGGCATGACACCCACACGCTGCGCCTCGGCGCGCCATGCGTCGGCCAGCGTCGCAACGCCTGCGCGTGAATCGACGAAGACGAAAAGCTCGGCCAGCGGATGATGGCTCATGAGCGCGGCCAGACGGTCCGCACCGCCGCGGCCGCCCACCTGGTTGGCGAGCACCAGCCGCGAAATGCCGCCTTCCAGCAGCACCGAGGCCTGCCGCGCGTCGGCCACCGTCGCGCCCCAGGCGCCGGCCGCCAGCAGCCGACGCGACAGCGCCACCGACATCGGCGTCTTGGCATGGGGTGCGATCAGCGCACCCTTATCCGCCAGATGGCCCATCATGACCGCCGCGTTGTGGTCGAAGGCGTCCAGATCGAGCGACAGAAGCGGCAAGGCCATGCGCCCGTCCTGTGGCCGCCAGGCGCGTCCGGCGATCGCGTGCGCGGGCAGCGGATCATGGCCGGTGGGAAAGCCGCGCATGCGGTCGTCCAGCCATTCGTCCCAGGTGCCGGCCGTCTCGCTGTTCGCGGTCACCGGTCCTTCTCCATCCGATAGGTCCGCGCCGCGGTGCCGCAGAAGAAATCGGCCTGCTCGTCGGCGCTGAGGTCCATGGTCAGCGCGCGATAGGCGGACATCATTTCGGCGAACGGGGCATGGAGTTCGGATACCGGGAAATCGCTCCCGAACATCGTCCGGGCCGGGCCGAACGCGTCGATGCAGTGCCCGACCACAGGCCGCAGGCTGTCGATCGTCCAGTCATGGTCGTAGGCAAACGGATTGGACGCTTTGATGACCAGGTTCTCGCGTTCCGCCAGCCGGGACAAGCCGTCGGCCCAATCGCGCATCCCGGCCTCGCTGCGATCGACCGGACTGCCGCAATGATCGAGCACGAAGCGTCCGTTCGGAAAACCGTCGATCAGCCGCGCTGCATCGTCCATCTGCCATGGAAAGATCATCAGTTCGAAAACGAGGTCGCGCTCAAACAGCGCGGCAAGACCGGAACGCCAGGCGGCATGGCCCATCTTGTCGGCCTCGACGAAACTGCGGCTCGGCTCGGGGTGCCAGGCAAGGACATCACGCACACCGGCCGCGCGCGGATGGGCCGCCTCGACGTCGAGCCGGTCGGATGCGTCGGCGGCAGCCAGATCAACCGCAAAGACATGCCGCGCGGCAATCGTGGCGCGATCCAAACTGTCCAACCAGGCGGTTTCCTCGCCCGGCGGGCCGCCCTGCCATCCGCCCTCCACATGCACGGTCGCAACGATGTTGCACCCCTCGGCTGCCGCCAAATAGTCTTCGGGCAGGACATCGCGGCGCAACGCGCCGACATCGCCCATCGGCAGGGCCTTGTCGCCGCCTTCGACGCCGGCGTCGATCCATCGATGCCGTCCCAGGCCGTAAGGCCACAGATGGTGGTGCGCATCGATGATCGGGCCGCCATATGCGAGCATGAACCACTCCGCCACGATTTGTCCGTTGTAGCGGACACTATTATCCTTTAATGAACATCTATACGAACCTTGATGCGTTTCCTCAAGCGAATTGGACCCAGATGACCCTCCCCCCTGCCGTGCGGCGTCGTGAACGCGGACTGGACCGGGCGCTCGACATCTTCGAGGCCTTGCGCGCCGCCCAGCGGCCGTTGCGGCCCAATGAGATCGCCAGCCAGCTCGGCGCGCCACGCTCGACCGTACACGACCTGGTCCGCACGCTGATCGAACGGCGCTATCTGGAGCGGGCGGACGCGGACGGCCGGGTGTTCCTGGCCCGCAGGGTTTACCTTCTGGGCGTCGCCTATGCCGAAACCGATCAAGGTCTGGTGCGGGCGGAGTCGGCATTGAGACGCGTTGCTGCCGAAACCGGCGAACTGGCCCAGTATTGCGGCCTCGACGGCAACAAATATGTCGTGCTGCGACAGCACGAGAGCGCCCGGCCTTTTCGCATTTCCGCCGATACGGGCCATCCCGTGCCAATTCCGTGGACGGCGTCGGGACGGCTTCTGGTCTCCGACCTCAACGTCGACAAGATCACCGCGCTGATCCCGGCTGAGGATTTTGTCTTTCCTGACGGCACCCGGACATCGCCCGCCGATTTCGCCGAAGAGGCCTATCGCGCGCGTGCTGCCGGTCATTACACGTGCGACAGCGTCATGGACAGTTTCACCCACTGTTTCGCCGTGCCGGTGCTGTCCGATGCCGGCCGGGTCGCAGCCACGCTTTGCCTGGTCGCCCCGCTGGATGATGCGCGGCGCAACCACGCGCACTATCTGGAATGCCTGAAGCGGCTGGCCGAACCGCTTCACGGCCACGCATGATATCAGCGGGACGTAGCGCCATGTATGTCGGGCTCGATATCGGCACTTCGATGATCAAGGCGGCGCTGTTCGATGCGACGGGCGAGGAAATCGCCAGCGCCGGACAGCGCGTGGCGTTGCGCGAGGCGCCGATCGGATGGTCGGAACTGGACGCCGAAACGATGCTTGCGGCCGTGCGCGGCACGCTGGCAGCGCTGCTCGACGGCCACGATCGTCGTGCGCTGAGGGCGATGGGGATCACCGGCGTAATGGTCGGTGCCTGCCTGCTCGACACCTCCGGCCGGGTCTTGCGGCCGCCGATCCTGTGGAACGACGCCCGGGCGCAATCGCTGGTGGACGGTCTTGTCGCCGATAAGCCTGATCTGTTTTCCGACATTTTTTCCGGTTCCGGCTCGCAGATGCAACTGGGCTGCATCCTGCCGGTGCTGGCCTGGCTAAAGGCGCACGAGCCGCACCACATCGATGCCGCCCGCCATGTGCTGTGCATCAAGGACTATGTGCGCTATTGGCTGACCGGCACGATCGCGACGGACGAATCCGAGGCGGCCATGGCGCCCGGCTCGGCCAGCGCCCGCGATTTCGACGCAAAGCAGGCCGAGAGGCTTGGCGTCGCCGATCTCGTACCTCTGTTGCCAAAGGTCGAACGGGGCGAAACGCTGGCCGGCCAGGTGACGGCGCAAGCGGCCGCAGCAACGGGCCTGCCGGAGGGCTTGCCGGTCGCGATCGGCACCGGTGATGTCAGCGCATCGGTCCTCGGCATCGGCTGTCATGCGCCGGGCCAGGCGGCGACCGTGCTGGGCACGACCTGCCTCAACGGCGTGCTCTTCGATGAGCCGGTCTTTGAGCCTGAGGCAGGTCTACTGTTCATCGTCCCCGGCGACTTGTGGATGCGCACGATGGTCAATGTCGCCGGCACGACGACCCTCGATTGGGCGCTTCAGGCGCTCTGCCCCGATATCGCCGCGGGCGCTGATCCATATGTCGGCCTGGGCGCCTTGGCCGAAACCGCGCCCTCCCACAGCCAGGGCGTCGTCTTCCTGCCGTACCTGTCGGCCAGCGGGGTTATCGCGCCCAGGGTCGAACCGCGCGCTCGGGCCGGCTTTTTCGGCCTTGCCCCGCATCACGACCGGGCGATCCTCGTCCGCGCCGTGTATGAGGGCCTCGCCCATGCGGTTCGCCATTGCTTTGCGGATATCGGTTCGGACCTGTCGGTGATCCGTTTGTCGGGCGGCGGCGCGCGCAGCCCGTTCTGGACACAGATGATCGCCAATGCCGTCGGCGTACCGGTCGAGGTGTCGCGGGGCACGGAATTCGGCGCCAAGGGTGCGGCGCTGTGCGCGGCGACCTCGGTGGGCGATTTCGCATCGGTCCGCGAGGCCAGCCGCGTCGCCTTCGCGCTGCAGCGGCGGCACGAGCCGGACCCGCTCGCCCATGCCGATTTCGAGGACGCCCATCAAGCCTACAGGGTCGCGGTTACCGCCGGGCTGGGCCCGCTTACCGCGCTGACGCGCTGATCACTCTAAGTCGTATCGGCACGCAGCCGACGTATCTGGGCTGCCATTTCCTCGATCACAGCCGTCAGTATGGCTTCACCCTTCTCAGCCGTTGCCGCGGTGGGATCGCCCAGCACCGGGCTGTCGCTGAACTCGGTCCAGCGACGCGGGCGCACCGCGAAATCGGCGGGAAAATCGGGATAGTTGGCAACCGCCGCATCCATGCGCACCGCATCGGGCGCGAGATGAAGCATGTAGGAGGTTTCGATCTCGCAGGCGTGCATATAGGCCGGATGGGCCTGGGGCCGCTGGCGCAGCCGCGCGATCTCAGGCTCCGCACCGGGATAGAAAAACGCGGCCACCGGAAAGCCCTCATCGATAAGCGCGCGCTGCGCCTCGCGCAGATAGGGCGCGTTGCCCAGATGCGCATTCACGACGGCGAGCCCGGCCACGCCCTTTTGTCGAAGCGCGCGACCGATATCGGTCAGCACCGCAACCAGCGTCGCGCCCGAGATGCCGACCGACCCCGGCGCATGTTCCAGCGACCAGACCTGGCCGAACGGCATCAGCGGCAGCCTGAGCACCGGCAAGTCCGGCACGGCGCGCTCAAGACGCTCCGCCAGGCGCAGGGCGAGCATGTTGTCCGTGCCCGCCGGCAGATGCGCGCCATGGCTCTCAACGGCGCCCAGAGGCAACAGCGCCACCGGCCGTCGCGCCAACAGCGCGACCATCTCCGGATCGTAAAGGTTGTCCGCTTCGGCCATCAATCGGGCCAGGCAAAGGCGCGCGCCGGATTGGCGACGAAGAACTTCTCGATCAGCCCGGCACCGTCGAGGCCCGCCTCCCCCGCCTCCTCGACGAAGCGTGGGACCCAAGAGGCGAGAATGTAGCCGAGCCCCAGCCCGCCCTCGCCATAGTTGCGGTACATCGACCGCCGGGCGATATCGCCACCGACCACGATCTGGTCTTCATGACCGGCTTTCACCAGCTTGATGATGCAATCGATCAGCACACTTTCGGGGTGATACTTGACCCGGCTGATCCCGTCGAAACAGACGAACACGCCGGTCTCGGCCGCCTTGCGGTGCACCCACGGATCCGGATTGCGGTCCAGATGGGCGATGGTCAGGCGCGACGGGTCGACATTTTCCGCCTTGACGATATCCAGTTGCTCGAGGATGAGCGTCCCCATCTCCGTGTGCGAATGCAGCGGGCACCCGGTTTCCTTGTGCGCATCCAGCACCGCCCGCATGACCTTGTCCTCATGCGCCGAGATCGCGTTGTAGCCGGTGCCGAACTTGGCGACACCGCCGCGCAGATCGGTGCCGTCCATGCCCTGGGTCAACTCACCAACCACATGATCTCGGATGTCGCCGCGGGTACGCGCCGCGATCCACTCATCATATGTGCAATCCTGGCCCGGCATGCGGGCCGGCCACATAATGCCTTTGTTGAAGCCTGCCGTCGCAATGATGTTGATGCCGCCGCGGGTGGAGATTTCATGCAGCTTGGCGACGTTGCGGCCATAGTCGATCGCGGTCGCGTCATAGACCGCTTCGCCGCCGGCGGCGGTGAACAGCGCGACGTCGGCGAGCGTGGCGTCGACATCGTCGATCAGGAGATCGGTCTCGCCCTTCTCCTGCCAAAGGGCGGGAAGACAGTAGAGATGATCATGTGAATATGTCCGCCCCAACTGGTCGGGCGCGATATCGCCGGTCAGGGTACGGATGAAGGGCATCGAAAGGCTCCATTGAATTGAGGTCGCTTCGAAGACCTAGACCATGGTGCGCCGTCAATCCAGACCCGGCGTTAACCGTTTGACGGCCGAGCGCCGAATGCGGGCGGCCGGTGTTTTGGTGGACGCGCAAGCGGGCGATCCCCAGGCAGACGGCGCGACCAGCGCCCGATCGTCAAGATTGCGCACCAATCGTCCAACGATGATCGACAGATCCGCACGCGCCGTTCGGCAATAATCGCCAGCGGACTCCGCCATCGCGAAGCTGCCCCGGACCGATCATTGAACGGAGCTTTGTAAAGCCGATTGCAAAACTCAGTCCGTTTCGGGACTAAACGCCCCCTAACCCCTTGAAAACCTTGGTAGCGGAGGAGGGACTTGAACCCCCGACACGCGGATTATGATTCCGCTGCTCTAACCAGCTGAGCTACTCCGCCATACCCAGGTGGCGGGGATATAGGGGCAGGCGGGTTGGGCTGTCAAGCGAGCGGCGCTCGGTCGGCCGACAGGGCGTGCGAATTGCGCCGAAGCCACTTGCGGGTCGCTTTGGCCCGGCCATCGCTGGGCGATACCCGTAAGCTGCCGAAGCTGCTAGGATGCCGCCATAAATCAAGCAGACAAGCAACAAACAAGAAGAGGCTTCACCGATGATCAAGAAACTCTATTCCCCCCTCACCCGCCGCCGTTTTCTGACCACTGCCGGGGCCGTCGGCGCCGGGGCCGGCTTCGCGCTCTCGCCCTGGCCGCGCCTGGCCTATGGCGCCGGCAACGTGCATCTGCGCCTGCTGGAGACGACGGACATTCACGTCCATGTCTTCCCCTACGACTATTACCGCGACCGTGAGGACAATCAGGTCGGCCTGGCCAAGATCGCCACCCTGGTCGACGGCATCCGGGCGGAGGCGCCGAACACCATGCTCTTGGACAATGGCGACTTCCTGCAAGGCAACCCGATGGGCGACTACATGGCCTATCAGCGTGGCCTGGCCGAGGGCGACGTGCACCCGATCATTGCGGCGATGAACGAAATGGATTTCGACGTCGCCACGATCGGCAATCACGAGTTCAACTATGGGCTGGAGTTCCTGAACCGGGCCATGGCTGGTGCGGACTTCCCGATCGTGCTGGCCAATGTGCACACCGGCCTGCCGGCCGCGACCATCGCGGCGGACAACTTCTACGTCCCGCCCTACACCATCCTGGATCGCGCCGTGATCGACGGTGACGGCAACGAGCACACGATCCGGGTCGGCGTGATCGGCTTCACTCCTCCCCAGATCATGACCTGGGACCGGCGCCATCTGGAAGGCAATGTGGGTGTGCGCGGCATTGTGGAATCCGCCCGCGCACTCGTACCGCAGATGCGAGAGGAAGGGGCCGACATCATCATCGCGCTGTCCCACTCCGGCATCAGTCTGGAGCCGGACTCACCGGAGCTCGAAAACGCCAGCTATCAGCTCAGCACCGTACCCGGCATCGATGCGATCATGACCGGGCACCATCATCTGGTTTTCCCGGGCCCGGACTACGCCGATCTGGAAGGCATCGATGCCGAGGCCGGCACGCTGAACGGCGTACCCGCCGTCATGGGCGGTTTCTGGGGCAGCCATCTGGGCGTCATCGACCTGATGCTGTCCAACGAGGGCGGCGAATGGCGCGTGCTGGACAGCGTCAACGAGGCACGGCCGATCTACGAGCGTGACGGTCGCGAGGTCATCCCGCTGGTTGAGGCCAGCCCCGCCGTGCTGGCCGCCACCCAGCAGGCGCACGACGAAACGCTGGCTTACGTCCGCGCCTCGGTCGGACAGATCTCCGCCCCGGTGAACAGCTATTTCGCCCTGGTGGCCGACGACCCGTCGGTGCAGATCGTGAGCCAGGCCCAGATGTGGTACATCGACCAGATGATGCAGGGCACGCCCCATGAGGGGCTGGCGATCCTGTCGGCCGCCGCGCCCTTCAAGGCCGGTGGCCGGGGCGGGCCGGAGTATTTCACCGATGTGCCCGCCGGCGATATCGCCATCCGCAATGTCGCCGATCTCTACCTCTATCCCAACACGGTGCGGGCCGTGCGCATCAACGGCGCGAACGTGCGGGAATGGCTGGAACGTTCGGCCGGCATCTTCAACCAGATCGAGGACAGCGATGCCGAACAGGTGCTGATCAACACCGACTTCCCGTCCTACAATTTCGACGTCATCGACGGTGTGACTTACCAGATTGATCTGACCCAGCCCTCGCGCTACGACACCGAGGGCAATCTGATCAATCCGGACGCGCGGCGCATCGTCGACCTGGCCTATGACGGCCAGCCGATCGACGACGACCGGGAGTTCATCGTCGCCACCAACAATTACCGGGCCAGCGGCGGCGGCAACTTCCCCGGCATCGGCGGCGAGGTGATCGTGTTCGAGGGGCCGGACACGAACCGCGACGTGATCGTGCGCTACATCGTCGACCAGGGCACGATCAACCCGTCGGCCGACAACAACTGGTCGTTCCGGCCGATGGCGAACGCGTCGAACGTGATCTTCGTCAGCGGCCCGGCGGCGCAAAACCATCTGCACACCATTCCTCACGCCGATTATGTCGAGGATGACGAGGAAGGCTTTTCGCTGTTCCGGATGGATTTGAGCGGTTCGAACTGAGCCGAGTGTTCCGACGCGGTCGGCTGACCATCGCTGGCCGCGTCAGACCTCCCATACCGGTTCATCGCTGTACCTGGCGGCTCCACGCGTGTAGCAATCGGGCGACGTTTGGCACATGCTAGCGGAGACGCCCCGCCGTGACATCCCTGCTGCGCTACGCCACGGAACAGCGCTTTGACGCGCTGATCTTCGACTGTGACGGCACACTGGCCAACACGTCACCGGTCCACTATCGCGCCTTCAGCGAGGCCTTCGCCGAGCAGGGGCAAGCCATGGACCGCGCCTGGTACTTCGCCCGCATCGGCTTCTCCCGCGACCAGGTGTTCGACCAGTTCGAGCGTGAATTTGGCGCCAAGCTGAACCGCGCAGCCTTGGCCGAGCGGAGCCGGGCGCTGTTCTTCGACTACCTTCATCACGTCGATGCCTTCGATGCGGTCGCGTCCGTCGCCCGACATTTCCAAGGTCGCGTGCCGATGGCCGTGGCTTCGGGCGGGCAACGGCCGATCGTCGAGGCCACCTTGCGCGCGCTGGATCTCCTGCCGCTGTTCGACGCCGTCGTCGCTGTAGAGGATGTGGCGCACAGCAAGCCCGAGCCCGACCTGTTTTTGGAGGCGGCGCACCGGCTTAATACCGCGCCGACCGCGTGCCTCGTGTTCGAGGACAGCGACGAGGGGCTTGAGGCGGCGCGGCGGGCCGGCATGGAAGCCAAGGACGTGCGCGACACCAGGGCCAGCGCGGCATGACCGACGGCCCAGCACAGAAACGCACCTGCCTGGTCGTATCCTGCCATCCGCTGGAGGACAGTCTGTGCCGTCACCTGACCGACCGGGTGGTCGAGCGGCTGGAGCGCAGCGCGCTTGCCGTCGAGCGTCTCGACCTCTACCAGTCCGGCTTTGCCCCGGCTCTCACGGGCGAGGAACGGGCCAACTACTATGTCGAGGGCTATGACTGGCCCGGTGTCGAGCGCGAAGCCACCGCCCTTCAGCGCGCCAATGCCCTGGTGCTGATCTTTCCAACCTGGTGGTTCGGCTATCCAGCGATGCTGAAAGGGTGGTTCGACCGGGTCTGGGGCCCCGGCGTGGCGTTCGACAACCACCCCGAGGGCAGGGCGATCATTCCGCGCCTGACTGGGCTGAAACGCTGCCTGGCGATCACGACGCTGGGATCGCCGAAATGGGTCGACCGGCTGGTCATGCGCCAACCCGTGCGCCACAACCTGAAGACCGCATTGCTGAAGGGCTGCGCGCCCAGCGCGCGGCTCCGAGTCCTTTCGCTTTATTCGATCGAAACCGTAAGCGCGCTTAGGGTCGAGCGCTTCAAACGCAAGATCGACGACGTGCTGGACCGCCACATCGTCGCGCGGTGAACAAGAAGGATTAGGGACGGGGAAGTCCGCGATGCCACGGGAATGGGTGATTCACGATTACTCCGGCTATCAGGGCCTGACGCTGCAAGAGTGCGAGGAACAGGAACCGGGGCCTGGGGAGATCAGGCTTCGGGTCGAGGCCTTTGCCCTCAACTGGGGCGACATGAACCTGATGCGCGACATGTACTCGTTCAGCTTTCATCGCCTGCCGGCCCGGATCGGCATGGAAGCCGCCGGCATCGTCGACGCGATTGGGCCAGAGGTGACCGGCATCGAGCCGGGGCGGCGCGTCTGCACCCTGCCCTATTTCTACTACAACCAGGGTACGAGCGCGGAAACGGCGATCATCGATGCGCGCTACGTGACCGCAGCACCGCCCGGCCTGTCAGCCGTGGAGAGCGCCTCGGTCTGGATGCAATACATGACCGCCTATTTCCCGGTCGTCGAACTGTCGAAGGCCGGGCCGGGCACGTATTTCCTGGCCACCGCCGGCACAGGCACGGCCGGCACGGCGGCCCTCGAAATCGGCCGGATGCGCGGCGCCACGATGATCACCACGACCCGGTTTGAGCGCAACCGGTCATACCTGGAGGCAGTCGGCGCCGATCACGTGATCGTCTCGGGCAGCGGCGACATGGCGCAGCAGTTGCGGGGCATCACCGGAGGCAAGGGCATCGAAGCCGCGTTCGACCCCGTCGGCGCCGGCATGATCCGGCAATACAGCCCGGCCCTGGCGAAGAAAGCGAAGATCTTCTGCTACGGCACGCTGGACGAGACTTTCCCAACCCTGCCGATGGTCGATCTGTTCCAGGCCAATGCCTGGTTCCACCCCTATTCGCTGTTCAACTATGTCGAAGACCCTGAGATGTGCGCCAAGGGCAAGGCGTTCGTCTATGACGCGCTGGCATCGGGCGCGATCGCGCCGCGCATCGACCGGGTCTATCCGATGGAGCAATACCGGGACGCCTGGGACTATCTGAAAGCGCCGCGCACATCCCACGGCAAGGTCGTGATCGAGACCGGGCTTTAAGGGCCGATCCACGGAGCTTTCGGCAAGAGTCTCGTTGGATCGGCCGATCGCGGGTTCCTGGCGCTCATACGTCAGCGATCGTCCAAGCGCCACTCAAAGCGGCGTCTGTCTTTGACCGCGTATTGACTGCTGACACGGCTATGGTAACTTGTACGTAACGTAACTTAGAAATTACCTACCATACCGAGCCCGGTGTCGACTCAGCATCCTCAGCTAAGACGCGATCAAACCCTCGCATTCGATGCCCTTGGAAACCCCCTCAGGCGACGGATCATGGAACTGCTGGCCATCAAACCCCTAAGCGTGACGGAGTTGGCCGAGCAATTGCCGGTGAGCCGACCTGCCGTTTCCAAACATCTTCAGCTGCTGAACCGCGCCGGTCTGGTGACGCACAGGCCCCATGGCGCGAGCAATCTCTACAGTTTGGAGGCAACGGGGTTTGAGAACGCGCGGGACTGGCTCGACGGTTTCTGGAGCGAGGCGCTGGGGCGGTTCCGACTGGTCGCCGAAAACACGCAGCCGGCAAAAGACCATGAATGACCCGTTGCGGAAATCCATCCGTGTTCGCTGTGCCGTTGCCCACGCGTTCCACGTTTTCACCCGGCAGGTCGATCTATGGTGGCCGCCCGGCCATCGGCGCTTCGATGATTCCCGTATTCTGCTGGACCCCGTCGCTGGCGGCCGATTTTGGGAGCGCGCCTCAAATGGCGACGAGTTCGAACTGGGTGAGGTCGTGACCTGCGATCCGCCGAAGACCATCACCTATACCTGGAACCCCGGTAAGGGAGCCGGCCCCACATTGGTCAGCGTCAACTTTGCCGCCGACCGGACGGGAACGCTCGTCGAAGTCACCCATTCAGAAGGCGACAGCGCGCTGGCCGATCTTTGGAAAGAGCGCGTCGCCTTGTTTGAACGCGGCTGGAACCTTGTGTTGCCGGCCTTCGCGGCGTTCGCCGACGGTGCAAACGCACCCTAGCGACGGGGTCTGTATCCCCACAAACCGCTCAAGGCTGCCCGATGCGGCCCTCTGACATTGGCAGGAGTACGTGATGGAAATGAACTTCGATGGCCTGAACTGGTTTGCGATCATCGTCTGCGTGATCGTCGGGCAAGCGTTTCTCACCCACTGGTTCCTCGTCTTGTTCGGGGAGCCTTGGGCAAAGGCCTACGGCGCAACCGACAAGAAGGCCCATGCCAAAGAGGTTCCCGGATACACTTATGCGATCGGGCTGGTCTGCATGATCGTGCTCACGATCGGCCTCGCCGGGCTGCAGCGCGGGTTGGCTGTCGCATCGCTTGGCGACGGGCTGGAACTTGGCCTGTTTGTGGCCATCAGCTTTTGCATAGCGACGGCCCTGCCAGGCTACGCGTTTCTGCGCCGATGGAGCGCCTTTTTCCTGGCCATCGGGGCGCAGGCGGTTTTGATCCTGATCTTGTCGGCCATCTTGTCGGTATGGCGGTGATCGCCGAACACCGTCAGATACGATAGGCGCAACCCTACTCGGAGAACATGCCCGCCAGTGCCAAGGCGACCTGGAAATCGCCGGCGACCTTGATCTGGCCGTTCATGAACGCCGCACCGCCGTCCACGCTACCGTCCAACAGGCCGGCGAGCGTTTCGGCGGACAGCGTGATCGTGCACGCTGCGAGTGTCTCGCGATTGTCGACCACGCTGTCGGCGCCGGTCCCGTCCACGAAGACGCGGCCGGTGTCGCCCAGATCGAGGGTCAGGGTATGGCCCAGGGGCGATTGCTGGCCGACCAAAGTGCGCACACGGTCGGTCAGCGCGGTGAGGCTGGTTGCATCGGTCATGTCGTCAGGCTGCCAAGGCTTCGGTCAGATGGGCACTGGCGATCCAGCCGCCGCCCAGCACACGGTCGCCACGATAGAACACCGCCGCCTGCCCCGGCGCCACGCCATCCTGGGGCGTGTCGAGCAGGACTTCGGCGCTGCCGTCACCGAGGCCACGCACGGCGGCCGGCACGGCCGGCTGGGCTGAACGCAGTTTCACCTCGACCCGCTCGCCCCGCTTGCCGAGCGGCGCGTCGCCCAGCCAGTTGACCTCGCGCACGACCACCCGGTCGCGGCCAAGGGCCGATTTCGGCCCCACGATCACGCGACGCCGTTCGGCATCCAGGCCGACCACGTAAAGCGGTTCGCCGCCAGACACCTGATGGCCGAGTTGGAGGCCACGCCGCTGGCCGATGGTGTAGCGGATGATACCGTCATGCCGGCCGAGCACCCTGCCCGCCCGGTCGACGATCTCGCCCGGCTCCACCGCGCCCGGCCGCAGCCGTTCGACGACGCTGGCATAGCGCCCGTCGGGCACGAAGCAGATGTCCTGGCTGTCCGGCTTTTCCGCGATCGACAGGCCCAGCCGCTCGCCATGCGCCCGTGTCTCGGCCTTGTCGAGGCCGCCGAGCGGAAAGCGCAGGAAATCGAGCTGTTCCGGCGTCGTGGCGAACAGGAAATAGCTCTGGTCCTTGCTCGCGTCAGCGGCGCGCAGCATCGCGGGACCCTTCGGACCGTCGACGCGCCGGACATAATGGCCGGTCGCCAGACAGTCGGCACCAAGATCACGCGCGGTCGCCAGCAGATCGCGGAACTTGACCCGCTGATTGCAGCGCACGCAGGGGATCGGCGTCTCGCCGCGCAGATAGCTGTCGGCGAAATCGTCCATCACGGCGTCGGAAAAGCGGCTCTCATAGTCCAGCACGTAGTGCGGAAAGCCGATCTGGTCGGCCACCTGGCGCGCGTCGTAAATGTCCTGCCCGGCGCAGCAGGCGCCCTTGCGCTGCACCGCCAGCCCGTGATCGTAAAGCTGCAGCGTGATGCCGACGGTGTCGTAGCCCTGTTCGGCCAACAGGGCAGCCGTCACCGAGCTGTCGACGCCGCCGGACATGGCGACGACGACGCGCGTGTCGCGCGGCTGCTTATCGAAACCAAGGCTGTTCATGGCGCGGAATATAGGAAGGGCGGACGAGGAACGCCAGCGGCATCCGGCGCAACGGGCCGGCAGCCGTTGCGTGGTCGGACCGAACCTTCCGCAATGGGCTCGGTCCACATCGGCCATCAATTTCTCCAAGAGAAATGGACGTTGAGTTAACGTCAGGCCGGTACAACACGGTAGCGTTGCCGGAACTGGGGGAGGGAGCAGCCATGGACATGTTCAAGCTGACCAGTTGGAACATTGAGCACGCCGACAAGCTGATCGACCGACTGGCCGACACCGATCCTGGCCGAAAACGCAAAGCGGAGCGCCGGTTCGAGGCAATCCGCGACGAAATAGCGGCGCTCGATGCAGACATCTTGTTTGTCGGCGAAGGCCCGAACGGTGAGGAGCGGGCGCGGCCGTTCTTCGAAGAGGCCGCCCCTGGCTATGATCTTGTGATGCGGGGAACCGACGACCGCCGTGAGTACGGCATGGCCGGCACGGACCAAACGACCGGCCGGCAGTGGCTGTGGTTCCTGATCAAGCGGGATCGAGGCATCAACGCATCGCTGCTGCATCTCGATATCTGGCAACATCACACCGAACAGAATTCCAACGGCGCGCACAAGAACGGCCGATGGGACGTGTCATTCCCCAAGCTGGCCGGGGACCATCTCGAATTCGAGATCGACAGGAACCACCGCCATTGGCGTCACCCCCAGGTTCTGCAGGTCGAGATCGGCGGCGCGCCGATGGAAATCGTCGGCTGTCACCTCAAGAGCAAGTACACCCGGGTGAGGCCCCATGGCGACGCGTCCGACCCGTCATTCTTCGAGAACAACCAGGGACTGGTGGCAGATGTCATAAAGGCACGGGTGAAGATCAGCACCGAGTGTGCCGACGTCCGCCACTATATCGATCAACGGTTCGAGGAGGACGCCAACGCGGCGATTATCGTTGTGGGCGATCTCAATGACGGGCCGGGCAAGGAAGTGATCGAGCGTCGGTTCCTGTACCACGACCTGATCAGCACGCTTCAGGGCGAAGTCTTCTTCGCACGACGCTTTTTGAACCACGCCCTGTTCGATCTGGAGGAATCGGAGCGGTGGACGGTCTTTTTCAAGGATCGGATCGATCCAGGCCGAAACCCCAGGATCCTGTTGGACCATATTCTGTTCAGCCAGAGCCTCACCGGTCGAGACGGCGACACAAAGGCGGCCTATCGGGCGCGTTCGGGCGGCGGCTATGTCGAGCACGACGTCCATCACGCGATCACCGGGCCACGCCCTCGCTATGCGATGACCAGCGACCACAAGCCCGTCTCGATGTTCTTCGATCGCCGGCAACCGGGAAGCTTATAGATCCGGCCTGTTTGCAGACCTGGCTTTCCAAGACGGATATTGGGGCGTATTTCGCGGCGCCCGGGCGTACCGGCAACCGCCTGAAGCCTGGCCCGTCTACGGTGCCGCCGGCTCGGCTTCCTGCTGTTGCACACGAAAGCTCTCGCCACAGCCGCAGCGATCGACCTCGTTCGGGTTGTTGAAGACGAAACGGGCGCCGAGGTCTTCCTCGACATAGTCCATTTCCGTGCCGATCAGGAACATGGAGGCCGAGGGTTCGATCAGGATGGCGACGCCCTTGGTTTCGACCTTGTCCTCGAAGCGCTTCTGCTCGTCGGCATACTCCAGGAAGTAAGACAGGCCCGAACAGCCGCGCGAGCGCACGCCCACCCGCAGCCCGATGATCGGCTTGTCCGACTTGTCCATCAGTTCGCGCAGCCGTGCCGCGGCCCGGTCGGTGATGGTCACCGGTGGCGGCAAAGCCGGTCTCGCCGGGGCGGCCAAAGTCTCAGCACCCATCTCTTCTCTCTCCCGCGCGCCGCCTGGCGCGCTCTTCCGTCGATCCAACGACCGCCGCTATTGGCGATCAATGGCTTCGTGATGCCGGATGACCTCCTTGACCACGAAGTTTAAGAACTTCTCGGCGAAGTCCGGATCCAGCTGAGCCTCCTCGGCGAGGCGGCGAAGGCGGGCTATTTGGCGTTGTTCGCGTGCCGGATCCGCCGGGGGCAGGTCGTATTGGGCCTTCAGCTCACCGACCCTTTGCGTGCAACGAAACCGCTCCGCCAACATGTGAATCAGAGCCGCATCGATGTTGTCGATGCTGCCACGCAACGACGCCAGTGCCTCGACATAGTCGCCCGGCGCTTGCTGGCCGCTGTCGACTGCCTCGCGACCGTTGCCGACAATCTCTTGTGTACCCTCAGTAATCGGCCTGCCCCTTCCTACCAAATCCACCGCATCGCGCACCTTACCATATCTGGCCGGCCAGCGAAGCGCGCAAGGCCGCATGCGTGTCAGAAGCCGAGTACCAGCCTTGCATCCTCGCTGGCCATGTCCAGGTTCCAAGCCGGATCCCAGGTGAGCTCGACCTCGACCTTGCCAACGCCCGGCACCAGGCCCGCGCCGGTCTCAACCATGCGCGGCAAGCTTCCCGCCACGGGACAGTTCGGCGCGGTCAAGGTCATCAGGATATGAACGGCGCCGCCCTCGCCCACATCGATGCGGTAGATCAGGCCCAGTTCGTGGATGTTGATCGGAATTTCCGGGTCGTAGATCTGGCTGAGATTGTCGACCAGCTTTTGCCGGATGACCGCCGGATCGGTGTCCGGCGTGCCCGAGGCCACGCGCTTGTCGTGGATCCACTCCGGCTCCACCACCTCCAGATCGGGCATGAAGCTGGCCAGGCTGTAGCCCGGCGGCGGCGCCCGATTGACGGGTTCGTCGGCGGCACTGTTCGGTGTGTCCAAATCCTTGTCCTCCGTCACCGCGCCCTCACGCGAAGATCCGTTTGACCTGTTCCAGCGCCTCGGCCAGCCGGTCGGCCTCGGCCCGGCTGTTGTAAAGGCCAAAGCTGGCCCGCGCCGTCGCCGGCAAGTCATAGCGCTGCATCAGCGGTTGGGCGCAATGGTGGCCGGCGCGCACGGCGACACCGTAGCGGTCGACCAGCGTGCCGATGTCATGGGGGTGAATGCCGTCCAGGGTGAATGACAGGATCGATGCCTTGCGCTCGGCCTTGCCGACGATCGTCACCCCCTCGACAGCCTCCAGCCGTTCGGTCGCGTAGGCCAGGAGATCGGCCTCATGGGCCGCAATGCGCTCAAAGCCGACGCCGTTCAGATAGTCGATCGCGGCACCCAGCCCGATCGCCTGCACGATCGGCGGCGTGCCCGCCTCGAACTTGGTCGGCAAGTCAGCAAAGCTGGTGCCCTCGAAGCTGACCGTGCGGATCATCTCGCCGCCCGATTGATAGGGCGGCATGGCATCCAGCAGCGCCTCGCGGCCGTACAGCACACCGACGCCCGACGGGCCATAGACCTTGTGCGAAGAGAAGACCATGAAGTCGCAGCCCAGCGCCTGGACGTCGACCAGGCCGTGCACGATCGCCTGGGTGCCATCAACCAAGGTGGCGATGCCGCGCTCGCGGGCGGCCCGCACGATCGCGTCGATCGGCGTGATGGTGCCAACGGCGTTGGAGACGGCGGTGACCGCCACCAGCTTCGTGCGCTCGGTCAAGAGGTCGACATAGTCGTCGAACAGGAAATTCGCGTCCTCGTCGACAGGGGCAATCTTCAGGACCAGCCCCTTGGCCTGCGCCAGCAACTGCCAGGGCACGATGTTGGAATGGTGTTCCAGCGTCGAAATGACGATCTCGTCGCCTTCTTGCAACGCCATAGCGCCATAGCTGGCGGCAACGAGATTGATGCCCTCGGTCGCGCCGCGCGTGAAGATGATCTCCTTGGTCGAGGCGGCATTGATATGCGCGCGGATGGTTTCGCGCGCACCCTCATACAGTTCGGTCGACCGGGTGCTGAGATAATGCAGCCCGCGATGGACATTGGCGTAGTCCTCGCGATAGTGCCGGTCCACCGCCTCGATCACCGACCGAGGCTTTTGCGCCGATGCGGCGTTGTCGAGATAGACCAGCGGCTTGTCATAGACCGTGCGCGCCAGGATCGGAAAGTCCTGGCGGATGGCGGTCAGATCATAATCGTTGACCGCGCTGACATGCAGCATGGCGGTCGCGGCCGCGCCGTCATTGGCGCGTGCCGTCTGGCTCACGGCGGTCATGCCGCATCCTTTCGAGAGAATTCCTCCGTCATCCAGGTATCGACCATAGCGCCGAAACGGTCACGAACGCCATCGTCGCTGATTTCGGCCAGGGCCTCGGCCAGGAAGGCCTGGACCAGCAGCCGTCGTGCGGCGGTCTCGGGCACCCCGCGCGAGCGCAGGTAGAACAGGGCATCGCCGTCGATTTCGCCGGCCGTCGCGCCGTGGCTGCATTTGACGTCGTCGGCGTAGATCTCAAGCTCCGGCTTGGCGTCGATCTCCGCCCCCCGGGACAACAGCAGCGATTTGTTGAGCTGATGGCCGTCGGTCTTCTGCGCCAGACGGTCGACCTTGATCTTGCCTTGGAAGACGCCCCGCGCCCGGTCGTCCAGAACGCCCTTGAACACCTGCCGGCTGAGGCAGTGCGGCGCGTCGTGCTGGACCAGGATGGTGTTGTCACGATGCTGGCGATCCCGGCCCAGATAGGCGCCGCCGACATGCGCCTCTGCCGTCGGCCCGGCCAGGGTGACCACGCTCTCGTGACGGGTGAGCTGGCCGCCGATCGCCAGCACGAAGCTTTCAAAGCGGGCATCGCGCGCGACATGGGCGTGCACGCGCTGGACCTCCAGCCCCTGCGGTGCGCCGTCGGCGCTGCGGTAGTGCCGCAGCGATGCGCCCTCGCCCAGCGTGACTTCGGTCACGGCGTTCACAAAACTGGCCGCGCCGTCGCCGCCGATATGGTCCTCGATGATCGTCGCGCTCGCGGTTGCGCCCAGCCTGATCACATGGCGGGGATGAACGGCGAAAGCGTCTTTTCCTGGCTGTGTGACATGGATGATGCGGATCGGTCCCGGCACAGCGACGCCCGCCGGCACGTCCAGCAGGAAGCCGTCCTCCATCCAGGCGGCGTTCAGGCCGATCAGCGTATCCTCTGTCTCGCCGACCACCGTGCCGAGCAAACCAACCAGATCGGTCGCGTCCGGCTTGGCCAGCGCATTGGCGAGGCCAGACACCGTGACCCCGTGCGGCAAGCGCGGCAGCGCTGACAGGTCGGCCACCAAGCGACCGTTCAGGAAGACCAGCCTGGCGGCATCATCAACAGACCCCAACGCCGCGATCTGGCCGGCCACATCGCCATCGACGAGACCCGTCGGCGCGGGGCCAAAGGCGTGGCGCGACAGAAAGCGGCGGAGATCGGTGAACTTCCAGGCCTCGACGCGACGCCCGGGAACCCCGTGTGCCTGAAAAGCGGCCATGCCGCGCTGGCGGGCATCGGTCAAGGCCCGGCCGGGCAGGCCCGACAGGGCGGTGTCAAAGCCCTCGGCGAAACTGGCCAGGCTCACATCGTCAGCCATCACGCGGCCTCTCTGATCAGATCCTGATAGCCCTTGGCCTCAAGCTCGACAGCCAGTTCCTTGCCGCCGGAGCGGACAATGCGGCCATCGGCCAGAATGTGTACATGGTCGGGCACGATGTAGGACAGCAGACGCTGATAGTGGGTTATCACCAGCGCCGAACGGTCCGGCGCGCGCAAGGCATTGACGCCCTCGGCAACCACCTTCAAGGCGTCGATGTCGAGGCCGCTGTCCGTCTCGTCGAGCACGGCCAGCGCCGGCTCCAGCAGCGCCATCTGCAGGATTTCGTTGCGCTTTTTCTCGCCGCCGGAAAAGCCGACATTGACCGGCCGTTTCAGCATCTCGTCGCGAATGCCCAGCGCCTTGGTTTTTTCGCGGACCAGCTTCAGAAAGGCCATGCCGTCCAGTTCCGGCTCACCATGCGCCTTGCGATGGGCGTTGTAGGCTGTGCGCAGGAAGGTGTTGGTGCCGACACCCGGGATTTCCAGCGGATACTGGAAGGCCAGGAACAGGCCGGCATGGCTGCGCTCCTCCGGCTCCATCTCCAGCACATCCTCGCCGCGGAAGTGCACCGAGCCCTCGGTGACGTCGTAGCCTTCACGGCCGGCGATGACGTAGCTGAGCGTCGACTTGCCCGAGCCGTTGGGCCCCATGACCGCGTGCACCTCGCCGGCGCCGATCGTCAGGGACAGCCCCCGCAGGATCTCGCGGCCGTCAACGGTGACGTGCAGATTGTCAATTTCCAACAAAGGTGCGGTCATCAGGACCCCTTGAGCTTCAAAGTTTCAAAAATCTCAATCGTCGGCCGCCGTGCGGCGGCGGACCAACAGGACAAACAGGAATGTCGCGAGCCCCATCACGGCGAGGATCGCGATCAGCGGCGTGGCAAACGCCATCGGTTCCAGCGCATTCGGCTTCGGCATGGCCACCGCCGCGGCCAGAAGGGCGGCGAGATAGGCAATAACCGTCGCCCAGCCCTGCCAGCTGACCGGCCGGATGCCGCGCCCGGAAGGCCGGCGCGCGAACCAGATCGCGCGCCCCGCGATATCGGGCCGGGCAGGCATCAGCCGACGCTGCCCTCCAGGCTGATGGCGACCAGCTTCTGGGCCTCCACGGCGAATTCCATCGGCAGAACCTGCAGCACTTCCTTGCAGAAGCCGTTGACGATCAGGCCCAGCGCCTCTTCCTCGCCGATGCCGCGCTGGCGGCAGTAGAAGAGCTGGTCCTCGCTGACCTTGGAGGTGGTCGCCTCGTGCTCCACCTGGGCGGTCGGGTTCTTCATTTCGATGTAGGGCACCGTATGGGCGCCGCAGCGATCGCCGACCAGCAGGCTGTCGCACTGGGTGTAGTTGCGGGCGTTTTCCGCCTTGCCCTGGATGCGCACGAGGCCGCGATAGGTGTTGTCGGACAGGCCCGCCGAAATGCCCTTGGAGATGATCCGGCTGGTGGTATTGCGCCCGAGATGGATCATCTTGGTGCCGGTATCGGCCTGCTGATGATTGTTGGTGATGGCGACGGAGTAGAACTCGCCCACCGAATGGTCGCCCTGCAGGATGCAGCTCGGATACTTCCACGTGATCGCCGAGCCGGTTTCGACCTGGGTCCAGCTCACCTTGGAGCGGTCGCCTCGGCATGCCGCCCGCTTGGTGACGAAGTTGTAGATGCCGCCCTTGCCGTCCTCGTCCCCCGGATACCAGTTCTGCACGGTGGAGTATTTGATCTCCGCATCGTCATGGGCGACCAGCTCGACCACCGCGGCGTGCAGCTGGTTCTCGTCCCTCTGGGGCGCGGTGCAGCCTTCCAGGTACGAGACGTAGGAGCCCTTGTCGGCGATGATCAGGGTGCGTTCGAACTGGCCGGTGTTTTGGGCGTTGATGCGGAAATAGGTCGACAGCTCCATTGGGCAGCGAACGCCGGGCGGCACATAGACGAACGAGCCGTCGGTGAACACGGCGGAATTCAACGCCGCAAAATAATTGTCACCGACCGGCACGACGGAACTGAGATATTTGCGCACCAGATCCGGATGGTTGCGGATGGCCTCGGAGATCGGACAGAAGATCACCCCGGCCTCGGCCAGCTTTTCCTTGAACGTCGTGGCGACCGAGACGCTGTCGAACACCGCGTCGACCGCGACCACGCCGGCCAGGATCTTCTGTTCGTCCAGAGGGATGCCCAGCTTGTTGTAGGTCGCCAGCAGCTCCGGATCGACCTCGTCGAGGCTGTTCAATTGCGGCTTCTTTTTCGGCGCGGCGTAGTAGTAGGCGTCCTGATAGTCGATCGGCGGGAACTTCAGCTTGGCCCAGTCCGGTGACTTCATGGTCTGCCAAACGCGGAAGGCTTCGAGGCGCCATTCCAGCATCCACTCCGGCTCTTCCTTCTTGGCCGAAATGAAGCGGATGATGTCTTCCGACAGCCCCTTCGGCGCGGTTTCCTGCTCAATATCCGTGACGAAGCCGTATTTGTAACGATCGGTCGTGACCTGTTCGACCTGCCGGATCGTCTCGGTTACCGCTGCCATCGTGTTCTCCAACCCTTCGGGATCTATAACAGACTATTTAAGTCAGGTATTCCAAACAGGCAAGAGCCTAATTTGTCGCGATTCTGTCGCATCTGACTCTCAAAGCCCTACTAGTTTACTGGGTATTCACATCATCATGTTGTTGGTGCCGCTGGGAAGCTGGACGGTGAGGCCGTTCAGCTCGTCCGACATGATGATCTGACAGCCCAAGCGCGACGTCTTGGCCAGGCCGAACGCCAGGTCCAGCATGTCCTCCTCATCCTCCTCGATCGGCTTCAGCTTGCCGAACCACGACTTGTCGACGATGACGTGACAGGTGGAGCAAGCGAGCGAGCCTTCGCAGGCCCCTTCCAGGTCGATGTCATGCAAGTGCGCAATCTCCATTACGGAGAGACCGTTGGGGGCGTCGACCTCGCGCCTCGTTCCATCGGGTTCGATAAAAACCATCATCGGCATGGATCTGCTTCTGTTCCTCGTTCGTGTTGTTGGGCCGCAAGGCGGCCATTCCTTCGCAACATGCTGACGGAAATCAGCGCTGTTTCCCGTTCTTGTTCATTCGCCTATGCCACCGCCCTTCGCCCCTGTTGACCCCTGACCGCGATCTGACCCCACACGGCCACAAACCGATCGATGTCCGCTGCCATCGTGTCAGGGCAGAGGCTGACTCGAATGGCGCATCGCGCCAGCGCATCGAAGACGCCCATGGCGGCGAGAACATGGCTGGATCCGACCTTGCCGGACGAGCAGGCGGAACCCGCGCTGACCGCGATGCCGGCAAGATCGAAGGCCATCACCTGGGTTTCGGCATCGACACCGGGCATGGCAACGCATGTCGTGTTGCCCACACGGTCCGCGTGGACGCCGAAGACCACCGCACCGGCGTCCGCTGCGACCAGCTGGGTCTCCAGCCGGCTTCGAAGGTTCGTCGCCCGGGACCAGGTGTCGACGTTGGCGGCCTCGACAGCGGCCCCAAAGCCGGCGATCGCCGCGACATTCTCCGTGCCCGCGCGGCGACGGCGTTCCTGCCCGCCGCCCCTCAGGAGAGGCTTGAGCGGCAGGCCGTCGCGCACGACCAGGGCACCGGCACCCTTCGGCCCGCCGATCTTATGGCTGGAGATCGTCAGGAGATCGACCCCAAGAGCATCGGGCGAAAACGCCAAACGGCCCAGCGCCTGTACGGCGTCGCAATGGATCAGCGCGCCATGGTCACGGGCCAGCACCGCGGCCTCTTGAACAGGTTGAACGACACCGGTCTCGTTGTTCGCGAGCTGCAACGAGACCAGCGTCGGCGCATCGGCTTCGGCCAACGCACGTTCAAGGCCGGCGAGGTCTGCGACACCGTCGCCGTCGACCGGCAAGGTCTCGACCGCATCGGCGGCCAGCACGCTGTCATGTTCGATGGCACTAACCAGGCGCCTGCTCACGTCAACGCCACTGAGCGCCGCCGCGTTCGCCTCGGTCGCGCCGGAGGTGAAGACCACGCGCTGCGGATCGACCGCCAGACGCACGGCAAGCTGCCGGCGGGCATGCTCCACCAGGCGCCGCGCATCGCGGCCATGGCCGTGAACCGACGACGGGTTGCCGACCACGCCCAACGCGGCCACCACCGCATCGCGCGCAGCCGGTAGCAGTGGCGCTGAGGCGTTGTAGTCGAGATAAGTAGACGCCGACACGGAAACCCCCTTGAGAACCGTCTAAACGGCTATTCGGCCGCTACGGTTCCGGGCGCGATGGCGGGCCGCGGCCGGCGACGTTCTTCGACTTGAAGACCGGCGAACACGCGGCTGGTGCCGAGGACACGGCGCTGAATGACATCTTCGAGGCTGACGGAGCTGAGATAGAGGTGGATCTGGTTGCCCAGCTCCTCCCACAAATCATGGGTCATGCAGCGGCTCTTGTCGCTGCGGCAGCCAGCGCCCGAGCCGGACGGACACCGGGTCGCCCGGATGGGCTCGTCCACGGCGACGATGACGTCGGAAATGCGGGTGTCGTCGGTTCCCCGGGTCAACAGATATCCGCCGCCGGGGCCGCGCACGCTTTTGACCAGGCCGGATCGGCGCAGCTTGGCGAAAAGCTGCTCCAGGTAGGACAGCGAGATTTCCTGCCGCGCGGCGATGTCGGCCAGTGCCACCGGCCGTCCTTGCGCATGCTGCGCCATGTCGACCATCGCCATGACCGCGTACCGACCCTTCGTGCTCAGCTTCATAAACTCATCTCCCCCTACCCGCGACCTTCGGGCCGATCGTCAGCACCGGCCTTCGCGGCGCTGTTCTCCAGCACACTCGTCATCACGGCCATCAAGCGGCCCGTCGGGCGCCGCGTCCCTGTGATGGGCCAATTCGTCCTCCAGCTGGACGATCCGCTGGCGCAGCGTGGCCAGTTCCGCATTCAGCCCGTGGACCGCGCGCGCTACCGGATCGGGCAGATCGTCCGTCGGCGTGCCGTAGGCGACGAATTCGGGCTTGGGTTGTTTCGGCATGCCGGCCGGCCGCGCCGGCACGCCTACAACGGTGACGCATTCCGGCACATCCTTAAGCACCACGGCGTTCGATCCGACCCGCGCATCCTTGCCGATCGTATGCGGGCCCAGGATCTTGGCGCCGGCGCCGACAATGACGCCGTCCAGCAAGGTCGGATGGCGCTTGCCGCCGTCCGACGACGTGCCGCCCAAGGTCACGCCTTGATAGAGCGTGACGTCGTCGCCGATTTCCGTCGTCTCGCCGATGACGACCCCGGTGCCGTGATCGACGAAGAAGCGCCGGCCGATCGTGGCGCCGGGATGGATTTCGATGCCTGTCAGGATGCGACCGAGATAGGACAGCCACAGCGCGAACCCGCGCATGTTCCAGTTCACAAACCGATGGGACAGGCGATAAAACATCACGGCGTGCAGGCCGGGATAGGTGAAGAACACCGTGATCCGGGAACGTGCAGCCGGGTCGCGCGCCATGATGGTGTCAATGTCTTCGCGAAGGCGCTTGAACATATGGGCTATCCCTATGATATACCACGCGACCTGCGCGGCCCGGTCTTGTCCTTCAAGTCACGCGTGCCGGTGCCGGACCAACCCGCTGTGCGCTCTCGACGGTCCGGATCTCCGGTACTAGCGACAATCGGAATATAATTATCCGGGTAGTGCGGTCAAGTATTCTGGCTGGCCGGGCGTTTTTCCTTAGAAATTGCCCCTTCGGCCAGATGAGGTTTATGCCGAATGCCGACGGGGCCGCGCCTAGCCAGCCTCGACAGCGGCAACCCGGAGGGAACACACGCCGATGCCCGAAGTCATTTTCAATGGCCCCGACGGCCGTCTTGAAGGCCGCTATCAGCACGGCAAGAAGCCGGGCGCCCCCGTCGCCCTGTTGCTGCATCCCCATCCGGAACATGGCGGCACGATGAACAACAAGATCGTCTATGTCCTGTTCCAGGCCTTCGCCCGCCGCGGCTTTTCGACCATGCGGTTTAACTTCCGCGGCGTCGGCCGCAGCCAGGGCGCGTTCGATCGGGGCGAAGGGGAACTGTCCGATGCGGCGTCGGCGCTGGACTGGCTGCAGACCTATAACCCGAATGCCGCAGGCTGCTGGGTCGGTGGCTTCAGCTTCGGTGCCTGGATCGGCATGCAGTTGCTGATGCGCCGGCCGGAGATCGACGGCTTTCTGTCGATTGCCCCGCCGGCCAACATGTTCGACTTCAGTTTTCTGGCGCCGTGCCCGTCGTCCGGGCTGATCGTCAACGGCGCCAATGATGACATCGTCACGCCGGAATCGGTCGAAAAGCTGGTCGCCAAACTGTCGCTGCAGAAGGACATCGTGATCGATCACCGGGTCATTGAGTCCGCCAACCACTTCTTTCACGGCAAGATCGACACCCTGGTCGACACCATCGACAGCTATTTGGACGAGGCCCTGGAACCGAACAAAGCCGTAGCCGAATAGGGCTGCTGCCCGCCTCCTCTTCTTCGACTGGTCCAAATCGCGATGTCACGCTTCAAATCCGACCTTCTCAACGTTCTTCAAGAACGGCAGTTCATCCACCAGATCACCGACCCCGAGGCCCTGGACGCCAAGGCGGCCGAGGGCTCCGTCGTCGGCTATATCGGCTTCGACGCCACGGCCGACAGTTTGCATATCGGCAGTCTGGTGCAGATCATGATGCTGCGCTGGATGCAGCAATTGGGCCATCGGCCGATCGCGCTGATGGGCGGCGGCACGACAAAGATCGGCGACCCGTCCGGCAAGGACGCCTCGCGCCAATTGCTGACGGCGGAGCGGATCGACGCCAACATCGCCGGCATCAAGGCGAACTTCGCCAGCTTCCTGACCTTCGGCGACGGGCCGACGGACGCCATTCTCGCCAATAACGCAGATTGGCTCGACGGTCTGGGCTACATCCCGTTTCTGCGGGATGTGGGCCTGCATTTCACGATCAACCGCATGCTGACCTTCGACTCGGTCAAGCTGCGGCTCGATCGCGAGCAGCCGCTGACCTTCCTGGAGTTCAACTACATGATCCTCCAGGCCTACGACTTTCTGGAGCTGCATCGGCGCTATGGCTGCAGCCTGCAACTGGGCGGGTCGGACCAGTGGGGCAACATCGTGAACGGGATGGAGCTTGGCCGCCGCATCGACGGCGCGGACCTGTTCGGGCTAACCACGCCGCTGATCACCACCGCGTCGGGCGCGAAGATGGGCAAGACGGCCGAGGGCGCCGTCTGGCTGGGCGCCGACCGGCTCAGCCCCTACGACTACTGGCAGTTCTGGCGCAATACCGAGGATGCGGATGTCGGCCGTTTCTTGCGCCTGTTCACCGACCTGCCGATCACCGAGGTTGCGCGGCTGGAGGCGCTGGGCGGTGCCGAGATCAACGAGGCCAAGAAGATCTTGGCGACCGAAGCGACCCGTCTTTGCCATGGCGAGAAGGCCGCCTCGGAGGCCGCCGAGACCGCGCGCCGCACCTTTGAAGAGGGCGAAAGCGCGGCCGGGCTGCCGCAGGTTGAGGTCGCACGCGGCGAACTGGAAGACGGTATCCCGGCCTTCAGGCTATTCGTCATGGCCGGCCTCGCCGCCTCAAACGGCGAGGCGCGACGGCTGATCGCCGGCGGCGGCGGTCGGGTCAACGACGCCAAGCTCGCAGACGCCGAGCAGCCGGTCGACATCAACTCGTTGGCGGACGACGGCACGATCAAGCTGTCGGCCGGCAAGAAGCGACACGCGCTGGTTCGTCCGGGCTAAGCCTTCACAGCTTAGGAAGGGGGCATCCCCTCGAAGAAGATGCGCCGCAGGATGCCCGGCGCCAGGACCGACAGGGGATTGACCGAGACCGTCGGTGCGTCCGTGGGGCCGGAGACCCGATAGGTGAAGGCGAAGACTCCGCCGCCGGCGCCGCCATACAGGATATCGCCGATCAGCGGCACGCCGCTCAACAGCGAGTTCAGGCCGTAAAGCGGCACAAACGTGCCGGTGAAATCGATCGTGTCGGACGAGAAGTCCGCGACACCGCCCATGGTGATGCCGAGTTCGCCGCCCGACGCGCGACCGTCGCGCACGGTCAGCCGACCGCCGGACAGGGCCAGGTCGGCCTCCAGCCTGTTGAAGACGACGCTGTCCGCCTCCGGCGGCTCGGCGTGGGCCACGACGGGTTCGGCCGCCATGATGCGGGCTAGTTCGGGCGCGTCGCGTACCCGGAAGTCCTCCACCACCAGCATGCCGGAGGTGGTGCCGCCCGCGATCGTGGCGTCGAGCGCCAACTGGCCCCCATTGATGCGATCCGTCTCACCCAAGAGGCTGAGCAGCGCGCCGGTATTGGCGCTGCGGACCGACAGGGCGTCGCCCTGGGCGATTGGCTGCAAGCTGACAGCAACGGCGCCACCACCGTCATGCATGGCGGTGAGGCTGAGTTGGGTCATCGCCCCGGCTTCGCTGGCCATGTCGGCCGTGACGTCATTCAGGCCCCGATTACCGCCGACGATCAGCCGATCGACCGCGACGCTGATGTTGCGCGGCGGTTCGTCGGTAGACCCCTGCTCCAGACCCAGATCGCTCAGCCCGACATCGCCGATCAACTGCTGGATATCAAGCTGGCGGCCCTCGATGTCGACGGACGCGGCGCCGGATGGCGCAAACGCGGCCTGAACGGAGACATCCGTCCGGCCATAGACAAGGCTGTCGACGTCGAGAAAAGAGGCATCGCCGCCCTCGTCCAGCTCAACCCGGCCATTGGCGGCCAGGCCCATTGCGTTGACCGAGAACGCGACGTCGCCGATCACCTGGCCGTTCCGAAGTGTCACCGTGGCCCAGCCTTGGCCGGCGGTGCCAGGCGGTTTGGTATAGCGCAGCGGCTCTATCTCCAGCCGGGCCCGGGTCAGGTCGATGGCCGCGTTCAGCCGCAGGTTGGCATCACGCTGCAACGTGGCGTCTACGCGGATCGGCAGCGGGCCTGACAAGCCAGGAATGTCCGGAACACCGAGCACATCATAGCGCCCCTCGGGCAAGGTCGTGCTGATCTCGGAGCGGAGATTGCCGTCACCCTCCGGCTCATAGGATTGGGCGATCAGAATGTCGGCCGGCAGACCGTTCAAGGCGCCGGTGCCCGTCAGGCTGAAGCCTTCGCCGTCAACGCGAACCTCGCCCGCCAGATCTGTCAGCGTCAGGGAATCGAAGACCCCGTCGGCCGACCCGCCTTCGATGGCGAACACGCCGCCATAAGCGACAGGTATTTCCTCGTCCCGCCGCGCCAAGGGGAAGCTGAAGGCGAGCCGGCCCGACATTTCGCCACCGATCAGCGTCGGATTCAGGCCGGCCCGATCGGCAAGCCGCAGGCGCGGCGCGTTGATCACCTCCATCGCATTGGTTACGGGGCCGGCAAGGGCCAGCGAGATGTCCAGTTGGGCCGGCGGTCGGTCCAGGTCCGTGATCGCGATGACCGCCGCCAGAACGTCCACGCCCTGAACAAATCCGCTGTCCAGCGTGATGATGAAGTCGCGTTCGTTGAAAATGGCGGTGCCGCTGGCGCCTGAAACCGGATCCATGCCGCCGAGATACTCAACGGTCATATCTTCGAGATCCATCTCGCCGTTTAGGGACACCAGCTCCACCGGCTGGTCCGGCAAATTGAACGCGCGCGTGTGAATGTCCATGCTGGCGCGCCGAACCACGCCCCGGCTGATCTGGCTGGTGACCCACTGCCGGGCCGGCGTGATCGCCTCGGGCCAATAGCGCGACAAGAGGTCGACCGGCATGTCCGACAGGGTGACCGTCCCGACGGCATCAAGCAGGCCGATCGGTTCGATCTGGATATCCGCGGTCACGTCGATCCGCGGCCCGCCGACATCGATCGTGAATTGCGGCAGGCTGAAGCGACGGGTCGCAAAGTCGGCGACGGCCGTTAACTGGATACCGGCGACGTTCAAGGGTTCGTCGTAGTAGGCCGGCAGGTTCAGCTGGCCCGAGCCCGCCCGCATGTGCATTTCGATGCGTTGCGGCAGAAAGCGGTCGTTCAGCTGCAACTCGCCGCTGGCGGTCACCGGCGTGGTCAGGCTCGACAGGGGTGACAGAACGGGCGCCGCCATGGCCCAGTCGGCCGGCACGACCCGGTCGATGGCGTAGCGAATGACCGACGACAACGGGTTCAGGGTCTGATCGACGATGATCTCGGCCCTCAGCTCCGGGCTGTTGGCATTGATGCGACCGGTCAAACTACCGACCAGTTCGACCGAGCCTTGTCGATCGGACCGGTAAGAAACACTGCCGCTGTAGCTGACCAGCCGGTCGGCCTGGCGCACCATCAGGTCGATCTGCCCAGAGATCGACGGCCCGGCGGAGGCATCGACCAGTTCGCCTTCGAAGTCGAGCGCCAGTTCAAGCTGCCCGATATCGGCCGCCAACGACAGGGCGCCCTCGATGCCGTCCGCCGACCGCCGCAACTCGATGTTCGTCGACGGGGCCGTCCATGTCAGCCCGATCGCCCGGTCTTCGACGAAGACCAGCCCGTCCTCGATGCGCAACGACTCGAACCCGGCCAAGATCGGATTGCTCGATTGCAGCATGGCCATGAGGCCGCCCAGGGCAGACTGGTTGTCAGCCGACCCGTCGCCGCCCCCAGGGCGCCCAAGCTCAAGGCCCGCCAGTTCCAACCCGACCGAACCGTCGGCATCCCGTTGAACACGCATGATCGGCTCGATCAGGGTGATGCTTCTCGGCGAGATGTGCCCGGCAAACAGCTCCGGCGTGTTGATCGTGACCGCCATGGTCGGAATGTCCGCCAAGTCCGCGCCGGTCGCGGCGTCAAGCACGCTGACATTGCGGGCCAGCAGCTCGATCGGCGTCCCGAACCCGTCCCAAACCAGCGATGTGCGGTCGATGTCGAGACGCACCGGGGCGTCCGTCATCGCGTCTTCGAGGTAGGGGGTCAGGAAGCTGACATCGACCGGACCGGCCGCCAGGCGCAACACGGCCAGCCCGGCGAGCACGACCACCACGCCAAGTGCACCGACGACGAAGCGCAGCGCCAGGCGCCAAAAGCTCATCCGCCGGCCCCGCGCCTGACCGGCTTGACCTGGGCGCCGCGTTGACAAAGTGTGGCAATGATGACGACGCTAGCCAAAGCCGGGCACGGCACCCTTGTTCCCTGGCCGCAGCCGTCCGACGCCCGGCTGCTGGAACTCGGCTGGGAACGCTGGCGCCAGATCGATCCCGCCCCGGCCTGGCAGGACGACCGCCTGCTGTCGGCCCTGTTCGGCAACAGCCCGTTCCTGACCGACTGCGCGGTACGCGAACCGGACCTGCTGCAAGCGATCGCCGCTGACGGGCCGACCAGCGTGTTTGACGGGTTGATCGACGCGCTTTGGCGCGACCAGGCCGACGCGGAGCAGGAGGACCCTTTGATGGTGGCCCTGCGCCGGGCCAAGCGCCGGGCCGCGCTGTTGATCGCGGTGGCAGACATCGGCGGGTCTTGGAGCCTTGACCAGATTACCGGCGCCCTGTCGCGCTTCGCGGAAACGGCCCTGCGGCTCGCCACCCGGCTGTGTCTGCGCATAGCCGCCGACCGTGGCGGCTTTCGTTTGAGCGATCCGGCCGACCCCGAGAACCGGTCGGGCTTGATTGTCTTGGGCATGGGCAAACTGGGTGCGGCCGAACTGAACTATTCCAGCGATATCGACCTCATCATCTTCTACGACCCCGAAAGGATCCAAACCGGCGACCTCGACCGCCTGCCGCGCACCATGATTCGCCTCGTGCGCTCCATGGTCCGCATTATGGAGGAGCATACGGCGGACGGCTATGTTTTCCGCACCGATTTGAGGTTGCGGCCCGACCCCGGGGCGACACCGCTGGCCGTCAGTCTCGACGCGGCGGAGAACTATTACGCCAGCCTGGCCCAGAATTGGGAGCGGGCGGCGATGATCAAGGCCCGCCCCATCGCCGGCGACCTGGAGGCCGGCGAGGCCTTCCTGACCTTCCTGCAACCCTTCATCTGGCGTCGCAATCTCGACTTCGCGTCGCTGCAGGACATTCACGGCATCAAGCGCCAGCTCGACCGCAAGGCCGGCACCAATGGCATGGCGATCGAAGGCCATGATCTGAAGATCGGCCGTGGCGGGATCCGCGAGATCGAGTTCTTCGCCCAGACACAACAGATGATTTACGGCGGCCGTGACCCGCGATTGCGCAGCCGCCGCACGGTGGACACGCTGCAAACCCTGGCCAAGGTCGGGCGGATCGGCACCGACGTGGCCGACGAGCTGTCGATGGCGTATGCACGCCTGCGTCGGATCGAACACCGGCTTCAGATGACCGACGACCAGCAGACCCAGCGCTTGCCCGAATCGCCGGAAGGTGTTGCCCGGCTTGCCTGCTTTCTCGGCGAACCGGACGCCGACTTTCGCGATGCCTTGCGCGCCACCCTGGCCACGGTGGAACGGCAGTTCGGCCAACTGTTCAGCGAGACAATGGGCGACAATAGCGGCCTCATCTTCACCGGGCCCGACGCGTTGCCCGATACCGAGCGGGTTCTTGCCGAGCTTGGCTTCAGCGAGCCGGCGAAGATTGTCGACACGGTGCGCGGCTGGCTGCACGGACGCTATCGCGCCGTGCGCAGCGACCGGTCGCGCGGGCTGCTGACCGAGATGCTGCCCCAACTGCTGGGCGCGATCGGGCGCTCGCCCCACCCCGACACGGCCTTCAACCGGTTCGACAAGTTCCTTGCGGGCCTGCCGGCCGGCATCCAACTCTTCTCAATGTTCCGGGCCCAGCCGAGCCTGCTGAGTTTCGTCGTCGAGCTGTTGGGCGTATCGGACCGCATGGCCGACCATTTGGCCCAGAATCCGGAGGAGCTGGACGCCGTCTTGACACCGGGCTTCTTTGACACCTTGCCCAACCGCGCGGAACTGACCGACGAGATCGAGCGGCTGTTGGCGCCGGCGCAATATCACGAGGACGAGCTCGACATTCTGCGCCAATGGACGCGCGACCATCGCTTTCGCGCCGGCGCGCAGCTTTTGCGCGGCACGACGACGGGCGACCGGCTGGGCCCTTACCTGACGGCCATCGCGGATGCCGGGCTGGCGGCCCTGCAAGAGCGCGTGGAGACGGAGTTCGCGCGGCGCCACGGCAGGTTTTCAGCACCCGGCCTGGCCATCGTCGCCATGGGCAAGCTCGGCAGCGGCCAGATGTCGATCCGATCGGACCTCGATCTGATCATGGTCTTCGACGCCGGCGATCAAATGGAATCGGACGGCGACAAGCCGCTGGGCGCGACGGTCTATTTCACCCGGCTGATCCAGCGCATCGTGTCCGCGATTACCGCCCAAACGGCCGAGGGCGCGCTATACGAGGTCGACATGCGGCTGCGCCCCTCAGGCAATGCCGGGCCGCTGGCGACCAGCTTCGAGGCGTTCGCCAAGTATCACGAAGAGAGCGCCTGGACCTGGGAGCATATGGCGCTGACGCGCGCCCGCTGCATCACGGGCGAGCCTGAGATGCGCGCACGGCTGGGCGACATGCTGCGGAGAATTCTCACTCGCCGGCGTGACCCCGCTGCCCTCTATCGCGATGTGGCCGACATGCGGCAGCGCATCGAGAAGGAGCATCGCCAGACATCGCCTTGGGCGGTCAAGCATGTGCGCGGCGGGCTGGTCGATATCGAGTTCATCGCGCAGAGCCTGCAGCTGCACCACGCTGCCGAAAAGCCTTCAGTTCTGCATGCCGATACGAACGAGGCGCTGATCGCCCTCGGCAAGGCCGGGATTTTGGCCGAGACAGCCGTCGATGATTTGACGGCGGCGCTTGCGCTGGGCCAGCGCATCCAAGCCTATGAGCGCTTGGTTCAGGTCCGCATCCCCGATCTGGAAACGGCACCACCTTCCATCCTTGACGGTCTGAAACGCGCCGCCTTCCCGCACGATGCTCCGGCCAGCTTTCAAGCGGCCGAGACCCGCGTGCATGCGGCGCAGGAGACCGCCTACCGCCACTATGTCGAACTGGTAGAGGCGCCCGCCAGACAGGCGGGATGGGAGCAATGACGAACCCGCCCTTGCCGGTCCGACAGGGTCGACTACCTTAACGATCGCGGGCTTTCGCCGGCCCGCCCCTGCCCGTTTTCGTGACGACCAAACCCAAGGAAATGCACCCATGTCGCTTGAAGTTGGCCAGCCCGCCCCGGATTTCTCTTTGCCGACCGCCGGTGGCGGCAGCGTCAGCCTGTCCGGGCTGAAGGGCAAGAAGGTCATCGTCTATTTCTACCCGAAGGCCGACACGCCGGGCTGCACCAAGGAAAGCTGCGGTTTCAACGACAATCTGCCGGATTTCGGCAGCGCCGGGGCGCAGATCATCGGCATCTCCAAGGACCCGGTGGCGAAACTGGACAAGTTCGCGGGCAAGTATGGCCTGACCTTCACCCTGGCCTCCGACGCCGACGGCGACACGGTCGAACGCTACGGCTCTTGGGTGGAGAAGAGCATGTACGGCAAGAAGTACATGGGCATCGACCGGTCGACCTTTCTGATCGACGAGGACGGCAAGCTGGCCGCCATCTGGCGCAAGGTGAAGGTGCCGGGCCATGTCGATGCGGTATTGGAAGCGGCGAAGGGCTAGGCTCGGCGGCCCGAGGCAACGGAGAGCGTGGTTCGATGAACGCGCTCCACACCACGATGCCGCTGTTTCCTGATGGCCGATAATCGGTAGAATGCCGCGGGGATCGGCAACCCGACATTGACAATAGTCGGGAACGCCGGTCGCGATTGATCGGACAACGGGGCGAGGCCCGTCATGGACCGGCTGACATCGCTGGAGGTCTTCAACAAGGTCGTCGAAAGCGCGAGCTTTTCTGAAGCCGCGCGCCAGCTCGGCCTGTCGCGCGCGATGGCCAGCAAGCACGTGCAGTCACTGGAAAACCGCCTGGGCATTCGCCTGCTGAACCGTACCACCCGGCGGCTCAGCCTGACCGAAGCAGGGTCGGACTTCTACAATCGCACCGCGCAGATCGTGGCCGACCTGGAGGATGCGGAGGCTAAGGCGGCCGACCTTCACCTGACGCCGCGCGGCGTGTTGAAGGTCAACGCGCCACTGTCCTTCGCGCTGTCTCAACTGGGGCCGATCCTACCCGCATTCCTGGCCGACCATGCCGAGGTGCAGATCAACCTCACCTTGAACGACCGGATCGTGGACCTGGTCGACGAGGGCTACGACATGGCGATCCGTGTCGGCCGGCTTGCCGACTCCAGCCTGATTGCGCGCAAGCTGGCGCGCTGTCGGCTGGCGCTCTGCGCCTCGCCCGGCTATCTCAAACGGCGGGGTACGCCCAAAACGCCGGAGGATCTGACCCGCCACAACTGTCTTGGCTACACCTATTCCGCGCGGCCGAACCAATGGGATTTCGACGGCCCGTCCGGCCACGTGACCGTGCCGATCAAAGGCAACCTGCTGGCCAACAACGGCGACATTCTGCGTGACGCGGCGATCGCCGACGAAGGGATCGTCATTCAACCGACCTTCATCGTCGGGTCGGACCTGTGTGCCGGCAAGCTTGTGCCCCTGTTGCCCGACTGGCGCGTGCCCGACATCGCGGTCTATGCCGTGTATCCCGAAAACCGCCACGTCGCGGCCAAGGTGCGCAGCTTCGTCGACTTCCTGGTCAAACGCTTCGGCCCCGAACCGCCCTGGGACGACTGGCGCAAGGCCGACTGTGCGATCTCGGATGGCGGTAAGGTGTCGCGATAACGCGCCGATAATGTGAGCCCGATCGGAGGCGCCATGGATTACGACGTCATCATCGTCGGCGGCAGTTGGGCCGGCCTGGCCGCCGCGATGCAGTTGGCCCGCGCCCGGCGCAAGATCTGCGTGATCGACAGCGGCAAGCCGCGCAACCGTTTCGCCGACGCCTCGCACGGCGTCTTTGGGTTCGACGGGATGGCGCCGGCGGAGATCAATCGTATCGTCCGCGCTCAATTGCTGGCCTATCCAAGCGCGGCGATCCGCGATGGCGCGGCTGTGGACGCGCGGCCGGACGGCGATGCGTTCTCGGTGGCGCTGGCCGACGGCCAAACGCTAACGGCAAACCGGCTGATCCTGGCAACAGGCGTGGTCGACGAACTGCCACCGATACCGGGGCTTGAAGAGCGCTGGGGCAAGTCCGTGCTGCACTGCCCGTACTGCGATGGCTACGAGGTCGCGGACCGCCGCTTGGGCGTGCTGGCCACAATGGACGAGTCGCTGCATCAAGCCGCCGTCCTTGTCGATTGGTCGGCAAACATCGTTGTGTTCACAAACGGTGCCGTATCGCCGGACGAAGCAACGCGTCGTAGCTTGAGCGCCAAGGGCGTCCTCATCGAAGAGGTGTCGGTGAGCGGCCTTCTCGGCAGCGCACCGGATCTCAGCGGCGCGCGCCTTGCGGACGGACGGGAGATCCCGTTGGACGCCCTGTTCACGATCACGCGGACGCGCATGGCGGCGCCGTTGGCCGAACGGCTTGGCTGCGACTTCGAGGAGGGGCCGTTTGGCCCCGTGATCAGCACCGACGACCAAAAGCAGACGACTGTCGCCGGCATCTATGCCGCCGGCGACGCCGCCAGACCGGTGCAAAACGCCTCATGGGCGCTGGCCGACGGCGTCACGGCGGGCATCGCCGCCCATCAGTCCTTGCTGACATAGATCACTACAACGGCTCGCGAGGGTTGAACGGGCGGTCGAACGCCATGACCTACCGTCCGTGGACATCGAAACCGGAGGAACGAGGAGATGGGGCAACTGACCTTGCCGCAGGATGGCGGCTGTCGCTGTGGGGACGTTCGGTTCACGATCAGCGCGCCGCCCCTGTTGGCCATGGCCTGCCACTGCACGGGCTGCCAGCGCATGTCGTCGAGCGCCTATTCCCTCAGCGCTGCGATCCCCAGCGACGGGTTCGAGGTCAACAAGGGCGACCCGGTCATCGGCGGGCTGCACGGAGCGACGCGCCACTTTTTCTGCCCAACCTGCATGACCTGGATGTTCACCCGGCCTGAGGGGATGGACTGGCTGGTCAATTTGCGGCCGACCATGCTGGACGACCCAAGCTGGTTCACGCCGTACATCGAGGTATGGACGCGGGAAAAGCTGCCCTGGGCCACGACCGCGGCCGTTCACAGCTACGAAACCCTGCCGGCGATGGAGGAGTTCGCGGGCCTGACCGAGGCCTATTCAGAGCAGTTCAGGGATGCCCCCCCGCCAGCCTAACCGGAGGTCAGAAACAAGCTGGTAATCAGGCCGAAGATGACGACGAAGCCCAGGCCGAACAGCGCCAGGCGCGACAGGCGGCGGCGGATGCCGGGGAACAGCAGCGCGGCAAGCGCAGCGATCAACAAGATTTGTAACAGCATCGTAAGACCTTAGCGCGCCTGTTGCCTCCCTCAGGCGGCATCGCCCTCCGGCACCCGGGGCGCCAGCCCGTAGGCGGCCATGCCGCGCTGGTTGTCGTCGACCACCAGCCGGTGGGTTATCGGCGGAAAGGCGCGCTGATTGCAATCGATCCGTTCGCAGATCCGGCAATGCGGGCCGATCGGTACCGCGATGTCCTCGTTCAACAGGTCGACGCCGTCGGCATAAACCAGTTGCGCGGCATGGGCGATCTCACAGCCCAACGCGATGGCCAGCCGCTGGCCGGGATTGTGGAAGCCGGAGCCGGGCTTGGCGATCGCGCGCGCGACGGAGAAGTAGCGTTCGCCGTCCGGCATTTCGGACACCTGGATGTGGAGGCCGGGCGCGCGAAACGCGTCATGCACGTTCCAGCGCGGGCAGGCGCCGCCGAACTGGGCCACGGCGGCCCCCTTGGCACTGAAGCGCTTGGAGACATTGCCGGCCGTGTCGACCCGGATCATGAAGAACGGTACACCCTTAGCGCCCGGCCGCTGCAAGGTGGTCAGGCGGTGGCAGACCTGCTCGAAGCTGGCGTCGAAGCGCTGGCCCAAGACCTGGATGTCGTAACGCACGGCGGTCGCGGCGCGCCAGAACCGGTCATACGGCATGGTCAATGCCCCGGCGAGATAGTTGGCGAGAGCGATCCGCACCAGCGGCTTGGCGTCGTCGCTGACTAGGCGGGCGTCGCGCACCATTCCGTCAAGCAGGCTGCGGTATTTGATCAGGGCGAGTTGCAGCGCCAGTTGAAACGCGCGGGTCGATGGCGGCAGCATCTCGGACAGAAGAATGCGCCTGCCGTGCCGGTCGTAGCGTCGCTGCAAGCCGGCCATCACGTCGCTGGGCACGATCTTCACGCGAAGGGCCAGTTCGCGGTCCAGATAGCCGACCAGCCCTTGGTAGAGGTTGCCTGGCTCCATCCCGCCCTCGTGCCAGACCTCCTCGGCCGCCGCCTCCAGCGGTTCGAAATAGTTGCCGTGGTCGTGCAGATAGTCGCCGATCTCGTCCATCACAAAGCTGGTGCCTTGGCCAGCGGCAACTTCGGGACCATCGGACAGGGCCGGTGTTTCGGCGGCGCGCATCAGGTGCGCATCCCGCACCAGATCGCGATACGCATGGAACAGCGAGATCATCGCCTTGGCCGCCGTCGGCACGCGCTCGGACAACTCCATCAGGTCTTGCCGCTTCACGTCCGCGTTGGCCAACAGCGGGTCGGCAAAGACCTCTTGCAAACCGCTGAGCAGGCGCGCGCCTTCATCCTCGGCGAAGCGCCCGACATCGACATCGAACTCCTGCCCGATCCTTAACAACAGGTCGACCGTGACCGGGCGCTGATTGCTTTCGATCAGGTTGAGATAGCTGGGCGAGATGCCAAGCCGTTCGGCCATGGCGGTCTGGGTCAGATCCCGATCCCGCCGCAGCCGGCGGACCTTGTGCCCCAGCATGATCTTTCGCGCCATCTTGATATCCACAAACTTTACAAAAACGCGCGACTATTGAGCCCTTCTTTTACAGAAAGACATCATTACGTTCAAGGGGTTATTGCCTGTTGTAAGAATCACTGAGATGGTTGCCGCATGGAATACGGGATGGCCGCTTGAGCGGTTCGCAAAAGACAAGGAGTAAGATCATGGCCCCGTTGGATCACAGCCGACACACAGAGACGGACATGCGCGGCACGGTGCACGAGCGGCGCTTCGACGGCATCCGCCGGGACTACACGCCGGAAGATGTCGATCGGCTGCGCGGCACCGTGACCATCGAACACACGCTGGCGACCATCGGCGCAAGGCGCCTGTGGGAGCTGCTGCACAAGCGCGATTTCGTCAACGCGCTGGGCGCGACCAACGGCACGCAGGCGATGCAGATGGTCCGCGCCGGGCTGGAGGCGATCTATCTGTCCGGCTGGCAGGTCGCGGCCGACGCCAACACCGCCGGTGCGATGTATCCGGACCAGAGTCTCTACCCCGCCAACTCGGTGCCGGAGGTGGTGGACAGGATCAACCGGACCTTGCAGCGTGCCGATCAGATCGAACATGCCGAGGGCGGCGCCCAACGTCATTGGTTCGCGCCGATCGTCGCCGATGCCGAGGCCGGCTTCGGCGGGCCGCTGAACGCCTTTGAACTGATGAAGGCGATGATCGAGGCGGGCGCGGCGGGCGTCCATTTCGAGGACCAGCTGGCCTCGGAAAAGAAGTGCGGCCATCTGGGCGGCAAGGTTCTGGTGCCGATGAAAAGCTTCGTGCGCACGCTGAACGCGGCGCGCCTGGCGGCCGACGTGATGGATGTGCCGACCCTGGTGATCGCCCGTACCGATGCTGAAAGCGCCAAGCTGATCACCAGCGACATCGACGAGCGCGACCACGCTTACATCGACCGCGAGGCCCGCACGGACGAGGGCTTCTATCCGATCAAGAAGGAAAACCGGCTGGAATACTGCATCGAGCGCGGCCTGGCCTTCGCGCCCTATGCCGACCTGTTGTGGATGGAAACCTCGCGCCCCAACCTCGACCAGGCCAAGGCCTTCGCCGAGGCCATCCAGCGCGCCTTCCCGGGCAAGATGCTGGCCTACAACTGCTCACCCAGCTTCAACTGGAAGGCCAATCTGGACGACGCCACCATCGCCCGGTTCCAGCGCGAACTCGGCGCCATGGGCTACAAGTTCCAGTTCATCACCCTGGCCGGCTTCCACAGCCTGAACATGGCGACGTTCGAGCTGGCGCGCGGCTACAAGGAACGCCAGATGGCCGCCTATTCGGAGCTGCAAGAGTCGGAGTTCGCGGCCGAGACCGACGGCTATACGGCGACCAAACATCAGCGCGAAGTCGGCACCGGCTATTTCGACGCGGTCAGCCTGGCCATTTCCGGCGGCAAATCGTCAACGACGGCCTTGGCCGAAAGCACGGAGGCGGCCCAGTTCCGCTGATCGCACACAGACTGCTGCTGCCGGACCCCAGGGGAAGGCCGACAGCGGTGCCAGGGCGGGCGGATCGACATTGAGACGAGGACGCTGGATTCCTCCGATCCGCCCAGCCCGCGCAACATCACGGGGGAGAGGTGACAATGGATACGCGTTTTTGGATCGTCGGCGGGGAGTATGAAGACACGGGCTTCACGCGGTTGAAGCCGGACACCGGCTCGCTCAGCGGCCCGTTCGCCAGCTATGATGACGCCCTGGCGGAATGGCGCCAGCTCGCCACCGCAAGCCGCTATGACGCGCACGCCCGCTATACCATCGCAACCGAGACCAGCCGTCGCTGAGCCAGGCGGGCTCGCAACACCCATCGCCCAAGCGGCACGGAAGCAACATTGACCTGTCACGCGGGCGCGGCATCCTTCAAAGTGCGTTCACCTGCCGCACCGTCCAAGGATGCATGCCATGACAGGCAACCTGCTCGCCACCCGCCGCCGGTTCCTTAAGACAAGCGCCGCACTAGGCGCCGTTGTCAGTGGCGGCGCGAGCGGATTGATCGGCGCCCCTTCCATCGCCCAGGCCACCCGGCCCGGCATCACCCATGGCCTGCAGTCCGGCGATGTCGACATGACCTCCGCGACCGTCTGGGCCCGCGCCGACCAGCCGGCGACCATGCTGATCGATTGGGACACGACCGAAAGCCTCGCCGACCCGCGCCGGATCATCGGCCCGGACGCGCTCGCGGAGACCGGGTTCACCGCCAAGCAGGGCCTGACCGGGCTGCCGCCGGGGCAGGACATTTTCTATCAGGTCAGCTTTCAAAGCCTGGGCGACCCTGGCGCCTACAGCGAACCGCTGGTCGGCCGTTTCCGAACCGCGCCGGCCACCCGACGGGACATCCGCTTCGTCTGGTCCGGCGACACCGCCGGCCAGGGCTGGGGCATCGACCGCGACCGGGGCGGCATGCGCGGCTACAGCGCCATGCTGGACACCGATCCCGACTTCTTCATTCATTCCGGCGACACGGTCTATTGCGATGACCCGCTTGAGGCCGTGGTGCCGCTGGATGACGGCACGCTCTGGCGCAACGTTATGACGCCGGAGAAGGCCAAGGTCGCCGAGACCATGGCGGAGTTTCGCGGCAACTTTCTCTACAACATGCTCGACGACAATGTGCGGGCCTTCAACCAGGCCGTGCCGATGTTCGCCCAATGGGACGATCATGAGGTTGTCAACAACTGGTATCCGGGCGAACAGCTGGTGGACGACGACCGCTACACGGTGAAGAGCGTCTCGCTGCTGGCCGCCCGCGCCAATCGCGCGTTCCGCCAATGCATACCCATCCGTGAAAACCCGGCCGACCCGCGCCGGATCTATCGCAAGATCGCCTACGGCCCGTCGCTGGACATCTTCTTCCTGGACATGCGCAGTTATCGTGGCCCCAACGGCGCCAACGACCAGGAGACGCGAACCGCCGACACGGCGTTCCTGGGCGCGGAGCAACTGCGCTGGCTGAAGCAGGAGCTGCTGGCCAGCGAGGCGACCTGGAAGGTGATGGCCGCCGACATGCCGATCGGCCTCGTCGTGTTCGACAATTGGCGCGCGCGCGACACGTTCGAGAACGGCGCCAATGGCGACGGCCCGGTGCGCGGCCGCGAGTTCGACATCGCTGACTTGCTCAGCTTCATCAACCGCAATGCCATCACCAACACGGTCTGGCTGACCGCCGACGTGCACTACACGGCCGCCCACTATTACGACCCCAACCAGGCCCAGTTCCAGGACTTCACCCCGTTTTGGGAGTTCGTGTCCGGCCCGATCCACGCCGGCACCTTCGGCCCCAACGAGCTGGACAACACGTTCGGCCCGCAGGTGGTGTTTCAGTCAGCCCCGCCCGAAGGCCAGTTCAACCTGCCACCCAGCGCCGGCCTGCAGTTCTTCGGCCAGGTCGAGATCGATCGCGACACGGAAATCATGACCGTCAACCTGATGAACATCGCGGGCGAAACCCTGTATTCGATAGATTTGGAGCCGGTTTAGCCGCGCCGGCCATCCAATTGGGACCCTACGGAGCCCTCGCCTCTTTTGGCCTTGACCAGGGCGAAGCAACGGGCGATGCGATGGCCCATGACCCAAACCCTCGCGAACGCTGCCATGGACGTCCTCACCTGCGCTGATGCTCGCGCAAAGGCCGCGACCAGCCTGGACGCCGCAGCCGCTTGGCGCGATGGGCGCATCGTCGAGATCGGACAGGCAGCGCCGCCGGATCGACCCGGCCGCCCTGAGAAACCCGAGCTGCGGTTGCCGCGCGACATGCCCAAGCGGCGCAAGGCGCAGAGCCTGGCCGGCCGGACCGCGCTGTTGCACGCGCTGGCGCATATCGAGCTGAACGCCATCGACCTGGCCTGGGATGCGGTGGCCCGCTACGCCGACCCGGCCGCCGCCGGGCTGGACCTGCCGCGCGGATTTTTCGACGACTGGGTCACCGTCGGCGCGGAGGAGGCGACGCATTTCTCCCTCCTGTCCGACCGGCTGGCGGCGCTGGACAGCCATTACGGCGCCCTGCCCGCCCATGACGGGCTGTGGCAGGCGGCGATGGACACGTCGGAGAACCTCGCGGCGCGGCTGGCCGTGGTGCCCATGGTGCTGGAGGCACGCGGCCTGGACGTCACCCCGGCGATGATCGCCGCCCTGAAAAAGGCCGGCGACCCGGACTCTGCCGCCATCCTGCAACGCATCCACGACGACGAAATCGGCCACGTCGCCATCGGCAAACGCTGGTTCGAACATGTCTGTGCGGCGGAGAACCAACCGCCGGTCGAGACTTGGCAGGCGCTGGTGCGGCGCTATTTCAAAGGCACGCTGAAGCGGCCGTTCAACACCAAGAGCCGAGATCTGGCCGGGTTTGCGAGCGCGTTTTATGAGCCGTTGGCGGATGAGGCGCCCAGTCCCTAGCACGCGCACCGGAGCGGCCAAGTGTCGCTTTTGGGCAAATCATTCGCCGAATTGACGGGATTTCGACGGCATGAGCTTTATCGGACCGTCGCCGTCACCTAGTTTCCGGATTTCCAGAAACTCGACCTATCAGCAAAGGGAGGTTCATGGCTGATCCTGACCGGCCTTGGACAGCGTTTTACGGCCCCGACGTCCGCTCGGAGATCGAGGCGCCGTCTTATCGCAATCTGCCCGAGATGATCCGCGCGGTGGCCAAGACCTATGGCGCCGCCAGAGCCTTCACCTGCTGCCTGCCGAACGGCATGAACGGCACGCTCAGCTTCGCCCAGATCGACGACATGTCCGACGCGCTGGCGGTCTATCTGCGTGAGGTGGCGGGCCTTGCCGCGGGCGACCGGGTTGCGCTGCAGATGCCCAATTGCCTCGCCTTTCCGGTCGCGGCCTTCGCGATCTTGAAGGCCGGCTGCGTGCTGGTCAACGTCAACCCGCTCTACACGGCCGAGGAAATGGCCAAGCAGTTCGAGGATGCGGAGCCGCACGCGCTGATCATCTTCGACATGTTTGCCGACAAGGTTCCGCAAGCGACAAGCGGCCATCCGATCCCCAACGTGATCGTCACACGGGTGGCGGAGTTCTTCCCCGTGATGCCGAAAGGCATCGTCGGGCTGGTGCAGAAGTACTGGGACAGGTCGGTCAAGCCGGTCGAGGTGGCACATATCCGCCTGCCCGAAGCCCTGGAGGCCGGACGCAGCCACATCGCCCGGGGCCGCGTGCAGGTCGATGCCTATCACCAGGCGATCGCCAGCGACGACATCGCGGCGCTGCAATACACCGGCGGCACCACCGGCGTGCCCAAGGGCGCGATGCTGACCCATGGCAATCTGATCGTGAATATGGAGCAGGCCATGGCGCTGATGGTCGGCACGCTGGAAAGGGGGCGCGAGGTCGCCCTGACCGCCCTGCCGCTCTATCACATCTTCGCCTTCACGGTGAATCTGCTGGGCTTCTACTGGCTTGGCGCGCGCAACATCCTGATCCCGAACCCAAGGCCGATATCGAACCTGAAACGCGCCTTTGAGAACTACAAGATCACCTGGATGAGCGGGGTGAACACGCTGTTCAGGGCGCTCTGCCACGAGCATTGGTTTCTCGACACGCCTCCCAGGCACCTGAAGTTCGCGGGCGCCGGCGGCATGGCGCTGCAAACATCCGTCGCCGCGCGCTGGCGGGAGATCACCGGGGCAGAGGTCGTGCAAGGCTATGGGCTGACCGAGACCTCGCCCGTCCTGACCTTCGAGCCCTTGGGCAAGCCCCGCGAGGGCACGATCGGCGTTCCGCTGCCGTCGACCGAACTGGCCTGCTTTGCCGAAGACGGCGCGCGCCTGCCGGCGGGAGAAATCGGCGAGCTTGGCGCCCGTGGGCCGCAGGTGATGAAGGGCTATTGGCAAAAACCCGATGAGACCGCGAAGGCCATGAACGGCGAGTGGTTCCTGACCGGCGACATCGCGATCATGGACCAGGACGGCTATGTCCGCATCGTCGACCGCAAGAAAGACCTGGTCGTGGTCTCCGGCTTCAACGTCTACCCGAACGAGGTGGAGGATGTGCTGGCCGCCCATCCGGCGGTGCGGGAGGCGGCCGTGATCGGCGTGCCCGACGACGCCACCGGCGAGGCCGTGAAGGCCTTCATCGTCAGCGGCGACCCAAGCCTGGATACCGACGCGGTGCGCGCCTACTGCAGGGAGCATCTGACCGGCTACAAGGTGCCCAAACGCGTCGAGTTCCGCGACACGTTGCCGAAGTCGAACGTCGGCAAGATCCTGCGCAAGAACCTGCGCGCCGAGGCCCTGGCACAGACGGCGGCGGAACCGGCGGCGCAAACGGCGGCGGAACCGACAGCACAAGCGGCGGCGGATTAGCACGACATGGTCGGTCCTCTCGAACAGGCGGTTCTGGCGCTGATGATCTTCGTCATCATGCTGGGCATGGGCGCGTCGCTGACGCCGCGCGACTTCTTTCTGGCGCTGAAGCGGCCGCAGGGTTTGGCCATCGGGCTGATCAGCCAGTACGGCTTCATGCCGTTCATCGGCTTCCTGCTGATCAGTTTCCTGCCGCTCACACCCGCCATCGCCGTCGGCGTCCTGATCATGGCCTGCATGCCGGGCGGCACGACGTCGAACATGTTCACCTATTTCTCCAAGGGCAACCTGGCCCTCTCGGTGCTGATGACCGTCACGGCAACGGTCTTCGGCGTGGTGCTGATCCCGATCATCCTGGTGCTCTACGCCTCCGCGCTCGACCTGCGGATCCCGAGCGAGAACATCATCATCACCCTGATCCTGCTGCTGGTCCCCGTGGCGATCGGCATGGTCCTGCGCCGGTTGAACGCCAACGCGGGCGCGGTGACGGAGTTCATGGGCTCTGTCCTGGCGCTCGTCTTCATCGCCTTCCTCGTCGTTACCTGGGTGCCGCGAAACTGGCAGTTCCTGATGGAAACGCTGCCCGCCACCTATGTCGCCGCCATCGCGCTCGGCGTGCTCGGCATCGCCATCGGCTACGCTTTCGCACGCGTCCTCAGACTGCATCCACGCAACGCCAGGACGGTGGCCCTGGAAACGGGCATCCAAAACGGCCCCCTCGCCATCGCCATCATCGCCTTCACCTTCACCGGCACCGAAGCGCAGAGCTACATGGCGGTCCCGGCGCTCTACGCCCTGTTCATCGTCATCATCTCAACCCTGGTAACCCTGATCTTCCGCCGCGCCAATACGGCGGCGGAGCAGAAGCTGCCGGATGGGTTGTTGTGAGGGGTCGATCGAAACCTGACAGGCCCCGGTTGAGTGCTATTTCAAGGGCGCGCTGAAGCGACCGTTCAATACGACGAGCCGAGCCAAGGCCGAGTTCACTAGTGCTTTCTTCGAACCGCTGCCAGACGGCGTGCCAAGTCGCTAGCGCCCGCATTCGCCGTGCGATTACGATTGTGAACGTTTTGAGTTCTCTCAAGACCCCCGGAAGTTCACCGCGAATTTCTGCTTTCAAAGCGCTAGATAACTTGGGAAAGAGATCGATACAATATACTTTGCTACTACTAAACAAAGGATATCTAGGATTTCAACCAGACCATGAGAAGAGACCTAACTGTTCAGGTTTCGCGCCGGACTTGGCCTAACAGAGCACCTCCAAGGCAAATACTGAACCTCCATGGCCGACAAAGAGTCGATGTCACTGAGTTTTTCTTGATGATTGGGTACTGCACTGTTCCTGCACACGCTGCGCGTCATTCTATCAATGCCCTTTGGGCTTGGGTGCGCTACTTTGGAGCGTTATCGCCCGACGTAGACTTCCGCTTGAGTGACGATTTCAGAGAGTTGGACCCTCACCAGAAGACGATCCTGTCGGACGACTTCGGAATGGGAATGTCGCTGCACTTGATGACGAGCGCTCTTGGTCTCCAGTCTTTCTGCGATGGCAAGTACTTCATCGACCGACTTTCCCCGCGTGTGCGCTGTACCGTCACTGCGTCAAATGCGAAAAACGGTTCGCGCAAATCGCCCGACTTCGTGGGGTTGGATGGAACGAACCGTTTCCATGTTATCGAATGCAAAGGTACCCAATCGGGATCTGATTACAGTCGTAAGCAGCTACGGGATGGCGTTCCACAAAAGCACGCCATCCGCTTTGCGAACCCGATCCGTGGGCAATCGCTTGTCACGGGTTTCAAGATCTCGCGGGCCGACGATCCCTCGCTTAGCAGCTTCGCAATCCACGATCCCGAGCCCGAAGTCCCCCCGCTTGATATTGCGGAAGACGAAGTCCAAGTGGCTGCGGAAACCATAGCGCGAGGCAAAATCGCACGAGGTCTGATGTTGGCCGGTGCGCCGAACCTGTCCCGGATCGTGGCGGCACCGTTCGGGGATGATCCGGGAAATCTTCCGGGTACCTTGCTGCTCGGGGGTGAGGACGAACGCTTGTCGCAACTGCGATTAGCGGCGCAATACGATCCGGAACGACTGACTGCTTCCGACGGCTTCCTAGGGCGCGAGGCGACGTTGGAATTACCGTTCCGCATAGAGACCCCGAACGGTGAGTTCAGCAGGGCATTTGTGAGGTCGGAGGTGGCCGCCGACGTGGTCAAGTCCTGGCAAGAAGAGGTTCGAAGAGAAGGCAGAGTTGAGGACCGGCTCAACCCCGATCAAGAAAGCATGGCCAAAGGTGAGGTGGTGACCGAATCCAATGAGTCAGGAGGCGAACTTCTTGACGGGAAACTCTATCGATCCAGGATACAGTTTCTTAAGTAGGTAGAGGCGCACCCGATTGAGCCCAAATGATCCCGGGTGGACAGCATTAGCAGACCATTCTTGTCGTGAAATTCGTCTTTCAGAATAGCTTCACAAAAACGGAGACTAAACGTCATTGTCCCAAGTGACTGCCAATCGCCCCCTATCGATTAGTGGACTTATCTTCTAATCCGCCGCCGTCGTCTCCCCCTCATCCCCACCCAGCTTCGCGGCCAGCGCCGCCTCCAAGAACATGTCGATGTCCCCGTCCAAGACGGCGCCGCTGTTGCCGGTTTCGACGGACGTGCGCAGGTCCTTGACCATCTGGTAGGGCTGCAGGACGTAGGAGCGGATTTGGTGGCCCCAGGCGATGTCGCTTTTGGCGTCGGCGTCGGCCTGGGCCTCGGCCTCGCGCTTTTTGAGCTCCGCGTCGTAGAGCCTGGCCTTCAGCATCTCCATGGCCTGGGCGCGGTTGCGGTGCTGGGAGCGGTCGTTTTGGCACTGGGCCACAATGCCGGTGGGGATGTGGGTGATGCGCACCGCGCTGTCGGTGCGGTTCACGTGCTGGCCGCCGGCGCCCGACGCGCGGTAGGTGTCGATGCGCAGGTCCTTGTCCTCGATGACGATGTCGATGGAATCGTCGATCACCGGCGAGACGGAGACGGAGGCGAAACTGGTGTGGCGCCTTGCCTGGCTGTCGAACGGGCTGATCCGCACCAGGCGGTGCACGCCGGACTCGCTCTTCAGCCAGCCATAGGCGTTGTGGCCCTTGACCTGGATGGTGGCGGATTTGATGCCGGCCTCTTCGCCCGGGCTTTCCTCCATCCAGTCGGTCTTGTAGCCGTGGGCGTCGCACCAGCGCACATACATGCGCAGCAGCATCTCGCACCAATCCTGCGCCTCGGTGCCGCCGGCGCCGGCATTGACCTCCAGATAGCAGTCATTGCCGTCCGCCTCGCCCGACAGCAGGCTTTCGAGCTGCTTCTTCGCCGCGCGATCGCGGATCTTGCCAAGGCTGGCCTCGGCTTCGGCCACGACCTCCTGGTCGTCCTCCGCCTCGCCCAGTTCGATCAGGTCGATCGTGTCGCGATAATCCTGGCTGAGGCCGTCGAACTCGCCGAGCGCGGTGTCCAGATGGTTGCGCTCGCGCAGCAGTTTCTGGGCCTTGTCCGGGTCGTTCCAAAGATCCGGGTCCTCGGCCAGCGCATTCAGTTCAGCGAGGCGCTTTTGGGCTTGGTCATAGTCAAAGAGACCTCCTCAGCAGGCCTAAGGACTGCTCGATCTCAGCGGACATGCTTTGGATTTCAGCACGCATTTTGCGAGTTCCGTGCGCTTCGGGATTCGTCTGTCAGGCCAGCCATTTAGGGGGATTCGCGGGGCCTGTAAAGGTGGTCACAGGGTTGAATTCCTAGTAGAGGCCCCCCGTCCCCTGGGTCGCGGCGCCGATGCTTTCTCCGAAGCCGGTGCGCGGGCCGGCGGCCGCCTCGGTGGCACTGACGGACGGCGCGGTGCCGGCGCGGAATGGCTGGAGGAGGCCACCGCCGCCGCCCGCCAGCAGGCCGGTTTCGGCGTCGACGGCGACCATCTCGATGCCCTCCGGCGGTGCGGTGAACTCCCCGGGATCGGTGCCGTCCAGGGCCTCCGCCATGAAGGCGCCAAAGATGGGTGCGGCGACGGAGCCGCCGGTCTCGCGCGGGCCCAAGGTGCGCGGATTGTCAAAACCGACGAACACGCCAACCGCCAGATTGGGCGAGAAGCCGACGAACCAGGCGTCGTAGGAATCGTTGGTGGTGCCGGTCTTGCCGGCCAGGGGCAGGCCCAGAGCGTTGAGACGCGCCGCCGTGCCGCGCTGGACCACGCCTTGCAGCATGGAGGTGAGCTGATAGGTCGTGACCGGGTCGTTGACTAGCGCGCGCTGGTCCGCCAGGACCGGCGGCGCCAGACCGTCGCGCCATTCGGGCTGGCGGCAGACGTCGCAGACCAGCGCGTCGTGCCGATAGACCGTGTGGCCGTAGCGGTCCTGAATGCGGTCGATCAGCGTCGGCGTGATCTGGCGGCCGCCATTGGCGACCATGGCATAGGCGTTGGTCAACGCCATCGGCGTCACCTCGCCGGCACCGAGCGCCATCGAATAGAGCAGCGGCATGTCATCATAGATGCCGAAGGTGCGCGCGACCTCGCGCACCGGGTCGAGGCCGATTTCCTGCAGGATGCGCACGGTCATCAGATTGCGCGAGCGCTCCACGCCGACGCGCATCGGCACGGGCCCAAGCTGGGTGCCGTCATAGTTGGACGGCCGATAGTCGGGCTGGCCTTCCTGGCGGATGGCGAGCGGGATGTCCATAACGATGGTCGAGGGCGTGTAGCCCTGGTTCAAGGCCGCCAGATAGACGAACGGCTTGAAGGCCGAGCCTGGCTGGCGCGCGGCCTGGGTGGCGCGGTTGAACTCGCTCGCCTCGAAGTCGTAGCCGCCGACCATGGCCAGCACGCGGCCGGTCTCGGGATCGATGGCGACCAGCGCGCCCTGCACGTCCGGCACCTGGCGCAGGGCGTAGAGGCCGGCGAATTCCTGCGGGGTCTCGTCGCCCTCCAACGTGGCGTCGGCGCCGGCGGGCACGTCGGCCAAGCGTTCGACCAGAATGACGTCACCAAGGGTAAGCGCATCGTCGACCGAGTTCGGCGCCGAGCCGACCCGCTGGCCCGGCAGCCACGGGATCGCCCATTCCAGCCCGTTCGTGGTGATCAGGCCCCTGGTGCGGTCGGAAAAGCCGAGAATCGCGGTGTCCGCGCCCTCCTCCACCTCCAGCACCACGGCCAATTGCCAGCCCTCATGGGCGCCGCCCGGCATGTCCATCAGCGCCAGTTGCCCGGGCCAGTCGTCGAACGCCTCCATGACCTCGACCGGGCCGCGATAGCCGTGGCGCAGATCGTAGGTTTCCAGCCCCTCGCGCAGCACCCGCTCGGCGATTTCCTGCAGGCGCGGGTCCATGGTGGTGTAGACGGTCAGGCCGCCTTCGTAGAGCTGATCGCTGCCGTAAAGGCGTTGCAGTTCGCGCCGGACCTCTTCGGAGAAATAGCCGGTTTCGATGAATTCGGCCCGGCGGCTGTCGAGCACCACCAGGGGTTCGGCATTGGCGGCCTCCGCCTCTTCGGCCGTGATCGCGCCATCCTCGAACATGCGCCCCAGCACATAGGCACGCCGGCCGAGTGCCTCACCCATATTGGTGCGCGGGTCGTAATTGCTGGGCGCCTTGGGCAGGGCCGCCAGATAGGCCGCCTCGGCCAAGGTCAGCTCCGACAGCGGCTTGTTGAAGTAGATCAACGAGGCCGCGGCAATGCCGTAGGCGCCGCGGCCGAGATAGATTTCGTTGAAGAACAGCTCAAGGATCTCGTCCTTGCTCAACACCCGTTCGATGCGCACGGCCAAAAGCTGTTCGCGCAGCTTCCGGGTCAGGGTGACCTCGTTGGTCAAGAGGAAGTTGCGCGCGACAAGCTGGGTGATGGTCGAGGCGCCGATCAGCCGCCGGCCCTGGATCGCGTTGCGCACATTGGTGACGATGGCGCGCGCGATGCCCAGCGGGTCGATGCCCGAATGCGTGTAGAAATGCTGATCCTCGGCGGAAACGAAGGCCTGCACGACGTGCGGCGGTATCGCCTCGATCGGCACGAAGACCCGGTTCTCGGTGGCGTATTCGGCCATGATGCGGCCGTCATCCGCATGCAGCCGCGTCACCACCGCCGGCTCGTAGCTTTGCAGCTGCGTGAAATCGGGCAGGTCCTGGTTCAAGTAATAGACCAGCCCAATGCCCGCCACGGCGCCAAGCACGCCGAGGGACGAGAGTATCGCCAATAACCAGCCCAGTTTACGCACGATATGCCGGCCCAAAGATTCGAACGAATTTCAGCAGCCCTATTCTACGCCCCGCGACTGGCGGCCGAGAACGGGTCACGTCACACGCGGCTGAATAACCGCGAAGCATGGCGGGATCGTGGCCTATCGACGATTGCATCGCCCGTCCGATTTTGCCGGCCATCGTCTCGCGAGCCCTCGACGCCGACCATCGAAGATCAGACCGTTTGAATGAGATACCCAGCCAAAAAACGACCATAACGAGCCAACACCGGTCCATGCCGACAAACAGTATCAAGGTGGCGGCTTTCCTACAAAAGACGCCGAATCAGAGGCATCGCTCCATCAAATGAGATATTGCCTTAATTTCAGACGTAAGAACAGGGACGGCAGCCATAGAACACTGCCAACGATTTCATGGATTGTCGAAACGCAGCGTTATCGCTAATGTGGGCCTGCGACAAACCGTGCGGCGGGTTGGCGCACATCAGGTTGGATGTGGGCTGCCTCGTATCGCATCGCGAGTCGGTGGGCCGGCAATGCCCCTCCGCAAGGATGCGGAATGGCGATATCTGCGCCGGTCGCTGGAAATGTTCCTTCCGCCACACCATTTTCCGGTGTGGTTCATCGACGATGGCGAGTGTGATTGCCGTGCGGCCACAATGGTGAAGCCGGTCCGGGCCTGCTTTTGAGCGGGTTTGGCACGGTGATCGTGGTCGACGTTGAACAGGCCAGCTTGGAAAGCGCCGTTCGACTTCTTTTGCCTCGGTCATCGATGGTTTCTTCAATACTAGAGCGGCGGGCCGCCGACACGTAAGTCGCGCGAGCCGATTGGCCCCGCTGCGGAGACAAAAACAACTATGGCGCGTAGAATGCTTGTCGACGCCACCCATGCGGAAGAAACCCGCGTGGTTGTGGTCAACGGCAATCGGCTTGAAGAATTCGACTTCGAAACAGCAAGCAAGAAACAACTCAAGGGCAACATCTACCTTGCCCGCGTAACCAGGGTCGAACCGTCGCTGCAGGCGGCCTTCGTGGAGTATGGCGGCAACCGCCACGGTTTCCTGGCCTTCTCCGAGATCCATCCCGACTATTACCGCATACCGATCGCCGACCGCGAAGCGCTGATCGAGCAGGATCAGGCCAAGGCCGGCGACGACGCCGAGGACTCGGACGACGAGGCGAACGGCGAAGACGGGGCGGACCCGGTCGAAACCGTCGGCGGCGATGACGCCGATGAGGTGGTGGAGCGGCGCTCGACCAGGCCCCAACGCAGCTACAAGATCCAAGAGGTCATCAAGCGCCGGCAGGTGATGCTGGTCCAGGTGACGAAGGAGGAGCGCGGCAACAAGGGCGCGGCGCTGACCACCTATCTGTCGCTGGCCGGCCGGTATTGCGTCCTGATGCCCAACACGCCGCGCGGCGGCGGCATCAGCCGCAAGATCGTCAACCCGGCCGAACGCAAGAAGATGAAATCGATCCTGGAGGATCTGTTCGTGCCGCCCGGCATGGCCGTGATCCTTCGCACGGCCGGGGTGAAGCGGACCAAGGCGGAGATCAAGCGCGATCTCGACTATCTGTTGCGGCTGTGGGAATCGATCCGCGAACTGACCCTGCAGTCGAACGCGCCCAGCATCATTCATGAAGAGGCCAACCTGATCAAACGGGCGATCAGGGACCTGTATTCCCGCGATCTGGACGAGGTGCTGGTCGAGGGCGAAGGCGGCTACAAGACCGCCAAGGACTTCATGAAAATGCTGATGCCCAGCCACGCGCGGCGGGTCCAGACCTACAAGGAGGACCTGATCCCGCTTTTCCATCGCTATCAGGTGGAGTCGCAGATCGAGGCCTTGCACGAATCGACCGTGCAGCTGCGTTCCGGCGGCTACATCGTCATCAATCCGACCGAGGCGCTGGTCGCCATTGATGTCAACTCCGGCCGCTCGACGCGCGAACGCAACATCGAAGAGACGGCCTACAAGACTAATCTGGAGGCCGCCGACGAGGTCGGCCGCCAGTTGCGCCTGAGGGATCTGGCCGGGCTGATCGTGGTCGACTTCATCGACATGGAGGAAGATCGCCACAACCACGCGGTCGAGCGGCGGCTGAAAGAGGCCATGAAATCCGACCGTGCGCGCATCCAACTCGGCCGGATATCGCCGTTCGGCCTGTTGGAATTATCGAGACAGCGGCTGAGGCCCAGCCTGATCGAGGCGCACTTCGAGGTCTCGCCCTATTGCGGCGGCACCGGCATGATCCGCACGACAGAATCGTCCGCGTTGCTGGTGCTGCGCGCGGTGGTCGAAGAGGGCATTCGCAAGCGCTCGGCGGGTCTGACGATTTCCGTGCCGACGAAGGTGGCGCTCTACATCCTGAACCAGAAGCGGGCGGCCTTGGCCGAGATCGAGGCGCGCTATGGCTTCGACGTGGCGATCGAGGCCGACGACAGCCTTTTGGTCCCTGATTTCCGGCTGGAGCGCAGCCGGGCACGGCCGGACAGTGACGCGACTGCCCCGGTCGACGCCGACCGGGTCATGTCGGACGTGGACGCGGAGGCGGCGAGTGAGCCGGACCGCGACGGCGACAGGGACGGCGGCGCGGCCAAGGAGGATGAAGGGCGTGGCCGCCGGCGGCGGCGTTCACGCCGACGCCGGCGCGACCAGGATGCCGACGGGGCGGCTCAAGAGCAGGCCGCACCCGATGCCGCGGTGGAAGATCAGGCGGTCGAACCGTCGGACGGAGAGGCACCGGCCGCCCCGGTCGCCACCGACGACGAGGATGATGACGGCCAACGGCGCCGCCGGCGCGGCAGGCGCGGCGGGCGCAGCAGAAGCCGGCGCCGTTCCGACGAGGATCTCCCGGCGGAGGTCGCGGCGGGCGCCGACGGCGAGGCGAGCGGCGAGCCGCCCGCCCCGGTGGATTTCTTTGACGCCGACCCGCGCGAAAGCGATGGCCGCGACGACGACCCGCGTGACCAGGCCGAAGACCTGCCCGAACCCGAGCATCGGGCGGCGCCGGACCAGGCCGAAGCCGAGGCCGACGCTAAGCCGAAGCGGACCCGCCGCCGCCGGACACGCAAGGCAGAGGCAGCGCCCAGCGGCGAGGATCAGCCGGCGGAGGAGGCCGCGGCCAGCCCGGCACCGGCGGAGCAGGACGACACTGCACCCGCCGAACCTGCGGCGGCGGTCGAAGCCCCAGGCGAAGAGACCCAGCCAGCGGCCGCGGCGGCCGAGGAGCCAAAGAAGCCGACCAGGCCACGGCGGACGAGAAAGCCGCGTGCCAAGAAAGTGGCGGCCGAGGCCGAGGCCTCTGATACTGGCGAGACCGGCGAGCAGGCCGACGGGAAGGAAGAAGGCTCCGACGTCCGTATCATCCCGATCGATGTCGGTGGCGGCGATGGGGCAGGTCCGGTCGAAGCCGAAGCAGAGACCGCGTCGGCGCTGGACGAACAGTCCGGCGCACCGGCGAGCGACGGAAACGGCCAGGCAGAAGAGGAAAACCAGGCCGTGGCCGCGGCGCAGGTCGTCAATAAGCCACCGGAAAAGCCCCGGCGCGGCTGGTGGCGACGGGTGGTGAGCTAGCCACCTAATTGTCGAGGATGCAGTCGGTCAGCGGCCCGAGCTGTCCCATGCGCCGTTGGATCGTGCCGGCATAGCGGGCCACGTAGGCGCTGGGATTGCCGGCCGACCGGCTGCGCGGTGCGGGAAGAATCGCGGCCAGTAAGGCCGCCTGCCGAGTATTCAGGTTCTCGGCCTCGACGCCGAAATAATGCCGCGCGGCCGCCCCGACACCGTAGATGCCGGGTCCCCACTCCGCGATGTTCAGGTAGATCTCCATAATCCGCCATTTGGGCAGCAGCAGTTCGACGATGCTGGTGAAGTAGACTTCAACGGCTTTTCGCGCGAACCCGCCGCCCGGCCAGAGGTACAGGTTGCGGGCGACCTGCATCGACACCGTGCTGGCGCCACGCAGCCGCCCGCCCTCGCGCCAGGTCGTCCAGGCCTCGGCGACCTGGTCCCAGTCATACCCCCGGTTTTCGCAGAACAGATTGTCCTCAGCCGCGATCACGGCGATGCCGACCGTCTCCGCCACGGCGCCGAGGGGAACCCAATCCCGGTGCCAGCCCTCGCCCTCGACAAGCCGGATGACCATCAACGGTGTTGCGGGCACGGGCAGCACGCGATAGATCAGCGTCAGGGCCACGGGCACGACGATCAGCAACACGATCAGCACTTTCGCCGCTCGCTTGGCCAGTTGGGCCAGACGAACCCGCCGAAGAGACGACCACAAGCGTCGCACTGGGGCCCTTTAGGACAGCCAGCGCCGCAGCCGGTCGGACGCCTCCGCCATTGTCTCCGTGGCGCCGGCAAAGGAAAAGCGCATGGTGTGCGCCCCTCTGGCCGGGTCGAAATCGGGCCCGGGCGTGGTCGCAATGCCCGTTTCCTGCAGCATGCGCTGACAAAAGGCCACGCTGTCGTTGGTCAGGCGGCCGATGTCGGCGTAGAGATAGAAAGCGCCGTCCGACTGGGCCAAGCGGTCAAAGCCGGCCTTGGGCAGGCCGTCCAACAGCAAGCGGCGGTTGGCTGCATAGCGCGCGACGTTGGCGTCAAGCTCGTCGCCGCAGTCGAACGCGGCCATGGCGGCCCGTTGCGACAGGGCCGAGGGCGAGATGAAGAAGTTCTGGGCCAGGCACTCGACCGGCCGCACCAGTTCCTCCGGCAGGACCATCCAGCCCAGGCGCCAGCCGGTCATGGAGTAGTATTTGGAGAAGCTGTTGATAATGATCGCGTCGTCGGTCAACGACAGCGCTGTGGTTTCGGCCGTGCCGTAGCTGATGCCGTGATAGATCTCGTCGGAGATCAGGCGGATGCCATGAGCGCCGCAATAGTCCGCCAAATTGGCAAACGCGTTGCGATCCAGCATGGTGCCCGTCGGGTTCGAGGGGCTGGCGACGATCAGACCATCGACCGGGCGGTCCAGCCGGTCCAGATGGTCAGGCGACGGCTGAAACCGCGTTTCGGGACCGGTCGGCACCTCGACCACCTCGATCCCGAGCGCGCTCAAGATGTTGCGATAAGCCGGATAGCCCGGCGCCCCGAGCGCAACCCGGTCGCCGACCTCGAACGCGGAGAGAAAGGCCAGCAGGAAGGCGCCGGAAGACCCAGCAGTGACGGCAATGCGATCGGCCGATACCGGCTGGCCGTAGTGATCGGCATAATGCCGCGACAGGCGCTGGCGCAGTTCGGGCAGGCCGAGCGCCAGCGTGTAGCCCAACACCTCGTTGTCGAGCGCTTTTTGCGCAGCCTCGACCACGCCGCGCGGTGCGGAGGTGCTGGGCTGGCCGACCTCAAGATGCAACACGTCGCCATGGCTTTGCGCCCGCTCCGCCGCGGCCGTCATGACGTCCATGACAATGAAGGGCGGGATCTGCCCCCGGCGCGCAACCTTCAGGGTCACTGCAGCAGGGTCTCCGTCACAAGGCCGTACCCCCCAAAGCGCGGATCGGCGACGCCCCGGCACTGCAGATCCGACCCGCGGTTCCAAGCGCAGATCAGCCCGGTCAGCCGGCTGGAGGCCGGGATCGTATCGGTCGCCAGGCCGCTGGCGGCCGCCGTTTCCACCGTGCCGCCGAACACGGTTGCAGCCTCGGTCGATCCCAGCATATCGATCGGCACAGCGACCGGTTCGTTGTAGTGAATGGCGATCGACGGCAGTTCCGGCGTCGGCCCGCCAATGGGAATGCCCGTGTCGCCCGCCGTGGCGCCGCCCTGCACCGGGCTGAAGCCGAAGCCGCAGGCCACCGCCATATCGTCCCCGGACATCGCGACCGCGACCAGGCCCTGACCCGCCGGCCGGCCGCCCGGCAAGGGCTGACCGGCGGCCGCCGCCTGAAACGCCTCGACCAGCCGAATGCCGCGCCCGCCAATCGCCGGGCCGAAGGCGACGAGATTGTTGCCGAACGGGGCGGTCGCCGGCTCCTCCCACGCGATGCGTGATGTCCTGATCTGGTCGAAGCTGAGCGACAGGCCGCGCGCCTGCACACCTTCAGCGTAGCTTCGGCCAAGCGGACCCTCATAGAAGGTCTGGATGCCGCCCACCCTGATCGCGGCCATGCTGTCGGCCAGCGCCAGCCGTTCACCGGCGGTGCGCCCTGCCGAGTCCGTGCCGGGCGGTGCGATGCGCAGGCTGGTTTCGGCGATCGCCACCATCTCCGACCAGCGCAACTGGCCATAATCGGCATGGATGGCCGACAGGCCCCGCAGGAAAGCAGGTACGGCCGCGCCGCCACCCGCCGGCTCGGCCGGGAAGTCGATCAGGCGAACGATCTTCTCCTCAGGATCGAAGACCAGGCACGTACCGCCGCCGGCGATGCCGACCGCGTCCGGCCGCGTCACCGCCATCATCATGGCCATGGCAACGACCGCATCGGCGGCGGAGCCGTTGCCGTCCAGCACCTCCAGACCCACTTCTGTCGCCTGGGCCACGTCGGAGGCCGCGCCAATGCGCACGACCAAATCGCTCTCGCGCACAATCGCGACACAGCCGACCAGGACGGCGGTCACAGCAAAAATGCCGGCAACCCGGCACAATTGTCGCTTATGATGTGACCATCGGGTCCAAGCTGACGAGGTTGGCGTGCGCGCGTTCATTCGACTTCTCTTGGTTTTTTGCTTCGTAGCTGGCGGTACCGTATCGGACGCCTTTGGACAAGGCCGGATCTCATTCATCCGGGATACGGAGATTGAGACTATCATCCGGGATATGGCCCGGCCAATCTTCCAGGCGGCCGGCCTGAGCCCCAGCGCGGTCAACATCTATCTGGTCAATGACAGCGACCTGAACGCGTTTGTCGCCGGCGGCCAGAATCTGTTTCTAAACACGGGACTGATCGCGCGGACCGAAAACCCGGGCGAACTGCTGGGGGTTATCGCCCACGAGGCCGGCCACATCGCCGGCGGCCATATCGCGCGCGGCCAAGAACAGATCGAACGCGCTCGCCAACTGGCCATCCTGACCAGCCTGCTCGGGATCGCGGCGGCAGCGGCCGGCGGCGGCGATGTCGGCGCCGCGACCGCGCTCGGCGGTCAGTCGATGGCCATGAACTCCATGCTGGGCTACAGCCGGACCATGGAAAGCGCCGCCGACCAGGCAGCGCTGCGCTACATGGACCAGGCGGGCTTTTCGTCAGAGGGCCTGTTGTCGTTTCTCGAGACCCTGCAGGACCAGGAACTGGTGCCCTCCAGCCGCCAGTCGGAATATCTGCGCACCCACCCGCTGACCTTCGACCGCATCGACACGGTGCGCAACCATGTCGCCCGCTCAAGCCTGACGGGCCGCGAGTTCTCGCCCCAGGTCTGGGCCGATTTCGATCGCCTGCGGGCCAAGCTGATCGGTTTTCAGCAACCGACGCTCGCCCTGCAGCTCTACCCTGCGGGTTCACCCGACATCGCCGACCGCTATGGACGCGCCATCGCGCTTTACCGGACTGGTCAGCTTGGCCAGGCGACCGGGATCATGAACCAGTTGATCGCGGCTGAGCCGTCCAACCCCTATTTCCAGGAACTGATGGGCCAGATCCTGTTCGAAAACGGGCGCATTCAGGAGTCGCGACCGTATTATGAGCGGGCGAACCAACTGCTGCCCGGCCAACCCTTGATTCAAGTGGCCCTGGCGCGGGTGCTGATCGAAACCGGCGGCGAGGCGAACCTGCAAACCGCCGTCGACCAGCTTGCGTCCGCCGTTCAGCGGCCGGGCGGCCGCTCGCCCTTCGCCTTCCGCCTGCTGGCAACCGCCTATGGCAGGCTGAACAATATGGGCATGATGGCGTTGTCGCTGGCGGAGGAGGCGCTGGCCCTCGGCGACGCCCAGATGGCCAACCAGCAGGTCGCCCGTGCCCTGCAATCCTTGCCGAACGGTTCACCGGGCCATCTGAGGGCCCTCGACGTCCAGCGCGAGGCGGAGCGCTTGAACCGTTAGTGCGCGCGTATTGGGCACCAAAGCCCACGTGAATTTGAAGCCCGCCAGCTTGACGGCGCCTTACCCGCGCCATCATATGCCGGCACATGATTCGTGACGCCCACTGAAAGGACCGACGATGCTGCGTCGTCTGCTTGTTCCCGCCACTGCTGTCGTGCTGGCCCTGTCTGCAGCACCCGCCGCGATGGCTCAATTCGACAGCGCGGAGGAAGATGCCATCCGGTTGATCATCCGCGATTACCTGATCGAAAACCCGGAAGTCTTGATCGAGGCCCTGCAGATCTATCAGGCGGAGCAGGAGCAGGCCGACGCCCGCGCCCAGCAGGACGCGGTCGCCAGCCTTGGCGAGCGTCTGTTCGAGAGCAACGCCCCGTCGATCGGGCCGGAGGACGCCAGCGTCACGCTGGTCGAGTTCTTCGATTACAATTGCGGCTTCTGCAAACGCGCCCTGGACGATGTGCAGACGCTGTCGGAAACCGACGACGATCTGCGCATCGTGTTCCTGGAGATCCCGATTCTGGGGCCGAGTTCGCTGACCGCCGCGCGCGCCGCCCTGGCATCGCGCGAGCAGGGGCTGTATCTGGAATACCACATGGCCCTGATGTCGCATCGCGGCACGCACACCGACGATTCGATCTTCGCCATCGCCGAGGAGGTCGGCCTGGATGTCGACCAGCTTCGCGTCGACATGGAGTCGGAGGCCGTGGCCCAGGAAATCTCCGACAATCTGCAACTCGCCGAGGCGATTGGCGTACGCGGTACGCCAGCCTTCGTGGTCGGCGAGCGGGTCATCCCTGGCGCCGTCGGACTGGCGGCTCTCGAGGACGCCATCGACCACGCGCGGCAGGAGAGCTGACCGGATTGAACGCGCGAGGGAAAACGCATCCGATGCGGCCCGGGATGGCAGGCGCGGCCCTGGTCCTGGCCGCAGGCATTGGTCTGTCTTCGAGTGCGGTCGCCCACCCCCATGTGTTCGTCGATACGGGCTTCGTTCCGGTCTTCGAGGATGGCCGGCTGGTCGGCGTGGAGACCTCGTGGCGCTTCGACCCGATCTATTCGGAGGTCGTGCTTGCCGACTTTGACCTCGATGGCGACGGCGCCCTGAACGCGGATGAGCGATCGGCCTTGGTGGGGGTCTTCTTCGCGGAGTTGGGCGACTATGGCTACTTCACGCGGGTCGGCATCGACGGTGAGTGGCATCAATCCGGTATCGCCAGCGATTTCTGGATCGGCGCCGAGGACGGGATCCTGAGCGCCGGCTTCACCCTGCGCACCGATCTGCCGGTCGCTGGCACCGTCGAGTTTGTGCCGTTCGACGAAGAACACTTTATTGCCTTCGAGATTGCGGACGAGGCGGTGATCGCTGCACAAGCGTCGACCGCCTGGGCGTGCGCGGCGCGTCGCTACGACCTGGTGTCCTGGTATTTCGGGCCCGTCACCGGCCATGGCATGGCATGCGAAAGGGCCGGAGGCACGTCTTGATCCGGTGGAGAGGTCTGGCGGCGATCGGCCTCGTCGCCCTCATGATCGTGTTCTTCTTCGACGCGGCCGCCACGGCCCAGCCGATGATCCCGCGCGGTTCGGCCGGCCCCGAACAGTCGAGCTTTTTGGAGTATCTGCCGGCACCGCTCAGGTCCGTCGTTCAGCAGATCAATACCTGGCAAGTGGAACTGAGCCGCAGACTGAACACGGAACTGGTCGACATGCGCGGCGGCAACGGGTTCGCCGTGTTCTGGCTGTGCCTGATCGGCTTCATTTATGGCGTCCTGCACGCCGCTGGGCCAGGCCATGGCAAGGCGGTGGTGGCGTCCTACCTGCTGGCGCGCCGGCTGTCGATCAGCCGGGCGGTCGGCGCCTCATTCCTGATGGCCCTTGGCCAAGGGGTTACCGCCATCGTGCTGGTCGGGGTCCTGTCGGTGGTGCTGGGCCTCGCCGGACCCGCCCTGACCGCGCGCGCTGACTGGCTTGAGCTGGCGAGTTATGGACTGATCGTCCTATTGGGCCTCGCGATGCTGGTGAATTCGCTGCGCGGCCGTCACACCTGCGGCATGGATCATAGTCACGACCACGCCCACAGCCACCACGAACACGCCAGGGATAGTGGCCGGGGCTTGCTGCCCCTGGGTGCGGCCGTAGCCTTGCGCCCCTGCACCGGCGCGTTGCTGATCTTGCTGTTCACCCTGGCCAACGGGCTCCTACTCGCCGGCATCGCCGCCGTGTTCGCCATGGCGATCGGCGTCGGGCTAACCGTCGCCATCATCGCACTGGCCAGCATCGGTGTGCGCGGCGCGGCATTGGCCGTCGCCGGCGGCCACGGTCATGGCCGCGGCTTCGTCTTTGCCCAGCGCGGCCTCGCCATCGTGGGATCGACCGCCGTGTTGACCTTCGGCTGCCTGTTCTTCCTCGCCGCCGCCGGGCGCCTGTTTTAGGCCTCGCTATCGGGCTGGTCGCCCGGTGCGGTACCCGCAAGCGCCGGCAGGGCCAGCATCTCATCGTTGATGCGACGCACCGTCGGGAATTTGTCGAGGTCGCAGCCGAACCGTTCGGCATTAAAGATCTGGGGCACGAGAAAGGTGTCCGCCATGGTCGGCCGGTCGCCATGGCAGAACCGCCCGGTCGCCGGATGGCCCGCCAGCATGCTCTCAAGGCCCGTCAAACCCTCGTCGACCCAATGGCGGTACCAGATGTTCTTGGCCTCGTCGTCGACGCCCATCTCGCGGGTCAGGTACAAGAGCACGCGCAGATTGTTGACCGGATGGATCTCGCAGGCGATGGCCGACGCCAGCGCCCGCACCCGCGCCCGGCCGGCCGCATCCCCGGGCAGCAGCGGCGGCTGGGGCCGCGTCTCCTCGAGATACTCGACGATCGCCAGCGACTGGGTGAGCGCCGTGCCGTCATCGTCGACCAGGGTCGGCACCAGACCCTGGGGGTTCAGCGCCAGATAGTCGTCCGATCGATGCTCCTTGCGCCGCAGATGGACGAAATCCATCTCGTAATCCAAGCCCTTCAGCGCCAGCGCGATGCGCACCCGGTAGGCGGCGGAGGATCGAAAATAGGAATAGAGCTTCATGGCGCTGGCCGACTTTCCATTGCATGGGCGCGATTGGGTCCCCTAATTAACCGGTTCCCGCTTTCCGATCCACCAGGCCATCATGACGACCGATCAGACCCCCACGACCATTGTCTTCGACATTGGCGGCGTGTTGCTGGACTGGGACCCGCGCCATCTCTATCGCAAGCTGTTCGACGACGAGGCGGAGATGGAGTGGTTTCTCTCTGAAATCTGCTCGCCGGAATGGAATGAGCGGATGGATGCCGGTCTCAGCTTTGCCGAGGGCGTCGACGAACTGGTGGCCAAACATCCGGAACATGCCGGGTTCGTGCGCGCCTATCACGAACGGTGGATCGAGATGGTGCCCGGCGCCATCGACGGCACGGTCGAGATTCTGGGCGAAGTGCGGGACCGGGGCCATCCGGTCTTTGCGATCACCAACTTCAACGCCGAAACCCTGGCCGTTGCCAGCGAGGTCTATCCGTTCCTGAAACGGTTCGACGGGGTGATCGTGTCCAGCGAGATCCGCCTGATCAAACCGGATCCGGCCATCTTTCAGGCGTTTTTCGAGACCTATGATCGGCACCCTGGCGACTGCGCGTTCATCGACGATCGTGCCGTGAACGTCGAGGCGGCCAGGCAGGCTGGCATGGTCGGCATCCACTTTTCCAACCCGCCGCAGTTGCGCCGCGACCTTGTCGACCTAAAGCTATTGTGACGCCCGAACGGATGCGACGAAGGTGGCCCGGCGGCACAGGGGTTGCTAAACCAGCAGTCATGTTCGAGCAATTTTGAACTGGGAGAGAGTGTTTCGATGATACGGCGACTATTGATTCTGGCTTCGGCGGTGTCGGTTCTGGCGCTGCCGGGTGTGGCGCAGGCCGATATGGAACGGGCCATGGAATTCTTGGAAGAGGGCGACTTTGAAGCCGCCTTTGCTGAACTTCTGCCCCATGCCGAAGAGGGCAATCCGCGCGCGCAGACCGAAATCGCGATCCTCTATTTGAATGGCAGCGGTGTGGAGGAAGACGAGGAAGAGGCCCTGAATTGGGCCCGCCAGGCCGCCAATCAGCGCGATGCGTTCGGCCAGTACCTGCTGGGCTGGATGCTGGTCAACGGCCACGGCACCGAAGCCGATGCGATCGCGGCCATCCCGCTCTACGAGGCCGCGGCCAATCAAGGGCTGATCGCGGCGCAGACGGCGCTGGGCAATCTGTTCACCTATGGCGCCGACGGCATCGAGATCGACTATGGCGAGGGCGACTATTGGTACGCCCAGGCAGTGCAGAACGGCGATCCGCAGGCGATGAACGGTTTCGCCTGGTCCCTGGTGGTCCGCGACCAGAACCTGCTGGACGCGCTGCCGATCTCCGAGACTTCCGTCGCGCTGGAGCCCGGCAGCGCCGCATCGATCGACACGCTCGGCACCATCCGCCTGCTGTTGGGCCGGTACGCGTCGGCCGCCAAATACCTGGAACTGGCCGTCGAGCTGCAGCCGGACTATCCGCCCTTCATGGACCGGCTGGGCGACGCCTATGCCGGCATGGGTGACGAAGCCGAGGCGCGTGCCCAGTGGGAAGCCGCCATAGAGGCGGTCGCAACCTATGAGGGCGGGTATGACGAGTTGTGGGACATCGACGCACTGCGTGGCAAGCTTGGGCTTTAGGACAGTCGTCGCCTGGCAACCCGGTTGCTCGGGCCTCAGATAGGCAGGCCGCCGAAGACACCGGCGCACAGCGCGAGGGACGCGCCTCGGCCTGATCGTTCGTGAAGGTTCCGACCGCGCCTGGCGCTGCGAAACTGGGAGCGCCTTGGTGTAACGTTCTGGGGAACCTCAGCCGAACCAGCCCATTCCCTTTCACCGTGCAGCCTATGGGGCAGCCTATGGGAAGGCCGTCGCCCCAGCCACGGCGCGCCGCCACCGCTTGCCCCGACTCAATCGATGCTTTAAGCAAGTTATCAAGAACAACCGGTTCATTATTGCTGTTGATGGCCAACGACCAACAAAGCGTGCTGATCGTCAACGGCCCGAATCTCAACATGCTGGGACTTCGGGAACCGACCATCTACGGCACCGACACGTTGGCCGACCTGGAAGCGGCGTGTGCCGACCGGGGAGCCGATCTGGGCCTGGCGATCGACTTTCGCCAAAGCAACCTGGAAGGTGAGATCGTTGGCTGGATCCAAGAGGCGCGGCAGGTTCAAGACGGCATCATCATTAATGCCGCGGCCTACAGCCATACCTCGATCGCCATTCTCGATGCGCTGCAGGCGGCGGAACTGCCCGTGATCGAGGTTCATCTGTCCAACATCTACAAGCGCGACCCGTTTCGCCACCAATCCTACATCAGCCAGGCGGCCCAAGGGGTGATTTGCGGTCTCGGCGCGCATGGCTATGTTTTGGCGCTGGACGCCATGGCCGGCTTGCTGGAAAACGGCGGCCCTTGATGCAATTCTCCAGGAGACATGGCCCCATGGCCCGGTTCCAAATCGACGACGCGCTGATCCGCAAGCTGGCCGAACTGCTGGACGAGACCGGCCTGACGGAGATCGAGTTCGCCGAGGGCGACAAGCGGCTGCGCGTCGCCAAGACGGTGAACCAGACGGTAACCGCGTCGACACCGTCGATCGTGCAAGTGGCGGCGGAGGCGCCACAAGCCGCGGCGACAGGCGCCGAGGCACCGGCCAGCGGCGGCACGCCGGACGGTGCGGTGACATCGCCGATGGTCGGCACCGTCTACCTGGCGCCGGAACCGGGCGCGCCCAATTTCGTGAAGGTCGGCGACAGCGTCAGCGAGGGCCAGACGCTGCTGATCGTCGAGGCGATGAAGGTGATGAACCCGATCCGGGCGCAGCGGTCCGGAACCGTCAAGCAGATCCTCGTCGACGACGCCCAGCCGGTGGAATTCGGTGAAGTCCTGCTGGTCGTGGCCTGACCGGACATGTTTGAAAAGGTTCTGATCGCCAATCGTGGCGAGATCGCGCTGCGCATCCATCGCGCCTGCCGCGAGATGGGCATCTCCACGGTTGTCGTGCACTCCACGGCCGATGAGGATGCCATGGCGGTAAGGCTGGCCGACGAGGCGGTCTGCATCGGGCCGCCGAAATCGCGCGACAGCTACCTGAACATCCCTGCGATCTTGTCCGCCGCGACGATCACCGGTGCCGACGCGATCCATCCCGGCATCGGCTTTCTCGCCGAAAATGCCCAATTTGCCGAGATGGTCGAGGAACACGGCTTCGCCTTCATCGGCCCGACCGCTGAACACATCCGCATCATGGGCGACAAGATCGCCGCGAAGGAGGCCGTGTCGGGTGTCGGCCTGCCGGTCGTTCCGGGGTCCGACGGTGCCGTGACCAGTGTGGAGGCCGCACAGACGAACGCCGATGAGATCGGCTATCCGGTCCTGATCAAGGCCACGGCCGGCGGCGGCGGGCGCGGCATGAAGATCGCCAACAATGCCGGCGAGGTCGCCTCGGCGTTCTCGATGGCGCGCAGCGAGGCCAAGGCGGCGTTCGGCGACGACAGCGTCTACATGGAACGCTATCTCGGCCGCCCGCGGCATATCGAGATCCAGATCCTGGCGGACGGCCACGGCAACGTGGTGCATTTCGGCGAGCGCGACTGCTCCGTCCAGCGGCGCCATCAGAAGGTGATCGAAGAGGCCCTGTCGCCGGCGCTGAACGCCGAGCAGCGGGATCTGATCGGCAGCCTGGCAGCCCGCACGGCGCAGAAGCTCGGCTATCGCGGCGTCGGCACGATGGAGTTCCTGTACGAGGATGGCGAGTTCTTCTTCATCGAGATGAACACCCGCCTGCAGGTCGAACACCCGATCACCGAGATGATTACGGGTATTGACCTGGTGCGCGAACAAATCCGGGTCGCCGCCGGCGCACCGCTCGGCTACGAACAGTCGGACATCACGTTCAGCGGGCATTCCATCGAGTGCCGGGTGAATGCCGAAGACCCGGAGACCTTTGCTCCCTCGCCGGGCCGCGTGCGAAGCTTTCACGCCCCCGGCGGGCTGGGCATACGCGTCGACAGCGCGCTTTACGACGGCTATAGCGTGCCGCCCTACTACGACAGCCTGATCGCCAAGCTGATCGTGCACGGCACGACCCGAAACGAGTGCCTCATGCGCCTGCGCCGGGCATTGGAGGAGTTCGTGATCGAGGGGATCTCGACCACCTTGCCGTTGCATGCGCGATTGATAGCCGAGCCGGACTTCGTGAACGGCGATTACGACATTCACTGGCTTGAGAAATTGATGCAGGGCGACTGACGCCCCATCTGCATCCTGGTTGGTTTCGAGAACCTCGGATCTCGGTTTGGCCGATGGTTGAGATTACGCCGGACTTGGTTTTGCGGGCCTATGCCAGCGGCTATTTCCCGATGGCCGAATCGGCCCGTTCAGCGACCCTGTTATGGGTCGACCCGCCCCAGCGCGGGATCATTCCGCTGGATGGGCTGCACGTCTCGCGATCCCTGCGACGGCTGGTACGGCGCGGCCGCTTCGACGTTACCGTCAACCGGGCGTTTGACCGCGTGATCGGGGCCTGCGCCGAGGCGACGCCCGGCCGTCCCGATACCTGGATCAACCAGGACATCCTGGATCTCTATGGCGCCCTGCACCGGCGAGGCCACGCCCATTCGGTCGAGTGCTGGGACGGCGAGGACTTCGCGGGCGGCCTCTATGGCGTCTCGCTGGGCGGAGCGTTTTTCGGCGAAAGCATGATCAGCCGCCGCACCGATGCCAGCAAGGTCGCCTTGGTGCATCTGGTCGCGCAGCTTCGCATCGACGGCTACATCCTGCTGGACACCCAGTTCAAGACCGACCATCTGGCCCGGCTGGGCTGTGTCGAGATCCCCAAGGAGGATTACGAGCGCCGGCTCGATACCGCGTTGACGATCCTGCCGCGCTTCGGCGTCAACGACCGTGGGCCGGAACTGGCGGAGATGCTACAGCCGTCGTGACGGCAGCGCGGGCGGCAGCGGCGGATTGCCGGGCAGCCCGAAGATGGCATCGCGCGCCATGTCCTCCGGCGGTTGCGGCACCTCGTCGACGCAGCCGACCAGCCACAGGTCATAGACCGGGTGCTCCATTGCCGAGATCGCCCGCGCGGCGGAGAACATCCAGCCGCTGAAGCTGTCCCCGGCCTCGTCGCCCGGCGGTTCATCGATGACCTCAAGGAAGACGGCGTTTTGCGCGTTGCTGTCTGCCCCGGTCGTCTGGCAGGCGCGCACGGTGATGGTCAGCGTCCCGAACGTCGCCGTTTCGCCGACACCGACCGCAAGCGGCGACACGGTGGCGGTAATCTTGTCCAGGGCGCTCAACATCGCGAAAGACCGCGACTGATCCGGCTGTGGCCGCAAGCGCGACTCGGTCTCCTGCCAGGGCGCCGGCGCGGGCTCGCTGTCGAGCGAGCCCAGCAGATCCTCGATCGTCTGCGGCGTCCCGCCATCGCCCTGCGGGGTCACGAGCTGTTGCTGGCCCGTGGCCATCGCGGGAAGGGTCAGGGCGGCGGCGACACAGGTCGCTAGGCAGAGCCGGCGGACCATCCGGGTCTGACCCTCAATTGTCAAACAGGGACGGCGCGTCGGAGTCGCCACCATCCGAGGCCGAACCGTCGCCGCTGTCCATGCCGTAGATGAAGTGGCCGATCAGCTGATCCAGACCCGGTGTCGCTTGGGTATAGATGATGGTGCCGCCCGGCTGGATCATTTCGGGATCGCCGCCAGGATCGAGAGCCATGAACCGGCCGCCCAGCAGGCTTTCGCTCGCCACCGTCGCAAATGTATCGACCGGCAACTCGATATCCGAATCGATGCTCATCCGGACTTCGGCGAGATAGGTCGTCGGGTCCAGCCGCGTGCTGGTCACCTGGCCGACGCGCACGCCGCTGATGGAGACCTCCGACCCCGGCTCAAGGCCGTCGATCCGGTCGAACCGCGCCATCACCTCGTAGCCGCTGACCGACCGGACGTCGGCACTGCCATAGGCGAAGAACAGGAAGAACGCGGCCACCGCCAGCACGACGGCACCCATCACGGTTTCGATCACGTTTCTCTTCATGGCGTGCCGTGTCTGTTGTTGTGTGCCGCGATCCGGCGACAAGCCCGGCCAGCGATCTTCAGGACGGCGTCCAGGGTTCGTAGTCGCCGGTCGCGCGTGCCCTCTGGCCACCCATCAGCGTGTGACCCGGCGGCAGATAGGCGGCCGTCGTGCCTGTTTGATTGGGCTCGTACTCTTCCTGCCAGGACCGGCGGTTCGGGTTTTCCGCACCCGGAACCTCATCCGTCTGGTGATGCAGCCAGCCATGCCATTCGGGCATCACCCGGCTGGCTTCGATGTCGCCGCCCTTGTAGATCACCCAACGGCGTTCGCGCCGGCCAGGCCTGACCTTGCGATCGCGATAGTAGCGGTTGCCCGCACTGTCCTCGCCGACAAGCTTGCCGCGGCGCCGAAACGTGGTCCAACGCGCAAGCAGCCTAAAGCCCAGTTCGTACATGCCTGCCATCGCTCGTTCGCGGTTCGCTCAAAGTCTTCCCGGATATCTAGGGCGCCCAAAGGCGGTCGGAATATGACATCGCGGCGGCAAATCGTCCAGCCCGCCAAGCCACGGCCATGATCGGGCCAGGTCCGGCGAAAAGCTCAATGCTGCACTGCAAAACGGACAGCTGTCATCGGCCATACGACAGACTAGCTGTCGCTGGTCGGATTGCTTCGCCGCGCAGAGCGCCAAACGCCCCACGGCCCAGCGTCACGCACATAACCATGCAAGCATCGAGACCAAGAGAAGTAAAATGTCACAAGGAACGATCACAACCGAACACACCGACCTGTTCGACGGCCTGTCCGCCATCGCAGTCGAGCGCCAGGCACGCGTCCTGCGCGCCCGCGCCACGGCGGACGCTTTCAGCCGGGCCTGGACCGGTGTCTGGAACACCATCCAACGCGGCTTCGCGGCCATCACCAAGGGCATGCAGAATCGCCGGCTGGTGAATGAGCTGTCGCAGCTTGACGACCGGCTGCTGGCCGATGTCGGCCTGAACCGCGCTACCCTCGCCGCCGACCTGAAGCGGGGCCGTGAGACCAACCATGTCTTCATGCCCGCGCCATTGACCGGCAAGGCGCTGCTGTTCCCGAAGGTGGTAACGAAGGTGCCGGCCAACAGCGACACAGCGGACGAACGCCGCGTCGCATAAGGGTTAAAGCAATATCTCAAGCAAAGCCCCGACGGCATTGCCGCCGGGGCTTTTTGTGTCCAGAACGCAACATATTGGGGAAAAACCGCTCTTAACCCCATTAAACTCTGTACACCCCTAGATGATGTGTCATCATCGTCGGTCGTTGACTAGATACAGCGGTTCGGCTGGCTCTTGCTAGGCTCGCGACCGAATCGCTGAAGATGCGGGGGACCGGCGATGCGGATAGAGCGGCGATTCACGACCAAGGGCCAAGACCCGTACGACACGATCGAGTTCCGGCAAGCGACGAGTGAGATCCGCAACCCCGACGGCTCGGTCGTGTTTCGCCAGGAAGGCATCGAGGTGCCGGCGGCATGGAGCCAGGTCGCCGCCGACATTCTGGCCCAGAAGTATTTCCGAAAGGCCGGCGTCGCCGCGCGGCTGAAGCCGATCGAAGACCCGGATGTGCCGGAGTTCCTGTGGCGCAATCAGCCGGACGACAAGGCGCTGGCGAGACTGCCGGAGGGCGAGCGCTATGGCGGCGAAACCTCCTGCCGGCAGGTGTTCGACCGGTTGGCCGGGACCTGGACCTACTGGGGCTGGCAGGGCGGCTATTTCGACAGCGCGGATGATGCGTGCGCCTATTACGACGAAATGCGGGTCATGCTGGCACGCCAGATGGGCGCGCCGAACAGCCCGCAATGGTTCAACACCGGCCTGCACTGGGCCTACGGTATCGATGGTCCGTCGCAAGGCCACCACTATGTCGACTTCCGCACCGGCGAGCTGACCAAGTCGGACAGCGCCTACGAACACCCGCAGCCGCACGCCTGTTTCATCCAGTCCGTGGCCGACGATCTGGTGAACGATGGTGGCATCATGGATCTGTGGGTGCGCGAGGCCAGGCTGTTCAAATACGGCTCCGGCACCGGCACGAACTTCTCGCGCATTCGCGGCGAGACCGAGCCCCTGTCCGGCGGCGGCAAGTCGTCCGGCCTGATGAGCTTCCTGAAGATCGGCGACCGGGCGGCTGGTGCCATTAAGTCAGGCGGCACCACCAGGCGCGCGGCCAAGATGGTCACGGTCGACATCGACCATCCGGACATCGAGGCCTATATCGACTGGAAGGTGGTGGAGGAACAGAAGGTTGCCGCCCTCGTCGCCGGCTCGAAGCTGGCGCGCAAGCATATGAAGGCGGTGATGGCCGCCTGCACCGGGGCTGACGGCGCGGCGGACGGTGTCTTCGACACGCTGGACACTGATCAGCGCTTCGACGCCAAGGCCAATCCGGCGCTGAAGCGCGCCATCAAGGCCGCGCGGGCGGCGATGATCCCGGACAATTACATCCAGCGGGTGATCCACTTCGCGCGCCAAGGCTATGTCGATATCGACTTCAAGACCTACGACACGGACTGGGACTCCGACGCCTACCTGACCGTTTCCGGCCAGAACTCCAACAACTCGGTCAGGATCACCGACGGGTTTTTGGAACAGGTTCTGGCGGACGGGGAATGGACCCTCACCCGCCGGACCGACGGCGCACCGGCCAAGACGGTGAAGGCCGCGGAGTTGTGGGAGAAGATCGGCTACGCCGCCTGGGCAAGCGCCGACCCCGGCCTGCAATATGACACCACGATCAACGATTGGCACACCTGCCCCAACAGCGGCCGCATCGATGCCTCGAACCCGTGTTCGGAATACATGTTCCTGGACGACACGGCGTGCAATCTGGCTTCGCTGAACCTGATGGCGTTCCGTGACGCCGAAGGGGGATTTGACGCGCAAGCCTTCGGCCACGCCTGCCGGCTGTGGACCATCGCGCTCGAGATCTCCGTGCTGATGGCCCAGTTCCCGTCACGGGAAATCGCGCAGCGGTCCTTTGATTATCGCACCCTGGGCCTGGGGTATGCCAATATCGGCGGCCTGTTGATGGCCAGCGGCATTGCCTATGACAGCGACGAGGGGCGCGCGCTGGCCGGGTCCATCACCGCGATCATGACCGGCGTCGCGTACGCCACCTCGGCGGAGATGGCAGAGGAGCTCGGCAAGTTTCCCGGCCATGACGCCAACGCCAACGAGATGCTGCGGGTTGTCCGCAATCACAGGCGGGCCGCCCATGGCGAGGCCGAGGGCTATGAGGGCTTGAACGTTGTGCCCGTGCCTTTGCACGCCGCTGATTGCCCAGACCCGGCCTTGATCGAGGCGGCCAAGACAGCCTGGGACAAAGCACTGTCGCTGGGCGAGGCCCATGGCTATCGCAACGCGCAGGCAACGGTCATCGCGCCGACCGGCACGATCGGGCTGGTCATGGACTGCGACACCACCGGCATCGAGCCCGATTTCGCGCTGGTGAAGTTCAAGAAGCTGGCCGGCGGCGGCTATTTCAAGATCATCAACCGGGTGGTACCGACCGCGCTGGAAAAACTGGGCTATGATGGCGACCAGATCGAGGACATCGTGCGCTATGCGGTCGGGCACGGCACGCTGGCCGGATCGCCGTCGCTGAACCACACGGCGTTGAAGGAAAAGGGCCTTGGCGATGCGCAGATCCAGGCGGTGGAACAGCAGCTAGGCTCGGCCTTCGACATTCGGTTCGTGTTCAACAAGTGGACCCTGGGCGCGGAGTTCTGCACGGGCACGCTGGGCATTCCGGCCGCGACGCTGGACGATGTGACCTTCGACCTCTTGGCCCATCTCGGCTTTTCGAAAGACGCGGTCGACGCAGCCAACACCTATGCCTGCGGTGCCATGACCTTGGAGGGCGCGCCGCATCTGAAGCCTGTACATCTGCCGGTGTTCGATTGCGCCAACCCGTGCGGCCGGCACGGCACCCGCTATCTCAGCGCCGAGGCCCACATCCGCATGATGGCGGCCGCCCAGCCCTTCATTTCCGGTGCGATCTCCAAGACCATCAACATGCCCAACGGCGCCACCGTCGAGGACTGCAAGGACGCCTATCTCTTGAGCTGGCGCCTGGGCCTGAAGGCGAACGCGCTCTACCGCGACGGATCGAAGCTGAGTCAGCCCCTGTCCGCCGCCCTGGTCGACGATGACGAGGATGTCGAGGAGGTGGCCGAGGCGATCGCCGCGGCGCCGGCCGCCGTGAAGGCGCCCATGGTGGCCGAACGGGTGGTCGAGAAGATCGTCGAACGGGTGATCGAACGGCGGCACGCGACCCGTGCGCGGCTGCCGGACCGGCGCAAGGGCTATACCCAAAAGGCCATCATCGGCGGCCACAAGGTGTATCTGCGCACCGGCGAATATGACGATGGCAGCCTCGGCGAGCTGTTCCTCGACTTGCACAAGGAAGGCGCCGCCTTCCGCTCGCTGATGAACAACTTCGCCATCGCAGTATCGATCGGCCTGCAGTATGGCGTGCCGTTGGAGGAGTTCGTCGAGGCCTTCACCTTCACCCGCTTCGAACCCGCAGGGCCGGTGACCGGCAACGACACCATCCGCATGGCGACCTCGATCCTGGACTACATCTTCCGCGAGCTGGCGATCTCGTATCTGGGCCGCAACGATCTGGCCCATGCGGAACCGTCGGACCTGCGGCCGGACGCGCTTGGCGAGGGCGATACGGAGGGCAATCTGCCGCCGGAACGGCCGGCGACGCCGCACATCGTCTCCAAGGGCTTCGTGCGCGGCAATCTCAAGGTCGTCGACGGTGGCCGGGCGAAGCAGGACCGCGATCTGTTGGAGACGGCCGGGGCCTCCATGTCAGCAATGGGCACGGATACGACCGTTGCCGTGCTTGCCACCGCCTATGCGGACGGCGCGGCTCCGTCCGCCCTCGACATGGCCGCCCAAGCCCGCGCCAAAGGGTATGAGGGCGACCCCTGCCCGGAATGTCACAACATGACACTGGTGCGTAACGGGACGTGCCTGAAATGCGACACCTGCGGCGCCACGACCGGGTGTAGTTAGCTGCTTGCGGCTTTGCGGCCCGCCTCAGATCGTCGTGTGGTCGCGGCCGTTGCCGGCGCCGTGGTGGGGTCTTGCGGCCATGGGTGCTTGGGGTAGCGGCCGCGCACATCCTTGCGCACCGCTTCGTATCCGGTCGCCCAGAACCGCGCCAGATCATCCGTGATGGCCAGGGGGCGGCCGGCGGGTGACAGAAGGTGCACGACCAGCGGCACGCGCCCATCGGCCAGACGCGGCATCGACCCTGCGCCGAACATCTCTTGCAGCTTGACCGGCAGGGTCGGTTTGGACGGATCGGCATAGTCGATCCTGGCGTCGCGGCCGCTGGGGATCGTCATGGTTGCCGGCGCCATTCGGTCGAGCGCTGCGCGGCGATCCCAGCCAAGCGCGGTGTTCAAAATCCCCGACAGGTCCAGCTTGGCCAGATCATCGACCCTGCGCATGCCGAGACAGTGCGGCGCCAACCACTCGTCCAGCGTTGCCAGCAGCGCGTCATCAGACCAATCGGGCCACGCGTCCGGCTGCAGGAGGGCCAGGAAGCGGATACGCTGGCGCAACTGCGTCGAGGCCGGTGTCCAGGGCAAGAGCGCAAGCCCCTTGTCCCGAACCGCCGCCACCAAGGCCGCCGCAACGGACTCGTCGGGTGGGCGCTTCAAAGGGTCCGACTCCAAGACAAGCGCGTCGAGCCTAAGCTCGCGGCTAGCAATCACCCGTTCCGACCGTCGGTCCCAAGTGACCGTGTCGACGGTCCTCAGCCGCTCGGCGAACAGATCGTTGAGGTCTTCACGGGCCAACGGTGCGGCGCGATAGATGCGTGCCTCGGCGGCCCCGTCCAGATCGGCGACCGCGAGATAGGGATATGCCGCCAGCGGGTCTTCGCGGGGCAGCATGGCACCGCGTCCACCGCTGAGCAGATAGCGGGCCGACCCGCCCGTACGCCTTTGGCCGATGCGATCGGGGTAGGCCAACGCCGTCAGTGCGCCGGCCAGCCGGGGCTCGATAGGCCCCTTTGGATCAACGCGGGCGGTCCTTGCGAGGCGTTTGGCCAGGCTTGCCAGGGGCGACCACGGTCCCGTGGGCGAGGCCATTTGCGCCAGCCTGGGCGTGAGATCCGTCTCTCCCTTCATGAGATCGCGCTCGGCCAGCAGGACGGCAAGACTGCAAGCCGTCGTCCCCCTACCGCGCGTCCGTGCCGTCACCACCATATGGGCCAGGCGCGGGTGGACGGGCAGCGTCGCCACCGTTCGCCCATGGTCCGAGACGGCCCCGTCATTCGCCAGCGCGCCAAGCAGCACGAGCAGGTCACGGGCGGCGGCATAGGCGCCCGCCGGCGGCGGGTCGATCCAGTCGAGTTCGGCCGGCGCGGCGCCCCAAACCGCGAGTTCCAGCGCCAACGCGGTCAAATCGGCCCGCAGGATCTCGGGCTTGGTCTGCGGCTCCAGGCTGCCCTCCTCCGCCTTCGGCCACAGGCGAAAGCACAGGCCCGGCCCGGTTCGGCCGGCGCGGCCGCGCCGCTGGTCGGCCTCGGCCCGGCTGACCTTAGCCGTGGTGAGACGATCCATGCCGCTCTGCGGATCGTGCGTCAGTCGCCTTGCTAGGCCGGAATCGACCACGCTGGTGATGCCGTCGAGCGTCAGGCTGGTTTCGGCGATGGACGTCGACAGGACCAGCTTGCGCCTTCCCGCCGGTGCCGGTGCGATGACACGCGCCTGGTCTTTCAAGGGCAAATCGCCGTAAAGCTCCAGCAGATCGACGTCCGGCGCCAGCCCGGTCCGGCGCAGGTCGCGCGCGACTCTGGCGATCTCGGCGCGGCCTGGCAGGAAGACGAGGCAGCCGCCGTCCGCCCGTGCCATCGCTTCCACGATCATGTCCGAGACGGCACCCTCAATCGCGCCTTTGAGCGGGCGGTCGAGCCAGACAGTCTCGACCGGATGGGTGCGACCCTCGCTGGTCAGGACCGGTGCGCCATCCAGCATTGACGCCAAGCCAGCGCCGTCCAGGGTCGCCGACATCACCAGGAGGCGCAGGTCGGGGCGCAGCAATTGGCGCGCTTGGCGGCACAGCGCCAGCCCCAAATCGGCCTGCAGGCTGCGCTCGTGAAACTCGTCGAAGATCACCAGGCCGATGTCGGACAGGGCCGGGTCGGCCTGCAGCATTCGGGTCAAGACGCCTTCGGTGACGACCTCGACGCGGGTCGCGGGCCCCACCTTGGTTTCCATGCGGACGCGGTAGCCGATCGTCTCGCCGACCCGTTCGCCGCGTTCCTCGGCCATGCGATAGGCGGCGGCCCGGGCGGCAAGCCGGCGCGGCTCCAGCATCACGACTTTACGGTTGGCCAGCCAGTCGGCATCGAGCAAGGACGGCGCCACGCGGGTGGTCTTGCCCGCCCCGGGCGGCGCTTGCAGGATCGCCTGGCCATGGTCGCGCAAGGCTGCGGCAATTTGCGGCAACAGCGCGTCGATGGGCAAAGGGGTGCGGTCCGGCATGGCGCGCACCATGGTCGACTTCGCCGATCCGCACAACGCGTCCGGAAGATCAGAAAAAAGAAACCCGCCGAGACGGCGGGTTCAAGGTGACGGAGAAGGTCAAGAACGGGTACTTCAGAGTGACCACAGTGAACCACCCGCGCTGACGCGACGCTGTGACGCCGGTCACCTGCGGCGAGTTTTTTCATCACATGCCGCTCGCGCGGATTCACGCCGCTGTGATGACGCTCACTGCCAACACCCTGCCATGGCGATAGGCCGACGTCGACTAAGACCCCCAATTTTTCCGGCCATTTGAAAACGACGCGGCAAAGAGATGGCAGATTTGGCATTATCTCGGCTCGATATATTCATTGACAATATATCGGCACGCGACAATATGGCGGCGCTGGAGGTGCCGCCCATGGATGTCAAAGTTCTTTGTCTTGGTGTTTTGAGCCGTACGGACTGCTCAGGATACGAGATCCGAAAGCAGTTCGAGGAAGGACCCTTTTCCCACTTTCAAGACGCCGGATACGGGTCGATCTACCCGGCGCTTAGGAAGCTGACGGAAGAGGGGCTGATCGTCGGTCAGCAACTCGCCCAGGACAGTCGGCCGGACAAGAAGGTCTATCGGATCACGCCGCAGGGGCGTCAGGCCCTTTTCGACGCGATCAACCGCCCACCGGCCGAGGACAAGATGCGGTCGGACTTTCTGTTCGTGATGTTTTTCGCGGACCTGTTGGAACCGCGCCAGTTGGACCGTCTGATCCAGCAGCGCATCGAAATGCATCGCGGCGCCTTGGAGAAATTGTCCGGCATGTGCCCATCCAATCCGGGGCAACGGTTCGTATGCAACTACGGACGGCACATGCACGAGGCTGCCCTGGCCTATTTCGAGACGTACCAGCACGAATTGCTGGGCGGCGTATTGCAGCCGGCAGTCGCCGAATAGAAACAGCGTTCGGGCCGACCCCCCATTGAAACGGCCCGACTGATGCGAGGTAAAACCCATGCGAACGTCATGGATTATTGCATTGGTGATCGGCGTCATTGCCGCCGCCTGGATTGCCGGCGGCTATTTCATCGGCAATGACACCACGGACGCGGCGACCGTTGAGGCCGAGGTCGAAGCGGTCGAACCGGAACGCCCGATCCCGAGCGTGCGGATCATGCAAAGCGTCGCACAACCCATGACCAACAGCCTGACGCTTCAAGGCCGTACCGTCGCGGACAGAGAGGTAACGCTGAGCGCGGAGACCGACGGCCCGGTCAGCGAGGTGCTGGTCGAACGCGGCAGCGAGATCACCGGGGGCGACCTGATCGTGAGGATCGCACCAGAGGATCGCCACGCCCGACTGGCCGAGGCCGAGGCGCTGTACAGCCAGCGCGAGATCGAGTTCATCGCGGCCGAACGGCTGAACGAGCAAGGGCATGCCTCGGACACCACGCTCGCCCAGGCGCGCGCGAGCCTCGACAGCGCCATGGCCTTGGTGGAGCTGGCGCAGGTCGACATGAACAGGCTTGAGATCGTCGCCCCGTTCGACGGCTATATCGAGGATCGCTACGTGGAGGTCGGCACCTATGTGCGCGCCGGCGATCAGATCGCGACGATCCTGGACCTGGACCCGATCCGCGTCGCCGGCCAGGTGTCGGAGCGGCATCTGGGCCAGATCGAGCTTGGCGCCGTCGCCGAGGTCGGCTTGATCGACGGGCGCACGGTTCCCGGCGTCGTTTCCTACATCTCGGCCGCGGCGTCGGAGGCGACGCGGACCTTCCGGCTGGAGGTCGAAATCCCCAACCCGGACGGCGCCATCATTCAGGGCCTGACCGCGGAGTTGCGCGTCCCGACCCAGCAGATCATCGCCCACCGGCTGAGCCCATCGGTCCTGAACCTGGCGGATGATGGCCGCGTCGGCGTGATGACGGTGACCGAGGACAACGTCGTGGAGTTCCTGCCGATCAGGATCGTCGGCGCCACCAACGACCATATGTGGGTCACCGACCTGCCCGATAGCCTGGCCATCATCGTGGTCGGCCAAGGGTTCGTGCAGCCGGGTGTTCGGGTCGAGACCACCCTGGTGGACGGTGTCCCCAATCGCCCGGATGCCATCGAAGCCACGAACATCGCCGCGCAGGCAACAGCTATCGATAGCCCCGCGGATGCGATCGGGGGAAGTAATTGATGAATGCCATCATCGATGCTGCCATTAACCGGTCGCGCACGGTTCTCAGCATCCTGGCGTTGCTGCTGATCGCAGGGACGATCTCCTACATCACGATTCCGAAGGAATCGAACCCGGACATCAGCATCCCGACGATCTATGTCTCTATGTCCCTAGCGGGCGTTTCGCCCGAGGACGCCGAACGGTTGCTGGTCCGCCCGATGGAGGCGGAGGTGCAATCGATCGAGGGCGTGACGGAGATTTCGTCGAACGCCTATCGCGGCGGCGGCAACGTCATTCTGGAGTTCGAGGCAGGGTTCGACTCCGACCAGGCCTTGCTCGACGTACGCGAGGCGGTGGATCGGGCGGAGCCTGAATTACCGGCGGAAGCGGACGACCCCACGGTCAACGAAGTCAACTTCAGCCTGTTCCCGGTCATCGTGGTTACTCTGTCCGGCGACATCCCGGAACGCACGCTCGTCGGACTGGCACGCGACCTGCAGGACCGCCTGGAGTCCCTGCCCTCGGTGCTGGAGGCAAATATCGGCGGCGACCGCCAGGAGATTGTCGAAATCATCGTCGATCCGCGCGAGATCGAAAGCTATGGGCTGAACGCCAACGACATCGTGAACTTCGTCAGCCGGTCCAACCGCTTGGTGGCGGCCGGCGACCTCGACACCGGCGCCGGCAGCTTTGCCATCAACGTGCCGGGCCTGTTCGAGGACGTAGACGATATCCTGACCCTGCCTCTGGCGGCCTTTGGCGACGCCGTCGTGGAGTTCCAAGACGTCGCGACAATCGGCCGGACCTTCGAAGATCCGACCCAGTTCGCCCGGGTCAACGGCAACCCGGCAGTGACCATCGAGGTTGTCAAACGCACCGGCGAAAACGTCATCGACACCATTGCGGCGATCCAAGCGGTCGTCGATATGGAACGTCAGTATTGGCCGGGCCAAGTCGAGGTCGGCTACAGCCAGGATCAAAGCGAGCAGATCGAGACCATGCTGGCCGATCTGCAGAACAACGTGCTGAGCGCCATTCTGCTGGTCATGATCGTCGTCGTCGGCGCCTTGGGCCTGCGCACCGCCGGCCTGGTCGGTATCGCCATTCCCGGCGCCTTCCTGACCGGCATCCTGGTGCTGTCGATCATGGGGCTGACCGTCAACATCGTGGTGCTGTTCTCACTGATCCTGGCCGTCGGTCTGCTGGTCGACGGTGCGATCGTCGTGACCGAACTGGCCGACCGCAAGCTGTCGGAAGGCCTGCCGCGCCGGGAAGCCTATGCCATCGCCGCAAAGCGCATGGCCTGGCCGATCACCGCATCGACGGCGACCACCCTGGCGGCCTTCATGCCGCTCTTGTTCTGGCCCGGCATCGTCGGCGAGTTCATGAGCTTCTTGCCGATCACGCTGATTGCCACCTTGACGGCATCGCTGGCCATGGCCTTGATCTTCATTCCGACCTTGGGCGCGACCTTCGGCAAGGCGCAGAAAGTCAGTAGCGAGAAGGCAAAGCTGCTGGCGGCCGGCGAGCAGGGCGACTTGAGCCAGTTGCGCGGCGGCACCGGCGCCTATCTCAGCGTGCTGCGCGTAGCGCTAAGACATCCCGGCAAGGTCGTCTTGCTGGCCGGCGTAACCCTGATCGGCACGTGGATGGCCTTCGCCAATTTCGGCACGGGCATCGAGTTCTTCCCCGATGTCGAGGCCGAACAGGCCAGTATTCTGGTTCACGCACGCGGCAACCTGTCGATCTACGAACAGGACGCGTTGGTACAGGAGGTCGAGGATCGGGTTCTGACGCTGAGCGACGAGTTCGACTCCGTCTACACGCTGACGGGCAGCGGGGTCGGCGGCGGTGGCGAGGACGTGGCCGAGGACGTGGTCGGCCAAATCACCGTCGAGTTCGCCGAATGGGACGAACGGCGCCCGGCCGCCGAGATCATCGAGGACATCCGCGCGCTGACCAGCGATTTGGCAGGCGTCAGCGTTGAAACCCGCCTGCCATCCTCCGGCCCACCGATCGCCAAGGACATCGAGTTGGAGCTGTCGTCGCGCTTCCCGGAACGGCTGCCGGAAGCGACCGCCCGGGTGCGCGAGTTCATGGATTCGCTGGAGGGTCTAACGGACGTCGAGGACTCGCGGCCAATCCCCGGCATCGAGTGGGAGCTGGCCGTCGATCGCGCGCAGGCCGCCAAGTTTGGGCTGGACGTAACCGCGATCGGCGATTCGATCAAGCTTGTCACGCGCGGCCTGGAAATCGGATCGTACCGACCGGACGACACGGACGAAGAGGTCGACATTCTGGTCCGCTATCCGGAGAACTGGCGCACGCTGGAACAGCTCGACAACATTCGCGTCGTGACCGGCGAGGGCGCCATACCGATCAGCAACTTCGTAACCCGCTCGGCAGAACCGCTGGTCAACACGCTGAACCGCATCGAGGGCGAGCGCACGATGAGTGTCTCGGCCAATGCCGGGCCGGGCTATTTCCCGGACGCATTGGTCGGTCAGATTCGCGAGTGGCTGGCCAGCGAGGCCAACCTTGATCAGTCGGTTACGGTGCGGTTCGGCGGCGAGGACGAGGAACAACAGGAAGCACAGGCATTTCTGACGCAGGCCTTCGGCGTGGCCCTGTTCCTGATGGCGATCATCCTTGTCACCCAGTTCAACAGCTTTTACAGCGCGATGTTGATCCTGTCGGCCGTCATCATGTCGACCGTTGGCGTGCTGCTGGGCTTGATGATCACGGGCCAGGCCTTCGGCATCGTGATGACCGGCATCGGCATCATCGCGCTCGCCGGGATCGTGGTGAACAACAACATCGTGCTGATCGACACCTACGATAAGCTGAAGAAGCAGTCGAAGAGCCCGATGGACGCCATCCTGCGCACGGGGGCCCAGCGTCTTCGGCCGGTGTTGTTGACCACGGTCACCACCATGCTGGGCCTGATGCCTATGGTGTTCCAGGTCAATATCGACTTCTTCGCGGCCGACCCCTGGCCGGTGGTCGCAACCGGCGCGCCATCCACGCAATGGTGGGTGCAGTTGGCGACCGCCGTGGCCTTCGGTCTGGGCTTTGCCACGTTGCTGACCCTTCTGGTCACGCCGTCCGCGTTGATGTTGAAGGCCAACTGGGATGCCTGGCGCGAGCGCGGCCGGGCACGCCGGGCCGGCTTGCCGGTTCCGGGCGCCGATGCCGAGCCCGAGTACAACTGGCGCGACACGAATATCGACAGGCCCGGCGGGTCAGGCGCCCATCCTACGCCGGCTGAGTAGCGGATAGGGGCGGCCAGGCGGCCGCCCCTATTCCGATCAGCGGCCGAAGGTGAGCCTGGCCTGGGCCACGCGGCCCGCCGTGGTCAGCCAGCAGATCACGGAATAGATGTAGGCGATCCAGGCGAACTGGTTGGGAAACAGGCAGATCGCGAACAGGACGACGATCGTCTCGCCGCCCTCGGCCAGGCCACCGACATAGTAGATGACCTTGCTGCCCCGTGCCTCGGTCGTGATCCCGCGTTTGGCCGCCAGAATGGCGAAGGCCAGGAACGACGACCCGGTGCCCATGAAACTGAAGATCAGCAGTGCCGCCGGCAGCGCCATGTCTGGCCGCCCGACGGCGAAGCCGAAGACGAAGCCGGCATAGACGATGAAATCGCAAACGATGTCGAGGAAGCCGCCGAAGTCCGTGGCCCCGTGGTGACGGGCGATGGCGCCATCCACGCCATCGATGATCCGGTTCAGCGCGATCAGAAGCAAGGCCACGATGTAGGCCTGCCAGGCGAGCGCCGCACAGGCGACGATGCCGACCCCGAAGCCGACGATCGTTACCGTATCCGCCGACAGGCCCCGTCGATTCAGCCAGCCGCCGATCGGGTCGACGATCGGATCGGTCATGCGGCGCAGAAGAGGATCGAACATGCCTGCCCGTCAGTGCGCCAACCGCGTCATCGCGGTTTTGGCATCATCAGATGCGGCTGGGCACGCCGGCCGGCAGCTGTTGCGGCGGCGCGGGCAACTCAAACACCTGTCCTGGATAGATAAGGTCCGGGTTGCGGATCTGATCGCGGTTGGCCTGATAGATCACCGTGTATTGAAGCCCCTGGCCATAGATGCGACGCGCCAGGCGCCAGAGGTTGTTGCCCGGCTGGACGATAATTTGCCGATTGTCGGGGATATCCGCCAACGGCGCGGTGCGCTGAAACGGCGTCTCGGCCCGCGCGACGACCGAACCACCATCGTCTACCTGGTCGGCCCGCAAAGTGTAGAGGCCGGGTTCCACCGGCTCGTCAGGCCGCAGCCAATAGCGGCCGTCGGCCGCCGCGACCGCCTGGCCGATCGCTTGATTGTCTAGATAGAAGATGATGATGGCGCCGGCCACCGCGCGCCCGGCGATGATCAGCCGACCGCTATCGTCATAATCGACGACGTCGATGCTGACGACCGGGGCCTCTGTGTCGGGCGTCTGCTCGTTTGCCGGAACAGCGTCGACGGCAGTGGGACGCTCGACCGTCGGTTCGGCCTCCGTCCCTGCCTGCGCCTCGACGGTTTCGACCGCAGGCGCCTGCGGTGCCTGCAAGACCTCGGTCGGCCCCACCTCGTCCCGGTCGACGAGAACGGCGAGCGCACCGGTGTCGCCCTCGCCCGTCGTGTCCTGCGCCGGTGCTGTGTCCGCGACGGTCAGACCGGGCTCGGGCACCACCAACAGCACGATCCGCGACGACGGCGTCACGGTTTCGGGATTATGCGCCATGAAGGCCTCGAGGCCGATCTCGTGATCACCGGGCGACAGCGGTTGCCGGCCGATGAAGACAAATTCACCCAGAGCGTCCGCCTCGACCGTACCGATCGGCTCGCCATTGTCGGTGATGACCACCGTAGCGCCGGGCTCCGCACGGCCGGCGGCGATGATCATGCCGTTCTCATTGACGCGAACGGCGTCGAAGCTGGGCGGCTCCGGGCCGATATCAAGCTCGACCGTGTCGCTCGCGGGCGGAGGGGCCGGCTGGTCAACCGCCGCGGCGCCGTCACCGCCATCGGACGCCGGCTGCTCCGCCTGAGACGGTTCAACTGGCGGCAGCGCCGCCACTTGCTCGGTCGCTTCGGGGGTTTCGCTGGCATCGGCGGAGGGGCTCGCAACTGGCGCGGTCGCCGTTTCGTCGGAGACGACCGCTGGTGCGTCGGCCGGCTGCTGGCCAACCGCGTCCGACCGCGGCTCGGCAGCGCTCTCGTCGCTGGTCTCGGGCGCCTCGGCGGCCTCGGATACTTGGCCGGTCTCTTCGGAGACGGCGGCGCCCTGATCGGCGACATCTGTCGCGGCCGTGGCATCCGTTGCATCCGGCTGGGGCTCGGCTGCCGTCGCGGGTGGAGCTTCCTCCACGACGACGACCTCCTCCACAATGGTCTCCGTCTCGACAGCCTCGTCCGGCCGGTCCACGGCCCCCTCCGCCGCCGGTGCAGCCGGCTCGGGAAGGGCCTCGTCGGCGACAGTCTCGGTCTCGCCCGCCTCGTCCGGGTGGCCTTCGGAACTCTCGACCACCGACCGTCCGCCATCCGTCTCCGCTGCGCCGGGCACGGCTTCGGCGGGTGGTTGTTCGACGGGCTGCGCGGACTGCTCGGGAACCGTTTCGGTGGTCGCGACGTCGCCCTCCGGCTGGGCGGTCGGCGCCTCGGTCTCCCCTAGCTGGTCGCCCGCGCCCTGCTGCGCCGCCGCTTCCGCTTCAGCGGGTTGAGCGTCAGGGCTGGCCGCGTCGGCCGTCTGGTCGACTTCCGCAGGGGACGCCGTGCCCTCCGCCGGCTCGTCACTGGCACCTTCAGCCACGGTCTCGGGTTCGGCCGCATCCTCTTCCGGCGCCATGTCGGCTGTGTCCTGCTCGGCGGGTGCCTCCGGCGCGTCGGAGACCGCAGGGGTCTCGGACACCGCGTCCTGCGCGGCAGGCTCAGGCGCCGGCTCGTCGCCGACCCAAAAGGCGATGGCGACCGCCGCAACGATCACCACACCACCGCCGACAAAAAGCCAAGCCCTCAAAACATCCTCTGTGACTTTTCAATGACATGCCCGATCGGCCGCACCGTAGACTTGGCGACAGCCCGGCGCAAGAACGAGACAAGTTTGCGTGTGACGCCCGGCGGACGCTTCTGTCAACTTGCCGGTACCATGCCCGCATGCTAGGGCGGTCGGAAAGGCCGCCCTTCGCGGCCGTCCGTGTCAAAGAGGTCTTCAATCCATGCAGAATATCGGCTCGCTGTGCGTCTATTGCGGCTCGTCAAGCCGCGTTGACGAGCGGTATCGCGAGGCCGCCACGACCTTGGGCACCGCGCTCGGGAAGCGGGACATCACGCTGGTTTACGGCGGCGGACGGGTCGGCCTCATGGGCCTTTGCGCCGACGCCTGTCTTGAGGCAGGCGGCAAGGTGGTCGGCATCATTCCGGAGCATATCCAGAACCTGGAGGTCGAGCATACGGGGCTGACGGAGCTGCACATCGTCGACAGCATGCACACCCGCAAAAAGATGATGGCGGAGCGGTCCGACGGGTTCGTCGTGCTGCCGGGCGGGCTCGGCACCCTGGACGAGACGTTCGAGATCGTCACCTGGCGGCAATTGGCGCTGCACGACAAGCCGATCATCATCGTCAATAGCGCCGGCTATTGGACCCCCTTATTGGACCTGATCGATCATCTGATCGATCGCGGCTTTTGCCGGCCGGAACATCGCGGCCTCTATCGGGTCGTGAACACGATCGACGAGGTTTTCGAGGCCTTGAGCCAAGCGCCGGAGCCGACCGTGCCGCCGCAAACGAAGTGGCTTTAGACGCACGCCAATCGACAAGTTCGCGAACCGGCCGGCCCCTACTGGCTCGCGCCCAACGGCTCTGATATAACGCCGGCGCCGACGGCCGCCATCGGCCAATTTCATCCGGCCCACCCCGCAAGACGTAAACCCCAAAGGCGTACTTTCATGGCGAAGATCAAGGTTAAAAACCCCGTCGTCGAGCTCGACGGCGATGAGATGACGCGCATCATCTGGCAGTTCATCAAGGACAAGCTGATCCTGCCCCATCTCGATATCGACCTGAAATACTACGATCTCGGCATCGAAAAGCGCGACGAAACGGACGATCAGATCACGATCGACGCGGCGGAGGCGATCAAGCAGTACCGGGTCGGCGTGAAGTGCGCCACCATCACGCCCGACGAGGCGCGGGTCGAGGAATTCGGCCTGAAGAAGATGTGGCGGTCGCCCAACGGCACCATCCGCAACATCGTCGGCGGCACGATTTTTCGCGAACCGATCATCTGCAAGAACGTGCCGCGCTACGTGCCTGGCTGGACCAAGCCGATCGTTGTCGCCCGCCACGCCTATGGCGATCAGTATCGGGCGACCGACTTCAAGGTGCCGGGCCCGGGGACCTTGACGATGGTTTTCCAGCCGGCTGACGGCGGGCCCGCGGAAACCCGCGAGGTGTTCGAGTTTCCGGGCAGCGGCATTGCCATGGGCATGTACAATCTGGACGACTCTATCCGCGGCTTCGCGCAAAGCTGTTTCAATTACGGCCTGATGCGCGGCTACCCCGTCTATCTGTCGACCAAGAACACGATTCTTAAGGCCTATGACGGCCGCTTCAAGGACCTGTTTCAGCAGGTGTTCGACGATGAGTTCGCGGACCGGTTCGGCCAGGCCGGCCTGACCTACGAGCACCGGCTGATCGACGACATGGTCGCCGCCTCGCTGAAATGGGAGGGCGGCTATCTGTGGGCGTGCAAGAACTATGACGGCGACGTGCAGTCGGACACGGTGGCCCAGGGTTTCGGCTCGCTGGGGCTGATGACGTCGGTCTTGATGACGCCGGAGGGCGATGTGGTCGAGGCCGAAGCGGCCCATGGCACGGTGACCCGCCACTATCGCCAGCATCAGCAGGGCAAGGACACCTCGACCAACCCGATCGCCTCGATCTTCGCCTGGACCAGCGGCCTGAGGTATCGCGGCAAGTTCGACGACACGCCCGATGTGGTTGCCTTCGCCGAGACGCTGGAGCGGGTCTGTATCGAGACGGTGGAGGCCGGCTTCATGACCAAGGATTTGGCCATCCTGATCGGGCCGGAGCAAACCTGGCTGACCACCGGCCAGTTCCTGGACAAGCTGGACGAGGGCCTGACCGCCGCCATGGCAAAAGGCTAACCCTGGCACCCACGAAAAAGGCCCCGCCAAATCAGCGGGGCCTTCTTCATATCGGGAGTGATCAGGCGCTGCGCTTGGCGCGTTCCTCTTCGCGGCGCGGTTTCGGCGGCTGGTAGGCCACCGCGCAATGTTCGGCGCAGTATGGCAGGCCTGGCGCACGGGTGCGGCCGCAGAACCGGAAACTCGGGTCGCGGGGATCGCCCATCGGCCAGCGGCACATCCGTTCCGTCAGGTCCAGGATAGTGGCGCCGCCGGCGGGCGCATCGTCGATCTTGGCCTTGGGATGCATGACCACCGCGGCCAGTTTCGAGGTTGGCGCGGCCTCTTGCCGGACGGCCTTGGCCTCGCGCTGCTTAGGCGCCACCGGGCGGCGTTCCACCTTGTGAACCGCGGCGCGGCTGGGGGCGACCTTCTTGATCGGAGAGGGGCGACCTGAAAGACCCAGGCGATGGGCCTTGCCGATGACCGCGTTTCGGGTGACATCGCCAATGATTTCGGCGATCTCGCTGGCGCTCTTGCCATTGCCCCAAAGCTGCGTCAGCAACGTGACCCGCTCTTCCGTCCAACTCATCACCATTCTCCCGATCCTAATCTCTTCACAACCACAATATATAGGAAACTATCGATATATTGTAGCACCAGGAGTATTCGTTACCATATATCGGTGCACATGCCCAGCGGTTTAGGCGCCGTCTTCTTCTAATAGCTGTGGATAATCGGGCCGGGCCGCGATGCGACACCGGTCAACCAGAGGTGGCAGCTCGGCTGGCAACAGGCCGTACGGTGGCTCAGGCGCCGCCGATGGCCGCCTCCACCGCCTCCAACGCGGCCGCCGCGCGCGAGCCGTCCGGGCCGCCGGCCTGTGCCATGTCGGGGCGCCCGCCCCCGCCCTTGCCGCCCATGGCCGAGGCGGCGGCACGCACCAGATCGACGGCGTTTAGCCGCGCGGTCAGGTCCGGGGTTACACCGACAACCACTGAGCCCTTGCCGTCATTCACGGCGACCAGGGCGACGACGCCGGAGCCAAGCTGCTGCTTCAGCGCATCGGCCATCGGCTTCAGTTCCTTGGCCGGCACGTCCTCGATGAGGCGCGAGGCGACCGAAATGCCGTCGATGGTCTTGGCATCGCCACCGGCCTGCTCGCCACTGGCCAGGCGCCGGCGCAAATCGCTGATTTCGCGCTCCAGCCGGCGCCGGTCCTCGACCATGGAAGCGATGCGCGCCGGCAGATCGGCAGGCGCTGTCTTCAGCGCGGCCGCGGCCGATTGCAACAGCGCCTCCTGCCCGGCGAGATGGTCGACTGCCGCCTGGCCGGTCAGTGCCTCGATCCGGCGCACGCCGGCGGCGACCGCCGACTCGCCGATGATGGCGAAGGTGCCGATATCGCCGGTGCGGTCGACATGGATGCCACCGCACAGCTCCATCGAATAGGCCCGGTTGCCGTCCTGGCCCATGGTCACGACGCGCACGGTCTCACCGTACTTCTCGCCGAACAGGGCCATGGCGCCGGCAGCGATCGCGTCGTCCGGCGTCATCAGCCTTGTTTCGACCGGATCGTTGTCGCGCACCCGCGCGTTGACCTCGGTTTGCACCTCCGCAACGTCATCGACGGTCAGGGGCCGCGGCTGGCTGATGTCGAAGCGCAGCCGGTCCGGCGCGACGAGCGAGCCTTTCTGGGTCACATGCTCGCCCAGACGGCGGCGCAGCGCCTCGTGCAGCAAGTGGGTGGCGGAGTGGTTGGCGCTGATCTTCGACCGGCGGACCAGATCGACCCGCATGTCCACGACGTCGCCTGCCGACAGCGTGCCCTTGGCCAGCCGCCCGCTGTGAACCCACAGATCGCCGGCGCGCTTTTGCGTGTCGGTCACCACGAACTCGGCCCCGGCGGGCGTGAACAGGGCGCCCTGGTCGCCGACCTGGCCGCCAGACTCCGCATAGAACGGCGTCTGGTTGGCGATCAGCATCAGCTCCGACCCGGCCTCTACGGTCTCAACCTCCGTGCCATCGACGATGAGGGCCATGACCGAGCCCTCCGCCGACCCGGCCTCGTAGCCGAGGAACTCCGTCGCACCGACCCGCTCGCGCAGGTCGAACCAGAGCTGGTCCGTCGCCGCCTCGCCGGAACCGGCCCAGCTTTTGCGCGCTTCGGTACGCTGGCGTTCCATCGCCTGGTCGAACCCATCCGTGTCGACGGTCTTGCCTTCGCCGCGCAGGACGTCCTGGGTCAGGTCGAGGGGAAATCCGTAGGTGTCGTAGAGCTTGAAGGCGACCTCGCCGGGCAGCGCGCCGCCATCGGCGATACGCGCGGACTCGTCGTTCAAGAGCCGCAGGCCGCGATCGAGGGTTTGCTTGAACCGGCTTTCCTCCAGCTTCAGCGTCTCGGTGATCAGGGCCTCGGCGCGGACGAGCTCGCCGAAATGGCCGCCCATCTCACGCACCAGAGCGGGCACAAGCCGCCAGATCACGGGCTCGCGCGCGCCGATGATGTGGGCATGGCGCATGGCCCGGCGCATGATCCGGCGCAGGACATAGCCCCGTCCTTCGTTGGACGGCAGAACGCCGTCAGCAATCAGGAAGGCGGTGGCGCGCAGATGGTCGGCGATCACCCGGTGCGAGACCGTATGCGGGCCGTCCGGCGCGCCATCCGTGGCGTCGGCCGATGCCTCAATCAGCGCGCGCATCAGATCGGTATCGAAATTGTCGTGTTTGCCCTGCAGAACCGCCGCCAGCCGTTCCAGCCCCATGCCGGTGTCGATCGACGGCTTGGGCAGCGCTATCCGCTCGTCGGGGCCAAGCTGCTCGAACTGCATGAAGACCAGGTTCCAGATCTCGATGAACCGGTCGCCATCCTCGTCCGGGCTGCCCGGCGGACCGCCCGGCACGCCGGGACCGTGATCGTAGAAGATCTCCGAACATGGCCCGCACGGGCCGGTGTCGCCCATGGCCCAGAAATTGTCCGAACCGGCGATGCGGATGATCCGGTCTTCCGGCAGGCCGGCGACCTTGCGCCACAGATCGAAGGCCTCGTCATCGTCGATATAGACCGTTGCCAGCAGCTTCTCGGCCGGCAGCCCATACTCGCCGGTGATCAGGTTCCAGGCGTACTCAATCGCCTGTTCCTTGAAATAGTCGCCGAACGAAAAGTTGCCCAGCATCTCGAAGAAGGTCTGGTGGCGCGCGGTGTAGCCGACGTTTTCCAGGTCGTTGTGCTTGCCGCCGGCGCGCACGACCTTCTGGGACGTGACGGCGCGCTGGTAGGGCCGCTGTTCCGCGCCCGTGAACAGGTTCTTGAACTGCACCATGCCGGCGTTGGTGAACAGCAAGGTCGGATCGTTCCGCGGCACGAGCGGACCCGAGGCCACGACCTCGTGATCATTGCGGGCGAAATAGTCCAGGAAGGTCTGACGAATGTCGTTTGCGCTTGGCATGTCTGTTTCGCGTGCGTTCTCGGATGGCGGCATGGCGACAGCCTGCCCTCGTGCGACCCGACCAGAGGAATGCGTTCGGCCGGGGCGTTCACAACCGGCCATCCCCTTTTCGGACCGTCACGAGCGCACTGCATCACCCGCCGGAGCGCGCTTTTAGCCCGGCCGTAAGGTCACTGTCCAGCATACCCATGCGGGGCCGCGCCCAGACACCTGTTGCGTGCGATACGATCAAAGGCCCGCACCGACAAGAGCGGTACGAGCCTCGACCATAATCATCGCTATGCCCAGCGTTTGCTGGCGGGGTCTAAAACGACATCGTCATCCGCCCAACGCGCCGTCTACTGACGGACGGCTCAGACCGGCAGTTTGCCATCGGCCTCGGCGTCATCGTCCCGCGCGCCGGCGACTTCGCCCTGCAGCATCTTTTCGGAGACCAGCCCGGCGTTGGCGCGGATCTTGGTTTCGATCTCGGTCGCCACGTCGACGTTCTCCAGGAGGAAATTCTTGGCGTTCTCCCGGCCCTGGCCGATGCGCGTGCCACTATAGGAGAACCAGGAGCCGGCCTTTTCGACGACGCCGGCCTGGACACCGAGATCGAGCAGTTCGCCGGTCTTGGAGACCCCTTCGCCATACATGATGTCGAACTCGACGGTCTTGAACGGCGGCGCCATCTTGTTCTTGACCACCTTGACCTTGGTCTGGTTGCCGACCACCTCGTCTCGGTCCTTGACCGCGCCGATGCGCCTGATGTCCAGCCGGACCGAGGCGTAGAATTTCAGCGCGTTGCCGCCGGACGTGGTTTCCGGGCTGCCGAACATCACGCCGATCTTCAGCCGGATCTGGTTGATGAAGATGACCAGACAGTTGGAGCGCGAGATCGACGAGGTCAGCTTGCGCAAGGCCTGGCTCATCAGCCGCGCCTGCAGGCCGACATGGCTGTCGCCCATCTCGCCTTCCAGTTCCGCCCGCGGCACGAGCGCGGCAACGGAATCTATCACCAGCACGTCGATCGCGCCGGAACGGACCAGCGTGTCGGCGATCTCCAGCGCCTGTTCGCCGGCATCCGGCTGGGAGATCAACAGCTCGTCGATATCGACACCCAGCTTGCGGGCATAAGTCGGGTCGAGCGCGTGTTCGGCATCGACAAAGGCGCACGTGCCGCCGACCTTCTGCGCCTCGGCGACCACATGAAGAGCCAGCGTCGTCTTGCCCGAGCTTTCCGGCCCGTAGATCTCGACAATGCGGCCCTTGGGCAAGCCGCCGATGCCCAGCGCGATGTCCAGGCTGAGCGAGCCGGTCGAAATCGCCTCGACCTCGACATTCTGGGCGTCGCTGCCCAGCTTCATGATCGAGCCCTTGCCGAACGCCCGTTCGATCTGTCCTAGCGCGGCATCCAGCGCCTTCTGCTTATCCATGGAGGGCCTTTCAACGAGGCGGAGATTTGCGGTCGACATCAATGGTCCTCCCTTGTGTCCCATAGCGGGCGGCGATGATCAATGCGGAACTATGTACTTGTTTTGTTCTCGTTTGACAAGAGCAATTTTTGATCGTCAAAGCCGAGGCCACAACGCCTGACGGGAACCAGCGATTAAGAGAGTTGCAGGCCCGATTCCGCGGTGATCGCGACACCGCCATCGACGCCGCGCAGGCGCAGATCCTCGATGGATGGCCGCACTACGATGCCCAGAAGCGAGGGCATGAGATCGAACTCAGCGTAGTGCCGACCGTCGCCGATGCCCCGGCCCGCAGCCGCCAGCGGCATGGCGACCAGAATGTCGCCGACCGTGGCGTCGACAAAGGCGACCGGCCGGGTTGCGTCGCCCGCGCCGATGAACAGTCGCGCGCCCTGCGCGTGGTCCGGTTCCGGGCGAACGGTCAGAGGCCGCGATTCGGCGGTAATCTCCTCCGCCAGCATGATGGTCCAGGCCGTGCCATCGAGCTCGACCGCGGGTGTGCGCCCGCGCGGATTGTCGAACCGGAGGGCGACCCCGCCCCGCGCGTCGGCGATCAGCGCCGTGCCGAGACCAAGCTCGCCCTGTCGAGCCAGGTCGATGGCGTCAAGAGCACCCTCGGCGGCGAAGACGAGCCAGAGCGCATCGTCGCGCATGAAGACCGCCAGACCGATCGGCCGGCCGACATCGAAGACGGCGCGGCGTTCAAGCCCGGCGCTTTCGACCGGCGCCACCGGGCTCGCCAGCGGTCGGGGTTCAAGCGGTGTCGCACGAGGCTCGCCCGGGGTCTCTTCGTTGAAGAGCGGCCATGGCAACGAGGCCTGGTCGTCAGCCAGCCATTCCGGACCGCCCTGGGCTGGCACCGTCGCCGGCCGTCCGGCTAGAGCCAGGAGCACAATCGCCGCGAGCCAAAACAGAGCGGTTCTTGCGCGCCCACCACTTCGCCAAGCGAACAAACCAAACCTCATCCTCGATCGCCGATCAGCCGCACCGTGGATCGACATTTGGGCCATTTGGCGGCCAGGCCTAGTCGTCGCGGTGGGTCCGCTCCATGCGCTCGTGCCGCTCCTGAGCCTCCAGGCTCAAGGTCGCGATCGGGCGGGCGTCGAGCCGGCGGATCGAGATCGGCTCGCCGGTGTCTTCGCAATAGCCGTATTCGTCGCGCTCCAGCCGGCCCAGCGCCGCGTCGATCTTGGAGATCAGCTTGCGTTCGCGATCGCGGGTGCGCAGTTCCAGGGCGCGGTCGGCTTCGTCGGAGGCCCGGTCGGCCAGGTCGGGCTTCTGCAGCCCGCCTTCCTGCAGGCTGGCGATGGTTTCCGTCGATTCCGCCAGCAGCTCCGCCCGCCAGCGCAATAGCTTGGCGCGGAAGTACGACTTCATCATCGGGCTCATGAACGGTTCATCGTCCGTCGGCCGGTAATCCGGAGGAACGAGTGGTTCAGACATCTGAACACCCATTGTACGCACTCCCAACTTCACTTAACGATTCCCGCCCCCCTGCCGGAGCGGCGCGACTATATCCATACGCGAAAGCTGCGACAACCATTCTTCTTACGCCAAGATTTTGATTTAACCCTTTGGAAATATGCGGATTTTGTTACATGAGGGTTTCTCGGACCTCGTCGCCGCCGATTGGCCGGAGGCAATGGAGGGCTGGCGATCCTGTCGGCCGCGACCTACGATCGGAGTGTTCCGCCGGCCGCCGTCGCGACCGCCAAGAGCAAAGGGTGCGTTCATGATCGAAAGCCTGGTTCCCGGCACGCTGGTGCGGCATCCGCAAGCCGAGGATTGGGGCATCGGCCAGATTCAATCTGCCATCGGCTCAACCATCACCGTCAACTTCGAACATCGCGGCAAGGTGGTCATCAATGCCGACCGCGTCGCACTGGAAGTCGTCGGGGCGGCCTGAAGAGCGAACACGATGGCCAACGCTTCACCAAACGTCCCCTTTGCCCGGCGCGGACGCGGCGCCAGGCCCTTTCCGAAGGGACGGCAGGTCGACGACCAGGCGCTGGCGGAGGTGCGTGCTGAATTGGGGGTGCACGATCCAAAGGCCAGGCTGCGGCCGGATCTGCTAATCGAGAATCTGCATCGGCTGCAAGACACGTATGGCGCGCTGTTCCACCGGCATCTGGCCGCCCTGGCGGAGGCCAGCGGGCTGTCGCTGACCGAGGTCTACGAGGTCGCCACCTTCTACGCCCATTTCGACGTGATGGCGGATGGCGAGAGCCCGGCCCCGTTGACGGTTCGAGTTTGCGACAGCGTCACCTGCGCCATGATGGGCGGCGAGACGCTGGCCGACCGGCTGACCGAAACGCTGGGGCCGGATGTCCGGGTCGTGCGCGCGCCCTGCATGGGCCGCTGCGCAACCGCGCCTGTCGCCGAGGTCGGCCATCGGCATCTCGACCATACCAGCGAGGCCAAGATCGTCGACGCCGTGACGCGCGGGCATATCTCGCCCGTGATTCCTGCCTATAAGGATCTCGCTGCCTACCACGCGGCAGGCGGCTATGACCTGCTGCGCGCGTGCCGCGAGGGGCGGCGCTCGCCGGATGAGATCATCGCGGTCATCGACGAGGCGGGCTTGCGCGGCTTCGGTGGCGCGGGTTTTCCGACGGCGCTGAAATGGCGGGCGGTGGCGAAGACGTCGAAGCCGCGCCTGATGGCGGTCAACGCCGACGAGGGCGAGCCGGGCACTTTCAAGGACCGTTTCTTTCTGGAAAGCGACCCGCATCGGTTCCTGGAGGGCATGCTGATCGCCGCCTGGGCGGTGGATGTGGACGAGATCTATGTCTATGTCCGCGACGAATACCCGGCGGGATTGACCATCCTGGCCCGGGAACTGGCGGCCTTGGACGAAGCCGGCCTTACCGACGGCGCAACTGTCCACATAAGACGGGGCGCGGGGGCCTATATCTGCGGCGAGGAATCCGCGATGATGGCCAGCATCGAGGGCAAGCGCGGCCTGCCCCGCCATCGCCCGCCTTATGTTTCGGAGGTCGGCCTGTTCGGCCGGCCGACCCTGTCGCACAATGTCGAAACGCTCTTCTGGGTGCGGGACGTGGTCGAGAAGGGCGCCGACTGGTTCGCCAGCCAGGGGCTGAACGGCGCCAAGGGACCGCGCAGCTTTTCCGTGTCGGGGCGCGTCGCGGAGCCGGGGGTGAAGCTGGCGCCGGCGGGCATCACGGTGCGCGCGCTGATCGACGAGTATTGCGGCGGCATAGCGCCGGGGCACCGGTTCGCCGGCTACCTGCCGGGTGGCGCGTCCGGCGGCATTCTGCCGGCCTCGATGGACGACATCCCGCTCGATTTCGGCACCTTGGAGGCGCATGGCTGCCTGATCGGCTCAGCGGCGGTCATCGTCTTTTCCGACCAGGATGATGTGCGGGAGATCGCGCGCAACCTGATGCGCTTCTTCGCCGACGAAAGCTGCGGCCAGTGCACGCCGTGCCGGTTGGGCACGGAAAAGGCGCTGATGCTGATGCAGCATGACGACTGGGACGAACCGCTTTTGACCGAGCTGTCCGACGCCATGCGCGATGCCTCGATCTGCGGCCTGGGCCAGGCGGCACCCAATCCGCTGATGTGTGTGTTCAGGTACTTTTCCGAGGGCTGAACATCTCACTGGCAAGACCATGCAAGCCCGATTGATGCATCAGCCTTGCCCATCGCCAACGATCTGAGTGCGAGAGCCATGACCCTGCAGATACGACAAACCCGGCTGGCCGAACTCTCGCTGGCTGCGCTTTTGGCCACCATGCCGATCACGCTCGCGAGTGGCGCAATCAAACTCGGTCCCGATCCGCCGGTCTATGTCACCAACCTGACAGACGCACCCGTCGCGCTTCAATGGCAAACACTGGTTCCAAATACGGCGCTGGCGCCTGTCCGAGGCACTTTGGTTCCAGTTGATGCGACCAACGCGCTCGCCGACGAAGGTCTGTTCTGGTTTTATGACCCTGCCGCTGAAGGCCCGGTCGAGAACGTCGTGTTTGTCTCGATCGTCGACGCCGACAGCGCGTTTCTGTCACAGGTCGTGATGGAGGAGGAGATCGCCGGAACGCTGGCGACGGAGGAGGAAACCGCGCTTCACATTACCATCGAGGCGGACGGAACATTGACCCTGTCGGTCCGCGATGCGGAATAACCGAGCGCATCACGAGGTCGTGGTTCAGGAGCGTTTGCCAGTGACCAACCGACTGACCATAAGGAGACGAGAGCCATGCCCCGTCCTACCCGACGGTTTCCGATAGCCGCACTCATGGTCGCCTTGCTGACGATTGGCAGCCTGATCAATGTGGCCGCGGCCGCTGCTGCGGAGGCCGCATCAGTGGATCCGCCAGTTTTCGTCACCAACCTCTCCGACACCCCCGTCGCGCTACAGTGGCAGACCGTCCAGCCAGACTCGGCGCTGTCGCCGATCCGTGGCGCGACGATCGCCGAGGATGCGATGGCAACGCGCGCCGACGAGGGTCTGTTCTGGTTTTACGACCCTGCCGACGAAGGCCCGGTCGAGAACGTCGTGTTTGTCTCGATCGTCGACGCCGACGGCGCGTTCCTGTCGCAAGTCGTGATGGAGGAGGAGATCGCCGGAACGCTGGCGACAGTCGAGGAAACCGCGCTTCACATCACCATCGAGGCGGATATGACGTTGACCCTCTCAATCCAAGATACGGAGTAACCGATTGCGGGCAAGAGGTTACGGTAGAAGACCACTGCAAGCGATCAGAAAGCAGACCATTGGGAGACCATAGCAATGCTGTTCCGTTCCGAGTGGTTGCCGGCCACCGCGCTCCTATGCACCGCGCTAGTTACCGCCAGCCTGCTCAGTAAGCCCGGCGGCGCCGCCAATCCGGTGGGCATGGATCCACCTGTCCTCGTCACCAACCTGTCCGGCGACCCGGTCGAGCTTCAATGGCAAACAGTGCAGCCGAACGCGGCGCTGTCGCCTTTGCGCGGCACATCGGTTCCGGTTGATGCGATCGAAGCTTTCGCCGACGAAGGCTTGTTCTGGTTTTATGACCCTGCCGATGGCGGCGCGGTTGAGAACGTCGTGTTCGTATCGATCGTCGATGCTGACGGTACAATTCTGTCGCAGGCGGTGATGGAGGCGGAGATCTCCGGAACTCTGGAGGCGGTCGAGGAAACAGTGCTGCACATCACCATCGAGCCGGATGGTGCGTTAACGCTGTCGATCCAAGATGCGGACTAGCGGACTGCCGGCGAGATGTCATGGTGCAAGATCGCTCGCGAGCGATCGACAAGCGGACGATACGGAGATCATAGCCATGCCCTTCAGCAGACAAACGGTCTGGATCACCGCGCTCTTGTTCGCCGTCGTGCTGACCGCCAGCCTGAGCAATCTGCCAGCCGATGCGATGTTCGGTCGCCGTGCCGATCCGCCTGTCTTCGTTACTAACCTCTCCGGCGCCCCTGTCGAGCTTCAATGGCAGACCGTCCAGCCCAACACGGCGCTATCGCCAGTCCGCGGTGCGACCATACCGGAGGGTGCGACGGAGGCTCTCGCCGAGGACGGACTGTTCTGGTTTTACGATCCGGCCGATGGCGGCGCGGTCGAAAACATCGTGTTCGTATCGATCGTCGATGCCAACGGCGCCATCCTGAGCCAAGTGGTGATGGAAGAGGAAATAGCCGGAACGCTCGAGACGGTCGAGGAAACCGCGCTCCACATCACGATTGAGATGGATGGGAAGCTAACTCTCGCGATCCAAGAAACGGAGTAACAGATTGCGGTTGAGAGGTGTGGTACAAGATCACTCGCCAGTGATCGACATGCGGACAATCAGGAGATCATAGCCATGCCCTTGCGTCCCAAATGGTTCCCGGCCACTGCGCTCCTGTGCACCGTGCTCCTCGTCGGCAGTCTGTCCCATCCACCCGCTGCTGCCGATGAAGAGGTGGCGGCCGCCGACCCGCCGGTGCTCGTCACCAACCTGTCCGGCGACCCAGTCGAGCTTCAATGGCAAACGGTGCATCCGAATGTGGCGCTGTCGCCCGCACGTGGCGCACTGGTTCCGGCGGCTGCCACGGACGCTGTCGCCGACAGAGGGTTGTTCTGGTTCTACGATTCCGCCAATGGCGGCACGGTCGAGAACGTCGTGTTCGTATCAATCGTCGATGCCGACGGCGCCATCCTGACCCAAGTGGTGATGGACGAGGAGATAGCCGGAACGCTCGAGACCGTCGAGGAGACCGCACTGCACATCACGATCGAGCTGGATGGGACGTTGACCCTGGCGATCCAAGACGCGGGCTAACCGATCGCGGGTGAACGATTGTGGTCAATATCGCAAACCATCGATCAAAAAGCGGACAATCAGGAGACGGTTGCCATGACCTCCCGTGCCGAAAAGTTCCCAATCATCGGGCTCTCGTGCGTCGTGCTGCTGACCGGCAGCCTGATCAATATGCCCAGCATTGCTGCAAATAACTTGTTTCCACCTGGGGGGCCGCAGGGGGTGGATCCGCCAGTCCTCGTAACCAACCTTTCCGGCAACCCTGTCGAGTTGCAATGGCAAACGGTTGCTGGGAGTTCGGCACTTTCTCCCGTGCGCGGCGCATCCGTTCCGGCCGATGTGACGGAAGCGCTCGCCGATGACGGGCTATTCTGGTTCTACGACCCTGCCGATGGCGGCGCGGTCGAAAACGTCGTGTTCGTATCGATCATCGATGCCGATGGCGCCATCCTGTCTCAAGTCGTGCTGGAGGAGGAAATTGCTGGAACGATCGAGGCGATCGAGGAAACCGCGCTACACATCACTATCGGGACGGACGGGACGTTGGACCTGTCGGTCCACGATGCGGACTAACTGCCGTTGACATGAGGGCCTAGTGCGTGCCCGACGAGAGTGCAAATCCGGCCGCCGGCCAGATCATGACCGACGATAGGCGCAGGCCCGCCGGGCGGATCGGCGTCATCGATGATCTGAGGGGCTTGTGCATCATCTCGGTGGTCGCGAGCCACGCGGTGATGCTGTTTGCGCCGCGCGTGGCCTATCTGAGGTGTGATGCTCTTGGCCCGCATTTCATGGGCTGCGGCGAAGCGAATCTCGCCGCCCTGTTCGTCGCCAACGTCCAGGCGGTTGTCGTCTTTGCCTTCTTGAGCGGCCTGACGGTTCCGCGCCGTACCGGCGCCAGGCTTGGGCGCCGCGGCGTGCGCCTTGCGGTCGTCTCGCTGATTGGAGCGATCCTGACGTTTGCGCTTTTTTCCGTTGGCGCCGTCGAAGGCGATCGGATGGCGCGCCTCGCCTCCGCGCTGCCTTTCGCCAACCCGGCCGAACGCTACTGGCTTGCCGACCCCGGTTGGATTGACCTTGGCCGCCTGGCCCTGGCCATCGAGTATGCCGGGCTCGTCGCCGAGCACATCGACCACGTTTCCGGCGCCTGGCCACCGCTGTGGTGCGTGCCCTGGTTCATTCTTGGCTGGCTGGAGCTGGCGTTCGCGCGCACGCTGCCTGGCCCTTGGCCCGCGATCGTATTGGCGTGCGCGGCGACAGCGTCCATCGCAATCGCGGACCAGGGCATTGTGGCGGCGATGGTCGCGGGGTATCTGGCACGGCCGTGGCTTGGACGGGTGCCGATCCCGGCCGCAGCCGTTGCGCTGGTGGCTGGCCTGGCGCTGGCTCTGCTGCCGGAGGCACGCGTGATGCCGAGCGACTGGCTGACCTGGTCGCCGCCTAGCGGGTTGGTGTCGCTGTGGCAGGCGCTGGCGGCCGCATTGATCGCGACCGGCTACCTCACCCTGGCAAGGTCTTCGGTGATGCCGGGACTGGCTTGGTCCGGCCGCAACTCGCTGTGGATTTTCGCATTCCACTGGCCAGTGCTCTTGATGCTTGGGACGGCGTGGATCTTGGCGGGCGCGCCCTGGGCCATGCTCGCCGTGGTGGCGCTGGTGCTGGTTGCCCTGCCCTATGGTTTCGCCGTCGTCGCGCTACTGCCAATGGGACACAAACGCTTGCGGCCGGGCACAGGCACACCTGACCGTTCAGCCGCCGTCCCGCGCTCCGGCCGGGCTTGATCCCCGCTCCGCCAACGCGTCGTTTTCGACTCGGATGCGCCAGGCCAGCAGGGCCAGATTCGCCAGCCCGAAACCGACCGCCAGCCAGACCTGGCCGGCGACCAGGGGCAGCAACGGGATCTCCAGCGCCACCACCAGATAGTTGGGGTGTTTCAGCCAGCGATAGGGGCCCGATCGGACCAGCGGGGCGCCGGGCACGGTGATGATGCGGGTCGTCCAGTAAGGGCCGAGGCTGGCGATGACCCAGACGCGGCCGGCCTGCAGAAGCAGGAAAGCCGCGATCAGCGGCCAGTTGACCGGTGCATCCCATGGTACGGCCAGGGCCAGGACGATCAGCCACGATCCGTGCAGCAGGATGAACAGCGGATAGTGGGCGGCACCGACCTCCACGCCGCCGCGCTGGCGAAGGTTTCGTTCGTTGTGTCTGGCGTAGATGAGCTCACCGACCCGCTGCAGAGCGACGAGCAGGAGCAGGATGGGGAAGATGGGCATCGGTCAGAAGTCCGCCAGCACGAAGGCCGCCGTGAAACCGGGGCCCAGCGAGGTCAGCGCGTGCCGCCCGGCAATGCCGTGCGCCAGCCTCTGGGCCAGAACGAAGAGCACGGTCACGGCCGACATGTTGCCATGGGCCGCCAGCACCGCGCGCTCGGCCACAAGGCCCGGTGCGGCGACCTGCAATTCGTCCTCCAGGGCAGCCAACACCTTTGCACCGCCCGGATGGCAGACATAACCGTCCAGCCCCTCGCGCCCCAACGATTGCCGCGCCAGAAAGCCGTCCAGCGCGTCGACGAAGCTTTGGCGGACCAGATGGGGGATGGAGCGCGCGAAGATCACGCCGAGCCCGTCATCCTCGACCTGCCAGCCCATGATATCCAGGGTCGACGGCCAGCAATGCTCGCCCCAGGCGACCAGGCCGGGCCCGTCCTCCGCCTCGTCATGGCGCACGATGGCGGCGGCGGCACCGTCGGCGAACAGGGCGGCGGCGACAATGCCGGCCTTGCTGGCGTCGTCCAGGCGAAAGGCCAGGCTGCACAGTTCCACGGCGAGCAGCAGGACGTTGGACCCGGGCATCGCGCGCGCCATCATGGCGGCGCGCGCCAGGCCGGACACGCCGCCGGCGCAGCCCAGGCCGAAGATCGGCAGGCGCAGCACGTCGCGCCGAAAGGGTAAGCGATCCATCAGAACAGCGTCGAGGGAGGGCGTGGAGACACCCGTCGACGATACTACCACCAACGCGTCCACCTCGTCCGCGCGCAGACCGGCCTGGTCCAGCGCCGCTGCGGCGGTTTTCGCCAATAGATCGATTGCACAGCGTGCGTAGATTTCATTGCGATCGCGCCAGCCATGCGGTTCCAGATACCAATCGATCGGCATCGCCAGCGCGCGGCTGTCGATGCCGGCATTGTCGAAGACCGGCAGATAGCGGTCGATGTCCGGGCGTTGACGGCCATAGAGCTCGCGCGCGACGGCCTTGGCTTCGGACTGTTTGACGCGGTGGGGCGGCGTCGCGGTGGTCAGTGCTAAGAGTCGCGCCATGAAAGGCCCATCTTTGCTAAGATGGTTTCGATGTATCGCCGTGGGCGATGCCTGCAACGCCAGTCACCGAACTGTGAGAATTCCTGATGGCGAAGAGCGTGGAGTTTACTCTTGATGGGCGGCCGGTTACCGCGCGCGACGGCGAAACCATCTGGCAGGTCGCCCAGCGGCAGGGCATCGAGATTCCGCATCTGTGTCACAAGGACGCGCCCGGCTATCGCCCTGACGGCAACTGCCGCGCCTGCATGGTCGAGATCGAGGGCGCGCGCGTCCTTGCCGCGTCGTGCATCCGCAAGCCGGAGCCGGGCATGGTGGTCCACACCGCCAGCGACCGGGCCCACAAGTCCCGCGCGATGGTCTTTGAGCTGCTGTTGGCGGACCAGCCCGCCCGCGACACGACCCACGATCCGGACAGCGATCTTTGGCGCTGGGCCGACCGGATCGGCCTGAGCGACAGCCGCCTGCCGCCGCAGCCGACCGAGCCGGCGCCCGACCGCAGCCATCCGGCAATGGCTGTCCAGCTTGACGCCTGCATCCACTGCAATCTGTGCGTCCGGGCCTGCCGCGAGGTGCAGGTCAATGACGTGATCGGCATGGCCGCGCGCGGCGTTGCGTCGAAGATCGTGTTCGACTTCGACGACCCGATGGGCGACAGCACCTGTGTTGGCTGCGGCGAGTGCGTGCAGGCCTGCCCCACCGGCGCCCTGCTGCCGGCCTCGATCCTCGACAATGCCGGCCGCAAGGCAGCGGAGCCGGACCGGCAGGTCGCCTCGCTGTGCCCCTATTGTGGGGTCGGCTGCCAGTTGACGTTCAACATCAAGGATGACCGCATCCTGTCGGTCGATGGCCGGGACGGGCCGGCCAATCACAATCGGCTGTGCGTGAAGGGCCGGTTCGGCTTCGACTACGTGTCCCACCCGCACCGGTTGATGACACCGCTGATCCGCCGGGATGACGCGCCGAAGACGCCGGACACAATGGTCGACCCGGCCAACCCCTGGACCCATTTCCGCGAGGCGACCTGGGACGAGGCGCTGGAACGGGCGGCCGGCGGCCTGAAGCGCATCCGCGACGAGGTTGGGCCCGAGGCGCTGGCCGGTTTCGGGTCGGCCAAGGGCTCGAACGAAGAGGCGTATCTGTTCCAAAAGCTGGTGCGCACCGGCTTCGGCACCAACAATGTCGACCATTGCACCCGCCTCTGCCACGCCTCCTCCGTCGCGGCGCTGATGGAGACGATCGGTTCGGGCGCCGTGACGGCCCCGGTGGCGGAATGTGCCAACGCCGAGGTCATTTTCGTGATCGGCGCCAACCCGACGGTCAACCATCCGGTCGCGGCCACCTACATCAAGAACGCGGCGAAGAACGGCGCGACCCTGATCGTCGCCGACCCGCGCGGCCAGACCTTGAGCCGCCATGCCACCCACCGGCTGAAATTCCGCCCGGGGACCGATGTCGCGCTCTTGAACGCCATGATCCATACGATCATCGAGGAGGACCTGGTCGACGCCCAGTACGTCGCCGGCTTCACCGAGAATTACGAGGCGCTGAAGGCCAACGCTGAAGGTTTCTCGCCGGAGGAAATGGCGCCGATCTGCGGCATCGACGCGGCGACCATCCGCACCATCGCCAGAGCCTTCGCCACGGCCAAGACGGCGATGATCTTCTGGGGCATGGGCATTTCGCAGCACGTCCATGGCACGGACAATTCACGCTGCCTGATCGCACTGGCGCTGATGACCGGCCATGTCGGCCGGCCCGGCACCGGCCTTCACCCGCTGCGCGGCCAGAACAATGTCCAGGGCGCGTCGGACGCCGGCCTGATCCCGATGGTCTTTCCGGACTATCAGGGGGTCGAGGACACCGCGATCCGCACCCTGTTTGAGGAGTTCTGGGACACCAAGCTGCCGCAGAAGGCGGGCTTGACGGTCGTGGAGATCACCAACGCGGCCTATGATGGTGCGATCAAGGGCATGTACATCATGGGCGAGAACCCGGCCATGTCGGACCCCGATCTCAACCATGCCCGCACGGCGCTGTCGCGGCTGGACCATCTGGTGGTGCAGGATCTGTTCCTGACCGAGACGGCCGCCTATGCCGATGTCGTCTTGCCGGCCAGTGCGTTTCCGGAAAAGGACGGCAGCTTCACGAACACCGACCGGCGGGTCCAGCTCGGCCGCGCGGCCCTGCCCCTGCCCGGCGATACGCGCCAGGATTGGTGGATCATCCAGGAGATCGCCTGTCGGCTGGGGCTGGGCTGGGCCTACACCCATCCGCGCGACGTGTTCGCCGAAATGCGCCAGATGATGCCGTCGATCAAGGGCATCACCTGGGACCGGCTGGAGCGCGAGGACGCGGTCACCTATCCGGTCGAACGCGAAGACGAGCCGGGCCACGAGGTGATCTTCGGCGACGGGTTTCCGACCGCGTCCGGCCGCGGCCTGTTCGTGCCCGCGGAGCTGCTACCGCCCGCTGAAGTGCCCGACGACGACTACCCGATGATCCTGACCACCGGCCGCCTTCTGGAACATTGGCACACCGGCGCCATGACGCGCCGTGCGGGCGTGCTGGACAGGCTGGAACCCGGTGCCGTTTGCCACCTGCACCCGCGCGAACTGGACCGGCTGGGTGTGCCGCCCGGCGGCACGGTGCGCGTTGAGACCAGGCGCGGCGTCATCGAGCTGATGGCCCGTGCCGACCGCGAGGTCTCGCCCGGCATGATCTTCATCCCCTTCGCCTTCGTCGAGGCGGCCGCCAACATCCTGACCAACCCGCAACTCGACCCGTTCGGCAAGATCCCCGAGTTCAAATTCTGCGCCGCGCGCGTGGCGGCAGTGGAGCCCGTGGCGGCCGAATAGCCAGGTCGAAACAGCGCGATGATCACAGCATCATGCAGCCGTTCCAGGGCCAAGTGAGGATCGAGCGTTTCGTCCCGGAATGGTCGGCATCGTCGTTCGGCAAGGCAACGTCTGTCCCTTGGGAAGCGACGGCGCGAGCGGAAGAGCTTGTCCACGCAGCCCTGAAACTTCTATCCGCCGATTACGTGCTGAGAAAGGACGTTGCCGTTCACCGCTTGGCGACCGTCGAAACCGGCGCCGTCCTGAAGGGGCCGGCGATAATCGGGCCGCATGCATTCATCGGCGCCAACGCCTATCTGCGGGGCGGCGTCTTTGTCGATCGGGGCTGTGTCGTCGGCCCGTCCTGCGAACTGAAGTCCAGCTTCCTGTTTCAGGGCGCCAAGCTGGCGCATTTGAGTTTCGTGGGCGATTCACTTCTGGGTGCGGATGTGAACATCGAGGCCGGCGCCATCATTGCCAACCATCGCAATGAGCTGGCGGACAAACAGATCCGGATCCGCTGGCAAGGCGAGACCGTCGACACTGGCGTCAGCAAGTTCGGGGCGCTGGTGGGCAACGGCGTCAAAGTCGGCGCCAACGCGGTGATCGCCCCGGGGGCGTTGCTGGCGCCAGGAACGCAGATCCCTCGGCTGGGCCTGGTCGATCAGCACCCGGGTGCAGGACCTTAGCAACACGGACGCTCAGCGCGCCAACGGAACGCGTGTGGCCTCGAAACCCCTGGCGGCCAGCAGTTCCAGCATGCCTTCCGGACCCGGCAAATGGGCGGCACCGACGGCAACCAAGATGGGGCCGTCCGGCAGCCGCTCCAGCATACGGTCGATAAAGCGGTAGTTGCGGTCGACAAGCAGATAGTCGCGGGTCACCCGCTGCAGATCGCGGGCGGCCGGGGTCATGGCGCGGGTGTCGTCAAACGAGACCGCCGCGAAGTAGCCGATATTCTCACTGGCATAGGCGGCCGACGCCGTCGGGTTCAGACGCCTGGGCTGCCACGCGCCAACCTTGCCCACAAGCACCGTCTGCAACAGGGCATTTCCGACAATGGCGTCGGGATCGATCCAGCGATCGGCCCAGTCGCCGACGCGAAACAGGCTTTGCAGGGACTCTTCGTGTGATTCCAGTCCGATGACCGGCAACTGGCGCTGCCGAGCAAGATCGGCAATCTGCGCGTCGACGCCATAGTCGGAGGGTCGTGGCCCCGACGGTGCGAACTCGTTGCTGAAGATAAAGGCGGCCCCAGTCGGCGACAGCAGCCTCAATCGAGACGTGGGCACGCCGATTGCGTCACTTTGATAGGCCAGGAAGTTCCACAGGCGCGGATCGAGTTCCTGATCCAAAAACGGCGGCGATGTGTCGGTGAAATGCTGCCAGACAAGCGGCGCGATGTCGTCCGGCGGGTTCTCGTCGACCTCGAGAGCCACCACGTCGACCTCGGACAAAAGCAAGCGGGCCGTTTGAACGACCGGTGTCACACCCGGGCCGTCGACATGCTGGGTACCGATGAGATAGGCGGTCGGCAGGTCCGGGTGATCAAGCTGCCAGACCAGCCCCTCGGCGAAGCGCTCGACCGGCGCCGGCGCGCTGACAACCACACTCTTCTCTGGCGCAGCGCAGGCAACCATCGCGACCGAAACGAGGGCCAGCAGCCCGGCTCGGGACCAGGAAAAGACTGTCACGACACCCCTTCTTCTCTCATCATGGCCGGCACCGATTATTCCAAACTGCGCGAGGCTGGCGTGACCACCCTGACATCCATCACCGCCCGCGACATACGGTTTCCGACCTCGCGAACGCTGGACGGTTCGGACGCCATGAACCCCGACCCGGACTATTCGGCCGCCTATGTCACGGTCGCGACCGACGATCCGGCACTCACAGGACATGGGCTGACTTTCACGCTCGGCAATGGCAACCAGCTTTGCGTGGCGGCCGTCGAGGCCCTGGCGCCCTTGATCGAAGGTCTGAGCCTGGAGGCGATCACGGCCGACATGGCGGGCTTTTGGCGCCGGCTGACCGGCGACAGCAAGCTGCGCTGGTTGGGCCCGGAAAAGGGCGTGACCCATCTGGCAACGGCCGCGATCGTGAACGCGGTTTGGGATTTGTGGGCCAAGCAGGCGGGCAAGCCGGTCTGGCGCCTGGTCTGCGACATGACGCCGGAAGAAATCGTCGGGTTGATCGATTTCAGGCACATCACCGATGCGCTGACGCCGGACGAGGCCCTCGACCTGCTGCGGGCACAGGAGGCCGGCAAGAACGAGCGGATCGGGGAGTTGGAGCAGAACGGATACCCGGCCTACACCACCTCCGCCGGCTGGCTGGGCTATCCTGACGACAAGGTGCGCCGGCTGTGCCGCGAGGCGATCGCGGCCGGCTTCCGCCACGTGAAGATCAAGGTCGGGCGCGACCTGGAGGATGACAAACGCCGCGCCGCGATCGTGCGGGAGGAGATTGGCGACGACCGGTTCCTGATGATCGACGCCAACCAGGTCTGGGAGGTCGGCCAGGCGATCGACTGGGTGAAGGCGCTGGCGCCGTGGCGGCCGCTATGGATCGAGGAGCCGGTGTCGCCCGACGACGTGCTGGGCCATGCCGCCATTCGTCGCGCGCTGAAGACAGACAGCATCGGCGTCGCCACCGGCGAAATGTGCCAGAACCGCATCACCTTCAAACAGCTGCTCCAGGCCGAGGCGATCGATTTCTGCCAGATCGACGCCTGCCGCCTGGGCGGCGTGAACGAGGTGCTGGCGGTGATGCTGATGGCGGCCAAGTTCGGCGCGCCGGTCTGCCCCCATGCCGGCGGCGTCGGCCTGTGCGAATATGTCCAGCACCTGGCCATGATCGACTATGTCGCCATTTCCGGATCAAAGGATGGGCGGGTGGTGGAGTATGTCGACCATCTGCACGAACACTTCGTCGATCCCTGCCGGATCGAGGATGCTGCTTACGTGACTCCGGACCGGCCCGGCTACAGCGTCACGATGAAGGAGGCGAGCCTCGCCGACCATGAGTTCCCGAACGGTGCGGTCTGGCGCGACTGAGTCTGCTCGAAAATGGCGGGCCAGGCTTCACCAGTGAAGACCGTACGCCAAAAATGCAGGAACACGTCGCACGGAAATTGACGAACGTTCCCGCTTCTTGCAAGCATGGCGCATGGGGGACCAAGCGGCCCGCAATGTCCGGATCTCGATCCGGGTGCGACGCGGGCGTCAGAACAAGAGTTGCCGTCACCGGCACCAACAATGATGTGTCCTTAAGGGAGGAACCGCATGACCAAGACCATCAAGACACAAGCACGTGTGCGCCTCGGCCTGTCCGCGCTGGGCGCCGGCGTGGCCATGGCGGCACTGCTGGCCAGCGGGTCGGCGTCGGCCCAGTATGACGGCGTTACCGTCAATGTGATCACGTTCACCGGCCCGCAAATCGCCGAGCCGCTGCAACGGCGCGCGCCCGATTTCGCCGCGGCGACCGGGGCGGAAATCAACGTGATTACGGTGCCGTTTTCCGACCTTTACACCCGCCTGCTGACCGACTGGGCGACCGGCACCAACAGTGTCGATGCCGCCGTGTTCGCGCCGCAATGGGCGATCGACTACGTTCAGCCGGGCTTTCTGGTCGACGTGACCGATTGGGTCGCGGCGGACGACGCCCTGCAGGAAGACGACATCGCGCCCTTCTTCCGCGAGTTCTCGCAGACCTTCAACGGCCGCACCTACATGCTGACGTTGGATGGCGACTTCCAGATGGTCTACTACCGCACCGACGTGCTGGACGAGCTGGGCATGGACCCGCCGGCCACGTGGGACGACTATCTGGCCATCGCCGAAGCCGCCCACGGCATGGACATGAACGGCGACGGCGAGGCCGATTACGGCTCCTGCATTTCCAAGAAGCGCAATGCGCAGGCCTATTGGGCGATCTACACCATCGCGGGCGGGTACATCCAGACCCAGGGCACCGGCCAAGGCGCGTTCTTCAGTGCCGAGGACATGACCCCGTTGGTCGACAACGATGCCTTCCGCCGGGCGCTGGAGGTCTATGTCGACACCACGCAGTATGGCCCGCCCGATGAGATCAACCTGGATGTCGGCGATACGCGCGGCCTGTTCACGGCAGGCCGCTGCGCCTTGACGGTCGACTGGGGCGATATCGGCACGCTGGCGATCGACCCCGACACGTCCAACGTCATCGACCTAGTCGGCGCCACGATCGCGCCGGGCTCGACCGAGGTGCTGGACCGCGAGACCGGTGAACTGGTTGCCTGCACGCCGGAGATCTGCCCGCACGCGATCGACGGGGTCAACCACGCCCCCTACGCCGCGTTCGGCGGCTGGTCCGGCGGCATCAACGCTGCCGCTGACTCGCAGGTACAGGAAGCGGCGTACGCCTTCTTCTCGTACATGAGCCAGCCGGAGCAATCCAACCAGGACGTCACCATCGGCATCACCGGGTTCAACCCCTACCGGTTCTCCCAGTTCAACAACATCGACAACTGGGTCTCGGCCGGCATGAGCGAAGCGGCGGCCGAAAACTATCTCGGCGCGATCGGCCACAGCCTGTCGAGCCCGAACATGCTGCTGGACATGCGCATTCCGCAGAACCAACGCTATCAGCAGATCGTTCTGGACACGGCGCTGGCGCGCCTGCTGGCCGGCGAGATCGATATCGATCAGACCATCACGGCTATCCACGACGGTTGGGAGGAGATCACGGAAGATCTCAACCGGCTGGAACAGCTTGGCGCCTATCATTCGGCGCTTGGTATCGGGGGCTAGGCAACCGGGGTAACGACGCGCCCTGCTCGGTTGAGCGGGGCGCGTCTCCTGCCTTGAGTTTCCATGTCCTCCGATAGGGTGAGCGCGATGGACACGTCCGCGACGGCGCCGCAGGCGTTGGGCGCCGGGCGCGGCGTGTCCGCTTGGCTGGACCGCCACTCGTCCAAGGTTTTCATCCTGCCGGCGGTGATCGTGATCCTGGCGTTCTCGATCTTTCCGCTGATCGTTTCGGCCTATCTGTCGCTCACCCGCTTTCGCCTGGCACCCGGCGGCTTTGAGCTTCGCTGGGCCGGCTTTCGCAATTTCGACCGGCTGCTGTTCGGCAGCGAGCAGTACCATTTCCTCGGCACGTTCGGCGCCGTCGGATGGTTCGGCTGGATCGTCATGCTTGGCGGCGCCGGCCTGATCATCTGGTGGCTGGTCCGATACTGGATCAGCGGCCGGGCGCGTGTCATTGGCACGATCGGACGGTTGATCGCCGCCACTGTCGCCTTTGGCATCATCGTGCTGGCCACGGTCACCCTGTCGGAAGGCGGCGCCTTCGGGTCGCTGATGGTGACATTGTTCTACGTCACGGTCGGCTGCTCGATCCAGTTTGCCATCGCGCTGGGCCTCGCCCTCTTGTGCGCCAAGCCGATCCGGGGCCGCAGCTTTTTCCGTGTGGTCTTCTTCATGCCGTTGATGGTGACGCCGGTCGGCATCGCCTACATGTTTCGCATGCTGGCGGACATGTCGAAGGGGCCGCTGGAACCTATCTGGTCCCTGTTCGGTTTTGCCGATGTCGCCTGGGCCAACGATGCCTGGGCTGCCCGCATGGTCGTTGTCATCGGCGACAGCTGGCAATGGATCGCCTTCATCTTCATCGTCATGCTGGCCGCCCTGGAAAGCCAGCCGCGCGATCAGATCGAAGCGGCCCAGCTTGACGGCGCCGGCCCGTGGCAGGTGTTCCGCGACGTCACCTGGCCGACGATCGTGCCGGTGGCCGCGACCGTGATGCTGATCCGTGTGATCGAGGCCTTCAAGATCATCGACCTGCCGAACGTGCTGACCAATGGCGGGCCGGGCATCGCCACGGAGTCCATGACGCTGCACGCCTTTTTCGCCTGGCGCACCCAGGATCTCGGCGGTTCGGCCGCCATCGGCTACATGCTGCTGTTCGTCGCCGTGGTGATCTGCGTATCCTTCTTCAATCTGGTCGTGCAACGGCAAAAGGCGCGCTTCACATGACCGCCGCCGCGCCCAACCAGCCAAAGGGCCTCTACGCCAAGCTGTTCGAGCCGAAGCGCCTGGGCATCATGGCGCCCGGCACCTCGGTGCTGGTCTATGCCGGCCTGCTGTTCTGGACCATCGTGGTCCTGTTCCCGCTCTACTGGCTGCTGGTCACCTCGTTCAAGCTGCCGATCGACGTGAATGAAGGGCCGCGCTACCTGCCCTTTGTCGACTACGAACCGTCCCTGCATGCCTGGGACTATCTGCTGGTCGAGGTCGGCGGCGATACGTTCCGGCCCTATGTCAACTCCGTGATCATCGCCGCGATCAGTACTATCCTGGCCGTGCTCGCGGGCTCGATGGCGGCCTACGCCCTTGCCCGCATCACCTACAAGCCGCGCTTTGCCAGCATTCTGTCCTTCGTGGTCGGCATCATCGCCGTGATCGTGCTGACCGTTGTCGCCGGCGTTCCCTGGTGGCTGTCGCTGATCGTCGGGCTGGCCATCTTCGCGCTGCTGGCCCGGACCGTCGCGCGCCGGTTCAGCGCCAGGCTCGGCAATGGCGACATTCTGTTCTGGATGATTTCGCAGCGCATCCTGCCGCCGGTGATCGTCGCGGTGCCGGTCTATGTGATGTTCCAGCGCATCGGGCTGTTGGACACGCACATCGCCATGATCATCACCTACGCGACGGTAAACCTGCCGATCGTGGTCTGGCTGATGCACGACTTCTTCCTGTCGATTCCGCGCGATCTGGACGAAAGCGCGGAGATGGACGGGGCGACCAAGTTCCAAATCTTTTTCGACATCGTGCTGCCGCTGGCCAAGCCCGGCATCGCGGCGACCAGCCTGCTGGTCCTGGTGCTGGCCTGGAACGAATATCTGCTGGCGCTGTTCCTGTCCTCGGTCGACGCGCAGACCATGCCATTGCTCGTGGCGGCCCAAAACGCGACGCGGGGCCCCCAATGGTGGTCCATGTCGGTCCTGATCCTTCTGATGATCATTCCCGTTGTCCTGATCGCCCTCGCCCTGCAGCGCTTCATCGCCAAGGGCCTGCTCGTCGGCGCCGTTAAAGGGTAAGGCTATGCAAGTCACGCTCGACAAGCTGAGCAAGTCGTTCGGCCCTGTTCAGGTCCTGCACGACCTCTCCATGGTGGTGGAGGAAGGCGAATTTCTGGTGCTGCTGGGCCCGTCCGGCTGCGGCAAGACCACGGCGCTGCGCATGATCGCGGGGCTGGAGGAAGTGACCTCCGGCCGGGTTCATATCGGCGACCGCGACGTGACCGACATCCTGCCGAAATACCGCGACGCGGCCATGGTGTTTCAGTCCTACGCGCTCTACCCGCACAAGACCGTGGCGGAAAACATCGGCTATCCCCTGAAGCTGCGCAAAGTGCCGCCGCCGGAGCGGGACAAGACCGTGCGCGAGGTCGCGGCCCAGGTTCAGCTTGAGGACTACCTCACCCGCTATCCGCGCGAGCTGTCCGGCGGCCAGCGGCAGCGCGTGGCACTGGCCCGCGCCATCATCCGCCGCCCGGCCGTGTTCCTGATGGACGAACCCCTGTCGAACCTGGACGCCAAGCTGCGCGTGCATATGCGGGCGGAGCTTAAGCACATGCAGAACACGCTGGGCACGACGACGATTTACGTCACCCACGACCAGGTCGAGGCCATGACCCTGGCCCACCGGGTCGCCATCCTGAACCATGGCCGGCTGATGCAGTTCGACCAGCCGAAGACCATCTATCGCGACCCGGCCAACCTGTTCGTCGCCAGCTTCATCGGCTCGCCACCGATGAACATGGTAGACGGCACGCTGACGAGCGGGGAATTCACCGGTCCCGGCTTCGCGCACAATCTCGGCAAGGACCTGTCGGTCGGCCCGGCCGTGATCGGATTTCGGCCCGAGGACTGTTCGGTCGTCGCCGCGGGCAACGGCCTGATCCCGGCGGAGATCTATTCCAACGAGCTGATTGGCGACCACACGCTGGTCACGTGCGAGCTGCACGACGGTTCCGCCACGCCCCACACGGTGACGGTCAAGATGGACAAGGATTTTGAGGCGGAGATGGGCACCGAGATCGCCATCGCGATCGACCCAGCGCACCTCTACTTTTTCGAACGCGAGTCCGGCGACCGGGTCAGGGTTTAGGGCGTCTTTCCAAATCAGTCACCCGTCGGGCGCCTGGTTGTGGGTGCCGTCGCACAGCGGCTGGTTGCCGGTGCCCTTGCAGGCGCACAGGTAGACGGTGCCGTTGCGCCGGGCCGTGTATTCGACCGGGGTTATCGACGTCACCTTGTGGCTGCCGTCGCAATAGGGCTGGTTCTGGCTGCGCCCACAGGCGCACCACCAGACCGTCTGGCCCTTTTCCAGATCGACGGCGATCGGTTCATCGCCGGCACGGATGGGTTGGTCTGACATCATCGTCCCTGCCTTTCCAGTTGCCGGGCGCGATGGTGGCGGCCGGCCCCTAGCCGGTCAAGAGGCGTTCGGCCGCGGCAAGATCGTCGGGCTTGTTGGCGTTGAAGAAGGGATCGGCCGGCGTTGCCTCGAAGTTAGCGGTCGCGAGCCGATACCGCGCGGTCCAGATATCGACCTTGCGCACGCCTTCGTCGACCAGGGCGGCGCGCAGCGCACTCCGCAGCGCAATCGGCCATAGGCCAACCACCGGATGGTTGCGGCCGTCGGACCGGGCGCAGGCCATGTCGGCACCCTGCTCGACCAGCACCTCCGCCAGTCGCGCAACCAGGTCGAGCGGCACGAACGGCGCGTCGCACGGGAAGGACGCGACATGGGTCGCGCCGGGCACGGCGGCGGCCGCCCAGTCCAGCCCGGCCAGAACGCCGGCCAGCGGTCCCGGATTGTCGGCGATCGGGTCAGGCACCACGGGCAAGCGCCAATCGGCAAAGCGGCCGGCATCACCGTTGGCGTTGATCGCCAGATCCGTCACCTGCGGCTTGACCCTGGCAATGACGTGATCGAGCACGGGGCGCCCGCCCAGCAGGCGCAGCCCCTTGTCGCCGCCGCCCATGCGCCGGGCCAGACCGCCGGCCAGCACGACGCCCGCGATGTAGTCACGCTCAATCATGTCCGCGCCTCTGTGTCCTGGTCTGCAGCCGACTTGCGGCGGTGGCGCCGGTCTTCCTCCGGCACCTGGTTGGGGTCGGCGTCGTAGACGAGGCGATCGAGGCCCGAAAGCGCGACAAACCGTTTGCCCTTCGCACGGCCGATCAAGGTCAGCCCCGCGCGCCGGGCCAGTTCGACGCCCCAGGCTGTGAAGCCGGAGCGCGAGATGAGGATCGGAATGCCCATCTGCACGGTCTTGATCACCATCTCACTGGTCAGCCGGCCGGTGGTGTAAAGGATCTTGTCCGCCGTGCCAATTCCGTTCACGTGCAGATAGCCGCGGATCTTGTCGACGGCATTGTGACGGCCGACATCTTCCATATAGATCAACGGCTTGTCCCGATGGCACAGCACGCAGCCATGGATCGCGCCGGCGGCCAGGTAGAGGCTGGGCGTCAGGTTGATGGCCTTGCTGAGGGCGTAGATCCAACTGGTTTGCAAGCGCGCGTCGGCCGGCAGCACCGTCTCGTCGAAACTCTCCATGATGTCGCCGAACACGGTGCCTTGGGCGCAGCCCGACGTCGTCGTCTTCTTGCGCAGCTTTTCCTCGAAATCGGTCTGGCGGGCGGTTCGGACGACGACCACCTCGATGTCGTCGTCATACTCCACGCCCAGGATCTCGTCATCGTCGCGCAGCATGTTCTGGTTCAACAGATAGCCGACGGCCAAATCCTCCGGCCGGTCGCCGATCGTCATCACGGTGACGATCTCCTGACCGTTCAGGAACAGGGTCAGCGGTCGTTCCTCGACGACGGCGATGTCGATGCTGGCGCCGTCATGATCCTGGCCGGCTAAGCGGCGGGTCAGATGGGGATCGTCCGGCGCCGGCCGTACCAGCCAATTCTTGTCCGTTTTCTGTGCGTCCATGCTATCGGGCATGCCCAGCTCTCACTCCGGTGCTTCAATGAGTGTCGTGCGCGCGATCGGCCCGTTCAAGCGCTGTATTGCGAGAGCTTCGAATAACCGCAAAGACTTCAGGGGCGACGAACGGCGTTGGAAAGCCTATCTTAGAGCGATGAAACACCGTCAAGCGCGAGACTAGACGATGGACGGGATGCCGGCCTTCTCGAGCCAAACGGCCCCCTTGATCGACCCGTTCGGCCGGGCGATCACCTACCTGCGCGTGTCCGTCACTGACCGCTGCGACTTCCGCTGTGTCTACTGCATGGCGGAGAACATGACGTTTCTGCCCAAGGCCGAGCTGCTGACCTTGGAGGAGTTGGACCGGCTGTGCTCGGCCTTCGTTCGCCAAGGCGTGCGCAAGCTGCGGCTGACCGGCGGCGAGCCGCTGGTTCGGCGCAACATCATGTCGCTGATCGAGAGCCTGTCGCGCCATCTGAAGACCGGCGCGCTGGATGAGCTGACGCTGACCACCAATGGCAGCCAGCTTGCCCGTTTTGCCGACAAGCTCGCCGAATACGGCGTCAAGCGGATCAACGTCTCGCTGGACACGCTGGACCCAGACAAATTCGTGGAACTGACCCGCTGGGGCAAGTTCGACAAGGTGATGGACGGGCTGGCGGCGGCCAAGTCGGCCGGGCTGGCGATCAAAATCAACGCCGTCGCGCTGCGCGGTGTGAATGACAGCGAGACCGACCGGCTGATCGCCTGGTGCGGCCGTGAGGGCTACGACCTGACCTTCATCGAGGTCATGCCGATGGGCGATATCGGTGGCGAGACGCGGGTCGACCAGTATCTGCCCTTGTCAGTGTTGCGCGCCGATATCGAAAAGCGCTGGACGCTGACGGATCTGGATTATTCGACGGGTGGCCCGGCGCGCTATGTCCGGGTGGCGGAGACCGGGCGGCGCATCGGCTTCATCACGCCGATGACCCACAATTTCTGCGAAAGCTGCAACCGCGTTCGGCTGACCTGCACCGGCACCTTGTATATGTGCCTGGGCCAGGAGGACGCGGCGGACCTGCGCGCGCCGCTGCGCGCCGCGCCGGACGATGATCGCCCAGTCGACGCCGCCATCGCCGAGGCCATCGGCCGCAAGCCCAAGGGCCACGATTTCGTCATCGATCGCCGCCGACGCCAGCCGGCGGTGGGCCGGCATATGAGTGTGACTGGGGGGTGAGATCGATGACCGGCTTTCGCGGCATGGCGGCCGTCGTGCTGCTGTTCGCCTTGTTCGTGGTCCCAAGGACGGCAAGCGCCGGTGATGCCGCCAGTTTGCACCTGATCGGGTTCTCGCAAGACGACCGCTATTTCGCCTTCGTCCAATACGGCCAGACCGACGGGCTGGGCGCCGGCTATGCCGACCTGTTCGTGATCGACAACAGCGACAATAGCTGGGCCGACGGTTCGCCGGTGCGCGTGTTGATGGACGAGGCCACCGTCCATCGGATGGAGCAGGACGGATCGCTGGATGATGCGGCGACAATCGCCCTCGATCAGGTTTTGGATGACGGCGCAAGCGTCTTGGCGCAATACGGTATCAGCGGCGATCGGCCGGGCATCACCCTGGCGATCCGAACGCTGTACGACACGGCGCCGGCCGACCAGCTGGACTTTACGGTCCGGCCCCTTTCGCCAGTGCGACCAAGTGAGCCCGCGATGCAGATCGGCCTGAGCCAGCGCGCGTACGACGGCGCGGTCGAGGCCTGCGTCTTCGATTATGACGAACCGATGCTCTACGCCCTGACGCTCAGCACTGGCGAAGACCAGATCACGCTCAGCGACAGCGACACGATCCCGGCCAGCCGTGGCTGCCCGCTAGGCTATCGCCTGCATTCGGTCATCGTGTCGCCCTACGACACCGGGCAGACCGCCCTGGTGGTCTTGACCGCCATGACACAGCCCGGCTTCGAAGGCCCCGACCATCGTTTCCTGGCCGACGGCACGATGCTGGACAACCTCTGGGCCTTCTGATCGGCCGACGTCAGCGGCAGCCCCGTCAGTTCTGCCGCGGCTCGAAGATGATCTGGTGGGTATAGGTTTGGCCGTCGCTGATCGTCAGCTGCTCAAAACCCATCAGGACCAATAGGTCCAGAAAGGTGTAGAAATCCTCGACCCGGTTGTCGACGAAGACCGGCGACACGCGGGCGATCGAGGTTAGCTGCGCCAGATAGGCGCGGGCCTGGTACAGCGAACCGATCACGCCGTCCGTGGTGGCGACGATCAGCATCTTCTCCGCATCCGTGCCCTTGGCGAAGACCGCGACTGGCGGGAAGTACGACTGCTCATATTGCTGTTGGGTAAAGCCGATGACGAAGCCCAGACGTCGCTGCCTGTCGCTGTCCGGCAAGGACGGGGCGCGCGCAACATAAGTCTCCCGACTGGTCACCTCCGGGTAGTAGTAGAGTTCGTGCCGATCGCTGGCTTCCTGGTCTTCGAAGGGCTGCTCGGGGGTCTGGTCTTGGGCAACGCCCGACAGACCGCCAAGCGCCAGCGAGGCCAGCAGGATCAACACAAGATGTTTGGCAACGCGCACGTCTCATCTCCTCTTGGGGGCAAGCGCAAGGGTTCGTCGCGGCCATAGTGGCACAAAGCACGCGCAGACGCGCACAAGCTTTGAAACGGTTGGCCGACGCCAACATCGCATATCTCACCGCCGGAAACTCGTATAAGGTCCCGCCTCATGGACGACCTAGCCAAGCCGAAGGCGGCCAAACGGGTGTCGGCCGCGACCCCATCGGATCGCGTCGCCTTCGTGGCCGCGGACACGGATGTTGCCCGGGCGGCCAGGTCGCAGCTGATCGACCGCTACGGCGAGACCGTGCCGGACGATGCCGACATCGTCGTCGCGCTTGGCGGCGACGGCCACATGCTGGAAACGCTGCACCGCTTCATGGACCGCGACCTGCCGATCTACGGCATGAATTGCGGCTCCGTGGGCTTCCTTCTGAACCCTTTCGAGGAGGACGGCTTGCCCGAGCGGCTGGCCAGGGCGCAGCCGTTCAAGCTGCACCCCTTGCAGATGCGCACCACCGACGTGAACGGCGCTCAGGACACGGCGCGGGCGTTCAACGAGGTGTCGCTGCTGCGCGAAACCCGCCAGACCGCCAAGCTGCGCATTTCGATCGACGGGGTGGAGCGGCTGTCGGAATTGATCTGCGACGGCGTACTGGTCTGCACGCCGGCCGGCAGTACGGCCTACAATCTGTCGGCCCATGGCCCGATCATCCCGCTTGCCGCCGGCGTGCTGGCCTTGACGCCGATCAGCGCCTTTCGCCCGCGCCGCTGGCGGGGCGCCCTGGTGCCGCACACGGCGACCGTCAGCTTCGACGTATTGGAGGCACAAAAGCGGCCGGTCAGCGCCGTTGCCGACTATACCGAGGTGCGCGACGTGGCCCGTGTCGAGGTCTGCGAGGACCGCAGCACGGTCCTGACCCTGCTGTTCGACCCGGAACAGAATCTCGAAGAGCGGATTTTGAAGGAACAGTTCGAAACCTGAGAACGGGCAGCCATCCCATCCCGACGGCGGGAGGCCGTTCGCCGCCGAGATGGGATAGCAAGCCCTGCCGCTGGTACCCCCTACCAGGGGCAGGGCGGCGATACCGGCCTTGCTCGGGATGCTGGTTCGGGTTCCAGCGTATCGGCGCGGTACCGACATCGAAAACTCTCGGAACGGCGACTCCATCCATCGCCGCACCGACGCCACCATGGCCCGACGCCCGTCAACGGCCCGTCAACGGGTTGGTTGGCATAGGGTTATCGGTATCAATGGGGTACCTCAGGAGGCGATGAAACGGTCGAAGCCGGCCTAAACGGATTCCGGACCGAAACTGTGATACCAATTGGGTGCAGCACATCTCGTTGTCGGGGTCGAGAGCTGCGGAAATTCTGCCCATGAATGTGTTCGTTGTTCCGCACGACCCAGCATGGAAAGAGGCGTTCGATCGGGAGTCACAGCACATTCATGAGGCGTTAGGCGAATTCCCAATCGAGTTGCATCACATCGGCAGCACATCCATTCCCGGCATCCTCGCCAAACCCATCATCGATCTACTCGGCGCTGTCGAGGATCTGGAAGCGCTCGATGCGCACAACATCGTCCTGGAGAGTTTGGGCTATCAGGCGAAGAGGGCGTTCGGCATCGCGGGGCGCCGCTATTTCCGAAAGGGTAATGCTTCGGGGAACAGAACCCACCACCTTCACGTCTTTGAGCACGGGTCCCAGCATTTCGAGCGCCACATAGCGTTCCGGGATTTCCTCCGCACCCATCCGGCAAAGGCGGCCGAGTATTCCGAACTGAAGGCGCGGGTGACGGCTGCGGGCGACGTGACCTCGGACGCCTACATCGATGCCAAGGGTCTCTTCATGGTCGCGATCGAAAAGCTTGCCTTGGATTGGTATCGCAAGCGGACGCCGGAGGGATAAGGACTAGGCGTCAGATTTGTTTGCGGCTCCTTCGCGCGCCCCGCCGCCCGCGCGCGAAACGACAGCAGTACCACGCCGATATAGAGCACCTGGCGCCGGCCATGGATATCGCCGAGGCGGCCCATGGTGACCATGAACATGGCGATGGCGATGTAGAAGCCGTTCATCACCCAGCGCAGTTCACGCAGGTCGGCCCCCAGATCGGCCTGGATGCCCGGCAGGATCGTATTGACGATGCCGTAATCGATCAAGACGACGAACGACATCAGACTGATGCCCGCCATCGCCTGCCACCTTTTGGCCTAGCGGTCTTCGCTCACGCAGCCCCCTGGAAATCACGATCGGAGTTTAAGGCCGCGAAACGGGCAAACCGCCAGAAGCGGCGCTCGGGTCTCAATCGACAGCCAGACCAACACCAGCGTGTCGCGCGATAGAAGCGGCGGACCGTCCCCAGCGCGATTTCATGGTTGGTCCGGGGATTGGACGTTCGCCCGTCAATCTGCTTCAGTTCGCGGCGCCTGTGACAGGAAGGTCGAAACGGGGGTCAGCGTTGTGAATCCAAGCCGGTTTCGCTGGTCGATCATCCTGCTGCTGTTTTGCATCAACATCGTCAACTACATCGACCGGTCGGCGATTTCCTTCGCCGTGCATCTGATCCAGGAGCAGTTCGCGCTGAGCGCGTCGCAGATCGGCTTGATCCTGGGCGCTTTCGGCATCGGCTATGCGTTGACCACCTTCGTGGGCGGTTTTCTGGCGGACCGGTTCGGCGGACGGCTGATCTTCGCGGTCGCGGTCGTGGTCTGGTCGCTGTCCATCGGCTGGGCCGGCGCGGCAACGGGCTTCGTAATGCTGTACTGCGCGCGCCTGGCACTTGGCCTGGCCGAGGGCCCGACCTTTCCGGCCCACGCCCGCATCGTCGAACGCTGGCTGCCGCCGCACGAACGGGCAACCGCCGTGGCCGTGGCCCTGATCGCCATTCCGATCGCGCTGGCGGTCGGCGCGCCGCTGGTGTCCACCCTTGTCGACGCGGCCGGCTGGCGGGTGATGTTTTTCATCCTCGCCGGCCTTGGGCTGATCTGGTTGCCCTTCTGGCTGGTCTTCGCCCGCGACTTCCCACGCCAGTCCCGTTTCGTCAACGAGGCGGAGCGCGATCTGATCAACGGCGGGGATGACGAGGCCAGCCAAGTCAGGGCCGGACCGTCCAGGGCGGATTGGCGAGTCCTGCTGACAACACCGTCGCTGCTGTCGGGCTATTGGTCCTATTTCGTGTTTGGTTATCTGCTGTTTTTCATGATGACCTGGCTGCCCGAGTTTCTGCGTACGACCTACCACCTAGACCTGACGCAGACCGGCTGGGTCGCCGCCCTGCCGTGGGCGGTATCGGCGATCGTGCTGTACGCGGTGGGCCGGTTGTCGGACACCCTGCTGCGCCGAACCGGCAGCCACCGGATCGCCCGCAGCGTACCCATGGCCGTTTCCCATCTGATCGTCGCGGTCGCCATTCTGCCGCTTGCCTATGTCGACAATATCACCGTCACGGTCGCTTGCCTGACGGTCGCCATTTCCGCGGCGCTTGGCGCCAACCCGATCTTTTACGCCGTGATCACCGACGTGGTTCCCAAAAGCGCCGGCACCTGCATGGGCATCATGAACAGCGGCCTGGCGCTGGCCGGCTTTCTGGCCCCCGTGGTGACCGGGCTTGCCCTGCAAGCCACCGGCACCTTTTTCTCGGCCTTCTGGCTGATCGCACTTCTGGCGCTGTCGTCGGTCGCGGGCCTGCTGATCTGGCATCGGCCAGACAGGGACATCGCACGACTTGAACTCAGATCGGGCTAGAGCCGTGTTGGCGGGCCGCCCCGTTCCCAATCGTCCAGGGCCGTCAGGGCGCGAATGAGCTGGGCCTCCCAAAGCCAGCGCATGCTGTCCAGCGTGGCGGGATCAGCACCCCACTCGACGGCGACGAGCACCGCGTGGACGAGGCAGGCGCGCCAGTCGTCGACGAGCGCGTCCCAGGAATAGTCGGTCACGCCGTCGGCGAGAAGCGCGGCATGATAACCCCGCAGCAACGCGCCTTCGTGAGCGCGCCGCGCGTCAACGGACCAGTAGGGCACACTTGCCAGCACGAGGTCGGAGGCGCCGAGCCACAGGCGCAGCGACCAGTCGAAGGGCTGACGATCGATCAGGAACAGCGGCTGCCGGTTGCCCCCAACGTCGGGCTCGCGGGGTGTCAGGACATTGGTGGGGTTTGGGTCGCCATGGACCAGCGTCAGGCCTGCCCCCTGCATCGCGCGGGCGTACAAGCGCGCGACATCCTCCTCAAACACACGCAGCAGCCGCTTGCGGCTGGCGGCATCGATCGTATCGCCGAGAGCATCCAAAACCGGGGCAAGCCCCGACGAGACGTGCGCGAGACAGCGATCGAAATCGGCATCCAGGTCGTGCGGACCTTCCGGATCGGCGTCCGGCCCCCACCGATGGGCGTGAAGCCTGCCGATCGCGCGGCCGAGGGACGCCGCGTGCGCGTCGGTCGGCTCGATCAGCTTGTTGTCGACGAAATCCGTGCCCAGATCGGCCAGCAGCAGCGCATAGCCCTCGCCGATGCTGTCGGCCATGGCGATGTCGCGCCGACCGACCGCGGCATAGCAGGATACGATCGGCGCCTCGGACAGCCTGTTGTAGTCGCGCGTGTAGTAGGCCCGTTCGGACGCGCCAAGAAAGCCATGCCCAGACGGGCAGAGCTTCAAAAACAGGGTTGGCGGCACGGGCAAGTGGTCCGTTGCGCCAGCAAGGTGGAGCCGGGCAACGCTGCTGTTCTCCGCCCTTAGCGGCTCGATGCGCATGCCGGTGATCGCCGCCGTTTCGTGCCCATGGGCACGCAAAACACCCGCCACCCAATCCGCGTCGACCGCGTCGAGACTGTTCGGTACGTCGTCAGACAATGCCCACTCCAGATCTTCAGGCTCACCGCGTTAGCAAGCGGTCAGGTTGCGGCGATCGGGCGATCGTGATCAAGGCCGCCCCCATCAACCCTGCATTGTTGCCGGCCTTGACCATTGGCGCAGCTTGACTCATCCTGAGAATATATGCCTATGATCGCGCATGAGCAGTCACGAGACCTTTGCCAACCCGCCGCGCCACGAAGGCGCGGGCCATGACGATCTGCAGTTCGGCATCGAGCTGGTCATGCGCGGTGTCGGCGGTGGTCACCGGCGCCGCACCAACCCGCGCGTGAAGTCGGAGGACGAGGCGCGACAGATCGCCGAGCGGATCGCCGCCTGGCTGCGCGACCGGTATGATCTGGCGCGCAAGCCGGCCGAATAGGCGTCGCGGCCGGACGCACGCTCTGCCCCTCCTCGCCCCACGGGCCGCCAGGTATCGCAATCTGCGCGGCAGGAAGGCTTGACCCGTTTGACTTCCATCAATGTCGTCAACGGTCGTGTTGTCGACTCTGCGGCGCGTGACAGACCGCCGATGAAGGACAACGACCAATGAGCAAGGACTGGGTCCAGTTTTCCAAAGACGTCGACGCCCGCAGCGCCGCCCTGTTCAAGGCCGCGCCGGACACCATGCGCGCCTTTCGCGGCCTGGTGCGCGAGGCCGGCAAGGATGCCGCCTTGGACAAGAAGACCAAGGAGCTGATCGCGCTCGCGATCGCCATTGCGATCCGCTGCGAGGGCTGCCTGTCCTTTCATGTGCGCGCGGTGATCAAGTATGGCGCGACGCGCGACGAGGTGCTGGACGTGATCGGCGTGGCGGTCGAGATGGGCGGCGGCCCGTCCTCCGTCTATGGCGCCGAGGCGCTGGAGGCGTTCGATCAACTGTCCGAATGACGTTCGCCGGACGGTCCGTATGACCGTCTGGCCAGCTTCACGCCCAGATCGATCGTCAGGGTTCCAGGGCACCGAATAGCCAGGAGCCCCATACTCCTAACAACGCATACGGCTACTGAGCGATCCCCCAACCACCCAAAAGGGCAAACTGGCTGAAACCATGCGCCTGACTACACTTTAAAATTGATAACATGATTTGACCTCCCTTATTCTGCCAGTTGGTCAGACAGGGGAGGTTCTGGTGGCTGTATCAAATCAAGTCAGTCTGCGGGATTATCGGGTGTCGTTCGCCATGCCGGACGATCCTTGGGCGTTTCGCCACTTCTTTCGTTCGCTGGAGGCGTTGTTCGGCGCGTGGTTCTACGCTCGGCTGAGCCGCAGGGCGCATGCTGAGATGAAGCCCGGGGAATCGATTTGGGGGGCCTATCTGCGGCTGGTGGATGCCGAGGCCGAAGCCATCGGAGAGACCTTGCCGCAGATCCCTCGCGACCGAGCGGTCGTCTTCGTCGCAAACCATCCCACGGGCATCCCGGATGCCGCCGTTCTCGGTCATCTGATCGACCGCCATATCCGCAGTGACGCGCTGTTCATTACGTTCCGCCCGCTGGCGCAATTGCCGAGCGTGGCGGATCGGACGATTCCGATCGACCTGCCGTCACCGTCCGGTCGTTTCAGCCCGAAATGCGCGCGAAACATGGCCCGCAGCTTCGCGACGGCCCGTCGGCACCTGAATGAAGGCGGCGCCGTGGTCGCCTTTCCGGCCGGGCCGGACGGCGCGTGCACCCCATCGGGCACCTATGTCGATGGTCCCTGGCAGAAGGCCACCTTCAAGCTCGCTGCCGAAACCGGCGCCGTGATCGTGCCCGTCTTTATCGACGCCCAGATGTCCCGATTGAGGCGCGCCTGTCGAAGACTGAGCCCGCTGCTCTATCACGCCGCCGCGGCCCATGAGGTGCGCAACATGAAGAAGCGTCGCATAGAGGCCGTCTTTGGCCAACCTATCGATGCGGCTGGACTGGCAAGCGAGACTGCCGACGGCGATGTCGCAAGTGTGATGCGCGAAACGACCTACGCGCTTGCCGCGGCGTAGACCTTTCCGGCCTCCTCCGTCAGCGTCGCCATGGCCCGCCGATAGGGCCCCGGACCGTGGCTGACCCGGGCCACGCCAAGCTCGGCCAGCCGCTCGATGGTCGGGGCGCCACCCATCATCATGATGTTCACTGGCAGCGCTGCCGCGGCGCACAGATCGGCGGTCAGCGTCTCGTCGACCAGCGCCGGTGCGAAGAAGCCGCTGGCACCAGCGTCTTGATAGGCGGCGGCACGCTGTTTGGCCTCGTCCAGGATTTCGGCGTGTCGTGACCTGTCGGGTTGCTTAAGGAACAGATCCGTCCGCGCGTTGATGAACAGCGGAATACCAAGGGTCTCCGCCCGGTTGCGGATCGCTTCGATACGGCCACATTGCTCGGCAATGCCGTAGAGGCCTTCGCCGCCGACCACCTGATCTTCAAAGTTGATGCCAATTGCGCCGGCGCCGACAATCCGGGCGACGTTTTGGGCAACCGCCTCCGGCGCGTCGGCGTAGCCGCCTTCGAAATCGATGCTGACCGGAACCTCGATCGCTTGGGCGATATGCCGGGTGATTTGTTCCACCACGTCCAGCGGAACCGCCTCGCCATCCTGGAACCCCTGGGCCGCGGCGACCGACCAGCTTCCGGTCGCGACCGCCGGCGCACCGGCTTTCACGACGGCGGCAGCGCTGCCCGCATCCCAGATATTGTAGAGCACCAGCGGGGCGCCCTTGACATGCAGGGCGCGAAACTGACGGGCCTTTTCCAACTGATCCACGCTGCTACCCCGCGATTTTCATGTCGTGTCGGTGTGCCGCCGCGCGGCGCTCATGTTCCAGCAACCAGCGCTTTCGCCACAGCCCGCCACCATAGCCGGTCAGGTCGCCATTGGCGCCGATGATACGATGGCAGGGCACGACGATGGCGATCGGGTTGGCGCCGTTGGCCCGCGCCACCGCCCTGACGGCGGACGGCCGCCCGATGTCGGCGGCGATCTCGGAGTAGCTCCGCGTCTCGCCCACCGGCAGCGCCCTCAGCCTGTCCCAGACCCGCCGTGTGAAGTCCGACCCTTGACGGGCAAGCGGCACCGAGAACGCCGCCAGGCGCCCATCGAAATACTGGGCAAGCTCGGTCCTTAGCCGATCGATCAGCGGCGACGGCCCGATGGCGATGCCCGACCGCGTCGTCTCTTGCAGGCGCTTCAACTCCGCCGGCAGGGCCTTGCGCTCAAAGAACTCCAGCAGATGCAGCGCGTGCCGGTCGGCGATCGCGACCATCGGTCCGATCGGCGTCTCGATCCAGTCGGCCGTCAGCAGGCTGCGGCCGCGCAAACCGGCCGGCGGCTGGCCCAGTAGGCGCCCGAAGGCGGCCCGGAAGCCGCTGGCGGATTCGAATCCGGCCTCCAGCTGCGCCTGGATGACAGGTTCGCCCGATGACAGGGTCTTCGACGCGCTGCCCAGGCGCCTGAGGCGCGCCATATCCAGAAAGGTGATGCCGAAATGGCGTTTGAAGGCCCGGCGCACGGTCGACGGATCAAGGCCGAGACCGACCAGATCCGTCTCGCGCCAGCGCCGGGCCGGGTCACGCTCCAACGCCTCGGTCAGGGTCTTGACCAGCGGGTCGGCCTCGCCGGTGGGTGCCAAGGGCCGGCATCGTTTGCACGGACGGTACCCGGCCGCCAGGCAGGCCGCGACCGAATCGTAGAAGACGCTGTTCTCGCGCTTCGGGTTGCGCGCCGGGCAGACCAGCCGACAGAACACGCCGGTGCTCTTCACGGCAACGAAGGCAAACCCGTCATAGGCGGGGTCACGCCGGACCAGCGCATCGTAGAGGACATCGTCGTTCGGCAGATCGAACAGCATGATCTCTGTCTAGCGCAGGCGATCATCCGGCGCCGCCAAAAATCGGGCGTTGATTCAGCGCGACTTCGTTTTTCCGGTCGTCACGAAGAGCGGCAAGCGGGGCTCGACCGGTGAGGACTGGATGATCGAGGTGTTGGTCGTGGCGTAGGGAATGATCTTGTCGATCAGGGATTCCAGATCCTCGACCGACCGCACCAGGGCCTGCGCGATAAAGCAGTCCTCGCCGGTGATACGATCGCAGGAGACGATCTGCGGCAGCGATCTCACGATCTCGGCCACCTTGGGCAACTGCCCCGGTATGGGCCGGATGCGCAGCCAGGCCGCAAGCTGGTAACCGAGCGCCCGCGGATTGATTTTGGCAGCGTAGCCCTCGATGGCACCCGACTCCTCAAGCCGCTTCAGCCGCTCCGACACGCTGGGCGCGGACAGGCCGACGCGCCGGGCAAGTGCGGCGATGCTCAGCCTGGCCTCGGACGACAGTGCCTGGAGCAACGCGAGATCAATGGAATCGAGCGCTCCGATCCCATATCGGAGGTCTTTCACGGATATCACCTTACAATCATCTGCAAGTCTGCGACTTGACCTTCCATTTAGCATAGCGTTTCGCAGCGGAGACTTCGAGTCTGTCGCTATGTCAAGGTTCCCCCGCTCCACCGCTCGGTTTGACCGCGCCGTCGCCACCGTTCCGCCCCATGCCTGGTTTGGGGTCAGTGCCGTCTTTCACTATCTGGGGCCGTCCTTCGCCGTGCTGCTGTTCCCGGCGGTTGGCGTGCTGGGGGTGGCCTGGTTTCGCATCGCGTCGGCGGCCCTGATCTTTGCCCCCATCACCAAGCCATGGCGCACGCTGCGGGTCGCGGATGGCAGGACGCGCGTCCTCCTGATCTGTCTTGGCCTCTGCCTGGCCGTGATGAACACGGCGTTCTACCTGGCGCTCGATCGCCTGCCGATGAGCCTGGTGGCGGCGATGGAGTTCGTCGGTACGGTCGGCCTGGCCCTTTTCGGCCTGCGCACACGGCGCAATCTGATGGCGCTGGTTCTGGTCGCGGTTGGCGTTTTCGTGCTGATCGACGTTTCGTGGTCCGGCGATCCGTGGGGGCTGTTCTGGTCGGCCCTGAACGCCGCCCTTTTTGTCGGTTACATCGTGCTGGGCCATCGCGTGGCGCAGGCGGGTGCTGCCGGCGGCATTGAACGGCTGGGTGCGGCGATGGCGATTGCCGGGCTCATCCTCGTGCCGATCGGCCTCGTCCAAGCGCTGCAGGCTTTCGGCATGCCGCTGTTGGTGCTGGCCGGTATCGGCATCGGGCTGTGCTCGTCGGTCATCCCTTACGTCTGCGACCAGTTGGCGATGTCGAGGCTGCCGCGCGCGTCATTCGCCCTGCTGCTCGCCCTGCTTCCTGCGACGGCGACCATTGTGGCCGCCATCGTTCTGGGACAGATCCCCACCCTGTGGGATCTTGTGGGCATCGCGCTGGTGATGGCTGGTGTGGCCGTCCACCGACCGGCGTCGATGGCTTAACACCGCGACGCTCCAAAACGGCGCGTTGCGTGATGTCAGGTCCCGCGCGCCAGCGGATCGCCCGAGAGGCGGCTGTAGAGCCGTTCGCGCAGGCGCACCGGCAGGCTCGCGAGCAGCCGTACCAGCAGGGCCATTTGCCAAGGAAAGGCGATTTCGGCACGGCCCCGTATCGCGGCCTTGACGATGCGGCGCGCGGCGACATCGGCGGGCGTGGCGAAGGGCCGCCAATTGGCGGCACCATCCGCGACGCGGTCGGCCAGATAGCCTGGATTGGCGATCGTCACGCCGACATCGCGCGCAGCCAGGGCGGGGCGCAGCGACAGGCACGCGGCGCGCAGACCCGCCTTGGTCGCGGCATAGACCGGGGATTCCGGGCTGCCGATATAGGCGGCCAGGGAGGCGATCACGACGATCCGGCCCGGTCGCGAGCCGTCGAACAGATCGAGCGCCAAGCGAATGGCCGTCAGGGCACCGACGAGGTTCACGGCCACCATGCGTTCGCCGGTGGCCACGTCTTCCATGACGCCGCCAAGGGCCCGCGCGCCGCCGATCCCGGCATTGATGACGACCCAGTCGACAGGCCCAGAAGCGCCGTAGGCCGAAAAGAAGTCGGCGAGGGTGGCCGGCCTCGTGACGTCGCCCTCTTTATGCCGGATGTCGACGGCGTGCCGGCCACGAAGACGGTCGGCCAGGGCGGCCAAGGCTTGGCCGTCACGACCGCAAAGGCCGAGGTCACAGCCGGCGGCCGCCAGGTCGTCGGCCAACGCGGCGCCCAGCTGGCCAGCGGCGCCGACGATGATGGCACGGCCGGGCGGCTGCTGTCGGTTAGCCGGCAACGCGCAGCGGCAGCCGGCTTTCGTCGGCCAGCCGCGCCTCGGGGATCGCCTCGGCCACCTTGGCGAACGCTAGAAGCGCCTGCTCGAACTCCGTTTCCGACAGGCTTGGCGGAAAGCCGATACGCAGCAGGTCCTTGCCTTTCGGGACACCGGGCCAGACCGCCGGGCTGACATTCACACCGTGGTCGCGCAGGGCGTGGGTAACACGAAAGGCCAGCATGACGTCGCCGATCACGATCGGCACCATCTGGCTGCCGTCGCCGCCGCAGCGCCAGCCCATGGCGCGCAGCCGCCCCCGCGCCCGCGCCGCCAGGTCCAGCGCGCGGCGCGGCAGGCCGGGCTCCGCTTCCAGGATGTCTAGCGACGCCAGCGCGGCGGCCGCTTGGGCGGGTGCGATGGCGTTGCTGAACAGATAGGACCGGGCGTTAAAGCGCAGATGGTCGATCAAGTCCGCACTGCCGGCGATGAAGCCGCCCGTGGAGGCGAAGGATTTGCTGAACACGCCCATGATAACCGGCACCCGGTCCGTCACGTCACAGGCCGCCGACAGCCCCCGCCCACCGGGGCCAAGCACACCGATGCCATGGGCGTCGTCCAGGAATATCCAGGCCCCGTGCCGGTCGCCGACCTCCATCATCTCGGCCAACGGCGCCAGGTCGCCATTCAGCGAATAGAGGCTGTCGATCACGATCAGCTTGCGCGGCGCCGCGCTCTTCGCCAGCAGCTCGTCCAGATGGTCGACATCGTTGTGGCGAAAGCGGTTGGCCGTGGCGCCGGACAGCACCACGCCGTCATAGACGCAGGCATGCGCGTCGGCATCGTAGAAGACCGCGTCGTGGCGGCCGACCAGGGCTGGAATCGCGCCGATATTGGCCAGATAGCCCGTCGGAAAGACCAGGGCGGCCGGCTTGCCGAGAAACGCCGCCAGCCGCCGCTCCAGCCGGTGATGCAGGGGCCGTGTTCCGGTCAGCAGGCGACTTGAGGTGCAAGACGTGCCGTTCTCGGCAACGGCGCTGACGACCCGTTCCCAAACCCGCCGGTCGGCGGCCAGACCAAGGTAGTTCGAGGAGCCGAGCTGCAGCAAGCGCCTGCCGTCGATTTCCACATGGTTCGAACCGACGGGCACCTGTTCGGCATAGTAGGGATAGAGCCCGCGCTCCCGCGCTTCATGCACCCGTTGCATCATGGCGTTGTCGACGATCCGGTCCTGAAAGGCCCTGTCGGCGGCCTCACGCAGTGTTTCGAGAACTGCTGGCGTTTGCACGGCTTCCTGCCCCTTGTTTCTCACTTTTGACGCGTACCCGCAGAGCCTCCGTCGCCCTGAAGAACACTTAAATATGTATCGCCATATTGTTCTCACTTATTACATGCAAAGATGGCTCGTGTCATGGAGTTCCGCAACGACAGCCGGCCGAACCACCCATCGGCCGCCCTTCGATCCGCAATGCCGGTATTCGGCGAACGGTCGCGAAGCTGGTTGTCCGACGGTGCCGATCACGGCTAGGAATCGAGCCTAATGACGGTTTTCGCCATGAGGGACAGCCCACAATGGATGCTGCATCGCTGCTTCTCTTCGCCGGCGTGTTTGCCATCGCCTGCGCCTCGCCGGGCCCAGCGATCGCGGCCCTCATTGCCCGCGTCATGGGCAGGGGGACGGCCGGCGCGCCGGCCTTTTGTCTGGGCCTGCTGCTGGGCGACGTGATCTGGCTTGCCTGTGCCGTGTTTGGGCTTGCCGCCGTGGCCGAGACATTCCACCCGGTGTTTGTGGCCATCAAGTATCTCGGCGTGGCGTATCTGCTGTATCTGGCCTGGAAGCTTTGGACGGCGCCCGCAAGCCCGCCATCCTCTGCCGCGCCGCCGACGGGCGACGCGATCCGCCTGTTCGCCGGCGGCGTGGCGCTGACGCTGGGCAACCCCAAGACCATGCTGTTCTATCTGTCGCTGCTGCCGACGATCATCTCGTTGCCGGCGCTTGACTGGCTCGGCTTCTTCGAACTCGCGCTCGTCGTGGCCCTGGTCTATGCCGTGGTGCTGGGCGCCTATGTGCTGCTGGCGGCACGAGCGCGACAGGCGTTTCGAAGCCGGCGGGCCATGAAGCTGGTCAATCGTGGCACCGGCGCGCTGATGGCCGGCGCGGCGATTACGGTCGCCACCCGCAACTGACGCCGCCGACACCCGAAGCAACGATGGTGGATGACGAGAAACGACGGCCGCTGACGACGGCAGAGGTGGTCGACCAGTTGGCCGCCTTGGGCGTGGAACCGGGCGGTGTCTTGCTCGTCCACACATCGTTTCGCGCGACGCGCCCGGTGGAGGGCGGACCAGCGGGCCTGATCGCCGCCTTGCGCGATGCGATCGGGCCCGATGGAACCCTGGTCATGCCGTCTTGGGCCGATGAAGACGACGAACCGTTCGACCCGTTGAGCACACCGGCAGCGCCGAGCCTGGGCGTTGTGGCCGACACGTTCTGGCGCCTGCCCGGCGTTCAGCGCAGCGACCAGTTCTTCGCCTTCGCGGCGGCTGGCCCGCACGCCGCCAGGATCACCGCCGACCCCCTGCCCTTACCGCCACATCGGGCGGAAAGCCCGGTCGGCCGGGTGCATGAGCTGGACGGGCAAGTGCTGTTACTGGGCGCCGGCCAGGACGCGAACACGACGCTGCATCTCGCCGAAGTGCTGGCCGAGGTACCCTATGCCGTGCCCCATCACTGTACGGTCCTGAAAGACGGCGCCAAGGCGCGCATCGACTATCTGGAAAACGACCATTGCTGCGATAGGTTCGCCCTAATGGACGCCTGGCTGCGCGCCGATGGCCTGCTGGCGGAGGGAAAGGTCGGCCATGCCCAAGCAAGGCTGGCTCGTTCGCGCGATATCGTCGATGTCGCACGGCGGCATCTGGCACAGGACCCGTTGGTGTTCCTGCATGCCCCGGACGCCGGCTGCGACGAATGCGACGCGGCACGGCGGAGCGTCACCGGCTAGCGGTTTCACCGTCGCCGGATACCCCAGGGCACGACGTGCCACAGCCGCTCGTGCAGCACGTAGCAGGCAAACCCGACGGCGGCGGAACTTACGGCCAGACCGGCGGACGCGGCGGCTGAACCAGTAATGAGCCAGCCGATCATGGTGGTGGTGATCAGACCGAGCAACTGCCAAGTCACCGCCTTGGCCATTGTCCGTGTCCGCGTCTCAACCATCCAAACCGACCCTTTGTCGCCCTGCTCGCCCCAAGCCGCGCGACGTTAGGCGATCGGCGTCACTATGACGACGAGAGTGTCGTGAACAGTGTCTTGTCCAGTAGCTTCTTGTCCATCTTGTTGATAGAATTCAACAGCGATGAGCAATTTCATGGACAAGAGAGAGCGCGCCCGGCTGTTTCGGGACAGGCTGTCCGAGGCGATTGTCCTTACCGGCCAGTCCCGATCGGCGGTCGCGGCGGCCGCCTCGATCGATCGGTCCGCCTTGTCGCAGTTGCTGCGGACGGCGGGAACGACGCTGCCCAATGGCGAGACGCTGGCCCGGCTGTCCACCGTGCTTGGCGTCAGCTGCGACTGGCTGTTGGGCATCTCCAGCCAGCCGGGCCACGCCTCGACGATCCTGGAACAGGCCGTGCGGGTCGCGCCAGCCAAACTGCTGCCGGCTGACCAGGACATCATCGACTGGCATCTGGAGGTGCTGGGCCAGAAGATCCGCTACGTGCCGTCGACCCTGCCATCGGCGATGAAGACCGATGCGGTTCTGAAGTTCGAGTTTCGCGACATCGCCTTGAAGAACCCCGATCAGGCGATTGCCGATGCAACGGAAAAGCTGTCGCTGCTGCGCCGGCCGGAAAGCGAGTTCGAGATCGCCATGGCCGTGCAGACGCTGCAAGAATTCGCCGAAGGTGGCGGCATCTGGCGCGGTCTGGACCGGCGGGTCAGGCGACGGCAGATCGAGGCCCTGGCGCGGTATTGCGACGAGCTTTACCCGGGCGTGCGCCTGCATCTCTATGACGGCTGCGCGCTGTACTCCGCCCCTCTGACCGTCTTTGGCCACACCCGGGCGATCATCTATCTCGGCCAGCGCTATCTTGTCTTTCCGCAAGGCGACCGCGTGATCGCGCTGATCCAGCATTTCGACGCGCTGGTGCGCGCCGCCACGGTGACCAGCAGCGATGTCGCGGCCTGGCTCGACGCGCTGTCGCGGCGGGTCTAACGTTGCGAACGATTGGGGGCGAGCTTTGATGACCACAGGCAGACGACCCTCTAGGCAAGACCACGGATACGATCGGGAACGACGCTAGCCATGGCGTCCGCGCGAACCAGATCCGTTTTGGCGTCGAACGCCGGCAATACGCTGGAATGGTACGACTTCGTCATCTTCGCCTATCTGGCGCCGTATCTGAGCCAGGCGTTCTTCCCGTCCGACGATCGGGTCGCCGGCCTGATCCAGACCTACGGTGTTTTCGCCGTCGGCTATTTCATGCGGCCGCTGGGCGGCGTTATCTTTGGCTGGGTCGGTGATCGGCTGGGCCGAAAAAGGGCTCTGCGCGTGTCGATCATGGCGATGATAGTGCCGACGACCTTGATGGCGGTGGTGCCGACCCATGCGGATATCGGAGTTTGGGCGGCCGCTCTCTTGATCCTGCTGCGCATCGCGCAGGGCCTGTCGGTCGGCGGCGAACAGGGCGGTGCCATCTGTTATCTCGTGGAAACCGCGCCACCCGGCCGCCGCGGTGTTTTTGGCAGCCTTGCCTATACGGGCACGGTCTTCGGCATTCTGATCGGATCGGCCATCGTGCTGCTGGCGAAGTTGCTGTTCACGCCTGATCAGATGCACGCATGGGCCTGGCGGTTGCCGTTTGCCGGCGGGTTGGTGCTTGGCTTTATCGGCCTGTGGCTGCGGCGCAACCTGCACGAGACGCCCGACTTTCTGAAGGCGCGCGAGCGTGGGCAACTGGTCATCCACCCCTTGATGCGGCTGTTGCGCGAGGCGCCGGTCGATGCCCTGAAGATGGTCGGCGTGATCGTGGTCGGGACGGTTTCGTTCTACACGGTCTTCGTCTGGCTGCCGGCCTATATGCCGCACTTCAACAGCGGTGCCAGCATTGACCCGCAGCTCGCCAGCACCGTTTCGCTCGCGGTGCTGCTTGTGTTCCTGCCGGTCGGCGGCTGGCTTGCCGACAAGATCGGCTACAAGCGCCTGCTGGCGGTCACCGCGCTTGGCTTCGCGGTTCTCATCGTGCCGATCTTCCTGGCCGCCGAGGCCGGCGCGCTGGGCCTTACCTGGGCGCTGCTGGTGTTGTTTGCGATCAACATGGCGATGCCGAATGGCGCCGCGCCGGTCGCGTTGACCGACATGGTGCCCGCCCATATTCGCTACACCGGCGTGGCGGTGGTGATGAATGTCAGCGTCGCGATGTTCGGCGGCACGGCCCCATTGATCGCGACCTGGCTGATCGAGGTCACGGGCAGCCGGACCGCACCGGCCTGGTACGTGATTGCGGCCGGGCTGATCTCGTTTTGCGTGATCTTGACGGTGCGCCCGTCGGCCGAGTCGCGTGGCGACAAGAGCGCTCAGGCCGCGCCAGGGTCGTAAATGCCGGCCGATCGTCCCATCAATCGTGACGCCTCGAACCGGACACTGAGGCTTCGGGTCGGCCAGTGCCGGCCGGTGTCAGCAGTGTCAGGGCGGTGAGCGCAATCAGCATGGCGGCGATCAGATAGAGGCCCGGTGACGCCGACCAGCCGGTCAATTGGATCAAGGCCGTGGCGATCAATGGCGCCGTTCCGCCGAAGATCGCGACGCCGGCATTGTAGGAGATCGAAAAGGCCGAGCAGAGCGTCACGGATGAAAACAGGGCGACAAAGACCGCCGGCAGTGTCCCTAGCAGCCCCGCCAACAATATGGCCAGCCCCAACTGAGCGCTGAGCACGGCGCCGAAACTGCCAACCGTCGATAGCAGCAGCAGAGGCACCGCGCCGACCGCGCAAGCGACCATCGCCCAGCCGAGCAATCGCCGATGACCAATCCGGTCCGACAGATAGCCGGCCAGGACCGTGAACAGCAAGCCTGTCACCAGACCGGCCGTACCGATGCCAAGCGACACGCGCAATGGCAGGCCGATGACATCCCGCATGTATCCGGCGAACCAGGTGAAGATCACGAAATAGCCGGCCGATGACCCCCAGTTGAGCATGAGGCAAAGCACCATGGCCCGCTTCTGGTTCTTGAATGCCGCCACCAGCGGGCGCCGTTCCAGCGCCCCTCGCCGCTCCAGCGCGCGAAAGACCGGTGAATCGGCCATCCGAAACCGGATCCAAAGGCCGAAGACTCCGACCAGGATGCCGCCGAGAAACGGCAGCCGCCAGCCCCAATCCTGTAACACGTCCGTGGGCAGCAGGTCCGAAATCAGCCAGCCGGCACAAGCGCCCAGCAGCGAGCCGATCATCGCGGAAGATTGCGCAAGGCTGCCAAACAGACCGCGCCGGCCCACCGGCGCATGTTCGACCAGAAAGGTCACCGAGCCGGCATATTCACCGCCAGACGAAATGCCCTGCAAGATGCGCAGCACGACAAGCAGAATGGGCGCCCAGACGCCGACATCGTCGTAGGTCGGCAACGTGCCGAGCAGGAACGTCGGGATGGCCATCACTCCGATCGACCAGCTCAACATCGTACGGCGGCCGAACCGATCGCCCAGATGGCCGAAGATGACGCCGCCGATCGGACGCGCCAGAAAGCCGATGGCGAACACGGCGTAGGTTTGGATCAGACCGGTCAGCACGTCGTCGCTGGGAAAGAAAAGCTGGGCGATGACCGGCGCCAGATAGCCATAAAGGGCGAAATCGTACCATTCCAGCACGTTGCCGACGATGCCCGGCACCAGGACCTTGCGGGCCGGCGAACCCGCCAGCGGCGGACCGCCCGTTTGATCGGTCAGGGCGCCGATAGATCGAAGACCTTGCCGGGGTTCAGCAAGTCATGCGGGTCAAGAGCGTACTTGACCTTGGCCATCAGATCGAGGGCCACCGGGTCGGCATAGTGCGCCAGTTCGGCCTTGCGCAGGATGCCGACGCCGTGCTCGGCGCTGATCGATCCGCCGAGATCAACCACGATGTCGTGTACGATGCGGTTGATCCGCGGCCGTTCGGCGCGATAGGCGTCCGCCTCCCAATCCAGCGGCTGGGCCGGGTTGTAGTGCAGGTTGCCGTCGCCGACATGGCCGAAGGCCAGCAGCCGAATGGTCGGGTACGCCTCAAGCAGCGCCCCGTTGGCGCGGGCCAGGAACTCCGGGATCGACGAAACGGGCACGGAAATGTCGTGTTTGATGCTGACCCCGTCGGTGTTCTGGGCCTCGGCCAGACCTTCGCGCATGTGCCAGAGCCGCCCGGCATGGGCGTCGGACATGGCAATCGTGGCGTCGGCGACCACACCAGCCTCGAAGGCGTCGGCGAGATAGGTTTCCAGCCCCTGATCGAGCGTGCCCGGCGCGGACTGTCCCGTCAGCTCCATCAGCACGTACCAGGGATGCGGGCCTTCCAGCGGATCGGAAACGCCGTCGAGCTTGGCGGCCGCGAGTTCCACACCCCGGCGCTGGATCAGCTCAAAGGCCGTGACGGCCTCGCCGAACGCCGCCTTGGCCCGGGCCAGCATGGTCAATGCGGCGGCGGGGTCCTCGACGGCCAGAAAAGCGGTGGCGCGATCGGTCGGTCGGGGAAACAGCTTCAAGACGGCCGCGGTGATCACGCCCAGCGTGCCCTCGGTGCCGAGAAACAACTGCTTCAGGTCATAGCCGGCATTGTCCTTGCGCAGGCCTTTCAGGCCGTGCCAGACGCGCCCATCGGCCAGCACGACCTCCAAACCCAGCACCAGGCCCTTTGCACTGCCGTAGCGGACGACGTGGATGCCGCCGGCATTGGTGGAGAGATTGCCGCCGATCTGGCATGAGCCCTCGGCCGCCAGGCTGAGCGGGAACAGCCGGTCGGCCTTCAGTGCCGCCTCCTGGATCGTCTGCAGGACACAGCCGGCCTCGACAGTCATCGTGTCGTTCAGCGGATCGACATCTCGGATGCGGTTCATCCGGCCCAGCGACAGGATAATCTCGCTGGCGTCATCATGCGGCTGGCCGGCGCCGGTCAGGCCGGTATTGCCGCCCTGCGGCACGATGGCGATGCCCGCCTCGGCGCACAGGGCCACCACCCGCGCCACCTCTTCCGTGGAGCCCGGCCTGGCCACGAGCGGAACGCGGCCATGGATGTCGTCACGCCAGGACCGGCAGTAAGGCGCCATCTCCTCCGGCGCATCGACGATGCCGGCAGGCCCCAAGGCCTCGCGGATCGCCGCCAATGCGGCGGCACGGTCGGCGGGCAAGCGTGTATCTGGCATCGGCGTGGGGCTCGCGCCTAATGCGCCATCAAGACCGCGATCTGGGCGTGGTTGAGCGCGTGCCGGGTGACGCCGCCGAAAATCAGCTCGCGCATGCGGCTGTGGCCATAGCCGCCCATGACGATCATGTCGCAACCGCGTTCGCCGGCGGCGGTCATCAGCGCGTCACCGGTCGAGCCCCGCTGCGGCTGAAGCTTGGAGAGCTGGGCGGGGATGTCGTGCCAGGCGAGATAGTCGACCAAACCGTCGCCCCTGGTGACGTCTGTCTTCTCCGTTCCGACGGTCAAGATGTGCACCTGGTCCGCCTGGGCGAGCAGGGGCATTGCCGCCTGTACCGTGTGCGCGACCTCGCGACCGCCATTCCAGGCGATCGCAACGGAGGCGCCGGTGGGGCCTCCTTCGGGCGACGATATCAGGACCGGCCGGCCGCTGCTCATCAGCGCCGCTTCCAAGGTCACCGCCGCTTGGACGCTGCCGTCGCCGACCGCCTGATTGGGCAGCACGATCAGATCGCTCAGCCGGCCATATTCGGCGACAAGTTGGTCTTCCCTGCCCTCGATCTCTAGGTAGGACATCGAGCCGCCGGCCTCGCCCGTCGGCGCGGCGGCCAATCGCAGGCCGGATGTTGCCTGGGCCTTGTCGAAAGTGATCTTCGCCGCGCTCTCGCGCTTGTCGATCTCCGTCTGGGAGGCGCGCATGACCTGCTCCATGACGATGCCCGACATGCCCTCGCCGATCAAAGGCGCGGAATCGGTGGGATCTGACTTGGTGTGAATGGCTTTGACATGCGCCCCAAACCGCGTGCCCAGCGCGATGGCGGTTGCCAACGAGGAGGCATCCGCCTCCGTCCCCGACAAAGGTGACAGTACGACCTTCAGCGTCACGACGGCTCTCCTTAGTTCGGCGCCAGTTCTTCTTCAGACACAACTGTGCCCGGTTGTGGCGGGCATGCGCAACGGCGGGCTAGGTGTTGTCCTGTACGATCACCCTGTCAAGCCGAAGATCGTCAAGGCCGGCCGGCTCTTGATGCAACATGATGTCGGCGGTTGGAAAGGCGGCATGAAGATCGGCTTCGACGGCATCGCAGATCCGATGGGCCGCGTCGACCGTTATCTCGCCGTCGACCTCCAGATGCAGTTCGATGAACTGGCGGCTGCCGGCGTCGCGCGTGCGCAGATCGTGTAGGTCGACCACATTTGGGTTGGCCCGCACGATGGCCTCGATGCGCCGCCGTTCGTCGGCCGGCAGTTCACGGTCCATCAACAGGTCCAGGGCGGGCCTGACGATCAAGGCGGCGCAGCGCAGCAGCCACAGCGACAGCAGCATGGCGGCGACCGGATCGAGCCACAGCCAGCCCGTCTGGCTGACCGCCACCAAGGCGACGATGACCGACAGGTTCAGCACCAGATCGGTCAGGTAGTGCATCCGGTCGGCCTTGATCGCGATGGACCCGGTGCGGGCGACGACCGTTCGCTGGTAGAGAACCAGGACGCTGGTAAGCACGATGGCAATGACCATCACCACAATGCCGACCATCTCTTGAGCGATCGGTCGTGGCGTCAGCAGCCTGCTGACCGATTCGAAGATGAGAAACAGCGCCGAACCGCCGACGAACGCGGCCTGGACAAGCGCGCCCAGCGGTTCGGCCTTGGCGTGGCCAAAGCGATGGGCCCGATCGGGCGGCTTGATGGCGGCGCGCACCGTCAAGAACGTGACTAGCGAGGCGATCAGGTCGACCGCACTGTCCAACAGCGAGGCCAGGATGGTGATCGATCCGGTCAGCAGCCACGCGCCGACCTTCAGCAGAACCAGGACGAGCGCGACGGTGATGCTGGCGATCGTGGCCTGGCGCCGCAGCCTGGCGGAGGTCGCCTCGTCAACCGTCGCGCGCGGCATCACGGACCATCAGGGATAGAGAAACTGCGTCGTCCAGCCGTCCTTTTCGCGCCGGAAGACCAGGCGGTCATGCAGCCGCGATTGGCGGCCCTGCCAGAACTCGATCTTCTCCGGCACGACCCGAAAGCCCGACCAAAAGTCCGGACGCGGGATGTCGTCGCCGCCAAACCGGCCGTCGAATTCCGCCACGCGGCCCGCAAGCGTCGCCCGATCGTCGAGCGGCTGCGACTGTTTGGAGGCCCAGGCACCGATGCGCGACCCGCGCGGGCGCGTGGCGTAATAGGCATCCGCCTCCGCATCCGATACTTGCTCCACCCGACCCTCGATGCGCACCTGGCGGCCTAAACTCTTCCAATGCAGGTTCAGCGCCGCGCGCGGGTTGGCCTGCAGGTCGCGGCCCTTGTGGCTGTCCAGGTTGGTGAAGAAGGCGAAGCCACGGCTATCGACGGTTTTCAGCAGCACGACGCGGACCGAGGGGGCACCGTCGGCGGAGACGGTCGCCAGAGCGGCGGCATTAGGGTCGTTGGGCTCCGCCGCGGTCGCTTCGGCCATCCAGCGGTCGAACAGAGCGTAGGGGTCTTCGGCCGCCGCAGCGGCTGGGAAACTGTCAGAGTCCATCAAGGGTCCGTAAGGTTTTTTACAAGCTATCCGGTTTCGCGGTTCGGCAGCGCCGTCACCGTCTTGTCCTCGGAGACGTTGAAGAGGTCCGCCAAGGTGATCGACAGGGCCTGTGCGGAATCGCGCTCCGCCTTTTCAACATGTTCCACCAGCCGTTCCTGCCAAGCCCCGCTGACCGCCCCGATGCGCCCCACCGGCCCGCGCATGCCGATGCCGAGCGCCTGCAGCAGATCATGCAAGGTGGCCGTATAGGGCTCGCGCGTCATGACCCAGCGGTCATCCGTTGTGCGGGCCACGAAGCGGCCCTCGCGCAGCACTTCCAGCATGGCGTCAAGCGCCGCCGGCCCGACCGGTATGTGGTTCAGGATATGGGTTCGCGACACGCTGACGCCCATGCGCCCCGCTTCGGACAGGACACGCAGAATGCCGGCCGCCAGGGTCAGCCTCGGCCCCGGCAGCATGGCATCGAGCCGGCTGCCGATCGCCTTGCCGGAACGCCAGTCCGGCAACGCGGCGGTGACCACCGCACCGAACAGGGCGATCGACCAGACCAGATAGAGCCAAATCAGGAAAATCGGAATGGTCGCCAACGCGCCATAGAGCGTCTGATAGGTCGGGAATGTCGTCAGGTAGAGCGCGAAAAGGCGCTTGGCCAATTCGAACAGGATGCCGGCGACCAAGCCACCAATCGCCGCGTCGCGCCACCGGACAGAGCGATTGGGGATGATCCAGTAAAGCAAGGCAAAGCCGACGATCTGCAACAGGATTGGCAAAACCACCGAGACCATGTCGACGACGAAACCGCCGCCGACGTCCCTGGTCTCGTTGAGCAGCCTGCTGCCGAGCGACAGGCTGGCGCCGAAAAGCAAGGGCGTCAGGGTCAGGACGGCCCAGAAGGTCAGCAGCCTTGTCAGCCAGGAGCGGCTTTCCTTGACGTGCCAGATGGCGTTGAACGAACTCTCGATCGTCGCCAGCATGAGAACCGACGTCACAACAAGGCCGATGGTGCCAACGGCCGTCAGGCCGCCCGCATTGCCCGCCAACGATTCCAGGTTTTCCCAGACGGCCTCGCCGACCTGCGGGACAAAATTGTCGAAGATCAGTTGCTGCGCGGTGTCCTGCAGATCAGCGAAGGCGGGAAACGCGGTGAAAATCGCCAGCACCAGGGCGGTCAGGGGCACCAACGCCAGCAGCACGGTATAGGTCAGCGACGCCGCCGCCCGCATGCATTCATCCCAATAAAACCGGGACAGGGCATAGCGGCTGAAATTGACGAAATCCGCCGCCCGGCGATAGGCCGTCAGCGCCCCCATGATCTGCTCAAACAGTCGGTTCATCGGCTCAGCCTCCCGCGCCTGTCGGGCTGCCGGGTGTCGTTGACCAACCTCGGCTTTCGTGTAGGATCACCCCGCCCAATTCAGGGCCGAAAATCCTAAAGAGAGGCGTTTTCATGTCCGTTTCCTCGCCCATCATGGCTGGCAAACGCGGCCTGATCATGGGGGTCGCCAATGACCGGTCGATCGCCTGGGGAATCGCCAATGCCTGCGCCTCCCAGGGTGCGGAATTGGCGTTCACCTATCAAGGGGAACCGTTGTTGCGCCGCGTCACGCCCTTGGCGGAGCGGGTGGGAAGCGATCTCGTCATCCCCTGCGACGTGACGGACAGCGACAGTCTCGACGCCGCCTTCGAGACCGTGAACGCGCGCTGGGGCAAACTGGATTTTGTCGTCCACGCCATTGCATTTTCCGATAAGTCGGAACTGGACGGCCTTTACTTGGACACGTCGCGGGAAAACTTCCTGCGCACCATGGACATCTCCTGCTACAGCCTGACCGCCGTCGCGCAACGCGCCGCAAAGCTGATGACGGACGGCGGCAGTATACTCACCTTAACCTATTATGGCGCGGAACGCGTCATGCCGCATTACAATGTCATGGGCGTCGCCAAGGCGGCGTTGGAGGCCAGCGTACGCTATCTCGCCGTCGATTTGGGGCCGCGCGGCATTCGCGTCAACGCGATTTCGGCCGGCCCGATCAAGACCTTGGCGGCCAGCGGCATCGGCGATTTCCGCTTTATTTTGAAGTGGAACGAGTTGAACGCACCCATGCGGGGCAATGTCACGACCGACCAGGTCGGCGCCTCGGGCGTGTATCTGCTGAGCGACCTCAGCACGGCCGTCACCGGCGAGGTTCACCATGTCGACAATGGCTATCACACCGTCGGCATGCTTGCGATCGACACGGTGCCGGAAACGGCGAAGCTGTTGGGAACGCTGAAACCCCACGAATAGGCCGACCGGAAAGGGGCGGTTGCGGTGATCACGGTTCGGCTCGCGCGCCCGTCCGATTTGCCGGATCTGGTGCCGTTGTTCGGCGCCATGCTGGACCATTACAATCACCGGTTCGGCAATACCGACGATCAGATCGAGGCGTTCTTGACCCAGCATCTGTTTGGCGAGGCGCCAACCGTCTTTTGCCAGATCGCATGGGACGGGCCGGCGATGGCGGGCTTTGTCACCTATGCCCTTGTCGTTCCGGGGTATGGGCTGGGCCAGGAACTGTTCATGAAGGAACTGTACGTTTCTGAAAATGCCAGGGGGCGCGGCGCCGGCAGGGCCTTGATGGTCGAGCTGGCACGGGTCGCGGAACAGGAGGGCTGCCGGCGCATGCGTTGGACGACGGGCCGCTCGGCCGACTACGAAGCCGCCCGCGCGCTCTATGACGCCGTGGGTGCCAAGGTCTTGGATGATGCTATCGTCTACGGCATGGACCGGGCGGCAATCGCCAAACTGAACGAACGCGACGACGATGGCCGGTAACAGCTTCGGAACCCTGTTTCGCTTTACGACCTGGGGCGAAAGCCACGGGCCGGCCCTGGGCGCTGTCGTCGACGGCGTGCCGCCCTTGCTGGACTTGAGCGAGGCGGATATCCAGCCCTATCTTGACAAGAGGCGGCCCGGCCAGTCGCGCTACACCACCCAGCGCCGCGAGGCGGATCAGGTGCGCATCCTGTCCGGCACGTTCGAGGGCAAGACGACGGGCACGCCCGTTAGCCTGATGATCGAGAATACGGACCAGCGTTCGAAGGACTATTCGGAGATCGCCCGCAAGTTCCGGCCCGGCCACGCCGACTACACCTACTGGAAAAAGTACGGCATCCGCGACTATCGGGGCGGCGGGCGTTCATCGGCGCGGGAAACGGCGGCGCGGGTCGCCGTGGGCGCTATCGCGCGCAAGGTGCTGGGGGATACCATCAAGGTGCGCGGCGCGCTGGTCCAAATGGGGCCGCACCGCATCGACCCCGATCGCTGGGACTGGGACCAGGTGGACCAGAACCCGTTTTTCTGCCCCGATGAGCAAGCAGCCGAAAGCTGGGCTGGCTATCTCGACGGGGTCCGCAAAGCCGGCTCGTCGATCGGCGCGGTGATCGAGGTGAGGGCCGAAGGGGCGCCGGCGGGGCTCGGCGAGCCGATCTACGACAAGCTGGACAGCGATCTGGCGCGGGCGATGATGACCATCAACGCCGTAAAGGGGGTTGAGATCGGCGACGGCTTCGCGGCGGCAGAGCTGCCGGGTGAGGACAATGCCGACGAGATGTGCGCGGGCAACGAAGGCCCGCGCTTCCTGTCCAACCATGCCGGCGGCGTGCTGGGCGGCATATCCACGGGGCAGGACATTGTCGTGCGCTTCGCGGTCAAGCCAACCAGCTCGATCCTGACGCCGCGCCGTACCATCGACATCGATGGCCAGGAAACCGAGATCGTCACCAAGGGGCGCCACGACCCCTGCGTGGGCATTCGCGCCGTGCCGATCGGCGAGGCGATGATGGCCATCGTGCTGGCCGATCATCTGCTGCGTCAGCGGGCGCTGGCGCCTCAGGCGGGCTCGTAGACCGCGCCGATCAGAAACTCGCGGTTGCCTTCCGGCCCTTTGATCGGGCTTTCGGTCAGCCCGATGACGCGCCAGTCAAGACGGCCGTTTAGCCAGTCGGAGACCGATTGGCAGACCTCGTCGTGCAGGGCCGGGTCGGACACGACGCCGCCCTTGCCCACGCGCGCCTTCCCGACCTCGAACTGCGGCTTGATCAGGGCCACCAGACGCGCGCCTGGCGCGGCAAAACCGAGGGGCGTTTCCAGGACCTTGGCCAAGCCGATGAAGCTGGCGTCGCAGACGATGAGGTCGACTGGCTCGGGAACTTGCTCCGCAGTCAGGTGCCGGGCGTTGGTTCGTTCCAGCACCGTGACCCGCTCGTACTGGCGCAGCTTCCAGGCCAACTGCCCATGGCCAACATCAACCGCGTAGACCCGCGCCGCGCCCCTGGACAGCAACACATCGGTGAAGCCGCCCGTCGACGCGCCGATATCGAGACAGACAAGCCCCATCGGGTCGATCTCGAGGTGATCCAGACCCTCGGCCAGTTTCAGCCCGCCCCGGCTGACCCAGGGATGGTCCTGGCCCTTGACGGTCAGCGGCTGATCTAAGGGAACGGTCTCACCCGCCTTGGCCACCCGGCGCGTGCCGGCCAGCACGAGGCCGGCCATGATCAAGGCCTGGGCCTTGGTGCGCGACTCCGCCAGCCCGCGATCGACCAGCAACTGGTCGACCCGGCGCTTGGCCGCGGCCATCGCCTAACGGGTCACCACGACCCGGTGTTCGGCATCGACGCCCACGGCTCCTGCGGCGGCAGCGAGTCGCCCTCCTGCAACAGCTCGATCGAGATGTCGTCAGGCGTGCGCACAAAGGCCATGTGCCCGTCCCGCGGCGGGCGGTTGATGGTCACGCCATTGTCCATCAGTTTCTGACACAGGCCGTAGATGTCGTCGACGCGATAGGCCAGATGGCCAAAGTTTCGGCCGCCCGTGTACTCCTCCGGATCCCAATTGTAAGTCAGCTCGACCTTGGCATCCTCGTTGCCCGGCGCGGCCAAGAACACAAGCGTGAACCGGCCCTTTTCGCTTTCGTGGCGATGGGTCTCCTGCAGGCCCAGCAACTCGAAGAACTTGACTGTCTCGTCAATGTCGGTGACGCGGATCATGGTGTGGAGATATTTCATCATGGCAGCGAGGCCTCCAGAAGAACGGAATTAACGGCAATCACGAGCGGTCGTGCGAGTCGGCTAGGCCCGAACCGGCATTTCGGCGGGATCGGCAACGCCCAGCGTGGCCAGGACCTCGGCCACCACATGTTGGCTGTCCAAGCCTGCGCTCTCGTACTGCAGGGCCGGCTTGTCGTGGTCCTGGAACCGGTCCGGCAGGGTCATCGGGCGGATCGTCACGCCGCGATCAAGCAGACCCTGGCGGGCCAGGCTGTGCAGGACGAACGAGCCAAACCCGCCGATCGAGCCTTCCTCGACCGTGATCAACACCTCGTGGTTCAGCACCAGGCGTCGCACCAGATCCTCATCCAGGGGTTTGGCGAAGCGGGCATCGGCCACCGTCGTGCTAAGGCCGCGCGCGGCCAGATCCTCAGCCGCGTCCAGGCAGGTTTGCAGCCGGCCACCATAGCTGAGCAGGGCCACCTTCGTGCCTTCCCGCACGATGCGGCCGCGCCCGATGTCGAGCAGTTCGCCCCGTTCCGGCATATCGACGCCGACGCCCTCGCCGCGCGGATAGCGGAAGGCGAGCGGCCCCTCGTCATAGGCGGCGGCGGTCGCCACCATGTGACACAGTTCCGCTTCGTCGCCGGCGGCCATCAGCACCATGCCGGGCAGGCAGCCGAGATAGGCGATATCAAAGGCGCCGGCATGGGTCTGACCATCGGCGCCGACCAGGCCGGCGCGATCAATCGCGAACCGCACCGGCAGCTTTTGGATCGCAACGTCATGCACGATCTGGTCGTAGGCGCGCTGGAGAAAGGTCGAATAGATGGCCGCAAACGGGCGGTAGCCTTCGGTCGCCAAACCCGCCGAGAAGGTCACGGCATGCTGTTCGGCGATGCCGACATCGAAACAGCGGTCGGGGAACCGTTCGGCAAACAGGTTCAGGCCCGTGCCCGACGGCATCGCGGCCGTCACCGCGACCACCTTGTCGTCGGCCTCCGCCGCCTTGATGAGAGTGTCGGCGAAGACACGGGTGTAGGACGGCGCGTTGGCCTTAGCCTTGACCTGCGTGCCGGTGACCACGTCGAACTTCGAAACGCCGTGATACTTGTCGGACGCCTTTTCGGCGTGCGTGTAGCCCTTGCCCTTCTGGGTCACGCAATGGATCAGGATCGGGCCTTCCTTGGCCCGCTTCACGTTGCGCAGAACCGGCAGCAGGTGGTCCAGATTGTGGCCGTCGATCGGGCCGATATAGAAGAAGCCCAGCTCTTCGAACAGCGTCCCCCCCGTGACCATGCCGCGCGCGTACTCCTCCGCCCGGCGCGCGGCATTCTTGAACGGTCTCGGGAACTTGTCGGAAAGGTCGCGCATGAGCGTGCGCAAGCTGCGATAGGTGCGGGACGAGATCAGGCGTGACAGATAGGCGCTCATGGCCCCGACCGGCGGCGCGATCGACATGTCGTTGTCGTTGAGAATGACGACCAGGCGATTGCCCGCCTGCTCAGCATTGTTCATCGCCTCGTAGGCCATGCCGGCGCTCATGGCACCGTCGCCGATCACGCAGACGACATTGTTGTCACGGCCAGCAAGGTCGCGTGCGACCGCCATGCCCAGGCCGGCGGAGATCGAGGTCGAGCTGTGGGCGGCGCCGAACGGGTCGTAGGGGCTTTCACTGCGCTTGGTGAAGCCGGAAAGTCCGCCGCCCTGGCGCAGGGTGCGGATGCGGTCGCGGCGGCCGGTCAGGATCTTGTGCGGGTAGGCTTGATGGCCGACATCCCAGATCAGCCGGTCTGACGGCGTATCGAAAACATGGTGCAAAGCGACTGTCAGCTCGACCACGCCCAAGCCGGCGCCCAGATGGCCGCCGGTGACGGAAACGGCGTCGATCGTTTCGGCGCGCAGCTCATCGGCGACCTGGCGCAACTGGTCCGTCGTCAGGTCGCGCAAATCTGCCGGCTGATCGATGCCGTCAAGAAGGGGGGTGTCTACCGCCATGATGATCCCGTTGTCGCTATCACCGCCGATATGGGCCGATCAGCCGTCATTTCCGCCGCTCAACCACAAACCGCGCCGTCTTGCGTAAGATATCTGCGCGTTCATCGAACATTTCCAAGTGGCGGATTGCCTGATCGGCCAAAAGACTTGCCTGGGACCGGGCCCTTTCGACGCCCAGGATCGACACGAAGGTGGCCTTGCCGGCCTCGGCATCCTTGCGCAGCGCCTTGCCGACCTCCTCGTCGCGGCCTTCCACGTCCAAGAGATCATCCGCGATCTGAAACGCCAGGCCCAAATCGTGCGCATAGGCGTGCAAGGCGTGATGGCTGGCGCTGTCGGCCTTGGCCATGACCGCCCCGGCCTCGCAGGCGAAGGCAAACAGCTCTCCGGTCTTCAGCCGTTGCAGCCTGGTAATCGCCCCGATGCCGAACTCGCCGCGCTCGGCAACCATGTCCATCATCTGGCCGGCGACCATGCCGTGTGCGCCCGAGGCCGCCGCGAGACGCTTGATCAGTTCCAGCCTGACCTTCGGGTCGGCATGGGTCTCGGCATCGGTCAGGATTTCAAAGGCAAGCGGCAACAGACCGTCGCCGACGAGGATCGCCGTGGCGTCGTCGAAGGCGACATGCACGGTCGGCCGGCCACGCCTGAGCTTGTCATCATCCATGGCCGGCAGATCATCGTGCACCAGGGAATAGCAATGGATGCACTCCACCGCCGCAGCGACCCGCAAGGCGCTGGAACGGCTGATCGAAAACAGCTCCGCGCTCGCCAGCACCATGAACGGGCGCAGCCGCTTGCCGCCGTCCAGCGTGGCGTAGCGCATGGCCTCGTGCAGGCGCGCTTCGCCGTCCTGCGGTATGGGAAGCAGCCGGTCCAGGGTCTGTTCTATTTCGACCCGGGCCCTGTCCAACTCCGCGTCCAGATCGACGGATGACACCAGCTTCACGTGAGATCCGTGGGTTCGGTGCCGAGACTGCCATCGGCCGCCTGGGTGATGCGGTCCACCTTTGCCTGTGCCTCGCGCAACTTGGCCTCGCAATGGGATTTCAACAACGCGCCGAGCTCGTAGGCGGCAATCGACTGGTCGAGGTCAATCTCGCCCTGTTCCAGCTTGCGGACGATGGTCTCAAGCTCCTCCAGCGCCTGCTCGAAGCTGAGCTTCTTGATATCGGCGGGAACGCCGGCCTCAGTCATCGTGCTGTCATCTCCTTGGCGCTGGGTGGGACCGACGGAACGACCCGGTTGTAGCGACCGTTGGTCTTACCCAGCGCGCCACGCCAGGGCAAGAGCGACGGGCGTCTTCACGAGGCCATCAAGACCCTGAGATGGGCGGCCGTGCTGCCCGCCAACGCCATCAAATTATACCCGCCCTCCAAGGCCGACACGATCCGGCCGCGACAATGGGCAGCAGCCAGCGTCGCCAGCTTTTCGGTCGCCCAGGCGAAATCCCCGTCCGTCAGGTCCAGTCCGGCCATGGGGTCGAGCGTATGGCCGTCGAACCCGGCGGAAATGAGGATCATCTCGGGCTTAAAGGCGTCAATTGCCGGCAGAATCTGGGCGGTCATCGCCTGACGAAACTCCGGCGAGCCGGCCATCGGCGGCAGGGGCACGTTCACGACATTGCCGGCGCAGCCGCGCTCCGTCACCGCGCCGGTGCCGGGATAGAGGGGAACCTGGTGAGTCGACGCATACAGAAGTTCGGGCGTTTGCCAGAAGATCTCCTGCGTGCCGTTGCCGTGATGAACGTCGAAATCGATCACCGCGACACGGCCAAGCCCGTGCGCCTGCCGGGCGTGCAGGGCACCGATGGCGACGCTGTTGAACAGGCAAAAGCCCATCGCCCGCGCCGTTTCCGCGTGGTGCCCAGGCGGTCTGACGGCGCAAAACGCGTTCCGGGCACCGTCGGGATCGTCGGAGCCGGCCATCACCGCATCGACCGCCGCGCACACCGCCCCGGCCGCGCGCAGGGCCGCCTGGCCCGAGGCCGGGTTGATGGCCGTATCCATGTCGATGTCGATCAGCCCTTCTTCGGGCACAAGCTGCAACAGGCGGTCGACATGGGCGCGGGGGTGGGCCAGCAGGATCTGATCAACCGTCGCCTCCGGCGCCTCGCGCCGGTCCAAGAGCGCGAATTCCTCAGTCTCCAGGGCCCGAATTATTGCCCGCAGCCGATCGGGAGACTCCGGATGTCCTGGCCCCGGATCATGGTCGATGCAAATCGGATGCGTGAACAGGGCGGTGCGCATTGGGCTTCCTGGGTAGTTCCTACCAGTGACTGAATCGCCTTGACGATGGTTGCAGCCGGACGCCAACCCGCACGAGCGCGTCTGACATGAGCCGACCATAGAGTCATTATCGCAAGGCAGCGTCAATGTGTAACGCTGCCGGTCTACCAGCTTGTAGCTAGGTTTTGCTCACTTCAAACGAGACAGTTACGTCTGCGAAAGGGCTGTGTCCACGACCAAACGCGGGACGTACATTTTGCGGCGTTTGAGACAGTGACCGTTGACACTGCCGGGGTCGCAATTCCACGGCAAGAAACGTGCAACTGTCAGCAGACATGAACGACGTCGGGAATAGCCGCTTGCCATATCAAGAAATGACCCCACTATCACGTCGGAATAATTGACCGTGCTATTATCGCTTAAACCGAACCGCCGCTGATCGGATACCGACACAATGCGCTATCGCGCCGTTATTGGTTTGCTCGCCCTCGTCCTGGCCACCGCGGGCCCTGGCCTGTCCGCCAACGCGCAACCCGCTGCGTTGGTGGCAACCGATCCCGTGATCGTTGAGCCCATGCGCCAGACACAGCCGGTGATCGGCCGCCTGGTCGCACGCGAAAGCGCCACGATTGCCGCAAGGGTGGCCGGCGCGGTATCGAACGTCGAGGTCGAGGTCGGTGATCATGTCGCGGAAGGCGACATGCTCGTCATCATGGATCTCGAACGCTTCGAGGCGGAGGTGGCCCTGGTCGAAGCCGAGGTCGGCGAGATCGAGGCCCGGGCCGCGGCCGCACGCGCCGGCGAGATGATCGCCCGGCAAGACCTGGAACGGCAGGAGGGCTTGCGCGAAAGCGCGGCCTTCTCGCAGGGGCGCTACGACGATGCCGTGCAGGAAGTGCTGCGCATGGAAAGCCTGGCGGCCGAAGCCGAGGCGCGCCTGAGGCGGACCCTGGTGGCCTTCGACCTGGCCCGGCTCGACCTGGACTACGGCACCATTCGCGCGCCGTTTTCCGGCGTTGTGTCGGAACGCTATACAGAGACTGGCGAATACCTGACCGTCGGCGCGCCGGTGGTTACCGTCGTGAACGACACCAATCTGGAGATCGAGGTCGCCGTGCCGTTCGACCGGCTGGGCGGGCTGGAACCGGGGGTCGAGGTGGACGTACGGCTGGCGGAACGGGGCGACGACGATGCCGATCTGTTGCCCGCCGTCGTCCGGGCCGTCGTGCCGGTGGAGGATCCGCTGACCCGTACCAGGCGTGTCCGCATGACGCCGTCGTTCGACGAACATGACGAGGCCCTGGCGGCGAACCAGAGCGTGACCGCCATGATCCCGACCGGCGCCGCACGCGACGTCCTGACCGTGCACAAGGACGCGGTTGTGAACGGTCCGGCCGGCTCCATGGTCTTCGTCGTGGTCGACGGTACGGCGCAGCCGCGGCCGATCGCCATCGGCGTTTCCGTCGGTGAACGGTTCGAGGTCGTCAACGGCCTGGCCGAGGGCGACGAGGTCGTGGTGCGCGGCAACGAACGCCTGGCACCTGGCCAGGCCGTGCGCACCGGCGACGGACCGCCCGGCGGCGCGCCCGGCTAGCGGCGAGAAGATCCATGAACCTGATCCGTCTCGCCATCGAACGGCCGATCGCGGTTATCGCCGCGGTCCTGATGATCGTCATGTTCGGCTACGTGGCACTTCAGACGATCCCGATCCAGCTGACGCCGGACATCAACCGGCCGGTAATCTCGATTTCGACCTTTTGGCCGGGCGCCGCCCCGGCCGAGGTCGAGCGCGAGATCGTCAACCGGCAGGAAGAAGTCCTGCGCGGCCTTGAGGGACTGGAAAGCATGGACGCCACGGCGTCCAACAGTTCCGGCACGGTCACGCTGACCTTCAACATCTCTACCAACATGGACCGGGCGCTCTTATTGGTGGCGAACCGCCTTGACCGGGTGTCCGGCTATCCCGACGAGGTCGACCAGCCCGTCATCACGACCGCCGACGCCGACGACAACGCCATCGCCTGGTACGTGCTGACCCGCCAACCGGGCAACGAGACGCCGATCAGCGAATACGGCCTGTTCGTCGAGAACGTCATCCAGGACCGCTTGCAGCGGGTGCCCGGCGTGGCGGCGGTCAACTTCTTCGGCGGCACCGAGCCGGAGATGCAGATCGTCATCGACCCGGAACGCATGGCCCGCTATCGCCTGACGGTGCCCCAGATGGTCGCGGCCTTGCGCGCCGCCAACGTCTCGGTTTCCGCCGGTAATGTCGAAGAAGGCAAGCGCAGCTATCTGATCCGTATGGAGGGTGAATTCACCCGCCTGGACCAGGTTGAGGCGATTCTGTTGCGCAGCGAGTCAGACCCCGTAACCGGCGCCGTCGGCCGTGTCACCGTGGGTGACGTGGCCACGGTTCAGTTCGGCTATTCCGAACCGGGCGCCGCGATCCGGGCCATGGGCGAGGATACGATCGCCATCAACGCCCAGCGCGAGACCGGTGCCAACGTCATCGAGGTGATGGATCAGCTCAAGATCGCCATCGACGAGCTGAATGCGTTCGCGATACCGGCCGAGGGGCTGGAGCTGCGCCAGGTTTACGACGAGACGATCTACATCAACTCCGCCATATCGCTGGTTCAGCAGAACATCATCGTCGGCGGCCTGCTGGCGGCGGCAATGCTGTTGTTGTTCCTGCGGTCCGGCCGGGCGACGCTCGTCGTCTCGCTGGCCATCCCGGTCTCGGTCATCGGCTCGTTCGTGGCCATGGCAGCACTCGGGCGATCACTGAATGTCGTTTCGCTGGCCGGCATCGCCTTTGCCGTCGGCATGGTGGTCGACGCCGCGATCGTGGTCCTGGAGAACATCTTCCGGCTGCGTCAGCGCGGCATGTCGGCGCGCGAGGCGGCCTACAAGGGCGCGACCCAGGTTTGGGGCGCGGTGTTCGTGTCGGCGCTGACCACGGTCATGGTGTTCATCCCGATCCTGATCATGGAGTTGGAGGTCGGCCAGCTTTTCCGCGACATCGCGGTCGCGATCTCGGTTTCCGTGCTGTTGTCCCTGTTGGTCGCCATCACCGTGATCCCGGCCCTGTCGTCGCGCCTGCTGGCCCGTCCCGGCGTCGGGGACCAATCCAAGAGCCTGCGCCTGCCCGTCATCGACTGGTTCGCCCGGGGCTTCGCCAGCGGCACGATCGCCTTCACGCGGGCCGTGGTGCGGTCGCGCGTTGCCGCGCTCAGCCTGGTCGCGGTGGTCTGCACCATTGCGGTAGCCGCCACCATCGCGTTCCTGCCCAAGCTGGAATACCTGCCCCAGGGCGACCGCAACTTCGTGTTCGGGCTGATCGTGCCGCCGCCCGGCTACAATCTGGATACCGCAACGGAGATCGCGGCGAATGTCGAGGCCCAGGTCAGCGACCTTTGGGTCCGACCCGGGGAGGAGCGGGTGCAGGACCCGGACGGGCCGCCGCTGATGGACAATTTCTTCTTCGTGGCGCTTGAGAACAACAGTTTCGTTGGGGCAACGTCGGTCGACGAGACACGGGCCGGCGAGCTGATCCCGATCATTCAGCAGCCGATCTTCTCCGAACCGGGCACGTTCGGCATCGTCTCGCAATTCTCGCTGTTCGGCCGCGGGCTTGGCGGCTCGCGATCGATCGATGTCGACATTTCCGGCGGTAACCTGGAAGAGGTGCTGGGCGTCGCCCTGCAGGTGACGGGCGCCATTGCCGGCGAGTTCCCGACCCAGGACGGCAACCAGTTCCGGCCGATACCGGGGCTGGAGCTGGGCGCGCCGGAGGTACGGGTCCTGCCCGACCCCGTGCGGCTGGCCGATAATGGCGTCACCGCCGCCGAACTCGGTGCCTCGGTCGACGCCTTCAATGGCGGCCTGCGGGTGGCCGAGATCACGGTCGATGGCGAGCGCATCGACCTGATGCTGCAAGGACCCGTCGATCAGATCACCGAAACCCAAGGCATTGCCGCGATCCCAGTCGTCACGCGCGACGGCGCGATCGTTTCGGTCGAAAGCCTGGCCAACGTCATCAACACGGCCGGCCCGACCGAAATCCGCCATGTGGAGCGGGTGCGGACGATCACGCTGCTGGTCGTGCCCGCGCCCGGAATCCCGCTTGAGGCGGCGATGGAGCGGATCGAGAACAACGTGCTGGCACCCTTGCGCGACCAGGGCCTGCCGCCGGGCGTGCGCATCAACCTGTCCGGCACCGCCGACGAGTTGACCAAGACCTGGCAAGCAATGGTGCTGGACCTGCTGCTGGCCCTGGTCATCGTCTATCTGGTCATGGCCGTGCTGTTCGAGAGCTTCTACTACCCGCTGATCATCATGGTCGCGGTGCCGGTGGCGGCGGCTGGCGGTGTCGGCGGCCTGGCGGTATTGAACATGTTCATCAACCAGCCGTTGGACATGCTGACCTTGCTGGGCTTCGTCATATTGATCGGCATTGTGGTCAACAACGCCATCCTGTTGGTGCACCAGAGCCTGTACCACTACCGCCAGGAAGCCATGGCGGTGGTCGATGCCATCACCGAGGCCACGCGCAACCGCATCCGGCCGATCTTCATGTCCACGCTGACCAGTATCTTCGGCATGCTGCCGCTGGTGGTGTTCCCGGGTGCAGGGTCGGAGCTGTATCGCGGCCTCGGCTCAGTGGTGCTGGGCGGGCTGGCGCTGTCGGCCCTGCTGACGCTGTTGATCGTGCCGCCGTTGCTGGCGGTATTCATGGGGCTGATCGAACGGCCACGGTCGCCGGAGGCCGCCAAAGAGGCGATCGAACAGCCAGCGGAGTAAGCGCGCGAAATCGGCTACCATCGGCCGGCACCCGAGTCGACCGATGGAGCCGAAGACCGTGACCCCGCCCCCCACGGCGACAACCCTGCGGCGCAGCCTCGGCCTGCCCGCCGTGATCCTGTTCGGCCTGGCCTACATGGCGCCGATCATCGTTTACGGCACCTTCGGCATCCTGGCCGAGAAGAGCCAGGGCACGGTGGCCATGTCCTACCTTCTGGCCCTGGTCGCGGTGCTGCTGACGGCGATCAGCTATGGACGGATGGCGAATCTCTACCCGGTCGCCGGCTCAGCCTACAGCTATGCCAGGCGCGCCATCGGCGCCCATGTCGGGTTTCTGGTCGGTTGGGCGGTGCTGCTCGACTACTTCTTCACACCGATGGTGATCTGGCTGATCGGCGCGGCCTATTTGAGCGCGGAGTTCCCGTCCGTGCCCTCCTGGCTTTGGATCGTGCTTTACATCGGCATCACGACGGCGGTGAACATCATCGGCATCGTGCTCGCCAGCAGGACCAATATCGTCCTGATGGCTGTGCAGTGCCTGATCGTTGCCGCCTTCATTTTTCTGTGCGGCCGCTATGTCGTGGCCGCCCTGGGTCCTGGCGGCTTGGTCTCGGCGGAGCCCTTCTTCCGGGCCGATGTGCCCCTGTCCGCTGCCCTGTCCGGGGCAGCCGTGGCGGCATATTCCTTCCTCGGTTTCGACGCGGTCACGACGTTGACGGAAGAAACCAAGGACCCGCAACGCAATATGCCACGGGCGATCCTGGCGATCGCGCTGATCGGCGGCGCGGTTTTCATCGTCGCGGCCTATTTCGCGCAACTGGTTCACCCCGGCGGCGATTTCGCCAATGCGGATGTGGCCGCCTTCGGCATTGCCATGACAATCGGTGGCGATCTGTTTGCCGCGATCTTCCTGGCCGGCCTGGTGATCGCCCAGTTCACCGCCGGCCTGTCCGCGCAGGCGAGCGTCGGACGCCTGCTCTATGCTATGGGCCGCGACGGCGTGCTGCCGCGGCGGATCTTCGGCTATCTGCATCCGCGCTTGCGCACGCCCGCCTTGAACCTGCTGTTCGCCGGCGCGATCGGCCTGGCGGCGCTGTTTCTGACCGAGGAAAGCTCGACCTCGTTCATCAATTTCGGCGCCTTTTTGGCGTTCACCGGCGTGAACCTGTCGGTCGCGGTCCTCTATGTCAAATGGCATCCGAGAATCCGGCCGATCGGCGCGCTGCGCGGCCTGCTGCTGCCGCTGGTCGGCGCGGCGATAACGCTTGTCCTGCTGGCCAGTCTCGATCGCGACGCGCTGATTTTGGGGTCGGTCTGGCTGTGCATCGGGATCGCCTATCTCGCCACGCTGACGCGCCTGTTCACGCGCCAGCCGCCCGACCTTCACATGGCGGAGGCCGGGTGACAAATCCCCGCCAGTTCCATAGTGGAAAACCTGGAGATGCCTCTGATGACCCACTTTCTGTTCGTGCCCGGCGGCAAGCGCACCAAGGAAGATTTCGATCAGGTGCGCGCACTGTTGGAAGCCGAAGGGCATCAGACGGACGCCATCACGCTTTCCGACCCCGAACACGCGACCCTGTCGGATCACATCACAGAGCTGTGCGACCTGATCGGCCGGCTCGATGCCGAGACCCTGCATCTGGCCGGCCACAGCTATGCCAGCTTCGTCATCACCGGGGCCGCGGACCGAATGGCCCAGACGATCGACCGGCTGATCTATCTCGACACGCTGATCCCCGAGGACGGCCGGTCGCTGCTCGATTTCTTTACCGATGCAGGCGTCGACGCGGCGGCCTTCGGCGTGCCGACCTGGCCGCCCTTCGTCGAGAAGCTGCGTTTCGACGGCGCGATCATCAACGCCCTGCCAAAGACGTACGTGCACTGCCTGCGCAGCCAGTTCCTGGTCATGACGGGCGCCGCCGTCGATCGCGTACAGTCGCGGCTGGAGCAAGAGCACTGGACGTACGCCGAAATCGACGCGGACCATTACTGCATGATCAACGCGGCGGCAGACGTGGCCGGTATCCTGACCGGCTCACAGATAGGCGTCCGACGTTAGGTCGGACTTCAACGCATCCGCCTGTCGGCGGATCTCACGACGCTCGGCATCGTCCTTACGGTCGAGGTTCTTCAACTGATAGCCCATGTGCCGCAGGCCCGCGATACGCGTGCGGTTGCGGGCAAGAAAGTCCCAATAGAGCGTCGTGAACGGGCAGGCATCGTCGCCGGTCGCCTTCTTCGGATCAAAGCGGCAGCCAGCGCAATAGTCGCTCATCTTGTTGATGTAGTTGCCCGAGGCGGCGTAGGGCTTGCTGCCGACGATGCCGCCGTCGCCATACTGGCTCATGCCCAGCACGTTGGGCAGCGAGACCCAGTCGATCGCATCGGCGTACATGGACATGTGCCAGCGATGCACCTCGTACGGGTGCACGCCCAGCAGCATGGCGAACAGGCCGAGAACCATCAGGCGCTGGATGTGGTGGGCATAGGCGTGGTCGACGAGTTGGCCGACCGCTTGCCGAAGGCAGTTCATCTCCGTCTCGCCGGTCCACATGAAGGCCGGCATGGGCAGATTTGCATCGAGCGCATTGAGATCCGCGTAGGCCGGCATTTTCAGCCAATAGATGCCGCGCACATATTCCCGCCAGCCCAGGATCTGGCGAACGAAGCCCTCGACCGAGTTGAGCGGCGCTTGGCCCGCGCGATAGGCGTCAATCGCGGCCTCGATGGCTTCGCACGTGTCGAGCAGATGAAGGTTCAACACGCAGGACAGTCGTGCGTGGTAGAGATAGGGCTGGCCGCTGACCATGGCGTCCTGATAGCGGCCGAAGTTCGGCAGTCGATGCTCGATGAAGTCGCGCAAGGCCGCCAATGCGTCGTCGCGCGTGACCGGATAGTCGAAATGGGCGAGCGTTCCGGGGCTGGCGGCAAAGCGCCGTTCGACCATCGCGATGACGTCTCGCGTGATCGTGTCCGGCTGAAACGACCGCGGCGACCGAATAGGGCCGGGGCCGCCGGCGCCAAAACTCTCGCGGTTGTCCTTGTCGAAATTCCATTGGCCACCTTCCGGGTGGTCGCCCGCCATCAGCGCGTCGTGACGCCGCCGCATGTCGCGATAGAAGGTCTCCAGCCGCAGCGACCGGCGGCCCTCCGCGTGGTCGCGGAAGGTGTCCAAATCGCACATGAAGTGCCGGTCGGCGCGGATCTCCAGCGGCACGTTTAGAGCCTTCGCCGCCTGGCGGATTGCCTGTTCCACGCGATAGTCGCCGGGCTGGACCATGACCAATCTGTCAGGCCGTGTCTTCAGCACCCAGCGTTCGATCTCGGCAGCAAACGTGCCCCGATTGTCCTCGTCCTCCAGCCTCGCGTAGTGAACCGTGATGCCGCGCTCTTCCAGCGCCCGGCGAAAATTGCGCATCGCGGAGAAGAACAGAGCCAGCCGGATCTTGTGCTGCGGGATGTAGGTCGCCTCTTCGGCCACCTCCATCATCAGCACGGCATCCGCTTGCGGGTCGAAACCGACAAACGCGGACGAGCGCGTGTCCAACTGGTCGCCGAGCACCAGCACGAGGTGCCTCGTTGCCGACCCGGATGCCTGTGCCATCGCCGTCACTTCCTGCCCGTTTGTCGCTTGAACGGTGGTTCATACGACCGCTTTGGAGCCAAGGATCAATGCCAACAAAGGTTCAACCTCTCGGCGAGAACCCTGGCCGGCCGACGGCAAAACCGTTATTGAGGCAATTGGGTTCCTTTTCCGTAGCGCGTTCAGGCCACAAGTCCCCAGGATCCAGCATGGCGGTTGACGACCTCGGCGCCCTTCGCATGCGCCTCGACTTGCATGGCGCCGCCGATGGGCCTCTGTCGGGCCTTACCTTCGCCGCCAAGGACATGTTCGATATCGAAGGGCTGGTGACCGGCGGTGGCAATCCGGACTGGCTGGCCACGCACCAGCCTGCCAACTCGACCGCGCCCTCCGTGCAGGCCTGCCTCGATGCGGGCGCGCATCTGATCGGCATCGCGATCGCGGACGAGCTGGCCTTCAGCCCCTTCGGCGAGAATGTGCATTACGGCACGCCGCTGAACTCCGCCGCACCTGACCGTGTTCCCGGCGGGTCTTCCAGCGGCTCGGCGTCGGCCACGGCGGGCGGGCTGGTCGATTTCGCGCTGGGTACGGACACGGCGGGATCGGTGCGCATCCCCGCCAGCTATTGCGGCGTCTACGGCTTCCGCCCGACCTATGGGCGGGTTGCAATCGACGGTGTGCTGCCCCTGTCGCCCAGCTTCGACACCGTCGGGTGGTTTGCCCGTGAGGCCGATATGCTGGCCCGAGTAGGCGATGTCCTTTTGGACGCGGCCGATTTGTCCGGGCCGGTCCGTCGTCTGCTGTGGCTGGATGACGCCTTCGAGCTGGCCGACGACAGCGTTCGGCCGGCGCTTGAGGTCGCGGCGCGTCGTGTCGAAGCGGCTTTGGTGCCGGCGGAGCACACCGTCTTGGATGAAGGACGCTACGCTGACTGGCTGGCCGCCTACAACACGCTGCGCCCGCCGGAGGTCTGGGCCACATTCGGCGACTGGATCACGCGGACGAAGCCCCATTTCGGCTCCCGCACGGCGAAGCGTTTTGCAAATGTCGAGCGCATGGCGACGGCCGATACCACCGATGCGCGGCGGCTGCGCGCGGACGTCATCGCGAGGGTGACCGGCCTGCTGGGCGACGACACCGTCCTGATGCTGCCGACCGTGCCGACCATCGCGCCGAAAAAAGGGTATGACGACGCCACGGCGGCCGCCTTGCGCGAAAACACCTTCCGGCTGTCCTGCCTGGCGCCCTTGCTGGGCATGCCGGAAGTGACGCTGCCGTTGGCGACAGCCGACGGCGCGCCGATCGGCCTGTCCCTGCTCGGCCCCGCCAATAGCGACCGCATGTTGCTCGACGCCGCGCGACGGATCGATCGGAAATGAACCGGAGGTGCCCATGGCCCTGATTAAACCGGAGGCAGGCCGCTGGTGGGTGCTGGCCGCCATGGCGGGCGTTTTGGGACTGACGGTGCTCGACGAAACCGTGATCGGCGTGGCGCTGGACACGATCGCCGCCGACCTTTCCATGTCCAGTGTGGAGTCGCACTGGGTGGTGAACGCCTACCTGCTCTCCTTCACCTGCTTCGTCGCGGTGGCGGGCCGGCTGGGCGACGTGCTGGGGCTGGCCAGGCTGTTCTACGTCGGAACGGCGATCTTCGCCTTGGCGTCGCTCGCCGCCGGCCTGGCCCAGGGCGGCGCGTGGCTGATCACCGCGCGGGCGGTTCAGGGCATGGGCGCCGCGATCATCTTTCCGACCTCGATTGCCACCATATCCCGCGCCTTTCAGGGCGAGCATCGCGGCACGGCATTCGGCATCCAGGTCGGCATCGCCGCCTGTTTCATGGCCTCAGGCCCCCTTGTCGGCGGCTTCTTCACTTCGGTGGTCTCCTGGCGCTGGATCTTCTGGATCAACCTGCCGATCATCGCGCTGATCGTTGCCATGGTGTTGGCCGCAAGCGATCGTGCCGCGAACGGCCATGATGATAGCGCCGCCAAGGACAAGCACGCGTTCGATTTCACCGGATTGGCATTGCTGATCGGTGGCCTTTCCGCGCTTGTGATCGCGCTGATGCAGGGTGTGGAATGGGGCTGGCTGTCGCCCGCCATCCTGGCCCTGTTTGCCGCCGGCATTGTGTTGATCGTGGTCTTCGTCCTGACCGAACTGAAGGTGTCCGGACCGCTGATCGATGTGCGGTTGTTGCGCATCTCGACCTTCACCGGCGGCAACATCGTGTTTGCGATGTTTCAGTTCAACAAGATCGCCATCTTCGTCTTCGTGCCGCTGTTCCTGCAGCAGGTGCTGAACCGATCCGCGATCGAGGCGGGCTTGGGCACGCTGGCGGCGGTCGTTCCCACGCTGTTGACCTCCTACCTCTCGGGCCGTTCCACCGATCGGTACGGGTCACGCCGGCCGCTCTTGGTTGCCCTGCTGGTCAACGGGCTGGCCGCCTTGGGCATTGCCTACGGAGCGTTTCAGGGCAGTTACGGCTGGATGGTCGGGCCCTTGATCTTCTGGGGCATCTCCCTGCCCTTTATCGCCACGACCTCGCGCCGATCCTTGATGAGCGCGGTGCCGCAGACCCATCAGGGCCAGGCCAGCGGCGTGAACCTGACCATTCAGATGATGGGCGGCACCATCGGCATGGCGCTGTGCAGCACCGTGCTGCTGGCAACCGGCTCGTTCGGCCTGGTCTTCGTGATGACCGGTGCGTTGCTGCTGCTGACGCTGATCGTTGCCTGGCTCTTGGTCGAACGGCCGGGAACAACGGCGTCGTCTACCGCATAGCGGAGCGGCTCTTCAGATGCGATCGAGCAAGGGCGCCGGGTCGAAGCCCTTGTCGAGCGCCCCCGCCGTCTGGCCCCTGTCGCCGTTGAGCCGGGTGGCCACGAACGCGTCGGCCACATTGCCGGGGCCAGCCCGGAGCAGAACAGACGCCTGCAGCAGCGTGGCCAGGCTTTCGACGAACCAGCGCGCCTCGCGCTCGTCGACGCCGCCGGTCCAGCGTTGGAGAGCGCGGTCCAAGGCCGCGTCGTAGGTTCGATTGCCACCGCGCGCGGGGGTCAGTTCGCCGACCAGGGCCTCAAGCGCGGCCGGGTCGCGTGCCAGGGTCCGCAGCGCATCGAGACAGATGACGTTGCCGGATCCTTCCCAGATGGAGTTGAGCGGCGCCTCGCGATAGAGCAGCGGCAGGGGGCTTTCCTCGACATAGCCGGCACCACCCAGACACTCCATCGCCTCGTAGACCAGGGACGGGCAGCGCTTGTTGGCGCTGTATTTGGCCAAGGGCACGGCCAAGCGGGCGAAGGATCGTTCGGCCTCGGCCGTTGTGCCGGCGTCGAAGGCGCGCGCGACGCGCAGGCCCAGCGCCAGCGCGCCCTGCCAGTCCAGAGACAGGTCAGCCAGCACCGCCATCATCAGCGGCTGGTCGATCAGGCGGCGCTGAAAAGCCATGCGGTTGCGGCACCACCAGGCGGCCTCGGCCAGGGCCGCGCGCATCAGGCCGGCCGGCGCCATGGCCGTGTCCAGCCGCGTGTGGTGGACCATCTCGACGATCGTCTTGACCCCGGCGCCTTCGTCGCCCAGTCGCTGGGCCCAGGCGCCGTGATACTCGATCTCCGCCGAGGCGTTGGACCGGTTGCCCAGCTTGTCCTTCAACCTCATCAGGTGAATGGCGTTGCGCGCGCCATCCGGCGTCCAGCGCGCCGCCAGGAAGCAGGTGAGGCCGCCGGGGGCCTGGGCAAGGGTCAAGAACGCGTCGGACATGGGCGCGGAGCAGAACCATTTGTGCCCGGTCAGCCGATAGCCATCGCCATCCGGCTCGGCGCGGGTCGTGTTGGCGCGAACGTCGGAACCGCCCTGCTTCTCCGTCATCGCCATGCCCATGGTCGCGCCAGTCTTCTCCGCCGCCGGGCGCGACGCTGGATCATACTGGCGGGACAACAGCCGGGGTCGCCACTCGGTCTCAAGCCGAGCATCCGCGCGCAGTGCAGGCACGGCGGCGTAGGTCATCGTCATCGGACAGCAGACGCCCGGTTCGACCTGCGACATCAGATAGACCATCGCCGCGTGAGCGACATGGCCGCCCGGCATGCCGCCCGACCAGGCGCGCGCGGCATAGCCGGCGGCGATACCCCGGCCCAGCAAGTCGTGATAGGCCGGATGGTAGGCGACCTCGTCGATGCGCCGTCCGCCGCTGTCGAAGGCGCGGAGTTCCGGCGGATAGCGATTGGCCAGGCGGCCCTGGTCCCGAGCCTCGGCGCGGCCGATCTCTGCGCCGAACGCGGCCAGGTCGCCCGCGTGGCCGTCGGCCCCCTCGCGCGCCACCGCCTCGCGCAGCGGTGCGTCGTCCCGCCAGAGATCGACGTCGCCGCGCGGCGGCGGCTGGTTGGTTACGTCATGCGTGCCGAGCACGCTTTGCGGATGGCGCGCCATGGCGGGCCGCCTCCGTTGCCATCAGGTCCCGTCAGTCTGCGCCCTGGTCGCGCGGACGCCAAGCAGACGCCGCACGGTTGGGCGTTAGAGATACCGGAATGACCAGTAGGCCAGCGATTCCTGGTCCAGCTCTTCAAGGTCGGCTGTGTCCTGCCACTCGCGGATCAGACCGAAGAGGCCGCGCCGCTTGGGGTCCATGCTCATCATCTTTTCGTTCATATGGCGCAGGCGCCGAACCAGGGTCTTCATGAACTCCGCCGCGCGTTCCGGATCATCGTGCAAAGCGCCGGTGAACTCGTCGAACGAGGTCACGGCGCATTTGGTGTCGGTCTTGGCGACGACGGTCGCCGAGCGCGGGCCGGGGTCGATCAGGCTCATCTCGCCGAAGATCTCGCCCTCGCACAAGGTGCCGAGGCTCTTTTCTTTCTTGCCCTCGCCAACCTTGATTTCGACCTCCCCTTCCAGGATCTGGAAGGCGGAATCGCCCTCCTCGCCCTGCGACAAGATCTTTTCGCCAGCGGTGAATGTCTGGATGCGCACCGGTCGTACCCCCCGAAGTTGAGCGAGAACTGCATGAATGCCGCGCGTCGCGCGATGCCCCGAAATCGCACGCTTTGCCGATCAGGTCCAGAACAACTGGGCATGACCGATCCGCCGATCGCGCGCGTGCAATCGAAACTTGACCGAAACCGCCCGGCTCGCAACCATCGCGGCCTCATCATCGGGAGATTCGAACCGTGAGCGATACCGCGCCGCGACCCAGTGACGGCCCATCGGGCTATGTCGAGCCGGGCAAGGACAATGTCCAGCTCATCTACATTCTCTATCTGGTCGGTTTCGTGATCGGCATCACCGTGCTGATCGGCGTGATCATGGCCTACATCAACCGGGGGCAGGCCTCCGGCTGGGCGCAAAGCCACTACACCTATCTGATCCGGACCTTCTGGATCGGGCTGCTGTACGGCATCGCCAGTTTTCTCCTGGCGTTCATCATCATCGGTTTCGCCACCGCGGTTCTGACGGCCATCTGGATGATCATCCGCTGCGTAAAGGGCCTGCAATTCGCCGGGCGGCGCGACCCGGTGCCCAACCCCGAGACCTGGCTGTGGTAAGCGACGGTAGCGGCTAGTTAGGCGGCGACTCGTCCGTCAGCCGGCTGCCCATGATGTGGCCGACAACCTCTTGCCGGGTCACGTCCTCGCGCCGCATTTGGGCGGTCACCCGCCCGCCATGCATCACCGCTATCCGGTCGGCGCAGCGGAAGACATGTTCCAGATTGTGGCTGATGACCAAAAGGGTCAGGCCCTGGTCGCGCAGCCTGCTGATGATGGCCAGCACCCGCTCGGTCTCCTCCACGCCCAGGGCCGCCGTCGGTTCGTCCATAATGATCAGGCGGGCATCGGAGTCGATGGCGCGGCCGATGGCAATCGCCTGTCGCTGGCCGCCAGATAGGACATAGGCGCTGGCATAGGGGTTGTGGATGGCGATGCCGACGCGGTTCTCAAGCACGGACAGGGCTTCCGCCCGCATTGCGTCCCGGTCCAGAACGCGGATCAGCCCGCCGAGATAGGATTTCATCTTCTCCCGGCCGAGAAAGAAGTTCCGGGCCAGGTCGAACGTACCCACCAGGGCGAGATCCTGATAGATCGCCTCGATCCCGAGCCGCCGCGCCTGGTCAGGATGGGCAACGGTGATCTCGCGCCCCTCCAGGACGATGGAGCCGGCATCGGGCTGATGCACGCCCATGATCGCCTTGATCAAGGTCGACTTACCGGCGCCATTATCACCGACCAGCGCCAGCACCTCGCCCTTGCGCACCTCAAGGTCCGCCCCCCGCAGGGCCTGGACCCCGCCGAAGCTCTTCTGCACCCCCTTCAGGGACAACAGCACCTCCCCCGCCTCAATCGCGGGGGAGGCCTGCCTGTCGGCCTCAGTTGCCGGCACTTTCCAGCTCCGCCTCGATCTCCGGCCAGTTTTCCATCAGTTCCAGCGCGTCCACCGGCACGCTGTTCAAAATGTCCTCGCGCGAGGAAACCATGACCATGTCCAGCGGGTATTGCTGCGCGATGTCCTCGCCGCGCGAATGCCCGGCGATGGCCTCGGCGATGTAGCGCCCGCTGCTCTGGCTGTCGCGGAAGATCGAGCCGCGGATCAGGCCTTCCCAGATCATGTCCAGTTCCGGCGGCACCGCGCCAAAGCCGAAGACGGCGACATCGTCGCGGCCCATGCCGGCCAGCGCCCCGGCGACACCCATCGCCATCGCGCTGTTGCCCGCGTAGATCGCGCTGACATCGGGGTTGGCCAGGATCAGACGCTCGGTGGCGTCGAACGCCCTGGCCTGTTCCCAGTAGGCATAGTGTTCGAAGCCGATATCGACGCCCGCGTCGGTCCAGATATCGCGTGCCGTGCCGACGCGCTGCTCGGAGATCTGGTTGCCCGGCTCGGCGAACATGAGGCCGACGCTGTCGCCCTCCGCCAGGACGTTCTCAAGCGCCCAATTGGCCGTGACCTCTCCGCCCTCGGCGTGGGAGTAACCGCTATAGGCCAGCACGTCGACACCGGCATCTTCCGGGTGAATGTCGAGGTGATTGATCACGATGATCGGAATGCCGGCTTCGTTGGCGGACTGGATGGCCGGCACGATGCCGAAATAGTCGATCGGGCCGACGATGATGTAGTCGACGCCCAAGGTGATCAGGTCTTCGACGATGTCCAACTGTTGCTGGATGTTGGCCTCTTGCGCCGACGCGCGGGCGATGAACTCGATGTCCACGCCCTGGTTTTCCATCTCGCCCTGGAACCCGGCCGCGAACTGGCCGAAATAGTCCAGCGTGTCGTAGACCGGCGGCGCGTAGCCGATCGTGAGCGTGTCTTGGGCCAGGGCCGTCGTGCCGGCCAGCACCATCGATGCGGTCAGCGCCACGCCTATCGCGTTGATCTTCATGATATCTCCTCCCTTAAGGTTCGGTTTCGCCGCGCGGACCTTGTGGCCCGCGTCATCCCCCCGACATGCCTTGGCGTCGGAACCTGTAAAGCTGAATGGACACGGCCAGAACGAGCGTCAGGCCGATGACGAGCTGCTGCCAATAGAACGGCACGTTCATCAACAGCAGGCCGTTTTCGGCCACGCCGAGGAAGATTGCGCCCAAAAGCGTGCCCAAAAGCGTCGCATAGCCGCCGAACAGATAGGTGCCGCCCAGCACGACCACCGCGATGGCATGCAGTTCCATCGTCGCGCCCAGGACGGCCTGTGCGGCGTTCAGCCTGGCGATCAAAAGCGCGCCGGCGAGGCCTGCGAGCGCACCGCAGATGATGTAGGCGCCCAGCTCGTAACGGCTGACCCGAATGCCGGCGCGGATCGCCGCGCTGCGGTCGCCGCCGACGGCCAGGACGTAGGTGCCGAACCGGGTCCGGTTCATCAGGAAAGCGCCGAACAGCACCACGGCAAGGGCGATCAGGCCCGCGACCGGAATGCCGAAGACCTGGCCCTGCCCGATCCAGAGGAAGCTGTCGGGGAAGTTTCGCACCTGGTCCGACCCCATGACGAGATAGGCCGTACCGCGCACCGCCGTCAGCGTTCCGAGCGTGACGATCAACGGCGGGACCTTCAGCCGCGTGACGGCAAAGCCGTTGGCCAGGCCGACCAGCCCGCCGACACCGATCGCGGTCAGGATCGCCAGAACCGACAGCACATCGTCGGCGAACAGGCCGCTTTTCAGCACCAGGCCCGCCGTGCAGCCCGACAAGGCAACCGTCGAGCCGACCGAAAGATCGATGCCCCGGGCGGCCATGACGATGGTCATGCCCGTGCCCAGGATCAGGAAGATCGCGATTTGACGGAAGACATTGAAGACGTTTCGGCTGTCGAGAAAGATCGGGTTGATGATCGTGATCAAGATGATCAACAGGGCCAGCGGCACCAACAGCCCCAGCGGGGGAACCAGACCCGGATGACGCTGCATGAAGCCGAGCCGCTTTTCCGGTCCGCCGGTTTCCGAAGCAAGGCTGGTGGCTGCCATTCGCGCGCTTTCCCGTCCGAGATTTGTCTTGGCCGGAGACGCAAGCATCCACCGACCAGAGGGATACTTCACGAAATATACATATCTTGTCAAGTCACTGCTCTCAAACGTGCGAGACCCTGAAAAGAGAGACGCCGACATGTCACAGATTGAGGGCTGAGCACGTCGCAAGATCTCTTAATGCGCTGATTTGTGATGTTTTTTCAAGATCACCTTGTCGATTAGACAGAATTGTCTAAGGGTGTTTTGACAAGTTACCCGGCGATCAGAGAAATAACTTTACGCTCTTGCCGATTTCCGTGTAGTTTCGATCTCAAACGCTGCCGTATCAACGCTTACAGGACGCTCAGAATGCCGACCCCCAGGCACTTTCGCGCACGTTATGCCTCCCGGCTTAACTCCTTCGCCTCGGCGCCGGAGCTGGCCTGGGGTGCCGGTGACGACCATCCCACGGTCGCGCAGTTGGTGGGTCGGGCGGCCACCGTTCGCGGGCTGACGCATCTTGACCTGAACTATCCCGACCATGTCACGGGCAATGGGGTGGACGCCGTTCGTGCCGCACGGGATGTGGGGCTGGAGATCAATGGCTTCGCCATGCGCTACTACACTGATCCCGGCTTCAAGCGGGGTGCCTTCAGCAACCCAGACGCGGCGGTACGGCGCAAGGCCATTGACCTGACCAAGCGCGGCATGGACGACGCCGCCGAGGCCGGCGTTGGCCTGATGACCATATGGCTTGGCCAAGACGGTTTCGACGTGCCGTTTCAAGCCGACTATGCCCAGTTGTGGGACTGGGAAATCGCCGGCATCCGCGAGGTGGCAGAGCACAATCCGGACATGGATGTCAGCCTGGAATACAAGCCGAACGAGCCGCGCGCCTTCGCCCTCTTGCCCGACGCGACCACGACATTGCTGGCCATCGCCGAGGCGGGCTGCGCCAATCTGGGCGTCACGCTGGATTTCGCCCATATGCTTTACGCCAATGAACAGCCGGCCTATGCGGCCATGCTGGTCCATCGGCAAAGCCGGGTGCTGGGCCTGCATCTGAACGACGCCTATGCCAAACGCGACGACGGGCTGATGGTCGCCGCCGTGCACACCGTGCAAACCATCGAACTGTTGCGCCGCATCCGGCAGGACGGCTATCAAGGCGTGGTCTATTTCGATACCTTTCCCGATCAATCGGGCCTCGACCCGGTCGCCGAATGCGAGGCCAACATCATGACGGTCGAATCCATGCTGGACGTCATTGACCGGCTTGACGGTGACAATGCCCTGCCCGACGCGATTGCCGCGCAGGACGGGATCGCGGCGCAGAGAATCGTTCAACAATGCATGTTTCACCGCAGCTAACCCCGCCCCCTGCCCCCAGTGAAGAAGAGCTGCGCGCCGTCGGCCCCCGCATCCGCATGATGATGCCGCAATTGACCGGGCTGGAGGCGCGCGTGGTCGACTTGGTCCTGGGCAGCCGCGACTTCACCGAGCTGACGCCGCTGCAGCAGGTCGCCACGGCCTGCGACGTGTCAGAGGCGATGGTGGTGAAGGTGGCGAAAAAGCTGGGCTATGGCGGCTATCGCGACTTTCGCGCCAGCTTGGCGGCCTATAACCGCCTACCCATCGTTGAACTGCATCAGGAAATCTCGCCGGACGACGACACGCCGACGATGATGCAGAAGGTGTTTCGCACCTCGATCCAGGCCCTGGAGGAAACGTTGGCGATCCTGGAACCGGCGGCGATCGACGAAGCCGCCGAACTGTTCCATGGCGCCCGAAACCGGGACTTTTACGGTCTCGGCGGATCGGCCCAGATCGCCCGGGATGCCGCCCACAAGTTCCTGCGCATCGGCGTGCGGACCTCCGTTCAAGACGACGCGCACATGATGGCGATGTCGGCATCGCTGCTGGGCCCGGACGACGTGGTGGCCGCGTTTTCGCATTCGGGCGAAACCGATGCCGTGATCGATGCGGTGAAAATCGCTCGTGGCGCCGGCGCCAAGATCGTGGTCATCACCAATCACGCACGGTCGACGCTGGGCGCGCTTGGCGACATCACGCTGTGCTCCACGGCCCAAGGCTCGCCACTGACCGGCGAGAACTCCGCGGCGCGGATCGCCCAGTTGAACATTCTGGACGTGATCTTCGTGGCCGTCGCGCAACGCAACATGTCGGCCGCCGAGGCCAACCTGGAAAAGACCATCCGGTCCGTCGCCTCGAAGCGAAAGGCACGCGCCAATGACCTCACCCGCTCCGCTGATCGCCGTCGTCGGTAGCCTGCACTACGACATTCTGGTTGCCGGCGACGCGCGGCCGCGCAAGGGCGAGACCTTGTTTGGCGACAGCTGGGCCTGGAAATGCGGCGGCAAGGGCGGCAACCAGGCGCTTGAAGCGGCACGCCATGGCGGTCGCGTCGCGTTTATCGGCGCCGTCGGCAGGGATGGCTTTGGCGACGCCCTGTTGAATCGATTGAACGGTGCCGAGGTTAGCACGGACGGCGTACGAAGACTGGCGGATGTCGGCTCCGGCATGAGTGTGGCGCTGTTCGATCGTTCCGGCGATTACGGTGCGGTCATCGTTCCAGGATCGAACTGGCAAATCGCGGCGGACGATCTGGTGGAGGATCCGCAGTTGCGGCGCTGCGACGCGCTGCTGCTGCAAAACGAGGTGCGCCCGGAAACCAATCTGGCCGCCGCGAAGATTGCCAAGACATCAGGTGCCCTCGTCATCCTGAACGCCGCGCCGGCCCGCGAACTGCCCGACGATTTGGCCAGCCTGATCGACATTCTCGTCGTCAACGAGATCGAAGCCGAGGCGCTGGCCGGAGGCGGACCCATCACCACGATGGCAGCGGCCGAGACAGCGGCACGCAGGCTTACCGCGCGGGTCGGGACGGTGATCGTCACGCTGGGCGGCGAAGGCCTGGTTGCGTGCCGCCGTGGCGAGACGCCAGAGCACGTGCCCGGCCACCGGGTCCGGGTGGCGAGCACGCACGGGGCGGGCGACACGCTGATCGGAGCCTTGGCGACGCGCCTGGTCGCGGGCGCGGACCTGGCGTCCGCCGCCCGCTACGCCAATGCGGCGGCCGCCGTTCTGGTTTCAACGCCCGAGGCCGATCGGGCTGGCCTGACGGCAACCGACACGATGGCCTTTCTGGAAACAGCCGGCTCCGCCTAAACCGGTATCAGCGGCATGCCCAAGAACCAGCCAATGCCGTCGGCGACAAAGATCAGGCCGAACGCGATCATCAGGAAGATGACGGCGCGGCGGCCCCAGCGGCTGAGAAAACTTCTGGTGCGGTCGAGAAAGGCCTGGCTGCGTTCCCCAAAAACCAGGCGCAAGGCGACGATGCCGATCAGCGGCGCGACGAAGACGACGTTGTAAAGGCCGACCAGCAGGACCGACTGAACGGACGACAGGCCGCTTCTGATGATCAGATCGATGCCAGCGAGATAGGGCACCGCCCCTGGTATGCCGACCACGGCCATGACGACGCCAGCGACGAACGCCTCGGCGCCGGTCATCGCGGAAGGCGTGGGCTTTTGCTTTTCCTTTTTGCCTCCGCGACGTCGCGCCATGCGGATGCCCAGGAAAACAAGCACAAGGCCGACAATGATCTGGAAGATCAGTTCTTCGGCGTTGGGGTGCTGCCAGACGCGCAGCACATAGGCGTCGATGGCGTCGAACGCCTGGCGCAAGCCGAATAGGATCAGCAGGCCGACGACGACGTAAGTCACGAAGATCCCCGAAACCATCGCCAGGCTGCGGCCGACCGGGTTCGGCCCGCTGAGCAGGATGACCAGCGGCACGATGCACAGCGGAATGATCGACGTGCTGTCCAACAGCGCGATTGGCAGCAGTATGAGGAAGACGCTAAGCATGGCGCACGATCCCCGCGCCCTGACCCACCCGCATCACGGTCACGCGCGTTTGGCGATCACGAAGCGTGTCACGTCGCCGTCGACCGTAACGGACAACAGCCTGTGACCCGTCGCCTCGCAGAAGGCCTCGAAATCCTTTGGCGCGGCCGGGTCGGTCGTCAGCACCTCCAACTCCTCGCCCGCCTGCATGCCGGTCAGGGCCTTGCGTGCCTTCAACACGGGCATGGGGCAGATCAAACCGGTCGCATCCAGATGCCGGGTCATCGCGCCGATCCTTCGTTGCGGTTCGCAATGCCCCTGACACCGGCAAGGATCAGCAGACACCAGCCGATGATCATCAGCGTGCCGCCGATCGGCGCGACGGCCCCCAGCCAGCGCAGATCCGTCAGCGCCAGAAGATAGAGCGCGCCGCCGAAGATGAAAGCACCGAAAAACAGGGCCAAGGCCGCCGCGTTCACCAAACGCCCGGCAGGTGCCGGCAGGGCCGCCAGCCCGACCAGGGCGGCCGCATGGATTAACTGATACCGGCTGGCGGTCTCAACCCAGCCAAGCGCGTCGATGGACAGAACGTCACCGAGGCCATGCGCGCCGAACGCCCCAAAGGCGACCGCTATCGCGCCCAAGACGCCCGCCAGAACAAGAAACCGACCCTGCACGTCAGACGGCCCTAGCCCAGCAGCAGGGCATCGTCGTCCAGTTCCTCGCCGCGTACCTTGGTGAACAGCTCGACCAGGTGGGGCACGTCGAGAGCGTCACGCTCCGCGCCGGAAACGTCGAACACGATCTTGCCCTCGTGCAGCATGACCGTGCGATCGCCATAGTCCAGCGCCTGGCGCATGGAATGGGTCACCATCAGGGCCGTCAGTTTGAACGACTCGACAAAGCGGCGGGTCAATTCCAGGACAAAGGCGGCGATGCGCGGGTCAAGCGCCGCCGTGTGCTCGTCCAGCAGCAGAATGCGCATGTCGGCCAGGGTCGCCATCAACAGGCTGACGGCCTGGCGCTGGCCGCCGGACAGCTGGCCCATGCGGTCGCCAAGGCGGTTTTCGAGGCCGAGACCCAGTTCCGCCAGCCTGTCTCGAAAACTGTCGCGGCGGACATGGGTCAAGGCCGACCCGAGACCGCGCCGGCTGCCCCGTGCCGCCGCCAGGGCCATGTTTTCCTCGATCGACAGCCCCTCGCAGGTGCCGGCCATGGGGTCCTGGAAGACCCGTGCCACCATTCCGGCGCGACGCGGTGCCGGCCAGGTCGACACGTCGGTCTCGTCGATCACCACCCGGCCGCGTTCCAAGGGGGCATCGCCGGTAAGCACGTTCAGCAAGGTCGACTTGCCCGCCCCGTTGGAGCCGATCACGGCGACGAACTCGCCCGCCGGGATCGCCAGGTCGATGCCGCGAATTGCCTTGGTTTCAAGCGGCGTGCCGCGCGCGAAGGTGACGTGAATGTCGCTGAGCGAGATCATGATTTGCCCCCCCGGATCAGCGACTTCAGCGGGTTGCGCACGCCCGGCAGGATCAGCGCCACGATCACCAGAACGGCGGTGACGAGCTGCAGATCGGAGGCCTCTAGGCCCAACGCCGGGGTATTGAGGGCCAAGGCAAGGGCAACCCGGTAGAGGATCGAGCCGATGACGCAGGCGGTCAGAATGATCAGCATGGCGCGGCTGCGGAACAGAGTCTCGCCCAGGATGACGGCGGCAAGGCCGACCACGATCGTGCCGACACCACTGGTCACGTCGGCAAAGCCGTTGGTCTGGGCGAACATGGCGCCGGCCAGGGCGACCAGCGCGTTCGACAGCGCCATGCCGGTATAGATCTGGCCGCTGGTGGCGATGCCCTGCGCCCGCGCCATGCGCGGATTGGCGCCGGTGGCGCGCATGGCCAGGCCAAAGTCGCTGACCAAAAAGCGCCAAAGCAGCAGAACCACGATGACCAGCAGCACGGCGAGAAAGATCGGCTTCACCTCAGCCTGCGCCAGACCGAGATTGTAGAACGGCGTCAGGACCGTTTCCTGCTGCAACAGCGCCACGTTGGGCCGGCCCATGATCCGCAGATTGATCGAATAGAGCGCGATCATGGTCAGGATGCTGGCCAGCAGGTGCAGGATGTTGAAGCGGACATTCAGGAACGCGGTGACCAGGCCGGCACAGGCCCCGGCCACCATGGCGATCGCCGTCGCCAGCCACGGATTGACCCCGCTGACGATCAAGGTCGCGGTTACGGCAGCACCTAACGGAAAGCTGCCGTCAACCGTTAGGTCCGGGAAGTTCAGAATTCGAAAGGATAGGAAGACGCCAAGGGCAACGAGCGAGAAGACGAGCCCGATTTCAATCGCGCCAAGGAACGCGAACGTACTCATTGCCGCACCGTCCTGAAGCTTTTGGGGGACAAGAGACCGCCGACGGGCATGCCGGCAGCCTCTTTGCTCAAGCGCTCACGCTATTCGACGATCGTCGTGGCGCGATCCATCACGGCCTGGGGGATCTCGATGCCCATGGCCTCGGCCGCCGCCGGATTAACGAACAGGTCGGAACCTGTCGCGATGGTGACCGGGATCGACCCCGGATCCTCGCCATTCAAGATGCGCAGCACGATGTCACCGGTCTGCCGGCCGATTTGGTAATAGTCGAAGCCGACCGTGGCGACCGCGCCGCGCTCGACGCTGTCGGTATCGCCGGAGAACACCGGCAAGTTGGCGTCCTGTCCGACGGACAGCACGGCCTCCAACGCCGAAACGATGGTGTTGTCGGTCGGCACGTAAATCAGATCCGCCTCGCCGACCAGGCTTTGGGCCGCGCCCAGCACGTCGGCAGAGCGCGGAGCCGCCGCCTCGACGACGTTGAAGCCCCATTCCGGCGCCATTTCGCTCAGCGTCGTGACCAGCGTGACCGCGTTGGCCTCTCCCGGATTGTACGGCACGCCGATCCGGGTGGCGTCGGGCATGAACTCGCGGATCAGATCCAGATGGTCGGCCAAGGGCGACATGTCGGACAGGCCCGTGATGTTGCCGCCGGGCGCATCCGGGTCGCTGATCAGTTGCGCACCAACCGGATCGGTCACTGCCGTAAAGACGATCGGCAGATCCTGGGTCGCGGAGGCCATGGCCTGGGCAGAGGGGGTGGAGATCGGCACCAACACATGATGGCCCTGGCCCACGAACTGGCGCGCGATCTGCGCCGCCGTGGCCGGATTACCCTGCGCGCTTTGATAGATGAAGGTGAGGTTCTCGCCTTCGGTGTAGCCATTCTCGGTCAGCACATCGAGAACGCCATCGCGGGCGGCGTCGAGGGCCGGATGCTCCACGATCGCCGTAACGGCAACCGATGCGTCGTCTTGAGCCAGTGCGAGACCGGCCGACAGGCACATTCCCGCCACTGCGCCCATTACGGACATGCCGCGCGCCGCATTGCCAATAAAAGCCATGAAACTCTCCCTAGTTGAGGACCTTGTCATCGGTTTGTGGGGGACTATACCAAGGGGGAACGATAATGATCCATGTGATGGTGACCAAATCGGTTCACGGACAGGCGTGTCGCGCAGCGCGATGCTTTAGCATCGGGCAAGCGGCGCAACGCAGCCGTGGAGCGATTTGGCCCCACCGAAGGTCGCGCTGTCTTGACCGCCGGTCGCGTTGCGCGCCGCTTGTGGTGGGTCCGCACCACGGCGCGACCCGCGCCTAACCAGCGGTCAAAACAGCGCGATCACATGGGTCATTATCGTTCCCCCTTGGTATTTGGCGTCGCGCGGCCGTTATCGTCAAGCGATCCCGTCAGTCTAGCGTGAACTCAATGCCCTGCGCCAAGGGCAAATCCGTCGAATAATTCACCGTCTGCGTCTGGCGGCGCATATAGGCTTTCCAGGCGTCGGAGCCGGATTCGCGGCCACCACCGGTTTCCTTCTCGCCGCCGAACGCACCACCGATTTCCGCGCCCGACGGGCCGATATTGACGTTGGCGATGCCGCAATCGCTGCCGACCGGCGACAGGAACGTCTCCGCCTCGCGCACATCGCCGGTGAAGATGCACGAGCTCAAGCCCTGCGGGACGTGGTTGTGCAGGGCGATCGCCTCGTCCAGGTCGCTGTACTTCATGACATAAAGGATGGGCGCGAAGGTCTCGTGACAAACGATGTCGGTCTGAGCCGGCATCTCGACGATGGCTGGGCGCACATAGACGCCGCCTTCCGGCACGCCGTCGGTCACACGGCCGCCGCCATGGACCGTGCCGCCATCGGCCTTGGCGGTGGCCAGAGCCTGCGCCATCCCATCCGCCGCCGCCACGTCAGTCAGCGGGCCGACCAGGGTGCCGGCCTCCAGCGGATCACCGATGGGGATCTTCGCATAGGCGCCGATCAGAGACGGCAACAGGCGGTCATAGATGCGGTCATGCACGATCAGCCGGCGCAGGCTGGTGCAGCGCTGGCCGCAGGTGCCGACCGCGCTGAACAGGATCGCGCGCACGGCGAGTTCGAGGTCGGCGCTTGGCGCCACGATCATGCCGTTGTTGCCGCCCAGCTCCAGCAGCGACCGGCCCAGCCTGGCGGCGACGCGCGGCCCCACCTCGCGGCCCATGCGCGTGGAACCGGTGGCACTGATCAGCGGCACCTTGGGGCTGTCGACCAGCCGTTCGCCGATTTCGCGCGGGCCGATGATCACCTCCATCAGGCCCTCGGGCACCTCGCCGAACGCCTCCGCCGCGCGCCGGAACAGGGCCTGGCAGGCGAGCGCGGTCAGCGGCGTCTTCTCCGACGGTTTCCAAATCACCGGATCGCCGCACACGAAGGCGAGCGCGGCGTTCCACGACCAGACCGCGACCGGGAAGTTGAAGGCGCTGATGACGCCGACGGGCCCCAAAGGCTGCCAGGTCTCCGCCATGCGATGGCCGGGGCGTTCGGAGGCGATGGTCAGGCCGTAAAGCTGGCGCGACAGGCCGACGGCGAAATCGCAGATGTCGATCATCTCCTGCACTTCGCCAAGGCCTTCTTGCAGGATCTTGCCCATCTCCAAGGTCACGAGTTGGCCGAGCAGGCCCTTGTGCGCGCGCAACTCCTCCCCGAACAGGCGCACCAGTTCGCCACGGCGCGGCGCGGGAACCGTGCGCCAGGCCTTGAACGCGGTTTCCGCGCGATCGATCGCGGCGTCGACCTCCTCAGGCTCGTGATCGGTCAAGGCCGCCAGTTCCGCGCCGTCAATCGGCGAGCGCACGATGCGCGGTCCGCCGGTGATCTGGCGCTGGTCAACGCCCAGCGCGGACAGCAAATCCTGCAGTTCCATGTCGCTTACTCCGTGACGCCGCTGCGTCATACAATCGATGGTCGAGGGCCGGCCATGGATAGCCCCGGCTCAGGGCCGCCGGCAAGGGGGCAGTTAGCGGCCGTCTGTTTCGCCCTTGCCCCACAGCCAGGCCGCTCCGCGCACGCCGCTGCTGTCACCATGCTTGGACTGGCGCACCGGTGTCGCGACCTCGCCGCCGAAGACGTAGCGCGGCAACAGTTTCGGCATGGCGTCGTACAGCCGTTCGATATTGGACATGCCGCCGCCAAGGACGACCACGTCCGGGTCCAGAACCGTAATCACCACCGCCAGGCCGCGCGCCAGCCGGCTTTCGTAGCGGTCGAGCGCGGCCAGGGCCTCTTTCTCGCCGTCGATGGCACGGACCATGATCGCGGAACCGGGGATGCGGTCGCCCACTGCCTTGGCATAGTCCTTTTCGAAACCGGTGCCCGAGATGTAGGTCTCAAGGCAGCCCTTCTTGCCGCAATAGCAGGGCGGCGGGGGATCGTCCTCCGGCCCGGCCCAAGGCAGCGGGATGTGCCCGAACTCACCCGCGATGGCATTCTGGCCGGTATGGGCCCTGCCATTGATCGCGATGCCGGCACCGGTGCCGGTGCCGATGATGACGGCGAACACCACCTCCGCACCCGCCGCCGCGCCATCCACAGCCTCGGAGACCGCCAGGCAGTTGGCGTCGTTGGCACAGCGCACCTCGCGCCCCCAGGCCGCCATCAGGTCCTTGTCGAAGGGGCGGCCGATCAGCCAGGTGGAGTTGGCATTCTTGACCAGGCCGGTCTGCGGCGAGATCGCGCCGGGCATGCCGATGCCCAAAGTCGCGGAGGTGCCAAGCTCGCTCTCGAACGAGCGGGCAAGCTCGACGATCGTCCGCACGGTGCCGTCATAGTCTTCCTTGGGCGTGGAGACACGGCGCCGGATGCATTCTTGCCCGTCATCGTCCAGCGCGATGCCCTCGATCTTCGTGCCGCCTAGGTCAATTCCGATGCGCATGCGCCGCCGATCCCCCGCTCAAGAAGCCTTTTGGAGCCTACTTAGCAAGCGTTGCTGTCCAGGGCAAAAGCTAGATCGGCGCAAAAAGGTGCCAGGGAACCGCCGAACGCCTATATAGATCGCAGCTTTGAGCGATCGCCGAAGAGCAACGAGACAAGACGGGGACTGTCATGAGCGAAACGCCCAACCCGACCGCGACCCAGACCGCAACCGCGACCGAGGCCGCCAACATCGCCACCATGCCGCCCCTGACGCCGGCACCAACCGGCGATGTGGTGCCCTACGAGCAGGCGGAGGGCGTGGACAAGAGCAAGATCGAGGAACTGATCGTCGGGATCGACCTGACCGACGCCCAGTCGATCATCGGCTTCGGCGCCAAGGCGCAAAGCGATCTGCGCTCGGTCACCGGCCAGATGCTGGACGGCGTGCGCAACAAGGAGGCGGGCCAGGCCGGCCAAATCCTGAACGAGGTCGTGCTGAGCGTGCGCGGCTTCGATCTGTCCGGCCTGTCGGAAAAGCCCGGCTTTCTGGCCCGCCTGTTCGGGGCGGCCAAGCCGCTGGCACGGGTGCTGCAGCGCTACGAGACTGTGCAACGGCAGATCCATGGGCTGCGGACCAACCTGGAACAGCATAAAGACGATCTGTTGCGCGACATCGTCATGCTCGACCGGCTGTATGAGAGCTCGCTGGCCTACTTCCACGACCTGGAGCTTTACATCGCGGCCGGCGAGGAAAAACTGCGGCGGGTCGAGGCCGAGGAGATCCCGGCCGCCCGCCAGGCCGCCGAGGGCGACGACCCGCTCAAGTCGCAGGCCCTGCAACGCCTGATCGCCGCCAAGAACGATCTGGAGCGCAAGGTCCACGATCTGAAGCTGACCCGCCAGGTGACCATGCAGTCCCTGCCCTCCATCGCGCTGGTTCAGGACAACGACAAGTCGCTGGTGACCAAGATCGACAGCACGGTCGTGAACACCATCCCGCTGTGGGAGGTGCAGATCGCGCAAGCCGTGACCCTGCACCGGTCACAGCAGGCCGCCGGCACGATCCGCAAGGCCAACGACCTGACCAACGAGCTGTTGGAGGCCAACGCGGCCAACCTGAAGACGGCGAACGCCGAGATCAGGCGCGAAATCGAACGCGGCGTTTTCGACATCGAGAGCATCAAGAAGGCCAACGCCGACCTGATCGCCACGATCGAGGAAAGCGTGCAGATCGCCGAGGAAGGCCGCCAACAGCGTCAGAACGCCGAGCGCGAGCTTCAAACCGCCGAACAGCAACTGCGCGACGCCCTGGAAAAGGCCAGCTAGCCGATGGCGGCGGGGGCGCTTGCCGGTCGGGCAGGGCCGCGAATTCCCCATTTCGGCGCCGCTTTGGCTCTGATTCTGCCGCCTTTCGGCTGATCATGCGGCGGGCATGACCGAAGCGATCACTCCCGCCACCACGCGCCGACGGGGCTATTGGCGCTGGTTGCTCTACCTGCTCGCCCTGCCCTTCGGCCTGGCCGCCCTCTACTTTCTCGCCGTCTTCGTCTTCGCCCGCATTCCGGTGAACGCCGACTTCCAAAGCGCGCCGGGCGGCATTCCGGTGATCGTCGCGGACAACGGCATCCATGTCGACCTGATCGTGCCGATCGTCGCCGGTGGGCATGATTGGCGGGAGGTGTTCGATCCGGCAATTGCGCGGATGGGGCCGCAGCTCGGCCAGATGGCGACCCATGTCGGCATCGGCTGGGGCCATCGCGATTTCTACGTCAACACGCCGACTTGGGACGACATGACGATCAGCACGGCGGTTCGCGCCGTGATGGGCATCGGCGGCTCCGTCATGCACATCAAGTACGGCGCCGCCCGGTTCGACCCGGAGAACAACGTCTTCATCCTGTTGCCGGAGGAGGATTACCAAGTTCTCGTCGACGGCATCGTCGACACGGCCGTGCTGGACGAAAACGGCCAGGCCGTGCCGCTCGGCGTTCCCGGCCATATGGAGACCGACGCCTTTTTCCAGGCGCATGGGCGCTACAACGCGCTTTACACCTGCAACAATTGGGCCTCGTCGGTTCTGGCGGCGGCCGGCGTGCGGGTGCCGCTTTGGAGCCCGTTTTCCGGCGCCATCATCGACCAGCTTCGGGTTTCAACCTCTGGCTGACGCGCGTTGGAGCCGGTCTGCGGCAGCGGCCCGCGGATGTGTGGCGATTATTTTCACTGTTGACATATTGAACAGCGGTTATTTTCATGACGCATGTCTTTTGAGTCTGTCTTCGAAAGGGTGCGTGGCCGGCTGATCGTGTCGTGCCAACCGGTGCCCGGCGGGCCGTTCGACCGACCGGAAGTCGTGGCCGATTATGTGCGTGCGACGACGGACGGTGGCGCCGCCGGCTTTCGGATCGAGGGCGCGGCCAACATCCGCGCGGCCCGCAAGGCTACCGATCTGCCGCTGATCGGCCTGATCAAGCGCCCGTTTGGCGACAATCCGGCCTGGATCACCGGCACGACGGACGACGTGGCCGCGACCATCGAGGCAGGCGCCGACATCGTCGCCATCGACGCCACGATCGGCGCGCGGCCGGCACAGATCGGCGACCTCTTTCCCGCTGCCCACGCGCTGAACAGACCGGTTCTGGCAGACATCTCGACGCTCAAGGAGGCACAGGCGGCGGCCGACAGCGGCGCCGACGCGGTCGCCAGCACGCTGAGCCTCGATTGCGTCGACGGCGCCGGACGCCCTTGCCCCGACCTAACCCTCGTCCGTGATGCAGCGGCGGCGCTGTCCATCCCGGTTCTCGCGGAGGGCAATGTCAGAACGCCGGCCGACGCGCTCGCCGTCCAAAAGACAGGCGCCTGGGCCGTCGTCGTCGGATCGGCGATCACCCGACCCGAGTTTGTCACAAGCTGGTTTGCCGAGGCGCTGGCCGAGGCGGACCAAAACCACCAAGCCCATCCATCACAAACAGGGAGTAAATGAGATGAAACGGAGATTTATCGGAGCATCGGCGTTCGCACTGGCCGTCGCCCTTGGCGCGCAGGCCGCACAGGCCGACGTCACATTGCTGTTCTGGCCGGGGCCGGAAAGCGACGCCATGCAGGCCGTCATCGATGCCTTCAACGAAGGCCCGGGCCAAGAGCTTGGCTTCGAGGTCGACCAGCTCTTGTTCAGCCGGCAGGGCTTTTTCGACAAGGAACTGTCGGACCTCGCGGCCGGCAGCACAGAGTTCGACCTGGCCCTGGTCACGACCTATACGCTCGGCCGCTACGCCCCGTTCCTGGAGCCCCTGGACCAGTATCTCGATCCCGGCGTCGCCGATCATTTCGCGCCGGTGGCGCTGGACAGCCTGTCCGCCGACGGGTCGATCTACGGCATTCCGACCGACATCAGCGTACATTTCGCCTTTTACCGTACCGACCTGATCGACGAGTTGATGAACAACCCGGACTGGCAGGCGCGGTACAGCGAGATCGCGGCGGAGCATCTGGGCGCGGCGCGTGACCCGGTCGACCCCGGCGACTGGACCTGGGATGACTACATCGCCACGGCCTTGTTCTTCACCCAATCGATCAATCCGGACGCGCCGACCCAGTTCGGCAGCGCGCTGCAGCTTCAGAACCTGATATTCAACATCATGATCTGGCAAAGCACGCTGGTCTCCAACGGTGGCAACTGGATGGACGCCGACGGCAACATCACCATCGACAGCGACGCGGCCCGCCGTGGCCTGGAGATCTATCAGACCATCATCGATGCCGGCGCCACGCCGCCGGGCAGCCTGTCGTATGAATTCGCGGAGGCCAATGCCGCCTTCGGCACCGGGCGGGCGGCCACGACCCTGCAGTGGAACGCGGCCTTCAACATCGTCAACGACCCGAACGAGTATCCGGAGACCGGCGGCCTTGTCGGCATCGCGCCCATGCCTGCGGGCCCGGAAGGCCACCGCACGCACAGCCACAGCCTGGGCATCGGCATGAACGCGGCGTCCGAGAACAAGGACCAGGCCGGCCAGTTCCTGAACTATCTCGCCAGTATCGAGGCGCAGGAGGTTTACGCGGCGGCCGGCGGCACACCGGCGATACCGAGCATTCTGGAAGGCATGTCCGACCAACGGCCGGAATTCCCGCTGATCGGCCAGTTCGCGGCCGATTATGGCTTCGTCATCAATGGCGGCACGGCGGCCTACGCCGTCCCGGTCTACGAGGTCCTGGCGCAGGAGTTCTCGGGCTATTGGTCGGGTCAGACCGACATCGATACAGCGTTGAGCCAGGCCGCCAGCGGCATGGCCGAAGCGATGGCCCAATAGCGACGGCCAAGCGTTACGCCCGCCAGATGGTCACGGCCTCTGGCGGGCACCTAACGCGACGGTCAAGGGCGAAGCGCCATGCATCGACGCCGTGAGGCCTGGTGGCTGATCGCCCCGCTGGCGATCTTCATGGTCGTCTGGCTGGGGTTCCCGTTTCTTTCCAACCTCTATTACTCGCTGTCCGACGTCACGTTCGAGACGTTGAGCAGCCCGACGCTGACCGGCTTCGGTAACTTCGCCGACGCGGCTGGCAGCGCGGCCTTTTGGCAATCGCTGTGGTTCTCGCTGCGCTTTGCCGTGATTGCGACCACGGCCCAGATCATCATCGCGCTGACCCTGGCGATCGCGCTGAGGCCGCTGTTGGAGCGCTATCGGTTCCTGCTCGCCATCCTGATCCTGCCGCTGATGATCTCGCCGGCGCTGATGGGCATCATGTACAAGCTGATGCTGAACGAGTTCGTCGGCGTCGTCCCTCAGTATCTGGCCCTGTTCGGCCTTTACCCGAACCTGTTGGGGCCGGATTGGGTGGTCACGGTGGTGATCGCGATCGAGGTTCTGCAATGGACGCCGTTCTCGCTGTTGCTGTTGCTCACGGCCTTGCAGGCGATCCCCGATGAGCTCTTGGACGCGGCTTATGTCGACGGCGCCAAGCCGCGCGACCAGGTCCGCCGCATCGTGCTGCCCCTGATGGGCCCGGCGATCGCGATCACGGCGTTCATCCGGTTCATCGACAGTTTTCGGGTCTTCGACCACATCTATGTGCTGACCGGCGGCGGTCCGGGCACGCTGACCACCAGTTCCAGCATCTTCATCTATCGCGCCTTCTTTCAGCAGGGCCGGCTCGGCTTCGCGATCGCCTCGTCGCTGATCCTGATGGCGTTCTCCCTGCTGCTGCTCTGGGCCACCATGCGCTATGTGCTGAAGGGTGCGCGGACATGAGCCGCAAGCGCGACCCCGGCCCGATCGGCTGGACCTGGCGCTGGGTGCTGTTCGTCGTGGCCGCGCTGATTTTGAACCTGCCCGTGGTGTTCACGGTCTTTACATCGTTCAAGACCAACGCGGACATCAACGCCTCGCCGCCCGTCTGGCTGTTCGCGCCGACCTTGCAGCACTATGCGGAGGTGTTGACGACGCCGACCCTCAACTTCCCGCGCTATCTGATGAACAGCTTCGTGCTCGCCGCTGCCGGCACGGCGATCGCGCTGGTCCTGGCCGTTCCGGCGGCCTACGCCATCGTGCGCATGAAGTTCGGCGGCGGCACGATCGTGCCGATCGTCCTGATGCTGCGCACGCTGCCCTTGGTAATCTTCGCGATCCCCTTCTACTTCATGTTCCAGTGGCTGGGCCTGTTGGACACCAGGCTGGGCCTGTCGATCATCGCCGCGATCATCAACCTGCCCTTCGCGCTTTTGTTCGCCATCGCCATGGTGCGCGACCTGCCCTATGAGATCGAGGAGGCTGCAAGGGTGGACGGGGCCAGCATAGGCATGCTGCTGTGGCGCATCGTGATACCGTTGGGCCGGCCGATGCTGATATCTATCGCGATCTTGAGCTTCATCTACGCCTGGAACGAGTTCCTGTTCGGCTTGATCCTGACCACCCGGTCGGCCACGCCCGTGACAGTCGGCGCGACCCTGTTCGCGACCTCCTTCGGCATTCGCTGGGGGCCGACCTCGGCTGCCATGGTGCTGTCGCTACTGCCGCCGATGCTGGTCGGGCTGGTCTGCTTTCGCTATCTCACCAGGGCACTGACCGCGGGCGCGATCAAGGGATGAGCAACCCGTCGCCCAACGGCCTGTTCGCGCGGCTGAGGGCCAGCATGGATGGCTGGCCGCCCCAGATGGCGCGGGTCGCGCGCTATGTGCTGGATCGGCCGGACACGGTCGCGCACCAGACGATCACCGATCTGGCCGAGGCATCGCAAACCAGCGAGGCGACGATCACGCGCCTGGTGCGATCGGCCGGGTTCGACGGTTTCGCCAGGTTCCGCCTGGCGGTGGCGTTGGAGTTGGCGCATCTGGCCCAGGACCAGCCGGCCGCCGACCCGATCCGCGCGCCGATCGACACCATGGCCGAAATGGCGATCGCGGCCTTGAAGGAGACCGCGTCGCTGCAGGCGGACGACATCATCGAACGCGCCGCCGATATGCTCGCCGGCGCCCGCCGCGTGGACGTGTTCGCCGTCGGCAACAGCACGCCGATCGCCGAGCACATGTCGATCAAGCTGCTGCGTGCCGGCGGCACCGTGCTGCGCTATGACGACGCGCATGTCTCGGTCATGGCGGCCAGCACGCTGACGCCGGAGGATGTGGCGGTCTGCGTCTCCAGTTCCGGCGCGACCTTGGACGTGATCCGACCGGCCGAGCATGCGCGCAGGGGGGGCGCGTCGGTCATCGCGATCACCAATCAGGCCCGGTCCAAACTCTCGCAGCTTGCGGACATCACGCTGGTGGCCGCCAATCCGGAAGGCCCGCTGACCGGCGGCGCGCTGCCGTCCAAGATCGGCCAAATGCTGATCGTCGACGCCTTGCTCGCCACCTTGCTGGAACGGTATCCGGAGCGGCTGGAGGCCTTCGAACGCAGCGCCGAGGCGATCATTGACCGCACCGCGTGACCTGGACGCTTCGACGCGCCCCATCCTGGCCTTCGATATCGGCGGGACAAAGATTGCGGCTGCGCTGATCATTGACGGCACCATCGAAGAGCGGCGGCAGGTCGCGACCCCGACAACTGGCCAACCGGAGGATTGGCTCGCCGCCATGGTCGACCTGGCGAGGGACTGGCAGGGCCGCTTCGAGGCGATTGGTGCCGCCGTCACGGGCATCGTACAGGCCGGACAATGGCGCGCGCTGAACCCGACCATCCTGCCCGTCCCGGCCGGCTACCCGTTGGCGGAGCGTTTGCAGGCAACATTCGATCGCCCGGTCCGTCTGGTCAACGACGCCCAGGCCGCCGCCTGGGCCGAGTTCGAGGCGCGGTCGGGCATCCGCTCGCTGCTATTCGTCACCGTGTCCACCGGCATCGGCGGCGGCCTGGTGACGGACGGCAAACTGGTCGAGGGGGCCCATGGGGCGGCGGGCAGCATGGGCCATGTCCTGGTCAAGCCGGTCGGCGGCAGGCGGTGCGGCTGCGGCGCCATCGGCTGCATCGAAACCGAGGCCAGCGGCACGGCGCTGAAAGCGCGGGCGGCCGAGACTTTGGGTGTCGAGATAGAGGTGCCCGAGCTGTTCGAGCGGGCGAAGACCGATGCGAGGGCGGCCGTCCTTATCGGCGACGCGCTCAACCTGCTGGGCCAGGCTTTGCTGTCGGCGCGGCGGCTGTGCGACCCCGACCTGATCGTCATCGGCGGCGGGATTGGCCTGCGTGCCGACGTCTTGGCCGAGCTAACGTCGATCTGCGGCCGCCTGGCGCCGGACTTCCCCATCCCAATCGAGGTGGCGCGCCAGGGTGCTGACGCCGGGCTGGTCGGCGCTGCCCTGCTGGCCGCCGACCGCTAAGGCCGCGCCCGCTCGGTCAACGCTTCGTCGAATGCCCGCAGCCGGTCCTGTACCAGGCCGAACAATGTGCCGCGCGGGAACGCGCCGTCGGCATCCGGCGACCCGGCAGGCAGGCCCGTGAAAAGCTCGACCGCGTCCTCGATCCGGTCGACCGTGTAGACGTGAAACTTGCCGTCGGCGATCGCCTCGGCGACGTCGTCCTCCAAGACCAGATGGATCGCGTTGGTGGCGGGCACCACGACGCCCTGCTGGCCGGTCAGGCCGCCCTCGGCGTTCAGACAGGTGCGGTAGAAGCCCTCGACCTTGTGATAGGCGCCGCCGATGGTCTGGGCGTCGCCGCGCTGGTTGACCGAGCCGGTGATCGCGAGGTCCTGGCGCAACGGCACCTCGGCCAGATCGGACAATACGGCCAACAGTTCGGCCATCGAGGCGCTGTCGCCCTCGACCCCGCCATAGCTCTGCTCGAACGTGATCGAGCAGGTGAACGACAGCGGAAAGCCGCGCGCGAAGCGGCCCATCAGGAAGCCCTGCAGGACCATGGCGCCCTTCTGCTGGATCGGGCCGCCCATGGCCACCTCGCGCTCGATATTGACCACGCCATGGCGCCCGACGGCCGACCGTGCGGTGATCCGCGACGGCAGGCCGAACGCGTGGTCGCCCATGTCGCGCACCGTCAGCGCGTTGATCTGGCCGACGACGGACCCGGTCGTGTCGATCAGCACGCTCTGTTCCTCAATGCCTTCCTGCAGGCGGTCCTCGATCCGGGCGTTGCGGCGATGCCGGGAGTCACGGGCCGCAAGCACGGCCGCCGCGTCAATCCGGCGGTTCTCGCTCAGGCTGGCGGCTTCGGCGATCAGATCCTCGAAGATCTCGAACCGGGAGGTCAGGCGACCGCGATGGCCGGCCCAACGCGATGCAAAACCCAGCAGCTTGACCATGCCGTCTTGTGCGATGACCGCATCTTCGTCCTCTCGCGCCCTGTGGCGCAGCAACCCGGCATAGGCGGCCACGCAGTCCGGCGTGGCCTCGAAGTCGCTGTCGATGTCCGCCTTGACCTTGAAATAGGACTGAAAGTCCGGGTCGGCCGAAAAGAAAGTGTAGTACCAGTGCGGCGAGCCGACGATGACGACCTTGACATCGAGGGCGATGGGCTTCGGACGCGGCGCATGCGCAATCGGCACGCCGCCGGTGCGGTGGATCTCCTCGATCTCGATCAGCCCGTCCCGCAGCGCGCCCTTTAGCGCCAGCCAGACACGACCGTCGCGGGCCAACGCCTCGGCGCGCAGGACCAGAACGCCGCCATTGGCCTTGTGCAGGGCGCCGCCCCGGATCAGGCTGAAGTCGGTCTGCAAGGCCCCTTGGATCTGTCGGTACTCGATCCGGCCGAACAGGTTTTCATACGTCGGGTTGCCTTCCAGATAGACGGGCGGCGCACGCAGATCTCCGTTGTCGATGATCAGATTGACCGCATAACGCAGCTCCGGCGGTGCGACGGGCGAACCCTGGCCCGCCTCCTGCGGCTTGAATGCGTCGAGATGGTCCAACAAGTCCTGACGCATTTCGACGAACCAGCGGCCAAGGCCGGGCCCCGCCGCGAACCGTTGCTCGACCTCGTCAAGCAGGCCGGTCAGCGCCTGGTCGGCGGCGTTGCGTTCGAAACCGCGCAGCCATTCCAGATAGGTCGATTGGCGGTGCACGCGCCAGCGGTTCAGGTCGGCCAGCGCGCTGGTCATCTCTGCATGGGCGGCTTGCAGGTCGGCCCGCTGCTCGTCGGTCAGGTTGGCCATGGCCTCTTCGTCCTGGGCCAAGGCCGGGACAAAACCGAAACCGCCCTGCTGGGCCTGAACCAAGGTCAATCCCTTGTCGGCGGCCGCCTTGCGCAGCTCGTCCAGCTTGCCGCTGATCTCGCGGTTAAGCGATTCCGTCTCGGCCTTCACGCGCGCCTGAAAACCCTCGCTGGCGAACATCTGTTGCAAGGTTTCGCGCACGCGCGGGATCAGCGCGGCCATTGTGTCGCGGAACCGGCGCCCCTGGCCTGCCGGCAGGCGGTAGGGGCGCGGCCGGTTGCCATGGCGGAAATTGTTCAGATAGACCCAGTCGCCCGGCGGATCGCCGGTGACGTTTTCCGCCAAGAAGCCCAGGGTCGCGCGCATGCGCCCGCTGTTGTCGCTGGCCAGAACGAAGATGTTGAACCCCTGGCGCCGCAGCGACAGGCCGAACTCTAGCGCCTCGCGCGCCCGCACATGGCTGGGCAACGAAAACACGGCACCGTCTACCGCTTCGCCCGGTTCAAACACGGGCAGACCGATCTCGTCCGCAGTCAGATGTCTCGTCGCCATGTCACCGCCTTCTTGTGCGATCAGCGGGCGCCCAAGCTGCCCGACTTCATCAAAAGGATATCTTGGCGATCCGGCCGGCGAACAAGAAACTTCCGCTCACGCCCGCGTCAGAGAGGGGCGTCAGGTCTTGATTTTTGGCGGCGCGTAGTTGTCGCGGACATAGTCCTCGCGGAAGCCGGCCCTCAAGATATTGCTGTACGAGTGCTGGGGATCGCCGGGTACGTCCTCGCCCGTGCAGGTATAGATCGCCCGACAACCCAGATCGAACGCGTAGCGGATCCGGTGCGCCAAAACGGCGCTTTGGCCGCCGCGGTTTCGGAAGGCGGGGGCGGTCGTGTCGAAATCGCTCCAGGCCAAACCGTCCTGCACGAAAAGCAGGCCGGTGCCAGCGGGCTGGTCGCCATCGAAGCTCATGAAGACGTGCCAGTTCGGCCGGCCCGGCAAGACTGCCAGCCATGGCACCGCCGCTTCGCCCAAATCGAAGGCGTCGCAGGCGATCCGGGCGAACGCCTCACCGTGCTCTTGCCCGATCTCCCTAACCGTCAGCGACGTCTCCGGCGGGTCGATCGGCTCGACGCCACGCGAGAATTTCTGCCAGCCGCGCGCCTTTTCCAGGCTGGCCTCGATCAACCAGTCATGGACATCCGACGGCTGCGCCTCCGGGTGCTTTTGGATGAAGTATCTGGCGGCGCCGGCGTCACCATAGGCATCGACGATGCGCAGCACCGTTGCACGCGATTCCCGACCGTCGAGACCGAGGCCAATGGCACGGTTGATCACGATCGCCGAGGCCGGCAGTCCGGCGGCAATCGAGACAAAGGCGGACCCTATGGTCAGGGCCTGGAGACCCAACCGTTGTCTGATATCCGGAGGCGCGGCCCGCTGTAGATCCTCCAGACAAGCGCGTTCCAACCTCTCCGCTTCGTACGACATCCTCCAACCTCGGCAATTGGGTGTTCGACAAAAGGGCGACGCTTGTATCGCCTTCATGCGCGCGGCCAACACGCTTTCATGGTATGGCTGGGCTGCATCACAACGGCCGCCATCACCGCCCGCCATGCCTCCGACGGTCAGCCTTCACCACCGCACGGTTTATGCCTACGACCGGCCGGTCGAGCTTGGACCCCACTATGTGCGCATGGCGCCTGCGCCCTACATCAGGATCCCGTTTCGGGACTACCGCCTGGAGGTTGAGCCTGACGACCACGTGCTGCATTGGATGTTCGGCCCTGCCGGCAACCGGGTCGCGCGTATCGTATTTCCGCGGCCGGTCGAACGCTTGATCCTCACCGTCGGGCTGACGGTGACCTTGACGCCGCAAAACCCTTTCGACTTTTTCGTCGAGCCGTGGGCGCTGGAGATGCCGTTCAGCTATGACGACCATCATCGGCGACCGTTGCAGCCCTATTTGGCGACTGAACCGGCGGGCGCCATGCTCGCCTGCTGGCTGGCCGAGATCGATCGGACGCCGCGCAACACGATCGGTTTTCTGGTCGATCTGAACAAGCGCCTGGCCGAGACGATCGAATACACCACCCGCTGGGACCCCGGGGTTCAGCCGATCGAGCAAACGCTGGAGACGAAGGTTGGCTCATGCCGGGATACCAGCGTCTTGCTGGTCCAGATCCTGCGCCATCTCGGCTTCGCCGCCCGGTTCGTATCAGGCTATCTGGTCCAACTAACCAACGACCAGCCCGACAGCCCCAAGGAAGACACGCTCGACCTCCATGCCTGGGCCGAGGCCTTCGTTCCCGGCGCGGGCTGGCTGGGCATGGACCCGACCTCCGGCATGATGGCCACGGAAGGGCACATCCCGCTGGCTGCGACCGTCGATCCGGCAGACGCCGCGCCGGTCATCGGCAGCGCGTCGGCACCGGAAAGCGAATTCCATCACCAGATGGTCGTTTCCAGCATCGAAGGTTAAGGGTCGACCTGCCTAATGTCGAAAATGCCCGGAGAGTGCATCGTTCTGGAAGGGCGCGGACAACCGACCCACACCCTGTCAACCCGGCGGTTGAGACGGATCGTCGGATCGCGCGTTGGCGCCGAAGTAAAAGCCAGTCGCCGCCGAGACCAGCGCCACCACCGGGCTCAGTATCAGCTGAAGCAGTTCAATCGAATCATCAAGTGAGAGCCAGCCGGTAATTACACCGACGAATGCGAAAATGCAGACCAAAAACAAAAGAGCAATCAGCAGATAGGCGATGTTCCGCCGCGCCCTGTCCTCATGACGCTTTGGATTATAGGTCTCTCGCTCAATAACTTCGGCCGGCTGCCTGCCGGCCCCGTCAGCGCGGGAACCGGCGGCCTCCGCTCGGTCTTGCGTTAAGTCTAGCTCCTGAACTTCGTCATCGGACGTTTCAGGAGCCGCGCCGTTATCCGATTGATTGGGCATATCCGCACTTCGCTACGAGATGTGGAAGCCCCATTCTATCCTATAAAGTTGTATAGTCAATAGTGTCTGACAATTTTTTGATAGGTGCGATCCGGCTTTTCAATCAGAATTGTACCGCCCGCATTCTCCTCATCGGTGAGAAAAGCATCCGACATAATGGCTTGGCGGATGGCATCGCTCATGGTCACGGATTTCAACGCAGCCAGCCTTCTCAGCTTGTCCACCGTCTCTTGCGGCAGATTGACGGTCACCTTGACCTTCTCGCTCATATCGACAATCTCCTAAATGGCTACAGCGATTGACCATAACATAGGCGTACAGAAGCCAGCAATCAACCGTAAATTCGCTGGACAACCCCCACAACCGAGCAGCTTACGATTATCGCCGGATAGGGCATGGCAATCCGCTCACGCAGGTCTTTTATTGCGGTTCGGGCGCCTTAGAGCGGCGCACGCGTGGTCTGACGCAACCTCTCGCGCCGATGCATCAGGGCGGTAGCGAGGATGATGCCGATGCTGACCAGTGCGACGATGATCGACCCCAGAGCGTTCACCTGGGGGCTGACGCCGAGCCGGACGCTGGAGAAGACGAGCATCGGCAAGGTCGTCGCGCCCGGTCCCGTCACGAAGCTGGCCACTACCAGATCGTCCAGCGACAGGGTGAACGCGAGCAGCCAGCCGGCGATCAACGCTGGGGCGATGATCGGTAGCGTGATGACGAAGAACACTTTCAGCGGCCGGGCGCCCAGATCCATCGCCGCCTCTTCCAGCGATCGGTCGAGCGCGCCCAGGCGCGATTGAACCACCACCGTGACGTACGCGGCGCAGAAGGTGGCATGGGCGATGATGATGGTCAGCATGCCGCGGCCGGCGGGCCAGCCGATGGCCTGGTCCATGGCCACGAACATCAGCAGCATCGACAGGCCGATGATCACCTCTGGCATCACCAGCGGTGTGGCGATCATGCCGGTGAACAGGAACCGGCCCCGGAAGTTGCCGAAGCGCACCAGCGCGACGCCGGCCATGGTGCCGAGCACGACCGCGATCGTCGCGGTGATGGCGGCGATGCGGATGGACAGCCAGGCGGCGCGCAGCATCTGCTGATCGCTGAACAATGCCTCGTACCAGCGCAAGGACCAGCCGCCCCAGACCGTCACCAGCCGGCTTTCGTTGAAGGAAAACAGGATCAGCAGCACGATCGGCAAGTAAAGGAACAGAAGGCCGATCGCCAGCATGACGCCGGAAAAGCCGATGCCCCCGCGCCTCATGCCTCGCGCGCCTGTTCGCGGCTGTAGAGCCATTGAATCAATATGATCGGCAGCACCAGTAAGAGCGCCATGACCAGCGCCACGGCGGACGCCACCGGCCAGTCCCGGTTGGTGAAGAACTCGTCCCACAGAACCCGGCCGATCATGACCGTGTCCGGGCCGCCCAGCAGTGCGGGAATGACGAACTCGCCGACCGCCGGAATGAAGACCAGCAGCGAACCGGCGACGATGCCCGGCGCCGACAGCGGCAAGGTCACGGTCACAAACGTGCGCCAGGGCGGACAGCCGAGATCGGCCGCAGCCTCCAGCAGGCTGTCGTCCAGCCGCTGCAAGGTGGCAAACAGGGGCAGGATCATGAAGGGCAGGTAGGAATAGGTGATGCCCAGATAGACGGCGAAATCCGTCTGCAGCATCTGCAAGGGCTGGTCGATGATCCCAAGCGACATCAGCAGATTGTTGATCACCCCATTGTCCCGCAGGATGCCGATCCAGGCATAGACCCGGATCAGGAACGAGGTCCAAAACGGCAGGATGATCAGCATCAACAGGCCCGTGCGCCAGGCCGGGTTGGCGCGCGCGATGGCATAGGCCATCGGATAGCCGATCGCCAGGCAGATCAGCGTGGAAAAGAAGGCGATCTTGATCGAGTTCAGATAGGCGACGAGGTAGAGCCTGTCGTCGGCGAGCAAGGCGTAGTTGGCGAGATTGAGCCGGATGTTCAGGGCGAGATCGTCGGCCCATTCGGTCAGCGGCGCGTAGGGCGGCTGGGCGAACTGCGGCTCCGACAGGCTGATCTTCAAGACGATCAGAAACGGCACCGCGAAGAACAGGAGCAGCCAGAGATACGGCACGGACACGACCAACATGCGGGCGCGTCGCGGCCAGCGCGCCGGCCTGTGCCGGACGACGCCGTTAGGATGCGTGCTGGCTTCAGCCATCGCGACCTAGTCCACCAAGACGACCCCGGCAAAGGCCGGCCAAGAAACGTACACGGGGTCTTCCCACGTGATCGGCAGTTCGGTCATCCGATGGGTGTTCGGCACAGAGACTCGCACCATCCGGCCCGAGTCGAGCACGACGACGTAGATCGACTGGCCGCCGAGATAGGCGATCTCGTCCACCGTGCCGCGCAGTAGGTTGGGGCTGTCCTCTGTGAAACCTTCAGGCAGCGTCTTATTCAGCCGCATCTTCTCCGGCCGGATGGCCACCGTGACCGCGGCCGAAGCCGGTGCGGCGATGCCGTGATCGATGTGGAACCTCACCGGCTCGCCGACACCCTCGACGAGTGCATGGTCGGGCGCGCTTTCGGCCAGGACGCCGTCGAACATGTTGATCGACCCGATGAAGCCGGCGACGAAGCGCGAGGTCGGATACTCATAGACTTCGTTCGGCGTGCCGATCTGAACGATCCTACCCTCGTCCATCACCCCAACCCGCGTGGACATGGCCATGGCCTCGCCCTGGTCGTGGGTCACGATCACGAAGGTCATGCCAAGCTGTTCTTGAATGTTCACCAGTTCAAACTGGGTTTCCTCGCGCAGCTTGCGGTCCAACGCCGCCAAGGGCTCGTCGAGCAGCAGGACCTTGGGGCGCTTCACCAGACAGCGAGCGAGCGCGACGCGCTGGCGTTGGCCGCCGGATAGTTGATGGGGCTTGCGCTTGGCGAGCCGGTCCAGCTTCACGAGTTCGAGCGCATCGGCCACCCGGCTTCTGATCTCGGACGAAGGCAGCCCCTCCTGCCTTAAGCCGAACGCCACGTTGCGAGCGACCGACATGTGCGGGAACAGCGCGTAGGACTGAAACATCATGTTGACCGGCCGCCGATGGGGCGGCACGCCGGCCAGGTCGACGCCGTCGATCGAGATGCGCCCCTCCGTCGGTGTCTCGAACCCGGCCATTAGGCGCAGCAAGGTCGTCTTGCCGCAGCCCGACCCGCCCAGCAGGGAGAAGAACTCGCCGCGATAGATGTCGAGGCTGACATCGTCGACGGCGTAGAAGTCGCCGAAGGTCTTGGTCAGCCGCTCGATACGGATCAGCGGCGTTTCATGCGGGTCGCGCCACGGTTCCGCAGACTCGCCCGCGCGATCCGTCGGTTGCTGCCCCCCGGCCAACGAGGTCGCTTAGCCCCGGCCTCTCAGACGCCCGTACGTACGCGCGTCCACAGCCGCGTACGTTCGCGTGTCGCCGGCATCGACAGGGTTTGGGCCGGGAACAGACGGTCCTGAACCTCCGCCGGCGGGAAGATCGAGCCGTCGCCGGCGATTTCCGGGTCCATCAGCGGCCACGATTCCGGCACGGCGTTGGCATAGGCGACATAGTCGCTGATCCCGGCCATCACATCCGGGCGCAGGACGAAGTCGATGAAGGCGTGGGCGGCCTCGGGATTGGGCGCATCGGCCGGAATGGCCAGCATATCGAACCAGATGATCGTGCCTTCCGAGGGGATGGTGTATTCGATGTCGACCCCATTCTCCGCCTCCAGCGCCCGATAGTAGGCCTGGATCACGTCGCCGGACCAGCCGGCCGCGAGGCAGATATCGCCATTCGCCAGGTCGTTCACGTACTGGGACGAATGGAAATAGCGGATGTAGGGCCGGATCTCCGTCAACAGCGCCTCGGCCTGCGCAAGGTCCGCGCTGTCCTCGGTGAACGGATCCAGGCCGAGATAGTGCAGAACCAGCGGGATCATCTCGTCTTGCGAATCCAGGAGGGTGACGCCGCAATCGGCAAAGCGGGAGACGATCTCGGGATCGAAGATCATGGCCCAGCTGTCGACCGGCGCGTCCGGCATGCGCTCGGCAATGGCATCAACATTGTAGCCGAAGCCGTTGGTGCCCCATTGATAGATCACGGCATGTTCGTTGCCGGGATCGGCCATCGAGGCGCGCGCCATCAGGTCCGGGTCGAGATGGCGCAAGTTGGGGATCAGATCGCGATTGAGCGGCTGATAGACGCCGGCCTCGACCTGCTGGGCCAGGAACGGCATATCGGACGGTACAACCAGATCGTAGCCCGAGCGGCCGGCGAGCAGCCTTGTCTCCAAGACCTCGTTGCTGTCATAGACGTCGTAGTTCGGCCGGATGCCGGTTTCCGCCTCGAAGTCCGCCAGCGTCGTTTCGCCGATATAGTCGGTCCAGTTGGCGATGTTGACGGTGTCCTGGGCGGCCGCGATCCCGGCCGTGCCCACGAGCACGGGCATCGCGAGCACAGCGGCGCGAACGGCGAACGATGGGGTCATGGCGGTATCCCGTGCCTTGGTCGGCCGCCCCGGGCGAGGTTGCGGCCGGATGATGGGTCAGAGCGGACCGCTTGATATCGCTTGCGCGACCGACACTCAAGTCTCTCGGCGCGTCTTCATGATCCCAAATGGGCCGTGCCGTCGCATCACGGTCATTTGACTCCGCCGGAGCAGCCGATCAGGCCATCTTTCTATCCATGAAACCGCTCGTCTTCCTGCTCGTCGCGATCTTCTTCATCGGCGCCGCGCAAGCCCAGCCGAGCAGCTGGCAGGGCGAGTTTCCGCTGACGGACTGGCAGACCCGGTCGATCGAGTTCGACGAAATCATGTCCGGCGGCCCGCCGCGCGACGGCATACCGTCGATCGACGCGCCTTCGTTCCGGCCGGTGGCCGAGATTGACGATCTGGGCGATGACGAGCCGGTGCTGAGCGTCGCGATCAACGGCGACGCCCGCGCCTATCCCCTGCGCATCATGACCTGGCACGAGATCGTCAACGACACGGTGGGCGGCATGCCGGTCGCGGTGACCTATTGCCCCTTATGCAACTCCGGCATCGTGTTCGACCGCACGGTTGACGGCACAGTGCTGGACTTCGGCACGACCGGACGGCTGCGCAATTCGGATCTGGTCATGTACGACCGGCAGACCGAGACCTGGTGGCAGCAGTTCCTCGGCGAAGGCATCATCGGCGCGCAGACGGGCGTGCGGCTGGACATGGTTCCGGCGCGCTTGGAAAGTTGGCGCTTGTTCGCGGAACGTCATCCCGACGGCCAGGTGCTGGTGCCGAACCAGGCGTCGGGGCGCGCGTACGGCCGGAACCCCTACGTGGCCTATGACAGTTCCGCGCGGCCGTTCTTGTATCGCGGCGACTATGACGGGCCGGGCGGACCGCTGTCTCGTGTGGTCGCCGTGGGCGATCAGGCCTGGCTGCTGTCCACCCTGCGCGACGCTGGCGCGATCGAAGCGGGCGATCTGATCCTGACCTGGACCCCGGGGCAGAATTCGGCGCTGGATACCAGCCGGATCGATCAGGGGCGCGATGTCGGGAACGTGGTCGTCCAGCGGCGCCTGGCCGACGGCGGCTTGGAAGACGTCGCTTACGACGTGCCGTTCGCCTTCGCGTTTGCCGCGTTCCATCCGAACACGACCATCCGCGACTGACCTAGCAGCGCTGGGCTAGAAGCTTTCGACCCAGGGCCTGAGTTCGACTTCCCACGTCCAGGCACTGCGGTCCTGCCGGGCGACCTGCCAGTATGTCTCGGCGATGGCATCGGGGTGCAGCATGCTGTCGGGGCGATTGGCCGACTGCTCGCGTCCCGGCGGCAGAATGCCGCCGTCGATGACGAAATGGGCCACATGCACGCCTTTGGGACCGAGCTCGCGGGCCATGCTTTGCGCCAAGCCGCGCAAAGCGAACTTGCCCATGGCGAAGGGTGCGGACTGGGGATAGCCCTTCACGCTGGCCGAGGCGCCGGTGAACAGGATCGCACCGTGATTGTTGGCCACCATCCGACGCGCCGCCTGCTGCCCGACCAGGAAGCCGCCATAGGCCGTCACAGCCAGCGCCTTTTCCACATCGGCTGGCACGATATCGACGATCGGGCCTCGGCTGCGCGCACTGGGGTTGAACACCACCAGATCCGGCACGCCGACAGCGTCCTCGACCTCAGCGAACAGCGTCTCGACCTGATCGGCTTGGGAGACATCGCAGGCGAAGCTCTTCGCCCCGGTTTCCGTGGCCAGGTCGGCAAGCCGGTCCGGCTGCCTGGACGCCAAGGCGACTTTCAGGCCTTGGCCTGCGAACAGGCGGGCCAAAGAGCCGCTGAGACCGGCGCCGGCCCCCACAATCATCGCGGTTTGGAATGTCGGTCGGGTCAATCCACGTCTCTCTTCGGCGAGGCGTCGATGCTACCCGGCCATACGCGCGTAGTCCTGGCCGATCGTCGCGGCATCCGGCCCATAGACGGTGCGGACCACCTGCGGATCGACGGCCAGATCCAGCGAGAATTCGTCGCGCAAGGCGCGGAAGCCGGCCAGGGTCTCCTCCACATCCGCCTCGGTGTGGCTGGCGGTGGGGATCATGCGGAACAGCGCCATGCCGCGCGGCACCACCGGATAGACCACGGGCGAGACGAAGATCCCGCGCTGGCGCAGATAGCGGGACCAGGTCATGCAGTCGACCACCCGCGCGCTGGGCAGCAGCACCGGCACGACCGGGGACGGGACATGCTGGACCTCAAAGCCCATCGAGCGCAGACCCTCGGCCAGCAGGCGCGACATGTGCCACATGCGCCGCCGCCGCTCATCCCCGTCGGTCGCCATCAGCTCCAGCGTGCGCTGGGCCGTCTTGACGAAGATCATCGGCAAGCTCTTGGCGAACACCTGGCTGCGGGCGTTGTACTTGATCCACTCCACAACCGAATGCTCGCTGGCGGAAAAGCCGCCGATGGACGCAAACGCCTTGGCGAAGGTGCTGAAATAGATGTCCGTCCTGTCCATGACGCCGTGCAGGGCGGAGGCGCCGCGACCGTCGGGCCCGACGACGCCGAAGCCGTGGGCGTCGTCGACGAACAGACGGGCGTTGTACTTTTCCTTCAACTCGACGATGCCGTCCAAGGGCGCGCAGTCTCCGGTCATGCCGAAAATGCCCTCGGTGAGGATCAGCACGCCACCCTTGCGCCGCGTCTGCACGCTCTTCAACAGCCGTTCCAGCGAGGCCAGATCATTGTGACGGAAGACGCGCAGATTTCGTCCGGTGGCGGACATTCTGGCGGCGTCCACAATGCAAGCGTGCGACATTTTGTCCATAACCAGAATGTCGTCCGGCTCCGTCAGGGCCTGGATTGTGCCCAAGACGCCCAGATAGCCGTAGTTGAACAGCACGGAGTCCGGCTTGCCGCACAGGTCGGCCAGGCTGCGCTCCAAATCGAGATGCGGGGTGGTCGTGCCCGACATCATGCGCGAGCCCATCGGCCCGCTGGCGCCCCATTCCGCTGCGGTGGCCGCCGCGATCCGGCGCAATTCGGCATCGCCGGCGAAGCCCAGATAGTCGTTGACCGACCACATGACGCATTCGCGACCGTCGAAATGCATGCGCGGCCCGGGCTTGTCGTCCAACAGCGGCCGCGTGAAATAGGTATCGCCGCTCTGCCGTTGGGGGCCGAAATTGCCCTCCGCCGTGCTGCACTTGTCAAAGATGTCGAACCTGGCCTCGGAACCGCGCGCCTGGCGTTCGGCGCTTGCCGGATCACTCGTGGCGACTGAAAAAGCATCCATGGCTACTGCGAAACCCTTGCCGTTCCCACCATTATGCTCAGCTTTCAACGACCCACCCTCGTCTATGCCGTGAATTCTGGACGCTTAACACCGCCGCGCGGACGGGTCCAGCCATGTCCTGCGAAAGATACGTCCACGAGATAGAACGTCCAGCCGAGATTGAAAGCCCATTTTCATCCGTGCCCCTCGTTCTATGCGCTTTACAACGCCGTCAGAAGCAAAAACCGTCGGAGATGGCGCCATTATGGCCGTGACAGGCCTCGGGCGACCGCTCTCGTCGTCGGCTCGAATCGCGCTAATATACCAGCAAAATGCAAAAGCGTAATTTGCGCTTGCGCGCGCCGATGAGCCGCTGACGAGAACGGAGGATGGAAATGCGCCTGGACAGCCCTCGGTGGCGCCAACATTTGGCCGAAGTCGCGGCCCGTCTGCCCGAGCATGTCGCGCGGTTGTCATGGTCGGCTGAACGTTTGCGCGAAGAACGCCAGACGCGGCTGCGCGACACGCTCGCGTTCGCCGCCGACAACTCCCCTTGGCATCGGGAGCGCCTATCCGGGATTGATGTCGCGGCGTTCACGGAGGCCGATCTGCCAACGCTGCCGATAATGACAAAAACAGATGTCATGTCGAACTGGGATCGCGTTGTGACCGACCGGCGCCTGACCTTGGCCGGCGCCAATGCGAACATCACCGCGAAGCTGCGCGGCGAAACGACTGACTATTATCTCTTCGACAATTATCAGATTTTTGCCACGGGCGGTTCGTCAGGAACCCGCGGCGTGTTCGCGTGGAGCTGGGAGGAATTCATCCAGATCTCGTGCGCGACCTGCAGATACCAGTTGCGGGACCGACCGCCGGAAAGCCTCAGCGGACAGCGCCGCATGGCCGTTGTCGAGGCCGGCGAGATCGTCCATGGCAGCGCCTTCCTCTATGCGGTGTCGACCGATCCGGATGAGGAGATCGCCTGGTTTCCGGCGGATACGCCGACCGACAAGCTGGTTGCCGAACTGAATGAAGCGCAGCCGACCCACCTTGTCGGCTATTCCTCGACCGTCGAGCTACTCGCCGGAGAGGCTTTGGCCGGCCGTCTGTCAATCAAGCCGGACTATGTGGCGACGAATTCGGAACCGCTAATGCCCGAGGCGCGCATCGCCGCCCGCAAGGCATGGGGCGTCGAAATCAACAACACGTGGGGCAGCGTCGAAGTCGGCATGCTGGGCGTTGAGTGCGACCTCCACAGCGGCATGCATTGGTCCGACGATCTGGCCATCTGCGAGATTGTCGACAAGGACAATCAGCCGACGACGGATCCGGATAAGATCGAAAAGCTTCTGGTGACCTCGCTGTATTGCCGGACGTTGCCGATGATCCGGTATGAACTGACCGATATCGCGGTTCCGCTAGAGGGCGCCTGCGGCTGCGGCGCGGTCTATCCGCTGATCGGTGAAATCCGAGGCCGATCGGACGATGCCTTCAAGTACGCCGGCGATGTGCTCATCCACCCGATGGTGTTCAGGACGCCGCTGGGGCAGGACCCAGCGATTGAACAATATCAGGTGCATCAAACCAAGCGCGGGGCCGATGTCGGGGTCATCGCGCGCGGCACGGTCGATGTCGAGCGTTTGCGCGGCGACATTAGCGAGGCCCTGCAAAGCCGCGGCCTGGACCAGCCCGAGGTCACCATCCGTCTTGTCGAAACGCTGGAACATCACAAGGAAACCGGCAAGATGAAGCGCTTCATTCCGCTTCGGACGTAACAACCGGCCTGGGCACGTTCTCGCGGTGGGCCGTTCAGCGAAGCGTTGCATGGCATGGGGCGGGTGGATAGGGTGGCAGGTAACGACGGACGATAAGAGCTTGCCGATAAGAGCTCGCCCATAAGAGCTTACATTGAAGGGGAGAGACCATGGCGGTGGCATTCGGGAACTATTTCCGCGCACTGGTTTGGGCGCTTGTCGGGTCCCTGTTGCTGGGCGTGTTCTTCTATCCGCTTGGCGGCGCGGGCGGCCTGGTCGGCCTCAACTTCATGGTCTACAACCTGATCGGCGTCTATATCGTCTCGCTGATCCTGCACTACTATCCGACGACCCAGGTCCCCTTCTTCAAACGTTTCCTCGGCTATCAAGGCGTTGAATCGACGACGCTTTTCGTCTTGGCGATCGAAGGCTGCGTGATCGCCGTCTACGTCGTCTATTGGGTCTTGGGTGTCATGGTCTCATTTCTTCATCTTTGGACGGTGACGGTCGGCTCCGGTTGGGCGGTCGCCCACTTCATCGTTTCCGCCGCGGTCGTGCTGTACACATGGCATCGCAGCCGAAGGCTCGACGAGCCCGGCACGTGGTACCTGGCGCCGATCGTGATCATCCTGTTCCTGCTGCTGGTGCCGATGGCGTATGAAGGCCTGCTTTTCCAATAATCATCGACAGTCGCCAGCGCGGCGGCGCCGTATAGCGCCGTGGCTGGTGGGCCCGTTCCTGCTGATCTGCCTGGCGGCATGCGACAGCACAAGCATGAGCGGCGCCGGCAGCAATGATGGCGCGCGTGGCAGGGTGTCGATGTCGCTGCCCTTCTAGGCTGTTCGCCGCCGCCACTTACGGCGGCGGCAACCAATCGGTTCCGGCGGATCCAGGCCAGAGGCCGCCCTAGCTATAGCGATGGCAGATCAGTCGCCGACGGCGGCCGCCACCTGCCGGCCGAAAAAGGTGGTTGTCAGGTCGGTGGTCACCGCGGTCTCGCCACAGATGGGGCATTCAACCGTTGGCCCTAGCCTGCGGGCAACAAAATGGTGGCCGGAGCCACAGACAATCTCATAACCCTGGGCCAGCCGCCGTTCGATGACCATCAATCGCTCCCCGTTAGTTGACTAACGCTGATGTGGCCCGTCCAACAGGTTGATTCCAGCAAAACTTTCAAAGGGTTACGAAAGCGATGAGCCCGCAGATCGGGCCAAAACACAAGATAGGAAAAGGCCGCGCAAGGCGGCCCTTCCGTTCCCCGGCCGTCTAATCGACGGTTGGCAGGACGTCGCGGATGCCGTCGACGATCTGGTCGATCTGCGACCGGTCGATGATCAGCGGTGGCGTCAGCGCGATGATATCGCCCGTGACGCGGGACATGATGCCCGCGTCGTAAAGCTTCAGGAACGCCTCGAAGGTGCGCTTGCCGGGCGCGCCCGGCCTCGGCTCAAGCTCGACCGCGCCGACCATGCCCAGATTGCGGATGTCGATCACGTGGCGCGTGCCCTTCAGGCTGTGCAGCGCCTCTTCCCAATAAGGCGCCATCTCCGCCGCCCGTTCGAACAGCCCGTCCTCCAGATAGGTGTCGAGGGCTGCGTGTGCGGCGGCACAGGCCAGCGGGTGGGCGGAATAGGTGTAGCCGTGGAACAGCTCGATGGCGCCATCGGCCGCGCTGTCCATGAAGGCCTGATAGATATCGTCGCGGGCGAACACCGCACCCATCGGCACCGCGCCGTTGGTGATGCCCTTGGCCGTGGTGACCAGATCCGGCTGAACGCCGAAATAGTCCACGGCGAACGGCGCGCCGAGCCGGCCGAAGCCGGTGATGACCTCATCGAAGATCAAGAGGATGCCGTGCTTGTCGCAGATCGCGCGCAGCTTCTCCAAATAGCCCTTGGGCGGCAGCAGGACACCGGCGGAGCCGGCGAACGGCTCAACGATCACGGCGGCAATCGTCGACGGATCATGCAGCGCGCAAATGCGCTCCAGCTCGTCGGCCAGATGGGCGCCCCACTCGGGCTGGCCCCGGCTGAAGGCCTGATGCTCAAGATTATGGGTGTGCGGCAGATGGTCGACGCCGGTCAGCAGGGTACCGAAATACTTGCGGTTGTTGACGATCCCACCGACGGAGATGCCGCCGAACCCGACACCATGATAGCCTTTTTCGCGGCCGACCAGCCGGGTGCGCTGCCCCTCACCCCGAATGTGGTGATAGGCCAGCGCGATCTTCAACGCGGTGTCGACCGATTCCGATCCGGAGTTGACGAAGAAAACATGGTCAAGATTGCCCGGCATTAGGCCGGCAAGACGCGAGGCAAGGTCGAATGCCCTTGGATGCCCCATCTGAAAGGCGGGAGAGTAGTCCAGCTCGTCGGCCTGTCGACGGATTGCCTCGACGATGCGCGGCGCGCAATGGCCCGCATTCACGCACCACAGGCCGGCCGTGCTGTCCAATATCTGGCGACCGTCGGCGGCCGTATAGTACATGCCCTTGGCCCCGACGACGAAGCGCGGCGCGCTCTTGAACTGCCGGTTCGACGTGAACGGCATCCAAAACGCGTTGAGATCGTTCGGCATCGCGTGCACACGCGGCAGAGCGTCATCCATTGGACAATCCTCCCTTCAATCAACCATTGGCGACCATTTGCGGCACCCTAGGGCCCGGGATGGGCTGCGGCAAGGCCTGCCAAAGCATGGCAGGTCAACGGGAACTTTAAGGACCAGCGCCATCTGGCAATCGGCTGCGGCCCAGTGGCACGCACCTTCGCTTTCCAGCGTCAATGCATCTTGGCGGCCAAGCATTTGCCGTGTGATAGTCAGACAATTCCTCGATCAAGAGTGCGCAATTGAAGGAAAGGCCCCCCATGAAAGCACCATCATTCGGTATCGCCGTTGCCGCCTTTGCCTTGCTGGGCGGCTTCCAGGCCATCGCGCAAGACAGGCCGGCACCGGAAGCCGCGACCGGGCTGGGCGCCGATGTCGACGCCGTATCGGCCCAGAACTTCATGGTTGCGGCCGCCAATCCGCATGCCACCCAGGCAGGCTATGACGTCTTGGCGGCAGGCGGCACGGCCATCGACGCGATGGTTGCGGCGCAGATGGTGCTGAACCTGGTCGAGCCCCAAAGCTCGGGCATCGGCGGCGGCGCCTTCCTGGTCTATTACGACGCGGCGACCGGCGAAGTCACGACCTTGGACGGACGCGAAACCGCCCCGATGGCGGCCGACGGCAACCTGTTCACGGGGCCGGACGGCGAACCGATGGGTTTCTGGCAGGCCGTTGTCGGCGGACGGTCGGTCGGCACCCCCGGCACGGTGATGCTGATGGAGGTTGCGCACGACCGATATGGCGCGTCGTCCTGGGCCGACCTGTTTCAGCCGGCGATCGACCTGGCCGAAAACGGCTTCGAAGTGACGCCCCGCCTGGCCAACATGCTGAACGGGGACACCGCGACAAGACTGCAGACCTATGAAGCGGCGCGCGACTATTTCTTTCCGAACGGGACGGCGCTGGCGGTCGGCGACATGGTGCAAAACCAGCCCTTTGCCGACACGTTGCGCGCGATCGCCGCGAACGGCTCAAGCGCCTTTTATTCGGGCGACCTCGCCGAGGCGATCGTCACCGCGGTTCAATCGACCGAAGAGAATCCCGGCCTTCTGGCGCTCGACGATCTGGCCGCCTATCAAGTGATTGAGCGGCCGCCGGTGTGCCAGGCCTATCGTGGTTACCAGGTCTGCGGCATGGGGCCGCCCTCGTCCGGCGCCCTGACCGTTGGCCAGATTCTGGGCCTGCTGGAGCATTTCGATCTGCCGTCGATGGGACCGAACTCGGTCGATGCCTGGCACCTGTTCGCCGAAGCCGGCAAGCTGGCCTACGCCGATCGCGGCCTGTACATGGCCGACAGCGACTTCGTGTCCGTGCCGGTCGAAGGGCTTCTCGATCCCGCCTATTTGACCGGCCGCGCCCAGTTGATCAGCCTGGACCAAGCGGCCGAGCCGCCGGTGGCGCCGGGCAATCCCCCCTGGCGCGAGGCGCAGCTCTGGGCGCCGGACGAATCGGCGGAACTGCCTGGCACCAGCCATGTCTCGATCATCGATGCGGACGGCAACGCGGTATCGCTGACGACGACGATTGAAAGCGCCTTTGGCTCGCAGATCATGGTCGACGGTTTCTTGCTGAACAATGAGCTGACCGACTTCTCCTTCCGCCCCGAGGTCGATGGCCGACTGATCGCCAATCGCGTGCAGCCGGGCAAACGGCCGCGCAGTTCCATGGCGCCGACCATCGTCCTGGACGAGAACGGCGAGGTCGTCCTGGTGTTGGGGTCGCCCGGCGGCAGCCGGATTATCGGCTATGTCGCCCAGACCATCATCGCGGTGCTGGACTGGGATATGGACATCCAAAGCGCGATTGAGATGGGGCATATCAACAATCGCAACGGCGCCACGGACCTTGAGACCGAAACCGAGATGGTTGCCCTGCAGCCGCATTTGGAGGCGCGCGGCCACGAGGTGAACGTGCGCGCACTCAACAGCGGCAGTCAAGGCATCCACGTCACCGATGACGCGTTGCTGGGCGGTGCCGATCCGCGCCGCGAAGGTGTGGCGCTCGGCGACTGACGTCGCCCCTACGGACCCGTGCCCGTCACCAATCGACGCGGCGGGCGCGGGTCTGTCGACAGCACATGCAAGACGGGGTTTCGAACCCTGATTGCAATGCCGGACCGGTTTGGCTGGTTGATGCGGGTTGATGGAGGGGCGTTCGCGCCGGTGTCTCTGGACACCCGAGGCATATACCCCAAACGCAAGGTGGGCGCCCCGGCCGCTCTCCCCCAAGAGTGAACGGGCGCCCACCGAAGGGGATTTATGCTGCTCCCCGACGATGTTTCTAGCGTCTTGACGGCATTCTGGCCTTGATCCAGGTCAAGCCTCGCGCCAAAAAGCGCGCTGCCTCGTCCCCTTGCCCCATGAAAGACCACGGGTTTGCCCCAGGCCGCCATCGCCGCCGGACATCGCGAGACCGCGCAAGCCGCCGCCGACATTCTCGGCGAAGGCGGCACGGCGGTGGACGCCGCGTTGGCCGGGTTGCTGGCCTGCTGCGTGGCCGAACCGGTCTTGTCCAGCCTGGGCGGCGGCGGGTTCCTGCTGGTCCGCCCGGCCGAGGGGCGCCCTGTCGTCTACGACTTTTTTGCCCAGACCCCGAGGCGCAAGCGGCCGGAGGGCGAGATCGCGATCGAGCAGATCCGGGCCGATTTCGGCACGGCGACGCAGCCCTTCTGGATCGGTCCCGGCACGATCGCCACCCCCGGCGTGGTCAGCGGCGTGTTCGCGGCCCATGCCGATCACGGCCGCGTGCCGATCACCATGGTCGCGGAACCGGCCAGCCGCCTGGCCCGAGCCGGCGTGCCCTTCAGCGACTTTCAGGCCCACGTGTCGACCATCGTGGCGCCAATCGTGCTCGCGACGCCCGAATCGCGGGCCCTGTTTGCCGACCCGAAGGACCCGGAAAAGCCTCTGCCGTCAGGCGCGGTGTTCACGTCGCCGGCCATGGCGGACGTGATCGAAAGCGTGGCGGCCGAAGGCCCGCGCTTGTTCTACGAGGGCGAGATCGCGGCCGCGATCGCCGAGGCTTGCCTGGCGAAGGGAGGCCACCTGACGCGAGAGGACTTGGCGGCCTATGAGACGGTCAGGCGGCAACCGCTTGAGACATCATTCGGGGCCATCAAGCTTCAGACGAACCCACCCCCCGCGGCCGGCGGATCGCTGGTCGCCTTCGCCCTGTCGCTGCTCGATGGCCGAGACTTCTGCAAGGAGCGCTTTCTGGGCGCGGAGCACGCAGCAGCCATCGCCCAGGCCATGTTGTTGACCGATCGCGCGCGGCTGGAGGCCGGGTCCGACCGCGACATGGCGGCGATGGCTGAAGCGCTGGTCAAACCGGCGCTGCTGCAGCACTACAAGCGCACGATGACATCGCACTCGGTCATGACGCGCGGCACGACCCATCTCAGCGTTGTCGATCGGGACGGCACGGCCGCGACGCTGACCGTCTCAAATGGCGAAGGTTGTGGCTGGGTCGACCCGGATGTGGGCTTCATGCTGAACAACATGCTGGGGGAAGAGGAACTTCAGCCGGGCGGAATCGGCAGTTGGGTGCCGGACAGCCGACTGTCATCGATGACCGCGCCGACGGTGGCCGAAACGCGAGAGGGTGCCCTGACAGCGCTGGGCAGCGGGGGGTCCAGCCGAATTCGCACCGCCATCCTGCAAGTCCTGATCAACCGCTTCGGCTTCGGCAAGCCGTTGGACGAAGCGGTCGAGGCCCCCCGCCTTCACATCGAGGGCGGGCGGGCGGACATCGAGCCCGGCTTTGACGAGGAGGCGGCCGATGCGATTGCCCACCTCTCTCTCGACTGCGTTCGATGGGACCAGCAGAACATGTTCTTCGGCGGTGTGCATGCGGTCGAACGGCTGCCAAGCGGTGCGGTGGCCGCAGCCGCCGATCCCCGGCGGGACGGCGCCGCCCTGATCGTCTGAGGCGCTCGTCAGGCGGCCTGCTGGGGCGTCGGGCCGACATAGCGCGATTGGGGCCGGATCAGCCGTCCGGTCGCCTCCTGCTCCATCACATGGGCGGCCCAGCCGGCCACCCGGCCGATGGCGAAGACCGGCGTGAACAGCGACCGGTCGAGGCCGATGCGGTCCAGAAGCAACGCCGTGTAGAACTCGACATTCGTCTCCAGCCGGCGGCCGGGTTTGTGCCGGGCGAGATGGGCGATCGCCGCCTGCTCCACCCTTTCGGCGAACGCGATCCGGCCGCCCTTCAGCCGTGCGACCGCTTGCTTCAGCACATCGGCGCGCGGATCACGCACTTTGTAGACGCGGTGGCCGAAACCCATCAGCCGGTCACCCTGCCTTAGTGTCTCGTCAAGCCAGGTGTCGATACGGTCCTCGCCGCCGATGGCGTCGAGCATATCGAGCACCGGGCCGGGTGCGCCGCCGTGCAGCGGCCCCTTCAGGGCGCAGAGCGCGGCGACGACCGACGACACCATGCCGGCCCGGGTCGACGCCACGACCCTGGCCGCGAAGGTCGAGGCATTCAGCCCGTGATCCGCGACGGTGACCAGATAGGTATCGAGACCCACGACGAGCGCCGGGTCGGCGGTCTCACCGGCCAGCATCGCCAGAAAATCCGCCGACTGGCCGAGGTCCGGGCTGGGTTCGATCGGCTGCAGACCGCGCCGATGACGATCCAGCGCGGCGACGAAGACCGGGACGGCGCCGGTCACTTGTACGGCCAGATCGAGGTCGGTCTCATCGGCCAGCCCCGACAGCATCAGGCGCAGGCCTTCGATCGGCGTCAAGCCGTCGGCGGCGGGCAGCATGCGCGCGACCCGATCGAACGCCTGCTGTCTGGCGGCGGCCAGACGCGCCCTCAGACCATCTTGCGTGTCCAAAAGGCCATCCCAAAGCAGGGCGCAAACGCCCTCGAAATCAAGCGTTGCCGCCGCATCCAACGGCAATCCCTTCAGGATCAAGGTCCCGGCTTCACCATCGACGTGACTGAGCCCTGTTTCCGCGGCAATCACGCCATCCAGCCCGACACTCATACTCTCAACTCCCAAAATCGACTGTCCATCTGCCCATCTTTGAATCCGCATCATTGTTGTCAATCTTGATTGAATTGATCAATATAAAGCAATGAAGACGGCATTCTTGACGGCTGAAGAGGCGGCGGCGGAGCTGAATGTCAGCCGGGCGACGCTCTACGCCTATGTCAGCCGCGGGTTGATCCGTTCGGAACCGCGTGCTCACAGCCGCAAGCGTCTTTACCGGGCCGAGGATGTCCGCCGCCTGATCGACGGTCGGGTGCGAGAACCCGGGGGCGACCGGGCATCGCGGGCGTCGCTGCCGATCTTGGAGTCCGCGATCACCGACATCGGTCCGCAAGGGTTTCGCTATCGCGGCCGCGAGGTCGCGGGCCTGGCGCAGGCGGCGAGACTTGAGACCGTCGCCGGCCTGGTGTGGTCGGCAAGCGAGGACCCCTTTGCCGGCCCGCCGCCGATCTGGCCGGCCCCTGTCGTCGACCTGTGCGCCTCACTCGCCACCACCGACCCGATCGTGCGGGCCCAGGCGCTGCTGCCCGTCATCGGCGCCGAGGATCGCACAGCGCTCAATCGATCGCCGGCGGGTCTGGCGGACACCGGCGCCCGGCTGCTGCGCTCGCTGACGGCTGTGATCATTGGATCGAAGCCGAAGCAGGACGCCATTCACACCCAACTGGCGGCCGTCTGGCCGACGGCGGACGCCGCCCTTTTGCGCGCCGCGCTGGTCGTCTCGGCCGATCACGAGTTGAACGCGTCGACCTTCGCCGCGCGCGTCGTGACCTCGACCGGCGCCTCGCTCTATGCGGGGGTCACGGCCGGCTTGGCGGCGCTGGGCGGCCCGCGCCATGGTGGCATGACCGATCGGGTGGCGGCCCTGCTGCCGGACTTGCTGGCGGCGCCGGATGCCGAGCAAGCGATCGCCGAGCGGCTGACACGCGGCGACCCACTGCCCGGTTTCGGTCATCCGATCTATCCGGAGGGCGACCCCCGCGCGCCCATCCTGATCGATCTGATGCGACCGCATTTCACGGGCCAGCCGCGCTTCGATCGGGCCCTGGAGATCGCCCGGGCGGCCACGGAGCTTGCCGCAAGCCCGCCGACAATCGATTTCGCCCTGACCCTGATGGCCGAAATGCTGGACCTGCCGCCGCGCGCGCCGCTATGCCTGTTCGCCATCGGTCGTGCGGTCGGCTGGGTCGGCCACGCGATGGAGCAGATCGCCGACGGCGCCCTGATCCGCCCGCGCGCCCGCTATATCGGCCTGCACCCCTAGCGCAGATTTCCGACAGGGACCATATCGGCGCGGTACCCAATGGGCGCTCGTGACTATCAAAAACTTTCGATCCCTTGCGCAAATATGCGATTGTGCATTGTGCCGCACCGCCAAGGCGCTAAGCTGAGAGCTGTACCCGGCGGCAGCCGAACGATCGCCGGGATCTTGGAGGGATAATGCCATCTGTGTTGGTCGTCGGCGGCGCCGGCTATATCGGCAGCCACACCTGCAAGGCGCTGGCCAAGGACGGGTTTCAGCCGGTCGTTTACGATGATCTGTCCGCCGGACATGACTGGGCCGTCAAATGGGGGCCGCTGGAGGTTGGCGACATCGCCGATGCAGGCCGCCTGGCCCAGGTTCTGGCCGCCCACCAACCGATCGCGGCGGTCCATCTCGGCGCCAGCATCCAGGTCGGCGAGTCGGTCCGGGCGCCGGACAAGTATTACCGCAACAATGTCGCGGGCAGCCTGACCCTGCTGTGCGCGCTGAAAGATGCGGCCGTCGACACGGTGGTGTTTTCCAGCACGGCGGCGGTCTATGGCCAGCCGGAAGACGTGCCCATTCCCGACGATGCGGCAAAACTGCCGATCAATCCATACGGCCGCAGCAAATGGATGGTCGAACAGATCCTGACGGATTTCGGCGTCTTCGGTCTGAAGTCGATCGCGCTCAGATACTTCAATGCCGCCGGAGCGGACCCAGAGGGCGAGATCGGCGAGGCCCACGACCCGGAATCCCACCTGGTGCCGCGCATCCTGATGGCGGCGGCAGGCGACGTGCCCAGCATCGACATTTACGGCACGGACTATCCGACGCCTGACGGCACCGCCATCCGCGACTACATCCATGTCGCCGACCTGGCCGATGCCCACGTCAAGGCGTTGAAACATCTGCGCAATGGCGGCCCGTCGAGCGCCTACAATCTCGGCACCGGTTCGGGCGCGTCGGTACGGGAGATCATCGCGGCCACCGAACGGGTGACAGGCCGCACCGTTCCCGTACGCGAGATCGAACGGCGGGAAGGCGATCCGCCACGCCTGGTCGCCGATCCGTCGCGCGCCCGCGCCGACATCGGGCTCGAAACGCCGCGTTCGGACATCGAGACCATCGTGGAAACCGCCTGGCGCTGGTACCGAGAGGGAGCGCCCGCCCACGGTTTCCGGCTGAAGGAACTGCAATAGCCGGGACCGGAATGCTGAACGCCCAGACAACCCAACAGGTCCACCGGCGCCACCACGTTAAAAAGGACGGGCGCGACCTGTTCCTGTACAGCCACGCGCCGCACACGCTGGCCCCGACCAACGATCTCGACCCTGTGGCGAAGCCGGAACCGCATATGCGCTGGCACGCGCTGCGCCGCGAATGGGTGGCCTACGCCACCAACCGGCAGAACCGGACCTACAAGCCGCCGCCCGAATACTGCCCGCTGTGCCCGGTCAAGCCCGGCGCCTATCCGGGCGAGATCCCGTTCGAGACCTTCGACGTGGCGGTGTTCGAAAACCGCTTCCCGAGCTTCCACCTCGAAGCGGCGACCGCGCCGGCCCTGCCGATCGAGACCAAGCCGGGCGTCGGACGGTGCGAGGTGGTGATCTATTCGCCGGACCATGTCGGCAGTCTGGCAACGATCGCGCAGGACCGGCGCGAACTGCTGATCCATGCCTGGGCCGACCGGTTGACCGATCTGCTTGGGCGGCCCGAGATCGACTTCGTGCTGCCGTTCGAAAACCGGGGCGAGGCGGTCGGCGCCACGCTGCACCACCCGCACGGCCAGATCTATGCGCTCGGCTTCCGGCCGCCGATCATCGAAACCCAGGCCGCCAGTTTTCGCGAGGCGCCGGTGCTGGATCGGCTGCGCGACAAGATCGGCGACCGATACGACATCGTCACCGGCTCCACCATGGCGGCGTTCGTGCCGCCTTTCGCTCGCTTTCCTTTTGAGATCTGGGTCGCCCCGTTCGCCCATCACGCCGGGCCGTGGAGCCTGTCGTCGGCGGAGGTCAGCGACCTGGCCGCCGTGCTGGGCGAAGTCGTCGCGACCTATGACGCGCTGTTCGATCAGCCGATGCCCTATTTCATGCACCTGATGGCGGCGCCGAAGGGCGAGGAAGAGACCTTCCAGTTTCACTTTCAGTTCCTGCCCCTGCAGCGCAGCGCCGACAAGCTGAAATATCTGGCCGCCATGGAACAGGGTACGGGCGTGTTCCTGGCCGACGTGGCGCCGGAGGAAATGGTCGACCGGCTGCGTGACGCGCGACCCAACCGCCGATGACGGTCGAGACCCGCGCCCACGCGCTGTTCACCCAGACCTTTGGCTGTGAACCGGCCGCGGTCGCCAGCGCGCCGGCGCGCGCCAACCTGCTGGGCGAGCATACCGACTACAATGACGGCTTCGTCCTGCCGACCCCGCTCGGTTGTCGCACGGGGATCGCGCTGACGCCGACCGAGGGTCGGTTCGGCGAGGTCGAGGGGGTCAGCGAAGGCTTCGGCGGACCCTTTCGCGCGGACCTGGTCCACGGCAAGCGCGAGGACTGGCTGGATTACGTGCTTGGCTGCCTCCACGCGCTAAGCAACGCGGGAATGACGGCGCCGGCGCTGCGCCTGGCAGCCGTTACCGACGTTCCGGTTGGCGCCGGCGTCTCCAGTTCCGCCGCGCTCGAGGTCGCGATCCTCAAGGCCATGCGCGCGGCACTGGACTTGCCGATCGACGACGTCGAGATCGCCAAGCTCGCGCAGGCGGCCGAAAGCGAGTTCGTCGGCATGCCCTGCGGCATCATGGATCAGAAGGCGGCGAGCGTCGCCCGGCCCGGCGAGGCGCTGTTCCTGGACACGCGCAACCTGGCAACGAAGACTGCGCCCTTGCCCGACGACCACCACATCGCGGTGATCTATTCCGGGGTCAAGCATCAGTTGACGGACGGCGGCTACGGCCAACGGGTTGCCGAGTGTCAGGCGGCGTGTCGCGCGCTCGGCGTCGCCAGCTTGCGCGAGTTGTCGACGGCCGACCTGCCGAGGATCGAGGCGTTGCCGGCCCCGCTGAACCAGCGCGCACGGCATGTGGTGACCGAAAACCAACGGGTGCTGGACGGTGTCGCCGCCCTGCACGACGGCGATTTTGAGGCATTTGGCCAACTCATGACCGCAAGCCATGCCTCGCAGCGCGACGATTACGCCGTTTCCGTTCCCGCCGTGGATGCCTTGGTCGAGGCAGCGCTCGCGCTGGGGGCCGTCGGAGCGCGCCTCACTGGCGGCGGGTTCGGCGGCTCGGTCGTCGCGCTTGTTGAGAGCCGTGGCTTTGACGCGTGGCTCGACCAGCTGCTGAAGACGCAGCCCGACGCGCGGCTGGTGGCGACGGTCAGCGGCAACTAGGGCATCGTTCGATCGATTGGAATCGCTTCGCGATCCAAACGATCGAACAAAGATGCCCTATCTTATTCAAAAATAGAGCAATTTTGACCGATCATTCCGAACCTCCTGGTTCGGAATGGTCGGTCATCGCTCTAGCCCATCGCCTGCGCGTGCAGCAGAAGGGCGCTGCGCGGCCATAGGGTCGGCAATTGCAAACCGATCGAGGTCAGCGCCGATCCGGCCAGAATGATCCCGTTCGGCCCGGACATGGCGGCGATTGACGGCGTATCGGCCCGCGCCCCTTCCGGGACCGGCAAGGCAAAGCGAACGCGGTAGGACCGGTCGGACGACAGGCCAAGCAGGCGCACGGGCGGGGAGGTTGTGGTTTCGGGCGAATCGAGCTGGACCACCGCGTACATCGCCTCGGCCCCGTCCGGCGCGACCACGCCGTGACCCATGCGCCCCGGCTCCAGGTCATCATCCAGGCGCACATAGCGGCCGGTATGTAGCAGCGCGCGATGGTGCTTGTGGACCGAGATCACTTCAGCGATCTCGTCCAGTTCCGACTGGGTGAGATCGAGCAGGTTCAGTTCCAGCCCCATATGGCCGAACAGGGCCGTGACCGCCCGAAACTCCAGCCTGTCGTAGCCGCCGGTCGTATGCGCCGGGTTCGGGCCGATATGGCAGCCCATAACGCAGAGCGGCAGGAAGCGGGCCGCGCCGCGCTGAATGCGCTGCCGTTCATGGGCGTCGTTGCAGTCGCTGGTCCAGACGCGATGGGTCCTGGCAAGCGCGCCATAATCGGCACGCGAGCCGCCGGACGCGCAGCTTTCGATCTCGACCGAGGGATGGGCGGCGCGCAGGCGCTCGATCAAGGCATAGACGGCCTTTGTCTGCGCCGACTGCACGGGCACGCCGGCGCTGGCGCTCGGCGCCAGGTCCCGGTTCATGTCCCATTTCAGATACGAGATCTCGTGCGTTTTCAGCAGGGTGTCGAGGGCCTGCCAGACATGATCGAACGCTTCCGGCAGGGTCAGGTCCAAGACCAGCTGGTGACGCGCGGTGGGCCGGCGGCGCCCGGGCACATGCAGCGCCCAATCGGGATGGGCCTGGTAGAGGTCGCTTTGCGGGCTGACCATTTCCGGCTCGACCCAAAGGCCGAATTCCATGCCCAGGCCGCGCACGTGATCGATCAGCGGGTGCAGGCCCGCCGGCCATTTGCGATGGTCGATCTGCCAGTCGCCCAGGCTGGTCGTGTCGTCGTCGCGCCCGGACAGATCGCCGCCGAACCAGCCATCGTCAAGCACGAAACGTTCCGCGCCGACGGAAGCCGCCCGATCGGCGAGCGCCGCCAGCCGGTCCAGATCGTGGCTGAAATAGACCGCCTCCCAGGTGTTGGCGATGACCGGGCGCGGCTTCATCGAGCCGCCGGGCCAGGTGATCAGCTTGTCGCGTACGAAGCGGTGAAAACGGTCGGTCAGGCCGTTCAGACCTTCCGAACTGTAGGCGCCGTAGGCCCAGGGCGACGTGTACGTGGCGCCCTTTGCCAGCTTCACCTCGCCGGGCGACAGCAGTTCGCCGAGTTGAACCTGGCGGCCGCCGTCGGACAAGGTTTCCGCGAGCATACGATGGTTGGCGCTCCAGCCCAGATGGCAGCCCCAGACCTCGCCCATGGTTTCGCCGAACCCCTGCGTCCCGACGATCATGCCCGGGAACGTATCGTGGGAGGTGCGCCCCTTACGGTTTTCGCGGACGTAGCGCCCGAGAGTCAGCGGTACGCGCCGTTCCTGAAACTCACGGCTCCATCTGCCCTCGAAGCTGAGCGCCTCGTGCGCGCGCCAGGGCATCGCCCAGGACGCCGCGGCACACCAGCCGATGTCGAACGGCTTGTTGCCGTCGTTTCGAACGGTGATCCGCTGAGCCAACACCGCCGTCTCCGGGTCCAGCGTCAGCTCAAGGTCGGCCGACAGGCGGGCGATGTCGTCGGAGAGCTTGAAGACGAAGCCGTTCTCGGTCGGCTCCACCTTTACCAACGCGAGGTCGGTGACGCTGTCCAGGCCGTCGCGAGAGCCTTCGATGGCAGGCTGACCGAAGAACCCCAGCCCCGACTGAGGCAGCAGGGTCAGCGGGACGTCTTCGTCGACGCTGTTGAGATAGACCGGTCGCTGGGCGCTGTCTTCGATACCGGCGAGCGGCATCCGGTCAGGGAGGGCTTGGCCCCAGTGCAAAAGCTTGGGGACCACGCCGCCGATACCGATCAGCAACGTGGTCCCCGACGCGTCCAACCGAAGGACACCATCCGACGCAAACGATGTGTTCACAGCTTACGGCTAGCCCTCGCCCTCCGATCCGCAACGGTGTCGCGTCTAACCCTTCGTCGCGCCCATGGTCAGGCCGGCGATGAAGTGCTTCTGCATCAAGAAGAACATGATCACCGGTGGCAAGGCCGCGACGACCGAGCCGGCGGAAATCAACTGCCAACTTGCCACCCACTGGCCGCGCAGCGACTGGATGCCGGCCGTGATCGGCTGGGCATTGTCGCTCTGCACCAAGACAATGGCCCAGAAATAGTCGTTCCAGATGAAGGTGAAGACCAGCACGGCCATGGCCGCGATCGCCGGCCGCACCAGGGGCACGACCACGTACCAGAAGATCTGGAACTCGTTGGCACCCTCGACCCGCGCCGCCTCGATCAACTCATGCGGCAGCGCCTTGATGAAGTTGCGCATGAACAAGACCGCAAAGCCGCTCTGGAAGGCGATGTGGAACATGATCAGGCCGGGCATGGTGTCGTACATGCCGAGAAACTCGGTCAGGTCCTTCACCGGGATCATCAGGATCTGGAACGGGATGAAGTTGCCGGCGATGAACATGGCAAAGACGAAGAAGCCGAGCCTGATCTTGTAGATCGCCAAGGCGAAGCCGGCCAAGGTCGAGAGCACCAACACGCCGATGACGGTCGGAATGGTGATCATCACACTGTTCAGCAGATACCGGCCGAGCGGGGTCGCCCGAAAGATCTCGGTGTAGTTCTCGATCAGCAGGAAGTCGGTCGGCCAACCCCAGTAATTGCCAGACGAGATGTCTTCCAGGCTGCGGATGCTGGTCAGCATCACCGCCAAGAGCGGCAGCAGCCAGATTAGCAGAACGACCCACAGCGCGATGTTGTAGCCGGTGCGCGTACCGGCGCCGTATTTTTCGATCGGTGTCGGATACATCGCCTTAGCCCCCCGACCGTTCTTGTTGCAGCATACGCGTCAGGAAGTACGCGATGTAGACCGCCATGATCAGGAACAGCACCACCGCGATCGAGGCGCCGTAACCGACCCGGAAGTTAAAGATCGCCTCCTCGTACATCTTGAACGCCAGCACGGTCGAACTGCCGAACGGTCCGCCATTGGTCATGATCGAGACCAGGTCGAAACTGCGCAGCGCGCCGATGACCGTGACCACGATCGCCAGGAAGGTCGCGGGCGCGAGTTGAGGCCGAATGACGTTCCAATAGAGCGTGAAGCCCTTGGCGCCGTCGATGCGGGCCGCCTCGATCTGTTCCGGATTGATGTTATTCAGGCCGGTCAGATAGAGGATCATGCAGTACGCCGTTTGCGGCCAGAGCCCGGCGAAAATGATCGCAAAGGTGACCCAGCGTTCCGAGGACAGCAGGCTGATACCCGGCAGGCCGAAGAAGCCCAAGACCTCATTCAGCAAGCCGAACGACGGGTCATAGAACCAGGAGAAGACCAGTCCGACGACCACCTGGCTGATGACGAACGGGAAGAAGAACAGCGACTTGGCGATGCGGATACCTGGCACCGTCTGGTTCAGGAACAGCGCCATCAGCAGGCCGAAAAGCGGCGCCAGCAGGTAGAATATCAGCCACCAGAGATTGTTGAGGATCGCCGTCCAGAACTCGAAATCATAGAAGATCAGATCTTCGTAGTTCCGAAGACCAACCCATTCCATGGTGTCCGTCAGCCCGTCCCACTCATGAAAGCTGATCCAAAAGCTTTGCAGGATCGGATAGATGACATAGACGGTGAACATGATCAGCGCCGGCAGCAAGAACCAAAACGCTGCCCGGCGATGTTCGCGCGGAATCGATGCGGCCACGGCGAAACCCTCCTCTCAAATGAAAGAGAACCCCGACGTCGAAAACCGACGCCGGGGGGAGAGATTGGCTAGCGCACTATCTGAAGATGCGTTCGCGCGTTTGGTCGAGCCGATCCAGGATTCTGTCCAGACGATCCGGGTTCACCATGAACTCCTGGAAGCCTTCCATGCCGGCCCGCGCCATTTCCGGATCGGTATCGCGATCGTAGAATTGGGCGATGCCGTCGGCCGCGCTCAGCATCGCGAAGCCGGCCTCCAGGAAGCGGTTGTCCGGAACCTGCGACTCGCTGTTCGGCGGCAGCTGGTTCAGCGCCTCGTTCATGTCGGTCAGCACTTCGGCCTGCGACATGAAGGCCAGGAAGCGCATGGCGTCTTCCTGGTTTTCCGCGTTTGCCGGAATGTGCAGCGTATCGATCGGCGCGTCCTCGTAGGTGCCGACGCTCTCGTCGATCACCGGGAACTGGAAGAAGCCGTAATTGTCGATGCTGTCTTCCGGGAAGAACGGCGTGATGAAGTTGCCGATCAGGTACATCGCCGCGTCACCCTGGGTCAGGAACGGAATGGCTTCCTGCCAGGAATAGGCGGTGTGGTCGGCAATGAAACAATCGGCATCGAGCAGCCGCTGCCAGTTGGCGAAAGTCGCCCGCACACCGTCGTCGGTGTAGGGGATTTCGCCGTTCATCAGGCCGAGATGGTATTCCAGACCGTTGGTGCGCAGGTTCAGATAGTCGAACCAGCCGGCCGCCGTCCAAAGGAACTTGGTGCCGATGGTCACCGGCGCGATACCCGCATCACGCAGGGTGCCGCAGGCCGCGATCAGGTCGTCGAAGGTTTCCGGCACCGCGATGCCGTTCTCCTCGAAAATGTCGGTGCGGTAGTAGACGCCCCACTGATAGTAGGTGAACGGCACCCCGTACTGGTCGCCGTCATAGGCGAGAGCGGATGCGGACGAGGCCATGGTGTCGAAAAGGCCGTTGTCGTTCCACACCTCGGTGACGTCGGCAAACAGGCCACGCTGGGCAAAGGCATTCATGCGCTCGCCCGCGAACCAGGTCACGACGTCCGGCGGCGACGAGCTGGTCAGCCAGTTCCGCAACGCCGTCTTGTAGGCCTCGTGATCAAACGTGTTCAGCTCAACGGTAATGTCGGGGTTCGCAGCCTCGAACTGCTCGATCAGCGTCTCCATGGCGGCACGCGGACCCGGGTCCGAAGCGTTCGAATTAAAGGTAATCGTATCCGCCTGCGCGGCGGAGGCGGTCATCAGGGCAGTCGCGGCCGTGGCAAGGGCCAGACGGATTTTCATTCGCTTTCCTCCCGAATGGCTCGATCGTTTCAAGGCCGGACCTTGGCGTCGAGCGGTTGGCAGAATCCGAAGCGATCTCTCGCTGCCGGAGGTTTCTGAATTTTTCGTTCAGTTTTCTTTCTCTTCGAAACAAGTGTTCTCAGCAGGCGAACGACTTGTCAAGCCGATTGCATCACGGAACGGTCATTTTTTCCAGATTTTCGGCAATTATTCGTCGCGCCAAGCCGCAACGCCGCCATTTGGTATCGTTCGGCCGCCAACCACGAAGCGGGCGCCGGCCGGTGCCGGAACCTCCATCGCCTGGCTGTTTCGATTGAAAGCAAAGACAATGGAACCCCGCCGGCGCAGCCTCAGCCCGTCCGGCAGCAAGGAGGGTTCGAGACCGGCATCGCGCATCAGATCGGTCATGATGTCGACCAGCGTCTCGTCGTCGGGCCAGCAGGCGAGATAGCGTTGCTGTCCCTTGCGGACCAGGGCGGGTGTGCCGTCGTCGAATCGGATGTCCACGTCGAGATCGGTCTCCAACCGCTCCGCCCAGCGCGAAGCGGAGCCCGTTCGGTTGCCGATCCGCAAGGTGTGGGCAATGCCCGGACGCAGGCTTTCCACCTGCAAGACACGCAGCGGCAGGGTTTCGGCCAGCGGGCCCGGCGGCAGGGTTTCGGGGATGCCCATATTCAGCGTCTTGGACCCGGTGCGCGGGCCGTAAAGGGTCGTCTTCGTCCGCCGCCCCAGCCGTTGCCAGACCGCATCCTCCGCCATCGCCAGGGACGGCACCAAAACGACCGGATAGTCCGCCAAATCGTGGCCAGAGCCGACGATATCGACATCGATTCCCAACCGTCGAACGGCGGAGTACCAGTCGAAGCAGAGACGGAAATAGTCGAAGTCACGCCCCTGCGGCTGGACCTCGTAGGTCCAGGCGGTCTGGTAGTCGAAGAAAAGCGCGACGGGCGCCGGCGCCGTCGGCTCCAAAGGCAGGGACTTCAGTTCCTCGGCGACGCGCATCGCCTCTTCGGCGCCGAAGTCCGGGCTGTCGTCCGGCCGGTGCAGGCCGGTATGCATCTGTTCCTGGGCGAAGGGCGGCTGGCGCCAGCGGAAATAGGATACAACATCGGCGCCGTGGGCCAGGGCCTCCCAAGTCCACAACCGGACCGCGCCCGAAACCGGTGCGGGGTTCCAGGGCGCCCAGTTCACCGGTCCGGGCTGTTGTTCCATCACCCAAAACCGGCCGTTGCCCATGGCGCGATAGAGGTCGTGATGAAAGGCGGGGCCGTCCGGATGGCCGACCCGGGCGTAAGTCCGCTTCAACTCCGCATCGCGGTCGTCGTCAAAGATGACTTCCAGCTTGCCCAGCGGGTAACTGTCCCACGAGGCGAAGTCGAGATCCTCCGCCAATCGAAAGTGATCGAAAGTCAACGTGCGTTGCATGAAGTTGTGGGTGATGAAGCGGCCCGGGGACTTCTGGCGCAGAATCTCCGTCTGGGCGCGGTTGAACGCGACCACCATGTCGGAGGCAAAGCGGGCGAAGTCGAGCGCGTGGGACGGGTTGGGTTCCGTCACCGTGGCGTTGGGCAGGCCGATGGCGCCGAAATCCGGATACTCCATCGACCAGAACACGTTGCCCCAGGCCTCGTTCAAGGCCTCGATGCTGCCGTACCGCTCCGCCAGCCAGACCTGAAACGCCTCCCGGTCCAAGTCGCCATAGCTGCGCGCGGTGTCGTGGCAGCCATACTCATTGTCGGTCTGCCAGCCGGCAACGCCCGGATGGGTGCCGTAGCGCGTGGCCATGGCATCGACGATGCGCCTGGCTTCGCGCCGATAGACGGCGCTGGAAAAGCTGACATGCCGGCGCGAGCCGAAGCCGCGTTGACGCCCGTCGATGCCGACCGGCAAGATCTCCGGGTACTTCGCGATCAGCCAATAGGGCGGCGTCGCCGTCGGCGTGCCCAGCACGATCTTGAGGCCGGCGCCGGCCAACGTCTCGATCGCGCGGTCGAGCCAGCCCCATTCGTACTCGCCTTCCCGCGGCTCCATGCGCGCCCAGGCAAACTCCGCGATGCGGACGTAGGCGAGGCCCATATCGGCCATGCGCCTGGCGTCGTCTTCCCATCGCGCCTCGGCCCATTGTTCGGGGTAGTAACACACTCCCAGCATTTCAGACGTCCTCTCGACCGACAGCCCATGCGTCAGGCGGCGAACCCCGCCCGCCATTCAGGGCGCGTGCTCTAGCGAAGTCGTTTCTCAAACGCCAGTCAAAACGGAATTTCAGGTAGAACAGCCCAAGCGGAGTAAGCCTCAGCCTTCAATCTTGCCGAGAACTCCGTCGATCTGCTCAACGGCCCAGTCGATTTGCGGCCGCGTGATTACCAAAGGCGGCGCGATGCGGATGGTGTCGCCATGGGTGTCCTTGGCCAGAACCCCGCGCCGTCGCAACGCCTCGCAATAGCGCCGTGCGCCGCCGGCCGACGGGTCCAGTTCGATGGCCAGCATCAGGCCGCGCCCGCGAACGTCCCGAATGGCGTTACGCCGCAGCCCCTTCAGCAAATCCATGAAATAGGCGCCGTTTTCGGCCGAGGCCTCAATCATGCCTTCATCGACCAGGACGCGCAGCGCCGCGCGCGCGATAGCGCAGGCCAGCGGGTTGCCGCCGAACGTGCTGCCATGCTGGCCCGGCCGCAACACGCCCAAGACCTCGGAGTTCGACAGCACGGCGGAGACCGGATAGAAGCCGCCCGACAGGGCCTTGCCGATCAGGGTAACATCGGCCTCGATGCCTTCATGCTCTTCGGCCAGCAGCCGGCCGGTGCGGCCGAGACCGGTCTGGATTTCGTCGAGGATGAGCGTGACATTGTGCCGGGTGCACAGATCACGCACGCGGGCGAAATAGCCCGGCGGCGGAATGATGACACCGGCCTCGCCCTGAATGGGCTCGACCAGAAACGCGACCGTGTTCGGCGTGATGGCGTCGGCCAGCGCCTGATAATCGCCGAAGGGCACGACCTTGAAGCCGGAGGCAAACGGGCCGAAACCGCCGCGCGCCGACGGGTCGGTGCTGAAGCCGACGACGCCCAAGGTACGGCCATGGAAGTTGTCCGTGCAGACGATGATCTCGGCCGCCCCCTCGGGCACGCCTTTCACCTCGTAGCCCCATTTGCGCACGGCCTTGATCGCGGTTTCGACCGCCTCGGCGCCGCTGTTCATGGGCAGGATCTTGTGGGCGCCCGTCAACGCGGCGACGTCCTCGTAAAACGGCGCCAGCTGGTCGTTGTGAAACGCCCGCGAGGTCAGGGTCAGTCGCCCGGCCTGCTCCGTCATCGCCGCTAGGATCTTAGGGTGGCAGTGCCCCTGATTGACCGCCGAATAGGCCGACAGGCAGTCGAGATACCGATTGCCGTCGGTGTCGTAGACCCAGACGCCCTCGCCACGCGTCAAGACGACGTCGAGCGGGTGGTAGTTGTGCGCACCAAGCTGATGCTCGATGCGCACATAGTCGCGTGGCGAGCGTTCCGTGGTTTCGTTCAGCAGGTCGCTGGCGGTCATCTCCCTTTAGACATGGGGATGCTACATCAGTGACAGAAGTCCCGCCCGGTCGTCAGGCCGCCAACGCTCGGTCGAAATAGACGTCGATCACGCGCTGCGGATAGCCCACCGGCGGTGCCGAGAGCTGGTCTAGCGTGGCGATCTCATCCTCGCTCAGCCGCAGATCGGACGCCGGTGCCAGGTCGTTCAGCTGGGAAGTTGACTTCGGCCCGGCAATAGTCACCGTGTCGATCGGCCGGGCCAGAATCCACGCGATCGCCAGGCGGGCCATCGGCACGTTGCGGGCCTTGGCCATCTCGCGCATGGCATCGATCAGTTGCCAGTTCTGCGTCGTCGCCCGGCGCGAGACATGCTCCTCATAATCCTCGCCGGCCATGGTAACGCGCCCGTCCTCCGGCATGGTATCTCGGCTGTAGCGGCCGGTCAGGAAGCCTTGGCCCAGCGGCCCCCAAGCGTGCAGGACCAAGTTGTGGCGGCCGAATGCGTCGAAGAAATCCTCTTCGATCTCGCGGCAGACAAGCGAGTATTGATACTGGGCGGCACTGACCGCGAAGGGCGCCTTCACGACGAATTCGGCGGCTTGCCAGGGCGGCAGGTTGGAAAATCCGACGGCCCTGATCTTGCCGTCGCGCAACACGTCCTCGATGCCCCGGATGGTCTCGTCGATCGGGGTCAGCCGGTCAGGCCCGTGGATGTACCAAAGGTCTATGTAGTCGGTCTTCAGGTTGCGCAGACTGCCTTCGACAGCGCTGCGCACCGCATGGCGCGACAGGCCGGCACGCGGGTTCCACGGGTCGCCGCCGAAACGGGCGCCGGCCTTGGTCGCGATGATGACACTGTCCCGCCGTCCGTTCAGCGCCTCACCCAAAACCTGTTCCGACGCGCCGTCGCCATAGGCATCGGCCGTGTCCAAATAGTTGCCGCCCGCGTCCAAAAAAGCATCGATGATCGACATGCAGGTCGAACGATGAAGGCTGATTTCCGTTTCACCGTTGAACAGCATTGTGCCAAGGCAAAGCCGGGAAACCGCCAAACCAGATGAACCCAACGGAACGTATTTCATTTCTTTCTCCTGGAAACGTCGTCTCGTGGCTAGATTGGTGGTCATCGTCCACAAGTGCTTTGCCCAAATTCGCAAGATGCCTTTCAAGAATGAAAGTCTGGATTGGTCGGCGCTGAGACTGTTCATGGAGGTGGCGGACGCACGCACGCTGGCGCTGGCGGCGTCGCGGACCGGCGTTAGCGCGCCGACGCTGCACAGACGCATGGCTGATCTAGAAAGCGCCTTGAAGATGGAGCTGTTCGAGCGCGGCGCCGATGGCTATCGCCTGACCGCCAAGGGTCGAGAGTTACGTGATCTGATGGACGACGCGGCCATAGCCATGGTCAAGATCGACGAATGGCGCGCCGGACAGACCGCACTGCCGCCCCTGCGCATCGCCTGCGGGCCTTGGACATCCATGTTCATCGGCGAAATGGGCGCTTTACTGGCCGAGGGACTTAAAGGGCGACCATTGCGCCTGTTGATCGGCACGAGTCACGCCGACCTTACAAGGCGCCAGGCCGACATCGGCATCCGAAACCTGGCCCCCAGCCAGCTGGGCCTGGCGGGCCAACGGGTCGCGCATGTCGCCTACGCGGTCTATGGCGCGCCCGACCTCGCGGCCCGGGCCAAGGCGGTCGGGCTCGACCAGGCCTATGCGGACCTGCCCTGGATCGCGCTGGATGTCGAACGGCCGACAACATCGTCCCGTTTCCTGTCCGCGTCGCTGGCCGGGCCGCCTGTCGCTACCAGTGATCATCCGATGCCGCTGTTGAACCTGGCCCGATCGGGCGCGGGCTTGTGCCTGCTGCCTTGCTTTGTCGGCAACCGGACCGGCGGGCTGTGCCGGGTCGGCGACCCGCTGCCGGCCTTGCGCCAAGAGCAATGGTTCGTGACTGCCGACACCAGGCGCCACGACCCGCCGATTCGCGCCGGTCTCGGCGTCTTGAAGCGCCTGTGGCGCGAACATCGAGCGGTCTTTGCCGGCCTTACCTGAAGCGCGCGTGACCGGCCCATCGCCAAATCTTGCCGAACCAGGACGGTTGGTCCATCTTGGCGCTCAAGAACCGGGGACAGAGACCTTAGATGCACGAACTGTTGCGGGCGAACGGCGTCTCAAAGCATTTCGGCGGCGTCACCGCCGTCGATGGCGCCAGCCTGTCGGTCGAGGCAGGCACGATCACGGGCCTGATCGGCCCTAACGGCGCCGGCAAGACCACCATGTTCAACATCCTGTCCGGCACGTTACGGCCAGATGGCGGCCAGGTGACCTTCGCCGGCATCGACATCACCGGTTGGCCGGCGGAACGCATCTCGCGCACCGGGCTGACGCGCACCTTCCAGATCGCGCGCGGGTTTCCGTCGCTCACGGTTCTTGAGAGCCTGATGTTGTACGCGCCCGGCCAGGCCGGCGACGACATCAGAACGGCCATCTTCCGGCCCGGCCTATGGCGGCAGCAGGATCGGCGGATCGCCGCCCGGGCGGCAGAGGTGGCCGACAAGCTGCGCCTGACCGAGGTGCTGGACAACCGGACGGAGGCCCTGTCAGGCGGGCAAAAGAAACTGTTGGAAATCGGCCGCGCCCTGATGGCCGAGCCGCGCCTGATCCTGCTGGACGAACCGGTTGCCGGGGTCAATCCCAGCCTGTCACGCGACATCGCCGACGTGCTGGCCGGCCTGCGCGACGACGGCTACACCTTCCTGGTGGTCGAGCACGACATGGATACGGTCGCGCGCCTGTGCGACCCGGTGGTTGTGATGGCCGAGGGCCGCGATCTCGCCACCGGCAGCTTCAAGGAAGTCACGGCCAACCGCGCCGTTCAGGACGCCTATCTGGGTCACGTGCCGGCATGACCAGCTTGCGCGTGACGGGCCTGGAGGGTGGCTATACCCAGGCCGACAGCATCCTGAAGGGCGTCGACCTGGCGATCGAGCCGGGCCGCATCATCGCGATCATTGGGCCGAACGGGGCCGGCAAATCGACGCTGCTGAAGGCCATTGCGGGTTTGATCGTCATCACGGCCGGCCGCATCACGCTGGACGACATTGACATCACGGGCGCCAACCCCAGGCGGGTCGCCAATCTCGGCATCGGATTCGTACCGCAAGAGGCAAACATCTTCGGCACGCTGACGGTGACGGAAAACCTGGACATGGGCGGCTGGACCGCCCCGGCGAACACCCGCGCACGCATCGCCGAGACCTTCGAGCGGTTCCCCGTGCTGGCCGAGAAGCGGCAGCAGCAGGCGCGCACCCTGTCGGGCGGTCAGCGGCAAATCCTGGCGATGGCGATCGCGCTGATGACCGAACCGAAGCTTTTGCTGCTCGACGAACCGTCGGCCGGCCTCAGCCCCAAGGCGGCCGCCGAACTGTTCGATACGGTGGCGGCAATCAGGGCCAACGGCGTCGGTATCGCGATGGTCGAGCAGAATGCCGTCGCCGCGTTGGAACGGGCGGATGATGCCAGCCTGCTGGTTGACGGCCGCAACGCCAAGACCGGATCGGCACGCAGCTTCCTGGACGACCCGGAACTTCGGCACCTGTTCCTGGGCGCCGCCGTGCCGGCTTGACAGACAACCATAACCCCCGATGACATGGCTTCACCAAAGAGAAGGAGAAAAGACATGACCCGCAGACTGACGATGAAGCGCCGCCAATTGCTGGCCACCGGTGCGATCGGCGCCGGCGCCCTGGCGATGCCGCGCTTGGCGCTGGCCCAATCGGACGGCCCGATCATGCTTGGCACACTGACGCCTTTGACCGGCGTCGGCGGCACCTACGGCCCGTCCATGCGGGACGCGGTTGCGGGCGTGATCGACAGCGTCAACAGTGCCGGCGGCGTGTTGGGCCGCCAGATCGAACTGGTGTCGGAAGACACCCAGACGAACCCGGAGGCCGCGGTCAGGGCCGCGCGCAAGCTGGTCGACGTTGACGGCGTGTCGGCCGTCATCGGCACCTGGGCTTCGTCCGTGACCACGGCCGTCGCGCCGGTCTGCTGGGAAGGCGGCGTGATGGTCTACACCGTTTCCGGGTCGGACAGCATCACCCAGTTGCCGCATGAGGGCTACATCATCCGGACCCAGCCGAACAGCCAACTGCAAATCGAGGTCGCTGCGCAGTTCATGGTCGATCAGGGTGCCACGCGGGTGGCCTGGATCGGCCCGCAGACGCCGTTTGCGGAGTCGTCGATCGCCATTCTCGGCGACGTTGCCGGCGAAGGCGGCGCCAGCATGGACAGCCTGATCTACGAGGCCGACCGGACATCCTACCGGTCCGAGGTCGACCAGATTATGACCGGCGATCCCGACTTCCTGATGCTCGGCGGCTACGCGGCCGACAGCACGGTCCTGCTGCGCGACCTGTTCCAGGCGGGCTATGAGGGCAAGATCATCGGCCCGGCCTATGCGGTCAACGCCTCCGTGCTGGACGCGCTGCCGAACGACGTCGTGGAGGGCCTGTTCACCTGGGAAGGCACGCCGGACGTCACCTCCGGGGCTTATGCGCGGGTTCAGCAAATCCTCGGCGTCGACGTTGTCGACCCTTACTCCGCCCAGACCTACGATCACGCCAATCTGGCCATCCTGGCGATGGCCGCGGCCGGATCGTCGACCGGTGCCGACATGCGCGGCGGTGTGCGCACGATCTCCCAGGGCGATGGCGAGATCATCGACAATGCCGTCGACGGTCTGGCCATCCTCGCCGACGGCGGTTCGGTAAACTATAACGGTGCCAGCGGCCCGTGCGACTTCACCAGAATCGGCGACATCACCGGCACCCAGTTCCTGTTCAGGCAGATCCAGGACGGCCAGCCGGTCGATTTCGAGACCGTCTAACCTCCAACCCTTGCGGCGGGTGGCCGGCGGCCGCCCGCCACCCTTCCCGGTTTAACGAAAGCAGCCCGTTGGGATGGAACTGATCCCGCAATTGCTGGTGAACGGCGTGCTGTACGGCAGCTTGCTGGCCCTGCCCGCCATCGGCTTTACCACCATCTTCGCCGTGCTGCGCTTTCCGAACTTCTCGGTCGCCTCGATCGCAACGTTGGGCGCATTTGCCGGCTGGGTGGCCAACGTGCCGCTGGGGCTGCCGATCCTGGTGGCCGTCGTCGCGGCCTTTGTGATTTCCGGGATCATCGGCGTTCTGGCCGACGATATCGTCTTGCGGCCGATGCGGCCGTACGGCGCCTTGACCACGGCGATCGCGTCGATCGCGCTGACCGTGGTCCTGGAGAACATGATCCGGTTCGGCTTCGGCAACGATCTGCGGGGCTATGACCTGCCGCTGGTGCGCGACTGGCGGTTCCTGGGCATACGGGTCGGGCCGCAGCAGCTCGAGAACCTGGTGCTGGCGACCATCATCATGGTGCTGCTGTTCGTGTTCCTGCGCTACGGCCGGTTCGGCAAGGCCATGCGCGCGGTGGCCGACAACCCACAGCTCGCCGCCCTGAAGGGCATTCCATCGGGCACCGTGACACGGCTGGCCATCTTCATCGCCATGGGTCTGGTCGGGGTCGGCGGTATCCTGCAGGGCCTCGGCACGGCCATCGACCCGCTGACCGGGTTCCGCTTCATTCTGTCGATCTTCGCCGCCGCCGTGGTCGGCGGGCTGGGCAGCATTCCGGGCGCGGTGCTGGGAGCCTTCGTCATCGGCATTGGGCAGGAACTGTCGCTGGTCATCCTCGACCCGACCTATAAGAGCGCGGTCGGCTTTCTGGCCATCCTTGTCGTGCTGATCTTCCGGCCCGAGGGCCTTTTGGGCGAGAAGCGGCAATGATCAGCTATCTGGCCTCAATCGGCGTCACCATCGGCATTTATGCGCTGCTGGCGCTGGGCATCAATGTCGCCTGGGGCCTGACCGGCATGATCAATCTGGGCATGGCCGGCTTCTTTGCGCTCGGCGCTTATGCCAGCGCCATTGCCACGACCAGTGGCGACTTGCCGATCCTGATCGGCGTCGTGCTCGGCTTCATCTTCGCGGCCGGCGGCGGCCTGTTGCTGGCCGCGATCACGTTCCGGCTGCGCGGCGACTATCTGGCGATCATCACGCTGGGTTTCAGCGAAAGCGTGCGCCTGTTCATGACCAACGAGATCTGGCTGACGCGCGGACCCGACGGAATTTCCGACATTCCGGGGCCGTTGCGCGGCGAGCTGACGCCGCGCGACTTCAACCTGCTCTATCTCGGCCTGATGATCGTGGTCCTGATCGTGGTCGTGATCCTACTGCGCAACCTGGCCAACGGGCCCTACGGCCGGGCGCTGCGGGCCATTCGCGACGATGACGTGGTGGCGGCGGTCGCCGGCAAACCGGTGGGAAGGCTGCGGCTGGAAGCCTTTGCGCTCGGCGCGGGCCTGCTGGGCCTGGCGGGCGCCCTGTTCGGCCATTATCACAGCTACATCGCGCCGGACATGTTCCTGCCTTTGATCACGATCTATATCTTCCTGGCGCTGACTGCCGGCGGGCCGGGCAACATGCTGGGCGCTGTCCTGGGCGCGGCCCTGGTGGTCGCGGTGCTGGAGGGCACGCGGTTCGTCCACGACGTTATCCCCGGCCTGTCGATCGTCCAGGTCGCGGCCATGCGCGAAATTACGGTCGGCCTCCTCTTGATCCTGGCCTTGCGCTTCCGGCCCCGTGGCCTGGTGCCTGAACGGCCCGCGCGCTCAAGCGAATTGGGGCTGTCGACCCCACGCCGAAACCGTTGAAAACCTGGAGGCAAGAATGCCCGTGACCGATGCCGATATTGTCGCGAACCTGAGCCGTTGCGCCGAAGCGGCGGCTCGGGAAGGGCAGCCGAAGGTCCTGTATGACGCGCTTGCCGATGCCACCAAGGCCCTGGTCGGCCACAAGCTGTTCACCCTGATGTTCCTCGACGCGCCGCGCAACGAGGCGGCGCGCGTCTACTCAAACCAGCCGGAGGCCTATCCGGTCGGCGGCCGCAAGGAGCTGGGCGACTTCACCGGCTGGGGGCGCCACGTGCTGGAGGGGCGCCAGCCCTATCTCGGCCGCACGGCCGAGGACATCAAATGGGCCTTCTTCGACCATGAGCTGATCGCCAGTCTGGGCTGTGGTGCCGTGATCAACATTCCGGTGGAATGGGACGGCAGGATGCTCGGCACCATGAACCTGCTGGACGCGGAGGGCGCCTACAGCGACTGGCAGATCGACCCGCTGCTACCCTTGGCCCCCCTGTTGATCGCGCCGTTCCTGCAGGCTATTGGCGACGCGCGCTAGGCGGCGAGCCGGTTCTTAACGAAGGCGCCACCCTTCATGATGACGTCGAGGTGGCGGCCCTGATGTTCCAGCAGGTTGATATTGTCGAGCGGGTTGCCGTCGACGACCAGCAGGTCGGCCAGGGCGCCCGGCGCGATCACGCCCAACTCGCCCTCCCGCTGGACCAGGGCGGCGTTGGTTGAGGTCGCCGAAATCAGGATCTCGGCGGGGCTCAGGACCTCGGCGCGCAGTGAAAGCTCCCGGCTCTGATGCTGGTGCAGGTCGCCCAGCAGGTCCGTGCCCAAGCCCATCTTCACCCCGGCCCGCTTGAGGATTTCGAGCGATTTGAGGCCGGCGTCGGCGACGATGTGCAGCTTGTCGAGCGCGTGCTTGGGCAAGCCCACTTCGGCGCCGAAATTGCCCATCGCCTCGTAGGTCACCAGCGTGGGCACGACGAAGGCGTCATGCGCCGCCGCCAGGGCCGCCGTCGGCTCGTCGATCAGGTTCGCATGCTCGATGGAGCGCACGCCCAGCCGGATGCAGCGATCGATCGCCTCGGCGGTGTAGGCGTGCGCCATGACGTATTTGCGCCAACTCTTCGCCTCCCAGACCGCGGCGGCGATTTCCTCTTCGCTGTATTGCAGGTTCCAGATCGGATCGGACGGCGAGGCGACCCCGCCCGACGCCATGATCTTGATCTGATGGGCGCCCTTGCGCAGCTCGTCGCGCGCCGCCTTGCGCACCTCGTCCACGCCATCGGCGATATGGGCGATGCTGGCGCCGCCCCGGCAGCAATGGCACATGAACGCGGTGCTGTTGGTCTCGTAGCTGGTGAAATCGCCATGCCCGCCGGTCTGGGTCAGTGCCTTGCCGGCGAAAAACAGGCGCGGACCCTTGATCAGGCCGCTCTCGGTCGCCAGCGCCAAGCCATAATCGGCACCGGCCGCATCACGGATCGCGGTGAAGCCCCGCGCCAGGGCGCTTTCAAGCAGCCTGCGGCTGTGCTGGCCCAACAGGGAGCGCGGCATGTCCTCGATGATCTTGAGGTCGGGGTGGGCCGCGATCGCGTGAAAATGCGCGTCGATCAGGCCCGGCATCAGGGTCCGGCCACGCAGGTCGATGCGCTGGGCGTTCGCGATGTCAACCGGACGGTCGGAAACCTCCTTGATCCGATCAGCCTCGACCACGACCGTCTGGGCTTCGGCGAGTTCAGACGCAATCCCGTCGAAAACCGATGCGTTCTCAAAGATCGTTGTATTCGCCATTCCGCTCTCCTAGCCATCAGGTACATCGGACCAACAAGTCAGCGGCCAAGCTCGGACCCTCACCCGGTCGATATGTATTATTTCTAATACCGCGCTTATCACCTGTATTTCGCGGTATTGACCAGGACAAGGATCCAATCAAGTCAACATTTGCGCTGGATTTGGAAACGGATCATGTCCAATCTGGTCTCGGTGCTTGGTATTGGGCGCCAGAAATAGCGACAAATGTCGAGAGGAGTCTACGATGACGATGAAAATGAAGACCCTTCGTGCCGTGAATTCAGAGCGCATCGAAGGCCTCAAGCAAGCCGTTTCTGACGGGCGTGATGCCAGCGAGACCGTTCTAGGCAACTCTTCCGCCAAGGTAGCCAGCGGCGAGATGAAGAAGCCCTGACTGTCGCCGCCGAGCCCACCGGCAACCTAGCAGAGTATCCAACAAGCGATTGGGCGCCAGTTCCGGCCAGGGGCTGGCGCCCAACGCGTTAGCCTGCCGCGCGTCGATGACGCCGCCCTAATCTGTCCGCAGACAATTCCGGTCAGCGGAAAACCTGCATCCACGGAAGGGCTGGTCAGCGCCCATGGAAGGCAAGCGCCCGGCGTTTCAAACGCTCACCTGTTATCAAGTTCGCGACACGGCGCCTAGGATCGCCGCCGCCCGGGCAACCCGGCAGTGGATGGACGACACGGGGCAGCGGTTCGCCTACCGGTGCCTGCCGCTCAGCATCGCCAACGCGATGGGGTGGGAGCTCTTGGCACCGACCCGGCTCACCGCCGATTGGAACGGCGGCGACTTGATCGAGGACCTGGTGGTCGAAATCGGCGATCCGTCTTGGGGCAACGACCGGTTCGCAAGCTCGCATTTCGGGCACGGCATCCTGACGTTTCGTCCCGGCTATCTGTTCCGCACCGAAGCCGGCGTCGGCATCTGGGCACGCGGTGCGCCAAACAGGCTGAAAGACGGCATCGGCGCCCTCGACGGCATCATCGAAACCGACTGGCTGGACTTCACCTTCACGATGAACTGGCAGTTCACGCGGCCTGGCCGCGTGACATTCGACGAAGGCGAGCCGTTCTGTTTCATCACGCCGGTCGCCTATCGTGCGCTTGACCGTCTGACGCCCCAAATCGTGCCCATCGACGATGACCCTGCGGTCGCCACGCGGTTCCGGAACTGGCGCGACGCGCGCAACAAGTTCAATCAGGGCCTGGCCGACAACGACCCGACCGCCATCAAGCAGAAATGGCAGAAATGGTACACGCGCGGCGAGGCGATGGGTGACGGCAAGCCGAACCCGATGCATCTTTCCAAGCTGAGGCTGGCGACACCGCGCAGCCGAACCGCAGACGCGGAACCTGCCACGCCGCCCCCCGCGGAACCAACGCCTGATCCGGATCGCTAGGCGCCGACCGGGATGCCGGACAGACGCGCCTGCTTCATCATGTTGCTGCCTTAGCGGTAGCCTGCCCGCAGCCGTGCATCTATGATGTTTTGCAATGCACTAGGGAGGCGGCATGAAGCTCTTTGAGATGACGCAGGGCGAGTTCCTGGTCCTGCGCCCTGCCGGACAGTTGACCAGCGCCACATCGGCCGAGTTTGAAAAAGACGTGAGATCGCGGATCGAGGCCGGAAACAGTCGCGTGGTACTCGACCTCGCCGACTTGGACTACATCAGCAGCGCGGGCTTGCGGGTGCTGCTGGTTCTCGCCAAGCTTTTGAAGCGCGACAACGGCACGTTAGCGGTCTGCGCCATGAACGAGACGGTTACCCAAGTCTTTGAAGTGACGGGGCTATCATCAATTCTCGCAACCTATCAAACGCTCAACGAGGCCATCGCGGCCGAGTAGGCGTCCTCGCCATGACAGCCAAATCGGTTTCCTGTTCGACCGACACGCCGCCCGGCACCACGCCGGTCGATCCGGACCGGTCACACAAACGCCGGTAGAACGCCCGATGCGCAAACCGGCACGTCGCCCCAGCAACCTGATCGCTTCCGTCGACGATCCGATTTCGCTGCCGATGGCCGTTGGCATGGGTGTGCAGCATTGCTTTGCCATGTCGAGCGGGTTGGTGCTGGCGGCGTTGATCGCCTACGCCGCGACCGATTCGGTCGACGTCGCCTCCAACCTTGTGCGCATCTCGATGATCGCGGCCGGTTTGGGCACGATCTTGCAGTCGCTGAAGCGCGGCCCCGTCGGCTCAGGCTATCTTTGCCCCAATCTGCCGGGTCCGACTTTCTATCCGGCGTCGTTGCTGGCCGCGCAGACCGGCGGTCTGTCCCTCGTCTTCGGCATGACCCTGCTGGCCGGCCTGTTTCAGGCCTTGCTGTCCCGGGTTATCCACCGGCTCAGGGCGTTGCTGCCCCCGGAGGTCACCGGCGTCATCGTCGCGATGGTCGGGATTTCCCTGATCGGCCCGGGCATCTCCAGCATCGCCGGCATCGCGCCGGGCGATACGCAAAGCACGGCGCTTGAAACCTTTGCCGGGGTCAGCACCCTGCTGGTGATGTTCGGGCTGTCGGTCTGGGGCACGCCCTTCATGCGCCTCTATTGCGTCTTGATCGGCGTCGCGTTCGGCTACGCGCTGGAGTTCGGCTTGCAGATCGTGCCGAACACGGTCGTGGACGAGTTTCGCGATAGCGGGCTGTTCAGCGTGCCCGATATCGGTCTGCCGGTGGCGATGTCCTTCGACGCCACGCTGATCCTGCCCTTCTTGATTGCCGGTATCGCATCGACCGTAAAGGCGGTCGGCGATCTGTCGACCGCGCAGAAGATCAACGACGAGGATTGGGTGGCGCCCGAAATGCGGTCGATCCGCAAGGGCGTTCTGGCCGACGCGCTTGCCGTGATCTCCTCGGCCGTGATGGGCGGCATGGGCCAGTCGACCTCGTCAAGCAACCTCGGCGTCGCGCTGGCCACCGGCGTGACCAGCCGCTGGATCGGTTTCAGCGCCGGCGCCATCTTCATTCTCGCGGCGTTCGTTCCGGCCCTCGCCCATGTCTTCGTCTTGATGCCGGGGCCGGTAAAGGGCGCGGTCCTCGTCTTCGTGGCGTGCTTCATGATCGTGTCCGGCATGCAGCTGGTCATGAGCCGTCTGATGGATACGCGCAAAATCTTCGTGGTCGGCGCCTCCATCATCGCCGGGCTGAGCGTCGATATTCTGCCCTCGCTTTATGCGGATCTCGATCCGACCTTGGGGTCGCTCGCGGCCTCGTCCCTGTCCTTGGCAACCGTGACGGCGATCGGCCTCAACCTCGTCTTTCGGATCGGGGTCAAACGGCGTGCCGACTTTGTCCTGGAACCAGATGAGGACAAGGAAGCGGCCGTCGTGAAGTTTTTGCACGACAAGGGGGCGCTTTGGGGGGCGCGACGCGATATCATTCAGCATGCAACAACCGCCCTGGTTGAGTTCGTCGAGGCGTCAGCCCGGTCGGGCAGTTTGATGGAGGACATTCGCATCGACGCCCATTTCGATCAGTTCAGGCTCGACATCTTCATTCACTACACCGGCCCCGCCTTGCCGTTGCCCGAGGCCGCGCCGAGCCTGGCCGACATGGATGACGAAGCCGATCAGATGCAGCGCCTTTCGGGCTTCCTGATCCGAAGCGCCGCAACCAAGGCGGAGGCGACGCGGCGCGACAACAAAAACACCCTCCACCTGCTCTTCGAGCACTAGGAGCCTGTCCGATGGACTGCCGGCCCCTCACCCTGTCGATTGTTGGTCTGCTGGCGTTCCTAGTTGCCGGGTGGACAGACAGCGGGCGCGCCCAACAAGCGTCCGGCTCCGGCGCGTCGGACGGTCGCATCGTGTTCGGCGGGCAGGCGCCCGATCCCGGGGTCTATGACGATCGCATCGTGTTCGGACAGTCCGCCGCGCTGGAAGGGCCGGCGGCGGAGCTGGGCCAGGAGATCCGCGAGGGTATCGTGGCCGCGTTCGACGAGATCAATGCATCGGGCGGCGTTCACGGCCGGCGGCTGGAACTGATCAGCTATGACGACGGGTATGAGCCCGAAGTCGCGATCGCCAATACGATGCAACTGATCGACGCTGATCAGGTTTTCGCCCTGATCGGCGCGGTCGGGACCCCGACCTCCATGGCGACGGCGCCGATTGCCGCGGAGGCCGGCGTGCCGTTCATCGGCCCGCTGACCGGGGCGGAGTTCCTGCGCGACCCCACGCTGCAAGGCGTGGTCAACGTGCGGGCGTCGTACTTTCAAGAGGCCGAACAGATCGTCGACTGGCTGGTCACGGATAGGGACATCCGGGACATCGCGGTTCTCTACCAGGACGACAGCTTCGGTCGCGCGGGGCTCGCCGGCGTTCGCCAGGCGTTGGAGCGGCGCGGCCTCAGCACCGTCAGCGAGGGTGCCTACCCCCGCAACACAACCGCCGTGCGCCGAGCCTTGCTGGCCATCCGCGCCGGAGCGCCCGAGGCGATCATCATCGCCGGCGCGTACCAACCGACGGCGGCCTTCATCCAGTGGGCGCGGCTGTTGGATCTGGACACCATCTTCGTCAGCCTTTCGTTCGTCGGCAGTCAGGCCCTGGCCGAGGCCTTGGGCCCATTGCCCGAAGGTGCGGAACCGGACACCTATATCAGCCAGGTGGTGCCGCCGCCGGATGGCGACGACGTGCCCATCCTCGATCGCTATCGATCGGCAATGCTGGCCTCGAACGGGCAAGACGAGCCCAGCTTCGTCTCGCTGGAAGGCTATATCGCGGGCCGGCTGGTCATCACGGTGTTGGAATCGCTCGACGACGCGCCGACCAGAGAGGAGTTCTTGACCACGCTCAGCGAGCGGGGGCAGTTCGATATCGACGGCTTCACATTCAATTTCAGCGCGACCGACAATCAGGGCTCCGACTCGGTCTTCCTGACGATCATCGATGGTACCGGTGAGGTGGTTTCGCTGGATAGGGCCGGGCCGTGATGCGGACGCTGCTCAAGGCGCCGAAGACACGCCTCGGCCTGGCGGCGCGCCTCTACGTCGCCATCGGCGGCGCCGTCGCGCTGACCCTGGTCGCCAGCCTTGTCGCCTGGCTGTCCTTCATCGACCAGAGCGATCATCAATCGGCCATCACGAACCGGTATCTGCCGGCGATCACCATTTCGCTGCGCCTGTCCCGCCAAAGCGCGCTGATCGCATCCACCGTTCCCAGGCTGCTGGTGGCAACCGACGAGGAGGAGCGCCTGGGCACGATCGCCGATCTTGAGGAACTGCAGGCGGGCTTCGTCCGACAGCTGGAAGAGCTTGAAGAGACAATGGGCAGCGATGCGATCGATCGCAGCGACTACAGCCCCTTGGCCACGCTTTGGGGTGAGAACCGCCGCCTGTCGCAAACGCTGGCCGAACTGGGCGAAGCGATCGGCGTGCTGCATGAGCAGGAGGGGCAGATGGCCGCCCAGGTGGCGCGGGCCGCCGCCCTGCAACGAGAGCTGATCGATCTGATCGGGCCCCTGGTCGACGAGATGACCTTCTTCATGGTCACCGGCTATCGATCTTTGGACGACGTCGCGCCAGCACCGCTGGAAGACCGGGTCGATCCCGCGTCCCTGGCGGCGTTCGCGGCGCTGACCGAACTGCAGGCAGAGGCCAACCTTGCCATCGGCCTTTTGACCGAGGGGTCGGTCACGCCCGATGCGGCCCTTCTGAGGCCGCTGCGCGAGCGGTTCGACGCCTCGCTGAACCGGTTTGCGACCGCCATGACCAATTTCGGCGACGCACCCGACGCCGCCGCGATCGAAGCCGCGTTCGAAGAGATGATCGAACTGGGACAGGGCGACGACAACATCATCGACCTGCGCAATCTCATCATCCAGCAGATGGCGGAGGCGGAAAGGCTGGCCACCACCAGCCGGCAGGTCGCCGCGAGCATGTCGACCGGGGTGGGCCGCATCGTCCAAGGGGCGCAAAACGGCACCTTGACGGCGATCGCCGCGACGGAGGCGGAGGCGGAATTCAGCAGCCGCCTGCTCTTGTGGGTAAACGTCATCGCGGTCATCGGCGCCATCATCATCGGCTGGATCTATGTCAGGCGCAGCTTTACCGAGCCTGTGTTGCGGCTGACGGCGGCCGCGGCGCGGTTCGAGAATGACGAGTTCGACGAGGCCGCGCTGGCGCCCACGGCCAAACGCCGGGACGAGCTGGGCAACCTGGCGCGCACCTTCACCAAGATGGCGCATGAGGTGCATGCCAGAACCGAGATCCTCGATCGCATGGTGGCGGAGCGCACCCAGCAGCTGAACGAGAAGAACCAGGCCCTGCAGCGCACCCTGAACCAGATCGCCGACGAACTGACCATCGCCCAGCGCACCCAGCTCTCGATCCTGCCGAGCCATGTGCCGTCGATCGAGGGTTTGCGCCTGTTCGCCCACATGCATGCGGCGCGCGAGGTCGGCGGCGACTTCTATGACCTGATCGAACTCGACACCCACAGGGTCGGCATCGTGGTGGCCGATGTCTCCGACAAGGGCGTGCCGGCCGCCCTGATGATGGCCGTCAGCTACACCCTCATCAAGTCGACCGCCATGCACGAACCGTCCCCCGCCAAGGTGCTGGCCGAGGTCAACCGCGTGTTGAGCGAAGACAACGACACGATGATGTTCGTGACCGCCTTCTATGGTGTTGTCGACGTCAGAACGGGCCGGTTCACCTTCGCCAATGCGGGGCACGACGCGCCGCTGCTAAAGCATCTCGGCACGCCGGCGGAGGCCTTGCCGCTGCTGGGCGGCGTGGCCCTCGGCGTGCTCGAAGATGCGACCTATGACGAGACCAGTGTCGATTTGCAGTCGGGAGACACGGTCGTGCTTTACACCGACGGCGTCACCGAAGCGTTCGACGACGCCGGCACGCCGTTTACGGTCGACGGGCTGAAGGCGCTTTTGGACGAGGCCGGACCGCTGCCTGCCGAGGAAATGTGCAACCGCGTGCTTGACGGCGTCGAGAAGCACGCGAAGGGAACCCCGCAATCCGACGACATCACCTGTGTCGTGCTCAAATTCGGATCGGCGTTCGGCGGCGGGCAGGCGGCCGTGAACGACGATGCCGCCAAGGCACCGGAACTGGTGGTTCCTCTAAAGGCGGACCTTGACGAGATCACCCGTCTGGCCGAGGCGGTTGACCGGTTCGCGGCCGAGAATGGGCTGGACAAGGCGTTCGCCAGCCAACTGAACCTGATCCTCGACGAGGTCGTCGGCAACGCCATCAATTACGGCTGTGTGGAGGATCGCGACTATCACCTGCAGGTCCGGCTGCGCCTCCTGGAGTCAAGGCTCGAACTCGTGCTTGAGGACGACGGCAAGCCGTTCAACCCTCTGGAAGTGCCGCCCCCGGACGTGGAGGCGTCGCTGGACGAGCGGAAGATCGGCGGCCTGGGGCTGCACCTCGTCCGGCATTTCGCCGACGACCTGGCTTACGAGCATGACGGCAGGGTGAACCGGTTGACGATCGTGAAGTCGGTCGAGCGCCAGGAGTGAGCGTGCCGCCGGCCGATCCGTCGGCTCGATCAATAGGCTTGCGTGTAACGGTCGACCTGCTCGTCCGGTGACAATCCTTCCAGCACCTTCAGTTCGCTGCGCTTGTGGACCAGATAGGCCTCCATCAAGGTCTCACCCATCCAACTCTTCGCGCGCTCGCTTGCGCTGAGGTTGTCGAGGGCTTCGGGCAGGCTTTGCGGCAAGCGCACGATGCCGCGCTGGGCACGCTCGCCCTTCGACAGCTTTTCCGGATCGTCGGTCGTCGCCCGCGGCACGGGCAGCTTGTCGCGAATGCCCGCCAGGCCGGCCCAGACCAGGGCGCCCAACGCCAGATAGGGCGAGGCGGCGGCATCGCAGGCGCGGTATTCGAAGTTGCACTGGACCTCCGGATCGCAGCCCGGAAAGGTCGCTATCGGGCAAAGCCGAAGGCCGGCCTCACGGTCCTTGTCGCCCAGATTGCTATAGGTCGGGCTCCAGCGATCGGGCTTCATGCGCTCGTAGGAGACGACGCTGGGCGCCGTCAGCGCGACGATCGCCGGCATGTCACGCAGGACGCCGGCAAGGAACTGGCCCGCCTTCTCGCCGATCGCGTCCGGGCGCGTGGCATCATAGCTGATCGGGTTGTGGCCCGTGTCCTGAAGGCTGAAATGGATGTGCGTGCCGTTGCCAACCGCACCATTGGCCATCACCGGCGAGAAGGTGGCCTTGTGGCCATAATGGCGCGCGATCGAGCGGACGATCTCGCGCAGCTTCACGGCCCTGTCAGCCGACGCCAGGCCGAGCGCCGGTTTGCACGTCACCTCGAACTGCTGCGGCCCGTATTCGGGCATGAAGCTTTCCGGCTCGATGCCGCTTTCGGCCAACGCCTGCAAGAGGGCCGTCGGGAAGTCGCCGCATACCCGCATGCCGTCCAGCAGATAGGCGTCGCCCAGCCTTTGTTCGGCGCCGGAATAGTGAAACTCATGCTCAAAGGCGGACTTCAAGACCACGCCGGCCTCCTGTTCCAACGCCTCCAGCGCACGCCGGGCCCAGGACCGCGGGCAGCCGGCCCAGGGCGTACCGTCGAGATGGATCAGGTCGGCGATCACGAAACGCTCCGGCGGACGGTCGTCCAGCGTGATGGAAACCTCGGTCTCCGGATCCGGCATCATCAGCAACTCGCCGCGCGGGCCCCACGGCGTGTCGATGATGTCGCCGAAGGTGGTGATCATCATGCTGGTCGGCGCGATGCCCATGCCGATATGCAGGCGGGTGCCCAGCTCCCACGCCGGAAAGCCCTTGCCGCGCATCTGCCCGCCATAGTCGTTGACGCAGATCATCACGAAATCCGCCTGCTTCATCGGCTGATCCTCTTTGTCCTGGTGGTCGGGTGGTGATTACTGACGAACAAACAGCATACGGGCCGCGAACGCGTGGGCGCCCGCCTCAACGAATACCAGCGCCATCGTCTCGGTGTTCAACAGTTCGCCCATCATCAAGCTTGAGTCCTCGCGCTCGGCAATCGTGAAGGATCGGTTGTCCCAGCCCATGACACCGAGAAACGGTTCCGAGGCGATGCGCGTCAACGACGTGCCATCGTGGAAGGCGGGCTCGCCTTCGTTGACCTCGTAGGCGAGGTTGCCAGTGAACACGGCCCCCTGTTGACGGTCGATCGTGATTTCCGTCGCGGCCAGATCCGTGATGACCTGGTCGCCGAAGATGCCGTCCATGGCCACGAGCCGCCAAACACCGACCAAATCCGGCACGGATGGCGTGCCCCGGTCGCTTTGCCCAAAGGCCGTGCCGCTTGCAAAGACAAACAGGGCAGTGAACAGGACGGCTAGTCTTCGTGCCATGGGAACCTCGTTGTTGGCGTTGCGCCTGGGGACAGCGGGCAGGCGCATCGGGATAGACTTTCGACGATGCTCACGCGTCGGACACGAACTTGCCCTAGTATCGGGCGCGCTTCCAACCGAAAACGTCGCCTTGATGCGACAGCCGCCTCTAGCCCACGATCCTATCCCATGACCCTCTACGATGTCGTCAAATGGCTGCACATCCTGTCCAGCACCGTGCTGTTCGGTACGGGCATAGGCACGGCGTTTCACCTGTGGCTGACCCACAAGCGCGGCACGGCCAGCCAGATCGCGCTTGCCGCGCGTAACACCGTGCTGGCCGACTGGCTGTTCACCTTGCCGGCGGGCATCGCGCAGCCGGTCACGGGGTTCTGGCTGGTGTGGCTGGCGGGGTGGGACGTCTGGTCGCCGTGGCTGGTTGCCAGCTACGGTCTTTACATTCTGGCCTTCTGCTGCTGGCTGCCGGTCGTCTTTTTGCAGATCGAGGCCGAGAAACTGGCGGCGAAGGCGGCCCGCAACAATGCGCCGCTGCCGCCGCGCTACCGTACGGTGATGCGCTGGTGGTTCACGCTTGGCTGGCCGGCCTTCATAGGCCTGGTCGCGGTGTTCGCCTTCATGGTCGCCAAACCGCAGCTTTGGTAGCCGTCACGAAACTATCATGCGCGCATATTTGCGTGTTTTGCCGACATCTGCTGAAATCAGGGATCGTGCCGATAGAAGAGGCGACCAGGCCATCATGCTAGACGCAAAAGCAGCCCCCTTCCTGCCGCCCCTGCCCTACGACGCCTGGGTCGATACCAAGGAGACGCTGCATCTGTTCTGCCAGATCATCGGCAAGATCAGAATGGCGGCGCACCCCAAGCTGAACCATTGGTGGCATGTCACCCTGTACCCGTCGGTGCGCGGTCTGACGACGGGCCGGGTTCCTTACGGCAACGGCAGTTTCGAGATCGTGTTGGACATGATCGACCACCAGGTGGTGGCAAGCTCAAGCGACGGCGACCGGACGGCGTTCGACGTGCCGGGCAAGTCCGTGGCCGACTTCTACGTCGCAACCATGGCCGCGCTGGATCGGTTGGGGGTCAACCTCGCCATCAACACGATGCCCTACGACAACAAGAGCAAGACGCCGTTCGAAGCGGACAGTGAGCACAGCGCCTACGACACTGCCGCGGTGCACCGCTATTGGCAGGCGATCAGTTCGATCGCGACGGTCATGGAGGTGTTTCGTGGCCGGTTCGACGGCAAGTCAACGCCGGTGCATCTCTATTGGCACAGTTTCGACCTGGCCCTGACGCGCTTTTCTGGCCGCCGGGCGCCGCTCGAAAATGCGCGCACCCAGTCGGACCGGGAGGCCTATTCACACGAGGTCATCAGCTTCGGCTTTTGGCCCGGCGACGACAGCGCGCCGATGCCGTCCTTCTATTCCTACACCTATCCGGAACCAAAGGGCCTGGCGGAAACGGCGCTGGAGCCCGAGGGTGCCGCGTGGATCGACAGCAACGGCAGCGCGCTTGCGATCTACTCCTACGACGCGATGCGGGCCGAGGCTGACCCCGCGAAGGCCTTGCTGGGCTTCATGGAAAGCGCCGGTCAGGCCGGCGCACGTCTGGCGGAGTGGGACATTGAGGCCCTGACCCACCTGTACGCCGACGTGCGCGCTTAAGCGGACTAAAGCCGCTCGAGAACGACGCGCCCGATATCCGAACGCTTCAGGCCCCGCGCGGCGAGCTTGTCGTCCGGCAGGTGCGACAGCCGGTCATACTCGGCCGCCGCGACGGTCGCCCGGTTCATGAGGGCGAAGAAGTCCACGACACCCTTGAAGACCTGAGCAACGCCATGCCCAAACGCGTGGGTTAAGCGAGCGGGGTGTGAAACTGTGTGTGCTGTTGCCATTGGTATCCTCGGCCACGAGACGGTGTTGATGCTCGCGACTAATGTGCGCTGCAACATGTCTGTTGCAATGCACAAAAGACAGCCGTCTGGCATGCTAAGCATGCATGGGAAGTTGGCCTGAGGCCCGCCGGACGCGGCCGGGTCGTTTGCGCTATTTGGGCGGCAGGCTGCCGGCGAACCGCAGAGCCAGCGCAATCCAGTCGGCCAGCGTTTGTGCATCGCAGCCATCGGCGTCGACCCAGACAAAGCCGCCCAGCTTGCGCCCGCCCTGAATCATGGGGTTGGCCCCGGGGCGCGCCATGGCCTCGGCCTCCTGGTCCTTGCCGACGCGGAACATGTATCGGCCCTTGTCGGCGCCGCCCAGCATGTTGCCGTTCACCAGAAAGCAGACGCCGCCCATCATGCGCTTTTCGGTCACGCCCGACACGCCGGCGAGTGCCGCGCGCATGGGTATCAGGGTAGTGTCATCGACCATCGGCTCGGTCCCTCATCAACGGGTGCCCCCGCGCGACGGACGCCGCGCAGGGGCTGGGTATAGGGGGCGACGGTCACTCCGCCGCCGCTTGCTCATAGGTGATCACGGCCAGGGTCGCGCCGAACGGGTCCTTGAACACGCCCATGCGGCCGACGCCGGGGATGGAGATCGGGTCTTGCAAGGCCGTGCCGCCCTCCGCGATCGCGGTCTTGAAACGGTGGTCGACATCATCGACCGTGATGTAGTTCAGCCAGGCACCGCCATCCGACGGCATCGGCGAAAAGCCGCCGATCGGCGCCTCGCCCACCATGATCCCCGGATAGGAGCTGCCGTCCTTCATCGGCATCTCGACCACGTTCCAGCCCAGCACCTTCTGATAGTAGGTCCGCGCCGCGGCCGTGTCCTTGCCCTTGTACTCGATCCAGCTCGCCGCACCGTGCGTCGCCATCGGGTTGCCACTCATCGTCTCGTCTCCTTGGTTGCATGGACCACCTCGCGTGGCCATGACCAGAGGACGACCGCGATCATCACTATCCGACAGGGACCGCGATTTTTTTGCCCAAGCCCGCAAGTCGCTTTTCGACCAATGCCGTTTCGACGGCGTTCGAGCACAGGGTCAGCGCGGTCTCATAGGCCGATCGCGCCTCGTCGAGCCGGCCAAACTCCTCCAGCAAGGCGGCCCTGGCGCCGTGGAAATAGAAGTAGCCGTCGAGCGCTTGCGACAACGGTTCGATCATCGCCAGCGCCGGCGCCGGCCCGTCCGCCTTGGACACCGCGACGGCGCGGTTGAGGGTAACGACCGGGGACGGATCGAACTCCTGCAAGGCCGCATAGAGCCGGTCGATCTCGCGCCAATCGGTATCCGCCGCACGGGTCGCCGCGCAATGCACACCGGCGATGGCGGCCTGGATCTGATAGGGGCCGGGGCTGGCCTTGCGCAGGGCCTTTTCGATCAGCACGTTTCCTTCCCTGATCGCTACTCTGTCCCAAAGCGAGCGGTCCTGGTCCTCAAGCGACACGAGCGCGCCATCCCGGTCGAGCCGGGCGCGGTGACGGGAGTGTTGGAACAGGCACAGCGCCAGCAGGCCCATGACCTCGCTCTGGCCCGGAAACAGGCCGAGCAACAGCCGCAGCAGCCGGATGGCTTCGTCGCACAGCGCCACGCGGATGTGCGCCTCGCCCCCGGCGGAGGCATAGCCCTCGTTGAACATCAGGTAGATCATCTTGGTGACGGCGGTCAGCCGCTGGGTGCGCTCAGACGTCGATGGTGTCTCGAACGGCAGCCCGGCCGCGCCCACCCGGCGCTTGGCCCGGGTGATGCGCTGCTCCATGGCCTTGGGCGCGACCAGAAAGGCCCGGGCGATCTCCTGCACCGACAGGCCCGCGACGATCTTCAGGGCCAGCGCGAGCTGGTCGGTGACGGACAGATCGGGGTGGCAGCAAACGAACAGAAGGCGCAGGACATCGTCTCGATAGTCCCGATCGTCCAGATAGCCCTCCATGTCAGGCTGCACTGCGACATCGTGGTCCTCGGCCAGGGGTCCCAGCCGGCTGGTGCGCCGAATATCGTCGATAGCGACATTGCGGCCGACGAAGATCAGCCAGGCGGTGGGGTCCGCCGGCGGCCCGTTGTCGGGCCATGCCCGGAGCGCCCGGACGCAGGCCTCCTGAAAGGCATCTTCGGCCCGATCGATGTCCCGGAAATGGCGCATCAGCGCGCCGACCGCGCGCGGCCGTGCCGCCGCCAGGGCAGCCCCGATCCAGCCGGCGTCAGCCATCAGGCGCCCGCGTGCAGATGCTCACCCCCAAACCAGTTGACCGGCCGGATCTCGAGCGTCCCGACATCCAGCGGCAACAGCTTGGCTGCCTCGATCGCCTCATCGAGACTGCCGCACTCGATGATGTAGACACCCAGCAGAGCTTCCTTGGTCTCCGTATAGGGACCGTCGGTCACGAGCGGGGCCTTGCCGCCGCCGCGAACGGTGACCGCCGTAGTCGTCGGCATCAACTGCACGACCGGGCCCAGCTTGCCTTGCTCGCGCATGGTTGCCTGCAAGTGGCGATGCTTGCCGAACAGGGCCTCCCGCTCCTCTGGAGGCAGTTTTTCGACCAGACCTTCAGTGCCGTAGATCAGGATTGAATAGAGCATCCCGCCGATCTCCTTTCACGCGACCAATCGATCATAGGACGGCTATCCGGACGACAATCCGACATAGGCCCACAAAGATATCATGGTTCAGGCCTTCGCCGCTTCCGTACCGGTCAATGGCTGGCGGCCGCCGACCAGATCGGCATAGCCGTTGATCGCCGCGACGATGAACTGGACGAAGACGCGCACGCGCTCCGTCGTGCGCAGCGCCGGATGGGTCAGCACCCAGCCCGTCCGGGCCGGTTTTGTCCGCCCGGGCGGCACGCGACGCAGATCCGGGTCCTTGTCGCCCAAAAAGCAGGGCAGATGCGCGATGCCCAGGCCGGCACGGGCGGCAGCGCGCTGGATCATCACCTCGGGCACCAGCCATTTGGTCTTGCATTTCGGATGGTCGCTGTCCCGCACCCAGCGCGGAAAGGCGATCTCGTCCTGCCAGCCGATCCAGCGGCCCGTGGGTCGGTCGCCGGCGAAGCTGTTGTCCTCGATATATCCGGGCGCGGCATAGGCGGCATCGCAGAACTCCGGCAGGCGCCGTCCCACCAGATGCTCTGCCGGCTTCTCGACAAAGCGGATCGCCACATCGGCCTCGCGCCGCGACAGGTCGAAAATGTCCGACGAAATCGCCAGATCCAAATCGATGTCCGGATAGATGCGCGCGAACCGGACCAGGTCGGGCATCAGCAGGTCCGAGGCCAGCGGGGCCGGCATGGTTACCCGAATGCGTCCGGCCAGCTTTGCGTCCTGGCCCGAGACCTCGCGTTCGAGGCCCAGCAGTTCGGACTCCGCCCGCTCCGCCCGCTCCACCATCTGCTCGCCCAAGGCCGACAGCACATAGCCGTCGGGCATGCGGTCGAACAGGCGCACGCCCAGCGCCTGCTCAAAACCCTCGATTCGGCGCGCGACTGTGGAGTGGCTAACACCCAGGGCCTGCGCCGCGACCCGTACCGAACCGCCGCGCGCCAAGGCTAGGAATACCTTCAGATCGTCCCAATCCATACCCGTGTACCGTTCTTGAGTGTACAGAAGTCAATATTGGGACGTTACGCGTCAACTTCGCAACCCATATGCTGAGTAACAGGGCCGTCAGACGCCCGTCGAGGCTCGTGGACGTTTTGACAACGACCGACTAGGGAGACCCCCACAATGTCCCTGAAACGGCCTGCTTCTCTTGCCCAAACCAGCGATCTGGCACAGCGATACGCGCAGATCCGGGCAGCGACGATGGCCCTGGCGGCCGATCTCTCCGACGCTGACGCGACCGTCCAGTCGATGGAGGACGCCAGCCCGGCCAAATGGCATCTGGCACACACGACCTGGTTCTTTGAGACATTTGTCCTAGCGCCGTCCATGCCCGGATACCGGCTGTTCGACGACCGGTTCGGCTTTCTGTTCAATTCCTATTACGAGGCCGTCGGCGCGCGCCAGCCGCGACCCCGGCGCGGTATGCTGACAAGACCCTCGCTTGACCAAGTGAAGGACTACCGCGCCCATGTCGACACGGCGATGGCGTCGTTCCTTGAGCGGGATGTCGATCGCGAGGTCGGGGCGCTGATGACGCTCGGCCTCAATCACGAACAACAGCATCAGGAACTGTTCCTGACCGACATCCTGCACCTGTTTGCCCAAAACCCCCTGCGGCCTGCCTTTAAGAGCCCGGAACCGCTGGCCGTTGGTGAGGCCGACGTGGCCGAACTGTCCTGGACCGCGTTCGACGGGGGCACCGAGACGTTCGGCTATAGCGGCGACGGGTTTTCCTTCGATTGCGAGGGACCGGCGCACGAGGCCGTTCTGTGCCCCTTCTCGCTCGCCTCGCGGTGCATCACGAACGGGGAGTGGCTGGCGTTCATGTCGGATGGCGGCTACCGCACCGCGACCCTGTGGCTGTCTGATGGTTGGGCGACGGTGCAGCAGGAGGGCTGGACGGCGCCGTTCTACTGGGAACAGCGCGACGACGGCTGGTGGTCGATGAGCTTGCGCGGCATGCAGCCGGTCGATCCCGCGGCACCGGCGACCCATATCTCCTATTTCGAGGCGGATGCCTTCGCCAGCTGGGCCGGCGCCCGCCTGCCGACGGAGTATGAGCTGGAGCGGGCCGTGCGGGATGTGGAGATCGCTGGCAACTTCGCGGACAGCGGCCGGCTGCGCCCGGCACCCGCACCGACCGACGGCGACGGGCTGGCCCAGCTTTATGGCGATGTCTGGGAATGGACCCGCAGCCCGTTTACGCCCTACCCCGGCTTCAGGCCGCCGGACGGCGCGGTCGGTGAATACAATGGCAAGTTCATGAACGGCCAGTACGTGCTGCGCGGCGGGTCTTGCGCGACCCCGCCCGATCATCTGCGGGCCACCTACCGAAACTTCTTCCAGCCGGAGAAACGGTGGCAGTTCTCCGGCGTCCGGCTTGCGAAGGACGTCTGATGCCTGATCAACGAACCCAACGAGCAGCACCGGCCGACGCGCGCACAGCCCTTTCCGACTTTGAACGGTCGGTGAAGGCCGGCCTGTCAAAAACGCCAAAAAGCCTGGAGCCGAAATACTTCTATGACGAGGCCGGTTCGGCCCTGTTCGACAAGATCACCGAACTGCCGGAGTATTATCTGACGCAGGCCGAGACGGAGATCCTGCGCGACCGATCCGCCGAGATCGCCGATCTGGTCGGCCCCGGGGCGGAACTGGCGGAGTTGGGCAGCGGTGCCAGCATCAAGACCCGGCTGCTGCTCTCGGCCCTGGTCGAGCCCGCGACCTACATCCCGATCGACATCTCGGCGGAGCACATGTCGGCCGCGGCGAAGGGTCTGCAGGCCCTGCATCCAGATCTCGCCATCTACCCCGTGGCCGCCGACTTCATGCAGCCGCTGCGCCTGCCGGAGCGGTCAGGTAACGGGCATCGTGTGCTGTTCTTCCCCGGCTCGACGATCGGCAATCTGCAGCCGGCCGACGCGCGGCAGTTTCTCGGCCGCATGCATGGCGAGGTCGGCGCCGACATGCTGATCATCGGCGCCGACCTGGCCAAGGACCGCGCGACGCTGGAGGCTGCCTACAATGACAGCGCCGGCGTGACGGCGGCCTTCAACCTGAACCTGCTCGCACGCATGAACAGCGAGCTGGATGCTACGTTCGACCTGGGCCGGTTCCGGCACCACGCGCCCTACAACGAGGCCGCCGGACGGGTCGAAATGCATCTGGTCAGCACGGTTGACCAGACGGTCACGATCGGCGACCTCACCGTGGCGTTCGAGGCAGGCGAGACCATCCACACGGAGAACTCTTACAAGTTCACCATCGCAGGCTTTCACCAGCTCGCCGGCCTGGGCGGCTGGCGGCCGCTGAGTGTTTGGACCGACGCGCGGGAGCGCTTTTCGGTCCATCTGATGGTGCCCGCCTAAACGGGCTTGGTCGCGACCGCGTAGAGCACACCGGTATCCACCTTCTTGACGCCGTTGTCCCGGACCCAGGCGATGTTGGCGGCCCGCACGCGCGCGATCTCGGCCTCGTCCATGTGCAGCAAGGTCCATTGAAGGCCGGACCCCAGCACGATCGCCCACCAATCCTCGGGCTCGCGGACATCCTGGTGGCCGTCCTCCTTTACGATCTTGGCCCCCGTTACGCCGCCCGCCGCCAACAGGCGGCGCAGTTCGTGGGGATCGGTCAGGCGCGTCCACGGTTTGGCGGGCGCGTAGAGGTCCGGCCGTTCACGCTGGATTACCTGCCACCAGCCGGTCGACGCGGGCTCGAACAGGTCACCGCCCCAGGTCGTGATCGCCAGCTTGCCCCCTGGCCGGACGAGCCGCCATAGGTCCGCTACCTGGCGCTCCATGTCCGGCACAAAAAAGATGCCGAAGACGCAGACCACGGCATCGAAGCTATCGCGCGGATAGTCGAGGTCGGTCATGTCAGCGACCTGGAAGGCGACGTTGTCAATGCCACGTTCGGCCGCGAAGCGCCGACCAACCCGTATCATGTCCTCGGCCAGATCGACGCCGACGACCGTGCCGGTGGGGCCGACCGCCTCCGCCGCCGGGAAAACCGACGCGCCCGTACCGCAGCCGATGTCCAGGACCTTTGCGCCGGGCTGAAGGTTCAAACGTTCCACCGTGCGCCTGCCATAACGCGCCCAGAACTCAACCGGGGCCGCATCGAAGTGCTCCGCAGCGGCGTTGTAGGTCTTGGCGGCCTTCTGTTTCGCGTCGGCGGGCAAGCCGTTGTCGTAGGGCATTTTTCTCAACCTCTTAACCAAATGTCAGCGGGCCGGGCCAGTTCGCCACGCGAACCGATTTCGGCAGCGCCAACACAGCAGAACCGCATGGGCAATACCTGAAGGAATTCGACAGGTTTTCTGAAATGCGCGCTTTGCCGAAACGCCTGATGCAGGCAAATTCTTTCGAAGCTTGTTCCTTTCGAAAAGACTTGCTAACCTTTAAATATGGACCTTCAGCTCAAGGCAATTGCGGACCCGACACGGCGCGCGATCCTTTACCGGGCCTGGGACCGTGAGGTGACGGCCGGGGAGATCGCCGCCGGTTTCGACCTGACGCGACCCGCGGTTTCCCAACACCTGAAGACCTTGGCCGAGGCGGGTCTGCTGACCGTCCGCCGCGTCGGTACCAAGCGGCTGTGCCGGACCGATCAGGGCGAGATGCGCAAGCTGCGCGCCTTTCTGGACCAGTTTTGGGACGGCAAGCTGGAGGTTCTGAAGGACGCTGCAGAGGCAAGCGCCCGACGCCGGCGCGAAGGGCCGAAAGATGGATGACGCCCAGCCCTTTATCGAGAAAACCATCTGGGTGGACGCGAGCCCGGAGGATGTCTTCGACTTTTTCATCGAGCCGAAGAAGCTGCTGCAATGGATGGGCGTTGAGGCGGAGATCGAGGCCCGCCCCGGCGGGCGCTTTCGTATCGTCCACAGCGCCGAGTTCGTCTCGACCGGCGAATATGTCGAGGTCGATCGGCCGCGCCGGCTGGTCTACACCATCGGCTGGGAGGGCGGCGACCACGTGCCGAACGCATCGGGCACGGTGCACGTGACCCTGACCCCGGACCAGGACGGCACGCGCCTGGCGCTGACCCATCACGGCCTGTTGGAAGGCTCGCGCGAGGCCGACGGCTGGTCGGTCTATCTGAAGCGGCTGCAGGATGCCGCCGCCGGCAAGAACGTGCCCGTGGACCCACTGACCAGCCGCACCCTTTGGGACGCCCCGTCGGCAGGCTGACGACCACTACAACACAGATCGATCAGGGAGGATCAGACCGATGACCAGCGCTGCGCTCAGCACTGAGCCCAACACCGGGATCTTCAAGAACTTCCATGCGGCCATCGTTGGCGTGCCGGATGTCGACAAGGCGCGCGACTGGTATGAGGACGTGCTGGAACTGAAGCCGGCCAAAATCATCCCCGGACAGGACGGCAACGGCTTCATGGCGATCTATCGCCTGGATACGACGACCCATCTCTGCCTGTTCCTCAGCCCGGATGCCAAGCAGGGATTCACGGCCAACGGCCTGATCAATTTCCGCACCGACGACATCGAGAGCGTGCGCGCCAAGCTGATCGAGCGCGGCACCGACTGTTCGGACACGAGTGACATGGGCGCCGTCAGCTATTTCACCGCCCACGACCCGTTCGGCAACCGGATCGATGTGTGTCAGTTCACCGAGGAGTGGCTGCCCTACCTCTAGCAGTCAGGTATCCCATTCAAGGTCGGTCCGCCGTTTCAGTGTCACGGTGGCGACGAGGCTGATCACGGCGACGGCGGCGAGATACCAGGCGGGCGCGGCCAGATCGCCGGTCTGTTGGACCAGCCAGGTCGCGACCAGTGGCGCGGTGCCGCCGAAGATCGCGAGGGTGAGATTATAGCCGGTGGCCATCGCGCTGTAGCGCAGCCGCGCGGGAAACTGTTCGACCATCGCCACCGGTGTCGCCCCTTGCAGAAAGCCGCTGAAGATCGCGAAGACCAGTTGGGCGACGATGACCGCGATCAGCGCGCCCGTGTCGATCCACAGGAACAACGGGTAGACCACGATGGCGGCGACCAGCATGGAGGCCGCCAGGACCGGCTTGTAGCCCACCCGATCGGCGACCATGCCGGCGACTGGCATCAGCGCCACGAGCACGACCATGGCCAGCGTGTTGATTGTGAGCGCCCCCGGAACGGGCGGGCTGACGATATGGGTCAGATAGGTCGGCATCCAGATGAAGAGCGCGTAGATGCCGACACCGAGCAGCATCACCATCGCCGCCATCTGGACCATGCGGAACGGCATCTGGCGGATCGCGTCGCCCAGCGGCCGAACGGCCACCCGCGCCGATGTCTGAAGCTCCTGGAAAGACGGCGTTTCGCGCAGGTGCAGGCGCAGCCAGACCCCGATCACGCCGATCACCACGCCGCCGAGGAAGGGCAAGCGCCAGCCGAAATCAGCCATTTGATCGGACGTCAGGATCAGGTGCAGCAGCGCCGCGACGGCGGACCCGGCCAACATGCCCAGCACCGTGCTGAACACCGACCAGCTGCCGAAATAGGCGCGGCGACCGGGCGGCGCCATTTCGACCAGATAGGTGATGGATCCGATGAACTCGCCACCGACCGAGACGCCTTGCGCGAGACGCAGGATGACGAGCAGCAGGGCCGCGAGTGCGCCCACCTGTTCATGGGTCGGTAGTACAGCCATCAAGCTGGTCGGCACCGCCATCGCGACAATGGAGATCAAAAGCGCACGCCGGCGGCCCAGCCGATCGCCGAGATGGCCGAACAGAAACCCGCCGATCGGGCGCATGAGATAGCCCGCGGCAAAGACACCGAACGTGTTGATCAGGCCGGCGATATGGTCGTCCGCCGGAAAGAACTGGGTGCTGATCACCGGCGCGAAGAAACCGAAGACCGCGAAATCGTACCATTCCAGGGCATTGCCGACCGCACCGGCGGCGATGGCCCTTCTGTTGACATCGGGCATGCGAGCTTAGCCTCGGACTGAAGACCTGAACCGTGCGAACGCCGGCCGGCAAATGGTCGCCTCGGACCGGTTTGGTTTCAAGCCGAAAGAGCACCCGCTAGCGGTTGCACCAATACCAAGGTCGTCGCCGCGACGCTCCCCTGCATACGGGCCGACAGCGCGTGAAAAGGCTCAACGCAGGCTCTGCCCACCATCGACCGTCAGGGTCTGGCCGGTGATCCATCGCGCGCGCTCCGACGCCAAATAGACGGCCGCATCGGCGATTTCGTCCACCGTTCCGAGCCGGCCAAAAGGCACGCTGGCCACTGTCGCGTCATAGATGTCTTGGTTTTCAGCCTTCATGACGTCCCAGAACCCGCCATCGAAGAAGGTCGACCCCGGTGCGATGCAATTGACCCGAATGTTCTGCGGGGCCAGGGCTTTGGCCTGCGACGTGGTGTAGTGGATAACGGCCGCCTTGATGGCCGCATAGCCCGGCGAGCGCGTCGACGGCATCTCGGCGGACACCGACGAGATATTGACGATGCAGCCACCGCCCGCCGCGATCATCATCGGCGTCACCAGCCGCGACACGCGGACAACGCCCATAAGGTCGACGTCGAAGTTCCGGCGCCAGCCCTCGTCGCTCTCGCTGTCGCCGGCACCCGTCGGATTGTTGACCAGGACCTGGATCGCGCCGAGGGCCTCATGGGCCTGCGCGACGTAGGTGGCCAGCGCCTCCGGATCCGAGACATCGCACGGGGCTGCGTGGATCGACGTGCCATGTCTGGCGAGATCTTGCCGGGCCGTTTCAAGCGCCTCGGCACCCCGCGCGCAGATCGAGACGTTGGCGCCCTCTCGCGCAAAACAGGCGGCCATGGCGCGGCCGATGCCCCTGCTGGCGCCGGTAACGATGACGCCCTTGCCCTTCAAGCCTAAATCCATCGCGGTGGGCTCCGTTCATCCGTGCTGTCAGATCCGCGCCCGATCTAGCAGACGGCGCGCCAGGCAGCCAGGATTGCCTCGACGGACCGGGCGCCATCCTGCTCCGTCGTCGGCCAGCCGATGACCGAGATGCGCATGACCCAACGGTCCCGCCAGCGCGCGCCGCCCGCGAAGCAAACACCGCCTTGTTGCACCCGGTCGATCACCGCCTGGGTCAGCGCGTCACCCTCGGCGTCCGGGCGATCGGTACCGAACCGCACGATGGCCTGGTTCAGCTCGACTTGGTTGACAATCTCGACGCCTGGCTCGGCCGACAAGCGATCGGCCATCTGGGCCGCGATACGACAGTGGCGCGCCACCATCGCGGCGATACCGTCACGGCCCAAATGGCGCAGGATCGCCCAAGTGGGGAAGCCCCGCGCACGGCGCGACAGTTCCGGCACCAGGTGGGTCGGGTCCCGCTCCTCCTCGGTCGACGTGGGCAGGTAGCTGGCGGCAATCGTCATGGCCTTGCGATGGGCGTCGGCATCCTTGACGATGGCATAGCCGCTGTCATACGGCGTTTGCAGCCATTTGTGGCCATCGGTCGCCCAGGAGTCGGCGCCGTCCACGCCGGCAGCCAGACCGGCATAGTCCTTGCTGGCCCGCGCCCAGAGGCCGAAGGCGCCGTCGACGTGCAGCCAGCCGCCGCGACGATGGGTGGCCTCGGCCAAGCGCGGGAAGGGATCGAAGGCGCCGGTGTTCAGCTGCCCCGCCTGGGCGATCGCGATCACCGGGCCTTCCGTGCCCGCCAGCGCCGCGTCGAAAGCGTCGGCGTCGATCCGGCCGGCCTGGTCGGTCGCGACCCGTATGACCGGATCATGGCCGAAGCCGAGCAGTTGAAGGGCCGAAAACACGGTGGCGTGCGCGTCGTCGCCGATAAGCACCGACACTTTGGGCGCGCCGAACAGACCCTGCCGTTCGACATCCCAGCCTTCGCGCGCCAGAACGGCGGTGCGTGCCGCAGCCAGACAGACGAAGTTGGCGACGGTGGCGCCCGTGACGAACCCGACGGAGCTTTCGCGCGGCAGGTCCAGAAGGTCGAGCAGCCAGCCTGCGGCGGCGGTTTCCGCCGCCGACGCCGCCGGCGATGCCTGGTGATTGCCGGCATTCTGGCCCCAGGCGCTGGTCAGCCAGTCCGCGGCCACGCCGACGGGATGCGACGACCCGATCACCCAGCCGAAGAAGCGCGCGCCCGTGGGCATCATCAGGCCGCGATCGGCGTTTCGCGCCAGCGTTTCAATGACCTGGGCCGCGGGCTCACCCTTCTCCGGTGTCGGCCCGTCAAACAGGTCCAGCATCTCAGGGTAGGTCAGTTCCGGCCGCTGCAGGCGATCCGCGACACCATGCCGGAACGCGATCGCGGCCTCGGCGGCCGATCGCAACAGAGCCTCGTCCACGTTGCCATTTGCCGCATCGTCGGCCATGTCGGTGTCCTTTCTAACCCTTGTGGAGCATCCCGCCCTTCATCGGCTGGTCTGCGTCCAAAAGACGTAAAACGGCTGGTACCAGTTCGGCGACCGGCCGCAACTGTGAGAACACACCACGGGCGCGCGATTGGTTCAACGTTCCGCAGATTGTTACATCCATGGCCGGCCAATAAAGCGCGAAGGCCTTCAGGAACCCGGTGTGGCCCCACAGCCCGCCATATCCGGGCAGCCCCAGTGCGGAGAGATCGAAACGCCGCAGGCCCAGACCATAGAAGACGCCGCGTTCGCCCGTCTCGATCCAGGGCAGCATCTGCCGTCGGCAGGCATCGTTCTTGAAAATCCGCTTGTCGGCAAAGGCGCGCATGAACAGCGTCAGATCCGCCGCGTTGGTGACCAGCCCGCCGCTGGCCCAGTCCGCCGAGGTCGCCCGCATGGCCCCATACGCGATGTCGCCGACGGCGGGCATGGAGACGGGCCGGGCGGCGTTCGCCGGCCTCCTCGCTTCGCGATAGAGCATGTAGGTGTTGTGCATGCCCAGCCGCGCAAACAGCCGTGACCGCATGACATCGTGCAGCGTGTCCCCGGCAACGCGTTCGATGACAAGGCCAGCGAGCACATAGCCGGTATCCGAATAATGCCAGCCGCCACCGGGCGCAAAGCGGGCGGAAAGGTTCCGCCGCGTCCAGGCCAGAACCTCATGCGGCTGCCACAGCCGGTCCGGCTCGTCCAGAAGCGCCGCCATGAACGGCGAATTGCCGCTCGCGTCGGGCGGGCCGTCGCCGAAGCAGTCGGCCACGCCGCTGGTGTGGCTGAGCAACCGACGCATCGTCAGCCGGTCTTCGTAGACCTGACCGCCATGGCGATGGAGACCGGCGATCGTCGCCGCGGGCAGATAGGCGCCGATGCCGCGATCAAGATCGAGCAGGCCGTCCTCGACCAGCAGCATCGCCGTCGTCGCCGTGATCATCTTGGTGATGCTGGCGGCGTGGAACTGATCGTCCGGCCGCATGCGACGGTTACGCCGTGGGTCGGCCAGCCCGGTGGCCAGCGATACGCGATCCTCGGCCGTCGCCACGGTCAAGACACCGCCATGCACCGACCCATCGAAGACAAGCGCCTGATCCAGGGCGTTCTGCAACGACATGCGCATGTCGGGTGAGGTCAATGCGTTCATGATCCGCAGTTCCCAGCCTTGCCAAGGATCGGCGCTCAGCGAGACTTGGTGCCCGTCGGCCAGCCGGCGGCATCAGCCCCATAAAGGCGGCCGGTCGTATCGTGCTGCGCGCCATGCAGACCTGAGCTGATTTCCGAGCGATGGAGGCCCAGATCCTTCAACTGGGCATCGCTCAGGGATTTAAGCTCCAACGCGACCCGGTGCCGTTCGCGGTGTTGGCGCAGCATGCGCCAAAAACGCTGCGCCAGAGGCAACGTCGTACCGGGCTGGCCGACCGGCCGTTCGGGTGCTTGTTCACGATTGCCGTCGGCACGCTCCAGCGCCGGTCCAACCGTCTTGATCATCGTAGCCATGCTCGTCTCCTCAAAAAAAGCAGGCGCTCCCAGCACCGGAAAACTCCGCCGCGAAACGCCCGAACGAGCGGCTAGATAGGAAACCCCGCAAGGGAAGACCTGAAGGTTATCGCCGGTTTTTGTGAAGCTGGCGCCGCGATGTCTGCGCTTGGCCACGCAAGGCAGGGCACAAATGTCGACAAGCCAAACAACGGCCCGGCCGTGTTAAGCCGGCCCATGCAGGCAATACCTTCGGGAGCGACATCATGCATATCGGCTTGATCGGTGGAATCGGCCCGGCGGCGACCGAACACTACTACCGCTGTTTGATCGCGGCGCACGAGGCGGCCGGCAAGAAGCTCGACCTCACCATCGTGCATGCGGAAACCAGCGACCTGGTGCACAATATGGGCGACAACAATCCACAACGTCAGGCGGAGATCTTCCTGCCGCTGGTGCGGCGGCTGGAAGGTGCCGGGGCCGAAGCCGCCGCGATCACCTCAATGACCGGACATTTCTGCGTGAACGAACTGACCGCGCTGTCCCCGCTGCCCGTGATCAGCGCGCTGCCGGCGGTAAACGCGGCGATCGCGGCAAAGGGGCTGCAGCGGGTCGGCATCCTGGGCACCAAGCTGGTGATGGGAACCCGCCTCTACGGCGCCATCGACGCCGCGGAGGTCGCGGTGCCAGAGGGTGAAGACTTCCAGGCGTGCCATGACGCCTATCTGGCCATGGCGTTCGCCTGCCACGCCACCGACAGCCAGCGGTCGCTGTTCTTCGAAATCGGCCAGCGGCTGTGCGACGATCAAGGCGCCGAGGCCGTCATGCTCGGTGGAACGGACCTGTTTTTGGCCTTCGATGGCCGCGCGTGCGGCTTCGACGTCATCGACTGCGCGCAGATCCACGCCAAGGCGCTGACACGCCTCTAATCGGACCTGCGCGCAGAGAGCGGACTAGGGCATCGTTCGATCGATTGGAATCGCTTCGCGATCCAAACGATCGAACGATGCCCTATCTTATTCAAGAATAGAGCGATTTTGACCGACCATTCCGAACCTCTTGGTTCGGAATGGTCGGTCATCGCTCTAGGCCACGTCGCGCCGCGGCAAGCGCCAGTTGGGCCGCGGAAAGTGGCAGGTGTAGCCGTGGGGATAGCGCTGCAGGTAATCCTGGTGTTCGGGTTCCGCCTGCCAGAACGGGCCGGCCTTGGCGATTTCCGTTACCACCGGCCCGGGCCACAGGCCCGACGCCTCGACATCCGCGATGGTCTCGCGCGCGACCTTCTCCTGCGTCTCGTCGGTGACCAGAATGGCCGAGCGGTATTGAGAGCCGACATCGTTGCCTTGGCGGTCCTTCGTCGTCGGATCGTGGATCTGGAAGAACAGCTCCAGGATTTCCCGATAGGACACCTGTGCGGGATCGAACACCACCTCCAGCGCCTCGGCGTGACCGGTGCGGCCGGTGCAGACCTCGCGATAGGTCGGGTTTTCCGTCGTGCCGCCGGCATAGCCGACGCGGGTGCTGATCACGCCCGGCATTTTGCGGACCAGATCCTCCATGCCCCAAAAGCAACCGCCGGCAAGTATGGCCGTTTCGCGCATGTCAGTCCTCCTCAAACAGGTCTTTGTAGTCGCCGTAGCCTTCCTTCTCCAGGTCCGCGACCGGGACAAAGCGAAGCGCGGCGGAGTTGATGCAATAGCGCTGGCCCGTCTCCCCCGGCCCATCGGGGAAGACATGGCCCAGGTGACTGTCGCCATGCTTCGAACGCACCTCGGTGCGGACCATGCCGTGGCTGCGGTCTTCGATCTCGACGACGTGGCTGTCCTCGATCGGCCGCACAAAGCTGGGCCAGCCGCTGTGGCTGTCATATTTGTGGGTCGAGGCGAACAGCGGCTCGCCACTGACGACGTCGACATAGAGACCGTCTTCCTTATGGTCCCAGAACTCGTTGCGGAATGGGCGCTCGGTGCCGTTGTTCTGGGTGATGTCGTGCTGCTCGCGCGTCAACGCGGCCACCGCCTCCGGCGTCTTGGCATAGCGCTGGGTCATACCTGGTCTCCTGACTGTCGGGATCGACGCTTAATATGGGAACTGATCGGCCGGAATTGAAAGTCAAGTTGACCGACTTGTGAACACAGGCCGCCTGCCGGGCAGCGCTAAAACGCCAATGAGAGCCGAACGCCGTTCTCATCGGCGCTCAAGTCTGCCTGTCCGCCCATCGGCAAGACCATGCGGTCGGCGCCATGGGCGCAGGGAAAGTTGGTCACGACCGGGTACGGCGCGTCGGCGAAGCGGCGTTCGATCAGGCCGGCGAAGTCGAACGGAAAGTCCTCGCCCTCCTGGCTGATCGCGACCGGCTCGCCGACGATCAGGCCCGCGAGGCCGCGCAGCTTTCCGACCTGGTCCAGATGGGTCAGCATGCGATCGACCGAATACATCGCCTCGTCGACATCCTCGATGAACAAGATCTTGCCGTCCGTATCGATATCGCGGCGGGTTCCGATCGATACCGAGAGCAGCGACAGATTTCCGCCGACGATCGGCCCCCTCGCCGTTCCCGGACGCAGGACCGTGGCCTGGGCGAGAAGGCCCGCCATGCCGTCCGGATCGGGCAGACCGCGCAGCCGCTTGATAAGCTGGTCGCAGCCGTGGGGCAAAACGCGCGCAAAGTCCCTCAGGATGGGGCCGTGCCAGGGATTCTGGCCGGTGCCGGCGTGAACCGCCAGCAACAGCGCGGTCAGATCGCTGTAGCCGATCAGCGGCTTGGGATTGGACCGGATCAGATCCAGATCCAGCCGATCGGCGATGCGCCCCGAGCCATAGCCGCCGCGCGCGCAGAGAATGGCCCTGATCGAAGGGTCGCCGTAGGCGCGGTGCAGCGCCGCCAGCCTATCGTCGTCGGGTCCGGCCAGCCGGCCCCAGCGCAAATCGTTCTGCGGATCAACGACAGGTTCGAAGCCGGCTTGACGCAAGGCCGCGCAGCCGGCCTCCAACAGGTCCGGCTCCAGCCAGTCCGCCGGGGAGACGATGGCGATGCGGTCGCCATCGGCCAGCGGCGCGAAGCTCATGCCAGCGGTTCGGTCGCCGCGTCCAGCCAGGCCCGGACCTCACCCTCGACCAGCGGCCCGATCTCGGCCCGCACACGAGCGTGATAGGCGTTGAACCAGGCGCGTTCATCCGCGGTCAGCAGGTCCGGCAGCACGAGCGCGCTGTCGATCGGCGCCAGGGTCAGCGTCTCGAAGGCCAGGAAGGGCTTTTCCGCCTCCGCCAGTTCCGCGCAGGGTATGACGGCGACCAGGTTCTCGGTCCGGATGCCGTAGCCGCCCGCCTTGTAATAGCCGGGCTCGTTCGACAGGATCATGCCCGGCTCCATCGCCACCGTGTTCGGCGCCTTGGAGATGCGGGCCGGCCCCTCATGGACGTCGAGATAGCTGCCGACGCCGTGGCCCGTGCCATGGTCATAGTCGAGGCCGGCCTGCCACAGCGCCTCGCGCGCTAAAACGTCGATCTGCGGGCCGGCGGTGCCCTTGGGAATCCTTGCCGTGGCGATTGCGATATGCCCTTTCAGCACCAGCGTGAAGGCGCGCTTGATCTCGTCGCCGACCGCGCCAAGGCCGATCGTGCGCGTGATGTCCGTGGTGCCGTCGAGATACTGGCCGCCGCTATCAACCAGATAGACGTTGCCGGCCTCAAGCGTCACGTCGCTTTCCGGCGAGACCCGATAATGCGCCAGCGCCGCGTGAGCGCCGAAAGCGGAAATCGCTTCGAAGCTGTCATCCTTGCACATCGGATCGGCCGCCCGCAGGTCGTGCAGATGCTTTGAGGCGTCGAGCTCCGTGATGGTGCCGGTCGGGCCGACCTCGGCAAGCCAGGCCAGAAACCTGGCCATGACCGCGCCGTCGCGCAGATGCGCCGCCCGCGCGCCCTGCAGTTCGACCGCGTTCTTGCGGGCCTTCGGCAGTTCGCAGGGATCGGCCGAGCGAACGACCTTGGCGCCGGCCTGCTTCAGCCGTTGCGCGATCCAGGCGTTGACGGAAGCGGGATCGATGGCGACCCGCTTGCCCTCCTGGCCCAGCCTGTCCAAGGCCGCGCCCAAGGCGTCCGGCGCCTCGATGCCGACCTGGTTGCCGAGATGGGGCGGCAGCGCGTCGGTCAGCTTCTCCGGCGCGACGAACCAGTCGACCAGGCCGTCCTTGCCCAGGATCGCGAAGGACAGGGCCAAGGGCGTATTCGGCGTATCGGCGCCGCGGATGTTCAACAGCCAGGCGATCGAGTCCGGCGCGCCCAGCACCGCGGCGTCGACGCCGTCCTTGGCCAACTGCGCGCTCACCTCCCGCCGCTTGTCGGCCGAGGATTTGCCGGCGTAGCTCTCCGGATGCGGCACGATCGGCGCCAAGGGTGGTGGCGGCTGATCCGCCCACAGATCGTCGATCGGGTTCGATGCCACGGCGACAAGGGTGGCACCTGCACGCTCCAACGCCGTTTCGGCCCTGTTGACCCAACGCGGCGTGTGCAGATGCGGGTCGTAACCCAGCTTGCCACCCTTCGGCAGTTGCTGGACCACCCATTCCAGGTGCGGCTCCTCAATCAAATGGTGGATCTCGAAAAGGCCGCTATCCACCTGTTCGGCAACCTGTACCGTGTAGCGACCGTCAACAAAGATGGCCGCCTTGTCGGCCAGCACGACGATCACGCCGGCGGAACCGCCAAAGCCGCTGAGCCATTCGATCCGGCGGGCGCCGTCCGGGATCGCCTCGCTGAGGTTGGCGTCCGACATGGGCACGACGAAGCCGTCGAGACCCTGGCCCGCCAGAGCGGCGCGCAGCCTGTTCAAACGGTCGGCATGGTCGGTCTTCATCGCGTCTGAGGCGTCCGGCATGGGTGCGGCCTGTCTCTTGTCGTCAAGGGGCGGCGGCCAAGCTACGGGCAGCGGCGGGCGCATGCAAGCTGGCCTGGCGCATGGCACAGCCGATGCAGAAGCAATGCCCAACGCCATGCAGAAAGGTCAATGCTGCACCGCAACAAAGAGCGATGTGTTTTTGGCGATTGGGACTATCTCTGGCGCGTCGACGGAACGAACGAAGCACCCCGTACGACACATAAACCCAACGATCGACCGGGTAATGTCGCAGCCGAAGCCTACGGGAATTAGCCCCTGGGTGGTTGGTGAGGACCCCAACTGGCCGCAACCCCCTTTTTGGAAAGGGACCTGGATAATGCAGACGAATATCTCGACCCTACTCAATCGCGTCGGTGTCTTTTTCGGCATGGACGAATTCACCAAGAACCAACGCCGGACCTATGACCTGCTGAACCGGCTGACCGAGCGTCAGCTTGAGGATATCGGCTTGACCCATGGCACCGTGCGCGCCGTGGTTCTGGGCGGGCCTGACGCCGTGCGGACCGTGTGCCCCGACGGCGCGATCCAAAGCGCCAACACCAACGCGCGGCCGGCAAAGGCCGCCTGAAGCCCAGGGCCATAAGGCCCAAGAGTTTGCCGCCGGCCTCCGTCTTCCTCCTCCCTGGACGGCGCCGGCGACCGGAACGCGAGCCGCCCCGCACGGGACGGCTCGCGTATCCATTTTTGCGTGAGAGTCCATGACGTTGGCGGCAACGCCGTGCCAACCCGTATGACTATGCTGCAGTGCAGCATTGCGCAGTTTGAGGATTCTCAAGGGCGCTGAATCGCCCATTGTAACGCCGTGATCGACGAACGAGCGTCGGCACCCACCAGGCATCAAAAACCGCAGTCCCGGCGAGACCGGGACAGACACCGTCTCATCCTTTGGAAAGGAGACAACGAACTATGCTGCTTGCAGCCCTATTGAACCCGCTGGCCCGCGCCTTTGGCATCGGCCGGCAGGCCCGTGAACGCGGTGACGCCTATCTGGAACTGATGAGCATGACCGACCGTCAGCTCGAGGATATCGGCCTGACCCGCGGCCTTGTCGAAACCGTGATCTGGCAGGGGCCCGAAAAGCTTGAAGAAATCCTGCCCGACGGCGCGATCCGGCGCAGCCTCGCCGAGGCCGCCAATCGAAACCGCAACCAGATTTCCGGCGCCGCCTAATGCCGCCCGGCCCGCAGGATCAGGGTCGGCCAGACACCGACCCTGATCCGCGCGGTGAGATGAAGGCCATGCGCGCGGTGGGCCGATAGCACCTGCGCCTCTTGCCGGTGCAACAGGCCGGCCAGGACCGCCACACCACCCGGCGCCAAATGGCGCCTCAAATCGCCGGCCATCTGACAGAGCGGGCGCGCCAGAATGTTCGACACAATCAGATCGTAGGGGCCGCCCGCCTCGACCGCCGGGTTGCCATAACCCGCGCTTAGGATCGTCCGGACCCGCCCCTGTAGGCGGTTCACTTGCGTGTTGACGCGCGCAACGCGCACCGATTCCGCATCGATATCGGCCGCGACGACCGGGCGCCCGAATCGGCGCGCCATGGCGAACGCCAGGATCCCCGTGCCGCAGCCCATGTCCAGCATTCGCGCCGGCCGAAGCCGCTTCGCCAGCCGATCGATCGCGATCAGGCAGCCCGCCGTCGTCGGATGCTCGCCGGAGCCGAACGCGGTCGCCGCATCGATGCACAGGCCGATCTTGCCCGCTGGCGCAGGTTCCGGATCGTGCGAGCCGTGAATGAAAAACCGACCGACAGTTAACGGCGGAAAGGCGGCATAGCTGGCCGCCAACCAGTCGGTCGCAGGCAGTCTTTCGATGTGCAGGGGCGGCGGCGCCAGACCGACGGATTTGGCCGCCACCGCCAGCGCCGCCTCCAGCATGGCGCGATCGGGCGGTTCGGTCGCGCAGGCCTCCGCCGCGACCTTACCCGCCTCCTCCGCCTCAAAGACAGACAGCGAGACGAAGCCGTCCTCGAACAGGCGTTCGACCGCGGGGGTCAGGGCGGCTGGCGCGATCAGGCGCACGGCCCATACGGCCCTCTCTTCCGGTGCACTCGGCACGGTTCGGCCAAACCGCATGCTTCCCCTCTCCTTAAAAAACGCGACGGGTTTTGCCTGTTGTCCCGTTCGAACTCAAAACGGCCGCGACCATCCCAGGCCGACTGCGGGAGTGCAAGACCATGTCACGCATCGATGCCGCCCACGCGCTGGTTCGATTCGGCCTCGGGCCACGGGCCGGAGAGATCGACACCTTGTCGGCCTATCCGACCGGCTGGCTGATCGAGAACATCACCCGTGGCGCCGACCGCTCATCAAGCGTCGGCCACCAGGACCGGCTGGTGGCATTTCTGGAGGCACGGGAGGCCGGCACGGCGCAAACCAGTTTTCGCGAACAGGTGCGCCGCCAGGTCCGCGCCGACATCCACCAGCGCATCGATACCGCCATCCGAACCGAAACGCCGTTCGCCGAGCGGCTGGTGCATTTCTGGGCCAACCATTTTACCGTGGCCGTCAACCGGCCCCAGGTCACCAGCCTGGCAAAGCCGTTCGAGGACGAGGCGGTACGCCCGCATGTCACCGGCCGGTTCGCCGACATGCTGAGCGCCGTGGTGCACCACCCGGCCATGCTGCTCTATCTCGACAACGTGATCTCGTTCCGGCCGAACTCCCCGGCCGGGCGGCGAACAGGCCGCGGCTTGAACGAGAATCTGGCGCGGGAACTGCTGGAATTGCACACGCTCGGCGTCGACGGTGGATACACCCAGGACGATGTCATCGCGCTGGCGCAGATCCTGACGGGCTGGAGCGTCAGCCGGCTGCGCGATCCGGACCCCGGCACCTTCCGCTATCACGATCTGGCCCATGAGCCGGGCGACAAGGTGCTGTTGGGCCGCGTGTTTTCTCAAGGCGGCCAGGCCGAGGGCGAGGCGGCGCTGGCCATGCTGGCGAACCATCCGTCGACCGCGCGCCATATCGCCACGAAGCTGGCCCGCCATTTCATCGCCGACGATCCGCCCACTTCGGCGATCGAGGTGCTGTCCCAGACCTTCTTGGACACCGAGGGCGATCTGGCCGCCGTCTACCGCGCCCTGATCGACCTGCCGGAGGCCTGGCAGCCGCACCTGACCAAGGTGCGGACACCGAACGATCTGCTGATCGCGGCCTTGCGCGCCTTCGACGTGCGCGAGGCCGACGACCGTACGGCCGCGACCCTGCGCCTGCTGGGCCAGGTGCCCTGGACCGCACCATCCCCCGCCGGCTGGCCGGACGATGCGGCCGGCTGGCTGGGGCCGGAGGCGCTGATGCGGCGCATCGACTGGTCGGTCGCGGTCGCCGGCCTGGCGGAACGGGCCATGGACCCCAGGCGGCTGCTGGACACGGCCGTCGGACCGCTGGTTTCGGCCACCACCCAGTTCCACGTCGACGGTGCGCCAAGCGCGCTGGAGGGCATCGCCCTGGTGCTCAGCAGCCCGGAATTTCAAAGGAGATAGACATGGTCGATCTGACCCGACGGCATCTCTTGGCCGGCGCCGCCTGCGGGCTGGCGGTCGGCGCCCTGCCCACGCGGCTGGTCCTGGCCAATGCGCCGACCGAGAAGCGCCTGGTGCTGATCATCCTGCGCGGCGGCATGGACGGGCTGTCGACGGTCGTGCCTTACGCGGACCCGGACTATCGGTCTCTGCGTGAGGGTCTGGCCCTGGCGCCGCCGGACCGCGAGAACGGCGTGCTCGATCTCGACGGGTTCTTCGGGCTGCATCCCGCGCTGGCCACGCTGCACGACTGGTATCGACAGGGCGACGCGCTGGCCCTGCACGCGGTCGCCTCGCCCTATCGCGAGCGTTCCCATTTCGACGGGCAAGACCTGCTTGAGGCCGGCGACAGCCGCCTGGGGTCCAGCCCTGACGGCTGGCTGAACCGCGCCCTCTCGGTAATCGGCGGCGAGCAGCGGCTAGGGCTGGCGGTCGGCCAATCCGTGCCGCTGGTGCTGCGCGGCGAGACGCCGGTCATGTCCTGGGCACCCTCCGCCCTGCCGTCGGCCGATCTCGGCCTGCTCGACCGCTTGGCGCACGTCTATGCTGGCGACCCCCTGTTCCGCGATGCACTGGCCGAGGGCCGCCGCGCCAACATGCTGGCCGGCGCCGCTATGGGCGACACCGAGCCGGCGAGCGGACGGCAAGAGGCCTATCTGCAACTCGCCGACACGGCAGCCGGCATGCTGACGGCCGAGGACGGACCGCGCATCGCCGTGATGGACGCGCCGGGTTGGGACACGCACATCGCACAGGGCACGGTCAACGGAGCCTTATCGCGGGCATTGGGCGGGCTGGACGCTGTGCTTGCCCGACTGAAAGACGGCTTAACGCCCGTCTGGCCGGAAACGGCAATCGTGATCGTCACCGAGTTTGGCCGCACGGTGCGGCCAAACGGCAGCGGCGGCACCGATCACGGCACGGCGACGGCGGCCTTCCTGGCCGGCGGCGCGGTTGCCGGCGGCCGGGTGATCGCCGACTGGCCGGGGCTGGGTACGAACCGGCTTTATGAGGATCGCGATCTGGCGCCAACCGCCGACATCCGCGCGCTGTTCAAGGGCGTGCTGGCCAGCCACTATGGCTTGCCCACGGGCGATCTCGAGCGGTTCGTGTTCCCGGACAGCACCGGCGTGCGTCCGCTGGACGCGCTGGTCTAGCGACTATCGCCGATCATCCGGCCTGATCGGCGGGCACGACGAAGCTGTCCATGACCTTCTTGTCGCCGCTGTGGTCGAAATTGATGGTCAGCTTGTCGTTGTCGGTGGCCCGGACCGTGCCGTAGCCGAATTTCTGGTGAAACACCCGGTCGCCGCGACCGAAGGGCTGGGACGGCCGTTCGCGCGGCGCGCTCTCATAGGCCACGCCCTCCAAGGTCACGGCCTCGCGGCGCATGAAGCCGGTCTGCCGGGGCGCCCGCCATAGTGTGGTCGGCGCCTCGAAACCCCGACCCAAGCCCGGCTCGCTGTCCGGCACGATGTGCAGTTCAGGCAGTTCCTCGACGAAGCGCGACGGCAGGGTCGAGGTCCACTGCCCATGGATGCGTCGGTTGGCGGCGGTGGAGACATAGGCGCGTTCCTTGGCGCGCGTCAGGCCGACATAGGCCAGCCGCCGCTCCTCCTCCAAACCAGCCAGGCCAGTCTCGTCCATGGCACGCTGGTTGGGAAACACCCCCTCCTCCCAGCCAGGCAGGAAGACATGGGCGAACTCCAGCCCCTTGGCAGCGTGCAGGGTCATCAGGCTGACCTGCGCGCCGATGGAATTGTCTGTCGTCTCCATCACCAGGCTGACGTGTTCCAGGAAACCGGCCAGGCTCTCGAACTCCTCCATGCCGGCGACCAGTTCCTTCAGATTCTCCAGGCGACCTGGCGCCTCGGGCGACTTGTCCTGCTGCCACATGCCGGTATAGCCGGATTCGTCCAGGACGGTCTGCGCCAACTCCGTGTGCGGCACCCGCGCGGCCATCTCACGCCAGCGTTCGAAGTCGAGCATGAGGGCGTTCAGGGCACCGCGCGCCTTCGGCTTGATCTCATCGGTCTGGACCAGACGCCAGACGGCCTCGGTCAACGGGATGGAGGCGGCGCGCGCCAGTTGGTGCAGGGCCTGAAGGGTCGCCGCGCCGATGCCGCGCTTGGGCGTGTTGACGATGCGCTCGAACGCCAGATCGTCGTCCGGCTGGGCAATGACCCGGAGATAGGCCATGGCGTCGCGGATCTCCATCCGCTCGTAAAAGCGCGGGCCACCGACCACGCGGTACGGCAGGCCCAGCGTGATGAACCGTTCTTCGAACTCGCGCATCTGAAAGCTGGCGCGGACCAGCACGGCGATGTCGTTCAGGTCGACCTTCTTGCGCTGCAGATCCTCGATCGTGTCGCCGATCCAGCGCGCCTCCTCCTCACCGTCCCAGATGCTGCGTACCGTCACCGGCTCGCCGCCATCGATCTCGGTATAGAGCGTCTTGCCGAGCCGGCCGCGATTGTTGGCGATCAGGCCGGAGGCGGCGCCCAAGATGTGGCTGGTGGAGCGATAGTTGCGTTCCAGCCGGATGACCTTGGCGCCGGGAAAATCGCTTTCGAAGCGCAGGATGTTACCGACCTCCGCCCCCCGCCAGCCATAGATCGACTGGTCGTCGTCGCCGACGCAGCAGAGGTTGCGGTGGCCCTGGGCCAGCAGGCGCAGCCAGAGATACTGGGCCACGTTCGTATCCTGATACTCGTCGACCAGGATGTAGCGGAACTGCTGGTGGTAGCGGGCCAGGATGTCGGCATGGCCTTGGAACACGGTGAGGTTGTGCAGCAGCAAATCGCCAAAATCGCACGCGTTCAGCGCCTGCAGGCGGGCCTGATAGGCCTTGTAGAGCTCAACCATACGACCGCCGGCAACGTCGCCGGCATCTTCCGCCTTCAGTCTGTCCGGCGTCAGGCCGCGATCCTTCCAGCGTTCGATGACGCCCAGGACCAGCCGGGCCGGCCAGCGCTTGGCGTCGATGTTCTCCGCCTCAAGCAACTGCTTGATCAGGCGGATCTGGTCATCGGTGTCGAGGATCGTGAAGTTGGATTTCAGCCCGACCAGGTCGGCATGGCGGCGCAGGATGCGGGCCGCCAGCGAGTGAAAGGTGCCCAGCCACCAGCCTTCCATCGGTGCGCCGAGAAGGTCGCCGACGCGGTCGCGCATTTCGCGCGCCGCCTTGTTGGTGAACGTCACCGCCAGGATCTGTCCCGGAAAGGCCTTGCGCGTGACCAGCAGGTGGGCAAGCCGCGTGGTCAAGACCCGCGTCTTGCCCGTCCCGGCGCCGGCGAGAACCAGAACCGGGCCGTCCAAGGCCTCGACCGCCTCGCGCTGAGCCTGGTTCAGGCCGGCAAGATAGGGGTAGTCCGCAACCGGCGCCGGGGCGGCCAGCGGGTCGTCATGCAGGGGCAAATCACTCATGCCCCTGATATAGCACGCGCCGGCCGCCGCCGAAGCGGTTATGCCCGGCTATTCAAAGGATGATCCCAAAGGCTTGGCCATGCGGACGAGATCGGCCGGGCGGCCGTCGATCAGCGCGTGGGCGCCGGAGGTCGCCTCCTCAACGAAGCCGTGACGCCGGTAGAACGCCCGGCCACGCTCGTTGTGGGCGAAAACGCCGAGGGCCAGCCGCCGCTTGCCGGTCCGCTGGCCCCAATCGACCACACCATCCATCAGCCGGTCGGCCACACCGCTGCCCCACCAGGGGCGCAGGACGCCCATCCCCATCGAGGCCGCGTGCGCGAGCCGGCGGTACGGCCCTGCCTCGGCGCCGATGGCCGCCACCATCTTCTCGCCGCAGAACGCGGCCAGCGACAGGCGCCCCGGGTTCTCCGGCCGGGCCAACTGGTCCCGCAATTCGCCCTCGTCGGGCAGGGTGTCGCGGGGATCGAGCATCGGACCCCGCGTCTCACGGCACAGCGCGCGCCGAAACTCAAGGAACGAAGCGGCGTCATCCGGTGTCGGGCGCCGCACGACGGCCGTCGCTTCATGGCCGTCTTCCTTGCGGTCCGACAGCGCCGGATCGGACCAGACGGGCGGCGGCAAGGCGCGCAGCCGCTTGCCCATGACGATGTCGTCAACCGGCCGGCCGTCGATCTGCTGGCTGCCGACCAGACGGCCTTCCTCCTGATAGCCATGCCGTCGATAAAGCGCCAAGGCGTGATCGTTGTCGGGCCGAACGAACAGCTCGATCTTGTGCATGCCATCGGCCCGCGCCTGGGCCTCGGCCAGATCCATCAAGCAGCCGCCCCAGCCGCGCCCCTTGAAACCCTGCTCGATGCCGATGCCAAGCGTGGCGAGCGAGCGAACGCGATAGCGTCGGCCTCGCGACAGGCCGATCGAGCCAACGATCTCGTCATTGGCCAGCAAGAGGTGGATGCGGTCGCCATCGCCGAGCAGGCGTTCCAAATCGGCCTCGGGGGACTCCAGCCAGTCCGGGCTTTCGTCCGGCTCGCGGATCGAAAACTCGGTCAAACGGGTCAAGTGCGCCTTCAGCGCCGGCCCGTCCGCGGGCCGCGCCAGGCGGACGGTCATAATCGTCGCCATGGTAAAACAGCCAAATAAATCCGATATCGGATTTATTCCAAATCCGTCAGTGTTCGTCAAGCCTGCTTTTTGGCCCGCCTCTTGGCCCGACGCTTGTCATCCGGTTCGCCGCGTTCTTCCGCCCGCGCCCGCATCAGCGCGCGGTGATAGGCGAGCATGATATCGTGTTCGTGTACGACCCCAACCACGCAGCGGGACTCGTGGTCGTCGACCACAGGAATGTGGCTCTCGCCGGCCTTGTCCATCAGATCCATGGCCTTTGCCAAACCGTCCCCCGCTGCCAGAACCGGCTGGTTGGCTCGGCAGGCGTCAGCGGCAGAGCAGTTCGTCTTGCCGTCGGCGGGTTCGGCATGCGCCAGGTCGGCGAGCGTGACGACGCCGACCAGATCGCCGCGCTTGCCCATGACAAAGACCTCGCCGTAGCGGGCGGTATGAAACTCCTCGCGCAGATCCTCGAAGCTGGCCTCCGGCCTGATCCGGGCGAAATCATGCTTCATCAGGTCGCCAACCTTGATCTCGGCCAGCAGGGTGGTCTCTCGGCCGCCGCTGATGTTGATGCCGCGTCGATCGAGCTGAGCCTGGAAGAAGCTGCGGCCGCCCACCTGTTCGGTCAGAACCGAGGCGATGACGACGGCGACCATCATCGCGATCGTGAGGCCGTAATCCGAGGTCATCTCGAACATGATCAGGATGGTCGAGATGGGCGCGCCCAGCACCGCCCCCGCGACGGCGCCCATGCCGACCAGGGTGTAGGCGCCTGCGCCCGAGCTCAGCTCCGGAAACGGCAGCGAGGCGATGTAGCCGAACGCCCCACCCGTCATGGCGCCGAGAAACAGCGACGGGCTGAACACCCCGCCGCCAAAGCCGCAGCCAAGGCTGACGGATGTGGCAACGATCTTCGCGACGATCAGAACCAGGAGCAGCCAGATCGGCAGCGCCTCGCGCAGGGCCTGATCCGTCGCCTCGTAACCGACGCCGATCACCTGAGGGAACCAGATCGCAATGACGCCGACGATCAGGCCACCAATGGCCGGACTTATCACCCGCGGAATGGCGAGGCGCTTGACGAGGTCCTCGACGCCGAACGTGGCCCGCATGAAGGCCACCGCGACCACGGCCGAAACGATGCCCAGGATGGCAAAGGCCGGAAACTCCCAAAACGACTCGATGGAGAACTCCGCCGGCAGGACGAAGGCGGGGAAGTCGCCATAATGCAGGCGGCTGATGATCGTGCCCGTGACGGAGGCGAGCACCACCGGGGCAAACGCACCCAGCCCGTAATGGCCGATCACGACCTCCAGGGCGAAAAACACCCCGGCGATGGGCGCGTTGAAGCTGGCGGCAACCGCCGCCGCGACGCCGCAGCCCAACAGCGTCCGCGTCATGCGGCTGGACAGGCCGAGATACTTCGCCAGCCAGGCGCCGATCGTGGCCCCGATATGGACGACGGGCCCTTCGCGGCCTGTCGAGGCACCGACACCCAGAGAGCCCGCGCTGACGATCGCGGCACCAAGGCCGGCGCGCACCGACATGCGACCGTCGCGCAAGGCCGCCGACTCGATTACGTCGGCTACGCCTCGTGGTCGGCCGCCCGGCATCAGGTAACGGATGAACAGTCCGATCGCCAAACCGCCCAGGGTCGGCGCCAGCACGATATGCCACCAGGGCAAGGTCTCGACCCATAACAGGATGCGTTGCGCGCTGGACCCGAAGGCGGCGAACTGCACGCCTTGCAGAAGATAGCGAAAGGCAATTTCGCCAAGGCCCGCACCGGTGCCGATCACGACCGCTAACAGGGCCAGGATAAGCTGATCGTTGCGTACGAATCGCCGTACGCGAACGAGCAAGTATCTGACCGGGCGACGAGGAAGCATCACATACGCAGCCACGTCTCAGCGATGAGGCGAATCAAGGGGTTAGGTGTACGCCTTCAACAGCGGGCTGACCAGCCCTTCGTCGCGCTGTGGCAAACGAGCGCAGCGGCGCGAGACCTAGTTGCAGCGGCCGATCGACCCCTCGGCACAGACCCGCTCGCCATCGATCCAGGTGGCGCCCGACAGGTCGACATTGCGCAGGCCCGTGCGCGCCAGGTTGGCATCGGTCAGATCCGCGCCGACCAGGACTGCGCCAACCATGTTCGCTGAACCGAGATCCGCGCCCACGAACGAGGCATTGGTCAGATCCGCCCCGGTCAGGTCGGCATCGAACAGCCGGGCGCCGTCCAAGTTCACCTCGATCATGCTGGCATTGATGAACCGGGCACGAAACGCATCGACCCCGCTGAGGTCGCTGCCGTCCAGGATCGCCCGCCGGAATGAGGCGTCGCGCATCTGGGCCTGCGCCAAGTCGACGCCGGAGAAATCCTGGCCGTCGAAGATGCAGCGGCGCCAGTTCACCTCCGGCGATGCTGGGTCGGTGCAATCGGCGTAGGCCGGCGGGCTGATGGACAGACCGGCGAAGAGAACGACGCCGGCAATCGAAGCAAGTCTGTACATGGGCGAAGATTTAAGCCACTCGGCCCGGCTTGTCCAAGCGACAAATCGGTGATGGCTGCCCCGCTGTCCGCGCCCGGCCCCTTCAGACCGTGAAGTATTTGGCCTTCGGATGGTGCACGACGATGGCGCTGGTCGACTGTTCGGGATGCAGTTGGAACTCGTCGCTGATCTCCACCCCGATTCGGTCCGCCTTCAGCAAGTCCAGCAGCGGGATCTGGTCCTCCAGGTTCGGGCAGGCCGGATAGCCGAAGGAATAGCGGCTGCCGTGATAGCCCTGGCTCAACATGCGATCGATGTCGCGGTCATCCTCGGCGGCGAAGCCCAGTTCGGCGCGAATGCGCTTGTGGACATATTCGGCCATGGCCTCGGCCATCTCGACCGACAGGCCGTGCAGGTAGAGGTAGTCCTGATACTTGTTGTCCGCGAACCAGTCGCGCGCCACGTCCGAGGCGTGCTGGCCCATGGTCACGACCTGCAACCCGATGACGTCGCGCTCCTCGTCATCGACATCGCGGAAGAAGTCGGCGATGCATTCACCGTCGGCTTTCGACTGGCGCGGCAAGGTGAAGCGGGCGACCTCGGTGCCGCCATTCTCTTCGAACAGGATGACGTCGTTGGCCTCCGCCGCGCATTGCCAATAGCCGTAGACGGCGCGAGGCTGCAGGATGTTCTCCTCCTCCGACCGGTCGATCAGGTCGGTCAGGATCGGCCGCAATTCGGAGCGCGCCCAGCGCATATACTCGCCCAGCCGCTTGCCGTCTTTGCGATAGCCCCATTGCAGCTGATAGAGCATGCGTTCGTTCAAGAACGGCAGCAGCGACTTCAGCGGCACGCGTTCGACCGTGCGGGCACCCCAGAAGGGCGGCAAGGGCACCGGCACGTCGTCGGTCAGGCGCTTTCGGCGGGCGCGCGCGGCCTCCAGGTCGACATCGACCACGGGCCGAACCGCCCTTCCCAGCTTGCGGTTCTGGTTGGACGGTTTGCCTTGGCGCTTTTTCTCGCGGGACTCGATATGGCTGTCGAAGGCGCCGTCGGCGACCTTGGCCATCAGATCCAGCCCATCGAAGGCATCGCGGGCGTAGGCGACCCGACCGGCGCCATAGGCGGCCCGACAATCCTGTTCGACATAGCCGCGCGTCAGGGCCGCCCCGCCCAGCAGCACAGGCACATCCATGCCCTCGCGGGTCATCTCGAGCAGGTTTTCACGCATCACCACGGTCGATTTGACCAGCAGGCCGGACATGCCGACCGCATCGGCGTCATGTTCCTTCGCCGCGCTGATGATCGACGCGATGGGCTGCTTGATGCCGAGATTGACCACCTTGTAGCCGTTGTTGGTCAGGATGATGTCGACCAGGTTCTTGCCGATGTCGTGGACGTCGCCCTTCACCGTGGCCAGAACGATCGTGCCCTTCTCCTGCCCCTCGACCCGCTCCATCATCGGTTCCAGATAGGCGACCGCCGTTTTCATGGTCTCGGCGGACTTCAACACGAAGGGCAGTTGCATCTTGCCGGCGCCGAACAGGTCGCCGACCACCTTCATGCCGTCCAGCAAATGGCTGTTGATGATGTCGAGCGGCGGGTACTTCTTCAGCGCCACGTCGAGGTCGTCGGTCAGGCCCTGGCGGTCGCCATCGACGATGCGGTCCTTCAGCCGTTCCTCGACCGTGGTCGCCTTCGGCCGCTTTTCCACCTTCTGGCCCTGGCGGCCCTCGAACAGGGCGATGAAGGCCTCCAGCGGATCGTAGCCCTCCGCCCGACGGTCGAAGATCAGGTCTTCGGCCGCCTTCACCTCTTCGGCAGGAATGGCGTGCAGCGGCATGATTTTCGACAGATGCACGATGGCACCGGTCAGGCCGCGCTTCAGGGCGTGATCCAGGAAGACCGAGTTCAAGACATGCCTGGCCGCCGGATTCAGCCCGAAGGAGATGTTAGACAGGCCCAAGATGATCTGACAGTCGGGCAATTCCTCGGCGATGCGCTCGATCGCGTCGAGGGTGGCGATGCCCAGCTGGCGGTCGTCCTCGTTGCCGGTGCAGATGGTGAAGGTCAGCGGATCGAACATCAGATCATGCGCCGGCAACCCATGCTGATTGACCGAGAAGTCGTAAAGCCGATGGGCGATGCGCAGCTTGCCCTCGGCATCCTTGGCCATGCCCTCTTCGTCGATCGTCAGGGCGACGACGGCGGCGCCGTACTTGCGGGCCAGCTTCAGCTTGTCGGCCGCAGGCTCCTCACCATCCTCGAAATTGATCGAGTTGATGACCCCCTTGCCGCCATAGAGCTTCAGGCCCGCCTCCAGCACCGGGTATTCGGTTGAATCGATGACCAGCGGCGCGGTAACCGCACCGGTCAGGCGAGTCAGCACCTCGGTCATGTCCGCGATCTCGTCGCGGCCGACATAGGCGGTGCAGACATCCAGGGTATGGCTGCCTTCCTTCACCTGGGTCTTGCCGATCGCGACGCAGGCCTCCCAATCGCCGGCCGCCTGCAGCTCGCGGAACTTCTTCGACCCGTTGGCGTTGCAGCGTTCGCCGATCGACAGATAGGCGTTTTCCTGGCGCAGCGGCACCTGGCTGTAAAGCGAGGCGAGCGACGGCACCCAGTCGGACGATCGCGCGATCGGCCGGGGCCGATAGCCATCCTCGGCCAGGTTTCGCAGCATGCCGTCCAGCGCCTGGATGTGCTCGATGTTGGTGCCGCAGCAGCCGCCGATCAGGTTCAGACCGTCCTCGCGCAGGTACCGTTCCAGCCATTGGGCCAGTTCCTGCGGCCCGAGCGGATAGTGGGTCTTGCCGTCCACCAGCTCCGGCAGGCCGGCGTTCGGCTGCACCGAGATCAGCTTCGGCCAGTTCTCCGCCAGCCACTTGATGTGCTCGGCCATCTCCTGCGGGCCGGTCGCACAATTCAGCCCGACGAGATCGGCGCCCATGGCGTGTATCACGGTGGCGGCCGCCGCAATGTCGGCGCCGACCAACAGGGTGCCCGTCGTCTCCACGGTCACTTGCACGAAGATCGGCGTGTCGGTCGCCGCTTCCTCGCGCGCCGCCTTCGCACCGTTGATGGCCGCCTTGATCTGTAGCGGGTCCTGGCAGGTCTCGATCAGAATGGCATCGACGCCGCCGGCGATCAGGCCGCGCGACTGCACCGTCAACGCCTCTTGCAGCGGATCGTAGGCAACGTGGCCGAGGCTGGGCAGCCGGGTACCCGGTCCGACCGAGCCGAGCACGAACCGGTCGCGGCCGTCCTTCACCTCGGCCCCATGGATTTCCAGCACCTCGCGCGCCAGTTCCGCCGAACGCTTGTTGAGGTCGAAGGCATCATCGGCCAGCCCGAACTCACCCAGCGTGATCGGCGAGCCGCCGAAGGTGTTGGTCTGAACGCAGTCCGCGCCGGCGCGCAGATAACCGAGATGGATATCGCGCACGACATCGGGCCGTGAGCGGGTCAGAATCTCGGTGCAGTTTTCCTGGCCCAGATAATCGGCATCGATATCCAGGTCGATCGCCTGAACGCGGCTGCCCATGGCGCCGTCGTTCAAGAGAACGCGTTCGTTCAAGATATCAAGAATGTGCGGCAAGGCGGGGGTCCTCTGGCATGTCTTGCGGTCGGGCGCTGATTAAGCGGCGACGTTCGTTGTTTTGGCGCGCAGGCCCAACGCCGCGCACACCGCCAAGGTCAGTTCGGCGCGGTTGAGCGTATAAAAATGGAACTCGTCGACGCCGTGCCGGCGCAGGTCGAGACACTGTTCGGCGGCCACCGCAACGGCCTGCCGCTGGCGCGCCTCCGGATCGTCGTCGAGCCCATCGAACAGCGCGTGCATGCGGGCCGGAACGCTGGCGCCGCACATCTCGGCGAACGTCTTGGCGCGCGCGAAGTTGCTGATCGGCAGGATGCCCGGCACCAGGGGCACGGTGATGCCCGCCGCCGCGACCCGGTCGCGAAACCGCAGAAAGACGGTGTTGTTGAAGAAAAACTGCGTGATTGCCCGATCGGCCCCGGCATCCACCTTGCGCTTCAAATTCTCCAGGTCGGCCGCCGGGCTGACCGCCGCCGGATGCACCTCCGGATAGGCGGCGACGCTGATCTCAAAACCGGCGACCCGCTTCAGACCCGCGACCAGATCGGCGGCATAGGCATAGCCGTCGGGGCGCGGCTGATAGGCGGCATCCGTGTCGGGCAGGTCGCCCCGCAGGGCGACCAGGTGACGCACGCCCATGTCCCAGTACCGGCGCGCGATCGCGTCGATCCTGTCGCGCGGCGCGCCGACGCAGGTCAGATGGCCCGCCACCTGCAGCGTGGTTTCGCGCTTGATCCGTTCGATCGTTTCCAGCGTCTTTTCCCGCGTCGATCCGCCCGCGCCATAGGTCACGGAGACGAAGTCGGGGTGCAGCGGTGCCAGCCTTTCCAGGGTGGCCGCCAGCGTGGTCTCCATGCCCGGCGTCTTGGGCGGAAAGAACTCAAAGCTGACGATCGGTTCGCGGGTGGTGGCGGCAATGGCGTTGGACATGGCTCAGGCAACCTCTCCGCTGTCGCGCAGGTTGGGTTCGGGCGTTGCCGTGACGCGAGGCAACGGCTTCAGTTCCGCGCTTTGGCGGCGTTTTGCGTTCCACAGCAGCACGGTCAACCGGTCGCCCGGCAGGGCGATGGGGTCGGCCGCATCGAAGCCCGCTTCGGCGAGCCATCGTCCCATATCCGCAAGGTCGAACCCCAGCCAGCGATGGGCGTGATCCTCGCGCAAACCATCCAGATCATGGCGGGCGAAATCGGCGATCAACAGCCGGCCGCCCGGCTTCAGGACGCGGGCCGCCTCGGCCAGCGCCTCGGCGGGCCGGTCGATGTAGTGCAAGACCTGGTGCATGATCGCGACGTCCATGCTGGCGGCCGCCAAGGGCAGCGCCAGAACATCGCCCTGGCGAACCTGGCAGTGCCTCAGCCCGGCCCGGTCCAGACCGGCGCGGGCCAGGGCCAGCATTTCGCGGGACTGGTCGATGCCCACGGCCCGATCGGCACGGTCCGCCGTGATCGCCAGCATGCGGCCGGTGCCGGTGCCGAGATCGACCAGGTTGCCGACCCGTCCAGACGGCAACGCCTCACACATGGCGCGCTCCACCCGCTCGTCGTCCACATGCATGCGGCGCAGCTCGTCCCAATGATCGGCGTTTGCCCGAAAGTATGCGGCCGCCCGGTCGGCCCGCGCGCGGCGGACCGCGTCGTGGCGCACCCGGTCTGAAAGAACCTGACTATCATCGACCGGCAACAGCGCGATCAGCGCTTCGGCAAGCCGCCCGCCCTGGTCCCGATCGGCCAGCCGGAAATAGGCCGAGGTGCCCTCGCGATGACGCTCCAACAGGCCCGCATCGCATAGCAGCTTCAAATGGCGGGAGACGCGCGGCTGGCTCTGGCCAAGGATCTGGGTCAACTCGCTGACCGTCAGTTCGCCGTCGGTGCACAACGCCAAGATGCGCAAGCGCGTCGGTTCGGCGGCGGCCTTCAGGCCATTCAGCAACATGTCCATGTCGGCAGCCCCGTCTTGCTGTCGAAGGAGCGGGACTCTTACGGCAACACGGATGTGATTTCCAGAAAAATATAAAGATATGTTTATGAAAGATGGCATTGACGGCACATGAACTGAAGTGCCGCACCGTCGTCGACACATTCTTGCCGCCAATGCCCCTCAGATCGCCTCTTTTGTTCATTGTGATCATCGCCACACCCCAAAGCGGCCGGATAAGCTAGACACTGTTGCGATTGGCACTAGAGTTGCCGCCGCACCCAGGCGAACGGTAATGTCCTGAAAGATCAGTGAATCGCGGGCTGAATTGAGAGCAGGCATGACACATCGCACCCGACACTTCATACGCCGGGGCGCGCAGGCGACCGTCGCGGGATTGCTGTGCGTTCTGACGGTCGGCTGTGCCGCGCCGCAGGCGCAGGTTGCCGATGCGGGCGAGGTCTACGACCCGCTGGAGCCGGTCAACCGGGTCATCTTCGACTTCAATACGGCCGTGGACGACGCCATCCTGGAGCCTGTCGCGCGCGGCTATGCCGAGATCGTGCCGCCGCCGTTGCAAGACGGCGTGACGAACTTTCTGCGCAACCTGCGCACGCCCGTCATCTTCGCCAACGAAGTGCTGCAAGGCGATTGGGACGGCGCGGAGAACGCCGCCGCGCGCTTCTTCATCAACTCGATCGCCGGCGTGGGCGGGCTCGTCGATGTCGCCGAATTGAACGGCTACGCGTTCCAGGACGAGGATTTCGGCCAGACACTGGCCGTCTGGGGCGTCGAGGAAGGTCCCTACCTGGTGATCCCCTTCCTGGGCCCGTCCAACTTCCGCGACGCGGTCGGCACCGCCGTCGATGCCTACGCCAATCCGTTCGACATCATCGCGGAACAGCATGAGGACGGCATCTGGTTCATCGTGGGCCGCGGCATTCTGTCGGCGATCGACGCGCGCGCGCGCAACCTGGATACGATCGAGGACATTCGGGCGTCGTCACTTGACTATTATGCGTCCGTCCGCTCGATCTATCAGCAGTTCCGCAACGCCCAGATCCGCGACAGCGAGGCAGAGGCGGAGGCCAGCTCCGATGCGCCTGGGGCCGACGAGTTCATCTCGCCGGGCGCTCCGAGCAGCGGCGGCGACCTGCCCGGGGCCGACGACTTCGTTTCGCCGTAATGGCCGACTACTCAATTTGTGATCAGCGAAGGTGGAGCAAGGCATGAACCGTCGCACGTTCTGCGGCCTGATGGTCGCCATGATGCTGGCCCTCAGCGCAACCGGTCTGGTGCGAACAGCCGCGGCGGAGGCCGACCAGGCCGCCGCGCGAAGCTTCATGCAGACCTTGGGCGATAACACGCTGGCGGTGCTGAGCAGCGACCCGACCTTCAATCAGGCGCTGCCGCAGTTACGGCCGTTGTTCATCCAGAACTTCGACATGCCGACAATTGGACGGTTCGTTCTCGGTCGGTATTGGAACCAGGCCACACCCAGCCAGCAGACGACCTATACCGACCTGTTCACCGAGATGGTGGTACGGACCTACACCCGCCGGTTCGTCGGCTATGATGTCGGCCAGACCTTCCAGATCGACGGCAGCCGGGCCGATGGTGACAGCGACGTGATCGTGCAGTCGCAGATCATCCAGACCGGCGGCGCGCCGCCGATCGCGGTCGACTGGCGGGTCCGCGACTATGGCGGCGGCAACTACAAGATTTTGGATGTGGTGATCGAAGGCGTCAGCATGGCCGCCACCCAGCGCAGCGAGTTCTCTTCGATCATCCAGCGCAATGGCGGCTCGATCGACGCGCTGTTGAACCTGATGCAGGACAACGTCAACCAAGCCAGCGGTTAGCCCAGAGCCGTTGGTATTATCGCGTCAGCGGCTTGTACTTGATGCGGTGCGGCTGGGCGGCGTCTTCGCCCAGCCGCCTTTTTCTGTCGGCCTCGTAATCCTCGTAGTTGCCCTCGAACCAGACCACCTGGCTGTCGCCTTCGAACGCCAGGATGTGGGTCGCGATGCGGTCGAGGAAGAAGCGATCGTGACTGATCACCACGGCGCAGCCGGGGAAGGCCAGCAGCGCCTCTTCCAAGGCGCTCAGCGTCTCGGTGTCCAGATCGTTCGTCGGCTCATCGAGCAGGATGACGTTGGCGCCGGATTTCAGGATCTTGGCCAGATGGACGCGATTGCGCTCACCGCCCGATAGCTGGCCGACCTTCTTCTGCTGGTCGGCCCCCTTGAAGTTGAAAGCGCCGACATAAGCGCGGCTTTGCATCTTGCGCTTGCCGAGATCGATCTCATCCTGGCCGCCCGAGATTTCCTCCCAGACCGTGGCGGTGCCGGCCAGCGTGTCGCGGCTTTGGTCGACATAGCCCAGCGCGACGGTCTCACCGGTGCGCAAATCGCCGCCATTGGCCGGTTCCTGGCCCGTGATCATACGGAACAGGGTCGTCTTGCCGGCGCCGTTCGGGCCGATCACGCCGACGATGCCGCCCCTGGGCAGGTCGAAGCTGAGATCCTCGATCAAGAGATGGTCACCGAAGCCCTTTGACAGATGCTCGGCCTTTAAGACCAGATCCCCCAACCGAGGCGGCGTCGGGATCAGGATCTGGGCCTGGCCCGGCGCCTGATCCCGGCTTTGGGCCAACAACTCCTCAAACGCCTGGATGCGGGCCTTCGACTTCTTCTGACGCGCCCGGGCGCCGGCGCGAATCCATTCCAGTTCCGAGGAAATCGTGCGTTGCCGGGCCTGTTCCTGCTTGGCCTCGTGGGCCAGGCGCTTTTCCTTCGCCTCCAGATAGGCGGTGTAGTTGCCCTCGTACGGGATGCCCCGGCCGCGATCGAGTTCCAGGATCCAGCCCGTGACATTGTCGAGGAAGTAGCGGTCGTGGGTGACCATCACGACCGTGCCTTCATAGTCGCGCAGGAACCGCTCCAGCCAGGCCACCGATTCCGCGTCCAGATGGTTGGTGGGCTCGTCCAGCAGCAGCATGTCCGGACGGCTGAGCAACAGGCGGCACAGGGCCACGCGGCGCCGCTCGCCACCGGACAGGGGGCCGATATCCGCATCGCCGGGCGGACAGCGCAGCGCATCCATGGCGATCTCGATCGTGCGCTCCAGATCCCAGGCATCGGCCGCGTCGATCTTCTCTTGCAACTCCGCCTGCTCTTCGATCAGCCGGGTCATCTCATCGGGATCGGTGACTTCGCCGAGCTGCATCGAAACGTCTTCGAAGCGCTTGACCAGGTCGGCGATCTCGCCCAGCCCCTCCATGACGTTGCCCTGAACGTCCTTGTCGGGGTTCAGCTCCGGCTCCTGCGCCAAAAAGCCGACGCTCGCCCCGTCCGCGATCCAGGCCTCGCCGAGGTATTCGGTCTCGATGCCGGCCATGACCTTCAACAGGGTCGACTTGCCGGCGCCGTTCGGGCCCAGCACGCCGATCTTCGCACCCGGCAGAAAGTTCAGGTTGATGTTCTCCAGAACCTTCTTGCCGCCGGAATAGGCCTTGGTCAGGCCGCTCATGTGATAGATGAACTGGTAGGAAGCCATGGTCGTGATCGCTGCGTTAGGGCGAGGCTTTGGCGCGCTGGGCGCCGGCGTCAATGAGGGTTCGAAACACTGGTGGGCCCGGCAGGACTCGAACCTGCAACCAGACCGTTATGAGCGGTCGGCTCTAACCAATTGAGCTACAGGCCCTCCGGCGACGGTGCTTAGCACCGTCGGGCGGCTTCCGCCAGATTGGAGATGACCTAGCTGTCGAGGAAGCTGCGCAGCTTGCGGCTGCGCGACGGGTGTTTCAGCTTGCGCAGGGCTTTGGCCTCGATCTGGCGGATGCGCTCACGCGTGACGCTGAACTGCTGGCCGACTTCCTCCAGCGTGTGGTCGGTGTTCATGCCGATGCCGAAGCGCATGCGCAAGACCCGCTCCTCGCGCGCGGTCAGGCTGGCCAGCACACGCGTCGTGGTCTCGCGCAGATTGGCCTGGATCGCCGCGTCCAAGGGCTGAACGGCGTTCTTGTCCTCGATGAAGTCGCCCAGATGGCTGTCTTCCTCGTCGCCGATCGGGGTTTCCAGCGAGATCGGCTCCTTGGCGATCTTCAGGACCTTGCGGACCTTTTCCAACGGCATCATCAGCCGCTCGGCCAGCTCCTCCGGCGTCGGCTCGCGGCCGATCTCGTGCAGCATCTGGCGCGAGGTGCGGACCAGCTTGTTGATCGTCTCGATCATATGCACCGGGATGCGGATGGTGCGCGCCTGGTCGGCGATCGAGCGGGTGATGGCCTGGCGGATCCACCAGGTGGCGTAGGTCGAGAACTTGTAGCCGCGGCGATACTCGAATTTATCGACCGCCTTCATCAGGCCGATGTTGCCTTCCTGGATCAGGTCCAGGAATTGCAGGCCGCGATTGGTGTATTTCTTGGCGATGGAGATCACCAGGCGCAGATTGGCCTCGACCATCTCCTTCTTCGCGCGCCCGGCTTCGCGCTCGCCCTTCTGAACGGTCGAGACCACGCGCCGGAATTCTGCAATCGGCAGGGCGGCGCGTTCCGACAAGGACCCGACATCGGTCCTGATCTGGCCGATCTCGTCCGTGTGGCGTTCCACGAACGTGGCCCATTTCTTGTCAAGCCCGCCAACATGGTCCAGCCAGCTTGGGTCAAGCTCGCGACCGTAATAATTGTCAAGGAAGCTTTCGCGCGACACTTTGTTGTTCAGCGCCAACCGCAGCAGCTTGCCTTCCATGCCCACGAGCGCCCGGTTCAAGCCGTAAAGCTGATCCATCAACTGCTCGATGCGGTTGTTGTTGAGGTGAATGCCCTCCATCAACTCAACGAGCTGGTGTTTCAGCTTGCCGTAGCGGACGTCGGACTGTTTGGCCGGCTTTTCGCCCTGCTGCATCTGCGCCATGCGCTGTTCCTGCAGCTTGTGCAGCTTGGCGTACGTCGCCTCGATCTTGTCGAAGGTTTCAAGGACACGGGGCTTCAGCTCTTCTTCCATGGCCGACAGCGACGGGCCACCCTCGTCATCCTCGTCATCGTCGCTGTTGTCGTTATTGTCGGAGGACTCGCCGTCCTCGTCGCCGTCCTCGGCCTCGTTGTCGTTGTCGGCCTCCATCGGCGCGCCGCCGCTTTCCGGGCCGGCACCGTAGGTCGCGTCGAGGTCGATGATGTCGCGCAGCAACATCTTCTCGTCCTTCAGGGCGTTGTGCCACTGAATGATGGCGCGGATCGTCAGCGGCGACTCGCAGATGCCGCCGATCATCATCTCGCGGCCGGCTTCGATGCGCTTGGCGATGGCGATCTCGCCCTCGCGGCTCAGTAGCTCGACCGAGCCCATTTCGCGCAGGTACATACGTACGGGGTCGTCCGTACGCCCGACATCATCGTCGTTCAGGTTGCCCGCGGAACGGCCCTCTTCCTCCTCCTTATTGTCGGCGGAGGCGACGTCGTCCTGCTCCTCATTCTCGATGACATTGATGCCCATTTCCGACAGGGCGGCCATCACGTCCTCAATCTGCTCAGACGAGGTCTGGTCGGACGGCAAGACGGCGTTCAGCTCGTCATAGGTGACGTAGCCCCGCTCCTTCGCCCGTGCGATCAGCTTCTTGACCGCCTGGGCGGTCTTGTCCATCAGCGCGCCATCGGCGCTGTCTTCTTGCGTCTGGCTGGTTTCGGCCGTGTTGGTCGCCTTTGTGGCCATGCGACTGTCACCCCTTCATTCGCTTGTCGAGCGCGCTCTTGTTCGGAGCGTCTTGGCCCAAATCAACTTCGTTTTGCCGATTGCGTCGGCCCTGAAACCCGGCGCAATCGGCCTCAATACCCTGTTCGGCGCATGGTTACTAGCCCTCGAGAGCCGCTTTGGTCTGCCCGACAGGCTTGCCGGCCGCTCAAGAAGCCGTCGGATCCGCATCGCCGAAGAAGCTGATCGCCTGGGCTTCCAACTGCTTCACGCGTTCCGCGTTCCGTGGCGTCGCCTCTCGCGCCAAGTCCCCCTTGGCGCGCCGCAACTCGTCCAAAATGCGCCTTTGATCCTGATAGTCCACGACCCCCCGCCAACCCCGGCGCGCCTCGTCCAGCGACGCCGACCGCCGTGCAAACGGCACGGCCTGCATCATCCTGTTCGATGTCAGCTGTGCCAAGGCAGACCGGTGGCCGTGCGCAGTCAAGTGGGCGCTCAAGGCATTGGAATCAAGCGCAGGATCGCTGGATAATGACAAAATGATGTCGCCCCGAAGCGCGTCGAGCTGACGGTCCGCGATTTCAACCGTGCCGAGGTCCTCGTCGACCTCCGCAAACAGCGCGGGATGGTTCAGGATCGTTGCCAGCAAGGCGTGGGCGCGGGTGAGGCCGGCAGGCCTTGGCCGACGAGGCCGCACACCGCTGGGGCCGGCCGGCGCCGAGGTGCTCGAGCGCCGTCGCCCCCCTGGCCGCCAGGGGAAGGCCTCCTCCAGCCTCGCGGCGAAATCCTTCCTGTAATAGTCCCGGACCGTCTGGTCGCCGATGCGGTCGGCCTGGCGGTTCAGGCCGGCGCGCAGGCCCGCCCTTCCTTCCGGCGTTTCCAGCGCATGCGCCGTCAGTTCCTGGCGCCAGACCAGATCGGCGACCGTCACCGTCGCGCCCAAGACATCTTTCATCGCCTGCCGGCCTTGGGCGGCGATCAGGCTGTCCGGGTCCTCGCCGTCGGGCAGGAAGGCAATGCGCGAAGTTTTGTCCGGCTGCAGCATCGGCAGCAGGCGCTCAATCGCCCGCCAGGCGGCGCGGCGCCCGGCATCGTCGCCGTCGAAACAGAGGGTCGGCGTATCGGTAAGGCGCCAGAGCAGTCGCAGCTGGTCTTCGGTCACGGCCGTGCCCAGGGGCGCAACCGCGCCCTCGAACCCGGCGCGCACCAGGGCGATGACGTCCATGTAGCCCTCGGCGACAATGACGCCGTGGCCGCGCCCGGCGGCCTTGTTGGCGCGGGCCAGGCCATACAGCATCTGGCCCTTGTGAAAGATCGGGCTGTCGGGGCTGTTGATGTATTTGGGCCCGTCACCGTCAAGCAGCCGGCCGCCAAAGGCGACGACCCGGTCGCGCCGATCCGAGACAGGGAACATCAGCCGGTTTCTGAAGAACGAATAGGGCGCCCTGCCGTCATCCGGCCGGCGTGACAGGCCCACCGCCTCGATGGCCGCGTCCTCGTACCCGGTACCCTTCAGATGCTTGATCAGCGCCCCGGACTCTGCCGGCGCGTAGCCGAGCCGAAACCGTCGGGCGGTTTCGCCGTCAAGGCCGCGGCCGCGCAGATAGTCCCGGGCCGACCGCCCCGGTGCCGCCTCAAGCTGGTATTGAAAGAAGGCGCAGGCGCTTTCGACCAGATCGTGCAGGCCCTTGCGCCGCTCCGCCTCGGCCGTCGCCCTGGGGTCGGGCGCCGGCACCTGCATCCCGGCCTGGCTGGCCAACTGCTCGACAGCGTCCATGAACGCCAGATGGTCGTGCTGCATGACGAAGCCGATGATGTCGCCATGGGCGCCGCAGCCGAAACAGTGGAAGAACCCCTTGTCGTCATTGACGGTGAAGCTGGGGGTCTTTTCCTTGTGAAACGGGCAGAGGCCCTTGTGTTCCCGTCCCGCACGGGTCAGGCGCACCCGCTGGCCGACAATCTCCGATACAGGCAGCCGGGTGCGAAGCTCGTCCAGAAAGGCGGGGGGCAGGGTCACGGCCGGGCCGGCCGAGTCAGCTCAAGGCCGACTTCACAAAGCCGCTGGCCCTGCCGAAATCCATGCGGCCGGCGTACTTGTCGCGCAGGGTCGACATGATCCGGCCCATATCCTTCAGGCTGGTCGCGGACTGTTCGCGGATCACCGTGTCGACGGCCGAGCGGATCGCCTGCTCGTCCATCTGGGCCGGCAGGAAGCGCTGCAAAACGCCGATCTCGGCCCGTTCCTGTTCGGCCAGATCCAGCCGCCCGCCCTTTTCGTAAAGGTCGATGCTTTCACGGCGCTGCTTGACCATGGTTTGCAGCAGGCCCAGCACCTCGTCATCGGTGATGCCGTCGGTGTTGCCTTTGGATCGGGCGGCGATATCGCGGTCCTTCAGGGCGGCAAGGATCAGCCGAACGGTGGATACGCCGACCGTGTCCTTGGCCCGCATGGCCTCTTTCAGCGATTCGTTCAGCCTCTGTCTGATCATGGTGACGACAAGCTCCACTCTTCCCGGCTTCAGACGAAGAGATATAAGTTATTGATTTATAACGATTTTCAGTTCAAATCCCCTCACATATCTAAGCGTCATGGGTGGATTGCACAAGGTGCAACTGGCACTTGGACGAATCCTCTTCCGCATTCGCCGCCTTCCTGGTTTATTGCGGTCCCCAATCAAACGCCTGTTTCCGTTAAGCTTTCCGCGAGCCGCCATGCCGCCTGAGAAAAATCCGCCTGCCCCGCCCAAAGGCGCCACGGGTGCGCTTGCCCTGGCCAGCGGCGAAGTTCTGTGGGGCAAGGGCATCGGTGCGCCCGGTTCGGCGGTGGGGGAGGTCTGCTTCAACACCTCCCTGACCGGCTATCAAGAGGTGATGACCGACCCGTCCTATGCCGGCCAGATCATCACCTTCACCTTTCCCCATATCGGCAATGTCGGCGCAAACGCGGAGGATGTGGAGACCACGACCCCGGCGGCCCGCGGGCTGGTCCTGCGCGCCGACATCACCGCCCCGTCCAACTGGCGCGCCAGCCGTGGCTTCAACGATTGGCTACTGTCGAACGATCTGGTCGGCCTGGCCGGGATCGACACCAGGCGACTGACGCGCCGCATTCGTGATGCGGGCGCCCCCAGCGGCGTGATCGCCCACGCGCCGGACGGCGTCTTCGACGTGCCCGCCCTGATCGAACAGGCCCGCGCGTGGCCGGGACTGGAAGGCATGGATCTCGCAATCGAGGTCAGTTGCCGGCAGACCTATCGCTGGGATCAGACGCGCTGGGAGTTGGGCAAGGGCTATGGCCAACTGAACGACGCCCGCTACAAGGTCGTCGCCGTCGACTACGGCGCCAAGCGCAACATTCTGCGCTGCCTGGCCAGTGCCGGCTGCGCGGTGACGGTCGTGCCGGCAACGGCAACAGCCGAAGACATCCTGGGCCACGAGCCCGACGGCATCTTCCTGGCCAACGGCCCCGGCGATCCGGCGGCGACGGGTGAATACGCCGTGCCGACGATTCGCGCCCTTCTGGAGACCGGCAAGCCGCTGTTCGGCATCTGCCTGGGCCACCAGCTTTTGACGCTGGCGCTGGGCGGACGGACGGAAAAGATGGACCAGGGCCATCGCGGCGCGAACCACCCGGTGAAGGATCTGACCACGGGCAAGGTGGAAATCACCAGCCAGAACCACGGCTTCAAGGTCGTGACCGAAAGCCTTCCGGAGACCGTCGAGGCCACCCATGTCAGCCTGTTCGACGGCACCAACGAGGGCATCCGGTTGAAGGACCGGCCGGTGTTCTCCGTCCAGTACCATCCCGAAGCGTCGCCCGGCCCCCACGACAGCCATTACCTTTTCCAGCGATTCGTGTCGCTGATGGACGGCTAAGCCGGACCTCACTATAAAGCCGCCCCAAATCAGCCCCGGTCAGCCCGAGCCCCGGTAAACAGCGCCCATGCCCAAACGTACCGATATCCAGTCCATCGCCATCATCGGTGCCGGGCCGATCATCATCGGCCAGGCCTGCGAGTTCGACTATTCGGGCGCCCAGGCGTGCAAGGCCCTGAAGGCGGAGGGGTATCGGATCGTCCTGATCAACTCCAACCCCGCCACGATCATGACCGACCCGGAACTGGCCGACGCGACCTATATCGAGCCGATCACGCCGGAAATGGTCACGCGCGTGCTGGAGCGGGAAAAGCCCGACGCGCTGCTGCCGACCATGGGCGGCCAGACCGCCTTGAACACGGCGCTGGCCTTGGCGCATGACGGCACGCTGGAACGGCTGGGGATCGAGATGATCGGCGCGGATGCCGACGTCATCGCCAAGGCCGAAGACCGCCAGCTGTTTCGCCAAGCCATGGACAAGATTGGGCTGGAAAGCCCCCGCTCCCACCTGGCGCACACCCTGGACGATGCGCTGGCCGCGGTCGAGACCGTCGGCCTGCCCGCGATCATCCGGCCCAGCTTCACACTGGGCGGCACCGGCGGCGGCATCGCCTATAACCGGTCGGAGTTCGAGGACATCGTGCGCAACGGATTGCGCGCCAGCCCGACGCATGAGGTGTTGATCGAGGAATCGGTGCTGGGGTGGAAAGAGTTCGAGATGGAGGTGGTGCGCGACAACGCCGACAACTGCATCATCATCTGTTCCATCGAAAACATCGATCCGATGGGCGTGCATACGGGCGATTCGGCCACCGTGGCGCCGGCGCTGACCTTGACCGACAAGGAATACCAGATCATGCGCGACGCCTCGATCGCGGTCTTGCGCGAGATCGGGGTCGATACCGGCGGGTCGAACGTGCAGTTCGCGATCAACCCGGAAACCGGCCGCATGGTCGTGATCGAGATGAACCCCAGGGTCAGCCGGTCGTCCGCATTGGCGTCCAAGGCCACCGGCTTCCCGATCGCCAAGATCGCCGCCAAGCTGGCCGTCGGCTACACGCTGGACGAGTTGGACAACGACATCACCAAGGTGACGCCGGCCAGCTTCGAACCAACGATCGACTATGTCGTCACCAAGATCCCGCGCTTCACGTTTGAGAAGTTTCCCGGCGCCGATGCCACGCTGACCACCTCGATGAAGTCGGTGGGCGAGGTCATGGCCATCGGCCGCACCTTCCCGGAAAGCCTACAGAAGGCCTTGCGGTCCATGGAGACGGGCCTGACCGGGCTGAACGACATCGAGATCCCTGGCTGGCACCCCAAGGCGGGCGAGGCCGGCGACCCGAACATCCTGCGCGCCGCCCTGTCGCGGCCGACGCTGAACCGCTTGCGCTATATCGCCCAGGCGCTGCGCGAAGGGCTGTCGATCGACGAGATCCACACCGCCTGCAAGTTCGACCCGTGGTTCCTGGCGCAGATCAAGGACATCGTCGAGGCAGAGGCCGGGATCCGGTCGCGGGGGCTGCCGAACGACAAGGCCGGATGGTCGCGGCTGAAGGCGCTGGGCTTTGCCGACGCGCGGCTGGCTGAACTGGCCGGCACGGACGCCGAGACGGTTGCCGAGGCCCGCCGGACCGTCGGCGTCCGCCCGGTTTACAAGCGCATCGACACCTGCGCGGCGGAGTTCGCCAGCGACACGCCTTACATGTATTCGACCTACGAAGGCGGCGGGCTGGAGGAGCCGGAATGCGAGTCTCAGCCGACGGACCGCCAAAAGGTCGTCATCCTGGGCGGCGGGCCGAACCGCATCGGCCAGGGTATCGAGTTCGATTATTGCTGTGTCCACGCCGCCTACGCGCTGAAAGAGGCCGGCTATGAGACCATCATGGTCAACTGCAACCCGGAAACGGTCTCGACCGACTACGACACCTCCGACCGGCTCTATTTCGAGCCGCTGACCGCCGAGGACGTCATCGAGCTGATCCTGATGGAGCAGCAAAACGGCACGCTGAAGGGCGTCATCGTACAGTTCGGCGGCCAGACGCCGTTGAAGCTGGTGCATGAGTTGGAGGCGGCGGGCATCCCGATCCTGGGCACATCGCCCGACGCGATCGACCTGGCGGAAGACCGGGACCGGTTCAAGCGGCTGGTCACCGACCTGGACCTGTTGCAGCCCAAGAACGGCATCGCGTGGTCGGCCGAGCAGGCCGAGTCGATCGCCGATGAGGTCGGCTATCCCTGCCTGATCAGGCCGTCCTACGTGCTGGGCGGCAGGGGCATGGAGATCGTCCATGATGTCGACGATTTGCACCGCTACATCACCGATGCGGTGCAGGTCTCCGGCAAAAGCCCGGTCCTGATCGACCGCTACCTGGAAGACGCGATCGAGGTCGATGTCGACCTGGTCAGCGACGGCGCGCAGGTCTACGTCGCCGGCGTGATGCAGCATATCGAGGAGGCGGGCGTGCATTCCGGCGACAGCGCCTGCGCCTTGCCGCCCCATTCGCTGTCATCGACGGTCGTGGCGGAGATCGAGCGGCAGGCCGGGATGCTGGCGCGCGCCCTGGGCGTTGTCGGCCTGATGAACACCCAGTTCGCGGTCCAGGACGAGACCGTCTATCTGATCGAGGTCAACCCCAGGGCCAGCCGGACCGTGCCCTTTGTGGCCAAGGCAACGGGCACGCCGATCGCCAAGATCGCGGCGCGGGTGATGGCGGGCGAAACGCTGGACGCCTTCACGCTGCATGGGCCGACACCGCCCTATACGGCGGTGAAGGAGTCGGTCTTTCCGTTTGCCCGCTTCCCCGGTGTCGACACGCTGCTGGGCCCGGAAATGCGCTCTACCGGCGAGGTCATGGGGCTGGACACCAGCTTCGGCCGGGCGTTCGCCAAGGCCCAGATGGGCTGCGGCGTAACCCTGCCGACCGAGGGCACGGTGTTCTTGTCGGTGCGGGACAGCGACAAGCCGGCGCTGATCGAGATTGCCAAGAAACTGCACGAACTCGGCTACGGCCTGCTGGCGACGCGCGGCACGGCAGGCCGCCTGCGCGAGGCCGGACTGCCGGTCGACGTGGTGAACAAGGTGCTGGAAGGACAGCCGCACATCGTCGATGCGATGATCAACGGCACCGTGCATATGATGTTCAACACCACGGACGGTGCCCAGGCGATCCGCGACAGCTTGTCCTTGCGCCGAACCGCGCTGGTCAATAACATCCCGTATTATACGACGGTTGCCGGTGCCCGAGCGGCCGTCGAGGCGATTCCGGCCCTGCAGGCCGGCCGTCTTGAAGCGACCCCCCTTCAACATTATCTGGGGCGAACCGCGACCTGACGGCCGCTTTGGATTCGGCGTCGGCGCGACAGGGATGATCGTCATTGACGCCTGACCCTCTGACCGGGGCCGGGCGTGATTGCATCTGTACCTCGGGTCGTTGCGATGGAAGCTGTGATTAACGCATTGAGTGTTGTGAACGACTAGGCAGGAATGCTGATGAACAAGGTACCCATGACGGCTGACGGTTACGACCGCCTGATCGAAGAGCTGAGGCACCTGAAAAGCGTCGCGCGGCCGGAGATCATCAAAGCGATCGCCGAGGCGCGCGAACACGGGGATCTTTCGGAAAACGCGGAGTACCATGCCGCCCGGGACCGGCAGAGCTTTATCGAAGGCCGGGTCATGGAGCTGGAGGACAAGATCTCGCGCGCCGAGGTCATCGACGTGGCGAAGCTGTCCGGCGACGCCGTGAAGTTCGGCGCCACCGTCCGGCTGGCCGACGAGGATACCGACGAAGAGGCCGAGTATCAGATCGTCGGGCAGGACGAGTCCGACATCAAGTCCGGCCGGCTGTCGATCACGGCGCCCCTCGCCCGCTCGCTGATCGGCAAGGCCGTCGGCGAATCGGTCGAGGTGAGCACGCCGCGCGGCTCAAAAAGCTACGAGATCGTTCAGATCCGGTTTGTTTGAGTAGCCTCGACGCCGACTAGCCGGCGTCCGCCCCATCGACATCAACGGGAACGCCCGGCTGCAGCTTGCTGGTGCGGATGGCCAATGCCGACTTCACGTGGCTGACGTTGGGCGCGGCGGTAAGCTGTGTGGTCAGGAACCGCTGGTAGGCGTCCCAATCCTCCGCGACGACCTTCAACAGGAAGTCCATCTCGCCCGCCAGCATGTGGCACTCGCGCACCAGCGGCCATTCGTTCACCAGATCCTCGAACGCCTTCAGGTCGACCTCGGCCTGGCTGGACAGGCCGACCTGGGCAAACACGGTGACACCGAACCCCAGGGCCTCGGGATTGAGGTCCGCGTGATAGCCGCGGATGAAGCCGGCCTCCTCCAAGGCGCGCACGCGCCTGAGGCAGGGGGGCGCGGAGATTCCCGCGCGCTTGGCCAGTTCGACGTTTGTCATGCGACCATTGTTTTGCAGATCGCGAAGGATACGGCGGTCGATCCGGTCAAGCTTGATGCGGCGCATTGGGTTTTCTCGTAACAATCTGATAGGGGATTGCGCAAAAATATTACCGAGCGGGCGGCAGCACAAGGGGCAACGGCTAGCAAAACCCGCGCGCCATGACTATCTGGAAAGCGCGCCCTTGTGAACCGCTGCTGCGCGGGATTAGGGTGGCGATCCGTCAAATTGGCGTCATCCGACAGCGCCGATTCAGAAAGCACATGTCATGCCAGAAACCCATCGTACGAAGGTGTTGATCATCGGCTCCGGCCCGGCCGGCTACACCGCCGCGATCTATGCCGCGCGGGCGAGTCTAGAGCCGATCCTGGTGCAGGGTCTGCAGCCAGGCGGCCAGATGACCATTACCACCGACGTGGAGAACTATCCGGGTTTCGCCGACGTCATCCAAGGCCCCTGGCTGATGGAACAGATGGCCGGCCAGGCAGAGCATGTCGGCACCCGCATGATGTTCGACGTCATCACGGATGTGGACTTTTCGTCCCGCCCGTTCACCTGCACGGCCGATTCCGGCGATCGCTATGTCGCCGACACGGTGATCATCGCGACGGGCGCTCAGGCCCGCTGGCTGGGGCTGGAGTCGGAGCAGAAATATCAGGGCCAGGGCGTCAGCGCGTGCGCGACCTGCGACGGCTTTTTCTTTCGCGGCAAGGAGGTCGCGGTGATCGGCGGCGGCAACTCGGCCGTCGAAGAGGCGCTGTTTCTGACCAATCACGCCACCAAGGTCACGCTGGTCCACCGCCGCGATCAGCTTCGCGCGGAAAAAATCCTGCAAAACCGGCTGTTCGCCAACCCGAAGATCGAGGTGATCTGGGATCACCAGGTGAAGGAGATCCTTGGCGGCGGCGATCCGCCGGCCGTCACCGGCGTCCGGCTCGCCCACAGCAAGACCGGCGAAACGCGCGACATCGATGTCGACGGCGTCTTCGTCGCCATCGGTCATGACCCGGCCACCGCCGTGTTCAAGGGCAAGGTCGAGATGGACGCGGGCGGCTACATCCTGACCGCCCCCGATTCGACGGCGACCGACATTCCGGGCGTCTTTGCCGCCGGCGACGTGAAGGATAAGATCTATCGCCAGGCGGTCACGGCCGCCGGCATGGGCTGCATGGCCGCGCTGGAGGCGGAAAAATTCCTGGCGGAGCACGAGATTGCCGACGTTTCGCCCCGCATCGGTGGGCGGGATGGATTGGAAGACTCTCCCAGCCAGGCCGCGGAATAGGTATATTCACCCAAGGACGATTGCCTTCGCCGCGCCAAACGGCGACAATGGACACATAGTCGCTCAAGGCCCGGACCGGGCCAAACAACGGACAAGTGGAACGCCACGGCCGGCCCCGACCCGGCCGTTGGCTTGTGAGAGGAACAAAACAAAGTGGTCGCTCGCGGACGCATGGATTGGGATAAGCTGCGCGTGTTTCACGCCGTGGCCGAGGCGGGCAGCTTCACCCATGCGGGCGAAAGGCTGAACCTCAGCCAATCGGCGGTCAGCCGGCAAATCAGCGCGCTTGAGGAGAGCCTGAACGTGCCGCTGTTCCACCGGCACGCGCGCGGCCTGATCCTGACCGAGCAGGGCGAGCTGTTGTACAAGACCGCCCACGAGGTCTTCGCCAAGCTGTCGATCACCGAGGCGCAGCTGCTTGAAAGCAAGAAGCAGGCGGCGGGCCAGTTGCGGGTGACGACGACCGTCGCCTTCGGCTCGACCTGGCTGACGCCAAGGGCGCGCGAGTTTCTGACGCTGTACCCGGACATTCAACTGTCCCTCCTGATCGACGACAGCGAGCTTGACCTCGGCATGCGCGAGGCCGACGTGGCCGTGCGCATGACGGAGCCGCGCCAGCCAGACCTGATCCAGCGCCATCTGATGACCGTGCGCTTCCATATCTACGGCTCGGTGGACTATCTGAAGCGTCGCGGCATCCCGCAAACGGTCGAGGATCTGAAGAACCACGATCTGATCGTCTACGGCCACGACACCAGGCCGCCGATCCACGACATCAACTGGATCACCGCCGTCGGCGACCCGGAGCCGGGCGAGCGTAACGTGATCCTGGAGGTCAACAACCAGTACGCGATCTATCGCGCGGTGCGCAGCGGTTTGGGCCTGGCCGCCCTGCCCGACTACATGATCGACGAGAACCTTAACATCGTGCGGGTCCTGCCCGAGGTGAGTGGGCCTAAGGCCGAGGCCTACTTCGTCTACGCCGAAGAGCTGCGCCACTCGAAGCGGATATCTGTCTTCCGCGACTTCCTGATCAAGAAGGTCGCCGAGGCCAAGTTCTGACGGCGCGCCGTCGGCGCGCGTTGGCCTCGGATTATCAATCGTGACACGCTGGTGGATGGCAGCCTTGGTGGCGACCCTGTCAGGCCTTCACCTGACGGGCGCCGGGGCTCAACAGCCTCTACCCGGTTTTCTCGACCATCCGCTGAACCTGGTGGCGCAGGACTGGGTGCGGCCAGACCCGTCCAACGACGGTACGCCGATAACCTTTTTCGGCGTCGACAATCTCGATCTGCGGTGCCGCGAATCGGTCGCCTTCATGACGCTGGCCGAGGCCGTGGCGATGGCGACCATCTACTACGCCTATGCGGAGAACGCCTTTCGCGGCAACCTTTCTTCCGATCGGCCGGGCTATGCCATCGACCACGACGTGTCCGATGCCAATGCAATCAGCGCGGTTGACCTGCTGAAGCAAATCGATCCGGCAGCATTGTCCGGCCTGATCCAGACCGCGATGGAGGGGCTGGAGGGGTGGCAACGCGAACTCGCCTTTGCGGGCCTGAGCGCCCTATTGGGCAGATATCAGCCGACGATCGAGCGGCTGGACCAGCTTGGCGACGATCTGCCGGCGCTGGTCGCCCAACTCGACATCCCCAGCTACGACTACAATGTGATCAGCGCGTTCGGACTGCCGCAGGACGGCGATCCGTGCTTTTCGCACGTGTTCTACTTCAACGTCCGGATCGGCGACGCCGGCTCCTACGCCGCGATCCGATCAATGGACCACTATCTCGACAGCTTTTGGGTCCGCCGCTACGTCGACGGCTCCTATCGGCTGGTTCACAGCCTACTGTCAGAAGCCCAAACGGCCTTGCAACTGAAGCCCTGAGCGGCGGCAGCGGGGCTTGCCCCGCCGCCGGGCTCAGCGTCTCTACTCCGCCGCCTCGACCCGCATGGGGTTGTTGGGATGGGTGGTCCAATTGGCGTAGGGCTTGCCCGTGTCGACGGCGTTCATGGTGATGCAATCGTCAACTGGGCAGACATGCATGCACAGGTTACAGCCGACACATTCCTCGTCGATGATCTCGTAGCGGCGCTTGCCGGTCTCGTCGCGCAGCGCGGCGATCGACTGATGCGAGGTGTCCTCGCAGGCCACATAGCACTTGCCGCACTGGATACAGAGGTCCTGATCGATGTTGGCGATCGTCTTGAAGTTCATGTTCAGCTGTTCCCAATTCACATAATTGGGCACAGCGGCACGATAGAAATCCGCCGTCTTGCGATAGGCTTTCCGGTCCATCCAGTTGTTCAGGCCCGAGGCCATGTCCTCGACGATCTTGAAACCGTGAGTCATGGCGGCGGTGCAGACCTGGACGTTGCCGGCACCCATGGAGATGAACTCGGCCGCCTCCCGCCATGTGGAAACACCACCGATGCCGGAGATGGCCATGCCGGCGCATTCCGGGTCGCGGGCGATCTCGCCGACCATGCGCAGCGCGATCGGCTTGACCGCCGGGCCGCAATAGCCGCCATGGGTGCCCTTGCCGTCGACCGTGGGCGTGGGCGCCATGAGGTCGAGGTCGATCGAGACGACCGACTGGATCGTGTTGATCAGGCTGACCGCATCCGCCCCGCCGCGTTTGGCCGCCCGCGCCGGGCCGAGGATGTTGGTGATGTTGGGCGTCAGCTTCACGATCACCGGCATGCGACTGTATTGTTTGCACCAGCGCGCGACCATCTCGACATATTCCGGTACCTGGCCAACCGCCGAGCCCATGCCGCGCTCGCTCATCCCATGCGGGCAGCCGAAATTGAGCTCGATGGCGTCCGCCTCGGTCTCCTCCACCCGTTTCAGGATGGCCTTCCAGTTTTCCTCCTCGCACGGCACCATCAGCGAGACGATCATGGCGCGGTCCGGCCAGTCACGCTTGACCTGCTTGATCTCGCGCAAGTTCACGTCCAGCGGCCGATCGGTGATCAGCTCGATATTGTTGAAGCCGGCGACCCGGGTGCCGTTGTACGAAACCGCGCCGTAACGTGACGAGACGTTGACGATGTGCGGGTCCTCGCCCAGCGTCTTCCAGACCACACCGCCCCACCCGGCGCGGAAGGCCCGCTCGACATTGTATTGCTTGTCCGTCGGCGGCGCGGAGGCCAGCCAGAACGGGTTCGGCGACTTCACGCCGACGAAGTCGTTGGTCAGATCAGCCATAATTCTGTCCTCCCCTCAATCAGTGGCGCCGGATCTAGGCGGTCAGCATGCGGTGGATCGCCGCAGCAGCAATCTTGCCATCCTCGACCGCGGCAACGGTCAGGAACATGCCGGGCACACAATCGCCGCCGGCGAAGACATCCGGCAGCGACGTTTGCCGATCGTCGTTGACGGCTATCATGTCACCTTCATGTTCCAGCAGGTCGGCCGTCAGCCCGTCGCTGATGAAGGTCTGGCCGACGGCCTTGAAGACGTGGTCGGCCATAAGGGTGAAGGTATCACCCGTGCCCATCAGCCGTCCCTGCTCGTCAAGCTGGGTGTATTCGAACTCGATCTCCTTCACCGCCGGCGCCGCACCGTTGGCCGGCCAGCCGATCAGGCGTCTGGGCTGCGCCCAGTGTTTGATCTTCACGCCGTTGGTCTGCGCCCATTCCTGCTCTTTCCAGGTCGCCGACATATGCTCGACACCGCGCCGGTAGACGATGGTGACGTCCTCCGCGCCCAAGCGTTTGGACTGTGTGGCGATATCGATGGCGGTATTGCCGGCACCGATGACTACGACCTTGCGCCCGATATGCAGGTCGGTCAGATCGTCGGCCTGGCGCAGGCGCGCGATGTAATCGACCGCGTTCTCGACGCCCTCCATGGCGCCGGAGTCCAGGTCCAGCGCGTTCACGCCGGTATGGCCCAGGCCGAGAAACACCGCGTCGTACTCGCGACGGAGATCCGGTAGGTGGACATCGCGGCCCAGCGCGTGTCCGGTTCGCAACTCGATGCCGCCGATCGACAGGATGAACGCCAGTTCCTTCTGGGCGAAATCGTCCGGGACCTTATAGGCGGCAATGCCATACTCGTTGAGGCCGCCGCCCTTCTCGCGGGCCTCGAAGACGACCACGTCGTGCCCGTTGACGGCCAGCGCATGGGCGCAGGCCATGCCCGCCGGCCCCGCACCCACCACGGCGACGCGTTTGCCCGTGGGGGCGGCCCGTTGAAACGGCTGCTCGCCGTGTTCGAACAGATCGTCGGTGGCGTAGCGCTGCAGCAGGCCGATGGTGACAGGCTTGTCCTCCGCCGTGTTGCGCACGCACGCCTCTTCGCACAGTTCCTCCACCGGGCAAACCCGGGCGCACATGCCACCCATGATGTTGGACTGCAGAATGGTGGTCGCCGCGCCGCGCGTGTTTTCGGTCGCGATCGACTTAATGAAGCTGGGAATGTCGATCGAGGTCGGACACGCCTCAACGCAGGGCGCGTCGTAGCAAAAGTAACAGCGGCTCGCCTCGATCAGCGCCTGCTGTTTGTTCAGCGGCGGATGGGCGTCGCCGAAATTGTCTTCAAGCGTCTCCCGAGGCAGCCGTCCCGGCGCGATGTCCGACCCTGTTGTCATGGCCTACTTCCCTGTTCCCCAAAGATCGCCTTATTGTCTCAGTACGCGTCGCTGGCACATACCGGACGCATCCTTGCCGTCAGGCTATAAAAAACCTGACCAAATGGTCAAAAAAATTCTAAACCAACGGAATGATATCGGGGGAACCAATGCCACGGGGCGGCGCAACCGCGCGAAAAAGCGGTGAAGAGCCACAAAACCAGATCCGGCCGTTGGCCGATGTTTCGGCGCTTCCGCGCTCGAACGGCAGTCGAACCCGCCAGTTGAACGAAGACCGCATTCTGCGGGCGGCGGAGGCGGTGTTCGCCGAGGCCGGGTTCAACGGTACGACCATGCAGGCCATTGCCGAGGCGGCCAAACTGCCCAAGGCAAACCTGCACTACTATTTCGGCACCAAGGAGGGCCTGTATCGAGCTCTGCTGAACCGCGTCTTGGACGGGTGGGTCGACGCTTTCGACCATTTCCAGCCCGACCGAGAGCCGGCCGACGCCTTCGCCGACTATGTCCGCGACAAGATGCGCTTCACCCGCCAGCGTCCGATGGCGTCCAAGGTGTTTGCCAACGAAATCATTCACGGCGCGCAGCACGTGTCACACTATCTGAAGACCAAGCTGCGTGACCGGGTGGACGAGAAGGCCGCCGTGATCGCGGACTGGGTCCAGAGCGGAAAAATGGCGTCCGTTGACCCTCATCATCTGTTTTTCAGCCTCTGGGCGGTAACCCAAACCTATGCCGATTTCGACGTCCAGGTCGCCGCCGTGCTGGCCAAGCCGAAGTTAGGGCGGGAAGATTTGGACGACGCCACCAATCACATTCTCAGGCTGGTGCTGCGGACCTGTGGCCTGCCCGAAACAGGAATAGAACACCATACGTGAGCAAACCCCATATCGTTTTTCTCGTTGCCGAGGACTGGTATTTCTGCCTGCACTGGCTGCCTGTCGCTCGGGCCGTCCGCGACGCCGGCTATCGGGTGACGGTGGTCACCAAGGTCGTCCAACACGCCGACGAAATCCGGACGGCGGGCCTGACGCTGGCGCCGTTCGATCTCGGGCGCGGCCGGTTCAACCCGGCAACCGAAACCGCGCGCGTCTTCGGGCTGGCCCGTCTGCTTCGGCGCCTAAAGCCGGATCTCACCCATCACATCGGTATCAAGGCGATCGCAACCGGCAGCTACGCCGCCCGGCGGGCCGGCGTGGGCGCATCGATCAATCTCTTTGCCGGCCTCGGTTATCTGTTTGCCAGCGAACAGAAGCGGGTCCGCGCCCTGCGAAAGGTCTTGCGGCCGTTGCTTGCCGGTCCGCTGAAGCACCGGTCCAGCCGCGTCGAGACGCTCAATCAGGATGATTGCGACCGCCTTGCGGCGGATGGCTGGATCGACCCGGAAAGAACCACTGTGCTGCCCGGTTCCGGGATCGACCTGGAACGCTTCACCCCGATGCCGTCGCCGGAAAACGCGGTCGTCACCCTGGCCGTCGTCGCCCGGATGATCCGCATCAAGGGGATCGATCTGATCGTGGAGGCGGTTCGCCGCGTCCAAGCGGCGGGCACGCCCTGTCGCCTTCTGCTGGTGGGCAGGCCGGACCCGGCAAACCCCAGCAGCTACAGCGTGGAGGACCTGGAGACATGGGGGTCGCTTCCCGGCATCGAATGGCGCGGCCATGTCGAGGATGTGCGCACGATCTGGCAGGAGGCGGACATTGCCATTCTGGCATCGCACGGCGGCGAGGGCGTTCCGGTGACGCTGTTGGAATCGTCGGCATGCTGCCGCCCCGCCATCGCCACAAATACGCCAGGATGCCGAGATATTGTCCTGAATAACTCTACTGGACTGTTAGTCGAGCCCGATAACTTATTATCCTTAGTAGATGCGACGCAAGTACTGGTTGCTGACAAGAAAAAACGCTTGCGTTTCGGCTTGGCTTCCCGTCATTTGGTGGAAACACGCTTCACAAGTCATAGAGTTGCGAGCATGATCCTTCAAGACTATGACCGTCTTGGTCTTGAGCCTTGACGTCATCCGGGTTGTGGCTTGGACTGGCGGCCGCGTTCTTGACCGCCTTTGGTCTCGGGCCTCTCAAAACCGCATTGAAACGATGGTCGGTTATTGACTGGCCAAACAACCGCAGCAGCCACAAGCATCCTACACCGCTGGGCGCCGGCTGGCTCTTGGTCCCTGTCGCGCTGAGCGGGGTTGCCGCAGCCTCATTTCTCGGCGGCCAGTCGGTTCCCTGGCCCATCATCATCGGCGCCGTCGGCCTAATGGCGATCTCAGGCCTGGACGACGTGCGCCCGATTTCGCCTTGGCCGCGCCTGGTTTGTCAGGCCGTCGCCGTGGCAATCGTGCTTTTGATCCTGCCACCCGATTATCGCCTGTTCGAGGCGCTTCCGCTGGTCATGGAGCGGCTGCTGATCGGGCTTGCCTGGCTTTGGTATATCAACCTGTTCAACTTCATGGACGGTCTGGACGGGCTGTCGGCCATCGAAATCCTGACCGTCGGTGCGGGCGTCGCCATGATCGGCGCGCTGGCAGGCTTTATGGGCACCTTGGCACTGCCCGATGCGCTGACGGATTGTGGTCTCGTGCTGGTCGGCGTTGCCTGCGGCTTCCTGATCTGGAACTGGCACCCCGCCCGCGTCTTTCTCGGCGATGTGGGCAGTGTTCCGCTTGGGTTCCTGCTTGGCTGGGTGCTGTTATGGCTGGCCTTCCAGGGCCATCTGGTCGAGGCCCTGCTGCTGTCATTGTTTCACGTCGCGGACACGACCAGCACGCTCGCCAGCCGCCTGATCCGGCGCGAGCGGGTTTGGCGCCCGCACCGGGAGCACGCCTACCAGCAACCGGTGCGCGCCGGCTGGTCGCACGACCGTGTGGTCGGGATCATCGCCGTGGTGAAGATCGCCCTGGTGATACTGGCGGTTGCCGTGGCGGCCAACCTGGTGCCGGGCATCCCGTCGCTGGTCATCGCGGTCCTGATGGTGTTTGGCGTGATCTTCGGTTTCCACCGAACCGCGCCGACCGAATCGCAACCGCGATCGCAACCGCGGCCCCGCGCGCTGACGGACAGGACCTCGGAGTCAATCAGCGGTTAGGCGCCAGCCGTAGGGACCGACACCGCGAACCGGACTACTCGGCGGCTTCCGCCAGCGGCGGCAGCGCCTGCCAGATTTCCTGGGCGTATTCGCGCACGGTACGATCGGACGAGAACCAGCCGACGCGGGCGGTGTTCAAGATCGCCTTGGTGACCCAGGCGTCACGGTCGCGATAAAGATTGTCCACCACTGCCTGGGTATCGGCGTAACTGGTGAAGTCCGCCGTCACCAGGAACGGGTCGTGATGGATCAGATTGTCGATGACCGGCCTGAAACGGTCCGGATCATCCGGCGAGAAGGCGCCGTCGGAGATCATGTCGATGGCGCGCTTCAGCCTCGGATCGCGGGCGATCGTCTCGGCCGGGCTGAACGCCCCGCCGGCGCGCAACGCCGCGACCTCCGCCGCCGTCATGCCGAAGATGAAGATGTTGTCGGACCCGACCCGATCGCGGATCTCGACATTCGCGCCGTCCAGCGTGCCGATGGTCAAGGCGCCGTTCAGCGCCAGCTTCATATTGCCGGTGCCGGACGCCTCCTTGCCCGCGGTCGAGATCTGCTCGGACAAATCGGCGGCCGGGATGATCCGTTCGGCAAGGGTGACGTTGTAGTTCGGCAGGAAGACGACCTTTAAGAGATCGCGTACCGCCGGGTCATGGTTGACCTTCCGGGCGATGTCATTGGCCAGTTTGATGAACAGCTTGGCGAGCGCGTAGCCGGGCGCGGCCTTGCCGGCGAAGATCTTGATCCGAGGCTGCCAGTCGGCCGTGGGGTCGTCGCGCATCTCGTTATAGAGCGCGACGGTCTGGATCAGGTTCAAGAGCTGGCGCTTGTATTCGTGGATGCGCTTGATGTGGACGTCGAACAGCGACAGCGGGTCCACCGGTTGCCCCAGCGTCCGGCCGATGATTTCCGCCAGCCGGCGCTTGTTCGCCTGCTTGGCCGCCTCAAAGGCGTTCTTGAAGCCGGTGTCCTCCGCGAACGGTTCCAGACGCTGCAGATCCTCAAGATCGCCGATCCAGCCGTCGCCGATCGTCTGGCTGATCAGATCGGCCAGCGGCCGGTTGCATTGGTGCAGCCAGCGCCTTGGCGTGATGCCGTTGGTCTTGTTGACGATGCGGTCGGGATAGAGCGCGTGCAGGTCCCGGAAGACCGTCTCCTTCATCAGCTCCGTATGCAGCGCCGAAACGCCGTTGACGCGCCGGCTGCCGAGGAAAGCCAGATTGCCCATTCGGACGCGCCGGCCGCCATGCTCGTCGATCAGCGAGAGGCTGTCGAGGCCGGCCCGCGTTGGCGACGACCGTTTGCTGATCTGGCGCAGGAAGCGGGCGTTGATTTCGTAGATGATCTGCATGTGCCGCGGCAACAGCCGCTCCATCAAGCCAACGGACCAGCTCTCCAGCGCCTCCGGCAAGAGGGTGTGGTTGGTGTAGTTGATCGTGCGGCTGGTGAGCGACCAGGCCTGCGCCCAGTTCAAGCCATAGACGTCGATCAGCAGACGCATCAGTTCCGGCACCGCGATGGCCGGATGGGTGTCGTTCAGCTGGATCGCGACCTTGTCCGGCAGCGCGTCCCAATTCTCGTGGTTTGAGCGGAAGCGGCGCAGCAGATCCTGCAGCGAGGCGGAGGTGAAGAAGTACTCCTGCTTCAGCCTCAGTTCCTGCCCCTGCTCCGTCATGTCGTTGGGGTAGAGCACCCGGCTCAGGGTCTCGGCGTCCACCTTCTGCTGGACCGCGCCCAGATAGTCGCCCCGGTTGAAGTTGTCGAAATCAAAGGCGCTGGTGGGCTTTGCCGACCACAGGCGGAGTGTGTTGATCTGCCGGCCGCCATAGCCGACCACCGGCGTGTCGTAGGCCACGGCCAACACCCGCTGCCCGCCGACCCAGCGGAATTTCGGCTCCTCATCGTCGGATTCTACCGGCTCGACATGACCGAAGAAGTCGATCGGGTAGGCGACCTCCGGCCGTTCGAATTCCCACGGGTTGCCGCCCCTTAGCCAGTCCTCCGGCTGTTCGATCTGCCAGCCATTGTCGAAGGACTGTTTGAACAGCCCATACTGATAGCGGATGCCGTAGCCATAGCCCGCGATGCCGACCGTCGCCATGCTGTCGAGAAAGCAGGCGGCCAGGCGGCCCAGGCCGCCATTGCCCAACGCAGCGTCGCTCTCCGTCTCGAACAGCGTTTCAAGGTCGACGCCAATCTCCTGCAAGGCCTCCCGGCAGGTCTCGACGATGCCCAGATTGGCCATGGAGTTTTCCAGCGATCGGCCGATCAGAAACTCCAAGGACAGGTAATAGACCCGCTTCTGGTCACGCTCGTAGTAAGACCGGGTCGACGCCATCCACTGGTCGACCAAGCGGTCGCGCACGGCCAAGGCGACGGAGGTGAACCAATCGTGGGGTTTGGCGTGTTCGGTGTCCTTGCCGACGGCATAGACCAGCCATTCCAGGAACGAGCGCTTCAGCGCTTCCTTGTCCAAACCCCTTTTGTCGAACCCCGCGGGCAGGCTTCCAACATCCATGACTGCTGACTTTCAACTCGACTTGGAAATGATCGTTGCGACCGGTGGCACAATACCTGTCGAAAAGGCGCCATAACATACATCGGCCGGCCAGACTTTCAACGGCTCTAGCGAAGCGCCGAAACTGCTGTCAAACAAGGAAAAGGGGCCGGCAATAACGCCGGCCCCAAAAGGCTGCCCGGGATCAACCCCGAGTCAAAAAGTAATTCGCCCGAGGCTAGTTGATCTCGGCGTAGTTGCCGTCCGACCACTCGTACCAGACATAGGCCGGCTGCAGGATGTCGCCCTGGCTGTCGAAGCTGATCGGGCCGATGACCGTCTCGAACTCGTTGCCGTGCAGGGCCTCGATCACCGCGTCAAGATCGGTCGTGCCGGCGATCTCCGCCGCCTGGGCGAAGACCTGGATGGCCGCATAGGTGTAGAGCGTATAGCCCTCCGGCTCGAAATCGTCCGCGCGGAACGCGGCGACCACCTCGGCCGCAGCCTCGAAGTTGCGCGGATCCGGGCCAAACGTCATCAGCGTGCCTTCGCCGGCATCACCGGTGATCGACCAGAACTCGTCGGTCACCAACGCGTCGCCGGAGATAAGCTGGGTGTCCATGCCCTGCTCGCGCATCTGGCGAACCAGCAGCCCGGCCTCGGTGTGATAGCCACCGACATAGATGACGTCGACGCTGTTGTCGTTCAGCAAGGTCGCCAGTGCTGAGTAGTCGGACTCACCCGGCGTATAGGCCTCGTAGAGCGCCTCCAGATAGCCATTCGCGTTCAAGGCGATGCGGGTGGCATCTGCCAGACCCTGACCATAGGCGGTGCGGTCGTGGACGATCGCCAGGTTGGAGTCCGGATAGTTTTCCTCGATGTACTGCGCGGCGATCAGACCCTGCTGATCGTCCCGGCCGCAAACCCGGAAAACGTTCGGGCCGCCATTGTCGGTCAGGGCCGGATTGGTCGAGGCCGGCGAAATCTGCAGGACGCCCTCCTCGGTATAGACCTCCGACGCCGGGATCGACGAGCCGGAGCAGAAGTGCCCGGCCATGAAGATCACGCCCTCGTTCACCGCCTCGTTGGCGACGGAAACCGCCTGGCGCGGATCGCAGGCGTCGTCGCCGACATAAAGCGCCAACTGTTGACCCAAAACGCCGCCGGCGGCGTTCAGATCGGCGACGGCGCGTTCGGCACCGGCCCGCATCTGTTCACCGAACGAGGCATATTGGCCGGTCATCGGGCCGGCCGTGCCAATCTGGATCTGGGCTTGGGCCGCGGTCGCGCCAATGACCATGGTCGCGGTCGTAGCCAGCAATGCCAGTCTCGTGCTGTACATTTACGTTACTCCTTTCGCGTTGCCTCTCCGGACACCGGACGTCGAGGTCAATGCTGTCAACCTGGTTTCTGGCCCGGTGTCCGTGCGCCATGCCCTTTGGGGGTTGCATGGCACCTCGTTAGCGTGAAGCGAGCGCCTAGAAGGCGGGCGCTGCACGCCGATCTCGTTTACGTCGAATTCAACATCAACCGCCGATCTCACGCCAACCGAAAATGCCGGATCGGCGATAGCGCCACGGGTATTGGGAAACCATTCGACTTGCCCTCGTCGTGAAATAGGCCACCAACATGGCGAGAAAAAGGATGGGTGTATGTATGACAAAAAGCATCACCGCATCCAGATTGTTGATGAGGCGTCCGTCAAACAGGCTGGGGCAGACATCGGCAAACCCAATCAGAACCGAATACGGCACCGTTTTCCAGAACGGCTGCCAGGTCCGCCCAAGCGCCTGGCCGGTCATGACCGCGCCGCCAATCATGATCACGAGCCAGAACAGCGCGTAACCGCTGAGCGCGCGGTCGATCGCAACGGCCACGGCCGAGGGGCGAGTAAACGTTACGGAGCCGCCGAGAATCGCGTCCGAAACAAGGATCAGGCTCTCGTCGCCCAACTCGACGATGGTGAAGCGAATGGCGCCCGACCGCTCGTTTGCCCGCGCGATGATCTCGCCGGCGCCTTCCGGCACCGCGTAACGACCGGTCAACTGTGGCTCTTCGACAGCGAGGGTGCCGGTCAGCTCGTACGTGCTGTCGGGCGACAGGTGGAACATGATCCCGCCATCCTCGCTGACCCACAGGCCGACGACGGAGCTTTGCGCCGACGCCGGCATCGCCGACAGCATCAGCGCGATCACAAGCGGCCAGACGGCCAGGCGCAGGGTTCGCAGCACCGGTCAGTGCCCCCCTTCCAGATAGGCCGCGCGGACCTCTTCGTTGGACAGCAGTTCCGCACCCGTCCCGGTCAGGGTGATTTCGCCATTGACCATGACGTAGCCGCGCGTCGCCAGCCGCAGGGCGTGAAACGCGTTCTGTTCGACCAGGAACACCGTCACGCCCTGTTCGCGGTTGATGTCCTCGATCACCTCGAAGATCTGCTTCACGATCATGGGCGCGAGACCGAGCGAGGGTTCGTCCAGCAACAGCAGGCGCGGCCGGCTCATCATCGCCCTTCCGATGGCGAGCATCTGCTGCTCGCCGCCCGACAAGGTGCCGCCGCGCTGGCCGCTGCGCTCGCGCAGCCTGGGAAACAGCGCGAAAATCCGCTCCAGATCACCGTCGAAATGGGCCGGATCGCTGGTCAGCGCCCCCATTTGCAGGTTCTCCAGAACCGTCATACGGGGGAAGATCCGGCGCCCCTCCGGCGATTGGGCGATGCCCTTACGCACGATCTGAAAGGTCGGCGTACGGGTGATGGTCTCGCCGTCGAAGACGATCTGGCCCGACCTTGCCTGCGGGTTGCCGCAAATGGTCATCAGCAAGGTTGACTTGCCGGCCCCGTTGGCACCGATCAGGGTGACGATCTCGCCCTCGTCGACCTCCAGGCTGACGCCCCTCAGCGCCTCGATCGCGCCGTAGAAGGTGTGGACATTGTCGACCGTCAGGATCATGCGCCCGGATCCCTCGGCTGCGCGGCATCGCGGGCGAGATCGGCCGCGACATCGGGCGGCAGTTCGTCGTCTTCTTCCTCGCCCAGATAGGCCCGGATGACGGCGGGGTCGTTGCGCACCGCCTCCGGCGCGCCGTCCGCTATCTTCTGACCATAGTCCAGCACGATGACGTGGTCGGAGATCTTCATGACCACGCTCATGTCATGCTCGATCAATAGAACCCCGACCTGGTGGTCGGATCGGATGGACAGGATCAGCTCGTTCAGCTCGCCCGTTTCCCGCGGGTTGAGGCCCGCCGCCGGCTCGTCGAGACACAGCAAGCCGGGGTCGGTGCACATGGCGCGCGCAATCTCCAGGCGGCGCTGGGCGCCGTATGGCAGGTTGCCCGCCTCCCAGTCCGCTCGCTCGGTCAGCCTGACCTTATCCAGCCAGTACTTGGCAAGCTCGATGCCCTCGCGCTCCGCCCGGCGATAGCTCGGCAGGCCGAAGAGGCCGGCAATCGAATAGCCGGACGCCTTCATCAGCTTGTTGTGCTGGGCCACGAGAAGGTTTTCCAACACGCTCATGTTCGCGAACAGGCGGATGTTCTGAAAGGTGCGCGCGACGCCGGCCTTGGCAGCGATCAGGTGGCCTTCCATGCGCTCCAGATAGTGCGTGGCACCATTGCGGCTTAGCGCCAACTGGCCTTCGGTCGGCTTGTAGAAGCCGGTGAGGCAGTTGAACATGGTCGTCTTGCCGGCGCCGTTCGGGCCGATTACGGCCGTGATGTCCTTCGCGCCGGCCTGGAAAGAGACATCGTCGACCGCGGTCAAGCCGCCGAACCGCATGGTCAGGTGGTCGACGGTCAGCACGGGTGCCTGGACATCCATCATTCTGCGGGCACCTGTTCGGGGCGTTGGCCAGGGGACGGCCCGCCCTTGCGCCGGCCGCTATGCAAGGTGACGGTCGGCACCCGGTGCGCCAGCAATCCGCGCGGCCGCCAGACCATGATGATCACCATGGCCGCACCGAAGATCAGCATGCGGTACTCTTCAAGCTCGCGGAACAGTTCCGGCATGCCGATGATCAGGATGGCGGCCAGCACGACGCCCGTCTGGCTGCCCATGCCACCCAGCACGACGATGGCCAGCACGATGGCCGATTCGATGAAGGTGAAGCTTTCCGGGCTGATGAAGCCTTGGCGGGTGGCGAAGAAGGATCCGGCGAAGCCGCCGAACATGGCCGAGATCGTGAAGGCCGCGAGCTTGATGTTGCGCCGGTTGATGCCAAGCGATTGGCAGGCCACGTCGTCTTCGCGCAACGCCTCCCACGATCGACCCAGCGGCAGCCTTCTGATCCGAAGCGACACCGCGTTCACGACCAGTGCCAGGATCAGGATCAGGTAGTAAAGGAAGATCAGCCGGTGCAGGGGCGTGAATTCCAGGCCGAACAAGGTGTGGAAGGACGGCAGCCCTTCGGCCTCCGGCGCGCTGGTGAACTCCGCGATGCCGAAGAAGCTGGGCCGGGGGATCGAGGCGATGCCGTCCGGCCCGCCGGTAAAGCTGGACCAGTTTTGCAGAACCACGCGGATGATCTCGCCGAAGCCGAGCGTGACGATGGCGAAATAGTCGCCGCGCAGCCGCAGGACCGGAAAGCCGAGGATCAGGCCCGCGAAGGCCGCCAACAGGCCGGCCAGGGGCAGGCAGAGCCAAAAGCTGAAGTCGAAATACTGGGCCAGCAGGCCGTAGGAGTAGGCCCCGACCGCGTAGAAGGCCACATAGCCGAGGTCCAACAGGCCGGCCAAGCCGACGACGATGTTCAGACCCCAGCCGAGCATGATGTAGGTCATGACCAGCGTGGCCAGGTCGATCGACGACCGGTCGGGAAACAGAAACGGCAGGGCGATGGCGAAGGCGACGCCGACGACGCCAATAACCACCGACTGGCGCTGGACCCAGGCCGCGACATCGTCCATCAGCTGGGCGCTGGTCTTCGGCGGCGGCCGGTCCGGCCGCATGGGGCGGGCGAGCCGCCAGACGGCGTTGATGCCGACGATCGCCCCGGCGCCGACGCCCATGACCTCGACCACCGTCGGCAAGCCCGGATAGAGCAGGCTGCCCGCCACGATCAGCACGCCGATGCCCAGGCCATAGGCCGGAAAGCCCTCGCGCGTGAACGCCAGCGCCATCCGGCCGAAAAAGACCAGGACCACGGCCATCAGCACGTCGCCGAAGCGAAACTCCAAGGTCAGCCGGCTTTGGGCCCCCGGCACGGTGTGCAGGCCGACCATGGTCGCGGTCAGCGCCAGGGTGACCAGCCCGGCCAAAGCGGCCTCGCGCCCGATACGCGGCAGCACGTCGTCCATGGACGGTCGTTGAACGGCAGCCATGGCGGCTAGACCTTCTCGATCTCGGGCTTGCCCAGCAAACCGCTCGGCCGGAAGATCAGCACCAGGACAAGCACGCCGAAGACCGCGACATCCTTGTACTGGACCGAGAAGTAGCCGGACCACAGAGCCTCGATCATGCCGATCAACAGCCCGCCCAGCATGGCGCCGGGCAGCGACCCGATGCCGCCCAGGACGGCGGCGGTGAACGCCTTGATGCCGACCAGAAAGCCCTCGAAGAAGTCGATCACGCCGTAGCGCATCAGGTAGACCAGGCCAGCCACGGCGGCCAAGGCGGCGCCCATGACGAAGGTGATGGAGATGGTGCGGTCGACATTCACGCCGATCAGGGCGGCCATGGTCTTGTCCTGCTCGCACGAGCGTTGCTGACGGCCCAGCGAGGTGCGCTGGATCAGGAAGGTGAACGCGATCATCAAGACGACGGTCAACAGGATGATCAGGATCTGCAGATAGCTGATCGTGGCGGTGAAGCCGTCGGGCCGGCGCATCAGCTCAAAGCCGCCCTCGATGACCGGGGGCAGCGGTTTTGCCCGCGCGCCCTGCAGCAACTGCACATAGTTCTGCAAGAACAAGGACATGCCGATGGCGGAGATCAGCGGCGCCAGCCGGAACGAGCCGCGTAGGGGCCGATAGGCCAGCCGTTCCACCGTCCAGCCATAGGCCGCCGTCAGCATCATCGAGGCGATCAGGACGATCAGCAGGGTCAGCGGCAGCCAGCCGACACCCAACAGCCCCAGCAGCAAGAAGCCCATCAGGGAAATGAAGGCGCCGATCATGAAGATATCGCCGTGGGCGAAATTGATCATGCCGATGATCCCGTAGACCATCGTGTAACCAATCGCGATCAAGCCGTAGATGGCGCCCAGCGTCAGGCCGTTGATGACCTGCTGCAGAAAATATTCCATATGCTAGGGGGAAGTCCGAAACGTTATGGGCATGCGAGCCAATTAGGCGGCCTCGGGCCGCGAGTCTGAAGTGTGTCGATACAATCGAGCTAACGTCCGCTATCTATCGCCGCCGCGACGCCCAACGCAAGCCCAAACGCAATGCTGCTATGTCGATTCCGCAACCGATATTAACACAATGATGCTAAACAGAATGATGGATCAACCAACGATTGAAATTGCGTCTGAAGCCTTGCGCCTGACGATCGATCCGGCGCACGGATCCGTCATCCGACGGTTCGTCTGGCAGCAGGCCGACGTGGAGGTCGATCTGCTTCGGCCGGCGCCGGCGGGGTCAACCGACCCGTTGGACAGCGGATGCTTCCCGCTCGTCCCGTTTTCCAACCGCATCGGCCTCGGCCGGTTTCAGTGGAACGGCCGAACCATTCAACTGCACAGCAATATGATGGGCGAGCACGCGATTCACGGCCATGGCTGGCGCCGCGCCTGGCAGGTCGAGCGACACGATGCCGCACGCGCGCTCTTGGCCTACGACTATGAGCCGGGCGACTGGCCGTTTGCCTACCGCGCCGAGCTGTCGTTCGAGCTGTCCGACGACGCGCTGGCGGCGACCCTGACGGTGGAGAACACGGGCGATGAGACCATGCCGGCCGGTCTGGGTTTCCACCCCTATTTCGGGCGAGCCCGGGAACGCGGTTTGCGGGCAGATGTCTCGGGCGTCTGGCTGAACGACGACACCATGCTGCCCGTGTCCCATGTCGCCGTGCAGCCGCCGCAGAACCTGGTCGGCGGCTGGCACCCGCCCGGTGCGGACTATCTCGACCATTGCTTCACCGGCTGGTCCCGGGCGGCGACGATTGACCTGTCGCAGGCCGGCAAGACGCTGACCCTGACGGGCGGCGGTGCACTGCGATACCTTGTCGCCTACGCGCCGGACGGCGCCGACTTCTTCTGCGCCGAGCCCGTCAGCAACATCAACAATGCGGTCAACTTGCGGGATCAGGCAGACACGGGCCTGGTCGCCCTGGAACCAGGCGCGGCAATGAGCGCGACCATGACCTTGCGGGTGAGCGCCTAGCGAAAGACGCTTAACGAAAGACGACCGTTCGGCCACCGTTCAACAAAACGCGTCGTTCGGTGTGCCAGGCGACGGCGCGCGCCAGAACCGCGCTTTCGATATCGCGGCCGATGGCGATGAGATCGTCCGGCGTCTGGCTGTGGCCGACGGGACGGGCGTCCTGCTCGATGATCGGCCCCTCATCCAGATCGGCGGTGACATAGTGCGCGGTCGCGCCGATCAGCTTGACGCCGCGTTCATGGGCCTGGTGGTACGGTTTCGCGCCCTTGAAGCTGGGCAGGAAGCTGTGATGGATGTTGATGATCCGGCCGGACATCCGCTCGCACAGCGCGTTGGACAAGACCTGCATGTAGCGGGCCAGCACCACCAGTTCGACATCCTCCTGCTCGACGATCTCCATAAGGCGCCGTTCCTGGTCCTGCTTGGTCGTCTTGGTGACGGGCAGATAGTGGAAGGGAATGTCGTAGGAGGCGGCGAGGCGATAGTAATCGCGATGGTTGGACACGATCGCCGGTATGTCGATGCCGAGCGCCCCGATGCGATAGCGATAGAGCAGGTCGTTCAGGCAGTGGCCAAAGCGCGAGACCATGATCAGGACGCGCGGACGAGCGGCCGCATCGTCGATCGACCAGCGCATGGCGTAGCGCCGGCCGATCTCGTCGAACGCCTGCCTGATCTCGTCCAGCGACGGCCCGTCCGGCACCGCAAACGACACGCGCATGAAAAAGGCGCCGCTGTCCCGGTCGCCGAACTGCGCGCTGTCGATGATGTTGCAACCGCGCTCGGCCAAAAAGCCCGACACGGAGGCGACGATGCCGATCACGTCCGGGCAGGACAGCGTCAGGATGAACTCGCGCGGCTGGCTCACCGGAGCACTCTCACGTCGTTGGGCTGGATAAGGCAGGCTGTCCTAGCGCCCTCGCGGCGCGAAGGCAATCGCCCCGTCAGACGGTCTCGGCCGCTTGCCCGCTGCGATGGCGGCGTGGTGCAGCGAGACACGCCACGGCAAGGATGATGCCGGAGACGGTGGCGATCATGCCGGCGGCACTGACCGAATGGGGCAACCCGAACCAGCCGGGGCCATAACCCGCCAAGACATAGCCTAGGATCGCCGACACGGTCGCAAAGCCGACGCTCCACCAGACCTGGCGGGACAAGCTGTCCGTCATCAAGCGTGCTGCGGCGGGTGGGCAGATGAACATCGCAATCACGATGATCGAGCCGACCGCGTCGAACGCCGCCACGGCCGCGATCGCCGTAGCGACGACCAGGGCAAATCCGACGGCACGGGTCCGAATGCCGATCGAATGGGCGAAGACACCGTCGAAGGTGGAGATCGCCAGCTCTTTCCAAAGCACCAGGACGAACAGGGCCAAGCCCACGGCGACGATCGCCATGCGGGCGAGTTGCGGCGGCAGGCCGGCCAGCGCCTCGGCGTCGAACAGGGACGACCAGCCCGTGGCGTCGAACCAGATCAGGCTTTCCAGATTGCCGTAAAGCGCGTGTTCGACGTCGAGATGAACCGAACTGGTATCGCTCTGCTCCAGCAACAGCACGCCGGCGGCGAACAGGGTGGTGAAGACGACGCCCATCGCCGCGCCGGACTCGATCCGGCCCAAGCGCCGGATGGCTTCGATCAGCAGGACCGCGACGATGGCCGCCGCCGCCGCGCCGATCATCATCGGCCAGGCGGTCACCGTGCCCGTGACCAGGAAGGCGACGACGATGCCCGGCAGCACCACGTGGCTGATCGCGTCGCCGATCAGCGCCTGGCGCCGCAGCAACAGGAAGTTGCCCGGCAGGGCGCAGGCGATCGACGCCAATATCCCGATCAGCATCGGCGTCAGGCTGAGCTGGACGAACTCCGCACCCATCACGTCGCGACCTCCAGGCGCGCCAGGCGGCGATCCAGGTCTGCGATCTGGTCAGGCGTCAAAACGTCCTCGATCGGGGTCAATCCGTCATAGTCCGCGACGATGGGCCCATCGGCCTCGCCGCGCATCGCCTCCGCCCAACGCGCCTCGTCCTTCAGCGCCTTCGCGGCGGCCGACCGTCCGGCCAGGGTGGCCACCCCGTCGCGGCGCATATAGCCGGCGCGGCGCAGGGTCGAGAGTGTCATCCGGTCATAGATCGCCTCGCCGCGCGCAAGCGCGAGCAGGCCCTGTCGCTGGTGGACCAGCCGGCGAAAACGCCACTGGCGCAGCGCCGCGGCAAGGGCCCCGCGCAAAGGCGAGGCCAGCAGCGACACCAAGAACAGCACGAAGGCGATGAGCACGATCACCGGTCCGGTGGGCACGCCGGCGAACGCTGACGAGATGGCGGCCCCGACATAGCCGGACACCGCACCCATGCCGGCCGCGATCAGGATCAGCGAGGCGACCCGGTCGGTCCAGAACCGCGCCGCGACGGGCGGGATGATCAACAGCGCGACGATCAGGATCAGTCCGACGATCTTCAAGCCGATAACGGTCACGATCAGGGCCAGGACCAGGATCGCGATGTCGGTGCGGCGCACATCGACCCCGGTGGTGGTCGCAAACTCCGGATCGAAGGCGACCAGGGTCATCGGCCGGCGCATCAGGAAGACGAGGCCGGCCGCGATGGCGCCCGCGATCGCGATCACATAGGCCTCGCTGATCAGCATGCCGGCGGTCGAGCCTAAGAGGAAGGAGCCTAAGCCGGCCTGCTGGCCAGACGACATGGTCTGGATGACCGTCAACAGAACGACGCCCAGGCCGAAAAAGACCGATAGCACGGCACCGATCGCCGCGTCCTCCGACAGTCGCGTCCGCCGCGCCATCCATTCGACGATCAGAAGGCCGATCGCGGCGGTGATGGCGGAGCCGGCCAAAAGGCCCGGCAGCCATCGGCCGGTGCCGCCAAGCACGGCCATGACGATGAAGGCGAGCGCGACGCCCGGCAGCGTCGCATGGCTGATCGCGTCGGATACCAGCGCGCGCTTGCGCAAAAACACGAAGGCCCCGGCACCGCCACCGGCGAGGCCCAGCAGTGCCGCACCGATCGCCACCAGGGCGGAGTTGTAGCCCGCCTGAAGCGTCAGCGCGTCTATCAGCCTGTCAAAACCGGTCACTGCCGTAGTCGCCTAGGCGTCAGCCGACGCCGAGCTGCAAATCCTCGATATGGGTCGCGGCCAGCCGGCCCCCGTAGGTCGCCTGCAGGTTGGCCTCCGTGAAGACCGTGTCGGTCGGCCCCTCGGCGATCTTGCGCACGTTCAAGAACAGAACACGGTCGAAATAGGCCGCCACGGTCGACAGGTCGTGATGGACGCAGACCACTGTCTTCTCGTCGTGCTTCAAGGTCTTCAGAACATCGACGATGGCCTTTTCGGTCGCCGCGTCGACGCCGGCGAAAGGCTCGTCCAGCAGGTAGAGGTCGGCATCCTGCGCCAGTGCCCGCGCCAGGAAGACGCGCTGCTGTTGGCCGCCGGAGAGCTGGCCGATCTGCCGGTCGGCGAAATCGGCCATGCCGACGCGTTCGAGGCAGGCCAAGGCCCTCTTGCGATGCCCCCAGCCGGCAAAGCGCAGCAGCCCGATTTCCGCGTAAAGCCCCATGATCACCACATCGATGACCCGGGCGGGGAAATCCCAATCGACGCTCGCCCGCTGGGGCACGTAGGCGACGCGGCGGCGGGTCTTGGCGAACGGCCGGCCGAACACGCTGACCTCGCCGGACACGGTCGGAATGATGCCCAGCGCGCCCTTCAACAAGGTCGACTTACCCGCACCGTTGGGGCCGATGATCGCCGTCATGGACGTGGCCGGCATGTCGGCGTCGACGGAAAAGACCGCCGGTTTCCTGCCGTACGAGACCGTCAGGCCACGGATGGCCAGCGGGCTCTCGGCCGCTACCGACGGTTCGACGATCCGGCCGGCGTCGACGATCAGTTCCGGGCTTGCCGCGATCGCGGTGGTCACGAACCCGCCCCCAGCCGGCCCTGCATGCCCAGTTCCGGCGCCTCGCCGCCCAGCGCGCGGGCGATCGAGGTCGCGTTATGGTCAATCATTCCGACATAGGTGCCCTCATAGCTGTCGGGCTGGCCCATGGCATCGGAGAAGAGCTGGCCGCCGATCGACAGATCGTGGCCGCGCGCCGCCGCCCCCTCGATCAAGGCGCGGATGTTGCGGTCGGAGACGGAGCTTTCGACGAAAACGGCCGAGATTTCCCGCTCGACAATCAGGTCGACCAGTTCCTCGATGCGGCGCAGGCCGGCCTCCGCCTCAGTCGAAATGCCCTGAATGCCGACCACCTCAAAACCGTAGGCGTCGCCGAAATAGTTGAAGGCATCGTGGGCGGACACCAGCACGCGCTGGTTTTCCGGAACACTGCCGAGCACCTCGCTTGCGTAGGCCGCCAATTCCTCGATCTCGGCCAGATGGCTGTCGGCGTTTTCGCGATAGGCCGCCTCGCCGTCCGGGTCCAACTCAATCAAGCTGTCGCGCACGGTCAGAACGACCTGGGGCCAAAGCTCCGGGTCCATCCAGACATGGGGGTCGAAACGGCTGTCATAATCGTCGTGGGACAGCAGCTGGTCCGCCTCGACGCCCTCGCCCACGGCCACGACCGGCTTGCGCTCGGCCAGGTCCAGAAGGAAGTCCTCCATCTGGGCCTCAAGATAGAGGCCATGCCAGAGCACAAGATCGGCGGCCACCAGGTTGGCGATATCCGATCTTGTCTGGCGATAGGCGTGCGGGTCGACGCCGGGGCCCATCAGGGCCACGACCTCCGCGCGGTCGCCGGCGACCTGTTCGACCGCATCGCCGATCATCGACGTCGTGACCACCACCTGCAGCGGCTCGTCCGCCAAGGCGGCGGTGGCGCCGAAGGCGAGCGGCAGGGCAAGGGCGGCGGTGCTGAGAAACTTGGTCATCGCTTTAACTCTTTGCCTTACGAGCTTTGTTACGGCCCAACTAACAGCATTAGGCCCGTTGAATGCCTATGTCGGCACTCCCAAATAGTGAGTTGGCTGATAAAGTTTGTCAAGGCTAACTTCGTGCGCGCATCCATTCCCTGGGCTATGGTGCGCCGCCGCGCCATGGAGCCCGAAAGTCGCCATTGATGAAATCTGTTGAGCAGCACGCCCGCGCGTTCAAGATCGTGCGCGACGCGCATGCCTTGGAAATCGTCGAGGACTATGTCGAGCTGATCGCCGATCTGACCGATTCGCAGGGCGAAGCGCGCGCCGTCGACCTGTCCCGCCGGCTGGGTGTGACGCCGGCGACGGTGAACAACACGCTAAAGCGGCTGGAGCGGGACGGGTACCTGAACAGCGCCCCCTACCGGTCGATCTTCCTGACCGACAAGGGCCGCGAGCTGGCGGAAAAAAGCCGCCAGCGGCACAAGCTGGTGCGCGACTTTCTGATCGCGCTGGGCGTCGATGAGGCCACGGCCGAACAGGACGCCGAGGGCGTGGAACATCATGTCAGCGCCGAAACGCTGGCGGCGTTCGAACGGTTTATCAAGAGACAGGCCGTCTAGCTCAAACGCCAAACCGGCTAACCCAAACGCCAGCGTTCGATCCAGGCGTGGATGGCGTCGAAAACGTCAGGCGCGCCCAGCCAGTCCATCCATCGGTGCCAGGTGTCGGCCGCGGCGAAGACCAGTTCGGCGCCGGGAATCGCGTCGAGCGTCAGTTCGAAGGCCCAGTCGCGCATCGCGCCCGAGCCAAACACTGCCGCCACCAAGACACCGCTGATCAGTATCGCGACAACCACGCCCAAGCGCTGGCTGGGCGCACCGACGGTGATGTCCAGCTCGTTGCGGTGGCGCTGGAAGGCGGCGTTAGCGTCGGTATTGGGGTCAATATTGGGGTCGATGCTCATCTACCCTCCGATCAGAACTGGAAATAGATGAAGGGCGCAATGCCCTCCGGCCCCAGCGCGTCGATGACGACCAGCAACAGGCCGCCGAGGGCACCTTGGGCAACCGGCGGCAGGCGGCGGACAACCGAAGCCGTGCGTTCGACCGTATCGTGCGGCACGAAATGGAACGACAGGCCGACCAGCAGCAGCCCGATGATGAACGGGGTCGCGAACTCCACCGGCGCGGAGACATTGGCAAAGCCGCCGAGATAGGTCAGTGCGGTCGCGAAGTCCTCCGACCGGAAGAAGATCCAGGCCAGGCAGACGAAATGGAACACCAACACGGTGGCCAGAACCTTCTGCCAGACCGGGCGCCTGGCCGCCGACCGGCCCCAGCCCAGCAGGCGTTCGACCACCAGGCCGAGGCCGTGCAGGAGGCCCCAGAACAGGAAGGTCCAGGCGGCGCCGTGCCAGATGCCGCCCAGCAGCATGGTGATCATCAAATTCAGCCGGGTGCGCAACTTGCCGGCCCGGCTGCCGCCCAGCGGGATGTAGAGATAGTCGCGCAGCCAGCTCGACAGGCTGATGTGCCAGCGGCGCCAGAAATCCTGGATCGACTGGGCCCGGTAGGGCTGGTTGAAGTTCTTCTGAAAGCGAAAGCCCAGCAGCAGGGCGACACCGATCGCGATGTCCGAATAGGCGCTGAAATCGCAGTAGATCTGGATCGCGTAGCCGTAGACAGCCAACAAGAGGTCGATCGGCCCGTAAAAGAACGGGTCGAAGAACACGTTGTCGACCATCTCGGTCGCCAGATAGTTGGCGATCACCACCTTCTTGAACATGCCGATCAGGATCAGCGTGATCCCGATGCTGGCGAAGATGCGGTTGGGATCGGCCGGCTTTTCGATCTGGGGCATGAAGATCTGAGCGCGCACGATGGGGCCGGCGACGAGCTGGGGGAAGAACGAGATGTACAGCAGCACGTTCAGGACCGAGCGCGAGGCCGGGATGACCCGTCGATAGACGTCGGCAACGTACGAGATGCCTTGGAAGGTGAAGAACGAGATGCCGACGGGCAGAATGATCTCAAGGAACGGCAGTTCGCGTTCCAGGCCCAGCGAATAGGCCGCGTCGTTCAGGCTTTCGATGAAGAAACCGGTGTATTTGAAGTAGGCGAGCAGGCCCAGATTGATGACCACGGCGACGATCAGGATCAGCTTGCGCCGCCTGGCATCGCCCAGCCGGTCGATCCACAGGCCGGCGGTGTAGTTGGCCAGCGAACTGAAGCCGAGCAGGAAGCAAAAACGCCAGTCCCAATAGCCGTAGAAGATATAGCTGGCGACGATCAGCACCGACTTGCGGCCCGTCGGCGACCCGCGCACGCTCCAGGCGATGGCAAAAACGATCAGAAAGAACAGCCCGAAATCAAGGGTCGGGAACAGCATGAACTCGTGGCCCCGCCCTTAGAGGGGCGGATACGTCCCGGACGTGGGGGCCAGCGCCACGGCGCCGCCGGCCCAGGCGCGGTACCGGTTCATCAGTTCGGCATAGAAACGGTCGGCACTGATCACATAACCGTCGTCGCGCATGTGGACATGGTCGCCATAGGCCAAGGGCGCGGCGGCCACGACCCATTCATGCATGCCGCAGGCCCCGCCCATCACCGACGACCAGTCCCAGAACCAGACACCTTGGGCGGCGGCCTCGCGCTGTTGAATGGTGCGCACCTCCGCCAGGCTCGGCGGCGGGTGCCAACGGCACAGGTCCGGGCCGTCGGCATCGTCCGCCAACAGGTCGGCATAGGTCTCGATCTCGACCGGCGTCAGCGGCGCGCACATGGCCAGTGCCGGATCGTCGAGGGCCGTACAGCCACGCGCGCGCCGATTGCCATCGGGCGGGCCGACGACCACGATCGCCGCGTCCGGCGCCCAGCGTCGTATCTGGGCCAGTCGCGCGCGCCAGCGCTGGGCGTAGGCGCCAAGGTCCAGCGTGTCGTCAAAGCCCTCGTTGGTGCCGAAGGCGAGGATGATCAGGCTGGGGTCGCGGTCGGCGATTTCCGCCGCAACCCGGTCAGGCGCCCAATTGTCGATGATGCCCACCGTCGCACCGCCGACGCCCATGGCGTCCAGCTCGATGCCCGGCTGGTTGCGCCCAACACCCCAACCGGCCAGCGAGGTCGGCGCGTCATCCAGCGTCTCGACCCGCAGCGATCGGGTGCCCTCGGGAATCGTCAGTCTGACCAGTCGGGCTTCGGGCCGTGCACTGGCGGTCCCGACCTCCGCGACCGGTTGGCCATCGGCGGAGACCAAGAGCCTGCCGCCGCCCGGCTGCGCGGCGACTTGCAGCCAGGCCCGGTCGAAACCGGCGAACGTGTCGGAGGTCAGCGTCATGACCTCGCCGGCCTCGAACGCGGTTTGGCGATAGCCGGACAGGCCGAAGGGCCCGGGCGCGCTGGCAGACAAGCTGTTGGCGACCTGCCAGCCCTCGGTCTGCTCGGCCAAGACACCGGCGGGATTGTAATAGGCGAACGGTACGCCGGGCTGCAGATAGCCACGGCCGGCATCGCCGAACCGGGCTTGCAACTGGGCGCGCAGCCGGCCGCTGAAGCGGTCGCCGGCGGTATGGCTGTCGCCGATTTGCAGAACCACGACCGGGTCCCGCCGCTGACCCGTCTCCAGCGCGTTCAACGCCCGGAAGAAGGGGTCGAGGTTGCCGTCAGCACTGCCCGTCTGGATGGGCGTCGAAGGCTGACAGCCGGCGAGGAAACCAAGAACAAGAACAGCGGCGATCGCAGGCCATGCGCGACGCCAGGCAGCGGTCATTCAGCGGCGCCTGTCTGGAAGACCTGCAGTTGCTGGTTCATGGCCGCCAGCACCTCGCGCCCCAACAGCTCGTAGCCGCGCGTGGTGAAGTGGATGCCGTCATCGTCGCGCATCCGTCGGGTGCGCCCGGTTTCGTCGGGCAGGTGCGAGGTGTATTCGCCGGTTTCGCTGGCGGTCAAATCCCACAGTGGGATGTACGTGGCGCCGTGCTGTCCGGCCAGCGGCTCAAAGAAGCTGTTCAGATGGGCGATGTTGCCCGAATAGGTGCCGCTGCGCATGATCGGCAGACCGATCCAGAAGGTCGGCACCCCGTTCTGGCGCAGGGTCTCCATGAGTGAAGCCACCCGTTCCTGATAGGTCTGGTCCCATTCGGGCGTGCGAAAGTTGTGATGCCCGCCCTCCCGCAGGACCGCGGACTGCATATCGTTCAGTCCGATGGAAAACACCGCGGCGTCGATCGGGTCGTCGCGCAGGAACTGCTCCAGCTCCGCCTGCCAGTCATAATAGTCGGGCCGCGCGATGCCGGTGGAGGCGCGGGTGCGCCGCAGCACCTCGAACCTGTCGTCGCGCTGCAGCGCGCGATAAAGCGAGGTCCAGATACCATCCGCCATGCTGTCGCCGAAGACAGCAATGGTGAAGACGCCATCGCCCGTACGGTCGCCCGGCAGGCCACGATCGTTGCTCTGGGCGAATGAGGCGGCGATCGGCGTCAGAACGATCGCCGCCAAAAACAGGGCCAAGCCGGCAAAAAGGCCGACGGGCACCGCCGGCTTTCCAAGGATCGATCGTGTCACCCGTCCCAAGCTCCGCGTCACTCAAGGGGCCGATGGGCGCCAATAGAAATCACACCGATGTCAAAATCAAGGTTGACCGATGCGCTTGATGAGAAAAGTCTCGGAAGCATCATGATTCCAACAAAAAAGCGTCGTCCGGCGCGGACGGTGTGCACCTTTGACTGCAGCGGTCGGCGGCTATGACACGCTTGGATGAACTGGCGGACCAGGCCTTCGCGCCGGTCAAACTGGCCCTTGATTCGGGCGCGTTGCCCGGCGCCGCCCTGGGCATCGTCGACGCGGCCGGCGAGACCCAGGTTCGCTTCGGCGGCGTCGCCACCTGGCTGCCGGCGCCGGAGCCGTTGGTCCGCGGCACGATCTTCGATCTGGCGAGCCTGACCAAGGTGATGCTGACGACATCGGCGGTGATGGCGCTCGCCGGCGCGGGCACGGTCGATCTCGACCGGCCGATCGCCCACCACCTGCCCGATATGAACCAGGTTCAAACGCACGCGCCGGCGCGCGCTTGCACGGTGCGGTCCCTCTTGTCCCATCAATCGGGGCTGCCGGCCTGGGCACCGCTTTACACACTGGGCACAGCGCCCGCGACGCTGAAGGCCTACCTGCTGCAGCATGTCTGGCCGCTGGGCGAACCCGTCTATTCAGATCTGAACTTCATGCTGCTGGGCATTCTGGTGGAACGGCTGACGGGCGCAAATCTGAGCGCGTTCGATCTTGGTCCGGGACTGACGGCGGCACCGGCCCCGTCGCTGTGCGCCGCGACCGAGCAATGCCAGTGGCGCGAACGGCTGATTCGTGGCGAGGTGCATGACGAAAACGCCTTCGCGCTCGGCGGGCTTGCCGGCCATGCGGGGCTGTTCGGCACAATCGATGGCGTCTTGGGGTTCGCCCGCGGCCTGATGGCGGGGACGGTGCTCGATGAGGACGGTCTGGCCGAGATGCGTGCGCCCGTCACATCGGACCGTGCCTTGGGCTGGCAGGTCGCCCACCCGGATTGGTCCGGGGGCAGCACCTGCACGCCTGACACGATCGGCCATACCGGCTTTACCGGCACCGGGCTGTGGATCGACTGGTCAAAGGGCGTGGCCTGGGCCTTGCTGACCAATCGGGTGCACCCGAGCCGGCATCGGGACACGCCGATCGTCGCGCTGCGCCAGGCGGTTGGGAACATCATAGGTATGGCAAGTTGAAAAGAGTATGCTATGCGCATTCGCGTCGACCCTAGTTGGAGATAGGACCCATGCGTGTTCGTCTGACACCCCGCGTCGCCTTGTTGGCGCTTGCCGCCGGCATCTTTGTCAGCGTGGCCGCCGCAATCGGCGTGGGCCCTGACGTCGCGGCGCAGGATGCGGGCGCGGACGATGGAACGGAAGCAAGCTATCCGACGACCAGCAACCCGGAAGTGCATGGCGAGTGGCTTGTCCGGTGTTCCGGCGCGGACGATGTCGCATCGGTCTGCGAGGCCTACCGCAACCTGTTCCTGACCGATTCGGAACAGCGGCTTCTGCATATTGCCGTCGGCCACGGTGCGGAGGAAAACGCGGCCGTCGCCATCCTCATCGCGCCGCTGGGGGTCTCGCTGGCCGAGGGCATGTCGATCCGTATCGACGGCGGCTGGCCGGCCGAGTTCGACTATGTGAACTGCACCGCCGATGGCTGCCGCGTACGCGCACCGTTGGACGAGGGCATGCTGTCGGCCATGCGGGCCGGCGCCGAGATGCGGGTCATCGTCGCCGAGCTGTCAGGCCGCCGCGTTTCGATCCCGGTATCGCTCGACGGGTTTACCGCCGCCTTCGAGGCCTCAGAGGTGCCCGCGACCAATTAGGGTGCGAGCCAGGAATGGTTCCATTCCGCGCCGTCGCGAACATGCAGCGCGCGGCTGTGACCGGTGGCCAACAGATAGAGCCAGTCAATTCGAACGACCTCGACAGTGATGGTCGCGAAGTTGCCGCGACCATCCTCCGCCTCTTCCGGCGTAGGTTGCCGAGCCACCAGGGCCTCTGTCAGATTGCTGAAGGGCGCGTCGGTCCAGGTGCCGGGGGCAAGTGGCGCGGCGTAACAGCGACGAGCCCACAGGGTTGACGAGGCCCAGGCGCCATCGGCGATCTCACCGCTCGTGTCGATCCTGGCCGTGCCCTGCAAGCGAACCTGAAGCTTCTGCCCGGGGTCGTACGCCAGTACGCCGACCTTCGGGTTGCCCTCAAGCTCTGCCACCTTCGGTGAGCGCAGATCCGTGTGACAGCGCAACGTTGCATTCTCGCGATCGACCGACCGCAAGACGACGGTCCGGGCCTTTGGCCAACCGTCCAGGCCGACACTGACCAAGGCCGGCGTGTGAAATACAGAGCGCCGATCCGACGCCCCCTCGCCCAACATCCGCCAGATGGCAGAAAACGCCTTATCCAGATCATCGGTCGGGAAATCGTCGTTGGTCGTCATGGGCCGTTCACTCCAAACCGGTCTCGATCGGCAGCCGCGCCGACTCCTTGATCTGGGTCAGGGCGATGCTTGAGCGCAGATTGGCAACGCCCGGTAAGCGCATCAACCGGTCGGTCATCAGGGCGGAAAAGGCCGTCAGATCCGTCGCCACCACGCGCAGCAGGTAATCCCCGTCGCCGGTCACCAGTTGGCATTCCAGAACCTCGTCCACCGCTTGAACCGCTTCGTGAAAGGCCTCGGCCTGGACCTGCCCGTGTTTCTCCATGGTCACGGTGACGAAAGCCGTCACCCCGATGCCGACGGACGCCAGGTCAAGTCGGGCGTTGAAACCGCGAATGACGCCGCGCCGCTCCAGCGCCTTCAGCCGGCGCGCGCACTGCGACGCGGACAGGTTGACCCGCCGCGCCAACGCCACATTAGACATGCGCGCATTGTCCTGCAGCGCCACCAGGATACGCCGATCGAAGCGATCAAGAGAAATCGACGCCATAATCACGCACTGTATCACAGCTAGTTACATGAATCACGCACCATAGCGGTAAACTGTGCCGCACTTTGCGCGGATCCGCCGTCGATAGCGTGCGATTCTGTCCCCACATACTTCAGCAGTGTTTCCAAATCCCGGGAGGATGACTCATGGCCATACTAAGCGGTCAACCGATTGACGACGTGAACCCGATGGGGACCGACGGGTTCGAGTTCGTCGAATACACTGCACCCAACCCACAAGAGTTGGCGGACCTGTTCCGGACCCTCGGCTTCAGGGCGGTCGCCAAGCACCGTTCGAAGGACGTCACGCTTTATCGGCAAGGCGGGATCAACTTCATCATCAACGCCGAGCCCGACAGTTTCGCCCAGGCCTTTGCCAAGGTTCACGGGCCCAGCGCCTGTGCCATGGCCTTCCGCGTCGCCGATGCGGCCTACGCCTACGAACGGGCCATCAAGCTAGGGGCCAAGCCCGTGCCCAGCGCCGCCGGGCCGATGGAGCTGAACATCCCGGCCATCGAAGGCATCGGCGGCAGCCTGATCTATCTGGTCGACCGGTACGGCGACCGGGGCACCATCTACGATGTGGATTTCGTGCCGTTGGCGGATGCCGCCGACACGGACGTCGATGATGCCGGGCTAACCTATGTCGACCATCTGACGCACAATGTCTGGCGAGGCCGCATGGATGTCTGGGCCGGCTTTTACGAACGGCTGTTCAACTTCCGTGAGATCCGATACTTCGACATCGAGGGCAAGCTGACCGGCCTGAAATCAAAGGCCATGACCAGCCCGTGCGGCAAGATCCGCATTCCGATCAACGAATCGTCCGACGACAAGAGCCAGATCGAAGAATACCTGAAGGCCTATAAGGGCGAAGGCATTCAGCACATCGCGCTGGGCACCGACGACATTTACAAGACCGTCGGCGCGCTGCGCGGCCTGGGCGTGACTTTCATGGACCCGCCGCCGGCGACCTATTACGAGATGCTGCACGAGCGCCTGCCCGGCCATGGCGAGGATGTCGACCACATGCAGGATCTGGGCGTGCTGATCGACGGCGCCCCGGGGCAGGAAGGCGACGAGCAGGGCCTGTTGCTGCAGATCTTCACCAATACGGTGATCGGCCCGATCTTCTTCGAGGTCATTCAGCGCAAGGGCGACGAGGGCTTCGGCGAGGGCAATTTCCGCGCCCTGTTCGAATCGATCGAGCGCGACCAGATCAAGCGCGGCGTTCTGGACGCCTAATCCGCCGCAACCGGTTCATCCCGCCCGGTCAATGGATTTGGCCGGGCGGTGACTGCTCGCCCTCGCTTGGCGTGGGTAGCTGGAATTCAACGCCCCAATCGACCTTGTTCACCGCGCCGGCAAAGACGCGCGCGAAATTGTGCAACAGGGCCGGGCTGAGGTTCAGGGGCATGGCGACATCGCCCTCGCTTTCGAACGTGATGGTCGCACTGCCGTTCTTCCGCAACGCCCAGCGCACATTGAGCGGCAACATCGGCGCGTCCAGCACCTGTTCCAGCCCCTCGGGATCGTACTTCTTGGAAAAATCGGCCTGCTGGGCCGCCTGTTCCTGCTGAAACGCCATGACCGCCGTTCGCGCCGGCCCATCGGTTGCCTGGGCCGGCACCTGGCTTTCCAGGCCTTTGAGCAAGACCGGCCACAACAGGGTCGCCACTCGGCGGGTGATCCAAATCTGAAACTCCCGCTTGTTGACCGTGCCGACGCACAGCAGCAGCCGGTCCTCATGTTTCAGATACCTAAAGCTCAGTTGGCGCAGCCCGTCAGGGTGTAGTTTCGGCGTCGCCTCTTGCGGTGTTTCGGGTGAAGGCGGTGTCTCAGGCATCGGTCGCCGATCCCTCCGTCAGAAACGGCCACAGGGCCTCCAGCGTGGCCTCCGGCGCCTCCTCAACCAGGAAATGGCCGGCGTCGATGGCCTCGCCCCTCACGTCATCGGCCTCCTGCCGCCAGATCGTCATGACATCGTAGGCCTTGGCCACGAGACCGCGCGCGCCCCACAGGACCAGCAGGGGACAGGCGATCCGATCGTCCTCGTCCTCGCGGTCGTGTTCCAGATCGATCGAGGCGCCGGCGCGATAGTCTTCGCACATGGCGTGGATCGCCGCCGGGTCGGCAAAACAGCGCCGGTATTCCGCGACCGCGCGTTCGTCAAAGAGGCTGTCTTCCGCCGCCCAACTGCCCAGCGTGTAGTCGAGGAAGAAATCCGGGTCCGCGCCGATCAACCGTTCGGGCAGGTCATGCGGCTGAGCCAGAAAGAACCAGTGGTAGTAGCGCGTGGCAACAAGCTGGTTCACGGTTTCGAATACGGTGCGCGTCGGCACGATGTCCAGCAAGGCCAGGCGCGAGACGCGGTCGGCATGGTCGAGCGCGAGGCGCCGCGCCACGCGGGCGCCCCGGTCGTGGCCGACGACCGCGAAGCTGTCGAAATCCAGCGCGGTCATCAGCGCCGCCATGTCCTGGGCCATGACGCGTTTGGAATAGTTCAGGTGTTCCGGGTCGCCGGCCGGCTTCATGCTGTCGCCATAGCCGCGCAGATCCGCCGCCACGACCGTGAAGCGTTCCGCCAGGACCGGCGCGATCGGATGCCACATGGCATGGGTCTGGGGGAACCCGTGCAGCAGCAGCAGGGGCGGGCCGTCGCCGGTGACGACGCAATGGATGTCGCCCTCGCCGACATTGACGAACTCGCGCCTGAAAGAAACCGCCATACCGTCATCCCTGCCCTGCCTCGTGCGGCTGGCGCTTGCACCACGCCCGTCCGCGGCGTAAAGCCTAGTCGCCTTTTGCCCGGCGACAAAACCTAACACGCGATGGCCGACCAGAAGATCGTCAAACCTCAGCCCTTGAGCGGCTTTCCGGAATGGCTGCCGGCCGAAAAGCTGGTCGAGACGCGGCTCTTGGACATCATTCGGCGGAATTTCGAGCTGTTCGGCTTCGCGCCGATCGAAACGCCGGCCGTGGAACGCAAGGACATCCTGCTGGCCAAGGGTGTCGAGGCGAAGGAGATCTATGCCCTGTCGCGCCTGGCGGCCGAACAGGGCGCCGGGCCCGCCGAAACGGACATGGCCCTGCATTTCGACCTGACGGTGCCGCTGGCCCGCTATGTCGCGCAGCATTACGGCCGGCTGGTGTTTCCCTTCCGGCGCTATCAGATCCAGAAGGTCTGGCGGGGCGAGCGGCCCCAGGCCGGCCGGTATCGCGAGTTCTACCAGTGCGACATCGACATCGTCGGCACCGAGCATCTGAGCATTCTCGCCGATGCCGAAATCCCCTCCGTCATCAATGCGATCTTTACCGAGATCGGCATCGGGCGGTTTCTGATCCGCATCAACAATCGCAAGGTCTTGCAAGGGCTGCTGCAGGCCGAAGGCATCGAGGGCGACCGGGTGGTCTCGACCCTGCGCATCCTTGACGCCCTGGAAAAGATCGGGCGTGACAAGGTCGCGGCCAACCTCACCGACGAGGCTGGCCTGGCGCCCACCGCCGCCGACCGGCTGCTCGGCCGCATCGACGGCACCACGGATCTCGACGGTTTGGCCGAAGAGGTCGATTTGCCGCTGGTCAGCGAGGGCGTGGCGGAACTTCAGGCCGTGCGCGCCGGTCTGATGGCGCTGGACGTGCCGGAGGAAAACTGGACGGTCGACCTGTCGATCGCGCGCGGCCTCGACTACTACACCGGCACGGTCTACGAGACCCGGCTGGTCGACCATCCGTCGATCGGCAGCATCTGTTCGGGCGGCCGCTACGACAATCTGGCGCACACCTTCACCAAGCAGTCGCTGCCGGGCGTCGGCATCTCCATCGGCCTGACCCGATTGCTCGCCCGCCTGTTCGAGGCCGGCATTCTGACGGCTGAGCGCTCCACGCCGGCGCAAGTGCTGATGACGGTCATGGACCGGAACCTGTTGGGCCAGTGCCTGTCCCTGGCCAGCCGGCTACGGGCCGCCGGCATCGCCACGGAAGTGTTCACGGAAAAGAAGAAGCTGGGACAGCAGCTCAAATACGCCGACCAGCGCGGCTTTACCCTCGCGCTCGTGCTGGGCGAGGACGAAGCGGCCGCCGGCAAGGTCCAGGTCAAGGCGTTGGCATCGGGCGAACAGAGGCTGTGCGATCAGGACACGATCGTCGAAACGGTGCGCGTCCTCTTGGACTAACCGCCCAGCAGGGCGTAACGGGTGATCGCGGCGAGTTCGCGCGGCACCAAAAAGAAGTCGCGCCAGCCCCAATAGTCGTCACCAGCGTGAGCGATACCGCGGATGCCGTTCTGCCGAAAAGCCAGGCGGATGCGCGCGATATGGAAGTATTGCGAGACCGCCAACACCGATCGGGCGCCGTTGGCCTGCATCCAGGCGGCCGTGTTGGACGCGGTGGCGGCCGTGTTCACGCCCGCAGGATCGCGAACGACGGCGTCGGCGGGGACCCCTGCGGCCTCCAAATAGGCCGCCATGGTCGTGACCTCGTCCGCGCCGGAACTGCTGATGCCGCCGCTGACGATGACGGTCGGAAACAGCCCTTGCTGATAGAGTTCCACGGCGCGGTCGAGGCGGGCCGCCAGCCTTGGCGTCGGCGTGCCGTCACCATGGACGTGGTTGCCCAGCACGACCGCGACATCGACCGGCCGGACATCATCGCGTAAGCCGATCCAAAGCAGGGCGGCGACCGATAGGGCGACGATCGCGACGAGCCCGAGAAGAGCGGCCAGGGGCCACGTCACCGCTTGGCGGTGGGTCCGACCTGGGCGGCGTGCCATAGGCGGCGCAGGGCATCGATCAGGACGGCCTGATCCTCCGCCAGCGCGCGAAAGAAGTCGGCATCGGTTTCGAGGACCATCGGCATGGCCTCGTTCAGAAGCTTGGCGCCACTGGCCGTGAGTTGGAGATGGCGCGCCCGGCCGTCGGTCGGGTGGCGCGTGCGCTCCAGCAGGCCCTGCCCTTCCAGCGTGCGGACCACCTGGCTGGTCATCATCGGGTCGGTCTTGCAGAACTGGGCCAGCCGGGACTGGTTCACCGGGCCTTCGCGCTGGTCCAGCCATGCCAGTCCGGCCAGCAGGATGAACTGCACATGGGTGATGCCGATCTCGTCGAGCTTCGAGCGTTGGCACCGCTGCCAGAGATTGGTGACTTGCCACAGCAGAAAGCCGGGATTGTTTTCCGGCCTCAGCGTCAGCGTCAGCGTGTCGATATCGACGGACGGTCTTTTCTTACTCTTTACGCTCATTCGGTCGGCTCCCCCCGCGCTGTTGCGGCAGCTTAGCCTAGTGCATCGCCAAGAGCACGCTTAGAGGTCCGTTTGCGTTGGCGGCCGGTCGCGGCCTATACCTGAGCAGCAGCCGGTTGGGCTGAGCCTTCTGCGCCGCGGGCCCCATGGAAACAGTCATCGACATCATCTTGCCCGTGTTCGGCGTGATCGCGATCGGTTTCGCGGCGGCCAAGCTGGGCCTGTTCGACCGTGCCTCGAACCGGGGCCTTTCGCTCTTCGTCTTCAATTTCGCGATTCCGGTGCTGCTGTTTCAGAGCCTGGCCACAACGCCACTGCCCAGCGATATCGAGTGGGGGTTCCTGATCTCCTACTACGCCGGCGCGTTCGCGGTCTTCGGGCTCAACATGCTGATCGCCGGCCGGGCCTTCGGCCGACGGCTTGACGAAGGGGGCATCTTCGGGCTCAGCGCCGCCTTTTCCAACACCGTGCTTCTCGGCATCCCGCTGGTGCTGACCACCTTTGGCGAGGATGCGGCCTTGCCCCTGTTCCTGATCATCGGCCTGCACGGCCTGCTGATGTTTCCAACCGTTACGCTGGTGATCGAGGGCAGCCGCGGCCAAGGGGTCGGCACGCTGGCGATCATTCGCGCCACCCTGCTGGGGCTCGTGCGCAATCCGATCATCTGGGGCCTTCTGGCCGGGCTGTTGTTCAACCTGATGGACTGGTCGATCCCGTATGCAGTCGACGACGTGGTCGCCCTGCTGGCCCGGGCCGCGCTGCCCTGCGCCCTGTTCGCCATGGGCGCATCGCTGGCGACCTTCACCGTCGCCGGCCATGTCAGCCAGGCGATGGTGACGGTGGTCCTAAAGCTTGCCGTCCATCCGCTGCTGGTCTGGCTGCTGGCGGAGTTCGTCTTTGCGCTCGACCCGCTGTGGACAGGGGTCGCGGTCTTGCTGGCCGCGATGCCGACCGGCATCAATGTCTATCTGTTCGCCCAGCGCTATAGCATTTGCATCGGCTCGTCTGCGACCACGGTCTTGATCGGCTCGCTGGCGTCCGTCGTTACGATCGCTGGCGTGTTGCTGATCCTGCCAGGGCAATAAGGGGCCGGCCGGCGAACCAGCCCATGACAAAAGCGGCTATGATGGCGCCGACAAGCTGGCAGAGGATGAACAGCGGCATGTCGGCGGCGGCGATGCCGGCAAAACTGTCGCTCAAGGTCCGGGCGATGGTGACCGCCGGATTGGCGAACGAGGTCGACGAGGTGAACCAATAGCCGGCTGTGATGAACAGTCCCACGGCGTAGGGCACCGCCTCCGGCCGCGCCCGCAGGCAGCCCAGGATGGTGGCGACCAACCCGAACGTGGCCACGCCTTCGGCCAGCCATTGTCCTCCGCCGCCCCGTTCGGTCGCCGACCAATGAACCCAGGGCAGATCGAACATGGCGTTTGCCACGATCACGCCGACCGCACCGCCAACAAGCTGCATGACCCCATAGGCGAGCGCCATCCTTCCCTCGATCTCGCGCCGCAGCCAGAAGGCCAGGGTCACCGCCGGGTTGAAATGGGCGCCGGAGATCGGGCCGAAGATCAGGATCAGGACGACCAGGATCGCGCCGGTCGCGACCGCGTTGGCCAGCAGGGCCAGGCCGGTGATGCCGCCGGCCAGCACGTCGCCCATGATGCCGGAGCCGACGACCGTCGCCAGCAGGAAAGCCGTGCCCAGGGCCTCGGCGGCAAGGCGGCGGGCCGGCGTCAGGGCCTGGTCAGCCACCCGCCGGTTCCGGCGTCAGGCTGGTCCGGCCGATGGCGTCGAGTTGCTGCTGCAGCTTCAGCCGCTCCAACCCATCGATCGGCAGGTTCACGAAGATGCCGATGCGGCGCTCGATCATGCGATAGACGTCGGCGACAAAGGCTGCCTTTTCGCTGTCCGTGCCCTCGAAGCTCGACGGGTCGGGAAAACCCCAATGGGCGGTCATCGGCTGGCCCGGCCAGACCGGGCAGACCTCGCCCGCTGCCTGGTCGCAGACGGTGATGACGAAGTCCATAGGCGGCGCGTCTTGGGTCGCAAAATCACTCCAGTCCTTGGAGCGCAAGCCGGAGGTGTCGTAGTTCAGGCGCTCCAGCAGTGTCTTTACGACCGAGTTGATCACCCCGGAAGGCTGGCTGCCGGCCGAATAGCCGGTGAACCTGCCGGCGCCCAGCCGGTTGACCACGCATTCAGCCATCACGCTGCGCGCGGAGTTGTGGGTGCACAAGAACAGGATGGTGTAGGGCTTGCTCTGATCGTTCATGGCGTCCTCGTTCAGCAGGTGTCCAGCGTGGTGACCAGCGAGCCGCAAATTTCGGGCCGTCCTTGACAGCAATCCTCGGTCAGAAAGCTGAGTAACCGCCGCGTGCCCTCGATGTCGGCCGCGTAAAAGATGCGTCGATCGAGCCGCCGTGCACTCAACAGCCCGGCCCGTTGCAGCAGGGCCAGATGGGTCGACAGGGTCGAGGGCGGGACCATGACCTGATTAGCGATATCGCCGGCCGTCAGACCATTGGGGCCTTCTTTCACCAGCATACGGAATGTGCGCAGCCGGGTCGGGTGGGCCAATGCCGACAAGGCATCGATCGCGGTCTGTTCTTCCATATTTCGGAAAATATCGAATTATTGAAGTCACATCAACAGCGAAAGGTGACGTAAGAGCTCTAGGTCAACGGAGTCAGGATCGTGTCTGGGGATCGCGGCGCCAGCGCCAGCGCAAAAACCGGCGGACCGGGCCGACGAAGCGCGGGTAGCGCCGGTGAAGGCGGACAAAACCCTTCTTGGCGGTCAGCGAGCCACGCAGGATCAGGATCAGGCCGACCGCGACGATCGGGATGCCGCCCGGCCCGGGCAACGGGCCTAGCGCAAGCCCGATCAAGACGATCACGCCGCCCAGCACGACCAGGCCCCAGCGCAACAGCCAGCGCCAGATCGCCTGGGTCAGCCGACCTGTCGCCCGCGCCAGCCGACCGCCAGGCCAACCGCGCGATTGTGGAGAGGGTACCGTCGAGGTCATGTCAGGACCCTAACGTGGGGCGAATGGGGGTCACAATCCAGCGATCATATTGGCAGCGCTGCGCTGTCGGAACGCAAAAGACCCCGGAGATCGGTCGATCCCCGGGGCCTTCGGCGTGAGAGCCAGGCTCTCGGACCATTGCTGGTCGGTGGGACGCGGACCTTAGAAGTCCATGCCGCCCATACCGCCCATGCCACCCATGCCGCCCATGTCAGGGGCACCGCCGGCGGCCGGCTTCGGCTCCGGCTTGTCGGCGACCATGGCCTCGGTGGTGATGAGCAGCGAAGCGACGGAGGCCGCATCCTGCAGCGCGGTGCGCACGACCTTGGTCGGGTCGATGACGCCGGACTTCACCAGGTCTTCGTACTGACCGGTCGCGGCGTTGAAGCCGTAGTTGACGTCCGACTGCTCGAGCAGCTTGCCGACCACGACCGAACCGTCATCACCGGCATTGCCGACGATCTGACGCACCGGCGACTGGATCGCACGACGCACGATGTCGATGCCGACACGCTGCTCGTTGTTCTCCGGGCTCAGGCCGTCCAGGACCTTGCCGGCATAGAGCAGGGCAACGCCGCCACCGGCGACAATGCCTTCCTCGACCGCGGCGCGCGTGGCGTGCATCGCATCGTCGACCCGGTCCTTCTTCTCCTTCACCTCGACCTCGGTGGCACCACCGACGCGGATCACGGCAACACCGCCGGCCAGCTTGGCCAGACGCTCTTGCAGCTTCTCACGGTCATAGTCGGAGGTGGTCTCCTCGATCTGGGCCTTGATCTGGGCGATCCGGCCTTCGATGTCGGACTTCTCACCGGCACCGTCGACGATCGTGGTCTCGTCCTTGGTGATCTGGACCTTCTTGGCGGTGCCGAGCATGTCGAGCGTGACGTTCTCAAGCTTGATGCCGACATCTTCGGAGATGACGGTGCCGCCGGTCAGGATCGCCATGTCTTCCAGCATCGCCTTGCGACGATCGCCGAAGCCCGGCGCCTTAACGGCCGCGACCTTCAGGCCGCCGCGCAGCTTGTTGACCACGAGCGTGGCCAGGGCCTCGCCCTCGATGTCCTCGGCGACGATCAGCAGCGGCTTGCCGGACTGAACGACGGCCTCGAGCACCGGCAGCATGGCCTGCAGGTTCGACAGCTTCTTCTCGTGCAAGAGGATGTACGGGCTTTCCAGCTCCGTGGTCATCTTCTCCGCGTTGGTCACGAAGTACGGCGACAGGTAGCCGCGATCGAACTGCATGCCTTCGACGACTTCCAGTTCGGTGTCGAGGGACTTGGCTTCCTCGACCGTAATCACGCCCTCGTTGCCGACCTTCTCCATGGCCTTGGCGATCATCTCGCCGACCGAGCCGTCGCCATTGGCGGAGATGGTGCCGACCTGCGCGACCTCTTCATTGGTCTCCACGGTGCGGCTGCGCGACTTGATGTCCTCGACGATGGCCTCGACGGCGAGATCGACGCCGCGCTTCAGATCCATCGGGTTCATGCCGGCGGCCACGGCCTTCACGCCCTCGCGGACGATCGAGTGGGCCAGAACGGTCGCCGTGGTGGTGCCGTCGCCGGCGATGTCGTTGGTCTTCGAGGCGACCTCGCGGACCATCTGGGCGCCCATGTTCTCGAACTTGTCGGAGAGCTCGATTTCCTTGGCGACGGTGACGCCGTCCTTGGTGATGCGCGGGGCGCCGAACGATTTGTCGAGCACGACGTTGCGGCCCTTCGGACCCAGCGTGACGCGCACGGCGTCGGCCAGCGTCTCGATGCCGCGCAGCATGCGCGACCGGGCATCAACGTCGAATTTTACTTCCTTAGCAGCCATGGTGTTGCTTCTTCCTTTGGCTAAATCTCTATGACTTCAGACTGGTACCGGGTGCGGCGCCTTAGGCGGCCTTCGCAGCGGCGGGTGCGTCGATGACGCCCAGAATGTCGGACTCCTTCATGATCAGCAGCTCTTCGCCGTCGATCTTGACCTCGGTGCCCGACCACTTGCCGAACAGGATCCGGTCGCCTGCCTTCACGTCCAGGGGCTTGGTCTCGCCCTTGTCGTTGGTCACGCCGTTACCGGCCGAAACCACTTCGCCCTCCTGGGGCTTTTCCTTGGCAGTGTCAGGAATGATGATGCCGCCGGCGGTCTTCTCGTCGGCTTCGATGCGACGAACCAGAACCCGATCATGCAGCGGACGAAACGCCATGTCGTAACTCCCATTTATGTCGTTGACTGTCCAGACTTGGGCGAGCTGTTAGCACTCCCCCCTGGTGAGTGCCAAGGCACTTAATGCCTGCGTTTCCAAGATGCAAGAGGCTTCCAGTGACGATTTTCACACCGTCTGGCAGCACTCGACCGCGGAGGCTGCCAACACATTGATTTCACTTATTTTTGTTGCGCCCGGATGACAGTGTGGCACCATCTTCGAAGGGAAACAAAAATCGCATGGGATTCGGAATCGCCGGGCTTGTCTTTCTGAACGTCAGTGAGAAGGGGTTAGGAGGAACGACGATGATGACCGGACTTGATCGCCAGTTGCGCGGATACCGCCTGACCACGGCGGAGATCCTCTATCACCTGCCCGACCATCCGTCGCTGTTGCAAAGCTTCACCTGGCAACTGTTGGACATCGCACCGCGTTTTCCCGAACTGCACCGATTTTTGGACTTCTGGACCCGGGATATCGATGCGGTACTGCATTCCGTCAAGGTCGGCGCGACGGAAGTGATCAGCGGCGGCGACGTCCGGCACCATCGCCACGAACTGACACTGCACTGAGTTGGGGGCACTGAAACCGGGGCATCAGGCCCTTCTGGGCCGCAGGGCCAACGGAACGACCAGCTTCAGGCCCGACCAGATCTCGTCGACGGCGCAGACCTTCACGTCGACCAGGCCAATCTCCAGCGCCTTGCGGCGGATGATGTCCTCGGTGATGTCGCTTTTCGGCCCGCCGGCCTTTACGGCCGCCTTCTTCGGCCAGCTAATCCAGATCATGCCGTCCGGGTCGAGCATCTGCTTTAAGGTCGGCAGGTTTTCGATCAGGGTGGCGGCGTCCTTTACGAAATAGTGGATGTAATCCAGCCGGCCGAACTGGTTGAAGCCCTCCGGCACATGCTCGCTGGTCGCCCACCACGACGCGCCTTCCTCGGTGATGGCGTCGACCAGGGTATCGGGCAGGCCGATGACAAAGCGGGCCTGGCCGTCCTTGAAATTCAGCTTCTTGGTCAGGGGCGTGCCGGAATAGCCGGCCATATCATCGTTCCTCGTTGATCCGCATCCTGGCGTCACCGGCCTTAGTTCGCCATCTCCGCCTTCTGGTCAACCGTGCTGGTGAATTTTGACATCAAATAGGGGCCTGAGCGAACCGGTCCAAATTTGGCGACCGAGCCCGCCTCTAGACAGGTCGGCAAGCACTTGATCTCGGCGTCCCAGTTGGGCTGATGGAAAAACGCGATCGACTGGCGGCGTGTCGACCCTGCTGCATCGGGCGGCGGGTTCACCACGCGATGCAGTGTCGAGACCCAACGGTCGTTGGTCCAGCGCGCCATCAGGTCACCGATATTGACCACATAGGCGCCTTCGATCGCCGGGACCGGCGTCCACTGGTCGTCCAGCGTTAACACCTCTAACCCGCCGGGCGCCTGTTCCTGGCGCAGGATGGTCAGGCTGCCATAGTCCGAATGTGCGCCGGCGCGCAGTTGGCCCGGTTGGGGCGGCGTCTGTTGGTCGGGATAGTTGAGCGCGCGCAGGGCGCTGATGTGCTGATCGATCTTGTCGTCGAAGAAGTCGGGCGCGAGGTCGAGGGCGACCGCGAACAACGTCATCAAGCGCGCGGCCAGATCCTCCATCGCCCGGTAATAGGCCTGCCATGCCGTCTGAAAGCCCGGAGGCTGGTCCGGCCACAGGTTGGCGGAGTAGACGAACGCCTCGCTCGGGTCTTCGGGCGCGCGCGCCGGATGCTTCAGCGGGCCGATGGAATAGGACTCCTTCAAATCCGGCGGGGCCGCCTCGCCGCGCGACACCGCCAGCGTTTCGCCGGCCAGGCGCGCATAGCCGTAGGGGTAGCCGACATGAGGAAAGGCCACCCGTTCGCGTTCGGCCAAAGGCTGGTCAAAGAAGCCGCGCGCTGCGTCCCAACAGGCCCGATCGACGGCATCGGGAACGCCGTGGCCGACGACGGCGAAGAAACCGATCGTCTCGCAGGCGCCGCCGATGGCCCGCGCGACGGTTCGCCGTGCCGACTCGGATCGGGCAGAAGGCGCAATGTCGATCACCGGAATGGCCACACATGTCTCCTTTCGGCGGTACAAATCTCGCATTTGAAGTCGAACGCGAGAAAAATTCGTCCGTTTGGGTCAAATTGCGATAGTGCGCGTGGACTCCGGGCCCGGACGGAGTCAAGGTACCAGACATGACCGTGCGCGAGAAACTGCCGGAACCGGTCGCCGAACTTCGGCCCCGTCAAACGACGGATGGCCCCACTCTCTATCTGGCCCGCCATGGCGAGACCTTGTGGAACCGCGAGGGCCGGCTGCAGGGCCGGCTGGACTCCCCTTTGACAAGCCATGGCAAAGACCAAGCGCGCCGCGCCGGCATGACACTGGCGGCCCTGATCGACGAGCCCGGTTACTTCTCCCTCGTCTGCAGCCCGCTGGGCCGGGCCTATCACTCCATGGAACTGATCGCCAGCGAGCTTGGGCTCGACCCCAAGGCCTGCCGCATCGACCGGCGGCTAAAGGAAATGAGCTGGGGCCGCTGGGACGGCCTGACCCATTGGGAGATCGAGGACAATTTCTCGCAAGCGCTTGACCAGCGCGAGGCCGACCCGTGGCGCTTTGCCCCGCCGGGGGGCGAGAGCTATGCCATGGTGGCGGCCCGCCTGCGGCCGTTTCTGGAGGAAGCGGTCGGCCACGGTCGGCTGATCATCATTGCCCACGGCATCGTCAGCCAGATCCTGCGCGGGCTCTATGGCCGGCTGATGCCGGACGACATCGTCCGTCTGCCGGAGCCGCAAGACGCCGTCTTCCGCCTCGAACAAGGCACCGTCGCCGCCTTCGCCGCCGAAGCCGCGTGACTGGTGATGCCAAGGACGGGCTAGTCGCCGGGCCCGACGGACGCCTGCGTTGCTGGTGGCATGGCGGCCTCGACGACTACATCGCCTATCACGATACCGAATGGGGTCGCCCGGTGGCGGACGACCGGCGCCTGTTCGAAAAGCTGTGCCTCGAGGGCTTTCAGGCGGGCCTGAGCTGGCTGACGATCCTGCGCAAGCGCGAGAATTTCCGCCGGGCCTTTGCCGGCTTCGATTTCGAGACGGTGGCGGAGTTCGGCGAGGCAGATGTCGAACGCCTGCTGCAAGATGCCGGCATCATCCGTCACCGCGGCAAGATCGAGGCCACGATCAACAACGCGCAGCGCGCGCGCGAACTCGTCGCCGAGAAGGGCTCGATCGCGGCTTATGTCTGGGGTTTCGAACCCGAGCCGAAAGAGCGCCCGAGCGCGTTCACCTACGAGGCCTTGCGCGCCATAACAACCAGCCCGTCGGCGCAAGCGATGAGCAAGGATCTGAAAAAGCGGGGCTGGCGCTTCGTCGGACCGACCACGGTCTATGCCTTCATGCAGGCCATGGGCCTGGTCAACGACCATCTCGAAGGCTGTGTCATCCGCGAGGAAGCCGCGTCCGATCGGCGGCGGTTCCAGTCGCCGGCCTGAATCGATCACCTTGCCAGATGCACGATGGCAATCGCGGATCGCATGTCGGCCATTCCGTAATCCCCGGTCGGTAGCGGACCGGCCGCGGCCTAGACTGACGTCCCCCAAACGCACCAGTCTGGACGCCCGATGACGGACCCTGCCCTGTCGCCCTGGATCGCGGTTTTCACCATCGTCGGCCTGTGGGCCGTGCTGGTGGTGACGCCCGGCCCGAACTTCCTGGCCACGGTTCACGTCGCGGCGACACGGTCGCGACGCGAGGCGCTGATGGTCGTCGCCGGGCTGGCGCTCGGCACGTTCATCTGGGCGACCGCCAGCCTGGCGGGCCTGGGCCTGATGTTCCAAAGCGCCGCCTGGCTGTATCACACGGTCCGTATCATCGGCGCGATTTATCTGATCTTCGTCGGCATCACCCTGCTGCGGTCGGCGGCACGCCGATCATCTGTATCCGTGCCTGGCATCTCGGTGGCCAAGGGCCCCAGGGGCGCCTTCAGGCTCGGCCTGATCACCGACATGAGCAACCCGAAGGCCGCCGCCTTTTTCACCAGTCTGTTCGCCGTGACCCTGCCGCCCGGCGCGCCCTTTTGGCTGCAAGCCGTCGCGGTCGGTATCGTGGTTGCGATGGTCGTGGTCTGGTACGGGCTGGTGGCCTTGGCGATGCGGTCGACGCTTTTCCGAACCCTCTATCGGCGTGGGCAGCGGGCGATCACGGCACTCAGCGGCGCGCTGTTTGCTGCCTTCGGAATCAGGCTGGCGTCGAACGGTTAGGCGTCCGGTTCCGTGCCCGGCGCAAGGGTCACTGCCAGCCCATCCAAGTCCGGCTGGAAGATGAGCTGGCAGGACAGGCGCGAGTTGTCTTCCACATCGAAGGCGCCGTCCAGCATCTCGGTCTCTTCCTCGCGCGGCGGGTAGAGCTTGTCGCGCCATTCCTCGTCGACATAGACGTGGCAGGTGGCGCAGGAACAGGCGCCGCCGCACTCCGCTTTGATCGGCAGGCCGTGGTCGCGGATGATTTCCATCACCCGCCAGCCTTCCAGCGCATCGAGATTATGGACCGCGCCTGCCTGATCGGTGACGACGATCTTCACGCCACCCCCAGCTTTTGCTGAAGGCTGGAGGACGAGGTCGTGTATTGAAAGCGCAGCTTCTTGTCCGGGTGGACGTAGCGGAAGGCCTGCTGGGCCATCAGTGCGGCCTCATGAAAGCCGGACAGGATCAGCTTCAGCTTGCCGGGATAATGGTTGATGTCGCCGATGGCGAAGATGCGCGGGGTGGAGGTCTCGAACTTCTCCGTATCCACCGGGATCAGGTTTTCGTGCAAGGCCAGGCCGAATTCGGCGACGGGGCCCAGCTTCATGGTCAGGCCGAAGAAGGGCAGCAGCGTGTCGCATTCGACCGTCTGCTCACTCTTGTCGGCCATGCGCAAGGTGGCGGCCTCAAGCTGGCCGTCATCGCCGTGCAATTGGGTGATCTGGCCGATATGCAGGGCCATGTCGCCGGCCTCGACCAAGGCGCGCATCTTGTTCACGCTGTCGGGCGCGGCGCGGAAGTCGTCGCGGCGGTGGACCAGCGCCAGACTCTCGGCCAGCGGCGCCAGGTTCAAGGTCCAGTCCAGCGCGCTGTCGCCGCCGCCGGCGATCAGCAGGCGCTTGCCCTTGAACTGGTCCATCTTGCGCACGGAGTAGAAGACCGAGGTGCCCTCATAGGCCTCGATGCCCTTGATCGGCGGCTTCTTAGGCACAAAGCTGCCGCCGCCGGCCGCGATCACCAGCACCGGCGCCTCAAGCACCGTGCCCATATCGGTCGTCAGGCGCCACTTGTCGTCGTCGGTCTTTTCCAGCCGCTCGGCCATCTGCGACAGGTGAAAGACCGGATCGAACGGCTTGACCTGTTCCATCAGCCGGTCGGTGAGCTCTTGCCCAGTGACCACTGGCAGGCCAGGAATGTCGTAGATCGGCTTTTCCGGATAAAGCTCGGCACATTGGCCGCCGGGCCGGTCGAGAATGTCGACCAGATGGCATTTCAGGTCTAACAGGCCCAGTTCGAAGATGGCGAACAGGCCGACAGGGCCGGCGCCGACGATGATCACGTCGGTCTGGTGCGGTGTTGGGGATGACATCGGCTCTTGCAGCGTGCCGGAGGTGTGCGCAGGCGGGTCGATCGTCTTCAACATGTTCATCTCATAAAACTCCGCGAGAGTAACCGGCTAGAGCGCCGGGGCCAAGTGACGCAGGCGGCCGGACGGGTCCAACCCTTCCGCCAGGGTTTCTCCGTTCGGACCGACCTGCTGCCAGGCGGCAAGCCGGTTGTGGATCAGGGCAACCTCGCCGACCGCGATGATTGCCGGCCGGCCGGGGTTGAGCCGCGTGATGTCGCTGGCCGCCCGGGCGAGGTTGGTGATCAGCACAGACTGTTCCGGCAGCGAGGCGTTCGACGCCACCGCCACCGGGGTCATGGGCGGCTTCCCGGCCGCGATCAAACGCTCCGCAATCGTGCCGATGGTTCTAAGCGCCATATAGAACACCAACACCTGCGGTCCAAGGGCCAGTGCTTGCCAATCGACACCATCCGGGACGTCGCCAGCGCTGCCGTGCCCCGTGACGAAGGCAACGGAACTGTTCATGCCGCGCTGTGTCACCGGCACGCCGGCGAGGCCCAGGCCACCGATACCGGCCGTCACGCCGGGTACGACGCGGAACGGGACACCGGCATCGGCGAGCGCCAACGCCTCCTCCCCGCCCCGGCCGAAGGTGAACGGATCGCCGCCCTTCAGGCGCAGGACGCGCAGGCCCCCACGGGCCCGTTCGATCAGGCGGTCGTTGATGGCTTGCTGGGTCGGGCGCGGCTTGCCCGCGCGCTTGCCGACAGGCTCAAGCGTCGCATCAGGGCGCGCCAATTGCAGGATGTCGGCGCCGACGAGCGCGTCATAAAGAATGACATCGGCCTCGCGCAGCGCATGCAGCGCCGCGAGTGTCAGCAAGCCGGCATCGCCAGGCCCGGCGCCGACCAGCCAGACGGTGCCCGCCTGAAACGGGGGACCAGACCAGGGGAAGAAAGAACCGGTCACGGCCTAGATCCCGTCGCCATGGATGCCGCATTCGGACTTGTCGAGCCAGGCCCAGCGCCCGGCCCGGGGGTTCTCGCCGCCCTTTGTCGGCCGTGTGCAGGGCTCGCAGCCGATCGAGCGGTAGCCGTCATCGACCAGCGGGTGGACCGGCAGATTGCGTTCCGACAGATAGTCGGCGACTTCGGCCTCGGACCAGGGCGCCAGCGGGTTGAGTTTCAGGCGGCCGCTCGCGGGGTCACCCTCGACAGTGGGCAGGGTTTCGCGGCCGGCGCCCTGGAAACGCTTGCGGCCGGTGATCCAGCCGTCAAAGCCGGCGAGTGCCCGGTCCAAGGGCTCCGTCTTGCGCAGATGGCAGCAGAAATCGGGATCCAGGCTCCACAGGCTGCCGTCCGGGTCGTGGCGCTGCAGGTCGGCCAGGTCCGGCCGCTCGTCGCGCACATCGGTCAGGCCGAACCGTTCGACCAGGGCCTCGCGATAAGCCAGCGTGGCGCCGAACAGCTTGCCGGTGTTCAGAAAGATCACCGGCGTCGCCTTGTCGATGCGGGCGACCATGTCGAGCAGGATGGCGCTTTCCGCGCCGAAGGACGACACCAGCGCCAGCCGGCCGATGGTTCGATCGCCGAGCACGGCCGACAACAGGTCGAACCCGCCAAGGCCGGTCAAGCGATCCCGCGCCTCCGCCACCTTGGCCCGCAGCGCGTCGAGCGTCGGGTCTTGGACCGCGATACCGCTCATGACAGCCAGCCTTCGCGATCGATCGCGGCGTCGGTCTTGGCGGCCAGGTCCGGCAAGGCCAGGCCGTCGGCGCGCCAGCCCCGGCGCCTGGCACCGAGATCGTCCAGCCGGCCGGCCCATTCCGGGCCGAATGCGTTTTCCAGATGCCGCCGCAGCCGGGCGGCCAGGCCCGGGCTCTTGCCACCAGTCGACACCGTCAGCACCAAATCGCCGCGCCTGACCAGGGCCGGGGAGTGAAAGTCGCAATAGCGAAGATCATCCTCGACATTGACCAGCGCGCCGGCACGCTTGGCGGCGGCGTGGAAGCGTCGAGTCCGGTCCTGCGGCTGGTCGACGATATAGACGACATTGTATCGCCCAAGCGCTTCGGGCGCCGGCAAGCCCATCCGCAGGCGGTGGCCGGCAGCCTGCCGAAGCGCATCCGTCGGCGCGTCTGAATAGACCGTCAGTGTCTCGGCACCGCCTTCGACCAACTGGCCGACGCGGCGGGCAGCGGCCTCATTGTCGCCGATCAGCGCGATCGCAAGGCGCCGCGGATCGAGCATGATGGGGATCATTTGCATCGCCCTCCAGGGCTTGGGGCGCCGGTCAGATCGTGACCGCGGGCATGGCGGCATCGATTTCCTGGATCAGCCGTTCGAGGCCCCAGCGATTGCAGAAATCGCCGAAGCTCTCGATCGACTGCCGGTGCTTCACGAACGCGGCGAAGAGGATGTCCAGCATCTCCGGCACCTCCTCCTCCGCCACCTTGTCCAGCAGGCGGAAATTCAGACGCGTGCCTTCGAAGTCGCCGCCGACATAGAGCGCGAAATGGCCCGGCATGCGGCCGACCAGGCCGATATCGCCGGCATAGGGCCGGGCGCAGCCATTGGGGCAGCCGGTGATGCGCAGGCTGATGGTCTCGCGGTCGAGCCCGCGCGCCGCCAGCTTGGCCAGCACCGCGTCGACGAGCGGCTGGCGGATGCGCTCGGCCTCGGTCAGCGCCAGGCCGCAGGTGGGCAGGGCCGGACAGGCCAGCGACCAGCGCTGCAGCGGTTTCAAATCTTGCGCCAGGGTCACGCCGTGTTCGCGCAGCATCGCCTCGATGCCGTCGCGATCCTCCGGATCGACATCGCCGAGGATGATGTCCTGGGACGGGGCCAGGATGATCGTGGGGCGATAGCGGGTGACGACGTCCCACAGCGCGTCGCGCAAGGCGCCGCTGACCCGCCCGCTCGGCACCGGGATGCCGAGATAGAGCTTGCCGTCCTTCTGGTCGTGCCAGCCCATATGGTCGACCACGCGGAACCGCGGCAGGGGGCGCGGGTCTTCGTAGGCGCGGCCGGCGACCTTCTCGACCTCCGCCCGCATCCAGTCGATGCCGCGATCGTCGATGGTGTATTTCAGCCTGGCATGGCGCCGGTCTTTCCGGTCGCCATAGTCGCGCTGGACCTTCACGATCGCCTCGACCACGCCCAAGAGGCCGTCCGGTTCGACGAACAGAAGCGGGGTGGCCAGGCGCGGATAGGTCTTCGGCTTGTTGTGGGTCATGCCCAGCCCGCCGCCGACCGCGACCGTATAGCCCGCCAGCCGGTCGCCCTCGAACAGGGCGATGATGCCGATATCGTTGGTCAGCACGTCGGTGGAATTGTCGTCCGGCGTGGCGATGGCGATCTTGAACTTGCGCGGCAGGTAGCTGTCGCCATAGATCGGCTCCGCCTTCTTGCGATGGCGCTTCTTGACGGTCTTCTTGGCCGCAGGACGTTCGACCTTGGCGCCGTCGACCCAGATCTCGTGATAGGCGCTCGTCTTGGGCAGAAAGTGGCTGGAGATCTCCGCCGCGACCCGGTTCAGCGTCTCGTGCACCGTGTCCTTGATCGGCGCCGGGGTGGCCATGACGTTGCGCACCACGTCGCCGCAGGCGGCAAAGCAGGTCAGCAGTGCCTCGTCGATTTCGGCCATCAATGCCGGCAAATGGCCCTTCAGGACGCCATGGAACTGAATGGTCTGGCGCGTGGTGACGCGGATCGACCCGTTGGCGAGGCGCTCGCCCAGCGCGTCCAGCGCCAGATACTGGTCCGGCGTCAGCCGCCCGCCCGGCACGCGGGTGCGCGCCATGACGGAGTATTCCTTGTCCAGCCCCTGCTGCTTGCGCGGCGTGGCGGTGTCCCGGTCGTACTGTTGGTAAATACCGTGGAATTTCAACAGGTTGTAGTCGTCCTCGGAAAACCGGTCCATGGCCTCATCCGCCAAGGTCTCGGCGATCGTGCCGCGCAACTGCCGGCTGGCCAGCTTGACGGCCTCGACACCCGCCGGTGCCGCGATCGACGCCGCCGCCGGGGTTGGAGCCGGCTCAGCGGTCGTTACAGTCCGCCGCTTAACGGCGTCCTTGTCCCCAACCGTGTCCGACGGGGCGAGCGTTCCAGGATGACCGTCCATACCACATTTCTCCAATGTGAAAATGTGTAATTGGAATTCAATACGGCATCATGTGATGGTTTCATCTGATTTCACAATATTTTTTTGCTATCTTATTTAAATCACATTTTTCTGGTGTTTAATATGGCGTTGCGCCTCGTTTGCCGCCCCGACTATGATCGAAGGAATCGAACGAGTGATTGGCCGCTCCAGGGCGCGCCGACACGTGGCGGACCCCCTCCTTGGCAACAGCGACACTGACCGACCGACTGATCGCCGACGCGCCACTGCCGCCCTCCGGCCGGATCGAGCTGTGGGATACGGAGCTCTCCGGCTTCGGCATCAGGCTCTCGGCCTCCGGGCGCAAGACCTGGCAGGTCATGTACCGGGCCTCGGGCCGCAAACGGCGCCTGACCCTGGGTACCTTCCCTTCCCTGACCGTGGCGCTGGCCCGGGATGCGGCGGGCGCGGTGCTGGCCGAGGTCGCCAAGGGCAACGACCCGGCGGCCGAACGGGTCTCGGCGCGCGGCAGCGGCTTGACCTTCGACGCCTTCGCCACGGCCTACATCGAGCGCTACGCCAAACGCCGCAAGCGAAGCTGGCGCGAAGACCAGGCCGCCATCGCGCGCGATCTGCTGCCCGCCTGGGGCCGGCGCCAGGTCGACACGATCGGCCGGCGGGACGTCATCGCGCTGGTCGAAGGCATCAGCGCGCGCGGCCACGGCTATGCCGCGAACCGGCGCCTGTCGCTGATCCGGACCATGTTCGCCTGGGGGGTCGAGGTGGCCATGGTGCCGGCCACGCCGGTGATCGGGGTGGAGCCGCCAGGGCACGAGCAGCGGCGCCAGCGGACCCTGGACGCGGCCGAGATCGCCGCCCTGTGGCAAGCCTGGGAGACCATGGCCTGGCCCTTCGGCGTGCTGTTCAAGCTGATGCTGCTGACCGCCCAGCGCCGCAACCAGATGGCGAATCTGCGTTTGGCAGACATCGCCCTGGCGGACCAGGTGTGGACCATCCCGGGTGCATCGAAGAACGGCGGCGAGCGCGCCCACGCCATCCCGTTATCGACGTTCGCCTTGGAGATCATCACCTCGGTGCCGCGGTCGCCCGGCAGCTTCGTCTTCCCCTCGCGTCGGCGATCGGACCGGGTTGTCTCGGGCTTCTCCAAGGCCGCCCAGCGCGCCGCCGACCTGTCCGGCGTGACCGGTTGGCGGACGGAGGATCTGCGCCGCACGGCGGCCGCCGGCATGCTGCGCCAGGGCACACCGCCCCAGGTCGTGCGCGAGATCCTGGACCACGCCCCACCGGGCCAGATCGCGGGGATCGATATCGGCGACACGTCGATCGGTTTCGAGGCGATGCGCAACGCCCTGGAGGGATGGGGCGAAGAGGTGCGCCAAACCGTTCGCTTGGGCGACGGCCAAGGCTCATAATCGACTCGAAGCCACGGACCTAAGTCGCCCATCGCTGGCTCCGATCGCCACAATCTCCGGACTTTGACCTCGGAACCCGTATTGGTTCCCAGTCGAAATCGACAGTCTCATCGAGTTCATATCCTATTGTTTTAAAATTGGTATTGCGGACATATTGCCCTTACGATCCGATCGTCTTCTATCACGTGCTATTATGAACTATCGGTTCCCGCGACATGGACTCCATCGTGACCAGACCGAGTGCGATGCATGGCCGTCCGATTGGACGACGACGCGTTGTCCGACGGGAACAGAGGCGCAACGACGCCGGCATCTCCCGCGGCCCAATCGGCACCGTCAGCGCTGGCCGCATCGGTTCACGGCACACCTCTTCAAACCTCGGGTCAGATACGGACTGCCCCCGCGTCGGCGATCCGTCCAGACATGGCCGCAGGAGGGCGACAACCAGATAACGGTCATGTGGTCCGCAGGTACCTTGCCGATAGATCGGCCGCATGGCCGAGGCCTGTCGATAGGATGGTGGCCAATGGTGTCGGTGTTGCCAGTGGCCCCCTCTCCTTTACATCGTCGAGAGGATCGCGAAACCGATGCCCCGGCGGCCATCCACGCCCGATCCGACGCTGCCGGACGGCACCACCCATCCACATCCAGCGGCCTTCGCGAACCAACCCGCCAAACGTGCATTTCCGAATCAGCGGGCCGGCTCGATCAGGTCCCAGAGATTGCCGTAGAGATCCTCGAAAACGGCGACGGTGCCGTAGGCCTCTTTCCGAGGCGCCTCGCGGAACCGGACGCCGACCCGTTGCATGGCGGCATGGTCGCGATCGAAATCGTCGGTCTGGAGAAACAGGAAAACCCGGCCGCCGGTCTGGTCACCGATGCGCGCCTGTTGGCGCTCCCCATCGGCCTTGGCGAGCAGCAGGCGCGTGCCGCCTGAGCCGCGCGGCGCGACCAGGACCCAGCGCTTGCCGTCGCCCAACTTCGTGTCCTCGACCAGATCGAAACCCACCTTCTTGGTGTAGAATTCGATCGCCTCGTCATAGTCGCGGACGACCAACGTGACCGCATTCAAGTTCTGAACCATTGCCTCCTCGTGCCGACGCGACCGGACACCGCAGCGGGTGGCCATTGCATCGGTGCCGTCAATATCAGATACAGCGCCCGCAGATACAGCGTGATTAACCCAACCCCGCCGGCCAACCGGACAATGACCACCATCGATCAGGCTTCAACGCCTGCCCATACGGCCACAGCCGAGCGCCAAGCCGCGCGACGGCGCATCTCGGCCTGGCTGTTCGTCGCTGCCGGCATGGTGTTCGCCATGGCGGTGATCGGCGCGATCACGCGGCTGACCGAGAGCGGCCTGTCCATGGCGGAATGGCGGCCGTTGATTGGCGCCCTGCCGCCGCTCAGCCAGGCGGAATGGGACCGGGTCTTTGACCTCTACCGCCAAACGCCGGAATACCGGTTGATCAATACCGGCATGTCGCTGGACGATTTCAAGACGATCTTCTTCTGGGAATGGCTGCACCGGCTGTGGGGGCGCTTGATCGGCGTGGTCTTCGCCCTGCCCCTGCTCTGGTTCTGGCTGGCCGGAACGATCCGGCGCACGGGGCTAGGGCCCCGGCTGAGCTGGACGCTGGTCGGTCTTCTGATCCTGGGTGGGCTGCAAGGCGTGCTCGGCTGGGTGATGGTGCAATCCGGCCTGGTCGACCGGCCGTCGGTCAGCCATTACCGGCTGGCTGCCCATCTGGGCCTGGCGTTCCTGATCTTCGGGCTGTTGATCTGGGTCGGGCTGAGCGTGCGGGGCTCGACCGAGGCTTCCGGCGCCGCGCCCGGCCTGCGCCGCCATGGTTGGGGCGCGCTCGTCCTGATTTCCGTCACGGTGCTTTGGGGCGCCATGGTCGCGGGCTTGGACGCCGGTTTGGCGTACAACACCTTTCCGCTGATGAACGGCGCCCTGCTGCCGGCCGAGGCACTGTCGATCGTGCCGGCCTGGTTGAACCTGTTCGACAACACGGCCCTGGTTCAGTTCATCCACCGCTGGCTGGCCATTGTCAGCGCTGTCGTTGTGCTGGCGCTGGCCGTTCGTGCGCGGCGTGTGGACGCAGGCCGTGGCCTGGCGCCGTGGCTGGCGCTTGTCGTGCTGATCCAGGTCGGGCTGGGCATTGCCACCCTGCTGTTGGGCGTGCCGATTGTGATCGCCACGCTTCACCAGGCAGGCGCCCTGACGCTGGTCGGCCTGCTGGTCGGGCTGCAATGGCGCATGACCCGTCACCACGCCGCCTGATCTGAAACGCGATTTCGCGGGGCTTGCCCCGCGCACAGCGATCAAACAGCGATCATTGGAAATAATATTACCGAATTCTCGGACTCTTTGCGATTTGCGTCCGTAGAATCCAATTGCCCACGCTGTTCGCCCGGCCTAGGGTTTGGGAAGGCACTTGTCATGCTAATTCTGCATGTCAGGTCGTCGCCGGACGACGGCTCGGAACCCGGGTTGCGGCATGCGGCGAACAATCGAAAGAAAACAACAGGGAAATCGTGCAATGCACATTCGTAAATTGGTGACGCGAGGCGCGCTGGCGCTTTCGTTTACGGTGGGTGCGGCGTTCGCCGCCCAGGCGCAGAGCGTCATCCATATGGGCGCCTCCGGCGAGCCTGACTCGCTGGACCCGCATTTCGCCTCGGGCACGTGGGAAAATCGCGTCATCGGCGACATGTTCATCGGCCTGCTGACCGAAGCCGCCGACGGCACGGCGATCCCCGGCGCGGCCACCGACTGGACGATCAGCGACGACGGCCTGGTCTATACCTTCGACCTGCGCGACGGCGCCGTCTGGTCGGACGGCGAGCCGGTCACGGCCAACGATTTCGTCTTCTCGCTGCAGCGCATCCTGACGCCGGAAACGGCCGCGCAGTACGCCTCGCTGCTCTACCCGATCGCGAACGCGGAGGCCGTGAACAGCGGCGACGCTGATCCGTCCGAGCTAGGCGCGCGCGCGATCAACGACGATACGTTGGAGATCACGCTGGCTCAGCCGACGCCGTTCTTCCTGGAACTGCTGACCCACTACACCGCCTGGCCGGTGCCGCAGCATGTTGTCGAAGAACATGGCAACGCCTGGGTTCGCCCGGAAAACATCCAGGTCAACGGGCCGTACATCCTGCAGGAGTGGATCCCGCAGACCCACGTCCACCTCGCGCGCAACGACATGTTCTGGGACAACGACAACGTCGCCATCGACGAGGTCTATTGGTACCCGACGGAAGATCGGTCCGCCGCGTTGAGACGTTTCCGCGCCGGCGAACTGGACGCCAACACGGATTTCGCGTCCGAACAGATCGATTTCCTACGCAGCGAGATGCCCGATTCCTATCGGATCGCGCCGTATCTCGGCATCTATTACTATCCGATCAACAGCACCGACCCGGCGCTGGCGGACCCGAACGTACGCATGGCGCTGAACCTGGCGGTCAACCGCGAGGCGATCACCGACCAGGTGCTGCGCACCGGCGAGATCCCGGCCATGAGCTTCGTGCCGCCGATCCCGGGCTATGAGCCGGCGGACGCGCCTTACGAGGACATGTCCTACGACGACGCGCTGGCCGAGGCGCAGGCCTTGATGGAGGGCGCCGGCTATGGCCCCGACGATCGGCTGAGCCTGGTCTTGCGCTACAACACGTCGGAAAACCACCGGCGCATCGCGGTCGCCATCGCGTCGATGTGGCAGCAGATCTATGTCGACACCGAGCTGTTCAACACGGACGTCGCGGTGCACTACAACGATCTGGAGCAGGGAGACTTCCAGGTCGCCCGCGCCGGCTGGATCGCCGACTATCCGGATGCGCAGAACTTCCTCTACCTGCTGGAAGAAGGCATCAACTTCAACTATGGCCGCTGGGAGAACGAAGAGTTCAACCAGTTGATGGATGAGGCCATGCAGACCATCGATCTGGAGGCCCGCGCCGAGATCATGCGCGAGGCCGAGGCGATCGCGCTGAACGACGCGGCCAACATTCCGATCTACTATTACGTCTCGAAGAACCTGGTCGCACCGCACGTGATCGGCTGGGTGGACAACACCAAGGACATTCACCGGACCCGGTGGCTGTCCCTGGACAACAGCTAAGCCTGTTGGCGTTGCGAGGGGGTGGTGTCGTGACCGGCGCCGCCCCCCGCGCCTCATCGACGCTGGTGACGGCATTCGGCCGTGTTCATCCATCGTCCGCTGTCTCGTTTTCCCAGCATACTCTTGCCGTGACAGAAACACGCAGGCGAAGCCCATTTCGCAGGGCCTCAAGTCTGTCCGTGTTCCCGCCCGCCCTTCGCGGCGGCCGGCGGCTGAGCGGGTGAAGCCATGTTAAGCTATGTCGTGCGACGCCTGCTGGTCGCGATTCCGACCCTTTTCATCATCATCACGATCGCCTTTTTCATGATGCGGGTGGCCCCCGGCGGCCCGTTCGACGGCGAACGGGCGCTGCCGCCGGCGGTCGAGGCGAACATCGCGGCGCGCTACAACCTCGATCGGCCACTGATCGTCCAGTACGGGCTTTATCTCGGCAACGTGCTGCGCGGCGATTTCGGCCCGTCTCTTCGCGCCCGCGACTTCACCGTGACCGAGTTGATCGCGCAGGGCTTCCCGGTCAGCCTTCAGCTTGGCGGCATCGCCTTGTTACTGGCCGCCGTTGTCGGCATGACGTTAGGGGCGACGGCGGCGCTGAAACAGAACTCCGCCTACGATTACGGGGTGATGGCCACGGCCATGTCGGGCATCGCCATCCCCAACTTCGTCATGGCCCCGCTGCTGACGCTGGTCTTCGGCATCTATTTGAGTTGGCTGCCCGTCGGCGGCTGGCGCGGCGTGGACAGCATGATTTTGCCGATCATCGCGCTGGCGCTGCCGCAGGTCGCCTATGTCGCGCGCCTGACCCGGGGCAGCATGATCGAAACGCTGCGCGCCAATTTCATTCGCACCGCGCGGGCCAAGGGCCTGCCGGAACATGTGACGATCGTGCGCCACGCACTGAAGGGCGGGCTGCTGCCCGTCGTGTCCTATCTCGGGCCGGCGGCGGCCGGGTTGATCACCGGATCGGTCGTGATCGAGCAGATTTTCGGCATCCCCGGCATCGGCCGGTATTTCGTGCAGGGGGCGCTGAACCGCGATTACCCGCTGGTGATGGCCACGGTCATCTTCTACGGCGCCCTGATCATCATTCTGAACCTGGTGGTGGACGTGCTTTACGGCCTGCTCGACCCCAAGGTTCGGTACCAGTAAGGCGGAGGGTAGGCAGCAGCGATGACCGACACCCCGTTTGGCTCAGAAGACAAGGTTGGCACACAGCCGATCAAAGGCCGCAGCCTGTGGAGCGATGCCTGGCACCGCCTGCTGAAGAACAAGGCAGCGGTCACCGCGATGATCATTCTCGGGATCATCGCGATCCTCTGCGTCTTCGGCCCGATGCTGACGCCCCATTCGATCGACGCGATCAACTGGGCGGCCATCAGCCAGCCGCCGACCCTGGAGAATTTCTACATCTTCGGCACGGACGGCAATGGCCGCGACTTGCTGACCCGCGTCCTGATGGGCGGCCGGGTTTCCCTGATGATCGGCATCATCGCCACCTTGGTCAGCCTGATCATCGGCGTTACCTATGGCGCCGTCGCGGGCTTTTTCGGCGGCCGGATCGACACGCTGATGATGCGCTTCGTCGACATCCTGTATTCGCTGCCCTTCATGTTCTTCGTGATCCTGCTGATCGTCGTTTTCGGCCGGAACTTCATCCTGATCTTCGTCGCCGTCGGCGCGGTCGAGTGGCTGGACATGGCGCGTATCGTGCGCGGGCAGACCCTGTCGGTCCGCCGGCGGGAGTTCATCGAGGCCGCCCAGGCGTCCGGTGTTTCGAACTTCAACATCATCCGCCGTCACGTCATTCCCAACACGTTGGGGCCCGTGATCGTCTACATGACCTTGACGGTGCCCAAGGTGATCCTGCTGGAAAGCTTCCTCAGCTTCCTCGGCCTCGGCATCCAGGAGCCGATGACCAGTTGGGGCGTCCTGATCAAGGAAGGGGCGGACAATATGGAATCCGCGCCCTGGATGCTGATCTTCCCGGGCATCTTCCTGGCAGCCACCCTGTACTGCCTGAATTTCATCGGCGACGGGCTGCGCGACGCGCTGGACCCGAAGGATCGTTAAGGCGTTGTTCGAAAGAAGGATGATCAGGATATGAACGACGCCGCGTCCGGTGCCCCGCCGGTGAATGTGTTGGAGGTCAGCAATCTCGACACACGGTTTTCGACCCGCGATGGCGAGGTTAGCGCGGTGAACGGCGTCAGCTTCGACGTGCGCGCCGGCGAGACGTTGGGCGTGGTCGGCGAGTCCGGCTCCGGCAAGAGCCAGATCTTCATGTCGATCATGGGCCTCCTGGCCACGAATGGCTGGGCCACGGGCTCGGTCAAGTATCGCGGCGACGAGATATTGGGTCTGCCGCCGGCGAAGCTGAACCGGGTACGCGGCTCGAAGCTGTCGATGATCTTCCAGGATCCGATGACGTCGCTGAACCCGTTCCTGCGCATCTCGACCCAGATGACCGAGGTGCTGGTCCAGCATATGGGCATGACGCACAGCCAGGCGATGAACCGGTCGATCGAGATGTTGGACCTGGTGCGTATTCCCGAAGCGCGGCGCCGGGTGCGCATGTATCCGCACGAGTTTTCCGGCGGCATGCGCCAGCGCGTGATGATCGCCATGGCCCTGTTGTGCCAACCCGATCTCTTGATCGCCGACGAACCGTCGACGGCGCTGGACGTCACGGTTCAGGCCCAGATCCTGGACCTGATGCGCGACCTGAAGCGCGAGTTCAACACCTCGATCATCATGATCACCCATGATCTGGGCGTGATTGCCGGCCTGTCGGACCGGGTCATGGTCATGTATGCGGGCAACATCGTCGAGGCGGGCGATGTCCGCGAAATCTTCTATAGCCCGCAGCACCCCTACACCGAGGGCCTGCTGAAGAGCATGCCGCGCCTGGACAGCGAGACCGGCGGCGAACTGCCGTCGATCGCAGGCCAGCCGCCAAACCTTCAACACCTGCCGCCGGGCTGCAAGTTCGAGGTCCGCTGCCCCTATCGCTTCGAGCGGTGCGTGGCGGAACAGCCGGCCCTGCTGCCCTTCGCACCGGGCCGGGCCAAGGCGTGCCACCTGTCGCAACTGCCGCCGGAAGGCCCCGCCGAGTCACCCCGCCAGCGTGATCAGGAGCCGGCCAATCAGCCGGCGACCGCCTAGCCAAGCCGATTGCCAGCCCACAATGCCAGTCCACAAGGCCCATCAGCCGCATGCCCGATAGCCACACAGCCAGCAGCCAGCCGATCCTGTCCGTCCGCGACCTGAAAGTGCATTTCGCGATGCCCAAGCGCGGCCTGTTCAGCAGCCATCGCGACTATGTGAAGGCGGTCGACGGCATCAGCTTCGACCTCAAACCCGGCGAGACGATGGGGATCGTCGGCGAGAGCGGCTGCGGCAAGTCGACCTTGGGGCGCGCCGTCTTGCGGCTGATCGACCCGACCGGCGGGCAGGTGGTGTGGCTGGGCGAGGATCTGGCCCAGCTGTCAACGTCCGGCATGCGCTCCAAGCGCGAGGACATGCAGATCATCTTTCAGGACCCGCTGGCGTCGCTCGACCCGCGCATGACCGTCGGCGACATCATCGCCGAGCCGTTGCGCACCTTCAAGCCGGAGGTGACCAAGCAGCAGGCGCGGGAACATGTCAGGGAACTGATGGCCCAGGTCGGGCTGATGCCGGAAATGATCAACCGCTATCCGCACGAGTTCTCCGGCGGACAGTGCCAGCGCATCGGCATCGCCCGAGCGATGATCTTGCGGCCCAAGCTGGTGATCTGCGACGAGCCGGTGTCGGCGCTGGACGTCTCGATCCAGAGCCAGATCGTGAACCTGTTGATGGAACTGCAGCGGGACATGAACCTGTCCCTGATCTTCATCAGCCACGATCTCAGCGTCGTCCGGCACATCAGCCACCGGATCATGGTGCTGTATCTGGGCAAGCTGGTCGAGGTGGCCGACCGCGACAGCATCTATGAAAACCCCAGGCACCCCTATACCCAGGCGCTGATTTCGGCCGTGCCGCTGCCCGACCCGGACGCCGAGCGCAGCAAGTCCCGCGTGGTACTGACGGGCGATCTGCCGTCGCCCCTGAACCCGCCCAGCGGCTGCTATTTCCGCACCCGCTGTCCGCGCGCGACCGACCTGTGCGCCCAGCAGGAGCCGCCGCTGGTCGATGTCGAGGACGGCCACCGGGCCGCCTGCCACTATTGGGACAGCGAACCGCTGACACGTTCCACGGAAACGTCCCCAAGCGGCCCGGAAACCTAACGCGCGGCTGGCAAAAAACGGGGCGCCGACCCGTTTGGCGCCCCGAGTGTTCTCTCTATCAGGGGGTTAATTGTGTCGAGACGGCTCAGGCCGCCTCGGCGACAGAGCCATCACCCCCAAGATGGCTCATCACGATGCTTGTCACCTCCGGCCCCTCAAGGCCGGCGCGGACCGTCAGCAGCGACCCATCGACCTGGCTGGTCGCCTCGCCATCGACGTTCGCGCCCGCGGCACCCAGCGCCTCGGCGCTCTCGCCTTCCGCAACAACGCTGCGGCCGGCGGCGCGCTCAGCACCGACCAGCAGGCTCGCGGCATCGCCGACCAGGACCACGGGCTTGTCACCATCCAGAAAACCCTTCAGGAAGCGGTTTGTGTGCGCGCTCTTGGCCAGGGCGATGATACTGCGATGACCGCCGGGAACAAGTAGCGCGTCGAAATCGGCCGCCATCTGGGTCGACAGCGCGCCATCGATCGGGAAATAGTGCCCCCAGGCGGCACCGTGCCAGCCATTGACCAGCGCGGTCTCCGACGAAACCAGCTTGACGCTTGCGCCCGCACCCAACAGAGCCTTCTGCGGCTCCGTCATCTCAATCTCTTCAAAACCATTCGCAACCAACAGCGCAATCGTCTTGCCAGCGAGGGACTCGGTCATTCGGCTCTTCTCCTTACATCAGCGTTTGTTGGTCACTTGCGCCAGACCCCGTGGCCGGCAGACCGTTTGGGTGACGACGAGGACTGCCGCTCCCCCCGTGTTACCGCGAAGAACGATCGAGCCCAAACCGCGGGCCCCTCTAGCCGTCTGTTGTCAATCTCAGCCGTCCGCGCCTCGCGAGAAGACGGACCGGCGGCAGCGCGTCGCGCGCTTTTGAAGCTTCTTGACGTGGTCTAGGTGATCCTTGACCGGCTGAAAGTCAATGGCAATTGCGGCCGCGCATGGCAGATGCGACGCGATGTCAGCCCCCTGTGCCACGGCACTCGTTGGGAAGTGCCGGCACTGGAGCGGGCGAGGGGAATCGAACCCCCGTCGTAAGCTTGGGAAGCTTCTGCTCTGCCATTGAGCTACGCCCGCCGGGTGCCCGGAAAATCGGCTGACTTCCCGAACACAATTGCGTTATAGGCACGGCAAAGCGGGCAATCAAGCGCCGGGCCGACGGGTTTGGCGCGTGCCCGGCAAGCCCAAGCGGCTGGACGGAGGGCGGCTTTGGGACCACATTTGGGGCAAGAAGCGCAAACGCGGCGGTGATTTGACCATGTATACATCCGAAACGAACGGCATACGGGTTAGCGTCGAGCCGACCTTTTTGGACGATCAGAGTACGCCGGACGAGAGCCACTATGTCTGGGCCTACCGCGTACACATCGAGAACAACAGCGCCCGGACGGTGCAGTTGCGTAACCGTTATTGGCGGATTACCGACGCCGCCGGCCTGGTTCACGAGGTCCGCGGGCCCGGCGTCGTCGGCAAGGAACCCGTGCTGGAGCCGGGCGAGACGTACGACTATACCAGCGGCGCGCCGCTGAAAACGCCATCGGGCATCATGGTGGGGTCTTATGAGATGGAATCGCCCAACGGCGATCGCTTCGACGTCGCGATCCCGGCTTTTTCGCTGGACAGCCCTTATCAGGCCGTTCGACTGAACTAAGCTATGATCTACGCCATCGGGGCGGACGTAGGATTGCCCGATGGTCGCCCGATGATCGATCGAGGCCACGCGCCAGCGGATTTAAGCCGAGGAAACAGTTTCATGTGCCCTGCTGACAGCTCGTTTTCAGCCAAAGTCGTGTCCGCCGTTGCGCGGGCCGGCGACGAGGGATCTATCATCAAGCCTTCGCGGACCGAGGCGGAGAACGCCGTGCGCGTTCTCTTGCGCTGGATCGGCGAAGACCCGGGTCGCGAGGGTCTGGCGGAGACCCCGAAACGTGTCGTCGACAGCTATGACGAGTATTTCGGCGGCTATGCCCTCGACCCCGCCGAGATCTTGTCGCGCACGTTTGAAGAGGTCGACGGCTATGACGAGATGGTCGTGCTGCGCGGCATCGATTTTCAGAGCCATTGCGAACACCACATGGTGCCCATCATCGGCAAGGCCTATGTCGCCTATCTGCCGAAAAGCCGGGTTGTCGGCATTTCCAAGCTGGCCCGCGTGGTCGACGCCTTCGCACGGCGCCTGCAGATCCAAGAGCGGCTGACCGCGCAGATCGCGAACACGATCCAGGAGGTATTGCAGCCGCTTGGCGTCGCCATCGTCCTGGTGTCGGAGCACCAATGCATGACCACGCGGGGGGTCAGCAAGCCCGACGCGACCATGGCCACCTCGCGCATGCTGGGAGCCTTCAAGGACGACCCGGCACTGCGGCGCGAGTTCCAGGCGCTAGCCGGCATCGGCTGACCTGTACCGGGGCCGATACCCGCCGGGTGCCATTCCGTTCAACTAGACGATCTAACCTGCGCGCTGGACAGGCGCCATCGGGAGCGCCATCATTTGCCGCCGGCCGCCGACCGGCCCAGCACTCCCATCGGCTGAGCCGGGTGACGCAAGCTTCCCGTGTTTGACTACCGCCCCATTACCTTCGTTATCGGCATTCTGTTGTCGATCCTGGCCGCGGCCATGATCTTGCCCGCCCTTGTCGACATCGCCTATGGGCATGCCGATTGGGCGGTGTTCCTGGCCTCCTCGGCGGTGACGCTGTTCTTCGGCTTGATCCTGATCCTGGGCAGCCGGTCCAGCGGCTTCACGTTGAAGCTGCGTCAGGCGTTTATCCTGACCACTGCCGCCTGGGTCATCCTGCCGGCGTTCGGGGCGCTGCCCTTCGTGTTCTCCGAACTAAGGCTGAGCTACACCGACGCCTTCTTCGAAGCCATGTCGGGCATCACCACCACGGGTTCGACCGTGATCACGGGGCTGGACTCCGCGCCGCCCGGCATTCTGCTGTGGCGGGCGCTGTTGCAGTGGCTCGGCGGCATCGGCATCATCGTCATGGCCTTGTCCGTGCTGCCCCTGATGCGGGTCGGCGGCATGCAGCTTTTTCGCATGGAAAGCTCCGACACGTCGGAAAAGGTGCTGCCGCGTGCGGCGCAGATCGCCAGTTCGATCGGCTTCATCTATGTCGCCATGACGCTGATCTGCGCGGGCTTCTACGCGCTGTCGGGCATGCCGTTGTTCGATTCGGTGGCCCATGCGATGACGACGATCGCCACGGGCGGCTTTTCGACCTCCGACCTTTCGATCGGCGGCTTTGCCAGCGCGGGAACCGACTACGTCGCCACGGTCTTCATGATTTTGGGCGGCCTGCCCTTCGTGCTCTATCTCAGGGCCGTGCGCGGCGACATCATGCCCTTGCTGCGCGACAGCCAGGTCCAATGGTTCCTGTCGATCCTGGCCGGCTTCATCGTCATGCTGACGATCTATCTGTGGGCCAGCGAGAACCAACTCGGCCTGTTGCTCGCCTTCCGGCTGGCGGCCTTCAATACGGTCTCGGTGATGACCGGAACCGGCTACGCCACGTCAGATTACTGGCTGTGGGGCACGTTCCCGGCCGCCTGTCTGTTCTTCTTGATGTTCTTCGGCGGTTGCGCCGGGTCGACCACCTGCGGGGTCAAGATCTTTCGCATTCAGGTGCTCTACGCCACCATGCGCAGCCAGATGCGCAAGCTGAACCATCCCAACGGCGTCTTTCTGATCTATTACAACAAGAAGCCGGTGTCGGAGAGTGTCAGCTCGTCCGTGATGGCGTTCTTTTTCCTCTATGTCATCTGCTTTGCCGCCCTGGCGGTCGGTCTCGCCCTGCTGGGGCTCGACTTCGTCACCGCCGTGTCGGCCGCGGCGACCTCGATTTCCAATGTCGGGCCGGGCCTGGGGCCGATCATCGGGCCGGCGGGCAACTTCATGCCGCTGCCGGATGCAGCGCTGTGGCTGATGTCGTTCGGCATGCTGCTGGGCCGGCTGGAGCTGTTCACGGTGCTGATCCTGTTCGCGCCGAGCTTTTGGCGGGGTTAGGCATGGTCGGGGCGTTGGAAGAGGACGCGATCGGCATCCTGGCAAGGCTGATCGCCTTCGACAGCGTCTCGACCCGTCCGAACCGGCCCCTGATCGATTGGGTCGCCGACTATCTGGCGGGCCACGGCGTCGACGCCTTCGTGCAGCCGAACGCGGATGGCACCAAGGCCAATCTTTTCGCCACCATCGGGCCGGATCAGGAAGGCGGCATCGTGCTGTCCGGGCACACGGACGTCGTTCCGGTCGACGATCAGGTCTGGCAGACCGATCCGTTCACACTGAGCGACCGCGACGGCCGCCTTTATGGCCGGGGCACGGCGGATATGAAGGGCTTTGTTGCCCTTTGCCTGGCCCTGGTGCCCATCTTGAAAGGGCGGACACTGACCACACCGGTGCACCTTGCCTTTTCCTACGACGAGGAGGTCGGGTGCCTGGGTGTGCCGCATCTGGTCGACCACGTCCTAGCCAACCTGCCGAGACCGAAGCTGGCGATCATCGGCGAACCGACATCGATGCGGCCGGTGAACGCCCATAAAGGGGTTCAGATGTTCCGCACGGTGGTGACCGGCAAGGAGGCCCATTCCAGCCTTAGCCATCTGGGCACCAACGCCATCGTCGCGGCGGCGGAAATCGTCTCCGTGCTCGACCGGGCCGCCCAAAGGCTGGAGCGGGACACAGACCACAAAAACGGCTTCGACCCACCCTGGTCGACCTTGAATGTGGGCGTCATCGACGGGGGCACGGCCCTCAACATCATTCCCAACCGATGCGAGGTCTCGTGGGATTACCGGCCAATGCCGGGCGAGGATACGACCGCGACCCTGGCGTCGATCTGGGACGAGATCGATCATGACATCGTGCCGAGGCTGCGGGCGCGCCATGCCGACGCCACGATCGAAACCGAACGGCTGTGCAACGTTCCTTGCCTGGCGCCCGACCCGGACGGCATTGCCGAGACACTCGCGCGTTCACTGACCGGCGCCAACGAGTCGGGCACCGTGCCGTTCGGCACCGAGGCCGGCGTCTTTCAGCAGGCGGGCATCTCCGCCATCGTCATCGGGCCGGGCGACATCGCCCAGGCCCACCAGCCGGACGAGTATCTGACGCGCCGCCAATTGGCCGCCGGGGCCGATTTTCTGCTCAAGCTCGCCGACCGGGCGGCCAGCGATCAGGTGTTGGCGTAGAGCCGCGCCAGTTCCTCGGGCCCGAAGGTGTAGTCGGTGGTGCAGAACTCGCACGCGACATGAACCAGCCCGTCATCCTCGGTCAGGCCCGCAACCTCCGCCTCGGGCAGGGCGGCCAGTACCTTCGACACCTTTTCTGCCGAACAGCGGCACCGGGCCGCCAGGGGTTTCGGATCGAACACCCGCACCCCGTCCTCGTGAAACAGGCGGTAGAGCAGATCGGTCGATGCCAATGAGGGTGACAGCAGTTCCGCGTCGGTAACGCTGGCCATCAGGACCATGGCACGCCGCCAGTCATCTTCATGATCGCTGGGCGTCTGTTCGGTCTGCGGGCCGGGCAAACGCTGGATCATGAGGCCGCCGGAACGCCATTCGCCGTCCGCGCTCTTGGCCACGGCCACCTGGATGCCGGCATCGATCTGTTCCGACTGGCGGAAGTAATGCTGCAGACAGCCGGACAGCGTGTCGCCAACCAGTTCGACGATGCCCTGATAGCGCTGGGTATGCTCGCCCTGATCGACGGTAAAGGCCAGATGGCCCTGCCCCAGCCACCGACCCACCGGCCCCTCGTTGGCCGCCGCCGCGACCGTCGCCGACTTGTCCGGGTCGAACCCGGCATAGCCGCGCAAGGCGCCGTCCGACGTGATGTCGGCCACCAGAAGGGACACCGGGCCGCTGCCACGCGCCTGCAGGGTGAAAAAGCCGTCGAACTTCAGGGCGGTCGCCATCAAAACCGCCAGCGTCAGCATCTCGCCCAGCAGGGTGGCGACTGGCGGCGGGTAGTTGTGCCGATCCAGCACCTCGTGCAGCGCGGGGCCGAGGCGGACCAGCCGGCCGCGCAGGCGCGAGCTTTCGATTTGAAAGGGAAGCGCCTGATCGTCGAACGCGGCCGCGCCGCCAGATCTGTCGCCTAGTTGAGGCACCACAGAAGGATCCCCTTCTGGGCGTGCAGCCGGTTTTCCGCCTCGTCCCAGACCACGGATTGGGGGCCATCGAGCACCGCGTCCGTCACCTCCTCGCCGCGATGGGCGGGCAGGCAATGCATGAAAACGGCATCGGGCTTGGCCAGAGACATCATGCGCTCGTTGACCTGATAGCCGCGCAGCAGATTGTGGCGCGACGGTGCGTCCCGATCGCCCATCGAGACCCAGGTGTCCGTCACGACGCAGTCGGCATCACGCACCGTGGTTTCCGGGTCCTCGCCGACCGTGACCGTGGCCCCCTGGCGGTGCGCCCATTCGATCATCGCCCTGGGCGGCGCCAGCGGGTCCGGGCAGGCCATGTGCAGTTCGAAACCGAACATGGCCGCGGCGCGGATCCAGGATTTGGCGACATTGTTGCCGTCGCCGGACCAGACCACGCGGGCGCCCGCGATCGGCCCCTTCTTTTCCTCATAGGTCATCACGTCGGCCATCAGCTGGCAGGGATGGCTGTCGTCCGTCAGGCCGTTGATGACGGGGACCGTCGCGGCATCGGCCATTTCCATCAGCCGATCCTCGCCATGGGTGCGCAGCATGATGGCGTCGACATAGCGCGACAGCACGCGGGCCGTATCGCCGATCGTCTCGCCGCGGCCAAGCTGGATTTCCTCGCCGAACAGCATGAGGGGCTGGCCGCCCAACTGGCGCACGCCGACCTCGAACGAGACGCGGGTGCGGGTCGACGGCTTCTCGAAGATCAGCGCGACGGTCTTGCCCGCCAATGGCTGCTCGCGATCGCCCTTGGGATCGTCGCGCTTGACCGCCGACGCCGTGTCCAGGATCGCCCGCAGGCCCTCGCGCCCGACCTGGTGCAGATGCAGGAAGTGCTTAGGCATCAGCCATTCTGGCCTCGGCAACGGTGGTCAGAATGCCGATCGCCTCGTCGACCTCGTTTTCCGTCACGATCAGGGGCGGGAGCAGCCGGATGACGTTTTCGCTGGCGCCGACGGTCAGAAGGCCGGCGTTCCTGAGATCATCGATCAACTCGCCGGCCGGCGGTACCGCGACCAGGCCGAGCATCAGGCCGGCGCCCCGCGCCTCCTTGAAGACCTTGGGATGGTCGGCAACGAGCTTGACCAGCTTGCGCCAAAGGATGCGGCCGACCCGATCGACCTCGTCGAGGAAGCCCGGTTCCAACATCACGTCGAGCACGGCATTACCCGCCGCCATGGCCAGCGGGTTGCCGCCAAATGTCGTGCCGTGGGTCCCGGCCTGCATGCCGTCAGCGGCGCTTTCGGTGGCCAGAATGGCGCCCATCGGGAAGCCGCCGCCGATGCCCTTTGCCGCGCACATTACGTCCGGCGTGATACCGGCCCATTCATGGGCAAACAGCTTACCGGTCCGGCCCATGCCGCACTGGATCTCATCGAAATAAAGCAGCAGGCCGAACTCGTCCGCGACCTCGCGCAAGGCACGCAGATAGTCGAGGTTGGCGGCCCGGATGCCACCCTCGCCCTGGACGGGCTCGACACAGATGCCGGCGGTTTCGGGCGTGATCGCGGCCCGCAGCTCGTTCAGATTGCCGAACGCGACCTGGTCGAAACCCTCGACCATCGGGCCGAAACCCTTGACCAGCTTCTCGGTCTTGGCGGCCGCGATGGCGGCCAGCGTGCGCCCATGAAAGCTGCCGCCCACCGTGATCAGGCGCCATTTCTCCGGCTGGCCGTTATGGCTGAAATGCTTGCGCACCAGCTTGACGCCGCCTTCCCAGGCCTCGGCGCCTGAGTTGGAGAAAAAGACCGTGTCGGCGAACGTGTTGGCGACCAGCCGTTCGGCCAGCCTCTCCTGCCCCGCGATGCGCACGATGTTGGAGGTGTGCCACAGCTTGGCGATTTGGTCCTGCAGCGCGGCCACCAGATGCGGATGGCCGTGGCCCAGCGATGTCACCGCGATGCCGCTGGCGAAGTCGAGATAACGTCGGCCGTCGGTATCGAAGAGGTAGGCCCCCTCGCCCCGCTCGAACGTTACGTCGATCCGCGCATAGGTTGGCATCACCGCCGAAATCATCGCTTTAAGCTCCATCTCACTGACCACGAGCGCTGCGTGGCGCTCGCGGTTCTTCAAAACGACAAGCGGCGCGGAAAATCCGCGCCGCCCGAGGCCCTGCGATCAGACTACAACGCCGTCGTCGGCAAATGTCAATGCGGGCGCGACCGTTTCAATCAGCTCTTGATCCGCCAGCCTCGCCCGACCAGGAAGCCGGTAACGGCAAGCAGCACGACAAACGTCCCGACCAGGACGGTCAGCGAGACCCAGATCGGCACATCGTGCGGCCCGCCCATGGCACCCCGGAAGGCGTCGACGGCGTAGTAGATCGGGTTCACGACCATGATGGCCGCCGCCCAGTCAGGGAAACGGTCGATCGCCACGAAGGTGCCGGACAGGAAGGTCAAGGGCACGATCAGAAAGCCGATGACGGCCGACAGCCCGTCCCACTTCTTGGCCCAAAGGCCCATCAGAAAGCCGAATACGGCCATCATCGCGCTGCTGGAAATGACCACGGCCACGGCGGTCAGAGGGTCGGTGAACGAAACGCCGGTGACGATCATGACCATGATCAAAACCGGCAAGGTCGTGATCATGCCCGTGATCATCGACGAGACAACGAAGCCGAAGACCAGTTCCCAAGGCATGACAGGCACGGAGAGGTAGTCGGCGAAGATGCCTTCCAGCTTCTTGTAGACCACCGAGAAGGCCACGTTCTGCGAGGCCCATTGCAGCAGGGTCATCATGACCATGCCGGGGGCCATGAAGCGCAGTATGGCATCGCCCGCCCCGTCGATCCGCGATGGGCCGATGGCGAGCACGAAGACCAGCAGGTACAGGCCCATCGACAGCACGGGGCCGCCGACCGTCATGAGCCAGAAGCGCCGATAGACCTGGAATTCGGCCCGCATGACGGTGGCGATGCCGAGCCAGTTCACCAGGCCGAGCACGCGCGGCGGCAGCGGCGCGGCAACGGGGCGGGTGGCCATCTCGGTCATGGTTTCAGCTTGTAGCCGGTGGTCAGCATGCGCCAGGCCACGATGGCCAGGAACAGATTGATGCCGAACATGACGAACAGGCCGAGAACTAGAGTGCCGTCGGACTGGCCGATAAAGCCGTAACGGAAGCCGTCGATCATGTAGAAGAACGGATTGAAGTGGGCGATGACCTGCCAAACCTCGGGCAGCCGGCTGATGGTGTAGAAGGTGCCGGACAGGAACGACAATGGCACGATCACGAAGTTCGTCACCGCCGCCATCTGGTCGAACTTGTCGGCCCAGATGCCGCCGATGATGCCCAAGAGCGACAACATCATCGAGGCGGCGACGGCGTGATAAGCGATGAAGAAAAAGTCATGCAAGCCGACGGGCACGAACACCCGGATCGCGGCGAAGGTGACCGCGCCGACCAGAATGCCCCGTGTAATGCCGCCGCCGACATAGCCGCACAGCAACTCCACGGGGCTGAGCGGCGGCATCAGCACATCGACGATGTTGCCCTGAATCTTCGCAATCACCATCGAGGACGAGGTGTTGGCGAAGGAGTTCTGAATCAGGGCCATCATCACCAGGCCCGGGGCCAGGAACTCCAGGAACGGAACCCCGTCGGCGTCGCGCACCAAGCCGCCCAGCGCCAGCGCGAAGATGGTGTAGAACAGCAAGGTCGTGACGACGGGCGCGGCAACCGTCTGGGTGAAGACCTTCAGGAAGCGGCTGACTTCCTTCACGTACAAGGTTTTCAGCCCGATCCAGTTGATCGAACCCACGGCGCGCGGTCGGGGAGAGGTGGGCAAAAGTACGGTCATGCTGTCGGATCGGTTCCGGAACTGGTCGTCTTGGGGGGCGGCGACCATAGCGCCGTTGGCGATGGGCGACAATGCCGACGGCCATTGATATATATCGGCCCGACATGAATGACACGAAAGCCAACGGCACGACCGGCTCGATCAGCGCCGCGCGTCTGGAAAAGGCCGCTTTTGATTATCTGGGGCGTTACATGGCATCGACCGAGACGCTGCGCCGTGTGCTCGAACGGCGCGTGCTGAAGGCCGGGCGAAGCGGCCCCGTTGATCAGGACGACGCAGAGGCAGTGATCGCGGGGGTCGTGGCAAAATGCCGGCGCCTAGGCCTGGTCGACGATCAGCGGTTTGCCGAAGTCCGCGCCGCCAGCCTGGCGCGCCGAGGCGACAGCCCACGCGCGATCCTGGCCAAGCTGGCGCAAAAGGGCATCGATGGCGAGACCGCGCAGTCAGCGCTGTCGAAGCTTCGGGCCGAAAGCGAGACGGACCTGGCCCTGACCAGCGCTGTCCGCCTGGCCGAACGCCGCCGGCTGGGGCCCTATCGCCTGCGCGACCGAGAGCACCATCGAGACCGCGACCTCGCCGCCCTGGCCCGCGCCGGCTACGGCCTGGCCATCGCGCGCGCCATTGTCGACGCCGAGGAGGCCGAGGATCTGCGGGCCTTGGTCGCGCAGTCCGCCCGGGACGGCTAATCCTCGGCCAGCGGTCCGGTTTCGGGGCTGTCGGGGTCGACCGGTTTCTTGCGTGCCGGCTTGCGTTTGTGCTTCCGCCCCGTGGCACCGGACTTTGATGGCGCAGATTCCAATCTGATCGGCCCGGCGGGGGCTTTGCCCTGCTTGTCGACCCCGAAATACAGGGTTCGGTGGGGGAACGGTATCTCGATGCCCAGTTCGTCGAAGCGCAGCTTCATCCGGCGGTTGAACTCACGCCCCACCTGCCACTGCTTGATCGGCAGGGTCTTGATGCGGGCCTTGATGATCACGGCACTGTCCGCGAAGGCGTCGACGCCCAAGACCTCGATATCGTCCAGCATCAGCGGCCCGATCTCCGGGTCCGCCCTCAGCTCAGCGCTTAGCTGGTTGATGACCTCGACCACCTGATCGGTGTTCTCGCGATAGGCAACGCCGATATCCATGACGTAGTACGAGAACTCCTTGGTCTTGTTCATCACCGTGTCGACCTGGCTGAACGGCAGGATGTGGACGATGCCTTCGAGATCCCGCAAGCGCAGGGTGCGGATCGTCATCGCCTCGACCAATCCGGAGTGGCCCGCGACCTCGATCACGTCACCGACCTGGATCTGGTCCTCGAACAGGATGAACAGGCCGGTGATGATGTCCTTGACCAGGGTCTGGGCGCCGAAGCCGACCGCCAGGCCAACGACGCCGGCGCCGGCCAGCAGCGGCCCGATATTGATGCCGACTTGCGACATCACGATCATGACGACGATCAGTAAGAGAACGACCAGGATGAAATTGCGCAGAAGCGGCAGCAAGGTGCGCTCTCGCGCGCTGCGCTCGATCAGATTGCCTTCTTCGTCCGTGGCCTTGAAATGCCGTTCGATCAGCGCGGTCACGATTTCCCACACCGCGACAGAGACAAGAACCACAATGACGATGGCCGACAGATTGCCCAGGGCGCGCCGACCAAGGTCCGTGTCGAACCAGGCCAGGATGCCCAGCCCCCAGACCTCGAGCAGCAGAACGATCACGATCACGGCAAGCACGCCCTGGATCGTGCGCTTCAGCGCCGGAAGATAGGCCGCCGGCTGGCGTTCGACGCCTGTCGCTTCGGCCTGTTCCTGCCGCCGCCGCTCAAACCTGTCCAACAGCCGCTCGATCGCGACCATGGCCAATCGCGCCACCACAAGCAGCAGGAGGGCCAGAACCGTACCGCGCACCATGAACAAAAAGCCGTCGGGCACCCGCAGGACCCAGACCCCGAAGATCAGCACGATGTAGATGATCGCCAGCACGTGCCAGGAATAGGACAGCCGATGCCAGAACACGCCCAGCCATTGCGACCGCGCGGACATGCGGCGGAAGGCCTGGCGCACCGGAACCCGCATCCGCAGGATCAAGATGACCATCAGAATGCCGGCAATAACCCCGGCCAGGCTGCGCAGACCTTGGGCGGCAGGCAGCGTGGCGCCGACCGCCAGCATGAACTCGGCGATCGCAATGCCCCAGATGATGACGCCGGCAATGACCCGAACCGATCTGAACAGCTGTTTGGCAACGTCATCTTGCAGCCGCACCAGCCGGACGTTGGGCGATCGCGGCGCCAGAACGAAGCGCAGCAGCGCGGTGACGATGCCGACGGCCCAGACGGCGGAGACGAAGGTGATCGAGACGCTTTCGACCCGGGGCGGCTGGTCAAGCAGGACGATGGTGACGGTCGCGCCGAGCACGAAGCCGATCAACGGCGCCAGGTCGATCGCCAATCGCGCTAAGCCAAGGGGTATCCGGGCGATTCGCGAGTGTCGCGGGGGTCGGGCACCGATTTCGTCTCGGTAGCGAACGGCAAGGCGGGCGATGACGAGCCGCACGACGTAGCCTATGCCCAGCACCAGCAGGATGCTGAGCGTCAGGTCGAGCCAGCGCAGCAATATGATGCTGCTGCCCAGCATGGCCTCGATCCAGACCAGGATGTCCGGAAGGCCCCGCACGGCATGCCCGATCTCCGAAAGGCGATCGCCGACATGCGCCATGCGCTCGGATACGAAATTCAGAAAGCCGCGCCCGGCCTCGAAGCTCTCGTCCTGGGGCCCCAGCGCCTCTCGCATCAACTGAAGCTGATCGATCAAGCGTTGCCGCGCCGCTTCGTCCTCCAGCACCGCGATCATGTCGTCGATCTCGGCCGCCTGCATTTCCGGTGTCGGTTGCGGCGACGCGGCCTCCTCCACCGCTATGGTCAACTGGCCGAGGGCGGGCGCGAGAGGAAGGACGACCAGACAGGCCAGCAGCGCCCAGAAAAGCAGTCCCCAGAAAAGCAGCGCCACCCTTGGCCGAAGCAAGCAGTTGGAAACGAGATTGGCGACCTGTGACATGGCCTGGCTACTCCGCCGCCATCGGCTGCGCCGGCAAATCGCCGGCCGATGCGATCAGCCGGACCGACACCCGATCGGACTTGCCCTTCACCTCGGCCTGCTCCAGCGGAAACGCGCCTAGATCAATCGAGGCCGCGGCGGCAACCGCTTCGGAAACGACAAGCTGAACGTCGTTCGCCTTCGCCAGACCCTCGAGCCGGCTGGCGGTGTTTACCGCGTCGCCGATGGCGGTGAAGGATTTGGCCTTGCCGTAGCCCAGTTCGCCGACAATCACCGGCCCGACATGGATGCCGACGGCGATGCGCATCGCTGCCGGCAGGTCGGCGGCCAAGGATTCGTTTAGCCGGATCAGGCCCTCATTCATCGCGCGGACCGCATCCAGCGCCTGACGGCTGCCCTGCTGGCCACCCTGGCTGACGCCGAACAGCGCCATGACACCGTCGCCGATGAACTTGTCCAGGACACCGCCGGTGCTTTCCACCGCCTGGCCCATCATCTCGAAGTACCGGTTCAGGACGAAAACGGTGTCGTAGGGCAGGCGTCCTTCCGACAGGCTGGTAAAACCGCGCATGTCAGCGAACAGGATGGCGATCGTGCGCTCCTGGCCTTGCAGCACCGCCTGGGGCCGATAGGCGACCTCCGTGCTAGCGTTGGGCGGCAGCAGCGGCGCGACCTGAAGGTCGGCCGTGGGCCGGACCTGGCAGGCCAGGCGCACGCCCGGCGGCGCGCCGATTCGGGTCAGCACGCGCTGTTCGGCCTCGTCGGGCGCCGGCAGGGCCTCGCCGCCGGCGCCGACGCGAACGCGGCAGGTCGAACAGCGCCCGCGTCCGCCGCAGACCGAGGCATGCGGAATGCCGTACTGGCGGCTGGTTTCCAGCACGGTCGCACCGGGCTCGATCTCGACCCGCTGGCCGCTGGCATAGGTCAGACGGGGACGCCGGCTGCGCTTTTCGATGAAGATGCGGATGGCGCGCGCGACGAAGACCAGAACATAAAGGGCGACCAACGCGGCATAGCCCACATTGATCATGCGGTTTACCCGCGCGCCCACCTCCGGCGTGACGCCGGAGGCGCTCAAGAGCCCAGTCACCCAGCCCTGTTCGGCTGCCAAACGCTGAACCTCGACACCGGCTGAGATGAAGCCGGCAATGGCCAACGCCGGAATGAGAATGGCGGCGATCGACAGCGGCCTGACCAGAGGCGGGTACCACGGCTTCAGCCTCAGCCAGAAATGAACGCCGATGATGCCATGCGCCCATGCGGTGACCACCAGCGCGAGTTGCACGACGATGAGCCACGGGGTGAACACCCAATAGCTGGCGAGAACCAGCGCGTAGCTGAGCAGTACGCCTTCGCCGAACTGCGCGCCGAGGGCACCAACCATATGGTCGATCAGCAAAAACGGCACCGCCATGCCGAGCGCGATCTGCCACAGCTCCCACCCGGTCATGCGCAAGGTACGCCGGCGATAGAGCGACCACAGCGCCAAGGCCAGATGCACCGCGAAGGCAAGCGTCAGCAACGTCACCATCGGGGCGTTCGACCAGACCACGGCGAACACCTGCAGCCCCGCCTCCATCGCCGACAGCGAAACGATGCCGAGAATGTGGTTCAGCAGATGGCAGACCACGAAGACGAGCAGGAACAGGCCCGACCAAAGCCGCAACCGGGCGATCATCGGGACCTGCCACCAAAGGGGGGCGCCGATCCACCGAGGGGCAGCAACAGGCGCGCCGGCCCGAGGGCTGGCCGCCAGGACACGGCAAGGCAAAAGCCCCGGTTGTGTGGGGGTGATCCGTGCACGGTTCGGCGAAGGGTGGGCGACAACAAATCAGCGCCGCCTTGACGAGCGGTCACCACACGTACCGGAGGCTTGGGCATGTCGCGACGCTAGCGTCCAGAAATCAAGGGCCCGGCGATGGCCCCGCCCGAACCAGCCCTGACCAGGCCGTCAGTGCACCGTGCCCGCGTCAATCCAGCGCTCAACCACGCCGGCCGCGGCACCCGGCGCCGCCTCCGGGTGGTGAAATCGGTAGATCCGCACCGCCGCCTCGTATGCCCGGCTCTCCGCCTGGCCGGCTTCGCACAAGGTCCGGTAGGCGCGCGTAACGGCGTCGCGACACCGGCAGGGGTCTTCCCCGCTTTCCCAATCGTCGGTCACGATGAACTTTTCTTCATCTTGCGGCCGTAAAGCTCCAGCCGGTGGTCAACCAGATCGTAGCCGAGGCGGGCCGCAATCCGCTCCTTCAACTCCTCCAGCTCCTCGTCCTGGAACTCGATCACGCGGCCGGTTTCGAGATCGATCAGATGGTGATGGTGGTCGAGATTGGCCTCGAACCGGGAATAGTTCTCGTTGAAATCGTGCCTTTGGACCAGGTTCATCTCGTCCAAGAGATGCAGCGTGCGATAGACCGTCGCGATGCTGACCGACGAATCGATGTTACGCGCGCGTTCAAACACGGTTTCCACATTCGGATGGTCCTGCGCTTCCGACAGCACCTGAAGGATGAGCCGCCTTTGACCGGTCATCTTCAAGCCAGCGTCGACGCAGCGCTGTTCCAGATCAATCATATCGTCGCCTCAAAGCATCGCCCTACATCGTTGTCGGTCGACCATAGCAAAGTTTTCGCCGCGCGTCAGGCAATCGCTGTGTTTCTCGATCAGCCCGCATCGACGACACCCGGTCGTTTCCGAAACCGCCCCCACCCGACCATGTCAGTCTAAGGCAATCAGCCAGTTTTCTGGATTGCAAAATGATTTCCTCAATATGGAAACCTGATAGAGTCTTGCCAACCGAACCCATACCTTGATGCGGGGCCAAGATGAGAATCGCCATCGTCGGCGGGGGACCGGCGGGACTGTACTTCGCCTATCTCATGAACCGGGACGGCGCGGGCCACGACATCACCGTCATCGAGCAGAATGCGCCGGACGCCACCTTCGGCTTTGGGGTCGTCTTCTCCGATGCCGCGCTCAGCTATCTGGAAGAGGCGGACCCGGCCAGCTATGCAACCATTCGGCAGAAGATGGAGGTCTGGGACGATCTGGCGATCGTTCACCGTGACCGGCGGGTCGCGATCGACGGCAACGGGTTCACGGGCATCGGGCGCCTCGACCTGCTGCAAATCCTGCAGGCGCTGTGCCGGAACGCCGGGGTCCGGCTCGCCTTCAACACGCGCCTGTCGGACGTCTCCGATCTTTCAGGGTATGACCTCATCGTCGGCGCGGACGGGATCGGCTCTTTGGTCAGGGAGCAGCGCGCCGAGCATTTCCAGCCTCAGATCAGCTATCTGACCAACCGCTTTGCCTGGTACGGCACGCGCCAGCCCTTCGACACGCTGACCCTGACCTTTCGGCAAAACGAGCACGGCTGTTTCGTCGCCCATCACTACCGATATCGGCCGGATTTCAGCACCTTCATCGTCGAATGCGACGAAGCGACCTGGCAGCGTGCGCCGCTGTCGGACTGGGCGGAACGGGACAGCTTGGATTATTGTGGTAGGCTGTTCGCGCCGGATCTGGGTGGCCACGGCCTGGTGGCCAACAAGTCGATCTGGCGCCGCTTTCCGGTCGTGACCAACGGGCATTGGACCCATGACAACATGGTGCTGATCGGTGACGCCCTGCGCAGCGTGCATTTTTCGATCGGTTCCGGCACCCGCCTGGCGCTGGAGGATTCCATCGCCCTTTATCGCGCGTTCGAAACGGTCGGCGACGACGTCCAAGCAGGTCTGCGGCGGTTTGAGCAAGAACGCCGGCCGGTCGTGGACAAGCTGCTTGCCGCGGCCGCGAACAGCTTTGAATGGTACGAGCGGTTTGCCGACCTGATGCCGCTTAGCGCCGTCGATCTCGCCCACGCCTATATGACGCGCAGTGGCCGCGTCAGCGACGACAGGCTGCGCCAAATCGCCCCAAGATTCATGGCAACCTACGATGCGGAGCACCACGATGATGCCTGACGGCGAAGCAATCCCACGCGGACGGCCGCGCCAGCACCGCCATGAGCGCCGAGGCCTCAAATCGACCGATACCGGCATGCGGTTGTTGAACCTGCTGGCTGCCGCCGACGGCCCGATGAGCCTGACGGAGCTGGCGTCGGGTGTCGGCGCGGGCGTCAGCACCACGCACCGGCACCTGGCGGGTTTCGTCGATGCCGGCCTGGTCAGGCACGAACATAGCGGCGGGGCTTACGATCTGGGGCCGCTGGCGCTCAAGATCGGCCTGGCTGCGCTCAGCCGCCTGGATGTCATCGCCATCGCGGAACCACGCCTTCTGACCCTGGCGGTAAGCACGAAACTGACCGCCCTCTTGTCCGTGTGGGCAGACCGGGGGCCGACGATCGTGCGCTGGCAACGCGCGCCGATGCCGTTCGTCACCTCGCTGGGCCTGGGCTCCACCCTGCCGGCGACGCACTCGGCGACCGGTCTGGTTTTCCTGGCGTTTCTGCCGACGAGCGTCACGGCTGAGGCAGTCGCGCGCGAGGGAGAACACGCGGTCGACCCGGAAACCATGGCGAAATGTCGCGCCGACCGCCTGATAACGGCAGACGGAACGGTAATCCCGGGGCTGCGGGCCATTGCCAGCCCGATCCTGGACTTGCAGGGCGAGGCCGCGGCGGCCATCACGCTGATCGGTGCCGATCCCACGTTGATTGGCGCCGAGCACAACGCCGGTTCGATTTTGCGCGATACGACAGCTGAGCTATCCGCCGCGCTCGGCCATCGCGCAAAAGGGTGGTGAGACGTGGAAGGGTTCACGCCCTGGCCGCCCGATCTGGCGCGGCTCTATCGCGAACGGGGATACTGGACCGGTGTCCAGCTGGGCGACCTGCCGCACGACTGGGCGGGACGCTATGGCGACGCGGATGCGCTGGTCTGGGGCGAGGCACGGCTCAGCTATCGGCAACTGGCCGGTCTGGTCGACCGCTTGGCGCTGGGCCTGCTGGAAAGTGGCCTGCGGCCGAGCCAGCGGGTCGTGGTGCAGTTGCCGAACAAAGGCGAATTCATGCTGTTGTGTTTCGCGCTTTACCGCATGGGCGCGATCCCGGTTCTGGCCCTGCCCGCCCATCGGCGCAGCGAAATCGGCCATTTGATCGACCTGGCCGAGGCCAGCGCCTATGCGGTGCCGGCCGATATGGCGCGCTTCGACTATCTGGGCCTGGCCCGCGAGATGCGCGGCACCCGTGCGACGCTGGACCTGGTCTTGACCGACCGGAAAGCCGGGGGCGACACGGTGTCGATCGAGAAGCTGCTGAAGGGCGCGGCCGCGACGCCCGAAGAGGTCGACCGGCTGGATAGGATGCGGCCCGACCCGGGGTCGGTTGCTCTTTTCCTCCTGTCGGGCGGTACGACCGGCTTGCCGAAGCTGATCCCGCGCACCCATGACGACTACGCCTACAACTTCACGCGCGCCGCAACCCTATGCGGCTTTGATCGCGAAACCCGCTATCTCGCCGTCCTGCCGATCGCCCACAACTTCCCATACGGGTCCCCCGGCGCGCTGGGCGTCTTGCAGAACGGCGGCACGGCGATCCTGGCGCCAAGCCCAAATCCGAAGACGGCGCTGCCCTTGATCGACCGCGAGCGGATCACGGTCACCGCCGTGGTGCCGGCGGTTGCGCTGCGCTGGATGGATGAAGCATCGGCGATCGGCGCCGATCTCTCGACCCTGGACCTGCTGCAGGTCGGCGGCGCGCGTCTTGCGCCGGAGGCGGCGGCCAAGGTTCCCGCCAAACTGGGCTGCCGGCTGCAGCAGGTGTTCGGCATGGCCGAGGGTCTGCTGAACTTCACCCGGCTCGACGAAGACGTAGCGCTTGCCGTGGAAACCCAGGGACGGCCGATGTCGGACGGTGACGAGCTGCGCATCGTCGACCCGGCCGGGCAACCGGTGCCGGACGGCCAGCCGGGGGAACTGCTGGTGCGCGGCCCCTATACCTTGCGCGGCTATTTCCGGGCCGACGAGCACAACACGCGCGCCTTCACCGCAGACGGCTTTTACCGCAGCGGCGACGTCGTCATCCGCCATCCGTCGGGCAACTTGATAGTCGAGGGACGGATCAAGGATCTGATCAATCGTGGCGGCGAGAAGATCTCCGCCGAGGAGATCGAGAATGTCATGCTGGCGCACCCGGCCATCGCGAACGTTGCGGCGGTGGCCATGCCGGACCCGACATTGGGCGAACGCATTTGCGCCGTGGTGGTCTTGCGAGACGGCGAGACGACCGACCTGCCCGATCTGACCGCGTTCATGGCGGCGCGCGGCATCGCCGCCTTTAAGCTGCCGGAACGGCTGGAAATCGCAGCCGACCTGCCGGTCACCCCGATCGGCAAGATCGACAAGAAACTGTTGCGCGACCGCTTGGCCGGCGTCCCCTGACGATAGGACCGAGCGTCAGGATTTGGCCCGTTCTGCCAGGCGAATGAATTCGCCGATGCGCGGCGCGATGCTGTCGCGCCAGCGGCGACCGTTAAAAATGCCGTAATGGCCGACATTCTCTTCCATATGCTGGACGCGCAGATGGTCCGGGACCGACGGGCAGAGGGCCTGGGCCGCCAGCGTCTGGCCGGGGGCGGAGATATCGTCCAGCTCGCCCTCGACCGTCATCAGCGCCGTCGACCGGATGGCCTTCGGCTCGACCGGATGGCCGCGCCAGGTCATCGTGCCCTCGGGCAGGCAGCGGCGTTTGAAGATGCGGTCGACGGTCTCGAGGTAGAAGTCGGCGGAGACGTCCGCAACCGACAGGTATTCGTCGTAAAAACGGCGGTGGCTTTCCGCTGAGTCGCCGTCGCCCCGGATCAGATGGTGAAACTGTTCAAAATGCGCGCCGACATGGCGGCCCGGGTTCATCATCAGGAACGCGGCCAGTTGTAGAAAGCCCGGGTAGACCCGCCTGCCATGGCCCGGATAGTGCGCCGGAACATCGGCCAGAAGATTGTGCTGAAACCACGGGATCGGGCGGTTTTCGGCGAACCTGGTGACCAGCGTCGGCTCTGCCGCCGTGTCCACCGGCCCGCCCATCAGGGTCATGGACAGGGGCTGGGCCGGATCGTTGGCGGCCGCCAGCAGCGCCACCGCCGACAAGACCAACGGTGCCGGCTGGCACACGGCGATGACATGCACGTCGGGCCCGAGCAGCCGCATATAGGCCATCAGATGGTCGATATAGTCGTCGACGCCGAACGCGCCCGCCTGGCGCGGAACCTGGGCGGCGTCGCGCCAGTCGGTCACGTAGACGTCGTGATCGGCCATCAGGCGCGCGACGGTTCCTCGAAGCAGGGTCGCGAAGTGGCCCGACATCGGCGCGACCAGCAGCACCTTCGGGTCGCTGTCGCGGCCGACGCGCTGAAACCGGCGCAGCTGGCAAAATGCATCCTCGCGGACGACGTGTTCCAGCACCGCATAGTCGGTGTCGCCGATCGATACCTTGTCCAGGCCCCAATCCGGCTTGCTGCGGTTCTGGATGACGCCATGCAGCACCTCCGCCCCGGCGGCCATCGCGCGCCCGAACTGGGTGTGCGCCAACGGCACCAGCGGGTGGCCGAGAACGGTCAGCGTCGTGTCGGCCATGGCGCGGACGGGCGCCAGGGCCAATTGCTGCATCTCGTAGAGCGAATAGAGCATTAGTTACCGTTTCGTGACGGCCGGAAGCGGCGGGCGCGTACCTTACCCGCGAGACCCGAGTCGGGGCCATCGTTAATTTTCATGTGCTAACTTAATGCGGGGCCGACTGGCCCAACTTGACCAAACGCAAGGCCGATATGGCCCTGGTGAGGTATAGCGGCTAGGCTGCCGCCGCCACCGATCACGAAGGACGACCCGATGAAGACGTTGAAAGGCCCCGCCCTTTTCCTAGCCCAGTTCGCCGGCGACGAAGCCCCGTTCAACAGCCTGCCGTCGATCGCCCGCTGGGCGGCCGACATCGGCTTCAAGGGTGTTCAGATCCCATCCTGGGACGACCGGCTGTTCGATCTGGCCAGGGCGGCGGAAAGCAAGGCCTATTGCGACGAGGTGAAGGGCGTGCTGGCCGATGCCGGCGTGGAATTGACCGAGCTTTCCACGCACCTGCAAGGGCAATTGGTGGCCGTGCATCCGGCCTATGACGAGGCGTTCGACGGCTTCGCGGCGCCCGAGGTGCGGGGCAACCCGAAGGCACGGCAAGAATGGGCCGTCGACCAGATGATGAAGGCGGCAAAGGCCTCGCAGAATCTGGGCGTCGGGGCGCACGCCACCTTCTCCGGCGCGCTCGCCTGGCCCTACATCTACCCGTGGCCGCAACGGCCGCCCGGCCTGATCGAAACCGCGTTTGAGGAACTGGGGCGGCGCTGGACGCCGATCCTGAACGCCTTTGACGAGGCCGGCGTTGACGTCTGCTACGAGATCCATCCGGGCGAGGATTTGCATGACGGCGTCAGCTTCGAGATGTTTCTGGAACGGGTCGGCAACCACCCGCGCTGCAATATGCTGTACGACCCAAGCCACTACATGCTGCAGCAGCTCGACTATCTCGACCACATCGACATCTATCACGACCGCATCCGCATGTTTCACGTGAAGGATGCGGAGTTCAATCCGACCGGCCGGCAGGGTGTTTATGGCGGCTATCAGTCCTGGGTCGACCGGGCGGGCCGGTTCCGCTCGCTGGGCGACGGCCAGATCGACTTCGGGGCGATCTTTTCCAAGCTGGCGGCGTTTGATTTCGACGGCTGGGCGGTGCTGGAATGGGAATGCTGCCTGAAACACCCGGAGGATGGTGCCCGCGAGGGGGCAGAGATCATCCGCCAGCACATCATTCGGGTGACCGAAAAGGCGTTCGACGATTTCGCCGACAGCGGCGCCGACGACGCGGCCAACCGGCGCATGCTGGGCATCGACGCTTAAGAGCACGACAAGACGGAGGACAGGGCCGATGGCCATCGTAGGCAAGGATCAATCCGGGGTTTCACGGCGGCTGCGGCTGGGCATGGTCGGCGGCGGACAGGGTGCGTTTATCGGTGCGGTGCATCGAATCGCCGCCCGGCTGGACGATTGCTATGAGCTGGTGGCCGGCGCCTTCTCGTCGGATCCCGAGCGCGCCCGGGCCTCGGCGGCCGACTTGCGGGTGCCGGCCGATCGCGCCTATGACAGCTACGCGGCGATGGCGGCCGCCGAGGCCGCCCGCGATGACGGCATTGACGCGGTAGCCATCGTCACCCCCAACCATGTGCACTATCCGGTCGCCAAGGCGTTTCTCGACGCCGGCATCAACGTGATCTGCGACAAGCCGATGACCACCGGCCTGGACGACGCGATGGACTTGGTCGCGACCGTTGATCGGACGGGCCTGATCTTCGGGCTGACCCACAACTACACCGGCTATCCCATGGTCCGCCAAATGCGCGAGATGATCGCGGGCGGTGAGTTGGGCAATGTCCGCCTGGTTCAGGCCGAGTACGCCCAGGACTGGCTGACCACGAAGATGGAGGACAGTGGCTCGAAACAGGCAGAGTGGCGCACCGACCCCGCCCGTTCCGGCGTCGCCGGCTGTGTCGGCGATATTGGTACGCACGCTTATAATCTGGCCGATTTCGTGACCGGCGTGCCGGCGACCGAGGTGCTGGCCGAACTCTCGATCTTCGGCGAGGGCCGGCGTCTCGATGACAATGCCGGCATGCTGCTGCGCTATGCCAACGGGGCGCGCGGCATGCTGTGGGCCAGCCAGGTGGCGCCGGGCAACGAAAACGGGCTGCGGCTACGGGTCTATGGTGAAAAGGCGGGGCTGAGTTGGGCGCAGGAACATCCCAACCACCTGACCTTCACGCCCTATGGCGAGCCACCGCGTCTGATCACGCGGGGCGGTGCCGGCTCAGGCGCGGCCGCTGGCCACGCCACCCGCATCCCGCCCGGCCATCCGGAGGGGTATCTGGAGGGTTTCACGCAGCTTTACACGGACCTTGCCGAGCAGATCAGCGCCAAGCTGGAGGGCCGCGACCCGGACCCGGCCAGCCTGCTGGTGCCGACCGTGCGCGACGGCGCGGTCGGCGTGAAGTTCATCGAGGCCTCGGTCGCGTCCAGCGCGGCCGGGGGAGTCTGGACCTCGCTGGAACTGCCCACGACCTGACGTCTAGCCGCAAAGCAAGGGGTGGGGAGCCGATGACCACGGCCATCGACGCGCATGTCGCGCGCCTGATGCGGCTGACGCCAATCGCAGATTGCACCGTCATCGATGTCGGCTGCGGACTGGGCGCGCTGGTGCGTGCCTTGGCGGAGCAGGGCGCGGTTGCGACCGGCGTGGAGATCAGCGCGGAGAAAGTGGCCGACGCGGAGGCACATCCGAAGGTCGGGACCGAGCGCTATGCTGTCGGCACCGGTGAGCAGTTGCCGGCTGAGGACGGGTCGGCCGATCTGATCACCTACGTCTTCAGCCTGCACCACGTGCCGGTCGATCTGCAGGCGGCGGCGCTGGCGGAGGCGCATCGCGTTTTGCGGCCCGATGGTCGGCTGCATGTTGTCGATCCGCTGCCGGAAGGGCCGTCGACCGAGGTGATGCGCCCTATCGAGGATGAGGACGAGGTTCGGCGCGCGACCCATGCGCGGATGGACCGGCTTGATGGCAACGGCTGGACGTTGGTCGAGAGATCGACCTACACGATCGACCGGCCCTACGCCGATCTCGACGAATACATGAAGAGCGTGGTTTCGGTCGATCCGAGCAGGGCCGAGCGGCTGCCGGAGACAAGAGAGATGCTGGCGGGACTGTTCGCGGATTGGGCGGTGCGGCGCGACGGTCTTTTTTGGCTTTCCCAGCCTTGCGTCCTGTTTCATCTGACGCGCAACGGCTAAGATAACAGCCGGCAAAAGGGGGAAACGCCATGACGGTCACGATCATCCGCGACTGCACGATCTTCGACGGCCACGATGTCTTGGACGGGCGATCCGTGGTGGTCGAAGGCGAGCGGATCGTCGATCTGCCGGACACTGGCGCAACGGTGACGGCGGACCGGGTGATCGAAGGCAAGGGGCGCATGCTGATGCCCGGCCTGATCGATGCGCATTACCACGCCTACACGCCGAGCTACGATTTCTACGGCATCGACCGGATGCCTGTGCCGTTGCTGACCAGCCACGCGGCCAAGCTGCTGACCGGCGCCTTGCAGCGCGGGTTCACCACCGTGCGCGACGCGGCAGGCGCGGATATCGGGCTGTGGCTGTCCTTGGAAGAAGGGCTGATCGAGGGGCCGCGCCTGTTCTATTCCGGCAAGGCGATCACCCAGACGGGCGGCCACGGCGACATGCGCCGGCGCGATTACATCGAGCCCTGCGGCTGCGCCTATTCCGGCGCGCTGACCCAAACGGTAGACGGGGTCGACGAAATGCGCCGGGCCGTGCGCGAGGAGTTCCGCAAGGGTGCGCATCAGATCAAGGTCTTCATCAGCGGCGGCGTGTCGACCGCCAACGCGCCGCTGTGGATGCCGCATTTCTCGTCGGAGGAGCTGCGCTGCGCTGTGGAAGAGGCGGAAAAGCGCCGCAGCTATGTCATGGCCCATTGCCACACCGATCACGGCGCCAAGCAGTGTCTGGAGGTCGGCATCCGCTCGATCGAGCATGGCAGCGAGGTGCATGAGCACACCGCCCAACGGATCGCCGAGGCGGGCGTGTTCGTCGTGCCGACCCTATCGGCCGGCCACAACATCGCGACCTATGGCTCCGAACTCGGCCTGCCGGCGAGCGCGCTGGTCAAGGTCAAAGAGGTGCAGGAGAGCGCCTTGAAGTCGTTGGAAACCAATGTGCGCGCGGGCGTGAAGCTGGGCCTCGGCGCCGATTTGCATGGTCACCGTTTCCACGAACGGCAGGCCATGGAGCTGGTGCTGCGCGCCGAGGTGCAGCCGCCGATCGACGTATTGCGCTCCGCCACCTCGATCAACGGTGAACTGGTGCAGATGAAGGGCGAGCTGGGTGTGGTGGCTGAGGGCGCCTATGCGGACCTGATCCTGGTCGACGGCGACCCGCTGGCCGACCTGTCGATGCTGCTGGAACCGCAGGAAAACATGCCGCTGGTCATGAAGGGCGGCCGGGTGATCCGCAACACGCTCTAGCCAACGCTCAACTGTCGAACAGGTGGCAATACACCGTCCGGTTGCCTTGTTGGATCGGCTTGGGCTCCTCCACCGCACAACGCTCGAACGCATGCGGGCAGCGGTCGCGGAACCGGCAGCCCGAGGGCGGGTTGCGCGCGTCCGGGGCGCCGCCACGGATCGGCAGGGCCTCGTGCGACTGGTCCGGGTGCGGCACGGGCACGGCCGTGACCAGCGCCTTGCTGTAGGGGTGCAGCGGCTCGTGCACCACCTCTTCCGTCGGCCCGTCCTCGACCACGCGGCCCAGATACATGACGATCGTGCGTTCGCAGACATAGCGGACCAGCGCAAGGTCGTGCGAGATGTAGATCGCGGTGAGGCCCAGCCGCTCGCGCACATCACGGAACACGTTCAAAATGCCGGCACGCACGCTGACATCCAGCATCGAGACCGGTTCGTCGGCGACAACGAAGGTCGGCTGCAGGATCAAGGCGCGGGCCATGACGATGCGCTGAAGCTGTCCGCCGGACATCTGGTGCGGATAGCGCTCCAGGATCTCCGCCGGGCTGGGCGAGCGCACCAGTTCCAGCGCCTCCTCAATCAGGCCCAGCCGCTCGGCCCTTGGCACGCCAGCGTTTTCCAACGGCTCAGCCAAGGACTGGCGGATGGTCAGGCGCGGGTTCAGGGCCTCGAACGGGTTTTGGAAGATCAGTTGCGCGCTGCGCCTAAAGGCCCGCAGATCCGCGCCGTCGATGGTCGCGGTATCGCGGCCCTCGAACAGGATACTGCCGGAGGTCGGCGGCACCAGTTTCAACAAGAGCCGGCCCATGGTCGTCTTGCCGCAACCGGACTCGCCCAGGAGGCCGACGCTTTCGCCGCGCTTCAAGGTAAAGCTGACGCCGTCGACGGCCTTCACCAGGGCCGACCGGCCGCGCAGGGTGGCAATCAGATTGCTGCCGACCCGATAGTGTTTGGTGACATCTTCGGTACGGATAACCTCGTCGCGGCCATCGGCTCCGTCGATCGCGGGGGCGGCTACGCTGACCATGTCGCGACCTCCGTCGCCTTGGCCCGCAGCATTTCAGCATCGTCGTTGCGCCGGCAGGCCGAGACGTGGCCGACGGGCCCGTCGACAATCTCAACCTCTTGTAAGACCATCTCGCTCGCCCGGCATTCCGGTTCGACAAAGGGGCAGCGCGGCGCGAAACGGCAGCCGCTGGGCGGCGCGCTCAAATCCGGCGGGCTGCCTTCAATCGGGGTGAGAATGCCCTGGCTCGACTGCAGGTCGGGGAAGGCGTTGTACAGGCCCATCGTGTACGGGTGGTACGGCGCGGTGAGCACCGTTCTGGTATCACCGGACTCGACCACTTGGCCGGCATACATGACCACGATGCGGTCGCAGACGTAAGCGACGACGCTTATGTCGTGGGTCACCAGGATGACCGAGATGCCGAGGCGCTGCTGCAGGGACTGCAGTTGGTCCAGGATCTGGCGCTGCACGATGACGTCCAGCGCCGTGACCGGTTCGTCGGCGATGATCAGCTTAGGGTCGAGCGCGAGTGCCAACGCAATGGCCACGCGCTGGCGCATGCCGCCGGAAAACTGGTGCGGGAAGTCGCGCAGGCGCCGCGGCTCGATGCCGACCAGTTCGAACAGGGCTTCTGACTTCTCCCGCGCCTCCGCCTTAGACAGGCCGCCGCGCTGGCGCAGGACCTCCCCGAGTTGGGTTTCGATCCGGTAGACCGGGTCCAGGGAGTTCATGGCGCTTTGCGGAATGAAGGCGATGTCGCCCCAGCGCAGGCGGTTCATCTCGCCTTCAGACAGTTTCAGCAGGTCCGTGCCGTCAAAGAAGATTTCGCCGCCGGCAAACCGGGCGTTCTTCGGCACGACCCGGGTCAGCGCCCTGGCGATGGTGGACTTGCCGCAGCCGGACTCGCCGACCAGCCCGACGATGCCGGCCGCGGGCACATCGAACGTGGCCCCGTCGACGGCGTGGACCATGCCATTGCCGACGACATAGGACACGCTGAGATCCCGTATGGACAGCAGCGGCGCCGTCATTCTTTCAGCTTCGGGAACAGGATTTCTTCATACCCCCGGCTGATGAAGAAGCCGGCGACGACGACCAGCACGATGCACACGCCGGGCGGTATGAACCAATAATAGGCGCCTGTGGACAGCGCCTGGCTGGCATAGGCGTCCTGCAGCATGTAGCCCCAGGAGATGGTTTCCGGATCGCCAAAGCCGAGGAAGCTGATCGACGCCTCGGTCAGGATGGCCCAGCCGATGGCAATCGAGCCATAGAGGAACGACAGGGGCAGGATGTTGGGCGCGATGTGCCGGAAGACGATCTTCAGGTTGCTGGACCCGGATACCCGCGCCGCCTCGACGTAAGCCCGCGTGCGCAGGGACAGCACCTGGCTGCGCACCACCCGCCCGGTATCGCGCCACAGGATGAGCGCCATGGCAAAGACCACGTTCCAAATGCTCGGCTCCATGAACGCGGCCAGAACGATGACGAAGGGCAGGAACGGAATGCCAAACGCGATGTCCGCCAGGCGCATCAGCATCATGTCGACGACGCCGCCGAAATAGCCGGAGATCAACCCGACAATCGTGCCGATCACCGCCACCACGGCAGCAGCCGTCAGCCCGATCAACAGGGCGCTCTGCGAGCCATAGACAAGCTGGGAGAAGATGTCGCGGCCCAGGCTGGTAGTGCCCAGAACGAAACCATCCTCGCCCGGCAGCCGGTCGGCGGCCAGATCGTAGGATTCGGTGAACAGGATCTCGGTTGGGTCGTGCGGTGCGATTTGGTTGGCGAAGATCGCGACCAGGAAGAAGACGAGATAGATGATGATGCCGATCATCGCGAACGGGTCGTTCAGCGGCAGATGGATCGACCGGACGATGCGCCACAGGCCGCTGACAAACGCGTTCAGCCGGCTGGGATAAGCCGCCTGGGCGGTCGTGGCGGTCTCGCTAGGCATGCGAGATCCGCGGGTCGAGCAGGCCGTAGAGCAGATCGGCCAGCAGGTTCATCAGGATGACCACGACGGCGATAAGCAAGAAGGCGCCCTGAGCCAGCGGATAGTCGCTGGCGGACACCGCGCGCACCAGTTCGCGGCCGAGCCCGGGCCAGCTGAACACGGTTTCGACCACGACGCTGCCCTGCATCTGATAGCCGATGGCGATGGCCAGCGACGTGGCGACCGGCAACAGCGCGTTGCGGGCGGCGTGCCGGACCACGATGGTCCAGTTCGACAGGCCCTTGATGCGCGCCATGGTGACGAAATCCTCGCTCATCACGTCGAGCATGTTGGAACGCATGAGCAAGAGCGGCAGGCCGTGGAAATAGATCGCCAGCGTCAGGGCCGGCAGGAACAGGTGGCGCCAGAAATCGCCGGAGGTGTAGAGCGCCAGCAGGCTGGGATATTCCGACCCGGCCGTGCGCATGCCGCCGGCGGGAAACCAGCCCAAGCTGAAGCTGAACACGGCCAGCAGCACCATGCCGAGCCAGAACTCCGGCATCGCGCGGGTGGTCAGCACGAAGGGGATGGTGGCCCCTTCGACGAAGCTGCCCCGCTTCCAGGCGAGATAGGCGCCGCCGACGACGCCGATCATGTAGGCCAGGATGATGGAAAACAGCGACAGAACCAGCGTGTTGGGCAGCAGCATCAAGACCCGCTCGCCCACAGGCTGGCGGTAAAAGAAGCTCTCGCCCAGATCGCCGTGGAGCAGGTTCCACAGATAGATCAGGTACTGGTCGAACAGCGACCGGTCGAGCCCGAAGCGGGCCATTAAGATGCGCTGCTGTTCCTCGGTGAAGGTGGGGTCGATGTAGGCGGCCAGAGGGCTGCCCGGCATCAAGCGGAAGATGAGGAACAGGATGGTGGCGACCGCCCACAGCACGAACACGAGCTGCAGAAGGCGCGACCCAAACCGCTTGACGCCGGACATCCGAAGGATGGCCCCCTAACTAACTGCTTGCCGACCGACTATTCGCCGAGGGTTTCGCTGACCCCGTCCGGATAGTGCAACCGCCCGTCGATCACCTCGTACCCGGCCTCGGCCAGGATCGCCTGGGCAACCTCGACGCCGGTGTCGAACTCGTCGACATCGTCATTGTGCCAGAAGGCCAGTGCCGGCGAGATCACCGAGTTGGACGGCACCGCGAAGCCACGGAAGGCGGCCCCGACGATCAGGTCGCGGTTGATCGCCATCGACAGCGCCTGGCGGAAGGCCGGATCGCTGAACGGCGGCCGGCGGTGGTTAAAGGCCACGTAGCGGAAGCCCATGTCGACCGTCGAGACAACCTCCAGGTCGCCGTCTTCACCGGCAATCTCGATCAGGATGTTCGGGTCACCCGGATAGTCCGACAGGAAGTTGATCTCGCCCGACCGCAGCATGCCCAAGGACGCCTCGGTGTTCGGCACGATGCGCAGGATCCAGCGATCGACGTTGGGGGCGGAGAAATGGTCCGCGTTCGCCTCCAACACGATTTCTTCGTTGGTCAGCCAGGATGAGAACTGGAAGGGCCCCGAACCGATCGGGATTTCCTCCTGATAGTCCTCGGCGTTCTCCTCATCCCGCGTTGCCAGGTCCTCCAGGACCGGCGCCCAGATGTGCTGGGGGATCAGGTTCAGCTTCGACAGGCTGGCCGTCAGGAACGCGGCCGACGGAGCGTTGAGATGGAATTGCACTGTCGAGTCGTCGATGATCTCGATATCGGCGATATTGCTGACGAACGGGCTGTACATCGGCGCCTCGTCGCCCATGGCGGCCTCGAACGAGAAGACGACGTCTTCAACCGTGACCGGCTCGCCATCGTGCCAGGTCATGCCGTCGCGCAGCACGACCTCGACCGTGCTGTCGTCCAGCCACTCATAGCTTTCCGCCGCCCAGGGCTGCGGCAGGCCGTCCGGCCCGATGCGCAGCAGCCGGTCCCAGATCAGTTCGGTGATCCAGCTATCGGTGCCGCCACTGATCCAGAGAGGGTTGATACCCTGCACGTTGTCGGTCGAGTTCAGGACCACGTCGCGCTGGTCGCCCAACGGCTCCAGATTGATGAACGTCCAGGTGTTGCGGATGCCGATGCCGCCCTGGTCGATCACGGAGTCCGGATCCCAGACGGTGTTGTCATAGGCGAAGGTCGATTGCGGGTGCGCCAACATCAGGTTTGGCTGGTCGGCGGCCAGGATGGCCTGCGCCCGGTGGATCAGGTCGCGCCGTGCATCGATGTCGGTCTCGGTCCGCTGGGCCTCGACGATGGCATCGTATTCCGGGTTCTCGTAACCGATGAAGTTATAGCCTGTCGGCGCGGTGGTGGTGTGGAACAGGTTGAAGATCAGCTCGTCCGGGTCGCTCCGCTCCGGCCGGCCGACCATCTGCCACCCGGTCGTGTCCCAATCATCGCGGTTGTACCAGACGATGTCGGCCATTTGCTCCCACGGCATGACCTCGACATTGACGTCCAGGCCCAGCCGCCGCCATTCCTGGGCGATCAGTTGCACGAACTGGAATTCCGACGGCTGTGCCGCCTGGGGCCGCGAGAAAATCGTGATCTCGCGGATCTCGTCGCCGGCTGCGAAGACCGGTCCGGCAACCGAAAGGGCGAGGCCGAACGCGGTCGTCGCCTTGAACAGGTTTCTCATGAAAGGGACCTCCTTGCTCATTAACTGCTTGTGCATTACGCCCGGTTTCCGATTGCGCGGGCCGGGCGTGTTCTTGTTGAGCGGCGCGGTTGCCGCCGGTCGGCGCTCAGGCGCTCAAAACCTCCTGCGGCTTGGCGGCCGCAAGCTTTGGCGGCGGCGCGAAGGCCGTCGCGGAATGGCTTAGCCCCATGGACACCTGCGTTTCGGCGAGTTTCAGGGCCGCCTTGCCGGCATTGATGACGGGAACCCCGACCTCCGCCGAGACCGTCTCGGCGAGGTCCAGGAACGACATGGTCATGCAGCCCAGCAGGATGGAATCCGCCCGGTCCTGTTTCACGCAGGCGCGGCTGACCTCGATCAGCCGGTCGAGCGTGGCGGCCCGGTCCTGCATCAGGTCCAGGACGGCGATGTTGGTGGCGCGTACCGACGCCAGCTTGGCCGCGACACCGGCCTTGTGGGCCAGATGTTCCTGGCCGGCGATCAGGCTGTCATAGATGGTCAGGATCGAAAACTTGTGGCCCAGCGAGGCCGCCATTAGCATCGAAGACTCGGCCGGCCCGATCACCGGCATGCGGACCAGCTCCCGCGCCGCCTCCAGCCCCGGATCGCCGAAGCAGCCGATGATGGCCGCGTCGAAGCCGTCGGCCTCGCAATCGCGGATGAGATCGAGCGTGGCCGGAATGGCCAGCATTTCCTCGTATGCGGACTCGATGGACGATGGCCCGGTCTCGACATCGACGACCTGGGCCGTCGTGCCCTCGAACGCCCATTGGTTCAACAACCGTTCACGACGCTTCACTTCGGTGGCGCCCATCGGTCCCTTCGACATGGGACCTGGCACGACATACGCGATTTTCACTGCCGGCCTCCTGTGTTGACGTGATCCGTGTTTTATTGAATAAAACAGCGTTTCATCAGTAGGAGAACGTTAGGACATGTCGCATCGCTGACGCAAGCATCCTAACACCGTACCCGATCGCCCCATCAGGGCGGACACCCACGTCGACCTGCCTTCCGGATAGGTGAGCCATGACCACATCCCGCCGCTACACGATCGAAGCCGTCGACCGGGCCCTGCTTGTGCTGGAGGCGCTGGCCGAACATCCGGATATCGGCGTGACGGAGCTGGCGAAACAGTTGGGCTACACAAAGACCCTGACCTTTCGCCTGTTGCAGACCCTGGAAGAACGCGGCTTTGTGGCCAAGGATGGCGGCCAAGCGCACTACGCGCTGGGTTATCGGCTGGCCTATCTCGGCAACTGCGTCGACGAGCAGCAAAGCGTTGTCGTGGCGGCGTCGCCGATCATGGATGGCCTGCGCGACCAGACCGACGAGAACATCAATCTGATCGTCCGGGACGCCAACCGCATTCTGTGCGTGGCGACGCGGGAAAGCCGCCAGTCCATGCGGCTGTTCGCCAAGGCCGGCCGGCGTGGGCCGCTGCATGCGGGCGGCGGCAGCAAGCTGTTGCTGGCCTATGCGCCGGACGACGTCGTCGAGCAGGTGCTGGCGGCGCCGCTTGAACGCTACACGCCCCATACGGTAACCGAACCCGCCAGACTGCGGCCGATCCTGAAGACCATTCGAGAGAACGGCTATCACATCGCCCAGGACGATCTGGATATCGGCGCCTACTCCATCGCCGTGCCGATCTGGGGTCCGCATGGCGATGTGGTGGCGGCCCTGTCGGTCGCCGGCCCCAACGCCAGGCTGGACGCAGCGCGCCAGGACGCACATCTGTCGGCGGCGCAAGCGGCGGCGCTGTCGATATCGGCGCGGCTCGGGCGGCCAACGACGGGCGCCGGAACCCACGACTTGCGCGAAATCTCACCGGAAAGTGCTGACGCCGCTTGAGGCCGGAAAACAAGGCTGCTACGACTCCCGCTCAAACTGAAACACTGTTTCAATGAATGAAACAAGACTGCCGTCGCAGGGTCGACAGACCTGGCGCAAGGGAAGGGAAAGCGGATGAACGAGATCGAATCCGGCCTGCTGGCCGATGTCAGCCTTGATGAGCCCTGGGGGCTGGTAGAGCGGTTTTCGACCTTCAAGCGCGAGCATCCGACAGACGTGGCGCGCGGCATGGACGATGTGGTCTCGCGCCTGCGCGCCCATGGCGTCGAGGTTACGGTGCATGAGCCGTCGCTCTATCTCAGCCTGCCGGGCGAGGCGCGGGTCGAGGCCGGCGGCAAGACGTTCCGCGCCAAACCGCCCGCCTACAGCGTCGACGCCAAGGACGGTCTTGAGGGCGAACTGCTTTATGTCGCCGCCAACCAGGCCGACGATATCGACACGATCTTCGACAAGAAGCTGGACCCCGACGATCCGGCCGCCAACCGGGTTGCCGGCAAGATCGTCATTTCAGAGGGTTTCGCCAGCCCCGGCATGATCTCGCAGTTCGAGGAACTGGGCGCGATCGGCGTGATCGGCATCAATCCCGGTGTCGACATCCATTGGGGCATCTGCACCACCATCTGGGGTACGCCGGACCTGGACGACCTGCCGCGCAAGCCCGGCGTGGTCTCGGTCGCCGTCAGCAAGCCGGACGGCGACGAGCTGATCGCGCTGGCCCGTCAGGGCGCCACCATCAAGCTGTTCACCGACATGGAAGAGGGCTGGTTCACCTCCACCCTGCCGGACGTCTTCATCCCCGGCACCGAAGAGCCGGAGAAGTACGTGCTGCTGCACGGCCATCTGGACAGTTGGGACGTCGGTGTCGGCGACAACGCGACCGGCGACGCGACCATGCTGGAGGTCGCGCGGGTCCTGTGGAAGAACCGGGACAAGCTGAAGCGGTCGGTCCGCATCGCCTGGTGGCCCGGCCACTCCACCGGCCGTTATGCCGGCAGCACCTGGTTCGCCGACGAGTTCGCGCTGGACCTGGAGGCCAACTGCGTCGCGCAGGTGAATTGCGACAGCCCCGGCTGCCGCTGGGCCACGGAGTTCGAGAACCTGTCGCTGATGTCCGAGGCCGACAGCTTCATCGCCGACATCGTGAAGGAGGTTGCCGACAAGCCGATCGGCGGCGAGCGGCCGCACCGGGCCGGGGACTATTCCTTCAACAATATCGGCATCAGCAGCTATTTCATGCTGTCGTCGACGATGACCACAGCGCTGCGGGAAGAGAAGGGCTACTACGCGGTCGGCGGTTGCGGCGGCAACATCGCCTGGCACACGGAAAACGACACGCTGGAGATCGCCGACAAGGACTCCATGGTGCGCGACATCAAGGTCTATCTCTTGGCCGTGTTCCGCAACGCTAACGCCGAGATCCTGCCCTTCGACTGGCGGGCGACGGCGAAGGAGTTCCTGGACACGATAGCCGGCTATCAGAAGACGGCGGGCGATCGCTTCGACCTCACCCCGGCGAAGGAAGCGGTGGAAACGATGGCCGCCGCGCTGGACGACCTCTATTCGGGGATCGAGAGCGGCGCGGTCGCGCCTGAGACCGCGAACACGATCATCCAGGACCTGGCGCGCATCCTGGTGCCGATCAACTTCACCCGCGAGGCGCGGTTCCGCCATGATCCGGCCCTGACCGTGCCGCCCTTGCCGACCATCGCGACGGTGAAGGATCTGGACTATCACCAGAACAACGGCACCTTGGGCTTTGCCGTGACCCAGCTCGTGCGCGGCCGCAACCGCCTGATCTCGGCCCTGCGCCAGGCGACCCGGCATATCGAGCTGGCGCGCAAGGCGGCTTAGGGTTCGCAAAAAGGGGTCGGCCGGGATGCGTGCCGCCTGGTACCGGTCGACCGGCCCCGCCGCCTCTGTCCTCACCGTCGGCGACCTGCCCGCGCCCGAGCCGGCGCCGGGCGAGGTGCTGGTGCGCGTCCGCGCCTCGGGCATCAACCCGGCCGATTTGAAGCGCCGGGCGGGCTGGCGCGGCCTAGCCATGAATCACGATCTGGTCGTGCCCCATTCCGACGGGGCGGGCGAGATCGCCGCCGTCGGCGACGGGGTCCCGGCCGAGCGCATCGGTGAGCGGGTTTGGCTGTGGAACGCCCAAGGCGGCTATAACGAGCCGGGCCGCAGCCTGGGCACGGCGGCCGAGTTCTGCGCCCTGCCGGCGGCACAGGCCGTACCCCTGCCCGACGGCCTGACCTTTGCCGAGGGCGCCTGCCTGGGTGTGCCGGCACTGACGGCCCATCGGGCGGTCTTCGCCGACGGCCCGGTGGCCGGTCAGACCATCCTGGTTGCCGGCGCGGCCGGCGCGGTCGCCCATTTTGCCGTCCAGTTCGCAGCGCAAGGCGGTGCCAGGGTGATCGGCACGGTCAGCCGCGACACCAAGGCGCGGCACGCCCGAAACGCGGGCGCGTCCGAAACGATCAATTACCGCGAGGAAGACGTCGCGGCACGGGTTCTGGCACTGACGGACGGCGCCGGTGTCGACCGCATTATCGAAGTCGACTTCGCCGCCAACCTCGCGATCGATTGCGAGGTGGTCAAGCCGAACGGCGTGATCGCCTCCTACTCGTCCACTTCGAACCCCGAGCCGGTCCTGCCCTACTACGCGCTGGCGTTCAAAGGCGTGAACGTCCGGTTCGTCCAGGGCTTCAACCTGCCGGACGACGCGCGGCAGGCCGGTATCGAAGCGATCGACCGGCTGGCGGCCAGCGGATTGCTGCAGGTCGCGGTGGCGGAGCGCCGTCCGCTGGATGGGATCGCCGACGCCCACGAAGCGGCGGAGGCCGGCGCGATCGGCACCGTGGTCGTCGAGATCGACTAAGGGCCGGTCAGCCTAAACGGTGCAGCCCGGCTGCGGCGCGATGGCGCCTAGCGGCTCAACGATCTCCAGCGTGCCCGACCCGGTATGGGCGATGAACATCGACAGGGTCGAATGATGGGTGTCGGCATCGATCTGGGACGGCCCGGTCGGGGTCTGATACTCCAGGCCCGCCAAGCCCGCGACCGCCGCCTCACGCGAGATTTCGCCCGACCGCTCCAACGCCGATTTCAACGCGTGCATCGCATTGTAATGGGTCATGGCGTAGGAGGTGACGACGGTATCAGTGCCAGCGCTTTCGCGGATGCCCGACACGAACGCCTGGGCGGTGGCGGAAGGGTCGGTTTCGATGAACGGTTCGCAGCCATAGGCGGCGGTTGCCGAGTCGCTGTCGTCCGGATGGAAATAGGTCGCGATGCCGCCGAGATTGCAGACGGTCACCTGGCTTAACAGGCCTTCCTGGTAGGCCTGGTTCACGAACGCCAGATGTTGCGCGCCAGGCAGGGCCAGCACGAGTAGGCCGGCGCCGCTGGCGCGGATGGCACCGATGATCTCGCCATAGTCCGACAGGCCAGCGACAGGCACGAAGCGCTGATCCAGCACCTGTCCGCCGGCCGCCCCGACGGTCTCGGCCGAGGTTTCGAACATCCGGCGTGGCCAGACATAGTCGGCGCCCAACATGAACACCGTGTCGGCAATCTCGCCCACGGCATAGCGCATCAACGGCTCCGCGCTCTGGTTGGGCACGCTGTTGAAAAAGAAGAAGACGTCGTTGCAGGCCCCGCCCTCGTAGTCCGTGGCGTACAGCAAAGGTGTCCGCGACTGCGTCATGGCATCGGCAAGGGCGTCGCGGGACGCCGACGAGATCGGGCCGGTGACCGCGACGACACCGCTTCTTGCCACCAGTCTTTCCGCGGCGGCCGCTGAGTTCTGGGGGTCGCTGCCATCATCCTGATAGTCGATCGAAACCGTCTGACCGAGGACGCCGCCGGCCTGGTTGATCTCGGCGATCGCGAGATCGATGCCCAACCGCGCCTGCTGACCGAACACTTGCCAGGCGCCGGTGAGCGGCAGAACGGCGCCGATTTCGACCGTGCCGGACGCCAACGACCGGCGCGGCCTCAACAGGGCGGGCGCGGCCAGTCCCGCCGCCATCGACCCGATAAGGTGCCGGCGACCGATGGTCGTGCGTTCGTCGTTGATCGTCATCGTCCCCTCCTCAGATGGCAGCCGTCCGGGCACGCAACCAGCCCGACAAATCTGTTATATCAAATCGTGGTTCACGTTCTTTGGTCGAGCCGGCATACTGTATCGACGCCACCGCCAATCCGCACCCCGATCCGCCCCACGCACAACCGCGCGACCAGAAGGATAACAAAAAACGATGGCCATTCCCCGCGAGATCATCGACCGGTTCAAACCGCTTCCCGATGACCATATGCGCCGCCTGCTGACGCCGCCCAAGGGGCCGGTGCGCATGGTCCTGGACACCGATGCCGCCAACGAGATCGACGACCAGTTCGCGCTCGCCTGGGCACTGTTGTCGCCGGACCAGATCGAGGTCGAGGGTGTTACCGCCGAGCCCTACTCGTTCCAGCATCTGCGGCCAGGCCTCTTGCAGGCCCACGAGATCATGAAGGAAGGCGGCGCCAAAACGGCCGAGGAACACGCGATCGTCGGCACCTATCGCGGCTGGGTCGAAGGCTTGATAGACCAAGAAAGACACCCGGCCGAAGTCGAGTTCGTGCCGCCGGACGAGGGCGAACAGCGCAGCTATGACGAAATCCTGCGGGTCTATGACAAGCTGAACATCGACACCGGCGGCAAGGTCTTCCACGGCTCGCCCGGCTATCTCACTTCGTTGGACCAGCCGATCCGAACACCGGCGGCGGAGTTCATCATCGAGCGGGCCCTGGCGCCGTCTGACCGGCCGCTTTACGTCTCGGCGATCGGCTGCATCACCAACATCGCGTCGGCGCTGCTGATGGCGCCGGAGATCATAGACAACATGGTCGTGCTTTGGACCTCGGGCTATCCGAGCCGAAGCCATCGCAACAACCTGCCGTCGCTGAACCTGGTGCAGGACAAATTGGCATCACAATTGCTGTTCGAAAGCGGCGTGGCCCATGTCTACCTGCCCGGATTTCATATCGGGGCGCAGCTCACGATCTCGCTGCCGGAGATGGAGAAATGGGTGCGCGGCAAGGGCGCGATCGGCGACTATCTCTACCACCTCTATACCAACAACCCGATCCACGATCAGCGCGGCATCACCGGCATCGAATGGCGCACCTGGATCGTCTGGGACATCATCAACATCGCCTGGCTGATCAATCCCGACTGGGTGCCGACCGACATCTTGCCGGCACCCGTCCTGGCCGACGATCTGACCTGGCAGCACCCGGAGGGGCGCCATGCGATGCGCGAGGCCTATGACATCAACCGCGACGCCATCTATCGCGACTTTTACCTGAAGCTGGAAAAGGCGCCGTAGGCCCGCCATGCGCATCGCCTTTATTGGCCTGGGCACGATGGGCCTGCCGATGGCCCACACTCTGGTCAGGGGCGGCCACGAGGTCGTCGGCTTCGACGTTCAGGACGACGCCGTGGCCAAACATGTCGGCCAGGGCGGCATCGGCGCCGGTTCGGCGGCGGAGGCGGTCGCGGGGGCCAACCTGGTGATCACCATGCTGCCCAATGCGGACCATGTCCGGGCGGCCCTTCTCGGTCCCGACGGCGCGCGGGAGGCGCTGCCGCCATCGGCGCTGGTGGTCGACATGTCGACCATCCATCCGCTCGAAAGCGATGCCGTCCGCGCGGCCCTGACGGACCGAGGACAGGGCATGGTCGACGCGCCGGTGGGGCGCACGTCGCTGCACGCGATCGAGGGCAAGCTGCTGATCCTTGCCGGCGGTACAGCACGCGACATTGCCCGGGCGCAGCCGGCGTTCGACTGCATGGGCGATGAGACGGTCGATTGTGGCGGCCCCGGCACGGGCATCCGCATGAAGATCGTCAACAACTTCATGTCGATCGCCAACAACGTGCTGACCGCCGAGGCCCTGACCTTGGCCGAGAAGAGTGGCCTCGACGTCGCTTTGGCGCGGCGGGTGATGGCCGGAACCGTCGCCGGCCAGGGTCACATGAACACGACCTATCCCGCCAAGGTGCTGAAGGGTGACCTGACGCCCGCCTTCATGTTGGACCTGGCCCATAAGGATATCGGCCTGGCCCTGGATGTCGCCGGCAGTGCCAATGTGCCGGCGCCGCTCGGCGCCGCGGCAAGGGAGCAATACACGTTGGCGCGCGGCCAGGGGCGCGGCGGTGAGGACTGGACGGCGATTTACGCCATGATGCGCGAACTGGCCGGGCTGAAGGGCTAAAGCGCGCCGCGCTCGCGCAGGTCCTCGGCCAGCTTGGCCTGATAGGCCGCGTGGGCCGCTTTGTCCTCGCGCGCCCGCTTGGCGTAGTAGATGAAACCCAGCGCCTGGCGCGTGCGGCTGGATGATTGGTTGCCGCCGGCGAAATGCACCGTCCGTGCGTCGTGGGCCAGAAGGGTGCCGGGCGCGGCCGGAAAGGCGCGCTCGGGGTAAGACCCCCGAAGGCCGTCGAAGTCGCTAACCTGCTGGCTGAAGCCGATCGTCTGGGTGCGCTCGTGGGGCTGGATGCCGGCCTTGTGGGAACCTTGCAGATAGCGGACACAGCCGGTCTCCTCATCGACCGGTTCCAGCGCCAGCCACATGGTGACCGCGACGCAGGGTTTCAGCATGAAGTAATAGCCGTCCTGGTGCGGCGGCGTCGGCTGGCCGACCAAGGGCGGCTTGTTGAAGTACTGCATGTTGCGGCCCACCGCCTCGTCCTGCAGCAGGATTTCCGCCAGCCGCCGCGCCCTGCCCTCGAACATCAGCCGTTCGAACAGCTTGTCCCATTTGAACAGTTCCTGCACCTGTTTCAGGGTGGAGTGGTCGGCGGGGTCCTCGAAATAGATCCGGTCGTCCGGAATGCCGGTGATCCGCCCCTCGCGGATATCCGCGATCTTGGCCAGCGCGGCGTCGATCGTTTCCCCGTCCAGAAAGCCCTCGAACGCGACATAGCCGTCACGGTCGTACGTCGACAGGATCTCGCTGTCGTTGGCGGGGTCGAAGGTCGTCATGCCGTCATTTCCTAGCTAGCAGTTCCGTTTCGGCGGCCGCGAGCAGCGGGTCGCTCGTCTTGCGCATCCAGTCGATCAGCGCGGTGGTGAGGCGGTCGATTTCGGGCGCCACCGTGGGATCGTCGATGCGGTTGGTCTGTTCGTAGGGGTCGGATGCGAGGTCGTAGAACTCGCCACGCTCGCCCCGGTTCCAGACCTGCTTGAACCGGTCGTCAACCACCAGCCGAAAATCGGCGATGCCATGCCAGTCGCCCAGGCTTCGCATCTCGGAGAAGCGGTAAAGCGGCCGGTCGCGGGACAGGAGATCGGCGCCTTCATATACGTCCGGGATCGGCAGGCCGCAGGCGGCCAGAATCGTGGCCGGCACGTCGATCAGCGAGGCAGGGCCGGTCACCTGCCGTCCAGCAGAAATGCTGCCCGGCAGGCGCAGGATCAGCGGCACGCGCAGGCATTCCTCGTACGGCGCCATTTTGTGCCACAGCCCATGGCTGCCCATCATCTCGCCATGGTCGGAACAGAAGATGACCAGCGTGTCGTCGAGCACGCCTTGCGCCTCCAGCCGTGCCAACAGCCGGCCGAACTGGGCATCGACCATCGAGGTATAGCCCCAATAGGCGGCCATCGACTTCGCCCAGGGCGGCCATCGGTCGCCGTAGTCCTCGAACAGCGCATGATAGAAGCTGCGCGCCACACCGACCGGCTCGCCACCTTGAAGGCCGAAATTCGGCGGCTCTGGTGCTAGGTCGGCGCCGTACATGTCGAAGAACGGGTCCGGCACCTTGAAGGGCGGGTGGGGCGCGAACCAGCCGCAGACCAGAAAGAAGGGCCGGTCGGCCGGACGGTCGTCGAGGAAGTTCAGGGCCAGGCTGGTGACCCAGCCGTCATAGGTCTGATCGGCCGTCAGGTCCGCCTGCCGCTTGGGCGTCGGCATCGACATCGACGGCGTGCGCTTGGTGCGCAAATCATCGTCGGATACCGGCCAGCCGTCGGGCAGGCCCTGGGCGGCACACCAGGCGGAATAGTCGGCCGACGCCTGGCCTTCGGCCCGGTCGAACCAGTCGTCGATGCGGCGCTTTGCCAACACCGCGTCGGCCGGGCCGTGGACGTCGAGCAGGCCAAGCTCCGCCTCCCTGCCCTTGAACGCGGCCGGGTGGCCGTCCGGTTCCAGGTGCCATTTGCCGGCATAGGCCGTGTGATACCCCGCGCCGCGCAGCGCATCGGTCAGGCGCGGTGGTGCTTCGATGGTGTCCTTGTTGCTCATCATGTTGACCTGATGCGGGTACTGCCCGGTCATCAGGGACGCGCGCGACGGCAGGCAGATCGGGCTGGGGCAGATCGCGTCGACGAAACTGGTGCCCTCACGCGCCAGCCGGTCAATGTGCGGCGTCCAGCAAGGGGTCCGGCCCAGGAACCCAAGCGTATCGGTCCGCTGCTGATCGGAAATGCACAGGAGGATGTTGGGGCGCTTCGTCATAGGCTCAGGTGGACGCCCCCGGCTTGGCGAAATGGCAGGCGACCTGGTGGCCGTCGCCGTGATCGATCAGTGGCGGTTCCTCGCGATGGCAGATCTCTTCGGCGATCGGGCAGCGGGTGCAGAAATTGCAGCCTTTCGGCGGGTTGGCGGGGCTGGGCAGGTCGCCGGTCAGCATGATGCGGTGGCGCTGTTTCTCCACCTTCGGGTCCGGGATCGGCACGGCGGACAACAGGGCCTGTGAATAGGGGTGCTTCGGCGCGTGATAGAGCGTGCGGCTCTCCGCCATCTCCACGATCTTGCCAAGATACATGACCGCGATGCGGTCGCTGATGTGCCGCACGACGCTGAGGTCGTGGGCGATGAACAGATAGGTCAGGCCCAGCCGGCCTTGCAGGTCCTTCAGGAGGTTGATCACCTGGGCCTGGATCGAGACGTCGAGCGCGGCAATCGGCTCGTCGCAGACGATGAAATCCGGGCTGAGCGCCAGCGCGCGGGCGATGCCGATGCGCTGGCGCTGTCCGCCTGAAAACTCATGCGGATAGCGCTGGGCGAAGGCCGGGTCCAGGCCGACTGTCTCCAGCAGTTCGCCGACCCTGGCCTGCCGGTCCCGCTTCTTCAGGATGCCGTGATGGACCGCCGCCTCGGCGATGATGGTGCCGACCGTGAGGCGCGGGTTCAGGCTGGCGTAGGGGTCCTGGAAGATCATCTGCATGCGCGGGCGCAGGCGTCTGATGTCCCCCTGCCCTGCGGTCGCGATGTTTCTGCCGTCGATGCGGATTTCGCCCGCTGTCGGCTGGTTCAGGCGCAGGATCGTGCGGCCGATCGTGGTCTTGCCGGAACCGCTCTCGCCGACCAGGCCCAGCGTTTCGCCGCGCCGAAGGTGAAAGCTGACGCCGTCCACCGCCTTGACCGCGCCAATGCGCCGCTGGATGACAATCCCGCGCGTGATCGGGAAATGCATCTTCAGGTCACGCACCTCGACGAGGGGCGTTGTGTCGACGGCGGTGGTCACGTCCATGGCAAGCGACCTTCGCGGCGGCGGACCTCGTCCAGCCGGTGGCAGGCGGCGTGATGTTCGTCGCCGACGGTGATCACCGGCGGCACCTCGATCCGGCAGGTCTCGGTGGCCAGCGGACAGCGCGGCGCAAAGGCACAGCCGGGCGGCAGGGAGGACGCGTTTGGTGGCTGGCCGGGGATGGAGTCCAGATGCTCCCCCGGTTCCTGATCCAAGCGCGGCAGCGAGGCCAGTAGGCCGATCGTGTATGGGTGGGCCGGTGCGTCGAACAGGTCCTCGACCGTGGCCCGCTCCACGACCCGGCCGGCATACATCACGATGACCTTTTGGGCGATGCGGGCGACGACGCCCAGATCATGGCTGATCCAGACGATGCCCATATCGTGCGCCGTCTGCAGGCCGACCACCAGGTCGATAATCTGGGCCTGGATCGTGACGTCCAGCGCCGTTGTGGGTTCGTCCGCGATCAGCAGGCGCGGGCCGCAGGCGATGGCGAGCGCGATCATCGCACGCTGGCGCATGCCGCCGGAGAATTGGTGCGGGTATTCGTCGATGCGGTTGGCGGCGTCGGGAATGCCGACCTCTTCCAAGAGGGCGATGGCCCGGTCCCGCGCCGCCTTGCCGGTCATGCCGAGATGTTCTTCCAACACTTCCGTGATCTGCCGGCCGACAGTCAGGACCGGGTTCAGCGAGGTCATGGCGTCCTGGAACACCATGGCGATGTCCTTGCCGCGCAGCCGCCGCAAGGTTTCGTCATCGATAGCCAGGAGGTCGGCGCCATCGAAAAAGGCCGTGCCGCTCTCGATCACGCCCGGCGGCATCGGGATGATGCCCATGATCGAGCGCATGGTGACGCTCTTGCCCGAGCCGCTTTCGCCGACGATGGCCAGCACTTCGCCCTCGGCCAGATCGAAGCTCATATCCGCAACGGCGCGCACCTTGTCGGGCCCGCGACCGAAGGAGGTGGTCAGGCCGTCGACCGAAAGCAGGGGCTGGGCCGCCATGCTATTTCTCGCCGATCAGCTGTTGCGGGTCGAACGCGTCGCGCAATCCGTCGCCGACGAAGTTGATGCACAGCACGGTGATGAGCGTGAAGATGGCCGGCGGGATCCACATCCACGGCTCCTCGCGCATGATGCGCAGGTCGCGCGCGGCCTCCATCATGTTGCCCCAGGTCGGGGTAGGCAGCGGCACGCCCAGGCCCAGGAAGCTCAGCCCCGCCTCGGTCAGGATCGCCAGGCTGACCGCGAAGGTGATGTTCGCGACCAGGGGTGCGACCACGTGCGGCAGCATGTGGCGGGTGATGATGATGGCGTTGGTCAGGCCCAGCGTGCGGGCAGCGGTGACAAAGTCCTGATCGCGCAGTTGCAGGATCTGGCCGCGCACCAGACGGGCCGTCGGCGGCCAGCGCAGGCCGCCGATGATGAAGATGACGTTGACCAGGCCGGGACCGGTGAACGCGGCCACGGTCAGCATGATGATGATCGGCGGGAAGGCCATGACCACGTCGGTGACCCGCATCACCACCATGTCGGCCCATTTGCCGAAATAGCCGGAAATCACGCCCAGCACGATACCGATGATCGTCGACAGGAAGGCGGCGGCCAGGCCGATCACCAGCGAGACGCGGCCGCCATAGAGCGTCCGGGTCCAGACGTCCCGGCCCAGCGTATCGGTACCCAGCCAGTGTTCCGCGCTGGGCGGTTGGCGGATCGCGGCCATGTTCAGGCCCAGCGGGTCGTAGCCAGAGAAGAACGGCGCAAAGGCGCACAGGATGACGATCACACACAGCACCGCCAGCGCCACCATGGCGATGCGGTGCTGGCGAAACCGGCGCCAGGCGACCCGGGCCGGGGAGTCGATCGTGACCTCGGTCATGGCCATCGCGCTACTCCAGCCGGATGCGCGGATCGATGGCCGCGTAGGCGACATCGGTGATCAGGTTGGCCGCCAGCACGAACACGGCGATCACCAGATTGGCGGCCATGATGACCGGGAAGTCGCGCGAGATCACGCTGTCGAAATAGAGTTTGCCCATGCCCGGAAACGAGAAGATCGTTTCCAGGAACACCGCGCCGACGACCAGTTCCGGGATCGAATAGCCGATCATGGTCACGACCGGGATCAGGCCGTTGCGAAAGGCGTGGCGCATGACCACGATGCGGCGCGGCATGCCCTTGGCGGTGGCGGTGACGACGTACTCCTGCTTCAGGACATCCAGCATGGAAAAGCGCGTGTAGCGCATGAAGGTCGCCATGTGGATGATCGACAACACCAGCGCCGGCAGTATGAGATGGTGCAGAAGATCGCCCAGCGTATGGACCCCCGGCGAGCGCATGCCGCCGGCCGGAAACCAGCCGAGCTGCACGGAAAAGATGTAAAGCGCCAGAATGCCGGCGATGAAGGCCGGCATGGAAATGCCCACGAACGACAGAAACGAGATGGTGAAGTCGGCGACGGAGTACTGACGCAGCGCGGTGTAGATGCCCAGCGAGATGCCGAAGGTGACCGCCACGAACAGGCCGATGCCCATGATCATCATGGAATTGCCGAACCGCCGCAGCAGCAACTCGCCCACCGGTTCGGACCGGATCAGGCTGTAGCCGAAATCCCCCTGCAGGACGCCACCCAGCCAATGCAGATAGCGGACCGGTGCGGGATCGTTGAGGCCCAGCCGTTCGCGCAGGGCCTCAAGATCCGCCTCCGACATGCCGGCCATGACTTCTGGGTTGGCAAAGAAGTCGACAACGTCGCCCGGCGCCAGTTCGATCAGCGCGAAGACCAGCACGGTCACCATGAACAGGACCGGGATGGCCAGCAGCAGCCGCCTGATGATGTAACGGGTCACTTAATCGGTCGCTTGGCGGTGGGTGGCGCAAGATGGGGCGGACGCCGCGATGCGCCCGCCCCAATGTTCACACATGCCCGGCTGCGCTGCCGTTACTGCACCGCCCAGGTATGGGCGTTGTCCTGATAAGGACCGCCCGCCGGGGCCGGCTGCCACCAGAAGTTCTCGATCGACGGATCGGCGGCGCCGAAGCGGTTGCCGACCCACATCTGCAGGTCGGGCAGCATCTCCGCATGCAGGCGGCAGAAATCGCCCAGAGCCGCATTGTAGTCGTCGATCGTCGGCGCGGCCGAAATGGCGGCCACCGCCTCGGCGAACCCGTCGGCGTCATAGTCATAGCCGGTCACGCCGGTTCCAAGAGCACCGCCATTGCTCCACAGCCGGCCGACATCATTGCCGAAGCGCGGCACGCCGAAGCCGTGATACTGGTTCTGCCAGTCGCCGTCGGGCGAGTAACTGGCGCGGAAGGTCGGGATGTCGACGAAGCGATAGCTGAAATCGTTGATCCCGATCTGCGAGAGGTAGGCCTGAACCGCCTGCAGTGCGGAGTTGTGCGCCGTGTTGTCGTAACCGGCATGGCCGACCCATTCCATGGAGATCGAGCCGGGATCGACGCCGGCCTCCTGCAACAGCGACGCGGCGCGGTCCGGATCGTAGCCATAGGTCACGACATCTTCCGGCCACAGATCGGCGTAGGGGATCGGGCACGGGATCGACACATAGGTGCCACCCAGAATATTCTCCGTGATCGCGTCGCGGTCGATGGCGTGCAGGATCGCCTGACGCACCCGAATGTCCGAGAACGCATCATCGACCAGATTGTAGTTGAAGCGCGTCATCACCACGACGCCCGACAGGTTGGAGAAGATGTCGTAGTCATCTTCCAGCGACGGCACGTCGGTCTCCGTGACATAGGTGAAGTCGATATCGTCCGCCTCCAACGCCAGCAGCGCCGCCGTCTGGTCGCCGCCGAAATAGCGGATCACCAACTCGTCCAAAGCCGGCCGGCCCTGGAAATAGTTCTCGTTGGCCGCCAGGGTCATGTACTCGTCCGGCGCGTATTCGGCGACGACGAAGGGCCCCGAGCCGACAAAGCGGGACGGATCGCGGAACCAGTCCGTGGTCATGAAGTCGGCGGGTTCGAAGTCGACGGCGTGTTCGGGCAGAATGTAAAATCGGAACAGGCTGGCGAAATGGCGCGGGTTCGGCGCGGACAGGGTGAACCGGATGGTCCGGTCGTCGATGACCTCGATGCCGTCCAGACTGTCGGCCTCGCCGGCGGTCTTGGCATCGAAGCCGGCAACCTCGGACAGGGAGAGATTGCGGTCGCCCGGCCGGTCGCCGCCCCAGTCCGGCGCGGTCATGAACTCGGCGGTAAATGCCCAGTCATTGGCCGTCATCGGCGTGCCGTCGGACCACAGCAACCCGTCGCGCAAGGTGTAAGTCCAGACGGTGTGGTCGTCGTTCGATGCCCACGATTCCACGGCATAGGGCACGATTTCCGACAGGTCCTCGTTGAAGATCGTCGGCGTGATGAACTGCTTTACATGGGTGGTGTGCCCCGCACCGCTGGACCAGGGCCGCGCATCCTCGTCGCCGCCAGGCCCCATATCCAGCGCCGTGACCAGCGAACCGCCGGCCAGCGCCGGGCCCGCCAGGCCGAGCGTCAGGGCCACGGCCGTTGTGGCCAGCAGCTTCTTGCCAAGCGGAGTTCCGCCGGCGTTTCCGTGCAGTGGTGACATTGTCTTCTCCCGTTCAGTTTGGTGTTGCTTGCTTCAGGCGCTCGCCGCCCGGTCCGATGTCAGGGCCGGGCCAAAGTGTCGACGGAAGACCGCGCGCAGTTTGGCAGCCTGCACTTCGGTCAGGGGTTTGAACGGTGCGCGACAAACGCCGGCCTCAAGCCCAAGGTCCGGCAGCAAGACCTTCAGGCCCTGCAAGCCGATCATGAGCTGGATGACGTCGTTGATCGCGCGCTGATGGGTCAAGGCGCCGGCGACATCACCCGCCGCGATCGCATCGCGAACCGCCAGGATCCGGGGGCCCAATACGGTGTAGGTGCTGCCGATGCCGCCATCGCCGCCCAGCGCCAGCCCGCCGGCCAAGACCTCGTCATGGCCGACAAAGACCGACTTGTCCGGAAACGCCGTCTTCATGCGTTCCAGCATGAACAGGTCGTGCGAGGTGTGCTTCACGCCCGCGACGAAATCCCATTCCAGCATCGCCAGGATGGCGTCCAGTTCTAGCGTCACGCCACTGGCGCGGGGAATGTTGTAGAGCACGACCGGCACCGACACCGCCTCGCCCACCGCGAGCGTGTGGCGCCGGATCTCGTCCAGGCTGAAGCCGTAATAGTAGGGCGGCACGAACGAAACGGCGTCGTACCCGGCAGCCTCGGCTCGCTTGGCCAGCGCCACGGTTTCCTGGGTCGAGATGCAGCCGACATTGGCGATCACCGGAACGCGCCTGGCGATCGTCTCGGCCACGAAGTCCAGCATCCTGTGGCGCATGGCCTCGGCCATCAGCAGCGCCTCGGAGGTCGAGCCGCCGGCGTAGAAGCCGTGCATACCCTGATCGATATTGTGCTCAATCAGCGCCGCCAACGCAGTTTCGATGATCGCCCCATCGGCATCGAACGGCGTCATCAGGGCCGGGTACATGCCGCGCAGCATCACGCCGTTCCTCGCGGCGCAACCGGCCCCGGCGCGCCGCCATCTTGCAGAAAGTACATGCAGTAAGCCCTGTTCAGATGGCGGATCATCGCGTCCTCCGCCTGCTGCTTGTTACGGCGGACGACGGCGTCGAAGACTTCCTGGTGCTCAGCCTGGCTCATCCGGTTCACGGCTTCGACGTCCTTGCGTGCCGGCCGGCGCTCGATCAGCCATTCGACCACCGCGTCGTGCACGGCAACGATGATCGGATTGCCCGGCACTTCCGCCAGCACCCGGTGGAAGGCGACATCGGCCTTGCGAAACGGTTCGTCCGTGTCGATCTGGGCCTCGCAGGCCTTCAGGGCCGCATGCAGCGCCGAAATCTGGGCCGGCGTGGCGTGGTCGACGGCGTAACGCACGACGCCGGTTTCCAGCAACATGCGGGCCTGTTCCAGATGGCCGAAGCCTTCCGGCGTGCGCATGAACTGGCCGGCGAGGGACGACAGACGCGCGAACAAATGGTCCAGGGAAGGTTCCTGCATCCGGGGTCGGCGGCCCGCCGAACTGTCGATATAGCCGCGGCTTTCCAGATGGATCATCGCCTCGCGCACGGTCGGACGGCCGACGCCGAACTGCACGCACAGATCGCGCTCGGACGGCAACGCCGAGCCCTCGGGGAAGTCGCCGTTGCGAATGCGCTCGACGAGCGCGTCCGCGATGTCGGTGGACAGTCTGCGACGGCCTGCGGCTGGTTCGGTCATGGCTAAAGGCTAATTTGGTCTTACCGATGAGTCAAATGGCTTTACCAAACTGACATTCGAGCATACCATTGCGCCATGCCGATCACCTCACCAGAGACGCCCGGCGCACGCCCCTGGCCGCGCGGCGTCTGGGCGACCGTTCTGTTGCCCCTGAACGCCGACGGGACGATCGACCACGGCGCGTTGCAGACCCAGTTGGACACGCTTGCCGGTCTTGGGGTGGAGGGCATCTACGCCTTCGGAACGGCCGGCGAATTCCACACCATCACCGAAGCCGAATACGACCGCGTTGCGCAGCAAGTCTCTGAAATGGCGACAAAAAGCGGCCTACCCTTCCAGATGGGCGTTTGCGACGCCAATCCCCGAATCAGCCTTGATCGCGCGCGGCGTCTGTCCGCCTCCGGCGCGACGGCCTTACAGATCGTGCTGCCGGACTGGGTGCCGCCCAGCGATGAAGAGGCCATCCGCTTCCTGGAAGACATCGCGATCGCGGCCGACCCCTGCCCGCTGGTGCTGTACAACCCGCCCCATGCCAAAAGGCGGCTGACGACCGGCGAGATCGGCCGTCTGGCGCGGGCCGTTCCGGCGGTGATCGGCGTCAAGATCCTGGATGGCGACGCTCAATGGTATGACCAAGCGCGGCCTTTGTTCGACCAGTTGTCCGTGTTCATTCCGGGGCACCGGATGGCGACCGGCGTCTTGGCCGGCGCCCATGGCAGCTATTCGAACATGGCCTGCCTGTCGCCCTCGGCCACCTTGGGCTGGTGGCGCCTGATCCAGACGGAGCCTGAGCGGGCGCTGGCGATCGAGCGGGACATCGCCGGCCTGTTTCGCGACGTGGTCCAGCCGATGCTGGCGCGCGGCCCATACCAGCCCTTTGCCTTCGACAAGGCGCTGGCAGCCATCGGCCGCTGGGCGCCGTTGGATGCCACGGTCCGCTGGCCCTACACCAGCCTGCCACCAGCCGAACTGCCGGTGCTGGACAGGGCGATCCGAGAGCGGCTGGGCGACTTCCTCACCCTCGACACGACCGGACGCTGGCACGCCGCGTCGGTCAGCGACTAGCGCCTACCAGCAGACAAAGCCGCCATCGACGATCAGGTCGATGCCGGTGCAGAAGGACGACGCCTTGGCGGCCAGGAAGATCGCCGGGCCGACCAGTTCGTCCACCTCCGCCATGCGGCCGAGCGGCGTGTCGGCCTCGAACTGCTTGCGCTGTTCGGCCACCTCGGGCCGCAGGTTCATTGGCGTGGCGGTGTAGCCCGGGCTGATCGCGTTGACCCGAACGCCACGATCGCACCATTCCATGGCCAGGCTCTTGGTCAGGTGGATCACGGCGGCCTTCGAGGCGTTGTAATGGACCTGGGTCAGGCCGCGATTGACGATGCTGCCGGACATGGACGCGATGTTGATGATCGACCCGCGCTTGCGCCCCAGCATGGCGCGGCCCTCGGCCTGGCAGCAGGTGAACAGGCCGGTCAGGTTGACGTCGAACATCTGTTGCCATTGCTCGCGCGTCAGCTCTTCGGCTGGCGCGGCATTGGCGATGCCAGCCGCGTTGATCGCCACAGTTAGGGGCCCGAGCGACGCCTCGGCGTCGGCAACCGCCGCCGCCACGTCTTCCTCATTGACGACCGTGCCGGTTAGCCCGTGCGCGCGACGGCCCAAAGCCTCGATGCGCTGAACAGTCTCCGCCAGGCCCTCGCTTGACGGCAGATCGAAGCAGGCGACGTCGGCGCCGGCCTCCGCGAGGCCGATGGCCAGCCCCTGGCCAATACCGCTGCCCCCGCCGGTGACGAAAGCCACCTCCCCATCCAGGCGAAATAGATCCATCTGCCGTCCCCCCAAAGCGTTAGCTGGTTGCCAATTCCATGACCGCGACATGGCTGAGGGCCTCGCGGTCCAACAGGCCGCGCTGGCGCCCCCGGCTCAACACCAGCACGCGGTGCGACAGGCCCAACACCTCCTCCAGGTCGGAAGAGACGACCACCACCGCCATGCCGGATTGGGCCAGGCCGGCGATCACCTCGTAGATCGCGGCGCGGGCGCCGACATCGATGCCGCGCGTCGGCTCGTCCAGAATGAAAATCTTGGGATCGCGCGAGATCCATTTGGCGATCACCAGCTTTTGCTGGTTGCCGCCGGACAGCACGCTGGCGCTTTGTGCCGGTTGGCCCTTCACGCCCATGCGGGTGATGGCGGCTTGCGCGAAGCGGCGCATCGCCCCGGGCGAGATCCAGCCGCGCCTTCCCATCAGGTCGAAATTGCCGTAGGCGACATTGTCGGCCAGCGTCTGGTCGAGCAGCAGCCCTTGCTGCTTGCGGTCTTCCGGCACCATGACGAGGCCGGCCCGAATGGCGTCGCCCGGCTCGCGCAGATGAACCATCCGGCCGTCGATCGACACCGAACCGGACGCCACGGGATCGGCGCCGGTGATGGCGCGGACAAGCTCCGTCCGGCCGGCGCCGACGATGCCGGCAATGCCGAACACCTCACCGGCGCTCACGGAGAAACTGACATTTCTGAACGCACCGTCGACGCCGGAAAGGTTGTCCACGGTCAGGACCTCCTGATCCCGGGGCGGCGCGATGGTCGGGAACATGCGGTCGACGCTGCGGCCGACCATCTCCTCGATCAGGGTCTTCACCGGCACCTGGGCCGTGTCGTGGGTCGCCACCAGGGCACCGTCGCGCAAGACCGCGACCCGGTCGGCGATACGGGCAATTTCGTCCAGCCGGTGGCTGATATAGATGAACGAGACGCCGTCTTGCTTCAGGCGTTCGATCTGTTCGAACAGGCGGTCCGTCTCCTCCCCGCCCAGCGCCGCCGTCGGCTCGTCGAGGATCAGCAGGCGGGCGTTCAAGGTCAACGCCTTGGCGATCTCGACCTGCTGCTGGGCTGCAACGCGCAGGCTGCCGACGCGTGTGGTCGGCGGGATGTCGAGCCCCAGGCGCTGAAGTTGTTCGGCCGCGCGCCGGTTCATGGTCTCGCGATCGACCATCGCGCCGCGCATCGGCAACCGGCCGACAAAGACGTTCTCGGCGATCGACAGGTCCGGCAGCAGCCGCATTTCCTGGTGGATCAGGCCGATGCCGGCGGCCAGCGCGTCGGCGGGGGAAACGGGGCGAAAGGCCCGGCCTTCCCAGACCATGGTGCCTTCGGTGGGCGGATGGATGCCGGCGATCATGGCCGACACGGTCGATTTGCCTGCGCCGTTTTCGCCGAGCAGTGCGACCACCTCGCCCGGTGCGACGTCCAGATCCAAATCGGAGACGACGCGGTTGCCAAAAAAGTCCTTCGACAAGCCGCGGATGGAGAGCCCCCGGCGGGGGCTCTCCGGTGCGCTGGCGGCCGGCATGGGGGGAGCCGTCGTGCCCGACGGCGCCGGCCGTTCAGCGCGGGTCGATGTCACGGATGGTTCTCCAGGAACCCGGCCGCGTTTTCCGACGTGGTGAGCGTCGCAGGCTGAAGCTGCTCTGCCGGCACGTCTTCACCGTTGATCAAGGCGATCGCCGATTCCAGCGCCATCCGGCCCATGCCCTGCGTCCGCTGGGTCATGGTGGCGTCGAGCACACCATCGCGCACCGCCTCAAGCCCGGCAAAGTCACCGTCGAACCCAACGACGAGAACGTCATGGTCGAGATTGGCGACCTGGACGGCCTGGGCAGCGCCCAGCGCCAACGCGTCGGCACGGCCGAAGAAGATCGTGATCTCCGGATCGCGCAACAGCATGTCCTGGGCGATGGCAAAGCCTTCATCCTGCATCCACATGTTGCTGGCCTGCTGGGCGACGATTTCGATGCCCGGGCAGTCGTCGAGCGCGGCGCGGAAGCCAGTGTCGCGGTCGATCTCCGGCGTCGTGCCCAACTGGCCCTGGACGACGCCGACACGGCCGGTGCCGCCGGTCTGTTCGCAGACCCAGTCGCCCAGCTCTTGCGCCGCCGCGACACTGTTGGTGGCGATGAAGGTGTCGCCCGGCACGTCCGGCGGGTTGCGGTCGACGGCGACCACGGGGATGCCGGCGGCACGCGCGGCGTCAACCGGCACGCCGGCGGCGGTGGCGCCGGCCGGAATGTAAATCAACGCGTCGATCTCGCGGGTGATCAGATCCTGGATCTGGCTGACCTGGGTGGCGGCATCACCGGCGGCGTCGACCGTGATGATCTCGATCCCCTGTTCCTCGCCCGCGGCCTCGACCGACTGTTTGATCTGGTTGAAGAAATCGGCCTGCAGATTGGCGACCGCAAGGCCGATGGTCAGGTCGTCCTGCGCCTGTGCGGCGGTGCCCAATAGGGCGGCGCCAGCGACGGCAATGGCGGATGTGGTCGTTAGAAATACGCGGTTCATGGGGTTCTCCCTCTCTCATTTGGGCCTGTCGGCCCGTTGGTTCGTCTTTGTTGTCCGTCCCGAGACGGCCGCTGCAGATGCCAGCGAAGGCCCGGCGTCTGTCGAAACTCTCTGGCTCGTCGTTTTGTCCTCCCTGTTCTTGGCGTGCTCTGTTTCGAAACCGACGCTAGCGGTTGCGCCGGCCCAACGTGTCGAACGTCACCGCCAGCGCGATGACGCAGCCGATCACGACCATCTGGATGAAGGGCGATACGGCCAGCAGGTTCAGCCCGTTGCTCAAAACCCCGATGATCAGGACACCGACCACGGTGCCCGCGATACTGCCGACCCCGCCGGCCAGGCTGGCGCCGCCGATGACGACGGCGGCGATGGTGTCGAGTTCGTAGGTCAGGCCGGCGCTGGGCTGGGACGAGTTCAGGCGCGCGGCCAGCGCGATGCCGGCAAGCCCCGACAAGGCGCCGCACATGGCATAGACACCGACCGTGACCTTCTTGACCGCAATGCCGGACAGGCGCGCCACCTCCGGGCTGCCGCCGATGGCGTAGAGATTGCGGCCGCCGGGGCGGTAGCGCAGATAGATGAAGGCCAGGATGACCGAGACGATGAAGACGCCCACGGTAACCGACAGAAAGTCGAAATGCCGGACGGTGGCAAAGCTGGTGAACCAGGACGGATAGCCGACGATCTGGCGCCCGTCGGTCAGGATGTTGGCGAGGCCGCGCGCCACCGTCATCATCGCCAAGGTGGCAATGAAGGGGGGCAGCCGGGCGACCGTGATCAAGAGGCCGGAAACCGCGCCACAGGCCGCACCGGTCAGAATGGCGCACAGCATCGCGATCTCAAGCGGCACGCCGAATTCCCGGCTGATCCAGCCCATCATCATCATCGAAAAGGCGAGGACGGAGCCGACCGAGAGATCGATGCCGCCGGTGATGATGACCGCCGTCATGCCGATCGCCAGGATGCCCAGGACGGTCACCTGATCGAGGATGTTCAGCGCGTTGCGGGTGGTGAAGAAGTATTCCGAGGTGAACGAGAAGACGATGCACAGCAGAACCAGGCCGACCAGCGGCCCGAAGAAGCCAAGGCCCCAATTGAAGGATGGGACGGTCAGCCGGCCGGTTGCTTGATCCTGTTCGCTGGGCGCTACCATGGCAGTCCCCCTTCTCAACGCACGCAGCGCGTGGTGGTCGGTATGTCGAGCGTCGGCGACGGCGTGGGGGTCGCCGGTTCGTCCAACACCTGCTGAATCGCGGTCAGCCAGCGGGCCCGGTGGGTCGCGCGGTCGAAGGCCGACATTGCCGGCTGGGACACGCGGCCGCCGCGATCGAAGGTCTTCAAGCTCTCAAGCGTCCATAGGCCGACTGACAGGCCGGCAAGATGGGCGACGCCAAGGGCGGACAGTTCGGCGGCATCGGTGCAGTGCACGGGCCGGTCCAGCAGGTCCGCCTGCAACTGCATCAGCGCGTCGTTGCGCGTCGGCCCGCCATCGGCGTGCAGCACCGAGACCCGACCGATCGACCGGTCGAAGGCGTCGACCACATCGGCCACCTGATGCGGGATCGACTCCAACGCCGCCCGCGCGACCTGCGGCCGTCCGGCGCCGAGCGTGAGGCCGCACAGCGTGCCGTTGGCCCGCTGGTCCCACCAGGGCGCGCCCATGCCGTTGAAGGCGGGCACCAGGCTTACGCCCTGGCCGTCGGCATCTTCGGCCAGTGCGACGAGCTCGTCCGTCGTGACTCCGAGAAGATCGGCTGTCCAGCGTAGCGTGGCACCGGCGGAGCGGATATTGGCCTCGGCGGCGTAAGCCGGCCGGTCGATCGACCAGGCGATGGTCAGGCAAAGGCCATCGGCGACCGCGTCGGGCTTCTCGACCAGGCCCATTACCGACGAGCCGGTGCCGTAGGTGGCCTTCACCGGACCGGGCTCAAAGGCGCCATGGGCGAAGAGGGCGGCGTGGGAATCGCCCATAACCGCCGCGATCGGCGTGCCATCCGGCACCGGCGCCAGGTTGCGCACGGACGGGAACGGTCCCACGGACGGCACGATCCGCGGCAGTGCGCTGGCCGGCACGTCGAAGAAGCCCAGCAGGCTGTCGTCCCACTCCGCGCGTGCGATGCTCAGCAGTTGGGTGCGCGAGGCGTTGCCGACCTCAATGACATGTACGCCATCCTGGCCGCCGGACGCGCGGTGCAAGAGCCAGGAATCGATGGTGCCGAGGCGGATCTGGCCGGCCCTGGATTGGGTCCGGTCGGGGTCGTAGGTGTCGAGCAGCCAGCGCGCCTTGAGCGCGGAAAACATCGGGTCCAGCGGCAGGCCGCTGCGCGCCTGCACCAGTTCTTCCGCATCCGGCGAGCGCAGCTTCTCGCACAGATCGACGGTGCGCTGGTCTTGCCAACTGATGACCGGCGACAGGGACCGGCCCGTGCTGCCGTCCCACAGCAGCATGGATTCGCGCTGGTTGGCGATGCCGATGGCGACGACGTCAGCGCCATCCCGCTCAGCCAGACAATCGCGAACGGCTGCGACCACGCTTTGCCACAGCGCATCGGCGTCTTGTTCGACCCAACCGGGGCGTGGCCGGCTCTCACCCAGCGGTGCCTGGCCCTTGGCGACCACAGCCCCTGCCTCGTCGACGGCCAGGCACTTGGTCGCGCTGGTGCCCTGGTCGATGGCGAGGATGACGGGCGCGGCCATGGCTTAGCCCACCAGTTCGCGCGCGGCGGCGGCGATGCCCGCCGCGTTGAGGCCGAAATGGTCGAGCAGAAAGGCCGTGTCGCCGGTCGGCGCGAACTCCGGCACGCCGAGAATCCGCATCGGCACCGGGTGAGTCTGGCTCAGGAGTTCGGCGACGGCGCCGCCCAGGCCGCCATGCACCGACGCCTCCTCGGCAGTGACGATGCGCCCGGTTTCCCGCGCGGCGCGCACCAGCGTTTCGGCGTCAAGCGGCTTTAGCGTCGAGACGTTCAATACGCGGGCCGCAATACCCTCGGCCTCAAGCAGGCTGTGGGCTTCCAGCGCGCGCGAGACCATGGTGCCGGCGGCGACGATGGTCACGTCCGACCCGGCTGCCAGTTCGGCGATACGGTCGGGGTCGAACGGGCCATCCTCGGTCACGGAGGGCACCTTGAAGCGGCCGACGCGCATGAAGATCGGGCGTCTCGCAGCTGCGGCCCAGCGCACGGCCGCCCTGGTCTGGGCCGGGTCGGCCGGCACCAGCACCGTCAGATCGGCGATCGCCCGTGTCCAGGCGAAATCCTCGATCGAATGGTGCGTCGGGCCCAGTTCGCCATAGGCCATGCCCGGGCTCATGCCGCACAGCACGACGGGATAGTCGTTGTAGGCGACGTCCGCCTTGATCTGTTCCAGGGCGCGGCCGGTCAGGAAGGGCGACGCGGCGCAGACGAAGGGGATGAAACCGCCATTGGCGAGCCCCGCCGCCGTGCCGACCATGCATTGTTCCGCAATGCCGACATTGATCAGGCGGTCGGGGTGGGCCTTAGCGAAGGCGCCCAGATTGCTGGAACCGACGGAGTCGTTGCAGACGGCCACGATCCTTGGGTCTTTCGCGGCGAGTTCCATCAAGGTCTCGGCAAAGGCCTGGCGACAGTCGAAGACCGGCGCGGGCTGCACCGCCGATGCCACGGCCGTCGTCATGCCGACAGTTCCTTCAGGGCCGCCGCGACCTCATCGGCGTTTGGCACCTTGTGGTGCCACTCCACCCGATCCTCCATGAACGACACGCCCCGGCCCTTGGATGTGTGGGCGATCACGCAGCGCGGCCGTCCGTCGCCCACCGCGCCAAACAGGTCCAACAGCGCAGGCATGTCATGGCCATCGACCTCCAGCACGTCCCAGCCGAAGGCGGCGAACTTGTCGGCGAGCGGTTCCAGCCGGTTCGTCTCTTCGGTCCGCGCGCCCTGCTGCAGCCGGTTACGGTCGACGATCGCCGTCAGGCGCTCCAGGCCGCGATGGCCGGCGCACATCGCCGCCTCCCAATTGCTGCCTTCCTGCAGCTCGCCGTCGCCGAGCACGACGAAGGTGCGCCAGTTGCATCCGGACAGACGCGCGGCGATCGCCGATCCCACGGCGATCGGCAGGCCGTGCCCCAGCGGACCGGTATTGGCCTCGACCCCCGGCACCTTGCGCCGATTGGGGTGCCCGTTCAGCGGCGACAGCGGCGCCAGGAAGTCGGCCAGAAGCGCCTCGTCGAAGAAGCCGCGCTTGGCCAGAACCGAATAGAGCGCACCAACGCAGTGTCCTTTGGACAGGATGAACCGGTCCCGGTCCGGCCAGTCGGGCACCGCCGGATCGACCCGCAAGATGCCGAAATAAAGCGCCGTCAGAATGTCCGTGACCGACAGGTCGCCGCCGACATGGCCCATGCCGGCCTTGTCGATCATGGTGATGACCGACCGCCGGACCTGCTTTGCGATCTCGCCAAGCGCCGCGGGCGAACGATCGAACTCCGCCTGGGCCAGGCCCGCAGGAGCGCGCGCCTGAGTGGCAGCCTTCGAGGACTCACCAGCGTTCAAACCGTTCCTCCCAGCGTCCTTGGCAAAGGATCATCACCAGCATTCCTGACCAACTGAATTTTTATTCATTACTGGATTGATTTTCATGCTAAGACTCGTCTACGCTCGTGTCAAGAACGCCCGGGCCGTGGTCGATCGGGTGATTGCGATGGGCTGCGCCGTGCCGAATCGGGGCGGCCGACAAGGGCTCGGAGATAAGAGGGGCGGAGGACCGGCGGCCTTATGGCGCGCACCAACGAACTGCGGCTGATCACCCGCGTCACCCAGATGTACTATCTGGAGGGGCTAAAGCAGGCCCAGATCTCCGCCATCCTGAACATCTCGCAGGCGACCATCTCGCGCCTGCTGAAGCGGGCCGTGGACGAGAACATCGTCCGCATCACCATCAATGTGCCGCGCGGCACGTTCCCCGATCTCGAAACCGGCCTGCGCGAACGCTACGGCCTGAAGGAAGCGATCGTGGCGGAGTGCGGCGAGGATCGCGAGGAGTCGATCCTGTCGGCGATCGGCGACGCGGCGGCGCACTTTCTGTCGACCACGCTGAACGACCGCGAAGTCATCGGCATCTCGTCCTGGAGCGCATCGCTCTTGCGCATGGTCGACAGCCTGCACCCGCTGAAGCGGGTGAAGGCGGCGCGCGTGGTGCAGATCCTGGGCGGCATGGGCAACCCCAGCGTCCAGGTGCACGCGACACACCTGACCACGCGGCTGGCCCAACTGACCGGCGCCCAGCCGCAACTCTTGTCCGCGCCGGGCGTGGCCAGCAGCATCGAGGCCAGACGCGCGCTCTTGGACGACAGCTTCGTGCAGGCGACGATGGACGAGTTTCGCGATGTCAGCCTGGCGCTGGTCGGCATCGGCGCGGTCGAACCGTCGCGCATGCTGGCCACCAGCGGCAATGTCTTCACGCCCGAGGAGCTGCGGGAGCTGAAGGACAGCGGCGCGGAGGGTGACATCTGCCTGCGCTTTTTCGCCGCCGACGGCACGCCGGTGCGCACGCCGCTGGACGACCGGGTCATCTCCATCAGCCTGGACGAGTTGAAGGGCGCGGACCGGGTGGTCGGCATTGCCGGCGGCGCGCGCAAGGACCGTGCGATCAAGGCCGCGCTGTTGGGCGGTTACGTCGACATTCTGATCACCGACAAATTCACGGCCGGCCGCCTGCTTGGCGAACCGGCCGGCACATGAGTGAGAGGCAAGGATGGCCAGATTCACCGGTAAGACCGTCGTCGTCACCGGCGCCAGCCGGGGCATTGGCGCGGCGATCGCCAAGAGGTTCGCACAGGACGGCGCCGGCGTCGTGGTTTCCGCCAATGAGGAGGCTGTCGAGGGTGTGGCGGACGACATCCGCGCCGATGGCGGGACGGCCACCGCCTTCGTCGGCGACGTGACCGATCGCGGCGATGTCACCGCGCTCTATGACACGGCGGAGGACGCTTACGGCCGCGTGGACATCTCCATTCAAAACGCCGGGGTCATAACGATCGCGCCGATCGAGAAAATGACCGAGGCGGAGTGGGACCGCATCCTGGCGGTCAATACCAAGGGCGTGTTTCTCTGCTGTCAGGAAGCGATCGCGCGCATGCGCAAGCACGGGTCCGGCGGCCGGCTGATCAACACCGCATCGGGCCAGGCGCGGGAAGGGTTCATCTACACGCCCCACTACGCCGCCAGCAAATTCGGCGTGGTCGGGATCACACAGAGCCTGGCCAAGGAGGTGGCCAAGGAAGGCATCACCGTGAACGCCTTCTGCCCCGGCATCATCGACACCGACATGTGGGCCTACAATGACGAGGCCTGGGGCAAGCTGCTGGGCGACTACAAGCCGGGCGAGCTGATGGCCGAATGGGTCGCAAGCATCCCCATGGGCCGGGCGGGAACCGGGGACGACGTCGCCGGCCTGGTCGCCTTCCTGGCCAGCGATGATGCAGCCTACATCACCGGCCAGACGATCAATGTCGATGGTGGGCTGATCATGTCTTGACGATTTGGCGGCTGCATGTCGAGGTAGTCGGATCGACCGAACTCACAGAAGCCGAGAACTCCGTTTACAGGCACCAGGACAACGAAGTTGTCAGCTAAATCCCAGGGACCGCCGCTGTCTCGATGGTCGTGGCCATCGGTCGGACGCGTGCACTTGGGTCATTCGGCAACGAAGCGCAAAGAAACCGGCCAAGGCGGGCCGATGTCTCCAGCCTGCGCAGGCCGCGCGCTGCTCGAAACACCGGCATGATCAAGGACGAAGTCCACGGGATCTTTGGCGCGGGTGCCCTTGGTCGCGAAATCGCCTGGCTGGCAAACATGGCTGGATTTGATCGCAGCAGACTGCGGTTCGTCGTCGATCACGGATACCGAGTTGAACAGGAGGTTGCAGGCATCGTCGTGCTTGATCTGGCTACGTTTCTGCAGGATCACCCGGCCGCACCCATGTTTGTCGCAATCGGCAACTGTGTTGATCGCAGAAACGTTGTCGAGCGATTGGCAGCGGCCTCGTGCCGGTTTCCGTATCTCGTATCCCCAAATTCGGTTGTATCCGACGATACTGTATTATCGGATGGTGCAATCATTTTTCCCGGCGCCGTGGTGTCTGTGAACGTCCATCTCGGCCCACACGTCCATATCAACAAGAACGCAACGATCTCCCATGACGTCAAGGTCGGGGCGTATTCGTCGGTTTCACCGGCCGCGACTGTCTGCGGAAAGGTCGAGATTGAAGAAGAGGTCTTCATCGGTGCCAATTCGTGCGTCGTCAATGGTACGTCGGAGACCACGATCTCTATCGGGAGGCGTGGATGGATAGGTCCAGGCACGTGCGTCACGAGATCAAGTCCCCCCGGCGTTCGCCTTGGCGGGGTGCGCGCTCGCCCCATTCAATCAAGTCAGGGTAACGCGACCTCCTGACCTAACCATGGCCTGTCTAGGCAACGGCTGACCATGCCGACACGGCTTTTGGTCGTGCGCCTAAACGGCATTGGTGTATTTGAGCAAGACGGCACACCTTTGCTGAATCGTCCGGATTGCGAAACGATGACAATCGATCGAGTGTTGTCCAGCGCATATCGCCCAGTAGATTTGGTCAATGAGCGCTCAACGATTCGATGCACCATAAGACACTGGGCTCTATTTTTGACGTAGACGTTGGAGTGAGACTTTGAAACTGATCATGACCTTGCTTGTCCGCGACGGCGCGGACCTCGTCCGGCAGAACATGAACTTTCACCTGGCGCGGGGGATCGATCACGTCGTTGCGATCGACAACGGGTCCATCGATGGGACGCGAGAAATACTCGCGGAATACGAGAAGTTGGGCGTGGCCAGTGTAATCGACGAGCCCGGTCGCGCGTTGGACCAGGCCAATTGGGTGACGGACGCCGCGAGGATGGCGCGAGACCGCCTGGGTGCGGATTGGATATTGTGCAACGACATCGATGAGTTCTGGACCTGCCCGACGGGCACCATCAAGGAACGGCTCGCTTCCACCGACGCAGATATCCTGGTCTGCCAGAGAAAAAACATGGTCTACGCTTTTGACGGCGGGGAGGATGTGCCGTTCCAAGAGCGGATGATTTACAGAATAGACCGGCCGCTGCCCGTACCTGTTCTTAAGAACCTCTACACGGATTCCCTGCCTGCACCGTATTTCTACCTGGCACTACCGCCAAAAGTCCTGGTCCGAACAAAAGGGCTTTCTGGCATCGCAATGGGCTACCACTCAGCGACATTCGATCACCAGGCAAAGACGGCACGTACCGATATCATCGTTTATCATTTTCCGGTTCGCTCGGTGGCCCAGTTTGAGCAGAAGGCCGTTCACGGAGGCGAGTCCCGCGAGCGCAACAAGCGCTTGCCGAGATCGACGAGTTGGCACTGGCTTCGCTGGTACCGCCTTGTCCAAGAGCATGGACCCGGCGCCGCTATTGCGGATGCCCTTCCCTCTGCCGATCGACTGACACGCGACATTGCCAGCGGCGTGGTCGTCGAGGACCGATCCCTGGTCGAGCCCTTGTCTTTGGCCGCTAAACCGAGCCAGGCGTGACGGGTCGATCCTTAGCATGAGGCGTACGCGGGACGGCGATCGAGGACTCTTTCCGCGTCATCAAACCCTCTGAATGGACTTGACAGCGTCGGTTCGCGGCGACGCCGGGGCCAGCCCGCCATATCCAAACCGCTCAAAGTCGACGGCAAGGATTTCCACGATCAGTCGGCGATAACTATATCGCCTGGTTTAAGGGTGGGCAGCAGGATCCGGTCGACATAGGCGCGAAAGCGGGCGCCGTTGATCGGGCCGTCGAAGACGCAAGGCGCGGCCAGACCATCACGCCCCGTGCCGCCAACGCGTCCTTCAGTCGAAGCAGCGTCAGATGCGACGTCCGATTGATCTGCTCCACGATGAAGTCTCGGTGCGGCGCCAGGATCGGGCGTCGATGGCCCCCGATCTGGCTTGGCGCCACGCTGCCCGTTAGCGTTGCGACCACTTCACCACTGTCGACACCGCCACGCCAAAACGCTCGGCCACCGCCCGGTACCTGGCGCCCGCCTCCACCGCAGAAACCACACGCTCTCGAAGATCAAGGGAATACGCCTGGGGCATCTCTACTGGCCTCCTCTCCCAGCAGACAGCCTGAATCACACATCTCCCCCGAGCGGAGATCCCTTTTCGATTCTAATCAGAAAGGAAACGCTCTAGGCCGCTCAAGATTGTCATCCGACACCGATCAGGGTTCGGACCCATATGAGGTTTGGCCATTCCGCGCGTTCAACTTTGCCAACTCAACTCTCAATCGTCGCACCTCAGCATCGCAACGAACAAGGGCGTTTGCCAATGCGACTGCCGCTCTGTCCGCTGAGTCAATCCTTGGCAAAGCGATCGCATCCTCGGTGATTCGCTGATCATAGGCGTGCGGGTCCCACCATCTGGCGTCAGACCTGATCTTCTCGGCGATTTCTGGCTGAACAAGGCCCAGCATCCGCGTATTGCCATTCCGAAGGTGGCTCAGATAAGAGCGCGCCTGTTCTGCAGACACGACCCAAGGCTGGGGCGGTCCCCTTCCCTGCAGCCAGCGCGATACCGTGAAATCAATGCTCGAGTCATGCGGACCGGGACGCAACCCGCGGTTCCTCTGCATTAGTCGAAGCAGGTCTGCGCCCAAACTCCTGTTGACGCCACCGACACTTTGCAAATCGAGCGAGAGAAGACTGCTGAAGTCCTGCACGACATCCGATGTTCCAAGCCGCATATCCACTTTGAATACGCCAGGCACACTGGACCAACGGTCAAATAGTTGATCCCACTGTACCCTGTACAAATTGCGAGCCATCCAGTCTTGGGGGCTCTGATTTTCCCAAACGCCCCATTGCCACCAACCGCTGTTGAGCCAGTCGATTGGGGGACGAACGTACATTATGACCCTCGCCTTGACACCCCACCTCAACAATATCTCTCGATCGATAAAGTCTTGGAAACCAAAAAGCCAAGCTTCATTCGACAAAACTGGCGTATAGCCCGAGCTCATGACACTTGAGAAGCTCTTCGACATTCGATCAAGCTCTCTCGTGTCAAACTGGCTTGTCGCCAGGCCCGTACAAGAAACGTAGCCCCAAGGGCTATTCAATGCATCAAAGTATACACGATCGGGTCCGGCAAGATTTCCAAGATCATCGTAAAAAGTGTACAAATAGCGACGGCCGCTTCTGTCGCTCATTTGCGGAGACAGGCTCATGGCTCGCTGAAGTGCGCTGCTGCCGCATTTTCCCGCACCAATATGAAGAATCACTTCATTTTCGGTCTTCATTATTAGTTCTTCCGTATCTCTATTTTGACAACTATCGGAGCCTAAACTCACGATCTGACTGTCAATTTCCGAATCAGTCGAAAAGAGCTAACGATAGCCATCTCGCACTTGGGCAGAATCTTCCGTTGCGGAATCGGTCTTGCCACATTGAGGAAGCCGATCAAGCCTGCCGGCGAGAGATCATACATGAACAGACCCTCCACCCCACCCGGGGGGATTTGCGATGGTTCTCGCAGCCATCTTCTTGCGTTCCTTGTCTGCCAGACGGCGGGGGGGGGCACTGCGGTGCCGCCCTTGTCGATTCCCTCGGGGCTGATTCTATCGCCAAGACGGATGCCGTGTCGGCCGGAGAAACGGAGTTCTGCGTCGCGCCATCATTGGACGGCTTCTCAAGGCCATGCCCCGGGCCCAGGCCCAAGGCGAAACAGAACTGACTGTCGGGCGGGCCGGCACCTTCATCCGCATGCCAGAACCGGCCGGCATCGATCAGGTCTTCTGAACGGACTTGGCGTCGTCGGTTCGCGGCGATGCCGGGACCAGCCGGTCATACCCAAACCGCTCAAAGTCGACGGCAAAGATTTCCGCGATCAGTCGGCGATCGCCGTCGCTGGGACGCACGGCCCGGCCCTCTTGCGGAGCACCGCTCTTGTTCACGATCGGGACCCCCCTGGGACCGTCGGAGGAACCGGCAAGATCGTCCAGCCAGGAGACGACCCTGTCCAGACCATCCTCCAGGCGAAATACCTTGGCATTGTCGGGCACCAGATCAGACATGGGCCGGATATGGTTGTCATAGACGAATGCGCTGGCTTGACGCTTCCCGGCCAGGCTTCCCAGCCAATCGGAAAAGCTCTGTTGCGACGGGATCGACCGTTCGACATCCCGTTGGAAACGGTAAACGCTAACGAGCCGCGTTGCCGGGTGACGAACGACCGCGAACACCGCATCGAAGAGGCTCAGAGGGATCAGCCTTTGCAAAGAGGCCGCATCGATATGTTGGGGCGACGACTTTGACCAACGGTTCGGCTCTGGTTGGCTCAGGTAGAACCGGTCCAGAAAGGCGATGTCGCCGAACCTGGCTCCGAGATAGTTCTCAACGGCGGACCCGGCGCATTTTGGCACATGGGCGAAGTAGACGAGCTTGCTGGCGACCTTAAAAAACGGCATCGAGGTGACACGCAATCAAGAAGAAGACGGAATACGGGTCCTCGCGAGACGCCATCATGGGTCGGCGCTCTTCGCGTCAACCGGCGGCAACTCACGAACATGCAGATCCACCGATCGCCTAATCGGCCACCAATTGCAAGAACTCCGGACAGAACAGCGCCGGTCCGCTACCATCAGTTACACGACCAGATCGTACACAAACACGCCCCCTAGCCCACCCTCGGCGTTCGCAACGATCTTCGCGCCGGTCTTTTTGTGTTCCGGGTCCGCCAGATAGCGGTGGAGCGCGGCTTCGTCGTCGAAATCGACCATGAAGCCCTCGCTGTGGCCCTTGTCGAGGCCCTCGGGGCTGACATTGTTGCCGAGATGGACCTCGCGCAGGCCGGAAAGCCGGCCTTTGAGGGCGGCGATTTCAGCCCCGATCTGCCGCTTCACCTCAGGCGGGGTGTCGGGCTGGTAGCGGACGAAAACGCAATGGCGGATCATGGACTCACTCTTTGATGCTGGGCGGCGCTGTCGTCCGCGGCTTGGGGGACGATGCCCCTGATGTGATCGGCTGCCTTTTCCGCGACCATGGTGGTGGGCGCGTTGGTGTTGGACGACACCAACAGCGGCATCACCGAGGAGTCGCAGACACGCAGCCCGTCGAGTCCGTGTACGCGCAGGTCGGGATCGACCACCGCGAAGTCGTCGACGCCCATCTTGCAGGTGCCCACCGGATGGTAGTCGGTTTTTGCGTGCTGCGTCGCATAGGCGGCGATATCGGCCTCTGATTTCACGTCCGGGCCCGGCAGCCGCTCGGCCCGGATGTAGGGCCTGAACGCCTCCTGGCCCATGATCTCGCGGGTCAGCTTGAAGCCCCGGATCGACATTTCACGATCATACACATCGCCCCAATAGTTGGGGTTGATCAGCGGCGCGGCGTTGGGGTCGGCGGAGGCGAGCCGCACCCAGCCGCGCGAGCGTGGGCGCAAGAAGGCGGAATTCAGCGTCACGCCGTCATTCTTCAGCTTCTCAAGACCATGCTCCAGCCCCGAGCCCAAGACGAAGTGGAACTGAATGTCCGGCGAGCGCGCCTGCTCGTCGGCGTACCAGAACCCGCCGGCATCGATCAGGTTCGACGCCACCGGCCCCTTGCGCAGGACGACATACTGAATGCCGGCCCATAGGGTATGGTGCGGCTTGGCCACATGGTCGTAGCTGTGATTGCCGATCAGCTCGTTCACCACATAGACGTCCATGTGGTCTTGCAGGTTTTCGCCGACACCGGGCAGAACATGGACCGGGTCGATGCCAACCTCGCGCAGATGCTCCGCCGGGCCGATGCCCGACAACAACAGCAGCTTCGGCGACCCGATCGCGCCGGACGTGACCAGCACCTCCCTCTCGCACCGCGTCGAGCTGACGGTCGTGCCCTCGGCATGTTCGACGCCGACCGCGCGGCCGTTTTCGATGAGAATCTTCGTGACCAGCACCCCGGTCTTCACGGTCAGGTTAGGCCGGCTGAGCACGGGTCGCAGATAGCCGACGGCCGCGCTACACCGTTTGGCGTTGCGCTGGGTCATCTGATAGTAGCCGCAGCCCTCCTGCACCGCGCCGTTGAAGTCCGGATTGAAGGGCAGCCCGGCCTGTTGGGCGGCGCGCAGAAAGACCTTTGAGATCGGCAGCGGATTGACCGGCTCCGAAACGCCCAGCGGGCCGCCATTGCCGTGGAACGCGTCGGAAAAGCGGTCGTTGTCCTCCGCGCGCCTGAAATAGGGCAGGACGTCCTTGTAGGCCCAGCCTTCGCAGCCCGCCGCGTCGGCCCATTCGTCGTAGTCGAGCGCGTTGCCGCGGGTGTAGATCTGCGCGTTGATCGACGAGCCGCCGCCCAAGACCTTGCCTTGCGGATACCAGAAGTCCCGGTCGCCCAGCGCCGCCTGGGGCGTGGTAGAATAGCCCCAGTTGGAACGGCCGCCGGTCAGCTTGGCGAAACCGGCAGGCATGTGGATATAGGGGTGCCGGTCGGGGCCGCCGGCTTCCAGCAACAGCACGGTGACGTCCGGGTCCTCCGTCAGCCGGTGGGCCAGCACACAGCCGGCCGGGCCGCTGCCCGTGATGATGTAGTCGTAGGTCTTTGCCATGGGTCCGCCTAAAGCCGCGACACGGACAGGGCGCCATCGACATCGATCACGCTGCCCGTCGCAAAGTCGAATGCGCCCGTAGCCAGCGCGGCGACCACGCGGCCGATATCGCTGCCCTCACCCCATCGGCGCGCCGGCACCAGGCCGTCTTCGATCAACCGATCATACTTGTCCGTGACGCCGGCGGTCATGTCTGTGCGGATGATGCCGGGCCGGACCTCGAAAACGCCGATGCCTTCGTCGGCCAGGCGCAAGGCCAGGCATTTCGACCACATCGCCAGCCCGGCCTTCGACATACAGTACTCCGCCCGGTTAGTGGAGGCCATGGCGGCGCTGACCGAGGTCACGTGCACGATCGACCGGGCACGGTCGCTCACACCAGTGGCCAGCATACGGCGCACGGCGGCTTGGGTGAAGAAGACGGTCCCGCGAAGATTGATCGCCATGACCCGGTCAAAGGCATCCGGTGCCAGGTCCAGAATGTCGCCGCGCGTTGGTGACGGAATGCCGGCATTGTTGACCAGGCAATCCAGTCGCCCGAACCGATCGACCATCAGGTCCAGGGCACGATCGTGATCATCGAGATCGCCGACGTCGGAGGCGATGAACATCGCGTCAGCACCCTCCGCGCGGATCTCCTCGCACGCAGCCTCAGCGACCTCATCGGCCCGCGTGCCGGTGATCGCCAGGTCGAAGCCTTCTTTGGCCAGCGACTTGGCGATGGCGAGGCCGATGCCGCGACGGGCGCCGGTGACCAGGGCGACGGGCGGGGTCATGCCGCGAGGTCCGTTTGCGTGAGATGATCGGCGGTGCGCAGGGCCTGGGCCGCCACGGTCAGGGCCGGGTTTACCGCTGCCGAGCTGGGCATGAAGCTGGCATCGACCACGAACAGGTTCGCATGGTCGTGCGCCCGGCAAAACGGATCGAGTGACGAGGTCGCCGGATCGTCGCCGAACCGCACCGTGCCGCATTGATGGGAGGGCGTGCGGCGGTCGAACTGCTTGGAAAGCACGATCGGGAAGCCGGCCTGCCGCAGGATACGCCGCATGCGCGCCACCAGCTTGCGGTGGGGCGCCATGTTGCTGCGCCGCCAGTCCAACACGATGCGCGACGCGCCGTCGATCCGGACGCGGCTGTCCGGGTCAGGCAGATCCTCGCTCATCACATACCAGTCGATCGCGTGGCGCGCGATGCGCGCGACCAGCCAGGTCGGCACCCGTTTCAGATTGGCCTTCAGGATGGGCGCGGACACCCGGCCGAGAAGCTGGACATTTCCCAAGGGCGGCCCGCCATTGCCGTCATCGAGGTAGAAATCGTTGAGGCCGATGGTCTTTTGATAGACGCAATCGTTCACCCGACGCAGATCGATCGACAGCAGCGCGGAGGTGTTGTGGTTCATGAAGTTGCGGCCGACCTGGTCGGACCGGTTGGCCAGGCCGCTCGGGTGGTCGTCGTTGGCGGACCGCAGCAACAGCGCGGCAGAGTTCACTGCACCCGCCGATAGGACGATGACCTTGGGAGTAAGCCGTTTGAGGTTGCCGACCCGATCGCGGTATTCGACCGCCTCGATCCGGCCACCGCCCGGTGCGGTGATCAGCCGCGTGACTTCCGCGCTGGTCTCGATCGCGACGTTCGGATGTTTCAGAGCCTCGGCGAGGCCGCACGTTTCGGCATCCATCTTGCCGGAGTTCGTGTCGGGAAAGGCGTCCCAAGGCGTCTGGCCGCCGTCCAGCCAGCGATCGATATCGACGGCCAGCGGTAACGAGAACGGCCGTAGGCCCAGCGTTTCCAAGCGGGATCGCACGGACGCGATCGGCTGTTCGTCGGGCACCGGCGGATAGGGATAGCCGGTCGAATGGGGCGGTTCGGACGGGTCGCCCGCAGCATCGCCGCGCACCTGATAGAGCTGTTCGGCGGCGCTGTAATAGGGCTCCAGATCGGTATAGCGGATCGGCCAGGCCGGCGAGATGCCGCCCTCATGTTCCATGGCCTCGAAATCCCGTTCGCGAAAGCGGAACAGAACGGCGCCGTAGAATTTGGAGTTCCCGCCGACATAGTAGTAGTTGCCGGGGTTGAAGCCGTGCCCCGCGCCGTCGAGCCATTCCTCGTCGGGCCGGAAGACGCCCTTGGCGAAGATCGCCACAGGGTCGCGGCAGTCCGGTCCGGGCAGGATGACCTCGCCCCGCTCCAAGATCAGGATGCGCGCGCCGGTCCCGGCGATGCCATAGGCCAGGGTGGCCCCGCCCATGCCGGAGCCGATGATCACGACATCGGGCGAACCTGACGGCATCGACTAGGAAAGCCGCTGTTCGCTTTGCGGGTCGAAGAAGACCGCCTTGTCCATGTTGAAGGCGAAGGGCATGCGCTGGCCGACCGAGACCACGGCGTCCGACCGCATGCGGGCGATCACCTCGCGGCCGCCCAGGCGGGTGACGACGAAGGTGTCGGACCCGGCGGGCTCGACCACATCGACCGTGCACTCGCCCTCGACCACATGGGCTGCGGTGCGATCGGCACCCTCCGCATCGGTCAAGGCCTCGGGCCGGATGCCAAACAGCACCTCGCGGCCGTCATGCGCCTTCAGCCATTCGCAGCCACTGGCCGGCAGGGACAGGGCGTCCTCAGCATCGCGGCCCAGCGTGATCATGGGCATATCGGCACCGCCATTGATGCGCGCCGGCACCAGGTTCATGGCCGGCGAGCCCATGAAGTCGGCGACGAAGACGTTGACCGGATCGTTGTAGATCTCAGCCGGCGTGCCGACCTGCTGCAGCACGCCGTCGCGCAGAACCGCGATGCGGGTGGCCAGGGTCATGGCCTCGATCTGGTCGTGGGTGACGTAGACGATGGTTGTGCCGACGCGCTGATGCAGGCGCTTGATCTCCGTGCGCATATCGACACGCAGCTTGGCATCCAGGTTGGACAGGGGCTCGTCGAACAGGAACACTTGGGGGTCGCGGACGAGCGCCCGGCCCATGGCGACGCGCTGGCGCTGGCCGCCGGAAAGCTGGCTGGGCTTGCGGCCTAAGAGATGGTTGATCTGCAGCATCTCCGACACGCGGGCCACGGCCTCTTCCCGCTCCGGCTTCGGCACGCCGCGCGATTCCATGCCGAAGGCGATGTTCTGGGCCACGGTCATGGTTGGGTAGAGGGCGTAGGACTGGAAGACCATGGCGATGTCGCGCTTGGACGGGTGCAGCTCGTTCACCCGCCGGCCGGCGATGCGGATCTCGCCCTCGGTGATCGTCTCCAGGCCCGCAATGGTGCTGAGCAGGGTCGACTTGCCGCAGCCTGACGGGCCGACCAGGACGAGAAAGCCGCCCTCCTCAAGCGAGATGTTGATGTCCTTCAAGACCTCGACGGCGCCGTAGCGCTTGTGCAGCCGGTTGATTTCGAGAAACGACATGAGACCTACCCCTTCACCGCACCGGCCATCAGGCCGCGCACGAAATAGCGGCCGGAGACGATGTAGACGACCAGCGTCGGCAGCGCCGCAAGGACGGCACCGGCGAAATGAACGTTGTATTCGCGCACGCCGGTGGACGAGCTGACCAGATTGTTCAGCGCCACCGTCATGGGCATGGAGCTGAAATCGGCGAACGAGACACCGAACAGGAAGTCGTTCCAGACATTGGTGAACTGCCAGATAACCGTGACCACGACGATCGGCCCGGACGACGGCAGCAGGATGCGCCGGAAGATTCGGAAAAAGCCCGCGCCGTCGATCTGGGCCGCCTTGACCAGTTCGGTCGGGAACGCGGCGTAATAGTTGCGGAAGAACAGCGTCGTGAAGCCGAGACCGTAGACCACATGAACCAGGATCAGACCGTAGCGCGTGCCCGCAATGCCTAAGTCGCCGAGGATCTGGGCCATGGGGATCAGCACGATCTGGAACGGGATGAAGCAGGCCATCAGCATCAGGCCGAAGATCAGATTGGCGCCCCGGAACTGCCATTTCGTCAGCACGTAACCATTGAGCGCGCCGAGCACGGTGGAGATGAACACCGCCGGCACGACGATGAGGATCGAGTTGATGAAGTACGGCGCGAGCCCGGTCGCCTGAACGCCGACCTGGGCCGAACTCCAAGCCGTCAGCCAGGGCTGGATCGTGAACTCACGCGGCAGGGCCAGCATGTTGCCCTCGCGGATCTCGTCCAGCGGCTTGACCGAGTTAACCAGCATGACGAACAGCGGCAACAGGTAGTAGACCGCAAAGAAGATGAGCAGCGCGTAGATCAGCGCCCGCATCAGCCGGCCTGTGCGGACGGCGGTGTCCACCGTACTAACGGCCATGGCGCCCTCCCCGCACTTCGGCGTAGATGTAGGGCACGATGATCGACGCGATCATGATCAGCATGATCACGGCCGAGGCGGCGCCGACACCCATCTGGTTGCGGGTGAAGGTGTAGGAATACATGAAGGTCGCCGGAAGTTCGGTGGCGTTGCCCGGCCCGCCATCGGTCAGCGCGATAACCAAGTCGTAGGATTTGATCGCGAGATGCGCCAACACGACGAAGGCGGACAGGAACGCCGGTCCGAGCTGCGGGATGATGATCTTGCGGTAGATGCGGAAGTTTGACGCGCCGTCGATTTGGGCGGCCTTGATGATCTCGTTGTCGATGCCGCGCAGGCCCGCCAGGAACATGGCCATGACGAAGCCCGACGATTGCCAGACCGCGGCGATGACGACCGTGTAGATCGCCATGGTCCGGTCCTTGATCCAGTTGAACTCAAAGCTCTCCCAGCCCCAGGACTGGACGATGTGCTCAATGCCGATGCCGGGGTCCAGAAACCACTTCCAGGCCGTGCCGGTGACGATGAAGGACAGCGCCATCGGGTAGAGAAAGATCGGCCGCAGGATGCCCTCGCCCCTTATCTTCTGGTCCAGCAGGATCGCCAGCCCGAGGCCGAGGCAAGTGCAGATGATGATGTAGAGGCTGCCGAAGATCGCCAGATTGGTGATCGCCCGCCACCAATTGCGGATCGACCACAGGTCGGAGTAATTCTCCCAGCCCACCAGCCCGAAGGTCGGCAGGATGCGGCTGTCGGTGAACGACAGATAGCCGGTGAAGGCGATGAAGCCGTAAACGAAGACCAGGATGACGGCGAAGCTGGGCGACAGCACCAGCTTGGGCAGCCAGGCCTGAAACCGGTCACGCACGCTGGGCGTGAGGTCGGGCCTAGAGACTTCTGAATCGCGGGAGAGGACGGCCATTGTCGGCGCGCTTTTCTATGGGGGTTCTTGCAGCAGGCGCGGCGGGCTCCGGAGGCCCCGGCGTCACGCGCCGAGGCCCCTGAAATCCCTCAGCGCCGGTTACTGGGCGCCTTCGACCGCGAACACCAACTCCTCAACCGCGGTTTCGGAGTCGTATTCGCCGTTGAAGTGGGCGGTGACGACATCATAGATGGCGTTCTTCACCGCCGCCGGCGACGCGTGGCCGTGGGCGAACGAGCCGAACAGCGTGCCGGCCTCGTTGGCCGCCGCCAGGTCCGCCATGCCTTGCTGGCCGCAGGCGTCGAAATCGTCGTTCGGCACGTCGGTGCGCGCCGGCACCGAGCCCTTGACGACGTTGAAGGCCGACTGGAAGGCCGGCGACATCACCGCGCTGGCCATCGCAACCTGGGCGTCCTGGCCCTCCTCGCCCAGTTCGAACATGACGAACTGGTCGGAGTTGAACATCACCGTGCCCTGGGTGCCCGGGAAGCGGAAGCAGAGGAAATCCTCGCCCGGCACCTGGCCGGCATTCAGGAACTCGCCCTTGGCCCAGTCGCCCATGACCTGCATGCCGGCCTCGCCATTGATCACCATCGCACTGGCCAGGTTCCAATCACGACCGGAAAAGTTGTCGTCGACGAAGCCGCGCAGCTGGCCCATGCGGTTGAAGACCTCCAGCATGGTTTCCGAGCCCAGCGCGTCGGGGGCCAGATCGATCATCGAGGCCTGATAGAATTCCGGCCCACCGGTCGCCATCACGACGCTGTCGAAGATGGTGGCGTCCTGCCAGGCCTGACCGCCATGGGCCAGGGCGACGTAACCAGCATCCTCGATGGACTGAAGGGTGGAAATCAGGCTGTCCCAATCGGTCGGCTGTTCCAGGCCCAGCTCCCTCATGATGTTGGCGTTGGCCCAGACCCAGTTGGTCGAGTGGACATTGACCGGGGCGGCGATCCAAACACCTTCGTGGCGCGAGAAGGCTTGGAGGGCTTCGGGCACGACCGCGTCCCAGTTCTCCTCTTCAGCAAGCGCGTTGAGGTCAGCGAGTACGCCAAGTTCGGCCCAATCGAGAATGTCGAAGCCGAGCATCTGGACGGCCGTCGGCGGGTTGCCCGCCGTGACACGCGCGCGCAGCACGGTCATGGCCTGCTCACCGCCGCCGCCGGCAACCGGCATGTCCTGCCAGCTAACGCCGCCGGCCTCCAGATCGCCGCGCAGCACGTTCAGCGCCGCCGCCTCGCCGCCGGACGTCCACCAGTGCAGCACTTCAACCTCGTCCTGCGCCGCCGCCGGCAACGAGATCACGGCCGCGCATACGGTTCCGAGTAAGACTTTACGTAACATCAGGTCCTCCCTGTTTTCTCATGCATGTTGGGCGGTCGGCCAATCCCGGCCTTACGCCGCCTCATTCCCTCGCGGCCGGACCCACCAGTTGGTGCGTTCGCCGCGATGGATCTGAACGGTCTTGGTCTCCGTGAAATCCTCGACCGCGTTTCGTCCCAACTCCCGCCCCAGACCGCTTTGCTTGTAGCCGCCGAAGGGCAGTTCCGGATAACCGTCCATGAAGGTGTTGACCCACACCGTACCGGTGCGCACCGCGCGGGCGAGCCCGATGCAGGTGTCGATATCTCGGCTCCAAACCCCGGCCGACAGCCCGAAATCGGTCGCCTGGACCAGATTGGCCGCCTCTTCGGCATCGTCGAAGGTCAGGACCGACAGCACCGGCCCAAACACCTCTTCGCGCGCGATTGACATGCCGGGGGCCACGTCGCGCACGACGGTAGGTGCCATGTAGCGGCCGGCCGACCCGTTAAGGCGCTTGCCGCCGGCCGCGATCGTCGCACCATCCTGGCCGGCTTGGTCGACATAGGCCTCAACCTTCGCCAGGTGATCGTCGGTGATGATGGCGCCGACCTGGGTGTTTGGATCCAACGGATCGCCGACCACCACACTTTGGCCCAGGTCGACTACCTTGGCCACAAAGTCATCGGCGATCGAGCGGTGGACCAGCAGGCGGCTGCCGGCATTGCAGCATTCGCCGGCGTTGAAGTAGGCGCCGAACACAACGGCATCGAGCGCCGCTTCCAGGTCCGCATCGGGGAACACGATCTGGGCGTTCTTGCCGCCCAGCTCCATCGAGACCTTCTTCAGCGTGTTGGAAGCAGCCGCCATGGCCTGCTTACCGACACGGGTTGAGCCGGTGAAGGAAACCATGTCGACCGCAGGATGGTCGACCATCGCGGCACCCACATCCGCGCCATGGCCGACGACGATGTTCACGACACCTGCCGGCAGCCCCGCCTGTTGCAACAGGTCGCCCAGGACCAGGGTCGACGCGGAGGTCATCTCGCTGGGCTTGACCACGGTCGTGCAGCCGGCGGCGAGCGCGAAGGGCAGCTTTTGGCTGACGATCAGCAGCGGGAAGTTCCAGGGTGTGATGATCGAAACGACGCCGATCGGCTCACGCAGGACCAGGCCCAGCATGTCGTCGCCGAGATTGGCATAGCTGTCGCCATGCAGCGTACGGGCCAGCGAGGCGGCATAGCGCCAGATGTCGATCGCGCCCGCGATCTCGCCCTTGGCCTGGCTGATCGGCTTGCCGCTTTCGAGCGCGTCCAGCCGGGCCAGATCGTCGGCGCGTTCTTGCATCAGGTCCGCCGTTCTGGCGAGCACGGCCGCTCGATCGGCGGCCTTCATGCCGGACCAGGGTCCGTGGTCGAAAGCACGGCGGGCGGCCGTTATCGCCTTTTCCACGTCAATCGCGCCGGCCAACGCGTAGCGGCTGACCGGTACGCCATGGCCGGGGCTCGCCCGGTCCAGTGTCCGGCCGCTGGCGGCATCGGTCCAGGCGCCGTCGATCAGCAGGCGATAGGCCGTCGCGCCGGCGGTCTCTTCGGCGATGGCTGCGGGGGTGATGGCGGCGGTCATGGGCTATCGATCCTGGAATACCGGCGCGCGCTTTTCGCGAAAGCCGGCAACGCCCTCCTTGAGGTCTTGGGTGGTGGCGACCAGTGCGCCGGCGAGGCTTTCAAGCGCGGCCTCCGCATCCTCGCCCTCGGCGGCATTAATCATCTGCTTGGCGATCTGGACAGCGGCCGGTCCGCGTTCGGCGACCCGTGCGGCCAGTTCGCGTGCCACCGCCAAGCCCTCGCCCGTCGGCGCCACGCGATCGACAATGCCCGCGCCGATGGCCTGGTCGGCCGTGAAGACGTCGCCCGCCAGCGACATTCGCTTGACCGTGCGACTGCCGAAGCGGCGAACGAGACGCTGGGTGCCCGACCAGCCCGGCACCATGCCAAGACCCGTTTCCGGCAGGCCGATGGTCGCGTGCGCCTCGGCAACAATCAGATCGGCGGTCGCAGCCAGCTCCAGCCCGCCGCCGAAGGCATGGCCGTTCAGCACCGCGATCAAGGGTTGGCGCAGCCGCGCCAGCTGGTCGAACACTTGGTGCCCGTCGCGGACCCAGCGCCGCCCGAAGCTGAGCGGATCGAGATCGGCCCAGGCGGCAATGTCGCCGCCGGTGCTGAACGCGCGATCACCACTGCCGGTCAGGATCGCGACCCGAACGGTGTTGTTGGCCTCGACGCGTCGCGCGCAATCCGCCAGATCGGCCAGCATTGGCTGATCGATGGCGTTCAGCTTTTCCGGCCGGGTCAGCGTAATCACCGCCACGGCATTCTCGATCGACAGGCTTGCGCGTTTGGTTTCCATCAGGCCGCCTCATCCAACGGCAGATCGATCGGGTCCGGATGGAACAGGCTCTCCGGCATCACCGCCAGGTTCGGCGCGACCTGAAGGTCGAAGCCGGCTTGGTCGAGCACGTCTCGGCGCAGGTCCACGCCCGGCGCGATTTCGGTCACCACCGGCCCAGCTTCGGTTAGATGCATCACACAGCGTTCGGTCACATACGTCACCTCCTGGCCCTGGGAGACCGCGCGCCGGCCGGAGAAGGAGACATGCTCGACCGCGTCGACCAGCTTGGCGACCTTGCCCTCGCGGTCGATCCTGAGCCGGCCATTGTCGATGTCGACCGCCGCCCCGGCGTTGAAGAAGCCGGAGAAGACGATCTTGCGCGCGCGGGCCGTGATATCGACAAAGCCACCGGCGCCGGCCGTCACGTGTGGTCTCGCCGAAAGCTGCGAGACATTCACCGAGCCGTCCCGGCCGATTTGTAGGAACGACAGTAGGCTGGCATCGAAGCCGCCGCCCTGGAAATAGGTGAATTGCTGGGGCGACGGCATGATCGCCTCGGCATTGGACGCGCAGCCGAACTTGAAATCGAGCAGCGGCACCCCGCCGACCGCGCCTTGTTCGATCACCCAGGTGACGTCGCCATGGCGCCCCTCTTCCAAGAGGATGCGGGGCACGTTGGACGAGATGCCGAAGCCGATATTGACCGCCCAGCCGCGCTTCAGCTCCATGGCTACGCGGCGCGCCATGACCTTGGCCACGCCCCACTCGGGGGTCTCGAAACTGTCAAGCGGCCGGAAGATCTCACCGCTGATCGCCGGGTCGTATGGCGTCTGGGTGGTCTGAAGCTGGTCAGGCGCGACGACGATGTGGTCGATCAGGACGCCGGGTACGGCGACGTCATGGGGCTTCAGCGTACCCGCCTGGCAGACCCGCTTCACCTGGGCGATGACCAGGCCGCCATTGTTGCGGACGGCCAAGGCCTGGTCGAGCGCGCCCAGATAGGCGCCTTCATGCTCGTAGGACAGGTTGCCTTTCTCGTCCGCCGTGGTCGCCCGGATGATCGCGACGTTGGGCGTGATCGTCGGGAAGAACAGCCATTCGTCGCCCTCGAACGTGATCTTGCGCACGATGGGCTCGGCCGCCGCCTCATTCATGGCGCAGCCCTGCCGGTCCGGGTCGACGAAGGTGTCGAGGCCGACCTTGGTCATCACGCCCGGCCGTTTGGCCGCCGCCTCGCGGTGCAGGTCGAACATGATGCCGCTGGGCACGTTGTAAGCGGCAACACCATTGTCGCCGATCATCTGCCAGATCGCCGGCGGCTCGGCGCGCGACGGGCCGGAGGGGTAGGAGCCGCAAATGGTGCGCGCCAAAAGGCCCGGCTTGGCCAGATGGTCGATGCCGCGAATGCCGTACATGTCGCCAGCGGCGATCGGGTGCAGGGTGGTCAGGTTGCGCGGCGCGCCGGCCTGATCGAACCGCGCGCCGATTGCCTGTAGCACCGCATCCGGGCAGCCGAGGCCGCTGGACGAACTGACGGTGACGACCGATCCGTCGGCGATGAGGTCGGCGGCCCGCGCGGCCGTGATGATCTTCGACATCGGCCGCCTACAGCCCCGGTTCCACGGGCACGACATGGCCCGTACGGGCGGCCTCAAGCACCGCCAGGCCGAGCGCCAGCGAGCGGACGCCATCCTCGCCCGTCGCCGCCGGCTCGCCTTCACCGGCAATGGCCCCATGGAACAGCCGCAGGGCGTGGACGTAGAGGTTCTCGTGCGCGATCTCGAGGGTCTCGTCGCCGGCCGCCGTGCGCAGCACGATCGTGCCGATCGGCTGCTGGGTCATCACGTCCCGGGCGATCAGGGAACCCTCGGTGCCGTGGACCTCGAAGCCGGTGCCCGCATAGGGCACTGTAAACGAGTCATGGATTTGGGCGATCAGGCCGGAGCGGAAACGGATCGCGGCCATCACGCCGTCTTCCAGCGCGCCGTGCGCCATGCCGGCGCTTTGGGTAAGGGCGACGACTTCCTCCGGCTCGTCGTCCAGGACGAAGCGCAACGTGTCGGCGTCATGGACCGAGATGTCGAGCACGACGCCGCCCCCGGCCGCCGGGTTGTCGATGCGCCAGCCCTGCAGACTTTCAGGCAAGTAGACGGCGTGGAAGACGCGCGCGGCGATCGGCCGGCCAATCCTGCCATCCTTGATCGCCTGACGCATGGTGCGGTGGGCGGCCGCATTGCGCAAATGATGGTTGGTGCCCATCACCACGCCCGCCTCATGGGCCGCAGCAACCATAGCATGGGCATCGTCAAGGGTCAGGGCGAGAGGCTTTTCACACAGCACATGCTTGCCGGCACGCGCGGCGGCGATCGCCTGATCATGGTGCTTTTCGTTCGTGGAGGAAATGTAGACGGCGTCGATATTGTGACTGGCGAGCAGCGCGCCGACATCGTCGTACGCGGCCGGAATGTCGTTCTCCACCGCGTAGCTTTTGGCGTGATCCATGCCGGAACTCATGACCGCAACGACCTGGCCGTTCGGCTGGCTGCGGATGGCGTCGATCACGTATTGCCGGGCAATGTTGCTGGCCCCGATCAGGCCCCATCGAACGTCGATCATGCCGCCTGCTCCATGCCCGCGCCGCAGCTTTCGCGCACGACCAGATGAACGTCGCCGATGCCCTCAACCGGTGTGGCGTCGCCATGGACCATGCGCAGCATCGTCTGGGCCGCGCGCTCGCCAAGCGCGAAGCTGTCGACCGCGACCGTGGTCAAGGGCGGCGAAGCGTGCCGCGCGTCCGCGACATCGTCGAAGCCGACGACGGCAAATTCGACGCCTGGCGTCAGACCGCGCTGCCGTAGGCCCGCGAGGACCCCGAACGCCACGACATCGTTGAAACACAGCGCTGCCGTCGGCGCGTTTGGCAGGGCCAGCGCCCGGGCCAATCCGGTCTCGCCGCCGTCACGGTTCGGTGGGCCGTCGATGATGAGGGCCGGGTCGACACCGATGCCGGCAGCCTCCAAGGCCTGACGGTAGCCGCCAGAGCGTTCGGCATGCGCGAAGGTATCGGAGTAACCACCCAGGAAGGCGATGCGCCTGTGACCGAGCGCCAGCAGATGCTCCGTGGCCTGACGGCCGCCGCGCCGATTGTCCGGCACAATGCTGGCCGCGCGGGCACCGTCGACCCTGCGCATGGCCTGCACGACCGGGACGCCGTCCGCCACCAGGCCCTTGAACGCGTCCGACGGCGTGCCGCGGCTGGGGCAAACGATCAGGCCGGCCACGCCCTGTTCGCGCAGCGCGCGAAGCACCTCCGCCTGGCGCAGCGGGTTTTCCGCCGTATTGGCAATGAACGGCACGTAGCCGGCGCCCTGAAACACGCGCTCGATCCCCACCGCCAGTTCGGCGAAGAAAGGGTTGGCCAGATCGTTGATCACCATGCCGACCATGTTCGAGCGCGCCTGGCGCAGATTGGCCGCGCCCCGGTTGTAGACATAGCCGAGATCCTCGATCGCCCGCTCCACCAGCCGTCGTGTCTCCGCCTTCACCAAAGGGCTGGAGCGCAGGACCAGCGACACCGTCGACTTCGACACGCCGGCATGGCGCGCGATGTCGATCACTGTCACCCGCCGTCGCGGCGTGGCCCTCTCATTGGCTTCGGTGGTCAGCGGTCCCCTCCCGACACAGGCCGTTGCCGTATTGCGGCAATCGGGGTTATTTGGATCGTTCCAATAGCGATTCCTACAACGCCGTCGTTGGCGCGTCAATGCCGAATGCAGTTTCCCATTTTGACGACAGATTTCTTGAAGTTCGTGACTGGGGCGACCTGATGATCTGAGCCTAATAAGCCTCAGCCACCAAGCGCGGCCTAGAACAAGAGACTAGGAACGATCCAACAGGCAAGAAAAGCCGTGCCGCCAAACCTTATGCAGATGCGGCGTTCAGAGGCGTGTTTCGGCGCGGACATAGGGCCGGGTGTTGTCCGACAGCCCTTTCCATTCATAGGGGTCATGGCCGCGCACCAGGACGATGTCGCGGTTGTCCTGCGTGGGCGCGATCTGGCCGCCGCAGTCCCAGGGCAGAAGCGATTCCGCTCGCATGTAGTGGTTGACCAACGCGCGCCGATAGGTGCCGGCCCGCGCCCGGTTCTTGCGCGATCCGTGCAGCAGATAGCCGTTGAAGAAGATCACGTCGCCCGGTGCCACCTCGGCCGCCACCGCGTCGTCCGTCGCCTGGGCGAAGCCATGGGCCTCCGGCGCGCTGTCATATTCGGGATCGTTGTGGTCGCGGGTCGGGTACAGCACGCCGTCGCGGTGCGAGCCCGGCATGACGTGCAGGCAGCCATTTTCGATCGTCGCGGGATCGAGCGCGATCCAGACGCCGGTCAGGGAGCGGTCGCGCGTCGGGATGAAATGCTCGTCCTGATGCCAGGCCTGGCCAGGCTTGCCCGACTGTTTGATGAACAGCATCGACTGCATGCATTTCACGTTCGGGCCGACGATCCGCCCCAGAATGTCGACGACGGGCGGATGCGACAGGGCCTCGCGAAAAAGCGGAGACAGCTTGTGCGGAAAATGAATGGCGAGGACCTGTGACAGCAAGGCCTCGTCCGACAGGTCGGCAGAGTTCGTCTCTTCCGCCTCTCTCAAGTGCTGAGACCGACCAAGTGAACCGCCATGGGCACGGCAAAGCGCCGTCGCCTCCGCCACCAGCCGCTCGACATCGTCCGCGCCGAACAGCCCGCGGGCAATCAGATACCCGTCCCTGCGATAGGTGTCCGCCTCGCTTGAAATGGTGTTTGTTCCTTCGCTGAGATGACATGTCGCGAGTGCCGGCCGAAACACCCGGCGCCGAAACCATCCCACCACTAGCGAAGGATAGTTTCGACCATTGATAACTAGACGAAAGCTTGATAGGCTTCAAGCCGTCACAAAAACGTTTTTGTTACGCGGAATTGCTGGAATTGTGTGGTTTGGGGGCATTTGCCGACCGCCAACGGCGCGGCAAGCATTCACCAGGGACACAAGCCGGGGTTCGGACAGACAAAAGACAAAAGGGAGGATGGCCATGCGGAACCTGTTGAACGTCCTGATCGCCGGCGTTGGCGCGGCGGCGGCATTGGTGACGGCACCGGCGCTCGCCCAGGAAGAGGGCTGGTGCTCGGACGTTACCATTCGCGTCTTCTCCGGCGGACCGGAAGGCGGGGCCTTCAACTCGATCATCGATCGCGGCGCCCGCCAAGCGGCCATGGACACGGGCGCCAACGTCCAGATCGTCTATTCGAACTGGGATTTCGAACGCATGGTGACCCAGCTGCGCGACGCGATCGCCCAGCGACCGGACGGCATCACCATGATGGGCCATCCGGGCGACGACGCGATCATGCCGCTGGCGGAACAGGCCGACGAGGCCGGCATCCTCATGATGTATGTGAATGTCGACGTGCCGGAGGTCCGCGCCCAGTTCGGGTCGGGCTATGTCGGCGCCAACCTTTACGATCAGGGCCGGGCGCTGGGTCAGGAAACCTTGCGGCTGGCGGGCGACCGGCTGGAGCCCGGCGACGAAGCCATCGTGATGAGCCGCTGGGAATCGGCCAACCGCGCCTTGCGTGAGCAAGGGCTGGTCGACGTGTTGGAAGAGTTCGGGATGGAGGTCATCAAGCTGCAGGAGGCCCCCGGCGCCTCGTCCGACCAGTTGCTGCAGATCCCGACCTTGTCGACCACCCTGCTGAACAATCCCGAGGTCGAGCTGATCGGCTATCCGGGCGGACCCTGGCTGGGCACCGCGCCGGCGTTCATGGAGGCGGTCGATCGCGAGCCGGGTGACATCATCGGCGTCGGCTTCGACCTGTCGCAGCGGGTGATGCAGGCATTCGAGGATGGCTATGTGCTCGTCACCTCGGACCAGCAGCCCTACCTGCAGGGCTACATGCCCGTGCTGTCGATCTGCCAGCAGGCGGTCTACAATCTGGCGCCGATGAACGTCGACACGGGTGCCGGATTCGTCACGGCCGACAATTATCGCGATGTGGCGGAACTGGCCGAACGGGGCTATCGCTGACGCAAAGCCGCGGAACCAGGGGGTGACAGCAGGGTCACGGCAGACATGACGAGGCGCGGTTGAGCGAGCCCATCGTCGAACTGACCAACATCGTCAAGCGCTTCGGCAATGTGGCGGCCCTGCGCGGCGTCTCGCTGAAGGTGTTCCGGGGCGAAGTCCTGGGCCTGATCGGCGACAATGGCGCCGGCAAGTCGACACTGATCAAGACCTTGGCCGGCGTGCACCCGCCGGACGAGGGCGAGATCCGGATCAGGGGCCAGCACGTCAGCCCCTGGAACGCGGCCGCCGCGCGCGACAGCGGCGTGGAGACCGTGTTCCAGGACCGTGCGCTGGCGCCCCAGCATTCGATCGTGACCAACATCTTCATGGGCCGCGAGATCACCGGGCGGCTGGGCTTCATCGATCACGCGCGTCAAATCCAGGAGGCCGGCCGCCTGATGCGCGAAATCGGCTTCACCTCGAAAGTGTTCAATCCGGAATCGACGGTCGGCCTCTTGTCCGGCGGTGAACGGCAAGGCGTGGCCATTGCCCGCGCGCTTTACAACGAGGCCGACGTCATCGTGCTCGACGAACCCACGACCGCTCTGTCGCTGACGGAAACCCAGAAGGTGTTCAACTTCGTCCGTACCGTGCAGGCCAGCGGCCGGTCGGTCGTGTTCATCGGTCACAACATCTACCACGTCTACGATATCGCCGACCGGTTCGTGGTGATCGACCGGGGCGCCGTGGCGTTCGAGGCGAACAAGTCGGACTTCGGTGATGCCGACGAACTGATCCATGTCATGCATGAGTTGGCGGAAACCGGAACGACCGACCACCAGGTCGCGAGCTAGGACGCAGGCGAAGGGGGCGAGCCGTTGGCGCAAGAAGCAGAGGTTTCCGGGTTCCGCCGCTTTTGGCGCCGCAACCAGCGGGCGGCCAACTCGCTTTTCACCTTCCTGGCGATCTGGGGCATCTTCACCGCCCTGAACCCGGCCCTGTTCACCAATTGGGTCACCTACAACGCGATCTTCCTGACCCTGCCGATCACGATCTTCCTGGTCACCACGCTGGTGTTCGTCATCGTCAGCGGTGAACTGGACCTCGCGTTCCCGTCCGTGATGGGGTTTTCGGGCTGGATGTTCGTGCTGGCCTACACAGCCGGCGTGCCGCCCTTTCCCGCCATGATCTTCGCGGTCGCCTGCGGCGCGGCCATGGGGTTCGGGATCGGGGCGCTGGTAGTCTACGGCCAGCTTTCGTCCCTGGTCGCGACGCTGGGGCTGAACTTCCTGATCCGCGGCATCATCAATATCGGCGCGCAGGGGCGCGCGATCTCGGCCTCGGACCTGCGTGACACCACCACCTACGCGGTCTTCGCCGAGCGCTTCTTTCTGTTCCCCAACCAGATGTACTGGGCGATCGCCTGGATCATCTTCTGCACCATCCTGTTCCGCAGCCACCGGTTCGGCATCCGCGTGCAGCTTGTCGGCGACAACCCGGAATCGGCCGCGCAGATGGGCGTCAACGTGAAGCGGACCCGGATGATGGTGTTCGCCTTCTCCGGCCTCGGCGCCGGCTTGGCGGGGGTGTTCGCCATCTTCGTCAACTTCGTCTGGTGGCCGACCAATGGCGACGGCACGTTGCTGCCGGCCTTGGCGGCCGTCTTTGTCGGTGGCACGCCGACCTGGGGCGGCATCGGCACAGTCGTCGGCGGCGCCATCGGCGCGCTGACGGTCGGGTTTATAGAGTCCGGCGTCGTCGGCGTCGGCTTCTCCGGCTATTATGTTCAGTTCTTCTTCGGCCTGATCATCATCCTGTCGATCATCGCCCATCGGTTTTCCGGCAAGCGGGTGCGCTAGGCGGGCGAAAAACAGGCCGATCCTCTTGATCGACTAGAACCGTTTGAAACTGACTTGAAGGGCATGCATGATGCCGGAATGACAATTCGGCATCAGGAACCGTCGGGTGACGATCACGCGACGCTGGGCAGGATCGGCACCCGGCTGCGCCTGGCGCGGCGGCTGCGCGGGCTAAAGCTGAAACAGCTGGCCGATCTCGCCGGCTGTTCGGAAAGCCTGCTGTCGAAATACGAGAACGGCAGGGCGACCCCGTCACTGCCCATGCTGCACCGGCTGGCGCGCGAGCTGGGCTTCAACATCGGCTGGATGTTCGACGAGACGGAGGGCGACCCCGGCATCGTCTTCCGCCAAGGCGAACGGCCGATGATCGCGCTGGACCCGCTGCGCCAGGGCGAGGGCATCAGCCTGGAGCGCGTGGTGCCCTACGACCCCAACCATCTGCTTCAATGCAACATCCACCATATCCGCGCCGGCGGCAGCAGCGACGCGCCGATCGCGCATGATGGAGAGGAGGTGGGATACGTCATCGAAGGGCAGGTCGAGCTGGAGATCGACGGGCAGGTCTATACCCTCTCGGCGGGGGATGCCTTCGTCTTCCGGTCCACCCTGCCCCACGCCTATCGCAACCCGTCGGACGAACCGGCCAGCATCTTCTGGGTGAACACGCCGCCGACATTTTGAAACAGGCCATTTTGAAACCTTTCATTCAAGCAACTTGACCTGACGTCATGACCGCTTGAATAATCGCCGGATGGTCGCGCCGCTGATCAGAGTGAAAGGCGCGACCGGGAAGGCTCAGTCAACAAGGGAGAAGGAAACCCATGTCGAAATCCATTGGCATCGCCGCATTGGCCGCGGCCGGTTTGATGACGGGCCTCAGCGCCAGCGCATCGGCCGAAACCATCGCGCTGGTGACGATCAACCAGCAGGCGCTGTTCTTCAATCAGATCAATGACGGTGCGACGGCCGCCGCCGAAGAGGCCGGCGCCGAGCTTGTGATCTTCAATGCCAACAACGTGCCGTCGGCCCAGAACGACGCCATCGAGACCTATATCAGCCAGGGCGTGGACGCCATCATCCTGGTGGCCATCGACGTGAACGGCGTGAAGCCGGCGATTTCGCAGTCGGTCGCGGCGGGCATTCCGGTGATCGCGATCGACGCGCAGATCCCCGACGGTGATAACGAGACCTTCATCGGCGTCGACAACACCCAGGCCGGGCGCGACATCGGCCAGTTCTTTGTCGACTATGTCGACGAGGAAATGGGCCGCAACGCCACGGTCGGCATTGTCGGCGCCCTGAACTCCTTCATTCAGAACCAGCGCGTCGACGGCTTTGTCGAGGTGGTCGAAGGCTCCGGCATGTCGATCGAGATCCTGAATACGGTCGACGGCCAGAACGTCCAGGACGTCGCCTTGGCGGCGGCGGAAAACCTGATGACGGCCAATCCGGGCATGGATGCGATCTATGCTTCGGGCGAGCCGGCCTTGATCGGCGCCGTCGCCGCCGTCGAAAGCCAGGGCATGACCGACTCCGTGAAGGTTTTCGGCTGGGACCTGACCGCCCAGGCGATCAACGGCATTGACGAGGGCTGGGTCGTGGCCGTTGTGCAACAGGACCCGTATGGCGAGGGCGTCGCGGCGGTCGAGGCCGCGATGACGTTGATCGAAGGCGGTTCGGTCGATCCGATCGTCTACATCCCGATCGACATCGTCACGTCCGACAATGTCGACGACTATCGCGGCATGTTCGAGTAAGCGTCTAAGCTAGGCGCATACGTCCGGCCGGCCCAATCGCTGGGCCGGCCGATCCTTGTCACCAGGCTGGTTTGAAACGTCCGTGGAAGCAGAGACCAAGCCGATCCGGGTCCGGATGTCCGGCATCGCCAAACGCTACGGCGCGATCCAGTCGCTGGACAATGTCGATATGGAGCTGCGGGCCGGCGAGGTGCTGGGCATCGTCGGCGACAATGGCGCCGGCAAATCGACCTTGAGCAAGGTGCTGTCCGGCGCGGTTATCCCCGATGCCGGCACGATCGAGATCGACGGCGAGACGGTGCGCTTTTCAAGCCCGGCCGACGCGCGGCGTCATCATGTGGAGATGGTGTATCAGGACCTGTCGCTGTGCGACACGGTCGATGTCGCAGGCAACCTGTTCCTAGGGCGCGAGCCCTATCGCCGGATAGCCGGTGTGGCGCTCCTGGACAAGCGCCGCATGCACGAAGAAGCCCGCCGCATGCTGGAGGGGCTGGGCATCTCCATCCCGGATACGCGGCTGCGCGTGGAGAACCTCTCGGGCGGCCAGCGGCAAAGCATCGCCATCGGCCGCGCGGCCTCGTTCGACCCGGCAGTTTTGATCATGGACGAGCCGACGGCCGCCCTCGCCGTGGCCGAGGTCGAGGCGGTGCTGGACCTGATCAGGCGCGTCAGCGCCAGCGGCGTCAGCGTGATCCTGATCACCCACCGCCTGCAGGATCTGTTCCTGGTCTGCGACCGGCTGATGGTGATGTATGAGGGGCAGAAGGTGGCCGAGCGCGACATCGCCGAGACCAACATCGAGGAAGTCGTGAACCTGATCGTCGGCCGTAAGTTCGCCGCCCGGTCCGCCGGTGTGGGGGCCTGAGCAATGGCGACAACCAACGCGACCGGCATGACCGTGCGGGACCGGCTGGTCGCCAATGGCGGCGTCGCCAGCATCGCGGTCTTTTTCATCTGCGTCTGTGTCTATTTCTCGCTCGCCACCGACGGGTTTCTGACCAACAGCAACCTGTTGAACATCATCCGCCAAAGCGCGCCGCTGTTGATCGTGGCCGCCGCAATGACCTTCGTGATCACCACGGCCGGCATCGACCTTTCCGTCGGCTCGATCATCGCGCTGATCGGATCGGTGGCGGCGATATCGCTGCAAGGCGGCCTGCCCTGGCCCGTGATGTTCATCGCCATGCTGGCGCTCGGCGCCCTGATCGGCGCCATTCAGGGCTTCTTCATCGCCTATGAGGGCATCCCGGCCTTCATCGTCACGCTGGCGGGTTTGAGCATCTTTCGCGGCATCGCGCTGTTGATGACCGGCGGCTATTCGGTGCCGGTCGACAGCGATATCGGCTTCGTCTTTCTGGGCCGCGGCTGGTTTCTGGGCATGCCGGTGCCGGCGCTGATCGCCATTGCCGTGTTGCTGGCGGCACTGCTGGTCTTCAACCAGACCCGCTTCGGCCGCTATGTCACCGGCATCGGCGCCAATGCCGAAGCGGTTCGGCGGGCCGGCGTCAACATCAAGCGCGTGACCTTGATGGTCTATGTCCTGACCGGAACGGCGGCCGCGCTCGCCAGCCTGCTGTTGACCGCGCGGCTGGGCAGTGGGTCGTCGAACGCCGGGCTCGGTTTTGAGCTGCAGGTCATCGCCGCCGTCGTGCTGGGCTCGACCAGCCTGTTCGGTGGGCGCGGCACGGTGATCGGCACGATCCTGGGCGCCCTGACGGTGGCCGTGATCGCCAACGGGCTGATCCTGTCGCACCTGTCGCCGTTCCTGACACCGATCGTGACCGGCGTTATCATCCTGGTCGCAATCTGGCTGAATTTCCGCCTGTTCAGCGGGGGAGGCAAACGACGATGAGCGACACGGAGACCCTTCCCGCGATTGGAGTGGCCTCGGGCCAGGTCATGACCGTGCTGGGGCCGATTCCGGTCGACCAGATGGGCGTCACCTTGGCACATGAGCACATCCTGCTCGACGGCGCGACGTCCTGGTGCCGGCCGTGCTGCGCCGGCGACCTCGAGATGGCGGAGCGGCCCGTTTCGGTCGAGTTCCTGGGCGAGTTGCGCATGAACCCGTTCATCAACCGGGACAATTGCCAGCTTTCCGACGCCGAGGTCGCGATCGACGAGTTGATGAGGTTCGCCGACCAGGGCGGTGCCACCGTCATCGACCCGACCAATCGCGGCATCGGGCGCGACGGGCCGGCCTTGCAGCGCATCAGCCGGCGCACGGGCCTGAACATCGTCATGGGCGCCGGCTTTTACCTGGAACGGTCCCACCCCGACTATTTCGAGGCGATGAGCGAGGACCAGATCGCCGAACAGATCATCACCGATGTCGGCGGCGGCCTGGAACAGCCGCCGGTGGTCGCCGGCCTGATCGGCGAGATCGGCGTCAGCAAGGACTTCACGGCGGCGGAGGAGAAGTCGCTGCGCGGCGCCGCCCAGGCGGCGAAACGCACCGGCGTGCCGCTGTCGGTCCACCTGCCGGGCTGGGAGCGGCTGGCCCATCGTGTGCTGGATGTGGTCGAGAATGTCGGCGCCGATCTGAACCACACGATCCTGTGCCACATGAACCCCAGCTATGACGACCCGGTCTATCAGAAAAGCCTGGCCGATCGCGGCGCCTGGCTGGAATACGACATGATCGGCATGGACTATTACTACGCCGAACAGCGCGCCCAGTGCCCCAGCGACGAGGACAACGCCAAAGCCATCCGCGCCCTGATCGATGACGGCTATCTCGGCCGGCTGCTGCTGTCGCAGGACGTGTTCCTGAAGATGATGCTGACTCGCCATGGCGGCTTTGGCTATGGCTACATCCTGAAACATTTCGTGCCGCGCCTGCGCCGGCATGGCGTGGAGGCCGAGGCGATCGACGCCATGCTGGTCGACAACCCGCGCCGGCTGTTCTCCGCCGCCCCAGAAGGCTGACAAACCCATGAGCGACAAGAAGAAGATCCTGCTGGCCGGCGAAAGCTGGGTCACGACCGCGACCCATATCAAGGGCTTCGACCAGTTTCCGACGGTGACCTTTCACCGGGGTGCGGACGGTTTTCTGGGCGCGCTGAAGGATCTGCCGTTCGAGATCACCTGGATGCCGTGCCACGAGGCGCAGACCGACTTTCCGTCGGACGTCGAGGGGCTTAACGCGTACGACGCGATCATCCTGTCCGACATCGGCTCGAACACGCTGCTGCTGCACCCGGACACCTGGATCCACAGCAAGCCGACGCCGAACCGGCTGTTCGCGCTTGAGCAGTACGTGGCCGAGGGCGGCGGGCTGGCCATGATCGGCGGTTACTACAGCTTTCAGGGCATCAATGGCGGCGCGCGTTATCACAACACGCCGGTCGAGACGGTGCTGCCGGTGACGATCCACCCCTATGACGACCGGATCGAGGTGCCCCAGGGTCTGCTGCCGCAAGCCGCCGGCGATCATCCGATCCTGGCCGGCATCGAGGGGGACTGGCCGCTGCTGCTGGGTTTCAACGAGGTGCGGGCAAAGCCGGATGCGGTGGTGCTGGCCGAGGCCGGCGACACCTACCGCAACCTGCCCATCGTCGCGGTCGGCGAACACGGCAAGGGCCGCAGCCTGGTCTGGACCAGCGACATCGGCCCGCACTGGCTGCCGAACGAGGCCCTGGCCTGGCCGCATTTCGCCCGGCTCTGGGGCCAGGCGCTGGACTGGTTGACGGGCGGGCGCTGATCGCAGTCAGGCGCCCTTGGCGCGGGCCAGGGCGCGGGCGCCGTTCAGCACGAAGCCCTGGTCAGACCCGATCAGGAACAGGCTGACGCCCAGCGCCTGCCAGCGCGGCATTTCGTCGGCGTTGGCCAGGAACATGCCCAGGCGCCGGCCTTTCTGAATTGCGGCGTCGCAAATCCGCTCCATCGCCGCGATAACGGGCGACGCGGCCGGGTCTTCGACGCCCATCGACACCGCCAGATCCATACGGCCGATGAACAGGGCGTCGATGCCCTCTACCGCGGCGATGGCGTCGATGGCGTCCAGCGCCTCCTTGTCCTCGATCTGGGCAATCACCGTCGTTTCCGACGGGCTGTCGGCGAGGTAGGCCCGCATCGGCCTGGTCGTGTAGCCGGCGGCGCGGCTGGACCCGGCATAGCCGCGTCCGCCCGGACCGAAACGGCAGGCACGCGCCACCGCTTGCGCCGTTTCGGCGTCGGTGACATGCGGCACCAGAACGCCGACCGCACCGAGGTCGAGTGCGTTCAGGATCGTCGCGGGTGCGGCATCGGCCACGCGCACGACCAGCGGCAGGTCGGTCTGGCGGCCGGCGAACAGGCAGGCGTCGAGATCGCGACGGTCGAACGGCGCGTGTTCGGCATCGAGGCAGGCAACGTCCAGACCGCTCAGCGCCAACACCTCGACGATCGCCATCGCCGGCGTCTTCACCCAGGTGCCGACCAAGGTTTCGCCGGCCAGCAGAAGGTCGCGAAAGCCGCGCGCCGTTTGCTCGGTCATATCTCGCTCTCCCGCTGCAACCAGTCGACGAGCGCCGCGGTGACGATCTCCGGCTGTTCCAGCGTCGGCAGATGGGCGCTGTCCGGAATCACCACAAGCTCCGCCCCCTCGACCCGCTCGGCCATGATACGGCTGCGTTCCACCGGACAAACCCGATCGTTCTCGCCACAGCCGATCAGCGTCGGTACCCTGATCGTGGGCAGGACCGGCCAATTGTCGTGACGGTCGCGCAAGGCGATGATCTGTCGGCGAAACACTTCCGGGCCGAGATCGAGTGCCATTTGGACCAGAAGGTCGGTCAGGTCCGGCCGGCTGGCGGCCAAATCGCCCAGATAGTAAGGGGCGAAATCGTTGCGGGTCATCGCCTCCAGCCCGACCTCGGTCGCTTGGGCGAGTTGAACGTATCGCTGCCTGCGCTTGTCCGGCGGGTCCGCGCCGACGTTTGAGTCCCAAAGCGCCAGATGCGTGATACGTTCAGGCGCAAGACGCATCGCCTCCAAGGCGACGATGCCGCCCATCGAGAAGCCGGCGAGCGCGCAGGACCCCTCGCCGATCTGTTCGATGACGGCGCGGGCCTGTCCGGTCAGCGTATCGGGCGCGCTGAGGTCGACCACCGAAACGTTTGCGATCGTCTGCAAGGCATCCAGTTGAGGACCCCAGACGCGGTCGTCGCACATCAGGCCGGGCACCAGCAGCAGGCGGGGATGCGTCATGTCGCGCTACCCATGAGCCGCACGAACCTGTGACAAATTGGCCGCCCTCGCACGTCCGTCATGGGGATTAAACCTTGCCCATCCATTGCCAAGATCAGTATCATGGCAGGAATGCATACGAATGCAAAGCGATCAACTGATCACGATATGGGGCGGGAGACATGGTGCGGTATCTGAAGCGCGGCGCGGACATGAAGGATGTCGACGAGGCCGACGCCAAGGTTCGCGCGACGGTCGAAAGCGTGCTGGCCGACATCGCCGAGCGCGGCGACGGAGCCGTGCGCGACCTGTCCGCCAAGTTCGACAACTGGGCGCCGGAGACATTTCGGTTGAGCGATCAGGAGGTGGAGGCCGCCCTGTCACGCGTGTCCAAACGCGATTTGGAGGATATCCGCTTTGCCCAGGCCCAGGTCCGCAACTTCGCCGAAAAGCAGAAGGAATGCCTGACCGACCTGGAGGTCGAGACGCTGGACGGCGTCGTGCTGGGCCACCGCAACATCCCGGTCAACGCGGTCGGCTGTTACGTGCCCGGCGGCAAGTACCCGATGGTCGCCTCGGCGCATATGAGCGTGGTGACGGCCAAGGTGGCCGGCGTGAAGCGCGTCGTCGCCTCCGCCCCGCCGCATGATGGCGGCCCCCATCCGGCGATCGTCGCGGCGATGCACCTGGGCGGTGCGGACGAGATCCTGGTCCTCGGCGGCATCCAGGCGGTCGGCGCCATGGCGTTGGGCACGGAGACGATTGAGCCGGTCGACATGCTGGTCGGCCCCGGCAACATGTTCGTGGCGGAGGCCAAGCGGCAACTGTTCGGCCGGGTCGGCATCGACCTGTTCGCCGGGCCGACGGAGACGCTGGTGATCGCCGACGACAGCGTCGATGGCGAGATCTGCGCGGTCGACCTGCTGGGCCAGGCGGAACACGGACCGACCTCGCCCGCCGTCCTGCTGACGGATTCCCAAGCGCTGGCAGAGGCCACACTGGCGGAGGTGGAGCGGCAGCTTCAGATCCTGCCGACGGCAGAGATCGCGCGGCAGTCCTGGGCCGATTTCGGCGCGGTGATCGTCTGCGACAGCCTTGAGGAAATGGTCGCCAAGGCCGACAAGCTGGCCTTCGAGCATGTCCAGGTCATGACCCGCGACCCGGATTATTTCCTGGAAAACATGACCAATTACGGCGCCCTGTTCCTCGGCCCCCGGACCAACGTCGCCTATGGCGACAAGGTCATCGGCACCAACCACACCCTGCCGACCAAACGCGCGGCCCGCTACACCGGCGGCCTGTGGGTCGGCAAGTTCATGAAGACCTGCACCTATCAGCGCGTGTTGACCGACGAAGCGTCCGCCTTGGTCGGCGGCTATTGCTCGCGCCTGTGCGCGCTGGAGGGCTTTTCCGGCCATGGCGAGCAGGCCAACATCCGCTTGCGCCGTTATGGCCGACGCAATATAGCGGCCTACGAAGCGGCCGAATGAGCCGCCGAATGAAGGGCTGACCGGCGTTAAGCCGGCGGCCAGGAAAGGGGCCGAGAAAGGGGCCGAGAAAGGAGAGCGCATGCGCCGAGGCAAGGTCACGTCGATCGATGTGGCGCGTCTGGCCGATGTCTCCCAATCGGCCGTCAGCCGGACCTTCACGCCTGGCGCCAGCGTTTCGGCGGAAACCAAGCGCAAGGTGCTGGAGGCGGCCAACGTCCTGGGCTATCGGCCCAACGCCATCGCCCGCACCTTGATCACCCAGCGTTCGCGCATTATCGGCGTCGTCGTCGCCTATCTCGACAACCAATTCTACCCGCTGATCCTGGAATGGCTGTCCAAGGAACTGCAGCGCCGGGGCTATCACGTGTTGCTGTTCATGGCCGATACGGGCGAGGCCGACCACATCCTGCCGGAAATCCTGCAATATCAGATCGACGGCATCGTCATGGCCTCGGCCACCCTGTCATCCGGGCTGGCGCAGGAATGCGCGGACGCCGGCATCCCGGTCGTGCTGTTCAACCGGACCGTGCCGAACTCGCCGGCCAGCAGCGTCACCTCCGACAATTTCGACGGCGGCCGGCAAGTGGCGCGCTTTCTGGTCGCCGGCGGCCATCAGCGCATCGGCTTCATTGCCGGCGACCCGGACAGCTCGACCAACCGCGACCGCGAGGCCGGCTTTCTCGACGGGCTGAACGCGCTGGGCCGGCGCTGCTGGGCGCGCGAGGTCGGCAACTATTCCTTCTCCGGCGCCGTGACGGCGACGGAGCGCCTGTTCGGCCACGACGAGCATCCCGACGCCATCTTCGTCGCCAACGACCATATGGCGATTGCGGTGATGGACACGCTGCGCCACCGGCTGGGCCTGGCGATACCCGACGATGTGTCCATCGTCGGCTATGACAACGTGCCCCAGGCGGCCTGGCCGTCCTACGGCCTGACCAGTGTGGACCAGCCGCCAACGCCGATGATCGCGGCGACGGTCGAGGTGCTGATGCGCCAGATCGAAAGCGGATCGGTCCGCTGCGACACGACCGAGGTGCCGGGGCGCCTCATCGTCCGCACCTCGGCCCGTTGCCCGGACGGCTACGAGGTCGAGCAGGCTGAAGCGTCGATGCCGGAACTGCGTTAGGCGGTCTGGCTCAAGCGGGCAACGTGAATGCCAGCCACGTCCAGGTCACACCGGCACGCCGGTTCCCCTCTTGCACGGACGCGACGTGTCGCCTGCGAACCAGCCGAAGGCCGGCGGCTTCGGCTGAACTGATGGCCTCTTCGGCATTGCCCTCAAAGCAGGGCCGGTTCGGCGCGCCGGGACCATGCCGAATGGAGACGGTGAGAATGCCGGTCGACGCAAGCAGCGTCGCGATAACTGGCATGGCCCTCTTGCGTTGATCACGATCGAGATGCTGCCAAACGCCGCTGAGCTGGACGAGGTCGAACGCCCCGCCGCGCTGTCGCACCGCCGTCAGGTCGGGCAGCCTGTCGTTCAGCCAATCGATGCGTGGCGAGGGATGCAGGCGCGCGCCGGCGTCGCGAAAGCCGGCAACAGGCTCGACCGCCAGCACCTGGAAGTCGTTGGCTGCGAACCAGGCGGCGTCGCGCCCAGTGCCGGCGCCGAGATCCAAGACCCGGCCCGTTCTCGGCAGCAGATCGATGACGGGCGACAGCAAATCAGCCGTGGAGAGCGCCTCGTACCGGGCGATCAGTTCGGCCGCATTGGCGGCATATCCTGCAATCACATCTTGCACGGCTGGATCGGCTTTCTGACGGGCCTATACGTCCAGGCGGCAGCCAGATCACAAGCGGCGATCCGCCCACCATTTTTCTCTTGCACCGGCGCGCCGGGACCATATTATCCCGGCCACTCGCCGGGCCACCAGGCCAGGGCGTCCCTGTGGGGCCATAGCTCAGTTGGGAGAGCGCTACAATGGCATTGTAGAGGTCAGGGGTTCGACTCCCCTTGGCTCCACCATTTTTCCCATATCCTTGGGCACGCAATGGGCACGCAGAGCCCGTCGTACCGTCAAACGCCGGACGCGTGTTCGGCGCGCCGCGCTCGCCACCAGCGTCTGACGGCAATAACGGCCCAAATGCCCTCCGCAATCAAAAATGGCAAAGAATCGATCAGATAGGCGTAGGTCGCCGCCAGCACGCAACCCAGCGCAAAGATGGCGACGAAGATTGAGCCGACGCGTTCCAACGCGTAGCTGACCACCATGATGATCACGGCCAGAAGGCCCAGGCTTTCGACGAACTGCTCGGGCATCGAGCCTCCCATTTTCTAGCGTGACAAGGTCGCCGGACGGATGGGATACCGGCCCGGCAATGCCGGCACCTGGATCGGGTCAGTTATTGCTTCGTTCGAAGTCGATGCAGGAAACAATCATATGGTCCTGTTCGAGGTTTGATTGCGTGTGGCAGAGCTCGAAATGGTTCTCGTCGATCATCCAGCCCGACGAGGTGCCGTTCAAATCGGCGGCGAACAGGCGCGAGCCGTCGCTCGCAACGATCAGAATCTTCGGGAACGCCTCCTCCGCGTCGCCGAACCGCATCGTGCCGAGATAGCGGCCATCATTCTCTTCAATGAGCGTCAGTGTCGCTTGCGGCTCCCGGTATTGCGGCTCCGTGCCTTGGTCGCCATAGGCGCCGGTGGGGTCAAAGGCCATGAAGCGAACGGTGCCGGTCCATTCGCCAAGCAGGTCCGGTCGATCCTGTCCGAACGCAGACAATGAAAGGCCGATGCCAAGCACCAGCGCGGCGGTCACGCTGAAAGTCGGGACTGTTCGCATTGTCGTTCTCCTATCTCGCCTGATGTCATTGCCGGGGCCCGAAGTCTACCATCTCCGCGGGGTCGTCCAAAGACAAGCGCACCGGGCCGGCTCTGACCTCCCTGCCTTCGGGAGGACTCGGGGCCACAGTTCCCCCAATTCCGCCATAGTCGACGGGTAGCGCGGGCAACCTCAAGAATGCTCACGATGCGCTTGCCAATCGGCCGCTGGCGTGCCAACGAAGTGGCCCGCGACCCGATCCTGCCGCGATACCGCACCCCGTTCATCAAAAAGCACAATCAAAAAGGACAGGATGAAATGAGCGTGGCTTCCGGATCGCCGACCAGGATCATTTCCCTGTCGACAATTCCGTCCAGGTTCCCGCTGATCCACAAAACGCTGGATTGCCTGCTCGCGCAATCGGCCCAGGTCGACGAGATCTGGTTGGTGATCCCCCGGCGCTATCGGCGCTTTCCCGACTATGACGGCAGCCTGCCGGACGTGCCGAAGGGTATTCGCATCGTGCAGACGGACGAGGATCTCGGGCCCGCGACAAAAATTCTCGCCGCCGCCGAGATACTGCGGGGCGAGGATTGTTCCATCCTGTTTTGCGACGACGACCAGCGCTATCACCGGACCTGGGCCGAGGACCTTTTTGCCGCCCATGACCCCGCCAAGCGCAGGGCGGTCGCCATGTTCGGGATCATGGTGAAGCGTGTTCTGGGCAAGGAGGCACCGAGGACCTACCGCAACCCGTACGGCGCGCCGCCAAGACGGACAATCAGCTTGCTCGACATGCGCTATCGCTTCGAACGCATGAAGCAGCAAGTGCAGCATATGCAGTTGTATCCACGGGTCGCCAAGCCCCATCGGGTTCACTTCGCCCGCGGGGGGCTATGTCGACCTGCTGCACGGTTTCGGCGGCGTGGTCGTGCGGCCCGACTACTTCACCGAGGCCGACAAAACGATACCGGACCATATCCGGCCCGTGGATGATATCTGGCTATCGGGCGTCCTGGCGATCCGCGACATACCGATTTACGTCCCCGGCGGCATCGTCCGGCCGAGCCATCACGCCGCCGACAAAACCGATCCTCTCAGCCAGACCGTCAGTCACGGGCTGGACAGGGACGAAGCCAACATCGAAGGGATCAAATACTTCCAGGACACGTACAACATCTGGAAGTAGCATCCTGCCACGCGTCAGGTACGCGCGCGTCTGAAATCCACGGCATCCGGCCGCCCCTCGATCAACAGTGTCGATTTGCGGCTGGGGCTCGAGGCGATTTCGCGGCCGCCGCGCAGTACGTGGCGGCGGGCGGCGCGCAGGCGGATGGCCTCGATCTTGTCGCCCGCCTCCAGCAGGACCAGGTCGGCGCGGCAGCCAACGTCCAGGCCGTAGCCTTCCAGATGAAGGATCTTCGCGGGCGTGGCGGTGACCGCGTCGAAGCAGGCCGCCATGCCGTCCAGGCTGGTCATCTGGGCGACATGCAGGGCCATGGATGCCACCTCCAGCATGTCGGCGGAGCCCATCGGGTACCACGGGTCCATCACGCAATCATGGCCGAAGGCGACCGGAACGCCGGCCGCCATCAGTTCCGGCACCCGGGTCATGCCGCGCCGCTTGGGATAGGTGTCGTGGCGGCCCTGGATGGTGATGTTGATCAGCGGGTTGGCGATGGCGGCGATGCCGGCCTCCGCCATCAGCGGGATCAGCTTGCTGACGTAGTAATTGTCCATGGAATGCATGGAGGTGAGGTGTGAACCGGCGACGCGGCCAGCCATGCCCAGCCGCTGGCATTCGGCGGTCAGCGTTTCGATATGGCGCGACATCGGATCGTCGGTCTCGTCACAATGCATGTCGACCAGCAGGCCGCGCTGCGCCGCGATCTCGCACAGACGCGTGACGGACCGGGCGCCGTCCGCCATGGTGCGCTCGAAATGCGGGATGCCGCCGACCACGTCGACGCCCATGTCCAACGCGCGGATCAGATTGGCCTCCGCATTGGGGCTGCGATAAAGGCCGTCCTGCGGGAAGGCGACGAGCTGCAGGGTCAGGTAGGGCGCGACCCGGCGCTTGACCTCCAAGAGCGCCTCGACGGCCAGCAGCCGGTCGTCGCAGACATCAACATGGGTGCGCACCGCGCCCATGCCCTGGGCCACGGCCATGTCGCAATAGGCGAGCGCGCGTTCGATCACCGCCTCTTGGGTCAGCTGAGGCTTCAACTCGCCCCACAGCGCAATGCCCTCCAGCAAAGTGCCTGAGCGATTAAGGCGCGGCAGGCCCAGGCTGAGCGTCGCGTCCATATGGAAATGGGCGTCGATGAAGGGCGGGCTGGCAAGCAGGCCGGTGGCGTCGATCTCTTGGGCCGCCTCGTCCTCAAGCGCGGGTTCGATGGCGGCGATCAACCCATCGGCGATGCCGATATCCCGGCCCATGGTGCCGTCGGGCAGCGTGGCATTGCGGATGATCAGATCCATCACCGTTCCCCCTTGCGGTAGGGCACCATCAGCGCGCGCGGATAGGCGGCACGGCGCGAGACCAGGATCAAGGCGAGAATGCTCAACAGGTAGGGCAGCATCAAGAAGACCTGGTAGGGGATGTTGGCGCCGATGGATTGTTGCAGGCGGACCTGGAAGGCGTCAAAGGCCCCGAACAGGAACGCGCCGAGCAGCGCCTTGCCCGGCTGCCAGGTGGCGAAGACGACCAGCGCGATGCAGATCCAGCCGCGCCCACCGACCATTTCGAAGAAAAAGGCGTCGAAGGCCGACATTGTGAGGAACGCGCCGCCCAAGGCCATGAAGCCGCTGCCGACCGCGACGGCACCGGTGCGCACGGCAACGACATTAATGCCCTGGGCCTCGGCTGCCGCCGGGTTTTCGCCGACGGCGCGCACCGCCAGGCCCAAGGGCGTGCGGTAAAGCACCCAGGCGGTGACGATGACCGAGACGAAGGCGAGATAGGTTAGCGCCGTCTGGTGGAACAAGGCCGGGCCGATCAGCGGGATGTCGGACAGAAGGGGTATCGCGATCGGCTCGAACGGCTCGATCCGGGGCGGGCTGGTTACATCCGGCAAGACCGTGCGGTAGGTGAAATAGGCGGCCGAGGAGGCCAGGAGCGTGATGCCGATGCCGGTGACATGCTGGGAGACACCAAGGCCAACGGTGAAGCCGGCATGAATAAGGCCGAAGCCCATGCCGACGCCGACCGCGACCAGAACGCCGCCCCACAAGCCCATGCCCTGATAGACCGCCATCCAGCCGGACATGGCACCGACCGTGAAGATGCCCTCGATGCCGAGATTGAGCACGCCGGCCCGCTCGCAGATCAGCTCGCCCAAGGTGCCGAAGATCAGCGGTGTGGCAATGCGCACGGCCGCGACCCAGAAGGACACCGCCAGTAGGATGTCCATGATTTCGGACATCACGCCCACCGAATCCGGTAGCGTGCGACCAGGCCGGCGACCAGCATGGTCAGCAACGACAGGGCGACGATCAGATCTGCAAGATAGGACGAGACGCCCATGGCGCGACCCATGGAATCCGCGCCGACAAAGACGGCCGCGATGAAGATGGCCGAGACCACGACACCAAGCGCGCTGAGCTGCGCCAGCATGGCCACGACGATGCCGGCATAGCCGTAGCCGGGCGACAGGTCCAAGGTCACATAGCCGCGTACGCCGGCGACCTCGCTGACACCCGCGAGGCCGGCCAGGCCGCCGGAGATGATGGCGGTGAAAACCATCACCCGGCCGATCTTCATGCCGGCGAAGCGGGCGGCGTCCGCGTTGGCGCCAACGGCGCGCATTTCCAGCCCCCAGCGGGTGCGGTTGATCAACAGGCTGAGCAGCACCGCCGCGGCCAGGGCAATGATCAGGCCAGCATGGAGGCGGGTGCGCGGCACCAGTTCGGGCAGGACCGCCTCGTCCACGATCGGCTCCGACTGAGGCCAGCCCATGCTCATCGGATCTTGCAGCGGTCCCTCGACCATCATACTGACGAACAGCAGCATGACGAAGTTGAGCAGCAGGGTGGTGACCACCTCGTCGACGCCCAGCTTGGTCTTCAGCAGGGTCGGGATCAGCAGCAGGACCGCGCCGGCCGCGGCACCTGCGACCATCATGGACGGGATCATCACGAAGGGTGACGACGACCAGGCGTGCGAGGCGATGACGACGGCGGCGAGCGCGCCGGCGTAAAGCTGGCCCTCGGCGCCGATGTTCCACAGCTTGGCGCGGAACGCGGCGGTGACGGCAAGGCCGGTGAGGATCAGCGGCGTGGCGCGGGTGAGCGTCTCGGTGAGGGCGAACACGCTGCCGAGCGCACCGTCGAACATGGCGGCGTACGCCGTCGCCAACGGAGCGCCGGCAAAGGCCAGCGGGATCGCGGCGAGCAAAAGGGCCACCACGATGGCCGACGCCGGCGCGGCGAAGCGCAGGCCCAGGCCAGGGCTTTCGCGCGGTTCAAGCCGCATGGGCGCCCTGCCCCTCCCCGGCCATCATCAGGCCGACCTGGCGCTTGGTCAGATCCTCGGCCGGCCGCGCCTCGGACAGATGCCCGGCATGGATGACGGCCAGCCGGTCGGCGATCTGGAACAGCTCGTCCAGATCCTCGCTGATCAGCAGGATCGCGGCGCCATCGCGCTTGGCGTCCAACAGCCGGTCTTGCACGAAGGCGACGGCGCCGATGTCGAGGCCCCGTGTCGGCTGGTTGGCGATGATCAGGCGCGGCTTGTTCTCCAGCACCCGGCCGATGATCAGCTTCTGCATGTTGCCGCCGGATAGCAGGCGGATCGGCGCGTCCGGGCCGGGGCAGCGGACATCGAACGCCTCGATCAGGCCCTTGGCGTGATCGCGCGCCGCGCCGATGCGCATCCATCCCGCGCGCTGGTTGGCACCGTTACGATAGGTCTCCAGGATGGCGTTTTCCCACACGGTCATGTCGCCGACCGTGCCGTCGCGATGGCGGTCTTCCGGGATACGGCCGACGCCGCCCGCGACGAAGGTTCCGGCGTCGAAACGGGTGACGGTGTCGCCGAACAGGCTGAAACTGCCGCCACCAGGCTGCGCCAGACCCGACAGCAGCGCCGCCAAGGCGCCTTGACCGTTGCCGCTGACGCCGGCGATGCCAACGATCTCACGCTCGAACAAGGTCAGATCGGCGGATTTCAGGTCCATGCCGCCGCGCGGGCCGGGCACCGAGACCTTGTCGAGGCGGGCGACCTCTGCGCCGCGCGGCTGGGGGTCGCGCCCGTGCAGCTCCACCGGGCGGCCGACCATCAACTCCGCCAACTCGCCCCGATCGACCGCGTTCGTCTGGCGCTCACCCACCAGCTTGCCGGCGCGCAGGATCGCCACCCGGTCGCTGATGGCGGTGACCTCGTCCAGCTTGTGCGAGATGAAGATGATCGACAGGCCCTGCTGCGTCAGCCGGCGCAGCGTGTCGAAAAGCTGGCTGACCTCCTGCGGTGTCAGCACGGCGGTCGGCTCGTCCAGCACCAGGATGCGCACACCGCGATAGAGCGCCTTCAGGATCTCCGTGCGCTGCTGCTCGCCGACCGACAGGGTGCCGACGGGCCGTTCCAACGGAACCGTCAGGCCGCTGTCGTCCATCAGGGTTTTCAAGCGGCGCCGCGCGGCCGCACGCCCTTGAAACGCACGCCACAGGCCCTCGGTGCCGAGCGTGATGTTGTCGAGCACGGACAAATTGTCCGCCAGGGTGAAATGCTGGTGCACCATGCCCACGCCAGCTTCCAACGCGGCGGCCGGCGAACCGTGTCGCAACTCCTTGAGGCTGCCGGCCCCATCGGCGACCTCGACCGTGCCCTCGTCGGCCGTGTAGTGGCCGAACAGGATGCTCATCAAGGTGCTCTTGCCGGCGCCGTTCTCGCCCAACAGGGCCAAAACCTCGCCGCGACCGAGGCTGAGATCGACCCGGTCATTGGCCACCAGCGGCCCGAACCGCTTGGTGATCCCGGTCAGGCGCAGAACCGGCGCGGCGGCGACCTTGCTCATGCTGCGAGGCTCATCGGGCGCGATCCAGACAGCCGAACCGCGCCCGCCGACCCCAACTCAGTTGGTCGAGGTCGGTTCGCTGTCGTTCACGTTGACGCGGAACAACCCGGTCAGGATTTCCTGTTCCCTGGCGTCGACCAGTTCGAGGATTTCCGCCGGAATGACCTCGGTGTCCATCGGCGCCAGGGATCCGCCGCCATGGGTCATGTAGGAATAGACGCCGTAGTCAACGGCCTCGAAGTTGCCGTCCGAAACGGCGGCAACCGCCCGGTCGATGGTCGGTTCCATGTGCCAGAGCGCGCTGGCGATCACCGTGCCGGGATAGTCGCCGGCCGTGTCGATGACGTTGCCGATGGCGTAGATGCCGCGATCCTCCGCCGCGTCGCTGACGCCGAAGCGTTCGGCATACATGATGTCCGCCCCCGCATCGATCATGGCGTAGGCCGCCTCCTGCGCGCGCGGCGGGTCGTACCAACTGCCGATGAAGGTTACCAGGAACTCGACATCCGGGTTGACGTCGCGGGCGCCATCCATGAAGGCGTGCATCAGCCGGTTCACCTCGGGGATCGGGAAGCCGCCGACCATGCCGATCAGGTTGGTCTCGGTCATGCCGCCGGCAACCATGCCGGTGAGGTAGGACGGCTCGTGGATCCAGTTGTCGAAGACGGCGAAATTCTCACCGCTGGGGCCGAAGGACGAGCCCATGAGGAAGGCGACCTCGGGATAGTCCTCGGCCACGCCGCGCGCGTCGCGCTCGACGCCGAACACCTCGCCGACGATGAGGTCCGAGCCCTGCTCGGCATATTCGCGCATCACCCGCTCATAGTCGGTGTTGGCGACGTTTTCCGAAAAGGTGTAGGTGATCTCGCCCCGGGCCTCGGCGGTTTGCAGGGCCTGGTGAATGCGGCTGACCCATTGCTGTTCCACCGGCACTGTATAGATCGCCGCCACCTCGACGACCTCGTCCTGGGCCGTCGCCATGCCCGCCGAAAGCGCCAAGACGGCAGCCGACATCATCAGTTTCTTCATTGCCACGAGTCCCCGTTCTATGGGGTGCCCGAAGGCACCCGCCTTGTTGTGATTAGACCGGAAGAAACGGTAGTTGGATCCTGACCGTTTGGTCAAGTTTTTGGCTAGCCTTGGAACGTCACCGCCTTTTGTTCGCCCAGACCGCCGATGCCGAGGTGCACGGTTTGGCCAGGCTTGAGATAGACGGGCGGCTTCTGGCCCATGCCGACGCCGGGCGGCGTGCCGGTGGTGATCACGTCGCCGGGCTGCAGGCTCATGAACTGGCTGAGATAGCTGACCAGGTGGCGGACGCCATAGACCATGGTCTTGGTGCTGCCGTCCTGATAGCGGTGGCCGTCGACCTCCAGCCACATGTCGAGGTCCTGCGGGTCCGCGACCTCGTCCGCCGTGACCAGCCATGGCCCGATCGGCCCGAACGTGTCCGCACTCTTGCCCTTCACCCATTGGCCGGCGCGGTGGAGCTGAAAGTCCCGTTCCGACAGGTCGTTGACCACGCAATAGCCCGCCACATGGTCTAGGGCGTCCGCCTCGGCCACATACTTCGTCGGCTTGCCGATGATCACGCCCAGCTCGACCTCCCAATCGGTCTTTTCCGACCCGCGCGGGATTTCGATTGGGTCGTCGGGACCTTGGATCGCGCTGGTGGCCTTGAAGAAGACGACCGGTTCGGGCGGCACGTCGAGGCCCGATTCCGCCGCATGGTCGGCGTAGTTGAGGCCGATGCAGACGAACTTGCCGACCTGGGCTACGCACGGCCCGATGCGCGGGCTGCCCTCGACCTTCGGCAGGCTGGCCGGGTCGAGCGCGCGCAGCTTGTCCAGGCCGGCCGGTGTCAGCACCTCGCCGGCAAGGTCGTGGACCTGCCCGCTCAAGTCACGAATGGCGCCGTCGCCATCCAACATGCCCGGCTTTTCCTGGCCCCGGTCGCCATAACGCAGCAATTTCATGGTTCTGTCCCGTCTTGGTCCCGTTTGTGTCGCGGCTAGTTGCTCCAGCCGCCATCGATGATGTTGAAGGTGCCCGTGGTGAAGGCGGATTCGTCCGATGCCAGATAGAGCGCCAGATTGGCGACCTCGTCCGCCGTGCCGACGCGGCCCAGCGGCTGACGATCGACAAAGGCCTGGCGCACGGCCTCCAGGTCACCGCCTTGCGCCGCGATGCGCTCGTCCAGCGAGGGCGACTGAATGGTGCCCGGGCAGATGGCGTTGCAGCGGATGCCCTGGCGCACATGGTCGGCGGCGATCGCCTTGGTCAGCCCGATCACGGCGGCCTTGGTCGCGCCATAGACGAACCGGTTGGGCGCGCCCTGCACCGAGGATGCGGCCGACGACATGTTCACGATGCTGGCGCCGCCATTGGCGATCATGTCGGGCAGGAAGGCGCGGATCATGCGGTACATGGACTTCACGTTCAGATCGAACGAGAAGTCCCAATCCTTTTCCTCACAGTCCAGGATCGTGCCGTGATGGACGAAGCCGGCGCAGTTGAACAAGACGTCGACACTTTTGTGCCGTCCGGCAAAGTCGGCGATGGCATCCGCGTCCAGGACATCCAGCTTTTCGGTCAGGATGCTATTGTCTTCCTCGCGCAGGCTGGCCAGCGCGTCTTCATTGATGTCGGTGGCGTAGACGATGGCACCTTCACGGGCGAAGGCGAGCGCGGTTGCCCGTCCGATGCCCTGCCCTGCCGCCGTTGCCACACAGGTCTTGCCGGCCAGTCTCTCGGCCATCCCGATCCCCCCTTCTGTCGATGAAACGGCCGTCAGCTTGCGCGGGGCAAGCAGGACGGCCCGATGGGCTCAAAACTCTTATAGGTCAAAATGAACTCGGCGTGGCCAAGCGCTTCGGACTTCGTCGCCGCGCCGCCGGCCACCGTTTCGGTCAGATCGAAGATCTCCTGCCCGACCTGGTCCAGGGTGCGGCGGCCTTCCAGGATCGCGCCGGCATCGACATCCATGTCCTCTTCCAGCTTGCGATAGGTGACCGGGTTGGCGCAGACCTTGATCACCGGCGAGATGGCCGAGCCGACCACCGAGCCGCGGCCGGTGGCGAACAGGATGATGTGGGACCCGCAGGCGATCAGCTCCGCGATCTCCGCATTGTCTGAAATGTTCGGAAAGCCGAACCGGACATCGCCGTCCGGCACCACGTCCAGCAGGTAAAGGCCGCCCGACGGCGGAATGTCGCCCGGCTTGATCAGGCCGACGATGTCCGACGCGCCGCTCTTCGCGTAGGCGCCCATCGACTTTTCTTCCAGCGTGGTCAGGCCGCCATCCGCGTTGCCGGGGGCGAAGGAGCCGTGGCCCAGCACGGCGTAGTATTTCGCCGCCTTGGCCACCGAGGCGACGATCTCGCGTGCCAGGTCCGGCGTGGCGGCGCGTGTCGCCATGTGCTGTTCGCAGCCGATCAGCTCACCCGTTTCTTCGAAGATGCAGGCGACATCGCGTTCGGTCATCAGATCGAAGGCGCGGCCGATCGCCGGGTTGGCGGTCAGACCGTTGGTGCCGTCCGACCCGCCGCAGATCGTGCCGACGACCAGCTCATCCAGGTCCATCGGCACGCGCTCTTGCTCGTCCAGCAGCTTGCGCGTGCGCTCGACCCAGGCGCGGCCGGCCTCCATGGTCTTGCGGGTGCCGCCGGAGGCCTGGATCACCAAGGTCTCGACCGGGCGGCCGCTCTCCTTGATTGCCTTGCGCAGGGAATACTTGTCGAAGCCCTCGCAGCCGAGCGACAGCAGCAACACGCCGCCGACATTCGGGTGGGTCGTCAGCCGCTGCATCATCTTCGCCGCGTAGGCGTTCGGGAAGCAGCCGGGGAATCCGATAAGCTGGACCTCTTGGTCGCGGTAGGGCCAGACGATCTCGCGCGCGACATGGTGGGCACATTCGACCAGATAGGCGACGACGATGACGTTGCGGATGCCCTTGCGGCCATCGGCGCGCGGATAGCCGGTGATCACTGTGCGGTCTCCAGGAAGCGGGTGTCGCCGGTAAGCGTGTAGGTCGGCAAATAGTCGCTCTTCAAATTGTGCGTATGCACCACCGCGCCCTTGGCGATCGGCTGGGTGACGGAACCAATCGGCGCGCCGTATTTCAGCACCTTGTCGCCCGGCGCCAGATCGTGGCGTGCCAGCTTGAAGCCGACGGCGGCGTCCTCCGGAACGGTGATCTCGCCATCATCGATCGACACCGTGTCACCGGCGGCCAGGTTGGCGCAGACGCAGACGACATTGTCTTCCGGCCGCAACAGCAGCAATCGAATGTCTCTGTTGGAAGACGGCGCGGGTGCAGGGTCAGAATTTGCCATACTTCAGATACGCTTCCTGCGGGTCGGTGCCTGCCAGGATGGCCGTGCGCACCTTATTTTCCGTGGCTATCGCGACCTCGGACTTGGTGACCACCTCATCCGCGATGTCCTTCGGGATGATGCAGATGCCGTCCCGGTCGGCGCAGACATAGTCGCCGGGGCGGATGGTCACGCCGCCGATATCGATCACCTCATCAAAGCCGTCGGGCAGCCAATAGCCGACCACGTCCTTCGGCGTGAAATAGCGGCAGCAGACCGGAAAGCCCATGTTCAAGAGAAAGTCGACGTCGCGACAGCCGCCATCGACGATGTAGCCCTTCACACCGCGCAGTTGCAAGGTTTCGCCCGACAGTTCGCCCATATGGGCGATGGTGCGGTCGTTCGGCTGGCAGATCACCACATGGCCGGGCTTGGCCTTGCTGAGAAAGCCGGTCCATTCCAGCAATGTCTGGTGCGCGTCGGCCGCCGGATCGACATGGCCGCGTAATGTGAAGACCGGGCCGGCCAAGGTGCGGTCCGGCAGGATCGGCCGGATCTCGGGCGGCAGCACGAAGTCGCGCAGGCCCATATCGCGCATCACGTCATGCACCACGCCGGTGTAGCATTGCTCCAGCCGGGCGGTCAGCGGATCCGTGCCCGTATCAGTCATGGTGAAACACCTCTTCCATCATCGACCATTGCTCGCCCTCCTTGGCGCTGGCCAGGCGGTTCTGGCACGGGTCGGTCAGTTGCCACCAGCGCTGCGTGACCGGGTCGGCGGCCATTTTCGCAGCGTCGACCGCGAAGTCATCGCCATGATACTCCCAATAGCCGAACAGCAGGTTTTCCGGTTCGCGCAGGAAGATGGAGTAGTTGCGGATATTGCAGTCGCTGATCCTGGCCAGGATTTCCGGCCAGGTTTCGGCGTGCAGTCTCTTATACTCGGCGATCTTTTCCGGGTGGATGCCGATCACCATGCCCATGCGCTTCATGACGCCGCCTCGGTGATGACGTGGTGGCTGCCCGGCACGCTTTGGGCCTTCACCGCGTCCCAGTTCCAGGCGATGCCGATCCCCGGCGCGTCGGACGGATAGGCCCGGCCGTCCTTGATGGTCATGCCGGCCTCGGTCAGCGTGTCCAGCTGCGGGATGTATTCGACCCAGCGGGCGTTGGGCACGGCGCTGCACAGCGACACGTGCAGTTCCATCAGGAAGTGCGGGCTGATCGGCACGTTGAAGGTCTCGGCCAAGTGCGCGGCCTTCAGCCAGGGCGTGATACCGCCGATGCGCGCCACGTCGGCCTGGATGATTGAGGCCGCCTCGCGCTGCAGGTATTCGCGGAAGTGGCCGGTGCTGTAGATGCTCTCCCCGACCGCGATCGGCAGGCTGGTCGATCGGGACAGGCGGATATGGCCGCCCAGATCGTGCGCCGGCAACGGTTCCTCCATCCAGGCGACGTCCAGCGGTTCCAGCAAGCGCGCGCGGCGGATCGCCTCGTCGACGCGGAAGGCCTGGTTGGCGTCGGTCATGATTTCGAAATCGTCACCGACGGCCTCGCGGACCGCTGACAGGCGCGCGACGTCTTCCGCGGGCGGCCGGCCGATCTTGATCTTCGAACCGCCGAAACCCAGCGACTTTGCCTTTAGCGCGTCGTCGATCAGCGCGGCCGCCTCGATGTGCAACCAGCCGCCCTCGGTGGTGTAGAGCGGCACCGAGGGCTGCGCCCCGCCGGCCATGATGTGCAGCGGCAGGCCCGCCTTGATGCAGCGCAGGTCCCACAGGGCGGTGTCGATCGCCGCCAAGGCGAGCGACGTGATGGCCCCGACGGAGGTGGCATAGGTCTTGAACAACAGATCGCGCCAGATCCGCTCGACCTCCGCCGCGTCTCGGCCGAGCAGCGCCGGCGCCAGCGTGCGTTCCAACAGCGCCATGACGGACGGGCCGCCGGTGCCGATCGTGTAGCTGTAGCCGGTGCCCACGGCGCCATCGCTGTCGGCGATGGTGACGATCGGGGTTTCCTGGCTGACGAAGGTCTGCACCGCGTCGGTGCGCAGCACCTTCGGCTTCAGGTCGACCATGCGCAGTTCGACGCGCTCGATTTTGGCCATGGCTCAGCCCTCCAGTGAACGGCCGCTGGCCGCGTCGAACAGGTGCAGGCGGTCGATGTTCAGCGCGAAGCCGATTTCCTCGCCTTCGGCAACCGGGCGCGGATTGAACATTTTGGAGAGCACCTCTTGCTGGCCGAACTCGGTGAACAGCAGCGTTTCCGTGCCCAGCGGCTCGGCGATGGAGACGGTCTGCTTGAACCGCATCAAGGCGCCATCGGTCTTCAACTCGTGGCCCTCGGGCATGAAGTCCTCCGCCCGGAAGCCGAGCACGACATCCTGGTCCGCCCGAACCTGGTCGCGCAGGCGGCCGGGGACCGGCAGGTCGAGACTGTCGGTGATGGACACGACCGGGCCACCGTCCTTGGCAGCGATGCGCGCACGCACCTGGTTCATGGGCGGTGAGCCGATAAAGCCGGCGACGAAGGTGTTGGCCGGCCGCTCGAACAGCTCCAGGGGCGAACCAACCTGCTCAATATAGCCGTCGCGCATGATGACGATCCGGTCGGCCAGCGTCATGGCCTCGACCTGGTCGTGGGTGACATAAACCACGGTGGTCCGAACCTTTTGGTGCAGCCGCTTGATTTCCGTGCGCATCTGCACGCGCAGCTTGGCATCCAGATTCGACAGGGGCTCGTCGAACAGAAACACGTCAGGATGGCGCACGATGGCGCGGCCCATGGCGACACGCTGGCGCTGGCCGCCGGAAAGCTGGGCCGGCGTCCGGTCCATCAGGTCGCTGAGGCCCAGAATGTCGGCGGCCTCCGCCACCCGCTCGTCGATCGTGCTGGCGGGCTGCTTGGCGATCTTCAGCGAGAAGCCGAGATTCTCGCGCACCGACATGTGCGGGTATAGCGCGTAGTTCTGGAACACCATGGAGACGTTGCGCGCGCGGGGCGGCAGGTCGTTGACCATGCGGTCGCCGATGCGGATCTCGCCGCCGGAGATCTCCTCCAGCCCGGCGATCATGCGCAAGGTCGTGGACTTGCCACAGCCGGACGGGCCGACCAGCACCACGAACTCCTCATGGGCGATGTCCAGGTCGATGCCGTGCACGACCTCAAGCTTGCCGTAGCGCTTGACCACCTGGCTGAGATTGACGGTTGCCATGGCCCCCTACCCCTTGACGCCGCCGAACGTCAGGCCGGCGATCAAGTGTTTCTGGACGATGAAGGTGAGAATCAGCGCCGGGATGATGATCAGCACCGCCATCGCGCACATGCCCGCCCAATCGATGGTGAACTGGGCGCTGAAATCCATCAGCCCGACCGGGAGCGTCCGGCTGTCGGTCGATCGGGTCAGGACCGAGGCGAGCGCGTATTCGTTCCAACTGATCAGAAAGGCGAAGATGCCGGCGGACGCGATGCCGGCGCGGGCCAACGGGAACTCGACCCGCCAAAAGGCCTGCCAGCGGGTACAGCCATCGATCTGCGCCGCCTCGGACATCTCCACAGGCACCTGGCGGAAGAAGCCGTCGGTCAGCCAGACCGTGAACGGCACGTTCATGGCCACATAGACGATGATGAGGCCGAGCGGCGTGTCGATCAGGCCCAGCCGGCTCCAGACCATGAACAGCGGCAGCGACAGGGCGATGCCCGGCACCGCGCGCGACAGCATGAGGCCGAGAAAGATCGCGTTCTTGCCGCGGAAGCGGAAGCGGGCGAACGCGTAGCCGCCCGCCATGCCGATGAACACGGCAACGAAGGTCGAGGTCAGCGCGATGATCAGCGAGTTCATGAAGTAGGATCCGACCGGGATCGCGATCTGCTCGCCGCCGATGCCGAACATGCGCATGAAATTGCCAAGCCCGAACTGCTCCGGCCACCAGATCGCCGGCCGCGCCAGGATCTCGCGGTTCGGCCGGAAGGCGCTGAAGACGACCCAGGCACCCGGCAGGCAGATGACCGCCATGACGAACAACGTGCCGAGCCATACCAGCGTCCGGCGCAGGCGCGTCTTCGGCCGCATCAGGCGACCCCGCCCATATAGCGCCGCGCGGCCAGCAGCTTCTTGAAGAAGTAGGCGGTAAAGGCGATCGACAGGATGATCGAGACATAGGCCATGGCGTTGGCCCGACCCATGCGGGCGTCGTCATAGCCGACCCGCGCGATCATGGTCCACAACAGCTCGGTCCGGCCGGCCGGCCCGCCGCCTGTCATGACGTTGACGATGTCATAGGCGCGCGCGACGTCCAGCGAGCGGATTGCCAAGGCGATGAACACGAACGGCATCAGGAACGGCAGGGTGATGTGGCGGAAGACCTGGAAGTTCGTGCAGCCATCCACCTTCGCCGCCTCGATCGGGTCGCGCGGGATGGCCAAAAGACCCGCCAGCAGCAGGATGGCGAAGATCGAGGTCGACATCCAGACCTCGGCGAAGATGATCGAGAAGTTGGCCAGCCATTCATTGACCAGCCAGGGGATCGCCTGGTCCGTCAGGCCCAGCGCCTGCAAGGCGTTGTTCACGACGCCGATATTGTCGTTGAACATGTAGCGGAACTGGAACCCGACCAGGATCGGCGAGAACATCATCGGGAACATCATGATGGTGCGCAGCGTACGCTGGCCCCAAGTGATCTTGTTGATCAACAGGGCGAGGCACAGGCCCAGCACAAGTTCCAGGTTCAACGCGATGGTCAGGAAGATGATCGTGCGCAGAAAGGCCCACCAGAAATCGGCGTCGCCGAAGATCCGCTCGTAATTGCGGAAGCCGACCCAGTCCCACAGCGTGTCGGGCCGGATCAGCCGGTAGTTCGTGAAGCTGGTGTAAAGGGAGAAGAGCAGCGGCAGCAGCACGACGAACAGAATGATCGCGATCGACGGCGCGATCAGCAGCACGGGCAAAGGCAACCGTCGAAACAGTTTGGTCATCGCTACAAGGCCGGCTCTAGGTCGTCACCAGAAGGCTACCACGCTTTAAAAAAATGGCGCATCCGGGCGGCCGTAGCCGACCGAATGCGCCCTCAGGCTGAAAGCGGCGACCGCCGAGGCCGGCGGACGCCCCCCAGGGAGGCTAGAGATAGCCGGCGTCTTCCATGACTTCGCGCGCCTCCTCGGCGGCTTCGTCAAGGGCCTCTTGGGCCGTCATGTCGCCCACGATGGCGGCCTGCAGACGCGGCCAAAGCACGTTGGAAACCTCAATCCATTCCGGGATCAGCGGCGGGGTGAAAGAGTCTTCCGCCATCGATGTCGAATAGGCGCCGAAGACCTCAACCAGCCAGTCATTGTCGTTCTCGCTGAACTCGTCCACCGCCGTATTCCAGACATGGTGGCGGGTCGGCAGCAAGCCGGTCCTGGCCTCGACCATCTGCGACTCATGGCTCGTCAAGAACATGACAAAGCTGGCCGCGGCTTCCGGATTGTCGCAGGTCTCGGTCACCGAGAAGGTGTGCGACCCCGACCAGCCCGATCGAACACCGGCCGAGCCCATGGGCGCCCGAATGACGCCGATATTGCCGGCAACGGCGGAGTTTTCCGGATCGTTGAAGAACGCCGCCCACCCGGCCCAGTCGAGATTGAGCGCGACGCTGCCGGACGCGAAGCCGAGGCCCGTATCGTCCCACAGATAATTCGGCACGCCGGCCGGCACGGCACCGGCCTCATAGAGATCGACGAAGAATTGCAGTGCCTCGACGCCAGCTTCGGAATTGAACGCAGGCGCGTAGTCCTCGTCGAGGAACTGTCCGCCATGGGCAACCAGAAGCTCATAGAAGCGACCGGTGATGGCCTCGTCCTTGCCGACAAACTGGAAGCCATAGAAGTCCGGCGGGTCGGCAAAGAAGATCGCCTGATCGCGGACCTGATCCCAGGTTTCCGGCGGCGCCAACGCATAACCATGCTCGGCCTCAAACTCGGCCGCCAGTTCCTCATCCTCGTACAGATGGATCTGATAATAGAGGTTGGAGATGTCCGAGTGGCGCGGCAGTTGGACCAGACGGCCATCGACCGTGCCATGTTCCAGTGCCCGCGGTACGAAATCGGCCAGCACTTCCTCCGGCACGATCTCGCGCAGATCGCGATAGATTCCGCCATATTGCGGGGCGAAGCTGGTGTGGTTGGACCCGACGCACCAATCGAGCGTGCCGGCGGCGATGTCCTGCTTGATCTCGCGATCAAGATCGAAGTGATTGGCGCGCGACAAGATGTCGACGGTCGCGCCAGTCGCGGCTTCCCACTCCGGGATCAGCGCGTAAAGCGGCTCGTACTGCGCGCCGCCGATCAGCTTCACGCGCAGCGTGTAGCCGTCGAAATTGCCGTAATCGATATCGGTCTGGGCCATCGACGGCAGCGTCATGGCTGCCAACGAGACGCCGACGATCAGCGCGCCCGCCAACTTGGTCGGCGACAGGCGGCCCATTCGAGGTGAATATGTCACAATCGTCCTCCCTTACATGGTGACCAAAGGTCCCGGCCGCCCTGACGGCGGTCTAAAGTCGACTTGATCACTCAGATATGAATGATCTATTCATTAGTAAAACGGAAAAGGGATTGCCGGTCAAGCGGCCAACGCGCAATCTCGCCCCGGGTCGCGCGCAGTCGCGGCGTCCCGCCGAGCGTTAGGGAGAGACACGACGTGTCCGCAGAACAAGAAAGCCGCTATCGCGCGCCCGCGCTGGACAAGGGCTTGGACATTCTGGAACTGCTGGCCGCCCAGGATGGCGGCCTGACCCAGACGGATATCGCCAAGGCGCTGGGCCGAACGGCAAACGAGCTTTACCGCATGCTCGATCGGCTGGTCCGGCGTGGTTACATCATTCGCAATGCGGCCAGCGATCGCTATCAGCTCTCGTTGAAGCTGTTTTCGCTGGCCCATCGCCACCCGCCGATGCAGCGCCTGATTTCGGAGGCCACGCCGGTCATCCGCGACCTGGCGCGCATGGCCGAGCAGTCGTGCCATCTGGTGGTCTACGATACGGGCTATGGCCGCGTGGTGGCCCAGGTCGATGCGCCGGGCATGTGGACCTACTCGCTGCGCGTCGGCACCAGCGTCTCGCTGTTCTGGACCGGCTCGGGCCACGTCCTGCTGGCCTTCCAAAGCGAGGAACGGCGCCAGGAGATGCTGTCGGAACGCCAAGCGGTCGAGGGCGAGGCGCCGATGTCGATGACCCAGTTGAAAAAGCAGATCGGCGAAGTGCGCCGCCAGGGTTATGAAATGCGCGACAGCTCCCAGATCCTGGGCGTGACCAACCTGTCCGTACCGGTCTTCGGCCCTAACGGCTACGCGCTGGCGGCCCTGACCATCCCGTTTATCAAGCGCATCGACCGGCGGCCGGCACCGTCGACCGAAACCGTGCTTGAATGGCTGCGCGACGCGGCCGCACGCCTGTCGACCCCGACGGCGCAGATCGATCCCCTTCCCGCCGCAGCGACGGAGCGTGCCTCGCGATGACAGAAAGCAAAGCCATCAGCCCCAAACGCCAGATCGGCGCCACCGGCATCTCGGTCACGCCCCTTGGCCTGGGCGGGGCGGCGCTAGGCGGCCTGTTCACCGCCGTGGAGGATGCCACGGCCGATGAGACCATCCAGGCCGCGCTGGCGGCCGGGGTTCGATTTCTCGACACGGCCCCGTTCTACGGCTACGGCCTGTCGGAGCACCGGATGGGCCGCGCCATCCGCCTGTTCGGCCGCGACAAGGTCGTGCTGTCGACCAAGGTCGGCAGGCTGCTGCGGCGCCGGGTCAGCCCGCGCGAGCCGGACGATGGCTGGCACGAGCCCCTGCCGTTCGAGGTCGAATACGACTACAGCTATGACGGCGTTCTGCGCTCGGTCGAGGACAGCATGCACCGGTTGGGCACCGACCGGATCGACATCCTGCTGAAACACGATATCGGGCGCGACACCCATGGCGAGGAGGCCCATCCTGCGCTGATGTCGACCGCGATGTCGGGCGGCGCCCGCGCCATGCAGCGTTTGAAGGAAGAGGGCATTGTCGGCGCCATCGGCCTGGGCGTGAACGAGTGGCAGGTCTGCGCCGAGGCGCTGGAGCACCATGACTGGGACGTCTTCCTGTTGGCCGGCCGCTACACCTTGCTGGAGCAGGAGGTGCTGGACGGTTTCTTCCCGCTGTGCGACCGGCGCGGCACCAGCATCATCATCGGCGGACCTTTCAACTCGGGCATTCTGGCCGGCAGCGACACGTATAACTACTTCAAATCCCCGCAGCACATTCAGGATCGGGTGGCCGCGATCGCCAAGGTCTGCGACAGCCACGGCGCGTCGATGAAGGCGGCCGCCCTGCAATTCGTCCTGCGTCATCCCCTGGTCGCCAGCGTCATTCCCGGCGCCCGCTCAAGGGCGGAGTTCGACGAGAACCTGGCCCTCATGGACGTTCCATTGCCCGACGGCCTGTGGTCGGACCTGAAATCGGCCGGCCTGCTGCATCCCGACGCGCCGACCTGATCGCCGATCATGCCGGACGCGATGCACATCACGGACATCATTATCCGGCTGTGCCGTCACGAGCAGGCCGCCCCCATGGCCGACAGCGCCATGCGGGACGGCCATGGCTCGGCGCTGGAATTCCTGGTCATCGAGATGACGACGGATGACGGGCTGACGGCCGCCAGCTTCGGCTTCGCCGGGCGCGGTGCCAGGGCGGCCGGAGAGATTGCCGCGGCATCGCTGAAACCCTTCTTCCTGGGGCGCGACCCGTTGGCCCGGGAGAAGGCCTGGCTGGAGTGGCGGGTGGCCGACCGCTGGTGGCACCATGTACCGATCTATGCCTATGGCCCGTTCGACGTGGTCTGTTGGCTGTTAGCGGCGGAGGCCGCCGGGCAACCGCTCTACCAGTATATCGGCGAGGCGCGCGACGCCGTGCCCGCCTATGTCAGTTCGCTGGTGCTGGCCGACCCTGCGGCCTATGCCGCCGAGGCGCTGGCGACCCGTGACGCGGGCTTCAAGGCCTACAAGCTGCATCCGCCGGGACGGTCGCTGGCCGAGGACATGGCGGCCCATGAGGCCGCGCGCGAAGCGGTCGGGCCGGGCTTCACCCTGATGAGCGACCCGGTCGCGGCCCACAAGCCCAGCGAGGCGATGCGGCTGGGGCGCCTGTTGGAACGGCTGGACTATCTCTGGCTGGAGGAGCCGCTGTTCGACAGCGACATCGACCAGCTGCGGCGCCTGACCCAATCGCTCGACATCGACATCGTCGGCTGCGAGGTGATGGCCAAGCCGCCCTACAGCCACGCGCCCTACATCGCGACGGGCGCCGTCGACCGCGTGCGCGCCGACGTGTCCTGGTCGGGCGGCATCACCGGCACGTTGAAGGTGGCGCGCACGGCCGAGGCGTTCGGCATGAACTGCGAGATCCACACGGCGATCTATCATCCGCTGGACCTGGTCAACCTGCACGTCGCCTGCGCCATCGGCAATTGCGACTATTTCGAACTGCTGACCCCGGTCGATCAGTTCGCCTTCGGCCTGGCCCGACCGATCCCGATCGCGAACGGCATCGCCCACCCGCCCGGCGCACCGGGCCTGGGCATCGATCTGGACTGGGACTTCATCGAGAAAGCGACCTTCGCGGTTCTTTGAAGCGGTTCCCGACAAGACATTCCGTTCGGTCGTGACTGCGTTCGCTAGCCGCAAAACCGACGGCAATTACGAAGCGGATTGGCGGCGGGCGCAGAGGCCGTTCGGCGGGCCATGGGCGGACGATCGAACGACGGCGCGCCATCGCGACCACAGGGTAGCACCCAAGCGACACCTGGAGGCCAACTCCTTGGTGCTACCAGTCATCAGAGGCTGGGGGCCGTGCCAAGCCGACTTCTCGTTCATTGATTTTGCCCGATGGTTCCCTACCAGGCGTCTTCTGGGCCCTGGGCTGAGAATGCTGGTTTAATGATCTGATACCTAATCTAAAAATAGATGGCTTCGCCATTTCGTTTAGTGTTAGACGCAGATTGTTTATTCTTTCGCGAGATCGAGGGCTCTGAACGAAGGGGCATCGATGACGGCGGCATGCGAACAGGGCGCGGCGATTGGTGGCGGCACCCCCAATGCGCTTGGACAGCGCCTGGACGAGACATGTGCGCCACGGTCGAACCGGGCACGAAACAAGCGCCGACGGTCGTGGTGGACGCCATTTCTTAGGGAAGCAGGATCATGACCACCCGCAAAACGTCTCTCCTTCTCGCAACGACCAGCGTGGCGGCGCTGTCGATGTTCGCCCTCGGCGGTATGGGTGCCGCGCCGGCCTTGGCGCAGTGCACGGGCCCCTTTCCCTTGGCCGGCGGCGGCGTGCTGGGTACGGCCGACCCGGACGTTCTGACCTGCGAAAATGTGAGCGCCGTTGCGCCCGGCGACGAGGTTTCCGGGTTGGGCGACGGCGACACGATCACCATTGCCGGGTCGACCGTAGGGCTGGTGGATGGCGGCGCGGGCAACGATACGATCACCCTCAAGGCCTTCGAAGCGAACAACATCGCCCGCACATCATTGGTGCCGGAAGTGCGGGGCGGGGCCGGTAACGACACCATCACCATCGGGAGCAGCGTCGTCGACGGGGCGGGCGTCTTCGGCGATGGCGGCGACGACACGATCACCGTCACCGGGTTCAGCACCGTGACGACCATCTCTGGCGGGGACGGCAACGATTCTATCGCCCTGGGCAACGGGACGGTTCAGTTCGACCTCTTCGGCGACGCGGGCGATGACTTTGTTGAAGTGTTCGGCGGCTCTGTTGGCAACAGTGTCTTGGGCGATGAGGGCAACGACCGCATCATCATGTTGGGCGGGCTTGTGGCGGAGAATATCGAGGGCGACCAAAACGACGACAAGATTCTGGTCCTGGGCGGCACGGTCGGCGACGGCGTCGCCGATGACGACGTGCTGGGCGGCAGCGGCGACGATTCGATTCTGATTATCGACGCGAAGGTGTTCGGCGATATCGAAGGCGATGGCGAGGGCGATGCCAGCGACGATACGATCATCATCGGAGGCGCCGCCGCGATCGGCGGCAGCGTGTTTGGCGACAACGAGACCGACGGCAATGTCGCCGAGGATTTCATCGCCATCGCCGGCACCGCCACGATCGCCGGCGGTGTCTTTGGCGACACCGGAACGGAGTTCGACGCCGACGGTCTGAATGATGCGATCGGTCTCACCGGTGGCAACATCGCCGGGGATGTTTTGGGTCAGGGCGGCGACGACACCATCTTCCAGGACGGTGCGAACATCGCCGGCGACATTCAGGGCGGCCTGGGCGACGACGTGATCACCCTGCGAGACGGCACCGTGACCGATGTCTGGGGCGATGCGTTTGACGGCGTCTCGCAAGCCGGCAACGGCAACGACCTGATCAATCTCGGCCTGCCGCCGGACATTCGAATGCCTCATGTGCAGGGCAAAATCGTCAGCGGCGCCGGCAACGACACGGTCAACATGCTGCGCGGTACTCTTGACGGCAACGTCCTCGCCGGCAGCGGCGACGATCAACTGTTCGTCCGTGGCTCCGATGCCATGATCGGTGGCAGCGTCATTGGCGAAAGCGGTGATGACACCATCGACATGACGGCCGGCACGGTCGAGGGCTCCCTTTTGGGCGGCAGCGACGATGACGCGCTGTTCATGGGTGGCGGCAGCGTTGGCGGCAATGTCGATGGCGAGAGCCAGAACGATCTGGTCGAACTCACCGGGGGCGTGATCGACGGCGATGCCCTGGGCGGATCCGGCGACGATATCGGCGGCGTCCTGTTTGATTTCGACTTTAACAATCTCAACGACGGTGAGGGCGTTTTCGCCGGCGATACGAACTCCGATGACGGAACGCTCGGCGAGGACGAGCTGTTCTTCTCCTTCTGGGAGGGCGCGGTGAACGCGGACCGATTGCCGGAGTGGGAGCGGGTTGAGATCGGCTTGTTCTCCGAGGTCACGTTTACCGGCGGCACGCTGCAGACCAACGGCAATGGCCCCATCGAGGTGGTCATCAACGAGACCTCGGCCTTGCTCTTGAACAATGACGAGCCTGGCGGCGGCGACCTGATCATCGATGGCAATCTGATCAACGAGGGTCTGATCGATCTGTCATCCAACGACGGTGGCACGGACAATGTGCTGACCGTGACGGGCGACTTTATCGCGGCCAGCGCCCTGAAGCTCGACACGTTCTTGAACGACGGCAAGCCCAGCATCACCGACCAGTTGATCGTCGAAGGCGACACGGACGGCGAGACCGAGGTAACGGTGTCCGGCATCGGCGGTCCCGGCGGCTTCACCGGCACGGGCCCGACCGACGGCATCCTGGTGGTCGAGGTCCTGGGCGAGTCGGAGGGCAGCTTCGTGCTGACCGACGAGGCGATCGGAAACATCTTCGCCTACGACCTGGTCCAGGCGGACGGCCAGAATTGGTACCTGCAGTCGAGCGACTATCTGGACCAGGGGTACGTCTATGAGAGCCTGCCG